>BNJS01003403.1_pt1 | contig 988196 bp, 1444 predicted proteins | sample 8540461 | NCBI WGS metagenome assembly BNJS01 (sample SAMD00202454, study PRJDB9452) | human saliva metagenome | isolation source: human saliva | place: Japan
GGAGCAACAACTGGCGAAGTAGAAATCACATATCCAGATGGATCGAAAGACGTAGTGACAGTAAATGTAACGGTGAAAGAACAAAAAGAAACGTTTAACCCAACGGCAAAAAGAGCCGAACCAAATGGTACGCCACAACGAAGTACCGGATCCAGAGAAAAAGTATTAATACAAACGGCTTACCAGAAGGCACTACTTATACATGGTCAGAACAACCAAACACAAGTACCCCAGGAAGCAAAACCAGGAAAAGTATTAATCACATACCCAGATCACAGTACAGAAGAAGTACCAGTAACGGTCGAAGTAACGCCACAAAAAGACGAATACGATCCACAGCCGATACCACAAACGGTAGATAACGGAACAGTACCAAACGCAGAAGAAAGTCTAAACAAAACAGGGTTACCAGAAGGAACAACAGTTACATGGAAGACAACCCCAGAAGTAAGTACCCCAGGAAGTCATCCAGGAGTAGCGTTAGTACACTACCCAGACGGAACAGAAGACGAAGTCGAAGTACCAGTAACTGTAAATGAAAGTGAAGAAAAAGGGGTACCAGAAAAACTAGAGGAAGTACCTGAATTCACTGGTGGAGTAAATGTTCCAGATTCACCAATACATGATATTCCAGAATATAATGAACCAATAGGTTCAAGCATAACAGATGGAAATGGAAATATGATAGAACCACCAATAGTACACTTGACTGAATTTGTTGGTGGAGTAAATGGCGAACTCCCTGAACCAGCTCAGTCACCTAAAGTTAAACTTATCATTACTAAATGGATTGATGAAAATGGTAATGAATTAAAACCAGCAGATGCTAAATATCCTAAGGTATTAGGTGAAGAAAATGAAGCGTTTGAGCATGGCGAAATTAATGGTTATATTTTTGTTAGAACAGAAGTTGATAATTCTGGAGAAGTGGTTACTCATATCTTTAGAAAAGTTTCTAATACTATAATTACAAGTAGTAATCGTGTTGAAGACTCTACTAAGCTTGATAAAATAGTAAAAAGCTCCTAAACGTTTAGCTAATACAGGTCAGTCACAAAATAGTAATGAATTAGCAGGCTTAGGATTAGCTATTGTAGGTCTATTTGCAGCAATAAAACGCCGTAAAAATGAGGAAGAGTAAATTTAATCTTCTCAAAATAACTTACTCCTAGTAATCTAATATAAAAAAATCCCTTGGAAACATTTTTCCAAGGGATTTTTTGCATATAATCTATAAGAAAAAGATTCGACATTGTCGATCTTAAAATTTTAATTTACTATTTTTAATAAATCACGGATTTCTTTTAAAGTTCTTCTTTAGCATCAACTTCTGGTGCTTTTTCTTCAGCTTCTTCTTCTTTAGACATTTTATCTTTAGCTGTGTTGATAGCTTTTAACGAAAATGAAGATTGCGATTGCTGTAATTAAGAAGTCGATTGTAATTTGAATAAAGTTACCGTATTTAATGTTATTCCACGCTAAGTTAGTGAAGTCTGGTTTAGCAGGGAAAAAGTAATCCGATTAGAGGCATCATAATGTCGGTTACTAATGAACTAACGATTTTTTTCCGAATGCAGCCCCCATGATAACCCCTGATAGCAAAGATCTAATACATTTCCTTTGAATGCAAAATTTTTGAATTCATTTAACATAAAAAAATATCTCCTTTTAAAAATTAATACTAGAGTATATTATATCAAAATATCAATAAAAATCAAGTATAAGAACGCACTTTTTATGAAAAAAATAAAAGAAAACGTATTTTGATTTTAGTTATTATATTAGTTAAATATTTTTTTATAAATTATATATGTATTTGCTAAGTATTTGTAATTAGTATATAAATTACCGAATAAACAAGAAAACTAACCGAATATGCATTATCTATAGATTTTTTTAAATATTTATTATATAAAAATATAATTATGAAAGGAGCTAAAGAGATGAAAAGTTGAATTAAATATATGAAAGGAGGTGAAAATGTGAAAGTAGAATTAAATATAGATAAGAAATTTGAAGAAATAATAGTTACTATATCAGCAAATAAAGTGAATGATAAGATTCAAAATTTAGTGAATTATATAGAAAATAAGGAAGATTACTTTATAGGAGTTTTAGATGGGAAAAGTACGTTTATTAAGTACGGAGGATATTATAAGGGTATATGTTGAAGATAGAAAAGTATATGTAGTTACAGTTGAAGGTAGATTTATTGTTAGAAAAAAATTATATGAAGTGCAGAGTACATTAACTAAGGATTTTATAAAAAAATATCTCAAAGTGAAATAGCTAATGTTAAATATATTCATAGCTTAGATTTAGGATTGAGAGGAACAATAGTTATAAATTATAAAAAAATTCGGATATAAGTTATGTATCACGTAGGATGTTAAAAAGAATTTAAGATGAAATTAGGATTATAGGAGGTATTAAAAATGAAATTATTTCAAAAAAATTGTAATATTTATGTTGTTAGGGGTAGGAGTAGGAAACGTTATTAATCTAATATTTGGTATTTTTGCATGGTCAGTTTTATCCTGGTATGCCATTGTATATTCAGAGTTTTGATAATCTAAATACGGCAGTATTAATTCAAACTTTAGTATATGCTATTTTTAGGTTTATTACAAGGATTAGCTGGTAAAGTATTTCAAAGTAAGTTAAATGATAATATAGTAATAGTATTTGTATCACATTATTTTTCTTATTATGTTACCGCTTGTGTTAGCGGGTTATTATTTGAAATGGTTTAGTAGTCTTACTACTTTAATTTTTAATGCTGATTACAGCTACTGTGGTTTATGTTTTAATAGGAATAGTTCGATATTTTTAGTATTAAAAAAATAGTATAAGTGAGATAAATATAAAATTAAGAGAGAATATGTAAGATTCAGTTATCCAAAAGGAGGAGCAACACAAATTTAATGATTTTGTGTTGCTCCTCTAAATTTTTATAACAGATTATAAAAATACTTTTTTTAAAGAATACCTGACATAGAAATGTTTTTTTAATTTTTTTTATTTTAAATATTATTTTTTTCTTCTACTTTATCTTTCTTTAAGAATTTGTTAAGTAGATTAGATGCTTTTAGCTTTATTTTTCTTCTACTTTTTCAGAAAGGTTTTCGATTTTTTTCGATCTGTGTTTTTTGAATCCAGTAACATTAGATTTCATGTTATCTACTGAAGATTGTATACTATTGATAGATGATGCTAATCCTTCTGCAGAGTTGAATAAAGGATCTAATTTTTTTCAGATTTAACTTGTAAGTCTTCAGCTAAGATATTTGTATTTTGTAGTAATATATTAGCTTCTGCCATAATTGGTTCTAAGTTACCTTCAACTTTTTTTAACTGTGTTATTTAAATCTTTAGCAAGAACAAGTGCTTCTTCAGCGACATTTGTGACATCCTCTACACATTCTGTAGCAACATTTAAAGATTTTTCTAACGGTTCCAAGTGTAATTGCTGTGCTTATGCATAGGATTAGAACTCCTACACCTGCTAAAAAAAGATTCCAGCGTATGCTAAAATTAACCAGTTTATATCTAACATAAAATTTTTCCTCCTTGAATATAATTAAAATTTGATGATAATATAATTAATTATTTTTGATTTTTTTGTTCTATAAATTTATGACAAAGTTTGTTTATATTTCCAGCACCCATAAATAGGAAAACACTATTATCAAAAATTAAGTTTATCAAAAATCGTCTTCTCTATTTATTATTTGAGCTCCTTTAGTTACTTTTTTGTAAATCTTCTATTCCCACGATTTTTTTCTTTTTCACGAACAGAAGCAAAAAAATTGGACAAAGGAATACTCGATCGGCTGTTTCCAAACTTTCAGCGAATTCATTTAAGAATTTAGCTGTACGTGTATAAGTGTGTGGTTGAAAGATAGCGATAACTTGTTTATCTGTATATTTTCTACGTGCACTGTCGATAGTTGCTCTGATTTCGCTTGGATGGTGAGCGTAGTCATCTACTATTACATTATTTCCAAGTTTGTGTTCACTGAATCTTCTTTCTGCAGGTTTGTACTGACTAAGAGATTCTTGGATTTTTTCTATACTGATTCCATTTATATCAGCTAAAGCTATTGCTGATGTGGCATTAGAAATATCGTGTAATCCGAAAATAGGCATAGTGAATGTTCCTAAAAGTTTAGAATTTTTGTATATGTCAAACTCACTGTGCTCTGATGTAGTTCGAACGTTTTTAATTTGATAGTCGTTCCCATCATTAAATCCATATTTAATAGTTTTTGCATTAGCTGGTTTAAGTTTAGATGCTAATCGATCATCTCCACATATAACAACTGTATTTTTAACTTGATTTACAAAACTTTGGAAAGCATCAAACATATCGTGTTCATCATTAAAATAATCAGGATGATCAAAATCTATGTTTGTTACAACTGCATAATCTGGATGATATGCAAGGAAGTGTCTGTAATATTCACATGCTTCTGCAATTATATATTCTGAATTCTTTTCACCATGACCAGTCCCATCGCCAATTAAATACGATGTAACGTGACTATGTTTAAAGATGCTACTTGTCATTGTAGTTGTAGTTGTTTTTCCGTGTGCGCCAGTTATTGCGATTGATGGCACTTCAGAAAGAAGTTTACCAAGAAATTGTGCGTAAGTATAAGTTTTTAAACCTAATTCTTTTGCTCTTCTAAATTCAATATGTGTATCATTGAAGGCGTTCCCTAGAATAATTTCATAACCTTCTTTAATATTTTCTGCTCCATAATAAAACATTGGAATGTTTCTTTGCTCTAATTTTTTTCTTGTGTAAAAAAAGTATGTTTCTTCGTCTGAACCTTGTACTTCGTGCCCCATATCGAAAGCAATCTGTGCAAGTGAGCTCATACCGGAACCTTTAATACCTATAAAATGATATTTACTCATTAACCTATCTCCTAAATTGTCTATATTAACATAAAAAAATTTCCTTATTTTTTTCCATAAGCAATTCAATTTTACACTAAAATTGATAAAAAAATTCAATTAATAGGAATGTTTTATAGATGAATACTTTCAAAAATTTTTCTTAATTTTTTTCATTTAAAAAGTAATAATATTATAGTTAGGGTATTTTTTTAAGTTGATGATATTAGAAGAGCAACCCATGTTTAATGACATTAGAGAATCGATTAAATAGAGTTGCTCGTATGTATTTATATTTAGTGTTGAAGAAGATTTAAATAATATTTGCTATACATAATCTACTATCATATTATTACAAAGTTATTGTTTATATTGTAATGTAATGAAAATATTAATGCTGTTAATAAGCTAAACAATTTTATTTAAAGTAGATAATGCATATACTATTATTATCTTCTATGTTTTCTTCTAGAGAAGATTGCTGCTCCACTTAAAATTAATCCTAAAGTGACTAATGAAGCTAAGTTAGAATTTGTCAATCCAGTTTTAGGTAATAATTTGTTAAGTGATGCACTAGTATTAGGCTGTGTAACTTCACTTTGTTGCTTGCTTTGAGTAGGTGTATTACCTGCAGGATTATCGTGATTTGAAGTAGAATTTTCACTAGGAGAATTACTTGGTTTGTTTGTGTTAGATACTATTGCAAATTTACTGAAGTGATCTATTTCAAATGTTACAATACCATCTTTTGTAGTAGAGTCTATTAATTTTAACTCCCCGTTATCTTTTATGTGATAGATAGCGACATCTTTTTCTCCTTCTTTTAATACTATAGCTACAGTACGTTTTGAGTTTGAGTCAACAACAGTGTTGTTTTTATCAAGAAGTTTCAAGTCTAATATTCTGATTTGATTATCTGCTGGTAAATTTAATTTTTCTAAAACTGTAGTTGTTAGGGCTTTATCTTCTACTGGTGTTACTGATAGTTTTGCTGTGTTTGTTTTGTCTGTTAGGGTAACTTTAACTCCAAAAGCATCGTTTGAGAATATATTATTTATAATATTGTCAGATGGATTTGGGTTGTTTTCAGGATTAACTACATTAGAATTGTTATTACCTGAGTTAGAGTTATCGCCAGGTTTAACTGTAGTAGAATTGTTATTACCTGAGTTAGAGTTATCGTCAGGTTTAACTGTAGTAGAATTGTTATTACCTGAGTTAGAGTTATTGTCAGGTTTAACTGTAGTAGAATTGTTATTACCTGAGTTTGTATTATCGTCAGGTTTAACTACATTAGAATTGTTATTATCTGAGTTAGAGTTATCACCAGGTTTAACTACATTAGAATTATTGTTATCTGAGTTAGAGTTATCGTCAGGTTTAACTACATTAGAATTATTGTTACCTGAGTTAGAGTTATCACCAGGTTTAACTACATTAGAATTGTTGTCACCTGAGTTAGAGTTATCACCAGGTTTAACTACATTAGAATTGTTGTTACCTGAGTTAGAGTTATTTTCTTTGTCAGTTTTATGTTTAGAATATTGTTCTAAGACTTTATCTAAGTTTGATTTTTTTCTTCTTTGATTTTTTTCTATAGATTTTTTTCTTCGTCATATACTTTTTTGAGCTTTTTTTCAGTAGCTTCTTTTTAGTTTAATATACTCTTCTTTATTAATCTCAGTTTTTATCTTTATCATCGTTAACTAGTATTTTAGCTGTTTCTAGAGGTAAAAAGAAGATTTGCTTTTTCAGTAGCAAGTTTTTTAGCTGTTTGATCAGTTTCAGATTCGTTAGGTTTATTTCCTTCGTTGTTGGCAGGATTATCGACTTTGTCATTAGGTTTGTTTCTTCGTTGTTGACAGGATTATCGACTTTGTCATTAGGTTTATTTCCTTCATTGTTGACAGGATTATCGACTTTGTCATTAGGTTTGTTTCCTTCGTTGTTGATAGGATTATCGACTTTGTCGTTAGGTTTGTTTTCCTCAGCCGGAGTCGCTTCTTTTAATCCATTAACTGCATCTTCAATCTCTTTTATAAGAGTAGAGCGAGTGTCTTCTAAGTTTCTAGTTTCTTTAGCTTTATTGATGAACTCTGTAGCTTTTAGTAATAACTGCAGTTAAATTGCTTTTTAGATTCCTCTGAGTATTTATTAGTAGCGATTTTATCTTGTGCAGTTTTTACAGCTTCTTCTAGTTTTTGAAGTATCATATCTAAGCATAGTAGAGTATGTTTGAACGTCATTAAATAGCTTTCAATATTTCATTAGATTTAGGGTTGTTATGAACTAAATCTTCTAATTTATCTATTTTTTTCCTTGAAGGTAGTTATCTACAGCGTTGATACTTTCTTTTGCTATATTTTTTTGCTGTCTTTATCAGAATTAAAGTTAGCTTCAGCTTCTGCATTTGAAGTTCTAAGTTGGATAAGTAAATCATATTGATTTTTTTAAATCTGATAATTCTGTGAATGCAGTAGAAATATCTTCTGTGCTAGCAGTGTTATTTTTTTAAAACACTTTGTGCAGCATTTATTTTGTTACCGAAGTTTTTAATTACTGCCATGTCTTGACTCACGTTTGCATTTTTTTAAATACATTATTCCAACTGTCATAATATTTGCTTGTTGTTGCATCAAATAACGCGCTTAATTGTTTTTTATCCGCAGTAATAGCAGCATTTTCTTTAGGATATTTTAATGATAATATAGCTACGTTTTCATGTTTATCTGTACCGAATAGTGTACTACTTGCAAAAGTGTTAAGTTTTATTGTAGCTGGTTTTTCCTTCGATAGGTATTCTAATTTTTTTGAAGGATATTTATAAGAATTAGTTACATTATTGTAAGTAACATCGGCAGTATCTTCTTTTAATACTTGGACATCTTTTTCAGTATCGCCATCGAAGTATGTAAGTTTACTCATAACGGCAACATTAGTTGTTCCATTATTCATAGGGAATAAGATCTAATTCTAAATAATTTTTTCCCTGTTTTCAGTTACTAGATATACATTTTTTTAATTATTCCATTAGCCATAGAAGGGCTAGTTAAATCTTGTTTTTAATAACGATCCATCTAATTGAACTTTATTATTAGAATCTGTAGAAGGAGATTCTGTTGGATTATTTGGTTTTTTTCTTGAGTTGTATCGGCAGAATTATTGAATGTATTTACTGCATTTGTAAGTTTATTTAATTCTGTTAATAATGTTTCTTCACTAGTAGAATCATTTTTTTAATAGTTCTTTAGCTTTTAGATAATTCATTTGTTAAAGTAACAAAGGCAGATGGATCTTTTTGCCTTGTTTTATTAATTCAACTTCGGCTATTTTTATTTTTTTAATTGTTCTTTTGCAGAAATAGTCTCTGTTGTGGCTTGGGAACCGTTTAAGTCAGCAATAGCAAACTTGAATTGTTCTTTTGTAGTAATCTGTTAAATCTGTATTAATTTGATCATCTGTATTAGGAGATTCAGGAGTTAGTTTAGCATTAGCGACATAAGATTTTGCTTCATCGATTAATTGTTTAAGTTTAAGTTTAGCTTGAGTAACTTTATTGAAGTTATTATATGCTTCTTCAGCTTTTTTTGATTTCTCCTGAAAGTTCTTCTGTATTTATACGAAGATAATCACTTAAATGCTGTACTTCACCTGTAAGTTCATCCAATTTTTTTCATAAACTGTAACTGTACCTTCTTTTTTTCAAATTCACTCAAGTATGTTTGCTTTTTTTACCTTCTATATCAATTGGGTCAAGAGCGTTTATTTTACCTTCAACTGCATCTAGTTTTTTTCTTTAACCAGTGCTTTACTTTCATTCGTATAATGTGTATTATTTTTTTCCATTCGTTTTCGTAAGAATCTTTTTGCTCCTTGTAGCGATTTATGTAGGTTAGCAAGAGAATCTAATTTTTGTAGTTTCATCTAGCAGTTTATTTATAATATTGTCAACTTGTTGTTGAGTTAATGAGTCACTTGATAATAGATTTTGTGCTTGAAGAATCAATTGGTTAAATGATGTTTTTAAACGCTTGTTTTTAAATCTTTATAATTATTTTTGTACAGCATCACTATTGTAATAATCAATTTTATTTCTAAAGCAGCTTTTTAAAGGAGATTCTTTTTTTGCTTCCACCTTAGAATAGTAATCGATGTATAAATCTGTGGCTTTTAGTGAAATTATCAATACCGTCTTTTCCTAATGAGAAAGAGTCTTTGAAGTTGAAGTTTCCTAAAAAGTGCTATTTCTATATTTTTCTTTAGTAGAGTCAACAATTAGTTTTAATTTAGTAGGATAGTCACGACCACCAATATTTTTTTCTTCTCTAAAACAATAGCGTCAGTATCGGGATTACCTAAGCTATTATATTTGAAAGTGTCAGCTAGTGCAAAATCAACTGAGCCTCCCATGATTTTAGGTTCTAATGATAATATCACTTCATTTTTCCCATTTCCTAGTTCATGAACCTCTACATTAGTAATTAATCCAGATAAGTCTCGATTATATATAGTTTTTATAGGAGTTTTTGCTCCTCTATCTACGAATTTAGCTGTTACGTTATATGGAGCAACTTGTTTTGTAGTGTTTTCAACAGGTGCCGCAGGAACTGGTTCGCCTTTTTGTCCATCTTTTTTAACAAGATTATTGATAGCATCTGTTAATTGTTTTACACGATCTGATGTGTCGTTAATTTGAGGATTATAGCTTTCTGTTTGCTTAATCCAGTCTTTAGCGTGATTTAGAGCTTGTTCGAACTTTTCAAGAGTTACAGGCTCGTATTCACTTTTTATTTTTCTATCAGCGATATCAATTATTCTTTTTAGCTCCGTAGTATTGTATTTCAAGTAAGTGAAGTTCGCATTATCAAAATCTTTTATTAATTGAACTAGTTCTTTGATATTTTTTTATTATTTTTTTAATGCAGGAACGCTCTTAATATATTTTTTTGTAATTTTCAATACTTTCTTTTGTATATGTTTTTTTCGTTATATAATTCGAAGTATTCTAGAAGTTTAGCAACTTTAATATCTAATACTTCTCGTAAGGTTGCAATATCTTCCATTTCGTGAATTGGTGTAGAAATTTCATAAAGTTTATCGTAATTAGCATTTTCAGAACGCTTCAACTCTTGTAATTTTGTTACAGCTTCAGTAATTTTAGCTCTTTGTGAGAAATCTGAAGCGGTATCTGAAGTGTTTTTCTTTTGTTAGCAACCATTCATTAACTTTATTACCACGATCTATCCAATTTTGAATTTTTCTCGTTTAATTTTTTTCTCTATATTTAGGGATAGCTTCGTTATTTTTTTGGGCAGATGAATAGTTTATATCTAATGCAAATGGTCCAGTTTGTTGTTTATTTCCATTTTTTTATCTAAATAAGTCATGTTAGATATTACCAATTGCTCCGCTTTTTAATTCGCCAGGAACACTAAATGCTATGATACGTCGATCTTCAGCAGAAGGTCCTAATTTAACGTTTGTATCTAAAACCAGATACTTTATTAACGACAAAGCTTGTAATTTTTGCTTACCTTATCTGGGTTGGCTACAAGATTGATTTCGATATCTTGCCCTTGTTTGTAAATACCAACTAAAGATTCTTTAAATAGATTTTTTTATTTCTTCTTTATTGTCAACTACTTTTTTTATAGAAATCTTGTTGACCATCACTAGATACAGTTACCATTGTAGGAGTTTTTAAAGTCTGTAGTTGTGTAGAAACCGTCAGTTTTTAAATCGTGACCTACTTCAAAGTTATAAAGTTGGATATAATATTTTTAGTGTATTAATGGCATTTCTTGCTGTTTTTTTCTGTGTAAGAGTTTGCCTCTAGTTTTTACTTTTTGCAGCAGCAGCTTCACTCCACATGTTATACCAAGGCGTAGTGTCAATAACATCATCAGGGACCTGGTGGTTTTCAAATGTCACATGGTAATAAGGGAAGTTAGAAGTTTTTGTGGAAAAATGTAGTTCCTAAATATCTATTTGTGATAGATCGATCGTTAAATATTTTATCGATGACTGCATTTAATTCATTTTTAGTTTGTTGAGTTGCTGCAGTATCTCCGAAATCAGCTTTTTGCTATATTGTTATTTGTAGTACCAAGCTTGAGCTGTGATAGAAGATATAGTAAGTGCCAATGCAACACTCATACTTGATTTTTAATAATTTATTTGTTTTTCATGGAATATTCTCCTTTTATATTTATATAATAATCTTATTTTAAATTGTTTTTTTAAGGTTGATTAAAGATGAATTAAATTTCTTGAACTGTTCACATAAACACTATTAAAACAACCTTTTAAAAAAATAATAGACACCTATACTATAACATAAAAAAACGTTTCAATTGAAATAGATTATCGCTATCTTTTTATATAAAAAAATAAAATAAAAATTTCTTGAATTAATAAAAAAATTATACTTGATAATTTAAAATAATATTTTTAAATTTAGTTTTTTTATTATTTGTGAAAAATAGTTAAGAGAATATTTGTATAGGCTTGTTTATGGTTTTTTTCTTATTTCAAAAATGTATCTAAACTAAAAAAATAATTTTTTTCTTAGTATATTTTTGAATTTTCTTTTTAAAAAAATTTACTATATTTTTTTCTGTGTAGTATAATCTATAAGGGAATATTTTTATAAGGAGAGCAAGATGTCAAAATTTTATGCAGTAAAAAATGGTAAAAAGACGGGTATATTTTCTACTTGGGATGAGTGCAAAGAACAGGTTTTTGGATTTAAGGGGGCAATTTATAAGAGTTTTAAAACACTATCAGAAGCCGAAGCTTTCTAGGAGGTAATAAAGAAAAAAATAGCGAATATAGAAGAAGTTAACGGAGTATATGCTTATATCGATGGTAGCTTCGATAGAATAAATGGTATCTATGGTTCTGGTGTAGTCATAGTAGATGGGGATAAAAAATATGAATACAAACATGCTGGAAATCGAGAAGATTATACAAATTTACATAACGTAGCTGGGGAAATAGAGGCAGCTAAATTTGTTATGTGGTATGCTGTAGATAAAAAAATTAGTGAAATTACATTGTTTTATGATTATCAAGGAATAGAAGCGTGGGCAACTGGAGATTGGCAAGCGAACTTACCTTATACACAGGATTATGTGAAATTTTTATAATAAGGTAAAAACAGTAGTGAAGGTTAATTTTTGTAAAAAGTAAAGGCACACACTGGAGTTGAACTTAATGAAGTTGTTGATAAACTTGCGAAGGATGCAATCGAAGAGTTTAAAAAAATAAAAAGTAATTAAGAAATAAGTTCACAAGATAGTTGTTTAAGTATTTAAATGTGTTATAATTATTAAAATGTAATTAGAATTTAAAAGAAGGAGGGTGAAAAATGAATAAAAACAATTGATAATAAGCAGATACTAAATAAAATAGTCGATCTTATTTATAGAGATAGAAATCGTATTTTGATTGCTTTTGTTAGTTTCTATTGCATCGTATTATTTTTACATTATATCCGACTGATAGATTGAGTTATATTGTTGATGGTATAGCAGGTGGGAGTATTGATTTTAGCGGTGTAATTAATGAGATTATTAAAAATTATTTTTAGCGGGAATTGCATTGTATATTGTCTACTTCTTTAAAGAATACTATACTTTTTATAGGTTATGACAAAGTCATTAAAGATATGACATATGATATTCAACACGATATTTATAGGCACACTCCGATATTTTTTTAACAAATTCAGTATAGGTGAAGTAATTAGTAGATCTACGAATGATATTACGAACTACATAGCTCCACTTTTTTTGGTTATGGTATTTTATTAATTTTTTTGATGGAGTAATTTACAATTTATTTATAAGTATTCTAATATATAATAAGTCTAACATTGTGTATTTATTATTGATTCATATACCTTTGGTTCTTCAGACTATTTATTTAGTGAGCAGACGAAAAGTACAAGAAAAAAATACTATAATAAAATGGCAAAAACTATGGATGAAATTACAGAAGAGACTTTAGAAAATGTTAAGGGTATTCGTGTAATTAGAGCTTATAGCTTGCTAGATAAAGTAAGAAATAGTTTTTGTAGGAAAACTTAGAAGCTATGCTAAAAAGCAACGAAAAACTACATGAAGAGAACACTAGTTTATCAGCCGTTAAATACTATATCTTTAGCGACAAGTTATATTATAGCTGTGGCCGGAGGTTTTTACTTTATTAATTTAGGAATGATGACATTAGGGGAGTTAATATCTGTCTGTGTAGTTATAGGTATGATTCAGTACTGTATATTGCTTTTATCAGAGCTAGTTGTTATGCTTATAGAAGTTAGACAGGCTACTAAAAAGAATATTGGAAATATCTGATAAGAAGGCTGATGTTAATAATGACTTAGCTGAAAGTAATTTTTGAGTTTAATAGTAGTATTGAATTTAAAGGATTTAATTTTAGCTATGAGGATAATAATCATGTACTTGAAGATATTAATTTTACTATTAATAAAGGTGAAACTATAGGAGTAGTTGGGAAGACAGGAAGTGGGAAAACAACTTTCATTAAACAATTTTTACATCTATATCCAATAGAAGAAAATACACTACTTCTTGATGGTAAAGGTATTGAGCGATATTATGACTATTCTGTAAGGGCTAAGATAGGATATGCACCACAAGAATATCAGCTGTTCTCAAAATCTATAAAGGAAAATGTTCTTTTTTATCGATATGATTTAGAAGATAAATTAGATGACGTTCTTGAACAAGCTGATTTTAAAAAGGATATTAGTAGATTTAAAGATGGTATTGATACTCTTGTAGGAGAAAAATGGTTTATCTCTATCGGGTGGTCAAAAAAACAACGTCTAGGTATAGCGAGAGCATTGTTATCTAATCCTGAAATCTTAATACTTGATGACAGTTTGAGTGCTGTAGATTCTAATACTGAAAAAACTATTATAGAAAATATTAAGAAAACTCGAGAAGGTAAGACTAATATAATAGTAGCACATAGAATTTCCGCAGTAAGACATGCGAATAAAATAGTTGTATTAGACAATGGAAAGATATTAGATTATGGAATGCATGATGAACTACTTGAGAAATGCCCTTGGTATAAACAACTAGATGAATATCAAAATAAGGAGGTAGAAGATGATGAAGAATAAAAATCCATTATTTCAATTCCTCCCTTATATGAGATATGCAAAAAAATCATATGTCCTTGGTTTTGTATTTTCATTGCTAAATGTCGGGTTAGGTGTTGCTGGTGTATATGTGTTGTCGAAAGTTTTTGATGGTATAACTGGAGATTTAACGCGTCAGATAATTTTAAAATCATTGGTAGTAATAGCTGGTTATGGACTTATATTACTATGTTCAGGAATATCTAACTATATTAGAAATATTTACTTAGTTAAAAGGAGCTAATGAGGTTTATGTTAGAATCCAGATGCAGGTATACGATCATATTCAAAGTCTACCGATTAAGTATTTTTGATAATATGCCAGCTGGTTCTGTAGTATCTAGGATAACGAGTGATGTTAACCAAATTAGAACATTTTTTTGTCTCGACATTTGTTCAAATATTAATAATTGTGCTTAAGATTATTTTTTTCTTATGTTGTGCTATTTTATGTAGATGTACGCTTTGGATTATTTATGCTAGCGTTATTCCCGGTAATGTTTATAGTATTAAAAAAATTTATAATAAGCTATCAATAGACAGTATTAAGGGGTATCGACGTAAATTTTTCTCAAAGTAATGGGATTATAAATGAGAATTATCAAAATTTAGAAATCATTAAAGCTTTCAATAAAGAGAAAGAAAGTATTGAAGATTGGAATAAGCATAATGAAGAACGTTATAAATATTGGAAAAAAATTAAATTTAGTAGATAGTCTATTACTTCATAATATAACAGGGGTATTTAGAATTGTGATTTTTCATAGGTATTGTTTATTACTACTCATATTCACACTTTTAATAATGTTTATGGTATTACATTGGGAATGGTATATTTATTTATAAATTATACTACCGATATAATTTATAGAATCGCGGATTTTACGATGGGGATTTCTAATTATATCAGAGCGCAAGGTGCAGCTATAAATATTCAAGAGATACTTAAGCTAGAAGTAGAGGAAGACAATCATAATGATATTACTGAGGATGATTTCCGAGGAAATATTAAATTTGAAGATGTCTATTTTTTTCTTATAAAGATGATTTTTTTATGTACTTCGTGATTTAAATCTTGAAATTAAAGAGAATCAAACTGTAGCTTTTGTAGGACATACGGGAAGCGGTAAGAGTACTATTATGAACCTAATTGTTAAGTTTTACAGTGCGACTAAAGGTAACATCTTAATTAATGGTAGAAATATAAATGATTATAGTAAGGAATATCTAAGAGAAAAAACAGCGATAGTACTTCAAGACTCATTTTTATTTGAAGGTACTTTACTGGAAAATATTACAACTTCTAACGATGAAAAAATTGCCAAAGAGGCATTGTCTAGAGTTGGGGGTGACTTCATTTTAGAAAGTCATTCGTTAACTTCGAAGGTAGAAATAGGTGGAAGTAACTTTTTCTACAGGTGAGAAGCAACTTATTTGTTTAGCGAGAGCCTTGGCTAAAGATCCTAAGATTTTAATTCTTGATGAATCAACGGCAAATATTGATAGTGAAACAGAACAAAATGTCAGTCGTGCTATAGAAGAATTAAAACAAGGACGAACAACGCTTATAATAGCCCATAGATTATCAACTATAAAAAAATGCGGATATGATTTATGTTCTTAGAAAAGGGAAGGTAATTGAAAGTGGAACACACGAAGAGTTGTTGCACCTAGATGGAAGTTATAAGAAAATGTATGAAACTCAAGTAAAAGGATAAAAAATTTGAGTAATTCGAAAAATCAGATTGAATTAAATCTTGATTTCGAATTACTCCTTTTTTTAATAATTATTTTTTTGAATACAAATTCGTAAGCTAAGTCAATATCTTTAAATGAAATCATAACTGTTTCATACCCAAGTGGTTTGAAAAAGTTCATTAACAGCATTAGCGACTTTTTCGCAAACTTCAACTGGACGGTGAACCCATCCGATTTCTAAGTTTGCTCTACTAATTTCTTCTCCATCAAGAATAGCAACACTTTCAATTAAATCTAATGTAAAAGCTTCGCGTGGTCTTTCGATTATTTCTGCAATAGTGTCGAAAAGCTCAGCACTAACTTTTTTTAAATCTTCTTTTTTAAATCCTCTAGCAACTATACGTGGCATAATAGACCTCCATTATTTGAATTCGTTTTCTTATATTATATCATAATATAGTGTATTTTTTTGTTGGAAAAATAGATTACAGATACTTAATTTGTTTAGATATGAAATTAAATTTCTATTTATAATAAATGAAGATAAATGTAACTATATCTGTAATTTCTTGGAAATATTATGTTTTTTTGGATGGTTAGTATAAATTAAAATGCATTTTTTTGATTATTTTTACTTTACAAATATTACCAATTATTAAAAATAATATGGTATGATAGAAAGTAGGAAAAAAAATATAAAATTAAATACTAAGGAGGAAATTTTATTAAACTTTTTATAAAAAAATACTTTTTCATTAATAATGTTAATCTTGGTATGTATTGCCATATTTTTTTATTTTTCTAGCCAGGTAGGTTCGGAATCATCTCAGATTTCAAGCAATTTAGTTATAAGAAAAATTAGGTCATTTTAGTGAATATTTGACTCTAGGATTTTTTTCGTTTGCTTATTTTTTTCAAACTTATTATTGAAAAAAATAATAAATGTAAAAAAATTTTAAGAGAACAGCACTTGTAAGTTTAATTTTTCTCTATTTTTGTATGCCGCTAGCGATGAATTTCATCAAACCTTTGTAGAGGGTAGAGATGGAAATGTTATTGATGTTTTTGATAGATGGAAGTGGAGCTTTTTTTGGAATATTGCTTTCTGGTATCTTATACTACACATTAATCAAAAAAATCTAAAAAAAATTTTTAGTTTTTTTAGTTGTGTTTTTAGTTGTATTTTTTTAGAAAAGTTATAAAATAATAACCTAGGTAAACTAAATTGAAAAATATAAGGAGGAGTTATTAATGCTTAAAGCGCTTATTGTAGAAGATGATAAATTATTAGCTGCATCGCTAAAAGCTGCAATTGCAGAGAAATTTGATGCTGATGTTTGCTATAATGGATTAGCTGGACAAAGACTTGTTGATAAAAATGTATATGATTTTGTAATAGCTGACAGTATTTTACCAGGAATGGGTGGAATCGATTTATTAGATTATATTCGCGAAGAAAAAGAATATAAAATACCAGTAATTGTGATAACGATAGCTGAATCAACTGAAGAAAAGGCTAGAGTTATGAAACATAGAGTAACAGAATATCTACCACGTGTTGCGGATGCTTCTCTTTTACTGACGACTATGTCTAATTTACTTCAACGTGAAAGTAACTTGAAAGGTGAAAACGAAATTACATATAAAGATTTAGTATTAGATTTAAAAAATGAATTAGTTATTGTTAATGGCGGTACATTAGACACTATTAAAGGAAAGTATCTTGAACTATTATCATTCTTTGTAATCAATAATAATATAGTATTAGAAAAAGAAGAGATATTTGATCGTGTATGGGGTGTTGATTCTGAAACAACTATTAATGCGATTGAGGTTTATATCTCAGGTCTTAGAAAAGAACTACGAAAAAAATTGGTTATGATAAGAATTTAAGAACTGTTCGTGGTGTTGGATATACTTTTGAGTAGGTACAAGTATGGAATTTAATTATCCTATAGATTATACTTTATATAATACTAAAGAAATAACTATAATTATTAGATTTTTTTAGATTTAATAGAGGAATGTTACTTATCAGGAGTTGAATTAATACAATTTAAATCAACATATAAAGAATTTAAAAAGTGTAGTCCGAGCTAAATCAGAAGAAAATTCATTATATCGTGAGTTTAAAGAAATTACGGGGTATGATGGATATCTAGCGGTAAAAAGAATGAAGAATGAAAAACCAAAAAAATTAAGCTTTGATGCTTAGTTTTTTTGGTTTTTTTCTGTTATATCAATAAATCCATAATGGAATTTTTGTGTTTTTTTCTTATTATTCTCCTAAAATTATATCTTTCAAATATATCGTCTTTAAAATGAGCTTTTATAATGATTTTTTTCTTCCTACACGACAAGCTTCTATAATAAAAACTGTCGAATGGAAATGAAGTTTCAGCGAGAGTAGTAATTCCATCTAAGTTGTTTGACTCGGTAATATTATGGGAGAACATAGGATCTACGTAGATTATATCATAGGAATTTTCTGAGCTATTTTTTTAAAAAAATCTAGGCAATCACAGTTATAAGTTGTAATTTTCCTCATAGCGTTGTTGATTTTTTTCATTTTTAGAGATATATTCTTTTTAGACCGGTATTCGTGATTAAATATATAATCTTATTTTTTTCTATCGATGTTACATTGTGATTGTAGTAACTTAGTAATATGCTGTCTCCAGCGAGTCCCATTGTACAGTCAAGAACGTCTTGTTTTTTTCATCGTTGATTATCTCTAGTAGAGGTTCATTGTCTGAATTTTTTTATTTTTTTAAAGCAGTGGTGTCTAAGTGGAAGAAAAAGCTCGGTGTTATTTTTCATAATAACTCAATTTATTTTTTTATAGGCAACTAAAACTCCTATAGCTATTGATAGTAGTTGCTTAATAGTTTTTCTTGTTTCTAGGGATATATTGAAGTTTTAAGTTATCTGCTAGTAGTTTTGCAGCGGAATCAAGTTGTTTAGTTGTTTTTTACGCCAGTTGTTACTATTATATTTTTCATTAATTATTAGTGTTTTCTCCTCGGTTATTATTATGTCTACAGCCTTATCATGGTTGTCAATTGGAACAGTCTCTTGAAGAAGTTTGTCGTATGATAATCCAATACTAACGTCATAATTGTTTAAAGAAAAAAATATTTATCATAATATCCTTTTCCATAGCCGAGACGATAGCCGTTTCTGTCGAAAAACTATAGAAGGAGTAATGACTAAGTCGATTTTTATCGGTATAATAGTTTGAACATTTTCGGTTCTAATATACCAAAATGACTACGTTCTAAGTCATCCCAAGATGTAATTCGTATTAAATGCATTGTATTGTTCTCGACTTTTGGAACGAACAATTCCTTTTTATTTATCCATTTTTTTATGAAAAATTTCTGTTTGAATTTCTGTGCCGAAGCCAACAAAAATAAATATTTTTTTCGCTTGTAAGAAAACTTCGTGCTTTTCTATTGCTTCAAATATCTTTTTACTGGCAGAATCTCTGTAGCTCTCTGATAACGTGTTTCTCTCGGTAATAAATTTTTTTCTAAGTTCTTTTTTTCATGAATTTCACCTCAAGTGTATTATATCATAAAAATCAAAAATTGTATATTTATATTAATTTCTAATGTTCGGGAATATTGAATAAAGTAACAGTGTTGTGAGATTATGTAAATGAGAAAAAGTACATTATATCTGTAATATGAATTTTTATTGTAATAGCTTTAAAGAAAGTTAATATAAAAAAACAAATATGGTTTTTAACTATAAAAATGCTTATATATTCTTTGATTATATTATATATTTATTTTTAGAATTTTTTTATAATAATGTATGTACAAGTATAATCAAAAATTTTTAAGAAAAATATAAATTAATGTACAGAAAAATAATTGTTGTTATAAAAAGGATTTTAAAATTTCATATATAAACTCTAGGGGATAAATAAAAAAATCTTAAATTATGATTTGAGTTATCTAATAAATAAAAGTAGTAAAATAAAAAAATAATTATTAATTATTTAATGGAAATAATAGTATAAATATGATATAATATAAAAAGAAAATTTATAAGAAAGGAATCTTCTACAAATAATGACAAATTCAGAAAAAAATAAAGATATGTTAAGTAACGATGAATTGAATAATAATAGAAAAAAACATCAGAAGACTATGCTAACTTGTTAGAAAAAATAAGAAAGCAACTTGATATAGAAAATTCTTCTACTTATACACGAAAATCGTATAGTGAACAAGAAAGTAATGGACAAACAGTAGTTATGCCTGTGGTAACTGAAGAAGTAAACGATGAATATGCAGAAACAGTAGTATTAGATAGGAATGAATTGATTCAGGCTGTTGAAAAAGAAACTGTTCCTGAAGAAGTGAAAAAAGAAGAAAAAGCACCAGAAAAATCAGTTGTATTAGAAGTGTTAGGTTTGAAAAAACGTATTGGTTTAAAAACAATAGTTGAGGATATCACTTTTGATATGCGTGAGGGTGAAATTATAGGGTTGCTTGGACCAAACGGAAGTGGTAAAACTACAATAATGAGAATGATTGTTGGATTAACAAAAATATCAAAAGGTGATGTTTATTGTTTCGAAAAACCTCTAGGACTTGGTAAAAATGCTATGCTTAAAGAGGTAGGTTCAATGATAGAGACTCCTGAGTTTTATAACTATATGTCAGGATGGTCTAACTTGAAGCAAATAGCTCGTGTTTGTGGTAAAAAAGTTACAAGAGCTCGTATGAAAGAATTAGTCGAATTTGTTGGACTTAGTAAAGTAATTAGAAAGAAAGTTAAAACTTATTCATTAGGTATGCGTCAACGCTTAGGATTAGCACAGGCATTACTTAACGATCCTAAAATTCTAATTCTTGATGAGCCTGTGAATGGATTAGATCCGCAAGGAGTTCAGGATTTTAGAAATAAACTAAAAGAAATAGCTGCAACTGGGGTGTCTATCTTAATTTCATCTCATTTATTAGATGAAATCGAAAAACTATGTGATAGAGTTATTGTAATAGAAAAAGGTAAAAATTATTGCCGATGATAAATTAGAACACTTAATTTCAGAAGAGGTTGTTAAAACACTAATAGCAACTCATGATGTAGAAAAAAATCTGAAATGTTAGTAAGAGAATTAGGAATAAGATACGAATTAAGGAAAGAAGGATTCGTATTTAAAAATCTTAGTCGTGAGGAAAAAAATCAAGAATTATCTCATACTTAGTGAATAACAATGTTGAATTAGATACGGTTCGTGAATTACATACATCATTAGAGTGATCGATTCCTACAAATTACAGGAGGGGAGAGAAAATAATGAAATTATTGATAAATGAATTTATAAAAGATTATAAAAAAAGAAAACAACATGGTTATATTTCTTGCTGTCATTTGGTATTATTTTTGTTAAATAGTTATTTTTACAAAAAAACAATTTGAAGATGGAATAGATGCTGTAAAAAAATATTAAGCGGGATAACAGTAGTTTCAGCTGCATTAGCTTTTAGTATTTTCATTAATAATGTTGGCTAATAATTTATCTCAAGAGTATTCAAAAGGAACTATTAAGTTTTTTTATACACAAAAACCTAAATCACGTTCTGCAATACTTACTGCGAAAAATAGTTTTTAGCATTTATTAATTATATTATTTTTCTTAGTAGTAGGAACGGTATTTGATTTTGTAACAAAAATACTATGTATTCTTTTAACAAAAAAACTAGGCTTAAATCATTTGAAAGATACAATAGAAGAAGGATATTTTTGGTAGAACAGTTGCTAAACAAATTATAATTACTAATTTAGCAGATTTAGCAGTGTTTATATTCTTCGTAGCTATGGTAGTACTAGTTTGTGTAGTGTTTAAAAACACAAATCTTATCATTAGTACTAGTGATGTTATCACTTTTAGGGACTAGTTTAATTCAAGGATTAACAGTATTTGCTGTTTCAAAAATATTCATGGGCGAAATATCATATGTTTGATGTACCTTTATTTAGTGATTATTATCGAAATGAAGCAGGGCGTCATGCTGTAAAAAGAGATATTTAAGTTCGATAATGCAAATGCATTAATTATTATGCTAGTAGCATATAGTTTTGTTTTTCTTTACAATTTCTTATATTGTGAATGCAAGACGTGATATTACAATAGATTAAAAATTAAAAAGTTGTTAGGAGGTAGGTAAAATGAGAAGTTCATTCAAAAAAATTGAGCGAATTAAGGATATTTTTAGATTTAAATGGAGATGTGTTAACTTTTAAATATTCAGATGAAGAAATACGATTTGATCTGGGAGAAGAGCAATTAAGTAGTATTTTTTTAGTAGATTTATTAAAAGAAATCTCCCTAAGATTAAAGAAGGATTAGTTGAGGGTAAATTAGTAAAATGTCAAAAGTGGACTAGGGATTTCATGTTTATTTATACCGAGTGAGAATGATGAAGAATTCTATTTAATTACTCCATTTTTTTAGAGTATTTAATACCGACAAAAATTATTCCAAGAGTCTTTAATTAAGTATGGAGCTAGTATTAGTGAATTAATTTGTGATGTGTATTTTTCATTACCAATTACACCAAGAAAGAAATTTAACTATTTGATAGAATTATTAGTTGAAGATGAAAAATGTAGACTTCTTAGATGCGATTGTTTTAGTAGAAGATTCAAGTGTTAAAAAAATGTAAGAAGAGCAGCTTCAAGAAAGAATTCGTATTTAAATGGTATTTTAGAAAGCGAAGTTAAGTTTAAAACGTGAAATATTAGAGGCAGTAGTTGATGGAAATATTTCTCGTGTAAATATGCTTTTGATCTTCGCAAAAGGAATCATGGTGTAGAAGAAGGTCATGTTGAACAGGGGATTAATGTACGTCGTAGACGTTCATATAATATGAATGATTTATTACGTTATGCATTAGAACAACATAATGATGATTACTTAGGAATTGAAGAATTATGGGTTAAAATTAAAAATAAACTAGATAACTATGACTTATCTGAAGATGTTATTAGAAGTTATTGCTTGCTTGTAGATAGAAATAAATACAAAGATAAACAAGCGGTAGTTCGTAACTGTATAGCTTATATTAATGATAGAATCTCAGAAAAAAATCAGCTTAGATAACGTAAGTGATTATCTTGGGGTAAATAAGAGTTATTTATCTTCAATCTTCAATAAAGATATGGGAATTAGTATTGTAGATTATATTCATGATAAACGTATTTCTAATGCTTGTTACTTACTTGCAAACACTGATTTTTTTCAATTTCAGAAGTAGCAGATTATATTGGATATTTCGATACAAGTTATTTCATTAGAATATTTAAAACTCTAGTGAAAAATGACTCCTCTGAAATATAGAGAATCTTTATCTAGAAGATAATAATAATAATAATATAGAAAAAGATTGTTGGCTAAAATGTTAGTCAATAATCTTTTTTTGTAGTTATGATATTAAATGTGTTTTTGTATTTTACTACTTGCATTAGAGTAATTGTGGTATAATATAATCATTCTTAAAATAAGTTAATCATAGGAGATTAAAAATGATTTTTTTGCATTGGATGTTGGAAATACTAATATTGTACTTGGGGGTTTTTTTGGAAGTGATTATAAAATGCTTCATTCATGGAGAATTGCAACTGATAATACTAAAACAGAAGATGAGTTATATGTTATTATTCGAAATTTCTTTATAGATAAGGGAATTAAATTCGAAGATTTTGATGGAGTAGTTATATCTAGTGTGGTTCCTAAGATGATGTTTGCTTTGGAATTATTAAGTAGGAAATATTTTAGAAAAGAACCTATTATAGTATCTGCTGAGATTAATACTGGTATAAAAGTTCCAGAACCATATAGTAGCAAACTTGGAGCCGATCGTGTTGTCGATATTGTAGGAGCTAAGGTTAGCTCATATTTGCCGGCGATTGTTGTGGATTTTGGTACAGCGACAACCTTTGATTGTGTAGATGATGAATTAAATTATAAAGGTGGGATAATCTGTCCTGGAATGAACATCAGTGCAGAAGCATTATATTCAAGAGCTGCAAAATTACCAAGGGTTGACTTTGAGGCGGTGAGTACTTCTTTAGGTCTGGATACAACTAGTCAAATGCAAGCAGGATTATTTTATGGATTTTTAGGGCAGTTTGAAAATATTATTAGACATTTGAAGCTAGATTTAGGAAAAGATTATAAAGTGGTCTTAACAGGAGGTTTATCTAAATTTATAGCAAAGTACAGTGATGTAGTCGATATAGTAGATGAAGAATTAACTTTTAAAAAGGTATAATTGAATTATATAAAATGAATAATGAGAAATAATAAATTTCTTAAAAGATCAAATTTTTATAGAAGTGTATATGAGAATTCATAGAAATAGTGGTTTATTGATATCTTAATTTACTTTCTAAAAAGATTTTTTTGGATAACTAATAAACTTTTGCGGGGGTGACTCGACAAAATCACGATTTTGGAGTCGCTCCCTTTTATGTAATATTTATAAATAAAGTAGTAATAAGGAAAAAAGGATTTAATAATGAAAGTAACAGTTTTTTGTGGAGCTAACGATGGAAAGAGTGAATCATATATAAAAAATGCAACCGAATTAGGTAAATGGATTGCTGATAATAACCACACATTAGTTTATGGTGGTGGAAAAATTGGACTAATGGGAGTAATCGCTGATACTGTTCTGAAAAATAAGGGTGAAGTAATTGGAATAATGCCACAATTTCTAGTCGATAGAGAAATAAGTCATACTGGTATTACTGAGCTTATTATTGTTGATGATATGTCTGTAAGGAAGGATAAACTGGTTGATTTAGGTGATGTATTTGTTGCTTTACCAGGAGGACCTGGAACATTAGAAGAAATATCACAGGTAATTTCATGGGTTCGAGTAGGTAAAAAAGATGCACCGTGTATACTAATGAATGTTAATGGTTATTATAATTTTCTGGAACAATATTTTGATAAGATGGTTGAAGAAGGCTTTTTAACTAAAAGGGATAGAGAAAGAACCTTGTTCACTGATAGTATAGCTGAAATGCAAGAGTATATCAGAAATTATAACAATATAAAATAAAAAAAGAGTAGTCATATTGGTGTTAGGTATTATTAACATAAAAAAATAGACAACAAGAAAAAAATTAAATGTATAATAGAAAATCGTAAGAAATTTTTTTAGAAGTATAAGAATTTGAAAGGAATTAATTTTTAATGAAAGATTATTTAATTAGAGGATTAGCCTTTAATGATGAAATTAGATTTTTTGTGACAAAAACTACAGATTTGGTAGAAGAAATTAGACAAAGACATGATGCGTACCCGACTGCTATAGCTGCAGTAGGTCGTACTGCTACAGTTACTACAATGATGGGCGCTATGCTAAAAAGTGGCGATAAGATTGATGTAGCAGTTAGAGGTGATGGACCTGTGGGAACTATTTACGCATCGTCAAATGAACTTGGAGAAACTACAGCATATGCAAAAAATATGCAAGTACATATTCCTAGTAATGCTCAAGGGAAACTTGATGTAAAAGGAGTAGTAGGTAGTGGGAATATCACAGTAGTGCGTGATTTAGGTCTAAATGAAAAGTATACTACTACTTCTCCGATAGTATCAGGAGAAATTGCTGAAGATTTTACATATTACTTTGCAGCTAGTGAACAAGTTCCGTCAGCTGTATCACTAGGAGTATTAGTTGAAACGGATAATTCTGTTATAGCTGCAGGGGGATTCATTTTACAAGTACTTCCCAACGCCACTAATGAGACAATTACAAAAATTGAAAAAGCAATAAGTAATATTAAACCTATTTCTACACTTATTTATGAAGGGGAAACTCCTGAGGAGATTGCAAATATTATTTTCGGAGGAGAAGAGAATTACCGTATTTTACATAAGAATGATGTTGTGTTTAAATGTACTTGTTCTAAAGAACGCTATGGTGATGCCCTAGTGACATTAGGTAAAGAAGAATTAGAAGATATAGCGAAACAAGAAACAACAGAGTTAGTTTGTGCATTTTGTAAAGAAAAAAATATCATTTTTTTCTCAAAAAGGAAATAACTGAGTTATTAGAAAAATTTAAAAATAATATTATGAATAAAAAGAGGTTAATGAATAACATTTCATTAGCCTCTTGAATTTTTTTAACGAAAGTTTGGTATCATAAGTAAAATTACTCGAAAGTTTACACAGGAGGAGTTATGGAATTACTAAGAGAAATGGTTATTACCGATGGTAAAGTTTATGATAATAATGTCCTAAAAGTTGATTCATTTTTTTAAACCATCAAATAGATGCTGGATTAATGATGAAAATGGCAGAGTCTTTTTATGAGTATTTTAAAAAAGAGAAGATAACGAAGATTCTAACGATTGAGGCGAGCGGTATTGCACCAGCGATTATGGTTGCTAATTTATTTAATGTACCAATGGTTTTTTTGCTAAAAAAAGTAAACCTTCAACATTAAAGAATAATGATGTGTATACTGCAGAAGTTCATAGTTACACAAAAAATATAACTAATACTATAGTTGTTTCAGAAAAATTCATTAATAAAGAAGATAAGGTTCTAATTGTGGATGATTTCCTAGCTAATGGTCAGGCTACTTTGGGTCTTATGAAGATCGTTGCTCAAGCAGGAGCAGAAACTGTAGGTGTAGGTATCTTAGTTGAAAAAAGTTTCCAAGATGGTCGTAAACAGTTAGACGAAAGAAATGTGAATGTTTGTTCTTTATGTAGAATTGCTTCTCTTGAGAATAATGAAGTTAAATTTAATATAGCTGACGATGAAAAATAAGAAAGGATATAAATAAAATGTGGGAAAATAAATTTCAAAAAGAAGGTTTAACATTTGATGATGTACTTTTAGTTCCAGCTAAAAGTGATATATTGCCTAAAAAGGTTGACTTAAAAGTTAATTTAACGGAGAAAATTAAATTATCAGTACCTGTTATATCTGCTGCTATGGATACAGTAACGGAACATAAAATGGCGATTGCAATGGCTCGTGAGGGTGGTATTGGTGTTATTCACAAGAATATGAGTATTGAAGAACAAGCTGAACAAGTAAGAAAAGTTAAACGTTCAGAAAGTGGAGTTATTACAGATCCTTTCTATCTTACACCAGATAGCCTAGTTTATGAGGCAGAAAATTTAATGCAACAATACAAAATTTCAGGTGTACCTATTGTTGACAATGAAGAGAACATGAGAGTAGTAGGAATTATTACTAACCGCGATATGAGATTTTTAACAGACTTCGATATTAAGATTAGCGAAGTTATGACTAAAGAGCATCTTATTACTGCTCCAGAGAAAACTACTTTAGAAGAGGCTAGCGAAATTTTACGTGGTCACAAAATCGAGAAGTTAATTTTAACTAATGAAGAAGGTAAATTAACAGGATTAATTACTATTAAAGATATTGAAAAATTAGCTAAATATCCTAACTCAGCAAAAGACGATAAAGGACGTCTTTTAGTTGCAGCGTCTGTAGGGATTACAAATGATACGGTTGAACGTGTTGATGCTTTGGTATCTGCAGGGGTAGACGCTATCGTAGTAGATACTGCTCACGGACATTCTAAAGGGGTATTAGATGCGGTTAAAACATTAAGAACTAACTATCCAAACTTAGATATTATTGCAGGGAACGTTGCAACAGGAGAAGCTGCTCGTGATTTATTCGAAGCTGGGGCTGATGTTGTTAAAGTTGGTATTGGACCAGGATCAATTTGTACTACACGTGTAGTTGCAGGGGTAGGAGTACCACAAATTACAGCTATCTATGATTGTGCGACTGTAGCTCGTGAATTAGGTAAAACAATCATCGCCGATGGTGGAATTAAATATACTGGTGACGTAGTAAAAGCTATTGCTGCTGGGGGACATGCTGTAATGTTAGGTTCTATGCTTGCTGGATGTGAAGAATCACCAGGTGAATTAGAAATCTTCCAAGGTAGAACATTCAAAGCATACCGTGGAATGGGATCAATTTCTGCAATGGAAAAAGGATCTAAAGATCGTTACTTCCAAGAAGATGGCAAAAAATTAGTACCAGAAGGTATTGAAGGACGTACACCATATAAAGGTGCAGTATCAGAAACAATTTACCAAATTATAGGTGGATTACGTGCTGGTATGGGGTATACTGGTTCTCGTGATTTACGTGCACTTCGTGAAAATTCACAATTTGTTCGTATGACAGGAGCAGGGCTAATTGAATCTCATCCACACGATGTTCAAATTACTAAAGAAAGCCCAAATTACTCTAAATAATAATATGAATAATAAAGAAGGCAGGAACTTGAAATTCAGGTGCCTGCCTTTGTTTATTTATTAAATTTGTTTAGTTAAATCTATCATCTCAAGAAGAGCTTGGGCACAGTCGCTACCTTTATTTCCTGCTTTTGATCCCGCTCTTTCAATAGCTTGATCGATGTCTTCAGTAGTTATAACTCCAAACATAACAGGAATATCACTGTGAAGACTAATGTGACCAACACCTTTTGCAACTTCATTACAGACTAGGTCATAGTGACTAGTACTTCCACGAATAACACTTCCTAATGTAATAACACCATCGTATTTATTTGTAGCCACTAATTTTTTTAGTAATAAATGGAATTTCAAATGCCCCTGGTACCCAGTATACATCGATATTTTTCTTCTTTTACTTCATTTCTAATAAGTGTGTCTTTAGCTCCACCTAATAATTTAGAAGTAATAAATTCGTTAAAACGAGCTACTACAATCGCTACTTTAATATCTTTTTCCTATAAATTTTTCCTTCAAATGTTGTCATAATAATATTCTCCTTATATATCTAATAAATGATTAAATTTAATTTTTGTTTGTAAATAGTATTTATTTTTCTTTTTGTGGTTTTATGTTTATTGGAACACGGTCTACTACATTTATTCCTAAAGAACTTAGCTGTTCTACTTTATCTGGATTATTAGTAAGAAGTTTTACCGATTTAATACCCAAGTAATCAAGCATGTCTACTGCTATAGTGTAGTCTCTTTCATCGGGAGCAAAACCTAGTTGAACATTAGCTTCGTAAGTATCAACCCCTTGCTCTTGTAGTTGATAGGCAAGAAGTTTATTTCTTAAACCTATTCCTCGTCCTTCTTGTCGTAGATAAAGAACTGCACCACGACCTAAGTCGGAAATTTTTTGAAGTGCTGCATGTAGTTGTTCACCGCAGTCACACCTATGAGAAGTGAAGACGTCTCCAGTTAAACACTCTGAGTGAACTCGTATTAATAATGGTTCTTCAGAATTTAAATCACCTTTACTAATAATTAGGTGTTCTTTATTAAATTCATCTTCGAACAGCTGTAAATCAAAATCCCCAAATTCTGTTGGTAATTTTACTTTTACACTGTCGTTAAATGACAAAAAACGTGTTAGCTCATCTAAATCCACGACTGTTAAATTCCACTTTTTAGCGAATTCATACAAGTCATCTCTTCTAGCCATAGTTCCATCTTCATTCATAATTTCACAGATATATGTTGCTTCAGAACAACCAGCTAGTCTAGCTAAATCTAAACTTGCTTCTGTGTGTCCGCGACGAACTTTAATTCCACCATCACGACCAATAAGTGGGAACATATGACCAGGTCTATTGAAATCCTCTGGTTTAGAATTTGGATTTGCTAATTCTTTTATAGTTGTTGCTCTTTCAAAAGCTGATATTCCTGTAGTTGATGTTTTGTAGTCTACACTTACAGTAAAAGCCGTCTCATGAGGGTCTGTGTTTTTATCTAGCATAGAGTGTAGATTTAATTTTTTTCTGCAATCTCAGTTGAAATTGGTGCACAAATTAAACCACGTGCATGTTTTTGCCATAAAGTTAACAGTTTCACCAGTAGCTAGCTCCGCTATTCCTACTAAATCTCCTTCAGCTTCTCTGTCATCATCATCAATAAGAACAATTAATTTTTCCAGCTTTTTAAATCTTCTATTGCTTGTCTTACGTTATTAATCATTAAACTTTCCTCCGAATAATTTTAATTGAGCTTTTTATGTATTTTTGCTAATATATCTGTCTCTATATTTACGCTATCTCCAATTTTTTTAATTTTTTTCTAAATTTGTGTGCTTAGCTGTATGTGGAATTAGAGATACCGTAAATTTATTGCTGTCACATGTTACCACTGTTAAAGCTTTATCCCATTTATAGTAATTGAACCTTGGTTTATAATTTCACCTTGAAATTTACTTGGATAAGAAAAAGTAAGTAGGATAGCATTTTCGTCTTTTTGTCTTGCGGCTAATTGTGCTAAACCATCACTGTGTCCAGAGACAATATGTCCTTCAAATCTATCAGAGTACTCATTGCGGGTTCTAGATTGACAGCATCATTTATTTTTAAATCTTTAAACGTTGTTCTTTTATATGTTTCTGGCATAATATCTACAGTAAATTGAGATGAACTTTTTTGAACGCAAGTCAGACACACACCGTTCACCGCCATACTGTCACCAATTTTATAAGTTTCTAGTAAATTTTTACTTGCTTGAATAGTTAGTTTAATACTATGACTAGATTTAATAATTTTTTTACTATTTTTTTCCTTGTTCTTTTTATTAATCCTGTAAACATTGAGATACTCTCCTTCCTGAGATTCTTATATCATTACCGAGTTTTGTAACTTTAGTATCTTGAAGTTCTATTTTTTTCATTTGTCATCCTACTACTAGTGAATGCTGTAGTATTATTTCCGCCTAAAAAGAATAGGAGAGATATAAGTTATGACCTCATCCCAATAACCGCTAGCAAGGAATCGATCATGAATAGAAGAACCTCCTTCAACATAAACTGATTGGATACCAAGTTTTTGCTATTTCGGCGACTATTTCATTTTATACTAAATTCTTTTTGGTGTTATAACTGTTACATGAGAAGGTAGATTTTTTATGACTAAATTTTTGAAAAAAATTATAACTTCAGATGAACTATCTTTAAATAGATTTAGATTACTTTGTTCAAAGATAGAGCCCTCAGCATCTAATACAATTCTTTTCGGTGGGAATAATGACGTATTAGCTCCAGTTAACTTTGGATTGTCTATTAAAACAGTTTTTGCACCTACAAGAATCGCTTGATAATTATCTCGTTCATTTCTGACGAAATCATAAACTTCTTTACCGGTAATTTGAGTTCTTTCGTTGGTAAAGGCTAGTTTTCCATCGAGACTAACGGCTTGTTTTAAAACTACATAAGGTCTTTTTTCTGTATGAAATAGATTATAAGTGTAGTTTAAATTATAAGCTTCTCTTTCAAGAACACCAGTTATTACTTCTATACCATTATCTTGCAAATATTTGATACCTTTTCCGCTAACGATAGGATTAGGGTCTAATTGAGCAACAACTACTTTTGAGATACCCATTTTTAAGATGGCATCTGTGCAAGGGGGTTGTTTACCTTTGTGGTTGCAAGGTTCGAGAGTAACGTATAATGTTGAATTAAATAATTTTTCAGGAGTTTTGCAAGTGGAAATTGCATTTTTTTCAGCGTGTTCGCATCCGAATCGGAGATGTGAACCTCTTGCGATAATTTCATTATCTTTTACTATAATTGCTCCGACTAAAGGGTTAGTATGAGTATACTTAGAACCACGCTTGGCTTCAAGTAGAGCAAGATTCATAAAATATTCATGCATAGTATCAACTCCTTTTAAAAATAAAAACCCCAACTATATTTGAAAATCAAATTTAATCGGGATTGATGGTTAGTTTTATATTCGATAAATAGACCATAATGTATATTTAGATACAACAGGTTATACAAATATTATTATATGTACTAGATAATTTTTTTCTAGTAGTATTAATTTCTTCTCCCATCCAGACTTTACTGTCGGTTCTGGAATCTCACCAGATCAGCTTGCGCTCACGGACTTCTAGTTAACTAGTCACCGCCGGTTGGGACTTACACCCGACCCCGAAGAAATATTTAATTCATGTCTTAATATTAACATTAATGAAAAACGGTTGTCAATGATAAAAAAATAAAAAAACTATCACAAAATATAAAATATATGATGTAATAGTTTTAGTTTTTTATTATAAGAATTGTGCTAAACAAACGATAAGGATAATAATTGGTAATACATATCTTAGTAAGAACAACCATGTTTTGAATAATAATATACTTATTTTTTTGTTTTTCGTCTATATGTAATTGCTCTAGAGCTACTTTTTTTATCAAGTATATATCCAGTGAATATTGATAAAAGCAAGGCAGCCGAGTGGCATTAAAAAATGTTAGAAACTAAGAAATCCATTAAGTCGAAAAATTGTTTTTTTCCGAATATTAATGTATTTGATAGAGACCCATAAGATAGTGCTGATGGAATACCTATAATGAAAGTCAAGATACCAATGATTATACTAAATTTAGTGCGGTTAGTATTTCTTTGATCAGTAATATTTCCTACATTAATTTCTAACATAACAACTGATGAAGTTACAGTAGCGAATAGGAATAATATTAAGAATAAGATATAGAAAATTTTACCGAATGCCATATTGTTGAATAGCTGAGGTAGTACGATGAATAATAAACTTGGACCACCTTCAGATTCCATTCCAAAAGAATTCATCGCAGGGAAGATTGCTAATCCAGCCATTACAGAAACTGCAATGTTCATTAATACAACAGAGATACCAGATTGGACTAGGTTAGTTCTTCTGTCAAGGTAAGAAGCATATGTAAGCATTGCTGTAACTCCAATTGATAATGCAAAGAATGATTGCCCTAGTGCGAATAAAATACCTGAGCTAGTAATTTTAGAAAAAAATCTGGTTTTTAAGAAGTAGGTAACTCCGCTCATTGCATTAGGTAAAGTTAATGATCTTGCGATAATTATTAGAAATATAATGAATAATAGTGGCATCATAATTTTTGATGCTTTTTCAATACCTTTTTGGACCCCACGAGATACTATATAAATATTTAATAAGATGAATAGAGCCTGTGCTCCTAATGCAATCCATGTGTTAGAAATGACACTAACGAAAAGTGCCGCATGATCAGTAGTAGTGTGCACTCCAAGAGTATCTGCAATCGAAATCCCAAGATATACTAAAATCCATCCACCAATAACACTGTAGAATGACAGTAAGATGAATAGGGCAAAACCACCGATATAACCAATAATATTATAATTTTTATTTTTTCCTAATTTACCAAAAGTTTTAATCGCTGATACTCCAGCACCACGACCTAATACGAATTCAGCAAGAAGTAGGGGAAGACCGATTAATAATGTAAAGATAAGGAATACTAGTAAGAATCCACCTCCACCATTTGCTGCAGTCATATATGGGAATTTCCAGACTGCTCCTAAATCAATAGCTGAACCAGCAGAAGCAAGTATGAAACCTATTTTTTGAACTCCATTTTCGAACTTTTCTGACATGAAATTTTTCCTCCTAAATATGATTTATAAATAATTAAAAAGCTATTTAGAAAAATACTAAATAGCTTTTTAAAAATACATATAATATTATACTCAAAGACCATTTAGTATTTTTACCAATACCAAAAAAACAAACTTAACTAGCCATTGTAGACATCGTTGCACTTATATCTACAATGCTATGAGATATAAGTGCTGCTAAAATGGCACAAAAAAAGTATTCTCTTGTACTAGTTAAAGTAATATTTTTTTCATTATTGAGTAGCTCCTTTTTATTAATTATTGATAAAATATTAACATTTATCTGAAAAATTTGTCAATCTCTTTTTGAAAAAAATAATGAAAAACATTGAGAACAACAAATTCAATTTACATAATAGTTATAAAAATATAATTTGTAGGTTAATGTATAAATGGTAAAAAAAAGATATAACAAACGATAATTGATAAGAGTTATCATATAGTGGATAAATTTAATAATTAATATGATATTAATATTAATTATTAAAAAGTTACAAAAAAAGCTATTTTAAAAAGTAAATGTAGCAATTATTTAAATTATTATTATAATTATTTATAAATATAATTATTTATAAATAATTTATGAAAAAAACTTTGTAATTTTTACGTAAACTATTGCATTGATATTTAATATATGATATTATTATACCTATATGTAATTTAATACACAAATTGTGTATTTATTCATAATTAATAGGAGGAAGTTTATAATGAACAAAAACATTAAAAAAGTAGTAGCGGCTACAGTTGTTGCTGGATTAGCAGTAGCACCAGTTGCAGCTCAAACTTACGCGCCAACAGCGCATGCAGCAGAACAAGCTCAAACAAAACACATTTCTGCTAAATTCGTACAAAATGCAGAAGGGAACTTTGTAGAAGTTACAGCAACTCAAGATGTACTTGCTGCAAAAGTAACAATTTCTGTAGACGGAAAAGGTCAATACACAGTAAGTGTTGGAGATCTTAAAGCAGGTGAAACTAAATTAGTACCTTTCAGCGTTGAAAGTGAAGTTGGAAATGGATTTGCACCAAAAGCATTACCTAAAACTTCAGTAGTAGCTGATCACGTTACAATTTCAAAAACTATTAACTCTCACTTAGTGAGAGCAACAGTTTCTTACAAATATGATGATGGTAAAGTAGTAGCTAACTCAGTACCAGGTAAAGATGCAGTAGATCCAGGAACACCGGGAGATCGTGTTTCTATCGATGACTTGTTAAAAGGTGAAAAACCAGGATATCCAGATGCACCAGAGTTTAGATTACCAAAGCCTGAGCCAGTAAATCCTGATTTACCATTACCGGCATTACCAGAACCACAACCAAAGGAAGTGCCAGCTCCAAAACCAGTAACAGTTCCAGGGAATGGCGGTTTAGTTAATGATAAGCCAGAATTTGATTTAGAAAAATATCTTAGAGAAAATGGGAATAATACAGGTTCTGAATTGCCTGAATTTAAATTCTAAATAAGTTAAAAATATTCTAAATATAATATTGATATAAAAATGAATGTAATCCATACCGGGACTACATTCGTTTTCTTTTAGTAGTTTTTATTAGATAAAAACCCAGACTCTAGAAAATCTAGAATCTGGGTTTTCTTTTTATTCGTTATCTAATTGCATGTAAACAACTTGAGTTGTTAAGTACTCTTCTAAACCGTGTTTACCGTCAGCTCCACCGATACCTGATTTACGGCGTCCAGCGTGGAAACCTTGCATTGCTTCAAAGTTTTCACGGTTGATGTATGTTTCACCGAATTTTAGACCATTTACCGCTTTGAATGCAGTGTTTAGGTTAGTAGTATAAACTGATGAAGTTAATCCGTATTCTGAATCGTTAGCGTATTCTAATACTTCTTCTAAAGTTTTTAAATGTAGCGATTGGAATTACAGGTCCGAATGTTTCTTCTTTCATGATGTTCATTTCGTTAGTTACATCAGTTAACACAGTTGGTCCAAAGAAGTATCCAACTTGATTTTCATCACGAGTTCCACCGTAAGATAGAGTAGCACCTTGTTTTACTGCATAAGCAACTTTTTCTGCAACAGTATCTACAGCACGTTTTTCGATTAGTGGACCGTAGTCTAATCCGCCTTCTTTATTAGGATCACCGAATTTAACTTTATCAAGTTCAGCGAATAATAGTTTTTCAAACTCATCTTTAACGTCTTCATGAACATATACTCTTTCTGCACAGTTGCATACTTGACCAGAGTTAATTACACGAGATGCTACGATTGCTTTTGCAGCAAGACTTAAGTCAGCATCTTTGAATACGATTGCTGGAGCTTTTCCACCAAGTTCTAGAGATACGTTAGTAATATTTTCAGCGGCTGCTTTCATTACTTCTTGTCCAGCAGTTAAGCTTCCTGTTAAACTTACTAAACCAACTTTAGGGTTAGAAGCTAATCTATTTCCTACAACAGATCCACGTCCGTGAACTATGTTAAGGATACCTTTTGGTAAACCTACTTCAATACAAATCTCAGCAAAAATATCAGCGTTGATTGGTGTTAATTGACTAGGTTTTAGCACTATTGTGTTACCTGTAAGAAGAGCTGGTGCAGCTTTTCTAGCAATTAAGAAGAATGGGAAGTTCCATGGTAGGATACCAGTAGTAACTCCGTGAGGGCGTTTGAATAAGAAGATGTGTTCGTCTTTTCTATCACTTTGGATAATTTCACCTTCATATCTTCTAGCCCATTCAGCCATATAGTCTAAATAATCAGCTGTAAATAGTACTTCAACTTTAGCTAAATCAAAAGTTTTACCACCTTCGCTAACGATAGTTTGAGTAATTTCAGGTTCACGTTCACGGATACGCTCTGCAATTTTTCTTAGGTATGTGCCTCTTTCAACTGCAGGTAATTTTTCCCAGTTACGTTGTGCAACTTCTGCGATATCAATTGCACGGTCTACATCTTCTCTAGTAGAAGAAGGTACTTTTGCGATTACTTCTTCTGTCGATGGGTTTAGCACGTCAAGATAATCATAATTCGAAATATTTTCAAATTCTCCATTGATAAAATTTTTTAAAACTTTAACTTCACTCATAGTATAAAAACTCCTTTTTTTCTGTTTTTTTATAAAGTAAACGCTATCATTACTTTTTTTACCATTATATATTATTAAGAAGAGTAAATCAAGTGCTTTTGTTTATATTTTTTTGATATATATTTGTATATTTAAATATACTAGTGTTGATTTTTTATTAAAAAAATTATGGATATATAATTTTAATGTGAAGAAGTAATTATAGGAACTTACTAAATATATAATTATTGCAATCATCTGTAATATAGCAATTAAAACGCATACATAAAAATAATTGATGATGATAAATTTTATAGAAAAAAATTCATTATTTATGACAGATTTATATAAAATCTCTTATTTAATGCATTAAGTAACTAAAGTAAATAATAGTAAAAATTTTTTTCTGAGCAAAATTATTTCCATTAGTAATGTATTTAGTGGTATAATTTTAGCATAAGAAACAATTAGGAGGTTCAGTAATGAAACAGAACATAGGAGTTATTGGTTTATCAGTAATGGGAAGTAATCTTGCTTTGAATATTGCGGACAACGGATTTAAAGTTGCGGTATTCAATAGAACAACTACCGTAGTTGATAAAATGTTAGAAGAACACCCACATAATAACGTAGTAGGTAGATACTCACTACAAGAGCTAATAGACGGTTTAGAAAAGCCTAGAAAAATAGTTTTAATGGTTAAAGCAGGTTTCGCTGTTGATAGTCTAATCGAGCAATTAACACCATTACTTGAAAAAGGTGATATTATTATTGATGGAGGAAACTCATTCTTCAAAGATACTCAAAGAAGATATGATTTATTATTAGAAAAAGGAATTAACTACTTTGGTGTAGGTGTATCTGGAGGAGAGGAAGGAGCCAGATTTGGTCCCGCCTTGATGCCTGGAGGAGATGAAAGCTTATGAAGAAATTCGTCCGATTTTAGAGGCAATCGCTGCTAAAGTTAATGATGTACCATGTTGTAGCTATACTTCTACAGGAGGAGCTGGACACTATGTTAAAATGGTACACAATGGTATTGAATATGGAGATATGCAATTAATATCAGAGGCATACAAAGTCCTTAAACATCTAGGTGGATTCTCTAATGAAGAATTACAAGAAACTTTTGAAGAGTGGAATAAAGGCGAATTAGAATCCTATTTAATCGAAATTACTGCAAATATCTTTAAAGTTAAAGAAGAAGATGGTAGCTACTTAGTAGATAAAATATTAGACAAATCTCAACAAAAAGGTACTGGTAAATGGACTAATGAGCAGGCTATTGACTTAGGAATCGATGTATCTGTTATCACAGCTGCATTAAATGGAAGATATATGTCAAATCTTAAAGAAGAGCGTGTTCGTGCGGAACAAGAATTTACACGTAAACCATATGCAGTTGTAGAAGATAAAGAAAGACTAAAAACTATTGTGAAAGATGCATTATTTATCTCGAAAATAGTATCTTATGCTCAAGGATTTAAACTACTTCAAGCTGCTGAAAAAGAATATAACTGGACATTTGATTATTCACAAATTGCTAAAATTTTCCGTGGTGGATGTATTATTCAAGCGAAAATCTTACAAAATATTATAGAAGCGTATCAAAATAATCCGAAATTAGAAAACTTAATCTTTGATCCATTCTTCAAAGAAGTAATCGAAACAAGACAAGATAGCTTACGTGAAGTTGCTGTCTTAGCAATTACCAACAGACTACCGCTTAGTGCTATGACTTCAGCAGTGTCATACTTAGATATTTATACTACTGCTAATAGTGGAGCTAATTTAATTCAAGCACAACGTGACTATTTTGGAGCACACACTTTTGAAAGAACTGATAAAGAAGGAAATTATCACTATGACTGGGTTGGTAACAATGGAAAATAAAACAGCAATAACACTTTTTGGAGGAACAGGAGATCTTACATATAGAAAACTGTTACCTGCATTATATAACTTAAATGTATTAGGGAAATTAGCTGAAGATTTTAAGGTTGTCGTGATAGGTCGTAGAGCATATACACAGTCAGATTACATAGATATAGCTCGTACATGGGTAAAAGAATATGCACGCACTAAGTTCGACGATGAACAATTTGATGAATATGCTAAAAAGAATTATTTATTTCAAAATGGATATGACAAATGAAGATGATTATGAAATGTTACAGATATTTTATGCTGAGCAAGGTATAGAAAATCATGTATATTATTTTTGCGGTAGCACCATCATTTTTTTCATAACAATAACAAATGGATTGAAAAAAATATTGTGCAGATAATAATGCAAAAGTTATAATTGAAAAACCATTTGGAGAAGATTTAGAAAAAAAGCTGGAATATTAAATGATGAACTTGCAAAATTCTTTAACCAAGATGAAATTTATCATATCGATCATTATTTAGGTAAAGAAATGATTCAAAAATATTCTATCATTACGTTTTTGAAAAATATTATTTTTTTAAAGGTATCTGGAATAAAGATTTTTGTAGAAAATGTTCAAATAACTGCTGCGGAAACAGTTGGTGTTGGAACTAGAGCTAGTTACTATGATAAGAGTGGTGCTTTAAAAGATATGGTTCAAAACCATTTATTACAAGTTCTGTCATTAGTAGCTATGGAAGAACCGAAAGAAGAAGGAAGCCACGGTATTCACGAGAGTCAATATAATCTTCTTTCTGCAATTAAACCGATTGAGAATGTTCATGATAGTTTAGTGATGGCACAATATGAAGGATATCTTCAAGAGGAGAATATTCCTGCAGATTCTAAAACAGAAACATACGTTGCTCTTAAATTATTTGTAGATAATGAGCGATGGGAAGGTGTGCCATTCTTTATAAGAACTGGTAAAAAAAATTAGAAAAACGTGAAACTCAAGTAGTTGTTCAGTTCAAATCTGTTGGAAACTCTCCTGGTAATGTATTAATAATAAAAATTCAACCTGAAGAAGGTGTGTATTTCCAATTTAATGCTAAAAAGCCAGGTACAGAACAAGAGTTACAACCAATTTCATTAGACTTCTGTCAAAGTTGTATATTAGAAAATATAATAAATACACCAGAAGCTTATGAAAGATTACTTGATGCTTGCTTTAGAGAGGATAGAGCGTTGTTCTCACAATGGAATCAAATAGTAGAATCTTGGACGTTTATTAATAAGTTAATAGCTAGATATGAAGAACAAGGTTCACCGTTATACACATATGAACAAGGTTCAAAAGGTCCAAAAAGAGGCAGATGAGCTAGTAAATTGGGTTAAATAATTATTAAGATGTATTGTATGACTTAAAGTCATGCGATACATCTTTTTTGAATATAAGCATTTTTTTAACCAGTTAATTAGTTAGGAAAGTTTACGTTAAGCGTTAAGTATAGTATAATGAAAATGTAAGTAAAATTATAAATAATGATTTTTCATGAGGAGTTAAAATGAGACTGTTAGATTCAATGTTAGAATACAATGAGTATTTTTGTAAAATTTGAAGAGTATGAAAAAAATATAAAACAGAAGATAAGTATCCTGCTAAAAAAAGGTAGTAATGTTTACTTGTATGGATACAAGATTGGTTGAACTTGCAACAAAGTCTTTGAATCTATCTTCGGGGGACGTTAAAGTAGTAAAAAAAATGCAGGGGCAATTTTGACGCATCCATTTGGATCGATTATGAGGAGTTTGATAATTGCAGTATATATGCTGAAAGCTGATGAAATTATAGTTATGGGGCATCATGATTGTGGAATGCAAAATATTGATACTAGTTTAATTATGGAAAAAATGAAAGACAGGGGTATAGAGCAAGAAACTTTAGATATTTTACAGTATTCTGGCCTTGATTTAAATACATGGTTACATGGATTTGACGATGTAGAGGAAAGTGTCGGACACGATGTAAATATGATAACTAGACATCCGTTGATTCCAAAAGATGTACCTGTTCATGGATTAGTGATAGATCCGAGTAATGGGAAGGTAGAGTTGGTAGTTAATGGTTATGATAATTTAAGAAAATAGAGAGGAGTTGTTTGAATTGAAAAAAATATTGATATTGAATACTGGTGGAACTATCTCTATGAGTGAAGATCAAACGACTGGAAAAGTTTCTCCGACTGATAGTAATCCAATAGGAATAGGTGGAAATTTATTTTCATATATAGGGGATTTGTATGTGGAGGATCTTTATCACCTTGCTTCACCTCAAATTACAGAAAGAGAAATGTTGGGAATAAAAAATAGAATTGAAGAAGCTGTAAAAGAAGGATATAACGGAATTGTAATAACACATGGTACGGATACACTTGAAGAAACGGCTTATTATTTAGAATTAACATTAAATGTAGATATACCTGTTGTAGTAACAGGTGCTATGCGCTCAAGTAATGAAATAGGAGCTGATGGATTAGCTAATTTGAGGAGTTCTTTAGTGGTTGCAACTAGTGATGATAGCTGTGATAAAGGAGTGTTAGTAGTTATGAATGATGAAGTTCATACAGCTACTTATGTAACGAAAACTCACACGACTAACGTAGCAACATTTCAAACGCCGACATTTGGACCTATTGGATTAGTCTCTAAAAATGAAGTTATTTATTTTCAAAAATTAGTAAGAGAAGAGCATTATAATGTTAATGCTGTTGGGAAAAAGGTTTATTTGTTAAAAGCATATGCAGGTATGGGAGATGAACTTATAAGTGCAGTGCTTAATTTAGGAGCAGATGGATTGGTTATAGAAGCTTTAGGAGCTGGGAATTTACCACCTAAAACAGTATCAGCTATTAGAGAATGTATAAAAAATGATATACCTGTAGTTTTTTTGTATCACGTGCATTTAATGGAGTTACCCAAGATGTTTATGATTATGAAGGTGGCGGAAAAAAAGATTTCAACAAGATGGGGTTATATTTACAACTGGTTTGAGTGGACAAAAAGCTAGAATAAAATTAATGATTTTTATTAGAGGCAGCTATTCCTCGTGAGAAATTAAGAGAATTGTTTTTAAAATAGTGTTTAATCCTATTAAAGTGTATATAAAGTTGAATATTTTTTTGTAATTATGGTAGTATATTAAATGATTTATATTAGAAAAGAGGTGTAAAGTTGGAATTTAAATATCACAAGTCGTATAAAGGATTTTTATCTTATTGAGGGTAATAAATTTAAAACGACCTTATCAAAAAGTTAGATCAGGGAAAAAAACATTAGAAAAATTTAAATGGAAAACTTGAGTTTGATGAAAATAGAATAATAAAGATTGATTCTAAGGCGGTTGTTTTTATTGATAAAAAAATGAAGGTAAATCTTCGAAAGAGAAAAATAACAAAAAGTTAAAAAAAGATTCAGAAAAACTGTTGAAGAAATAGATTTTTGAATCATTAGAACTTAAATACAAAAATACCGAAGCTTTTTATTGAAAAAAAGTTATATACTATTATTTCGGAAAATTCAATAAATGAAAAACGAGATTTACTATCAGTGTTATCAGTAATCGAAAATATAACAATATCAGATGGATTATTCTTTTTCAAAAAGTGAAAAAAATATTTTTATTATGGTGAAGATGAACTAAATAATTTACTAGCTAGATACAATTTTTGATAATTTAGACGTAGTTAACCTAAAGAAAGATATCGAGGTAAATTATCCTAGTCAGTTTATTTCAAATTTACCTATAGATTATAAAGAATACGAGATGATTTTTCGTGTTTTACTTTATTATATTAATTGAATTAATAACTATATTGAAATAATAATTGAACTTTTTGATTAAACAAAACTAAAAAAAGACTTGATTTTTTTCTTCAGTCCTTTGTTATAATTTTTAATCAGAAAGTTTATTTTTTTAACACCCGATGGTCGTAAATTGACCTAACTGGACGTAAAAAGTCCAACGATAAACTTTTAATATATTTTTTTAATATATATAGGGGAAACTTAAGATGGATATTTTTACATTTGTTACATATGCAAAGTAGACTCGTACCTGAAATGTTTATGAAATTTAGTAATAGATATGAACTTCTGGTAACAATTAAAATTAATCAGCCAGTAGGAAGAAAATCATTATTATACTTTATCAATATGACTGAAAGGCAATTACGAACAGAATGTGAAGTTCTATCCAAGTTAGGATTAATTACAAAAAAACTCTACAGGAATGAGTATTACTGAAAAAGGAGAGACTCTTCTTTTAGAAATAAAAAGAGTCAGTTATAAATGATTCTTTCGCAAAAGAAAGAAGTTTTATAAAAAATAATTTTTCAATAAAGCAAGTTCATATTGTAGCTGGTGACTTCGTTAATAATGAAGCTACTAGAGAAGAAATGACAAGCCTACTCTTGGATAAGGTTAATGCTAAAATAACTAAGGAATGCGTAATTGGAGTCAGCGGAGGTAGTACAATGTATTACATAGCCGGTAAAGCTAATGAAACATTTGGTTATGGAAAGGATGTTACTATAACACCGATAAGAGGTGGTCTATCTGTCGTTAATACGGAATATCAAGCTAATGATATTGCATCAAAGATGGCTAATAACTCTGGTCATAATTATCAATTATTACATGCGCCAGATAATATAGGACAAAAGGCATTAGAAGAACTTATAAAAGAACCAGTTGTAAAAAATGCGCTTGATGTTATAGGGAAAACATCCATAATTATCCATAGTATTGGAAATGCTTTTGAAATGGCTCAAAGAAGAAAATCTTCAAAAGAGATTTTAAAAGTATTAGAAGAAAAAAAAGCTGTCAGTGAATCATTTGGAAGTTATTTTGATGAAAGCGGCAGTGAAATATTTAAAACCTCTACTATAGGTATGAGTTTTAAAGATGTTGATGGCATTGATAATGTCTTTACGATAGTTGGTGGTGAGGAAAAGGCTGATGCAGTATTTAGTTATCTAAATACAAAACCAGCTAATGCAACACTGATTATTGACGAGGCAATTTGCAAAAAAATAATAAAAAAAGTTAATAATAATTTTTAGGAGGACTAAAAAATGTCAGTAAAAGTAGCAATTAACGGATTTGGACGTATCGGACGTCTTGCATTAAGAAGAATCCAAAACGTAGAAGGAATTGAAGTAGTAGCGATTAACGACTTAACACCAGTTAATCAACTAGTTCACTTATTAAAATATGATACAACTCAAGGTCGTTTCAACGGAGAAGTATCTGCTTCAGAAGGAAGCTTAGTAGTAAATGGAAAAGAAATCAAAGCATTTGCTAATGCAAATCCAACTGAATTACCATGGGGAGAATTAGGAATTGATGTAGTATTAGAATGTACTGGATTCTTCACTTCTAAAGAAAAAGCAGAAGCTCACATTCAAGCAGGAGCTAAAAAAGTTGTTATCTCAGCTCCAGGTGGAAATGACGTTAAAACAATCGTATACAACGTAAACCACGAAACTTTAGATGGAACAGAAACAGTTATCTCAGGTGCATCTTGTACAACTAACTGTTTAGCTCCAATGGCTAAAGCTTTACACGATAACTTCACAGTAGTTGAAGGATTAATGACTACAATCCACGGATACACTGGAGACCAAAACACACTTGACGCTCCTCACCGTGGTGGAGACTTACGTCGTGCTCGTGCTGCAGCTGAAAACATTGTACCAAACACAACTGGTGCTGCTAAAGCTATCGGATTAGTAATCCCAGAATTAAACGGAAAATTAGATGGAGCTGCACAACGTGTACCAGTACCAACTGGTTCATTAACAGAATTAGTAGCTGTAGTTGAAAAAACTGTTACAGCTGAAGAAGTTAACGCTGCAATGGAAGCTGCTGCTAACGAATCATTTGGTTACAATGTAGATCCAATCGTATCTTCTGATATTATCGGAATTTCTTACGGATCATTATTTGATGCAACTCAAACAAAAGTATTAACAGTTGGAGACAAACAACTAGTTAAAGTTGTATCTTGGTATGACAACGAAATGTCTTACACTTCTCAATTAGTAAGAACATTAAAATACTTCGCAGGATTAATTAAATAATCTAAAATATAAATTATAGAAGAATAGATAAGATATAAGTCGAATGTGACTTATATCTTGTCTCATATATTCCAAATAAATTAAAAGGAGCTTTCCATGAAGAAATCTATCAAAGACTTAGGTAACTTACAAGGGAAAACTGTCTTAATGCGTGTTGACTTCAACGTGCCATTAAAAGATGGTGAAATTACAAATGATAACCGTATTACTGCGGCATTACCAACTATTGAGTATGCGCTAAATCAAGGAGCTAAAGTTGTAGCATTTTCACACTTAGGACGTGTTAAAGAAGAAGCTGATAAAGCATCAAAAAGCTTAGCACCTGTAGCGGTAAGATTATCAGAATTATTAGGAAAAGAAGTTAAATTTGTACCTGAAACTCGTGGTGCTGAATTAGAAGCGGCGGTTAAAGGATTAAATGAAGGCGAAATCTTAATGTTTGAAAACACTCGTTTTGAAGATGTAGATGGTAAAAAAGAGTCTAAAAATGATCCAGAACTTGCAAAATACTGGGCTTCTCTAGGTGATGTGTTTGTAAATGATGCATTCGGTACGGCTCACCGTGCTCATGCTTCAAACGTAGGTATCGCATCTAATATTGGAGAAGGAAATTCTGCATCAGGATTCCTAGTTGATAAAGAAATCAAATTTATCGGTGGAGCAGTTGATAATCCAGAAAGACCACTTGTTGCAATCTTAGGTGGAGCAAAAGTTTCTGATAAAATTGCAGTTATCGAAAACTTATTAGATAAAGCTGATAAAGTAATTATCGGTGGAGGTATGGCGTATACTTTCATGAAAGCACAAGGTAAAGAAATCGGAATTTCACTTTGTGAAAACGATAAAATTGATTACGCTCGTGAATTAATGGAAAAAGCTGGAGACAAACTAGTATTACCAATGGATAATGTTGTTGCTAAAGAGTTCTCTAATGATGCACCAAGCCGTGTAGCACAAGGAGATATCCAACCTGATGAAGAAGGATTAGATATCGGACCGAAAACTGTTGAATTATTCAAGAACACTCTTGAAGGAGCAAGAACAGTAATCTGGAATGGACCTATGGGTGTATTCGAGATGCCTAACTTTGCAAAAGGTACGATTGGGGTTTGTGAAGCTATCGCTAACTTAGAAGGAGCTACTACTATTATTGGTGGTGGAGATAGTGCAACAGCAGCAATTTCTTTAGGATATGCAGAAAAATTCTCACACATTTCTACAGGTGGAGGAGCTTCTTTAGAATATCTAGAAGGAAAAGTATTACCTGGAATTGATTCATTATCAAATAAATAATTTTAAAACTCAAGGAGAGTAGTATTATGTCAAGATTACCATTTATCGCAGGAAATTGGAAAATGAATAAAAATCCACAAGAAGCTAAAGCATTCGTTGAAGCTCTTGCTGGGAAATTACCATCATCAGATAAAGTTGAAGCAGGTATTGCAGCTCCCGCTGTTGATCTAAGTGTATTACTTAGTGCAGCGGAAGGAACTGGATTAAAAGTCGCAGCTCAAAACTGCTATTTTGAAAATTCAGGAGCATACACAGGTGAAACTTCACCAAAAGTATTATCTGAAATGGGTGTAAACTATGTAGTAATCGGTCACTCAGAACGCCGTGAATATTTCCATGAAACAGATGAAGATATTAATAAAAAAGCAAAAGCAATTTTTGCGAATGGATTACTTCCAATAATCTGTTGTGGAGAAACTCTTGAAACGTATGAAGCAGGTAAGGCTGCAGAATTTGTTGGAGCTCAAGTAAAAGGAGCTTTAGCTGATTTAACAGCAGAACAAGTAGCATCATCAGTTATCGCTTATGAGCCTATTTGGGCTATTGGAACTGGTAAATCTGCTACTAAAGAAGATGCTCAAAAAATGTGTAAAGCAGTTCGTGATGTAGTTGAAGGACTTTACGGAAAAGAAGTATCTGAAAAAGTTCGTATTCAATACGGTGGATCAGTTAAACCTGAAAACGTAAAAGAATATCTATCTTGCCCAGACGTAGATGGAGCATTAGTAGGTGGAGCATCTCTAGAAGCAGAATCATTCTTAGCACTTCTTGAAGGTGGAAAATTAGCTTAATTTTAGCAAAAAAATAAAAAAATTGTAGTATAATAAAATTATAAATCAAATAATAAGGAGAAAGTTAATGTTAGCAAAAACATTTGATATTATCGCAGAAGTATATGCAAGAGAAGTTTTAGATTCACGTGGTAACCCAACTGTAGAAGTTGAAGTAACAACTGAATCAGGAGCGTTTGGACGTGCATTAGTACCATCAGGAGCATCAACTGGACAATACGAAGCAGTTGAATTACGTGATGGAGACAAAGGTCGTTACTTAGGTAAAGGTGTAACTAAAGCTGTAACTAACGTTAATGAAGAAATTGCACCATTATTAGAAGGTAAATTCGATGTATTTGATCAAGTAGGAATTGACTACGCAATGATCGAATTAGATGGTACAGAAAACAAAGGACGTCTTGGAGCTAACGCAATCTTAGGTGTATCTTTAGCAGTGGCACACGCAGCAGCTGATGCATTAGGAGTACCTCTATACAGATACTTAGGAGGAACTAACTCTAAAGAATTACCAACTCCAATGATGAACATTGTAAACGGTGGATCTCACTCAGATGCTCCAATCGCATTCCAAGAGTTTATGATCTTACCGGTAGGAGCACCTACATTCAAAGAAGCTTTACGTTGGGGAGCTGAAGTATTCCACAACTTAGCTAAATTATTACACAATCGTGGATTATCAACTGCAGTTGGTGATGAAGGTGGATTTGCTCCAACATTCGAAGGAACTGAAGATGCAGTTGAAACTATCTTAGCTGCAATTAAAGCTGCTGGATTAGAACCAGGTAAAGATGTATTCTTAGGATTTGACTGTGCATCATCTGAATTCTACGAAAACGGAGTGTACAACTACGCTAAATTTGAAGGTGAAGGTGGAGCAGTTCGTACTTCAGCAGAGCAAGTTGATTATTTAGAAGAATTAGTAAACAAATACCCAATCATCACTATCGAAGATGGTATGGATGAAAACGACTGGGAAGGATGGAAATTACTTACAGACCGTATCGGTGATCGCGTACAATTAGTAGGAGATGATTTATTCGTTACAAATACTAAAAAATTATCTCAAGGTATCGAACAAGGTGTTGGTAACTCAATCTTAATTAAAGTTAACCAAATCGGTACTTTAACTGAAACTCTAAATGCTATTGAAATGGCTAAACGCGCTCGTTACACTGCTGTAATTTCTCACCGTTCAGGAGAAACTGAAGATTCTACAATTTCAGATATCGCAGTTGCAACTAATGCAGGACAAATTAAAACAGGTTCTCTAAGCCGTACAGACCGTATTGCTAAATACAACCAATTATTACGTATTGAAGATGAATTAGATGCTACAGCAGAATACCCAGGTGTTCGTGCTTTCTACAACATCAAACGTTAATTGATATATATAATCAATAAAAAAAGGTAAAAAGTCGCAGACTTTTACCTTTTTAAATTAAAAAAATTATAATCATAAAGCTATATTTTTTTAAAAAAATATTTGTTAATATAATCAAAAAAATATAAAAACATATTATATAATAGAATGCTCATAAGATAATATAAGTTTTTAAAAAAATAGTGAATTGTAAACTCTTACATTACAGAAAAAAAGCTAATTTCATTTGTGAAACTTTTTAAATATCTATAGTTTGTATAAATTTAACACAATAAATATATATTAATACATTAAATTTTTTTCGTGTATATACATTATAAACTTAATTAAACTAGTTCTTTTAATTATGTTCGAAAAAAATAGTAATAAATGTTTGATTTCTCGTTATTTATATATTATTCATGATGATGTAGTTTGTTTAATGTTTAATTAAAATAAAAAAATAATAGTAAATTATTAAAGTTACAACATTAAATAATTTAAAATTAACCCTTTACAAACGGTTTCATATGTGTTACTATTTTGGTGACAAGATAAATATATAAATTTGTAGGAGGTTAATATGGCAAGTTTATCATTAAAAAAAATATACAAAAAATATGATAATGGCTTCTGTGCAGTAACAGATTTTAATTTAGAAGTAGCGGATAAGGAATTCGTAGTATTCGTAGGACCATCTGGTTGTGGTAAATCTACTACTCTAAGAATGATTGCAGGTTTAGAAGACATAACGGAAGGAGAATTCTACATTGGTGACAGATTAGTTAACGATGTTGAACCTAAAGATAGAGATATCGCAATGGTATTCCAAAGTTATGCTTTATATCCTCACATGACAGTATTCGATAATATGGCATTCGCTTTAAAATTAAGAAAAGTGCCAAAAGAGGAAATTAAAGCAAAAGTAGAAGAGGCTGCAAAAATCTTAGGATTAGAAGAGCTTCTAGATAGAAAACCTAAAGCACTTTCTGGTGGTCAAAGACAAAGGGTTGCATTAGGACGTGCTATCGTAAGAAGTCCTAAAGTTTTCCTTATGGATGAACCGCTGTCAAACTTAGATGCAAAACTAAGAAGTAATATGAGAGCAGAAATTATTAAAATTCATAATACTTTAGGTGCGACTACAATTTATGTAACGCACGACCAAACTGAAGCTATGACAATGGCTGACAGAATAGTTGTAATGAAAAAAGGTGTAGTTCAACAAGTAGGAAGTCCTAAAGAAATTTACGATCATCCACAAAATCTATTTGTAGCAGGATTTATCGGAGCACCAACAATGAACTTCATGAGAGGTAAAGTTGTTGAAGGTAACTTTGTTACAAAAGGTGGAGGGAAAATTGAAATTCCTTTTGGATACTATGAAAAACTTAAAGAACTAGGTTATGAAGGGAAAGAAGTTGTTTTAGGAATTAGACCTGAAAATATTTCTAATGATCCACTAGTACTAGAAACTTATTCTCACGCAAAAATTACTTCTAAAGTAATCGTAGCAGAGTTATTAGGTTCTGAGTATATCGTTCACACTGATTTAAATGGTGAAAGTATCAAAGCGATTGTGCACTCAAGACAAAACATTAAAATGGGTGACGAATTAACATTCGCATTAGATATGAACAGAGCTCATTTCTTCGATGTAGATACAGAACTTAGTATCTTAGAATAAATTAAATAAGACGTCAAAAATTTTTAAAAAAATACAAAAAAATAAGGAGGCTCATATTATGAGAAAAAAATAAATAAACTACTTACTGTAGCAACTACTACAGCTCTTATTTTTAACAGGATGTGTGGGTGGCAAAAAAAGAAGAAAAACAAGTCTGATCCTAACAAGAAAGTAGAAATTACTTATTGGGATTTCCCACAATTTACAAAAAGATAAAGAATTCAAAAAACTGAGGATTTTTGATGCAGCGTTAATCAAAGCTTGAAGCAAAAAAATCCAAATATTAAAGTAAATTATCAAAAAAATTGAATTCACTGATGGACCAGCAAAAGTTGAAACAGCTATTCAATCTAAAAACTGCTCCAGACGTAATCTACGATGCACCAGGACGTGTAATTGCTTGGGCTGCTAAAGATTTATTAGTACCACTAGATGAAGTTGATAAATCGAAATTAAATGATGCAGCAGTAAAAGCATCTAGTTACAAAGACAAATTATACCTATATCCACAAGGGGTAGCACCATTCTTAATGGGTGTTAACAAAGATTTAACTGATAAACTAGGTGTAACTGACCTTTTACCATTAAACAAAAAAAGATAGAAGTTGGAATGTTGAAGAATATGAAAAAAATTCTTAAAAGCAGTTAAACAAAAAGATTCAAGTATAACTCCAGCTTTATTCTACACTAAATCACAAGCAGGAGACCAAGGACCAAGAGCATTTGTTTCAAACTTATACAACTCTTGGATCACAGATGATGCAAACAGTAAATATACAATCAATGACGCTAACGGTGTTAAAGGATTAGAGTGGGTTAAAAAAGCTTACGATGAAGGTTTATTAGGACAAGGAGTTGCTTTAGAAGCTAAAGATGCTCTTGAAGCATTTAAATCAGGACGTGCAGCAACTACAATCTTATTCTCTCCAGGTACAGCAGCTTCACATGCTAGTGGATTTAACTACAAATTCTTACCATTCCCTAATAATAGTGGAAAAGCTAAATATGAATATCTAGTAGCAGGACCAGCTATCTTCGATAACGGAGACAAAGATAAAGCAGCAGCAGCTAAGAAATTTGTTGACTTCATGGTTAATGATAAAGATTGGGGTAAACGTACTCTATTAGCATCTGGTAACTTCTCAGCTAAAAAAGATGAAAAAGGATTATATGAATCAGAAGAACTTAAATTTGCAGAAGGACTAACAGATCAATTCGGACCATACTACAACACAATCCCAGGATTTGCTAAAATGAGACCACTATGGTTCAACATGGTTCAAGGTGTGTTAAACGGAAAAACTTCACCTAAAGAAGGATTAGACAAATTTGTTGAAGATGCAAATAAAACAATAAAAGAAGCATTGTAATTTGACGTATGAAGGGGATAGAGTTGCTTCTATCCCTTTTTAAGATAAAATATAAACTTTTTAGGAGGAGCTATGAAAACTACTAAGAAAAGAAAAAAAATAGACTTTAGTGCATATTTGTTTATTTTGCCAGTAAGTATATTTTTTTCATTACATTCGTTTTGGTCCCAATGTTACGTGGACTTCAGTTATCATTATATAGTTTTGCTAAGAAAAATCCAGTATTTGTTGGATTAAAACACTATTCTGACTTAATGTTCAGTGGAAATGGAGCAACAATCCACGAACCATTTATGAAATCGCTTATTAATACAGTTATCGTAACTGTTGTTGCAGTACCTATAGTTGTATTAGTATCAATATTTGTTGCAGTAACAATCTATAATAAGAGTGCGGTTGTAAGATCATTCTTCCGTGGAGTATTCTACATTCCAGCAATTTCTTCTGTAGTATCTGTTACAGTAGTTTGGGCTTGGATCTACCACCCAGAATACGGAATTTTAAACTATGTATTTAAGTCAATGCACTTAATTAGTGAAAATGTTGACTGGTTAGGTAATCCGAAAACGGCATTGTATGCAATTATTACGATTCTGATTACTACTTCATTAGGTCAACCGATAATTCTTTATGTTGCTGCTTTAGGTAACGTTCCTAAAGAATTATTAGAAGCTTCAGAAATTGATGGAGCAACAAAATGGCAAGTATTTACTAAAATTACTTGGCCGCTGATTAAACCAACAACATTATATATTGTTGTTGTAACAACAATCAACTCGTTCCAAATTTTCGCTCTAATCCAGTTATTAACTGCTGGGGGACCAAACTATGGAACAAGTACAATTATGTATCTAGTTTATGAAGCAGCAATTAAAAACGGAAATCATGGTGTAGCTAGTGCGATGGGTATTATCCTTGCTGTAATTATTGGAATAATTTCAATCTTACAATTCAAGTTCCTATCTAGCGATAATGATTAGGAGGATTTAGAATGAAAAAAATATAAGTATTTTTTTAAAAATAGTATCAATGATAATATTACTTGGGTTAACTATATTCTTTATTTTTCCCATTTTTATTGGATTGCATCAGGATCATTTAAATTACAAGACGTAGCAATAACAATTCCACCAGAATGGTGACCATCAACTCCAACTTTGGAAAACTATGAGAAGTTATTTACATCTAATACTTTAAGATGGTTCTTTAACTCAGTATTTATCTCAGTAATGACAACGTTCTTAGTTTGTGCAACATCAGCATTAGCAGGATATGCATTAGCTAAGAAAAACTTCCCAGGTGTTAAAGTGATTTTCATGGTATTTGTAGCAGCAATGGCATTACCAAAACAAGTAATTTTAATACCATTATTAAACTTAATCACTGAATTTAACTTAATGAATACATACTATGCATTAATTCTACCTGCAGTAGGTTGGCCATTTGGGGTATTCTTAATGAGACAATTCTCTCAAGCAATCCCAGGTGAATTACTTGAGTCAGCAAGAATTGATGGTTGTGGTGAAATTAGAACATTCATGAATATCGCGTTACCAATCATTAAACCTGGTATCGGGGCATTAGCGATCTTTACATTCATCGCTAGCTGGAACGACTACTTCTCACAATTAATCTTCTCTAATACACCAGATATGTCTACATTACCTTTAGGGTTAGCTGCATTGGCACAAGGACAAGAGTTCTCTAATGACTATGGACTACTAATGGCAGGGGCATCATTAGCGTCACTACCAATGATTATCGTGTTCATTTGTTTCCAAAATTACTTTACTCAAGGTGTTACTTTAGGAGCCGTGAAAGGATAAGCTTATGGATAAACAACAGTTATTAGAGTATCTAAAAGGTGAAATGATAGTTTCTTGCCAAGCATTACCAGGAGAAGCCTTATACAAAGAGGAAGGTGGAGTAATGTGTTTAATGGCACAAGCCGTTAAAAACGCAGGGGTAAAAGCTATTAGGGCTCAAGGTGTTTTAGATATTAAACAAATTAAAGAGCAAACTGATTTACCTGTGATTGGTATAATAAAAAAATCATATGATGGATATGCTTCATACATAACTGCTACAATGGATGAAGTAGATGAATTAGTTAAAGTTAATTCTGATATAATCGCTTTGGATTGTACGAATAGAGAACGTGGAGATGGTAAAACTCCTAGCGAATTCGTAAAAGAAATTAAAGAAAAATATCCGAATATCTTACTGATGGCAGATATTTCTACTCTGGAAGAAGCGGTAGAAGCAGAAAAAGCAGGAGTTGATTTTGTTGGAACAACAATGAATGGATATACTCCATATACTGAGGATTCAAAAGAATTTAATCCTAGCTTAGTTAAAGCAATCGTAGAAAATGTTAAAATTCCTGTTATCGCAGAAGGGAAAATACACACACCGCAACAAGCGAAACAAGCTTTTGAAGCAGGTGCGCATTGTATAGTTGTTGGTGGAGCAATAACTAGACCGCAAGAAATTGCAACAAGATTTTTAAGTGAGTTGAGATAATGAGTATAATAGTTTTATTGGCATATTGGTATACCTATAGTAAATGGTATATATTAGGATCGTGGTTTATTACACATATTTTGAATATAGCGTTCAAAAAAAATTATGGCTTTTCACCACTATTAATAAATGCACTTGCATTAATAGTATTGTTCATAGGAATATATTATAAATTAATAGAAGGTCAAGAAGTGGGAGCATCTGTGTTAAAATGTATATATGCCGATAGTCTTTTCGAGCATTATCATGAATTTACTGATTTTTTTACGATTAGAAAAAAATAAAATTGAAATTAAAAAAATTAAAATAAAGCTATTAATTAGTTTAAGGTTGTGAAATATTCTCATAACTAGGAGCTAGTTAATAGCTTTATTAATTGAGTGTAATGAGACAGAAAAATTATCGATATAAATCTAAATAGGAATGAAAAATCAATGAAAATGTAATTTTTTTGATCATCTTGCAATTATTTATAAATTTATATTTGTATTTTTTTATATTCGTGAAATTATTATTTTAATATATCTTATTAATAATTATATTTTTTTATGAAACTTGTTAAATAAGCTTTTTAAAGAGTGTATTTTTTTAAAAAAATAGTTTTTTTCAACTGTAAATTCTTTTTCACATACAAATTAATAATGAGTTAATTTTTATTGTGTTTTTTTAATGAAAAATAAGTATTAAATCAATATTTATTACTAAAATATTTTGTTGATTTGAAGCTATTTCTGTTATATAATGTAATTAAAGTATTAATTATCTATTATTACTTTGTCTTTTAATAACAGGTTTCTTGTAGATGTATACAACATATTTAGTTATCTTAAGCAAATAAATTTTTTATTGTAAGGTGTAAAAAAATGGAATTAAGAAGAAAGACCTTAAAATTAATGGGTTCTCATATAGATATTCTTATTTTCAATAGCATTGATGCTGAAAGTATCCTTGATGATGCTGTAGAAATGTTAAAGATGTATGAGCATAGATTTAGCGCGAACGATGACAGTTCTGAACTTATGGTAGTTAACCATAATGCTGGAATTAAAGCTGTAGAAGTTCATCCGGATTTATTTGATTTAATAAAGATAGGAAAACTTCATAGTTGTGCACCAAATAGTTTTTTAAATATAGCTATTGGACCAATTGTACAAACATGGAGAATAGGCTTTAATGATGTAAAAGTTCCAACAAAACAAGAGATTGATGACTTATTAGAAATAACTGATCCGAATCAAATATTATTAGATGAAGAAAAGCAATCTGTCTTTCTTGCGAAAAAAGGTATGGCTATTAATTTAGGTGCCTTAGCAAAGGGATATATTGCTGATCTTATGATAGAGTATATGAAAAAAAGAGGGGTTGATTCTGGACTTATTAACCTAGGAGGAAACGTATTAGCGTTTGGAGATGCTAAGCACAATCCAGACTTAATGTGGCGCATAGGTATACAAAATCCAGTTGAATCTCGAGGGAATCATTTATTTACTATAGGTATAAAAAATCAATCTGTTGTTACTTCTGGAATTTATGAACGTAAACACACAGAAAATGGAAAAACTTACCATCATATATTAAATCCTGAAACAGGGTATCCTGTCGAAACCAATGTAGCCGGTTTATCTATAATTTCAACAGCCTCAGTGGATGGAGAGATTTGGACGACAAGACTATTTGGTAAGAGTGTCGAAGATATTTTGGATGAAGTTAATAGCTTGCCAGATATAGAGGCTGTTGTAGTGACAACCGAAGGTAAAGTTTATTATACAAGCGGGGTGCTAGATAGAATAATATGTTAGATAAAACTATCTTGAAGAATACTGAAAATACTTTTAATTTAAGGAGGCTCTATTAAAGTGGCTGAAGCAAAAAACAAAAAAAATGTTAAAAAAACAAGACAAGAAAATCTAAATACAAATAAAGTAGATAGTACAAAAAAAGAGAGGAAACAAAAACATGGTAAAATTAATTGGTCTAGTTGGTACAAACTCTAAAAAATCTACAAACCGCCAACTTTTACAATATATTCAAAAACATTTTGCAGGTAAAGCTGACATCGAATTAGTTGAAATTAAAGATCTTCCTTTATTCAACAAACCAGCTAATAAAGAATTACCTGAAGGAGTTAAAGAAATAGCAGCTAAAATTGAAGCAGCAGATGGGGTTATCATCAGTTCACCTGAGTATGACCACGCTGTTCCTGCATCATTAATGAGTGCAATCGCTTGGTTATCTTATGGAATTCACCCATTACTTGATAAACCAGTAATGTTAACAGGAGCTTCATACGGAACTCTTGGATCATCTCGTGCTCAAGCTCACCTTCGTCAAATTTTGGATTCACCAGAAGTTAAAGCACGCGTTATGCCAAGTTCTGAGTTCTTATTAGGACATTCTCTACAAGCTTTGACGAAGCTGGAGATATTTCTAATCCAGAAACAGTTGCTAAATTAGATAGTTTATTTGCTGATTTCTTATTATTCATTAAAATTACTGAGAAATTAATTAATGCTCATAAATTAGCTGAAAAAGAAATTGAAAACTTCTCTTGGGAAGATTTAAAATAGGATAGGAGTGTAGACACATGAAATTAGTAGGAATCGTAGGTTCAAACGCGGAAGTTTCTTATAACCGCAAATTAATGGAATTTATAGCAAAAGAATATAAAGATTTATTCACTTTAGAATTATTAGACATTACTAACTTACCAATGTTTAACCAAGATGAGGATCATTCAAGAGAAAACAAAGATTTATTAGTAATGAATCGTAAAATTTTACAAGCTGATGGTGTTATCATTGCTACACCTGAGCACAACCACACAATTACAGCATCTCTTAAGAGTGCATTAGAGTGGTTATCATTCGAATTACACCCACTTGAAAACAAACCAGTAATGGTTCTTGGGGCTTCATACTATGATCAAGGATCATCACGTGCGCAATTACACTTACGTCAAGTCTTAGACGCACCAGGTGTAAATGCGATTGTATTCCCAGGTCACGAGTTCCTTTTAGGAAAAGCTAAAGAAGCTTTCGATGCTGAAGGTAATTTAGTAGATGATCGTACAGTTGGATACTTACGTATGTGCTTAACTAAATTCGTTAAATTTGTTAATGTAGCTCAAGCATTAGCGGAAAGAAAACCAACACCACCAGAAGATCTAACAGCTAGTGGAAAATGTGATACAACAATTGAAGGTGTTGATGGAAATGCTGATGACTGGTATGAAAAAGCAGCTGAAAAAGTTAACGCTGTATCTGGAGATACATATGTTAAACTTGATCGTGGTATCTTAACAGTAGACCAACTTAACTACTTCTTAAACTCTATGCCAATGGAATTAACTTATGCAGACAGCAATAACCAATTCTTATACTACAACTACCACAAAGAAGATTACGAAATGCTTGCAAAACGTCGTCCAGAACAAGTTGGATGTTCATTAGCAAATGTTCACCCAGAGCACCCAGAGAGAATACATAAGAGTGTAAACTGGTTAGTAGGATTACTACGCTCTGGACAAATTGATGTATTCCGTACACACGTTCCAACTCACGGACCAGACAAATACGTAGTACACAACTACCAAGCAATGTACGATAAAAACGGTAAATACGCTGGTATCAATGAGTATATTTTAGACTTTAAACCAATCGTTGACTGGTACCTAAAACAAACTGGTCAATCATTAGTTAAAAACGGAGTACCAGTAGGTCACGGATATGCAGCAGCACCTGCACCAGCAGCAGCTGACGCAACAAGTGGAGCTTCAGATGCTGGACACGGAGCAGCACCTGCACCAGCAGCAGCGGCACCAGCAGCTGATGCAACAAGTGGAGCAACTGCTTAATAGAATATTAAATAAAAAAGTAGATTTCATGTGAAATCTACTTTTTTCTACTTTTATAATATTTCTAGGTTGAAAATGGCATTGGAATGGCATTGGAAACAAAAAAAGAAAGCCCCGTTACTGATGTAATAGGGCTTTTAAGCTTCTTCTTATTAACGTACTTCTTTAATACGAGCAGCTTTACCGCGTAGGTTACGTAGGTAGTATAATTTAGCACGTCTAACTTTACCTTTACGTACAACTTCAATTTTTTCAACTTTTGGAGTGTGAACAGGGAATGTTCTTTCAACACCAACACCGTTTGAAATTTTACGTACAGTATAAGTAGCAGAGATTCCTCCACCACGACGTTTAATAACTACTCCTTCGAATTGTTGGATACGCTCACGTCCACCTTCAACGATACGAACGTGTACTCTTACTGTATCCCCAGCTTTAAATTCAGGAATGTCTGATCTTAATTGCGATTTAGTGATCGCTTCAATGATTTTGCTCATTATTCTTTCTCCTTTTTTTACAAAATGTTCATTACTAATGCTTGATTAACAGAGGAACATCGTAATTTAATGTTTTCACATCTTTTTGATTATAACATTATTTTTTTAATAAATATCAATAGATTTATTAATAATTTTTTTGTTAGAAAAGAGCTTTTTTTCCCAAACTTCTTCTTTGAAACCTATTAAAAGAATATCATTTTTTTAAAATCAAATGCTAGTGGACGTTTAATCAACATTCCATTTTCGTGAAGAAGTTTTTAATGCTTCTTGCAACGTTAGTGTAGCAAGTTTATCTTTTTAAACCAAGTTCTTTATATACTAGACCACTTGTGTTGAATAATTTTTTTAAAGGTAACTCGAATTTTTTTCTATAATATGTTGTAGTTCTTCGATTGAGGGTGTTTTTTTCTTTAACATTGAAGTATGTAGCTTCTATTTTATTTTTCAGTTAGTAGCTTTTTTTGCTTTTTCTACATGTTGAACATGTCGGGTATTCGTATATTGTTAACATAGAATTTCCTCTCTAATATGTATTAAAAATTTTAGTTGAATTTACTAATCTACGATATTATAATATTAATTATTTCTACTGTAAAGAGATTTGTTTTGGTTTTTTTATTATTTAAGAAATCGTTTATATTAAATGATAAACTAATATATGCTATAATTAAAGAAGAGGATAAAGGAGAAATATTATGCAGAGAATAATTGTTAAAAAAATGTTTCTAAAGTATATGGTGAAAATAGTAGTAAAAGTTATAGCAAATGATAATATTAATTTTTGAAATTAGTGAGGGTGAATTTGTTGTAATCTTAGGTCCAAGCGGTGCTGGTAAAAGTACACTGCTTAATATAATAGGTGGAATGGATAATGCTAGTGAGGGTTCGATTAATGTCTTTGGAAAAGAAATTGTAGGTTTAAATGAAGACCAACTTACAAAATATAGAAGAGAAGATATAGGATTTGTATTTCAATTCTATAATTTGATTCCAAATTTAACAGTTTTTAGAGAATGTTGAATTAGCGGGACAAATTGTTAGACAACCAAAAAAAGCATCTGAGATTTTTAAAGTTGGTTGGATTGGAAAATAGGATGAATAATTTTCCCTCACAAATATCAGGGGGAGAACAACAACGTGTTGCTATAGCAAGGGCAATAGCTAAAAATCCTAAACTATTACTTTGTGATGAACCAACCGGTGCTTTAGATTATAGGACAGGTAAAAAAATATTAAATATGTTGAAGAGATATAGTATTGATGAAAAGAAAAACTGTGATTATTATTACTCACAACAGTTCAATAGCCGAAGCTGCTGATAAGGTAATTGAAATTTATGATGCTAAGGTAAAAAAAGTAATACAAAAATTCTAATCCAAAAAGTATTGATGAGATAGAGTGGTAGAATTTATGAATGCAATTAATAAAGATATATTAAGGGAAATTTTAAAAACAAAATCAAAATTTATATCAATACTAATAATAATGTTTTCTAGGAGTTTTTTTATCTTTGTGGGGTTAAAAGAGACATCTCCTGCTATGGTAAATACATATAATAATCATTTGAAACGACATAAGATGTATGATCTAAGGATAAGTCATAATTTAGGTGTTAATCAAGATGATATGAAGATTATTAATAGTCTAGATAATATAGATATCAGTGAAAGTTATTTTACAAAAAAACTACAAATAGCTAATAGCAATGAGTTTGTGAATGTTGAATCTTTACCTGAAAAAAATTAGCTATACCTAAAGTTATTGAGGGTACTTTACCTAAAAAGTGAGGAAGAAGTAGCTTTAGTAGAGTCGCTTAAAGACAGATATAAAATAGGAGATAAAATTACCTATGTCTTAGATAAAAATGATAGTAATACTTTTAAAAATACACTAAATTTAAAAATAGTTGGTTATGTTCAAGGGTGCGATCATATAGAAGTATCTAACAATAATCCTGCGAATAAAGATTATTTTCGGTTATGTGAATAGAGAAGTTTTTAAATTTAATAATGTCAGTGGTGTAAATATAAAATTAAAAAAATATTAACTATAAGTATAGTGATAAAGAATATATAACGGAAATCAATAAAACAAGGGATGCTCTAATTGATAAATTAAAAATTCAGCGAGAAGTTGACGCCAAAAAAATATTTAGAAAAGAAATTATAGTAAACTGAATGAAAATGAGAAGGTTATTAATGATGCACAATCTAAGTTAAATGATGTTAAATCGCAAAATCGAGTTATTAAAAAAATGTAGATATTAGAAGTTATAATGAGCAAATAGAGAAACTAAATAAAGCGCAAAAAGAGATTGATGATAATAAAAAAACAATTGAATGTTGGTAAAGCGAGTCTAAATGAAGAAAGTTATCCAAGATTTTCTGTGGAAAATATTAGAGGTCTAAAAAAATTATGCTCAATTCATAGATTCAGCTGGTAGTTTAACTTTTGTAGCAAATGTTTTTTTCAATATTTTTTTATTTGTTGTTTCAATTTTAGTTTCGTTGACAACTTTGACTAGAATGATTGACGAAAATAGAATAAATATAGGAACACTTAAATCACTAGGTTATAGTAATTATCAAATTTCAAAAAAATACTATGTCTATGGTATATTTTTCAACTTTAATAGGTACAATATTAGGGGTAATTGGAGCGTATTTAGTTATTGTACCTATAGTATATAATTCTTATGCAAGATTTTTTTACATTTAATTTACCAGAGATTGTGTATACACCGGGTATAATTGTTGCGGCATTTATTATTTCATTAGGATGTATTAGTCTAGCAATCTATATACCGTTAAGAAAAAACTTAAAAGAAAAAAGTGCGTACTTATTGAGACCTAAAGCACCTAAGAGTGGTAGTAGAATTTTTTTAGAAAGGATACCATTCATTTGGTCGCGTCTTAGCTTTTTAAGAAAAGTAACGTTTAGAAATATCTTCCGATATAAAATTAGAATGTTAATGACAATCTTTGGAGTTGTGGGATGTTTAGCTCTTATGTTTATAGGATTTGGTATTCGTTATGGGGTTATAGATATTTCTAATGAGCAATTCAAGGTGATTAATAAAGTTGATATAGCGGCTACTTATAATCCTTATATTGATGACGTGAGTATAGAAAAGTTGCAAAAATGAGTTGAAAAAAATAATAATAGTGTTAATAATAGTACTAAAGTTAATATGCAACTTGCAACTTTTGAGAGTAATAATGAAATTTTAGACTCTGCACAATTGATAACAGTGGATAAAAGAGGATTATAAAAACTATATTAAGCTAAAAGATAGTAATGCAAAAAGATATTAATATCGCTTCGAATTCTGCTGTAGTTAGTGAGAAACTTGCCTATCTTCATAAGTTAAAAAAATAGGGGATAATTTTAATGTAATTGTAAACAATAAAGAATACACACTTATCGTCGGTGAAATTAATAAAAAAATTACTTTGGGCATACTATATATATTAATAAAGAGTATTATGAATCAGTATTTAAAAAAAGAAATATAAGGATAATACATTCTTAATACAAACTACAGGTGGTAAGAAAAACTGTAGAAAGTGTAGTAAGTAACTTAAATGATAATAGTGATATAGTGAACATAAGTGATAATTCTAAAAATACAAGAAATTCTTGATAATTTTATTAAAAGGAATAGATATTATAGTGGCAGTTATGGTGATTTGTTCAGTTACATTAGCACTCGTAGTATTGTACAATTTAATAAATGTTAATGTATCTGAGCGTATTAGAGAATTATCAACGATAAAAAGTACTCGGATTTTATCCAAGTGAAGTAACTATTTATGTGTTTAGAGAGATTTTTTTATTTGACTGGAGTAGGTATTGTTATAGGTAGTTACTTAGGTTATAAAATGTATTTAAAAAAATAATATTAGAACTTGCAGGAAGAGATATGATGTTTAGTAGTAGTGTCCCATTAGTGGTATATTTATTGGCATCTGGAATAACAGTTTTGATTACTATAGTTGTAATGATAGTAATGCATAAAAAAATTAAAAAAAGTAAACATGGTGGAAGCTCTTAAAAGCGATAGAGTAGAACAGGAGAAAAAAATGACAATTATAATAAATGAAAAAGCAAAAAAATTATTAAAAGAAAAAAAATAAGAATCATGTGTTGATATCTTTATTTCAACAGTTTTGTTGAGGTGGTAGAGTAGATAGAGCTGTCGTGGTTTCGATGGCTGATAAATTTGATGCACAATTGTATTCAAAAATATGTAGTAGATGGAATAGATGTCTATATTGATTATAGATTGAATATAAAATGAAGATGTAGAAATTGGTGTAGAGAAATTTTTCTTTATGAACCGATTGGATCAAAAGGGAATAACAGTTTAGAATATAGAAAGACAACTAGAGAAGGAAAGTAGCGTCTCTAGTTGTCTTTATTTAATAATTAGAAGAAGCACTAAGTTCTTCTTCTTTTTTGTGTTTATCATTATAGATTTTTTTCATAATACCGATGACAATAGAAAGTGCGAATAGACACATTAACCCGATGAACATATTTCTAACTCCTCCAGATAATGTACCACCTACGTATGAGTAAACGATTGTTGCGGGTAATTGCCCAACTCCAGTAGCTATGAAAAATCTCCAGAAATTCATATTTGTTAAACCGGCAGCATAACTAACGAAATCAAATGATACGAATGGTAATAATCTACAGATAAGAATAGCTTTGTCTCCATATCTTTCGAAGAATACATCGATACTAGCCATAGCTCCCTTACTTGTAAGTTTTTCTACTACATCACGTCCTAAGCCACGTGCGATATAAAAACATACTGCAGCTCCAATCATTGCTGTAGACCAAGAAAGAACAGCTCCAATTACCCAACCAAAAATTGCAGCATTAGATAATGTAATTAAAAATGCAGGAATAGGTGCAGCGATTGATTGAAGAACCATTAAAACTCCAGAAACAACAGCAGCCCATGCTCCCCATCCACGTAAATATTCGATGACTGCATTTGTATCGAATTGAGACAGAGTGGCAAATGCTGTGTTAATACCAGTTTTAAAACTTGGTACTGTGAAATAAACTGCAAAGAAGATTGCGAAGCAAGCAATGGTAATGTATCTAACTTTTTTACGTTGTTCTTTTAATTTTTTCTCTTCTTCTGGATCTACTTCTCTTAAGTCACTAAGTTTTACTTCTGTTTGTTTTAGCGCTTTAAGTTCATCTTTAGTATAAACTTTTTGGTATTTAGATAGTGTTAGAATAATATAAAGGTTTATTAAGTTAACAATAATAACACCAATGATGAACGGAGTTTTAATTTGGTTAAGTGATCCTGCATGTAGTACTTCACGAGCTATATATAATAGAGTTTTAGTTTTACCTGAGAAAACAGCCATTAGAAGTATTATTCCTTCAATTATAAAGAATGTATATTTACGATTGATACGTTTAAAAATATAATCCTGTCATTATACCGTAAACAGTCCAAACAAAAATTACAAGACTTTGATCGGCTAACATTTCGAATTGTGTAAAGAAGAACAGAAGAAATGCAAAGAAATATCCAACAGCAATTCCAACACTTGTGAAGTAAAATAAAAGTCTTAAACGTTTCATTAAATCTCTCCTTAATTAGTAACTACTACTTTTTAATGCTGTAAATCACTGCTGCATATGTTCCGTCTTCAGGTAGAACACTTTCGTTACCAGTGAATTTAACTTCTTTACGAGTTTCAACAGCCCCATAAGTATAAGTAGTATTAGAGATGATTCCTACTGGGCAACTATCTAAACAAGATAAACATCCTGTGTTTTTGTCGATAGCACGTTCTAAGTTACCTCCAAAGCGGAAATCTATTTGCTTACCGTTACTATCTTTTACTACTTCATTAATATCATACTTTTTATTTGCACCATTCCAAGTAATTTCTGCTTTGATTGGAGTTCCTTCTACGTGAGTAGTAGTTGCATTATTTGGATTCATATTGTTTCCAGGTTTTGCGCCAATTTCAATTAAAGCATTGTAGAATTCTTCTGGTTTAGCATAAGCGGTGAAAATTGATTTAGCTCCATTTGTACCACTTTGTTCAACAGAGTTATGTCTTGTAGCTTCATCGAAGTATTTACCGTTAATTTTTGTAAGAACAGTAACAGTACCTGCTTCTTTATCTACTTTTATTGGTTTATCTAATGATACTCCAGCTACATAGTCAGCTGGTTGATTAGAATTTTGTGAAGATGAATTAGATGAACTACTGCATCCAACAGCAGTAAATGCTAATCCTGCAGCCATAAGAACTGATAATAATTTTTTTGGTTTCATGAACGAATCCCTCCTTATTCTATAAATTTTTATTATACATTTCGTATTATAACATTTATATAAAAAGGTAACAATATTCTATATTTAATATCATGAAAATTTAAATTTTTTTAAAGAGATATTTTAATATTATATTGAGAAAAAAACATTCTTTTTATTTTAAATAGTAATTTCACTGAAAAAATAATAAATTTGAACATATATTAAATAAATAAATTATTATAAATTTCTATAGTCTAAATTATAATATTAATCATTTTTAAGTAAAGTTATAATTGAGAATAATTATCAATTTTGTGACGGTTAAAATTATAAGTTGTAGAGACTTTAATTATTAGCGAAAAAGCTCTAAAATGTGATATAATATTTCAGTTATATATGAAATAAGTAGCGTTTTTTTAAGGATTAGGTAAAAATATTATTGAGAAAGGAGAAGAAATGTTAATTCAATTAAACAATGTAACGAAAAAAATTTTTGTGGTTAAATGAAATATTTTTCGAATGTTAAATTAGAAATTAATGATAGAGATCGTGTTGCTATAGTAGGAAGAAATGGAGCAGGTAAGAGTACTCTTTTAAAAATTATTTCTGGTGATATAAGTTTTGATAGCGGAGAGAGAACTGTTTCAAAAAATACAACTGTTGGATATCTTTCACAAGAGTTCATTGTAAGAGAAGATTTATCGATTTATGAAGAGATGATTACTTGCTTTGATGAGATAATTACTTTGGAAGCTGAATTAGAAAAACTGTCTTTTGAGCTGACACCAGAAAATATTGAGAATGACTCAACATTGCTTAATAAGTTTGATAGATTGCAAAATGAAGTTTTAACGCATAAAGATTATCATTACAAGAGTAAGATAGAGAGTGTGCTTTATACGGATTAGATTTTACAAAAAGAAGTTTTTGATAAGAAGATAAGCACGTTTTCAGGTGGAGAGAAAACTAGATTATCTATGGCAAAACTATTACTAAGTGAGCCGGATTTGTTAGTTTTGGATGAACCAACTAACCATCTTGATATGGAAAATGTAGCGTGGTTGGAAAATTATTTATCATCATATAATGGTGCGATAGTAATAGTAAGTCACGATAGATACTTTTTGGATAAGGTAGTAAATGTTGTCTACAATTTAGAATTTGGAAAACTTAAAAAGTATATAGGTAATTATTCAAAATTCTTAGTACAATATGAAGAAGATTATGAAAAAAACAACTAAAAAGAATATACGAGTCAACAAAAAGATATAAAAGAAAATTAGAGGAATTTGTTCAGAAGAACATAGCTAGAGCTTCGACAAGTAAGATGGCTAAAAGTCGTCAGAAGGTATTAGATAAGATGGAGCTTATTGATAATCCCAAAAAAAGATGATAAAGGCGGCTGGTATAGAGTTTTTTTAATTAAAGAGCAAAAGTGGACGTGATGTTCTAACTATCAGTGATTTACAAGTAGGTTATAATGGAACTAAAGGTAGGTCAAAATTATAATCTTGCGGTTTATAAAGGAGATAGAATAGCTATTGTTGGAAGAAACGGTATAGGAAAATCTACTTTAATAAAAACTATAGCGAAGAGACATAAAAGGAAATTTCTGGTTCTGTTCAATATGGAAGTAAAGTGTCATTAGGATATTATGATCAAAAACAAGCAGAGTTTGAATCTTCGAAAAACAATATTAAATGAACTTTGTGGGATGAATATCCTTTAATGAAGGAAGCAGAAGTAAGAACTGTGCTGGGTAGATTTTTATTTAGAGGCGATGATGTTCTTAAGATAGTAAGAGATCTTTCTGGTGGAGAAAAAGCGAGACTGCAACTTGCTAAATTAATGCTAGAGAAAAATAATCTTCTTATATTAGATGAGCCGACTAACCACCTTGACATTACTAGTAAAGCAAGTATTAGAAGAAGCTATTAAAAAAATTACGAAGGGAACTATTCTTTTTGTCAGTCACGATAGGTATTTTCATTAATAAGATAGCTAATAAAGTACTAGATATTACTGATAATGGTCATAATATGTATTTAGGAAATTATGATTACTATTTAGAAAAAAAGAGCAAGAGAGAATAGCTCAACAATTAACGAATACAAAATGAAGAGGTGGTTGTAGTGAAAAAGAAGCAAATAACTATATACTAGATAAAGAAAGCAAAAAGACGTGTAAGAAAATTAGAGAGAACTCGTGATGAGCTGATGAATAAAAATTGAAACTTTAGAAGAAGAAATACAAGCTGTAAATAATGAACTTGCTAAAAGAGGAAGTATATACTGATATGATAAAAAAACTCAAGAATTTAATGAGCAGTTAAAAACAACTATCTTCTGAAGTTAGAAGAGTTAAATGATTCTTGGTTAGAAATTGAAGAGGAATTAGAGAGTATTAATGGATAGTAAAATTAAAAAAATAACTACTTATGTTGACTCTGAAAAAAATACATGAAGAATCTTATCTAGGATGCTTTATTGAGAGCAAAACAAGTAGTGAAAAAAATAAGCTATAGTGATAAAAAAATAACAAAAATAGAAATTTTTTTATTGACAAAAATAAAAGAAAGTGTTAGTATAGAAAAAGACGATTCAAAAATGTACTTAGCATATACGAAAAACAAGTAATGACTACAGTACGCAATATGGTCAGATGAAATTAGAAACACAGCTTGTAAAATATAAGTAAGAAGGCAAAAAAATAACCTTTACTTTTATATCGAAATAGTTTACAATATACATTTCGGAAAGTAATGATAAACAGCAAAAATAAATTGAAAAATATTAGTGAAAAAAATATAGTACGTAATTAGGAGGAATTTTTTTGGTGAAAAAAATAAAATAGTAGAATTAATACAAAAATTCTTTAGCCAAATTAGAAATTGATGGAGTAGATATTCATGTGGAAACTCCGAAAAAAACACAGATAATGGAGATTTTTTTCTTCAAATGTAGCGATGCAATTAACAAGAGTTTTACGTAAAAATCCTAGAGTTATTGCCGAGGAAATAATCAGTAATATAGATGAAGATGAAGCGGTAGAAAAAATTGAAATAGCTGGACCAGGATTTATTAACTTTTTTGTTAAGAAATCAAGTCTTGGAAGTGTTGTTGGAAAAATCTTAGAAGATGATTTTAAATACGGTGAAAACAACATTGGACAAGGTAAAAAGGTTCTTTTAGAGTATGTATCAGCTAACCCAACTGGAACATTACACGTAGGGCATGCTAGAAATGCTGCATATTCTGATTCATTAGCAAGAATAATGAAAAAATCAGGATATGATTTATCTCGTGAATACTATATCAATGATGCTGGTAATCAAATTAATAATCTAGTAATTTCTGCGATCGTTCGTTATAAACAAGCACTAGGTATGGATGTTGAAATGCCGGATGATGCATACCACGGTGAAGATATTAAAGTTCTAGGTCAAAAACTAAAGGATGAATTTGGTGAATCATTATTAGAAAGAGAAGACTTAAATGAGTTTATTCGTGAGTATGCAGTAGCGTATGAAATGGAAAATATTAAAAAAGACTTAGGAGATTTTGGACTAGAGTACGATGTGTTCTTTAGTGAAAAATCTTTATATGAAAATGGTCTTGTAGATAAAGCTTTAGAATCTTTAAGAGAACAAGGGTTTGTTTATGAAAAAGATGGAGCTTTATGGTTAGAAACAACAGCTTTAGGGACTGGTGATGATAAAGACCGTGTATTAATTAAGGCAGATGGTTCACTAACATACTTAACTAGTGATATAGCTTACCACAAAAATAAATTGGATCGTGGATTTGATTTATTACTAGATGTTCTTGGTGCAGATCACCACGGATATGTTGCAAGATTAAAAGCAAGTGTTGTTGCGATGGGATACAAGGCGGAGCAATTAGAAGCTTTAATTATGCAAATGGTACAACTCCTAAATAATGGAGAAGTTGTAAAAATGAGTAAGAGAACAGGTAAAGCAATTACACTTCGTGATTTAATAGATGAAGTAGGAGCTGATGCTGCTCGTTACTTCCTAGTAATGAGAAGTGCAGATAGCCATTTAGACTTTGATTTTGCTGTAGCAAAAGAACAGTCAAGTGACAATCCATTATACTATGTTCAATACGCACACGCTAGAATTTGTTCAATCTTACGTCAAGCTGCAGAACAATCTGAATATGATATAAATAACTGTGATTATGAGCTGTTAACAGATGAGCACTCAGTAGATTTACTGAAAAACTTAGCTTATTATCCAGAAATTGTAGCTCAGGCTGCTAAAAAAATTATGAACCACATAGAATTTGTAATTATTTACAAAGTCTTGCAAGTTCATTCCACAAATTTTATAATAATAATAAAGTAATAACTGAAAATAAAGAACAAACTCAAAGTTACTTTAGCATTAATTACAGCTGTTAAAATAACTTTAAGAAATGCTCTAGACTTAATCGGGAGTATCAGCTCCTGAAAAAAAATGTAATAAATAAAAAAAGAAGGGAATCTAATATAAATGGTAAAATTAAAAGGAATTAAGCGCAGAAAAAAATTAAGGAAATGTCACTAATAGATTTATGTTATGCATATATGGTAGAAGAAGGAATTGAGAAAATTAAATATTTATGATTTTCTGACTACATTAAACCGTTAAGAAATGTTGATGAAGAAGAGTTTACAGCACAAGCTGCATACTTTTATACTGATTTAAACTTAGATGGGCGCTTTGTTTGTGTTGAAGACGGAAGTTGGAAGTTGAGAGATAGCTTATTTGTTGAAGATATTAAGAACTTCGTTGAACCTAGTGTTCAAAAATTTGAAATTGACGAAGAAGATATGGATGAGCTTTGGAGATGAAGATCAAGATGATATCCATGATGAAGTTGATGCTCTTATCGAAGACGAAGACATGGAAGAAAGTGAAGATGTTTACGACTTCGATAATGATGGTATTGTTTCTAAATTCAATATTTCAGCTGAAGAAGAAGAGTTTTAATAAAAAGGCCGAGAGGCTTTTTTATTTTTAAGAGTCGTATTGTTTGCATATTGTTGAAATATGAAGTATACTATAAAAAAAGTCAATAAAACATATAGTAAAAAAATTGTAATACAGGTTCTAAGTTTTTTTATGAATAACACAATATCACATTTATTTTATTTATTATCTTTAACAGCAAAGAAATACGATTGATTATTGATAAAATATAAAAATAAAAAGGAGATTGTAACTTATGAAACAAGGTACAGTAAAAATGGTTTAACGAGGAAAAAAAGGATTCGGATTTATCGAAGTTGCAGGAGAAAAGATATCTTTGTACACTTTTCAAGTATTAAAAAAAGATGGTTTTCAAAAACTTTAAAAAGAAGGCGATAAAGTTGAATTTCAGTTGAAGATGGCGCTCGTGGACCCTCAAGCTGCTAACGTAGTTGTTCTTTAGTATTGAAGGATAAGAAAGCTATAATTAGATATTTTATCTAGTTATAGCTTTTTTTGTGTTATTTTTTTGTTAGTGAGTATGTTTTTATGTAGCTAAGTTAAAGTTTTGAAAACGAATACGATTTATATTGAAAATAATTTTCATTATAAATTTATAATAAAATTGAAAGTTAGAAAAAAATATGGAAAATAGGAGGAGAACTTTTAATGAAAGGGAATAAATACTAATCTACTACATGGTTATCCTGTAATTGATGGTTATACGGGTGCTGCCTCAATTCCAAAATACCAAGTTACAACATTTGACCAAAAAGAAGGTTATAAAGACTGTGGAAAGTATTCATATAGTCGTTTTGGAAATCCTACGATATTAGCATTAGAAGCAGCTGTGGCTAATTTACATAAAGCAAAATTCGGATTTGCATTTGCATCGGGGATGTCTGCTATTACTACAGTTTTAATGGTTTTAAATAGTGGGGAGCATATCATTTTGCCTAAAGATGTTTATGGGGGAACGTTCCAGTTTAGTTCTAAAAATTTTGAAAAAAATATGGAATAGATGTTAGTTTTGTAAATTATCAGAAATCTAGAAGAGTTAGAAGATTACTATTAAAAGAAAATACAACTATGATTTATATAGAAACGCCATCTAATCCTTTATTAAAAGTTTCTGATATTAAAGAAATAGTCAAATTAGCGAAAAAAATATAAAATAAAAAAACTGTAGCTGATAATACTTTTATGACCGCATTATATCAAAAACCATTAGATTTAGGATGTGACATAGTAGTAGAGAGTTTGACTAAGTTTGTAAATGGGCATAGTGATGTTACAGCTGGGGTGTGCAGTTACGAATAATGAGGAAATTGCTTCTGAAATATGTTTATTACAGAAGAATTTTCGGTGGTATTTTTAGGGTAGAAGATGCATGGTTAATTTTAAGGGGTATGAAAAACTATGGGATTGCGTATGGAAAAATCTGTAGAGAATGCTATAGTTTTAACTAAATATTTAGAACAACATGTTAAAAATTAAAAAAAGTATATTATCCCTAATTTAACAAGTTGCAAGTTTTATGACATTCATACACAGCAAGCTAGTTCAGGGAGGAGCGGTTTTTTCATTTGAATTTTTTGAACAAGCGGATTTGAAAGAGTTTCTTAAAAAAAATCAAAAGATTCCTATTTATGCAATCAGTTTAGGGGAGTAGAATCTATTATTTCTCATCCAGCAACTATGTCTCATGCTTGTATGAGTGAAGAGGAAAGATTAGCTCAAGGAGTTACGCAAACATTACTAAGATTTTTCTTGTGGTGTTGAGGATACCGAAGATTTGATTGAGGATTTAGAGCAAGCATTAGCTAATTAATTATATAAAAAAATACATATATAAAGGAGATTTATCAAAATGAAAAATTATAGAAGTAAACTACATCAAAAAGCGCCAAAAGCAGTTGGACCATATGTTCAAGCTAATAAAAGTAGGAAATTTAATTTTTTTGTTCTGGACAATTAGGTATTAATCCAGAAACAGGGAAAAATTGTTGAAGGTGGAGTTATTGAAGAAGCAAAAACAAGTCTTTTAAAAATATCGCAGCAGTTTTAGAAGAGGCTGGCAGTTCGATGAATCATGTAGTTAAATCATTAGTGTTACTTAAGGATATTAATGATTTTGCTGAGGTTAATAAAGTTTATGCAGAGCAATTTAACGATGTTCTTCCAGCGAGATCTGCTTTCCAAGTTGCAGCATTGCCATTAGGTGGAAATATAGAAATTGAAGTTATTTCTGTTGAAATAATAGTAAATAAAAAAATCAAGGATAGTATTTGTCTATCCTTGATTTTTTGCGTTATAACTTTCGATTGCAGCGTTAATTTCTTCATTTGTGAAGTTTGAAATATCACCTTTTAATTCATTTTCTATTATGCTTCTACTAGTGCTTCCTTCTTGCGTATAACGAATTGTGTTATATGTTTCAGGTACTTGTTGTCCAACTATTTGAGGATGATTTTGTGTATTAGGTATAGTAGATGCTTTTTTTATTATCTGTTGAATTGTGTTTAGCTGCAGTATTAGATTTATTTTCTGAAGATTTTTTTCTTTTTTGAATCTTCCTTTACTAGCTAATTCTTTTTTTAGCTTTCTTCTTTTTTTAGTAACATTAGTTTTGTGGTCTTGTTCTAATTCTGAAAGCTTTCAGAGTTTAGAAGTTTTTTTCTTTTAAAGCTGTATATTTAAAATGATATCTTGATAGAAATAGTTTTTCACTTTGATCAGTGTAATTTGGTAAAGTTATATCTAATTCTAAAGATTTCAGTAAGAGCATTGTCATAATCTTCTAATTGCTCATCTAAATAAGATGTTGCTTTTAGAAAAGATATGATTAGTATCAAGTTTTTTTAGCTTGTTTTAAAGAATCATGTGCACTTTCGACATCAGCATTTTGTTAAAGCTGCATCAACTGTTTTAACTAATTCAGCTAGCGATATGATACTATCAGTATCTATATTTCTTAGATGTTTCTTTTTGCTTTTTTTCAGTAGTTAATGTTTCAAGACCTTTTAAATCCAGAATTGAAATCATGAGAGTCGTTTATTAATGATATATATTTTGAATGTTCTTCTTTAAAATTTCTTTATTTCCTGCAGTTTAGGTAGTAATATGTACCCACCCACTAAGAAAAAAATCGCTAATATAGGCATTAAAATAGAGATTATTTTTTCATAAAGGTATATACTCCTTTCTTTAATGTCTTTATCTATAATTTATTGTATAATGTTAAGAAAAAAATCAAGTGAATTAAAATGATAAGTAATTAAATTAAAATACATAAATTATGTAGTTAGTAAGCTGAAATTATATATATTATAGTGAAAAAAATAGTGACTATTAATGTTGAATTTGTCTAGAAAAAAATAATCTTATATTATTATGTAAGGTTGAAATAATATAATGAAAAATTAAATTTAAAAAAATATAATAATTTCTTGACAATGAAAAAAAAGAGTTTGGTATAATATATTTAAAAGAAGCGTGACAAAATATAGTAAAAAAAGAATTTTTACTTTTATGTTTTAATAAAAGAGAGTTTAATCCCTAAGGCTGAAAGATTAAATATTAATGATTAAGGTAAAGGAACACTTTTTTTGTAAAAATTTCAATAATTTAGAAAATAAGGTATCGGAATTCCGATATGAATTAGGGTGGCACCACGAAAGTATGTATCGTCCCATATAGTAAATCTATATGGGGCGATTTTTTAATTTATATTGGAGTGTATGAAAGATTAAGAATCGAAAGGAGAAAAAACATGGTAATAACTATGCCGAGAGGGACTCAAGATATACTACCTGAAGAGAGTAGAAAATGGCAGTATGTTGAAGAGAAACTAAGAAAAATTAGTAGAAATTTTTGTTATGAAGAAATAAGAACGCCAATGTTTGAATCAACAGAACTATTTAGCAGAGGTGTAGGAGATACTACAGATATAGTTCAAAAAGAGATGTATACATTTATGGATAAAGGAAATAGATCTCTAACGTTGCGACCAGAAGGAACAGCTGGGACAGTTCGTTCGTATATTGAAAACAAATTATTCGCAAACACTATACAACCTCAAAAACTTTATTATGTTGGTCCAATGTTTAGATATGAAAGAAAACAAAAAGGACGTTATCGTCAGTTTGTACAATATGGGGTTGAGGTAATTGGAGAAGAAAGTCCAAAAATCGATGCTGAGGTAATTAGCTTAGCCTATAATATTTATAAAATGTTTGGTATTGAAAATATTAAGGTGAGTATTAACTCTCTAGGAAATCCAGAAGAAAGACAAGCTTATAATGAAGCGTTAGTTAAGCATTTTGAACCAAGAATTAATGAGTTTTGTGAAGATTGTAATAATCGTCTTTATAAAAATCCTATGAGAATTCTGGATTGTAAAGTAGATGCAGGGCACGAACTTATTAAATCTGCACCCAAGTTATTAGATTACTTTAGGAGAAGAATCTAAAACAATATTTTTGCAGAAGTACTTTAGAACACTTTAGATGCATTTAGGTGTTAAATATGAGATAGATCATAATTTAGTTCGTGGTTTAGACTATTATACGCATACGGCATTTGAAATAATGATAGATAATCCAGAAGTGGAGTTAAAAACACTTTGTGGAGGAGGACGTTATAATGGTCTAATTAGACTGTTGGATGGTCCTGAAGATAAAAAAGGAATTGGTTTCGCATTAAGTATCGAAAGATTATTATTGGCATTAGAAAGTGAAAATATTGAATTACCTATAGATGAAACAATAGATGTTTTTGTGGTTTCTATGGGAGAAGAGGCTTCTAATGCGGGAGTTAAACTTACTAATGATTTAAGACTAGCTGGATATAGTGTACAAAAATGATTATTTTGATAAAAAAATGAAAGCCCAGATGAAAATAGCAGATAGATATAATGCTAAATATTCTATAATAATTGGACAAAGTGAGATTGAAAGTGAAACGCTTGTCGTAAAAGATATGAAATCATTTGAACAAGAAACAATTAAGTTTAGAAAAGCATAGTTGATTATTTACAAGAGAAAATTGAGAGGAGAAAAATAATGAGCGCATACGGAAGAACAGAATACGCGGGACGTATAGATGAAAAATATGTAGGAAAGAGAGTAACATTAAAAGGTTGGGTTAGTAAACGTCGTGACCTTGGTAATTTAATCTTTATTGATGTAAGAGATAGAATGGGTGTGGTTCAATGTGTATTTTCTGGAGAGAAGAACGCAGAATTACATGAAGTTGCGGGAACTTTAAGAAATGAATTTGTTGTTTCTATAGAAGGTGAAGTAGTATTAAGAAATGAATCTACAGTGAATGAAAAAATTGCTTCAGGTAAAGTAGAAGTTATTGCTGATAAGTTAGAAATTTTATCTAAAGCAAAAACATTACCATTCGTTTTAGATGATGCAAGTTTATCAAGTGAAGAATTACGTTTAAAATATCGTTACTTAGATTTAAGAAGAACAGAACTTGCAGAGGTATTACACTTACGTTCGAAAATTACTAAAGCAACTAGAGATTATCTAGACAACAATATGTTTGTTGATGTTGAAACACCAATTTTAACTAAGTCTACTCCAGAAGGAGCACGTGACTACTTAGTACCAAGTAGGGTTCACCCAGGTGAATTCTATGCATTACCACAATCACCACAATTATTTAAACAATTATTAATGGTTGCAGGATTTGATAGATACTATCAAGTAGCTCGTTGTTTCCGTGATGAAGACTTACGTGCAGACAGACAACCAGACTTTACACAAATCGATATGGAAATGAGCTTTATGTCACAAGAAGAAATTCTTACTATGATAGAAGGTTTAATTGCACATGTTATGAAAGAAGTAAAAGGAATTGATGTAGTATTACCATTCCCAAGACTTGACTATGAAGAAGCAATGGAAAGATTTGGTAGTGATAAACCTGATACTCGTTTTGGAATGGAATTAAAAGATGTTAGTGATCTTGTTAAGAACTTAGACTTTAAAGTGTTCTCTAATGCAGTAGAACAAGGTGGAGCTGTAAAATGTATAGTAGCTAAAGGTTGTGCAGAGCAATATTCTCGTAAAGATATTGATGCTTTAGGTAAATATGTTGCAAACTATGGAGCTAAAGGATTAGCTTGGGTTAAAGTAACTGAAGAAGGATTAAATGGTGCAATTGCTAAATTCTTTACAGATGAAGTAGCTCAAGAATTAGTAGCTCGTGTAGATGCAGAAGTTGGAGATATTATCTTATTTGCAGCAGACAGTAAGAAAGTATGTTATGCATCATTAGGCGCATTACGTCAAAAATTAGCAGCTGATTTAGATTTAATCGACAAAGATAAATATAACTATCTATGGGTAGTAAACTGGCCTTTATTAGAGTATGATGAAGAAAAAGGTCGTTACAGTGCAGCTCACCACCCATTCACTATGCCAAAAGTAGAAGATGTAGAACTATTAGAAACTGCACCAGAAAAAGCATATGCACAAGCTTATGATATAGTACTTAAATGGTTATGAGTTAGGTGGAGGAAGTATCCGTATCTATGATAAAGAAGTCCAATCTTCTATGTTTAAAGCATTAGGATTCACACAAGAACAAGCTCAAGAACAATTTGGATTTCTTATTAGATGCATTTGAATATGGTGTACCACCTCACGGAGGATGTGCTTAGGGATTAGATAGATTTGTTATGTTATTAGCTGGTCGTGATAATTTACGTGATACAATTGCGTTTCCTAAAACTGCGAATGCAGCAGATCCAATGACTCAAGCTCCATCACCAGTAGATTTAGAGCAATTACTAGAATTAAATATTTCTTTATTAAGAAAAATAAAGCAAATAGTAAAAAATAATTAAACTGAGGAAAAGAGATACTTTTTCCTCAGATTTTTTTAAAAAAATGTATTGACATAATATATAACTGATGATAGAATAGTAAAAAGTCTTCTAAGAAGAAGACGAACAATCAAAACATTTCAAAAATATTAAATGTTAAGAAATTATAAAAAAAGTTCTTGACAAAATATAAAAAGAAATGATAAACTTATAAAAGTCTTGAAGAAAGACAACATCAATCATTTCAACGAAGTAAACGGTTTCAAAAAAAGTTTTTTAAAAAAATATAAAAAAACTTCTTGACAAAAACTATTCGAAAGAAATGATAGAATAATAAAAGTCTTCTGATGAAGACTAAAAAAACATTTTTTTAAAAAAAGTTTTAAAAAAAGACTTGACAAAGAAATTTTTGAAAAAAATGTTAAAATATAAAAAGTTGTTAATCGCAACGATTTGAACATTGAAAACTAAACGAATTAAGTCAACGTTAATTCCAAAAAAGGACAGTTTTAAAAAGAAACTATAAAACTTTTTAATGAGCTAATCAAGCTAACAAATTTATTTGGAGAGTTTGATCCCTGGCTCAGGACGAACGCTGGCGGCGTGCCTAATACATGCAAAGTCGAGCGAAGTTTTTTTCTGGTGCTTGCACCGGAAAAAAACTTAGCGGCGAACGGGTGAGTAACACGTAAAGAACCTGCCTCATAGACTGGGACAACTATTGGAAACGATAGCTAATACCGGATAACAGCATTAACTGCATGGTTGATGTTTAAAAGTTGGTTATGCTAACACTATGAGATGGCTTTGCGGTGCATTAGCTAGTTGGTGGGGTAAAGGCCTACCAAGGCGACGATGCATAGCCGACCTGAGAGGGTGATCGGCCACACTGGGACTGAGACACGGCCCAGACTCCTACGGGAGGCAGCAGTAGGGAATCTTCCGCAATGGGCGAAAGCCTGACGGAGCAACGCCGCGTGAGTGAAGAAGGATTTCGGTTCGTAAAGCTCTGTTGTTAGGGAAGAATGATTGTGTAGTAACTATACACAGTAGAGACGGTACCTAACCAGAAAGCCACGGCTAACTACGTGCCAGCAGCCGCGGTAATACGTAGGTGGCAAGCGTTGTCCGGAATTATTGGGCGTAAAGCGCGCGCAGGTGGTTTAATAAGTCTGATGTGAAAGCCCACGGCTCAACCGTGGAGGGTCATTGGAAACTGTTAAACTTGAGTGCAGGAGAGAAAAGTGGAATTCCTAGTGTAGCGGTGAAATGCGTAGAGATTAGGAGGAACACCAGTGGCGAAGGCGGCTTTTTTTGGCCTGTAACTGACACTGAGGCGCGAAAGCGTGGGGAGCAAACAGGATTAGATACCCTGGTAGTCCACGCCGTAAACGATGAGTGCTAAGTGTTGGTCTCATAAGAGATCAGTGCTGCAGCTAACGCATTAAGCACTCCGCCTGGGGAGTACGACCGCAAGGTTGAAACTCAAAGGAATTGACGGGGACCCGCACAAGCGGTGGAGCATGTGGTTTAATTCGAAGCAACGCGAAGAACCTTACCAAGTCTTGACATACTGTGAGGACACAAGAGATTGTGTTGTTCTGACCTTTGGTTAGACACAGATACAGGTGGTGCATGGTTGTCGTCAGCTCGTGTCGTGAGATGTTGGGTTAAGTCCCGCAACGAGCGCAACCCTTATATCTAGTTGCCAGCAGTAAGATGGGGACTCTAGATAGACTGCCAGTGATAAACTGGAGGAAGGTGGGGATGACGTCAAATCATCATGCCCCTTATGACTTGGGCTACACACGTGCTACAATGGATAGGAACAAAGAGAAGCGAGCTCGCGAGAGTAAGCAAAACCTCACAAAAACTATTCTCAGTTCGGATTGTAGTCTGCAACTCGACTACATGAAGCTGGAATCGCTAGTAATCGCGAATCAGAATGTCGCGGTGAATACGTTCCCTGGTCTTGTACACACCGCCCGTCACACCACGAGAGTTTGTAACACCCGAAGACGGTGGCCTAACCTTTTAGGAGGGAGCCGGTCACGGTGGGACAGATGATTGGGGTGAAGTCGTAACAAGGTAGCTGTATCGGAAGGTGCGGCTGGATCACCTCCTTTCTAAGGATAAGGAATACGTTGATAATTCGTTTAGTTTTTGAGTGTTCAAGAAATACTCAAGCACAATGAAAACTGAATATATATATTAGATCAAAAGATAATTTTCTATAAGTAAAAGAAACAGATTTACAAAAAAACCGAGAAAAAAAGTAAGTAAGTTGTAAAAAAACTTATTCACAAAGAGTTCAAGGAAGAAGAACGAAGCGTAAAAAGCTACACACGATTAAGTAGTAAAGGGCGCACGGAGGATGCCTTGGCACTAGGAGCCGAAGAAGGACGTGACAAACGACGAAAATGCTACGGGGAGCTGTAGGTAAGCAAAGAGCCGTAGATATCCGAATGGGGGAACCCACCGCTTTTAAAAGGGCGGTACGCGAAAGCGAGGTAACGCAGGGAACTGAAACATCTAAGTACCTGTAGGAAGAGAAAGAAAAATCGATTTCCTGAGTAGCGGCGAGCGAAAAGGAAAGAGCCCAAACCAATGTGCTTGCATATTGGGGTTGTAGGACTCTCAACAAAGCGTATGACAAAGTATAGTAGAACTAGCTGGAAAGTTAGACCGTAGAAGGTAAAAGTCCTGTATACGAAATGCTAAGTTGGCGAGAGAGAGCACCTGAGTACGGCGGAACACGAGGAATTCCGTCGGAATCTACCAGGACCATCTGGTAAGGCTAAATACTACCTAGTGACCGATAGTGAACCAGTACCGTGAGGGAAAGGTGAAAAGAACCCCGGGAGGGGAGTGAAAGAGAACCTGAAACCGTGTGCTTACAAGTAGTCAGAGCCCCTTTGAGGGTGATGGCGTGCCTTTTGTAGAATGAACCGGCGAGTTACTTTATCATGCGAGGTTAAGTGGAAGACATGGAGCCGAAGCGAAAGCGAGTCTTAATAGGGCGAAATAGTATGATGGAGTAGACCCGAAACCAAGTGATCTACCCATGGCCAGGTTGAAGTTTAGGTAACACTGAATGGAGGACCGAACCAGGACACGTTGAAAAGTGTTTGGATGAGCTGTGGGTAGCGGAGAAATTCCAATCGAACTTGGAAATAGCTGGTTCTCTCCGAAATAGCTTTAGGGCTAGCCTCGTTGTGAGTTTACTGGAGGTAGAGCACTGTTTGGACTAGGGGCCCATCCCGGGTTACCGAATTCAGACAAACCCGAATGCCAGATAAATATCAACGGGAGTCAGACTGCGGGTGATAAGGTTCGTAGTCGAAAGGGAAACAGCCCAGACCGCCAGCTAAGGTCCCAAATTGTATGTTAAGTGGAAAAGGATGTGATGATGCACAGACAACCAGGATGTTGGCTTAGAAGCAGCCACCATTTAAAGAGTGCGTAATAGCTCACTGGTCGAGTGACATCGCGCCGAAAAATGTACCGGGGCTAAAACATACAACCGAAGCTGCGGATATAACTAATGTTATATGGTAGGAGAGCGTTCTAACATCGTAGAAGCTGAGCTGTAAGGCGAGGTGGAGAGGTTAGAAGTGAGAATGCCGGTGTGAGTAGCGAAAGATAGGTGAGAATCCTATCCACCGAAATGACTAAGGTTTCCAGAGGAAGGCTCGTCCGCTCTGGGTAAGTCGGGACCCTAAGGTGAAGCCGAATGGTGAAGCCGATGGACAACAGGTAGAAATTCCTGTACCACCAAATATCGATTGAGAGAAGTGGGGACAGAGGAGGCTAATTGATCGTCCTGATGGAATAGGACGTCTAAGCACAAAGGTTGAGTAGTAGGCAAATCCGCTGCTCGAAAAGACTGAAGTGTGATGGGGAGCGAAATATAGTAGCGAAGTCAATGAAGCCAAACTCTCAAGAAAAGCCGCTATCGAGATAAGAGGTGCCCGTACCGCAAACCGACACAGGTAGTTGGGAAGAGAATTCTAAGGTGAGCGAGAGAACCATCGTTAAGGAACTCGGCAAAATGACCCCGTAACTTCGGGAGAAGGGGTGCCTACGAGAGTAGGCCGCAGTGAATAGGCCCAAGCGACTGTTTAACAAAAACACAGGTCTCTGCAAAACCGTAAGGTGAAGTATAGGGGCTGACGCCTGCCCGGTGCTGGAAGGTTAAGAGGAGTGCTTAGCGTAAGCGAAGGTATGAATTGAAGCCCCAGTAAACGGCGGCCGTAACTATAACGGTCCTAAGGTAGCGAAATTCCTTGTCGGGTAAGTTCCGACCCGCACGAAAGGCGTAACGATTTGGGCACTGTCTCAACGATGGACTCGGTGAAATCATAGTACCTGTGAAGATGCAGGTTACCCGCGACAGGACGGAAAGACCCCATGGAGCTTTACTGTAGCTTGATATTGAATTTTGATGCAGTATGTACAGGATAGGTAGGAGCCAGAGAATCATGCACGCCAGTGTATGAGGAGGCGTTGTTGGGATACTACCCTTGCTGTATTGAAATTCTAACCCTCGGCGTAGAAGACCGGGAGACAGTGTCAGGTGGGCAGTTTGACTGGGGCGGTCGCCTCCCAAAGGTAACGGAGGCGTTCAAAGGTTCCCCTCAGAATGGTTGGAAATCATTTGCAGAGTGTAAAGGCACAAGGGAGCTTGACTGTGAGACTTACAAGTCGAGCAGGTGCGAAAGCAGGACTTAGTGATCCGGTGGTTCCGCATGGAAGGGCCATCGCTCAACGGATAAAAGCTACCCTGGGGATAACAGGCTTATCTCCCCAAGAGTCCACATCGACGGGGAGGTTTGGCACCTCGATGTCGGCTCATCGCATCCTGGGGCTGTAGTCGGTCCCAAGGGTTGGGCTGTTCGCCCATTAAAGCGGTACGCGAGCTGGGTTCAGAACGTCGTGAGACAGTTCGGTCCCTATCCGTCGTGGGCGTAGGAAATTTGAGAGGAGCTGTCCTTAGTACGAGAGGACCGGGATGGACGTATCAATGGTGTACCAGTTGTCACGCCAGTGGCATAGCTGGGTAGCTAAATACGGAAGGGATAAGAGCTGAAAGCATCTAAGCATGAAGCCCCCTCGAGATGAGATTTCCACGGATATTAAGACCCCTTTGAAGACGACAAGGAGAATAGGTTAGGAGTGTAAGTACGGTAACGTGTTCAGCTGACTAATACTAATAGGTCGAGGACTTAATCAAGTGAAAGTTCTTTAGAAAGTAACTGTTGACAAAAAGAAAAAAGATGATATAATATGTATATGAAGTTTTCGTCTGGTGGCGATAGCGAAGAGGACACACCTGTACCCATACCGAACACAGAAGTTAAGCTCTTTAGCGTCGAATGTAGTTGGGCTTACGCCCTGTGAGACTAGAACGTTGCCAGGCTTTTGAGGTCTTTAGCGTTAGCTTTAGACTTATTATTCCACAGTAGCTCAGTTGGTAGTAGCATCTGACTGTTAATCAGAGGGTCGCAGGTTCGAGTCCTGCCTGTGGAGCCATTTTTTGGCCCGTTGGTCAAGTGGTTAAGACACCGCCCTTTCACGGCGGTAACACGGGTTCGAATCCCGTACGGGTCACCATTTGAACGGAGGTTTAGCTCAGCTGGGAGAGCACTTGCCTTACAAGCAAGGGGTCAGCGGTTCGATCCCGTTAACCTCCACCATTTTTAAATAAAGCCGGGAAGATAGCGAAGAGGCTAAACGCGGCGGACTGTAAATCCGCTCCTTCGGGTTCAGTGGTTCGAATCCACTTCTTCCCACCATTCTTAATATTGGGATATAGCCAAGCGGTAAGGCAACGGACTTTGACTCCGTCATTCCCCTGGTTCGAATCCAGGTATCCCAGCCATGAGCCATTAGCTCAGTTGGTAGAGCATTTGACTTTTAATCAAAGGGTCGAAGGTTCGAGTCCTTCATGGCTCATTAATTAAATAAAAGGCTATTAATTTAGCCTTTTATATTTTTGGCCCGTTGGTCAAGTGGTTAAGACACCGCCCTTTCACGGCGGTAACACGGGTTCGAATCCCGTACGGGTCATCTTAACCTAGTCGTAACTTTTGTTACGACTTTTTTTATAATAATAGTATTTAAATTAAAGTCGTTATAAAAACTTCATAACGACTTTAATTTTATTTTTTTAATTCTTTTGCTGTAAAACTTAGAGGTAATACTTCTTCGAAGAAGTTATATACAGCATAGGTGTGAGAAGATGTTCCTAAGATTAATTCAAAATCTTCATCTGCAAATTCAGAAATTACTTGTCGACAAACTCCACAAGGTGGGCAATAATTTTCCAAATTACCATTAGGACCACCTACTACTGCGATTTTTTTGAATTTTGTAACTCCCTCACTTACAGCTTTAAAAATTGCTGTTCTTTCAGCACAGTTTGTTGGAGAATAACTGGCATTCTCAATATTACAACCTGTATAGATTTTTCCGCTATCAGCTAATATAGCAGCACCAACCTTAAAGTTTGAATATGGAACATAAGCATATTTAGTAGCTTCAATGGCAGCCTCAACTAAAGTTTGATTTATGTCTTCGTAAAATTCATTGTGTTCTTTAAGAAGTTTCATAACGCTATCAGCTACTCCACCTTCAGAGTTTGTTTTTTCAGTAATAAACTTAGCATTTTTCTGTAGATCCTTATTTCCATTTTTCATTGCGATACTATATTCTACTATATCTAGCATTGCTTGATCATTTAGATTATCACCTATGGCAATAGCATTTTTTAAGTCGATATCATGTATATCTGCGACTATTTTTAGAGCCTCACCTTTTGTAGCCTTTTTATCCATTATTTCAATGTTATTTGCACCTGACGATGTAACGCTTATGTTTTTATTACCAGCTAAAAGTTCAGTAGCATTTTTTAGTTTTGAACTGTCATTTGATAAACCTATTACTTTTATAGCAGGATTATCTTTTTGGTTCATATAAAGTTCTATATTATCAACCTCAGTTACATAACCAAGTTTTTAATTTATTTTTTGCTTCTTCTCTAAATGTTGTTCATTAGGTTGTTCACCATTTGCTCTAATAAGATCAATATATGCATTTATATCTGTCTCTATACTATTGGTATATATAGTGTTTTTTTAGTATATAAGTTGATAACTTATATCTAAAGACTTTTTAAGATTTCAATAGTATAATATAAATCTTTTAATTCCATCGGGAGTAATATTAATGATATTTCCATTTTTTTATCGTATATTACACCTCCATTAAAAGCTTATTACATCACAATTAATATTTTCTGCTTTTAATGCAGGAAGTGCTTCATAATAGGCTCTTCCCAGTTGCTACTACAAATTCAATTCCATGTTTTTTTGCAAATCTTATAAGTTCTACATTTTCTTTTTGGAATTTTATGATTATTATTTAATAAATGTTCCATCCATATCACTAGCAATTAATTTTAATCATTTTAATATTAGAAATACGATTAATAATCGAATTTCGTACTCCCTTTCTTAAGTGTAATTTGATTATATCATAAGTAATAAAATATTGTAAGAGCTTTGTTAAAATATGGTAGTATTTGAGCTTTAATTTCTATTATTAATTATGCTATTTGTGATAAGATAGAAAGTAACTAAAATTGTATGTAGAGAGTGATAAAATATGATAATTAGAGATATAATTAAAAAAACAATAATTTAGAGGAACTATTTTCAAATGTGGTAAATAGGTTTGGAGAAAGAGGGACAGCGTGTATTACCAAACGGTCAAATATCAAAAACTGATCATCCTAAAGTATTTGGTGTTAGACATGAGCAACCTTATATTCAAACAGATTTTGCAGAATCACAGGTTGAACTAATAACGACTCCAGAAAAAAGTGAAAAAAATGTACTAAGAGTTTTAAATGCAATTCATGAAGTATTTTTAAAGAATGTTCCAGAAGATGAGTATATATGGCCGCTTAGTATACCCGCTTTATTACCTAATGAGGAAGATATTAGGGTAGCACAATTTGAGAAAAAATCAGATGTTGAGTATAGGGAGTATCTGGTTAAAAAATACGGTAAATATAAACAAATGGTATCAGGGAATTCATTATAATTTCCAACTTGATGATAATTTTATGGAAAAAAATTTCTATGATTACTAAAGAAAAGATCTAGTTAGTACAAAAAAATGAAAGTATATTTAAAACTAGCTAGACAATTTATTAGATATCAATGGTTATTGATATATCTATACGGAGCTTCCACTGGCAGAAGATAAGTATTTTACAAATGGTGTGAAAACCATCTGATTTTTGTACGAAGTTTAAGAACTAGTAGATTTGGTTATGTAAATGAAGAAGATATAAAAGTGTCATATAGTATCGTTAGAAAAATATATTGAAGATATTACTGGATATGTACAAAAATGGGAAAAAGTTAATAGCAGAAAAAGAATTTTATTCTAGTGTTCGTTTTAGAGGAGCTGATACTATAGTAAAATTTCCCAAAACATGGAATTAAAATATATTGAATTTAGGCTGTTTGATTTAAATCCATTTGCACCATTTTGGTATCCTAGAAAAAGATATTAGATTTGTTCATTTATTCATAAAAACATTAGTTTGGTTAGAGGAAGTAGATAAAGATACTTCTGAATCTCTAGGTTATGAATACAGTGAAAAATGTCGCTTTATCACATCCATTTGAAAAAGTAGCTTATGAAGAAGAAGGTTTATGGTTATTAAACAAAATGAAAGAGCTAGTTGATGAATTAGGATTATATGAAAGTGATATTGATTTAATTAATGAGAAAGATAGAGGAACTATAAAAATCCCTGAATTAACTATTGGAGCTAGATTATTAAGAGAATACAAAAAAAGAAAAATAATATGTTTAAATGTTGGATTGAACTTAGCTAAAACAATATAAAGAAGATGCTTTAAGAGAATACTATTCACTTAGTGCATATTCAAATATGGAACTTTCGACACAAGCTGTAATAGAAGATGCAATAAAAGAGTGGTATAAAAGTTAGTATCATAGATGAAAAACGATCAATTTATTCGTTTAGAAAAGTAAAGAACATGTAGAATATGTGAAAAAAATGGAAATATGACAAGTAAAGATAGTTATATTTCTCCGTTAATTATGGAAAAATAAAGTAGTAACTAAAAAAAGTTTTAGCATGAAAAAAAGGTTTTCAGAGTTCCTAAAAGGATATGAGGTTTCTAGTCTAGAAGAAGCACTTCAAAAATTTAATTATAAAAAAATAAACCAATTGTAATAAAACCGAAAAAGCACTAAATTTTGGATTAGGAATTACAATTTTTAAAAAAATGGAACAAGTTCATTAGAGAATTATTCAAAAGCTATAGAATTTGCGTTAAAAGAAGATAAAGATATATTAATAGAAGAATTTATTGAGGGAACAGAGTATAGATTTTTTTGTTATTGAAGGAAAAAAACAGAAGCGGTATTATTAAGAGTACCCTGCAAATGTAATAGGGTGATGGCAAAACATACTATTAGAGAATTAGTTGAAATAAAAATGCTAATCCCTTAAGAGGAGATGCTAAGAAAAACACCACTTAAAAAAATTGAACTTGGAGAAATTGAACAATTACAGTTATCAGAACAAGGATTAAATTTTGAATCAATATTAGATGAAAAACGAAGTAGCATATCTTAGAGAAAAATTCAAATATTAGTACATGGTGGAGATTCTATAGATATGACTAGATGAAGTTCATGAGAGTTACAAAAAAAGTTAGCTGTAGAAATAGCAGAAGCAATGATGGCAAAAAGTATGTGGAGTTGATTTGATAATTCCCTAGATATAAAAGATGAGTGTAGTAAGCATAATTATGGGAGTAATTGAAGCTAATTTTAATCCTATGATGATGATGCATATTTATCCCTCATTCAGGAAAAGTCTAGAAGATTATCTTTAAATGTATTAAGAAATGCTTTTTCCTGAAAAGAGATATTAAAGTAATATTAGTAATTTTTAAACATAATATATATTTTTTTAAATAGAATCACGTATTAATATGATTCTATTTATTTTTATTATTAAATTTTATTGTTATCTTCAATACCACTTACAGATAAATATGCAAAATATGAAAAATAATATTTTTCATAATAATATTTTTTATATTGTAATTTAATGATAGTGAACAATGTAAATATAAATATATATCGTTTTAAAATGTTTAGTATCGAGATTTATCGATGATAAATATAAAAAAATATATATCATAAAGAAATAATAACGTTGGAAATCGATTGCAATGTTTGTAAAGTGAGAAAATTAAAACATTTACAAAAAAAAATAATAAATGATATAATCTATTTGTATGCAAAGGTATACACGTCATAATATATTAAGTAATAAACAAAAGGAGGTACTAAGATGGTAGGAATTATCATCGCGAGTCACGGTGAATTCGCAGCTGGAATTAAGCAATCAGGTTCTATGATTTTTGGTGAACAAGAAAAAGTAGAAGCAGTTGTATTTATGCCAAGTGAAGGACCAGAAGACTTGCAAAGAAAACTTCAAGAAGCTATTGCTAAAGTAGATTCTGAAGAAATTCTTTTCCTTGTCGATCTTTGGGGTGGAAGTCCATTTAATCAAGCGAATAAGTTATTTGAAGAAGCACCAGAGAAAAGAGCTATTGTAGCGGGATTAAACTTACCTATGCTAATTGAAGCATATGCTAGTAGATTTACAATGACAACAGCTCACGAGATTGCAAAAGCAATTACACCAACAGCTATTGATGGGGTTAAAGTTCGTCCTGAAGAACTTCAACCAAAAGTAGCGGTAGCTGAAAGTACACAAACAGCTCATCAAGGAGCGATTCCTGAAGGTACAGTATTAGGAAATGGAAAAATCGAGTTTGTATTAGCCCGTATTGATACTCGTCTATTACACGGACAAGTTGCTACAAACTGGACAAAAGCAACTCATCCAAACAGAATTATTGTAGTTTCAGATTCAGTATCAAAAGATGAATTACGTAAAAAACTTATTGAGCAAGCAGCTCCTCCAGGAGTGCGTGCACACGTAATTCCATTAGATAAACTTGTTCAAGTTTATAATGATCCAAGATTTGGTGATACAAAAGCATTATTATTATTTGAAACACCACAAGATGCTCTTGCAGTAATCGAAAAAAAGGAGTAGAGATTCCAGAATTAAACATCGGGTCTATGGCTCACTCAGTTGGTAAAGTTCAAATTAACAACGTATTATCATTAGATCAAGAAGATGTAGAAGTATACAAAAAACTTCGTGATTTAGGTGTGAAATTTGATGTTCGTAAAGTATCAAACGATTCTCCATCAGATTTATTCAAACTTATTGAAGCTAAATCAAGTGAAGGTTTAAAATTATAATTTAAATAGAAATTTAGGAGGACACTATGGAATTTAGTATTCTAACAGTTATATTAGTCCTTATTGTTGCGTTATTAGCTGGTATGGAAAGTATCTTAGACCAATTCCAATTCCATCAACCAATTATTGCTTGTTCATTAATCGGTTTAGCAACAGGACATTTATCAGAAGGTATTATTTTAGGTGGAGCTCTTCAATTATTAGCACTTGGATGGGCTAATATTGGAGCAGCGGTTGCTCCCGATGCAGCTTTAGCATCAGTAGCATCTGCTATTATTTTCATAAAAGCTGGAGATTTCTCAGCTGAAGGACGAATTATTGCGATTGCAACAGCTGTTACACTAGCTACAGTTGGTCTTGTACTTACTATGGTAGTTCGTACATTATCAGTAGTTATCGTTCACCAAGCTGACCGTGCGGCAGAACACGGTAACTTCCGTGGAGTTGAATTCTGGCACTACGTAGCACTTGCAGCTCAAGGATTACGTGTTGCTATTCCAGCAGGGATTATTAATGTTCATTCCATCATCAGTAGTTCAAAAAGCTCTTGAAGCTTTACCAAAATGGTTCACTGAAGGTATGGCAATCGGTGGAGGAATGGTAGTTGCAGTTGGTTTTGCAATGGTTATCAACCTAATGGCAACTAAAGAAGTATGGCCATTCTTCTTCTTAGGATTTGCATTAGCACCAATTAGCCAATTAACATTAATCGCAACTGGTATCATCGGATTATGTTTAGCTATTATTTACCTAAACCTTTCTAAAAACAAAGGTGGCGGTGGTAGTGGAAATACTTCATCTGGAGATCCACTAGGCGATATCTTAAATGATTATTAATAAGGAGGAACTACAAAATGTCAGAGAAAAAAATTACATTAAGTAAAAAAGATCGTCGTAGCGTAATGTTACGTTCTCAGTTCCTTCAAGGTTCATGGAACTATGAACGTATGCAAAATGGTGGTTGGGCATTTGCTTTAATCCCAGCGCTTAAAAAACTATATCCAAACAAAGAAGATGCTACATTAGCATTAAAACGTCACTTAGAGTTCTTTAACACTCACCCATATATTGCAGCACCTATTCTTAGGGGTTACACTTGCTTTAGAAGAAGATAAAGCAAATGGAGCTGATATTGATGATGCAGCAATTCAAGGGGTTAAAGTTGGTATGATGGGACCATTAGCAGGTATTGGGGATCCAGTATTCTGGTTTACAGTTCGTCCTATTCTTGGAGCTATTGCAGCTTCATTAGCAACTGGTGGTTCAATTATTGCACCATTATTCTTCTTTATCGCATGGAACTTAATCCGTATTGGATTCTTATGGTATACACAAGAATTTGGTTATAAAAAAGGTTCAGAAATTACAAGTGACCTTTCAGGTGGTATTTTACAAACAATTACAAAAGGAGCTTCAATCCTTGGTATGTTCGTAATGGGGATTTTAGTTCAACGTTGGACTAACATTAGCTTCCCATTAGTTGTTTCTAAAGTGCAATTAGATGAAAAAGCTTTTGTTCATTTCCCAGAAAAAGGTACACACATAACTGGTGAAGTATTACAAGATATTGTTACAAAAGCAACAAGTGGTAAATTCTCATTAACACCAGAAAAAGTTACAACATTACAAGATAACTTAAATCAACTTATTCCTGGATTTGCAGCGTTATTATTAACATTCGTATGTATGTGGTTATTAAAACGTAAAGTAAGCCCAGTATTAATAATCTTTGGATTATTTGCTTTAGGAGTTATTGCTCACGTAGCAGGTGTAATGTAATAAAGTTTAGGAGGTTGAGTCGAAATGTCTCAACTTCCTTTTTAAAGATAAATGTCAAATATAGTTCAAAAAAATATTATAATTAAATATAAGAGGAGAACAGCTTATGGTAATGTCGATGAATACAAAAGTAGTTTATACATACTAAAAGCTAATTGTCTTTAACTGGATCAATAGGGAATAAACATGGTGATGTTATGATAGGTGATAAAGGCATTTGAGTTTTATAATCATAGAAATCCAGAAGATTATATTCAAATACCATGGACAGAAATAGATAAAAGTACGAGCACAAATGTCAGAGATAAATATATCCGAGGATTTTTTTATAGATACAAAAAGATCAGGGAGTTTTCAATTTTCATAGTAAAAAAATTCTGGTAAAATGTTTAAAAAGAGATGAGAGAGTTTTTAGGAAATGAAAAAGATAGTAAGAAATAAACCAATGTTGTCACTAAAAACTTTATTTAAAAAGAAAGATTAATACTTTGATATTAGTCTTTCTTTTATTTTTTTAAGAAAAAGTTTAGTGAAAAACGTATTGCAAATGATAATTATTTCTTGCATTTTCCATGATATTTTATATTACACTATTATTGTATGAAAATAAACAGTATTATAACAGTAAGAGACTGTAATATTTTTATAAAAAAAGAAAGAGGTATAATAATGGAATTATCATCAAATTCGCCTACTCGAAGGCAAGGGATTATTATGTTTGCAATTCTTATTACTGCATATGTAGTATTTGCTACAAACTGGGTAGCAGGATTAAACTTATCAAAAGCAAATAACGGATCACTATTTTTAATGGTCAGAAAGTTTTACCTATAATTTCAGAAGTTGTAAACTATACAATAACAATAGCAAAGAAATTATAGCTAATTTATTAGCAGTATTTATATTAATTAAAATTGCATCTAAAAAAAGCTGCAATTTTAGCATTATTTTTGCCTATGTTTTTTTCATTCTTTGCAATTTTTACACATAACTATTGGCTATATACAATATCAAGAATGATAATGGCATTTAGGGGATCAATGATTATCATATTTATAAATTCATTTTGTAGCAAAAGTTTATTCCAAATGACAAAAAGATAATGAAGTGCGATTATAACAGCTTCATATAATGTAGGAGCAGCGCTAGTGGCTATATTGTTTCTTATTATTTAAAGATCAATTTTGTAGATGATTGGCGTTATACAATGATTGGATTTAGTATTTTTTTAGTATTATCTTTATTTATATGTTGGTTATTGTTTTTCTCATGATTTTTGAACCAACAATTACTTGGAAACATCCAAACTATTTTTGTTTATAAATTGTTAATAGAATCAAAAAGAAATAGTACATAAAGAAGAAGTTAAAAAAATATACTTATGCTGATGGATTTTAAAGATAAATTCATATATGTATTTTTCATTAGGTTTTTGGTGGATTTTTATTTTTATATGTTATGCCATTGGTGTCATTACTTAGGGTGGTTGCAGAACATGCTCATAATACTAGTTTTAAAGCTGAATTTATGATATTAACTGTAACTGTTGGTGGTATTTTTGGAACTATATTCAGTTTATTGGTTACAAGGAAAAGTTAAACTTTAGAAGAAAACCATTCTTAATAGTTCATGGTATCTTAATGATAGGTTTTATGGCGTTAGGATTATACTTTGTATCAACTAATGTTATTTTAGCGTATATTATGTTTAATCTGTCTGGTTTCTTTATGTATTCACAATATCCAGTATATTTAAACTTACCTTATGAGTTGCCAAATATGAATTCGCAAAGGCTAACAATAATGTTTGGTATTTTTCTGGGCATTTTGGATATGCCATTTACACATTGTTTAATTTTTCATGGAGTCTAGTATTGAATCATATGGGATATACATCATCAATTATATTCTATTTGTTAGGAAGTATAATGTATATTATTTTTTTGTATTTTACATTCCCTGAAACAAGACCTAAAAAAATAATTTTTTTAAATCTTTAGAGATGAATTTCACCTCTAAAGATTTTTTTACTAAAAAAATTTTATAATTTTAATATTAAAAATTTACAGAAAGCTAATAATATACTGTTTTTTAAGTGTTAATATTGAAGATGCGGTTGCGATTTTTTTAATTCGTCCTTTTTAGAATATTGAAACTATGGTATTGAATACATTAAAATGATATAATTGACAGTGAAAGAAGTAATAATAAGAAATAAGAAAAGTGGTATAAAATTGAGAAAAAAATAGCAATAATTCTAATAAGAAAAAAACTCGAGAGGCTTAGTAGATAAAAAAATATAAAATTGTTTTTGTGGAAAACCTTTATGTTTTTTTATACTATAAATGTAGCAATCAATAGTGGAAAGTTTGATGAAATATGGATTTCTTCAGACGCACAAGAGTATTTAGATATATGTAAAGAAGAATACGGAAAAACAATGTAAATATATAATTCGAAATAAAAGAAGTAGCAGCAGATTCTTCTACAACTTATGAAACGTTAGAATCCTTTATTTAAAGGCATAGAAGAGAATTTCATTTTTATGAATTTGCAAGTTACCTCACCACTAAGAAAGTTAGAACATATAGCTCAAGCATTCGAATTATTTGTTAACTGTGATCATCTAGTATCATTTAGTAAACCAAAAATATAGTAAGAGTTTATTTATGGATATAAAAAGATGGATATCTGATTCCTTCGCGTCATGGTGGAGATTATAGAAGGCAAGATGAACCAATTAATATTTATCCTAACGGTTCAATATGGATGTCTACAAAAAAATAATTATTTAAGAGATAAAACTTTTTACACTAAAAAAATACAAAAGGTATATGAAATGGAAAAAAATTTTCAGCTATGATATAGATGATGAAGTTGATTTTTTTATATTTGTGAAAATATATATAAAAATTTTATCTTATAAAAGGGAGCGACTCGAAAAAAATCGTGGTTTCAGAGAAATCGATTTTTTTCGAGTCGATCCCTGCAGTGTATGGATTTTAAAAAAAGCTTTTATAAAGCGACTTTTGAAATCAACAAATTACTGCGTCTAAGTAAAAAAATAAATATTTTTATAAAATGTTAAATCTTTGAATTTTTTAACATCATTAGTAAATAGTATTCCATGATAAAGACGTAAAAATACAGCACCTCTTCAAATCACAGGGGCTGTTTATATCAATTTAGAAGGTCAGCTTTTTGAATATGGTTTTAGCGTTCATGATGATGCGTGTATTCCTGGTTTGAAGAAAATGGCAGAAGCTATGAGCTCAGGCGGGCTCAATACTGTCGAAAAAAATGTGAAGAGGCGATTTTACACGCAGATATGATTGGATTATCATCACCATTTGTCGCTGAACCTGACTTTGTAGAAAAACTAAAATCAAATTATATAGACGATATTAATCTAAATGTCGGTGTTGAAGATATAGAACATCTAGTTATTCCAAAAGTTGCATTTAAAGACATCGTCCTTATGATGGACTACGGGCGATTTCTACCACAACACACAAGAGATGAATTTAGAAAACTAGAAGATAACTATTAAAAAAACTATATATTTACTATGTAGAAACAACTCGATATCATTTCCTATTAAATCACGATTTTTCGAGTTGTTTCTGCATTTTCTTTATTTACATAACCTGAAAAAGCAACTCTAAAAATACTTTTTTTGTAACGAAAATGTAATATTACTCTGGTTTAATATGCAAACTCATTACTAAGTTATAATTTTTTTATTAATTTTTATATTTTATAAAAGTTAAAAAAACACCTTCAAATCAATATTTATTTGTAAATAATATTTAAAAAAATTGTATATAATTTGAAATAATATTTAGTATAACTTTTGTTGCAATTAGTTTACACTAATATATATATATATATATATATGTTAAAATTACTTACAAAAAGGGTTGTATCTCAGTGTCCTGTTTAGTATAATGGTATTAGCCAATACGCTAATTACATCTAAAAATTCCTTAAAAAAATTATATATTAAGTTTTAAGAAAAAAATTAGGAATATGGTTACGGTCATATTTTTATATAAATTTAAATTAAAAAATAAAGGAGAGATAATATTATGACAACGAAGAGAAAATACTCACTACGTAAATTCAAAGTTGGTGTAGCTTCTGTACTTGTTGGTATCGGTGTTGCGACTACTGGTGCTGCTGTAGCTTACGCTGGAGACGCTGAGGCTCCAAAAACAGAAACTTCTCAACCAGCAGTACCAGATGCTCTGCCAACTGCATCACAAGCATTAGAAGCAGAAATTAACAAACTTAAAGAAGAATTAAAAAAACAGCTGATGCTAGCAAAAAAGTTGAATTAGAGAAAAAAATTAAAGAACAAGAAGCTCTTTTAGAAGAAGTTAAAGAAGCCGAAGCTGAAGCATCTGAAAAACTAACTGCTCAAAAAGAATTTTTAGCTGAATTTGATAAAGCGGTAGAAGAAACAGTTAAAGAATTAGAAAAGAAAAAAAGCAAAAAGCTGAAATAATTAAGAAATTTAAAGAAGAAGCAGCTGGAAAAAGAAAGAATTTCGTAAAAACGTTTTCGATGAAGGCAAAAATAACAGCTGAAGAAGCAATAAAAGAAGTAGATGAAGATAACGCTGCAGTAGATAGCAAAGAAGAAGCTAAGTATGATAAACTTTTAGGATATGTTACACTTGAACATCATCAATATCATTTTATAAGTGGACCGACAACAGTACTTAGTTTTGTAGATAGAAATGGAAAAATAGATATTCCTGATTATAAATTTGTAAACAACAGAGCAAATCATGAAGCTGATCCTACCGGATTGCGCTGGCGTACAAAACCCTATAAGAAATTCACTATCTGAGAATGTTTGGACTCATACTAACATTAATGGTCACGCTAATGAAACTTCTACTTATTATGTAGAACCAGTTCAGGTTTGGGTCTATTTCTGGGACGGAAAAAGATAACACAAAAGTAATGAGAGATAGGTATTTTGTTAAAAATACTAATGGGGTTTTATCTTATAGACTTAAGATTAGGGGTACAGGGATAATGAACATAGATAATCTTACAGGTGCTACTGGTGCTCCAATTTATCTTGGACTAAAAGAAAAAATGAAAGTTACAACTCCAGCTCCAGATCCAGCTCCAACTCCGGCTCCAACTCCAACTCCGGCTCCAACTCCAACTCCGGCTCCAACTCCAACTCCAGCTCCAGCTCCAACTCCAGTTAAACCAGAAACTAAAAGTTTACACTGAAGCTGAAATCGAAGCTCTTCAAAACAAAGCAGCTGACTTAGAAAAAGAAGTTGCTGAGTTAGAAAAATTAATAGCTGAGAATGAAAATAATCCAGCTGCAGTTGACTATGTTACTGCAGCTAAAGATAAATTAGAAGATAAAAAAGCTGAACTTGAGAAAAAAGAAGCTGAACTTGAAGAAGCTCTTAAAGGATTAGAACCAAAAGTTGAATCTTCAAACGGTACTGAGGCTCTAATTAACAACGTTCCTGAATTAGGTAATGTTGATAAATTAAAAATTGAAGCTGAGATTGAACAACTTAAAGAACAAATCAAAGATGGTGAAGAAAATGGCGCTGAACCTTACTATATTGAAGGATTAAAAGCTAGATTAGCTGACCTTGAAGAAGCCCTTGCAATTTTAGCTGCAAACAAACCTGCTGTTAACGAAGTTCCTGAATTTGATTTATCAAAACTTCCTCAACCAGGTGTATCAACTCCAGGTGTACCAGTTCCAGGTGTAACTGATGGAAATAGCTTTGGACCAAAAACTGAAGCTAAAGATGAAACTAAAGATGAAGTTAAAGAAGGTAAATTACCAAATACAGGTATGACTACTTCTAGCACTGCAGCATTAGGATTAAGTTTAATCACTTTAGTAGGTCTTGCTGTAAGACGTAAATTAAACAACTAATCGTTAATTAGTGTATAGAAACATTAAAGAGTATGGATTTTTTTCCATACTCTTTTTCTTAGTTTTTATGGTCTTTTTCAAATTTGGTTGATTTTGGAAATTATAAGGAAGGGAGTGACTCAAAAATCGTGATTTCTTAAGAAATAAGATTTTGTCGAGTCACTCCCTTAAAGTTTATTAGGCATCTAAACAGCTTTCCTAAAACGCATTTAGATGTCAATAAACTACTGCGTCTATGAGTTTTTTTATATGCACTTTTTTTAAATTTAGGTCTTTTTGGGTCAGCCCTTTTACCTTCGTATATTTTGGTTATTTTGGTTAGTAATACCCGTTGTTCGCGCAGTGGTATTTGTTCCTGTACGAGAGTTTGCTTGATTTTGAGTACGATTAGATTGTGTAGAATTTGTAAGTGAATTAAATACTGTAGTTAAAGGTGAACGATTTTCTCTTTGTTTTTGTGCAATGGCAGCTTGGTAAACAGCATCTTTATCAGTACCGGCATACATATAGTCAGTTTCAGTGTTTCTTTGCTTAGCATATTCAACACCATTTTTTGTTTCAATACCAGCTGGTTTTTCGAATGCAGCAGGTACTTTCTTATCTGATACCTTTTTCATAACATCTGCCATTATAACTTGTGTAGTTTGTGCTTGTTCAGAAGATAGTGCTTTAGCAGCTGAGTCTACTATATCAGCTCCTTGCCATACAGAGACTGTATAATCAGTTGTGTATCCAATCATCCAACTATCTTTAGTAGAGTTTACAACATCTATTCCATAATTGTAAAACGCAGAATCATCGAATGTACTTGATCCAGATTTACCTGCCATGTCAAAGTTTGCAACTTTACCATTTGGAGACATACCATTGCTAGTTAAGACACCTTTTAGAACATTAGTCATAAGATAAGCTGTTTCTTCTGACATTGCTTTTACAGGTTCTTCTTTCATGTTAGGTAATTCTTTACCATTAGCGTTAAACACTTTAACTATAGTAGATGGTTTATTGTAATAACCTTTATTACCAAATGATGCAAAGGCACCGGCTATCTGTAAAGTAGAAACACCATCGACGTTACCACCGATTGCTGTAGTAGGTTCATCTTTAGAAACAGGAATTCCGATTTTTTCAGCGAAATGTTTAGCTCTTTCATAACCAACTGTTTCAAATGCTCGAACAGCGGGGGTATTATATGACCATGCTAAAGCTCTACTCATAGAAACTGTTCCGTGGTAAAGTCTATCCCAGTTTTGGATGAAAAAGTTAGTTCCAGCAATTTGATAAGGTGTATCAGAAAATGTTGTTTGAGAGTCCCAACCATAGTATTCAATACCGGGAGCATAGTCAATAAGCGGTTTAATAGATGAACCTGGTTGAACACGAGCATCAACGGCATAGTTATAACCACCAGCTTTATAATTTTTCCCACCACCGATAGCTTCAATAAGACCTGTTTTAGTATCTAAAACAGAAATTGCTGCTTGAGAAGCGTGTGGTCGCATTGGAGCAGACTGATTGTCTAACATATCTTGAACGTATATCTGTAATTCGGAATTTAGGTTAGTATATTTTTTTAATCCCATAGATAGTGGGTCTTTAATATTTTCAAAATTCTGATTTTCTTTTTAATTCTTTTGTTATTTGATCATATACGCAGCAAATTTAGGGTTATAACTGTGTTGATTTGCTCTTTCTTCTTTTGTCTTTTTAACGATTCCATCAGTGATAGGAGTATTTACAGCGTTGTTGTATTCATCTTCAGTAATTTTATCATTACTTAAAAAGTGCATATAATACAGTGTCACGACGTTCTTTTGCTTGCTCAGGATAATCATAAGGATTATACAAGATAGGTTGTTGTGGCATACCAGTTAAAAAGTGCAACTTGAGGTAGAGTTAATTGATCTAATTCCTTGTTATAAAAAGTATTTAGCTGCTGTTTTAACACCATATTGCCCATCTGAATAGTATATTTTATTCATATACATTTCCATTATATCATCTTTAGTATATCTATTTTTCTAATTTTAAAGATAGATATGCCTCTTGGATTTTTACGTTGAAGAGATTTATCTGATGTTAATAATGAATTTTTTTACTACTTGTTGAGTAATTGTACTTGCACCTTGTTGAGCAGAATTTGAACGAATATTTACTAAAACAGCTTTTTATAAGTCGAATAGGATCTATTCCAATATGTGATTGGAATCTTGAGTCTTCGGTTGTAAGAACCGCTTCTGTAATATTTTTTTGGAATGTCATTAATAGACACGTATTCACGTTTTTTTCTGCTCCAACTGTTGCTATTAAATTAAGATTTTTTTATCATAAATTTCCGATGATAGCGGATCTTGTAAATTAGCCTGGGTAATATCAGGAACATCTTTTTAATTCACGAGCAAATAGCATTAATACAATAAAGAATAACACTAAGCAGATTGAAAAAAGATTGAACTAATATATTTAAATAAAGTTTTCATCTGACGTTAAAACTCACTTTCATTATTTTTTTATAATAGTTAAGTAATCTAATCTAATTTTTATAGTTAAATGACAACTCGAATGCAGATTCTTCAAATTCACAAAGTTTTATTGATTTTTCTACCACCATTTTTTTGCACGTTCATGAAAAAAATACAAATTGTTTAAATGGAAGAATATACGTCTTATCGATTTTTTAAATCTAACGATAATAAAAGTTATGCCTCCATGATTTAAGATTTTTCATGTGTTCAATTTGGTGTTCATGAATATTATTAGTGAAAATGATGTAGTAGAGTTAGTCTCTTTAGCTTCAAAAATCAATATATTTACCATTCCATAATCCATTATAGTCAGTAGTAGAAGGAGTTTTATAAAATGCCTTAGTAATCATAGCGCTTGCTCTGTTAGGATAATTAACTTCTACTATTTGAATGGGGATAGGGTTTTTTTATGAATTACTGCAATATCATTATTTAAGTAATATTTATTCGCAAAGTTAATGTCATCCTCGAGTTCCATTCCACGATTAGAATATTTTTGTTTTTTTGAATAAAAATTACTTTTTTCTATTAGGATAATTGAACATATATCCCTCCATAAATAATTATCTTATATATTATACTATATTATGAGAGAAATTTGAATTACAAATAGTTGAAATTTAGTATAAATTTAGAATATATATTTTTGGATTAATTAAGTAGTAGGATAATTAATCTAATCTTTAATAAACCATAATTCGAGACTAAGTAGTGATTGTGAGAATGTTTACTAACTTTGAAAAAGTAATATTAATGAGATATAAAGTTTGATTAAAATATTCCCCATAAAAAAATAAAATATTAGCATTATTTACTTTTTTTATAAGTATTAAAATAATATTTTATAGAAGTGAATAAAATTATTATTAAAGATATATTTATAGGTGCTTCTTATTTGTAGATTATAAGTTAATACTGTTTCTATAAAATTCTTATTCTTAAGCACTATATTATTAGAAAAAAATTAATTTTTTTGAGAAAAAAATTATTCTAATTGTGATATAATATAATTAATTTTTAAAAATGAGAGGTGGTATTGTTATGAGACAATCAAGAACATTTATTCCAACAACAAGAGAAGTACCATCCTCTGCAGAAGCAACAAGTCATAAGTTGCTTATTAAAGCGGGGATGGTGAAGCAGGTATCTGCAGGAGTTTATACTCATCTTCCCTTAGCAACAAAAAGTAATTCAAAAAAATTGAAAAAGTTATAAGAGAAGAACATGAAAAAAATTGGTGCTGTAGAACTATTAATGCCAATTTTACAGTCAGATGAATATTGGAAAAAATCTGGACGTTGGAATAAAATGGGGGACGAATTAATTCGTGTTACAGATAGAAAAAATGCAGGATATGCATTAAGTCCAACTGCAGAAGAAATTATCTGTCAAACAGTAAGCAATATGGTAACTTCATATAAACAACTACCAGTGAACTTATATCAAATTCAAACTAAATTCCGTGATGAAATTCGTCCGCGTTTAGGTTTATTACGTTGTAAAGAATTTATTATGAAAGATGGTTATTCATTCCATGATTCACCAGAATCACTAAGAGAAACATATAATGACTATTATCAAGCATATAGTAACATCTTTGATAGATTTGAGCTTAAGTATCGTGCGGTAAAAGCTGATTCTGGTAATATCGGAGGAAGTTATACTCACGAATTCCAAGCATTAGCAGAAGTTGGGGAAGATACTATTGCGTATACTGAAGAGAGTGATTACGCAGCAAATATTGAAACTGCGGCAGTAGTCGAACAAAACTACACTATGCCTACTGGCTTTGAGAAAAAAGAACGTAGTTTATTAGAAACGCCAAATCAACAAACTATTGATGATATCGCTGCATACTGTGGGGTTGAGGTTAATCGTGCTATGAAAGCATTAGCATTAAAAGCTGATGGAGAATTTTATTTAGTTCTTATGCGTGGTAACGATCAACTTAATGATATTAAGTTCATGAAAGCAACAGGAACTTCTGAAGTAGAAATGGCAACTGAACAAGAAATTGAAGAAGTTATGGGAGGTTTTGTTGGTTATATGGGACCATTTGGCATTAAAAACTGTAAAGTAATCGGTGATAATGCTATTAAATATATGTACAACCACAGCTGTGGAGCTAACAAAAAAGGATTCCACTACATTAATGTAAACCCAGGAGATTATGAAATCGATGCTCACTATGATCTTCGTATGATTGAAGAAGGAGATTTAGCTGAAGACTTATCAGGACCAGTTAAATTTGCTAAAGGTATCGAGGTAGGACAAGTCTTCGAACTTGGTAAAGGATATTCAGAATCTATGGATATTACTTACCTAGATGCTAATGGACGTGCAAATCACTTCTACATGGGATGCTATGGAATTGGGGTAACTCGTGTGATTTCAGCTATCATTGAACAACATAGTGATGATAAAGGTATTATTTGGCCTAAGGAAGTAGCTCCATACCAAGTTCATTTAGTATGTGTAGATGTTAAGAAAGAAGAACAAGTAAAACTTAGTGAAGAATTATATGCTAGGTTAACTGCTGCAGGTTATGAAGTACTTTATGATGACAGAGCAGAACGTGCTGGTGTTAAATTCAACGATGCAGACTTAATTGGTATTCCATTACAAGTTGTTGTAGGTAAAAAAGCTACAGAGGGAATTGTTGAAGTTAAAGAAAGAAAAACTTTAGAAAAAGTTGATATAGAAGTTGCTGATGTATTAGCTAAAGTAGAAGCATTTTATAAATAGTGCTACATAGTTAAAATAATAAATACCAACTAAAAAAATAAATGGTTGTAAGAAAATAACAATTTGTTTTTTTGGTTGGTATTTTTTAATATAATTTAAATTGAGTATATTACATTTTAAGAATAAAATAAATTAGAAATCTTTTGTGAAGTTATGAAGACAAGCTAATGGTTAAAAAGTTAAATACTAGAAATTTTTGACTTTGAAGTATTATCTGGATTTTTTTCACGTGGATATATAATAATAACAAATCCTTATTGGAGAGGAAATTATTTATTAATCTATATAGGTTTATATTAAAAAAGTTTTTTTGATGTATAAAAAAAGCTTACAATTAGCGATAAACAAGGATGAAAAATAGGAGGAAGCATGAGTAATAAACATTTTTTTCTTTATTAGTTAAAAACATTAGAATTAGAAGAACAATTAGCCAATTCGGAATTTATAAATTTTTTTCATTAGATAATATAGAAAAAGATAATAAAAAAACAAAATATGGACATTTAATTTTAGTGGAGAAAAATTTACCATCAGTTGATGAATTGACATTACTTATTCAAAAATTAAGAGAGTTTTTTTAGGAGACTATATCGTTAATTATCGCTTAAAGGTAAGCAATGAAGTAACTGATGAACAAATTAAAGAATTTTGAAATATATAATACTAGAGAATTTCTCAGAAATATCTCAAGTGTTATTAGAAAGTATTTTGTTTAGTGAAATTACTGTTAATAATAGTGTATTAACAATGAAGATAATGGCTCCATCTATTTGGAATAATTTTATTAACGATAGAAAAGAACAAATTATAAATAGTTATTTGAATCTTGGTATTACGATTAAAGATATAGTTCCTAATTTCTCTAAAAACAGATGTTGAAGCGGTATTAGAAAGTCAAGAGGAAAAGATTTCTCAGGAAATAGTAAAATTAGAAGAAATAGAGAAAAAAGAGGCAGAACGAAAACCAAAAGAGCCTGAAAGAAAATTTAATGGCTTTGGTGGAGGCGGTGGAAGTCGCTATAGTAAAGAAATTCGTGATGAAGATATAGTAGAGATAAAGGATGTTGTAGGATATTCTGGTGATGTAACGATAATGGCACAAGTTTTTGGCACGGAAGAAATTGTACACAGAAATGGTTCAAGTCAATACCGATTAAAACTTACAGATTATAGTGATTCTATCATTTTAAGGCTATTTGGTAATAATCCTAATTTAAAATTTCAAAATAAACGTAAGAATGAATTAATTGACTTAGTAAAAAGGAATAAAGAAAGGTCAATGGCTTAAAATCCATGGAACTGTGAGTAATGATCCATATTTAAGAGATACGATAATTGAACCTAAATCTGTTGAAGTAGCACAAAAAGAAGAAAAAAAAGATAATTATAGTGGTAGAAAACGAATAGAATTAAATACTCATACTAAGATGAGTCAACTTGAGGATTTCCTCGGCTAAAGACTATTTAGCTCGTGCTATTGATTGGGGACACGAAGCGATTGCGTTTACTGATACTTATGGAGTTCAGGCGTATCCAGAAATTTGCTTAAGTTCAAAAGGCAAGGAAATCAAACCAATATATGGATTAAATGCTTTTATTATGGATGATAGTATTACTGCTACAACAAATCCAAAAAGAGCTTAAATTAAAAAGATGCAACTTATGTTGTTTTTCGACGTTGAAACTACTGGTCTTTCTGCTGAACGTGACAGACTAATAGAAATTGCGGCTGTTAAGGTGAAAAATGGAGCTGAGATAGATAGTTTTGAAAGTTATATTAATCCGCAAAGGCCTATTTCAGAATTAATTACTAAAATTACTAGTATTACTAATGATGATGTTAGAAATGCTCCTTTAGAAAAAGAGGTTATGACTAATTTTTTTATAATTGGTTAGATAAAGATGACATATTGGTAGCCCATAATGCAAAGTTTGACCTTGGATTTTTAGATACATGTTTTGAACGATTAGGATTAGAAAATAAAAACAATGCAACTATCGATACATTATTCGTTTCTCGTGCCGAAAATAAAGAAGCGAAAAGACATGGTCTTAGCAATTTAGCTAAACTATACAAAGTTCGTTTAGTTCAACACCACAGAGCTATTTATGATACAAAGGCTACGGCAGAAATTTTTGTGAAAATGTTAGATCAGCTTTATGAACTTGGTATTGAATACCATAATGAAATAGATCAAAAGATTGATTTGGAGCTCGCGCATAAGCGTTCAAGAACTTTTCCATGCTCGATTCTAGTGAAGAATGCAAAAGGTCTTAAAGATTTATTTAGATTAGTTTCGTATAGTTGCACTAAGTACTTAAATGCAGCCAAACCAACTATTCCACGTAGTTTATTAGAACAATACCGCCAAGATTTATTGATTGGTAGTGGTAATAGTGATAACGAAGTATTTGAAGAATTATTAAATTCAAAAAGAAACTAAGGTAGAAGACATAATTGATTTTTTTATGATTATATTGAAATTCAACCTAAAAAAATCACTACGAGAGTTTTTATAAAGAATGAGAGAATAGCAAATACATCGGAATTAGAAGAAATTCTGAAAAAAATTAATTCAATTAGCTAAGAAAAAAAGAAAAAAATTGTTGTGGCAACAGGGGATTGTTATTATTTAGATGAATACCAACATGCCTATCGACAAATATTAAGACTAACGGTGAAAAAGTAATCCAGGTGCCCGCGATTTAAAAACCAATGGTAACATTCTTGACAACCGAAGAAATGTTAAAAAGAATTTGCTTATTTAGATGAACAATTAAGAGAAGAATTAGTTATAGATAATACTCATAAAATTAATGATATGATAGAATTAGTTGTTCCACTAAAAGATAAGTTGTATACGCCGAATATCGAGGGAGCAGCAGATGAGGTTCGAAATTTAAGTTATGATATGGCTCATAAAATATACGGAGAACAGTTACCAGAAATAGTAGAGAAAAGATTAGAAAAAGAACTTGCATCTATTATTGGTAATGGATTCAGTGTAGTATATTTAATTTCACATAAGTTAGTTAAGAAATCTCTTGATGATGGATATCTTGTAGGATCAAGGGGGTCTGTTGGTTCATCATTGGTAGCTACGATGATGGAGATTACAGAGGTTAATCCGCTAGCGCCACATTATGTTTGTCCAAAATGTAAACATAGTGAATTCTTCTTAAATGCAGAATATGCTTCGGGATTTGACCTTCCGAATAAGAATTGTCCTCACTGTGATGTGAAGATGATTAAAGATGGTCAGGATATTCCGTTTGAGACTTTCTTAGGATTTAATGGGGATAAAGTACCTGATATAGATTTGAATTTCTCTGGAGAATATCAAGCTACCGCGCATAACTTCACGAAAGAGATTTTTGGCGAAGATTATGTATATCGTGCAGGAACAATTTCGACAGTTGCCGAAAAGACGGCTTATTCGTTCACTAGAGATTATTATGAGAAAAATGAAATAGAGAAGAGAAGTATAGATATAGAACGTATTGCAGCAGGATGTGAAGGATCTAAGAGAACAACAGGACAACACCCTGGAGGGATACTAGTCGTGCCAAATGATATGGATATTTTCGATTTTACACCGTATCAATTCCCTGCAGATGATGAAACAAGTCCATGGAGAACAACTCACTTTGATTTCCATTCTATTCACGATAACATCTTAAAATTTGATATACTTGGACACGATGATCCAACTATGATAAGAAAACTTCAAGATTTATCTGGTATAGATCCTAAAACAATAGATGTATCTGACCCTGAAGTAATGGGTATTTTCTCAACTGTAGAAGCACTTGGGGTAACAAGAGAACAAGTGGATTCAGCTAGTGGGACTTTTGGGATACCTGAATTTGGAACAAACTTTGTTATTCAGATGTTAGATGACACGAAGCCGACTACATATTCAGAATTAGTTCAAATATCAGGGTTATCTCATGGTACAGATGTTTGGTTGGGGAATGCTCAAGAATTAATCAAAAATGGTACTTGTGAACTTAAGGATGTAATTGGATGTCGTGATGATATTATGGTATATCTAATTCATGCAGGTCTTGAAGAAGGATTATCTTTCAAAATAATGGAAAGCGTAAGGAAAGGTAAAGGTTTATCAGAAGACTTCGAAAAAGCTATGATTGATAATAATGTTCCAGCTTGGTACATTGATTCATGTAAAAAAATTAAATATATGTTCCCGAAAGCCCACGCATGTGCCTATGTACTTATGGCGCTTAGAATAGCGTGGTTTAAGGTACATCAACCACTTATATATTATTGTGCTTATTACTCAGTAAGAGCGAGTGATTTTGATATTATTACGGTTGTTAAGGGAGCAGAAACATTAAAAGCAAAAATTAAAGAAATAAAAACTACAGATAAAAATGAATTATCGAATAAAGATAAAGATGCTCTTGTAAGCTATGAAATTGCTAATGAGATGATGGAGCGAGGTTTCACATTTTCAAAAGTAGATATAGAAAAATCAGCAAGTCATGACTATATTATTGAGGGAAATACTTTAATTCCACCGTTTTCTATTGTTCCTGGTCTAGGTGATAACGTAGCGAATAAAATAGTCCAGGCAAGGGAAGAGAAGCCTTTCTTGTCAATCGAAGATTTTTCAAAACGAGGAAGTGTATCATCAACTGTGGTAGAGTATTTGAGAGAGATGGGGACATTAAAAGGTCTGCCTGAAAAAGCTCAATTATCATTCTTCGATGAATTGTAAATGATAGGATTATTCATTTAAAAGTATAATAAATTATAAAAATAGTGTTATTCTACAAAATGATAAAATAATTTAGATGTTATATTTGCGAAATTATTTTTACTTTGTAGAATAACATTTTTAATGTAGAGCTAAAAAAACAAAAAAAATATTAACGAAACAAAGACTATTCAATATTAATAAAATTATGTAAATAGAATTAGTTTTTATATTATTTAGCGACAAAATACATACATTTTCATAAATTAAATATTAAAAATATTTATTCGAACTTTATTTATTTTTTTAATTTGTGGTAGTATTATATGTGATATAAAAATGTAAATATAGAGATGGAGGAAACAACATGGAAAAGATAATCGTTAAAGGTGGAACGCCTTTAATAGGAGAAGTACAAGTTTCTGGTGCGAAGAATGCAGCTTTACCAATTTTAGCTGCGGGTCTATTAGCAACAGAGGGTACAAGTAAATTTTTATAACGTTCCTAAGTTATCAGATATTAAAACAATATCATTATTATTTGAAAGTCTAGGGGTAACGGTAGATTATAAACCAGAAGAAAATACTTTAGAAATGGATGCAAGAAAACCATTATTAACAGAGGCTTCGTTTGAGTTTGTTAGTAAAATGCGTGCTTCATTTTTAGTATTAGGACCAATGTTAGCACGTGAAGGAAGTGCAAAAGTAGCGATGCCTGGAGGATGTTCAATAGGAAGTAGACCTATCGATCAACACTTAAAAGGTTTTGAAGCCTTAGGAGCTACGATTATTCAAGATGCTGGTTTTGTAGAAGCAAGGGCAGAAAAAGAATTAGAAGGAACAACAATTTTCTTTGATTTCCCTAGTGTAGGTGGAACTCAAAATGTAATTATGGCAAGCTGTTTAGCAAAAGGAAAAACTACTATTGTTAATGCGGCTCAAGAACCAGAAATTGAAGATATGATTAACTTCTTAATTAAGATGGGAGCTAAGATAGAAGGGAAAGGTACTTCTGTTTTAGTTATCGAAGGTGTAGATAAATTAGTAGGTACTGAATATACAGTGATGCCTGACCGTGTAGAAGCTGCTACATACATGATCGCAGCAGCAGCAACTAAAGGGGACGTACTAGTTAAAGGTGCACCTTATAAAGATAATGTAGCGCTAGTTAGTAAAATGCGTGAAATGGGAGTTAAAGTTGAGGTAGTTGATGAAACTTCTATGCGTGTAAGTAATAAACTAGAAAGTTTAAGACCTGTAGATGTTAAGACTTTACCTCATCCAGGATTCTTAACAGATATGCAGTCTATTATGTGTGTATTAACATTATTAGCTAATGGTACAAGTACAATTACTGAGACTGTTTTCGAGAATAGATTCATGCATGTTGAAGAATTACGAAGAATGAATGCAAAAATTAGAATAGAAGGTAGGAGTTCACTAATAGAGGGATTACCTCATTTAGAAGGAACTACAGTAAAAGCCACAGATTTACGTTCTGGGGTAGCACTAGTTATTGCAGGATTAATGGCGACTGGAACTACTAAAGTTATCAATGTTTACCATATTGATAGAGGATATGTTGATATAGAAGAAAAAATGAGAAAACTAGGTGCAGATATTCAAAGAATAGATGAGTAGGAATTTATTATGAAATCAAGTGATAAATTGGTAAGGTATTTGCGAAATATAGCCCTAATGATAATTATATTTTATATCGGATTATTATTAGGCTATACAATTTTGGGTAAGGGAAGTTTATTCGATGCTTTAAGTTTAAAGCCGATAACACATATTAAAGATATTATATACAATTAGGAGGAAATGAAGATGGCAAATGATTTATTTGTAGAACTTCAACAAAAATTAGAAGGGAAAAATGTACGTATCGTACTTCCAGAAGCATATGATGAGCGTGTATTAGAAGCGGCTGTTAAATTAGGTGCTACTAGTTATGTTAAACCTGTGTTAGTTGGGAAAAGAGAAAGAGTAGAAGAGATTGCTAAAGGATTATCTTTAGATGTTTCTAACTTGGAAGTTATTAATCACGAAAACTACGAAAAATTAGAAGAATTAGTTGCTAAGTTTGTAGAGCGTCGTGCAGGAAAAGTAACTGAAGAAAAAGCTCGTGAATTATTAAAAGATGTTAACTACTTCGGAACTATGTTAGTATATACTGGAGAAGTTGAAGGATTAGTATCTGGAGCAATTCACTCTACTGGAGATACTGTTCGTCCAGCATTACAAATAATTAAAACTAAACCAGGTACAAAACGTACAAGTGGTGCATTCATCATGAGTAAAGAAGACAAACGTTATGTATTTGCTGACTGTGCGATTAACCCAACATTAGATGCAGAAGGGCTTGCTGAAATCGCAATTGAAAGTGCAAGAACAGCTAAAAGCTTTAACGTTGATCCAAAAGTAGCAATGTTAAGTTTCTCTACTTTAGGTTCAGCCGTTACTGAAGATACTACAAAAGTAGCAGAAGCTACTAAATTAGTTAAAGAAAATGCACCTGAATTAGCGGTAGAAGGTGAATTACAATTTGATGCTGCAGTTGTACCTTCAGTTGCTAAATTAAAAGCTCCTAATTCAAAAGTACAAGGGGACGCTAATGTATTTGTATTCCCAAGCTTAGAAGCAGGAAACATTGGGTATAAAATTGCACAACGTCTAGGTGGATTTGAAGCTGTAGGACCAATCTTACAAGGTTTAAATGCTCCTGTAAACGACCTATCTCGTGGATGTAATGCAGAAGATGTATACAAACTTTCATTAATTACAGCTGTTCAAGCTTTAGAAAAAAATAAGATTTTTAATAAAGAGGTTGACCTTCGTTAGCCTCTTTTTTTCTGGAATATTTTGACATCGTTTACTTAATTTAGTATAATTTAGTAAAAAAAATATTGGCTACATTTATTAAGAAGAATACTATTCATAGGTACAAAAAAATAAAGGGGAAATTAATAAAAAAATAGGTTATAAAATATAAAGGAGAGATATTAGTTGTAATTTATTTTTTTAATGTATTTGATAGTATTATGATAAAGTAGAAAAAAAGGAGATGTGAATTATGGATTTTTGTAGATTTTTGGTAAGGCAATTACTAGTCCGGTTGCGAGTGTTATTGGTTTTTTTGTATTTTTTTATATCTAGTCTATGTTTCTGTAGACTTTATAAGAAAGGGATTAAAGAAATAAAATAGTTAATTTTTAAGAGATATAACCATGTATGAGGAATAACCTAGTGTAATTGATTTTTTTAGAAATTATTTGTACTAGGGTATTCTCTTTTTATTCTTTATAATTGCATTTATACCAACTTATATGGTAATATATAATGATGTATAAATATGGAGGTAAACATGGTTGCGATAGAATCAAAAGATGATTTATATGTTATAGATTTACTGGAAGATTTTTGATGAATTTTATTTAGAATTAGAAAAAAATATGCCGAAGAAAAATAGAGTACCTATTATTGATAAAATAGGGATAAGATTTTTAATTCAGATGCTTAAAAGTAAAAAAAGCTAAGAATTTATTAGAAATAGGAACGGCAATTGGATATACATCTATTAAATTAGCTGAAAAAAATAGGATGTAATGTTACAACTATTGAACGAGATGATAAGATGTATAATCAAGCAAAAAAATAACATAGAAAAGAGAAATCTAACTGATAAAATAACATTACTTCATGCCGATGCATTAGAACTTCAAAATGAAGTAGTGACAAATGCACCTTATGATGTAGTATTCATCGATGGTGCTAAGAGTCAAAGTAGAAAGTTTTTTTGAATTATATGAACCATATTTTACTGAGGATGTTGTAGTTATTACGGACAATGTGCTATTCAAAGGAATGGTTGCCGATCCTAGTATTATTAAACACAGTAGAGATTTAAAACAACTTTCTAGAAAAAAATTAATAATTACAATGAATGGTTATTAAAAACATGAAAATTATGAGAGTGTAATATTACCATTTGGTGATGGAATAACTATAACAACAAGAAAAATAAAAATTATAGAACTGTGAAGTTAGTATATTTTTATTAAGAGAGGATAAAAAAATGACAGTAGAGTTAGTTGTAACACCGAAAAAGTATAGATCATATTTATGAACTTATAAAATGTAGGAGCTGATAGTTTCGTTATAGGTGAAGAAAAATATGGACTACGTCTTGCTGGTGAGTTTAAGAGAAACGAATTAAAAAAAGCTATTGAGATTATTCACCAAGCAGGGAAAAAAAGCATATGTTAGTGTAAATGCAATATTCCATAATGAGCATATCGATGACTTAGTTGATTATTTGCATTATTTATCAACATTAAATGTAGATGCTTTAATATATGGAGAACCAACAATTATAACAATTTTGAGAGAAGAAAATCTTGATTTTAAACTTCAATGGGATCCACATACATTAGCTACGAATTCATTTTCTTGTAATTACTGGGGAAAAACGTGGAGCGTATAGAACATGTCTTTCAAAAGAATTAACTATTGATGAGATCCTTGAAATCACTGGAAAAAGTGAGTATGAGATTGAAGTTCAAGTACAAGGGATGCTTTGCATGTTCCAATCAGTAAGGAAATTAGTTGATAATTACTTCATGTATAGCGATAAAGAAAAATATATCGAGGAATATAGCAATTCGAAAAAATTATTCCTATATAGCCAAGATAGAAATGAACGTTACCCAATTTTCGAAGATTCTAATGGGACGCATATTATGAGTGCAAATGACATCTGTGCAATTGAAGAGTTAGATCGTCTAATTGAAGCAGGAGTATCTGCATTCAAAATAGAGGGTGTCTTAAAAGATGAAGATTACATTACAGAAGTAGTAACGATTTATCGTGATGCTATCGATCTTTATTACGAAGATAAAGAAGCATATGAAGATGAAAAAAACAAGATTTCTATAATGATATAGAGAGAATTAAACCGAAATATAGAGAAGTTGACTTAGGATTCTTCTACAAGAAAACTATGTACTAATTATATTTTTGGATTTTGAAAAGAGGATAAGGTTTCCTATATAAAACCTAATAAAAAAGACAAGGAGGATGGGTCATACTTGAATGTGACCTTAACTTATGGCAATACCAAATATTTCAGAAATTAGAGACGGCAAGAGAGTAATAACAAAGAAACCAGAATTACTGCTTCCAGCAGGAAACTTAGAAAAATTAAAAATAGCTATTCATTACGGAGCAGATGCTGTGTTCTTAGGTGGACAGGAGTTTGGACTTCGTAGTAACGCAGATAACTTTACAATTGAAGAAATCAAAGAAGGTTGTGAGTTCGCAGCAAAATATGGAGCTGATATTTATGTTACGGCAAATATTATTGCACATGATGAAAACTTTGAAGGATTAGACGAATTCTTAATGGCACTGCAAGATGCAGGAGTAAGAGGAATCATCGTTGCGGATCCATATATCATTGAAAGATGTAAAGCTGTAGCTCCGAAAGTAGAGGTACACATAAGTACACAACAATCTATCTCAAACTATAAAGAAGTTAGATATTGGGAAAGTGAAGGAGTACATCGAGTAGTACTGGCCCGTGAAACAGGATATGAAGAAATTAAAGAAATTCGTGAAAAAACAGATGTCGAAATAGAAATGTTTGTACACGGAGCAATGTGTATAGCATATTCTGGACGTTGTACTTTAAGTAACTACATGACGGCTCGTGATAGTAACCGTGGAGGTTGTTGTCAATCATGTCGTTGGAATTATGACCTTTATGAAGAAGGAACTGATGAAGATACTAAATTATTTGATGAGGGTGCAAATCCTTATGCGATGAGCCCTAAAGATTTAACTTTAATTGAAGCTGTACCAGAAATTATTGAATTAGGTATTGATTCATTGAAAGTTGAAGGTCGTATGAAATCGATTCACTATGTTGCGACTGTTGCGAGTGTCTATAGAAAGCTAATTGATGATTACTGTGCAGATCCAGATAACTTCAAGATGACACCAGAATATAAATTAGAACTATATAAATGTGCTAACCGTGATACGGCAATGTCATTTTTCTATGAAATACCTAAGTATACTGAACAAATGTTTGGTAATGAAGGTGGTAAGAAAACAAATTATGATTTCGTTGGTCAAGTACTTCACTATGATGAAGAAACTCAAATTGCAACAATTCAACAACGTAACTTCTTTAAACAGGTCAAGAAGTTGAATTCTTTGGACCGGAAATTGATACATTTAGACAAGTTATTGGTGAAATTTATGATGAAGATGGAGAATTATTAGATGCAGCAAGACATCCACTTCAAATTATTAGAACAAAATTGGACTCTAGAGTATTTAAAAGCAATATGATGCGAAAGGAAATGGGACGCTAATGGCTACAGATAGACCAAAAATTATCGGTATTGTAGGAGGAAGCGGTAGTGGTAAAACTACTGTTACTAAAAGAATTATAGATGAGTTAACTCAAGACAAAGTTGCATTAATTGAGCAAGATTACTATTATAAAGATCAAAGTCATATGACGATGGATGAGAGAGTTAAGACAAATTATGATCACCCTAATGCATTTGATAATGAGTTACTTTACAATCATTTACTAGAATTAATCGAAGGAAGAGCTGTTGAACTTCCAGTATATGATTACGTAAATCATACTCGTAGCAAAGAACAAAAACATCAAGAACCTAAAGATGTAATTATTATCGAAGGTATGTTTGGTCTTTATTCAGAAAAAAACTACGTGAATTAATGGATATTAAAATTTATGTTGATACACCGAGCGATCTTCGTATTTTAAGACGCTTATTACGTGATATTAACGAACGTGGAAGAACTGTAGAATCTGTTATCAATCAATATTTAGTATCGGTTAGACCTATGCATGAGAAATATATCAAACCAACTAAACAGTATGCTGATATTATTGTTCCTGATGGTGGATATAATGATATAGCGATTGACATTTTAATAACAAAAATCAAATCGCTACTAGCAAAATAGTAAAAACGATATAATATAGAGTAGACTAAAAAAAGGAGTATCACTATGGCTTTAGAAGAAAAATTAGAATATCAAATGACCCAAGAAGGTTATGACAAACTTGTAGAAGAATTAGAACATTATAAAAAAGTAAAACGTCCAGAAGTAATTGAGAAAATTAAAATTGCACGTAGTTTTGGTGACTTATCTGAGAACTCTGAATACGATGCAGCAAAAGATGAGCAAGGTCATATCGAACGTAAGATTCTAGAAATGGAACAAATGATTCGTTATGCAGTTATTATTGAATTAGATGAAAAATCAACTTCAATTCGTCTTGGTAATACTGTAACTTATCAAGAACTACCAGATGGTTTAACTGAAACTTACAAAATTGTAGGTAGTGCAGAAGCTAATCCATTTGAATATAAAATTTCAAATGAATCTCCTGTAGCGCAAGCTTTATTAGGAAAAGAAGTAGGGGATGTTGTGAAGGTATCATTACCTACAGGACCAGAAGATTCAATGGATATCAAAATTTTAGCGGTAGAGTAATATTATGATAGCATTAATAGGTGCGATGCCAGAAGAAGTGGCTATAATAAAAGAAAAGATAGAGAATCTACAAGAAAAAAAAATAGCACATGTAAAATTTTATGAAGGTAAATATGAAGAACGCGATATTGTTCTAATGTTAAGTTTACCTGGTAAAGTTAATGCAGCTATTGCTACAACTTTACTTTTAGATCACTACAAACCGGAGTATGTCATTAATATAGGTACATGTGGTGCACTGCAAGGTGATATGGAAATTGGAGATATGATTGTTGCAACTGAAGTAAGACATTTTGATGTTGATGCAACAGAGTTTGGATATGAAATTGGTCAAGTACCACAAATGCCAGCAGTATACAAGAGCGATGAAAAAAATTGCAAAAACTGGCATCCGAAATTAATTTACCGAATCACAATATTCATTTTTGGTTTAGTAGGAACTTCAGATTCATTTATCTCTAATAAAGAATTAAAAAAAGGAATATTGAAAAATTTTTCCTAACATGCAAGTAGTTGAAATGGAAGCAGCAGCGATTGCTCAAACTTGTTATCAATTTGGGACAAAATTTATTGTTTGCCGTAGTGTAAGTGATAAGGCAGAAGAAGGAACACGTGTTACCTTTTGATGAATTTTTTTACAAATAGCAGCAGTAAACTCATCTATTTTTAACTACAGAATTAATTAAAAAAACTTTAGTAATAATTATAGAATCAGCAAAAGAAAAAGGATACCTTTTCTTTGCTGTAATATTTGGTAGTAGCTCAAAGATTGTGATTTTATCGAGGTGACCTCATAAAGTTTATTATATGCTTCTTTTAAAAATTTAGTACTTTTTGGGTCATCTTCATATAGTTGAAAAATTTTAATAATTAATTGTGTTGAAAAATGTTATAAAATGATAAGATAAAAGTAGATAAATATTATTTAAGGAAAAAGAAGAATGAAAAAAATATTACTGAGACAAGATCTTTTAACTATTTGAAAAAAATATAATTCAAATAGTTTTTAGGATTATTGATATTTTTATTTGATTTTTTTCCTATTTTTAAAAAAAGAAATTGTTAGTTTAGACTTTAAGAAAATACATCAGCTTACTTTAGATATAGGAAAAGTAAAATTTATAGTAGTATTGTTATTTGGGCTATTAGGGTATAAGTATTTTTATGCCTTTATGATTATTTTGTTCTAAAAGCTATTAATATGACTAAAAAAATATGTCTTCATTTCGTATTTTTTTAAAATTAGTTTTATGACTAATACACTTAATATGGTTCTTGGTTTTGGTGGATTTATAGGTGCCGGACTTAGATATTATATGTATAAGCCGTACACCAAAAATGGAAAAACTCTTGTTACTGCAATAGGGATGATTTTGATTTCAATGCTTTCAGGTATAAGTTTATTATCAATTTTTGTAGTTTTAAATGTATTTCCAGGACAGGCACTATATGCTGATAATAGGATTTTTTTATTATTCATTAATACTGATGTCTTTATTTTTTTACCTTTGTATCTATTTTTTTAATTTAAAGAAACCTAGAATAAGAACTGATAGATATTTAAGTGTTAAATTGACGGTTATTTCTTTTTTAGAATGGGTATTTGCAGCCCTGATTATACTTGTGATTCTTTATTTTTACACAGGGAATCTAGTAGCGGACAAGGAGTTGCAAATAATGGGAGTCATAATAGTAGCTTCAATAGTAGGGTTACTGACGATGATTCCTGGAGGATTAGGTACATTTGATACATTAGTGTTAATAGGGCTTAAGAACTTAGGAATTAATCCGGAAATTATAGGTGCGACAATTGTAATTTATAGATTATCATATTATGTTGTTCCATTCTTTTTAGGATGTTTAATGTTTCTAAGTGAAGGGATAAGAATGATTAAAGTTAAATTTCAGAGAGGAGAAAAGTTATGATTACGATGGTAATTTACGCGGTAATTGCCTACCTTTTTAGGAAATGTAATGGGTGGCAAATTATTAGAAAAAAATTTATAAAGAAGAATTTACAAATAAAGGTTCAGGAAATGTTGGAGCAAGAAATGCAGGTCGCGTTTTTAGGTCCTAGATCGTTTTTTTATTTGTTTTTAGCGGTAGATTTCTTTAAAGGGATTCTTTTGTAGTTATACTACTTAAGATATTGAATGTAGAACCTAAGATTATATATATTTGTATTGTGTTAGTATTACTTGGGCATATAAAACCTATTATATTTAAATTTAAAAGGTGGTAAGGGGGTTGCAAACATTTTTTTGGATGTTTAGCAGCTTTATCGTTGAATTTATTCTTAATTATGATTCTTTGTACATTAGTTATTGCTATAATAGTAAAGAGTCTAACGATAGGATTTTTATTCAAGTTTACCATTCATAACATATATAAACTATATAGAAAAACCCATCGTTTTTTTAATACTAGGAATATTCATTTTTAGCGGTCTTATTATTAAGTGTTGTTGCTGTAAAAGACATAGAAGAGTCATTTAATAAATATTTTTAGTGTAAGAAAAGTTAAGAAATCAGTTCGATAATGAGCTGATTTCTTTTTGCTATTTAGAATTGTTTTTTTCGTAGTTCTTTTCTTATAAGTAGAGTGCGTTTAATATAAATTATCCCAGTTAATAAAAGAAAAAAATCATAGAAATTATAGTCGTAATAAAAAGATATAATTCAGTTGGAAATATTCTAGTATTGGTAAAAAAACGAATGTAAATACATTGCTAGAAAAAGCTATGGTGAATGTTATAATTTCATACTTTAAAAAAATAAGAATCTTAGTTGTTTTTTTATTGTTAATTTTTTTCTTTTTCTATATTATATCTTATAAAACTAGCATAAATAAGTATTGGTATAGTTAAATAATAATAGATATTGTTTTTTTGTGACGAAAAACTATTGAAAGTGCGGCAAACAACATAAGGCTGATAATTAAATAATTTTTTTACTTTTCATATCTTATCCCTCTTGAAATAATAATTAGCTTATTAAAAAAATTTTATGATTAGAAAGAATTCAATAATGACGAATTATTTTAGAATTCATATATTTCAATTATATTATAGCATATGAAAATAAAAATACATATGTGAAAGTTATTGAAATGTTTATTAAATAAGAATCTATATATAATTAGACTAAGGTTTAACCTAAAATGAAACTAAAGTTGAGTTTTTAATTATAATTTAAAAGTTGATTAAAGTGTATTTTTAGTTTTTCAATATATAATATATTTATCAAATATATAATTTAAAATGAAATTAAGGAGCTGATTTATATGTCAATAAAAAAATTAGTAAAAATTGCTAACGGATAAAAATGTTATAAAAAAATAGTAAGAGTGATAATAAATCATCCAAAAATTTAAGAAAATAATGAAAGTATATAAAAAAATTAGATTGTAAAATTGAAGTAGACGGCATTCCTACAATAAACTTAATACTGTCTGATTTACTGAATTTAATGGAATTGTTAATATCGTAGATAATCAAGAGAAGGTGAATCTGTTGGAAACAATATAGAGGTAACAGTTGAAGAGGATGCTTTTTTGAAATTCAATAGGAGATGTAAAAAAATTTCAAAAATTAAATAATAAAGGAAAAAAATAAATATCAATGGTTATAAAATCACTATAAATGACGGAACAGTTATAAGTGAATAACAATATTTAAAAAAAGTGAATTGAAGACCGATGGAATACTGATTTAATTGGTGTTTCATAGATTTAATTTTCAATGAAAAAAACGATTCTATTCCGATTTACATTCATTTAAATCGGAATAATTACTTAAGACGAGAATCTATTGACTTGTTATACAAAAACATAATAAAATTTAAGTATAGAAATAATATACGGAGGCGATTAAGATGAGTAGATGTGAATGTGAGCACCACTGTCACTGTCATGATGCAGTAGAAGATTGCAAATGCGGAAACTGTGTTGAAGGAACATGTGAGTGTAAAGAAGGTTGTGCGTGTGGTTGCCATAATGCAAAAGAAGATTGCGAATGCGGAAACTGCAAAACTGGCAACTGTCATTGCGATAAGCATGCAGCATAATAGATTAAAGAAAAGAGATCTGGTATCGAACCAAATCTCTTTTTTATTTAAATTATCTAAGTGTAATTAGAAGGTTTAATATTCCTGCAAGAACAAGCAATACGACACTCCATTTTATAGTTTTAGCAAAAATTTGACTATCTTTGTTAACTAGACCAACAGCCGCAGCAGCAACTGCGATTGATTGAGGAGAAATCATTTTAGCGATTGCTCCACCCATGATATTAGAAGCTACTAATAATGAAGGGTCTACTCCAATTTGAGTTGCAGTAACAGATTGTAATCCTGCGAATAAAGAACCACTGTTAACAACAGAACCAGTTAAGAATACTCCAATCCAACCTAAGATAGGAGAAAATAGTGGGAATATTTTTCCAGTATTGGCAAAAGCAAGTCCTAGTGTTGAAGACATTCCTGAATATGTAGAAATATATGCGAAAGCTAACACAGAACAAATTGTTAATATCGGAGCCCAAAGCTCTAGAGTAGTCTCTTTAATTGTTAATAAAACTATACGACTTTTCACTCTGAAAATGATAATTGTCACTATAGCTGCTAATAGTATTGCTGTAGTTGTTGATGTGAATGGTGCAAAACTAAATACAGCTTTAATTGGTGTTGATTGTTTCGTGATAGGAGCAACACGAGCTACTGAACCATCTATATAGTATGGGAAGTTAAATATTAATGAATTTAAGACTCCTGCTTTTTGCCCAGTTTTAGGGTTTGCAGCTTGAATTAATTGTTTGAAGAAACCAAGATTTATAATTGTAACAAATAATGTTAATAAAATAAATGGTGTCCAAGCTCTAACAATTTTTTTCGTAGTCAAGACATTATTTTTCTTTAGTTAATTCTTTTTGCTTCAGTACCTAATATATTTTTTGGTGTCCAAAATTTTAGAAATATGATTAATGCTAGTAAGCTTACGATAGCTGAAGAAACGTTAACAAGTTCCGGTCCTACGAAGTTAAGGAAGATAAATTGAGTTACCGCATATGAGCCACCTGATACTAAAATAGCAGGGAAAGTTTCTTTAATACCTTTAAATCCATCAACCATAAATACAATTAAGAACGAAACGATAATTGTAACTAAAACTAAAATCAATGATGTATTTTTACCTAGTGTTAATGCATCAAGGTCAGTAAGTGTTGCCGGAACAGTAACAGGAATACCCATGGCTCCATAAGCACCACTGGCAATATTAGCAACTAGACAGACAGCAGCAGCTTGTAGAGGTTTGAAACCCAAACCTACTAAAATTGCAGCAGTAATAGCAACTGGAGCGCCAAATCCTGCTGCCCCTTCAAGAAATGCGTTAAAAGAAAATGCAATTAAAAGCACTTGAATTCTTTTATCAGGTGAAATAGATGAGATACTTTGTTTCATTACATCAAAGAATCCCATTTTAACTGTTAATTTATACAAGAATATTGCAGCTAGTACGATACTGGCAACAGGCCATAGACCTGAAATGATACCTTGTTCTGCAGCCCCTGCAATTTTATCAACAGGCATTTTATAGCAAACAGCAGCTACGATTGCTGCACTAAGAATACTTAGTCCACCAGCCGTATAGCCTTTAAGTTTAAAAAAACAACTAATGAAATTAAAAAAATATAACTATAGGAAGAACAGCTACACCCGCAGATAACCAAATATTACCCATTGGATTATACTGTTGTTCCCAAATAGTATTAAGAATCATTATAATACCTCCTAAAATATGTATAGACAGAATATACATTAGGAAAATATTTTTTTGCAAGAAATCTGTTTGTTTTTATGTGAAAAAAATTTATTTGTTCACTAAAAATTTACTAATTAAGTTCAATTTTTTTAATTCTATATAAATATGTTAACAACTTTAGAAAAACGCTTTAAAAATTATATTGATTGTAAGTTTTTATAATCTTAATAATTGATATATATTATCAAAATATATATTTTAGAATATACGTAATGATGAAAAAAATATGCTGTATTTATAAAAAAAGTATTAGAGTTTATATTATTTGAATAAGAAAAAAATATAGTTAAATAGAGTGAGGAATACAGATTCTAAAACAACTGTTTAAAGACAGAATATTCGTGTATTAATACAATAGTTTAAAAATATTACTGAGATAAATATTGTTATTTTATTGGAACCAGAAATTTGACTTTTTTTAGAAACATTGTATATTAATATAGTAATATATGATTAAAAACATAATTTATTTACATTTAATAAATATATATACAAACTTTGGAGGTTATTATGGTAAAAACATCAAAAGATTTAACTAAACAAGAGCATTTAGAAATGTATGAACTAATGCACCTTATTAGAGATTTTGATATGGAGTTAAGTAAACTATACTCTCGTGGTTTAGTTCACGGTATGACTCACTATTCAGTAGGAGAGGAAGCAGCAAACGTTGGAGCTATTTATCCATTAAGAAAATCAGACTTAATGTTCTCTAACCACCGTGGTCACGGTCAAACAATTGCTAAAGGAATTGAAATTGATCGTATGATGGCTGAAATCCTAGGTAAAGAAACTGGTCAATGTAAAGGACGTGGAGGAAGTATGCACGTTTACGACCTTGAACAAGGAAACATGGGATGTAACGGTATCGTTGGAGGAGGACACGGTTTAAGTACTGGTGCTGCTTTAGCTCAAAAAATGAAAAAAACAGATAATATTGTTATTTGTTGTATGGGTGATGGAGCTACTAACGAAGGAAGTTTCCACGAATGTTTAAACATGGCATCTAACTGGGATTTACCACTTATTTTCTACGTAATTAACAATAAATATGGTATCTCAATGGCTCAAGAGAGATGTATGCGTGTTGAAAAAATTACTGAACGTGCTGCTTCATACAGAATCAAAGGAATTCACGTTGAAGACGGTAATGATGTATTAGCTGTATACGATGCAATGCAAGAAGCTATTGACCACGCTAGAAGTGGTAAAGGTCCTGTTTTAATCGAAGCAGTATCTTATAGATGGTTTGGACACTCTGCTTCTGACGCAGGTAAATACCGTAGTCGTGAAGAAGTAGCAGAATGGAAACTAAAAGATCCTAACGTAAAATATAAAAAAACTACTTATTAGAAAACGGAATCGCTACAGAAGAAGAATTAAAAGAAATCGAAGATAGATCAAAAGCAACTATCGATGATGCTGTAGAGTTTGCTAAAGAATCACCATTTGCAGATGGTTCAATTGCATTCCAAGATAACTACGCTGACTAATATTTTAGCTTAAAATAATTTAAATAATATTTTATATAATAGGAGATTAATAGTTATGACTAAAGAAACAAAAATTATGACAGTTCGTGAAGCCATAAAAGAAGCTATGACTCACGAAATGCGTGAAGATGAAAATGTATTTTTAATGGGTGAAGATGTTGGTATCTTCGGAGGAGACTTCGGAACTACTGTAGGTATGTTAGAAGAATTCGGTTCTGAACGTGTTATTGATACACCTATCAGTGAAGCTGCAATCTGTGGAGCTGCTGCAGGAGCTGCTTCAGTAGGTATGCGTCCAATCGTAGACGTAACATTCATGGACTTTGTAACAATTGGTATGGATGCAATTGTTAACCAAGCTGCGCCAATGCGTTACATGCTTGGAGGAGAAGTACAAGTACCGGTTACTTATCGTTGTGCATCTGGTGCTGGTACAGGGGCTGCTGCTCAACACTGTAAAGCTTTAGAAGCATGGTTCTGTCACATTCCTGGTCTTAAAGTAGTAGCACCAGGTACTGCAGGAGATGTTTACTCAATCTTAAGAGCAGCAATCAGAGATAATAACCCAGTTATTTACATCGAACCAAAAGCTTTATTTGGACGTAAAGGTGAAGTTGAAGTAGGTAAAATTGGTGTAATCGGAAAAGGTGACATCAAAGCTGAAGGTACTGATGTAACATTAGTATCATGGGGAAGAATGTTAGAGCGTAGCTTAAAAGCTGCTGAAGAACTAAAAGAAGAAGGAATCTCAGTAGAAGTAGTTGACCCAATTACATTAGTACCATTAGATACAGATTTAATCGTTAAATCTGTACAAAAAAACAGGGAAATTAGTTGTATGTCACGACTCATTCAAAACTGGTGGATTCGGTGGAGAAATCGTTGCTCGTATTGCAGAAAGTGATGCCTTTGATTTCTTAGATAGTCCAATTTACCGTGTAGCAGGGGCTGACACACACATTCCATCAGCTAAAAACTTAGAAAAATTAGTTGTACCTGATGTAGAAGACATCAAAGAAACAATTAAAAAAAGCTGTAAATAAAAAAAATAAAAAAATTTAGTTAGCGAAGGATGTGAATAAAACATGGCAGTAGAGGTTATAATGCCAAAAGCCGGTAGTGAAATGGAAGAGGGCGAAATCGTACAATGGTTCAAAAATGAAGGTGACCATGTAGAAGCAGGAGAAGTCCTATTAGAAATAGTAACTGATAAAGTAAATATGGAAGTTGAAGCTGATGCAAGCGGAACTTTATTAAAAATATTAGCTCAAGCAGGAGATGTTGTTCCAGTTGTTCAAACAATCGCATGGATTGGAGAACCAGGGGAAGCGATTCCTGGAGCGACTTCAACAGGAGAAGTAGCACCTGCTGAAACTGTTGTAGAGAAAAAAGTTGATCACACACCAGTTAAAGAAGTGGAAGTAATTGATTACTCTGGACTTCGTGCTACACCAGCAGCAAGAGCATATGCTCGTGAAAAAGGTCTTGACTTATCTAAGGTTAAAGGAACTGGAGCTAAAGGTCGTATTCACAAAGAAGACGTAATAGATTACAAACTTAATTCTAAAGTTAAAATTTCTCCACTTGCAGCTCGTATTGCGCAAGTTGAAGGAATTAATACAGAAAGTATCGCTGGAACAGGACCAAATGGTAAGATTATGAAAGCTGACGTTCTTGCAGTGCTTAACGGTACTCCAAAAAGCAGAACCAGCTAAAAAAAGAAGAAATTGCTCAACCAGGTAAAAAAATCTGTTAAAGCACCAAATGAAAATCAATGGGGAATTGTTGAAACAGTACCGATGTCACCAATGCGTAAAGTTATTTCTAAACGTATGAGTGAATCTTACTTCAGTGCACCAACATTCGTAGTTAACGTTGAAGTTGATATGACTGAATTACTAGCATTACGTAAAAAAGTTGTTGATGCTATCCTTGAAGAAACAGGTAAAAAAAAGCTACAGTTACAGACTTTATTTCATTAGCGGTAATTAAATCATTAATGAAACACCCATATGTAAATGCTTCATTATCAGGTGATGAAAAAGAAATGTATCTACATCACTATGTAAACTTATCAATCGCGGTAGGTATGGATAGTGGATTAGTAGTGCCAGTAATTAAAGGTGCTGATAAGATGAGTCTTAAAGAGTTAGTAGTTGCATCTAAAGAAATTACAACTAAAGCTCTTGCTGGTAAGTTAAAACCAGATGAAATGGCAGACTCAACATTTACAATCAGTAACTTAGGTATGTATGGAGTTAAAAGCTTCGTACCAATCATTAACCAACCAAATACAGCTATTTTAGGTGTAAGTGCTACAGTTCAAAAACCAGTAGTATTGAATGGTGAAGTTAAAGTAAGACCTATTATGACATTAACATTAACAGCGGACCACCGTGTTGTTGACGGATTAGAAGGAGCTAAATTCATGAAGACTCTGAAAGAAGCTATCGAAAATCCACTATCATTACTAATTTAATAATGATATAATAAAGAAGAAAACAAGAGAAAAGTGTATTAAGGAGTGATTATAACATGGCAGTAGAAGTTATTATGCCAAAAGCCGGAAGTGAAATGGAAGAAGGCGAAATCGTACAATGGTTTAAGCAAGAAGGAGACGAAGTAAAAGAAGGAGAAGTCCTACTTGAAATCGTAACTGACAAAGTTAACATGGAAGTTGAAGCTGAAGCAAGCGGAACATTATTAAAAATTCTTCACCCAGCTGGATCAACTGTACCAGTAGTTCAAACAATTGCTTGGATTGGACAACCTGGTGAAGCAGTTCCAGGAGCTGATGGTGCAACTGCAGCAGCTCAAGAAGTTGTTAAAGAAGTAGCAGCAGACGTAAAAGTACCTGAAACTAAACCAGAAGAAGTATTACCAAAACGTGAACGTCGTGGAGAATATGACGTAGCAGTAATTGGTGGTGGACCTGCTGGATATGTAGCAGCTATTAAAGCAGCTCAATTAGGTGGAAAAGTAGCATTAGTAGAAAACCGTGAACTAGGTGGAACATGTCTAAACCGTGGATGTATTCCAACAAAAACATTCTTACACAATGCTGAAATTATTAACTACATTCGTTCTGCAAAAGATCGTGGTATCAAACTTGTAAATGATGCATTTACAGTTGATATGGAACAAACTGTAGCAGTTAAAAACAAAGTATCTAAAACTCTATCAGGTGGGGTTGCAGGATTACTTAAATCTTACGGTGTTAAAGTATTTAACGGAGTAGGAACTTTAACAGCTGATAAGAAAATTGTTGTTGACGAAAAAGAAACTATCGATGCAGATAACGTAATCTTAGCTGGTGGATCTAAAGTAAGTAGAATTAATATTCCAGGAATGGACAGTGATAAAGTACTTACAAGTGATGAGTTCTTAGATATTACAGAAGTACCATCTCGTTTAGCAGTAATCGGTGGAGGAGTAATCGGTTCTGAATTAGGACAAGCATTCTCTACATTTGGTTCTAAAGTAACTATCGTTGAGATGGCTGACCGTCTAATTGCAAACATGGACAAAGATGCTTCTGTAGCATTAGAAAAACAATTCAGAAAACAAGGTATCGAAGTTCTTACATCTACTAAACTATTAGAAATCGTTGATAAAGGTCACGAAGTAGTAGTTAAAGTAGAAGGTAAAGAAGATGTTGTAGCTGATAAAGTATTACTATCTATCGGACGTGTTCCAGACAACACATGTCTTGGAGAATTAGCTGATAAATTCGAAATGGAACGTGGACGTGTTAAAGTTGATGAATACATGGAAACTTCTATTAAAGGAATTTACGCTCCTGGAGATATCAATGGAGTTAAGATGTTAGCACACGCAGCATTCAAGATGGGAGAAATTGCAGCTGAAAATGCAATGGGTCATAACAAAAAAGTTGATCTTAAATCTACTCCAGCAGCAATCTACACTCATCCAGAAATCGCGATGGTTGGTTTAACTGAAGATCAAGCTCGTGAACAATATGATATTAAAGTTGGTAGATTCAACTTTGGTGCTAACGGACGTTCATTAGCATCTAACCACGGTGAAGGATTCGTTAAAGTAATCATGGATACTAAATACAGAGAAATCTTAGGTATCCACATCGTAGGACCAGTTGCAGCTGAAATTATTAATGAAGGTTCAACTCTAATTCAAACAGAAATGACAATCGATGATGTTATGGATATTATTCATGGTCACCCAACATATTCAGAAGCTTTATATGAAGCAATGGCTGACTGTATCGATATGTGTATCCATGCACCTAAGAAAAAAATCTAAATAAGTTTACTGAAGAAAGCAACTAGATTTCTAGTTGCTTTCTTATATTATTTGGTAATTATATTGTTATAGAATAATTCCCCCAGGCAAGAATTACTTGCTTGGGGAAAAGTTTAACGAGAACTTTCAGCATCATGGACTTCTTTGTGTAATGTTTTTTTAAATTAATATTCACAGCTTTATATTCATCGCTTAGAGGCAATTCAAGTTTGAAGTTCAGTGGTTTAGATGCTTCAATAGTAGCATTTTTAATATCAAAGTTAAATACATGTCCACCTTGAGTACGATTATCACTAATATAGTGAAGATGGAATCCTCCTACACCAACTCCTTGAGCATATTCCATTTTTTTCAAGGATGGGAACTTTTAGGAGTAAATAAAAAAATAAGATTTCTAAAAAAACGATTTTATTCAGCTTTCAGTAAGTATATTAGATATATATATATATATAAATCTTTTAGAAAACGAATTTATATATTAAAACATAGGGTGTCTAAAAATAAATCATACAAACTTATTTTTATTATTTAGGAGTTTTGAGTTGATTCTATTTTTTTAGTAATTAAAAATTTCTATATCGCATTTAAATGTATTAAATATATTGTTTTTTTAATTTAATAGATTTTAATTTTTTTATTAATTGAACTATTAAAAAAATTCATCTCTTAAAATACCATATTTTATCGAATCATAGTAAACACCATTATAATATCTAACTTTTTCTTATTCTAGCCTCACAAAAAAGTCCAAGTCTTTCTGCAAGTTTCATCATTCGTTGATTACCACTCCAAGTAGTAAGTCCAATATGTTGAATTTCAGGAAATTTATCAAAACATATCTTAAGCCAGCTGTTTAAAGAAGTATATCCTATACCTTTTGACCAGGCACGTTGCTCATATATTACTATCCCGACTTCTAACCAGCGAGTGGCAAAACTTTCCCAATAATGAGTAACGATACCGACTGGTTTATCATCTAAAAATATTCCCAAAACATGATCACCCTAAATAGTATTCATGATGATTTTTTTAGTAAGAAAGTTTCTACGTCTATAAATTTAAATTCGTTAAAGTAAGGTGCATTGTATTTACTCCATTCTGGATTTTCTGATGAGTAAATCACATTGTATAAATCAATTAAATGTTTTTTTCTTCAATTTTTCTTTAGTGTAATCATAAAAATCTCCTTTTTCTATATTATATCATAGGAAAAACTAGAAAATATATAAATAACTCGTATAAGTAATTTTATTATTATTTTAAGTTTTCGTATGATATAATAATTTTCATGTAAATAAACATAGAGGTGAGAAATGGAAAAAAATTTAGTAAAATAATTTCTGATAGTTTTCTTTGGATAATGAACATTGCTTTGTTAATAATAGGAATATTGTTATCTTTTTGGATTAATAATGGAAGCAAAAAGAAATATATCATGAAGGTGTGAAATTCTTAGTTGATCAAGGTAATTATCAAGACTTTGTTGAAAGAATATTAGTATTCTTTCTATATTTTGAGTTTGTAGCTCTGATTGTGAAATATTTTAAAAACAATTATCATTTTCCGCTACGATACTTTTATTTATATCGGAATAACAGCGATTATTAGGATGATTATAGTACAGCATGATGATCCTAAGAGTGTTTTAGTCTGGTCTGGAGCAATTTTATTACTTGTAATAAGTTTAGCAATTGCTGAAAAAAATACATAAAAAGATTAAGAAAAGACTTCGAGCTTACTTAGTTCGAAGTCTTTATTCTATTTAACAGTATATTTTCCAGTTTTATAATCGATGGTAACACCTTTTTGGAAGTTTGGTAAAAATACATTGTACTTAACACTTTTACCATTATCTTCAACTGACATAGCTTCCATAATTACACCTTGTGCAACTAGATCATCACCTTTAAAAACGGGAGTTACACGATAACGAACATGTTTTTTTGTTTTCTTAACATAATCCGCAACTTCATTTTCAAAAGGAATCATATTAAGATTCATAAATCTTGTACCTGTCATAAGGTTTTTTTATCATTATCATTTTCTCCAGCCAGTTGGAAGGCTATTAAATGCGATCTATCGTAAACATGAGCACCTCGATTACTTTGCCATCCACTTGGACGCACATGTGCTATTTCTTCACGTTTATCAGTAGGCATTAAATCAATGCCGATAATCCCATTAGCTTGTCCAACACGGCCAAGTTTATCTAACGGACTGTAATTTTCAAATGATGTAGTAGATAAGTCTTCTTTAGCGAAGTATGGATTATTATTATTTAATATTTTGTACTTATTATTATCAGTTGCTTCACTTTCTTTAGGTGCAATAAGTGAGTTTAGTACATCATCAGGTATCTTTGAAACACTTGTATAAGAAGTAGTAGATAAAGTTTTACTTGATGGTTTATTGGTATAGTATGTGATAGCAAATGCAGCTAAGATTACTATAGCAATCGAAATAATTGAAAATAGTGACAATTGTTGTTTTTTTCTTTTTGCCATAGGGTACTCCTTTGTTTATTTAGAAAAAAATAGATTAAATACCTAAGAGATTGACCCAAAAGTTCTAAAAATTTTTTTAGAATTTTTATATAAGCTCATAGACGCAATGGTTTATTGATATCTAAATTCACTTTATAAAAGCTTTTTAGATATCTAATAAACTTTTAGGAGTGACTCGACAAAAATCGATTTCTACGAAATCACGATTTTGTCGAGTCACTCCCTCATAAAATATTTATTATTTGAAATAATTAATTCCCATTGCATCTTTTACTTCATCTAGAGTAGCAGCTGCAACTTTTTCAGCTTTTTCACTTCCTGCTTTAAGCATTCTGTATACTTCAGCTTTATCTTTTGCAAATTCTTCACGACGTTCTCTTATTGGACGTAGGTAATCTTGCATAACATCGTTTAAACGACGTTTTAATTTCATATCACCAAGTCCACCTCGAGAATAGTGTTCTTTAAGTTCAGCGACCTCATTAGTACGAGTATCGAAAATATCAAGGTATGTGAATACTACATTTCCTTCTACTTGACCTGGATCTTCAATTTTTATATGATTTGGATCAGTATACATTTTCATGATTTTAGCTTTAATATTTTCTTCGCTATCTCCTAGATATATACCATTGTTTAAACTTTTACTCATTTTCCCTTGTCCATCAATTCCAACAAGACGGGCGTGATTTTTAGGAGGAAGTACAATTTCAGGAAGTACTAAAACTTCTTTATTGTATGTTCTATTAAAGTCACGAACGATTTCACGTGTTTGTTCAAGCATAGGTTTTTGATCTTCACCAACAGGAACGTGAGTTGCTTTGAATGCTGTTATATCAGCAGCTTGACTTACAGGATATGTGAAGAATCCTGCAGGAATACTTTCACCGAATTTCTTATCGTTAATTTCCTGTTTAACAGTTGGATTACGGTGTAATCTAGAAACCGATACTAGATTCATGTAGTACATATATAATTCAGCAAGTTGTGGAATTTGTGATTGAATAAAAATAGTAGTTTTGCTAGGATCGATTCCAACAGCAAGGTAATCAAGTGCAACTTCTGTAATATTTTCAATAACTTTCCCAGGATTATCAGCATTATCCGTAAGAGCTTGTTGATCGGCTATCATAATAAAGACTTCAGTATCATCTTCATTTTGTAAAGCTATACGATTTTTTAAAGAACCAACATAGTGACCTAAGTGAAGTTTACCAGTTGGTCTATCTCCAGTTAAAATAATTTTTTTGTCATAAAAGGGTAACTCCTTTATAATAATTTTAATAATTCTTTATAATTATACCATAATCTAGCAGAAGTTTGTTTGAATTAATATAAAAAAATATTAATTTGAATAAAAATTTAGTGTTTTACTCAGTAAAAAAATGGTATAATAAAAGAAAAAGAAATAGTTAATTATCAAGGAGATTAATATGATATACATAGAATCAAAAAGTAATGATCCACGCTACAATACTGCACTAGAGCTATATGCTTTTAATGAACTTGCAGAAAAAGATGATGTATTTATGTTATGGATAAATTCACCATGTATCGTTGTTGGTAAAAACCAAAACACAACAGAAGAAGTAAACCAAAAATTCTGTGATGATAAAGATATCAAAATCGTTCGTCGTGTAAGTGGTGGTGGTGCAGTTTATCACGATTTAAATAACTTAAATTATACAATTATTTCAAACGGAAGAAGTGGAGAAGAATTCGATTTCAAATCATTCTCACAACCTGTGCTTGATGCATTAGACTCATTAGGAGTTAAAGCGGAATTTACAGGACGTAATGACTTAGAAATCGATGGTCAAAAATTCTGTGGTAATGCACAATATGTACGTAATGGGCGTATTATGCACCACGGTTGTTTAATGTTTGATGTTGATACATCAGTTTTAGCTGATGCTTTAAAAGTATCTAAAGATAAGATTGAATCAAAAGGTATTAAATCAGTACGCTCACGTGTAACAAACATTAAAGATCACCTTCCGAACCAAGATATGACAGTTCAAGATTTCGTAGCTGCACTTAAAAAATATATGAGTGAAAAATATGAAATGACTGATTTTGTTGCGACTGAAGAAGATGAAGCCGTAATTCTAGCTATTCAAGAAGAAAAAAATAACTCTTGGGATTGGGTATATGGTAAAAACCCTGACTTCAATATTAAACGTAATAGAAGACTTAAAACTGGTAAAATTGAAGCTAATATCATGGTAGAACAAGGAGTTATTACTAATATTAAATTCTATGGAGACTTCTTCGGGGTAATGGATGTAGAAGATATTGCTAAAAAAATTAGTAGGTGTAAAATACCAAAAAGAAGATGTTCAAAAAGTGTTAGAGCAAATTGATATTAATTTATACTTCTTAGGAGCAACATTAGAAGAAGTAGTAGATATCTTAGTAGACTAATAAATAATTTTGGAGGGATGTATTATGATAATCACAACAACAAATACTGTTCCAGGAATGGAAATAGTAGAATATAAAGGATTTGCTACAGGTGAAGTAGTAGCTGGGATTAATTTCATTAAAGATTTAGGAGCAGGAATTCGAAATCTTTTTGGTGGAAGAGTTCAAGGGTACGAAGATGAAATTATTCAAGCAAGAACTGAAGCTTTAAAAGAGCTAGAAGCTCGTGCAGAAGCAATGGGAGCCAATGCGGTTATCGGAGTTAGAATAGACTTCGATGCTCTAGGAAGTAACGGCAATAACATGCTTTTAGTAACAGTTACAGGAACAGCAGTTGTAGTAAGATAAAAATTATATAAATTGTAAAATAAAAAGTAATAGAAAAATCTATTAAGATATTGTATAATGATAAACAGTTATTAAATTTTTCAATAGAGGAAAAAAATATAATGAAAAAAAGTATTTAATTTTTAAAAAGCTTTTTCTCTATTTTACTTTTTAGCAATTGCTTTGGTAACATCTGCAGTATTTGTAGCAGGATGTAGTGATGATGACAGTTCAAGTACAAGCTCATCAAAAGCAACTTATAAAGTAAGTAAAGAAGACAAAGATTATTTATCAAAAACGTTTTTCAGAGTTATCTAAGACTAATAATGAAACTGTAGCATATGTTTATGCACCAGGTACTCAGTTAGATGAACCAGTAGTTCAAACTAATGACAATGAAACATACTTAGATAAAACTTTTGAAGGTGGACATGTTCCTTACCTTGGTACTGTATTTATGGACATGGATAACAAAAAAGATTTCCATGACAGATTAACTTGGTTATTCGGGCACGCTCGTGGAAGTAAAGTTGGAGATCACCGTATGTTTAACGATGTTAACTACTACGATAAACAAGAATACATGGATAAACATAAATATGTAGTAATTGAAACTCCTGAGAGAAAATACTACTATGAAGCAGCATTCTTAACAATCGTACCAGAAACAACATCATTCTATCGTTTAGACTTTGAAAATGATGAAGATTTCTTAAACCAATTAACAAACGTTAAAAAAGATGCAGCTACTAAAAACGACAATGTAAAAACTTAAAGGAAATGATAAGTACTTAGTATTATCTACTTGTCGTGAAGAAGATGAAACAATTCGTTCTAACCTATACCTTCGTTTAATTCCAGACAATGAAATGAACGATTTCTTAGCAAAAACACAAAGACGAATTAAAAATACGCACCAACAAGATAATATATATAAAAAGCAATCTATTGACAAGTTCAGTAGATTGCTTTTTATATTTAAATTATATTTTTTTCTAGGCATTAACTTAAATTCTCTATTTAGGAAGAATAAAGAAACAGAGAATGCACAAAGGTCTGTTATAGGTGTAGCATAGATTACTCCATTAATACCAAAGAAATGTGAAAGAATAAATAACATTGGTATTAGTACTATAAGCTGTTTAGTTAAAGCGATAGTGACACCAATCTTTGGTTTTTCCTATTGCAGAGAAGAAAGTAGAGCTTGAAATATGAACACCATTGATAAATGTAAATAACAAGAAGAATCGCATATACTTAACTGCAAACTCAAAAGTAAAGTTCATTACCATTACCGAATAGACTAACAATTTGTTTAGGAAAAAAATCTCAAAGATTAAGAAGAATGTAATTGAGATAATCATTGCATATTTCATAGTATATCTCATCGTAGTGCGAACTCGTTCGTATTTTTTTAGCTCCGTAATTATATCCGAAAATTGGTTGTGCTCCTTGAATTAATCCAATAATAATAGCTATAAATATTATATAAATTTTTAGCTACGATTCCAGCTACAGCTATAGGAATATCATTTCCGTACACAGAATTAGTACCGTGAATATTTAATAAATTGTTTGTTACTATTTGAGCTATCATATTAGAACCTTGGAAAACAAATGAAGGCATTCCAAATCCAGCAGCAACTTTTTAATAAACGTATCTTAGGTATGAAGTCTTGCTTTAGTAAATTTAACACTTTTTAAATTTTTGGAAAAATATAAAACAAGAATCAAAAGCAGATAAGAATTGACTTATTACTGTAGCCCAAGCAGATCCAGCGATTCCCCAACCGAATCCAAAAATAAAAATTGGATTAAGAATAGTATTAAGTACAGCACCAAAAATAATAGCAAACATAGAGTATTTTTGGACTATTATCAGAGCGAACAATAGGGTTAGTACTAATTGATATTAAAAGGAATGGAATTCCTAATGACGATATACTTGCAAATGTCATCGCGTATTCTAAAATTTCATCAGTGATCCAAATGCGTACATAAGTGGTTTTTAAGAATATATGTACTAAAAATTGTAATAATAATACCTATAATAAATAATGAAGATACTGCAGTGCCAACTACAGATTTTCGCTTTTTCAGGATTTCCTCGCCCAAGTTCTAGATTAAAGTTTGAGGTAGCACCGATTCCAATCATTAAACCTATAGCTAAGCAAATAATTGTAAGAGGAAAGGCGACATTTGTTGCAGCATTACCTAGGTATCCAACACCTTGACCGATAAAAATTTGGTCAATTACACTATACATCGCATTAATAATATTCGCGGTAATAGCAGTACCAAGCAAATGATGTAAGTAATTTTTTTATAGATTTTTGTACCTAGTGGATTTTTCTATATAATTTTGTGTTTTTTTCCATTTGATTTCCTCCTAAGTTATTTTTATTCAATAGTGTGAAAAAAAGTAGAAATTTCTTTTTCAGTTAAGTTTTTTTAAGAACTTCTTTTTCAGCTGTGTTTAGTAGGTTAGAGTAAGTTGATAAGACTTCTTTTCCTACTTCAGTCAAATGTAGTGTAAAAGAACGTCTATCTTTCACTCCACGTTTTCTAATAACAAAATTTTTGTTTTTTCTAGTGCATCGATATTACGCCCAACAATATTTCTATCTTTTCTGTGTATTTCAGCGAGTTGAGCTTGAGTTAATCCTTCATTTTCTGAAATGTAGATAAGAGTAATGAAATGCCCGTGTGTAATACCGATCTCAGCTAGAGGTTGTTTAGTATAATTTCTCATATTTTCTAAAAGTGTAATAAGCTTATATCCCAACGCATCTTTTAACATAATTTCACCACCTATAAATAATATAGTTAATATATTATATACCTGGTATACTATTTTGTCAATAAAAAAAGAAAGGGAATGGCTCAAAAATCGTGATTTCAAACAAGATTTTTGTAGAGTCATCCCCGCACTAGTTTATTAGATATCTGAAAAGCCTTTTATAAAGCGAATTCAGATATCAATAAACCACTGCGCCTATGAGTTTTTCTATAAACTTTGTTAAATTTTAGGACTTTTTGGCTCTCCTCTTTCTTTTCATTGTTTTCCTATTTGTTAATGAAAATTAAATTTAATTTGAATTAATATAGAACTTTAATAATAATTAATGTTCTAGACCACCTGTTACTTTTTGTATCTTCTTTATCATAAAAAAATCACAGCAGTTTTTTTATTATTAATTCTAAAGCAACGATAATATCTTCTTTTTTTCATATAAGGCATGTTAGGTTTATCTTTAGCCTGTTCTTCAATATATGGAATATGAATAAATCCAGCTTTTAATATTTGGATATTTTTTTGAAGTTATATATAAAGCCTCATACATAATATGATTGCAAACAAAAGTCCCGGCAGTATTAGAAATAGCAGAAGGGATATTATTTTTATTCAATTCATCAACAATAGCCTTTTATTGGTAGTGTAGAAAAAAATATGCATTCTCACCATCTTTTCTTATAGTTTCATCAATAGGGCTATTTCCAATATTATCTGGGATTCTAGCGTCATCAATATTAATAGCGATGCGTTCAGGTGTAATTTTACTTCTTCCTCCAGCTTGCCCAACGCAGATTACTATATTAGGAGAAAATGATTTTATATTTTTCTTCTAAAACCTGTGAACTATCTTTAAAGACTGTAGGTAGGGTAATTTTTCTTAATTTCTATATTATCAATATTATCTGGCAAGCTATTAACACATAAATTAGAGGGGTTAATACTCTCTCCCCAAATTTATCAAAAGCCAGTTATTAATACTCTCATAAAGCACCTCGTAATTTTTTTAAAAAAATATATTGTAATAATTAACTTAATAATATTCTATGGTAATTATTACATCTCAATTAATTAAATTTTTTTAAATTATAATAATTATAAAACAGTTTAGAAAATTTGAAAATAGTATTTTTTTATAATTTTTAGGAGATAAATTGTAATTAATCGTAAAATAAGAGATAAAAAAATCATAAATTTACCAGTTTTAATTTTTCAGATTTTTTTAATAATTAAATTTACATTATTGTGAAAAAAACGTTATAATATATTTACTATCTAAGATGTATTTTTGTGAAAAGATAAGTTTTACTTTATTAATAGCCGATAAAACAAGGTTATGTGAAGTAATTTGGAATAAATAGGGAGGGAAGATTATGTATCGTACAAAAAAAATATTATGATAATAAGTTGTATATTGTTCAATTTATTACCATAGTTTTTTTATTATACTAAGAACTATAGTAAATTTAACATCAATTTTTATTATTCAAGTTATCTTGGATAGTTTGATATCCAAAAGATTTTTGAGAGAGTTTATCATTTTTGTTAAATACTTGATAGTAGTATTAATATTTTTATTTTTTTATTGTTATTTCTTTTCTCAATATTTTTTTAAGAAAACTTTTTCTTTCTTGGAAATTTTTCTGTTTTAGAGTATTTTTATGATAAGTTTTTTAAAAAAAGTGAATATAATGATTTTTAAAGAAGCAAAAAGTGGTGAAATATTATCTAAGTTAACGTCAGATAGTATAAAGATATCAGATTGGTATTCTCAAGGTAAAGTTATTTTAGTAACACAATCTTTTATTTTGTTTTCTATATTGATGTTTATGTGTAGGTATAATGTTTCGATAACACTTATATTATTTTCTGTAATACTTGTATGTTTTTTTATTATAAAACAAATAAGTAAGAAGCTTTCGAACTGTATGAAGAGTGAACAGAAATTATTAGGTGAAACTAATCAATATATACTTCAGTCAATATTAGGTTATTTTTGATTTAAAAGCAATTAAACAAAGAACAGTACTTTTATAGATTATCTTAAAGAAAAACATAATAAATAAGAGAATAAAGGTTAATACTGATTTAGCAAAATATTTTTTTCACTATATGTAGGTATATCCGCTACTGTTGCATTTATATTACCTATTGTCTCTCTATTGCTTTCAGTGTATTTTTATAATATATAAAGATTTTTTTCCGTAGGTTCGGCTATTGCAATATTTTTCTACAGTTAGAATGTTAGATGAACCTATAAATTCTATATCAGATAAAAATAACTGTTAGGCAGACTGCTCATAAGATAGAAAGTGAGTTGTCTAAGACTTTCAATAATAAAAAGCAATGAAGAGAAAGAAGTATTAAAAAAATAAGTAAATTTAACAGTGTAAATGTGAATATATCTAGTTTTTTTATTTTTAAAGATAATCTGATTTTTATCTGATTTTTAGATTAGAAATTAATAAGGATGATTTTTCTAGTTTTTAAAAGGAAGAAGTGGTGTAGGAAAGACGACAGTATCTAATCTTATATTAAGAAACTTGCAAGAAGGTTCATATAAGTTAGATGGGGAAGTCTTAATCAATGAAAAAGATATATATAAGAATAATATACAAATTTTAGGAGGATTTCTAAAAAGTAAATCAAGAACCATACATATATGAAGCTACAATAAGAGATAATATTCTCTTAGGTGATTCATACGAGGAAAAGACTTGATGAGATAGTTAGATTATTACACCTGCAAGAATTGATTGATAAATTAGGATATGATTATTTATTGAAAGAAAAACGGAAAAAAACTTAAGTGGTGGAGAAAAGCAAAGACTAGAATTAGCTAGAATATTAATAAGGAGACCTGAGTTTATTATTTTTGATGAACCAACAAGTGCTATGAATACCAATTTGAGTGAATTAATAGTAGAAAACATTTTTTTAACTACTTAAAAAGAATACAATATTACAAGTTTGATAATAACTCATAGTAAGGAATTCGACAAATTTGCTACAGATATCATAGAAATTAAATAAGAGTAAGAACAACATTATAAATATTGCCGCAGATAAGTAATACTTATACATGGAGTTAGATACTAGTGACTTAGGATTTTGATTTTTATAAAAAAATTAATTTTTCCTAAGTCTTTCTTTGTCGTTTTATATAAGATATATTTTGAAGGTGCTGAATCAAAAGTTTCAAATTTTAGAAAGTTTATATGAGAATCTTAGATATGGTACTTTATTAATATCTAATTTCGCTTTATAAAAAAACTTTTTTTAGGTATTTAACAAACTGTATTATTGTTACTCGATAAAATCGATTTCTCAAAAAAATAAAGATTTTTTTAAGGCTCTCTTTATAAGATAAATTGTAATTCGTTTTTTTAAAAATGATATTATATGAATATAAGGGGTGAGGATTTTTGTCTAGAGAAGAAAAAAATTAAGAACAATTATTAGCACGATAGATAATTCAGAATACAGTGCTACTAAGAAAAACTACTAATAAAAAAAGTGTATGATGAGAACATTTAAAGAAGCTAATGACACTTGGCTAGCTGAAGCTTATTCTAAGAAAAAAAATATGCTGATTATAAACCATTTCAATTTGTTGATGGAGAGGGAGTAAGATGTTCAATCTACTTAAGCGGATGCTTATTCGCTTGTAAAGAATGTTTTAACGAAAGTATTCAAAACTTTAATGCTGGACAATTATATACTAAAGAAATAGAAGATCAAATAATACGAGATTTAAGTAATTCATATGTTCAAGGATTAACGATTTTAGGAGGAGAGCCGTTCCTTAATACTCAGGTAGCTAGAATGTTAGCTAAAAGAGTTAGAGATGAGTTCGGTTCAACAAAAGATATCTGGGTATATAGTGGTTACACATATGAACAACTCCTAAACGGTAGTGAGGACAAAAAAGAATTACTAAGTTTATGCGATATATTGGTAGATGGACCTTTTATGATTTTTCTAAAGGACTTAAGTCTTAGATTTAGAGGAAGTAGTAACCAAAAGAATTATAGATTTAAAAAAATTCTAGTAGAGATAATATAGTACTGTATATGGAGTAAGTTTGAATATAATGATATTACTTTAATTAGTAGTTATTTCATGATATAATAATAAAATCGATAATTAGAGATATAATATATCTCTAATTATTTTTTTGTTAAGAAACTATAGAGAGGAGATTAAAAGTTGAAAAAAATATTATAGAGATTTTTTTCGAAAGGATATAAAAGAAGTATTTAGAAAAAAACTAATACGTGGATAATTATAGTAGGATTAATATTTTTTTACCATCGATGTATGCATGGTACGAACATACTATCCTCATGGGATCCGTATAGTCATACAAATAATATTAAAGTTGCTGTAACGTCAGAAGATGAAGGGGCTACTGTTGATGGAAAAGATTTAAACTTAGGTAAAAGTTTAGTTAATGTATTAAAAAAATAATAAAAAAATCTCGATTGGCAGTTTGTCTCTAATAAACAAGAAGCTGAGGACGGAGTAAGAATAGGTGAATATTATGCGAGTATTGTTGTACCGAAAAAAATTTTTAGTCAAGATATGACATCGGTTAGTAGAACAGAACCTCAAAGAGCGACTATCGAGTATACAGTAAATGAAAAAAAATAAATGCGATTAGTCCAAAAAAATCACTAATAGCGGGGCTTCAGCAATAGCTAATAATATTAGTAAAAACTTTGTAGAAACAGCTAATGGTATAATTTTTTTGAAAAAAACTACATGAGGCAGGTATTAAATTTGAGGAAAATTTACCTTCAATAGAAAAAGTCTAAACAGGAAATCTTTTAAATTAAATGATAACTTTTTCTACATATGAACAAGCTGTAAGTGAGTTAATTGCTAAAGTAGAGCATGGTTCAAATGTTTTTGAATAATGTTCAAAAATATTTTACCAGAAATAGATAGAGTGGCGACTAATAGTATTATGCTAGCTGATAAGGCTGGAATTACTATTAATAATATTCAGGGATTCAATGAAAGATTATTACCGATTATTAATAATCATCTTAATGTTGTAGAGGAAGTATCTAGAGAAGCTAATGTTATAGCAAAAAGAAATTCAACAAAAAAACCAGATAAAACAGAAGAGATAAAAAGCTAGACAAAAAGGCTTTTAGATAGTAGACTTCAAGCGAGTGGAGAGAGACTACAACTTGTGAAGAGTATTTTTGAATATTTTTAATAATCTATCAAATGAAAGATTATTTAATAATCAACTTGAAAGAGTAACGACATTATCAAATGATATTACGATGATAAAAAGAAGTTAATAATAAGATTTACAATAAAATAGATCATTATCATGAAATAGCAGATACTGTGAAAGAGGAATTTGTGAATAGATCTGCTAGAGTTAACGAAGTTTCAGCAAATATAAATTCTAAATTAAATGATGAGATAGCTCCATTGATTTCTCAAGTGCTAAATAAGGCAGAAGTGAATATAGATAAGGTGAGTGGCATAATTGCTCATGCTCAAGGAGAGATTCCAACGGTTGAGAGAAAGTTATCAGAAGCGGAAATAAAGATAAATAATGCTTATGGGAGATTATTATCATTGCAGGCACAAATGCCATCTGCAAAGAGTAAAATTCAAAAAGCTAACAGATGAAATTAAAAAAAGCTGATAGCGGGATAGATAAAAACCAACTGTTTAATTTATTAAAAGTTGATTATAAGAAGCAAGCAGAATTTTTTGCAAATCCTGTTAAACTTCAAGAGAATAAACTTTATCATATAGAAAACTATGGTTCAGCAATGACACCGTTCTATACAGTGCTTTCTATTTGGGTTGGATCGTTATTAATGTCCTCATTATTGACTACTAAGGTAGAGGATGAACAGAAGAAATATAAACCGTATGAAAAAAATATTTTTGGTAGAGGATTATTGTTTATAATTATATCCTTATTTCAAACATTAATAATTACGCTAGGGGATATGTATGTTCTAGGAACACAGGCAAGCTCACCATATAGGTTTGTATTATATGCATTACTGATCTCACTTCTATTTTCTTCGATTATCTATACAATAGTGTGTATTTTAGGAAACATAGGAAAAGCTGTATGTATAGTATTGTTAGTATTACAATTAGGAAGTTCAGGAGGAACATTCCCGATTCAAATGACCTCGGAATTCTTCCAAGCGCTGTATCCAAAAGTGCCATTTACATATTCTATAGGGTCTACTACGTGAAGCTGTAGGTGGTGTATATATTCCAGCGGTAGAGCGTGATATAAAAAAATATTATTCATCTATCTAATCGTGGTTTTAGTTGGAGGAGCAATTCTAGTTAGTCTAAAAGCATGTTCAGAAAAAAATTAAGTAGAGAAAGAGAACGTTCTAAGTTATTCTTGTAGAATATAATTTTTCAATAGAGATTAAGTAGTTACAAATTTTTGTAGTATTACTTAATCTCTATTTTTTTGTATATTTAACTTCATAATTTAGTTTTTTATAAGATGTAGCAAGAAGAATAAAAAGTGAAAGAGTATTTAGTTTACCAGATTATCGATATGGTAGTCTTGGTGGTTGTTTAGGAATCAACTGTGGACACTATCTGATGCCATTTGTAGTTGGTGTAAATTACAAGCCAGAATTATCTGGATTTTTGGAGAATTCAACGGTTATTTGGAAACTACCTAAGAAAAACGCTTGAAGAGAAAAACTAATAAGCTGTATAATAAAGATGTGAAAGAGAATGGTGCAATTCACGGAGCAAGGAATGAGTTGCCCTGAAGCACACGATCAAACTGATAAAAATATATAATTATCTTGAGGAGTTAGAAAAATGGAAAAGAAAGAGAGGCAATTTAGATGTATTTGAAGTTGAGAAAAAAATAGAAAACACTGTTAATATTAGATATTATTATTATCCTAATGATACAAAAAAATCCCTGGTATAGTTGAATTAAAAAGAAAAACGGTGATGTCTCTATAATCAAACTTTCTAAATATGATATTGAAAAATGATAATTTATATTTAGCTAATAAAAGCAAAAAGCAGCATTAAGAAAGATGTGGGAATCAAATAACTTTCCAGAAGAACATTTTTCTGGCTTGGGGATAGATATAATAAATAGTAGATTGATTATAAAATGCTCAGTAGATTTTTTTCTTAGTGTAGTTGCAGAACTAAATTATTTTTAATGATTATTCGATAAAATTAAAATAAAAGCTAAAAAAAGGTCAAAATGCATATATAATAGAAAAAAATTGAAAAAAATGATATAATATTGTCGAAAAATAGTAATTTTATTATAACTGAAGCATTGATAATTGATAAAAAAATTAGTATCTATGTTAAATATTGTAAAGGAGAAATAATATGAAATTTAGTGATATTATACTGCAAGATATAGAAAAAAACAAGAGGTATCAAATTTGAAAAAGAAATTGACATAGAAAAATCTATCGGACAAAGAGTTAAGAGCAACACGTTTTGTGGATGGTTGGTCTAAAGAGGAAGAAGAAAGAATAAAAAAAGAATGGGATAAAAAGAGGATTATAGTAAAAAAACACTTGATATTTAGTTAGGTATTTTTTTATTGCTGAAGTATACAGAGAAACACCGAGAGAAATTGCTAATGACTTTAGAAAGGTATTAGAAGATAAAATAAAGGAGGTTTTTAAAAATGCTGATAAAACCTAAAGGATATAAGTATTGGGTAACCAGTGGAGATGAATTAAAAATAAAAAGAAGATGCTCCAGAATGGGCAAATAAAGAATTTGAAGAATATTTAAAAACTGATGGACCAATCTCCAGGAGAAACAGAAGAAATAGAGGTAAATATGTATTATTAAACACTTAGTAAATTTTACTAGGTGTTTTTTTATTATGCAAATTTCCGTTCTAGATATGACGTTAAACTATCTTTTTATTATGCCTTGCATGGAGTTATAGTGCTAATAAGTTAAGTAGAGAAAGAGAACGTTCTAAGTTATTCTTGTAATATTTATAGATTATCAGTAGAAATTATATAGTTTAATTTTTATAAATTACTTAATTTCTACTTTTCTCATAGGAAATGAAAAATAATATTTTTTTGTGATATAATTAAAAGATAAAAACCTTAAAAATATAGAGGATAAATTATGGTTAAAAACATTAGATAGAACAAAAGACATATTTTTTTAGATACAATGCTTTTTGGGAAATGAAATATTAACGAAAAATAAAAAAACAACTAATAAAAACAAAAATTACAGTAATCTTAGCTGCATATAGAAGTGTAAGTAGATTAGAAAGTGTAATAGAAGACTTATTTAATCAAAGTTTTTCAAGAATTTGAAATAATTGTAGTTGATGACCTTTCAGATTCTGAAATAGAAGAAGCGGTTGCCGGTGTCGATAATAATAAAATAAACTATATAAAAAAACAGTTAGGGATCTAATTCTTCAGCGAAAAACTGTGCGTTAGAATTTGCTAAAAGGTGAATATGTGGTTTTTGTTGAAGAAAACTCTAAATTAAAAATCAACGTATTTGGAATTATTATTCGACGAAATTTCTCAAAAAAATCTTGATATAGCAATGTTGACAAGAGTCGGTTATCCTAGTATTCTAGATGGGAGAATTTCATCAGGGCAGAAATATTTAGTAGAAGAAATTAAAAAGATTGAAAAAGTGATCTAAACTACAATATAACTGCTTGTATATTTAAGAAGAAATTTTTTTGGATATTTATAATGTAAGATTCCAAGAGGATATGTTAGCATTGGAGAACTTGTATTTTAAATTACGCGTCTTTGATGTAGCGGGAAAAGTTAGTCAAATAGCAAAAAAATAGGTTACAAAGATTTAGAAGAAAAATAAATCTGTAAGAAATAATGCGATGGTTGAAGCTTCAACTAGAAGGATAATGATTGCATTTAGTAAAATAGAAGAATTTAAACAAGATAAAAAAAGTATGAAGATAGTTTAAATTTACTATGTGGATATTTACTTTTTGATGTGCTTAGAATGCATGAAAATATGTCCGAGGAAATAGAAATTTTTAGAGTTAATAAAATCTAGAAAAGATTATTTTAACAGTGATACCTTTTATTAATAAAACGATGATAGCAATGTCTCCAATAGTGTTTTGCTAATCATCTTAACAGAAAGGATAGGAGATAGTTATGAGGCGAATATTACATAATGTGTTTTCATATGCATTTATAGCTTTATTCACAATAGCTTTGACCTGGGCATATGTAGCACCTTTTTGTATATGAAAGAATATTAAATCCATTGGCACTAATTTTTAGGAGTACCTGTGGTTTTTTTATACTGTTTATTTACGCAGTAAAAAAAGTTTTAGCAACAGATGAAGTCGGACTAAAAAAATATAATAAAATTATAATATTAGTTTATTTAATTTTTCCAAGCGATTATATTGTCGATGGATACATTAAACTTTTCGGATGGTGCAGAGATAGAAAATGAAGCACATTATATGCTAAACTATGGAAAAATTCTCTGGTGAAAGATATTTCTAGTTTATCCGAATAATATAACACCTACTATAATTCTTTACTGGATATATCGTATAGCTGCATTTTTACATATATCAGAAGTGTGGACTTTACACATATTCTGTTTTTAGTAACAACGGCAACAATATTCTTAACGTATAAAACTGCTGGAAAATTACTAACAAAACAAAAACAAACAATAATTTTTTTGGATTAATGATATTATATATCCCATTCCAAATGTATAGTTTATTCTATTATTCAGATACTCTGATGGTAATTATGGTAGCTTTTAATAATATATGTTCTTATTCCATCAGATGGTAGTTTCATCTTTAGAACGAAGCATATTGTGGCAGTGGCTATTTTGGTGGCATTTGCGTGGAATTTAAGATCTAATATTATTATTATCTTACCCGCATTAATTGTGTACTTACTATTTTTTTAAATGGTATAAGAATTTAATTTTTATTACTGGTGACCTTTTGGAATTGCATTTGTCTTCTTTGGTAAAGGATTTGATATGCTTTGGGCGCACTATGGTTTTTGGAAAGATGACGGTTATAGATTCCCAATGTTACACTGGGTAATGATGGGAATGAGTATTCAAGGAGGAAGTTATAACTGGCAAGATTTCCAATTTACTTACCTTAGTCAGAATAAGATGACTGATGACCTGGGCTTATTCTTTAATAGGATGACTCACAGACCATTTTTTTCCTGAATTTACTTATGATAGTTCTTAAAGTAAGAGGTAATTGGAGTGATGGAACGATAAACTATACTAACGGTACGCGTGCATTAAGAGATGGAGATGGATTCTTATGGCAATTATTCTATGGAAGTGATAATAGTTTTTTTCATATATATTTCTCAAATGATGTATGTCGTAATTTTATTCGGAATGGTTTATTACATTTATAAACGTAGAAAAAGAGTATATAACATCATGTTTCTTATTCCAAATTATAATTTTTTTGGAGTATTTATGTTCCATTTAATTTGGGAAGCGAAGCCAAGATATGTTTATGCATGGATGCCAATAATCTTTATTTTTAGGTGCGAAAGGGCTAATACTCTTTGCTGAAAGATATGAGACTTTAATATTTGATAAGTACAAGAAAAAAACTTTATATTGCTTTTTGGGGTAGTATTTGCTCTTCAAGTAGGAAGCGATAGTTTCTTAAGACCATCTTATTCGATGAACTTAGACTATGATTCACGCGTAATTAATGGTATTAGTATTTATGCAACGGATAATTATTTAAGAGATGGAATAGTTAGGGTTAATAAAGATACAGAAGTAGAACAAACATTTAAAGCTAATCGTAATTTTAATTATGTTCGTGGATATATTTCGTCTTATGATGAGAAAAAAACAATTCGAAGTATAAGGTGGAAATAATAGATAAAAAAAGATAATAAGGTAGTACGAGAACATGAATTCATCTATCGTGAATTGTATTGGGAATTACCATTGCAGACGTACACGCTACGCTGGTATTTCGATGATTTACCAGCTGGTGATTATAGTGTGAGATTTTCACAAGTAGAAAGTGATAATAACGGTAGTATAGTTATTTCTAGTGTACCTAATGAAATGATTGATATGTACGAAGCAGGAAAATTATATATTAATGGTGCAGATCAAAATAAAAAGATCTTTCACTACAAATAGGACATAGATATCAAAAAAACTTTGGTGGTATTAGTAATATAGAAAAAAAGAAGTTTTTTTAATCTTGAATCAGATTAATATGAGGCTCATCTTCAGATGGGTACTTTTTATATAATAATGAAAAGTGAGTGACAAAAAAAATATAATTTTTGAAGAAAGTGATTTTGTTGAGCTCCCCGCAAACTTTAATAGATATCCAAAAAAATCCTCATAAAGTAAATTTAGATATTGATAAATCGCTATGTTCATGAGTTTTTTATATTAAAATTTTAGACTTTTTTGCTCAGTATCATAGTAGCAAGTTTTTGTATTTTTATTATTTATAATTTTATTTATCAAGAATGAATTTATGGTGTAAATATAATAATATTATGACTTTGAATAGAGATAGTATTTATTATAAATTCTTGACAAATAAATATTAAAAACTCTAAAAATAGAGTTTAAGGGATATAATCCATTTAAAAAGAAAAATGGATATTATTATAGATAAGAAAAAATTTTGTTTGATAAAAATATATAGTTAATTATATATCTTTTATTTTTTTAATAGTTTATTAATTTTATTTTTGCAGAAGTTATTTTTATTTAATAGGGAAATGAGTATGAAATAATCGTAATATTTTTTTATGAAGATTTCTAATTAAGTATAGTTATATTTATTAAAATTTCATAGAATAATCTAGCTTATAATATGATGTATTAGATGGGAGTTACTTAAAAAAATCATAATTTTAGAGAAATTGATTTTATTGATTCTGTCTTATAAAAATTTATTAGATATCTAATAAACTATTATGTTTATAAGTTTTTTTATACAAACTTTTCAAAAAAATATTTAGAAGTTTTAGTTTATTCTAATATATTCAATATATTTTTGATTTTTTTGTATCTTGTAGTCGTTGATATAAAAACTAGATTTATTGATTTAATTTTTTTATGTTTATCTATCAATCTAGTATAAAAAAATATAATAGTAAGGAGTACCCATGGTAAATAAAGACAAAAGAAGAGTATTAAAATATTCGATTAAGAAATTTAGTGTTGGAACATTTTCAGTGTTAGTAGGTGCATTTATATTTTTTTAGCATCACCAGCTTTTAGCAAATGAAACGAATATTAGTGAAAATATATATAAAGAAAATAACACTATTATAGAAAAAGGAAAAACCTAAAGAAACATATAAGAGTGAAGCAATCGTAGCAGAAAAACAAAAAGATATAGAAAAACTGCTTCAACACCAGGTGAAGAAAAAAATTTAGTAGAAGAAAAAGCCACTCAAGAAAAGCCTGTTTTAGGGACTAGAGAAAAAAATAATTTAGCGGAAGAGAAAGCTATTCAAGAAAAAAACTGTTTCCGGAATCAAAGAGAAAAAAATAATTCAGTAGAAGAGAAAAGTTCTATAGAAAAACTGTGGAAGAGAAACCAAAACCTCGTAGGAAAAGATCTGTAGATTCAGAAAGAGAATCTGTAAAACGATTTGCAACTGATGATGATTTTGTGAAAATCTCAAAAGGTTTAATAACGACAGAAGATGGTAGGATTGATAATTTACTTTTTGGAAAAACGCCATTAAAAGCAAAATGAAGATAAGGATGGAGATAGTGCGAAGAATGGTAACGAGATTTATATTTATGAAAAAGATGGGAAAAACTTATTATGGATATTATGGTCATCCATTTTTAAAAGATACGGATGGAGATGGCTTGACAGACCACGATCAAAGTGATTTAAGTAAAGAGGGAGATGATGATAATTTCAAGTGGTATGTAACAGATCGCGATATGGCGATGTTTATGAAGTTAGTATATCGAGATGATGAATATATTAAAAAAGTTTTAAATAAAGATTATAAGTGGACTAATGCTGATAATGCTGTAGCAGATGATCCAAAAGCCAGAGATGTGTATGAACTTATACATAATGAGTTTTCTCCATATTGGGAAATCGATAAGATTTATCACAATTCAAGTGGACTTGATGCAGTATTATTTAAGACTAAAAGTACGTTGCCGATTTTTGCCGAATGGTTTAGTTCATGTTCTTGCGATAAGAGGAACAAAAGGTAGTGCTGATGTGTCTAATGATGTGGTTATTGCAACAGGACAAGATCCAAAGCAAGGTACAGAAATAGAAGAAATAATAAAAGAGATAGGTATAAGAGAAGATATTAAGAATTTTTATATTACAGGACATTCTTTAGGAGGATATTTGACTCAACGTGCTGTAGTTAAGCTAAATAGGTTAGCTAATGAGGAAAAATGGGTATTGGATTGATTCTGCGGCTAAAAAAATATAGAAATTTTTTTACAATAATGTTTTTTTAAAAAAAGCTACAACATTTAATGCTCCAAAAAAATTAATGCTTCAATTTTTAAGTGGTGATTTATATAAGAAAAAGTATTTTTAAGTAAGCAATTAGCAAAAACAAGGAAAAATTAAACATTATGGAATGAGGGAGATAGTTTAGTAGGATTGTTATATAATGATTCTGATGTTATGACCTACATAGAGGGGGGAGAACATAGTTCTAATGCCTATTTCTCAGCAATGTTGAATGATGATGATAATTTTAATATAGGTGAAAGAACTAGAGTTAGCGGTAAAGGGAAAGAAAATCTATTACTAAAAAAACTTAAAAAAATAGTAGAGCCAACGGATGAAGAAGTAAGAAAAAAATAGTAAATGAGAATATAAGAATTTCATTGAAGGATCAAAATCCAGTAGAAATATTAGCGTTAAATAAAATATCAAGAGAAAAAGTTTTAGAAAAAAACTAAATTTAGATAATTTACCTAATACAGCAACATTGAATATAAATATTCCTGGAGAAGTTCAACCAACAGCAGTAAATTATGTTTTACCAGTAACAGTAAGTTATCTAGGAAAACAGTAAATCCTAATATAAATGTAGTAGTAAAAAGTATTACCAAATTTTGAGGAGTTAAAAACTGTTAAACAAAAAGCATCTGAAGAAAAAAGAGAAGAAAGTAGACACAGAGCATAAAACTGCGGAAACCAAAAACCGTTATGATGCAAAAAGTAGAATTAGACACTAAACTACAAAAAGTTGAAGAATTGTTAAATAATAGTAGTGCCAAACAATCAGATATAAAAGTTTTTAACTAATGAATTGGAAATGTTGTTAGAAGAATATAAAAACGTCTGTTAGTGGCTTAAAAATTAGATAAAACTTTATTGATAGATGAGATAGCAAGGGTTAGTAATAAACTTGAGACATTTAAAAATACCAATACTACCTTTAAGCCATCAGAAGTGGTAAATGAGTTTAATAGCAGAAAAAAATTGAATTGTTAAAAAAATTATAATAGTATTTTTGAAAGACGTGAAAGGTAATTTAGATGCAATAGAGACTTATGATAAGTTGTTACAAGAGAAAAATAAATTTGCTAGTTTAGAAGAAAATATTGTATCGGCTTTTGTCTATTCTAAATAAAAAAAGCAAAAAGATTATTATGAGCCAATTAAGAAATCTTATGAACTTTATGAAGGAGATAAGCCTAACGAGGAACTATCTATTGAGAAAAAAATAATCTACCTATAAAAAAATATTATATGGGAAATTAAACCGAATACTTCAAGTTCTGGAAATAAAGAGGGAAGAGTAAAAGTAGTATATAATGATGATAGTTTTGATTTAGTAGATGTAAATGTGAATGTTAAAGCATTGTATGGAGAAATAGTTACGGCAACTAAAGAAGAAAAGATCCCATTAAAAGTAACTTACATTGGTGATGAAACAAAAGATTATGGTTATATTAGTGAAATTACTGGAAAAAGATGGTAAAGTTGTTACAACCATAAAAATCAAGATTAAATAAAAAGACGAATAATGTAGAAGAAATAAGTAGAACTCCAGTAAGAACAGAAGCCGTAAACACAGTTGTTACAAAAGGGCTTAAGTCTAAAATAGAGGAGATCAAAATCCCAAGAGAAGTTGTTTATGAAGAAGATGCTTCATTAGATAAAGGTAAAGAGTTTGTAAAAACAGAAGGAGAAGATGGTAAAAATATTACGACAACGACGTATATTTTAAATAGTACGACGGGAGAAGTTATAGAAAAAATAACTGTAGAGAACAAGAAAAAAATAGATAAAATTATAGTAAGAGGGACAAAAGAAGTAGTGAGTAAGCCTGAAATTGTAGAGGTTCCAACAGATCCAAAAGTTATACATAGTGAGGATGCTACTTCTGTTCAACCAGGAGTACCTGAAAAGCCAAAAGAAGAAGAGCCAACAGTTCCAGGGAAAGAAGAACAACCAGTTCAACCAGGAACAACAGGAGAACAAGGAAATCACGTTCAACCAGGAGTACCTGAAAAGCCAAAAGGAGAAGAGCCAACAGTTCCAAGGAAAGAAGAACAACCAGTTCAACCAGGAACAACAGGAGAACAAGGAAATCACGTTCAACCAGGAGTACCTGAAAAGCCAAAAAGAAGAAGAGCCAACAGTTCCAGGGAAAGAAGAACAACCAGTTCAACCAGGAACAACAGGAGAACAAGGAAATCACGTTCAACCAGGAGTACCTGAAAAGCCAAAAAGGAGAAGAGCCAACAGTTCCAAGGAAAGAAGAACAACCAGTTCAACCAGGAACAACAGGAGAACAAGGAAATCACGTTCAACCAGGAGTACCTGAAAAGCCAAAAAGAAGAAGAGCCAACAGTTCCAGGGAAAGAAGAACAACCAGTTCAACCAGGAACAACAGGAGAACAAGGAAATCACGTTCAACCAGGAGTACCTGAAAAAGCCAAAAAGGAGAAGAGCCAACAGTTCCAAGGAAAGAAGAACAACCAGTTCAACCAGGAACAACAGGAGAACAAGGAAATCACGTTCAACCAGGAGTATCTGAAAAGCCAAAAGAAGAAGAGCCAACAGTTCCAGGGAAAGAAGAACAACCAGTTCAACCAGGAACAACAGGGGAACAAGGAAATCACGTTCAACCAGGAGTACCTGAAAAGCCAAAAGAAGATGAGTCAACAGTTCCAAGGAAAGAAGAACAACCAGTTCAACCAGGAACAACAGGAGAACAAGGAAATCACGTTCAACCAGGAGTACCTGAAAAGTCAAAAGAAGAAGAACCAACAGTTCCAAGGAAAGAAGAACAACCAGTTCAACCAGGAACAACAGGAGAACAAGGAAATCACGTTCAACCAGGAGTACCTGAAAAGTCAAAAAGAAGAAAAACCAACAGTTCCAAGGAAAGAAGAACAACCAGTTCAACCAGGAACAACAGGAGAACAAGGAAATCAGGTTCAACCAGGAGTATCTGAAAAGCCAAAAGAAGAAGAGCCGACAGTTCCAAGGAAAGAAGAACAACCAGTTCAACCAGGAACAACAGGAGAACAAGGAAATCACGTTCAACCAGGAGTACCTGAGAAGCCAAAAAGAAGAAGAGCCAACAGTTCCAGGGAAAGAAGAACAACCAGTTCAACCAGGAACAACAGGGGAACAAGGAAATCAGGTTCAACCAGGAGTACCTGAAAAAGTCAAAAGAAGAAGAGCCAACAGTTCCAAGGAAAGAAGAACAACTAGTTCAACCAGGAACAACAGGAGAACAAGGAAATCACGTTCAACCAGGAGTATCTGAAAAGCCAAAAAGAAGAAGAGCCAACAGTTCCAGAGAAAGAAGAAACTTCATATAAATCTGATGGAAATAAAATCTTAGAAAATAAATTAAAAAAACATTATTCTTAACGTCTCTTGATAATAGAGTGAGTTTAGAACTTTATGATATGACTATAGATGATATAGAATTTAGAGCAGTAGAGATAGAAGATAAGAAGGCGATAAATGCTGTAAAAATAAGCTACAAGGTAATAAGAATATAAGAATATACGATTTAAGTTTACACAAAGGTGGTAAAGAAATATTATTAGACAATAATAGACTAGTAAGAGTAGCTTTAGCTGAATATGAAAAATAAAAAAATATAGAAGTATATCATGTGGAAAAAAATGGAAAATCTAAAACAAATTCGCTCAGTCATAAATAACGGAAACGTAGAATTCTACATAAATCACTTCAGTCAATTTGTAATAGTATCAGATAAAAATAATCTTTCTAAAAAAAGATGTTTCGCAAAGCAATAAAGATTTATTTTCAGAAATAAAAATAGATTCTCAAAACTTGATTTCTAAAGAAAAACTTATCAAAACAACAGACTCTTCCAAAAACAGGACTAAATAATATTAATGATTTTTTTCATTATTTGCTATAGTAAGTTTACTTGTGTTAGTATTATCAAGAAAAACAAAAAGATAGTATGAAGTAGTGTATTTTGCTATATAGAACTATTGTAAGAATTTGTACATAGTAGTTTTTGAAACTTACTTTTTTTATAGAAAAAAAGATATGCAGTAATGGGAAAAAGATGATAAAAACGATTCATTGTCAAAGAAGGTAAAACTATGTTATAATTAAATTACAACATAAAAAGGAGCAAATAATTATGGTAAATATTTATGATAAAAGCAAAATGAATTTGAAAGAGCACTAAGAGAATCTGATGAATATAAAGCATCATTAGCAGCTGCAGAAGGACTATATTCAGACGAAGAAGCTAATGCTTTATACACAGAATTCGTATCAAAACAAAAAGAATTAATGGAAGCTGCTCAAGCTGGTAACGAACCCTACTGAAGAAGAATTATCAGTATTTGAAGAAATTCAACAAAAACTAATGGAAAATGCTAAGTTCTTAGAATTTGTGCAAAGTCAACAAAAATTACAATTTTTTTAATTGAAGACTTAAATAAAGTAATGTATAAACCATTAGATGAACTTTTTCGAAAAATACGGAAACAAATAAAAAGAATACAATAAATCAAGGTGTTAGAATCATTCTAACACCTTGATTTTTCTCTATACATTTAATATTTATTTATTTTTATTTTTCTTCAACATAATCTATTAATTCTAAAGTAAGATCATATCTTAAAAAAATGGTGTTATTAAGTAAATTCCATTAAAGTGTTTTAATGTAACATCTATCAGTTTTTTTACTTTCTTCTAAAAGCAATTTTTTGACAAAGTTCTTTGTCATCTTTTACTTCTTCAAGTTTAGCTAAGAATTCTTCAGATAGCTTTATACCAGGTACCTCATTGTGTAGGAAGACAGCGTTGTTGTAGCTAGTAATTGGCATTATACCAACGAAGAATGGTGTATCTGGATAGTCAGCAGCAAGTTCTGCTAATTGTTCAATTTTTTCAGCTTCAAAGACAGGTTGAGTAATAAAGTAATCAGTACCTGCTTTAATTTTTTTCTCAACTAAACGTTTAGTTTTACTTAGGTCACGAACATTTGGATTATAAGCAGCAGCTACTGTAAAGTTTGTTGTTTTTTTCAGTGAAGCCCCGTTATATCCAAGTCCTTCGTTAAGCTGTTTAATAAAAGGAATTAATTTAAGGCTAGTCATATCATAGACACTAGTTGCTCCAGGGAAGTCACCAAGTTTACTTGGATCACCAGTAAGAGCAAGGACATTATTAATTCCAAGAAGATCAAATCCCATTAATCGAGATTGTAATCCTATAAGGTTGTGATCACGACATGTTAAATGTAGAAGAGTAGGGGTAGTAATGTGTTCTTTTAGTAAAGTAGCCGCGGCTAAATTACAAATTCTAGTGCTAGCTAGAGAATTATCTGCTAGTGTAATAGCTTCAATATTTTTCTTATCTATTTCTTTTGCACCCTCTAGAAACTTATCCACATTTAAATGTTTCGGGGGATCTAATTCGGCAATTATAGTTACTTGTTTTTTGACTTTATCAACAATTGTTGGTTCGTTATGAGCAACCCTTACAAGCTCTTCTTCAGCAGGTAATGGTGTTATAACTTTTCTTTTAACCGGTTTAAGACCTTTAATTCCTTTTTTAATAGCACGAATATGCTCTGGAGTAGTACCGCAGCAACCACCGATTAATCTTACACCTTCTTCTACAAGTAACTTAGCACTTTGTTCGAAGTATGCTGAGTTTTTTCTAAAGCGATATTCATTACCATTAATAGTTTGTGTTAACTGTAATAAGCTGGCATTTGGATAAGCAGATAGGTAACTTTGTGCAAATAATGGCACTTGTTTTAAACTTTTAATCATGTGATAAGGACCTAGATGACAATTTAGTCCAACGATATCAGCACCTAAATTAACAAGAGTGCTTAATGCATCAGTTACTTTTTTTCTCCATTTTTGAGTAATACCTGCTTCTAATAATGATATATTAGTAATAATAGGCAAATCAGTTAATTTTCTAACTTCAGTTAATACAGCTCGAATTTCTTCTTGATCATAATAAGTTTCAAATAGTAAAGCATCTATTTTATCTGTCGATAATAGAACTTTTACTTGATCAAGTGTTTCACTAACAATAGTTTCTAATGAAAGTTCACACTCACGAAGCCCACGTATAGCCCCAATAGTACCAAAGACAATTGTATTCTCTCCAGCAGCTTTACGTGCTATTTCAGCAGCACGGATGTTAATTTCTTCGAATTTATCTTCATAACCGTAAGTTTTAAGCTGACACTTCTTTGCAGCATATGTATTAGTCTGAATGATATCTGCACCAGCTTCGATATAAGCTTTATGAATCTTCTCTACAGAATCCGGATTAGAGATATTATTATATTCATGACAACTTTCCAATCCATTACTATAGAGAGCCGTACCCATAGCCCCATCGGCTACGAGTACATCTTGTTCTAATCTCTCTAATAAGTTTCTCATACGAACCTCCTATTTAGCGGAAAGTTCGTTTCTGATTTCTTTAGTTACCTCAACTAAAACTTCTAAGGCTTCGATAGTTTCTTTTTCAGCACGTGTTTTTTTAATCCACAGTCAGGGTTAATCCAGAATTGCTCAGTAGATAGTTTTTTTGAAGTGGACGTAAGATGTTAGTACGCACTTCTTCTTTTGTTGGTACACGAGGAGAGTGGATATCGTAAACCCCAAGACCGATACCTAATGGGTAGATTGCAGTCTCGAAAGCAGAGATTAATTCTCCGTGGCTTCTACTAGTTTCGATAGAAATAACGTCAGCATCTAATGCGCGGATAGAATCGATAATTTCATCGAAGTTAGAATAACACATATGTGTGTGGATTTGTGTATCATCTTGAACTGATGAAGTAGCTAAACGGAATGAGAATACTGCTTCTTCAAGATATTTTTCTTTTTTGCTGTCTCTTAGAGGTAATCCTTCACGGATAGCTGGCTCATCAACTTGGATAATTGTAATTCCAGCTTTTTTTCTAAAAGTTCAATTTCATTTTTAAGTGCGATAGCAATTTGGTTGAAGATTTCTGCTTTAGAAATATCAGTTCTTTCAAATGACCAGTTTAGAATTGTAACTGGTCCAGTTAACATACCTTTAACAGGACGGTTAGTTAAGCTTTGTGCATAAGCAGTTTCTTTAACTGTTACAGCTTCAACGTGTTTTACATCTCCGTAGATGATTGGTGGTTTAACCCCACGAGAACCGTATGATTGAACCCAACCGAATTTTGTAGATGCGAATCCTGCAAAACGTTGACCAAAGAATTCAACCATGTCTGTACGTTCAAATTCACCGTGAACTAATACATCGATATCAAGGTCTTCTTGAATCTTAATCCAACGAGCAATTTCTTCTTCAATGAATTTTCTCATAAGCTTCGTTAGATAATTCACCTTTTTTCCAAAGTGCACGTTGTAGACGTACTTGTTTAGATTGAGGGAATGATCCGATTGTTGTAGTAGGTAATACTGGTAAATTGTATTTTTTGTTTTGAACTTCACGACGAACTTTGTAGTCAGATGGACGAGTTGAACGAACATTTTCACTAGATTCTAATTCAAGGTTTCTGAATTCTGCATTTTGTAATTTATTGAAGTCTTCTACGTGTTTTTGGTACTCAGCTTCTTCTTTACCATCTAATTTATTAGCAAGTAAGTTAAGTTCTACTAATTTTTGATCAGCAAAAGCTAAACCATTTAAAAGAGTTTCCTCTAATTCAGTTTCATTTTTTGTAGTTACAGGAACGTGTAGTAATGAACATGAAGGTTGGATTACTAATTCAGATACGTTAGCTTTTAGTTCTTCTAATAATGCAGAGCTATCTACTAAATCATTGCTCCATACGTTACGTCCATCTACAACTCCAGCAAATACTTCTTTATCTTTGAATAAACCAGCTTTTACATTAGCTAAGTTTTCTTCTCTACCGTGAACGAAGTCCAATCCGAATGCTACTGGTAAAGTTGCAAGTTTTTCAGCTTCTACTAAAGCTTCAAAGTAAGTTTGGAAGATGAATTTAGCATCTACTTCGTTGTTGAAGTGGTTATATACTTTATGAGCTAATTCAACATAGTTTCTTCCTTCATCAGTTACGAAAATTGGTTCATCTACTTGGATGTAAGAAGCACCAGCTTCAGCTAATTCTTTGAATACTTGAGTGTAAAGTGGAACTAATTTATCTACAGCTTTTTCAAATTCTCCTTCAGCTAGACCGCTAGATAAAGCAACATATGTAATTGGTCCAGTGATTACTGGTTTAGCTTTATCTCCTACGATTTCTTTTGCTTCTTTATATAAGTCTAATAGACGAGTATTGTTTAATTTAGGGTTAACATTTTCCCATTCTGGTACGATGTAGTGGTAGTTAGTGTTAAACCATTTTTTAAGTGCAGATGCAACGTTATCTTTGTTACCACGAGCTATATCGAAGAATAAATCTACATCAACTTCTCTTCCTTCAAAACGTTGTGGAATAACGTTGAATTGAACTGATAAATCTAAAATGTGATCATAAAGTGAGAAATCACCAACTGGTATAAAATCTAAGCCAGCATTGAATTGTTTTCCGATATAAAGACGACGAAGTTTTCCAGCTTCCTCAAATAATTCGTTTTGACGAACTGTACGAGTCCAATATCCTTCAATTAATTTTTTCCATTCTCTTTTTTCCCCTAAACGTGGGTATCCTAAACTTGAAATTTTTTTGTCATTATTTCTTTCCTCCTGAAATTTTTCTCTTTTTTTGTATATTGAATAATAAAAATAAAAAAACGCCCTTAAACAATAATAAACATATTGTCTAAGGACGTGCGTTTTTATACGATGGTACCACCTTATTTTTATGGAAAAACTAAAATTATTAGTTTTCCACCTCATTAAAAATTTTTAACGCTATTTTCTGCGTAATTATCTAACCTTAGCTCGATAATTAAAACTCAAAGACCATCTTCAAAAAAACTCATTAATCTCTTTTCAGCTACCGAGACTCTCTGGTGTAAAATCTTTTTTTCTACTCATCTTATCCATGTAATAATATATTAATTTGTAAAAACATTTTTATTCAGTCTTAACATGACAAAAAAGGGTAGTAACACAAGGGACGAAATGACCGTGTTACCACCCAATTTTTATAATCTTAAAATAAACTTTTAATCTTACCTCAATGATTATTAACGGTAATCAACCGAAACTAACTTGTATTTACTCATTAGTCTAGCTCTGTGACCATTTACAATAAACCTAAATCCTTTTTTTCACCAACCAAAAAGGTCTCTAATAAATAAGTAATATTGCTCTTCACTTCTTCGCTTTTTAAAAACTGTTAAAGAAATATTAACATAAGATTTTTTTCTTTGTCAACACTTTTTTAGTAAAAAAATTAAAAAAATTTTTTCAAAATTATCAGAAATCTAATGTGAATTAAATATATTAACAAATTTCTGAAGGTGTTATCTTAATAATTTTTAATCTTATTAATAAAAATTTTAACAAAAATAAATTATTCAGTGTATAATGAAAAAAATATACTGGGGAAAAAAACATGACAAATTCGAAGTATATTACGCCCTAAAACGCTCTGAAGGTCAACTTAGAGGAACACAAAAAAATGATAGAAGAAGAGATTGTATGGATATTATTACTCAATTAAGTGCAGTTCGTTTTTAGTGTTGATCGAGTTATTGAATTATTAATAACAGAAAACCTTATGGGAATGCCTTAATAATCCTGCAGAAAAATCTTGAAAGATCATAAGAAAAAGCTATACAGTATCTAGTGAAAAAAATAGCATACTAAATTATTAATAAAAAGTCTTGATTCAAAAATTATATAGGACCAAGACTTTTTTTGGTGTATTAATTTTATAGAGAATTTTAATCTATCGATTGTTGATTGTTTAATTCTTTAATTTGTTATTTTTGTTTCTCCATACCAATTATTCATACCACCTTCGACATTTATAACATTAAATCCTTGTGCATCAAGAAAGTCATATGCTTTTAGCAGAGCGTCCACCAGCTTGACAAATCACATAGTATTTTTTTGATTTTTTTGTCTAACTTAGAAAAAGTCTAACCCTAAAGTACTTAAAGGGAAATTTTGTGCGGAAGGTATGTGACCTGTCTCATATTCATGAATTTCTCTTACATCAAGAATATTAAGTGTTTCAATATTATATTTATCATGAAAAATCTTGAATCGAAATATTATTTATCATAAATTCTTCCTTTCTATAATTAGTAATTTTTATACTGTTTTACCCTGCCATGCATGCATTCCACCTTGAACATTAACAACATCAAAAACCTCTTTTTTTAAGTTTTTTTAGCGGCAAGTTTACTTCTTGCTCCAGAGTGACAAATTATATATATTTTTTTGTCAGCAATTGGAGTGAAGTTTCGATTTCACTTAGTGGAATATTTTTTTGCATTTTTTTATATGACCTCTTCTAAATTCACTAGGTGTCCTTACGTCTATTAGTTGGATATTTTTCCTTTAATTTATTTTCTAGTTCAGTAGTGGAAATACTATCAACTTTTATGAATAAAAAAACATTTATCTAAAACTCCTATATACTCTTACGGGGTATATTAAACCATGAAACAAGAGGATTGTCAAAAATCTTGACTTAATGTGTAGAATTGATAATGAAATGAAAAAAATAATTCGAGATTGAGCAGAAAAACTATTTGTTACATAGTTAGTTTACAGTAGGTAATATGAAGAAAAAAATACAATATTATTTTTCTGAATAATCAGTGATATTTTGATGTTATATGCTTGACAAATAGTAAAAATGGTAGAATAATGAAGTAAAGGATGACTTTCATTTCTATAAAAAAACAACCAATAATTTAGGAGGAATCTCAAATGAAAAAAATATCAAAAGTAGCAACTGCCAGTGCCTTATTATTTACACTAGCAAACCCACTAGCAGTTTTTTTGCAGAAAATAAGGTAGAAAAATATTTCGACAACTAGTAGTAATAAATTAACACAAGATATTACAGTAAGCTCGGAAGAAGTTAATGGGGAAATAGTTTTTTCATGTATCAGCGTTAAGGGATACTTATGATACTATAGTGTACGCAACAATTAATGGTAAAAAAATTATACTTATAATCTTGGTAATTTAAAAAAAGGTCAAGTATCTAGAGTAGTTCAACCGGATGCAAGTGTTAATAAACAAAAAGCTGTCATTTTCAAAAAGAGAGTAGCTCAGAAAAAAATCATTACCTAATACTAGTGTGGTAAGAGAATTAGTAGAGAAAAACAGTTTTATACAGTGCGGAATTGAACGGTAATGTAATAGAGGCAAAAAGTTGCATATAAAGCGTATGACTTAGTAGAAAAAATTCAAATACAGTTGAAGAAAAATCTATTACGGAAAAATAAAGTAAAAGATGGTGCTATAGTAAAACCAGAAGTATTAGAGATACCTGAATATAAAGAAATTTTAGGGGGTGCAATTGTTGCTCCAGAAATTCAACCAGAATTGCCGAGAGCAGAAGTGCCTACAGAAGTAACTCCAAAAGCAGAAGAATCAACAGCAACAACACCAAAAAGCAGAGGAGTCAACAGCAACGACACCAAAAGTAGAGGAGCCAACAGAAACAACGCCGAAAGCAGAAGAACCAGCAGCAGGAGCAACACCAAAAGCGGAAGAGTCAGCAGCGACAACTAATCCAAAAAGCAGAAGAACCAGTAGCAGGAACAACACCAAAAGCAGAGGAATCAGCGGCGACAACTAATCCGAAAGCAGAAGAGTCAGCAGCAGGAACAACACCAAAAAGCAGAAGAGTCAGTAGCAGTGACAACGCCAAAAGCGGAAGAACCAGCAGGAACAACGCCGAAAGCAGAAGAGTCAGCAGCAGGAACAACGCCAAAAGCAGAAGAGTCAGCAGCAGGAACAACACCAAAAAGCGGAAGAACCGGCAGCGACAACTAATCCAAAAAGTGGAAGAGTCAGCAGCAGGAACAACACCAAAAAGCAGAAGAGTCAGTAGCAGGAACAACGCCAAAAGCAGAAGAACCAGCAGCAGTGACAACGCCAAAAGCGGAAGAACCAGCAGCAGGAGCAACACCAAAAAGCGGAAGAGTCAGCAGCGACAACTAATCCAAAAAGCAGAAGAACCAGTAGCAGGAACAACACCAAAAGCAGAAGAGTCAGCAGCAGTGACAACGCCAAAAGCGGAAGAACCAGCAGCAGGAGCAACACCAAAAGTGGAAGAGTCAGCAGCGACAACTAATCCAAAAGCAGAGGAGTCAACAGCAACGACACCAAAAAGTAGAAGAGCCAGCAGCAGGAACAACGCCAAAAGCAGAGGAATCAGCGGCGACAACTAATCCGAAAGCAGAAAAATCCAACTGAAGAAGTAGCACCTAAAGATGAAAAAAAATTGAGGAAGCGAAAAAGATGGAAAAGATATTATTGAAAAAAATTTCATCTTCAAAACTTAGCGAAATTGAAAAAGTTAAAGATGAAGCAGAAAAAAACAAAATTAAAAAGAAAAAAATTAAATGAATTAAAAAGATGCAGCATTAAAAAGCAATAAATAATGCAAAAAGATCACGATGCTGCTGTAGAAGCTGCGGACGAGTATCAAACAAAAATTGATGGAATTAATGTTCCAGGTGAGGAATTACCAGCTCCAAATTTTGATAAAAAAATAATTTAACCAATGGACGTAATGAAGGAACTACTATTGATAATGGAAGTACTGTAATAGGTCATGCTTCAGGTGAAGCTACGGCAGTAACACAACCCGAAGGAGCATCAGCTTCAACAGGAGCGGCATCTCAACCGAAAGCAGCAACAGCTTCAACTGGAGCAGCAACGCAATCGGAATCAGCAACAGAATCATCAGCGTCAACACAGCCGGCAACAGAACCAACTTCAGATTCAACATCAATTGAGAAACCACAACCAGTTGTAACATCTGAAACTGTGACATCAGGAACTTCAAGTTTCAGAAATGCACCAGAAGTTCAAGTAAGAGCAAAAAGAGTAGCACGTGAGGTAAATCAACCAGACGGTACGGTAAACATAAGTTATAATTATGATGGAATGCCAGATATCAATGGATTTTTATCTGATCCAGGAGAGAATAATACAGTAGCTATTTCAAATTCAGCAACTGAAGATGAAGTGAAAGAATTAGTTAAAGCAAAAATTCAAGCTAAGGCTCAAGAATTAGCTAAATATGGATATAAAGTAAAAGAAGAAATAGTATTTGAGCAAGATACTATTGTGAAGAACTTTAATTATGTAGTTACTTTCACTAAAGAGAAAAACAGGAACTACAGGCTTCAGAATTGCACCAGAAGTTCAAGTAAGAGCTAAAAAAAGTTGTAAAAAGAGATTTATCAAATAAAACTAAACAAATAAATATCTACTATAATTTAACAGCACTTAAAGACATAGCCGGAGCATTAGGGTGAAGTAGGAGAAAACAATATGTTAACTTTATCAGGAAATGCTACAAAAGAAGACATTAAAAAGGCTATTGAAGAACACACAAAATCTCAAATTGATAAATTAAATAAACAAGGATTTAAAGTAACTTCAACTACAGATTTAGATCAAATCGTTGAAGGAAGTGATAGCTATGATTATGTTGTTGAATTCACAAAAGAAGCTAAGATTCAATCAGCAGGTAATACAGGTTTTAGAAAAAGCACCTGCAACACAAAGAAGGGCAAAAAGATCAACAGAAGCACAAGAAAATGTAAATGTTAATATTTACTTTAACTTAAAAAAACTTTACCAGGAATAGCGGGTGCATTGGATGTGGATGGAGATACTACTATAAAACTTCCTAAAAAAATGCAACTGTAGAGCAAGTCAAAGCTGCTATACAAACAAAAAAATTGCTAAAGTAAAAAAACGTGGATATAAAGTAAACGACGCCTATTTTGGAGCAAGAACAGAACAAGGTTATGACTTTGTAGTGGAATTTACTAAATAAAAAAATAACCTAAATAAAAAAACTGACCTCAGAGCTTAGATAATAATCTAACTTGAGGTCAGCTTTTTTTATTTTTATTCCTCTTCAGTTTCACGAGGGAAAATCATAGATTCACTAAAGTTTAAGTTGCGAAGAGCGATGTAAGAATCTTCTAGAGAAATATAGTTCAATCTTCTCATCGTTAATACTCTATATTTTTAATAGTCGAACTGACTCCATTTGAAGTTCTTTAAGTTCTTCTTCAAAATCGATGTCTTCTAAAAATACTTCAAATAAAGTGAATGAGTAGTATCTATATACATCTTTAACGAATTCTGCAGTATTTTCATCTGAACACTTTTCATCAATAACCTTATAAGCTGTCTCAAGAAGTACTTTTTCTTACTGTAGGCGAACAATCGATGATAGCCTGAATTTGGTTAGACGAAGCTTCGGCTCTTTGTTTAATTTCATCTAATTTATTGACGAAGTTCTCTTTTCTTCTTTTTGGAACTTTTTCTTTAAGTTTCTCATAGAATTCTGGAGTTAGATCTTTAGCAACAAAATGACGGGTTAAACGACGCTTTAGACTAGTTTCTTTTATATAAATTCTTAGATTAAGTAGTAAACTTTTTCGGTATTGAATAAGTAAATAAGAAAGATTTCCTAAGTTGCATAATTTTAGAAATTTCCATGATTTGCTCAATGTTAGGATTGTCCTTAAGTATTTCAGGAAGAGCTTTGTCTTGTGCTTTCATTATTTTTTTGTGTAGTGATAATGGTTCGTTTGTATTTTTAAATCTTCCAGTTTGCATGTTTCTAAAGTATGCTTTTAGTTTGTGTAAACTTTTTATTTCAAAAGCATAGGCAACTTTTTCTTCGATAGATTTCTTAGAAATATCACGTTCTTTTAGTTCTTCAAGAGTACCTTCTAGGATTTTTTCACGAAGAGAGTATTGCGTATATTCTTTTTCTTCATCCTCACCTTTAACAACAAGAGGAAGTGCGAGTGTACCGATAACAATACTTAGTAAAACGACGTTACTCGCAATGAATAGGATTGTATTTCTAAGTGGGAAGTTATCTCCAGTGGTAGTTATAACGGGGATCATAAGTGCCGTAGCAAGTGTAACCGTACCGTGAATACCGCATAAACTAGCAATTAAAGAGTAGCTAAATCTAGAATAGTTACCTTTGTCAAATTTTCTATTTAATATTATTTTTTTGCTGTTTTTTTCTAGCAGTTGTAAAATGATGAGGTTGGAATGATATGTAGTTGAAATATACAAAGGTCAATCTGACTATCATTAGCCCTAAAACAATAACTAATGAGATAATGAATCCATATACTATATCAATCTCTCATTGTTAAACATTGTATGATATATCTCTGGGAGTAAATATCCTAAAAAAATGTAAATACAAAAGCCATTTAGTACATAGCTTGCTATTTGTTGAGTACTATCTATAGTTACTGCAGCATCACTACTGACTATAGTAAGTAAATGTAGCTTTCTCTGATAGTTGTAAACTAGCGCTGTAATAACAACAGCTACGATACCAGAGACACCAATATGTTCTGCAAGATAGAATACTATAACTGGTGTTATTAATTGAAAAAAATAACTAAAAATATTAAATTCGTCAGCAAATTTTGTTGAGAATATAAACTTAATATAAGAGAAAGCTATCCCAATAATAAGTCCAAAGATTGTTCCCCCTCCTGCAACTACTAAAAATTTATAACTAGCATTTGTGACAGAAAATGTGTTAGTAAGAACGGCTGCTAGAGCTATATTAAATGATACAAGACCAGAAGCATCATTAAGAAGTGATTCACCTTCTAATATAGCCATAAGTCCTTTAGGTAATTTCATTCCTTTAGTTATTGATTTAACAGCAACAGCATCTGTAGGTGATAAGATAGCAGCTAAAACAAAACATGCTGCCCATGGAATCATTGGAAGCAATAAATGAATTATGCTACCGACAACAATTACCGTCACAAGAACTAAAAATATTGCCATATATATAATTGGTCGTTTGTATAGCCAGATATTCTTTAAGGACGAGTTGAATCCATCTGTAAATAGTAAAGGGAGCGATAACTAACATCATAAACATCTCTGATTCAAATTCAAAATGAAGTGGTAGATTAGGAATAAATGTTACCGCAGCACCGAGTATTATTTGGAATAAAGCTGCGGGAATACGTGGAAAAAGATTATTTAAAAATGAACCAAGTATTACAATTATGACAAATATACCTAGAGTAGTTAGTATTTCCATAAAAAAACTCCTTTGTAATTATTTTTATTAATTATTTGTACCAATATATTTTACAATTATTTAATATTAAAATCAATGATTATACAGTCTGAAGGAAGTTAATAATGAATATTGTAAAACATTAATTTTAATAGTTTTTAGAAGAGGTGTTATTTGTTGTTTTTTTAGAGATTAAGTAAGAGCTTCAGTATACGTTAATAGACTTCAAAAATATTGCTTTTTAAATGATTTTTTGATTTTTTTGAAACTCATTACATCGTGCTATAAATCAATAAAAAAACTCTACCTTTTTTTAGATAAATATATCAGTTTGATATTGAAGTTAAGCCTTGCTATCATTGCGATGGCAGGGCTTTTTAATATTTTGTACACTAACTTCTTATCTATATTTTGGTGGTGTTGAGGTTGACATCTACAAAGTTTAATGTTAGAATATATTCAAAAAAATATATTTGAATGAGGTGTTTTATGATTCACAATGTTGTTACTTCAATAATCCTATATTCTGGGACAGCCGTAGACTTACTTATTATCCTAATGTTATTTTTTTGCCAAAAAGAAAAAGCAGAAAAGACATCATTAATATCTATTTAGGACAATTTCTAGGCTCTGTTAGTCTAATATTGCTAAGTTTGCTTTTTGCATTTGTCTTACATTATATTCCTAGTAAAGAGATTTTAGGTTTGCTCGGTTTCATCCCAATTTTCTTAGGTCTCAAAGTTTTGATTTTAGGAGATTCTGATGGAGAAGCTATTGCCAAAGAAGAGTTGCGCAAAAGATAATAAAAAAACTTGATTTTTTTCTAGTCGCTATGATTACTTTTTGCAAGTTGTGGTGCCGACAATATCGGTATCTTTGTCCCATATTTTTATTACATTAAATTTAGCGGATTTGATAGTGGCTTTACTTACATTTCTAGTCATGATTTATCTCTTGGTTTTTTTCTGCCCAAAAATTGGCACAAGTCCCATCTGTTGGAGAAACTTTGGAAAAAAATATAGTAGATGGTTTATTGCCGTTGTTTATTTAGGATTGGGGATATATATCCTGATTGAAAATAACAGTTTTGACATGCTATGGACTATGTTAGGCTAGGAGGAAATATTATGAAAAAAGATAGTATCTGCCAAGTGAATATTATAAATCAGCAAAATGTTACAACCGCAATGAACTACCTTGAAAAAGGAAAAAGTCCAAAAATCACTTCGCATTTTTAACAAAGTTTACCGATAATAAAACAGATAAATATCATCTTTTATCTCCTTGCTGTTGAAGAACTCTGTGTCTGTGATATAGCTTGTTTACTAGATCTCAGTATGGCATCTGCATCCCACCATCTTCGTAAACTAGCCAATGAAGACATCTTGGACACTAGAAGAGAGGGGAAAATTATATATTATTTTATAAAAGATGAGGAAATCAGAGATTTTTTTAATCAACTAGGATAACAACTATTTTTTTACTACTTTTACCATGATTATATATAGGACTTATCTATGAAATTTTTTTGATGAAATTTATTCACAAGAAATACCTACTTGTATCATGTTGATGCTGTCAATAAGTATGTGTAAACACTCAAGTAAAGTTACGGAGACTCCTCGTTAGGAAAAACCTTCTTTTTCGTTTGATGTTTGATTTCTTTATTTAAGAGACTCAATGAGGTTTGTCGAATAAATGCTGTGCCAAATCTGGTAGTGAAACTGATAATATTAACTATTATAACCTATTTGTACATTTTTATTTTTATCAAAACTGTACATTCTTATTTTTATAATTTTCAATTAGTAAGTCAGAATCACCAGATTATGGTTTCCATTTGTTCCGACATTCTCATGATTCAATGTTGCTTAATGCAGGCACAAATTGGAAAGAACTCCAACGAAGAATGGGGCATAAGTCAATGTCAACTACTATGGATACTTACGCAGAGTTAGCACCTCAAAGAAAGCTAGAAGCGGTTAGTATTTATTTAGATAAGATTGTTGAGTTAATTTATTAACTACTCTAGCCTTCACTCTATCTTTTTGAAGGTTAAATTCTCATAAACGTTGATATAACAGTATTTAAAGGTTGCTGAAACAACATTAACAACCTTTACAGATATAAAATTATCGCTATATCAAAATATTAATATTCTGATATAGCGATTGATTTAATTTTTTTCATATATTGTTAGTAAATTTACCAACTAATTACTTTACCATCTTCTATTTTTAATATCAGCATCATAAAGTTTGTTTTAGAAGCTCTTCATCAAAGAAGTTCTCAGCTTTATCATTTTTTTAATCACTTTTTCCATCAAGAAGAGCAATAATATTATCACTATAAGCTAGAGCTTTGATTAATATCATGCAATACCATGATAATAGTAATTCCTAGAGATTTATTAAGCTCTCTTACAAGCTGCATTATAGATTTTTTTGATATTTTTATATCAAGGAAAGTAGTAGGCTCATCTAGTATAATAATATCAGTACTTTGTGCTAATGCCATTGCGATGTAAACACGTTGAAGCTGACCTCCAGATAATTCATCTACGCGTTTATCTTTTGTAAGCTAATAGACTAGTTTTTTTCTAGTGCGAATTCAATTTTTTTCAACATCACTAGCGTTAGGTTTTGTAGAAGAAGATATTTTGATAAGGAAGTCTAGCGAAACTAACCATATCATAAACGGTAATTTCTCGTGGAGTTTCATTTTTTTGATAAACAATTGCCAGAATACTCGCAAAGTTCTTTTTAATGAATATGAATTCAGCTCTTTACCTTCAATTTTGACACTTCCAGAATTATAGTTTAAATTTTTTTGCTAATATTTTTTTATAAGAGTACTTTTACCACAGCCATTTTTTACCAAGTAGGGTAGTAATCTTACCTTTTTCAATGCTTACATTTAGATCTTCAAAAAGAGCATTTTTATTATCATACTTAAACGTCAGGTTATTAATTTCTATTATATTTTCCATTAACTTACTCCTTTCTTAACTAAAATAATAAATGCAGGTCCACCTATAATCATCATTATTAAATCAGCAGGTATTTCGATTGGTGCAAAAATAATACGACCGATTGTATCGAATAACAGTAGAATAAATGCTCCAAGTAAAGCACTAAATGGAATTGTGTAAGTATGATTTCGTCCAATTACAATCTTAGCAATATGAGGTGTAATAAGAGCCAAGAATACCATAACACCAGCAACAGCCGTCGAAATAGAAGCAAGAGCCACCGCAACAAATGAAATCAATAAACGAATCATATTAATATTTATACCAAGAGAACTAATAATATTATCATCCAAAGCGAAGATATTGCATAGTTTAGCTAAGAAGAAACTAATAATTAGTAATATTGGAATCCAACTTAATAATAATGAAACATCATCCCAGTTTTTAGTACCTAAACCGACAGTTTTAAATGCTGACGAAGTAGTAGAGTTAGCTTGGTTCAAATATTGCATAGAACTTAGTATACCTGTAAAGAAATAACTTATCGCAATACCGATTAAAATAATTTTAACATTGTTTTTAGTTCTACCAGCTAAGTAATAGATGATTAAGAAACCAAGGAAACCACCGATGATAGAAAATACAGATTTAAACACCATAAATTGTGGTAATAATCCTAATCCTAAGTATAAGAATAGGTTAGCTCCACTAGAAACACCTATAATGCTAGGATCAACAAGTGGGTTCTTTAATACGGTTTGTAATAATAAACCACTCACGCCAAGAGCAGCACCTACTAGTATAGTGATGATAATTCTTGGGAAACGAACGTCGATAATGGCATTAACATTAGCGTATTCTCCGGTAAAGATACCAACAGCTAATTGTCCGACGCTTGCTTTTATACTACCACTATTTGCTGCGAAAAATATCGTACTTAATAAAAGTAGAATAAGAACAGAAAAAGTGATTGTTTTTTTGTCTTTAAACATCAAGAACCTCCTTATATTGTTTATATATTTTAGTATATAACATTGTTTTTAAAAATTGTATTATTTAAAAAAACCAGAGGTAGCAATGAGCTACTTCTGGTTTTTAAGTATTAGTTACTATAGAAAATACTGTATAGACTTTCTAATCCTTTTTGGTAATCATATGTAGCTGTCATACCAAACATTGAGCTATCTAAATCGATGACTTTATTATTTTTTACCGCATCAAAGTGAGACCAACTTTTATTGTTTTCAAATTCTTTTTTAAACATTTCATTTACAGTATCAGGCATAGCATGAGCAGTACGTAAAATGAAATCTGGTTTATCGTTTAAAGCAGTTTCTAAGTTTAGATTTTTAAACTCTTCATTACCTTTAACGATATTTTCACCACCAGCTAATTTTACAAGGTTACCTACATAAGATTTTTCAGTAGCTGCCATGTAACTCCCAGGTAATCCCATTAGAACTAAAAACTTTTTGGTTTCTTTTTATTTGCGATTTTTCCATTGAATTTAGCGAAGAATTCATCGTGTTCTTTCTTTAACTCTTTAAATTTTTCAGTTTTACCGAATTCTTTTGCAAGTTCTTCAGTTACAGCGTATAGCCCGTTAACACTACGAATGTCTACAAATTTATAAGGAATTTTATTTTTCTCGAATCCTTCTTTTATCCAGTCTTGTAAACTATCTGGCGCATATACAATAGAAGGATTAATCGACTTAATAACTTCCATATTAGGATTCATAGGAAGACCAATTTGAACAGTATTGTCATACTTTTTAGGCATACGTCCTAATTTTGTAGTAGGAACAGCTGCTAATTTAATGTCAAGAACATTAGCTACTTGAGCAAGAGCTACAGAATCCATTATTATACGTTTACCATTTTCTTCTTCAGATTTTTTTATCTTTATTTACACCAGTTAAGTCTATCGTTTCATTAAAAGCTTTATCAGCTAGATTAGGATCTGTTCCAGTAGTGTTACCGGCTTTGTTTTGTGATGAACAAGCAGTAAGTACTAAGATACTAGCTAGAAGTAGTGTAAATAATAGGGATAGTTTTCTTTTCATGAATTATCTCCTAGTTATTTTTTCTTTTTTTACGAGGAAAGTAAAGTCCAGCAGCTATAGCAAGAACTCCAATACCACCAAAATAGTATGGTTGGTAGTTTGTTTCTTTGATAGTTTCCATATCTAAGCCATCATTTCCGTTTTTAATAGTGTCAGTATTAACTTCCACAAAATAACGAACAGGACGATTCATAGGTTCTACATACATTTGTACCATAGCTAAGAAGTTTTCATTTGGTACTTCAAAACGATAGTCAACATAACTATCTTTATATTGTTCAATGTTTACTTTTGTTTCAGTAGCTTCCACTTGTTTGAATTCTCCGTCTTTTTGAAGAACTTTAATGAAAGGACCTTGTTCTTTGCTACGTTGAACCCAGTTCATTAAGTGAATACGAACAGTAGCATATAGTTTACCATCTTTTGTACGTTGAAGCATAGCTTTAGACCAACGTTTTTCACCGTTAGATTTTTGATTTTTAAGAGCATCATTTAAATCTCCACCTGCATTAATAGGAGAGATTACCCCTTGTACCATACCTTCACCAATAGCAGTATTTTTAGTTCCACCATCAGCAGTAATTCCAGTTAGAGGATTTAAATATGAACCAGTGATATCAAGGTTATAAAGACCAGGATTTTTTTGTTTTTTGATCTGATTTGAAGTAATCTTCTAGTTTTTTTAGTAACAAATCCTTCTGGAGCTTTATTTTTCATCTTTTTGTCTTTGTTTTTCTTCTTCTTGTTTCTTATTGTCTTCTTTTTTTGTCTTTATCTTTAGAATTATCTTCAGAACCCGATACTAAAGAAGCACCAGACCAATTAAATTTAATAATAGCATTTTGAGATGCATCTCCACCCATAATTTGGTTCATAGCATCAACCGCAACACGAACACCAACTTTATCAGGTTTAGCTTCACCAAAATTAAAGCTTAGTGTACCAGGATAAGTACTTGTACCACCATCTAAGTTTGTATCGTTATAAGTACTTGTTACAGAAGCGGCTGTTAGACCTCCTGAGAAAATAGGAGATGAATAAATACTAAGTGATAATAAGTGACCGTGCATATTACTGAAATCCATTGGTGTGAATTGAACAGTAATAGTAGAAGTGTTATTATCATGAACGTTAACAGTAGCATGTGTAGCTAGTGCATTATTTCCCATAGAAAGACGACCACTATTTTCAGCGTGCCATAGTTCCACAGGAACGCTATATACTCTGTCAGCAGCATGTACATTTTTTTAACGAAAGGAACATTACTAGATGTAACTATAAACGTTAATGTAGCAATAACTATCGTTAACAGTTTTAAAACTCGTTTCATTATTAAAACTCACTTTCTTTTTGTATTATTTGATTTTTAATAAGAAAGGCGGGAAGTTTTCCCGCCTTTCGGAGCAGATAATAATTTGCTTACTAGCGGGGTATTATCTTACTATTTTTCATTTTGTTTTCTTCTACCAACCATGAAGGCACTCATTAGAGTAAGAGCTCCTGCAAGGATAGATGATGATGTTTCTAATCCAGTGTTAGATAGGCGACCGTTGTTTAGTCGTCCACCTTTTGGAGTTAAAGCACCAGCACCATTACCAGTAGCACTTGCTCCTGGTTTACCACCTGTAACAAAGGCTTTTCCTTGTCTTTCTGTTGCGTTAGACCAGTTTAGGCTAAGGATTGCATCTTTTTTACCACCACCAGGCATAATACTTTCCATTGTTGGTACAAAAACAGAAACAGGAATGTTAGTTAATTTTTCGTTAGATGTGAAGTGTACTTCTAATTGTTTATTAGCGCCACCTGTAAACTTAATAGGATATTCAGTACCGTTAACCCAGAAGCCTCTAATTCCGTCAGTCATTCCACCAACTTTAATATCGTGGAAGCGTACGATATAGTGATAAGTATCACCATCTTTATAAACTGTAATACCATCTAATGCGGCATTCCCCATAGATGCACGACCTGCTTCATATGCATTTAATAATGTTGCAGTTACATTATCGTAGAAAGTAACTGTACGTTCTTCACCTTGCTCTTGAGTAGCAGCAGGAAGTGCTGGTGTTGTTGGAGTAGTAATTGGTGAAGTAGGTTGATTTCCAGGATTAGTACCAGGGTTGCTAGAACTAGGAGTTGGAGTGTATCCACTAGATCCAGAATTTCCACCAGCTATAGGTTGCCCTTGTTGTTCAGTCACATTAGACCAGTCAAATGATAGAGTAGCATTTTGTTTACCACCACCTGGCATAATATCTTCCATAACTTGAACGAATACAGTAACAGGAACAGTTGATAGTTTTTCAGTAGATGTGAAGTGTACTTCTACTTGATTATTTGCACCGCGAGTTGAGTTAACAGGATACTCTGTACCATTTACCCAGAATTTAGAGATTCCACCAGTGAAATTATAAGCAGATAAATCGTGGAATCTTACGATGTAGTGGTAAGTACTTCCTTCTTTGAATACAGTAACATTACTATGTTCTAGAGCTGCATCCCCCATAGATTTTCTATCAGGTTGGTAAGCATTTAGTAATGTTGCTTTCACTCCTTTATAGAAAGTAGCAGTAGCTGAAGGAGTAGGTTTTGGAGTAGGTGTAGTTACTCCAGGATTAGCTTCGCTAGTAGTAGTTCCTTCTAAATCTTGAGGCTTGTCCGATGGTTTAATATTATTTGGAGTGTTAGGTCTTGCTGGAGTCTCCGCTGGTTTAGGAGTTTCTGTTGGTTTTCGTGTAGTATCCGTAGAGGTTACTGATTCAGATTGAGGAGATGCATCTGTAGGCTGAGTAGTAGCAGTAGCCTTAGGTGTAAGTTTTTCTTCAACTCCAGCTAAATTAAGACTAAGAATTGTTTTTTTTGTACCTTGACCAGCATTCCCAGATAACATTCCAAGGTCTTCCATTATTTTGACAAAGACAGTGGCATTTATTTGTGGTTTTAGTTCTGATAAAGTAAATTCAGCTAATTTAGGATGTATAACTTTTGGATTTTCTGTATATTCTATTGGTTGTAATGTTATTTCTTGTCCTTCTATCCAAAGTCTAGATACTCCATCAGTTAACGCTCCTACTTTGACATCTTGTAAGATTAATTTATATTTATAACCATTCGCTACTTTTTTTGAACAGTTAATTTAACTATTGAAGCAGCAGCCATTGATGGTTTTTCCAGCTTCGTATGCATTTATAGCGGTAGTAGGTACTTCTACTTCTGGATTTTTGAGTATCAGCTGCTAATAAAACTTTGTTATTGTTTTTGTGTAGTTGTTGAATAATCTACCACAGCAATTGTAGAAATAATTGTTGCTGCGGACAGAATTTTTAATAGTTTATTAGTTTTCATGTTTTTGTTAATCCTCCTCAAATTTCTCTATACATGACTTTTATACAAAGAGGTAGATTACCCCTTTGTATAAAGATTTTTATTATTTATATTATTTGTTGTTTCTTCTACGTAATACTAAAGCAGATAGTAGTGCTAATACACCTAATCCAGCAGTTGCTGTTGCATTTAGTCCAGTTTTAGCTAATTGTTTAAGTCCTTTAGCTACAGTTTGAGAAGTATTTTGAGCAACAGTTTTTTCTACTTCAACATTTTTGTTTTCTTTGTTGTCTACTTGACCGAAGATGTTTTGTGCAGTTGCTTCAGTTTCTTCTTTTACGTTTTGTTCTTTACTTAACTTATTGATATTTAATGCTGGTAATTCAGGTTGAACTAAAGCTTCACCTTTACTAGATTGTTTCTCTATATCTAATGTAGGTAATTCAGGTTGAGTTAGAGCCTCATTTTCGTCTGCCACTACAGGTTTAGTAGAGTCAGTTGATGGAGCAGGTGCTACTGGTACTGAAGTATTTTGATTTGAAGCGATTGTTTTACTTAAGATAGTATATTTACTGAAGTGACTAGTAAAGAATGTAAGTTTTCCATCTTTATAAACACTAGGAACTTTTTCTAACTTGTCTCCATTTACTTTGTCTTCATTTACGTAGTAAACTTCTAGTTGTTCACCTTCATTAGCTACTACAGCAACAGTAACTGTACGAGTTTCACCTTGTTTGTTAATTTTTAGCTCCACTTTTATCTGTGAAGTAAAGATCGATTGTTTTAACAACATTTAGATTTTCATCAGCTTTTTTAGCTAGTTCTTCTACTTTTGCAACTGTTTCTGTATCAGCTTTTTTAACAACTAAGTTAGACGCTTGTACATCTTTATTGTCGAATGAAACTTTTATTTCTTCTGCAGATCCTTCTACTTTAGCTACTAAAGTATTTTTTTAGAGATGCAGTTTTTACAATTGCTTCTAATTGTTTAATTTCATTAACTTTATTTTTCAAGTTTAACTGCTTTTTTTCAGCTTCAGTTTTTTAATTCAGTTACTTTTTGCAGTAAGTTCTTTTTCAACTATAGCTTTTTTTCTGTAGCTAATTTTTTTCTTTTTCAGCTTCAGTAGTAGCATTGTTTATAGCTTCTTCTTTTTCTTTAACTAGTTTTTTTCTAATTGAGCTTTAGCAGCTTCTAATTTAGTTACTGTTTCTTTAGCAGCTTCAACTTCTTTTTTTCAGTTTCTTTGTTTTTCAGCTTGAATTTTTTTCTACAGCTTCTGTTTTAACTTCTTCTAATTGTTTAATTTCATTAACTTTATTTTTCAAGTTTAACTACTTTTTTTCATTTTCGGTTTTTAATTCAGTTACTTTTTGCTGTAAGTTCTTTTTTTCTGCTGCAACTTTTTCTGTAGCTAATTTTTTTCTTTTTTCAGCTTCAGTAGTAGCATTGTTTATAGCTTCTTCTTTTTCTTTAACTAGTTTTTTTCTAATTGAGCTTTTAGCAGTTTCTAATTTAGTTACTGTTTCTTTAGCAGCTTCAGCTTCTTTTTTTCAGTTTCTTTGTTTTCAGCTTGGATTTTTTTCCCTACAGCTTCTTTTTAGAGCTTTTTTTCTCTTTCAAGTCTTTCTTTTTCTAATCTTTCTTTTTCAGCTTGAGCTTTAGCAGCAGCTTCAGCAGCTTTTTTTCTCTTTCAAGTCTTTCTTTTTCAGCTTGAGCTTCAGCAGCTTTTTTTCTCTTTCAAGTCTTTCTTTTTCAGCTTGAGCCTTAGCAGCTTCAGCAGCTTCTTTTTCAAGTCTTTCTTTTTCAGCTTGAGCTTTAGCAGCTTCAGCAGCTTTTTCTCTTTCAGCTTTAGCAGCAGCTTGAGCTTCAGCAGCTTTTTTCTCTTTCAAGTCTTTCTTTTTCAGCTTGAGCCTTAGCAGCTTCAGCAGCTTCTTTTTCAAGTCTTTCTTTTTCAGCTTGAGCTTTAGCAGCTTCAGCAGCTTTTTTTCTCTTTCAGCTTTAGCAGCAGCTTCAGCTTGGGCTTTTTGTAGTTTCTTCTTGGTGTGCTGCAGTAACTTGATCCACTGTTAATGGTGTAGCAGCATTCCAATTGAAGTTTAATGTGGCAGGAACATTTGAATGTCCTTTTAACGGTTCCCCGTTGGCTAATACTGCGAAATTGATAGTTTTTTCTGTTAATTTTTCAGCACTTGTGAAGTGGAATAGTTTTTCATTACCTTCACCACCAAGATCTGTTCTTTCAGCAGTTTTACCATCAACGCTTATTGAATCAACAGTTCCAACAAGTGCTCCGAATTGTAAGTTTTTAAATGTTAAGTAGTAGTGATAAGTATCGTTTACTTTTTCTACACGAGTTTTTTCGTGAACTAGTGCACCGTCAGCCATTGATAACTTATTAGCTACATGAGCATCATAAATTTTAGCTGAAACTAGATTATTAGCAGCTTCCTCTTTTGCTTTTTCTACAGTAGGGAAGTCTAGAGCTATTGTGCTTTCAGCAGCTCTGTCTTCAAATCTAGGTTTTTGCCCCACCTTTAGTTTGTACGCTAATTACAGTATCAACTTGAATTTTATCTAGAAGAGTATCAGTTAAGATTTTACCTTCTTTTTAGTTTAGTTGCTGCATCAACTTCAGTAAAGTTGATTTCAGTTCCTTTGTATGTAAGTTTAGAAACTGTAAATGGTTTATTACGTAGTAAGTAAGTAGAAGATTTTTCCTTCTTTAACTTGAATAGTGTATTGATATTTATCTCCAACTTTTTCAACTTTTACATCTTTAACAAATGCATTTTCATAGATTGAACTTTCATTTGTTGTTCTACCATTTAATTCAGCTTTCACTGTAGTAGGGAAAGTAGTTGGTACTTTATTAGCTTCTACTTCATGATCTGGTACAGTAGGTTTAGCAGGGACAACTTCTTTAGGTTTTTCAACTTTAGGGAAATCTACTGCTATTGTACTTTCAGCAGCTCTGTCTTCAAATCTAGGTTTAGCTCCACCTTTAGTTTGTACGCTCATAACAGCATCTACTTGAATCTTATCTAATAAAGAATCAGTTAAGATTTTACCTTCTTTTAGCTTAGTAGCAGCATCAACTTCAGTAAAGTTAACTTCTGTTCCTTTGTATGTAAGTTTAGAAACTGTGAATGGTTTATTACGTAGTAAGAAGTTAGTAGATTTACCTTCTTTAACACGGATAGTGTATTGATACTTATCGCCAACTTTTTCTACTTTTACATCTTTAACAAATGAGTCTTCATAGATTGAAGCAGTACCAGTTGTTCTACCATTTAATTCAGCTTTCACTGTAGCAGGGAAAGTATTTGAACTCTATCTGCATCAGCTACATGATCTGAAGCTGTAGATGCAGCAGGTGTAGGGTCTTCTTTTGGTTTCACCGGTGCAGGTGTAGGTTTTGTTGGTTTTGGTTTAGAAGGAGCTACTACATCTTCTATTTTAACAGGTCTTTCTGTATATGGTGTTGCAGTTATATAGTATAGTTGCAATGTAACAAAGTGAGACATTAATGCTCCATTAGGATAAGGAGCAGTACCATCTAATTGAATTTTTTTCTAAAAAGTTTATCAGTAATGATAGATCCTTCTTTTACTGAAGAATTTCCGTTTGTTGCTAAAGTAGTTAATGGAACATCTTTACCTTGGTATGCTACTTTATGTAATTCGAATGGATAGAATTCTCCGCCTACATCAGCAAGACCTTTTTTTGAATCTTAGAGTATATTTGTATTTATCTCCAACTTTTTTTCAACTTTAACATAACTATCTAATGCAGAACCGTATAATGATTCTTCTTCATTGTTGTTAGCATTTCTAAAGTGTCCTTGAACATGAATAGGGAATGGTTTTTGATTTCTCCTTTATATTCAACGTCTTTATTTGGATTATCGTATGTAGCAGCTTGATAGTTATCTGCAGTTACTTTTTTTCTAGAAAGTGAAGTTAAGTCGAATTTTAAAGTCATTTTTTTGAGTTCCGAAAGCTGGATTAATTGAAGCCATAACAGGAACAAACACTTCAGTATATGTTTCTAGTTTATTATTTGAATCGATTTTTATTTTTTTATCTACATTATAGTTAACTGTTTTTGGATAAACAGTACGATTTGGGAATTGTTTTTTTGTATGCATCTACAAAATTGTCAGTTTCATTAGCACTATAATTCTCAACTATAGTTGAGTCTTTAAACTCGTTATTTTGAATTTCTTTACGATTTTCATGAGTTTTATCACCATCATAGTATTTTAAGTCTCCTAAGTAACCTGTAAGACCACCAAATGTTAGAGGTTTAAATGAAACATTTACAGAGTATTGACCATTTTTTTACAATTAATTTTGTTTTTATCATTGTCGATTGCAGCTGCAGCCATAGAAGGGCTACCTTCTTCATAGAATTTTAAGGCTTCAGCAGTAATCTTGTATTCACCATCTTTTAAAGCTTTAACATCTTGCGGTACAGTAGCTGGTTCTTCAGCGTTATGAGCTGGAGTAGTACTTGTAGCAGCAGTTGGTGCAGTAACTGAAGTTGCTGGAGCAGTTGTAGATGTTGCTGGAGCAGTTGGAGCTGTTGCTGGAGCAGTTGGAGCTGTTGCTGGAGCAGTTGGAGCTGTTGCTGGAGCAGTTGGAGCTGTTGCTGGAGCAGTTGGAGCTGTTGCTGGAGCAGTTGGAGCTGTTGCTGGAGCAGTTGGAGCTGTTGCTGGAGCAGTTGCTGGAGCAGTTGGAGTAACAGAAGTTGTAGCTTTTTTCTCTTTCGGCTTTTTTTCAGCTTCAGCTTTTTTTCTCTTTCGGCTTTTTTTCAGCTTCAGCTTTTTTTCTCTTTCGGCTTTTTCGGCTTCAAGTTTTTTCTCTTTCGGCTTTTTTCAGCTTCAGCTTTTTCTCTTTCGGCTTTTTCAGCTTCAGCTTTTTCTCTTTCGGCTTTTTCAGCTCAGCTTTTTCTCTTTCGGCTTTTTCGGCTTCAAGTTTTTCTCTTTCGGCTTTTTCAGCTTCAGCTTTTTCTCTTTCGGCTTTTTCAGCTTCAGCTTTTTCTCTTTCGGCTTTTTCGGCTTCAAGTTTTTCTCTTTCGGCTTTTTTTCGGCTTCAAGTTTTTTCTCTTTCAGCTTTTTTTCAGCTTCATCTGTAGAAGTAGTTGCTGTTGCCGGATTGCTTGTAACAACAGTTGTTTCTGCTGCATAAGCAAAACTATCTTGATCATATGCTTCAATAGCTGCGATTGCTGAGAATATAGCAGTCGCAGACAAAACTTTTAATAATGTTGTATTTTTTTCATATAAATAAGGGTCTCCTTTATTTGTATTTAAATTAGATTTTATTGTTTTTGATTAAATATTAAATCGTTAACACTATTATATTACAAAAAAATAACAAAAAAATAAAAGAAAAAAATGATAATTAGTATCATTTAAACTCTGAAATAAGAGTTTTTTTCTTGAAAGATTCAAATATAAGTCACAATTTAGACACAAAATAAAAACAAACGAGTTTAGAAAATTTCTAAACTCATTTGATAATGATTATTATTTATTAGTTTTTTTCTACGTAATGTTACTGCAGAAAGTAAGAAATTAATCCTAAGAAACCAGTAGCTGTAGTAGTCGTTCCTGTTTTTTTGCTAATGTTTTTATTATTTGTAGCTACGTGTTTTATTTCTTGAACATTTGATTTTTGTTGCTTCTGAATCTGTGTTGTTAGTTAAAGAATTTTTTTATTGAATTCTGGAAGTACAGATTGAACCGGTATATTATCTTTGTAAGATATAGGTATATTAGTAGGTGTTATATTAATGTTAGAAGCAGCTTGGTTCGTTGTTACATTTTTAATAATAGTGTATAAGCTGAAGTGATTTGTAAAGAATGTTAATTTTTCCATCTTTATAGATACTTGGAATTTTTTTAAGGTTATTATCATTTACATAATATACCTCTAATTTTTTTCATTCTCATTAGCTAATAGTGCTACAGTAACGGTACGAGTTTCACCTTTTTATCGATTATATTTCCTTTTTTTATCTTTAAAATAAAGATCGATTGTTTTTTTATTACTTGCATGTTTTTTTATCAGTATTTTTTTAACTAAAAGATTCTACTTTATAAGTATTCTTTTTCGTCAGCTTCTACAGCTACAAATTGAGCTGCTTTTAATATCAGTATTATTGAATGAAACAGTAATATCATTAATTTTTGTCATCATTACTTATAGAAGCTACCAAAGTATCTTTAAGTGTAGCAGCTTTTTATAATTGCTTTTAAATTTTTTTCTTTTTCATCTTCTGAAATATCGCTATCTTTCATAATCGTATCTACTGTTTCAGATTTTTAGTTTTTTTCTAATTTTTCAGTTTCCACTTTTTTTCTAGCAAGTATTTCTGCTTCGATACGAACTTTTTCTGCATTTTTCTTTGGTAAGTTTTTTTCTTTTTTTCTGCCTGAGCTTTGGCAGCAGCTTCTTTTCTAATCTTTCTTTTTCAAGACGAGTAGCTTCCTCTTTTTCTTTGGCAAGTTTTTTTCTTTTTCTGCCTGAGCTTTTAGCGGCAGCTTCTTTTTCTAATCTTTCTTTTTTTCAAGACGAGTAGCTTCCTCTTTTTCTTTGGCAAGTTTTTTTCTTTTTTTCAGCCTGAACTTTAGCAGCAGTTTCTTTTTTTCTAATCTTTCTTTTTCAAGACGAGCGGCTTCCTCTTTTTCTTTGGCAAGTTTTTTTCTTTTTCAGCCTGAGCTTTTAGCAGCAGCTTCTTTTTCTAATTTTTTTCTTTTTTTAAGACGAGCGGCTTCCTCTTTTTCTTTAGCAAGTTTTTTTCTGCGTCAGATAGTACTTCAGGTCTATTAATATTAGTAGTTATTACTAATTTAGCTTCGGGTCTAGAATTACCCATTCCATCGTTTGGCACTCTAATGTCATAACTATTTTTTTACTTCTTTTTTTCTAGTTCTATTATTAATTTTTTTATTAAAGTTTCCGATTTCTCCTGTCAAAGAATTTAAATCATCGTATTTATTCACTACAGAATAATTGAATTTTTTTCCTCATCAAGTTTATTTTTTTGAAAACATCAATTTCTAATAGATGTGAATGTATATTACCGAATAGCATTGTTTTTAAATCTATTTCTAAATATGTTTTTTTGTAGGAGTATAAATTAGTTTTTCCTTTGTTTGTAAAAACATTATTCGCCATTGAAGTTTCATCAGGTCTATAGAATTTCTTAATAGAGTAGTCTATATCTTGAGTTGGATATTTATATGATAAATTGTTTAAAGATTCATACAATTCTTTTTATATTATTTTTGAAGTGATAAAGCGTCATTTAGAGAGTTATTTGTTTTTTTGAAACTAATGCTTTCAGTTCTTCTAATTTTTTTCTTTAGTTAATAATTGAGACAATATATCAGAGTTTACTATATTTGTTAAATTTTTCAAAAATTATTCTGTAAATATTTAAGATCTGTGTTTTTTTCTGATTTTTAATTTTTTTAAGATTAATATCGAGATTTTTCTAAATGTAATACAATGTTTGATAAACTTGCTTTTTGGTCTAGCTAGAGTTATTTTTGATTTTTTTCAAGTTCAGCTTCAAGATTTGCTTTTTGCAGTTGAAATTGTACTTGTATCAGAGAGTATTTTTTTCTGTTTCGCTTACTTTATTATTCAACTCCATAATTTTTTTCTTTTTTTCAATATTTGAGAATCTTTTTCAGCAATAACAAAATAAGCTTCATCGCTATTTACATTAAATTCTACTCCTTTTTTTAGAAGGTGTAGAAGGGATTAGACGAAGAGTTCCATTTTCATAGATGTATACTTGTGTATTTGCAGTAGCTTCATATCCAGCTATATTAAGTGTAAATATTGGATTTTTCATTAATGTTCCAACCATCTTTGTCAAGAGGAGTGAATTTAGAACCATCTTTTTTTCGTTAAATCAAATTTAAAAAGAATTAACTTTTTGTTAGTCCTAATTCTTGTACTTTGCTATCTAGAGTGTGATTCATGATTCTTTTCGGAAACAGGAGTAGTTTTAATAACTACATCTTCATCTAATAAGAATTTGTTTTTTTGATGAAAGAGTTGCAGTGTATTCTTTATTGTTTATATTTAATGTTGTTTCTGCTTTATCAAGAGTCTCTTTTTTTCGAAAGGAAGTATATAAGTTTTAGTTTCGCTGCTTTTTAGAACCATCGATATTAAACGCTTTAACTTTGAGTGTTAGATTACCACCATTAGAAGTTATACCAGTTCCATTTTTCAAAAAGGATTAATATTAATTCCGTAATAAAATTCTGGTTTATGAGGATTTGCATTAGCAAATTTAATATCTGCATCTACAGATTGGAAAGTTGGTTCACTTCCATCAATTGTGTATTTTTATGTATCTTGTTAGTGTATTTATCAAATTATCTCGTTTAAAGGATACATCAATTGAATGATAATAATGCTTAGCTAATTTAAATTTTTTTCCCACTTAGTCCGTTGTAAGGTGAATAGTTAATTCCATCTTTAGAAAAAAATCAAATTCTTGATTTGGATCGGAAGTCTTTTTAACAGTTGTTCCGTTTAAAGCTGCTTTAATTGAAAAACAATTCAGGAGGCTCTACACTAGATTTATTTTTTTATAACGACATTTTTTTATCATCCCAAGTAATAGTCCCATATTGTTTCACAATAGCAGCAGGATATTGGAAATCTCCGTAAATTACAACTTCTTTTTTTGTTTGTAATTGGTATTTTTTTGCTTCTGATATTTCATAAACTGAATCAGTAGTATTAATTGTTTCAATTACTCTATTTGATACTGGTAACAGCAATTCAGAATCTTTTTGCTTTTTTTGTATTTCTTTTGTAGCTATATTTAATGTTCTGCAAACCGTCGTTATTTTTTTGCCTTTTTCCAACTTTACTATAATAATTGAAAAATTAAATATTCTTGATTACTTTCTTTTTACTATTTTTTTGCGATAGTATCAACATTTTTTTCTAACTTTAGGCGTTGCTATAGTGTTATCTTTTTATATGGAGTTTTTACATAAGTTGGATTTGTTGATTCTTCTTGTTTTGAATTTTTTTAGCAGTTAGAGTATTAAAATCAAATTTTAAAATCATATTTTTGTGTTCCAGAAGCTGGATTAATTGAAGCCATAACAGGAACGAAAAACTTGTGTATATGTCTCAAGTTTATTGTTTGAATCGATTTTTATTTTTTTATCCACATTGTAGGCAACAGTTTTTTTGGATAAATAGTACGATTTTGGGAATTGTTTTTTTGTATGCATCTACAAATTTATCAGTTTCATTAGCACTATAATTCTCAACTATAGTTGAGTCTTTAAACTCATTTTTTTGAATATCTTTACGATTTTCATGAGTTTTATCACCATCATAGTATTTTTAAGTCTCCTAAGTAACCTGTAAGTCCACCAAATGTGATAGGTTTAAATGAAATATTTACAGAATATTGACCATTTTTTACAATTAATTTTGTTTTATCATTGTCGATTGCAGCGGCAGCCATAGAAGGATTTTCCCCGTTGCCGAAGTTAATAGCTTCAGCAGTAATCTTGTATTCACCATCTTTTAATGCTTTAACATCTTGTGGTACAGTAGCAGGTTCTTCAGCGTTATGAGCTGGAGTAGTGCTTGTAGCAGCAGCTGGCGCAGTAACTGAAGTTGCCGGTGATGTAGCTGCAGGAGTAGCTGCTGCAGGAGTAGCTGGAGCAACGGCTGCAGGGGTAGTTGCTGTTGGTGGTGTAGTTGGAGCAACGGCTGCAGGAGTAGTTGCTGTTGGTGGCGTAGTTGGAGCAACAACAGGTGTTTCTGCTGCAAAAGCAAAGTTATCTTGATCACATGCTTCGATTGCCTCAATTGCTGAGAATATAGCTGTCGCGGATAGAACTTTTAATAATGTATTGTTTTTTTCATTTTCTATTTCCCTTCTTTCTTGTCTAAAAATGTACAAACTTTATTCACAATTTAGACACAATTAGTTTTTGTAAAATTGGGAAAAAAATCCATGATGTTACTTTACTTTAGTAAGTAACTCTGAATTATTCCCAAAATGATGTTTATTTATTAATGAAAACAGATAAATTGTATATTTAATTAACAAGATTAACACGTTATATAGCATTATTCATTAGTGTTTTTAATGAAACAAAAAAATAATGTAATTAATGTTGCTAATCTATTGTAATTTTGTAAGATTGATTTTTTTAAAAAAACTTCAACATCTAATCTGTACGTCATTATTATATCATAGAAGATTGAATGAATAAAGATAAAAGTGATAATGAGTTTTTATTTAAATTAAAAAAATAAATAAAAAAATTACCATAAACATAAAAATTATAGATTTAGTTCACACCTTTGTCATATTTATATATGTTTATTTAATTTATAAAAATATAAAAAAATATTATTATTAAAAAGTTTTTGTTTTTAATACAATATAATTTATATTATTCTTGTAAACCCTTAAATTAATTTGTTGACATTTATTTTTCTGTGCTACGATTTAAAAAAAGTAAATAGAATAAAATCACTGGGGAGCCATTAGGCTGAGATAACATAGTTAGACCCTTTGACCTGAACTAGATAATGCTAGCGTAGGAAATGTGAATATGTATAATATAGAATTATCTTTAGGGATAATGCTCTATTAATAATATTGTTTTCATGGTTCTCCTACGGCAGTGGGGGCTTTTTGTTTGTTCATAGTGATAATATTTTTTTGCTAAGACTTAATTACACTAAAGGGGGAATACCTATGAAACAAATTACTGAAATTATGGAGGAAAAAGCACTACCCATAGTTGACAAAAATATATAATGATGGTTTTATACAGGGGTTAATTAATGCTGATTTATCAGAGAAGGCTGTTGAACATTATTTGAAAGCTGATGCATTATATTTAGAAAAATTTTTAGTGATATTTATGCGATTCTATTAGCGAAGAGTAATGATAAAAAAATGAGAAAAAAATTTCTTTTTTTAGGACAAATTAATTTTTGTTTTTAAACGAAGAAATTGCAGCTCATAAAAAAATCTTGCCGACTATATAGGAAGGGACTACCATGAAATAATAAAAGGTGGAGAATGGTATCCATCGGCAGACCATTATATAAAACATATGTATTATAATGTATTTGCTTTTGGTATGGCAGAAGCGTTAAGTGCAATGGCACCATGTCCATGGATTTATAAAATGGTAGCTAGAAAAATTCTTGCTAATCATAATTTAGCAGATGATCATCCTTTAAAATTCTGGGTAGAGTTTTATGCAGATGGATTGGTTGATGAAGTACTTACTGAGTACTATAAAATAATAAATCGTGAAGCTGAATATCTTAGTGAAGAAGGAAAACAACGATTGATTAAAAACTTCTTGGAAAGTTGTGAACATGAACGTCGCTTCTTCAACATGGCTTATACACAAGAGCGTTGGGATTTAGAGGTGTAGATTATGATGAAACTAAATATTGCTTTAACTATAGCTGGAACTGATCCAACAGGTGGTGCTGGTATTATGGCTGATTTAAAAAGTTTTCAAGCTCGTGAAGTTTACGGTATGGCTGTAGTTACTAGTGTAGTTGCTCAAAATACTTTAGGTGTTCAAATGATAAGAAACTTAGATTTAGATATATTAGAAGAACAGCTAAAAAGTGTCTTTAATGATATAACACCTGATAGTATAAAAACAGGAATGATAGCAAATGCTGACATGATGAAATTGATTAAGAAGTACTTACCTAAAGATGTTCCTTACGTGGTAGATCCAGTAATGGTAGCGACGAGTGGGGACAAATTAATTGATGATGTCGCTAGAAAACATCTAAAAGAAGAAATATTACCACTTGCGACAATTATTACTCCAAATGTCCCAGAAGCTGAAGAAATAGTTGATTTTAAAATAGTTACGGAAGATGATGTGAATCGTGCAGGTAAATTTATTATTAATGAAGTTGGATGCAAATCGGTAGTAATTAAAGGTGGGCACTTAACTGGTGAAGCAAAGGATTATTTATTCTTAAATGATGGTACAAAAAAAGTATGGACTAGTGAAAGATTTAATACTAACCATACACATGGAACAGGTTGTACATTTTCAGCAGTTATTACAGCTGAGTTAGCAAAAGGAAAAAGCATTATAGAAGCAGTAGATATTGGAAAAAAATTCATAACTTCTGCGATAAAGCATACACCGGAGATAGGTCACGGAAATGGACCTGTAAATCATATAACATATAAAGGAGAATTATAAGTATGACAAGTTTAAAAATTATTAAAAGAAAAAGCACCATTGGTAATATGTATAACTAATGATGTGGTAAAAAACTTTACAGCAAATGGTTTAGTAGCATTGGGAGCCTCACCAGCAATGAGTGAGTATCCAGAAGACTTGGAAGATTTACTAAAATATGCTGGAGGATTATTAATTAATATTGGTACTTTAACTGATGAAACATGGAAGCTGTATCAAGATGCACTGAAAATTGCAGAAAAATATAATGTACCCGCAGTATTAGACCCAGTAGCATGTGGAGCGGGAGCATATAGAAAAAAAGTAGCAGATGATTTAATAAATAATTACAAACTGGCAGCTATAAGAGGAAATGCTGGTGAGATTGCATCTTTAGTTGGTATAAATGTAGCCTCTAAGGGAGTGGATAGTGCAGGAGTAGATAATATTGATGAAATTGCCTTAGCAGCGAACTCTAAGTTTAATATACCGGTAATAGTAACAGGTGAAGTTGATGCTATTGCAGTTGATGGAAAAGTAGTAACGATTCATAATGGAAGTGCAATGATGCCTAAAGTTATTGGAACAGGATGCTTATTAGGAGCTGTATTAGCAAGCTTTATTGGATTAGAGAAAGGTGAAGAATTAAAATCACTAGAAACAGCTATGCTAGCATATAATATTGCCGGGGAAATGGCGGAAAAACGTCCGAATGGTCATTTACCGGGAACATTTAAAGTTGAATTTATGAATGCATTATATGAAATCACTGATGAAGATATAGCTACATTTAAAAAAAGGTGAAGTAATTATGTTTAATAAAGAACTATTAAAACTATATTTTTATTTGTGGAACTACTACTTGCCAAGGAAAAGACTTATATTCAGTAGTTGAAGAAGCTTTAAAAGGTGGAATTACTTTATTTCAATTTAGAGAAAAAAAGGTAAAGGTGCTTTTAGAAGGTAAAGAAAAAGTAGAATTAGCAATAAAACTACAAAATCTATGTAAAAAAATATAATGTCCCATTTATAGTAAATGATGATATAGAATTAGCATTAGAAATAGCTGCTGATGGGGTTCATGTAGGGCAAGATGACCTTGGTGTTGATGAAATAAGAAAAATTAATGCCAGATAAAAATAATAGGTCTTTCTATAGGAAATGAAGAAGAATTTAAACAATCTAAAAGTTGAATATGTAGATTATGTTGGTGTAGGACCTGTATATGTCACACAATCAAAAGATGATGCTGGTGGTGCTATAGGTTATGAAGGTCTAGAATTAATGAGAAGATTTTTACCACAAATGCCATTAGTCGCAATCGGCGGTATTCAGACACAACATATTAAAGATGTTATGAAAACAAATGTCGATGGTGTGTCTATTATATCAGCAATCTCATATTCAGATAATATTGAAAAAACGGTTCGTGAAATGATCGAACAATTCTAAAATTAGCCTCCAAAGGAAATCGCCTTTTAACGAAAGTTGAGAAGTGATAAAGAGAGTAGAATAAAAATCTTACCATATTTTTACTCTACTCTTTTTTTATTTGTGTAGTAGATAATTTTATATCTAATCTTATACAATTATTTGATTATTGAAGCTATTAAGTATATAATTAGTGTGAAAAAAAGAATGCTAAATATAGTGCAGGAGGAAATTTTTATGACTAATATAGTGTTAATACATGGTACATGGTGTGATGGAACTGTCTGGGGAGAGTTTGTGGATGAATTAGAAAAATTAGGTTTAAAAGTATATACTCCAACTTTAAGATATCATGAATTACCTTATAAAGAAGTAAAAGAAAAGGTGGCTAGAGTTAGTTTAGATGAGTTTACAGATGATATTGTTGAGCTAATAGAGACTCTAGATGAACCCCCAATAGTACTAGGACATTCATTAGGTGGGCTTCTTGCTCAGAAAGTTGCTATGAGGAGAAAGGTTAAAGGTTTGGTATTAATGGGGACCGCTCCTGCTGCTGGAATTTTTGCCTTTTATCCTAGTATGGTAATTTGTTTTTATAAACACTTTCTTCGATGGGGATTTTGGAAAAAATCTATGCCACCGTATAAACATGCATTCTATGATTATTGTATGAATAATCAGGATGAAGCGGACAAAGAAAGAGAATTTTCTAAATTAGTTCCGGAATCAGGTTTCACTTATTTCCAAATGGCATTACCATTTTTAGATAAACAAAAAGGTGCATATATTGATTTTGAAAAAGTAAAAGAACCAGTATTAGTAATAACTGGTAGTGAAGATAAAATGGTACATCCAAATATCGCAAGAGCAACAGCAAAAAGATATGAAAATGCCACTCTAAATATCATAGAAGGATCAGATCATATGTACGAAGCTCCTAAATATCGAAGAAACACGATAGAAGTGATAGAAGAATGGTTACAGAATAATAAACTAAGGTAGTAATAGTAAGAAGAAATAGTATTTTTATGTAAATGAAAAAGTAAATATCCATAAATTTTCAAAAAAACTTTTTTTGAAAAAAATTTTAAAAAAAGTGTTGACATTTTTTTATTTACTGATGATAATATAGAGTCAAGTTAAAAATTACCGATATTCAAATAAGTACTTTATAGGAACTTTTACAGAGAGTGTGAGTAGGTGAAAGCACACAATGCAGATGATAGAGGAAAAATGGTTTGAATGGTAAAAAAAGTGAGTTTTTAAACACAAGCTTTTTTTCGTAGGCGTTACGTTACAAACGCACACTCTATCGGATATATTCTAGATACATAGACGATGCAGTGGGAAAGTTCGTAGTTTACGAAAAATAAGGTGGTACCGTGAAATTAGTTTCGCCCTTATTCTCTTAGGAGAGTAAGGGTGTTTTTACGTAAAAGTCACTAAAAAAATATAATGAAATATAAAACAAAAAGGAGAAAAATTATAAATGAAAAAAACTATTATTATTAGTATCAAGTTTCATACTTGGAATCATTTTTAATCGGATGCTCAAGTGCATCAAAAACTGAGAAAAAAAGGAATCGATGTTGATAAACTAGATCCCTAGCAAACCTGTAACTGTAAAAAGTTGGGGCTACTAACGTACCTCACGCAGTATTATTAGAGCACGTTGCTCCACAACTTGAAAAAGAAGGAATTAAATTAGATATCGTTACATACCAAGACTACTATGTACCAAATAAAACGTTAAACGATAAAGAAATCGACATTAACTACTTCCAACACGTACCATTCTTAAAAAATGCTATTAAAGAAAATGGATACAAAATTGAAGATGCTGGTGCAATTCACTTAGAGCCAATCGGATTATACTCTAAAAAAGTTAAAAAAACGTTAAAGACCTTAAAGAAGGTGCTAAAGTATTAGTAAGTAACAACAAATCTGAATGGGGACGTGTAATTAAATTATTAGCTTCTGAAGGATTAGTTAAAGTTAAAGATGGTGTAGATCCAGTAACAGCTACTTTCGATGATATCGCTGAAAACCCTAAAAAATTACAATTCAGCTATGAAAATGATCCAGCATTAATGGTTAAATTCTACCAAAACGGTGAAGGTGACCTAGTTTCAATCAATGCTAACTTCGCAGTTGATGCAGGATTAAACGCGGCAACAGAACCTGTTTTAGTTGAAAAAGCTACAGATGACAACCCATATGCGAATATTGTTGTAGTTCGTGAAGGTGACAAAGATAAAATAGTTGTTAAAAAACTTGTTGCAGCTTTAAAATCTGAAGAAACTCAAAAATTCATTAAAGAAAAATGGAATGGAGCAGTATTACCTGTTAAATAATTTCATTAATATACAAAAAGGCAGTTCGAAGGAGCTGTCTTTTTTTGTGTGGAAATGATACATGTGGACTAGCATATAAGAAAAATATTAATTTTTTTAAGTACACAAAATTTATAATTGTCTGGTGTTTAAAAAAATAAAAAAATATTGTTGGGATGCTATAACAAGCTCAGAATTTAATTGGCTCAATAAATTAATTTGTGATAAAAATATAATCGAGGAGTAAGAAAATAGGGGGAGATATTTATGGAAAGATATGTATTTATCATTATTGTAAGTCTTATTTTTTGCTAGTGCGATAAAATGTTTAGTAGATAGTGAGAATAAGAAAGAGTTTCTGTTTAGAAGAAGTTATTGTGCTAGTTGCCATCAAGAATTAAAAAGCAGGCGACTTAATTCCGATTTTTTTAGCTATTTATTTAAAAAGAGGGAGATGTAGTTACTGTAATCAAAAAAATCCCATTAGATGTATTTTTTTATACGAGATTTTTTTACTTTTTATTACTATAGTATTATTTATTATTTTTCCAAAAATCATTTTTATTTTTTTATTAGTTATATTGAAGTCAGTATATTTATTATTCTTATTTTTTTAGGAATAGAAGATGCGAAATCATTTTGAAGTAAATGATGAGCTATTTTTATCTTCTAATTATTTTTAAATTTATCTTCTATATACATGCACTATTATTTATTTAACTTTTTTTAGATTTTTATTTGTCTTATTGTTATTTTTTTCATATTTTATATATTTTTCACAAGAGGTGGTTTAGGCTATGGTGATATAAAAAGTTTTTTTGTGTATTAGCTTTTAAATCTTAACTTATTTGAGGGAGTGTATTTGTTGATTTTTTTACATTTTTTTATATGCAGGATTTTTTTCGCTATTTGGTTAATTATCTTGAAAAAAAGTAAAAAGGAAAACGAAACTACCACTAGTGCCATTTATAGCACTTAGCTATTTAACGATTATATTAATAAGGGAGGGATTATTATGGTAGTAGGTTATACTATTAAAGAATTTAGTGAGGAAGATCGTCCGAGGGAGAAGTTTAAGAAATTAGGTGCATTAGCTCTTAGTGATAAAGAAATTCTAGCAATATTATTAAGAACAGGTACAAAAAATCAAAATGTGATTGATCTTTCTGACACGATTCTAAAAGATATGGGAGGTATTACAAAGTTAAGAGATGTAACTTTAACAGAACTTATGAAACATAAAGGAATAGGTCAGGAAAAGGCTATACATATTCTGGCGAATATAGAGTTTGCAAGAAGAATATACGCGACCAATGTCCTAGATGTAAAGTGTGATAGCCCGGAGTCAATAGCAAATTATCTAAAATCATCTCTAGAGAATTTAACACAAGAAGTCTTCGTAGTATTAGACATTGATACAAAAGGCAAAATAATCGAAAAAAGAGAAGTATTCAAAGGTAGCTTATCTATGTCAGTAGTTCATCCAAGAGAAGTATTTAAAGTAGCGATAAAAAATAGTGCTTCAAGCATCGTTTGTGTGCATAACCATCCGAGTGGAGATGCAACACCTTCGATAGAAGATATTAAAACTACTATTAATTTAATGGAAGTTGGTGAAATAGTTGGTATAGAAATGCTGATCATATCGTAGTAGCAAAAAAAGGATATGTCAGCATTAGAAAAGTATTGAATTATTTAGCAGTAGAAAATATAGATTATAAATATGAAGATGTTACAGGTGAACAGTTAAAATATATACTTAGAAAAATATAAGGTTGTAGGGGAGTATTAAAAAGTAAAAATGTCTAAAATGAAATATAAAAAAATTGATTATTCAGTAGAAATATAGCAGTATAAAGGAAGGTGATTCACTACCTATATTCTAAATGTGAATGTTATTAAGCTAGGAATTTTTCCTAGCTTTTTTTATAGAGTACTATTAATGTAAGAGAAAAAGAGGGATAGGGACTTTTTTTAGTCACTCTCATAAAAAAATATGTATAACATTCCATCACAAATATTTTTGAATACGTTTTTATAAAAGTGGTATAATATAATCGAATAAGTATAAGTAATTATATTGTATTAGTTAATAAAATAATTTTTAAAAAGGGAGGAGGAGAAAATGAATAAGCTTAAAGATTTAGGTTTGTTAGTATTGCAAGTTGAAGTAGTAGGTTTCTTATTTATAGCGATGAATAAATATTTTACTAACACTACAAGCTTTTTTTACCTGAAGCTTTCACTCAAGATAAAAACAGATATTAAGGCATATAGTTTAGCTGCATTGGCGTTTATGATATTAGGTATTGCTCAATATTATGTGGTTGACTTATATGACAAAAATTAACTGGAAAAAAAGCGAGTGTAATAGAATACTTGGTAGAAGTAGCAGGAGTTTTTACTAGTATTTATCTATTTACAATTTGTAGATAATCTAGTTAAGTTTGCATTTCTGTTTGTGTTAGTTTCATTTCTATTTATAATGAGATATTTATACTTTTATAAGAAATTTCTCATAAGTTTATACTTTTGAATAATTGCAGGAGATAAACACTGTTTAAAGTGTAGAAATTTTTTTAGTTTAAAAATTTTAATTTGGAATGTAGGTATTCAATATAATTGTTGTACTGTTGTTGCTGGAATATATAGGGGAAAATAAAAATGGGGGTGACTTAAAAATCATGATTTTTTTAAGTCACTCCCATTTTTTTGTTTTATTTAATCCACTTTAATGAGTGATATTACTGTACTTTTTAATTCTACACATTCAGTTAGTTGTTTTTTTGATTTCTTCTTGTATATGATGAGAAATCATTATTAAGGTTAACTTGTCGTCAGCTAAGATATTGTTTTCTATCTGTACTGCTGTTCTTTCGTCTAATGCTGAGGTTGCTTCATCAAGAATTAAAATTGGATAATTTCTAATTAAAACTCTCGCAAGAACTAACCTTTGTTTTTCTCCTCCTGATAAGATTTCTCCCATATTAGATAAGTTGTGATCTAAGCCGTCAGGTAAAGCTTTAACTCTATCAGCTAAACAAACTTTTTCCAGTATGTTCCATATTTCTTCATCTGAATAACTATCATCTAAAGTTATGTTATATCGAATTGAACCGGTAAAGATAGATGTTTGCTGACTTACATATCCAATCTCTTTTGAGAAGTTAATATCATCTTGTATTTCAAGAGGATTTCCATCGATTAAAACTTTATCCTGGTTGGATTGTAATTTTTCCTAGTAGCAACTTGATTATAGTAGATTTTCCCAGAACCACTTTTTACCAATTACGGCGTATTTTTCCACCTTTATTTATATTAAAGTTGAAGTTTTTTTAATGACATGGTTATCTCCGAAACTATAATTAAAGTCTTTAAATTCAATATTTTCTTCAACGTGTGGATAAAGTGCTTCTTTAGCAGTCGCTTTAGTTATAATGCTGTTTAATATTTCTTTTTGTTCCGATTACCTTAATGTACAAATCAACCAATTGATTGATAGAAGTAAGGTATATGCCTAGTATAGTAGATACCGAAGCTATCGTTCCGATAGTTAATTCATTTTTTTAAAACTAAGTAAATCGCAAATATAAAAAAATTAATAATTCAAGTAACTTCTCGATACTTTGTAAAGTTAACTCAGCAAATGCCATTAATTTAGAAATACTATACTGTCGATCTTCTTTTTGAATCTGACTTTCTTTAACATTTTTTTGAGAATAAATTTATCTTACCGATATTTTTTTAAATCTTCATAGCCTGTTAAATATTCCTTTTAAAAACTCCAGAAAATTTCCCTGATAAAATTGATAAATTTGTATATCCTACACTAATTTTTATTACCGAACTTACCGCTTATTAAAAACATAGCTATTGATGATAATAGGGCGAATACAACAAATTTCCAGTTAATAAGCCATAAAAAAATACTACTGATGAGATAAATAATACAATTGCACTAAGTAAACCAGTTAATGGTGAGAATAAATATGCAGATAATAATTCAAGTTGATAAGTGTATTTAGTCATATGCTCACCAGAATCAACCTTATTAAATTCTGATTGAGACATAGTTTCTATATTTTTTTACTAATTCTATCACCTAGATATATTTTTCCATTGTTTAACTAATTGTGCAATTATAATTTTTAACCACGCTCTAAGCAATTCTACTATTATTAAAATACAAATAATAACGCCAACTTTTGTCCAAAGAGACCCTGTTTTGTATATTACAGAATCAACAATATCAACACGAGCGTATACAACATAAACAGTCCCTATTGATACTATTAGTGTTAAAATAAACATAATGGATAACTTTAATTTGTTCAATGTTATAACTTCTAAAAATATTTTTTTAATCATATTGCTCTCCTTTGTATATATTATATTTCTATAGAAGTCACTCAAAAATAGCGACTTCGAGACATCGATTTGTCAATTTCTCCATGAAGTTCCTTAGATCTCTAAAAGCTTTTTATAAGATGAGTTTAGACTACGAATACGAGCTCTCATATAAACTTTTTTTAAGATTTAGTTATTTTGAATTTCCTATAGTATTTATGTAATTTTAATTATACTGACTTTTTCGTGTCAAGATAATTAGAGTAAGTTTTCTGAAAATTATAAGTTTATATTGTTATCCTCATTTTTTCATACTATAATAAAGGTATAAATATAAGTTGGTGTTTTTATATTTCTCAAAAATTCCCCTTAATAGTTTGTTATTAAATTAGGGAGAATTAATAGGAGGAGGTATTTATGAAAAAAATATTTTAAAAATTTAAATATAGATTCTTATTAATTTGTTTTTCTTATTTTGTTAAGACAGTTATTTCTTATGAAAAGTAACTTTTTTAAATGCAGATGCTATAACTGTGCTTACTAATAGAAATCTACATAGTTTCTTTTGAAATTATCTTATTCTTATCGGTTACGTGGATTGTTATTATAGTAATTGATAGGGTGGTAAAGGTAAGAGAGGAGATTTTTTTATTCAAGATATTGGAATAGATGTTAAAGATAATTTGTCTACTAGCTTTTATAGAATTAGATATTGAAAAGTATAAAGATAACTCATCTGGTGTTTATCAATCTTGGTTTAACAATGATATTCAAATGATTCAAGAAAAAGGTTTGAGAAATATATTTGCTATAATATATAGTCTTTCTGGTGTGGTATTTTTCTTTATGCTCTATTAAAATATCACTGGATTATTTCTTTAATTACTATTATAGGAACAGGAATATTAATTTATCTTCCAAAAAAATTTTTTTAATAAAAAAACTTCATAATATGGGAACAGAGGTTACTAAAGAAAAATGAGAACTATGTTGCTTCGTTAGAGGAGACGATTTTAGGCTATGATACGTATTTCTCTTAATAAATTACAAATAATTCCTAAAAAGAATAGCTAATATAAGTAGAATTTTTGAAAAATGTATTTGTTAAACAAAGTAAATTGGAAAGTAATTATTATATGCTTAACTTTGGTTTAAAATGTGTTTTTTTCCAAGTGTTATTAGTTTTTTTGTTACAGGGTATTTAGTTGTTAAAGATAATTTGGAAATTGGTGCAGTTGCGGCTGTAGGAATGTTTGCTAATCTTGTATTTGATGGTATGAGCCAAATAGGTTATAGAATAGCATTTATTAAAGGAGCAAAACCTATTTTCTCTAAACATGATGAATTTATGTTAAAAAAATAAAGATACTCACTCACCTGTTGAATATTCTCTAAGAGAAACATTGTTTAAAAATTAAAAATTTATATTTCAGTTATGGTGACAAAGAAATCCTAAATAATGTGAATCTTGATATAAAAAGAGGGAATAAATATTTGATAAGTGGAGATAGTGGTGTTGGTAAATCAACATTATTTAAAAATAATTACAGGGCAATTAAGAAATTATGAAGGTAGTGTAGAGTATTGTAGTGTTGATTTGAAGAAATTATCTACTAAACAAATACTAGAAAAACTTACTATAATTCAGCAAGAAAATTTTGTGATTTTCAGGTACTGTTAAAGAAAATATAACTATGGGAGAAATGACAGAAGACAGTGAAGTAGCTAAATATTTAGAAAAAGTGGGCTTAACACAAAAGGACTTCTTATATTCAGAAGTAGAAGTTCATGGAAAAAAATCTTTCAGGAGGACAACGCCAGAGATTGGCTATAGCTAGAGCGTTATTTAATGGAAAAAGAATACTTTTAATTGATGAAGGAACATCAGCTTTAGACAAAGAATCAGCAAAAAGTTTAGTAGAAATGCTGTTAGGAAATAAAGAATTAACGATAATAATGATTAGCCATGATATAAGTGATGAACTAAGAGAAAAATTTGATAATATTATAAAATTGTGATACAAGTGAAGTTAGTAAAAAAATAATATAGATTGATATAGAAGAATGAAAGTAGTGGAGTGGCTCAAAAATAGATTTCTCAGAAAATAAGATTTAGAGTCACTCCCATTTAAAAAGGAGGACAAGCATGAGTTATAAGTTTATGAGTGATGCTCTAGATAACAATTTAATGCCTATAGGTAAAAAGTGATTTTTTTAAATTTATTTAAAGATTTAGAAATAGGAGAAGGAGATATTTTAATTGCGCATGTCTCTCTTAGTAAATTTGGTTATATAATCGGCGGTGCAAGATGTGTTTATGAAGCACTTATGGAAAGATTAGGAGAAAGTGGAACGCTTGTTGTTCCAACGCAATCTTTAGAAAATATGTCTCCAGAGTATTGGGAATATCCTAAAGTTCCTCAGGAATGGATAGAAAAAATAAAACAGGAAAGTTTATCTTATGATGTTAATCTATCTAGTACACGAGGTATGGGAAAATTTAGCGAGTTTGTTATGAATCTAAAACATTCTGTTAGAAGTTCTCATCCACTATATTCTTTTTCAGCAGTAGGAGAAAAAGCACTGGAAATAATAAAAGAGCACCCATTAGATGATGGCTTAGGATACAATTCACCATTAGGGAGATTGTATGATCAAAATGCCAAAGTTTTGTTATTAGGAACTGATTTTGAATCTAATACAGCATTGCATCTTGCAGAGTATTCGTTAAATAGAAAAAAATAATAAAAGAAAGTGCCAATGTAGATGGAGAGTGGTTAGAATTTTCTAATATCGAATTAGATATATATGATGATTTTTTTAACAGTTCAGAAAGAATTCATGGAAAATTGTAAGGAAAGTTATCAAATAAAAAGAGATTCAGAAAACATCAGTTCTTTTGTATAGATTTAAAAAGTTGCGTAGATTTTTGCGAAAGAATACTATAGGAAAAAGGAAGAAGTGAAGTAGATGGAGCATGATTTTTATATTAAAATTTTTCAAATTGTTACCATTTCATTTTCATATTATAATAAATATAGTAATTCTTTTATATGTTATGGAAAATAAGGGAGAAATTTTTGGGAAGGACCGATCCAAAAAGACCTAAATTTTAACAAAGTGTATATGACAACTCATAGACGTAGTGAGTTTATTGATATCTAAATTCGCTTTATGAAAGCTTTTTTTAGATATCTAATAAACTGTGCGGGGTGACTCGACAAAAATCGATTTCTACGAAATCACGATTTTTGAGTCACTCCCATATTATTAAAAATTTTAGAATAAGACATGAGAGACTATGGAATAAAAAAAGGAATTGATTTATGAATAAATATGTGAGTGTTTTTAAAAAAAATATTGATTTTATAAAGTATTTTTCGATTAACTTTATAACATTAGCGCAATCATTTGTCAGCATCAGTATTATCTGGTCGATCTATGAAGAAACTAAAAATCCATTATTGATAGCTATTTTTGGTGTGTTGACTCAATTACCAGCTATAGTTTTTGGACCATTAATATCAAAAGTGTTAGACAGGTTTAATATTGGAAAAGCAATGTTCTTGTTTTTTTACTACTAAGAGCTTGTATTTTTTTCTGATTATATTCTTATTACCGTTTAATGATAAGATATCTTTAAGTATTATAGGATTATTGATAGGTTTGAATAGCGTTATAGGAATTCCTTTATCAGCGGGAGGAGATATAATAATAAAAGAGGTGTGTGATGATGAACAATTAGTAACAGCTAATGCATTGATGATAATATTTTTTTCGACATCTCTTATATCTTTGGTCTCGATTTCTGTTGCGATAATGGGAGTGCTAGGTAATAATAGAATAGCTTTTATAATAGGTGCTGTATTATTTTTTTCATTTCAGCGATAATAATAAGTACAATAAAAAAAGTGACGAGATATTTAGTAACAGTGAAAAACAGACAGGAAAAAAATATACAATATTTAGTTCTATGAAGTATATTGTAAAAAAAATAGTGAGATATTTCTTATGACAATTAATACGACATTGTGGAATATGTTCACTTGGGGAAGTTTCATCGTTTTATTACCAATATATGTAGAACAAAAATTTAAATAATGATAGTGTAGCGTATGGAATATTAAATTCTTTACAATCTGTTGGTATTATACTGGCTTCACTTATAATAGGTTTGCAATTTATATCAAAAAAATTAAAATAGAAAAAAATTAATTTGCTTAGGTATTATAGTGCATTGTTTATTATTGATACTGTTTTATTTTTAGTACGAATATTATTCTTTCAGTAATCATACTTATTATAGCAGGAATCGCTTCAGCACCAGTACTAATTTATAAAGCAACATTCTTCCAAAGAAAAATTTCTAGAAAAAAATAATGGGGCAAGTATTATCATTAATTCTAGTTTTAGGAAGTGTCTTGTATTCTCTAGGAGGTATAATAATAGCGTTTCTGATAGAAAAATTAGGAAAAGAATATTTTTCATATATAAATTTATATTTTTTTAATTATCATTATAGTAATATCACTAATGAGTCTTAAAAAAATATCTTAGATTTATTGGATATAAATTAAAAATATTTTTTTCGTAGTGAATTAAAGAGAGTAGTTAATATTTATTTTTTTGTTATGAGAGTAGAGTGTAATTTGATATAATATTGATAGAAGGCAATTTAAATACTAAGTTGTAATAGAAAATAGATAGTATTGGGAGGAGTTATTGTGAAAAAAAGGTTTATTGATTGTGTTTGAAGGGCTTGACGGTTCAGGAAAGACAACACAAATAAATTTACTAGAAGAGTGGTTTAAGAAAAATAAGAAGTTAGTACATAGTACAAGGCAGCCCACAGATTTTTTTATAGGAATGATAAAAGAGTTAAAGATTATCTAGAGGATGGAATTGTTCCTAATATGTATTCTATCGCACTTTTAGCTGCTGCTGATAGAACTTATCAAAAACGAACTAGAGATTAAACCTACGCTTAGTAAAGGGATAAATATAATATCAGATAGATACCTGTATAGCTCACTTGCATTTTTTTAAAGCTAGAGGAATAGAATATCAAGAAATTAAAAATATAAATAAAGATATTGAAGAACCTGATATTGTTATCTTTTTGATATGTATCCAGATAAGGCTTTGGAAAGAGTGAGAGTTCGAGATGGTAAAAAAACATTAGATTTGAAGAAAAAAATGATAATACTTTTTATACAAGTAAGAAATAACTTTTTAGAAGTTTTACCCAAAGATGCACTGATAATAGACTCATCTAAAAGTATAGAGGAAATTCATAAAATAATAATAAATCATATAGAAAAATATGAAGGAGGAGCAAAATGTTCGCAGATAGATATATAGAAAGAGTGATTAAAACAAAGTCTCATTTATGTGTTGGATTGGATCCTGATTTGAAGAAGTATCCAACTTATATTTTTAAAGCAGGCGGAGGAAGAATATGGTAGAACTCCTGAAGGCGCAGCTAGTGCGATTTTAAGATTTAATAAGGAAATAATTGATTTAATATACGATAAAGTGCCAGCTATAAAACCTCAATTAGCATATTATGAAAAATATGATTCTTTTGGAGTGGATGCTTTTTGGAAAACAGTAGAATATGCTCAAAGTAAGGGAATGATAGTTATAGCTGATGCAAAAAGAGGAGACATTGGTGATACGTCAAATGCATATGCTGAAACATTTTTTTAAAAACTCTAGATAAGGAGAGTTGGGAATCAAAACTATCGATTGATGCTGTAACGGTAAATCCATATTTAGGAAGTGATGGATTAAATCCTTTTATTAAACTTGGTGCTGTGAAAAATAAGGGAACTATTATTTTAGTTAAAACGAGTAATTTATCATCAGGAGAAATACAAGATAATGTTATTGAAGGTAAGAATCGAACAGTTTCTGAATTAGTATGCGACTATATTAATAATAATATCAAACAAGTTGGAAAAATATGGTTATTCAGATATCGCAGCAGTAATTGGTGCAACGTATCCAGAAGAACTAAAAAAATTTAGAGCTATCTTGAAAAAAATCTTTATTCTTAGTTCCAGGATTAGGTTATCAAGGTGGAAGTATAGAGGATATAAAAATATGCTTTTGATGAAAAAAAGGTTTAGGGGCAATATTAACATCCTCAAGAGCAATAAACTACGCGTATAGAGATATTAATAGTTCAGAAGAGGAAGTAAAAAAATAGCAATTTTAAATAAAGTAATAGAAGATAATAATGCTATTAATACTATGTTGGAGAAAGAAAAATAAGATAATTTGGTAATAATGTTACCAATAAGCTAAAGTACTTTCATATTAAATTTAATTATGTATTAAAAATAAGTACAACAGAAAGGGGAAAATAATTATGATCCTATGATTGAAAAAAATGTTTAATGATAATTTACTAAATTTTTAAAATTATTGTTGAACTAGTAGATTATTTAAGGGTTAAGTACGGTGAAGAACCGTCATTTACATTTGCTTGTTTTAAAAAAATGGGTTAAATACAGAGCAAACTGAAGATTTGCTTATATTCTATTCGGACATTACTGATGAAATAGCAACTGAGGATATACATTTATTAGATAGAAATTTATTAATAGAAAAAAACTAAAGAAAAAAATTCCAAATTTGACAGATGATAATAAAATTGGAGAAATAGTAGAAAGTTATATTAATTGTTGTTTTTTTGTTAAAAAGATAAATAAATTATAGTATCAGATTAAGTTATTACTAAATCAAGAGTCTGTTTTTTTGAAATTAATGGGAGAATAAAGTGAGGAAGAATATATTCAATGATTTAAAATTAGTACATATGTTGTTAATTATGAAGAAGGTAGTTAGAAATTATGAAATCAAAGAAAGATTTTTGAAAAAAATTACTAATTTATATATTTCGATTATTATAGTAGTAGATATTATAAATAGATATATGATAAATAATTACATATTATATATTTTAAAACAATATTATGTATGTAGGGTATTTTTATAATGATTCTCGTGTTTCTTTTTCAATAAAAAAATAAGAAGAGAAAAAGTGAAGAAAAGAGTTAAAAGACAAAAAGAAAGGGAGGTTGTATAATTAAATTAGACATTTGGTGTATTTTATTCCTCCAAGGGAGTGACTCAAAAATCGAGATTTTTGAAGAAACAAGATTTTATCGAATCTCCCCACAAAGTTTATTAGATATCTAAAAAAACTTTTTATAAAGAGAATTTAGATATCTATAAACCACTGCTTCTACGAATTCTCATATACACTTTTTTTAAAAATTTAGGACTTGCGTGTTATCCTATTTTTTTATTGTGTTAGGATATTTTTCTTTTTTTCTACTTAGAACATTATCACTTTTTTCATTCACATATTTTAGAAAATGATGGATTTTTTTATTGTAGTTTTTAGTTAATGTATGATATACTGAACATACAGATCGAATAGAAGCCCCTGCTGTATATTACAGTGGGGGCTTTTTCTAATAAGAGGGGAATGGTCACTTATGGAGAAAAATATATAAAACTCAAAACAGAGAGAATAGATTTATTAGTGAAAAGAGGTATGACTATAGAGGAATCTAGTAAAAAAATACTTGAAAAAGTATAGTCATTATAATCTAATAAATGCTTATAAAAAAATCCATTTTTTTGGAGAATAAAGGTAATTATCCAGCAGGAGCTAATATAAATGAGGACTACTATATTTTTAGGAACTATACCAGAATATTTTTGAGGCGTTATATCAATTTGATAGGAAATTAAGATTAATTTTTTTAGAAGAAATATTAATTATCGAGGAGAAATTAAAACACGCTATAATTCAATCTTTTTATGATGTTCATACTAATTACTACCAGAACAAAAACAGTTTCTGAAACTTTGCATAAGGAGAATGAGTATTTACGAAGAGTTTATTATAATAGGGAAACTTTTAGTGTTGAAGAAATAGAAGAAAAAAAGTGGTCATAGATATACAGTAACAGATGGAATAGAGTATGACTTAGCTACCCTTAAGTACATGAAGCCTAAGAAAAAGAGATATACAAATGACACTGTCTATGATGAGATTATGACAATGATATATTCAAATATAGGAAGGCAAAGGAAAAAGAAAGCATATATAAAAAAATATATAGATGAACACACATATCTCCCAATGTGGGTTTTAATGAATATTATGACATTTGGAAGTGTTGGTAAATATTTTTAATATACAAATAAATGAAGTTAAAGAAAAAAATATTAGAAAAAAATTTAATATAGCAGGGGATGGAGGATTGCTTATAAACAGTGTTAATTTTTTTCTAGAATACTAGAAATTCTGGGTATTTATAGGAATATTACAGCCCATAATGAGAGATTTTATTGCACTAGTACCTCGATTCCAATAGATGATAATTTTATGAAATTCATAGATAAATTGCCATATTCAGAAGATGTTAAGAGACTAGCTGGAACAAAACCATCATATTAATAAAAACAAGAGGGAAAAACTATCTAGTGTAAGGAAGAGTATATATTCATTAATGTTTTCTATATCTATATTTCAAGAAGCCGATGAATTGACATTATTTAAGGACAAAATTAAAGTGGAGTTGGAGAAACTACGTTCATCATTACCAGAAAGGTCTTATGAATTTATAAGAAAAGAGATGGGAGTTAAATTTTGATTGGTATAATAAATTAGGAAAATAAGAGGAAATATTATGAAAAAGAGTTAAAAACAATAGAAATAAATTACGTAATCCTGACTGCATCTCATGATTTAGTGAGATGGGGTTGTTTTTTTATTATTTTTAAGATTCACCGAATCCGATAGCGAAAAATAATTTCCTTATCACAAATTAAAAAGAAAAAAAATAAACTTAATATTCAGAAAATATTGACTTTAAGAGAAAAACACGTTAATATAGTTAAAAATAGGAGAGTAGGTTCTAGAAAAATAGTAGAATTTGATGAAGAAAAATCATCGTAAATTGGATAATAAATTAGTAAAATAAGAGGAAATATTATGAAAGAGATAATTAGTGTTGAGAGTCTTAGTAAAGATTACAGAATAAAAATAGAGTTAGCTTTTTTTAATACAGAAAAGACAGTTAAAACAAGCGTTGAAGGATATAAATTTTTAGTATTAAAGAAGGAGAAATTGTAGGATACATAGGAAATAATGGAGCTGGGAAATCTACAACAATAAAATTACTGTTAGGAATACTAACTACTACAAAAGGTTCAATAAAAGTGTTCGGTAAAAGATCCGTTTGTAAACAGGCAAAAAAATGCTAAAAAAACATAGGTGCACTATTCGGACAAAAAAATCACATTTATGGTGGGATTTACCACTAATTGATTCTTTTGAGTATTTATCAAAAAAATCTATGAAGTAGATAATAAAGAATGGTTAGACTATTTGATAACAGAATTAAAATGTAAAAAGAGTACTTATATCAACCAGTAAGGCAACTATCTTTAGGTCAAAGAATGCGTGGGAGTTTATAGCTAGTATTATTCATAAACCTCAACTGGTGTTCTTAGATGAACTGACAATCGGTTTAGATATAGAAACAAAGAAGAAAAATTATGGAATTAATACTAAAAATAAAATGAGAAGTATAATACTACTATCATACTAACAACCCATGAGATTTCTGATATTGAAAAAGTATGTAAGAGAATGATTTTTGATAAGTGATGGAGAAATTAATTATGATGGTGAAGTGAAGAGCTTCAGCAAATTTTTTTAATAAATATAAAAAAATTAAAAATGTACGGAAAGAATATAGTAGATTTAGCTAAAGAAGGAATATTGCCTTTACGTACAAATATTGATTCTAAAGAACTTGTTTTTGATGAAACTAAATTTAATGTGTTAGATATAATAAAACTACTACCGAATGAAAGTATTATTACACAAACTGAAGTATTGGACTTAAATCTACAAGAAGTATTGCTTGTGAAAGATAAGACGGGTGATAAATATGAATAGATTTTTTTGCTTATACTTTATATCAATATAAAAGTTTATTACAATACAAATTTAATACAGTAATGCAGATAATTGCATCACTTTCTATGGTATTAATACAGTATAGTATCTGGATATATGTTGAAAAAAATACAATTCTAAAAAAATATTGATGAAATAATAACTTATGTTCTGTTTGCGATTATTTTACAAATAGTTTTACCTATAAAAAAATAACTACTAATTTTGTATCTGAGAAGATTTTAAAAAGGTACTATTATTAATTATTTGAATAAGCCTAATAGATTAATAGTTATAACGTTTTTTTCACTACTTTAGGAAATTTTTCTATAAATTAAAAATTTCAAGTACTGCCGATTTTTAGTTATTTATATTTTTACTGTTTTTATAATTTAATATTTAGAACTATATCTCTTAAGAGATTTGTACTTTTTTTATATTCGTGTATATTTTGAGTTATATTATTGCTTTTTATTAGGTTATATTATTGCATTATTATCAACAGTATTTATAAGAATAAACGGTGTATCTGAATTAGTCAATGCTCTTCTTATTATTTTTCGGTGGAGGGTTGCTACCTTTTAGATTTATATCCGAAACTATTATTAAGAATATCAGAGGTAACTCCATTTTACGCTGTAATGTATGCACCTATTTCTATTATTGTACATGATAATGATTTAGGAAAAGTCTTATTTATTCTTGGTATACAGATGTTTTTGGTTAATCATATTATTGATAATTTCAAAAAGACTATCAAGATATGTATTTAATAAGTTTGATATAATGGGAGGTTAATATGAAGAAACATTTATATTTATATGTAGAGTTTTTTTAAAATGGATGTAAAAAGGATATTGAGTTATAAACTAGATTTTATTATAGGAAATTTTTGGTTATTTACTAGATACTCTTACAACATTGTTTGTATTACTTTATTACGCTTAATTATACAGAATTAATCGGTGGCTTTTTCTTTATATCAATTGTTGTTTTTATATGGTTTTCTAACATTAACATCGGCGTTATGGGAATTTTTTTCTTCGTTACAACTTTAGAAGTCCCATATTTAATTCAAACTGGGGAACTTGATTTGTTTTTATTAAGACCACTAAATATTCTTTATCAATTTATTATTTTTTTCAATTAGATGAGGAAGCTTTTATTTGAGCTAATTACAGGTATAGTAATTGTGATTTTTTTCATTGTATAACTTAGATATTGATGTAAATTATTTATTTATAATAAAAATTCATTTTGTTTACAATATCTGCGGTTTTTGGTAAGAGAGGCTATATATTTAGCATTAGTATCGATTAGTTTCTTTTTCGATAACAAATGATGGTATAAAATCAGTTTTTATGGCAATTATATCAATTAGCAAATTATCCAGTTAATATTTATCCGTGTTTTATTAAAGTAGTACTAATAATTATTCCATTCGCGTTTGTGGGATATTTCCCAGTGGTAAATTTAATAAATTCGCATGATAGTTTTTAATATAGAAACATGGTTTTTTTAATATTATTTGGACCGCTTCTACTTATATTAATCTATAAAACAATATGGAATTTCGGATTAAAAAAATATCAAAGTACTAGGATCATAATAGTTAAGAAGGTTAGAGAGTTATAAGAAATAAGAATAAAGTGAATCACATAGGAGGTGTTCTTTATAGAATTTAATGTTAAATTAGTGAGAAGTTTGTATTTATGTTTGAATTTAATTTTTGAGTGTTTTATATTCATACATAACGGTGAAATTTATATCAGTATATAATTTTCCCTATATATTTTTATTTTGTTAATAACGACTTTGATAGAAATATTTATTTTTCTTAGACACTAGTTATTTCAGATTATTAACTAGTATAAAAACAAAGTATTTTTTTATTATATATTAATAGCTTTTTTTCAGTAGTAGTGTTTATTCTTAAAAAAATAACATAAATTTATACTATGTCTTAACATTTTTATTTTTGTTTATTACTTATTAATATCGATAGTGCTACTTAATTACAATTTATTTGTAATAGAGGAAAGTAAATCTATCAAAGCTGGAGTGACAGATATATCATTATATAGCAACTTGTCTAAATTGCTTGGTTTTTTTCTTTAGGTAGTTATATTTATAAGGTGAATATTGATGAATATTTAATAGTATTTATAATTATGTTTGTATTATTTTTCAAGTTTTAAAATAAATAATTTTAAAAATGAAACTGAGAAAAAAATTCTGAGAAATTAGTTTTTAATAAGCTGAAAAGAAAATATATTATTATCAATACAGCGTTATTATCAGGAGCAGCAGTGTTTTTTTATACCGTTGTTTATAAAAACAATTAGCGGCTAGGAATTTAATACAGTATTCTAGTATTATATTTTTTTATACCAGGTCTAACAGTAGTTTTTATTTTTTTAATACTTACTAAGAAATATGATATAAATTTAAATAAAAATACTTATGTCTTACATAATTTTGGATATAGTATTCTTTATATTGGTTATATGTGAGGTGTTTTTATCATTACAAGTAATATTATTATCTTTAATAGTGGCACTTGGGGTATCAATCAGTATAAAATTAAGAACTAATTTCATAAAAAAATTAATGATAAAGACTATAGAAAAAGTATAGTTCAAATTTTTTTCGAATAAGTGCACCTGTATTTACTATTATTTTTAAGTTTTGTAGGATTATATGTAGAAAACATTGCTTATTATATTTTTATTAATAAATGCAATTTCGGCTATTCATGTGTTGTATGTGAATTTAAGAAATAGAGAGCATACTTTATTAGATTAAGGAAAAGTTTTTTTAGAAAAAAATTTTAAAAATGAAAAATTAATAAAACAATGTATACTTAGTTTTTTTAGAAATAGCTAGGTGTACATTGTTTTTATAAAAAGTGTATATAATAACTCATAGACGTGGGGGATTTACTATAAAAAAATAAAGAATAATTTTTTGAAAGCGTTTTTTTATTTTTATTGCTTTTTATACAATGTTTATATTACAATAATACTGTAAAAGTATACAAAAAGCATAAGGGAGGGAGTTAAATGGTAAAACTATTAACAGTAAAAAGATTTAGCATATAAATATAAAAAAATTCTAGTGATTACGCGATTAAAAAAATATTTCTTTTTCTGCGGAAAAAGGCGATATGATTGCACTTATAGGTAAAAAGTGGTTCAGGGAAAACTACGATAATTAATTCTACATTAGGATTGTTTTCTAATATCGAAGGTGAGGTATCTTTCGGTGAAGGAGTGTCTGTTCAAGATGTGGACTACTGTATGCAAAATCAATCAGTAGATTGGTACTTAAATGTATACGACAATATTTATATGGGGCTATTATACTCTCAAAAATACTATTAGTAAGAAAAGTGTAGATGATATTATCGCTGTTCTAGGTTTAAAAAGGTAAGGAGAAATCTGACCCTAACTGAATTATCTGGTGGACAATTGCAGAGAGTACAAATAGCAAGAAGTCTAGTATCTAATTCAAAAATATTATTTTTTTAGATGAACCTACTACAGGATTAGATGTAGTATTATCAAAAAAATATATTAGAATACATAAAAAAATAATAATAAAGAACATGCTGTATTTATATCTTCTCATGATTTAGATCTTATAGAAAAGTATTGTAATAAGATAATTTATATAAACGACGGGGAATGTTTATACTTTGGGGAAATGAGCACATTCTTAAGAGAATATAATAAAGAAATAGTATACAATATTTCTTACAATGGTGAATTAAGTAAAGATATAGTAGAGAAATATAAAGATACTATTACAATCGTTGATGATAAAAATTTAAAAAAATTTTTCTTGGAAAAAGAAGAGGAAATTTCGAATGTATTAAAATTATTATTGGCAGAAAATATTACAATAGGAAGTCTACAGAAAGAAGAAATTACCTTGAAGAGAATATTGGAATTGGAGGAGTAATTATATGAAAAATGTAATTAAGAATTTTTGAGCAACATCGTATATAGAATATAAGGCGATTGAAAAATAATAAGCAGATTATATATACTCAGCTTATGGTTCCAATTTTGTACTTTGTATTTTTTTGGATTTGGGATAGGGAACTCTTTTTCAAGTTTAGCTTTTTAAAGGAGAAAATGTTAGCTATATTGAATATATTTTTCGTTGGAATAATTGGAGTAATACTAAATTCTCAGATGAATCAGTCGGTTTATAGGGTGAATTTAGACAAAAAAATGGGGACTTCTAGCGTATAAAAGAATAAAAAGGAACATCAGCTATTTCTTATTTTTTTAGGGAAATTAGTATTTCCATTAGGAATCACAATAGTACAAGTATTACTAATCTACTTTTTTTATCGTTCTTCTTAGGGATAAAAAAATACAAATAATTCCTTTCTTAAAAGTATTAATTATTGTAATTATTAGTCTAGTATTTTGGTTTTCTCTTGGGGTTATTATCTCATTAGGAACTGTATCATATAGAACTAGAGATCTTATCTTAGGAACATTATTACTACCGATAATTTTTTTGCTGCACCGACTTTTTTTATAGTTTAGACAATTCTAAGGTGCTATACTATATATCAAAAACTTAATCCATTAACTTACCAATTAACGAGTATGAGAACTATAATTTTTGATATGGATCTTGATATAAATACTTATGTTACAATATTCTTAAGTCTAATAATGTTTGTTTTTAGCAATAAGCGTGATAATAAGATCAGAATTATTAGGTGATGAGAGATAAAAACAATGTACACTTAGTTGTGATAGAGTCGACTAAGTGTACATTTGTTTTTATGTAAAATGCATTATCGAGATTTTTCGTATTGATAACATTGTATTTTTCATATTAAAAATAATGGTGTAAAGTTTAATAACACTATAAAAAAATAAAAATTATACAGAATATAAAAATTTTCTACATACATAATAGGAGGTATTGATAATGGACAGTACATTAGGATCTATAGTTGCAACTATAACTATTGCTTTTTCTATATTTTTATGTTTAGAAGAAATTCTCAATCTATTTTCAAAAAAAGAATAAACGACAATTACTGGTGGAATTGATACCGACAGTTATATTTTTGTATTTTTCTTTCCAAAGGCGATCAAAATTGCTATAATTTTTAGTAGTTGAGATTATTTTTATATATTATAGACTGTCGTGATGAGAAGAAAAAAATTCTACGAAATAAAAAAATATGAATTGAAAAATTTAAAACCAGTTTATGGCTGATTGTTATAAACTGGTTTATTTTTTTAGATTTTATAATAGATGTGAAATGTGATATGATTTTTTTCCTTTTTCACTATAAGAGAGTAGTGATATCTGATATAATGTAAAGAAGTGAAATATATAAATTGATAAGATTATAGATTTAATGAAATCTACTAAAGGAGCTTTTTGTATGATAAAAATTAGTTGTTACAGAAATAACAACGTAAAAGTAGGATACAATTGAACGATATAAAAGGCTTGCTATTAAGGAGTTTCAACGAATTAGATATAGAAAAGAATAGGTAGAAATATTTTTTTGATATGTTATAGGATTTAAATATTCTTTATAGAAAACATAAATCGTTTAAAAAGTTTAGTAATCGTTAGAGAGTATAAAGTTATTAAAAAGAAATATTAGGAAGACTATTAATGAAAAAAATAAAGGAGAATGTATTATGAATAATAAAAATTTTAAAGAATTGGAAAGAATTTTAAACTCGGAATGGAGGTTTTTTTGGGACTGAAAATAACGAGGAAGTAGCTGTAGATAATGAATTCATATGTGATTTAGATAATAATTTTATTAATATTTTTAAGTGATTTTTTTATAGTGTAGAATCTATAAATCTATTAAATAAAAGAATCTGAAAGTTTTTTTAAAAGATGAAATATCTCTAAAAAAATTGCTAGTCAGCATAGTAAACTTTTTAAGGTTAAAGCTGTTCTTTAGAATAGAATTAAACAAATGTTTAAATATTATAAAAAAATAAATTTGATTTTTAAAAAAATTATTATTTAGATATTCCTATATTTGAAGATATAACATCAATATGGAGTTTTTATAATTTCAAAAATAGAAGATGATGACTATGCAATTGAAAAAATTTTTTTACATTTTCGTTGATTTATAAATATTTAGAAACCCCATCTTATTATAAAGAATATCTTTGGTGGAGTTATAAAGATTATCTAGAGAGTGATTTTAAAGATACTGCTAAATACATAATAATAACATTAAAAAAATTATAGATAAATATATAGAAAAATATGAACAGGTCATGTTATCAGGCTCTAACTTTTTCTAGGAATGTGTTATCATTAGTTAATATAGAGGATTTTAGAGTATTTGATAATTTCTTTAATATCAATAAACTTACCAGTGATTTCTATGAGGCAGTGAAAAATGCTAATAAATTAGAAAAGGAAGTTAATTTAGAAAAGTATGCTTTTTACTACACTTAATTGTTATGCCTCAATGAAAATAGATGATGATAATTATATAACTTTTAATGGCATTGATGAAAAAAATAATTATAAAAGTGGATGCATTTTTTTAACATATTAAAAAAATTTAGTAGGAAACCTACGTTATGTAAAAAAATCTCTGATGAGACTAGATATTATACTAGTAATAATAAATCTATTACTTTTTGAACAATATAAGAGTGCGAATCCAAAAGCAAATATGAATAGAATGTTTACTTGTTGTGAAAGAAAAATTACTAGCAAAAATTTATAGAATTAAAGAAAGATAAGGTGGAATTAGCAGTAACTATATCTCCTTGTATATTTTTGTGAAAAGAGCAATAAATTTATTAAATCATTGTTCTGAAGAAGATAGAATAAAAAAATTAAAACTACAAAAATCAAATACAGTAGAAGGTGGTATGAATCCTTTAAAAGTTATAGAATGTGATAATTTTTTTCTAAAGAGATATTGGAAAAAAATAGAGAAAAAAATAAGTAAAAAAAGTTAATATTAAAAAAACGCTAAGGAGAAATCCAAAGCGTTTTTATTTTTTTATGTTAAATCAAGTATCTATTCAAAGCCGACTGTTTCTATATAATAATGCAATATCTCTCGATTTTTTTGTTATAATACAAAAAGAGGCGAAAGGGTTTTTGTTATAACACAAGAAAGAGGTGAAGGGAAATGAAGGGAGAATTATCGAAAATAATAAAAAAAGAAAAATTATAACGATAAAAGGAATTATATATTCAAAAACTATTTGAATATATAATAAAATCTAGTCTAGATGAAGTTTCATCTAATATCAAAGGAAAAAAATTTTTGAAAAATGTAATTTAGCATTAGTATAAATTATATAAATGCTTTTTTTCTTATTTTTTTATTTCTAATTTCAAGGAGGTAATAAACATGTCAAAGTTACAAATTTCAATTTTTTTCAGGGATTTCTATTTTTACTAGTAGTAATAGGAAGAATAATGGAAAATAATTATTCATTGAAATCAGGGGTAGCTATATTGGCTATAATGTCATTTGTGACAGGGTATAATATGGCATTTCAAAATCGAATAGATTTATTTGCAGGCTCAGGATTAAAAAGCAGATGTAGCTAATTTACCTAATGAAGTAAAAAAATAAATATAGGGGAGCAACATTAAGTTGTGGAATATTCTCATTTATTATGGGTATATATTTAATATATACTATATTTTTATAAATAATTAAGGAATAAAAGGTTGAAATAAACTTATATAAATTAGAGTTATTTCAACCTCCTATATTTGGCTATACAACAATATTTTTAGAGATAAGTTAGTTATGTACTTGAGATAAATAATAAAAAAATTTTAGTGTATTAATTTAGTAAATTAAGGAGGATAGTATGCTAAAAAAATGATATTAATGTCTTTACTAGTGGTAGGTGCCAGTTTATTAATATTATCAAACAGCACAACAGTTATGAAAAATTGGAGGGATAATAATGATAGCGGGTACATTGTATGGAGCATTTGAATTATTATTTAGAAATAGTGTTGAATTGCTTTCAGGTTCTAAAATTACAAAAAAAGATTTAAAAAAATTTACCTTTTAGAAATACAAAGGAAATATAGAAAAAAATTACAATAGTAGTGGGTATTATTTGTTTAATAGTGAGCGTATTATGTTTATACGGGATTAGTTATAAATTATAGTGAGTTATATATTTAAAAAAATAGAAAAATTATACTAAAGAAGAAATAATTTATCATTGTAAGTTATTAGCTGAGGATAATCTTGTAACTGATTATAGTGTAAGTTATACAAGTGGAGAAATTTTTTTAGACTTGGAGTAGGGCAGTTAACATGAAAAAGGTTATGATTTTTTTAGCTAATATAAGAGAAGATAGCTCTTTGTCAAGTTCGGGGCATGAGAAAAAAATTCATTCTAGAAATATAGGTAGCATTTTGCTGCTTAGATTTTTCTCTTAATTTAAAGGCTTTTAGCCAGTTGAGGAGGTGAAGTCTCCGAAACAAAATACCACCCGCTATGCGGATGCAAGATAAAAAGTTAAACATTGAAAAAAATCATCCTTTCTTGATAAAAATAAGAGTAGTTCAAGCTCTAAAATAAAGAAAGGATGATTTTAATTATGACAAATAAACATAATAGTTTATCGCATACAAAGTGGTTATGTAAATACCATATTGTATTTACACCTAAGTATAGACGAAAAAAATAGAGTTTAATCAATACAAACGAGATATAGTAGATATAATAAAAAGGTTATGTAAGTACTGTAGGATTGAATGAAAGTGCAATAAGAAAAATATATCAGAGAACAAGAATCGCATGATATTGCGATAGACAAACTAATAACAAAAGAATATACAAATCCATTTGGAGATTAGAAAAAATAGATAAACCTGTTTAACGGGTAGCGGGCGTTAAAAATACAATAGGGCTTGAACGAATGTAAAAGCCAGTGCCTTGAGGTGCGTGTTAGTAACAAAGGGTTATACCCTGAAGAGAAAACCACCCCTTTTCAGGGGTGGTCATTATTTTTTAGGTTTTATAATAGATGTGAAATGTGATATGATTTTTCCTTTTTCACTATGAGAGAGTAGTGATATCTGATATAATGTAAAGAAATAAAATATATAAATTGATAAGATTATAGATTTATTAAAAATCTATTAAAGTGGGAGAACGAATCAGGTATAGAAAAGAACAGGTAGAAATATCGTGGATATTATAGAATTTAAGTAATTTTAATTGTAAATATAAATAGTTTAAAAAGTTTAGTAACTGTTAGAAAGTATTATTGTAAAAATAAAATGCTATGGAATAATCCAAATAGTTTCTATTCTGTTGCACTTGATTTTACAACTTATCTCTATTAAAAAAAGCGTGATATGATGGAAGATTAAGATAGTATTAATTTTATGGAGGGAAGTGATGGATAATATAATAAATGTAAAAGGTCTAAAAAGAAGTTTTAAGACTCCGAAAAAAATGGTGAATTTGAAGCTATAAAAGGAATAGACTTTTCAGTGAAAGAAGGAGAAATTTTTTTGGTTTACTTGGACCAAATGGTGCGGGTAAAACAACAACGATAAAAATTTTGACTACGATGCTTGCTCCAAGCGAAGGAGAAGCAAAAGTGTTTGGGTTTGATACTTTTTCGGAAGCTAAAAAAAGTTAGAGAATGTATTAATTTTGTTTTTTTGGTGGTGAGAGGAGCCTTTATTGGAGGCTTAGTGCAAGAGATAATTTGGCATATTTTTGCAGATTTATACAAAATTCCTTCTAAAGATCAAAAAGAATTAATTGAAAAAAATTAATAGCTCAAGTGGGGTTAAGTGAGTTTATAGATAAAAAAAGGTAGAAACTTTCTCAAAAGGAATGAAACAAAGACTTCAAATTGCAAGAGCATTGTTAAATAATCCAAAAAGTAATATTTTTTTAGATGAACTGAGTATTGGATTAGATCCAGTAGGAGCAAAAAGAATTAAGAGAATTAATTAAAAAAACTGTCTAAAGAAGGAGTAACTATTTTACTAACAACTCACTATATGCCAGAAGCAGAAGAACTTTGTGATAGAATTGCGATAATAAAAAAAGGTAAGTTACTGGCTATAGACGATGTAGTAGGTCTCCAAAATTTAGTTTCTAACGAAAGAAAAGAAGAAATAAAAGCAAAGAAAGAACGCGAACAAGAAGAGAAAAATAAAAAGAATTTAGAAATAACGTTAGAAGATATTTATATAGAACTATTGGGGGATGCATAATATGTTGAGAGCAATATTAATGAGTGCCAAAGTTCAGATGAAACAATCAATAGCACGCCCAATGTTTAGATTTTTGTATTTTTTTATTAGCCCGATATTAAGTGGAATTTTTACTCGGGATGATTTATCAAAAATCGTAGTGTGGAAGATTTTATGTTATATGCTTTTTATAGGAGCGGGAATTACTACTTTTTGGGGAAGTATTTGTTTTTTTCATCAGCTAGTGATATGGATAGAGAAAAATGGCTAGGAACTATGCCAATGATTTTCACCTCACCGATAGGTTTCGAAAAATATCATTTTTGGAAAAAAATTTTTAGGGAACACACTTTGGGGAATATTTAGTTTTGGACTTAATATGTTGACGGTAAAAAAATTTTTATTTAATAAATCTATCCAGTTTGCAAGTTTTTAGTTATTTTTGTATTAATAACAATTTTAATGATAGTATCTATGATAGCTGTCGGTTTTTATGATGGCAGGATTATTTACTTTATCTAGAAAAAAATAAGTATTCTTATGAATGTTATTGATTATCCGATAATAATGCTAACTGGGATGGTCTTTCCTATTTTCGATCTTTCCAAAAATTTATTCAATATATTTCATACTTATTGAGTCCAACATGGGCGATGGAAGGTTATAAATTAGCTGTTCAAGGCGGTAGTAATGAAGAATTATTGAGAGTAGCATTTATATTGGTGATTATTATAATTATTTATTTTATTATTAGTATATTTTCATTTAGAAAAATTAAGAAACTATGTGTTATTAATGGGACTTTGGAGGTGTTTTTAATATGGAAAATGTGTATAGATTTTTTTAGAAGAGTTAGTTTTTTTCATATAAAATGTCTTCGGTATTAAAATGATTGGCGTGCTTTCTTTACTATAGATTTGTTAATTCCACTAATGCAAATGATGTGTTATTCACTAGTAGGATATTATGTTTATGGTGCGGAAAATATTGAAAAATGGGTTATAAGTAATGCGATAGTGACTAGTGCGTTTACGGCGATTTATAGAGTTGGTCTTCAGTTAGCGAGGGAGAGGGCAAGTGGAACATTGTCTCTGATGTTAGCGACTAAAACGAGTATTTCAGAAATATTAATTTCAAGTGCAATCTCAACTATGTTACTAAGTTTTTGTATCGGTAGTTTTTTTGGAGTTAGCGTACTTAGTTTATTATTAGGACTAGCTTGGAATGGACAAAAAGTATTGGAGTTTGTTTTTATTTTAATATTAGCAATATTTGTAGCGACTTGTTTTGGATTTTTCATCTCGTGTTTAATATTATTAACGACAGAAATTCACCTAGTAACGAATACTATAGACAAAGTACTTTTTAATATTTACAGGAGCAAATTTTTCCAGTTAGTAATTTTTCCATATTTAGTAGAGCAATTTTGCTATACTTTACCATTAACACGATCTATACTTTTAGCTCAAAAAAATTAATAGGTGGGGAGAGTGTAATGAGCAACATATATCTAATTAGAGGAGAGTTAGTGTTAGCTTTTGTATTTCTAATATTAGGAATAGTGTTGTTAAAAAAATATGGAAAAAAAGCTGCCATAAAAGGTAGCAAGTTAGATTTACTGTAGGTAAATAAAAAGGCTCAGAGTAGAAATGCTTTTGAGTCTTATTTTTTTATGTTAATTTTAGAAAAAAACTTAATATTAGAGTGATTTAATGAGGAAAATGAAGGGGGGCTGCCCCAAAATTCCTAAATTTTAACAAGGTTTATATGAAAATCCATAGACGCAGTGGTTTATAGATATCTAAATTCGCTTTATAAAAGCTTTTTTTAGATATCTAATAAACTAGTGCGGGGTGACTCGACAAAATCGATTTCTTCGAAATCACGATTTTTGAGTCACTCCCTTTTCGCTATGAGAGATTAAGGTTATCTGATATAATATATTGAGTAAACGAGGTTTAAACAGATTTGTAGAATATGATTAAATCAAGGATAGAACAAGTCGTTTGGCAGTGGCAACTAATAATCTTTTCCTCACTTTGTTCGTTAAGATTAAAGTTGCTTTTGCATACGTTGTACCTAAGTGTTTTATGATCGCTTCGCTTCTTAAAACACAAATGTACAACGCAATGCACCCCCAAAGTGATAAAAAAAGGAGCTTTTGTATGATAAAATTAGTTGTTACAGATATTGATGATACGTTATTAAATAGTGATCGTGAGATTTCTAAGAAAAATAGAGAAGTAATTGAAGAGTGTAAGAAACAAGATATTAAGGTTATTTTAGCATCAGGTAGACCTGATTTTGGAATGATGAGTATAGTAGAAGATTTACAACTGGATAGTTATGATAACTACTTACTTTCGTTTAATGGAGCCAGAATTGCTAATCTTAAAACGAATAAAGTAATCTATGAGAAGTTTCTATCTCCTGAGAGAATTAAGTTCTTAATAGACGTTGCTTTGGAGAGTGATTGTGATATTCTTACTTACCAAGGTGGGAAAGTTCTTACGAATCGTGATAATGAATATGCGCGAATTGAGTCTGGTTTAGTAAGTGCAGAATTAGAAATTAGTGAAAATATGAAAGATGATATTAAAGAAGGTGCTGCTAAGGTAATAATACTTAAACATCCTGATGAAGCCGTTGCGGTGAAAGATAAACTTGCACTTGAATTAGGTGATGAGTATGAGGTAGCTATGTCTAAACCATTCTTTATCGAGATTAACGATAAGGGTATTTCTAAAGGAGTATCATTAGACTCATTATGTAAAAAACTTGGTTTAACAAATGAAAATGTAATGGCATTAGGTGATGGGCTTAATGATTTAAGCATGATTGAGTTTGCTGGTATGGGAGTAGCGGTTGATAATGCTAATCCTACTTTAAAAGAAGCGGCGAATTTTATTTCTAAGTCAAATGATGAAGATGGTTTCGCTTATGCTATTGAAAAATTTGTTCTTGGTAAAGATGTGTAGATAGAAAGAGGTTCTGATGAAAGTAACTTTGATTTGTGTAGGTAAAGTTAAGGAAAAATTTTATAGAGATGCTATAAAAAGAATATGAAAAACGTCTTGGAGCATATATTAAGTTAAATACTATTGAAATTTCAGATGAAAAAGTAAAGGTAGAGAATGATTCAGAAATAGCTCTTGTGATGGAAAAAGAAGGTAACAACATATTATCGAAAATTAAAGATAATCAGTATGTTATTACTTTAGAAATTTTAGGTGAAAAATTTATCGAGTGAAGAATTTGCATCAAAAAAATTGATAATTTAATGCTTACAGGTAAGAGTGATGTGGCATTGGTAATTGGTGGTAGTTATGGTCTTTCTGACAGTGTGAAAAAAACGCAGTGATTTTTGCATTATCGTTTAGTAGAATGACGTTTCCACACCAAATGATGCGTGTTGTTTTACTTGAACAAGTATATAGAGCTTACCGTATAATTACAGGAGCAAGCTATCATAAATAATTGTAAAGGATGAGGTTGTATTTTCAGACAATTTCATTCTTTTTTTGCTATTAAATTATAAAGATTTTTTTAGTATAATAAAGGTGAAGGAAATAAAGGAGGGAGAATTTGTGAATATATTTAAAATGACAACTAGTCAGAAAGATAATGTTATTTCTAAAGAAATAATTATTGCACTTAGAAAAAGGGGAAGTGATACAAAAAGAGCGATAGTAGAGTATTTTAGAAAAAAATTCAGAAGTTATAACTGAAGAATATATTGATTTTCGTCGTATTTCTGAGAAGAGTAATAAAGAATATTCACCTTTTGAGTTTTTTTATTAATTTTTAGTTTGAATTATTTAGAAAGAGCGGAATTTTTAAAAAAAGAAAAATAAAATATATACTCTTACGGATAAAGGACGTGAGGCTAACCTTTGAAGTTTTTAGATTTTTTTCTGCTATTTACAAAAAAAGATTAATAAAGAAATTAAACAGAAAAAAAGAAATCGTTGATATTGAAGAGGTAATTACGGTTGATGAAAAAGAAATTGTAGAAGATCAGTGGAGAGATGAGCTAATTAGAAAAATTAAAAAAATTCAGTCCAGCAAAATTTGAGATGTTCGCAAGAAAACTTGTCTCTAAGATGAATGTTGAAATGGATGAAAAGATAGGGATTCAAGTTTCTAATGATGGTGGATTAGATGGGTTTGGATATATAACAAGTGATGATTTTTCGAACTGCTAGAGTTGCTATTCAGGCTAAAAGATGGGAAGGTAATGTACCTTCACCAGAAATAGATAAGTTTAGAGGGCAATGGATAAATATAATGCTGAGTTTGGAATATTTATCACAACATCAAAATTTTTCAAAAAGCTGCTATAGAAGCATCTCGTTTGGGAACTAGAGCCATTACTCTGATTGATGGAGATATCATTGCTGATTTAGTAGCTAAATATGAATTGTATGTTAAACCTGTAACAACTTATGTGTTAGATGAATTTTATGATAGTGAATAAGGAGGAATTATTTATGTTTAATTTAGATGAGTACATGCTACATCAAGTGTTAGCTATAGTTGGAATAGTATTCCTTATATTTTTTTATTGTCGGGTATATTATTACAGCTATTTTTCTCAAAAAAATTATGTTTGATATACTTGAGGGTTAGATCAGGACTTGCATTTATACCTTTCTATAATACTTATAGAATTTATAAAAGAGTATAAAGGGCGTGTTTGGAAGAGGAATTGGGGAGTTGCGTATTTATTAACTTTCACACTTCCTTCAGTTGCAATAGGAGCTTTATTGTTATTACTGATAAATTTAGGATTTACTACTGATGCTTTTTCGGGACAGTATGCTGGTATATTATTCACTGGAATTGCGTTATTAGTGGTTAGTGGATTAATTGCATATATATTTAACTTTATTATGTTATTTATTATGTATTTACCAATCTTTGATACAAGAGGTAGACGAGTAGTATTGTATATCCAAGCAGCACTGACAATTTTATCTTCTTTTAGTGGCGCTATATTCCAAGGAGCTAGTAATAGTACATTAAGTAGTATTGTTTCACTATCACAACTAATATTCTCTATTGTCTTTATGGTTGTTTACTTTGTTGCTGCGACAGACATTAGAGCTAGAATTAGAAGTGGAGAATATGTACTTCAGGAAAAATTAGATTATAACATGCTAAGCGGTTATGAAATAAACTCTATTTTAAAAGCAAGAGGTAGAAGATTGGTCGTTCCTAACATGAATAATGGCTTCAGTGATTATCCAATGAATAATAATGAAGAAGTAAATAGAATTGAATATGTATAGACTAGAAAATCTAGGTGATTTAGAAAATGATGTTTTTAAAATTACCTGGATTTTTTTCATGTGAGATTTGTAATTTACATGAGCTATTACTCAGCTATTATTAACAATTTTTGTATTATACAATTAGATTTATGTAAGATTTTTCTAACGTATATTCCTAAGTATGATGTTTTTTTAAAGTATAATAGTAGACGTAATAAAAATAAATTTAACGAGGAGTTGACTCTTAATGGATAGATTTTTTTAGAATTATTAAATACCGTTAATGACTTTATGTGGACTTATTTCCTAATAGGGCTGGTAATGGTAACTGGTATTTATTTTACATTTAGTATAAAGTTTATTCAATTTACTTATATTAAAGAAATGTTCAGACTTATTACTGAAAAGCCAAAAGTAGGCAAGGATGGAGAACAAAAAGGAGTTTCAGCATTCCAAGCATTCACTATTTCAGCCGCGTCAAGAGTAGGTACTGGAACAATTGCTGGGGTTGCTATTGCGATTGCAATGGGAGGACCTGGTTCAGTATTTTGGATGTGGGTAATGGCATTATTTGGTGGAGCTTCATCATTTGCAGAATCAACATTAGCCCAAGTGTATAAAGTTCGTGATAAAAAAGGAGTTTATCGCGGTGGACCTGCTTACTATATGGAAAAAGGTCTTGGACAAAAATGGATGGGTGTGTTATTTGCAATTGTTATTTCAGTAACTTATGGTGTAGCATTTAACTCGGTTCAAACTAACACTATTGCTCAAGCTTTACAAGTATACAATGTGGATACACATATCGCAGGGATTGCACTGTTAATTCTTACAATTTTCGTAATCTTTGGTGGTGTAACAAAAGTTGTTAAAATTACTCAATGGTTAGTACCAGTAATGGCAGTGGCGTACTTATTTATCGTATTAGTTATTATGGTTATTAATATTGACAAATTACCTGGTGTTCTTGTTCAAATCGTTAGATCAGCATTTGGTCTTGAACAAGTAGGTGGTGGAGTAATCGGTATGGGAACATCAATACTTTTAGGAATTAAACGTGGTATGTTCACTAACGAAGCTGGTTTAGGATCAACTCCTAACGCAGCGGCAACAGCTGATAGTACTCACCCAGCTAAACAAGGATTTATCCAAACTTTAGGAGTTTACTTCGACACATGTTTAGTATGTACAGCAACAGCATTCTTAATCCTACTGTATCCTGGTGTGGAATATGGGGCTGGTAAGTTACAAGGTATCCAACTTACACAAGCAGCTCTAACTTCACAAGTAGGGAGCATTGGAACAATTTTCTTAATCGTTGCAATCTTCTTATTTGGATATAGTTCTGTAATTGGTAACTACTACTACGGTGAAACAAACATTCAATACTTACTTCCTAAAAAATGGGCAGTTAATGTTTATCGTGTTATTGTATGTATCTTTGTATACGTAGGAAGTGTAATGAACTTAGATTTAGTTTGGGGACTTGCGGATGTAACAATGGGAATTATGAGTTTACTTAACTTAATCGCGATTATCGGTCTTTCTGGTGTAGTTTATGTAGTATTAAAAGACTATGTAAAACAACATAAAGAAGGAAAAGATCCGGAGTTCTATTTAGATAATTTACCAATTAAAATAGATAACGCCACAGCATGGAAAAAAATAAAAAGAAGATTAATATTTAAAAAAAGTACTTCGATGATGGAATTAGATTTCTAGTCATTGAAGTACTTTCTTATGTCTATTCTGGAATATTTTTTTATAGGATATTAATCCATTTTTTTGTCTTGCATTAAGAATTCTGTGAATCATGACAGTTTTATTTTTCTTCGTTTACTTTATAGAAAAATGATGTAATTCTTAACAAGACATTTTCTAAATTCTTTATGGCGTAGATAGGCATCATCAACTAATCCATAGCGAAGAGGCATGATAGAAAGAGTAGAAACAGTAGATTCTATCTCGTCAAGTAAGGTAGATGCAGTAATTGGTGCATCTAAATTATGATAAGTATAATGGATTATATCTTTTAGGTCTTTGTGATAGGTTTCAGAAACAAGTATTTTATAATGTTCCATTTTTCAGTTCCTCTCTCAAACTTTTCATGGAATCATCAAAAGTAAGGGTACGTCCATTTGTAAAATCAGATTCACTTTGTTCAAGAAGTTGATATAGTTCGTATCTTCCCATGAATTTATTGAATAAATCAATGCTCATAACAGCAAGATCTCCACGACCATTTTTTGTAATAAAGATTGGTTCACCTGTTTCATGACAAAACGAAGAGATTTCATTGTAATTATTACGTAAATCTGTACTTGATTTAATGTTTGGCATATTAACACCTCCTCTAATCTAAAGATATTATACTATTATTTCTTTAGGATGTCAAAAATATAAAAGGTAGAGGGCTTAGAAATTAACAAATTCTTACGTACCACACTTACAAAGTTTTCATTTCACTTGCATTATAAAAAAAAGTATGTTATTATATTAAACATATTTTAATTATAAAATATATGCGATGAGCCGATAAGTAGAAGTTCTTGCGTACCGTAGGATACAGAAAAGAAATCAGTGGTTGAGAGATTTCTCCTAGGCAGGACTTTGAAGTAGCCGGTGAGCATTTAGAGTGAAAGTAAGTAGCTTTAAACGTGGTTAGAGCGTTAATCTTATTAAGTGCTAATGTTATAATTAGAATAAAGGTGGTACCACGGAAACTTTCGTCCTTATGTAGGGATGGAGGTTATTTTTTTATCTAGAAAAAAATTTCACCAATAAAACTAGTAAAAGTAAAAACAATTAATAATAAAATAAAAAAATTTAGGAGGAACAGTCATGACTGAAATGTCTACAAAATATAATCCGACCGAAGTAGAAAATAATCGCTACAACTGGTGGTTGGAAAAAGAAGTTTTTAAAGCTGATAATAAAAGTAAAAAGAATCCATATACAATCGTAATTCCACCACCAAACGTAACTGGTAAATTACATATTGGGCATGCTTGGGATACAACGTTACAAGATATGTTAACACGTTATAAACGTCTTAAAGGATTTGATGTACTTTATCTTCCAGGGATGGACCACGCTGGTATATCTACTCAAGCTAAAGTAGAAGCTAAAATGCGTGAAGAAGGATTAAGTCGTTATGACTTAGGTCGTGAAAAATTTTTAGAGCGTGCATGGGAATGGAAAGAAGAATATGCTGGATATATTCGTGCTCAATGGGCTAAACTTGGATTAGGTTTAGACTATTCAAGAGAAAGATTTACATTAGATGAAGGATTAAACAAAGCTGTTACGAAAATTTTTGTAGATCACTACAACAATGGTACAATCTATCGTGGTGAGAAAATTATCAACTGGGATCCAGTTCAAAGAACTGCATTATCTAACATCGAAGTAATTCACAAAGATGTAGAAGGTGCATTCTATCACCTTAAATATTTCTTAGCTGATGGAAGTGGGGATTATCTAGAAGTAGCAACTACTCGTCCTGAAACTTTATTCGGAGATACTGCGGTTGCTGTTCATCCTGAAGATGAAAGATATCAAAAATATATTGGTAAAACAGTTCTTTTACCAGTAACAAATAAAGAAATTCCTGTTATTGCAGATGAATATGTAGAAAAAGATTTCGGAAGTGGAGTAGTTAAAATAACTCCTGCTCATGATCCAAATGACTTTGAAGTAGGTGAACGTCATAACTTAGAACGTATCATCGTTATGGATGAAGGTGCTGTTATGAATGAACACGCTGATAAGTATAACGGTATGGATCGTTTCGAATGTCGTAAAGCTCTTATCGCTGACTTGCAAGAAAGTGGAGTATGTTTCAAAATTGAAAAACACCTTCACTCAGTAGGACACTCTGAGCGTAGTGGAGCTGTTGTTGAACCATACCTTTCTAAACAATGGTTCGTTGATATGAAGCCTCTTGCTGATAAAGTACTAGAAAATCAAAAAGATGCAGATAGAAAAGTTAACTTCTATCCACCTCGTTTTGAAAATACGTTAAATACTTGGATGGAAAATATCCAAGACTGGTGTATTTCACGTCAATTATGGTGGGGACACCGTATTCCAGCATGGTATCACAAAGAAACTGGTGAAGTTTATGTTGATGTAAACCCACCAAAAGATATTGAAAACTATGTTCAAGATGAAGACGTTCTTGATACTTGGTATTCTTCAGCATTATTCCCATTCTCTACATTAGGATGGCCAGATTTAGAAAATGAAGATTTCAAACGTTACTATCCAAATAGCTGTCTAGTAACTGGATATGACATCATCTTCTTCTGGGTTGCTCGTATGGTATTCCAAGGTTTAGAATTTACAGGAACTCGCCCATTTGAAGATTGTTTAATTCACGGTTTAGTACGTGACGAACAAGGTCGTAAGATGAGTAAATCACTTGGTAATGGTGTAGACCCAATGGAAGTAATCGAACAATACGGAGCTGATAGCTTACGTTACTTCTTAGCTACTAACTCAACACCAGGTCAAGACTTACGTTATTCAACTGAGAAAATTGAAGCAAGTTGGAACTATATCAATAAAATTTGGAATGCTTCTCGTTTCGTAATTATGAACCTTGAAGGTTTTGAATACAGCGATATTGATTTAACTGGAGAAAAAACATTAGCTGATAAATATATCTTAACAAAATTAGCTAAAACTATTGAGGACTTCGAAAGATTATTCGAAAAATATGAGTTTGGTGAAGCAAGCCGTATTCTATACAACTTCGTGTGGGAAGAATTCTGTTCATGGTATATTGAAATTGCTAAGATTTCATTAAATGGTGAGGATAAAGCTGCGAAGAAAACTACTAAATCTATCTTAGTATATGTTCTTGATGCTTCTCTAAAAATGTTGCATCCGTTTATGCCATTCGTAACTGAAGAAATCTGGCAATACATCCCTCACACAGGAGATAGTATTGTAACTAGTGAATTTGCTAAAGTTGATTCAAATCTAGTATTTGAAAAAGAAACTGAAGATATGCAATTCATACAAGATGTAATTACAGCAGTTCGTAACATCCGTAGTGAAGTGAATGCGCCAATGTCTCGTGAAATCCCAATTAAGATTAAATACTCACAAGATAGCGTAAAAGAAGTATTATTAAATGGTAGTGCGTATTTAGAGAAATTTGCTCGTCCTAGCGAACTTATTATCGAACGCGAGGTAGAAGCAAGTGAAACTGATATTAGTCGTATCTTACCAGGTGCTGAAATCTACGTTTCATTAAGTGATTTAATCGATGTAGATAAAGAAAAAAAGAACGCTTAGGAAAAAGAATTAGAAAAAAATTACAACAAGAATTAGATAGAGTAAACAAAAAAACTTTCTAATGAAAAAAATTTGTCGGTTCTGCTCCTGAAGCGGTTGTAGCTAAAGAAAAAGAAAAAAACAAGCAACATATCAAGAACAATATGATAGTGTTAAAGAAAGAATAGCTGCATTAGATAATTTAAAATAGTGTAATATAAAGAGTGGGAGTGATTCGAAAATCATTGATATTTTCGAGTCACTCCCATATTTAATTCGTATATTTATTATTTTTCTTCTTGTTCAGTAGTATTGTTTAATACTTCAGTTTCAACACGTTCTTTTTACAGTGTCTAGAGTTTCAGTTGATTTATTAGCGAAATTTTTCAACTTTTTTTCTTGAACATTTGATTCGTTAACGTCTTTTTGATATTAGATACTTGACCTTTAATTTTTTTCTAAAGAAGCCATTGCTTTTTTTCTTTGTATAATTCTACTGATGGTTTGAAGTCTTCAACAATTTTTTTAGCTTCTCCTAAATTTTTGTTTAACTTCTGAAGTGTATTCTTTAACGTTAGAAACATGTTCTTTAATATCTGTGATATTGTTAGATAGTTCTTTTCCGTAATTAACAGCATCATTGTATTTGTTTTCTAAAAGCGTCTTTTGCTTTCTTAAGATTTTTTTACTAGGTCATTATAAAGATAGATTGCCGCTTCTTCTACACCGTTCTTTTTAGTGTAACGAATCATGCAACGTGTGTATCCGTAATAATCTTTAGATTTTTCTCTTAACATACTTAGCGTGTTCTTCGACCTTGTTTGGATTTTTTTGAATAGTAATTAGCAACGGCTATTCCTGTACCGATTGTAAATAGTTTTGATAATTTTGACATGCGATATTTCCCCTCAATTTATTATTAAGATTATTATAACACATACACACTTAAAATTAAATAAAATAGATATCGAGTAACTCTTTTTTTATATATTTATAAATAATGTGTTTAGGGAGTGACTCAAAAAAATCGTGATTTCGGAGAAATCGATTTTGTCGAGTCACCCCACACTAGTTTATTAGATATCTAAAAAGCTTTTTATAAAAGCAAATTTAGATATCAATAAACCACTGCGTCTATAAATTATCATATACATTTTGTTAAAAATTTAGGACTTTTAGGTTGGTCCTGTACTTCTATAAATATGTCACATTTTTTTAAATTATTACACATTATTTAAGTTATATTCTTGAATTAATGTGTAATATATTGTATAATACAAATTATAATACAACAAGGAGGCAGAATGAAACTTACAGAAAGACACAAAGCTATAATTGAAATAGTAAAGGATTTTCAACCAATAACAAGTGATGAGATAGCTGAAAAAAATTGGCACTTGGAAAGTCTACATTGAGAAATGATTTATCTGTATTAGGGATGTTAGAAATTTTAGAAGCCAAACCAAATGTCGGATATTATTACAATTATAACTTTTCACTAGGAGAGCAACGTGAAGAAGTAAAAAGTAAATTGGTAAAAGATGTAATGGGGATAGCAATAACTGCCAAAACTACAGCGAATTATTCTGATGTATTATCGAAGTTGTTTGTTTATGACGTAGGGACAATTTTTATTGTTGATGAGAAAAATTATCTTGCAGGTGTTACATCGAGAAAGGATATGTTGAAATTAGCTAGAAATCCTGATGGACAAAATCTTCCTATAGCACTGGCTATGACTAGAGTGCCGAATGTTATATATATCTATGAAGATGAGCTAGTGAGCGATGCTTTAAGAAAGTTAATTTCACATGAGATAGATTGCTTACCTGTTGTAAGAGATGAAGGTGACGGGAAGGTAGTCGTTGGAAAAAAATATCAAAAACTACTTTAATAAAGTTATTGTTAGAGATACTGGAGGGGTAATATGTTAACTGTACATATAATTTCAGATTCAATAGGTAATACGGCTAAAGATGTTGTTGATGCAGCATTAGTTCAGTTTTCCTATGGAGATGTACAATATAAGGTATTAAAAAAAATTCTAATGTTTGTACTGTAGAAAAAGTAGATTGTATTATATCTAATGCGAAAGAGGACGATGTAATAGTTCAAACTTTAGTGGATAGTACTTTATCTGAGTATATTAAGAAAAAAAGTCTAGAAAAAAATATAAAGGTTATAGATCTTTTAAGTGAAATGCTTAGTACTTTTTGAAGATAAGCTTGGATTAAAAAGCTAAAAGGAAATCCAGGGCTAAATAGGAAGATGGGAGTGGAGTATTTTAAGAGAGTTGATGCTTTAGAATTTGCTGTTAAATATGATGATGGAAAGGATATTAATACCTAAGGGAAGCGGATATAGTTATCTTAGGAGTATCGAGAACCTCAAAAACTCCTTTAAGCTTATACCTTGCAAATAGAAACATAAAGGTTATGAATGTACCGATAGTTCAAGGATTGGTGTTACCAGAACAATTATATGAAGTAAAAAAAGAAAAAAATTATTGGCTTAACAAATTCTGTTGAACAACTTAATAAGTTGAGAGAAGAAAGGCTTAAAAACTCTCGGAGTTGATGAAAATACAGATTATACAGATGAAATTCAAATTTTTTTGAAGAATTAGAATATGCAATAGAAGTAATGGAAAAAAACTTGGATGCCCGATAATTGATGTTGAGAATAAGGCTATTGAAGAAACAGCAGAATTGATTATTGGAATTATGAGAGAACGAGGATTAGTAATTTAGCTAAGGATTATATAGAAAAATTTCATAAAGTGATGAAATTTCCATAGGGGGATATTAAGATGTCAAAAAAATATGTTTATAATTTCAGTGAAGGAAATAAAGATATGAGATCTTTTATTAGGTGGGAAAGGTGCTAACCTTGCAGAGATGAAAAGTTTAGGTATAAATGTTCCACCCGGCTTTACTATTACTACTGAAAGTTGTAATAGTTATTATGAAAAATGGGGAGAGGATTAAACCTGAAATTCTAAAACAAATTAATGAGCAACTTGAGATTTTTAGAAAAAGATATTGGTAAAAAAATTAGGAAGTATTGATAATCCATTATTGGTATCTGTTCGCAGTGGTGCGGTGTACTCTATGCCTGGTATGATGGATACAATTTTGAATCTTGGTTTAAATGATGAGACTACTATAGCATTAGCTAAGAAAAAAATAATAATTATAGATTTGCTTATGATAGTTATAGAAGATTTATTCAAATGTTTTTCTGATGTAGTAATGAATGTTGAAAAGTATAAATTTGAAGAAGTTTTAACAAGAGTTAAAAAAATAAGAATGGCTATGAACAAGATAGTGATATGAATGAAAAAGGACTTATTCAATATCGTTGAAGAGTTTAAGGAAATTTATAAAAAAAGAAGTAGGTCGTGAGTTTCCGATGAGTGTTAAGGAACAGCTTATGTTAGCTATAGAGGCTGTTTTTAAATCATGGAACAATAACCGTGCTAAAGTGTACAGAAGACTTCATAATATAAGTGATAAACTAGGTACTGCTGTTAATATTCAAGCTATGGTATTTGGAAATATGGGAGATAATTGCGGTACTGGCGTTTCGTTTAGTAGAAATCCAGTCACTGGTGAAGATAAGTTGTTTGGTGAATATTTGATTAATGCACAAGGTGAAGATGTAGTGGCTGGTATTAGAACACCGAAGAATATTAGTATTTTGAAAGATGATATGCCACATTTATATAAAGAATTCGTAGGGATTTCTAAAAAACTAGAGAAACACTATAAAGATATGCAAGACATTGAGTTTACTATTGAAGATGGGAAACTATATATCCTTCAAACAAGGAATGCGAAAAGGACTCCAAATGCTGGTGTAGAAGTTGCTGTTTCATTGGTAGAAGAAGGAGTTATTACTAAGGAAGAAGCAATATTAAGAATAGGAACTGAAGAGATTAATAAACTTCTTCATGCTACATTTGAAGAAAAAAATCATTAAAAAGAAGCTAAACAATTAACTCAAGGATTAGCAGCATCACCTGGGGCGGCAGTCGGTGGTATTTATTTCACAGCACGAGAAGCGGTAGAAGCGGCGAAAACAAAATCTGTTATTTTAGTAAGAGAAGAAACTTCCCCGGAAGATATTGAAGGTATGATTAGTTCAGAAGCTATTGTAACTTTACGTGGAGGTATGACATCACATGCAGCTGTAGTAGCAAGAGGAATGGGGAAATGTTGTGTTTGTGGTTGTCAGAATATGATTGTTAATTACAGTGAAAAAAACATTGAAAATTTCAGGGATTACATTAAAAAGAAGGAGATACTATTTCTGTTGATGGAAGTAGTGGTAGAATTTATTTAGGAGAAGTTGATAAAATCGATGCTAGATTCAGCGATAGATTTAATAAGCTTTTTAAGATGGGCTGATGAGATTAGAAGTCTTAAAGTATTGGCAAATGCGGATAATGAAATTGATGCTAAAGTTGCTTTTGATTTCGGAGCTGAAGGAATTGGATTATGTAGAACTGAACATATGTTCTTTGAAGAAGATAGGATAAAGCTTTAGTTAGAAAAAAATGATTTTTAGCAGGTGATACTAATGAGAGAATTAGATTCTTAGATCGACTACAACCGATTCAAAGTGAAGATTTTTTTATAGAATTTTTAAAAGTGGCAAAAGGAAAATCTGTTAATATAAGATTATTAGATCCACCGCTTCATGAATTCTTACCCAAAGATGAGCAAACCATTAAAAATTATTGCCGAGGAAATAGGAGTTGGTGTTAATCAGTTAGAAGCGAAAATTGCTAGTATTGCCGAATTTAATCCTATGATGGGACATCGTGGTTGTCGACTTGGTATTACGTATCCAGAAATTTACTTAATGCAAGCAAAAAGCCATTAGTTCGGCAGCGATTAGAGCCCGTAAAGAAGGTATAGAAGTAAATGTTGAAATTATGATTCCTTTAGTAGGTTTAGAAAAGGAACTTGCAGTATTGCGTGAAGAAATAGTAGAACTGGTAGAAAAAGAGATTCAATTGTATAATGAAGATTACAATTATAAAGTGGGAACTATGATTGAAATACCACGAGCATGCATAATTGCTGATAAGATTGCTAAACATGCGGATTTCTTTAGTTTTGGAACTAATGATTTAACTCAGTTAACATTTGGTTATTCTAGAGATGATGCTGAGAAATTTATTGATATTTATAAGAGAAAGAATATATTAGAGTCTCGATCCATTTATTCATTTAGATGAAAGTGGAGTGTTAGAACTCATGAAAATTGCAGTCGAAAAAGGCTAAAACTGTTAAATCTGGTATTAAGCTAGGGATCTGTGGAGAGCATGGAGGAGATGAAAAATCAATTTTATTATGCTCTAAAAATAGGACTAGGCTATGTATCTTGTTCGCCTTATAGGGTGATAATTGCGAGAATAGCAGCAGCTAAAGCGGCTATTGATAATATTGAAGTTGTACAAACTAAATAAAAAAATTTAAGAAGAAGCTATTGTTGTATGTAAGCTGATCTCAGAAAGTTAGATTTCCTATTCTGATTTTTCTTGACTTGGTTTAATGATAGCTTCTTTTTTTGTTTATAGATTATATTTTAGTTTAAAGTAAAATAATAAATGATTTAAGTTTAATATTAATTAACAATTATATAATTGAAAGACCTTTTCTTATATTACAATATTGTTAAATAATAGTTAATATATACAAAGAAAATTGATTTTTTTCAAATATACATTAAAATTAATGTAGTATATTATACCATTTTATTATGAAAAAAATAAATATAAATAAAGTGAAAGTTTAAATATAAAAAAAGAGAGGATATGCTATGGCAGAAAATAATAATAATCGGTTATCGAGAAAAAGATAGGCACTCTCAAGAAAGAAAGAGTGTCATGCCAGGTGGATATATATCTAGAGGAAATAATAATCCAATAAATAGTGGTCAACCTAGACGACCATTAACAAATGAAGAAATTATGAGAAGAGGAGGACCAAGCTCAAGTCGTCCTGTACCACCTAAAAGACCTCAAGGTACAAATCAAAGACAAACGTTGCCTCCATCTCAACAGAGAAATTCTCAACAGGTATCAGGAGGTAATGGACCTGGAGGACCTAGACGACCAATAGGACCAAATAGAATAAGTAAACCTAATTTTAAAAAGAATAATAAGGTACTATGGATGAAAATATTAAGATATGGATTGTATGCAGCAAGTGTTGCTATTATATCTTTATTCTTATTATGTGTGTTTTGGATTTATCAAGCACCAGCATTTGATTCGAAAATTCTAGACAACAATTCTAGAACAATAGTTTATGATGCAAATAATAATGAAGTAGCAAAATTAGGAAATCAAATCGGTGAAAACTTAGAAACGGCAGATATTCCAGAAAAAATGCAAGATGCAATTTTGGCTACAGAGGACAATAGATTCTTTGAACACGGAGCTGTTGACTTTAGACGTTTAATAGGTGCAGTAGTATCTAACCTTACGAGTGGATTTGGTTCGCAAGGAGCATCTACAATTTCCCAGCAGCTAATTAAAAGAACGTTTTTAGATGATAATAAGAGTGTAAAACGTAAAGTTCAAGAAGCGTACTTAGCGTATAAACTTGAACAAAACTATGATAAAGAATCAATATTTACAATGTATGTAAATAGAATATATTATTCTGATGGAGTATATGGTTTAAAAACAGCAGCCAAATACTATTATGGAAAAAGACTTGAATCAATTAACACTTCCACAAATGGCTCTTTTAGCAGGTATGCCTCAGCATCCAAATACATATAATCCATATGATAATCCGGAGGCTGCTAAATCACGTCGTGATACAGTATTATACCCTAATGCAATATCACGGAAAAAAATTACTGAAGCGGATGCTACAGCTGCTCAAAAAAACAGATGTATTATCTGGTATAATTCAACGTGATGAAAGTGAACGTGTATTATTATCAAGCGAATTTGATTCTAAATATACATCATATATGAACCAAATAGTTGCTGAACTAAAAAAATAGTAAAGAGTATAAAGACTATGAAGGAGATGTACTGAATCTTGGATTGAAAATCTATACTAACTTTGATTCAAAAATTCAAGATACTTTAACAGAAAGTGTGAATGCTAACTATGCAGGAATAAAACAAGCAAGTAATGTGGCTATGGTTGTGTTAAATAATGAGAATAGTGGTATAGCAGCTCTTTATGGAGGTAAAAAACAAATATTCCATGGGTTTAATATTGCAACACAAGCTAAATTACAACCTGGTTCATCGATTAAACCAATACTAGCTTACGGACCAGCGATTGAGTATTTAAATTGGGGTTCTGATCATATAGTTAATGACTCTAAACTTCAAGGTTCACAAATTCAAAACTGGGATAGAAGATTTCATGGTAATATTACTATAAATAATGCATTAGTATGGTCATACAATATTCCAGCGATTAAAACATACCAAGAGGTTGGGTTTAATAGAGTAAAACAATATGCAGCTAATGTAGGTATGGAAATCACAGATGATTCTATTACTACGCCAATAGGAGGAAGTGGAGATGGATTTTCGCCATTACAAATGGCAGGAGCATATGTTCCATTTAGTAATGGAGGATACTATGCAACGCCGAAAGCTATTAAAAAGGTCTACGATAGTGAAGGTTCTGAAGTGAAGAGCTTTAGCAAAGATGATAGAAAGCGTGTTATTAAAGAATCTACAGCATATATTATGACATCAATGTTAAGAAATGTAGTAAACGGTATGGCTTCGTTTGCTCGTATTAGTGGAGCTGATATGGCTGTTAAGACAGGAACAACTACATTCGGTGAAGGAGAAGCTCAAAAGTATAATTTTGATATAGATAATTATTCTAAAGATTCTTGGACAATTGGATATACTAGTAATTATACGATGGCTGTATGGCAGGGATTTGATGCAATAGATGGTCCAACGAAGTATATGACTCAAGATGATACGCAAAAAACACAAGCATTATATCGAATTAATATGCAAAATATAGTTCGTATCCATCCACCAAAAAGGATTCTCAGTTCCTGGTAATGTCGGTTCTATAAATGGAGGAGTTAAAGTTATTTCTGAAAGCGAACGTCGTCAGATTGAAGAAGAGAATAAACGTAATCAAGAAGAACAAGAAAGAAGAAATAATAACGATAACAACAATGATAATAATAGTAGGAACGACAATAATTCAGATGATAGTAATACTACAATTATTAGGAATCAAAATGGTTCTTCGAATAATAACGCTACAACAAGAAGTAACACAACCGGAGCAACAACTAGTAGGACAAATGGTACAAACACTGCTAATAGAAATAGAAACAACTCGTAATTAATATAAAACTACTGTAAGATATTTTTCTTGCGGTAGTTTTATTTTTTTAATATTTTTAAAATACTACACAAATATATAGAAATGTTGTACAATAGAGAAATGGAGCAGTTTATTATTTCTTTGTTAAACTGAATTTATTATTCCATAAACTTTTAGAATATTATATAATGGATGTGAAACTATGAAGAAAAAGTTAGTTATTATTACAGGAATAAGTGGAGCAGGGAAAAAAATACAGCATTAGAAGTTTTTTTGAAAATCAAGGATATTTTTTTGCACGGACAATTTACCTGGTTTAGTAGTGGAAGATTTTTTTAAGAATAATTGAAGAAAAAGAGATTGATAAAAACAGCGATAAGTATAGATATTAGAAGTAAGCATCTCTTTGTAAATTTAAAAGAATTATTAAAAAAATACAACATAGCAAGTATTTTTGATGTTAGAATAATATTCTTGGATAGTGATGATCAGTGTTAGTTAATAGATATAAAGAAACTAGGAAAAAAATCATCCGTTGTCGACTGAGTTTAGTTTACTTGAGGGTATTTCTCAGGAAAGAAAAAGACATGGATGAGGTAAAAGGTATTGCTAACTATATCTATGATACTACTAATACAACTGTAAAAGATTTGAAGAAGAGAATACTAGAAGATTTTTGGAATCGAGAAAAAAAGATAGTTATCATATTACAATCTCTAGTTTTGGATATAAATATGGAGTGCCGATAGATGCCGATAACATTGTTGATGTTCGTTTTCTAAAAAAATCCATTTTTATATAAATGAACTTAGAGAAAAGACTGGGCAGGATAGCGAAGTGTATAATTTTGTTTTTGATGATGAAGTTACTCAAGAGTTTTATGATAAGTATTTAGATCTTATGACATATATGGTAGATAAATATCAATATGAAGGAAGAGATAAGGTTGCAATAGCTGTGGGTTGTACAGGCGGAAAGCACCGTTCTGTAAGTGTTGCTAGACGACTACATGAAGATATTTCAAAATTAGGCTATAGAGTATACTTAGAACACAGAGATATTAATAAGGGTAGGTAGGAAAATGAGTACTAAAGTAAAAGTAGTTACTATTGGTGGAGGAACTGGCTTATCGGTTCTTTTAAGAGGATTAAAAAAATATCCTCTTGATATAACAGCTATAGTAACGGTAGCAGATGATGGAGGAAGCTCTGGAAAGATAAGAAGTGATATGAATATTCCTTCACCAGGAGATATTCGAAATGTTATAGCAGCATTATCAGATGTAGAGCCGTATTTAGAGAAAATGTTCCAATATCGTTTTGATAGTGGTGAGGTTAAGGGACATCCGGTAGGTAATTTAATGATAGCGGCTATGACGGATATACACGGTGACTTTTCTACAGCAGTAAAAGTTATGAGTAGAATTTTAAATGTGCGTGGTACTGTCTTACCGACAACTAATGATATAGCAACGTTAAACGCAGTGCTTTCAACAGGTGAAATAATAAGGGGAGAATCTTCGATTACTGAAGCGGGAGGAGTAATAGATCACGTGTATATCACTCCTTCTAGAGTTAAACCAAATGAAGATGTATTAAGGGCTATTGAACAGGCAGATTATATTATAATGGGGCCGGGTAGCTTATATACTTCTATAATACCTAATTTAGTTATATCTAAAGTTTCAGAAAAAGATAAGAGAAAGTAATGCTAAGAAGATATATGTTTGTAATGTTATGACTCAGCATGGAGAGACGGATAATTATTCAGTTTCTGATCATGTCGTTGCAATAAACAAACATGTAGAAGAGAATATTTTTTTGATTTGGTAATTGCAAATTCTCGTGAGTTTGATGATAGTATTTTTATCGAAATATCACAAAGAAAAAAACAAGAACCGGTCAAAATCGATCAAGAAAAAAATACAAGAGCTGGGAATAAAATTAATAAAAAAATAATGATGTAGGAATCGTTGATAATAATACAATTAGGCATAATGCGGATAAAGTTTCTGAATTAATTTACGATTATATTATAGACGATAAGCCAACAATGATTTATAATAAAAGATGAAAAACAAATAAGGAGAACAAAAATGCACTTAAATTTTTGATTATTCAAAAAGCACTAAACTTCTTTAATGAACAAGAAGTGAAAAAAATATGGAAGGTTATGTGAAAGTTGCTCACGATCAATTACATAATAAAACGGGAGTGGGAAGTGACTTTTTAGGTTGGGTAGATTTACCAACTAATTATGATAAAGAAGAATTTGCTAGAATTAAAGAAGCTAGTAAAAAAAATTCAAGGTAACTCTGATGTACTTGTTGTTATCGGAATTGGTGGATCTTACTTAGGAGCTCGTGCAGCTATTGAAATGTTAAATGATAGTTTCTATAACTTTTTATGAGAAAGATAGAAAAAAACACCTCAAATTTTTCTTCGTAGGTCACACTATTTCTTCAAGTTATACTCAAGAATTAGTGAATTACTTAAAAACGACAGGAAAAGATTTCTCTGTAAATGTAATTTCTAAATCTGGTACAACTACTGAGCCTGCGATTGCGTTCCGTATTTTCAAAGAATTATTAGAGGAAAAATATGGAAAAGAAGGAGCAAGAGAAAGAATCTTCGCTACTACTGATAAAGCTCGTGGAGCATTAAAATCACTAGCTGATGATGAAGGTTATGAAACATTTGTAGTACCTGATGATATCGGTGGGCGTTTCACAGTTCTTACTGCAGTAGGATTACTTCCAATTGCTGTAAGTGGTGTTGATATTGATAAAATGATGGCTGGTGCAAAATTAGCTCAAGATGAACTTTCTACACCAGACTTAAGTACAAATATAGCTTATCAATATGCAGTAATGCGTAACGTACTACAACAAAAAGGTAAATTAATCGAGATTCTTGTTTCTTATGAACCATCAATGGTTTACTTTAATGAGTGGTGGAAACAACTTTATGGTGAATCTGAAGGTAAAGATGGAAAAATCATTATATCCATCAAGTGTTTGCTTCTCAACAGATCTTCACTCAATGGGACAATATGTTCAAGAAGGACGTCGTATTCTAATTGAAACTATCTTAAAAGTTAAATCACCAAATAAAGATATTGAACTTAAAGAAGCTGAAAATAACTTAGATGGACTTAACTATTTAGCTGGAAAAAAACTATGGACTTTGTAAATACTAAAGCATTTGAAGGAACTCTTCTTGCTCATACAGATGGTGGAGTACCTAACTTTGTAGTAGAACTTCCAGACATGAGTGAGTTTACATTTGGATACTTAGTATACTTCTTCGAAAAAGCTGTGGGTATTTCTGGATACATGCAAGGATTAAATCCATTTGACCAACCTGGAGTAGAAGCGTATAAGAAAAATATGTTTGCTCTTCTTGGAAAACCTGGATTTGAAGACTTAAAAGCAGAATTAGAAGAAAGATTAAAATAATCTTGAATAAAACAAAGACTGATAGAGGAATAATTCTCCTTTATCAGTCTTTTTGTGTATGAAGGGATGACATATCTTAGAAATTTGGTTAGTATACTAAATCCGGGGCATGGAAAAAAATTCCATCCCCGGATTTCTATTTTTATATACAAAAAGACAAATATCCAATATAATTAAGGTGTAAAAAAAATAATTAACTAAGAAAGGATATTCGTCATGAATAATTTTTATCACAAATTTACTATTAATAAAAAGACCAAAAATATAACTATGGAGGATAAACTTGATCTAATCAATGTAGAAGGTCAAGATACATTCATATTTCACGGAACTTTATCATATGAACCAAAGTGTTGTGCAAAACTGCGGTTGTATGAAAGAAGGAAATAATATAGTTAAAAATGGATTCGGAGATCCATTAAGAATAGCTTTATTAAAGATGTCAGAATGCCCTACATATCTAAGATTAAAGAAACAACGCTTCAAATGTAGAGAATGTAATTCTAAGTTTTGCGCTGAAACATCATTTGTTCAAAAAAATACTGCAGTATATCTAAAAAAATCTTATATTCTACATTATGAAGAATCTTTCTAAGACACTATCATTTAAAGATATAGCTGAATTAAGCAATGTATCAGTATCTACAGTAGTAAGAGTAATGAAATCATGTAGAGAGGCTGTAGAAGTTAAGACTCATTCAAACCTACCAGAACACTTATGTTTTTGATGAAATAAAATCAACTAAAGATAGTAAAAAAATGGAATGAGCTTCATATTCTTAGATGCTAAAACACATGATTTTATAGATATAGTAGATGGTAGAACACAACATATATTAAAAACAATACTTTATGAGATACCCAAGAAAAGTAAGGAAGAGAGTAAAAACAATCTGTATAGATATTTATCCTCCTTATATGAATATGATTAGAGAGATGTTCCCTAACGCTGAGATAATTATAGATAGATTCCACATGGTTCAAAAATATTAATAGAGAATTAAATAAAGCTAGAGTAAAAACTAATGAATCAATATAAGAATAAAAAAAGGCTCTACTTACACTATTTTTAAAGAACTTCTGGAAGGTAATATTGGAAGATAGAGACAAAAGTAAATTCAATAAAAAAACATTCTATTCTAGAAGCTTCAAACGCTATGTGACTAGGAAAGAAGTATTAGATTATATATTAGGTATAGATGCTGAATTTACAGCTAGTTATGAGAGAGTACATGAGATTAGAGAAGCTATTAAAGCTAAAGATTCTGTAGAATTAGAGAAGTATATAGATATGAATACTAATGGATTATCTAAAGGCGTAGCTAAGGTTATAAATACGATGGTTAAAACACAAAGAGTATATGCTTAACGCTGTTAAATATGAGTATTCTAATGGTCCATTAGAAGGATTTAATAATAAAATAAAACTACTAAAGAGAGTATCTTATGGATATTCTAGCTTTAGTAATTTCAGATTACGCATTTTAATTATGTCTAGATTATTTGTTTCTGAATATAAAAAAATAATATAAAACTTAAAGAAAGTAAGAAAAATCTAAGCAGCAAAAATGCTGCCTAGATTTCTAGAGTGAATTTTTTTCCCGTGCCCCGAACTTGACAAAGAGCCAGAAATTTTTTTATATTTTTTTCTTTTTACTGTTTTTAAGTGTAGCTTGCGACACCTCCATATCTTTTGTTTTTCTTAAAAGGATATTCCGGTTAGAAAAATGAGCCTGTAGTCTCATTTTTCTCGAAGTAAAAACACAAATGTGTTTTTACTTCAGCTACTACAAAACAGTAAGAAAAAAATAAAAAAACTAATCAATAAATGAAATAAATATTTTTTTAGTTATCAGTAATTTTTGTTCAAATATTTTTATAATGGTGAAAATGGAACTTTAAAAAAAGTTCTATCGGTGAAATTAAGATTTGAAGCTTAATTTCAAGGTGTAATATCCACTTTTAATTGTCTAAATGACAATTAAAGTTAGATGGAACCAGTCCGTCACCATACTTAAAAATATTTGAATAGTAAAATTAATAAATTGAGAAGTAAAAAAAGAACGATTCTATAGGGAGTGTGAATAAAACTCTGTAAATTCTTTATGTTAACCAAAAATTTACTAGTTTATAATATTTAATTTTTATAGATTTAATTATTTTAATGGCTTTCATTCTCTAGAGTCTATTTTAGATTTTTAAGGCTTACTTGTCAAGGATTTTTATAAGGCGAAGCCCTTGTCCTTGACAAGTAAAGACGTAAAATCTAGACTCGCCAAGAGAATGAAAGCTAATTTATTTATATCCTATCCTCATACATTATTCTTAACTCTCCATAGATTTGCCCCCAATCTCTTATAGCTCCTGTCCATTTTTTTACTATTCTTTCTATAGCTAGATATAGCGCTTTTTCTAATGATACCTTATTCGGAAAGACTGATCGTTTCTTATTCATGCTTCTTAATCTTGAATTTACACTTTCCACTGCATTTGTTGTATATATTACTGTTCTTACTTTTACACTAAATTTAAATATTGGTATTATTGCATCCCATTCTGAATACCAACTACTCATTAGTTTTGGATATTTACTTTCCCATTTGTCCGCTACTATATCTAGGTTGTTTTGGGCTTGTTCTTCTGTTGGTGCATTGTATATTGTTTTTAAGTCTGCACACAGCTCTTTATAGTCTTTTTGTCGCTACAAACTTTGTTGTGTTTCTTATCATATGCACTATACATCTTTGATATTCTGTTTTTGGAAAGGCAGCTGCTATGGCTTCTTTTATCCCTGTTAAACCATCTGCACACATTACTAATATATCTTTTACTCCTCGATTTTTAAGGTCGTTAAATAGAGATAACCATGTTTTTGCACTTTCATTTGTTCCTATATACATCGATAATATGTCTTTCTTACCTTCTTGGTTCACTCCTAATGCGATATAGACAGCTTTTTTTCCCTACAATTCCATTTTTCTTTCACACTAAAAGTGTACTGCATCTATATAAACTACGGCATAGACTTCATCTAGTGCTCTTGTTTTTCCATTCTTCTATCTTTGGAATTATTTTTATCAGTAATGTCTGATACTAGCCCTTCTGATATCTCACATCCATACAGTTCTTTTACCTCTTGTGCAATATCCCTTGTGGTCATTCCTAAGGAATATAGACCTATTATTTTGTTTTCTATTTCTGAGATATCTTTTTTTCTCTTTTTGGAACTATCATTGGTTCAAATGTAGAATTTCTATCTTGTGGAACTGCTATTTCTAGGTCACCATAATTACTTTGAACTTTTTTTCTTTATAGCCATTTCTATAGTTTTCTTTGTCACCATGTCCATACTTTTCATATCCTAAGTGATTATTTATTTCTGCTTGTAGTAGCTCTTCTATCGTACCACCTAGTAAGTCTTTTTAAGGCGTTTTTGTATATCCGCTATGCTTTCTACTCCGTATTCTGATACTAATTGTTTTATTAATTCTTGTTTTTTTGGATCTCTTTTTTTCTTGTTATTTTTTTACCCTCCCTAGTTAATTTCAGTTTAACATAGGAAGGGTTATTTTTACAGACTTTTTTTCACAGGCTCATTCTATAAATTAGATTTTAATAAAATCGTAATTTATGAATCGTAATTATCTTTTTGCCATAGTTACAAATGTGAATTTGTCAGGTCTGTAGCTTAATATTCCATATTGGAGAATATTTCCGTTTGATAAATAAGTGATGCTTTCAACAACAGCTACCATATTATATTCACCTAAGTCCATATGTTGTTTTTTTCTTCTTCAGTTGCATATCTAAATGATATTTCACGTCTTGAGTGTGTAATATTTAAACCTAATTCCTTTTCTAAATATTTATAAATAGAAGATTCTGCTATATCTTTATTAATAAATGGAACAAGCTTACGATCAAAATATGATACTTCATATTCAAGACGTTCACCATTTATTATTCTACTACGGCTAACTCTATAAAAAAATCATTATTTTCGTTAGCTCCAAAAATATCCATTATTTTTTTATCTCCTTGAATTATATATAAAGATTCAAGGGTAGTTTTTATTTCATATTTTCCATCAATATTTAATTCTGAAGAAGTTTTTATATTACCAAGGTAATTATTTTTTTATTCTTCCATGTCCAAGAATTAGGGAGTTTTTTTCCTTTAATTTTTGGATATACCCATTGATTTCCAGTAATGATAAAGCTTTTTCTAATCGTATCTTTAGAATAACCGTATTCTTTAACTAGCTCATTTTCACTTGGTAATTCAGTGTTACGCTTATAAAAAAACGAGTATCTATTTTTTTCTTTTAAGTCTGTATAGACTTTTTTTGTACTTACTCATATATTGTTTTCCTCGCAAAAATTTATCTACTTAATTATAAATGTAGTTCATTTAAAATGCAAGAATTAAAGTAATCTTTTATACATTTTTAGAACATTTACGTATATGTTTAAGAAGAAAATAAAAAAAGAATTACATAAATGTTGTTGACAAAATGAAAGTGTTTTTATTATAATAATTATTGTTGAGTAATAAAAATTTATTTTTGTAAAGATAAGTTATAAATGATAACGGAGGAAAAAAAGAATGACAAAAACGTTCAAGTGGTGTTTTGATGCATATCACGTCATTACCAGGACAATTTGGAATTGGAACATTTGGTAAAAAGTGCATATGATTTTTGTAGACTTTTTAGAAGAAACAAAACAAACATATTGGCAAATTTTACCATTAACAACTACAAGCTATGGAGATTCACCATACCAAAGTTTCTCAGCAGTTGCAGGGAACTTAAATCTAATTGATTTTTCATTATTAAAAGAAGATGGATTATTAGAAGAAAGTGATTATGCAGGCGTTAACTTTGGAGAAAATCCTGAAAAAGTTGATTATGCACTATTATTTGAAGCAAGAAGACCTATTCTAGAAAAAAAGCAGTTGCTAACACAATTAAAAAAATAGCAAAAGTATTAGCTGAGATTGAAAAATTTGAAGCTGAGAATTCAAGTTGGTTAGCTGATTATGCTGAATATATGGCGATAAAAGAAAGTTTTTGGATATAAGAGTTTTATTCACTGGGATGAAGATATCAAAAGAGGTGATGAAACTGTACGTGAAAAAAATATCGTACTGAACTTCAAGATAGTATAAGATACTACACAGTAACACAATATTTCTTCTTTAAACAGTGGTTAGCATTAAAAAGAATATGCTAATAGTAAAGGAGTTAAAATTATTGGGGATATGCCAATTTATGTAAGTGCTGATAGTGTTGAAATGTGGACTATGCCTGAATTATTTAAAGTTGATGAAAAACAATGAACCACTTTATGTAGCTGGTTGCCCGGCAGATGATTTCAGTCCTACAGGACAACTTTGGGGAAATCCAATATACGATTGGCAAAAAAACATAAAGAACAAGAATTTTTCATGGTGGATTTATCGAGTTCAAGAAAGTTTCAAAATCTATGATGTGCTTCGTATAGATCACTTCAAAGGATTCTCTGATTTCTGGCAAATCGATAGAGATGCTGAAAATGCAGTTAATGGTACTTGGGAAGCTGGACCGGGAATTGAATTATTCCAAAAATTAAAGAGCAATTAGGAGATTTACCGATTATTGCAGAAAATCTAGGGTTTATTGATGAAAAAGCAGAAAAACTATTAGATGATTCTGGATATCCGGGTATGAAAATTCTTCAATTTGCTTTCCCAGGAGAGGATAGTTTAGATCGTCCACATCATTACACGAAAAATAGTGTTGCTTACACAGGAACGCATGATAACGACGTAGTTAATGGATGGTATGAAAAACTTAGTGAATCAGAAAGAAAATTAGTTTCTGATTATCTAAACCGTCGCGATGATGAGAAAATTACAGAAGCGATGATTAGAGGAATTTACTCTTCAGTAAGTGATTACGCAATTGTAACAATGCAAGACTTGTTAGATAAAGACGCAACAAGTAGAATGAACGTTCCATCAACAGTTGGAGGAAACTGGGAGTGGAGAATGCTTGCAGAAGATCTAACAGAAGAAAGAAAAGAATTTTTTTAAGAAATATTACAATAAGATATTCAAGAGAGAGGGATAAAATGTCATTTAGTAAATATGTATTAGATAATACAAATAAAGAACTAAGTACTTTAGAAAAACAAAGATATATATATACAACTATTAAATTATGTAAAAGAAGAAGCTGATAAAAAAGCTCAAAATAATGATAAGAAAAAAGTTTACTACATTTCAGCAGAATTTTTAATTGGTAAACTACTATCAAATAACCTAATTAACTTAGGAATCTATGAAGAAATTGAAAAAGAATTAAATGCGGCTAATAAGCGTCTTAGTGATGTTGAGGAAGCAGAATTAGAACCATCACTTGGTAACGGAGGTCTTGGGCGTCTTGCATCTTGCTTCATCGATTCAATTTCATCACTAGGAATCAATGGAGATGGAGTTGGTTTAAACTACCACTGTGGATTATTCAGACAAGTATTTGTTAAAAATGAACAACACGCAGAGCCAAACTTCTGGATTGAAGATTCTTCATGGCTAAGAGACACTGATGTTAAATACACAGTGCCATTTAAAAACTTTAACCTAACTTCCACTCTAAAAAGAATTGACGTATTAGGGTATAAAAAAGATACTAAAAACTATCTAAACCTATTCGATATTGAATCAGTGGATAGTAGTATTATTGAAAATGGTATTAGTTTTGACAAGACTGAAATTGAGAAAAACTTAACTTTATTCTTATATCCAGATGATAGTGACAAAAATGGTGAATTACTTCGTATTTACCAACAATACTTCATGGTATCAAATGCAGCTCAATTAATTTTAGATGAAGCTATTGCTAAAGGAAGTAATGTGCATGACTTATACGAGTATGCATATGTTCAAATTAATGATACACACCCAAGTATGGTAATTCCTGAATTAATTAGATTATTAACTGAAAAACATGGAATTAAATTTGAAGAAGCGTACACAATCGTTCAAAAAAATGACTGGTTACACAAACCACACTATCTTAGCTGAGGCTCTAGAAAAAAATGACTATTAGCATACTTAGAAGAAGTAGTACCACACATAGTAACAATCATCAAACAATTAGATGCTGTTATTAGAGAAAAAAATATAAAGGTGAAAAATATTCAAATCATTGATAAAGATGACAGAGTACACATGGCAAACATGGATATTCACTTCTCTAACAGCGTAAATGGGGTTGCTTACCTACATACTGAAATCCTTTAAAAACTCTGAATTAAAACATTTCTATGAGTTATACCCAGAGAAATTTAATAACAAAAACAAATGGTATTACATTCAGACGTTGGTTAGAGTTTTTCAAATAGATCATTAGCAGCTTACTTAAAAGATCTAATTGGAGATGAATATTTAACAGATGCAACAAAATTAGAAAAAAATTATTAGCATTTGTTGATAGTAAAGAAGTAGCAGCTAAATTAGAAGAAATTAAACACGAGAATAAACTAGTTCTTAAAGAATATCTAAAAAGAAACTCAAGGTATCGAATTAGATGAAAAATAGTATTATTGATACTCAAATCAAGAGATTCCATGAATATAAACGTCAACAAATGAACGCTTTATATGTAATCAAAAAAATACTTAGACATTAAAAAAATGGTAAATTACCAGAAAGAAAAAAATTACTGTATTCTTTTGGAGGTAAAAGCAGCACCAGCTTATATTATTGCTCAAGATATAATTCACTTAATTCTATGTCTATCAGAATTAATTAACAATGATCCAGAAGTAAATAAATACTTAAACGTATTCTTAGTGGAAAACTATAACGTAAGTGTTGCAGAAAAAAATTAATTCCAGCTACTGATATTTCAGAACAAATCTCATTAGCTTCTAAAGAAGCAAGTGGAACTGGTAACATGAAATTTATGTTAAACGGAGCTCTAACACTAGGAACTTTAGATGGAGCTAACGTGGAAATTGACGAATTAGTTGGACGTGAAAAATATCTACATCTTCGGTAAAGAAAGTGATGAAATCATTAAACTTTACGAAACTGCAGGATATATTTCTAAAGAATACTATGAAAAAGATGGTGTTAAAGAAGTTGTTGACTTCATAGTTTCAGATGAACTAGTTAAACTAGGAAATGCTGAAAGATTAGAGAGATTATACAATGAACTACTTAACAAAGACTGGTTCATGACACTTATTGATTTTTGAGGAATATTACGCTAAGAAAGAAGAGATGTTAGCAGATTACGAAAATCGTGAATTGTGGATGAAGAAAGTTATCGCAAATATTGCAAAAGCAGGATTCTTCTCGTCTGACCGTACAATTGCTCAGTACAATGAAGATATTTGGAATAAATAAAGAAAAGGGGAACATAATATGAAACTATTAACGATTAATGTACATAGTTGGTTAGAAGAAAATCAACTTGAAAAATTAAATATTTTAGCTAAGGTAATTGTAGAAAAAAATTATGACGTGGTTGCCATGCAAGAAGTAAATCAATTGATTAATAGTGAAGATGTTCAACAAGGGATAAAAACAGATAACTTCGGGAAATTACTGTTAGATAAAATTAGAGAATATGGAGAAGAAGGTTACAGCTATTACTGGACTTACTCTCACATTGGATTTGATAAATTCGAAGAAGGATTAGCGATATTAGCTAAAGGTGAAGTTGTTGCCGTAGAGGATTTCTACTGTACGGCACAACAAACCGTAACTTCTATTGAATCAAGAAAAATTTTTAAAAGTCGATCTTAAAGTAAATGATGAGATCGTAGAATTTTACAGTTGTCATATGAATTTGCCGACTTGTAAAGGAGAAGACATAGACCAAAAATCTTAGCAACCTAATTAATTATACTGATAACAAAAAAATCTTAAAAATTTTCATGGGAGATTTCAATACAGATTATTTCCATCAAGTAGATGACTACAAAAAAATATACTTGATAAAGGATTATATGATACTTATGAATTAGCCGAGAAAAAAAGATGGGGGAGTTACCGTATACAAAAAAATATAAGTGGTTGGGAAGATTCTATGTGTCAGAAGAAATTGGATTATGTATTTATAAATAGAAAAATTGAATGTAGAAGAAAGTTTTTGTTATATTTAATGACGATAATTATCCAATTATTTCTGATCATAATGGCTTAGAAGTAACATTAGCAGAAAAAAATAATTATAAGGAGGAAAATGTTATGTTACAAAAAAATTCAGCGTTTTGGAGGCGCTATGTTAATGCCATCTATTATTTTCGCATTCTTCGGATTAGTAGTTGGATTAACTTCAATTTTTAAAAATCCTAATTTAGTAGGGAGCATCGCTACAGAAGGAACACTTTGGTATAACTTCTGGTTCGTAGTTGAACAAGGAGGATGGACAATCTTCAATCAAATGCCAGTAGTGTTCGCACTTGGTATTCCAATCGGTCTTGCTAAAAAAGCAAACGGTCGTGCTGCATTAGAAGCGTTCTTAATCTACATGGTTTTCAACTACTTCATCAACGGATTCTTAACTCAATTCAAATTCTTTGGAGTAGATGTAACATCAGCTCTTAAATTACCTACAGGTATCACAAGAATCGCTGGAGCAATTACATTAGATACTTCAATCATCGGTTCTATCATTATTGCATCTATCTCAGTATGGATTCATAACAAATACTTTGATAAAAAATTACCTGAATTATTAGGAATTTTCCAAGGGTCAACATTCGTTATCTTAGTTGGGTTCCTAATCATGATTCCAGCTGCATTCTTAACAGCTTTATTATGGCCAAAAGTTCAATTAGGAATTGCTGCATTACAAGGATTCTTAAAAGTTTCTGGAGTTGCAGGGGTATTCACTTACACATTCCTAGAAAGAATTTAATCCCAACAGGATTACACCACTTCATCTATGGACCATTCATGTTTGGACCAGCAGTAGTAGAAAATGGAATCACAGCTTACTGGGTACAACACATTCAAGAGTTCTCTCAAAGCTCAACTCCATTAAAAGAGTTATTCCCTCAAGGTGGATTCTCATTACACGGTAACTCAAAAGTATTTGGTTTACCAGCAGCAGCTTTAGCTATGTATGTAACAGCTAAAGACAGTAAGAAAAAAGTTGTAGCAGGGTTATTAATCCCAGCAGCACTTACTGGTTTCTTAACAGGAATCACTGAACCAATCGAGTTCACATTCTTATTCGCAGCACCAATGTTATTCGCTACTCACGCAGTTTTAGGTGCGTTAATGTCAGCAACTATGTACCAATTTGGAGTTGTAGGTAACTTCGGAAGTGGATTAATCGACTTCTTAGCTCTTAACTGGTTACCAATGTTCAAAAACCACTCATCTCAAGTATTCGTTCAAATCGCAATTGGATTAGTATTCTCAGTAATCTACTTCTTCGTATTTAGATTCTTAATCCTTAAATTCCAATTAAACACACCTGGACGTGAAGCAGATGATGCTGAAACAAAACTTTACTCTAAACAAGAGTACCGTGAAAAAGGTAAAGAAGCAGCTAAACCAGAAGTTAAAGATGATGCAGCTACTCACGACGATCAAGCTCTTATCATTCTTGAAGGTTTAGGTGGTAAAGATAACATCGTAGATGTTACTAACTGTGTAACAAGACTACGTGTTAATGTTAAAGACGAAAGCTTAGTTAAAGATGATGAATTCTTAAAACGTTCTGGAGCTCTTGGAGTTGCTCGTAACGGTAAAGCTATTCAAGTAATCATCGGATTCTCTGTAGGACAAGTTAGAGAAGCTTTCGAAAAAGAATTACACAAATAAGAATATAAATAAAAAAAGAAATTGACGTAAAAGTCAGTTTCTTTTTTGGCTAAAATAGACAGAGATAGTATTCAATAGACATTATACTAAGTCATATTAAAACTATGTTTGTTGTTCATACATGTATTCTTTTTGTTCAGATAAAACTTGCTCAAAACAAAGTTGAAGGTGTTGAACTAGCTAATAAGTATCTTCGTTAATTGGATGCTTCTATTGATTTGTATAATAACAAGAAAGAAATAAGTATTAGAAAAAAATCTATGTTGATAATTAAATAAAACAGAGATTGAGTTTGATTTCCAAATTGATATTAATAAAAAAATTATAGATAAATGCAGAGGGAATAAAATTTATATTAAGTAAATAGTAAAGGAAATATTATTTACTTTTTAATTATTATTGGAGTTATAACATTAACTTTATAGATTAAAATATACTTAATCGGTAAATAAATTTTTTTGTCTTGAAATTAATTTACACTTTTTATTCTAGCATTTACAAATGTGCAGGCTCTAAGTAATTGAACCATCTTAACTCGTTTTAAAGTTTAAAGATGGTTATTTTTGCTTTTTGAAAATATAAAATAAGAGTCCTTCAAACTAAAAAAATTAAGAAAGGAGGATTTTTTTATACTAGGTTATCGCATCAAAAGTGGTTATGTAGATATCGCATTGTATTTTTGAGGTGAATAGTAAAAAAATAAAAAAATATAAGATATAGAATTAAATATAGAAAGAATATTTAAGAGTAAAAAAATTTATTAAATATATACAGTGTATGGAAATAAGAAATACAATATAGTAGAAAAATTCAGAAGAGTAGGGAGTATTTTTAATAAATGTATAATTAGGAGAGAGTATATATAAAATAAAGACCATCTAATGTTATAGATGATCTTTTATTTTACTTTATATTAGAACGCAGGAGTTGCGTGTCCTTTTGATTTAAGTTCTTTATTAATAAACTCTTTAACTTTTTTTCGCTTGCTAATGCTTTTTTAACAGCTTGAACTTTAGCATCGTCTTTGTTATCTTCACGTGCTACAAGTGAGATAGCGAATGTTAAGTCTCCTTCTTTTTCAAAAGCTAGACCATTTTTATCAGGAGTTAATCCTAATTTAGAAATGTAAGTTGGATAGTTAAACACTAAATCTTTTTCATTGTATGCTTCGTTTAGGTTAAGTAAGCTTACTTTAGTAAATTTAAGGTGTTTTGGATTTTCTTTGATATCCGCTTCTGTTACTGTAAAGCTATTTGGATCTTTAAGAGTAATAACTTTAGCGTGATCTAATAAACGTAAAGCACGAGCTAAGTTAGTTGGATCTGAAGGGATAGCTACATCAGCACCGTGTTTAAGATCTTTAATATCTTTAAGAGTTTTTGAATAGAATGATACAGTCGCGTTGTAAATAGGTTGAACTGCTACAAGGTGCGCACTATTTTTTTGGTTAAACTGTTCCATAAATGGTTTGTGTTGGAAGAAGTTAGCGTCAACTTCTTTATTGTTTAACGCAACGTTAGCTTGAACGTTATCAGAAACTTTAACGATTTCTAAGTTGTAACCATCTTTTTTTAAGATCTTCTTTAATCATTTCTAACATATCTGTCATTGGAGAAGTGTGAGAAGCTACTTTTACAGTAACAGGTTCTTTTTTCTTCTTTTTTTAGGTTCTGTTTTACTTGAACATGCTGTTAGGATTAATAATAAAGCTGTTAAGCTGGCAATAAATGAAATTATTTTTTTCATTGTTTGTCTCCTGTGAATATATTTTAAATGTATATTTTTTTATTTAGAGGTAAGGTTGTTGATTATATTTCGATTATAGATTAGTAAAAATTAATATTTTTAGAAAGCTGCAGTAGCTTTTACCTTCGAAATTCTTTTTGTAAGAAATCTTTAACTTTTTGGCTAGTTAGAGCTTTTTTTAACTGCTTGAATTTTTAGCGTCGTCTTTGTTGTCTTCACGAGCAGCAAGAACTCCAGCATATGTAAAGTCAGCTTTATCTTCCATTAAAAGTCCATCTTTCATTGGAGTAAGGTTTAATTTAGCGATGTATGTTGGGTAGTTAAATACTAAATCTTTTTTTCAGCATATGCATCACTTAAGTTTAAAAGTCCAACTTCTGTAAATTTAAGATGTTTAGGATTATCTTTAATGTCTTTTTACAGTAACATTATAGCTGTTAGGATCGTTTAATGTAATTAATCCACCGTGAGCTAATAATCTTAATGCACGAGCCATGTTTGATGCATCAGATGGAATCGCTACATCAGCACCATCTTTAAGATCTTTAATGTTTTTAACAGTTTTTGAGTAGAATGCTGGAATAGAGTTATAAACTTTTGCCACAGCTACTAAGTTAGTTTTTATTTTTTTCATTGTATTGTTTCATGAATGGTTCATGTTGGAAGAAGTTAGCATCGATTTCTTTTGTTTGCTAAAGCAACATTAGCTTGAACGTTATCAGATACTTTTACAATTTCAAGAGTATATCCTTCTTTTTGTAAATCTTCTTTTACTAGTTCTAACATATCAGTAAATGGTGGAACGTGTGCGGCAACTTTAATTGTTTTGTTTTCTTGTTTTTCTTCTTTTTTATCGCTAGTTTTGCTAGAACATGCAGTTAATACAAGTACAAGTGCTAAAAAGGCTAGCAACAAATGATAATAATTTTTTTCATTGGTTTTATTTCTCCTTCTTGTTTGTAAAACGTTTAGCTAATCCATAACCTATTGATTGAATAATAAATACATAGATTATAAATATTATTACGATTAAGTACATTAAATCATAATTATATTCTTGGTATCCATATCTGAATGCAAATTCACCAAGACCACCTGCTCCAATAACCCCCATTACAGTAGTGTATGCTAATAAACTAATAGTAGTGTAGGTGAATGATAAAATTAAGTTATCCATTGTAGCTGGTAGTAAGAAATACCTAATAATTTGAACTTTTGTAGCTCCCATACTTATAGCTCTATCAACGATTTTTTTAGGAACGTTGATTAATGCTTGTTCAACAAAACGTGCATAAATACTTACACCAACAAGAGTAAGCGGCAAGATTGCTGCAATATTCCCAAAAAGATGTTTTAAATAAAAATCTATTTACAGGGATTAGTATGAATACAAAAATTAAAAATGGAACACTACGTAGGGCATTAAGTGCAATGCTAAGTCCTTCATAAACTGCTCTATTTTTTAATAAATAATCACGACTGAAAGAAAAAAGCATAATACCCAGTGGTAGGGAAATGAAAAATACTGTTAACATTGAGTACATCATCATATAGTTTGTTTCCCAAAAATGCTTTCATTATACCATCGTAATTGGCTTTAAATAAATCAATCATTTAGTAAAAAAACTCCTTTACGTAGTTATAGTAATTACTGTCGTAATCATCTTTTTGCATTTTTTTATTAGGTACGACAATATCTTTTATAGTAGAATCATCGATAACTACTACTCTGTCACAAAAGTTCTTAAGTAATGAAAGACTATGTGAAATCATAACAATTGAAATATCAGTTGTAGTTCGCAATTTATTAAGTAGTGCAAAGATTTCTTTTTCACTATTAGTATCTAAAGCAGAACTAATTTCATCACAAAAGTAAAAACTTCTGGTTCTTGAAGTAGAGCCATAGCAATGGCGACTTTTTGTTGTTCACCGCCACTTAAACTACCACAAAGACTATTTTTTTAGTCTTGTAATATTCATGAATTCAAGAATATCATCTATTTTCTTTTTATCAACTGAAACCTTATTTAGTTTGTATACTAAGCTCAAGTGATAATATACAGTTTTATTATCAATAAGATTTGAGTGTTGGAATATATATGCTAGATTTTTTTCTAGTTTTTTTCTAAGGGTACTTGCATCCATAGATTGTATAGAAGAGTTTTTTTATAAAGGATATCTCCACTATCATATGAAACAATACCATTAATCATCTTTAGAATTGTACTTTTTTTCCTGTACCATTTCTACCGATTATTCCAATAACTTCTTTTTTTATTAATATCAAACGATATATTTTCAAGTTTGAAGTTAGCATCTTTATATTGTTTTGATACGTTTTTTTAATTGAACTATCATAATATACCTCCAAGGAAAAACTATACCACTTTTTAGGAAAGGATTTCAAGAGGTTTGTTTAAATTTTTAAAAAAATAATTGTTCATATTGTTCTATACTTGTTTGATAGTATTTGTAAATCTGTTGTTTAAATTTACTTACTCTGTGATGATACAGTTTAAGTGTGTAGAAATATTAGTAAAAAGAATATTATATTAAATAGTAATAGTTACTATAATTATAGTGAAATTATAGTGATTTTTTTAATAAATTAAATATATATTTTTTTAATTAATTGTATTACAATAAGTCAAAAAAAATATAATAAGTAAACTTTCAATGTCTTAAATGTGTATAGTTGTATTTTTAATAAAAATTTTTAGTTTAAATATTTTTCTAAAATTGTTCTTATATAATTCTTTATTTATTTTCTTTAATCGTATATAATTAAGGATGTGATTATGAGGTAATCTATGAAAAACTGACAATAGTAGATATAGCACGTATGGCTGGAGTAGGAACTACTACTGTCTCTAGATATTTTAATGGTGGAAATTTAAAAAGAAGAAACACATAAACGAATTAAAGAAATAGTAGACAAGTATAATTATACGCCGAATACTTTTGCAAAAAGCATTAAAAAAAGTATAGATAGTAAGATTATTGGAGTAATCGTTCCATGCTTACACTCGTATGTTAGTGGGAATACTCTAAAATATCTTGATAAAGAATTGAAAAAAATAATAATTATGAGACATTAATTATGAATGCTAATTTTGATGAGAATAAACAACTAGAATATATAAAAAAAGTTAGCAAGAATGAATGTAGATGGAATTATTTTACTACCGACTACAATGAGTAAAACATATGAAAGTACGATAAAATCTATAGATGTTCCTGTTGTAATGCTTGGTCAAGAAGGAGAATACACATATAGTGTTGAATATAATGATTTTAATGCTGCTAGAGATATAACTAATTATGTATTGGCTCAAGGTCATAAGAGAATAGCTTATTTAGGTGTAAGTGAAGAAGACATTGCTGTAGGATATTATCGAAAATTAGGTGTTATTAGGACATTAGAAAAGTATAATCTGTCGCCTGAAAATGTTCTAATTACGAATTTTTGGTATGGAAGAGGGATATTCAGCAGTAAAAAGAAAATATTGAAAAAAACTAAAAAGAAGACAGCTGTCTAATTTGTGCTACGGATAATTTGGCTTATGGAGCTATAAAAAGCATTAGAAGAAGAAGGGTTAAATGTTGGTGATAATTATTCAGTTGCTGCATTTGGAGATTATACCTCTTCAGCCTTGCTGAAATCTCCATTAACTACGATAAAATTTGATTTAGAAGATGCAGCTAAACAGACGGTAAATATGCTTCTTAGTGTAATTAGAAAAGAAAAAGACAGATATAAAGTTATTAATTGGTTACGATTTGAAAATGAGAAATAGTGTTATTAAATTAGAAGAAAATGGAGAATAATAATGACGAATATAAAAGCAATTTTTTTGATATTGATGGAACAATACGAAGTTTTAAAACTAAATCAATTCCGGAAAAATACAGCAAATACTTTAAAGAAATTAAAAAGAAAAAGGAATTAAAATATTTATAGCGACAGGGAGAGCTCCATTTCATACTACATTTTTTTAAATGATTTATTAGATTTTTAAATTTGATGGTTATGTGACAATAAATGGTCAGTATTGTTACTTGGAGACGGGTGAAGTTTTAAATAATAAGATATTATCTCAAGAAGATATAAAAAAAATGTGCTCCCGTATTTTTAAAGAGAATAATATTGCGTGTGATTTTGCTTTATTGGATGGGGCATTTATGAATCTTAAAAATTCAAGGGTTAAATGGCTTGAAGATGAATTAGGAGATCCTGATCGTTTTAAGGAAGATCCATTAGCGTATGATAAGGCTATTAGCGAAAAAAATATATCAGCTTAATGTCTTTGTATCAGAAGAGGAAGAAGCGGAATTTTTAGCATATATGCCTAATTCAAAAGCAGCTCGTTGGACTAACCACTTTACAGATGTCATTCCAAAAGATGGTGGGAAAAATACCGGAATTGATGCGGTTATCGCGCACTTTGGTATTAAATTAGAAGAAACTATGGCATTTGGAGATGGTGGTAATGATATTGATATGCTTAAACACGCTGGAATTGGTGTGGCAATGGGGAATGCTGGAGAAAATGTAAAAAGAAATTGCTGATTTTATTACTACAAGTGTAGATGATGATGGAATAACAAATGCCTTAAAAATATTTTAATGTAATATAAAAGTAAAAAAACTAGAAGAATGTTTGATTTAGAACATCTTCTAGTTTTCTTTTATTCACTAAATTGTTTTTAAAAAAATAAATTAACACATTTTTGGCATAATTACGGTAAGTTTATCATTTGCTTCTAATACAGTTGTTCCTTTTTGGTACTATTTCTCTACCAGAACGTTCGATTTGAGAAACAAGCGCCCCTTTTGTCCAATCAATTTCACGTATTTGTTTTCCTATTAATGAACTATCATTTGATATTGTAGTTAGAATTTCTACTTCCATTTCTAGTTCGTTATCTTCTAGCTTATTACTTGTTAATATACGATCTAGTAAATATTCGTAAACTGGTTTTTGTGCCAAGAATATTTGCAGTCATATATGAGAATAGACAACAAAGTGCTATAGGTAGGAAGTAATTTAGTTTTTGTGTCATTTCGAATAGTAATATGATAGATGTAATAGGACTTCTTACAATTGCAGTTAAGTATCCAGACATTGATAATATTACAAATAAAGCTGTATATTTGGCATCAAAGAAGTTGCTAAATAGTGTTCCTAGTATTGCACCTTGGATTAATATAGGTAAGAATATACCACCAGCAACACCTGATGTAAAATGATACAAGGGAGAATATTGTTTTTTTATAAAGTATAAGGTTAATAGAAACATAAAACTAAATTTATTTTCTATTAGAAATTCTACTAAACTATGACCACTTCCTAGTACTATTGGATAAAAAAACAAATAGTACAAATGAAATAAGAAAAAGCTACTTGTGGTCTGAATACTATATTAAGTTTTAGAGCTTCATAAATTTTTAAAAAAGTATTTTTTTATAGTAACATTGTAAAACGTCCCAAATAATCCTAATAGAATTCCTAGTAAAGCAACCCAAGGATAAATACTTACTTCGACATAAGGTATATCTGGAAATTTAAAGATAGCTGTAAGTCCGAAAATATACTGACCAACTATATTTGCTACAACAGCAGCGCTAAAACAACAGATTACTATTTTTGTAATTTGTTTATGGACTTCCTCTATAGAAAAATAATACGCCTGCAAGTGGAGCGCCAAAAAGCAATTGATAGACCAGCGCTAGCTCCACATGTAATTAAGTATTTTTCTTTAATATTATTCTTTTTAGTATTCTAGATACGAGTTTTTCCACTCATTGCCCCAAGTTGAATCGATGGACCTTCACGACCAAGTGATAATCCACCTAGACTTGCTGTTAAACCACCTATTATTTTATAAATAAGAACCCGTAATGGATTGGAATTAAGTCTACCGGTAATTTCTGCTGATACTTGGGGTATTCCACTACCACTAGCCATTGGTTCTCGTTTTAATAAGAAACCTGAAAATAATGCAAGTATTATTAATAAAAAGTAAGAGTGCTATTTTATAAATAAAAGCGGTTTTGATAAAGTCTGCGGTGTAGTGAACGAGTTTTTTTCGCTGTAACCGATAAGTAGTCTATAGCTTGCTCCGACAATACCAGCAGCCAATCCTACTAAAATCCCATCAAAGAGTAATGAAGTTTCAAGTTTGAAATTCTTATTATCGATCTTACTAATTTTTGGAAATTTTCATGTAGCTCTCCTTTCTGATAAGTTTATTCCATAAGAACATTTTACTCCTATTTATAAAAAATCAAAGTAATTTGTGATACAATTTATTATTAAAAAAATACAAAAATGTGTGCTAAAAATATAATTATATGATGAAAGGAGTAAACTGAATGAGTATATTTTTAATTATTGTAATAGCGTTATTAATTATTATTTTTTTGCATTATATGCTTTTTGGCTTAAATTACTAAAAAGGCAAACCAGGAAGAATAGCTGGAGCTGATGTAGAGAAAAAAACATTTGAAGAAGCTTTAGTAGTGGATGTTCGTTGGAGAAAAAGAGTATGCAAGAGGGCATGCGATAAATGCTGTAAACTTACCGATTAAGCTTTTTTTAAAAATGGTAGTGATGTACTAGACGATTATAAAGACAAAGATATAATTTTATATTGTGTAGTTGATGTTACTTCACGTAATACAGAAAAAAACTGCTGAGAGAACGTGGATTTACTAAACTTCACATAGGTGATGGTATAAAAGCAATATAACTATGGGAATGCAATTTATAGTAATGCGTTACTATCAGAGTTTAAATATCGTATTTCTGCTAGTAAGAATAAAACAGTTTTTTTAAATTTAGGAACTGAAGTTTTTAAATGATGAAGAGATTAAAGTTTTACCTGAAGAAATAGATAGTGTATTAGATAAGTTAGATAAAACGTCTGAGATCTTTGTTTATAGCGATAAACCTGAAAAATAGTAAAGCTGTATGTAAAAAAACTTGGATTAGATGGTTATACTATTATTAACTTAATAGAACCGTTTAACACAAAAGCTTATAGAAATGTATTCTACAACAAAAAAATGATTACATAGAAAGTCAAGACGAGAAAAGAAGCTGCGACTTGTAGTGCTTGAGGATAGAAACTAAAAAAAACGATAGGTTATCGTTTATAATAAAAATTCTGTGTTTAAAGACTTTTAAGTTACATCTTATGTAGTCTAGATAAGAAAAATAAAAAAATTTGAAAAAAATCACTTGGAGAAATGTCTTTGAGTGATTTTTTTATATGTTTTTAATTCAATATGTTTACTATAAAAAAAGTAGAAATTAGGTTATAATATAAGTGATAGAAATAAAAAAAGAGGATGAGAATTATGAAAAATTTTTACATGTACTAGCTCAATTACCGATTAAAAACTGGGAGTGGTGTATTTTTACTAATGTTATTGAAGGTTTAAAACAATTTGATGTTAAACAAGCAGCTGTTTATGCTACAACACCGGAGTATAATTTTAATTTTGTTGATGAAAAAAATATGAAGTTGAATTTCAAGGCGAGGATATAAGTTTTCCTATTGTTGGAATGAGTGATATTATGCCGTATGAAAATACTCTATAAAAAAATATGACAGATGACATGATGGAAGAGTGGAAAAAGCATTTCGTAAGAAGTTAGAAGTAGCCAGAAATGAGTTTAAACCTGATGTGATTATTACTCATCATTTATGGATTTTAAGTTCGATAGTGTGTGATGTTTTTGAAGATAAAAAGGTAATAGGTATTTGTCATAATACGGATATAAGGCAAGCTGAGAAGAACAGAACTATGAAAGATAAATATGTTAAAAAAATCTAGAAAAGTTGGATAAGATATTAGCTTTGAGTAGTGGTGTTATAGAAGAAATTTCAAATATTTATAATTTCTCTAAGGAAAGAATTGTAAATATTGGTGCTGGATATAACGAGAAGATTTTTTTACCCTGTGAAAAAAATATGAAAACCATGATAATGTTAAAATTTTTATATGCAGGAAAGTTTGATGAGTCGAAAGGTTTCTATGAATTGATTAAGGCGTTTAGATTATTAGAAGCAAAAAGACGATAATGTGGAATTAGAATTAATAGGAAATTTGAAAGAAGAGGATAGACTGAGAGTTGAGGAATTAGTTGGAGATTCTACAAAAATTAGGATTTATAATGCTGTAGATCAAGTTCATTTAGGTGAGATTATGAGACATAAAGATGTATTTATATTACCATCTTACTTTGAGGGACTAGGATTAATCGCAGTAGAAGCCTTAGGTAGTGGTCTGAGAGTTGTTGCTACTGAGATAGAGGGACTTATTGAGTTTCTTGGAGAAAAAAATAAATAGTTCTGAGGTAATTGAGTATATTAAAATGCCTACAATTTATGATACAGACAAAGCGGTAGAAGAAGAGAAGCCTGCATTCATAAATAGGATTGTAGAGGCTTTAGAATTAATGATAGAAAGAACAAGAGAAAAATCGTAAAAATTCCTGTTGATTTGCTAGAAGAGATTGAACGTCATTCTTGGAAGAAGAAAAATAGAAATTATTTATGAATTGTTGTAAAAATAAATAACTATAGAATATATTTGACATATACTTGCTATATATTAAACATAGTTTATTAGAATTTGACAATATAAAATAAAGTAGTACTAAACGACTCAAAAAAATCATTTTTGAAATCGTGATTTTTCGAGTCGTATCTTTTTTTATGTTTTGGTTTTTAGAATAAAAAAATTAGGAGAATACAATGGATAAGATAATACTAATAGATGGAAATAGTTTGAGTTATCGTGCTTTTTTACGCTATGCCAGCTTTTAAAAAAATAAAAAAAGGTTTATATACAAATAGTGTATATGGCTTTTACATTAATGTTAGAAAAAATATTAGCAGATACCAATCCGAAATATGCATTAGTTGCTTTTGATAAGGGGAAACAGACGTTTAGGCACCAAAGTTATGAGGCGTATAAAGGTACTAGAGATAAAACGCCTAGTGAGTTAGTTGAACAATTTGGGTATGTTAGAGAACTTTTAGACTCTTATGGAATTAAGTATGAAGAACATTTTGATTATGAGGCGGATGATATTATTGGAAGCTATGCTAAGATTGCAGAAAAAAAAGGACTAGAAGTAATAATAGTAACTGGAGATAAAGACTTAACACAGCTAGCAAGTAAGAATATCACTATTCATTATACAAAACGTGGTGTAACGGATATAGATTATTATACGCCTGAATTTATTGCTAAAAAATATGGTTTAACTCCTGAACAAATCGTTGATATGAAAGGTCTTATGGGAGATAAGAGCGATAATATTCCAGGGATCGCTGGAGTAGGAGAAAAAACTGCTATAAAACTATTAACTGAATATAAAACTGTAGAGAATGTACTAGAAAATATAGATAATATTAGTGGTAAAAAACTTAAAGAACGTCTAACTGAAGGACGCGATGATGCACTGTTAAGTAAGAAGCTAGCAACTATTTATACAGAAGTACCAGTAGATAATAAGTTGGAAGATTTAACATATAGTGAAAAATGTAGAATTAAAAAAAGAGAATTATTTGAAAAAAACTTGAATTTGTTTCGTTTTTTTAAGAAGATTATCACAAGAAAGTTCTACTGGAGAGCGAGGGGTAGCGGTTGAAGAGACTACTATATCTAAAAAAAGAAATTAATATTGTTTTTAGCGGATAAAAAAATACAAAAAAATTGATTTTTGTTGATAGTACTTTACATGTTGAGTGTTATACTGAAGATTATCAAAACTCAGACGTGGTTGGAGTAGCAGTATATAAAGAGGGTGTATCTTATATTTTTTTAGCGAAGAACAATTTTTTTACTAATGAATTTGTAGTGGATTATCTACAAGGTGGACTAGAAAAAAACTGTTTACGATTTTTAAAAAAATATTATTTATAGCTAAGAGAAATGGTATTGATGTTAATGGAGAAGTATTTGATATTAAAATAGTATCTTATCTAATTGATGTGAATGCAAAAAAACTGAAATTGATAAAATTGTATTTAACTATCTTGGAAAAAAATAATAAGTAGTGACGAAGAAGTATATGGCAAGGGAACAAAACGAACTTTACCAGCCCAAGAGGTTATTAATCCCTATATGGCTGAAGTTGCAGAAGCTATCTCACATATTAAGCCGTTAATGGAAGAAAAACTTGCTGAAGAAAATATGACAGACCTTTATAAAAAAATATAGAGATTAAAGTTGCTAAAGTATTAGCTAATATGGAATTTGAAGGAATACATGTTAGTAAAAAAAGCTCTTGAGGAAATGAGTGCTGAGTTTGATGAAAGAATAAAAAAACTTTAGAATCTGGCATATACGCACTAGCTGGATCGGAGTTTAATATAGCTTCACCCTAAACAGTTAGGAGTTGTGTTATTTGAAGATTTAGGACTACCGCCTGTTAAGAAAACAAAAAAACTGGATATTCTACAGCGGTAGAGGTTTTAGAACAACTTCAACATAGTCATGAGATTATTCCGTTAATTATGGAATATAGAACAATAACAAAATTAAACTCAACTTATGCAAAAGGATTAGTGAAAGATATCACTCGTGAAGGAAAAATCCATACACGTTATGAACAAACATTAGCTCAAACTGGACGTTTATCTTCAGTAAATCCAAATCTTCAAAATATTCCAACGAGAATTGAAGAGGGGAAAAAAATTAGAAAAGCATTTGTTCCGGCTTCTGATGATAGGGTAATCTTATCGATTGACTATTCTCAAATAGAGCTTAGAGTACTAGCTCATATTGCTCAAGATAAAGGTATGATAGATGCTTTTAAACATGATATAGATATCCATACTAAAACAGCTAGTGATGTTAATGGAGTTAGTCTTGATGAAGTAACTTCGTCAATGCGTAGAGAAGCTAAAGCAGTTAACTTTGGTATTGTTTATGGAATTTCTGATTTTGGGCTGTCTAACAACCTAGGCATTACTAGAAAAACGTGCGAAAGAATTTATCGACAAGTATTTAGAAACATTTAAAGGTGTTGATAAATATATGAGTGATATTGTTGATTTTGCGAAAGAACATGGTTATGTTGAAACTTTATTCAATAGAAGAAGAGCTTTACCTGATATTAATGCTAAGAATAAAATAGTAGCAAACTTAAACGCGCGTATTGCGATGAATTCGCCTATTCAAGGGACTGCTGCAGATATTATTAAGATAGCCATGGTTAATGTATTCGAGTACTTAGAAAAAAACAAATGTTGATGCAAAATTACTATTACAAGTACACGATGAATTAATCTTCGATGTAAACAAGGATATAGAAGAAGAGTTTACAAAAAGAAATGATTAAAATTATGGAAGAAGCGGCTAACTTAGATGTTAAACTAAAAAGCGGAGGCTAGTAGTGGAGCATCTTGGTATGATGCAAAAATAAATTTTTCTGACAATTAACTAAAAAAAGACAGAAAATTAAAGATAGATAAAAAGTCAAAAGTGATTACTTTTTCTTTTAATTAAAAAAATATTTCAACTTAAATAGCTTATAAAAAGTAGTATAACATTCTCTGTTATTCTTGGTTTATTTTTCAATAAAAAGTTAATTTTAAACTATATTAGTAGTTGTAAAATTAACTTTTTTATGTTTTGGACTTCGTGAAAAAAAGTTAACGTAATAAAAAAATAAAAAAATATAAAAAAAGTTCTTATAAATTTAAGTTTACAAAATAGAGGTGTATTTGATATAATTAGGATAAATAACATTACATTATAAATGTAAAATTAACATTCTAAGGAGATACAGCTATGAATAACAATCCATTAGTTAACGCAAGAGAACAGATAAAAGGTGCGTGTGAAGTATTAGGTTATAAAGAAGAAGTATACGAATCATTAAAAGATCCTCAAAGATTTATTGAGATTTCAATTCCGGTTAGAATGGATAATGGTGAGGTAAAATACTTTAAAGGTTTCCGATCACAACATAACGATGCGATTGGTCCTACAAAAGGTGGATTAAGATTTCATCCACTTGTAACAGCAGACGAAGTAAAAGCATTGTCAATTTGGATGACGTTTAAATGTGCGGTTGCTAATCTACCATATGGTGGAGGTAAAGGAGGTATTATCGTAGATCCGAAAGATTTATCGAAAGGCGAGTTAGAAAGACTTTCTAGAGGATATATCAGAGGATTATACAAATATCTAGGTGAAAAACAAGATGTCCCTGCACCAGATGTAAATACAAACGGTCAAATTATGTCTTGGATGATTGATGAATATAATGTTCTTACTGGAGAACAAGGTGTTGGTACTTTAACAGGTAAACCGTTAGAATTAGGTGGTTCATTAGGAAGAACACAAGCAACTGGATATGGAGTTGCACTTGCTGCGAAATTAGCATTAGAAAAATTAGGAAAAACAACACAAGGTGCTAAATTTGCTGTCCAAGGATTTGGTAACGTAGGAAGTTACACTGTGGATACTGCTGTTAAATTCGGTGCAACAGTTGTTGCAGTTACTGAACGTGATGACGACGGTGTTCAATATGCGGTTTATCGTGAAGAGGGATTATCATACGCTGAACTTCAAGAATGTAAAGATAAAAAAGTTAGATTCCATACATTACCAAATACAAAACGTCTAACTTTAGATGAATTCTGGGCTTTAGATGTAGATGTTCTTTGTCCTTGTGCTTTGGAGAATGCCATCGATGAAAAAGAAGCTGGTTTAATAAAAGCTACTGTTGTTTCTGAAGGGGCTAATGGTCCAGCAACTTTAACTGGAGATAAAGTATTACGTGAAAAAGGTGTGGTAGTAATTCCTGATATTCTTGCAAATAGTGGTGGTGTAACTGTATCTTACTTTGAATGGGTACAAAACCTACAAGGATACTACTGGACTGAAGAAGAAGTAGTTGAAAAACAAGCTAGAGTAATGACGAAAGCATTTAATGATATCTGGGAAGTAAAAGAAAGATTTGATATTCCAATGAGAAAAGCTGCTTATGTGAACTCTATTGAAAAAATTGTTAAAAATATGAAGCTAAAAGGTAAATTAAGCTAATAACAAATAAAGAATCGACATGAGATATCTCGTGTTGATTCTTTTTTTACTATTTAGTTGCTAGAGTTTCAAGTATGTAATCATTGAATTGGTGTTGAAATATTTTTTTATAATCCAAAAAAATTTATAATGTTGAACTGTAACATTTTTTTAAGTGATTCGACTAGTTTAAATTGAGCCTCAAGAGGTGTTTTTAGGACTTAGATATGAGAGTGCATAGTAAACTTTTTTTGTGTGATGAGGTTGCTAATATTGAGTATATCGATTGAATCTAGGACTTTATATAAATAGTCAGTTTTTTTCTGGTAGGTCAATTTCAAAAATTATATATCTTTTTAAACATTGGATTTTTTGTTTTTGAATATAAGTATTTCTTATATCGCAAAGTGAACAATCTTCTATAAAAAAAGTTCTGTAACTGAATCAAAAATACTTAGCACAAACTAAACTAATTGCAGCACCTTTACCAAGACCTGTTAAAATTATATCTTTTTTTGGAAACATCCTCTCGGTAATATGGATAGTATCTAGTGCATCTTGAAATACTAGATTATAGTAGGGAATCTTATTGTTACAATCTAGAAATGGGAAATGAGAACAAGGTGTGTTATTTTTCACTATTGCCAGCTTGACCTCTAATATGAAGTGATACTAGTGCGTAATTTAACATACTATATTTTTGATAAGTTTAGAAAGTCTTTATTTTTTTAACTTTGTATTCAGGGAAATCGACGATAACTCCTTTAACTTTTTGAATTAGGAATAACAAGATCCAACTCGATTTTTTGAATTATCTGTACCTAGAAAAGTTATTTTTTTATATTTAGCAAAAAGGATGAGGTGTATTTAGTGTAGTTTCTGTAAAAATCAAATTTTTCTATGTTTTTTTCTAATTTCATTTTTTGCTCCTATTTTTTTCAAGTAAAAAGTTGAATACTTCATCATTAAAATGTGGGATATTCTCATGGTAATACTTTTTTATAAATACATTTTTTTCTTTTTACTTTCAATATTATTAAATACTTTTTCTTGAGTTTCTTTCGGACAGTCTTCATCAAGATTAGAAATTCCAAATAATACTTCACTCTTTAATAATTTAGCGAAATTCAAAGTATCAAGATAATAAAGATTATTCAAGAAAGCTTTTGGTGTTTTTCACCTTTAGTGTTAAACCATCTTCCATGATGAGTAAATTCTGCGTATGCATTTTTTTCTATTATCAAGATCATAGAAGGTTTGGAAATCCGAAAGAAAAAGGATATAAACTTATGCATTTTGTAACATTTTTTTGTTTAATGCAGCAAACATTATAGAAAAAAAGCTCCACCTTGAGAAGCACCATAGCTAGCTATATTTTTTTGAGTCTACTTCATCAAATGAGCTAACTATTCTAGAAAGAATAAGCGTATCTAAAAATATTTTTGTAAAAATATCATATCTTCTATATTTTCATCTAGACCTATTGTAAGATGCCCAAAGACTGAAGGAGAAGAATTACTTTTGTCTTTACTTAATCCCCCTTGATTTCTAAAAATCTATTGCAACAACATCGTATCCCAGAGAAGAAAAGGTAGATTTTTTTCTAACCAATTTCTACTAGAAGCGGGATAACCGTGAAAATAGAAAAGTATAGGGATAGTTTTGTTTTGGATATAGTGTTCTATACTTTATATTTTTTTATATTTAGCGTATATTGTTGAGTTATCAAAGCTAGTAAAAAGTTAAATTATAAAATTCTATATTTTCAAATGTGGAAAATGAAGTTTTTTTCTAATTTGTAACAGAGTTGAATAGTATCAATATATTTTATCTTTTTCATCCCAAAAAAATTTTTGGAACTTATTTACGATATTCATTTTAATCTCCTATTTTAGCGTTTTCAATTACTTAATATACTATCACTCTAAAGAAAAAAATATCCATCAATATGAATTACTAATAGATTGGGAGAAATGATAAAACTTATAGGTGGTATAATAATTGAAAAAAAGTTTATATGTAGTAAAAATAATTTATTAATGACTAAAAAAATAAGGAAAGAGGTTAAATTAAAACCATATGGATCTCAGTATCTTAATTAAAAATATTAATAATAGTATTATTACTTATTGCTTCGGCAATATTTGTAATGTTTGAATTTTCACTTGTTAAGCTTTAGACCAACAAGGGTGAATGAGTTAGTAGAATCAGGAAATAAAAACAGCTAAGATATTAGTTAAAATGGTAGAACAATTAGATCATTACTTATCTGCGACTCAGTTAGGTATAACGATTGTTTCTTTAGGATTAGGATGGATTGGGGAATCGACATTTCACTCTTTATTTAATCCAATATTTTCTTTATTAAATCTTAATGAAGCCATAACTCATACAATATCTTTAGTAGTGGCATTTGGATTTATGACACTATTACACGTTGTTTTAGGAGAGTTAGTTCCTAAGACAATCGCTATCCAATCTGCAGAAAAAACTTGCTTACGAGTAGCTTGGCCAATGTATATGTTTGATAAAGTAATGCGTCCATTAGTTTGGCTACTTAATTCATTAGCAAATGTTATAGCGAAAATGTTTGGATTTGAACCAGCTTCTGAACATGATGATATTCATAGTGAACAAGAACTAAGAACAATTATGAAATCTTCAAGAGCGCACGGTCAAATTAACGATGTTGAGTATCGTTATGTAGAAAGAGTATTCGAATTTGACAATAAAATTGCTAAAGAAATCATGACACCTAGAACAGAGGTGGAAGCTATTGATATGAGCGATTCGTTAGCTATTATTATGAGACAATTAAAGCAAGAAGAATATACTAGATATCCGGTAATAGAAGATGGTGATAAAGATCAAATTCTAGGTATATTAAATGTTAAGAAATTATTATTTGCTGATAAGCCTCTTGAAAATACAAAAAGATTTAGAAGAATACATTACACCAGCTATAAAAAAATTTTTTTGAACACACACCTATTTCGCAAGTATTAACAACTATAAAACAAAAATAGAGAACATATGATAGTTATCACCGATGAATATGGAGGAACTAGTGGAGTAGTTACTTTAGAGGATATAGTTGAGGAAATTACTGGTGAAATTCGTGATGAGTTTGATGAAGATGAACAAAGTTTAGTTAAAAAAACTTAAAAATGGACATTATTTAATTGATGGATGGGTTCCTATTCAAGATGTTAATGCACTATTCCATGTCCAACTTCCACATGAAGAAGTAGATACAATTGGAGCTTATGTATATTTAGAAAAAAATACGAAGCTAAAGTTGGGGCGGTGTATTCAATTGATAAGTTAACTTTTGTAGTAAGAAAGGTTGAAGAAAAATCAAATACGAACTTTAGAAGTTTGGAAAGAGAAATAGATAAAAATGGAAGAGGTAGAAAGAAAAAGCTATCTCTTCTTTAATTTTTCAATATGAATAATAATTGTAAGTTACTTTAAATGTACTTTAAAACTTCTTAGTTTATCTTTACTATTCCGAACAATAGTGGTATTATATACATATAATATACGAATAAATATATTGAATGTATATGGTGTGGTAATTTACCAAATATGCTATGTAAGGAGTATAAGATGAAGTTAAAGAGAAGTGAAAGAATAGTAGTGATGACGGAATATTTATTAAATAATCCTAATAAATTAATTCCATTAACATATTTTTGTTTCAAAATTTAATCAGGCTAAATCTTCAATAAGTGAAGATATACACATAATAAAAAAACGGGTTTTAAAGAAGAAAAATATTGGTGAAGTAAAAAAACTTTAGCTGGAGTAAGTGGTGGAGTGATTTTCACACCAACTTTGGTAGAAGATGATGCCAAAAAAATTCTTAATGATTTTTATGGTAAAAATTAATGATGGTAATCGTTTATTAGCTGGTGGATATATTTTTATGTCTGATATAATCGGTGACCCTAGTTTAATGAATAAATTGGGAAGAGTAGTAGCTACTGTATATAAGAATAAGGAAGTTGATGCAGTAGTGACAGTTGCTACGAAAGGAATTCCTGTAGCTTATGCGATAGCTTCAATTTTAAATAAACCTGTGATAATTATTAGAAGAGACAATAAGGTTACAGAAGGAACTACAGTAGCGATTAATTATGTTTCTGGATCCACAAAGAAAATAGAAACAATGATTTTATCAAAAACGTAGTTTAAAATACAGGATCAAAAAGTACTATTAGTTGATGATTTCATGCGTGGTGGAGGAGTTCTTACAGGTATGGAAAGTCTGATGAATGAATTTGATGTTGATGTAGTGGGTAAAGTAATCATTACACAGTGTTTTGATTCGCCAAGAGAACATGAAGATGATTATCTATATTTATCAAAAAAATAGAAAATATTGATGAATACAATGGAACTTTTGATGTTAAATTAGGGAATGTTATAGAAAAAAATTACGTCAAGTAGAAAAAAAGAGGATGTTGAGAATGAATAATAATAGATATGCAGTAATATTAGCAGCAGGTAAAGGGACGAGAATGCAGTCTAAACTATATAAAGTGCTACATAAGGTGTGTGATAGAACTATGGTTGAGCTTGTGTTAGATAGTCTTAGTGATTTAGAAATGCAAGAGGTAATTACTGTAGTCGGGCATGGTGCTGAAAGAGTAAAAAGAAGTACTAGGTGATAGAACTAAGTTTGTTCTTCAAGCGGAACAATTAGGTACTGCACACGCAGTAAAAAGTAGCAAAGGATGAATTAAAAGATAAAGAAGGTACAACTATAGTAATGTATGGTGATACTCCACTAATTCGTTCTGAGACAATTAATAATATGTTAGATCATCATGAAAAAATGAATGCTAAAGCAACAGTTTTAACAGCAATAGCTGATAACCCATTCGCTTATGGACGTATAATTCGTGATGTAAATGGTAATTTAGTTAAGATTGTTGAAGAAAAAGATGCTACTGAACAAGAGAAAAAAATCAAAGAAATCAACTCAGGTATTTACTGTTTTTGACAACAAACTTTTATTTGAAATGCTAGAAAAAGTAAAAAAATGACAATAATCAAGGTGAATATTATCTTCCAGATGTTCTTGGTTTAATTCGTGAGAAAAAAAGAAATAATTGAAACGTATCTTTGTGACGATTTTTGATGAAAACTTTTGGTGTTAATGATAGGGTAGCATTAGCTTATGCTGAAAAATGTAATGAGAAATAGAATAAATACGAAACATATGTTAGCAGGAGTAACTTTTAGTCGATCCCTACGAATACCTATATTGCACCAAATGCAGTTATTGGTCGTGATACAACTATTTATCCAAATGTAACTATCAAATCAAATACTATCATTGGTGAAGATTGTCAAATTAAACCTAATTCATATTTAGAAAATGTACAAATAGGAAATGGTGTAAAAGTAATTTCCTCAACAATTAGTGATTCAAAAATTGGTGATTATACAAGTGTAGGACCATATTCACATATTAGAAACAATTGTGAACTAGGAAAAAAATGTTAGAGTTGGAAATTTTTGTTGAATTAAAAAAATACAATATATGGAGATGGTTCTAAAACTGCTCATTTAAGTTATCTTGGTGACACTGAAGTTGGAAGTAACACCAATATAGGTTGTGGAACAATCACTGTTAATTATGATGGGAAAAATAAATATAAAACAAAAAAATAGGTAGTGATGCATTTATTGGGTGTAACTCGAACTTGATAGCTCCACTTGAGATAGGAGATGGTGCGGTTGTTGCTGCAGGAACTACTGTAACAGAAAATGCACCAGATGATGCATTAGTAATAGCGCGTGTTAAACAAGAAAACAAAGTAGGTTACGCAAAAAAATGCCTGCTGGTAGAAAAATCGTAAAAATATTAAAGTATAATATATTAATAATTGTTATAGTAAAAAGGTTAGAAAGAAACTGTATCAATAAATTAGTTAAAAAAACTTTATTTTTATTACATAGCTATTAAAATTATATAGGAAAAAGATGGAAGGTAAGTAAAATAACTTATCATTCATCTTTTTTTATCTTGAAATAGTTAAGTAAAAAGTATATAATTACATATGTAAAGAATGTGTTATAAATAAAATGTTTGTATTATAATAAAAATATAAGGAGGAAATATTATGAAATCAAAGCATCAAAAAAATATTAGAATATATAAAGAGCTTACCTATTGGAAGTAAAATATCAGTTAGACAAGTTGCTAAAGAGTTAAAAGTTAGTGAAGGAACTGCATATCGAGCTATTAAAGAATCAGAAAATCGTGGGTTTGTTTCATCTATAGAGCGTGTTGGAACAGTTAGAATTCAGAAAAAAAGAGAGATAATGTTGAAAAACTATCGTATTCTGAGATTGTAAATATAGTAAGTGGACAATTAATTGCTGGTCGAGGAGGAGTCCATGAAATTGTTCAGGATTTTGCAATCGGAGCAATGGATTCAGAGCAAGTAGGTCAACATATTAGAAAAGGAACACTACTAATAATAGGTAACCGTCCGAAAATTATTGAGATGTCATTAGAAAAAGAATGTGCTATTTTAGTGACTGGAGGTTATGTTCCAAATGATTCTATTAAAGCTTTTAGCTGATAGTAAGAATTTACCGTTGATTATAACTCCACATGATACTTTTCTCAGTTACACATTTAATTAATCGTGTAACAAATGACCAAATTATTAAAAGAGATATTATAACAGTTGAAAGTATTTATATAAAAGTTGAAAGTTTATATACAATTAATTTGAATAATACTGTAAAAAGATTGGTATGATCTTCAGTTAGAAGTCGGACATACTAGGTATCCTGTAGTTAATGAGTATGGAAAACTAGTAGGTATAATAACAGCACGTGATGTATTTTTTTACAAGATAAAGATGCATTAATAAAAGAAGTAATGGAAAGAAAAAGTTGCTACTACTACTTTAGATACTCCAATATCATCAGTAGCTAATACGATGTTATCTGAAGGGTATGAATTAATGCCTGTAATAGATTCTAAAAATACATTGTTAGGAATAGTAACTAGAAAACTCGTTATTAATTCATTGTTAACGAATAATAGATTCCAAGAAGGGCACAATAATGATACATTTGATGAAATAATGAGAAAAGGAATAGTTCCAAGAGCTGATGGGTTACAGGTTAAGGTTATTCCTCAAATGTTAGATCAGTTTGGGACATTTTCAAGCTCGGCATTATTAAGTATAATAGATGAATCTATTCACATAACTAGTTACAATTACAATAGAAGTGAAGTTCTGATGCAAAATACTACACTTTATTTCTTGAAGTCTGTTCCTTTAGATAGAACAATTACTACAAAAGTCAATATTTTAGATATTGGACGTAAAACAGCTAAGTTCGATGTAGAAGTATATGATAAGACAGAGTTAGTCGCAAAAGCTATGGTAACTTGCCAAGTATTCCAAAAGAAATTAAAGAAAGAAGAAATTAAATGAGTACAAACTACGAAAAACTTATATGAGGAAATTTTTTTCAAAAGATAAAGGAAAATGATAGTATTATTATACATAGACATGAAAGACCAGATCCAGATGCTTATGGGTCGCAGGGTGCTATGTATCAACTTATTAAAGAAAATTTTCCCGAAAAAAAGTAATTACTGTAGGCAAAAGATTCTCCATCGTTAGATTTCTTATTTAAAAAAATTCTGAAGTAACAGAAGATGATTATAAGGATACTTTTAGTTATAGTTACTGATACAGCTAATTTCCCAAGAATAGATGGGAAGCTATTTACAAAAAAACAACTTTCTTATAAAAAAATAGATCATCATCCACCATTAGATAATTATGGAAGTATAAATTTAGTGAATACAGAAGTTTCATCTTGCAGTGAATTAATATATAATTTTTATGAGTATTTAAATAGAAATTATGATATAAAGTTAAATGATGAAGCAGCTAAATTATTGTATCTTGGTATCGTAGGAGACACAGGGAGATTTTTATTCCCAAATACTTCTAATGATACATTAAGAGTAGCTTCGGAACTAATAAAATATGATTTTAATATGAGTGCGCTATTAGATAAGATGGAGATAATTAGTGAAAAATATTATGCGTTTTAGAGCATTTATTTTTTTGAAAAATATGATGTTTATCAAGATGGAGTCGCATATCTTAAAATTACTAAGGAAGATATGGATAAATATGGAGTCGATCCAGGAGAAGTATCTACAGGAGTTAACTTGCTTAGAAGTCTGAAAGATTTATACGCGTGGTGTTTTGCTATTGATGAAGGTAACAAGGTTCGTGTGCGTATACGTTCTAAAGGTCCTGTAATCAATACTCTTGCTGAAAAAAATATGCTGGTGGAGGTCATCCATTGGCGAGTGGAGCAACAGTGAAAAATTGGGAAGAACTTGATGATTTACTAGATGATATGGCTAATGTAGTAGCTGAATATTTAAGAGAAAATGAGATTAAAATCGAAAAACTAAAATGATATTTTCAGATTTTTTTCAGGGTGTTTTCAAAAAAATCCGCTTGACACAAGAAAAAAATATAGTGTTATACTAGTTAGAAATAAATAGAAACCAATACTCGTATAAGTAATAAATGGAATTTTTTTAAGAGAGTACCGTGAGCTGAAAAAGGTATATTATGAAATTTATGAAGATGGTTCGAGTGGTTAATAAGGTAAACATAATTTGTAAACTTTGTTCGGTGGTCCACGTTATAGGATAGACTATGTTAGTAGTTGTAATAAGTAAAATATAAGGTGGTACCGCGTATAACGCCCTTATTCTGGATTTCAGAGTAAGGGTGTTTTTTTATTTTCAAAAGAGAAAGGAGACAGACATGATTGAATTAAAAAAAGTTAATAAGATATATAATAATAAAGTTCATGCTCTAAAAGATATTAATTTAAAAGTTGAAAAAGGTGATATTTATGGAATTATCGGTTATTCTGGAGCTGGGAAAAGTACGTTAGTAAGGCTGTTAAACGGACTTGAGGTTGCGACAGATGGAGAGGTAATAATTGAGGGTGATGATTTTAATAAAATAACTGAAGAACAACGTCGTTTAAAACGTCAAAGAATTGGAATGATTTTCCAACACTTTAATTTATTATGGAGTAGAACAGTTGCTGAGAATATTGCATTTCCATTAGAAATTCTTGGGAAATCAAAAGCTGAAATTAAAGAAAGAGTAGAAGAACTTGCTAAATTAGTAGGTTTAGAAGATAGACTAAATGCTTATCCGTCTCAACTTTCTGGTGGGCAAAAACAAAGAGTTGGTATTGCACGTGCACTAGCGGGTAATCCTTCAATTTTACTTTGTGATGAAGCAACGAGTGCTCTTGATCCAGAAACAACAGCTGAGGTATTAAATTTAATAAAGGAAATCCATAACAAAAACAAATATTACAGTTGTTTTTAATTACACATGAAATGAATGTTATTAAGACAATTTGTACAAAAAGTAGCTGTTATAGATGGTGGAACAATCGCTGAGGATGGATTAGTTTCTGAAGTTTTCTATCATCCAACACAAGAAGTTACAAAAAAATTCTTATCTCAAACATCATTCGCATCAGAGTTTGAAGAAAGAGAAAATATTGAAGAGTGGAAAAAAAGTATTTACTGATGGAGTTATTATTAAATTCACATTTGATAATAATACATCGAAAAAGCCAATACTTAGTACATTAGTACGTGAAATAGATTTTGATTTTTAATATAATTAATGGACATATTGATAAAACGGCAAATGCAAATATTGGTACGTTATTTGTCCAATTAATCGGATCTAAAGAAAATACTGATAAAGCAATATCTAGACTAAAATGAACTAGGTATCTTAACGGAGGTGTTATAATGTTTGATTTTTTTCAAGAGTTAATTGGATTAAAGTACAAGATAAAACAATTGAAACACTTATTATGACTTTTGAGTCATTGGTTGCGGTGTTTTTTTAGTGGGATTATTTTTTTAGGGTTATTATTATATTTAACATCTAATAGTAATAGTACTTTTGGACGTGGTTTTTACGCTGTTGTTACTGCAATAGTTAATATATTTCGTGCAATTCCGTTTATCATCTTAATTGTATTATTAATTCCATTTACAAAGGCTTTAGTTGGTACAATTATTGGAGTTCAAGCAGCGATTCCTGCGCTTATTATTTCTGCTGCACCATTCTACGCTCGTTTAGTAGAAATTGGTCTGCGTGAAGTAGATAAAGGGGTAATCGAAGCTGCTCGTGCAATGGGAGCTAAAAAAATACTACTATTATTACAAAAGTTTTTAATTCCAGAGAGTTTACCTGCGATAATTTCAGGGTTAACTGTAACAGCTATTGCTCTAGTTGGCTCAACAGCTATGGCAGGTGTTATTGGAGCTGGAGGGCTTGGTAACTTGGCTTATTTAGATGGATTCCAACGTAATAACAGTACTTTAACATTCGTAGCGACAGTGTTGATATTAATCATTGTATTTGCTGTTCAAATACTTGGTGATACGATTGTTAAGAAAGTAGATAAGAGATAAAAATTAAAGAACAAGGTAGGAAAAAGCTATCTTGTTCTTTTTTTGTTAAGAACAGAGCTTTTTTTAAAGTAGTTGAATGAAAGGAAGTGACTTAAAGAAGTGACCTCACAGATATTGATATTGTAGAGTCACCTTCACAAAGTTTTCATATTATCTTTTTTTAATTTAATACTTTTTGTTAGACACTTGATAATAATTTGAAAATATTAACGTTTTACGAATAAATGATAACAAAATAGGTTAAAAAAATATTTCAAAATGTGGTAAAATAGTAAAGACTGTTTAAAATAAAGAAATTTAAAAAAATAAGAAGATAAGGAGTTGGACTTATGGTTATTCAATGGTTTCCAGTACCATATGGCTAAGGCAACAAGAGAAGTTAAAGAAAAGTTAAAACTAGTAGATATAGTTTTTGAATTAGTAGATGCACGTTGCCCACTTTCTTCACATAATATGTATTTAGATGAAGTGGTAAAAGATAAGAAAAAAATAATTATATTTAATAAAAATTGATTTGTGTGATAGAGCTGAGACGGCTAAGTGGAAAAGTTATTTTTGAAAGTAAAGGGTATACAGTAGTTTATACTGATGCAAAAAAATAGTAATAATTTGAATAAAGTTATTGATAAAGCTAAAGAAGAACTTGCAGAAAAAAATAGCACGTCAAGTAGCTAAAGGAATAAAAACCAAGAGCGATTAGATCTATGGTAATCGGAGTGCCTAACGTTGGGAAATCAACATTTATCAATAAACTCATTAAGAAAAAAATGTCGCTAATACAGCTAATAAGCCGGGGGTTACTAAAAACAACAATGGTTGAAGTTAAATAAAGACATAGAATTATTAGATACACCGGGTATTCTTATGCCTAAGTTTGATAATCAAGAGATTGGGAAAAAAATTAAGCTCTAATTGGTTCTATAAAGGATGATATTACACCGCTTGATGATGTAAGTTTATATTTAATAGAGTTGTTAAAACAAAGTTATTTAGAGAATTTAAATAATCTTTATAAAAATAAATGTTACTAGTGATGACGAAAAATGTAACTATCATGGAAAAAGTAGCCGAAAAAGAGATTTAAAAAAATTGGCGGTGACTATGATTATGATTCGACAATTAAGTTGTTGATTCAAGATTTTTAGAACACAAAAAAATTCGGACTTATTACACTAGATAATTACAGTGATTTATTAAAAAAAGAGGGACAAGATGAAAAATTAGTGAGGTAAAAAGAACTCTTGAATCAGGAAAAATATTTCCGAAGAAATATTAACTGAGTTAAAAAAAGATGAAAGAAGTGGAGTTCAGAAATTACTTGTAAGCTATACTAAAAAAACAAGAAAAAAAACTTTTTTTATAAAAAAAGAGTATGAAAAAATCATTTTATGAAAAATAAATGTTATAATAGTGGGTGTAAGTATATTTGCGGAATAGATGAGGTAGGAAGAGGACCACTTGCAGGACCAGTAGTCGCTGCAGCTGTAATTTTTAAAAACAAGATAGCTATTTCGAAGGATTAAATGATTCAAAAAAATTATCAGAGAAAAAAACGTGAAGAATTATATGAATTGATAAAAGAAGAAGCAGTAGCATATGCAGTTTGTGAAGTTGATAATATTGAAATAGAAAAATACAATATTTATAATGCAGCTCGTATTGCAATGCAAAGGGCAGTAGAAAAGCTAGCTGTTAAAACCAGATTTCTTACTTATAGATGCTATGCCATTTGAGAATTATCCAATACCGAATTTTAGTATGGTAAAAAGGTGATGAGAAAAAGTGTTTCTATTGCAGCAGCTTCGGTGATTGCTAAGGTTTATCGAGATAATTTAATGAAAGAATATGCAAAAAAAATATCCGCATTATGATTTTTGAAAAATAATGCTGGGTATGGAACAAAAAAACATTTAGATGGTTTAAAAAGAACATGGTGTTACACCAATTCATAGAAGAGATTTTGAGCCAATAAAAATCAATGATACAAGGAGGAAAAAAATGAGTAATAATAATGGAATAAGTATTGCTAGAAATATACAAAAAAAATAATAAAAAAATAATGTTCAGCTAAGTAAGAAAAAGTAATAATAAATCTATAAATACAAATAAAGTTGTAGCAAAAAGAACAAAGAAATAAAAAAACAAGTAGTTAAGAATATAAATAATACAAATAAAGCTAAAATTCAACAAAATAAATCTAAAAAGTTAGCTAAGATTCGTATAACTCCATTAGGAGGAGTAGAAGAAGTAGCAAAAAAACATGTACATGGTTGAAATTGGGGACGAGATTTATGTTCTTGATGCAGGGTTAATGTTTCCTGAAACAGAGATGATTGGTATCGATGCAGTTATACCTGATATTAGTTATTTAGTACGTAATAGACAAAAAAATTAAAGGTATATTTTTTTATCTAATGGACATGTGAGCTCAATGGGAGCTGTGCCATATATTATAGATAAATTAAAATGTCCAGTTTATGGTTCTAAATTAACTATTGATTTATTAAAAAAATCATCTTAAACAACTAGGTATTAAAAAGAAGAATTAAGTTTTATTATGTAAAAGATAATAATAAGTATGATTTCAACAATGCAAGTGTAACATTCTTCAAGACTACATACTCAATGCCAGACTCTTTAGGTATTTGTATTGAAACAAGTCAAGGAAATATTGTATATACAGGTGAGTTTAAATTTGATCAATCAGTAAGTAAAGAATATAAGTCTGATATCGTAAAAATCAGTACATTAGGTCAAAAAGGTGTTCTTGCTTTACTAAGTGATTCAAGTAATGCCAATGTTAAAGGTTATAATGTTCCTGAGAATGAAGCGGCAGAACAAATCGATAATGCATTTTATCAAGCTAATAAACGTATTATAGTTACGTGTTATGCGTCTAACTTTTTAACAATTTCTCATATAGTAAGAGCTGCATTAGTACAGAATAGAAAGATTTTACTTTTTAGGTCAAGCTATTAAAGCCTCTATTAATACTGCTAGAAATATGAATTATTTACAAATTGAAGATAGTAATTTAATTTCTATTGAAGAGTTAAAAAAACTATCCACAAAAATGAAGTATGTATTCTTTCTTCAGCGATCAAGGTGAACCGATAGAAGCTATGAAAAATATTGCTGAGAAGAAAATAGAAGGTATTCAAATCGAATCTGGAGACACTATTATGATTGCAGCTACACCTTCGCCAAATATGGAAGTGATGTTATTCCAAACTCTTAACTTATTAGTTAAACTTGGGGCAAATGTAGTGACAGCTTCTAAACGTCTTCATGCTGCTAGCCATGCAACAAAAGAAGAGTTGAAAATGATGCTAAATATGCTTATGCCAAAACACTTTATTCCAGTTCAAGGAGAATTTAGAAATCTTCGTAAACATGCTGAAATCGCAGCAGAGACTGGGGTAGTTGCTGAGAATATTCATATTTTATCAAAAGGAACTACTCTAGAGTTAAGTGGTAATAAATCTAAAACATTACAAAATAACGTACCAATTGGGAATGTACTGGTTGATGGACGTGGTATTGGGGATGTAGAAGATAGTGTATTAAAAGATAGAAAAACTATTATCAAATGATGGAATCTTCGTCGCTTCATATGCAATTAGTAAGAAAGAGAAAAACTCTAGTTGGAAGACCGGTTATTCAAACTAAAGGTTTTTGTCTATGTTAAGAAGAGTATGGAACTAATTAAAGAAGCGGAAGAAAAAGTAATTGAGTATTTAGAAAATAACCCAATTAAGAGTATCAGAGAGTGTGCAGCCGTAAAAGCTGAGATAAGAAGTATGCTTTCAAGCTTACTTTATGATAATACTAAGAGAAAACCAATAATAATAATTAACTTTTCATTAATTTAGTAATGAAATATAACGGGAAACGAAATAGGGGATAACTCAGAAGATTTGTCAATAAATCAGTTTTTGAATTACTCCTTATTGTTCCCGTTTTTAGTCTATTTTAAAGGGGTGAAAGAATGTCAAAAGTTATTGCTCATATCGATATGAATTGCTTTTATGCTAGCGTAGAAGAAAAATATAACTCTGAACTAAAAGGAAAACCTTTAGCAATAGCAGGAGAAGTGAAAACGAGACATGGTATAATAGTAACTTCTAATTATGAGGCTAGAAAATTAGGGATAAAAACAACGATGCGCGTAGGTGATGCTAGGAAAATTTGTCCTAATATAAAAATTCTTCGTCCTGATATGCCTAAATATCAACAAGAGTCTAAGTTGATTTTTGATTTAGTACGAGAATATACGGATAAAATTGAGATAGTTTCTGTTGATGAAGCATATATAGATTTGACTGATTTTTTTCAGAACCTATAAAAAGTCATAGCCACTATTCAAAGAAGGATTTATAAGCAATTAGGTATGCCTTCTTCAGTAGGTGTCTCCTTTAATAAATTTTTTTGCAAAAATGGGATCTAATTTAAAAACCACTTGGTTTTTTTCCATTATAAATAAAAATTATAAAGATATTCTTTGGGGTTTGGATATAGGAGAGATGCATGGTTGCGGGAAAGCTTCTACTAAAAAAATTGAAAAAAATAGGGATAAATACAATTGGTGATATTGCAGAAGCCAATGAGGTAATTCTTCATAGCCTATTAGGTGTTCAAGGTTTAAGACTTAAGAATAAAGCTAATGGAGAAGGAAATAATGAGCTGAAATATACAGTTGATAGAAAATCTATTGGAAACTCAAAAAAACATTTTCTAGTGATTTAATTGATGAAGACGATATTTTTAAAAGAAATTAAAAAAATTGAGCGAGAAGGTGAGTTCGAGAGTTCAATCTCGTAACTTTGTAGGAAATAATGTCTCGATAATGGTTAGGTTTAGTGATTTTTAAAAACAATTACTAGATCTAAGAAAAATTCCAGAATTTATTTCTAGTGCGAATGATATTTTTAATTATGCATGGGAGCTTTTTGATTGAACATTATGATTTCAGTCAAGGAGTTAGACTTTTAGGAGTATCATTGAATGATATTAAAAAAAGTCTAAAGAATTAAAAAGTTCAACTTGATATTTTTTTGATAAAAAAAGATTATAAAGAAGAAGAGAAATTTAGAAAACTTTCTAAAAAAATTAAAAGCTGAATTTGGGGATAATATTATAACTGATTTTGAGAGTTTTTGATAACAGAGGGAAGACAGTAATTACGACAAGTTTTTAGTAAAGATTTTTTTAGACTAAAATAAAGAAGGAGATAAGATGGTAGCAATTAATAAAAAGATTACAATTAGTGGCTGAGTATGTAGAAAATAGAAGACTAGCAGATATTGGTAGTGATCATGCATATTTACCTATTTATTTAGCTAAAAAGGATAAAATTGATTATGCAGTCGCTGGAGAGATAGTTGAAGGACCGCATAAAAGTATCGATAAAAAAATGTTATAGAAGAAAAACTTAGTCGGTACTATAGAGTGTCGCAAGGCAGCAGGGCTAGATGCTATAGAATTATCAGATAATATTGAAGTGATTACAATTTGTGGTATGGGTGGAAAGTTAATTGCAGATATACTAGAAAAAGGGAAAGAGAAATTAGCGAATAAACCAAATTTAGTGCTGCAACCTAATGTCGGAGAGAACTTTGTTAGAGAAAAAAATTACAACAATTAGGATACAAAAATAATAGCAGAGAACATTATTGAAGAAGATGGACATATTTATGAAATCATCGTTGCAAAAATCAGGTGAGATGAGTTTATCAGAGGATGAAATTAATTTTTGGAAAGTATTTGATGAAAGAAAAAAATAAATTGTTTATAAAAAAACAAAAAAACAAGAATTATCAAAGATTGAATATATCTTAAATCAATTAGAAAAAGCAAATGAAGTTCAAGAGAATAAGGTTGCTGAATTTAAAAAGTAGATATGCAAAAAAATATTAGAAGTTATTTCTTAATATTTTGATTTAGAAGGAGGGAAGGGATGTTACAATCTTTACAGGATGAAAGAGAAGCTAAAAAGTTATTAAATTTTAGTGTGAAGATAGCTAAGAGTATGTTATCTTATGGTGCAGAGGTTTATAGAGTCGAAGATACAGTGAATAGAATTTATAAATCATTTGATAACATTAAGGCAGCCAATAGTTTAGTTACGTATAACTTTGTTATTGTATCTTTTTATATACAATGATAATACATATACAGCGATGCGTAGGGTTGTCTTAGGAGATCGTGATTTAGAAAAAATTGCACTTTTGAATGATATTTCAAGGAAAATGGTAATGGGTGGTTGCACATTAGATTATGCATTTAAAAAAATGAGAGAAATTAAAGCTAAAAAAAGATACCCAGCCTATATTGTGATATCTGCTTTAATGATGTCAGCACCATTTTTTTGCTATAATGTTCGGTGGGACTTTTAAGGATTCTTTATATGCTATTTTAATAATGGCAGTACAAGCTATTTTTATAAATTTCACAGCAAAGTATAAAGTAACAGCTTTCGTTAGTAATTTCCTAGGTGCATTTATTACAACATTACTAGTAATGGTTGCGAGTAAAGTTTTATTCATTTATAACCCATTTAGTATAATAATCGTAAGTTTAATGCCGCTAGTTCCTGGAGTTCAGGTTACAAATGCGGTTCGTGACTTTATGGCTGGAGATTATCTTTCAGGTATGATAGGTATTCAAGCAGCAATTTTTGTGTCAACGGCTATTGCTCTTGGTGTTGTTATGGGATTAAAATTAGTGTAAGGAGAAACTATGGAGAATAATATTTTTTTATACAATTTATAGCTGGCTTTGTGGTTAGTGCATCTTTTGGTATTTTCTTTAATGCACCTAAGAAGTCTATATTTACTTGTGGGTTAATTGGTGCCATCGGTTGGTTAGTGCATGTAGTGACTAATTTGCTATTAGTAGACGTTGTAGTAAGTAGTTTTCTGGGGGCAGTTTGTGTAGGGGTGCTATCTACTAATGCATCTAGATTGTTAAAATTGCCTGCTACGATATTCATTTATACTGGAATGGTTCCTTTAGTTCCTGGGTATGGAATGTATAATACTATGCAAAATATTGTAACTAAAAATTATGGAGTAGCTTCTAAAGTGGGAATAGAGACGATTCTTCAAGCTGGTGCAATTGCAATGGGGATATTATTGGCGTCTGTATTTTCAGCATCAATTCAAAGGGTAAAAATTCAAAGAAAGAGATAAAAGTGATATAATAGAGGTATTAGAAACTTATAAAAGGAGGTAAGGTGTATTATGGAATATATACTATACTTTGCAGAAAGTTGTCCGGATACAGCACCATTTAAAGAAAAAGTTGTCAGAATTAGAAATAACATATAAAGAAGTAGAGGTTATGTCTTCGTTGAGGAATTTTAAAGAATTCTTATATGTTAGAGATACATATTCACAATTTGAAGGAATAAGAGGCAATATGAAAATCGGTATACCTTGTTTAGTTATTAGCGAAAGTGAATGTATATTAGAAATTGACGAGTTAACTAATATTAAAAAAATAAACAATAATAAATATCAAAAATATTATTAATGAAATGATATTTTTGATAGTACCCTAAGGACAAAGCAATTTTGTGCTTAATCTTGAAATATTATTTATTTCTTGATTTTTTTATATAAATTTGATATAATTAAAAAAATGCTAGGTGGGGAGTTAGCGGTGCCCTGTACTTGCAATCCGCTTTAGCAAGACCGAATACCGAGATGCGGGTAGAATAGGGAATGTCGAGTTTAACACGTAATGTTGAGACTAAGGCACCTTACGACGCAATACTTATGAACCATGTCAGGTCCGGAAGGAAGCAGCATTAAGTAAGTTTATTGTGGGTGTGAGTTTTTTGTTGAGGTTGAGTTGGCGATTAGACTAACGGTTTTTTAATCTATTCAAGTCTCGGTTGCATATAGTATAAATCGATGATATCTAAAAGTAATAAACTTTTGGATTTTTTTTGTGTGAAAAAGAAAAATATATAAAGGAGAGAACATATGTATCAAGGAAAAAAACTTTTCTGAACGTGTAGGTATATTTATTAATCTATTAGTGCCTGTTTTGGTTTATCAAGTAATTTCGTACTCATCAGGAATGATTGAACGTTTATGGCAGGACATTATAGTCCTACAGATTTAGCGGGTGTCAGTATGGGTGTTAATATTTGGAATCCAATTATGTATACTTTAAATGCGATTGTTTTAGCATTAATTCCGATAGTTTCACAATTAATGGGAAAAAAATAAAGAAGAAGATATTCCTACAATTGTTAGACAGTTTTTTTATATAGCTGTAATTATAAGTATTATTCTTGTTATTGGACTAAATACATTAGCAACACCAATAGTTGATCAATTAGGTTTGGATAGTAATATTGCGGAAATAACAAAAATATCTGTTTTATGAAAGTTTTTGGAGTACTTTCAATCTTCTTATATGTAGTTTTGCGTTCATTTATAGATAGTTTAGGATTAACCAGATTATCTATGATAATGATGATTATATCAGTACCTGTAAATATATTTTTTTGCATATAGTTTTTATTTTTTTGGTAAATTTGGTATGCCTGAACTTGGTGGAGCAGGAAATGCAATTGCTATTTCGGTAACGTATACAGTATTATTTTTTTATTGCATTATTTATAGTACTAACAAATTCTAAAAATTAATAAGTATAAAAATATTTGAAAAAGAAAAAGTTAAATTTGAAAAAAATGGGGAGAGATATTTAAATTAGGAATTCCTATAGCTATAGCTACAGCTTTAGAAACAGTTGTCTTTTTCTACATTATCTTTAATGGTATCACGTTTTTGATACGACAGTCATTGCTTCTCACCAAGCTTCATTAAACTTCGCTGGTTTTTTTATACACTGCCAGTTAGTGTTGCAAAATACTGCAACAATTATAGTAGCTTTTTCATGTAGGAGCTAAAAAAATTATAAATTGGCAACTGAGTATACAAAATTAACAGTAATAATGGGAATGATATTATCTACAGTAGCTGGACTAATCGTCTGGTTATTTAATACTAAAAATCCCTTATTTATATAGTAATGATACTGGTGTAATTACTTTAACATCTGAATTGTTATTATTTGTAATCGGCTTTTGCGATGTGTGATTCATTCGCATCAGCATTGGCAGGAGTATTACGAGGATACAAAAAAAGTAGTACCAATATGTGTAGTTATGTTTGTTGGTTATTATCTAGTTGGAATTCCTTGTGCATATTATTTTGTTTTTAAAATGGGAATTGGCATAGAAGGATTATGGATAGGTTGGATAATTGGACTTGCCGTTTATGCCTTAGGTGTATTATTCTATTATCTATTTATGAGAAGAGAAATTAAGAAGAAAATAAAATTAGCTAATTAATAAATATACTGCTGGATCAAAAAGTTCTAAATTTTAAAAATTATATAATAAATCATTGATGCAGTGATTTATTGATATCTAGATTCGCTTTGTAGAGGCTTTTTAGGTGCATAATAAACTTTTGAGGGGTGGTTCGACAAAATTGATTTTTGTCGAACTTCTCCCTTTTTAGTTGTATAATAACTTGACTGTTTTTTTAAAAAGACTATATAATATGGTTATTAAAAACTAGATTATAGGGAGGTATGTATTTGAACAAAGTATATCCAAAATGGTCAGAATTACCTAATATCGATCTTTATCTAGACCAGGTTTTTATTATATGTTAATCAATTAGATAACTGTTCAATCGTAGATGATGACAAAGGACTGACCTCGGCAATGATTAATAATTATGTTAAAAATGGTCATTTAGAGAAACCTATTAAGAAAAAGTATAATAGAAGACAGTTAGCAAGATTGATAGTTATTACATGTTTAAAAAAATGTTTTTTTCAATTCAAGAAATTAGTAAAACAATTAATGGTTTGACTATCGAAGAAAGTTCTGAAACAATGTATAATAATTTTTGTAATGTGTATGAACGAAGAAAAAAAGAGAAGGATTGCCAGAAGTAATAGTTTCAGCTTGTGATACGGTTAGATTATAAAAAAAGACACATGATTTAGTAGAAAAAAATAATTTAAAATAATACTTGGAGGTATATTATGGAGTGGAAAATTGTAGTTGATACTGCTTGCGATTTTAGAGAAATTCCTAACAAGGCAGAAAAATGTTATTTATGAGAGGGTTCCATTTTCACTGCAAATTGAAGACAAAGTTTTTGTTGATACACTAGATTTAGATATTGATAAAATGATGGAAGAAATGTATGCTAGTTCAGAACCAGCAAGATCAGCTTGTCCTAGTCCAGAGGCATATTTAGCCGCTTATAGAGGAGCGAAAAATGTTATAGTACTTACATTAACAGGAGCAATGTCTGGAAGTTATAATAGTGCTGTTATTGGTGAAAAGATGCTAAAAGAAGAAAATAAAGATGTTAATATTCATATCATTGATACTCTTTCTGCTGGTGGAGAAAATGATTTATACCTTCTTAAGATAAATGAGCTAATAAAAGAAGGATTGTCTTTTGATGAAGTAGTTTCTGAAATGAAGAAATATCAAGAAAATTCTAAACTTATTTTTTTGTATTGGAAAAAAAGTTGATAATTTGGTGAAAAAAATGGTCGATTAAACAAACTTGCTGCTACTGTTGTAGGATTATTAAATATGCGCATGGTTGGTGAAGCAAGTAATGAAGGAACTTTACATTTACTGCATAAAGTCAGAGGAGAGAAAAAGGCTGTTTCTTCAGTAGTAGACGAAATGATAAAAAGCAGGATATAAAGGTGGAAGAGTTGTTGTTACTCATAGAAACAATGAAGATATTTGCAAAAATCCAAGATAAATTAAGAGAAAAGTTCTTAAATATAGAATTTATGATCGTTCCTACTTCTGGTATCTGTAGTTTTTTTATGGAGAAGAAGGTGGAATGCTTTTAGGATACGAAATATAGGAAATAAATCTTAATAATATCATATAAAAAAATATAATATTTGGAAATAATAAAAGAGAAGAAGTTACTTACATTACGTAAAAAAACTTCTTCTTTTTTTAAAAAAATTTAACTAACTCTGTTTAGCTCTTTTTTTATGTTTTTCGAAACTTCCCAATTAAAAAAACCAGTCCCTTGACCACAAAGACTGAAGAATATATATCCTAAACCATATATAAGAATATCAAAGTTTAATATGATTAAACAAGATATTGTATAAAAAAATCCCTATAATAAATGAGAAAATATAGCTAAAGTCTTCTTTGTTATATGCATATAGAAATGAGATTAGAAAACTAATAACTGGGTATAAAATAATCAAAAAGTAATATTATCATACCCGATCTATTTGATATAAAAATAAGAACACAGAGGGAGTATTATAAATAAAAAAAGAAAGAAAAAAATTAAATATGGTACTTTTTTTCTAAAAAAATTTCTTCATCATCTGCCTCCTAATTATAGTGTTATTCTATCATATATTGAGTTAAAAAAACAATAAACAAATATATAAGTAATACGCTGTTGAATTGAAATCACTTCCAAAAGTGTGATATTATAAATATAATAACCAACGAGAGGGGAACATAATTATGAAATTTTTTATCGATACAGCAAATGTAGAAGATATTAGAAGTGCTAATGATTTAGGTGTAATTTGCGGAGTTACTACAAATCCATCGTTAATTGCAAAAGAAGGAAGAGATTTTACAGAAGTAATTAAAGAAATTACAGCAATAGTTAATGGTCCTATTAGTGGTGAGGTAAAAGCAACTACTACTGATTGGAAAGATATGGTAGATGAAGCAAGAGAAATTGCCAAAATCCACCCTAATATGGTAGTGAAAATACCCATGACTGAGGATGGATTGAAGGCTGTTAATGTGCTGAAAAAAGAGGGGATAAAAACTAATGTTACTCTTATTTTTAGTCCTACCCAAGCATTGTTAGCTGCAAGAGCAGGAGCAACATATGTATCTCCATTTTTAGGAAGACTAGATGATATTGCAAGCAATGGATTGCTATTAATTGAAGAAATCGTTGAAATCTTCGCCAACAATGATATTGATACGCAAATCATTGCAGCTAGCGTAAGAAATCCAATTCATGTTACAGAATGTGCTAAATTAGGGTGTGATATTGCTACAGTTCCTTATAGTGTAATCAAGCAAATGATAAAACATCCTTTAACAGATATAGGTATTGAAAAAAATTTAAGCAAGATTATTATAAAGTATTTGGTGAGTAAGTAGTAAAAATAGTTTAATATTCATAAAAAAATATATCTCTTTGAAAAAAATAGTAAATTCCCAAAAGTAAATTCCAGCAAGAAATCAAAGTGGAAGTTAAGTTGGGAAAAAGGAAATAACAACAAAAAAATATTCCCAAGGTAACTTCCGGTATAAAACAAGAAAGCTTTTGCTTTTGGGGATTTTTTTGAAAGGAATCAAAATAAAAAAAGGCATGACAAATAGACCTGCAAATCACTATTCCCAGGTTAAATTCCAGTTATGTGGAAGTTAAGTTGAGACTTTTCTAATAAAAACATTTTTCGTTGTGAAAAAAATAACTATATTACTATTTCATAAATAGTTTAAATTTATTTGTTTGTATCCTTAATTTGCTTAACTAAGGAAGGTTTAAGTATTACCTCATTGGTAGGTATTTCAAAAAAATACCTAGTAGGTTAGCTATATGTTCGCCAAAGTAAAAGAAAAAAACTTCATAAGATGATTTTCCGTTCAAATACTTTTCTCTTAAGTGAGTTAATATGTGATATAATAATATTAACATCACTTTGTGTAAAGATCGTCAAATGAGGATCCTTTAGGTAGTATTTCGCGCAAGGTGGTGTGATTTTTTTCTATCTTGCCTTTTTTCCCCAAGAAGAATTAGGATTACAGAAGAATAATTTTAAGTTTTTATCGAAATCATATTCAATTTCTTCAACTTTAGAGAATTCACTACCATTATCTGTCAAAATAACAGGAAAAAAATATCAGAGAAATGTATATTATTCTGATAAAATTTTTTTCTTTTAGATTATAAAGTTTAGAAGAAACTTCGTTAGAAGTATTAGAATCTAAAAAGGAGAGCGAACATAAAATTACAAGAAGATACGTTGAAGGTAAGAAGAGTTTTACCACCACGTTTACCAATAACAGTATCCATTTCCAAGTGGAAAGGCAACATAGAATCATTCATAAAATCTAAGAAGTTAATATAAGCTCTACCAGACTTTAAATGTTTAGGTATAGCTTCATTATTAACTTTTTTTCGTTTTCTAAATTTAACGATACGTTTACAATCAGAAGGGGTGATAGAGAAATATCCTTTATTTACATATCGATACAAAGAAGATTTAGAAATAACTAAGTGATTACTATGCATAATATGATAGAAAGATTGTCCCTTGGAAACACCATTAGAAATCATTTTATCCATTTCATAAAACTCTTCTTTATCTAATACAACGGCTCTTCTTGATTCGACAAGATTATCATGATAATTAAGATGAGCCTTTTTTTCGCATAGTAGAAACGTTTATCAAAAACCACAATCTTTTTCTTTTTAAGCTTACAATTATTACAAACATAGGGAGGTTTGTTTAGAAGAGTACATTTAGGTTTAATTAATTTTCCATCAAGAGTTTTTAGTAATAATTTGTGTATTTTTGATATAGAAGATTACGTTTAATTTCTTTAGATATAGTAGATGGATCTTTTATCAAGTTCTATACCCTATACTTCTAAAAAGTTTTTACCGTTAGAAATTCCTTTTTCAATATCCAAGTGATTATCATATGTTAAGTGTTTGTTTTTGTTTGTCATAATATTAGATTCCTTTCATTCAACGAAAAGTCTCATATATAATATACACTAAAAACATAGAAAAGTGAAATTGTATTTATTAAAAATTAGTTTGACACTGAGTCTCTGCAGGTGTGGTTCATAATGTGGGAAAAGTGGCGACGCCACATTTTTCCTCACAGGAAACCACACCCTCTCAGTATAAAACTAATTTTACAAAAGTATTAAAAATAGAATCAGGGATTTCTTTTAAACACAGTATAAGGAAAAATTTAAAATAATGTAATAAAGTTAGATAAATATCTTTTCATGATTATTTAGTCTCAACTTAAGTTCCAGTTAAAAAATAGTTTTCAGGTTAAATTCCAGTTTTTTTATTTGAACTGGAATTTACTTTTGGGAATTAATACTTTGAAAAAAATTTTTAAAAAAATTGTATTTTATACTAGAAATATTTATAAAGTAATGTTATAATATATTTTTGTTGTATGAAAAAGTTGTTAAGATTAAATTTTATAGGAGGTTATATTAATGCGCGTAAATGTAACATTAGCTTGTACAGAATGTGGTGACAGAAACTACATTACTAAAAAGAACAAAAAGAAATAATCCAGACCGTATTGAACTTAAAAAATACTGTCCAAGATTAAAAAAAGTGACTTTACACAGAGAAACTAAATAATAAAGTTAGAGAAGCCTTAAAGTATCAACGTTTAAGGCTTTTTGTTTTGCCACTTGACCCACACTTGACCCACACATTAAAAAAATTTACGTATTTTGCGAATTTTTTTCCCAACTTCTTCTTTTTTTGTTTTTTTCTGTTACGTGAGCATAAATACTCATTGTTGTTTTTTTAAGTCAGAGTGACCTAATCTTTCTTGTACCTCTTGAATAGTAATACCACTTTCAAAAAGTAAGCTACAATGTGTGTGTCTGAAACCATGTACTTTAATTTCTTTAAACTCGTGCTTTTTACAGATACGTTTTAAATTAGCATTCATGAAATTTAGGTATAAATAAGAGTTTGTAACCTCATCAGTAAAACAAGGTTGATGTTTCTTTACTCTTGTACCTATCATTAAAAAAATCTTTCCCTTTGATTAATTTTTCCAACGTTTTTAAAATATTGGCGATTTGTTCATCAATACTAATATTTCTAACGCTACTTTTTACTTTTTGGAGTTTGAACAACTACCTTTTTTTCTGTATTCAATGCTAACGTCTTGTTTATATTAATTGTATTGTTTGTAAAAGTTAATATCAGCCCATTCAAGAGCCTGTAACTCACCTTTACGAATACCAGTAAAAGCTAACACCCTAAACATTGCAGTTAGTTTTATATCGTTCTCATTGTCAACTAAAAGTAAGGAATTGTTTTAACTCTTCTTTAGAGTAATATTTATCCTTATCATCTGAAGTAATATCATCATCTTTCTTAGGTAACAAAACATCTTTCATAGGGTTACTGTAGATAACTTTCATCTTAACAGCATAATCTAAAAATCATGCTACCATAGATTTTTATTTTTTTAGAACAGCAAGGAGAATTGTTTGCTATAATCGTTTATTACTTTTTTTGACAAAAAAAGGCAACGTAATTTTTTTAGTTGCATATTTTTTTAACTTATCAAGTAGTAAATTAAAGATGTGTTGATTAACAAGTAAAGTACTTTCTTTAATAGTATGTTGGTAACCCTCGTACCATAATTCATATATTTCTTTTAAATGTTGTAACATCTGTATTTAATAAGCCGTTAGTAGCTATTTCAGTTTTTAATCTTAGCTTCACATAGTACCGCTTCTTTTCTAGTTTTAAAACCACGTCTTGTTGTTTCTTTTCTTTTTCCATTTTCATCTTTTTCCAAGATAAACTTTAATCATGTAATATTTTTTTATTATCACGTTTATTTATATATTCTTTAATCATTTTTTTCAGTTTCCTTTCTATCTAGCACATGTAAAAAGAAATTAATAAATGATTAGTTAAAAACACCCTGTATAATAAATATGGTGAGACTTTTTAAAGGTTAGGTAATGTAATTACACATTTTAATAACTAGAACGCTTAGAAGCGGTTTAAATAGCTTGTAATTTTTAAGTAAGAAGCGAAAACCTTGATATAACAGCATTTATATAGTATAATTCAGTTGTCTATATATTAACTTGTTTATCATTTTTTTCAGCACTAGTATTATTTACTGGTGCTTTTTTCTTTCAGTTGTATTTTTCTTAAGTTCAGTAGGTAAACCTAAAGATGAAAAATACTTTTATCAGTATAATTATGATTTTTTTATTTTTACCTCTAAGATTATTCATTCTTTTTTTCTTATAGTATTATTAACTTTTTGCATATTGATTATGACTGATAAAAAAAACTTAAGATAAAGTATAGTATTATAGATACTTTGTCTATTATCACTATTAAGAATATTTAGCGGTGAATGTACATCAGAATAGAAAGGTAAATCATTCTTTAGAGTAGTTTCTAACATTTTATTATTATGTGCTGTTATATTTCTTAATTCAGTAAGATTTTTCTAATCCTTTTTGTATAACGTTAAAGTGTATATCTTTTATTGAATTGGAGTCTAAATTGTCTTTGACAAATTTTTGAAAGTTCTTTTGCAACATCATTTTTTTATTTTTATCGGGCAATAAACTATAAAAAGTGTGTTACTTCACCTAATGTAAGATAGTCAACTAAAAACCCAAAAACGGTACAACTGAATGAACAGTATAATAATGTTTAATTGAATTATTTATTCTTTTTTTCTTATAATAACTTAAAGTATTAGCAAATTTAGAAATTTGTCTACTTACCTTTATAATATCAACACTGCCGTAAGTCTTCACGTCTAAATATGAATATAAATCATTTTTTTAAAATGTTTACAGTAGCAATATGCTAAAATTGATTTGAAGTGTCTTTCCGCTTCAATTATTCCTTCAAAGACAACAGTTTTTTTATTACTTTATCAAAGTGGTGTATTTCAAGAATATCTTCAAAATAAACATCATCATAATATTTACTAGTATCAGAATTTATAAAGAATTTACTATAAGCATTTACAACATTGTAATAATTATACTCCAGTAAATACTGTTTAGCTTCTTTTTTATCATTAAATTTTAGGTTTCTATCCTCTAAAAATTTTTTTATTTGTCGATCTAAATTTTTTTGAAAAGGTTTCACATCTATCCTCCGTTAATTAAAAACAAAAACACTCGCATATATCTAAAATATACACGGTGTATTGCACACATAGAACCCCTTTTCATGTTAAAAGTAGGCAACCTATATGCTTATCTCTTATGTATATTTTTAGTATTATTTAAAATAATTGTCAATTGTTTACTATCAATTTTTTTAACTTTTTTTAACTTTTTTTCCATGTTTTTTTGATTATTTTTTTCAAGTTTTTTTATGGTTTATTTACGATTTTTTTATATTTTATTAAGTTGTTAAATATCCTTATTAAACAAGTGTACCGCTTTTTTTGAGTGGTAGGTAACTGTTAGTTGATAACCAGTAAGTAAAGTGGAAAAAAACAGTGTGATTTTTCCATTTTGAATTAAATATCTTCACTCATATTGGAAAAAAACTGGCTTATTTTTTTCCATTTTGTCTAAATAAATGGGAATAGATGATAAATCAGAGTTTTTTCAACAACAGAAATTAGTTTGTTAATTAAGTTATGTTTTTCGATTTCCTTGTCTACCTCTGTTGCTTGTATTATCTTACTTAAACTGTCATCTATTATTGATGATATTTTTCTTATAAAGTATTTCATTATTTCCCAATCGTAATTTTTTTCTATAACCTCAAAAAAATAGAGGAAATATATAATTTTTTTCAATATTACTATTTTTCAGCGATATCTATAAAATTAATGTATATCTCTTCACTGAATTTTTACTATTTCTTTTGTCTTGAATTAGTTTTTGAATTAACCTCTGGAAATTTCTTTAATTCAAAAATCATCTATTTTTAGCGTTATTAATAGCGAATTCTCTTAATTCCATAATTCTATTGATATTATTAAATAAATATTCTCGCGTATTAGTAAAGTATTTCTTTAATAAGTATAAGTTATCTTGAATATAAATGTATATATCATGGTGAACTATAAAGTCCAAAGCACTGTAAAAAAACACTTAATTACTGTCTCAAGATCATTAATTGTAATTTCAGAATTATGTAACTCTTGGCTTGCTCTTATACTAAGTTTAGTTTCATATAACAAGTTGAATATTTTTAAATGTATGTGGAAATGGATATTTATAGTTTTTTTATAAATAGTTCTAAATTGTTCTCAATAAATTCATCGATAGAGCCATAAATTAGTTCATTTACAGTCATATCAGCAATTTTTTTGATATAGTTGTAAGTCTTTCTTTATTAGGAAGAGAACGACCTTTTTTTCCCATTGTTGAACGTTACCTTTTTTTAGCGCCGAATAATTTACCAAATGCCTCTAAAGTATAACCTTTATTCATTCTAATTTGTTTTTATACGAGCCCCTACAGCTTCTTTATCTATAATAGTTTTTCATATCGCTGAATTCCTTTTTATTTTACGTTGATTATATTATATATGATAACTTGAAAAATAAACTAGAAAGTAATAAAAAAAGTAAGTAAAATTAAAAAAATATTTCTTGACTTGTTATTTTTTTATCATGATATTATTTAATCAACAAGTAATTAAAAAGTAAGTAAAAACTTGTAGTTTTCTTAGAAAGGATGTGAATTGAATGGAAACTATAAAAAAATTAATAAGGTACAAGCATATAGAAAAAGCTTTTAGATTTAAAAACAAAGTGAGTTGTCAGAAATCCTTAATATAAGCGTACCTATGTATAGTAGAAAAGAAAGGAGAGAAACAGCATTTACTGACAATGAAAAAGTAAAGCTATTAAATTTTTTTAAAAAGGTATTTCCCAAATGAAACTATTGATAGTTTATTTTTTTAATATAAAAAGTAAGTAAAAGTAAGTAAAAAAACCTTTTGAGTACCAAGCTACCAACTTAACTACTTAAAAGGTTTAAAGACAAGTATTTAACAAAAAAATACTTTTCTTTCATTATAACACAAGAAAGGATATAAGAAGATGAAAAAAACTAGTAAATTTCAGAAAAAAATATAATTTAACTCAAAAAGAGGTTAGTAATAAATTAGGAGTATCTCAATCAACGGTTAGCAGTTGGGAATTAAAACAAGAGTACACCTAATAGAGAGTTTAACAGCAATATAGATAGAATGATTAGGCAATATAAAAAGAAAAACGAGGAACAAGAAATGAATAATGCAGTAATTAAAGTAGACGGGAACACAATTGAAGTAATTAGCGAACAGTTAAACCTATCAGATATCCATAACAAAACAGAATGGACTAGCATTGAATTAGTGGACGTTATAAACCATTTTAGAGCTATAGACGGTAAGAAAAAAATAACTTATTACATAAAAAAATTTAATGGCAGTAATTCAAGATGAATTTAGCGAAGAAATCAACGGGCTAAATTTTCAGCCCGTTAGCTATCAAGATAAAAAAGGAGAATTTAGATCTATGTATAAGCTAACCTCTTCACAAGCTAAACAAGTATTAGTTAGAGAGAGTAAAGCCGTAAGACGTGCAGTAATTCAAATGTTAGAGTACTTAGAGAATGAACACAATACTAATATAGTATCAGTAGTTTTTAGATAGACAAGAAGCACACAAGCTAGAAAAATAGCTTTATAAACGATACTGTAAATAAAATGGCACAATTATTTATACAAATGGATAACTTACACGAGAAAAAAAGCCTTATTAATGAGAATGGCAAATATAATAGACGGTTCGCAAAAGTAATCTATTAATTAAAAACAGTGATTTTTTTATTAAAAAGAGGTAAAGACAATGGAAAAACAAGGATCTATACATTAATACTTTTTTTGCTGTGCAGTAGTATTCATACCATTTCTAACAGTCTTAGTTTATTTACTAGTTATGATAATGGATAGCATTTATTAAAGGAGCGTGATTATATGTTTAGTGAAGAATTTGAACAAGAAATGATTAAGGCGGTTCGTGAGATAGTCAAAGACATTTTTACAGGATGAAATAAAGCAAGATAAACGATACAATCAAACAGAACTATGTGAAAACTTAGATATAGGGTTAGAAACCTTATCAGACCTAAATAAACGTGGTTTAAGACCAACTAAAGTTGGTAGACAATACATTTATCTTGAAAGTTGTAAATGTCAATCTAAATATGTCAAAAAAATTCAAAAATAAAAATGTACATTTTTATTCATCTGCCTTCTGGAAAAAAATCTTTTTAGTCTATAAGAATTTCCAGTTATTTTTAGCTACATGAGAATGGTGTAATAATCTGTCAACTATTGCACTAGCGATTAATGGATCGCCAAATACATCATCCCACTGTGAAAAAAATTTATATTAGTAGTTATTATAGTGCTATGTTTTTTTCATAACGTCTATCTATTAATTGGAAGAACAATTTAGATTCCTCTTTGGTTATTGGAAGATATCCTAATTCATCTATTATTAATAATTTATAACCACAAAATTTCTTTAATCTTTCTTCTAATCTACCTTCTAACTGAGCTTTTTTTAATATTTCTATCAGACGTGCGCATTTAATAAAAGTAGGTGGATTTCCTATTCTGAGCTGCGGTTACTCCTATAGAAATTGCTAAGTGTGTTTTTCCCAACGCCGCTATTTCCATAGAATACTATGTTCTCTTTCTTATCTATGAATCTCAATGAATTGAAATCATATATTTGTTGTTTATTTATCGATTCTTGAAAGTCAAAGTCAAACTCCGATAAAGTTTTTTTACACTAGGAAATCCTGCTACTTTCACAGAATGTTGAATAAGATTTTGCTTTTTTTCTTTTCTACCTGCGCTTGTGTAAAGTATAGAAATCCGTCTATAAAGGTAAGATTATTTTTTTATTTACCTGTTCTAATGTTTCGATCAAGCACAGCTAATGATTCTTTACCCTTTAAAAAAATTTAGGTTACTTATTATTCTCTCATATGTACTAGTTACTTTCATTTATATATACTCCTCCTATATTATTAAGATTTTGTTTGGCTATTTTTCTCTATTTCTGTTTCTTCTTTATTTGAAAATTTATTTTTTTAAGCCTTCTTTATAATGTTCAGGATTATAGTTTATTTTTTTATATTACTTATCTCGTGCATTTCAATAAGTTTTTGTGTTAGAGTATATGTATATATTTGAATCAATAACTTGATATTGTAATTTTTTTGTCCAATATATTTTTCGACCTACTGAATATTGCTTAGTATCTACTGTAATCATACCGGCACTATTCACTTTTTGAGGTTTTAGTTTTGATTCTGTATTGATTCCTTATTTTTTTCAGGTGGTAATGATAATAAGGAATCTTTTTTTCTTTTTCAAATTCAAAAAAATGGGTATTTTTCCCTATTGCTTGAGATAGTTTATTATTTTTCTCTTGTATTTATCCTTTCCACTAATTGAACCAATTCGCTAAGTGTTAATGTTCCACTATATGCTCGTATTTCATCTAATATTTTTCATTTGGGATTCTACTTTTACCTTTTGTTTGAGGGCTTTTAGCCTTACAAGGTATTACTTTGAATCCAAAATCTTTAGAAAAATTCCTCGAATTGACTATTAACTTCTCCCTTGAAATATCTAGTTCTTGGTTTATTCATTACTGGTTTCATATTATCTGTGATAATTGTTTTTAGGTACTCCTTTTTATGTTTTTCAAAAATCTCTGTTAATAAGGACATTAATACTGTTCTTGTTTTTTTAGAAGTGAAACTTTATACATTTTATATCTTGAGTATCCTAACACTCCAACAAGTATATTAATTTCTATTATTTCCCTGTATCTGATAATATAAATGGGATAGATTCTTTCCAATCAATTTGCATTTGCTCTCCTGGTGGAGTTTCAAATCTAATAATGGTATTATTTGTATCAGAATTCAGACATTTCCCTTTTTTTAAAGTATTCATAGAATTCCGGTGTGTTTCTTATATAGTTATAAAAAGTTGAGTATTGAATATTAATCTCATAGTTATCTTCCAAGTATTGTCTTAATACTCTTATATAACTAAAAGTTTGAGTTGATGAACTTAATAGGGTTTTTTTATTAAGTCATAATATTTGTCTAGTTTTGATGTTTTGTTTTTTTCGTCTTCTTTTTTTCGAAACCGTTAAGATATTTATTTATAGTTCTTCTGTCTACTTTATACTTTCTAGATAAGGCAGCTATATTTATTTTTTTAAATTATTATCGTCCATAAATTTCTTGTACTCCTTTAAATCTTCTAACGAATCCAACTTAATTTTTAGTTGGTGTTTTTTTATTTCTAATATCATAGATATCTCCTTTTTTTAGATATCTACATTATATTTTTTTGTACATTTTTTTATCTTGAAATTTATTTACACTTTTATTCTAACATTTACAAAAGTGAAGTAAACAAGTTTTTTTAAGAGAAAAACACAATTTAAAAATAAAGGTATCTAGCACATATCAGAGAAACGAAATAATAAAAGTTATGGAAGCCTTAAAGTATCAACGTTTAAGGCTTTTTGTTTTGGTATTTGACTTTCTTTTGACTTTCTTTTTACAAAACCATAAATTTAGTAAATTTATCTATGAAAAGAATATGAAATCTCATTTCCTAAGTATGAGAAAGATTGAAAGTAGAGAATAATTATTTAAAAAAATGTCTTTACTTTTTTTATAGAATTAATATTATACTATATATTATCTAATAAAAGATTGTTTGCTATTGTCTAATCTTCTAGAGAATATTCTTTAGTAAAGCTAATAAAATTAGAAAAAAATAAAAAGAAATTTTAAAAAAATTAAAAAAAGTTGTTGACAAACTATAATATCTATTATATAATTAATACGTAAGTTAATAATAAATATTTATGCGGGTGTAGTTTAGTGGTAAAACCTCAGTCTTCCAAACTGATGTTGTGAGTTCGATTCTCATCACCCGCTCCATTTTTTTATTTAGAGATTTTTTTCCACAGTAGCTCAGTTGGTAGTAGCATCTGACTGTTAATCAGAGGGTCGCAGGTTCGAGTCCCTGCCTGTGGAGTAAAAGTACGGCTGTGTATGCAGCCGTATATTTTTGTTTAAAATTTCGCTAAATATTATTATCATAGGAAGAATTATGTTATAATAGTTCGTGGTATATGAACTTTTGTCTAGATGAAATTTATATAGTTTAAAAAGTTGAACTTTAAGAAAAAAATAAAGAGAATTTTTATAGGAGATTTTTTTATGTTTTTAGATGAGGTAAAAATATTCGTCCGATCAGGTGATGGTGGGAATGGATTAGTAGCATTTAGAAGAGAGAAGTATGTTCCAAAAGGTGGACCAGCTGGTGGAGACGGTGGACGTGGAGCGAATGTTGTATTCATCGTTGATGAAGGTCTAAGAACTTTCATGGATTACCGTTATCAGAAAAAATTCGTTGCACCTAATGGTGAGAACGGAATGAGCAAAGGTATGCACGGTAGAAAGTCAAAAGATTTATACTTAAAAGTACCACCAGGAACAGTAATTCGTGATACTGATACTGGAGAAGTATTAGCAGATTTAGTAGAACATGAGCAAGAAGTAGTAGTAGCTCGTGGAGGACGTGGAGGACGTGGAAACTGTCGTTTCGCAACACCTTCAAACCCAGCGCCAGAAATTGCTGAAAATGGTGAACCAGGAGAAGAAAGAAATCTTACATTAGAATTAAAACTTATGGCTGATGTAGGTCTTGTTGGATACCCTTCTGTTGGTAAATCAACATTATTATCGATAACATCAAAAGCAAAACCAAAAATTGCTGATTATCATTTTACAACATTAGCACCAAATCTTGGAGTTGTAGAAACAAAAGATCACAGAAGTTTTGTTATGGCAGACCTTCCAGGATTAATCGAAGGTGCTAGTCATGGGGTAGGACTTGGACACCAATTCTTACGTCACATTGAAAGAACTAAAGTTATTGTCCACGTATTAGATATGTCAGCGACTGATGGTCGTGATCCATATGAAGATTATAAGATTATAAATCAAGAGTTAGCAGAGTACAATATGAGACTTTTAGAAAGACCTCAAGTAGTAGTAGCTAATAAGATGGATATTCCAGTGGCTAGTGACAATCTTAAAGAATTTAAAAAAACATTTAGAAAATAACGGTGAAGAAGTAGATATCGTTGAAATTTCTGCATTTACACGTAGTAATATCGATAATTTACTTTATAAAGTAAGTGATATTCTAGATAATACAGATCCTAATATGTTGTATGAACTTGATACTGAAGAAGAGAGTATGGAAAAATAGAGTTCTTTATAAACATAAACCTAAGGATGAAACATTCAAGATTACTCGTGACGATACAGGAGCTTATGTAGTAAGTGGGCCTGGTATCGAACGTGCATTCTTAATGACTGACTTCAATCGTGATGCTTCTGTTAGACGTTTTGCTCAACAAATGCGCTCTATGGGTGTAGATGATGCTTTACGTGATAGAGGATGTAAAAATGGTGATACGGTTAAAAATTCTTAAAGGTGAGTTTGAATTCGTAGAGTAGGAGATAACCACTGTGGATAAAGAAAAAGTTTATTATATAATTAGAGAAGATGTATTGCCAGAAGCTGTAAAGAAGACGTTAGCGATGAAAAAAAGCTTTTAGAAGAAGACTCTAAATTATCGATTTTAGAAGCTTCTAAGAGATTTGATTTAAGTAGAAGTGCATTTTTATAAATATAAAGATACAATTTTTTTCCGATTCAAGATGTGAAAAAGACAATCAATTCTATCGTTATCTATAGATGTTGATGATATTCCTGGGATATTAGGTAAAATTTTATCGGTTGTTAATGAAGCTAAGTGCAGTGTACTTACTATTCACCAAACGGTGCCGATAAACGCAAAAGCTACGATAATTATTTCTTTTAGAGCTAAGTTCAGGTGATATAAATATTGAAAAAAATTAAATAAACGAATTAAAAGATCTTGAGTTTGTTAATTCAATTAAAGTAATTGGTTTAAGCATGTAAAGATAGTTTAATAAATATTAAATGTAGGAGAACAGAGTAGGGAAGTCAGTTTCCATAGCTGTTCTCCTTTTATTTTAGAAAGGTGAATTATGCAAAAAAATGATGTATTCGAAGGAAAGTTATAGATTATACCCACGATGGTCTTGGTGTAGTTAAAATTAATAATTTTTCCAATTTTTTTATTGAAGATGTTATAGAAGGTGAAGTAATCGAGTTTAAGATAATTAAATTAAAGAAAAAAATCTTGGTTATGGAAAAAGTTCTTAATATTATTGAAAGTTCTAAAAACAGAGTTGACGGTATTCCAAAAACTTCGGGGGCGAATTTAGTTCATATGAACTATGAAGAGCAATTAAAGTTTAAGAAGAAAAAAAGTTCAAAATGTTATGGATAAAGCTCTTGGAAAAGATTCTATCGAAGTATTAGATACGCTAGGAATGGAAGACGGATATCATTACCGTAATAAATCTGTGATTCCAGTGCAAAAAGTTAATGGTGAAGTTAAGATGGGGTATTATAAACCACGCAGCCATGATGTTGTTAATATAGAGAAGTGTTTTATTCAATACGATGAACATAATGTATTAATGAATAAATTACGTAATCTAATTTCAGAGCTTAACTTATCTGTTTATGATGAAAACAATCACTCAGGTGCTATTAGACATATTATGTTCAGAACAAATACCCTAAAAAGTGAAATTATGGTAGGTATTGTAGTGAAGGAGAAGTTTAGTAAACTAGATGAATTCGTTGAGAAAATATCTAAATTAGATGATAGAATCGTTAGTATTATGTTAAATATTAACAATAAGAAGACAAATGTAATCTTTGGAGATAAAACTGAAAAATCTATTTGGTAAGGATTATATAACTGACATGTTAGACGGAATAGAGTTTAAGATTTCACTTCGTTCATTCTATCAAGTAAATCCAGTTCAAACAGAAGTATTATATAGTAAAGCATTGGAACTTGCAGAATTAAAAGAAACTGATACGATAATTGATGCTTACTGTGGTATTGGAACAATCAGTCTATTCGCAGCGAAGAAAGTTAAGAAAGTATATGGTATTGAAATAGTAGAAGCGGCTGTTTTAGATGCCCGCGAAAATGCTAAAAATAATAATATAACTAATGCAGAGTTTTTACTAGGTAAGAGTGAAGATGTAATTAAAAAATTAATCTCGCAAAACGTGAAATTAGATGCAGTTATCGTTGATCCACCACGTAAAGGATGCGAGGAAAGTTTCCTACGTGATCTTGCAGCTATGAATATAGAAAAAATAGTCTATGTTAGTTGTAATCCAGCAACATTAGCTAGAGATATGGAAATTATGAGAACATTAGGTTATAAACTAGGTGCAGTTCAACCTGTAGATATGTTCCCAGGAACGTACCATGTTGAGGCGGTAAGTTTGCTAGTCAAGGAGTAAAACGACGAAGATTAGCATTTACTTCCGCCCATGCGATAGCTGTCCGTGATTGACAAGTGCTAGCACGCAGACAGAACGGAGATAGCGAACCGCTGAGTGTGTCGCTCTGCTCGTAAAAGCTTAGAAACCTTTGAACGAAAGGGATAATGAAAGCCTTGATTGCAAGGCTTTTTGCTTTATGGTGGGTAAGTATCAGAGTGAGAAAATTTTTGGAATGAGTAGAAGTGATAGCTAGAAATTATCAGTTTCTATTTCCATTTACCCCTGTGGGTACGTGTTTGTTTCCATTGACAAGGAGTTTGTGGGAATAGAAATGTACCCACCTTGTTTGAATCAAGTGAAGTGTAGTTGAAGGAAATCTGTTGAAAGCAATACTTCATTTTACCGAATAAGTAATAATTTAGGCAACTTCAAATCGATTAAAAAAAACTATTTTAAAGGTTAAGAGTAGACAAAAATTGTCCACTCTTTTTTGCAAACTCAATTTATCAATAAATGAAATGAGGGAATGTAAAATGAAATATTTTGAGGTTGAGTTAGAAAATCCTGATGAATTTTTTTAAAACTACAAACAGAAGATTTTTGTGAAAGCTAATCGCTTGCTACTAAGGAAGATAATCCAGAGCGTTACAGTCTATGAAGAAAAACTTCGTCATATCCTTTAAATCTGGCATCGAATTGGAAGTATGAGTCTCATTCCATAACTTTTTATATTGAACATATCATCTTGTTGTGTTATACTATAAATTGATATAAACAAAGATGTAGGAGGAACCGAAACTATGACAGCCCTCAATGCGTTTAAGATAAGCTGGCAATAAAAAAAGCAGAATCTATACCCGATGATAGGCTTTTTTTGTTGTGCTTATTTATACGATATTGAGCATTCATTAGTTACGGTGAGGATATTGGTTATTTAACTATACCTTTATTTAACTATGTCTTTAATATGAATGTTTCCAAATTGTATGTATGCAGACCAAAAGCCACATTGTGGGGTTTGCCCTGCATTTTTTTATTGCCTAGAATGCTATTCAAAATAGAAATTCAAGCAAAATAATATGCAGGAGATAATATAAATGGAAAAAAATACAACAATTGGAAACGAAAAATTTTTATGCAATATGGGCAGGGCAAGCAGTATCATTAATCACTAGTGCCATCCTGCAAATGGCGATTATTTTTTTACCTTACAGAAAAAAACAGGATCTGCGATGGTCTTGTCTATGGCTTCATTAGTAGGTTTTTTTACCCTATGCGATTTTTGGGACCCTGCCATTGGTGTGCTAGTGGATCGTCATGATAGGAAGAAGATAATGATTGGTGCCGATTTAATTATCGCAGCAGCTGGTGCAGTGCTTGCTATTGTTGCATTCTGTATGGAGCTACCTGTCTGGATGATTATGATAGTATTGTTTATCCGTAGCATTGGAACAGCTTTTCATACCCCAGCACTCAATGCGGTTACACCACTTTTAGTACCAGAAGAACAGCTAACGAAATGCGCAGGCTATAGTCAGTCTTTGCAGTCTATAAGCTATATTGTTAGTCCGGCAGTTGCAGCACTCTTATACTCCGTTTGGGATTTAAATGCTATTATTGCCATCGACGTATTGGGTGCTGTGATTGCATCTATTACGGTAGCAATTGTACGTATACCTAAGCTGGGTAATCAAGTGCAAAGTTTAGAACCAAATTTCATAAGGGAGATGAAAGAAGGAGTTGTGGTTCTGAGACAAAACAAAGGATTGTTTGCCTTATTACTCTTAGGAACACTATATACTTTTGTTTATATGCCAATCAATGCACTATTTCCTTTAATAAGCATGGAACACTTTAATGGAACGCCTGTGCATATTTCTATTACGGAAATTTCCTTTGCATTTGGGATGCTAGCAGGAGGCTTATTATTAGGAAGATTAGGGGGCTTCGAAAAAGCATGTATTACTAATAACAAGTTCATTTTTTATAATGGGGACCAGTTTAGCCGTTTCGGGAATACTTCCTCCAAATGGATTTGTAATATTCGTAGTTTGCTGTGCAATAATGGGGCTTTCGGTGCCATTTTATAGCGGTGTGCAAACAGCTCTTTTTCAGGAGAAAATTAAGCCTGAATATTTAGGACGTGTATTTTCTTTGATCGGAAGTATCATGTCACTTGCTATGCCAATTGGGTTAATTCTTTCTGGATTCTTTGCTGATAAAATCGGTGTAAATCATTGGTTTTTACTATCAGGTATTTTAATTATTGGCATTGCTATAGTTTGCCAAATGATAACTGAGGTTAGAAAATTAGATTTAAAATAAACAATATTGGAGGAATATTTATGTATCTTATTTTCATGTAACTCTTCCTGCTAAAATCGCAGGGTTTTTCCCTGCATACAAGTAAATGAAAGCATGCGATTATAGACAGGAGGAAATGTTATGCAATTAATATTAAAAGCAAAAAGACATTCGTGTGGAATTCAAAGGACGCGATGTTTTTAGATATAAATGAATTAGAAGTATATGATTATGACCGTATTGGTTTAGTAGGAGCAAATGGTGCTGGAAAAAGCACTTTACTCAGGGTACTTTTAGGAGAATTAACTCCCCCAGGATGTAAAATGAATCGTCTGGGTGAACTTGCCTATATTCCCCAGTTGGACGAAGTAACTCTGCAGGAGGAAAAAGATTTTGCACTTGTAGGCAAGCTAGGTGTTGAGCAATTAAATATACAGACTATGAGCGGTGGTGAAGAAACAAGGCTTAAAAATAGCACTATACTTTATCGGCACAGGTTCATGGTATTTTTAGCGGATGAACCTACGAGCCATTTAGACCGTGAAGGAATTGATTTTTCTAATAGGACAGCTAAAAATATTTTACAGGTGCACTGTTAGTTATTAGCCATGACCGCTATTTTCTTGATGAAATAGTAGATAAAATATGGGAACTGAAAGATGGCAAAATCACTGAGTATTGGGGAAACTATTCTGATTATCTTCGTCAGAAAGAGGAAGAACGTAAGAGCCAAGCTGCAGAATACGAACAATTTATTGCGGAACGTGCCCGATTGGAAAGGGCTGCGGAGGAAAAGCGAAAACAGGCTCGTAAAATAGAACAGAAGGCAAAAGGTTCTTCAAAGAAAAAAAGTACTGAAGACGGAGGGCGTTTAGCTCATCAAAAATCAATAGGAAGTAAGGAAAAAAAGATGTATAATGCTGCTAAAACCCTAGAGCACAGGATTGCGGCCTTAGGAAAAGTAGAAGCTCCGGAAGGCATTCGCAGAATTCGTTTCAGGCAAAGTAAAGCATTGGAGCTCCATAATCCATACCCTATAGTCGGTGCAGAAATTAATAAAGTATTTGGGGATAAGGCTCTGTTTGAAAATGCATCTTTTCAAATTCCGTTAGGAGCAAAAGTGGCGTTAACTGGTGGTAATGGAATCGGAAAAACAACTTTAATCCAAATGATCTTAAACCATGAAGAAGGAATTTCTATTTCGCCTAAGGCAAAAATAGGTTACTTTGCACAGAATGGTTACAAGTACAACAGTAATCAGAATGTTATGGAGTTTATGCAGAAGGATTGTGACTACAATATATCAGAAATTCGTTCAGTGCTAGCATCTATGGGGTTCAAACAGAACGATATTGGAAAAAGTTTATCTGTTTTAAGCGGTGGAGAAATTATAAAATTGTTGCTTGCTAAAATGCTCATGGGTAGATATAACATCCTAATAATGGATGAACCCAGTAACTTCCTTGACATACCAAGTTTAGAGGCTTTGGAAATACTAATGAAGGAGTACACCGGAACTATCGTGTTTATCACCCACGATAAACGATTACTCGAAAATGTAGCAGATGTAGTTTATGAAATTAGAGATAAGAAAAATAAATCTGAAACATTAAATTTAAGGTAGTCGCTGGTCAGTATAGTCTGTTCTGGTTGGCGACTCCATTGTTAAAGAGTATAAAGACTTTAGATTTTATGAATATTAAAAAAATAGGAACAGTCAATTGAACTGCTCCTATTTTTTTCTGCTAAATATATTGTAGTTTTTCTTATATGTATAATGATAGATTAGCGGATTCTCATCTACGGTACTTACTTCAAATATGAAGAAGCTGATCGCGGTTATCTCTGGACTTTTTCCTTATTGAGGACAAAGTAATTCTTACGTGAAGTCGCCATTGTTTTTTTAGGATATCATCAGTTAGGAAGGTCAATGGAATATTCATGTTAGAGTAGCGGTAGAAGTCACGTTCAAAAATCTTGGTAGCTCTCGCTATAATAGTCCATTTGTAGGTGATTACGCTGAAACTCAAGCTGATTCATAGAGCACCTCCTCGACAAGTTCAATACTAATAATGTCTTTTTAATTTCAAATTGATGTGACCTGTTGTAGTTTTTTTATCAAAATGAAATCTTTGGTCAGACTTGGTATTGTTCCAGTGTAGGAAACACGCTTGTTTTTTCAATCACTTGAATGCGTGTGCGTAGCTGCCCGGCGTATACTTGACTGAGGAGTAATAATTTCTTTTCTAGTGATAAGTCAGACATGTACGTTACTTTTGTTTGTATCATCAGAGAGTGCTGATGCATGTTCAGATAGGAAAAAGCCCATCCATTTTTTTGCATCTTTGTATCCTGGTACTCTCTTGCTGATTGAAATGGTAAATATGAACGGTCAATCATATCAAATCCTTTCTATGCAGAGGCAAGGGTATTTTTATCAAATTGAATCGTAAAACCTTGAATTCCCCCACCTGTGTAACATTCTTTAAAAGCGATTGATTACCTCAGTATAGATTATCACAGATGAGCTTGTTGGCTTAATGCTAAATGTAAATTCCAATGGTAATCGGTTTTCAGATTTAGCATGTACTAGTCGTATCGATATTTCAGTTGTTTTGAGTTTTCTCTGACGAAGTTTTGAAGTTGCTGTTTCAACGATTCCATGTAAAAATCTTTCAAGCATTTCAATATCATTACATCCTTTGCTACGGATTTCTGAAAATTGTACTGTATTTTTTTCTTGTTTCATTTTAATCCCTCCAATCCACCCGCGGAATGACCACCGATAAGTTTACTGCGTTCAATATTTCTGGAACCTTCAGTTAGGACGGTTCCTTTTTGTATGGCTAAAAAACCAAACTGTTCTCTGACAACATCAATAGCTGTCTGAAGTCTATTATCTTTTTCAATTTGTTCTACATCATCAAAGAGTGATAGTAGAGTATAGCTTTCATCTACGAAGCCACTATAAGATACACCAATTTGTCTCACTGCACCAGAGGTGTATTTTTTCGGAATAATACAAGTACATGACTCACCATTGTTTTGGGGAGATTTGCGGGTTCAATTTTATTCTGAGCATTTATAGATTTTTTCATCTCAGTCCTAGAATAGCCAATATGAATAGAAACGACAGTAGTCAATACTAGGGCTACTGTTCCGTTCCACAGTATCATTTAAAAATCATTTTCACACCCTTTCGTCTATTAGTATAGAAGAAAGCTCTCAGCACATGTCGAGTGTGTAGTATTGATGTCAAGAGTTGCACCCGCTAAGTAAATAAAATATAGAAAATAAAGGCTTTATTCTAGGCTATCGTTAAAAAGGTATCGATAGCTTAGAGTAAGCCTTATTATTTGAGAGAAAATAAGGTTGAGCGGGAACATATCCATAGCCTAGAGTTGACACTAGAGAATGGATAATAAGAAAAAATGCACCCACTGGCACCCAGCTATAAATTTGACAATTGTAAAATAGCCTAATTAACATTATAATATAACTAAGAAACAAGTATACTAATCCTCTGCATATAGGGACGTGTACCTGGTGCCATGAAGATTGGATTATATTGGGATATTCCTGCAGACGCTGAAAAACCAAACGATAAAAGAACTAAGAGTGGTAAATATATAAAGAGAGGTGATATTAGTGGATAGAAGTGCTTTCATTAAGACTCTGATAGAAGTGTTGAAATATGATAGAAAATACAGAACAATTGAATCAAGAGACCAACTGTTGAGGTTAATAGGTAGAGCAAGAGTAAATTTTGTTCCACAATATGAATTTGCAAATCATGGGCGTTCCTATCAACATTGGGAGATTGTGGAATTACGAGTTCCGGTTCCTTTGTTAGAAATCGCAGAAGAAAATGAGAAGATTCTAGAAGAGTTAGTAGAGTATGTATATGAGGAGTCTGATGATTATGCTTTACATCACGTTGAAATACGTCCACAGGTAATTGATACACCAGATGAAGTAACAGAGCATAATGTAGTTTTTGATGCAATTCAAGATGAAGTAATTCAGGGAATTAGAGATGCTAAATTTATAATTTGGGCAGCTGTTGCATGGTTTTCTAATGAAGCTATTTATCAAGAGTTATTAGCGAAAAAGAAGCAAGGATTAAATGTAAGAATAATAGTTTCGCAGGAAGACTCAAATATAAATATGATTTCAAAACTGAGAGAGAATAAGTTCGATGTTGTGGTCATTCCGAGATGGGGAAATAAAGGATATAACCGTATGCATGATAAGTTTTGTATCATAGATATGGACTATGTAATGCACGGATCATATAATTGGACACCAACAGCTAATAAAAATGTAGAAACTTTAGTAACTGCACTTGATCATGAACTTGTCAAAAAGTTTGCTAAAGAGTTTATGGAATTATATAATGGGATTTATTTTTAAACAAAGACAAATTTGAATTTAAGGAGGACAAAATGATTTTAGAAACGGAAAGATTGATTCTTCGTCCATGGGAAGAAAGTGATGCAAATGATTTATTTCAGTATGCCAGTAATCCAGAGGTTGGTCCGATTGCAGGTTGTACCTGTACATACCAGTGTTGAAAAATAGCAAGGAGATTATAAAAAGTGTTTTTTCAGCACCTGAGACATACGCCATAGTTTTAAAAGAAACGATGCAGCCAGTGGGTAGCATAGGATTGATGATCGGCGCTGTAAGTGATAAAGGTATTCCTGATACTGAGGCGGAGATTGGTTACTGGATAGGAGTTCCGTATTGGGGTCAGGGTCTGATACCAGAAGCAGTTCGTGAGATTATGAGACATGGATTTGATGACCTGAATCTGGAGAAAATGTGGTGCGGTTATTTTGACGGCAATACAAAGTCAAAGAGAGTTCAGGAAAAATGTGGTTTCCGTTATCATCATACAAAAGAAAACGTTCTATGTGCATTTGAAGGTATTCTTCGCACAGAACACATAACCTGTCTATCAAAGGGAGAGTGGCTGTCGACTAAGTAAATCCCAGTTTGTCTAGGTAATACCTTTTAACGATAACCCTACTTATCGTTAAAAGGTTTATAGATATGTTCCCAGGGACATATCATGTTGAATGTGTGAGTTTGTTAGTGAAATGTGGATAATCGTTCAAAAATCAGAAGGACTAGAGGTGTATATGTTGGAATTATATCAAAAATCCTTCTTATAAAGATCTAGTCGCATTTGGTTCCTTAAAAAGAAGGAAAAGAATTTGCATCCAAAATAACTGGATATACTCTAGAAAAATGAAGATGATTTTTGTTTAAGGTAATAAAGTAGAAATAACGAAAAATTTATATGAAAGGTTTAGAGTAAACATGAGTCTATTATTTGAAGAATTTAAAACCATTTGTTTCCATTTAAATCGAGTTGGAATTACACCGACATTGATGGGGTCTTTGGGATTGGAGTTTAGAACGAAAGAAAATTGGGGGCCGTCTGACATTGACATTCATGTGCCTGGTGACCCTAGAGGTTGGGAAGTACCTGATCATCTTAGAATTTATGACTGGGACAAGATAATGAAAGTGATGAAAGACTTAGGTTACGTCTTAATAGATATTCATGAGCATGAATTCAAAAAGGATCGAGTGAGTGTTGAATATGGAAGTATCGATTCCTTACCTGATTTTGCAGGAGTTTCGGAATCGGATATAGAGCTTATTCACATTGAAGGCATCACTTTTCGTCTTCCAAGTCTAGAGCAGTATCTAAGTATTTACAAAGCTTCTTCTCAAGACTCCTATCGAAACGATCACAATAACAATAAGGATTTTTAAAAAGATCGAGTGGCTGGAAAGACATTTGTAAATTATCATATGAAGAGTAGTAAGTTGAAAGACTGGCTGCTATGTTATTTTTTTATTATCATTTTTTTATTGGTTATTTAATTTATACTATATTGGCTAGTAATAGAATTAGTAAAGAAAAAGGATTTTTAAATTTTAGATAAGCTTTATCCATGATTGAAAGTAACGATTTGTTAATTAGATGATTAATGTTAGAGAATTTTTTTAATTGTAATTTTAATTGGAGTTATAGGTGTCGTTTCTTTTTGGAAGTGGTGATAATCTTTCCGTTCCACAGTATCATTTTTAAAAATGATTTTTTTATTGCCTTTTGTTTATTAGTATAAAAGTAGAACAACTACCACATGTTGAAGCGGTAACACTGCTTGTACGAGATTAAACATCAACAAAGTAGAAGTGGATGCTCCGCTCATGTGATAGTATTTGTAGAACGAGGAGGGAAACCGACGAAATGATACGATAAGTTCGAACTGTTGAGTGTGTAAGCTTGTTAGAGAAACGTTCCTAATAGCTATGAATAAATTATTGAAATGCTTCTTTTACTCCCAATATTTTCTGTTCCGAATGTAGTTCAGCATAAGGAACTGAGGTAGATTTATAAGAGACTGTGACAGGGAAGTTATAGTCTTTTTGAGGTTTTAATGGTATAATAAGATTATAAATGTGTATAATGTTTAAATTATCTGGAGGACGCATAATGTTGAATTTAGTAAAAGGTCACCGAGTTAGCTTGGTAGAAAACCTGTTTGAGTCATTTACAAAGTTAACTGAACATTATTTGATGGCGAATGTACACGCAGAAAAAATATTAGAGGTTTTTCAACACTTTATTGCGATTCATGATGAGCCCTTGTTTTTTATTTTGGAATTGCCTGTTAGTATTGATAGAGAAAAAGTAATAGCAATGAATATTATCAACGAATTACATAAGGATGTTTATTACATTGATGATTGTTCAATAGAGGAATGCCTTGTACTGTTGATTAGATACGGTGATTTGCTTGTTAATGATGGATTAAGTAAGTTTGGATTTGGTGGGCATAAAAGTCATGATGAAATTATGCTTGATAGCTATAATGTTGTGACAATTTATAGTAAAGAACTATCGAAATTTAATGACTTTTTTGAACCTCATAATATTCAATTTGTAGAAGAACTAGTGACAGCTTCGGAAACTTTTTTTCTGAGACTTCACCAGGAATTTCTGAAATCTATGAAAGTAACGGTAAAACTGTTTATGATTTGCCTGAAGAATTAGCTGAATGGGGAATATATTTAGCTGAAACTCGAACAGAATAGGCATTTCTATAGATTAGAAAGAGAATATTTCAATCCCTCTGATACTCCAAATTTAACTTTTAGTAAATTTTTAGAAGAAACAGAAGTAAATCTAGGGTTTAACTGCAACTAGTAAGTTGCAGTTTTTTTATTAAAGGCTTTTAGCCAGTTGAGGAGGCGAAGTCTCGAAACAAAAACCACCCGCTATGCGGGTGTGAGATAAAAGTTAAACATTGAAAAATCATCCTTTCTTGATAAAAATAAGAGTAGTTCAAGCTCTAAAATAAAGAAAGGATGATTTTTTAATTATGGCAAATAAAACATAATAGTTTATCGCATATAAAGTGGTTGTGTAAATACCATATTGTATTTACACCCTAAGTATAGACGAAAAAAATAGAATTTAATCAATATAAATGAGATAATAGTAGGTATAATAAAGAGATTATGTAAGTATAAAGGTGTAGAAATAATAGAGGGACATATAATGCCGATCATATACATTTGCTACTATCAATACCGCCAAAATACAGTGTTTCAAGTTTTATGGGATATTTGAAAGGGAAAAGTTCACTGATGATATTTGATATGCATTCAAATTTGAAATACAAGTACGGAAATAGAAAGTTTTGGGCAGAAGGATACTATGTAAGTACAGTAGGTTTGAATGAAAGTACAATAAGGAAATATATCAGAGAACAAGAATCGCATGATATTGCAATAGATAAACTGATAACAAAAGAATACACAAATCCATTTGGAAATAAAAAAAATAGATAAACCCGTTTAACGGGTGGCGGGCGTTAAAATACAATAGGGCTTGAACGAATGTGAAAGCCAGCGCCTTGAGGTGCGTGTTAGTAACAAAGGGTTATACCTGAAGAGAAAACCTTCCTTTTTTTAGGAGTGGTGATTATTATCGCATACAATTACTTTTGGAACTCCTTCAATATGTTCTAAACATTCAGTTATACATGAAATTAATACATCTTGACTCCTTGAAAGTGTTACATGAAATATTTTTATATCTTGAGTATGATAAAACCATGAAAAAAATACATTTAAAGATAATTTTTTTCTCCATATTTAGTTATGAATTTTTACATCTTCTTTCCAATCTATTTGAGCTTGTTCTCCGGGAATAGTTTCTATTCTGAGTATAAGCTTTTAGAAATCTTATGTGATTTGTTTTTAAAGTAATCATTATATTTTGAATTCTTTTAGTAAATAGGCTCTCAAATGCGGAATAACTGATATTTAATTCTGTTTGGTCTACCAAATATTGCCAAAGTATTCTTTTTGATTTGAATATTTTTTTATAGATGCTTATCCTAATAATTTATCTAATAGAACAGTGTATTCATCAATTTTTGATGGCTTATTTCTTATTTATTTTATTTTTTTCCTTGGTAATAATGTCTTTTTATTGTGCGTTTATCTTTTTTAAAAACTTTAGTTAATTTACTAAAGTTAGGTTTCAAGTTAAACACCTCCATTTGTTCTCGTAGATTTTTCTAAGTCTGATAGTTGAGTTATTTTTTTATATTTTTTTGTTTATTTTTTTATGTTTAAGTACATATATATATCTTTATTATATGCACTATTATAACCTATTTGTACATTTTTTATTTTTGTCAAAACTGTACATTCTTATTTTTATCATTTTCAATAAGGGTCTAATAGAATGTAGATGTGGAGCAAGAGCGAAGTTTGATTATATGATAATTCCGAGAAATAAAGAAAGGTATCGGAGAAAAAGAAAGTTAGTAAGATTAAATTCTATTTCTTAAACTGGACAAATTTGCGTGTTGAGTAAGTGTTTTTTCATTATACAGGAAAATAGTACCTATAGACGTAATATTAAGAAATATTTGTTTGATGATTTGTATAATGTACCATGCACCATCAGAGCTATTGGGAAAAATATTAACTACACAAAAATATAAAGAAACGAAATTTGAAATATTCCTAAATATGGAGAATAATACGTAAAAATACTATAATTCGTTCTCGATATAGCAGCATTCGTTCTTTACATTTTAGTTTCGTTCTGTTATAATAAAAGAGGAGGTGTAATGATGAAATATTCTATTGAAATTGGTAAGATCATAGAGGGTGCATTAAAGTATGATCAAGCCAAAGTTATAAATTATACAAAACAATTAGTATCAAAGCTGGAAAAGGATGATGATTCCCGCTCTGCAGCTAAATTTCAGCGTTTATTATCTGCTCAAGCCGAATCCGCCTTAACTTCTATGAATAGTTCTAATTCTATTGCTATTCCTGTAGATACTGAATCAAGAATGAACCTTGCTGACATTATTTATCCATATCAAAATGATATTGAGGTTATTCTCTCAAAACGAAATGAAGAAAAATTAGACTCATTTATTTTAAGTTATCAAAATGCAGATAAACTTAACTCTCTTGGAATAAATGGGTCTAACTCGCTGCTGTTATATGGACCACCTGGATGTGGAAAAACTAAATGTGCCTACCTAATTGCTAAAAAATTAAATTTGCCACTTGTTGTTGCTAGGTTAGATAGCCCTAATTTCCCTCATACCTCGGTACTACTGCCAAAAATATTCGTAGCTTGTTTGAGTTTGCACAAAAAATGCCTTGCGTATTATTTTTAGATGAATTTGATGCTATTGCAAAGGCTAGAGATGATAACAACGAACTTGGAGAATTGAAACGCATTGTTAATAGTCTTTTGCAGAATATAGATACAATGAGCAAAGATAGCCTAATTTTTAGCAGCTACCAATCATCAGCAGTTACTTGATCCCGCAATATGGAGAAGATTTGACTATAAATTGGAAATAGAACTACCGGATAAAGATGCTATTGCAGCATTGATTACCTTATTTTCCAATGGTATATATAAATTTAGTAAAAAGAAATTTTTAGAAATTTCAACTTTACTTGATGGGCAAAAGTGGATCAGATATAGAAGATATGATAACCAAAGCCATAAGAAACTCTGTTATCCATAATTTTTTTCTTTTTAGTGTATCTAGTATTTATGAAGAACTATTTATTACCCAAAAATATCATTCCTCAAAACTGTAATGATTCACGAAAGCTATTACAAATCAAGGCAAAATATTTGCGAGATAAAGATTCTAAAATTTTTAGTTTACAGACAATCGCTGACATCTTAGGTAGTTCAAAAACAACTATTCAAAAAATTGTGAAGGAGGTTTAGTTATGAGCGAAAATAATCTACCTATAAAATTAGTTCTTCCCAAAACAACAGATATTGTTCCGAATGCTGGGGGCGGACGATTAAAATTTTTTGGTGAAGTAACTCCGCAGTTAAAAAGAGAAATAACTGACAAGTTTGAAAATTTGCTATCTTTTTATTCAGATGTTTTCAATGAGAATGATTCAATCCCTGCTGTAGGAAAAATAACTGTAAAACCTGAAGCTATTGCAAAGTCACACAAACCATCTGACCTGTGTAGAAATTGCCCAATTATTGGTAGCGAAGAGTTAAATGAAATATATATTAAGGTCAACAGAAAAAACATTCAGGAAACAATAGAGATGGTAAAAAATCCACCATCACAAAAATTCCAAGCCAACATGACCTCAATAGTTGATATTCAACCTATTAAGCCAGAAGAAAAAATCTCGCCAACACTCCATTCTATCGTACAGGAAGATTTTAACTCTATTAAAAAAGTTATTAAACTTAAAGTCTTTGATTTTGAAGATGATTTTGATAATGCACAAATTTGGGACTATGTGATACGTAAATTATGTTCACTTCATTTTGAAGATAAATACGAAATTATTTCATATGGTAATCAGCTTAAATTTTTGAAAATAGAAGTTACTTCTTATGATGATATTATTAAGCTGGCCTCTATTAACGGAGTAAAAACTGTTGGTTTTTTTCAAGAGTATTCCCTTCCTCAAAACGTTTTTTCGGCAACGGAAATACAAACCTTATTGGATTCTGAGTACAAGGATAGCGATGTTACCATAGGAATTATTGATGGTGGAATAAGTGACGACAATCCATTTTTAAAGCCTTATATTGTTGCACGTGAAGAATATGTAAATAAAGTTTATCAAAACCCACAACATGCCACATTTATTGCATCGACTATACAATATGGAAATGTTTTAAATAGTATTTCTGCACCCGCAGATTATCGTTTTAAATTTGTAGATATTGTTGCCATTCCAAATAGTGATGAAAATTTTGGGTTAACTGATTCCATTACTGAAGATGATTTGATGGAAATTATCGAAGAAGTGATGGAGAAATATTCATCTACTACTAAAATATGGAATTTATCACTAGGCATTGAAAATAAGCCCTGTGATGGTTCAATGTCTGATTTAGGGGTATTTTTAGATTACATTCAAGACACATACCATGTACAAGTCTTTGTTTCTAGTGGAAATGTAAATAGCCTGCCCCTTAGAAATTGGCCTCCCCAAAAAGATATTGGCGAACATGATCGCCTTATATCTCCAGCCGATTCTGTTCGTGCTATAACAGTAGGCTCTGTTGCATTATTTGATTCCGCAGATTCGATTGTTAAATTTAATGAGCCTTCACCTTTTAGTCGAAGAGGACCTGGTGCCAATTATATTGTTAAGCCTGATGTTGTCGATTACGGTGGTAATTATTCTACATCATACAAAATTGATGGTTTAGGAGTAAAGGGATTGAATTCTAGCGGAAAAATTATTGAGGGGAACGGTACAAGTTATTCAACTCCTCGATCGTTGCAGAAATATGCCTCTATATATGAGGAAATGATTGAACCTGATTTACTCCTTACGAAAGCAATGTTAATACATTCTGCTAGAATGAACTCTCGTGAGTTGTTAGATGAACGTCCTGACAATATTAAATATTATGGATTTGGAATTCCTTCTGCTAATACACAAGATATTTTGCAATGCAGCAAAGATTGTGTAACTCTTGTTTTTAAACAAAAAATATCTCAGGGGTCACATCTGGAAATGTATGATTTCCCATACCCAAAGTCTCTTATCAAAAACAACAAATATATTGGTGAAATAGGAATGACCCTTGCCTACTTACCGCCTCTTGACCAGAAATATGGTCGTGAATATTGTAGAACTAATATTGATGTTAGTTTTGGAACATATTCATATACAGATGGTGGAAAGATTAATTATAAGGGACAAGTTCCGCTTGAATTGAAATGGGATGAAAAATTTGAATCAGCACGAGTAGAACACGGGTTTAAATGGAGTCCTATAAAATCCTATTATAGAAAACTAAACAGAGGAATAAAATTGGCGAATGGATGGAAACTCAGAGTTGACTTAACTCCACGAAATGGGCTCTATGTACCATCGCAAGAATTCGTTTTAATTATTACTGTCAAAGATCCAAATGGTAATGATATTTATTCAGAAATAACCAATGCGCTAAGAGAAAGAGGTTATATAACTAATAATATCGAAACGAAATTTCAGGTTCGTCAAAGACAATAGAATCCTCATAAAAAAATAGATGCTCTTATTTGTAGGTATCTATTTTTTTATTTTTTTAAAAAGGTGCACAATGTAGGAAGAGGGGGTTCAGAATGAAATGATAAAATAAGAATATATAGTTTTGACAAAATAAAGTAGTGTAAGGTAGTGTTCTTGTTCTACATTTTTTTATGATTTATGAACTCGAAGTAATATAGTATAAAAAGAATAAAGAAAATTGATTAAAAGCTGAAAAGTGAGATATACATAAAGTTTTTGGAGGTGAGTGTGTGATAGAAATTAAACCTAGTTTTTAAAGATATAGAATCATTTGAGGAATTTAACAAGTACTATTGGTATCGAGAAGAACTTTCACAAATATGTAAGTCTCTTGGACTAGAGTATAGATGTACAAAGAAAGAATTAAACTATATTATTGAACAATATTTCAAGGGAAATAGAATAGAAAAGTCTACAAGGAAAGTAAACAAAAAAAGCATGCCGAAATAATATCTTTAAATACAGCATTGCTAGAATGCGGTTTTTTCCTTCAACCAAAAAAATTTAGAGATTATTTTTTTCAGCTGTAACAGGAGTTAGCCCGTTTAAATTTAATGCTGATATGGCAACGGCTTGGAGAAAAAGTAAAAAGTGATAACGATAAAAGAATTTACAATTCAAGATATGATAAAAAAATATTATGGAGAGTCAGATTATGCAAAGTATGATAATTCGACTTGTCAGTGGAATCAATTTCTAAAAAGATTTTTTTGTGCAGATGAACACAGTAATAATTATTCTAACAAGTTAAAAAGTTGCAGCTATCCTTTGGGAAGAAGTTAGAAACTCAAAAGAATAAAAAAATTTATTCAAAAACAACTTCTGAATGAATATGGATTCAAATTAGAGGAGTACCGTAAATAAAAAAATATCGGATACTTTTTTTAACGACAGCTCACATCTAAAAAAATTATGAGGGGATTATAAGATGAACAGTTATATAAAAATTTAATGAAGATAGATGGAATAATGTAAAAAAATGACTATACTAAGCCGCTGACACACGAACAATTAGAAGAAGCTAGAAATAATCCAATTTCTGTTGCATTAACTGTTGGGAAAAAAGTTCCAAGAGAATGGTTTGAAAAAGCAAACGGAAAAAAAGATATTAGGTTTAGCTTGTGGTGGTGGTCAGCAAAGTCCCAGTTTTTTTGCTGTAAAAGGTTATGATGTAACTATAATGGATTTTTTTCTAAATCACAATTGCAAAGAGATGAAATGGTTGCTAAAAGAGAAGGTTTAAAAATCAATACAGTTCAAGGCGATATGACAAAACCATTTCCATTTGAAAAATGAAACATTTGATATTATTTTTTTAATCCAGTTTCAAATGTATATGTAGAAGATTTAGAAAAATATATATAAAGAAGCCTCTCGAGTATTGAAAAAAAGGGTGGATTGTTAATGGTCGGATTTATGAATCCTTGGATATACATGTATGATGCTGACATTGTATGGGAGAAACCCGATGAAGAATTACTTTTAAAATTCTCAATACTTTTTTTAATTCGAAAAGAGCTTGAAGAGGAAGGCGAGATAACTATAAATCCAGAATATGGATATGAATTTAGCCATACCTTAGAAACTCAGATTAGAGGACAACTTAAAAATGGGCTTGCTATGATAGATTTTTTTATGAATCATGTGATAAAAAGACATAGACTATCACGTTATGGAAACGACTATATAGCTACGCTTTGTATTAAGTTATAATATTATAAAAGTTACTTCACAAGAATAGCTCATTTTTATTTTTTTCGTAAGGGCTAAAATTTAAATCTTAGTCTGTCTAACTCAAATAATCAAATAAAAACGCTACAACATAGGAATTCATTAAACAGTAAATACATTGTGACGTATGAAAGAGGAGAGAGTATAAGATTACTTTTGTATAACAACTTGAACTAATAGTAAGATTAGACTCTAAAAAAATAAAGTGGAAGGAACAATAAGAAACTTGACATTATTAGTTTAGTATATTATAATAAAAAAATACATACCATTGGTATGATAGAAAGGAGATATTATGGCAAGGAATAGAAACTCACATGAAACTAGAAAAAAATACTAGAAGTTTCTAAAGATTTATTTTTTTAAAAAAAGGGATTTGATAATACCTCAATACAAGATATAATAAATGGATTAGGTGGATTGACAAAAGGTGTTATTTATCATCATTTTGAGTCGAAACAAGAAATATTACAATCAATTATTAAAGAAAATAATCAAGAGATTTTTAAATTATAATTGGAGAGGAGATACTGGATTAGAAAAAAATACAAAAATTCTTTGATGGATGCTTTCTCTAATTTTTGAACAACAGAGGCTTGTATATTCAGCTTCGATTAAGCTAAGGAGTCCACGTTTGTTAGGAGAGCAGTATCTAAGTTTATTTTTCTGATTTTTTTACCAGAAATTAGAGAAAGAGTTTATGAAGGTGTTAAAGATAAATCAATAAAAACAGAATATCCAGAAGAGATAGCTGATTTGATTGTTTTAACTTTAAATATTTGGATTGGATTCCAAATTTCTGTTTATTCAGTGGAGGAACTAAAGAGAAAAAAATGAAATTCATTAAACTTTCGTTTTGATGGACTGGGGGTACAATTAATTTCTGATGAAATGATGGAAGTAATTTTTCCAATTATTTGATCACTTAAAAGGTGTTAAATAAATAACCTTATTACGTTCTTGTTAGTAATAATTATTTATTGATTTAATCAGTTATTATTCTATATATACTTTAAGTATTTGATATTTTTAAAAAAATAACATACTCAGGTATGTTATTAAAAAAACCTATTAACATACCAAGAGTATGTATTATTTTTTTAGTATTGCATACCATCGATATGTTCTATACTCTTATTTAAATTAAACGGTTATTTTAAATATGTATTCAGAATAGTTTAAATAATATAAACTATATTTACTTTTTAGGAGGGAAAAATCTATGTTATCACTTATTAAAATTGAAATAAATAAGGTTTCAAAATCTAAATTATTTTTTTGGCTTGGTTTGCTACTATATTGATAGTATTAGGTGTCACGGGAATTATAATTATGGGACTATGTACGGATAATAAATTGGGAGAATTTGTAGGACAGGGTTCTAATAATTTTTAGAATTGCTGATAAATGGGAAAAATTGGGCAATTGCAACATCATTGTTTTTCATCTTTATTTACAAAAAGCAGCATTTTTTTAATTTTTTTGAAGCTTATTTATTGTCTATAATTTTTTTATTGATGAATTTAAACAAAGAACAATTTTTTTCAGTTGTTTTTCTTACCCTATTTCAAAAAATAAAAGTTACTATGGGGAAAAGTTATATCGGTGATTTTAATATCATTTATTGCCCATTTTACTGCACATTTAGTTATTCAATTATTAATTAAATTAGTCGCGGTTTTTAACTGAATCAAATTATATCCCAGTAGTTAATCAATTAATTAATCTAATCGGAATTTCATTTGGGACAGTATTAATTGGGAGTATTACCTTTTTGTTATAGGTATGATTAAGTATTCAACACCTATAACAATGCTTTCAGGACTTGGTTTAGCAGCATTACTATCTAATGCAACTCCAGGAAGTTTAACTAATAATTTTGTTAACAACTCATTATTCTTAATATTTGCTAGCTTCATAAGTATAATTATTGCTTCAGTTTCAATTTATAATATTTCAAGAAAAGATATTAATATCAAGTAGTATAACTTAATTTACTGGAATGAATTGTTTCAGGAATAAAAATGAAATGACTAAAAGTAAGTAACAGTCTTTTTGATAATTACTTTAAAAGAAGAGATTATATAAGTTAGTATTCATACTCCTGAAGAAGAAAAATCTCGTATTGAGAGCTGATATAGAAAGAGAGGTATAGAAATGAGAAATGTTGTTGAAATAAAAAGAACTTTTTTTAAAACTATTGATAAGGAAGAAATTTTAAGTGGTATTAATCTTCAAATTGCTGAAGGAGAAATATATGGTTTTTAGGTCCCAATGGAGCAGGAAAAAAACAACTTTAATGAAATGTATGTTGTCCTTATCAACTATTACATCTGGTAGTATTGAAATTTTTTTGGGAAAAAAATTTATCAGAACACAGAGAAGAAATTTTAAGTCAGGTTGGTAGTATTATTGAAACACCAATTTTTTTATGAAAAATTGTACTGCAAAAAGAAATCTTGAAAAATTCATGCTCAGTATATGGGGAAAAAAATATTAATGAATCAGACATAATAAGTGTCTTAAGTATGGTAGGATTAAAAAAATACTACTAAAAAAAGTAAAAGAGTTTTTCGTTAGGAATGAGGCAGCGACTCGGTTTAGCTAGGGCTTTTTTTAACAAAAACCTAGATTATTAATCTTAGATGAACCAATCAATGGTTTGGACCCAATAGGAATTCAAGAAATTGAAATCTTTTTGGTACTCCTTTCTAAGGAGCATGGAATTACAATATTAATCTCAAGTCATATCTTATCCGAAATTTCACAGATAGCAGATAAGATTGGTGTTATAAAAAAATGGAGAAAATGATTGAACAAATCTCTATGAAAGGAAATTATGAGAGAAAATATTGACTTAGAAGAATACTTTTATGTCGCATTTTCTAAATAAAATTTAATAATTATGAGGTGGATTAAGAATGAAACAATTGATAAAGGACCATAAAAAGTTTTCATTATGCTTTCATGATCTTTAATATGCTAGTCCCTTTAATTAATATTGCTTTTGCTTATTCTATTAAAGGTATTATTGATAGTGGACTGTCCCAAAATAGAAAAGCACTGACTGAAGCTGTATTAGTTGGCGTTGCTGTTATTTTTCGCCTATGCTGGTCTTAATTTCATATCTCTTCGATTTGAGAAATAAACTTGTTAGAGAAAATTATGTCAAGATATAAAAAAACAAGGTGTTTCAATCGATTTTTAGATAAGGATTATAGAGAATTTTCTAAGGAGAAATCAGGGAAAATATATTTCTATATTGACTGAAAAATATGAAGAAAAATTGAGCAGGACTATTTATACCAGTATTTTTAATATTTCCAAAAAAACTTTTTCTTTGATGATTTTTCTCGCTAATAGCCATGTTTATAAGTAACTGGTTTTTAACTTTATTGGTTATTATTGCCAGCATTATTCCAATGATAATTTCAGGAGTTATTGGACAGAAGTTAGCTTCTTTACAAAATAGTGCTATTATTGCTGATCAGAAGTATTTAGCTAAGGTGAAAGATATTTTATCAGGGTTTCTGGTTATAAAAAGTTTTAATGTGAAAGAAGCTATCCGTCAGGATTATAATCATGAAAGTGAAAAATTGGATGGGGTATATTTTGTGAAAGGGAAATTTGATGTTTTTGCTAATGTTATTTCTCAGCTTTCAGGGATGATTGTTTTTTTAGTAGCCTTTGGTGGAGGAATGTATCTTGTCTTTGATGGTCATACAACAATTGGAAGTGTAACAGCTATTGTTCAACTAGTCAATTTTGTAGTAATGCCACTTAATGAAATTGGTATGGGAATGAGTAAATTCCGTGAAGGTCAGGTTACACTGAATTCATTTGAAGTAAAAGATGCAGTTGAACTTCAAACTGGAAAAAGGAAAGAATATTTTGATGATGTAATTTCTTTTTCAAATATAGATTTTTTTTATCCTAATGCTGAAGAAAAAGATTTTTTTAATAATTTATCTTTGGATATTCAAAAGGGAGAAAAAATTGCAATCGTAGGTATGTCAGGGAGTGGGAAATCAACTTTACTTAATCTATTATTGCGTTTTTACGATGTAACAAGTGGGAATATTTCAATTGATAATCAAGATTTGCAAGATATTTCGTCAGAGAGTCTATATAATTTAATGACTGTTGTTCAGCAAGATGTTTATATTTTTGATGATACTTTAAGTGCGAATATTACCCTTAATCAACCTTTCGCAGAAGATGATATAAAACAAGCTGTACAGCAGTCTGGGTTAGAAAATTATATTTTAGAAAATGAATTAGGCCTACAAACTTTATGTGGTGAAAATGGGGCAAATCTATCCGGTGGACAAAAAAACAGAGACTTAGCATTGCGCGTGCCTTAATTCGTAAAACACCAATCTTATTATTAGATGAGGCTACTTCATCTTTGGATAATCAAATTACTACTGAAATTGAAAATTCAATCTTGAAAATCCGAGATTTGACAGCTCTTGTTGTTACACATAAGTTAAATGAAACTATTTTTGAAAAAAATATGATAGAATTCTTTTTATAAAAGATGGTGTCATTGCAGAAGATGGTTCTTTTGTTGATTTGATGGATAGAAAAAGGTGAATTTTATAAGTTGTTTAAGTTAAGTGTATGACTTTGATAGTGAAAAATATAATATTATAAAATGTAAATCAAAATTGACGAGTCGATTGTGAATTGCTCAATGATTTAAGAATATAGTTCATATATTTAATAAATCTGTTTAATATTGTATATTTACTTATAATATTGATAATCTTTATCAGTAAAATATATTTGTTGTTTTCCTAACTCTTAGTATATAATCGTTAATTAAGATATATATATTTAGGAGAATAAGAATGAGATTAGAAGATTTTTACAGAACAGGAACAAGAACAGATAAAGAAAGGTCTTACTTTTTTTCAGTAATTAGCGATAAAGAAACTGCAGAGAGAATACTTTCATTGGTTCCTGAAGAATTAATGAAGAAAAATACCATTTTTTTGTAAGAAAACATGCGAACACTCGTACAGTTAAGAGAATTTCTATCGAGTATCCAGAACTTTATGCTGCAGCTCAACAAGAAGGAGAGTAGTCAGAAAAAGAAAAAAAGAAGAACTACGTAAAAGTTATTACGGAGATTTTTCCAAGAAAAAAATGAATAAACATAGTATTAGATAATTAATATTTTTTTCTGATGTTATTATAAATGTTTAATTCATTTGAGGATGAATTTACTAGATGAATGTAAAACAAATACTTAGATAATATCTTAAAACGAACATGATATGCTGTATCAGTTCGTTTTTTTAGTGAAAAACATAATAACTTGCTGATTTTATGTATATATAATATAATAAAAAAATAATTTATAATATTTATGTAATTAGAAGAGGAAATAAGTTTTTTTGGAACAAAAAAATATGATGATATTATTTTAAATTTTTGTTATTTTTTTCTAATGATTATAATTCCAATAATTTTTTTAATACTAATAAAATTTGAGATATGAGCTATGCTTCGTATCTCGATTTTTTTCTAGTATTAACTAAAAATTATATTTAAATTTTAATTTTTTTATATAATTTTTTTAATGGAATTTTATACTAATAACCTAAAAAAAGGGGTTAATGCTTGCTCAATTTGTTCATTTATATTATAATTATAGTGATATAAAAAGCGAATTTTTGTAAACTTTATATGATTTTTATAAGGAGGAAGCTATGACTAAAAAAATAAAAAAAATATTCAGTAAAAAAAGTTACAGTGGCTGTTACGAGTATTTTTAATGGGTATTTCTGCTGGTTCACTTGGAACAGCTTATGCACAAGATAATAATATTAAACCTGCTGTAGAAACTAAACATAATGATACTGAAGGGCATTTAAATAAACCTATTATAGAAGGAAAGAACTTAGCGGGAACTAGTAAACCAGATGAGTTAAATGAAGTAGCTCCAAAAAAACTATAGATAAATCAGTAGAGAAACCAACGAAAAAAACCTGTAGAACCAGCAAAAAGATGATAAAACTGATGGAGAAGCTATTGGAGAAAAAGGTTGACTGGAATTCTATAGATGTAAGAGAATTTTTTTAAATCATATAATATCTGATGCTAAAGCAGATAAAAAAATAAAGAACATGAAATTAAAGTTTTGTGGTTAACTAAAATTAAGGATTTATTAACAGTATATCCTAATAATGAAAATCTTCAAAAAAAATAAAAAAACTATTTTTAGAAGAAGATTTAAAAAAAGATAATGTAAAAGAAGAAAAAAACTTCTGGAGATAAGAAAGAAGTTCCTAAGGAAGAGAAAACACCAGAGGATAAAAAGACAATAAAGAAGTCTCAAAAGATAAAGATAATAAAGAAGCTCCTAAAGAAGAGAAAACACTAGAGGATAAAAAAAGATAATAAAGAAGTCTCAAAAAAAATAAAGATAATAAAGAAACTTCTAAAGAAGAACAATCTTCTCAGGAGGGGAATGCTGAGAAAGAACTAAAAAAAGAGACTCCTAAAAAAAGAAACTACAGAAAAAAACAAGAAAAATCTGTTAAATAATGTTGTAGCAGATAATCATGTTTTTATCATCAAAATTATCAGGACACGATATTACTGTATCTTTTGATAGAAATAAGATAAAAAGCTGATGAGGTCTTTGTAGGTGCTATAAATGATGAAAAATCTTAATAAAGAAATTATCAATAAATTGGGTAGCGAATACAAGGTTGTTGAAGTTTTTGAAATTCACTTTAAAAAAAGATGGTAAGAAGCTAGATAGTGATGTCGAACGTACAGTTAAAAGTATCAGTAGTAAAAAAATAATTCTGCAAAACTTGAAGTATATCATATAGCGGATAATAATGTTTTTAGAAAAAAAGTGGATAGTAGCTTTAGTGACGGAGTAGTTCAATTTAAAATAAATCATTTTAGTAAATTTACTATATTAGAGAGAATTAGAGTAGGAGCAAAAGACTTAGAAAGTCGTGTTCAAATAGTAACTCCAGTAAAAAGCTGAATATAATGCAGAAAGTATACAAATTACTAAAACTACAACAGCTAACAATCAAAGTAGTAAAAAAGGCGAAAACATAAAAAAAGAAAAATGAAGATCTGCAAAAAAACTGGTTTAAAAACAACTGATACATTCGGTATTGCATTGTTATCTTTAGGGATTGTAATAGCTATTAGAAGAAAACAAAGACAGTAGAATCTATTTATCCCAAAAAGTAGAGAAGTTTAAAGAAAATAGACTAGAAAAATTAGAAATGTATATTCTAGTTTTTCTAGTCTATTTTTCATTTGGAAATTTGTGTCCGATATATTGAAAAAAATTCTAACCATTTTTGTTTTTCTGTAGGGGTTTTTAACTTTAAAGAAAAAAATAGTGATCTCTCTTATCTTTTTGATTTGGCAGTGTCAAGATTTTTTGTGTAAACACAATCTGATGCTTTAAATAAAGTTAACTATTTATAATTTTATTAATTCTTATGGCTTTTTATTCCTTAGAGTTTAATAAGATTTTTCAAGAGATTTTGTCAAGAATTCAAAGAAGGCTTGCCCTTGTTCTTGACAAAATCATAGAAAAATCTAAACTCTAGAAGGAATAAAAGCTAGTTTATATATATTTCTTCTATCATATTCTCTAATTCTTCTTTCGCCATACTAAAGCCATAGTGCGATATACCCTATATATTTTTACGTTATATTCACATGCTGATACACAAACATATCTGTTTAGAGATTGTTCATTAGGGAATTGTTCTTTTTTTCTTTATTCCTTTTTTTAGATGTTTATTATAATTTTCTATTTAAACCCCTTTTCTTAAGATCTTCTAACATATCTTTGTAGTTTTCTGGTGATTCTGTTGGAAATAATTCATATGATAGGATTTCTTTTTTCCCCGCTTATTGTTATTCCTATTAATATATGTAGTGCTTCTTTTTCCTACTGTTCCTCTTTTTACACTAATGTATGTTGAGTCTGCATATACTACCGCATATTCTTTTTGTTATTTTTTTCTTGAATGATATTCTTTAACTTTTTTTCATCTAATTGTTTAGTTATAACACTTATTGTTTGTGGTGAATAGTAGTGTCCATACAATTGTTCTACAATTTTACCTATTTCTCTTGTAGTCATACCTCTTTTTATACAGTAATATTATTGTTTCTTCTAAATTTTTGCGTGTTTCTTTTTATATGGTACTAAAGTTTGAGGTGTAAATTCACTATTTTGATCTCTTGGGACTTTTATTGATAGTTTCCCATACTCACTGTATATTGTTTTTTTGAATAACTTCCATTCCTTGAATTTCCTGTATTATATCCTTCTACTGAATGTTTTTTTCATAATTTAAAAAAATCCTGTAAGCTCAGCTTCTAATACTGTATTTATAGCTTTTTTTCTACTTCAGCTCTAAATATTTTTTTGAAATATCTTCTCCTTTTAGTAGTGCATTTACTAATTTTGTGTTATTATTATTCATGAGAGATTTCTTTCGTAATGAGTTGTCGTTAACTTTATTTTACACCTAGGAGTCTCTTTTTTTCTATGTCTTTTTTTCAACTTCTCTTGACTTTTTCTGTTTACACAAAAATATTATACACTATCAAAAATAAAAGAGGACTACCGAAATAATTTAATTGATATATTGTTTTTACTATCTTTATACGTAGTTTTATGGTACTATTATAAGAATTACAGATTAATATAAAGGTTAGGAAGTTTAATGTCGAAGAAAAAAATCAGAAAAATATTAACTATATTTTTTTATTGGAATGTTTGCATTCATTGCGAGAGGGTATAATAGCTATCTTAAACCTTTAGATAATATGATTATTAATATTATCCAAGGGTTAGAAAAATCCAGTTCTTACAAGCATATATTTTAATACAACTAATATAGCGGACCAAAAACAAAGTGCAGTAATAACAGCGGTAATTGTGATAATGTTATTTATAAATAAACTTAAGAAAGAGGCGTTGTTCTTAACTTTCACAATGGGAACATGTGGTATTGTAATGGCATTTATTAAAAACAATATTTAATCGTCCTCGTCCAAATATTCATCGTTTAGTAGAATTAAATAGTTTGAGCTTTCCTAGTGGACATACAACTTCAGCAACAATATTATATCTAACGTTAGCTTTGATAGCTATTAAATTATTGAAAAAGAAAAAAATAATGTCTATACACCTATTTTTTTATAGCTATAATAGGGATTTTGTTTATAGCGAGTTCTAGAGTATATTTGGGAGTTCATTATCCTACAGATACTCTGGCGGGAATGTGTTTGGGAAGTGCAATAGTATTATTTTTATAATATGGTTTATTACAGTAGAAAGTAATAATAAAGTATTATAAGAAGATATGAAATTTATCAAAGATATTAAGGTGAAATTTAAAAATAATATTATAAAGTTAGAGAGTTTGTAATGCAGTGTGATTTATTTTTTTATAACTATATCAAGATGTAATACTGATTTTTAATGTTAGTGAAAAAAACTAACTTTTAAAAATCGGTATTATTTTAATTAGAGAATATTTTTTTATTAGTGTTAAGATTTATAGAAAGTAATTTGATGTGTTATAATATCATATAGAGATATTAATATATGATAAGTTGTGTAGAGTTAAAAAAATAAAGGGAGAAAAGTAAAGAATATAATTTATATATAAACTGTAGCGTAGTTTATGTATAAATTATAAGAAGAGGGAAAATATTAAATATTGAAAATATAGGAGATAATAGTGAGAGTAGTTTTACTTTGTAGATATGATGGTAGTAATTACCATGGATTTCAAATACAACCAAATAATAATACAATTCAAGAAGAAATCGAGAAAAAGTTTAAAGAAAATTAATAAAAAAAGATGTAAGACTTTATATGAGTGGAAGAACGGATAGTGGCGTGCATGCTTATGGTCAGGTGTTACATTTTTGATACAGAGTTAAATATTCCCTGATCAAGCTTGGGTTAAGCGTTAAATGCTACTATTCCAAAAGATATAAGAATAGTAGCGGCAACATCAGCTTCGGAAGATTTTCATGTTAGGTATAATAGTGTACAAAAAAACATATTATTATAAATTATATATAGGAAGAGAAGTAGATCCGTTTTTTATTAAATTATGTAGGAAGACATAGTTTTGATTTTAATTTTGAGAAAGCTCAGGAGTCACTTCAATATTTTTATTGGAGAACATGATTTCTCATCATTTTGTTCGAAAAAAATTCTAGCGTCGAGGATAAAGTGAGAACGATATATAGTTTAACTATGGAGAAAGATGCAATTAATCCTAATATCGTAAATTTCGAAATAACAGGAAATGGTTTTTTTATACAATATGGTTAGGATAATTATAGGAACTATACAGAATGTGGCTGCTGGTAAATATGAAGCGGGGTATATAAAAGAGATATTAGAAAAAAAGAACGCCAATTTGCAGGACCTAAAGCTGATGCTGCAGGGTTGTATTTAAAAAGAAGTGATGTATGATGATGATAAAATAAATAAATTTATAAATAATAGTCTAAAGGATTATTGTAATAAATAATGGCAAATTTCCAAAAGTAAGTTTAGTGAGAAATCAAAAATGCGAGTTGTCTTTAGGGAAATGATATAAATATATTTAAATAGTTGTCCGGATTTGGTTTGAGAAAATTCGGGATATTTGATATAATAAAAAAAGATATTCTGTAGAAAATTAGGTAATAAAATGATAAAAATTTGAAGATGTTTTTCAGTATTCTAGTTCTAAAAAAAGACTGCATTATCAAATATAAATTTAGAAATAAAAAGAAGGACGTTGGCTTAGTGTTCTAGGAAAAAAATGGAAGTGGAAAATCAACGCTTATGAAGTTAATTTATGGACAGAATTTGGCTACTTCGGGTAAAATTCTATTTAATGATAAAGAGTATAGTAAAAGAAATTTATGATGATATAAAAAAATAAAAATAGCTATCGTTTTTTTCAAAAATCCTGATAACCAATTCGTAGGTTCTACTGTAGAAGAAGATATTGCATTTGGTCTTGAAAATAGAAATGTTCCTCAAGAAAAAAATGGATGAGATAATAGGTAGAGTATTGGAAATTGTCGATATGACTGACTATAGAAAATATGAACCTACATCATTATCAGGAGGACAAAAAAACAGAGAGTGGCTATAGCATCTTCGCTTGCTTTAAATCCTGAGATTTTTAATATTGGATGAAGCAACAAGTATGCTTGATCCCAAAGCTAAAAAGTCTATTTTAGAATATATATAAAAATTAACAAAGAAAAAGGAATAACTATAATTTCGATTACTCATGATGCTGAGGAGAGCATTTATTCGGATGATATTGTTATATTAGAAGATGGAAAAAAATAGTCTATAAAGGAGATTACACAACCCTATATTCCGATACAACAATTTTAGAAAAGTATAGTTTGGAAGTACCTTTTTATAGAAAGAATAAAAAAAGAGATCTAAATAATTACCTAAATCAAGAAACATTTGAAATAGAAGAAGATGAGGGAGTGTAGTGAAGAAAATATGCAAATTAGTTTTAAAAAAATGTATACTATACTTATAATTATAAAAACCCCATATGCAAGAGAAGTATTGAAAGATGTTAACTTGGAGATAGAAGAAGGTAGTTATACTGTTATAGTAGGTAAAACTGGTAGTGGTAAATCTACCCTTATAGAGCATATTAATGGGTTATTACTACCTACACATGGAGAGGTAATGGTAAATAATGTATTAATTACAAATCCGAAAAATAAAAAAGAAAAAAGAAGCTTAGCTAAAATATTAAAAACGTTAAGACAAGATGTTGCTGTGTTATTCCAATTTTCAGAGCAACAATTATTCGAAACAAGCGTGTTAAAGGATATTATCTTTGCGCCCTTAAATTACGGAGTCGCAGAAGAGAAAGCTATCTCGAAAGCAAAAGAATTAATAAAATTAGTAGGACTTGACGAAAGTTACTTAGATAAATCTCCTTTTGAATTATCAGGAGGAGAGATGAGGAAAGTTGCTTTTATGTGGTGTACTTGCCTTAGAACCTAAAGTACTAATATTAGATGAACCTACAGTTGCTCTAGATTATCAGAGTCGTGAGGAAATCATGGCTATGGTCAAGAAACTTAAAGAAGAATTCGATATGACGATAGTACTTGTAACTCATAATATGGATTATGTATTGGAATATGCGGATAAAGTTTTCGTCTTGAAAAATGGAGAAATTAGTTTTGAAGGAAAGGTGGAAGACCTTTTCCTGAATGAACAAGTACTCAAGGATAATTCATTAGAATTACCAGAAGTATTGAAGTTTTACAAAAAATTGGAAGCAAATAATATAGCATTGAATGTATTTCCTAGGAAATATGATGAATTAATTAATGCTTTAAAAAAATAAGATAGGAAGTAGTAGAAATGAATAATTCGTTAATAAGCAAGTATATTCCATTAAATACTATTATTCATAATCTTGATCCGCGAGCTAAAAATATTTTTTTGTAATTTGGTACTTAGTAGATGTATTTATTGCATATAATGTGTTAGAATTTCTTATCTTAATACTAATGCTACTAGCGATAGTTATACTATCTAAAACGAGTCCGGCGTTTTTAATTAATAGCGTAAAAGCTATTAGTATACTGATTTTATTTACTTCATTGATTCACCTTGTTTTTAATAAAAAAGGTACTGTGTTGTATGAAGTATTAGGTTGGAAGATTTATAGTGGTGCACTTTTAGGAATCGCATTGATTACAGTTAGGTTTATTTTAGTTGTTGCGATAATGGTTGTCTTTATGGCTACTACTTCGCCGACAGAAATAACAAGTGCTATAGAAAAGAGTCTTGGATTTCTACAGAAGGTAGGGGTGCCAATTTCGACTTTTGCGTTAGTATTATCTATTTCACTTAGATTTATTCCGACTATATTAGAAGAAACTAATAGAATAATAAATGCTCAGGTTTCACGTGGTTCAGATTTTAATGAAGGAAGCCTAGCGCAGAAAATAAGGAAGTTTATTCCTATACTGATACCACTATTTATAGCTACTTTGAAAAGAGCTGATGAGCTTGCTACTGCAATGGAAGTAAGGGGTTATTCTACTACCGGTGTAAGAAGTAAGTATAAAGTACTAAAATATAATAAACTAGATTATTTAAGTTATATATTAATAATAGTTATTACAATATTTATAATGTTAGTGTAATATGAAATTTTTAGAAAGGAGATAGGATGGAAACTGAAATAATTAATATTTCGAAAAGTGAAAGTAAAGAAGAGATATACAGTAAGTTAACTGAGTATTATAAAAATGGAAAGCTTGTAGCTATTCCAACAGAAACTGTCTATGGCTTAAGTGCTAACGCTATGGATGATGAAGCGGTAAGTAAGATATATGAGGCAAAAGGTCGTCCGAGTGATAATCCACTAATTGTTCATTTTTATGAAATGAGTCAGCTAGATAATATCGTTGATTATAGTGATGAAAATGTTAAGAAACTGGTAGATAAGTTCTGGCCAGGTCCGATGACTTTAATTTTAAATGTTAAAGAAAATAACGGTATTTCTAAAAAGGTTACTGCGGGCTTAAATACGTTAGCTGTAAGAATGCCGTCTAATGTTACTGCTCGAGAATTATTAAAAGAAACTAAAGTTCTATTAGCAGCACCAAGTGCTAATACAAGTGGAAAGCCATCTCCGACAAAATTTGAACATGTTTATCATGATTTGAATGGAAAAATAGATGTAATAATCGAAGATGAACAATCGGATATCGGTTTAGAAAGTACAGTTATTGATTGTACAAGATATCCGCTTGTTATTGCGCGTCCTGGAGATATTACTAAAGAAGACATTGAGTCTGTACTAGGAAAAGGTAGTGTGAAGTATAATGAAGAAGTACTTACACAAAATGCCGCACCTATATCGCCGGGAATGAAATATAGACATTATTCTCCTGAAGCGGAATTAGTATTGTTTAATGATTCATTTGAAAATTTAATAAATATTTTTAAAAGATAAAAGTCAAAAAAACAGGTTTTTATTACATATAAAGAAATGGAATCTAGAGTTAATGATTTAAATGTTTCTATAAAATATTTAGCAGATAGTGAGAAAAAGTGTTGAACAATCTAATAAAAAAATTTATATAATATTCTAAGGGAGTTTGATGAAGAAAAGGTAGAGGAAATTTTTTATACTACCAATCGAAGAAACGAAAGAGAATAAGGCTTTGTTGAATAGACTTAATAAAGCTATAAGTAAAAAAAGTAAAATAGGAGATTTGTAATGAAAAAGTTATATGTAGTTATACCTTGTTACAATGAAGAAGAGGTATTAAACGAAACTGCAAAAAGATTAGAAGTTAAAATGAATTCTATGATAGAAGAAGATTTAATTTCAAAAGATAGCCGTGTTGTCTTAGTGAACGATGGTTCAAAAGATAGAACATGGGAAATGATAGAAGAACTTCATGAAAAAAATCCATTATTCAGTGGTATTAACTTAAGTAGAAATAGAGGACACCAAAATGCACTTTTAGCAGGACTTATGACTGTTAAAGATCACTGTGATGTAAGTATCTCGATGGATGCTGATTTACAAGATGACATCAATGCTATGGATGAAATGATGAAGAAATATCTAGCTGGTGCTGATGTAGTTTATGGTGTTCGTTCTGCAAGAACTACAGATACATTCTTTAAACGTTTCACAGCTGAAGCTTTCTATAAAGTGATGGAAAAATTAGGCGCAAATACAGTGTTTAATCATGCTGACTATCGTTTAATGAGTAAACGTGCGTTAGAAGGGTTAGCTCAATTCAAAGAGGTAAACTTATTCTTACGTGGTATTGTTCCTATGATAGGATATCCAAGTGACATCGTTACATATGAACGTGCAGAAAGATTCGCTGGAGAAAGTAAATATCCATTATCTAAGATGTTAGCATTTGCTTTTGAAGGAATTACTTCTTTATCTGTAAAATTAATTAGATTTATTACTATAGGTGGAGCATTAATGATATTTATTGCTGCGATAGTATTTTTCTACACATTGTATAGTTACTTTTGCAGGATTTGCAAGACCAGGATGGTCAAGTTTAATGATATCAATGTGGTTTATTGGTGGAATGATTATGATTTCACTAGGTATTGTGGGTGAATACGTAGGTAAAATCTACTTAGAAACAAAAAGGACGCCCAAGATTTATTGTTGAAAAAAATTCTTAAACGAAGAGAAAAAAACGAAGAGGAATAATTGACAATGAACAAGGAAATATTAAATAAATTTTTCTAACTTTTTAGTAAAAAGTTATAGCTGTAATTTTCGTAGTGCTTATGGGGATAAACTCTTTATTAGTATTAACAAAAACAGCGATATTTCCGAAAGATTATCAAGAAACTTTATATTATGAAAATGATAGTGCTATACTAAATATTATGTTCCTTATAATATTTAGTATAGTTATCTTAATATTAGCAAGATATTTAAAGAAAAATAATAAGTGTCCAAAGATTAGTATTGATAGTTACGATCTATGCGTTTATTGTTAGTATCTTGTTTGCAATATTGAGAAGAGACTATGTTCAGTTTGATCCATTTAACGTAATAGATCAAGCTAATAATTTCATAAGAGAAAACTACAGTGGTCTTGATAAAGGAAATAACTATTTATACATATATTCACATCAAATTACAACAGTGTTTTTTATTCCAAATTATACTGTCATTATTTGGTAGAGCAACATTTATTTTTATATATAATGCAAAGTTTTTTTCAATCAGTTATATTATCTTTTATGTTATATAAAAATATCTAATATAATGTTTGATGATGAAGATACAAATTATCTAGTTGTAATTCTTAGTGGTCTATGTTTTTCCGTTAATATTCTATGTTGCATTTGTATATGGATTATTACCGGGTATGTTTTTTAACATTACTAGCTTACTATTACTTTATAAAGTATACTAAACATAAGCAGTGGTATATGTTAGTAATAAGTGCTATTAGTATTAATGTTGCGATACTATTTATAGGTAATAACTTAATACATATGTTAGCCATATTCACGGCAGCAGTTATTTATCTTATTAGAGTTAGAGATAAAAAAGTGATTGCGTTTATGGTCAGCTGTCTGTTTTTAATGAGTGCCTCTAAGAGTTTAATTTACAACTATTATGAAGTGAAAAGTCAAAAAGACCATTGCTGATGGTGTTCCAAAAATTACATGGATAGCTATGGGAATGCAAGAAGGAGATCGTGAAGCTGGTTGGTGGAATAGATTTAATTATGATATTATGCCAGAAGAAGATTATGATACAAATCGCATAACCGAAATCTCTAAGGATTCTATAAAACAAAGAGCAGAAGTATTTAAGAAAAACCCTAGATATGCTGTAGATTTTTTATCAAAGAAAATATGAAAATCAATTTGTAGAACCAACATTCCAAAGTTTATTGGTAACTGCACCACAAAGGAATTTTTGATAATGAAACTAAGTTAGAAAAAGTAAAAGACTTTTTTTATAAAACAAATTTACTTTGATGAAACTCATCACGTACTTACTTTTTATAATGAAGGTATTTCAAGTATTTGTGTATGTATTTTCTGTAGTATTTGCAGTAAATGTTTATAAAAAAAGAAAAAGAAATATTAACGATAATTCCTGTAGCCTTCATTGGTGGAACGTTATTCCATATGATATGGGAAGCAAAAAAAGTAGATATGTATTTCCGTACTTTTGTATTTTTTTAATTCCACTTGCTGCATATGGATTAATAATTGTTAGAAATAAAATAACTGAATATAGAAAAAAATAAAGAGGAAAAAAATGAAAAAGGTAATATATAAAGCTTTTTATCATAACGTTATTAGGATTAACAGTATCTGCTCCTACGATAAAGGCTAACGATGTCTATGTACCCTTTGGAGAAAAAGAAATTTACTGAAATTGAAAAATAGCGAAAAAAATAGAGTTCGATGACCTAAATCTTAAAGAGGCTTTTAATAGAATACTATAAGTTTCATATTAATAAAAGATTTTTAAAAGGTGAGGAAATGACTGTAGGAATGATGGAACAATTTACAAGTCTATCATTACCTTGGAAAAAAACATTTTTTTCTCTAAAAGGTTTAGAATATGCTGTTAACTTAAAAAAATCTAAACTTATCTAATAACTTTATCGAAGATATTACACCATTAGAAAAAAATTAGTTGAATTAGAAGATTTAAACCTTACAAACAATAAAATAAAAAGATCCAAAGAGTTTAGCTAAATTAACAAAGTTAAGACAATTAGTGCTTAGAAAAAAATTTAATGAATAATTTAGATTTTCTAAATGACCTAAAAGTAGAATCATTAGATATTTCGATGAACAGTGTTTTTAAAAGATTATATTCCAAATAATTTAAAAACTAGAAAATCTAAGAAGTCTAAATCTTTCAGGTATAGGTTTAGATAATATATCATTTTTTTAAAAAAATGCAGTGAAACTTGAGAGTTTAGTTGCTGAAGAAAATGCTATTAAAGACTTAACTCCATTAGCTGAATTGAAGACTTTAAGAACTTTATATTTAGATAGAAATAATATTAGCGATATTACAGCGCTTAAAGATTTAGCAAGCTTTAGAAGAACTACTATTATAAAAAAATAATATCGAGAATGTAGATGCGTTAAAAGATAAAAAAATATCTATATCGACTAATGTTGAATGATAATCTAGGTTTAAAAAAATATAGATGCATTAAAAGATGTGCCAAATATTTCTAGCATAGATATATCTAATACTTCGGTAACCGATATTTCGGCATTAAAGGATGCTAAGTATCTATATTATATCGCTTTTGAAAGATACAAAAAAATTAGTGACGGTGATATAACTGCATTTGAGAAAAAGTAATCTAGAAGTTAAAAATCTAATAACATAGATAAAAAGATAGAAATAGTAAAAACAGAAGCTGCGAAATATTTTAGTATTAAAAATTATATTTTTTTATGGTGTTAATGCTAATTTTTACTTTCAGTGGTATTAGAAGCTACTGGAAAAATAAATAAAATGCAAAAAGATAGATGAGTTTCCCTTGAAATTCATCTATCTTTGTGCTAGAATTACATTAATGAAATAAATCAACGTATACTTAGGACAAGATATATATTTAACTTATTTGAGAGAGGGTATGGTGCTGAAAAATACCTATAAGCAATATATGTTACTACCTAGCAATAGTATTAACATAGTTAGTGAGCTTTATTCACAAAGAGGAAGTAAATTTACTTCGAATTTGGGTGGTACCACGAAAATATTCGTCCCTTCTTTAGTTTCGGCTAGAGAAGGGATTTTTTAATTTTTGAGTAAGTTAGACTAAGTATATAAAAAAGAAGGAGACCTTAATATGGCTAAATTAGTTTTTCCAGATGGAAATGTAAGAGAATATGACAATAAAACACCATTAGAAATCGCTGAGAGTATTAGTGTAAGTCTTAAGAAAAAAGTGATTTCTGCAAAATTAGATGAGGACTATATCGAAGTTAACAAACCAATAACAAAAGATGGTCACTTAAAACTTATCGTTGCAGATGATGAAGATAAAGACAGCTTATATGTATTACGTCACACTTGTGCACACGTATTAGCACAAGCATTAAGAAGATTATATGGTAAAGATGTACACTTCGGTGTTGGTCCAGCTATCGATGGTGGGTTCTACTATGATTTTGACGCTGAATACAAAGTGTCAGAAGAAGACTTTAAAGCAATCGAAAAAGAAGTTAAGAAAATTATTAGCGAAAACCATGCAATTGAAGGTCGTGAAGTAAGTAAGGAAGAAGCTTTAGAAATCTTTTAAAGAAGATCCATATAAAGTAGAATTAATTAACGATCTTCCAGCTGATGAAGTTATTACAGTTTACACACAAGGAGACTTCACTGACCTTTGTCGTGGTGGACACGTAAGTGCAACTTCAAAAAAATTAAAGAATTTAAATTATTATCTGTAGCTGGTGCATACTGAGAGGTAATAGTGATAATAAAATGTTACAACGTATCTACGGAACAGCTTATTTCACTAAAGAACATTTAGAACAACACTTAGTACGTCTACAAGAAGCACGTGAACGCGATCACAGAAAACTAGGTAAAAGAATTAGGAATCTTCACTACAAGTCAAAAAGTTGGTGCTGGATTACCATTATGGTTACCAAATGGTGCTACTATCCGTCGTACTATCGAAAGATATATCGTTGATAAAGAAGTAGAATTAGGATATGACCATGTGTATACTCCAATTATGGGATCTAAAGATCTATATATTACAAGTGGACACTGGGAGCACTACCAAGAAGACATGTTCCCACCAATGGAGATGGATCACGAAACAATGGTACTTCGTCCCTATGAACTGTCCTCACCACATGATGGTTTATAAAAATGAACGTCACTCATACCGTGAACTTCCAATCCGTATCGCAGAGCTTGGAATGATGCACCGTTATGAAGCAAGTGGAGCAGTGAGTGGATTACAACGTGTTCGTGGTATGACTCTAAACGATGCTCACATTTTCGTACGTCCAGATCAACTTAAAGATGAATTTAAACTTACTGTAGGACTTATTGAAGAAGCATATAAAGATTTAGGTATTAAAAACTTCAGCTACCGTCTATCATATAGAGACCCTGAAAACACTGAGAAATACTTCGATGATGACGCAATGTGGAATAACGCTCAACAAATGTTAAAAGAAACTGCAGATGAACTTGGTTTAGACTATGTTGAAGCTGAAGGTGAAGCTGCATTCTATGGGCCAAAACTTGACGTACAAGTAGAAACAGCAATCGGAAAACAAGAAACATTATCTACAATTCAATTAGACTTCTTACTACCAGAGAGATTCGAATTAGAATATATTGGTGAAGATGGAAAAGCTCACCGTCCAGTGGTTATCCACCGTGGTATCGTATCAACAATGGAAAGAATGGTTGCCTTCTTATTAGAAGAGTACAAAGGAGATTTACCAACATGGTTATCACCAAACCAAGTACGTATTATCCCAGTAAACAATGATTACCACTATGATTATTCTAAAGAAATCATGCAAGAACTTAAAAAAAGCTGGTGTTAAAGTAGCTATCGATGACAGAGATGAAAAAAACTAGGATATAAAAATCCGTGAAGCAGCAAGTAAAAAATTCCATATACTTTTAGTAATTGGAGATAAAGAAGTAGAAAACAGAAATGTTAACGTTAGAACATTTGGTTCATTAAACCAAAAAGAAGAAAAGCTTTGCTGAATTCAAAGAAAATATCTTAAGAGAAATTAGCGAAAGATTAATCGAGAAAAAAACGCATAGTAAAAATAGGGAGTGACTCAAAAAAATTGTGATTTCGGAAAATCGATTTTGTCGAGTCACCCCCGCACTAGTTTATTAGATATCTAAAAAGCTTTTTATAAAAGCGATTTTAGATATCAATAAAACCACTGCGTCTATGGTTTTTCGTATAAACTTTGTAAAAATTTTAGAATTTTTAGGGTAAGCTCATAATCATAATAAGGAGAGATATAATGTTAACTCAATTAACAAAAATGTAAAAAAAGGTCAAGTTAGAGTGAAAAATTAAAACTACTCACGGTGATATGACTTTCAAATTATTTGAAAAAGATATTCCAAAAAGCAGTAGAAAACTTTTTAACTCATGCAAAAAATGGGTACTATAAAGGTATTATTTTCCACCGTGTAATTAAAGATTTTATGATTCAAGGTGGAGACCCAACTGGTACAGGTATGGGAGGAGAATCAATTTGGGGACGTAGTTTCGAAGATGAATTCTCAATGGATTACTTCCATTTCTATGGTGCGTTAAGTATGGCGAATGCTGGACCAAATACAAATGGAAGTCAATTCTTTATTGTTCAAAATTCTCACGTAGATGCTAGAACTTTACAAGCACTTAAACAAGGTGGTTGGCTACAAGAAGCTGTTGAAGGTTATGCTAAACTAGGGGGAACTCCTCACTTAGATCATCGTCATACAGTTTTTGGACACTTAATCGCTGGTGCGAAAACTCTTGAAAAAAATTGCAGCAGTAAAAAAACTGGAGCTCAAGATAAGCCGGTTGAAGAAGTTGTGATTCTTGATATAGAAGTTAAATAAATATAAGAAAACAAGGTTAATGAGAGATTAATCTTGTTTTTATATATATTTATGAAGAAATAATAATTATATAATTTTTAGAATTTAGATTTTTAGAGTCTAAGATAATTTAAGAAACAAAAATAAAAGTATTATTTATAATAAAATATTATTAGTTAATTTAAAATTTACTTAAAAAAATTAATTAAAAATAGAAAAAAACACTTTCAAATTGATTATTCATGTGATATAATTATGAAAGTTTGAATATAAAAAAAGGAGAAGAAGAATGGCAGAAAAAAACAAGAGTAAAAACCAATTCTAGATGTTCATGAAAAGCCTAACTTAGCTCTATGGGTAACGTTAAGCTTACAACACTTATTCGCAATGTTTGGAGCGACGGTGTTAGTACCAATTTTAACAGGATTACCAGCAAGTACTGCTTTAACGACATCAGGTATTGGAACACTTACGTATTTATTAATAACTAGAGGTAAAATTCCAGCGTATTTAGGATCTTCATTTGCCTTCATTAATCCGATTATTGTGCTTTCAACTACTCACAGTGTTGAAACAGCAATGCTTGGTGCATTTTTAGCCAGCTTAGTTTATGGTGTTGTAGCAATGTTAATTTACAAATTTGGTGTAAATTGGTTATTGAAACTTTTACCACCAGTTGTAGTTGGACCTATTATCATTGTTATTGGACTTGGAATTGCTCCTACAGCAATTAGTATGGCGATGTACAAAACCGTAAATGGAGCTAAAGTTTATGATTTAAAATACTTCTTAGTAGCTCTTATAACATTAGCAGCAACAATCTTCTGTTGTGTTGCTTTAAGAGGATTTGCTAAACAGATTCCAGTACTATTAGGAATTGTATTTGGATATATCGTTGCTGTAATTGCAGGGTTAGTTGATTTCCAACCAGTTATCGATGCTCCTTGGTTTAGCTTACCGAAATTTACAATTCCATTTGTAACATATGTTCCTGAGTGGAATGTAGCAGCATTAGCGATGGTACCTATTGCTATTGTAACTATTAACGAACATATCGGTCACCAAATGGTATTATCTGAAGTAGTAGGAAGAAACTTCTTAAAAGATCCAGGACTACACCGTTCGATTTTAGCTGATGGAACAGCGATGATGTTTGCATCACTTTTAGGTGGACCACCAAGTACAACATATGGTGAAAATATTGGGGTTCTTGCTATTACACGTATCTTCTCTGTATTCGTATTAGGAGGAGCGGCGGTATTCGCACTTATCTTAAGTTTTGTAGGTAAGTTCTCAGCTCTAATCTCTACGATTCCATCACCAGTTATGGGTGGGGTATCAATTTTACTATTCGGTATAATCGCTTCAAGTGGACTAAGAATGTTAGTAGATGAAAAAGTAGACTTAAGTATCAATAGAAACTTAGTAATTTCATCAGTAATCATCGTTTTAGGTGTTGGTGGAGCAATGCTAAAATTCGAAAGCATTAACTTCGAACTTCCAGCAATGGCTCTTGCAGCTATCAGTGGTGTATTATTGAATGCATTCTTACCAAAAGAAGATAAAAAATAGAAATTAATTAAATAGCCAGTAACTTGTATTAGTAAGTTACTGGCTATTTTTTATATAAAACAATATTTTAAATTAACATGTAGATTACATTTATAATAGTAAAAGCATATTTCTAAGTAGAAATTATGATATTTTTAATCTCTTATTTCTAGTAATTTTGAAAAAAACTTGGTAAATTCCTAATATTTTTTTATTAAATAACCAAAATAGAAAAATACTAAAAATTAATAAAGAAGTAATAATTATAATAGTTTTTAATACTGTATTTTTATACTTAATACTCCTGCCAATAAAAGCTCCTAGAGGGCTAAATGCTATAGATAAACCAATCATAGTGGACATAGCAACATCTAATTTATCTTTACTTATGATACATTGAATCATTGTTTGAGAATATGTGTTTAAAAATCCCAATCAATATCCAGCCAAAAAGAAATAATGAAAAAAATTGATAATTTTGTTTGTAATAGAGTTATTGTTAAGTATGCTAAGTGCTCCCCAAGAAAGACTGATGCCTAGTGTAAATGTAGTGTATAAAACACTCAATCTTATATTTTTTTAACATCTTACTGTTGGAAAGAAATGCTCCTATTAGTATCCCCAATCCAGATGCACTAAGTAAAATTCCATAAAAATAGCTAGTTTCTGAATACTCAGGAAGTAGTGTTAGTAACGAACTGGTAGAAAAAAATTAATTATTATAATTCCAATTAATAATGGTTTTAATAGAGGAGTATTCCATATTTTTTATACCACTACTTAATTTAGAAAAGTAGTTTTTCTTGAACAGAATTAGTATTTTTTTAGATAAATCATTTGATAGGAATATGAATATAGTGCTATTAATAAAAAAAATGTAATGCTATTTATGATGAACGCATATATTGCCCCAAAAACTGTTATAATAAATCCACCTATTGAATTAAAGAGAGCGTCACTCCCTTGATAAGCTATGGAAAAATAATGAATTTGCTTTTAACTAAATCTTCTTGTTTAACTATTTTTTTGGTAGTAAGGCAAGTTGAATAGGATAAACTATTTGATTAATGAAACTAATACAAACGATAAAAAAATTATCAGCGTAGTAATCTGTAGCTTATTTACGTAAATTAGATAAGTAATAACTAGTAATATTATAGCTTGCAATAACTGTGAAATAATTAAAAACCTCTTCACATTAAATTTACTGATTAGTGGCGATACAAATATTTGTAATATAGCGGTAAATGAAATTAGAAATAAAGTAATACCACTATAAAAAAAGTAGATTTAGTTAATGTGTAAATTAATGTTAGAGTAGCTATTGAATATATGCTATCACCAAAATTAGTGATTAATCTACCGAATAGTAAAAATTGAAAAAGTTTTTTTATTTTTAAACATAGAGTCCACATCCTTTATAAAAAAATTTTAACGATAAAAAAATATTTGACAGTTAAAAATATTATTTTTACAGCTCTTAGCGAGCTGTAGAAATAATACTAATACTAATACTATCTTTATTTTCTGAGGAGAATTCCTTTTCTAGTTTTTTTAACTTCATTCCAGAAATCTTCCATGTCTTCTTTATCTATATTAAAAATTAACTGAAGTATTGTTAAATAAGTCGTTAAAGATACTAGGTGAAGGTACGAATGCTTGTGCAGTCGGTAGATAGTATTTTTTTGGATTATACCATTAATTGTATCTGTATCAACTACTTCGATAAAATTATTTTCTTCTAGAATATTAAGGTGATAGTGTATTTTAGTTCTATTAATTTTTTTAATAGTTTAGCAAGTTCTTTTGAGTTTTTTTCTTTTCCGTACCGAGTGTTGTAAGAATACTTATTCTTAGAGGATCAGAAATGACCTTTAGCTTCTCGATATCTATTATATATTGTATATCTTTAATGATAATCATCCCCTTCTTACTAATATTATATAACTAACTCTATTAACTGTCAATTAATTTTTGAACGTTATAATTATATTTTTCCGAAATATTAAATTTAGTAAAGTTAGTCAACAATAGTTTGACTACCTCTTTTTTTATCTGATATAATTTACTAGGTATATTAGTTAGTAAGAACTTACTAAAACTACAAGAAGAAATAAAATATAAGGAGAATGAAATTGAAAAAACTATCAGCAATTTTATTAGGTTTACTTGGTGTAGTTACTCTTTCTGGATGTTCACAAGATGATAGATCGGGAACGTTTTATGAAGTTTTCGTAAAACCTATGGACTTAGCGCTAAGTAAAAATACATGAATATACGGGAAGTTGGGGATGGTCAATTGTTATTATTACTTTAGTAATTAGACTATTAGTTCTACCGTTCATGCTAAACAACTATAAAGTACAAAACAAATCAAGAAAAGGGCAAGAATTAGCTCGTCCAGAATTAGAAGTTGTACAGAAAAAACAACAAGCTGCGAAAGAAAAAGAAGCTAGAGCTATTTCTAATGAAGAAAAAATGCAAGCGCGTAGTGAACTTATGGAACTACAAAGAGAACAAATGGCTATCATGAAAAAATATGATGCAATGCCTATAAGTTTAGGTGGGTGTTTACCAATGCTTATTCCACTACCATTCTTAACTGGACTGTTCTATACATTATCTAATCCGTTGTACTCTGTTGGAATTATTGATTCTACATTCCTTGGAGTATTCAGTCTTGGTACTCGTTCATATACATTACCATTAATCGCGTTTGCTGTATATGCTATTCAAACAAAACTACAAATGAGTTTAATGCCGACACCAACTCAACCAGGTCAAGAGCAAATGCAAAGTCAAATGAAGATGATGCAATGGTTATCACCGATAATGATTACAGGGTTCTCATTCATCGTAGCTGGAGCAGTTGCCGTGTATTATATCGTAGGGGGATATTCATGATTTTCCAAACATACCTAGGATATGCTTTATATCCACCATATAAACCAGAAAAACAAAAGAAACAAACGTTTGATCCAGAAAAAGTTACATTGGTTTCTAATAAGAAAAAACGTAAATAAATAGATTAGATCAGTGAACATCAGTATTAAAGTTCACTGATCTAATTTTTTTGAAGAAAAAGTAAGAAAAGTTATCAATATAGTTGACGTTAGGGTATATATGTGTTAGAATTGTATTGTTGTGTAGCTCCTAAATAGCTACTACAACCGCACGTATAAGGTAAATAAGAGAGAAATCCACCTTGTATGGCGAGTCTTAGTAAAAAATATTTAAGGAGGTGCAGATATGTACGCAGTAATTAAAACAGGTGGGAAACAACTACGTGTTGAAGAAGGACAAACAATCTTAGTTGAGAAGTTAGCAGCTGAAGTAGATTCTACAGTTACTTTTGACGAAGTAGTATTAGTAGGTGGAGAAACTACAAAAGTTGGTGCTCCTTTAGTAGCTGGTGCGACAGTAACAGCTAAAGTAGTTGCTCAAGGTAAAGGTAAAAAAATCACAGTATTTAAATACAAACCTAAAAAGAACAATCACCGTAAATTAGGTCATCGTCAACCTTTCACTAAATTAGTAGTTGAAAAAATTAACGCTTAATCATGATTAAGGTGGAAATCGTAAAAGAAGTTGAATTTATTAAACAAGTAACAGTTGATGGACATGCTGATTATGCTGAACACGGTTCGGACATAGTTTGTGCAGGTGTTTCTGCTGTAATATTCGGTTTAATAAATGCAGTAGATGAACTAGATGAAGATGTAGAGTTTGACATTTCGGCTAACGAAGATGTGACTGGACATATAACATATAGATCGTTAAAATCTACAGATAAAGAGCAACTTCTACTAAATGCAATGTTAGTTGCATTAAAAACAATTGAAGAAAATTATTCAGATTATATAACTATTGAAGTAAGAGAGGTGAAATAGACATGATGTTACAATTAAATTTACAATTCTTCGCATCTAAAAAAGGGGTAGGTTCTACTAAAAACGGACGTGACTCTGAATCAAAACGTTTAGGTGCTAAAAGAGCTGATGGTCAGTACGTAACTGCAGGTTCTATCTTATACAGACAACGTGGAACAAAAATTTGGCCAGGAACTAACGTAGGAAAAGGTGGAGATGATACACTATTTTCACTAGTTGACGGAGTTGTACGTTTCGAAAGATACGGACGTAGCCGTAAAAAAGTTTCTGTTTATCCACAAGCTTAATAAGCATAATAAAAAGAGGTATTTACTTTATGTAGATATCTCTTTTTCTTTTGCAAAAATATTAATATAATAACACTTTATTGTTAAGTAATTAATATAAACAATTGTAATAATATTTTAATGTTACCATTTTAGATTTCTGTTGTACTTTTTAAAATTTATATGGTAAAATTTATTTGTGTGTTATATGATACACGCAACATATACTAGGAGGACAAAAAAGTGTCAGCACTTTGGCAAGAAATTTTATTTTCTTTTTTAGGGGGTCTGGGATTATTCCTATTCAGTATTAAGTACATGGGGGACGGACTTCAATTAATAGCCGGGGAGAAAATGCGATATGTTTTAGATAAATATACATCTAAACCACTTATGGCTGTCTTAGCCGGAATAATAGTTACGATACTTATTCAGTCAAGTACAGGAACAATCGTAATTACTATAAGTTTAGTAGGAGCAGGATTATTAAAAACGAAACAAGCAATTGCTATCGTTATGGGTTCTAATATCGGAACAACATTAACATCATTTATTATTGGTTTTAATATATCTAAATATGCACTTCCTTTAATTTTCTTAGGAGCAGCGTTTTTATTCTTTACTCGTGCTAAATTAGTAAACAACATAGGTCGTGTAATATTTGGTTTTGGGGGGATATTTTATGCCCTTAAAATGATGTCTACAGCTATGGGACCGATGAGAGATATGTCGTGGTTCCAAAACGTATTAGCGCACATTAATGATAGTGCGGTAGTAGGGGTAGGAGTAGGTACATTTTTAACTGTTTTAATTCAATCATCAGCAGCGACTATTGCTATCTTACAAAACCTTTATGCTGACGGTGCTTTAAGTTTACAAGGTGCCTTACCAGTGTTATTTGGGGATAATATTGGAACAGCGATTACAACAGCTGCATTAGCTATGGTTGGAAGTAATATTGCAGCGAAACGTGTAGCCGCATCTCACGTATTATTTAACGTTATCGGTACGGTAATCTGCTTAATAGCATTAGTTCCTTATGGAGCATTTATCCAATTTTTAGAAACAACCTTAGGTTTAGAACCAAAAATGACTATTGCATCAGCACATGGTACGTTCAATATTCTAAATACATTTATTCAATTCCCATTTATTAGTTTATTGGTAGTTCTTGTTACAAAACTAATTCCAGGGGAAGATGAACAAATCAAATACAGTGCTCAGTATCTTGATAAATCACTTATTGCAAGTGCACCTGCAGTAGCCTTAGGACAAGTGCAAAAAGAATTCGTGGAAATGTTAATCTTATCTAAGAAAAGCTTACGTAATTCAGTTGAATATTTCATGAATCGTGATGAAAAATTACGTGAAAAAGGTGAAACTTATGAAGATGCGATAAATAACTTTGATGAGCAAATGACTGATTATCTAACTCTATTATTTAGGGAAAAACTAAGTCCTAAAGAAGGGGTAATTGCTTCGACATTATTAGATGGTACTCGTGATGTTGAGAGAATTGGAGACCATGCTAGAGATATTATATTATCAGTAGATTATCAAATTAGGAAAAAAATTAAAAATTCTCTGATGATGCAAAAACAGAAGTGCAAGAAATGTATGATCTTTGTAATGATATAATTTTAAAAAAACTATTAAATCTTTTAGAAGAGAACAATATAGCGATAGCTGGAGCAGCTTTAGCGGCATGTGAAAAATATTTATTCTTTAGAAAAAAAGCAGCGCGTAAAAAGCATACTCAGCGTATGAAAGATGGAGATTGTGAGATTCCAGCGGGTGTAGTTTATATGGACTTAATTCAACACTTTACTCGTGTATGTGAACACACTAGAAAACATACTGGAAAAAAAGAGATTCAAGGGCACATGTAATTATGTCTAATAAAACAAAAAAATATATTATTCTGTCTATTATTATGTTACTAATAATATTAGTTTTATATAAACTATATCAGATACAATTAGGATAAAAAAATATTGGTTCTTTGTCAAATTCGGTTGATTTTTAAAAAAATTAGGAGGAAGCTATGCTATATTAAGTAGTATAGCTTTTTTTCCTATTTTTTTCGTTTTAATCTTATTTCTTTCTTTTTTTAGTGAGAATATCTTGACGCTCTTCTATAGAATACCTAGGTTTCTTCTTGGTCTCTGAAGGTGTAAACAGGCTAAAAAAACAAGAAGTATTTTAGCTTTTAAAATTACTAAAGGTTCTATAACCATAAGAAATTCGCTTGATAACTTTAATTTTATTGTTAATTCCCTCTAAAGGTCCATTAGAAAGCCCATTGTAGTACATAGTATTTTTTTAATCTGTCTTTTATATTTTCTAAGTGTTTTAATAGCTGTAAACATATATCTAGGTAACGTAGATTTATCGTTTATTAAAAGCTTTAAACTTATCAAAAATCATCTTTCTCAAGAGCTTCTCTAAGGTCTTGAATAAGCCAGTAACACTTATAAAGCTGAGTGATCTTGCTTAATTAGATAGTTGACAATATCTTGTTCGGTAGTGATGTACTTAAAGTATTTAAACTTCCTGTGGGTCCTATTATCTAGTTCATCATAGCTTGTAAGAAGGTTTTTTTCCAATAACATTTCAATTGTCTGTATAACTCTTTATTTTTTTATCTTTAATACTGTTCATAAATGAAACTCTATATTTATTAAAAAGCTCTATTAACTAGTTGAACAATATGGAATCTATCGATTACTATTTTTCGCATTAGGGAAGAGTTCTCTAATAATACTTTTTATAACCTGAATTCATATCAATAACTACTGCCTTAACCTTACAACGTTCTTGATAAGAATAGTATAAGAAGTAGTCTTTTATAATCTTATTAGTTCTTCCTTGAAGTATATTTTTGTATTTTATGAGTTAATGCATCTGCATACACGAAGCTCATTTTTGCTTATACTATCAGAAGTAGAAGAAAGTTCATCAAAAACACATATAATCAGGTAAGGTTTTAGGTCTTTCTAAAGATTTAGATAGATCACATTGTATTCTTAATACAGTATTAGTAGATACAGCACAAGATTCAGCTATTTCCTTTGAAGTATTCTCTTTAGACAACCTTTTTAATAATACTAGCTCTTAGAATTTTTAGATGTATTAGAATGCTTCCTAACTTCAGTAGTTCCAGCTGTGAAGGATTTATGACAATCTTTACATATAAAGCGTTGTTTATTTAAGTATAGGATAGCTGGTTTGTCAAAGATTAAGGGCATTTTAACCTTTACTTTTTCTATACCCATTTTTTTCCCTACCTCACATTTTTACAATAAGGGCAAACCTTAGGTGAAGCGTCTAACACTCCGTAGTAAATTAAATGAACTTGTCCTTTTATATTCTTCTTTTCAGTTTTATCTAGAATTTTTTTATATTTTTTTGTCAGTTATTTGTAGCGTTGTTTTTAAGAGATTTGCTATAATTACACATATGAATGTAAATTTCCTTTCTTGATTTTTTTGCTCATACTTAAATTATAAAGGAATTTTACATTCTTTTTCCATTTTTTATAAATTTAAATACGGCTGATATTTATTATCAACCGTATTTATTATAGACCTAAAATATTAACGAAAATATAGAGAAATCACAGTTATTTCTACTATGTTTTTCGTTTTTTTCTTTGTAAATACTAGCATTCATGATATAATAAAGTAGTCGATTTATATAAAGTTTAAGAAAATATTGAAAGGAAATAAACATGTTTCAAGATAAAAAAAGTTTATACAACGCAGTGGGCTGGAAAAACATTAACAGTAGAGCTAGGGGAAATGGCTCGCCAAGCTAATGCAGCAGTAGTAGTAAAGTATGGGGATACTGTTGTATTAACAACAGCAGTTGCCTCTAAAGAAGCAAAAGATGTTGATTTTTTCCCACTAACAGTTAACTATGAAGAAAAAAATGTATGCTGTAGGAAAAAAATACCTGGAGGATTCTTACGTAGAGAAGGGCGTCCTGGAACTGAAGCAACATTAGCAGCACGTCTTATTGATAGACCAATTAGACCGTTATTTGAAGATGGTTTTAGAAATGAAGTACAAGTTATTTCAACTGTATTATCAGTTGAGTATGATTGTGATCCTGTAATGGCAGCAATGCTGGGAAGCTCATTATCATTATCTGTATCAAATATCCCATTTAAAGGACCAATCGCTGGAGTTACAGTTGGATATGTAGATGGAGAATATGTAATTAACCCAACAGTTGAACAAATGGAACGTTCTACAGTTGATTTAAAAGTAGCTGGAACAAGTGATGCTATTAACATGGTAGAAGCAGGTGCAAAAGAAGTTTCTGAGGAAATTATGTTAAATGCTATTATGTTTGGTCATGAGGAAATCAAACGACTAATTGCATTCCAACAACAAATTGTAGACGAAATTGGACAAGAAAAAATGGCAGTTGAGTTAAAAGTGATTGATGAAACTATCTATAATGAAGTTCTATCAATGGCATTATCTCAAATGAAAGAAGCAATTGCTATTAAAGATAAACAAGAGCGAGATGAAGCTATTTCGGCAGTAAAAGAAAAAGTTCTTGAAGTTTTTGAAGAACGTGTTACAGCTGAAGATGAGCTTGATATAGTTAAAGAAGCAAAAATTATCATTAGATAAAATTGTTAAAGATGAAGTTCGTCGTGAAATTACTGAAGATAAAGTTAGACCAGATGGACGTGCATTAACAGAAATTAGACCATTAGCTTCAAGAGTAGATGTGCTTCCAAGAACACATGGTTCTGCATTATTTACTCGTGGACAAACACAATCACTAGGTGTTGTAACATTAGGTAACTTATCTGATGAGCAAATTATCGATGATTTAACTCAAGAAGAAAATAAGAGATTTATGTTACACTATAACTTCCCAGCATTTTCAGTTGGTGAAGTAGGATTTAGCCGTGCACCCGGTCGTCGTGAAATTGGACATGGTGCATTAGGAGAACGTGCACTAGCTCAGGTGATTCCTTCTAAAGAAGATTTCCCATATACTATCCGTATTGTATCTGAAATCTTAGAATCAAATGGTTCAAGTTCTCAAGCTACAATCTGTTCTGGATCTATGGCTCTTATGGCTGCTGGGGTACCAATTAAGGCTCAAGTAGCTGGTATTGCAATGGGGCTAGTTAAAAAAGATGAACATTACACTATTTTAACAGATATCCAAGGTATGGAAGACCACTTGGGAGATATGGATTTTTAAAGTTGCAGGAACATCTGAAGGTATTACTGCACTTCAAATGGATATTAAAAATTGATGGTTTAAGTGAACAAATCTTAAAAGAGTCTCTAGAACAAGCACGTGTTGGTAGATTGCAAAATTTTAGAACACATGAATAGTATTATTGCTGAACCTCGTAAAGAAGTGTCTACATTTGCACCAAAAATTAAAAATTATTAAAAATTAAACCTGAAAAAAATTAAAGATGTTATCGGTTCAGGTGGTAAAGTTATCAACGAAATCATCGAGAAAAACAGGTGTTAAAATTGATATCGAACAAAAACGGAGATGTATTTATTTCTTCACCTGAAATTGAAGGAATTAATAAAGCAATTGAAATTATCGAAAATATTACTCGTGAAGCAGAAGTTGGTGAAATTTACCTTGCTGAAGTTAAACGTATTGAAAAAAATTCGGTGCCTTTGTTGAATTATTCCCAGGAGTTGATGCACTAGTTCATATTTCTAAATTAGCTGAAGAAAGAGTAAATAGAGTTGAAGATGTTGTTAAAGTGGGAGATACTCTGAAAGTTAAAGTAATTAAAATTGATGAGAAAGGTCGCGTAGACGCAGCAGCTCATTTCTAGGAGAATTTTTATGGAGTTATTTGAAAAAGAAAGACGTGGAATATATGTCTATTTTTAAAAGTTTTTAAAGACTTAAATAAATTAGAAAAAAATATGGGAACTTTATTTCTTATTCTAAAAGAGGGCGATATGCATGTATCTATGTTGATGAAAAATAGAATAGATAGTATTGTTGCCGATCTTAAGAAAAAGAAATTTGTAAAAATAGAGTTATCTGGAATGTCAGACTTACATTTAAGTTTTGAGCATTTAGATTCAAGTCTACAAACTAAGCAATAATAGAAATAAGGGAGACTGACCCAAAAAGTCCAAAAAAATTCAACAAAGTTCATATGAGAACTCATAGGCGCAGTGGTTTATTGATATCTAAATTCGCTTTATAAAAGCTTTTTAGATATCTAATAAACTTTGTGGGGGTGACTCGACAAAAATCGATTTCTTTGAAATTGCGATTTTTGAGTCACTCCCTTATTTTTAAGAAGTATTCAAAATTATTATACTTGGTGGCGAGGATAAATGAGAGTTATAGCAGGAAAATATAGATCTATAAAATTAAATGCAGTTGAAGGAATGAATACAAGACCTACAACGGATAAGATTAAAGAAAAACTTATTTAATATGATAGATTGCTATGATTGTAAAGTGCTGGATCTTTTTGGAGGAACTGGTGGCTTAGGTATAGAAGCCTTTAAGTCATGGGGCAACCCATGCTACTTTCATAGATGGTAGTAATAATGCAATAAAAAGTTATTAAAAAGTAATATAGAAAAATGCAGAATAGATACATCAGATTATTCACTGTATAGAAATGATTTTAAGCGTGCATTGAAAATCTTTGGTAAAAAAAGGAAGAAAAAAATTTGATATTATCTTTTTAGATCCTCCGTATGATAAAGGATTGATAGATGATGCATTAAAGAATATTTTTTTGATAACCAGTTGTGTAATGAAGGAGCTTTTGATTATTTGTGAGAAAAGTAATACTGAAGAAATTACTTATCAAAATAAGAATATTGAAGTTATAAAAAGAAAAGCAGTATGGAATAACAGACATAGTAATTTTTTTGAATATATGGAGAAATAAAATGAAAAGAAAAAAATAGCGATTGTACCAGGTAGCTTTGATCCTATTACTTATGGGCATATTGATATTATTAAAAGAAGTGCTGAGTTATTTGATGAAGTAATAGTAGCTATTCTAGTTAATCCTGATAAAAAAATATTTATTTTTCACTTGAAGAAAGAGTGGAAATGATTAATGAAACAATTAAGGAAATTCCAAATGTTAAAGTTGACTCATTTTTCAGGTTTATTAGTAAATTATGCAAAAAAAGTCTGATCGAATGTTATAGTAAGAGGATTGAGAGCCGTATCTGACTTTGAGTATGAGATGCAATTAACGTTTATGAATAAGGCACTGGATGAAAAATATTGAAACTTTTTTTATATGATGGCTAATAAGCAGTATTCGTTTATTAGCTCTAGTATTGTAAAAAGGTGTATCTGGTTTTGGTGCTGATTTATCTAAATTTGTTCCAAAGTGTGTGGAAGAGCGTTTAGAAAAAAAGATGAAAGAGAGAGGATAAAAGTGAAAAAAGTCCTATTTACTGGAGGAGGTTCAGCAGGTCATGTTTCGGTGAATGTTGCACTTATTCCAGAATTTAAAAAAAATGGATATAAAAATTTCTTATATCGGTAGTAAAACTGGTATAGAAAAAGATATGATAGGTAAGCTTTTCAGATGTAAAAATATTATAAAAATTAGCTCTGGAAAGTTACGAAGATATTTTTTTCATGGGAAAAATTTTATCGATCCATTTAAGGTCCTAAAAGGAGTTATCGACTCATTAATCATATTAAAAAAAGAGAAGCCAAATTTTTGTCTTTTTCGAAAGGTGGATTTGTAAGTGTGCCAGTATGCGTGGCAGCTAAACTACTTAGAATACCAGTTTTTATTACATGAATCTGATTTGACACCGGGATTGGCAAATAAAATTAATATTAGATTTTTGTAATCATATCTTTTACAACTTTCGAGGATACTCAAAAAAATATCTTCCAAAAAGGGAAAGCTAGTTTAATAGGAGCGATAGTTCGTGATGATATTTATACTGGGGAAAGTCAAAAAGGCATTTGAACTAACTAGTTTTTAATAATGAAAAACCCGTTATACTTGTTATGGGGGGTCATTAGGTTCAAAAAAATATTAAATGATTTTATATGGAATAATATTGATGAACTTACTTCTAAATATCAAATTGTTCATCTTGTTGGTAAAGGACTATTAAATAATAATATAGAAAAAGAAGGATATAAGCAATTCGAATTTTTTTATCTAAAGAGTTATTTGATATTCTGAAAATTACTGATTTCGCTTTTTTTCAAGAGCCGGAGCAAATTCTTTATATGAATTTTTTAGCGTTAGATTTACCACCTATTTTAGTACCATTAGGAACTAATCAAAGTAGGGGAGATCAAATTGAAAACGCTAGATTTTTTTGAAAAAAATGGTTTTTGCAAAAAGTTGTTACAGAAGAAGATTTACCAACGCTATCAGTTTCACAAATTAATGAGTTTTATGATAATATAGATACTTACAAAAATTCAATGAAAAATTTATAAAGAAGAGAAACGTGTTATTAACGACGTAAATGATTTTTTTATAATAAAAATTCTTGAGAGAATTGGAGGTGTAAACTAGTATGAGACGATTAAGTGTATTTACTTATTTGAAAATATTAGTTTTTTTGTTGCATTAGCTATTGTTGCAATAAAGTTTCCAAACAATGACTTTTGATAGAGTGTTAGCTGATTTAATTGAAATAAAGCTATTAGCTCAAATAGCCAAAAGTAATTTCACTTGTTTTTTTAATGATAAATTATTACTTTTAATAATGATATTATTGTCAGCATTTTTTTAGTATGGATTAAAGAAGTTGAGAAAGCTGTATTTATTTTCTTTAGCGCAGGTCTTGGAGGTTTCTTTTTAACTATATTAAAATACAGCATACAAAGAGTTAGACCATTACCAGAAATTCATGATGGATTTAGTTTTTCCAAGTGGGCACTCCACATTTGTTGCATTATTTTTTTCTTAGCATTAATTTTTGTAATTAATAAAAAAAGGAAATATTAACAGTTCTTGCAAGCTTTGCAATTGTTGCAGTACCAATTTCGAGAATGATTTTAGGAGCACATTTTTCTAAGTGATGTAACAGCAGGTTTATTACTTGGAAGTATTATAGTAGACTTTATGAAAGTGTACTATTCAAATATTTATATTATTATAATGAGGTTATTAGGAAAAAAACATGAATAAATTAAAAAAATAAAGAAGGTATAGTTGCTATTTTTTTATAGCAATAATTCACTTTGCCTTATGGTATTATTTTTGCTTATGTAAAATTTGATGTAAATAATGTTAAATCATATAAGTATATTTTTAGGATTTCCTGAGTGGTTTTTTTCTATAGCTCGATAGCAGTAAGTATTCTTATAATTATATTAGTAATAGTATGTACGAATCTATTACTTAACGATGAAATAACAGAGGAGGAAAAAAATAATGGCAAATACGTTAGATTATAAAAATATTATTGTTATTTGTAGCAATTTTTCCTAGCGATTATTTTTATTACCCTTAGTTACAAATCGATTAAGTAGAACAGAAAATCATGGAGGATTTTTTTGAAAAAAATACTATCTAGCAGATAGAAATGTTAGTGGAATAGTACTTGCGATTACATTAATGTCTACATACGGTTCGGCTTCTACGTTTTTTTAGGAGGCCCTGGAGTTGCGTATAAATTAGGTTATGGTTAGGGTACTTCTAGCCGTAATTCAAGTAATTACTGGGTATTTTGTATTACTTGTTTTTAGCAAAAAAATTCAAAAAGTGCTGCACAAAAAATAAACGCAATAACAATTAGTGATTACTTAAGAACAAGATACCAATCAAAAATTAGTAGCTTATTTATCTACTCTGGCTATGATAGTCTTTTTAATTGCAGCTATGAGTGCTCAGTGGGTAGGAGGAGCAAAACTATTAAAGGCGTTTATGGGAATTGAATATAAGACAGGAATATTTCTTATTTCAATAATAATAATCTTCTGTGTTGTGTTTTGGAGGATTAAAAAAATATTTTAATAACAGATATGATTCAAGGTTTAATAATGATTTTTTTCTACTATAATTTTACTTTTTGCTATTATAAATTATGGTGGTGGTATCGATCAAATAACAGCCAATTTAATCAATATCAATGAGAAAATATTAACGCCGTTTGGAGCAAATGGAAGTTTAACACCAAGTTATGTTAGTTCATTTTGGGTGCTAGTTGGAGTTGGGGTAATAGGTATTCCTCAGATTGCTATTAACTCGATGTTGTATAAGAATAAGAGAAGTCTAAAAACAATCCATAATTGTTGGAACTATAGTGATATTTATAGTTATGTTTGGAGTTCATTTAATAGGAGTTATGGCTAGAGGAGTATTTCCAGATATTACAGACTATGATTCTGTAATACCCTATAATAACGTTAAAAGTACTGCCATGGTATTTAGCGGCCTTAGTTCTAGCAGCTCCAATGGCTGCTATAATAACAACAGTTAATGCTCAATTTTTACTAATTTCATCGGCCTTAATAAAAGATTTACTATTCAATAGTAAAGTAGTTAAAGAAAAAAATTACAGGAAGAAAAAGTTCCAATATTCGTATATGGTGTAAATATCTTGGTAATAGTGTTAATCATGCTTCTGAGCATGAGACCACCTAGTTTAATAGTTAATGTTAACTTATTTGCTTTTCGGGGGATTAGAGGCAACATTCCTATACTAATATTATTAGGATTATATTGGAAAAAAAGCAGAGAAATATGGAGCAATCAGTTCAATATTATTAGGTTTAACAAGTTATATACTTATTAAAACAGTTTATGTAATTAAGTTTATAGAACCTGTTGTAATTTCTCTATTAATTTCATTTCTAGCTTTTGTAATAGTTTCATACATAATGAATAAAAAAACATTTGAAAAAAATAGTTATATTGTAATAAAATAAACATGTAAAGAGTAAGGAGGAACAAAAAAATGTCAAAAAAAGTTATAGTAAAAACACACAGATGCTGAAAAAAATTCACTGTTAGTAATATGCTTACAGTAGGTAAGGAATATGATGTTGTTAATGAAACTGAAGAATATATCTTCGTAGTGGATAACAGTGGAAAAGTTGGTGGTTATTATCACGAATACTTTGAAGAAGTAAAATAATTTTAGAGGCGAAAAAAATGAAAAAAATACTATAAAGAATACAGTCTTAGTTGTATTATTTATAATACTAGCCCCATTAATTCTTGTAGGAGTAACTACTTTAGGGAATTCACTTGGTGGTAAGTCAAAAGATAAAGTAGTGCAAACTACAGAACAAGCAGCTAAAGTTCCAGAAGAGACAAAGGCGGAGAGTAATAATAATATCCCAAAAAGCTAATGAAACAAAAAGTAACTGATGAAAATACTACTAAGAAAGAGAAGGCAAACAACAGCTCGGAAAAACTGAAACTGAAGGCGTTGTGAGTGGTACACCTGTAGCGGGTCAAGACTACATAGTTAAGTCTGGGGATTCATTATTTACAATTGCATTAATTGCTTACGGGGAAGCAAATTCTCAAAGCGGTGTTGAAAAAATAAAAGAGGCTAATAATATTAGTAATAATAATATAGCAGCTGGACAAAAACTTCAAATACCAAAAATATAAAAAAAGGAATCATCTCATTAAGTTTTGAGATGATTTCTTTATGTTTAAAAATGTTTTGTGTTTTGAAAAAAATTGAATAAATAATACTAATAACTAATCCAACAAGTACTATAGAGATTGCTACATAAAATGCCTCTGTGAAATCTCCATTATTTTTTTAGCGGCTATTCCAGCAGCGTATTTAGGAGCGAAAAAAATGCAGCAGTAGAAAATCCGATAAATACAATTCCATAGTTCACACCTTGATTTATTGGACCAAATGTTTTTCATAACAAGTGGAGCGAAAAACTCCCATTATTCCTCCAAAGCATAATCCTAGAAGAACAAGACCTATTGTGAGACCAATAGTAGTTCTTATATTAACTAGAGTTAATAGAGAAATAGTAATTACCGAATAGATTGCAATAAGAGTCTTTTCATGTCCTATTTTATCTGAAACAACACCCCATACAACACGTCCGAAGGTATTTGAAAGAGCGTAAACACTAACAAAAGTTGCAGCAACTGAAGCAGTTAAACCAAACATAGTTTGACTTATTACAGATGCATTTGATGCTACCATAAGTCCAGAAAATGCGCCTATAGCAAACATTGAAATAATAAAGTAAAATGATAAACTCATTAACATTTGTTTCCAATTTTTATTAGCGTCCTCTTGTTTAATTTCTGCAACTGGTTGAATCCAACCTTCAGGTTGATAATTGGCAGGAGCAACTTTTATGTAGAACAGAGCTATTATAATAATTATTAAGTATGCACTACCTAAGTAGATAAACGCATTATGAACTCCATAATTAGCGATTAGATTATGAGCTATTGGAGCAGCGATAACACTAGCACCACCCATTGCTCCCGTTATTAAACCAGCAGCTAATCCCCTTTTATCTGGAAAGAATCTAAGCGCATTACTTATAATTCCAGAATAAGCAAATGCTTGTCCAACCCCAGATAATACTCCGTAGCTAAAATATAACATTCCTTTTGTAGTTGCAAATCCAGTAAGTATGAATCCAATAGCAAATAATATTCCACCTAAAATAATAGAGATATTTGCTTTTTCCTTTATCAGTTATGAAACCTCCAAGAATAGTAGGAATAGGAGCGATAGCTGCGTTAATAGTGAATGCTAACATAACATCTGGCATACTCCATCCTTTCGATACGCTTAGAGGTTTTGCAAAAACACTAAAAGAATATAGTGATCCTGCGCATAGTAAAATTGTCATTGAGGCGAATAAGACAGTCCATCTTGTATTTTTTTGTTCATTCAATCATCCTTTCAAAATAATTTATTTATGTAAAGTAATATATTAACATTAAAAAAATTCGGCTAATCAATAGATTAGTCGAATTTTTTTATGAATATCTAATGAAGAGTTTAATAAAATTAGCTATTATTTAAATCGTTATTTAGTAATTCTAATTTTTTTCCATTAAAATGTCAATTTGCTTATCTGAAAGACTCAGACTTAATCTAATATATTCTTCTCCACCTTTACCAAAAACATGCCCCGGCATTGTTACTATTCTATATTTTTTTAATAAAAGTTCGAAGAAACTTTGGCTTTTAAATCCATTTTTTTACTTTTAACCATATAAAAAAATCCCACCTTCAGGTTTAAAATATGAATATCCTAGTTCATCAAGTTTAGTAGTTATTTTATCTATTCTTTTCGAATAAGTTTCTTTTTATATGACTAGTTAAGTGTTTGTGATTTTTTTAATGCTGTAATTACTACATCTTGAACGGCACCATAAATATTTGCATGGAATATTGTATTATATTCTTTTAGACCACGAATTATTTCTTTTATTACCTACCGCAAAACCGATTCTTAGACCTGAAATTGAAAAAAATTCTTAGAAAACGAGAAAAATTCTATTCCTACTTCTTTTTGCTCCTTTAATTTGCATAAATGTAGGAGAGTAGCCTTCTTTATAATAGAAGTCAGAATATGCATGATCTTGAAGCACTATTATATTATTTTCTTTTGCCCAATTAACTGTTTCTTCATAGAATTCTTTTGTTGCGACAGCACCGATAGGATTAGATGGATAGTTAAGAAATATAAGCTTGGCATCTTTAACTACTTTTTTTCAGGAATATTAGAGTAATCAACTAAATAATTATTCTCTTGTTTTAATTCGATCTCTTCATATTTAGCCTGAGCTAAGGCTATTCCCTGTATATAATCGGGATAGCTTGGTACGGGTAATAATACTGTATCATTTGGATTTAATAGAACTGAGGGGATACTAGATAATCCAGATTTTGTTCCGAATACTAAAGCAATTTCGTCTTTAGGATCTGCGTCTATATTATAGTTTTTCTTTTAAGCCAATGTGAAATTTCATTCAATAATGTTACTTTTTCCATCAAACGATCCATATCTCATATTCTCAGGCTTTCTAATAGCTACTTCTAATTCTTTAAGTAAAGTTCAGGGGTATCAGAGTCTGGAACTCCGATACCCGCGTTTAATAATGGATTACCATTTGAACTTTCCTCAGAGATTAATTTGAAAATAGGGTAGAATACATTTTTCAGGAATATTTTTTTAATTGTATTTGATAATTCAATTTTTCATAATTAATCACTTCCTTATTGATTATTTTTCCAGGTTTATCAAATCCTTTGAAGTCTTTGTTGATAATTTCATCAAATTCTTTAGATTGAACGATTTCTACTAAATCTTTGGCAAATTGTTTATCTTTATTTGCTGTAGTTACGACTACATTATTACGGTTGTTTTCGTTCATTTTTTTCTAAGATTAATGCTTTTTGTTAAATCAAATTTAGCTGCAAGAGCAAAGTTACCAGGAACTGCTGCTAGAGTAGTACTGCTTAATGATCTCAGCAAGTTGACCAGCTTCTAATTCTGTGAATTTAAGTTTTTTTAGGATTTTTCTACTACATCATTTTTTTAGTGATTTTTTTAGTACATCAGTATTAGGTTTAATTTTGATTAAATCAGCAGCAGCTAATAAAAGCATAGGCACGAGCAGCATTAGAAGGATCGTTTGGAAGAGTTACTTCCGCACCTTCAGGTAAATCTTTAAGGTCTTTAACTTTATCAGAGTATAATCCCATTGGAGCAGTTGGAACAGGTGCAAGAGCCGTTAAATCCATTCCATTTTGTTCAGCAAATTTTTTCATGTAGATTTTGTGCTGGAATAAGTTTGCATCTAATTCACCGCTATTTAATGCTTTGTTAGGTTGGATGTAATCAGAGAATTCAGTAACTTTAACAGTGTATCCTTTTTTCTCAAGAAGTGGTTTAAGACCTTTATTTACCATATCAGCATAAGGTCCAGATGTAGCACCAATTTTTATTTCTTTTTTCTCTCCACTATTATTGTTTGAGCTTGTAGCTCCACAAGCAGCTAATGTAATAGCTAAAAATGCTGTAAAGACAATTGTTAATATTTTTAGTTTGTTCATAGATATAAATCTCCTTTAAATTAATTTTTTTGAATTTTTTTGAAATTGTATTTCCTATATATTGTGTAATTTGGACTAATATAATTAATAGAATTACTGTAATCCACATTGTAAAGTTATCGAAACGATAATAACCATATCTGATGGCAAGGTCTCCGATTCCACCACCACCAACAACACCAGCCATTGCAGAAAATGCAATTAGATTGATTAGTGTTAGTGTAATTGATTGAATGATTCCGAACATAGCCTCGGGTATTAATACTTCTTTAACTATTAATTTTAGAGAAGCTCCAGAAGCAACTGCCGATTCGATAACTCCGTAGTCTATTTCATTTAGAGAAGTATCAACTAGTCTTGTAAATAGAGGAATAGCAGCAACTGTAAGTGGTACTATTGCTCCAGTAGGTCCGGTTGATTTTTCCTAATAAAAATAGAGTAAATGGTATTAAGAATACCAATAGAATAATAAATGGAATAGATCGAATTGTATTAACTAGAAAATCTACAGTTTTGTATATAAATACATTTTTTAAACAGAAGTCTATTACTTGTTAAAAAAATAAGACAATACCTAAAAAAACAATCCAACGATTACAGTAATAATTATAGAAACACTTATCATGTATAATGAATCTCCAAATGACTTGATTAATTCAGGTTGTAGAGTTTTTCCATTGTTCTGCTAAACTTAGATTATTTTTCCATATACATACACCTCCACATCATTAACTTGATCAATTAAGTGATTAACAAATTTTTCTGTGTTATCAGGTTCGCCAATTACTGAAAAAGTAAGACTTCCTAATTGTTTATTTTGAATGTATTCAATTCGACCCGCAAGTATGTTAGTAGTGACATTGTATCTATTTGCTAAAGTCTGAATTAATGGTTCTTTAGTAGCTTCACCTTTAAAAAAATTACCCTTATTACAGTCTCATTATTATAATGTTCAGCAAGATGCTCTTCAAAATCTTCATCGTTATGTAAATTAGATATAAATTCTTGCATTAATTTTGTTTTTTTGGATTTGAGAAAATCTCATAAACAGAATTTAATTCAATAATTTCACCATTTTTCCATAACTGCTACATTATCACAAATTTGTTTTATTACTTCCATTTCATGAGTAACTAGAATAATAGTAATTCCAAGTTTGCGATTAATTTCTTTTTAATAGAGATAAAATCTGCTTAGTTGTAACGGGATCTAAAGCACTAGTTGCTTCATCACAAAGTAATAGTTTAGGATTGTTAGCTAACGCTTTAGCAATACCGACACGTTGTTTTTGTCCACCAGAAAGTTGATTTGGATAAACATTCTTTTTATCAGAAAGCCCCACAAGTTCTAATAGTTCGTCAATTCTTTTTGGAATATCTTTAGTCGGTACTTCACCGGCTTTTAGATTGAATGCAATATTCTCTCCTACAGTTTTTGAACTAAGTAGGTTAAATTGTTGGAAAATCATTCCGATTTTTTGTCTATAAGTACGTAAGTCTTTTCTATTAAGCTTATTAACAACTTGATTATCAACTATTACTTCACCGTCTGTTGGTGTTTCTAATAAGTTTAGACATCTAAGTAAGGTGCTTTTACCAGCACCTGAGTAACCAATAATCCCAAATATTTCTCCAGCTTTCACATGGAGATTAGTAGGTTTAAGTGCTTGGATTTCTTTACCTTTTTGATAAAAAGTTTTACTTACATTATTAAGATTTATCATATATTTCTCCTTTCATATAATAAAAAGGCGCACTTTAGCTTTTGCTAAAGGACGCCTTACCGTGTTACCACCTTTATTTATACAATAATCACTTATTGTACCTTAATAAGTTACAAATATAACTTTTGCTATAACGGGCAAAAACCGTAGTAAAAACTATATGCTCAAAGTCCATTTCTTTTTATCTTAAACTATTCTCTTTCACCAAACGAGAACTCTCTAAAAGTTAAGTATAAAATTCTACTCATCATTGCATTTAATTATTAATGAAACTATTCTATCATAAATATTCTGACAATGCAACACAAAAAAACAAAAAAATTTAAAAATAAAAAAATAAAAAAATTTAAAATTAATGGAGAAATATAACTTTGATACAGAAAAATTCGAGTGATAAGACTATTAAACATTTATAATAAGGTCAAGGGAGTGATTCAAAATCGTGATTTCGGAGAAATCTATTTTTATTGAATCACCCCGGTAAAGTTTATTAGATATTTTTTTATAAGTCGAGTTTAGACATTAATAAACCAATGCTTCTATAAGCATTCTTATGAACTTTATTAAATTTTTAGGATTTTTTTGGTCAGCCCCTGTCTTTTTAGAATGATACGAATCATTTAAAATTTGTTGCATTAAACCTTTTATGATATAATGTAATGTGTTATTAGGAGGAATTATGTTTAAATTTTTTTAAAAAAATAAATTAGCGAAAAATGAAAAAAACAAGAGTTGAAGAAAATTCCAGCACACGTTGCTATTATAATGGATGGCAATGGGCGTTGGGCTAAAAAAAGAAATATGCCTAGAATAAAGGGACATTATGAGGGAATGCAAACAGTAAAGAAAAATTACTAAATATGCTTCACAATTAGGAGTTAAGTATTTAACATTATATGCATTTTCAACAGAAAAATTGGGCTAGACCTAAAGAAGAAGTCAGTTACCTGATGGATTTACCAGAAAAAGATGTTCAATAGTTTCATGCCGGAACTTATGGAAAAACAATGTAAAAGTTGAAGTAATTGGTTTTGTAGAAAAACTTCCAGAAAAACACAAGAAAAGCTGTAAAGTGATGCAATAGAGCAAACTAAGAATAATACAGGATTAAAATTAATTTTTTTGCACTTAATTATGGTTCTAAAGATGAAATTTTAAAGGCTGTTAAGCAGATTGCTAAAGATGTACAAGATAATAAATATAGTATAGAGGAAATTTCAGAGGAACACGTTAGTAGTAATTTATTTACATCTGATACTCCTGATCCCGACTTATTAATTAGAACTTCTGGAGAGCAAAAGAATTTCAAACTTTTTTTACTTTGGCAAATTGCTTACAGTGAATTTTTTTATTTACGAAAGTAGCGTACTGATTTTACAGAAGAGGAATTTTATCATGCTTTTACTTGAATATCAAAGTAGAGATAGAAGGTTTGGAGGTTTAAATGAAGACTAGGGTAATAACAGCTGTAGTAGCGTTAATTGTTTTTCTTACCATTATTATTTTTTTAGGTGGGGATTACTTTTAAATTTACAACATATGCATTAGGTGTAATGGCAATGTACGAAATTGTGAGGATGACATTTAAAGAAACTAACATTGTTATTCTAACATTATCATCAATAGTAGGAGCATTATTATTTTTTTACATAAAGATATTTCAAGCCTGTTGCAATACGCACTAGTGTATTTAATATTAATAGCGATGCTAGCAACTATTGTTTGTACAGGTCATAAGATTAAGATAGTTGAAATCGGTGCAATAATATTTGTAACAGCATATATATTTGTAGGATTTTATTGCTTATTTATGTTAAGGAATTTTAGCTTATCTCACGTAGCTTACTTGTTACTTACAATTTGGTTTACAGATAGTTTTGCATATTTTTGGTGGAATGAAGTTTGGGAAAAAAATAAACTTTCTCCGAAGATAAGCCCAAATAAGTCTATTGAAGGCTCTGTAATTGGTAGCCTATCATCAATAGTAATAGCAGTTTTATTTTTTTAATACAACTAACATATTTTTCAAATTTACTTATTGCAATTATTGTAACTTTAATAGTTAGTGTTATTGGTCAATTTGGTGATTTAATTGAATCAGCTTATAAGAGAGAATACGAAGTAAAAAGACAGTAGTAACTTATTACCTGGACATGGGGGTATTTTTTTGATAGATTTGACTCAGTTATTTTATCAGCACCATGCTTAATAATTTTTACTAAATATATTTTTAGAGAATAGAAAGGAGTAATAGATGCAAGGTATTATAGCATTTATATTAATATTTTTTTGTAGTTGTAACTATACATGAATTTGGGCACTTTTATTGCTGCGAAAAGAGCGGGGATTTTATGTCAGGAATTCGCAATAGGAATGGGACCTAAAAATATTCCATAAAAAAATAGGAGAGACTAACTTTACAATAAGACTTCTTCCAGTCGGAGGATATGTTAAGATGCCAGATAATGTTTTTGATTTTAACAATGACATGTCAGTATACGACTTAAAAAAAGGTATGAAAGTTAGTTTGAAACTAGATGAGAACGACAAAGTTGAAAAAATTGTTTTGGATAAGAGCAATGATATGGATTTACTTCCATTAGAATTAAATGAATTCGATTTGACTGAAAAACTTTTTGTTGAAGGTTTTGTTGGAGATAAATTAGAACGTTATGAAGTTAGAAAAGATGCATGTGTTGCCTTTGGTGGAATGGAAGAGCAAATAGCACCAGTAGAAAGAATGTTCTCTTCACACTCATGGGGGAAAAAATTCTGGACATTATTTGCTGGTCCATTAATGAATTTTATATTAACACTAGCAATTTTCTTAGGTATCTCAATATATAGTGGTGTTCCTTCTAATAGTACACGTTTGGGTGAACTTGCATCTAATTATCCAGCTTATTCATCAGGATTAAAACAAGGAGATGTAGTTGAGCAGGTGAATGGGAAGAGCGTTACTACATGGAAAGAAATGACTAATGAGATAGTTAATTCTAATGGAGCTGAACTTACATTAAAAGTTTCTCGTGATGGTTCACAACAAGAAATTAAAGTTACACCAAAAGAAGAAGTTACTATGAAAAAGGGTAAAGAAGTTAAAACATATAAACTTGGAATAGACCCAGCTTATGAGAAAGACTTAGCTGGTTCTATAAAGAGTGGTTTTGAACAAACATTATTTTTTGGAACAGCGATTTTCATGGGAATAATTAATTTATTCGCTTCATTATTTAGTGGAGGATTTAGTTTAAATCAACTTGGAGGACCAGTAGCGATTTATGAAATGTCTTCTGCAGCAGCGCAAAGTGGATTAATAACGACATTAAAATGGACAGGAATTTTAAGTGTTAACTTAGGTCTTATGAACTTAATTCCAATTCCAGTTCTTGATGGTGGTCGTATAATATTCGTAATTTATGAAGCAATCTTCAAGAAACCAATTAATAAAAAAGCTCAGTACTACTTAACTGTGGCATTTGGATTATTAATGGTTGCTTTAATGTTAGCAGTAACATGGAATGATATTCAAAGATTATTTGGAAATAGATAGAGATGATGAGGGGTTGAAATAACTCCTCGTTATTTTTTTAGTAAATATCGGCAGATGAACTAGAAATTACTTTTTAATTTAAAACGATTTTAATATATAATAATCAGTGGGTATTTAATACCTATTAAATAAACTATTTGTACAATTTTATAATATTAAAGGGTCATGCAGTATTGCACGCCCTTTTTTTATTTTGGTTAAGATAATTAAGGTAGAATTTATATGTTTATTTAAAACTGTTTCAAAAGTAAGTAATCTGTATGAGGATGATATCTCTATGAAAATATGATTATTGATTAGTTCTCTATTAATTTAAGGTGTTTTTAAGATATAATATAGTATATAACATAGAGAAAAAAAGGTGATTATATGGTTAAATTTTTACATACTGCAGATTGGCATATTGGAAGAAAATTACAAGGGAAAGATTTATTAGAAGATCAACAATACGTAATGGAAGATCTAATTAATAAAATAGATGAAATTAAACCTGATTTTTTTAATCATTGCTGGGGATTTATATGATAGAAGTGTTCCTAGTAAAGAAGCAACATCAATTTTACAAGAACTTTTTAGTAAAAAAATTAATATAGAATGTAATGTGCCTATTTTTTTGCAATAAGCGGAAATCATGACAGTAGAGAAAGATTAGCGATTGGGGAAGCTTGGTTTAGTAAACATAAATTTTATCTTCACACGAGATTAGAACAGGCTTTTTGAAAGAATTTCTTATGAGAATGCTGATATATATTTATTACCATATTTTTGAACCTTTTGAGGCAAGAGAATATTTTTGAAGATATTACATTAACTACATAATGCTGCAACAAAAAGAGTAATAGATGAAATTTATAAAAATTTAGATACTAATAAAACTAATATTTTAGTAGCTCATACTTTTGTATCTGGAGGATTAGAGACCGATTCTGAAAGAGAAATTTCAGTAGGAACAGTAGAAAATGTTGCGGTAGAAATTTTTGATAAATTTGATTATGTTGCTTTTGGGTCACCTTCATAATCCAAATGCTATTAGCGAGGAACGTTTGAAATATAGTGGTAGTCCAATGGCATATTCATTTTTCAGAAGCTTCGCAAACTAAAGGGATGAGGCTTGTAGAGGTAACAAAAAGATAGTTATAGTGAAAAGTTTATTCCTTTAAAACAAAAACGAAAGTTGCATAATATTAGTACAGCATATGAAGATGTTTTTTTAAAAGAATTTCAACAACATTTTGATTGTAAAAAAGATTACTTTAGCATGGAGTTAAGTGGAATGGAGGGCATAATGATCCTCTTCCTAGAATTAAGGAATATTATCCTAATACATTAATATTAAAACAAAAACGAAAAAGCAATAGCTGAAAGTGAAATGAAAAATAGATAGAGAAATGCTGACTAAGAGTCCTTTTGATTTAATAGAAGGCTTTTTATACTGAACAGACTGGCAGTGAATTAACGATGGGACAAAAAAAGCTATTAGTGAATATTATAGATAAGGTGAATCAAAAATGAAACCAATTAGATTAGAGTTAAAAGAGTTTGGTCCGTATAAAGATGAAATAATAGAATGGGACAAAATAATTAATGAGCCGATATTTCTAATTACTGGAAAAAAACTGGTTCGGGAAAAATCAACGTTATTTGATGCTATTACTTATGCACTATATAATAAAAACAACAGGTGGAAAAGATATAGCTTCATTAAGAACAAAAAAACAGCAGCTGATAAAGATAAGACACAAGTAAATTTTTGATTTTTGAATTAAGTGGTAAAAAGATATAGAATTGAAAGAACCTTGGCTTATTTAAAGACTGGTAATAAAAAAATTTAACTTCCGGGAAAGTTGTCTTAATGGAATATAATTCTGAAAAAGCAGGATATAATTGCAACAAAAAGAACAAGAGGTTAAAGAAAAGATAGAGGAGTTAATAGGTTTAGATGATAAGCAGTTCTGTCAGATTATTATCTTACCTCAAGGTAAATTCAAAGAATTCCTATTGTCAAAAATCTAGTGAAAAAGAAAGAAACATTGAGATCGCTCTTTAATACATATTTCTATCAAAAAGTTTGTAGATTTAGTACAAGAACAGGCAAAAAAATTTAGACAGCAAGCACAAACAAAAAAAGAAAAAGAATTAATAACTAGATTTGAGCAGTTTGATATAGACGGCGAGCTAACAAAGTTTGAGTTTTTTAAAAGATGAAAACTTTGAAGAATAAATAATCTAATTTTATCTCAAGAAAATGAGATAAAATTAGAAAAAAAGAACAAGTAAAATTAGAAAAAAATCTTCAGAATGTTAAAGATAATTTTTATAGAGTTGAGTAAACTTAATGATAAATTTTTAAACTTAGAAAAACTATAAATTAAATTATGAGGCATTGCATAAAAAAAGAAGATTACTTTAGTGATCTGAAAGAACTAGTAGAAAAGTTAACCGAATTACAAAAAAAGTAAGGATAAAATTAGAGAATATAGAGGTTTAACTAATAAACACCTGCAACTTAAAAAGCTTGAAATGATACTTTTTTAGATGAAGAGAAAAAAATATAAAATAGACTTAGAAAATAATATTGAATTAGAATCGAAATTAACTGAACTTAAAGATGATATTGAAATATATAGACAAATAGCTGTCGATCAAAAATTCTTTTTATAATAATATCGATGAATTTATAACAGCTAAAAAAATATAGGTGTTTATAATAAAAAAATTAGAAGAACTAAGTTATAAAAAGAATTTTTTTTACAGAGTCTAGAAGCTAATCTGAAAATAAAAAAATGATATTCTTTTTGGAATCTAATGAGGAGAAGAATATATTAGACGGAAGTATCGGGAAATTAAAACTAGAAATTTTTAAAGAAAAACACAAGAAGTAGATAAATTTAAAGAATTTGAAAATAGTCAATCTGAGCTTAGAGAAAAAAATCAAAATATGAAGTTGCAAAAAAACAGTTAGAAGAATTTCGCATATCTAGAGAAGAACTAGAAAAAGGATTTTTTTATTGTTGAAAAGTAATAGGGAAAAAGAAATTTTAAATAGTTTCATATTGAACTTACACGAAGGGGATGATTGTCCTCTGTGTAAGCAAAAGAATAGAGCATCTTCCGGATATAACATCAATAGTTCAAGTTGATGAAAAATATAGAAGAATCTCTTCAAGATGTTACCACAAAAAAATAATTAAATTAGAAACACTGTTACAAAAAGACGAACAAGAAATTAGTAATTTAAGTAAACTTATAAAAAGAGCAAGAAGAGATGGTAAACCCTCAAAGCTTTTAGAAGAATTAACTCAGTTAGAAGAAGAATTAAAGCAAGAGACGGTTAATTTGGAACGTGTAATTGGTGAAATAAAAATTAGTAGAAAAAGAGATTAAAAAGATTAAAAAAAGACATAGAAGAATTATCAATTCTGTTAAAAGAGGAAGATCAGTTAAAACAAAGTCACTTAGAAGCAAAAAAATAAAATTAATCAATTTGAAAACAATGTCGAAGTTAAGTTAGAAGAATTTAAAGGTTATTATGAAAACATCGCTTCTCAGGTTGATGAGTACGATAATATGTACAAATCTTTTTCAAAATAATAGCAATGATTTATTGGTTAGAAAAAAACGAAAAATAGAAACTGAGCAGAAAAAAATAATATTAAAAAAATATAGAAGAAGTTACTAATGAAATTGTTCTTCTAACAAATAGTTTTTACTAATTCTAAGCTTAGTAAGTATTACAGTTCTTTAGAAGATGCAGAAGAAAATGTTGTAGAATTAGATAAACTAGAACAATATCAAGTTCAGATTGATGAGTTTGAAGATAGTAAAAAAAATATTACTAAATTCTATTGAAAAAAACTTGAACAAGAACTAACTGGAATAAACCAACCTGATTTAGAACAAGAGCGAGAAAAATTGCAGAGTTTTGAAAATGAAGTTTCTAACTTTATAGAAAAAAATGGCTGTACTAACTACTAGATTAGATAATAATAAGAAATTATATAAAAAAATCCATGATGACTATCTTGAATTATTAGATTCATCTAAAGATATTAGAGAAATAATAGAATTTAGTGATGTAGTTAATGGGAAAACAGAAAGTAGAAAATCATTAGAAACCTATGTTCAAGGTTATTACTTAGATTTGATACTTGTAGCAGGAACGAAAAGATTACTGCAGATGACAAATGATCGCTATAGATTTATTAGACGAGAAGAAAAATCTAAAGGTGGAGGACTTCAGGGTCTGGAGATAGAAATTCATGATATTTACCTAAATAGCACACGTATTATAAGTTCGCTTTCAGGAGGAGAATTATTCTTGGCTTCATTAGCATTAGCGTTAGGGTTAGCTGAAGTAATTCAAAATGAAAGTGGAGGAATTTCGTTAGAGACAATCTTCATAGATGAAGGATTTGGTTCATTAGATGCAGAAACTTTAGATACAGCGTTAACAACTCTAATTGACTTACAATCTTATGGAAGAAATATAGGGATAATTTCTCATGTTAGTGAATTAAAAGAGCGAATTAGACCGAAAATAGAAGTGTATGCTCAGGAAAAATTATGCTAAAGTTAAAAATGACAGGAATATAATAAATAACAAAAAGAAAGGAGAAAAAAATGAATTTAGAATTATTAATTGGACCAAGTGGTGTTGGTAAAACAACATATATTTTTAAATGATATTGAATTGAATAGAGATAATAGTAAAATAATAGTGCTAACACCTGAGCAAAAACAGTTTTAATTTTTGAAAAAGAGTTATGTGATAAGTTTGGAGGCACATTTAATATCGATGTTGTAAATTTTTTTCAAGTCTAACTAGAAGATTAGCAAAAGCAACTTGGAATGGATAGTCTGAGAAAACTTGGAGATAATATTAAACCATTTTATTTCTATAAAGCTGCTAAAAACTTAGAAAATAATGGGAATTTTTTTAGTGAAGAGAATTTTACAAGATATAAGTTTTATAGAAGTTGTTGAAGAGATTATCAATGAGTTAAAAGAATACACAGTAAGTATAAATACATTGGAAGATTATTTAGAAAAAAACACTAACTTAGATGAAAGCCATAGAGAAAAATTAGAAGCTATACTAGAAATTTATGTAGAGTATACAAAATTATTAAAAAGAACATACAATTTTTGATAAGGTTGATTATATAAAAGAACTATTATTATATTTAGAGTACGTAGATTTAAGTGATTATATCTTTTATGTAGACGCATATTATAACTTTACAGCACAAGAGTATAATTATATTGAGAAATTAGCTGAGAAATCAAAAATTAGTAGTTAGTGTAGTTAGTGATGCAAATAGATATTTCAACTTCAATCTTTCTCAGTTATTCCAAGGGTACGAATTAGATAAGATGAAATATAATAGCTTTTTATCTATCTCGATCTTTACAGTAATGAGAAGTATAGACTAGATATTTTTTTAGAAAATCTCATGAAATTGTTGCTAGTATAAATGAGATAGTGAAAAATAATAAAGATGTTAATCTTTCGATTGTTGCCTTTATTAATAATGAAAAATGTTAACGTGATAAAATTTGATATCAAAGATAATAAAGTTGAAAAATTACAGTGTGTTAAAAAAATCATTCTGGACGATATAATGGTATTTCTAATAGTATTTTTGGCTGAAAAATACTATAATAACTTTACTTCGCAATATGAGATTGATGATAGTGTTAAAATAATATGTGCTAAAAAAATAAGGAATTGGAAGTAAAGCAAGTAGCTCGTGAAATAGTTAAGTTGAAGACTAAAAATAATATTGACTATAATGAAATAGCTGTATTGTATCGAGATAATATATATGAGAACTATGTGAATATTTTTTTAAAGACTACAATTTAGAAGTTCACTTAGATAAGAATATTGAAACTAATAACCACCGTTTAGTTAAATTTATCCAAGAAACATTAAGTTTTGGTGAAGGGAGTTTTAAATCAAAACTATTAAATTTATTAAAAACTAGGTTAACAAATTTCGAGAATATATATCGTCAAAAAAATAATTTCTTATGTTTTATTAGAAGATTCAACTATTAATGAAAAAGCAGCTAGAAAAAAACTTATAGATGAATTAGCTGAAAAATGAAGTTAGAGAAAGGATTTCAAAAAAAGTAATTTAGTTAGCAATGTTAGTAGTAACTATTCTTATAAAAAAATTTATTAGAAAAAAAGTTAAAGCTATCTCTGTTGATGATGTTGAAAAATATATTGAATGAGAAATTGGTAAATTCAGCTGAAGACATTCTAAAAGACTATTTTTATTGAAGAAACAAATAAATATACAACAAAACAACTTGAAATATGCAAAGAAGTCTTATTAGAACTCATTAGCAAAGTATCCGAAGTTTCTGTAAAAAAATAATCTTCAAGTTAAAAGATATGTAAAGAAATTAATAGATGTGTTTTGATTATTGTAAAATTCGAATGTATCTTGATAAAGAAGATGGGGAATATGACGACATAGAGGAGTTGAAAAATTGACAGTATTGATAGGCAAGTTTATAAAAAAAGTTCTTGAATATATATATGAATTAAATGAGAATTTTTGGAAATGAAAAGTTTGAATTTCAAAAGTTTACAGCATTATTTAATGTAGGCTTGACAACTATCAAGTATCGTTCAATACCTGAAATAAACAACTCAATAATAATGTCTACAATGGATTTAGCTAAGGTAGAAAAATAAAAAGGTTGTTTTTTTGTTATAGGTTTTAATAAAGATATTTTTGCCGGTTTCTAAAAAGTACGGGATTAATAGATGATAAGGATAAAGAAGAACTTATATTAAGGGACATCTTCTTGTCTCCGACAAAAAGAAGCGGCACTTATAGATGAGGAATTTGTAGCGTATATAGCACTAACGCGCGCTAAAGAAAAAAACATATGTAAGTTATAGTTTATTAGATAAAAGTTTTTAAAGAAAAATTTTGCTTCTCCGTATTTAAATACAGTGAAAAAAACTGTTTCCTAAATTAGAAGAAATGCAAACTTCAAAAAAATATTGGAATTTTTCTATTTCGAATTATAGTTACTATTTAGATAATTTCTCGGAAATTCTTTCAGATAGAGAATTTAGTTATTTGTTTTTCAAAAAAATTTATCGTAGATTCATGGAAGTGAAAGATAGTAAGACGAAAGAAGTTGAAGTTTTTAGCAGAACTGATGATTAAGTTTTTTTAGAGAAATATCAGTTTATAATATCTTCTGAAAGTTATGAAAACTATGAAGTATTAGATGAATTAAATGATAGAGTATACTTTACAAAAAGAAGTGGGTATTAAAAAAATTATCTAGCTAAAAATAATAAAAGACTATAGGTTTGAACTTAATCAAAGTACAATCGATAAATTCTTAGAAGTTAAGAAAGATAGCTTTTTCTAAGTTCAGTATATCTAAAGTTTCTGATTTTGAGAAGAATCCTTATCAATTTTTTTATAAAAAGAGTTTTAGGTATAGCAGAAGAAAGAGATATCGATCTCGACAATTTGGTTTCTGGAAGATTCTTTTCATGCTGTAATGGCAGAAGAAAGAGTTATAAAATTTATTGCTGAATGCGGTGAAAAAAAATAGATTTAGAAGTTGTAGAAGATGATGATATTGCTAAAAAAATATAAGATTAAAGAAACAATAGAAGATGTTATTTATTCGAGTGAGAATAAAGATATATTAGAAACTTTGAAATTAATAGATTTATTAAATACGCATAGATATATTTTTAAATAATATGATTTATAGATTAGAGGTAGCTATTGCTATTGAGATAAAAGTATTACTCTTTAACGAAGTTTATGCCAACATTCTTAGAAAAACCATTTAGTCTGGAAATAGTAGATAATGTTATTACGTGTGAAAATGTCGAAACTAGGGAAATTAATAAGAAAGAACTGAAAAAGAAATATAATATACCACATATTAAATTCACAGGGTAATTGACAGAGTAGATGTTAATGGAAAGAATATTTCTATAATCGATTATAAGAGTAGTCAAACTGATTTTTACACTAGATAGTATTGAATTAGGATTTATTTCTCAAATTTTAACTTATGCATTAGCGTGTGAATTGATGTTTAATAAAAAAATCTGAGGATATACTAGGGATATTTTATAGAGAAATAGCTAAGCTAGGAAAAGGTTTAAAAAAACTATAGATTACGTGGATTAGCTAATAGTGATTTAATATTGAAAGATGATTTTTTTGTGAAATAGTTTCGGAAGTTATGTATATCAGGATTACTCAGAAGGGAGCTATTCATGCATCGTATGTACATAAAGCATACACTAGCCCAGAACTAGAAAAAAACTAGTTGATATAAATCTCCATAATGTAATGAGTTTATTAGAAAAGATATTTTCATTTGACTTTTCATTAAATAACTATGAGATTGAAAATCAATATTCAGCAGAAAAAAACAAATATTATTTAATTATGCAACTAATAATGATACTCGATTAAATTTAAAAAAATAAAGTTAATCTTAAGCCGAAAAGAATTAAAAAGAGAAGCTATTGAATAATAATACCCAGTGAAACAAAGAACAATCACTGATAAAATGAGTTACATTAAATATTTTTTTCTGTAATTATTAGTAGTTTTTTTCTCGAAAAGGGAACTAATATTTTAGGGTTAACTTGATGAAATTTTTTTATAAAAATAATAATTTTATTGAGTTTTTCCCTAATTTTTTTATTTTTTTATTAATTTTTTTAAGTACATTTGGCTAATTTTTATATTATAATAGTATATGGAAGAAAGTATCATTTTTTTACTTTTTAATTGGTAACATTAGAATATAGGCATTTTTTTAAATGTTAAATAATAGTGATAAAGGCAAGGATATAATAGATATGAAATTAACTTTTTTTGAAAAACTAGAACAGTTTAAAAACAGTTCTAAAGAAGTATATATTAATAATATATACCGAAATGAAAAATCTAACATATAAAAAAATTTAATAGAGTATTCAGATAAACTTGCGTTTTTATCTTGAAGAAAAATTAGGAAGTGATAAGAATCCAATAGTAGTCTATGGGCATAAACATCCATTTATGTTAGTGTACTTCTTAGCGTGTGTAAAATCAGGAAGAGCATTTTGTCCAGTTGATATAAATACACCAAAAGAAAGAGTAGAAGAGATAGTAGAAACAGTAGACTCAAAAAGTAGTACTAATCACAGAAGAAATAGAACTAACTAGAGAAATGTTAGATGTTGAGTCAGCTAAAGAAATAATCACGAGCACTCGAAATGTTATACCAAAAGAAAATTATGTGAGAGATGAAGAAATATTCTACATAATTTTCACATCGGGAAGTACTGGAAAACCTAAAGGAGTATGTATAACATACAATAACCTAAATAACTTCTTACACTGGTATACAGGATACTACGATGAAAAAAAGAAGAATTAGTGTTTTTTTAGGGCATCCACCATTCTCATTTCGATCCATCGGTAATGTCATTATACTAAGTATTTATCTAGGTGCCACTTTTAGTACAAATAGATAAAAAAACACCAAGAGAACTTCAAAGTAATGTTTGAAGAGTTAAATAAATCAAATGCAACAATATGGATTTCAACACCATCATTTATAGAAATGTGTTTTTGTAGATAAAAAAACTTCAATCAAAGTCTGATGCCAAAAAGTAAAACAATTTGTTTTTTTGTGGAGAAAAACTATTTAGCACAACTGTAGAAAAAAATTCATGCTAACTTTGAAGATGCACAAGTTATAAATACTTATGGACCGACAGAATCGACAGTAATGGTCACATGGGTAGAAATAACAAAAGAAGTGAATAAAAAATATTATGAGAATCTACCGGTTGGAGAAATAAAATGGGGTACGAAAGTACACCTAGCAAACCCTGATGAAGAAAACAAAGGTGAAATAGTAATAACGGGAAATACAGTCGCAAAAGGATACTTCAAAAATGATGCTATAACAAGTGAAAAATTTGGTATAGGAGAAGTAGACGGGAAAGAAGAGAGAAGTTACCTAACAGGAGACTTAGGATACTTTAAAGACGGTATGCTATTTTGTGAAGGACGTATAGACTTCCAAGTAAAACTTCACGGACACAGAATTGAGCTAGAAGATATAGATAATAATCTTCTTAAGAATAAAAAAATACGTCAAGCAGCGACAGTTCCAAGTTATGAAGACGGGAAAGTAAAAACACTGACATCATTTATAGTATACAACGAAGAAATAGAAAAACGTTTCGAAGTGACGAAACAAATAAAACAAGAGTTAAAAAAACTAGTACCAGAATATATGATACCGAAAAAAATAGTATTCATAGAAGAGATGCCACTAAACAATAATGGTAAAATAGACAAGAAGAAGTTAAAGGAGTTAGTATAAAATGAGCTACTTTGACGGGAATGAATTTTTTTCTTTTTCTTAGCTATAGCTCTGGTGATAGGTTTTATAATAAATTACCTAGGTAAAAGAATTGAATATTATATATTGGCTCTGTCGTTAATATTCGCTGGTTTTTTATATGGTAAAAAAATACAACGATGTTATCTTATCTATTAGGTTTTATTATCTATGAGTATGTATTAGTAGAAATAGCACAAAAAAACAGAAAATAAAAAAATATCTAAAAAAATATTAGTAGTATTATCAATATTACCACTAATAATAAACAAAGTATTCACAATAACACATTTGCATCTGTTAGCCTTTTATTGGAATATCATATATGTCATTTAAAACGATACAAATTATGATAGAAATATCAGATGGACTAATAAAAGATAAAAATCAACTTAGTAGATTATGTACAATTTTTATTATTTTTTTCCCAACCGTAAGCGCTGGTCCGATAGATAGAAGTAGACGTTTTATGAGTGAAATTAAAGAAAGAATGCCGAGGACAGAGTACTTAGAATTAGCTGGGGAAGGTATATATAGACTAATTTTGGGATTATTATATAAAGTAGTATTCTCAACATTAAGTTATCACTATTTAGTAGGACTAGGAACACATACATCATTTATGTACTCTGTGAAATATATGTACTTATACACACTGTATTTATTTTTTGATTTTGCAGGATACAGTTTAATGGCGGTAGGGAGTAGTAATATTTTAGGGATAAGAACACCGATGAACTTCGACAAACCATTCCTAAGTATTGATATAAAAGACTTCTGGAATAGATGGCATATTACATTATCAACGTGGTTAAGAGACTTCGTATTCTCAAGAGTCTTTATGGAAACTACAAAGAAAAAACGCTTCAAAAAACGACTAACAACAGCGATGTATGCCTACATGGTAAATATGGTACTTATGGGATTTTGGCACGGTTTAACGATAAGCTATATAGTATATGGATTCTACCATGGTTTATTAATGGCAGGATTTGAATACTATCAGAAGAAAAAGTAAATTTTATAAAAAGAATAAAAATGAAACATGGTACAAAGTACTTAGTTGGTTCATAACAATCAACTTAGTAATAATAGGTTTATATATTTTCTCAGGAGAACCATATAAACTATTAAGCCACGCACTTAAAAAAATAATATCTAGTTAGGAGAAAAAGCATGATAAAAGAGCAAGTATTAGAAATGTTAGAAGAAATCTGTGAAGACGAAGTAGTAAGAGAAGATTTAGATATAAACATGAAAGAAGAAGGGTTAATGGATTCTTTAGCTTTTTGTAGAAATGTTAGTGAAAATCGAAGAAATCTTCGGTCTAAGTATAGCTCCAACAGAAGTGACATATGAAGAAATAGATACACCGAATAAAGTAATTTCATACATAGAAAAATAGGAAATAAAGATGATAAAATTAAAAGCATTTTTAATATCAATTATACTGGTATTAATTACACTTGTAATTTTAGACAAGACGTATAAAAAAAGATAGAAGACTATTATAAAGTAAATGATAATAGTGTCAGATATAGTACATCATTTGAAAAGTACAAGAGTAAGGATATAATATTAGAAAAACATGACTCCTAAAAACACTTTTTACTTTTTAGGATCGTCTGAATTAACTACAACAATAAATGAAAACTATCATCCTAAGAAAATATTTAATTATAATGATTTTTAATATTATGCAGGTAGGAGTAGGAAACTCTCAAAAAATATTATACATGCAGCAACGATAGGTTCTATCGGAAATGATGTGGCGAATAATCAAATCGTAATGATTCAATCTATTCAGTGGTTCGATAATAAGAATGGTATTTTTGAAAGATGCATTTTTATCAAGAATATCTAGTGAGCATGTTTATAATACTATGGCTAATGATAGAATTAGTAAAGAAACTAAAGAAAAGTTTATCAATAGAGTTATTGAACTATCATCTACAAATAAAGAGTTAAGTAAGAAGTATAGAAGTTATAAACGATACTTTCTAAAAAGAAAAGGGTAATTTCTTCACTGGGACATTTTTTTGAAGTTAGACAATTATGTCTTTAGCCTAAAAAAATAAATATAATTTTTTTATAAAAAAATAAAGGAAGAGAAAATTATCCTTTAAGCGGAGATGTGACGCCAAATTACAATTGGGATGAATTAGATAAAAAAAGTAACGGAAGAAGCAAAAAGAAAGAACTAATAACAATGATTATCAAATTGATAATACTTATTATGATAAATATATTAGATCAAAATACGATCAATTAAAAAAATAGTTCTAAAAATACTAAATATGATGATGCTAAAGAATATGAAGATTTAGATATATTTTTATCAATTGTTAAAGATTTGGGATTAAATATCAAATTCATGATTCTTCCAGCTCATGGTAGATGGAGTGATTACACAGGAATTGATAGTTCAAAAAGAGAAGTTGCTTATAAAAAAATTAAAAGAAATTGCATCAAAAAAATAATATTGAAGTTATGGATTATTCAGGTAAAGAATATGAAGATTACTATATGTATGATGCGATGCATTTAGGTTGGAGAGGATGGATTGATTTTTGAAAGAGATCTTTTACAAACTTAAAAAAAGTAAACTAAGCTATAATCAAAGTCTTGCACTTTGGATACTATTCTTTTATATAGTTATAATGGGAATAATAATATATTGTTTTTGTGACTGATTTTTTTCGAATGTCCAAGAATATGTATATAGTGAATTTTAATAGTGAGAAGGGACCGACTCAAAAAGTCCTAAATTTTTAAAAAAAGTTTATATGATAACTCATAAACATAGTGGTTTATTGATATCTAAATCGTTTTTACGAAAGTTTTTTTAGATATCTAATAAACTATGCGGGGGTGACTCGACAAAATCTTGTTTCAAAAGGAATCATGATATTGTTGAGACGCTCCCTCTTTATTGGCTCTTTATCAAGTTTGGGGCATGGGAAAAAAATTCACTCTAGAAATCTAGGCAGCATTTTTGGATATTTATCTTTTTGTTGTTTTTGTGATAACAGCTGTCATTTTTTTATTTCCTCCGAATATTATGATTTTTATTATAATATTTTTTTATTGTGTTGGGATATTTTTTTCCTTTTCTCTACTTAAGACATTATCACTTTTCATTCACAAAATTTCTGTATTATCTATTAAAACACTTGACAATATATATATATATATATATATGGATATGACTTTAATTTTTTTATAAAGGAGAAAATAAAGATGAAAAAAATGCAAAAAGCAGGAATTGTAATGTTAAGCGCAGGAGTACTTGGTGGGGTAGCTCCAGCAGTAGTTCCGTCAGTACTTAATTTGAATGGTAGTGTGGTTTATGCTGAAGAAAACATAGTAGATCTTCATTACCGCTTCGAAGGAAAGGATGACTTAATTAACGTTAAGGTAAATATTGCAGAAAATCCTAATGCTACCGTTGGAGACTACTATCCATTATCTAAGGATGGTGCTGATTTAAAATATATTACCAAAGGCAAAGGAATGATGTGGGTATATAAAGTAGATCCTGATCATAACTATAGAGTTGACCATAGAGGTGATTTACTTTCTAAATATGCACATCTGCATCTGTTAGGCGTATATACCCAACCAAACAACGCTGGTACAAACGCTGGTGCTAACAACAACGCTGGCACTAATGCTGGTACTAACAACAACGCTGGTACTAACAACAATGCTGAAAAACCTCACAAAGTAACGATCGAATACAATCTTTACGACGATCCAATGAGTCCATTCAGTAGCAGTAGTAGTAGCAAAGTATTTGATGTTACTCCTAACCAACCATTGTCAGATCATATCCCAGAAACATTGCCTGGTGGATATGTATTCGCTGGTGCAAGAGCAAATAGTGGAGGCAGTGAAGGTGTATCTCTAAGATCACTTAACGATCCTTTTGGCAACTGGACTAATTTCTATGTCACATACCCTAAAAGCAAAAAGATCTAGTGCTAACAACAACGCTGGCACAGAAGTGAAACCAAACAATGATGGTAATGCAAACGCTGGTGCTAACAACAACGCTGGCACAGAAGTGAAACCAAACAATGATGGTAATGCAAACGCTGGTGCTAACAACAACGCTGGCACAGAAGCGAAACCAAACAATGATGGTAACGCAAATGCTGGTGCTAACAATGGTACTGGTAAAGCTCAAGTATCTAATCAACAAGATAAAAAAAGCTGAACCTAAGAAAGAAGAACCAACTCCTACTCCAGCTCCTAAAAAGAAGCCGATGAAGATGCTGCAATTGAAGCTTTCCAAAACAAAGTAGCTGACTTAGAAAAAGAAGTAGCTGAGTTAGAAAAATTCATTACTGATAATGAAGATAACTCTGATGCAGCTGATTATATTGCAGCAGCTAAAGATAAATTAGAAGCTAAAAAAAGCTGAATTAGAGAAAAAAAGAAGCTGAACTTGAAGAAGCTCTTAAAGGATTAGAACCAAAAGCTGAATCTTCAAATGGGGGTGAAAAAAAGCTCCAGTTGTTGATGAATTACCTGAATTCGGTGCTAACAATCCTGAAATCAAAAAAATCTTAACAGAAATGGAAGAAATCGTAAATAAACTTGAGTCTGGAGATAAAGATCCTAAATTACTAGAAAAACTTGCTGATTTAAGAGAAACTTTCGATATCTTAACTCAAAACAAACCAGCAATTAACGAAGTTCCTGAATTCAATGGTGGTGTAAACGGAACAAAACCAGCTGTATTAGAAAAAAACCTGAATTCAAAGTTGAAAAACTAACGAAGGTAAATTTGTAGTTGAAGAAGGAAAAACTGAAGCTAAAGATGAAGCTAAAGAAGGTTCTCTACCAAACACAGGTATGACTACTTCTAGCACTGCAGCATTAGGATTAAGCTTAATCGCTTTAGTAGGTCTTGCTGTGAGACGTAAATTAAAACAACTAATCGTTAATTAGTGTATAAAAAAATATTAGAGAGTGTGGAAATTTTTTTCTATACTCTCTTTCTGGTTCTTTGTCAAATACGGTTGATTTTTGAAAAATTATGAAGAAGCTATGCTATATTAAGTAGTATAGTTTTTTCCTATTTTTTTGTTTTATCTATTATTTAAATATAAACATCACACTAGTATGAAAAAAATAATATGAAAATGTTAATTTTCAGAAAAAAATTATGAAAAAAATACACTCAATTAATTGATTTTTATAAGAGAAATATTGTAAAATTATAGCTATAACAATAATTTTAAAGGAAAAATATAAATGGAAAAGAGATGCGTATTTTTTTATTTAGAGATGAAGGAGCATGAGTTGAAAGTTCCTTATACGGGGAAAAAAATCGTCGTATTAGAGTTCTTTTACCAAAAGGTTATGCTCAAGATGAACACAAACATTATCCTGTAGTATATATGAATGACGGTCAAAAATGTTTTTTTATAGTGGAGAATCATTTAGTGGGCATTCATGGAAAGTTATACCAGCAATAAAAAAAGAAATCCAGATATGCCAAAAATGATAATAGTTGGAATTGATAATGATAACGAGGGAAGAATGAATGAATATGCACCTTGGAAGTTTTCAAGTTTACCAATATTAAATTTTTGGACTAACTTTAGGTGGACTAGGTTCTGAGTATGCTGACTTTTTTGTGAATGTTGTTAAACCATTTGTAGATAGTACGTATCGAACAAAGCCACAACGTGAATATACGGCGATGATAGGTAGTTCTTTGGGAGCTAATATTTCACAATATATTGGTTTAGAATATAAAGATGTCGTAGGCTGCTTAGGAGTATTTTCATCTGCGAATTGGTTAAACAAACCTGAATTTGATAGATTTATTTCAAAACATAAAGTATCGATCAAAGAGTATATATTGAAGTAGGAACAAATGAAGGTGATGATACAGATCAAAAATTGGCAAATGGTAATTTAAAACAATTATATATAGATGCGAGTTTAGATTACTATAGACAGTTAATTGAGGCAGGATTATCAACAAGTGAGTTAAAATTAAATGTTGTAGCCAACGGTGAACATAGTGAAGAATGTTGGGCAAAAATACTTGCCAGAGTGTTTAAGATTTATTAGTGAAAACTGGTAAAAAGAAATTTATAGAAAATGGAGGTTTTTAGTTTGAATATAGAGTATCTAAGTCATTATAGCGGAAATTTAGGAAGAGAGATGGTACTTAATAGGTATGGTCATGCAGGATTACCTATTGTTGTATTCCCATCGTCAGGAGGGACACATAATGAATACTATGATTTTGGAATGATTCATGCATGTGAGAGATTTATAAATGAAGGTAAGGTTCAATTTTTCACTTTATCAAGTGTTGATAGTGAATCATGGTTATGTGATTGGAAAAATGGTCATGATAGAGCCTTAGCCCATACGCAATATGAAAAATATGTTATTGAAGAGGCTATACCGTTTATTAAGCATAAAACAGGTTGGTTTGGTCAAATGATGGCGACAGGTTGTAGTATGGGAGGATATCACTCATTTAATATCTTCTTACAACATCCTGATGTATTTGGAAAAGTAATTTCACTTAGTGGTGTATACGATGCTAGATTTTTCGTTGGAGAATACGGTAATGATGAGCTAATCTACAGAAATTCACCAAGTGATAATATTTGGAATCAAAATGATGGATGGTTTATTAATCATTATAGAAATGCTGACATTATTGTATGTACAGGTTTAGGTCCATGGGAACAAGATGGTTTGCCATCGTTCTACAGTTTGAAAAGAGCATTTGAAGAAAAAAATATTCCAGCATGGTTTGATATTTGGGGAGAAGATGTTGCTCATGACTGGCCTTGGTGGAGAATACAAATGCCATACTTTTTTTAGATAAGTTAAATTTATAATAAAGTTAAGAGGAGACAAAGATTTATGAATTACATAGTTATATCACCATATTACCCACACAACTTTCAAAAAAATTTTTCTATTGAGTTAAAAAAATCAGGGAATTAATGTATTAGGAATTGGGGAAGAACCATATGAACAGTTGGGATCAAAGACTTAAGGAAGCATTAACTGAGTATTTTAGAGTTAATAGTCTTGATGATGTTGACGAAGTAAAACGAGCGGTTGCATTCTTATATCACAAACATGGACATATTGATAGAATTGAATCACAAAATGAGCACTGGATGGAATTAGATGCAGCTTTACGTACTCAGTTTAATGTGTTCGGCTTAAAAGAAAACGATCTTAAAAAGACAAAACATAAGTCAGAGATGAAAAAATACTTTGAAAAAGCAGGGGTTCCTGTTGTACCAGGTTTCTTAGTGAAAAAAGAAGGAGACATTGAAAAAGGTGTGAAGAAATTAAAACTTCCACTAATTGCTAAGCCTGATAATGGAGTAGGAGCTTCGGCAACATATAAGCTTAAAGATAAGAAAGATGTGGAAAACTTCGAAAAAGAATGGGATGGAACTACACATTATTTCTTAGAACCATTCGTTGATAACTCTGATATAGTGACTTTTGATGGATTAGTAGATGCTAAGGGAATATTGTTTTTCTATACTAGTATCGTTTATTACCATACTCCATTAGACTTATTGAATAATAATACTTTAGATTGGGTATATTATATCGATAAAGATTTAGATCCAAAATTAGTAGAGTACGGTAAAAAAATCTGTTAAAGCATTTGGTATGAAGGAAAGATTCTTCCATATTGAATTTTTCAAAACAAAAAGACGATTATATAGCAATTGAATATAATAATCGTCCAGCGGGAGCTTTTGCAGTAGACGTATATAACTTTGCACATTCAACAGATTATTTCAGAGTTTATGCTGAAGTGGCTAATGGAACATTCAATGGATTAAATGTTGATGAAAAAAATATGGTTTAGCTTCAACAAGACGTGATTATAAAGATTATGTTTACTCAGATGAAGATATAAGAAATAAATATCAAGATAAACTAAAAAGCAGTTTTTAAGAATGCCTGAAGCTTTCGCTGAACTTCAAGGAAATACAATGTATGTTCTTGTAGCTGATACTCTTGAAGAAATGAAAGAGATGGAAAGATTTGTAGGGAAATTAAAATAGATTCAGGTCAAAAGCAATGTGAAATTAATTTTTAGAAAAATCTTAGTTTAACATTGCTTTGATTTTTACTGTTGTAAAATAATATTAAATGTGAAGATTAGTTAGTTAAAAAAATGTTATACTAAAAAGTTTAGAAATTATGATTAGTAAATACTTATTTTTAAAAGAATTATATTTGTAATTTGAAAAATAATATATTGAATTTTTAAAAAAATTTTAAATTTTTTTGTTGACAATACAGGCAAAATTATATTATACTAATTTTTTAGTTAATTGAATATGTACCTCACAAAATAAGTGAGGTAGAGGTTGCGATTTTTATCAGTAGAGTAATTGAGAGTATAGGGCTTGATGATATTACTTGAAAGGAAACGTCGCCGAAATGATATTAATCCTATGTTAATATTGTTGGGTCTATATTGAACTAAGTATAGGACTGTCATAGTCGTGAGGCTATGTTGCGCTACTAATATCTTGTTTTGGAGAGATAATGTGAAGTATAACTCCGTGCAAATATGGTAGAAGGTTATGCTTTTTTATTTTTATCAAGGAGGTTTTTATTATGACAAACAACAGCAATAACAACAATGCAACAGAAGTAAAAAGAAATTTACGATCACGTCATATTAGTATGATTGCTATCGGAGGATGTATCGGTAGTGGATTATTCATGACAAGTGGTCAAGCAATTCAAAGTGCGGGACCTGGAGGAGCTATTGTAGCTTACCTATGTATCGGACTTATGGTATATTTTTTAATGACATCATTAGGGGAAATGGCAACATATCTTCCTACATCAGGGTCTTTTAGTACATATGCTACACGTTATGTGGATCCTTCATTAGGATTTGCATTAGGATGGAACTATTGGTTTAACTGGGTAATTACAGTGGCAGCTGACGTAGAATTATCAGCGCTAGCAATTAGCTATTGGGAGCCTATGCGTGTTCTTCCTCACTGGGCTTGGAGTTTACTATTCTTAGTAATTATTATTGCTTTAAACGCACTAAGTGTTAAAGTATATGGTGAAAGTGAATATTGGTTTGCTTTTAATTAAAGTAGTTGTAGTTATTATCTTTATAGTAGTAGGATGTCTAACAATTTTTTTGGTATTTTTAGGTGGAGAATATATTGGATTCAAAAACCTTACAATTGGTGATGCTCCATTCATTGGAGAAGACACTTCATTATCAAGTCAACTTCTAGCAACTTTAGGGGTATTTTTAATTGCAGGATATTCATTCCAAGGAACTGAGTTAATCGGTATTACTGCTGGTGAAAGTGAAAAATCCAGAGAAAAGTATTCCTAAAAGCAGTTAAACAAGTATTCTGGAGAATTTTTAATTTTCTACGTATTAGCTATTTTAGTAATTGGATTATTAATACCCTATACTTCACCTGATTTATTAGGAGCTGCAAGTGCAGAGGAAATTGCTAAATCACCATTTACAATTGTCTTCAAAAATGCAGGATTTGCTTTAGCGGCAAGTGTTATGAATGCAGTAATCTTAACATCAATTTTATCAGCAGGTAACTCTGGTATGTATGCATCAACAAGAATGCTTTATGCAATGAGTAAAGAAAAATTAGCTTATCCAATATTTGGACGCGTAACAAAATACGGAACACCAGTTATCTCATTAATCGCAACTGCTGTAGTAGTATTCTTAATATTCTTAATCCAACTTACAAGTGCTAATGCTTATACATATATCGTAGCAGCAAGTGGATTAACTGGATTTATCGCTTGGTTAGGAATTGCGCTAAGTCACTATAGATTCAGAAGAGCTTATGTGACTCAAGGTAAAGATTTAAATGCTCTTAAATATAGAGCTAAATGGTTCCCGGTAGGTCCAATCATTGCTTTAGTATTATGTATCATCGTTATTATCGGTCAAGATACAGAACTTATTACTAAAGGTGTGGTAAACTGGAGTGGTATGTTGACAACATATATGGGAGTTCCAATCTTCTTATTCTTCTACCTATACCACAAAATTAGATATAAAACAAAAATGATACCTTTAGATAAAGTTGATTTATCTCAAGATGTAGATGTTAAATAATTAATATTATCCTAGTTCATTTTGAACTAGGATTTTTCATTTTTTTACTAAAAGTGAAGGGGCTGACCCAAAAAGTCCCTAAATTTCAACAAAATGTATATGATAATTCGTAGACACAGTGGTTTATTGACATCTAAATTCGCTTTATTTGTAAATGTCAATATAAAAATGTACAAAAGTGACAAAATAAAAATGTACAATTATTCAAAACTAATATGATTTTTTTAGTCGATAAGAATTACCTATAATAGGTACTACATGGGCATGATGAAGTAGCCTGTCAAGTATAGCTGAAGCTACTTTGTCATCACTAAATAATGTAGCCCATTCAGAAAAAGGAATATTAGATGTGGCTATTATGCTCTTCTTTTCATAACGTCGGTCTATTAGTTGGAATAATAACCGCTCATCACCTTTTTCTAAAAGGTAAATAACCAATTTCATCTATTATCAGTAATCTATACTTTGAATAGTGTTTCAATCGCTGTTCTAGCCTATTTTCGGCTAGAGCGGCTTTTAAATTCGCTATTAAATCATGACATTTTATAAAGTATGTTGAATATCTAGAACTAGCCGCCAATCTTCCAATAGCTGTCGCTAAATGAGTCTTTCCAACACCACTATTACCTATAAATATTAAATTTTTATTGTTTTTCTATAAAATTTAAACTAGCTAAGTTCCTTATTTCTAATTCATTTATATCAGAATTGAATGAAAAAAATCAAAAATCGTCTAACGATCTATTATAAGGAAAAATTAGCTACTTTAATCATAGATTCTTTTTACATTTTGCTTTTTTTCACATCTACTTCATAATCTGTTAGTTTTAATAGAATATCTATTACCGACATTGTTCTATTTTTGAGTTAGTTCTATTATTTCATCTAGTCTGTAGTTGAATTGCTTTTAAATTAAGATATTCTAAATTCTCTTTTAATCTAGTATAATTAGATCTATTTGTTATCATTGAATCGTTCTCCTATCATCGCTAGATTTCTTTTTAGTTTGTTCTTTTAATCTTTTTCATCTATATCATTCCAAGTGTGTTTAACCAATTTCTCATAATGAGCTTCTTTATAATTTAATTTTTTTCTCACTTATTAAATGACTTACCACCAATTTCATGTTATCATATAGGTATAAATAATTATCTTCTACTTGTAGATTTAGTTTCTTACCTATATATTCAATTGGTACTGAATATTGATTGGACTTGTAAGAAATCATTGCTTGTTTATTTACTTTTACTTGTAGGGTTGTTATTTTATAGCGATTCCTTATTTTCTCATGTGGTAATGGTAGTAAGGAATCTTTTTTTCTTTTTGTAAACTGATTATTGGAATCTCTCTTGTTGTTTGATGAACTTGTAGGTTCCATCTCATCATTATTTTATTCACCAATTCTACTAATTCTGTATAATCTAACTTACCATTATAAGCGTATATTTCATCTAGTAATTTTACTATATTTTCTACTTTACCTTTTTGTTTGTGGTCTGTACGCTACACATGGTTTCAATTCAAATCCCATCTCCTTTTGCATATTCTTGAAACTTTATATTAATTACTCCAGATGTCTTAACAGTTCGCGCTTTATCCATTGTAGTTTTCATATTATCACATACAATTACTTTTTGGAACTCCTTCAATATATTCTAAACATTCAGTTATACATGAAATTAAGACATCTTGACTTCTTGAAAGTGTTACATGAAATATTTTTATATCTTGAGTATGATAAAACCATACAAAATACATTTAAAGATAATTTTTTTCTCCATATTTAGTTGTGAATTTCACATCTTCTTTCCAATCTATTTGGGCTTGTTCTCCAGGCATGGTTTCTACTCTGAGTATAGCTTTAGAATTCTTATGTGATTTGTTTTTAAAGTACTCATTGTATTTTTGAATTCTTTAATAAATAGGCTCTAAATGCGGAATAGCTGATATTTAATTCTGTTTGGTCTACCAAATATTGCCAAAGTATTCTTTTTGGATTTGAATATTTGTATAGATTCTTCTCCTGTAAATGTTAGAATAAAAAGTGTAAATAAATTTCAAGATAAAAAAATGTACAAAAAAAATATAATGTAGATATCTAAAAAAGGAGATATCTATGATATTAGAAATAAAAAAACACCAACTAAAAATTAAGTTGGATTCGTTAGAAGATTTAAAGGAGTACAAGAAATTTATGGACGATAATAATTTAAAAATAAATATAGCTGCCTTATCTAGAAAGTATAAAGTAGACAGAAGAACTATAAATAAATATCTTAACGGTTTCGAAAAAAAGAAGACGAAAAACAAAACATCAAAAACTAGACAAATATTATGACTTAATAAAAACCCTATTAAGTTCATCAACTCAAACTTTTAGTTATATAAGAGTATTAAGACAATACTTGGAAGATAACTATGAGATTAATATTCAATACTCAACTTTTTTTATAACTATATAAGAAACACACCGGAATTCTATGAATACTTTAAAAAAAGGGAAATGTCTGAATTCTGATACAAATAATACCATTATTAGATTTGAAACTCCACCAGGAGAGCAAATGCAAATTGATTGGAAAGAATCTATCCCATTTATATTATCAGATACAGGGGAAATAATAGAAATTAATATACTTGTTGGAGTGTTAGGATACTCAAGATATAAAATGTATAAAGTTTCACTTCTAAAAAAACAAGAACAGTATTAATGTCCTTATTAACAGAGATTTTTGAAAACATAAAAAGGAGTACCTAAAACAATTATCACAGATAATATGAAACCAGTAATGAATAAACCAAGAACTAGATATTTCAAGGGAGAAGTTAATAGTCAATTCGAGGAATTTTTCTAAAGATTTTTGGATTCAAAGTAATACCTTGTAAGGCTAAAAGCCCTCAAACAAAAAGGTAAAAGTAGAATCCCAAATGAAAATATTAGATGAAATACGAGCATATAGTGGAACATTAACACTTAGCGAATTGGTTCAATTAGTGGAAAGGATAAATACAAGAGAAAAATAATAAACTATCTCAAGCAATAGGGAAAATACCCATTTTTGAATTTGAAAAGAAAAAGATTCCTTATTATCATTACCACCTGAAAAAAATAAGGAATCAATACAGAATCAAAAACTAAAAACCTCAAAAGTGAATAGTGCCGGTATGATTACAGTAGATACTAAGCAATATTCAGTAGGTCGAAAATATATTGGACAAAAAAATTACAATATCAAGTTATTGATTCAAATATATACATATACTCTAACACAAAACTTATTGAAATGCACGAGATAAGTAATATAAAAATAAACTATAATCCTGAACATTATAAAGAAGGCTTAAAAAAATAAATTTTTCAAATAAAGAAGAAACAGAAATAGAGAAAATAGCCAAACAAAAATCTTAATAATATAGGAGGAGTATATATAAATGAAAGTAACTAGTACATATGAGAGAATAATAAGTAACCTAAATTTTTTTAAAGGGTAAAGAATCATTAGCTGTGCTTGATCAAACATTAGAACAGGTAAATAAAAATAATCTTACCTTTATAGACGGATTTCTATACTTTACACAAGCGCAGGTAGAAAAGAAAAAGCAAAATCTTATTCAACATTCTGTGAAAGTAGCAGGATTTCCTAGTGTAAAAAAACTTTATCGGAGTTTGACTTTTGACTTTCAAGAATCGATAAATAAACAACAAATATATGATTTCAATTCATTGAGATTCATAGATAAGAAAGAGAACATAGTATTCTATGGAAATAGCGGCGTTGGGAAAACACACTTAGCAATTTCTATAGGAGTAACCGCAGCTCAGAATAGGAAATCCACCTACTTTATTAAATGCGCACGTCTGATAGAAATATTAAAAAAAGCTCAGTTAGAAGGTAGATTAGAAGAAAGATTAAAGAAATTTTGTGGTTATAAATTATTAATAATAGATGAATTAGGATATCTTCCAATAACCAAAGAGGAATCTAAATTGTTCTTCCAATTAATAGATAGACGTTATGAAAAAAACATAGCACTATAATAACTACTAATATAAATTTTTTTCACAGTGGGATGATGTATTTGGCGATCCATTAATCGCTAGTGCAATAGTTGACAGATTATTACACCATTCTCATGTAGCTAAAATAACTGGAAATTCTTATAGACTAAAAGATTTTTTTCCAGAAGGCAGATGAATAAAATGTACATTTTTATTTTTGAATTTTTGACATATTTAGATTGACATTTACATCTCCTAATAATTTATCTAATAGATCAGTGTATTCATCAATTTTTTTGATGGCTTATTTCTTGTTTGTTTTGTTATTCCTTGGTAATAATGTCTTTTTTTATTGTTCGTCTATCTTTCTTTAAAAACTCTAGCTAATTCACTAAAGTTAGGTTTCAAGTTAAACACCTCCATTTGTTTTTCTTAGATTTTTCTAAATCTGATAGTTGAGTTATTTTTTTATATTTTTTTGTTTATTTTTTTAGGTTCAAGTACATATATTTCTCTTTCTTTTTATATGCACTATTATAACCTATTTGTACATTTTTTTATTTTTATCAAAACTGTACATTCTTATTTTTATCATTCTCAGCTTTATTAAAGCTTTTTTTAGATATCTAATAAACTTTTGCGGGGTGACTCGACAAAAATCGATTTCTCCGAAATCACGATTTTTGAGTCACTCCCATTGTGAAGTTTAAAATAAATGTAATTAATTTGCTTAAAACTTGATATATTATAGTTAAATTACGGGAAATTTTTCTTGTTTTTTTGTGGTATTATAAAGGATAGATTAAATTTAGAAAGAGGAGGAATTTCTGTGAATCTTGAATACCCATATAGTTATCAAAAATGTAGAAGATATGGCGAGTAAATATTTATCAGATGAGCAAATTGAAATTATAAGAAAAAGCTTATGAATTTGCAAAAATTGCTCACGAAGGACAATTTAGAAAATCAGGGGAACCATATATATTACACCCAGTTCAAGTTGCAGGAATTTTAACTGAACTTAAATTAGATTATGCAACAATTTGTGCTGGTTTTCTTCACGATGTTGTTGAAGATACTAAGTACACATTTGATGATATAAAAGAAGCATTTGGAGAAGATATAGCGGTAATAGTTGATGGTGTTACAAAATTAGAAAAAGTAAAATTCCGTTCTAAAAAACAATCACAAGCAGAAAATCATAGAAAACTTTTTGTTTCGATAGCAAAGGATTTACGAGTTATTTTTGTTAAACTTGCTGATAGGCTTCATAATATGAGAACTATGAAGTATATGAGAGAAGAGAAACAACGTGAGATTTCTAGTGAAACACTTGAAATTTATGCTCCTTTAGCACACAGATTAGGGATAAGTTCTGTTAAATGGGAATTAGAAGATACTTCACTTAGATATCTGCATCCATCTCAATATTTCTCAATTGTAGGGATGATGAAACAAAAGAGAAGTGCTAGAGAAGAGAGTATAAAAGATGCTTGTTCTAGTATTACATCAATTTTAGCTGATAATAATATAAAAGCACAGGTAACAGGTAGACCAAAACATATTTATAGTATTTATAAAAAGATGGTTAAACAAAAATAAAACGTTTCGATCAAATATATGATTTACTTGCAGTACGTGTTTTTAGTAGATAGTGTAGCAGATTGTTATGCTACTTTAGGTCTTGTTAATAATCTTTGGGTTCCAATTCCAGGACGAATAAAAGACTATATTGCAAATGCCGAAACCTAATATGTATCAATCATTGCATACAACAGTAATTGCTCCTGATGGTCAAACTTTAGAAGTTCAAATTAGAACTTATGAAATGCATGAAATTGCAGAAAAAAAGGGATTGCTGCTCACTGGGCATATAAAGAAGGTAAGAAAGTAATAAAAAAATAATAATTTTTATGAAAAAAATTAAATTGGTTCCAAAAAAATTGCAGAAAAATGATGAAACAGAAGCAACAGCAGAAAGCTTTTATGGAATCGTTGAAAGTAGATTTATTAAGTGATAAGATCTATGTATTCACACCAAATAGTGATATTATTGAATTACCAAAAGGTTCATGTATTGTAGACTTTGCTTATGCCATTCACTCAGAAGTCGGAAATAAAATGGTTGGGGCAACTGTAAATGACAAAATAGAACCCTTTGATTATGTGCTTTTCAACAGGTGAAATCTGCGATATTCGTACTAGTAAAAAAACTCAACAGGACCAAAACGTTCATGGTTAGAAATAGCAACATCTTCTCAAACTAAGTCTAAGATTAAAGCATTCTTTAAAAAAGCTGCTCGTGAAGAAAATTTAGTTAAAGGTGAAATTTTATTAAAAGATGAAATTAAAGCGAATAACTTTGATATTGATGAAGTTATGACAGAAGAGAATATCGCTGTTGCTTTTAAATAAATATAAATTTGCTAATCTTGAAGAAATGTATGTTGCTATTGGATATGGTGGTATCACAGCAAATAAAGTTTTTGCAAGATTAACAGAGAAAATAAGAAAAGAAAAGATGACTCAAGAGAAAATTGAGAAACTTTTCAATGCAGAAGAGACAAAGAAAATAGTAACCGAAACAGGTGTTTATGTAAAAGGAGTAGATAACATCCTTGTAAGATTATCAAAATGTTGTCAGCCTATACCAGGGGATGAGATTGTAGGATTTATTACTAAAGGACGTGGTGTCACAGTCCACAGAAGTAATTGCCCCAATTTAAGTGAAGAAGATAATGCAAGATTATTAGAAGTTGAGTGGGTAGAAAGTCTAAATGCGCGTAGATACAGCGTTACATTACAGTTACATGCCTTTGATAGAGATTTGCTTCTTCAAAATGTCCTTTTAACACTTAGTGAAAGTAGAGTAGAAATCAAAAAATTAAATTCTGAGTCTAAATCTGATAAAACTTGCGTGATTACTATAGGAATATATGTGAAAAATGTCAGTGAGTGTGACTTTATGATTAAAAAATTACGTCAAATTCCAGATATATATAGTGTAGAAAGAATAGTTAAATAGGTGGATATATGAAAATTATATTACAAAAGGTAAAGAAAGCTAGTGTAAGTGTAGATAATAAAATAGTGGGAAATATTAATAAAGGATACTGTCTTTTTAGTTGGAGTTCATAAAGAATCAACAGAAGAAGATGCTAGATATTTAGCAAAAAAATTGCCCAAGCTCGCTTATTCGAGGATGAAAATGACAAAAATAAATCTAAGCCTTAAAGATGTTGGAGGAAGCATTTTATCGGTCTCACAATTTACATTATATGCTGATACAAAAAAAGGGAATAGACCTAGTTTTACTAGTGCAGCAGGCGCAGAAAAAGCAAACGAATTATATGAAAAAAATTTAATGAATATCTGAAAGAAGAGGGTGTTACAGTAGAAACTGGTATATTCCAAAACTATGATGGAAGTAAATATTGTCAATGATGGACCAGTAACTATTGTTTATGAAAAAAATTAACAGCAGGAAATTAATATGAGAATAAAAAAAGAAAAAAATAAAAAAATGGAGTATTCTTGGTCATCTCTGCATTATTGCTAATTCTAGTAATAGCTGGATTAATTAATTTTATTGGTGAAAAAAATTAAATCCATCAGCTAATGCTCAAAATATCATTACTATCTCTAAAGAGATAGAGTTAAGAACTGGTCCAGATGATACTTATCCAACATTGAAAAAAGTAACAGCTGGTGATAATGTAGAAATGCTGAGTAAATCAGAAACTTGGTACGAAGTAAAAACTAATGATAGCTATGTTGGTTGGATACCAGGTTGGAGTATTTTAGGAACTGGACAGAAGAGTCCTGAAGATCAAAAATAAAGAAAAAAATTAAAATCTTATTCAATATTACTAAATCCGATTAACTCATATGAAGATAATTATGATTACAAAGGAACTTCATCGAAAACTTATAATTTAAGAGTTGCTAAGCAATTAAAAAGAAATATTAGAACGAGATGGTATAAAAAGTTCTTTTAACAAGAGACAATGATGATACTTATCCTTCAAAAAGAAGAGATTACAAAAATTGCTGCAGAAAATTCAGTAGAAATGTTGATGGACATAGATACTTTTAATGATAATAATAAAGATATATTTGGAGTAAAAAGTGTATTATGGTACTCACGATCATCTATTGTAGCAAGAAGTATTGAAAGAAATCTTACAGAACACTATATTTCTAAGATTTCTTCATCAGAAAAACAGGCTACTTTTTGCACAATTAAGTGACAAGCTTCCTCAAGTTAAACTGATTTCAGGTAATATTGGAAATAAAATAGATGTAGATTTATTAAATAATGAAATAGCAAATAAACAGTTTATTGAATCATTAAGAGATGGTGTTGAGGGCTATTTATATTATTTAATTAATATCGACAATTATAATGCAAAAAAAGAAAAAGAACAATTACTTAACTTACCTCAAAAAGGTCTTGCTGTTCCTATGTATTATATGAAGCAAGATGCCTATAAAAATATTGCATATGGATTAGATAGTAAGCAAACAATTGAAGATAATGGAGATGCTATTATATCGTTAGCAATGATTGCTAAGTATGTAGGTAAAGATGAGGCCACTGTAGAAAATCTTGCTTCATGGGCTGGGAATAAGTACTACATAAAAAATCAAGGAACACAACCTACAATTATTACTGCATTCGCAGAAAAATACAATCTTAAAGTAGAGAGAATCGAAACTGATAAGCTAGTAGAAAACTTGGAAAATGCCTTGAAAGATAATAAACCTATATTAGTAAGGTTAAAAATCTGGGGTATTTGGTAATAGAGTAACTTATAAAGTAATTCGTGGTTATGAAGACGATAAATTCTATATAAACGATCCAAATGATGACGATGTTAAACTTACGAGTTACAATGGCTTCACAGAAAAATGATATTAAAAAAATAACTTAGCTCAAGCATGGGTATTTAGTAAATAGAAAAAGATAAAATGAGAAACTTAACAAAAATCAATTATTTAAGTAACGGTTTTGTTAGGTTTCTTTATTTGGTTGTTAATATATCCAGGGAATGGGAAAAAAATGGTTGTACAAAGACTTTCTAATTAAGTTGTATATTTTAAAAATCTCTCTACTAGTAGTTATGAACTTAAATGATTATTTAAAAAGATGAATATGGGGGTTATATTTTTCAAAAAAATATACTAACCATCAAATAGATATATTGATAAATTTATATTTTTTTAATGAAATATAAAGATAGGTAATTTTATTGTAATTTTAAAGAAAAAGCGTATTATATTTTTCTACTTATTTACAAAGTGAAAAAGATGATATTATGATATTAAAGATAAAAAAAGGTGGGGGTATATATGGAGGTTAACTATGAATAAATATTTTTAAAAATAATGTTGATGTTAAGTTTAATAATTGTTTTAGTTTTTCTTTATTTTTTTAGAGACTTAAAAGAGTTAATTGCATTTTTATAAGTTTGATATAAATGCTCCGGATTTAACGGCTGATGGGCGAATGTTAAGGAATAAATTTTATGCTTCTTATTACGATCCAGCAATATTATATAGTTCATTAATAAAATACATTTTACTTATTCTACCAATGATAATTTCTATTTCATTATATTTTTTTATTCTAAGATAAAAAAATAAATGTTTAAAACATTTAATAGGAAAAAAATAAGAATATAGGTAGAGAAATCTTTTTACTTAAAAATTAAATTGTCTATTTTTACCTGTTATATATATTAATATAGTTATAGGCGGCTATACTATAGTTAGTTTTATTCTTACTGGCTTTTAAAAATAAGGCAGGGTGCTAATTTCAACAATATTTTTTTGGAAACAAACATATTCAGTTTTATTAATGGCTCTTTTCCCAAAAATATTTAGTACTTTATATTATAGGAATATCTACTTTTTATTTTTTTCTTAACAATGCTATTGCTTACTATTACTGATTATGGTTATAATTATATTCATGTTATTTTAGGTTATATCTTACTAACATATGTGGTAAATGATTTCTTTTATAATGTATATATCTCAAAAATTTGAGTCCTTTAGGTTCGTTATTCTGGCTTGGAGGTAGAGCAAGAAATGTAACAACATTTATTTCGTATATATATATGATACTAATATACTTAAGTCTTAGATTTACTAAAAGAAAAGAGTTTTTAATTATGAAAAAAAGAGAACATTTATGGATATATTTTTTGCATTAGCGATATATTTGAGATTAATCTTAGAAAAAAAGAATGCTTTGAAAAGTAATTTTTAGTGAATTTATTCGAGGTAATCTTCATAATATTTATGGGGAAGATAGAGACTTATTAGTATATCATGTTATACTGCTTATCTGTTTGTATGTAGCATTTTACACTGTTAGTATAAGAATGATTTCATTAGAGATAGATAATTTTAGGAATATTGTTTGCTTTTAAAAGTAAAGGTATTTTTTTCAATTATATAAGAGAACAATATGTTTCTTCAGTAAAAAAATTTATCTTTGATTCTTGTGCTATGATGATAGTAATAAGTATAGGTTATATGTTTATTGAAAATGATTATATTTTTTTACGAATTACACGTCAGGTTTGATAGATTTAATAAAATTACCTATTATCATGTTATTAGTTACTTTAATATGTGTAGTTTTTTTAAGTTTAATAAAGTTATGATGTTTTTGTATATTCTATTTTTTTCTATTTTTAATATATATAGTTTTTTTGTAAATAGTTTATCTCTAACTATTGTTATTATTTATAGCGGTGCTATTGCCTTAATTGTATTAGCGGTTATAGTGATTATTTTTTTAATTCGTGGGAGGTATAAGTATGTTAGAAATTATAAATGGCACAAAAAAATATGGAACGAAGGTAATTTTTTTGAGAATTTAAATTTAAAAATTCTTACCTGGGAAAAATATATGGTCTTGTTGGAGAAAATGGAAGTGGAAAAAAACAGTAATAATGAAATGTTTATGTGGATATACGTCACTAACGAGTGGTGGTGTATATCAAAATAAAAAGAAACTAAGAAACAAAGACAATTTTATAGAGAGTGCAGGAATCATTATAGAGAATCCAAAGTTTATGGAAGATTTTACACTTATGGAAAATCTTGAGATTATAAAAAGTTATTCAGATAATAAAAAAACAAATTGATATAGAATATTGGTTAAATTTTTTTATGATTTATATAAGTACAAAGATAAAAAAAGTACAGAAAAACTCTCTTTAGGAACAAAACAAAAATTATATCTAATACAAGCTTTTATGTCAAATCCAAAACAATTTAATTTTTAGATGAATGTTTTTAATGGATTGGACGAAAAAAATGGCGATTAAAAACAAGAGAATTTCTAAAAAGTTATATAAAAGATGATAGAATAATAATATTGACTTCACATATAAAAATCTGATATTGAAGAGTTATGTGATGAAGTGATAAGACTCAATTAGTAAATTATTTAAACTAAGTGGTTATTGGAATAAATAGAAGGGAAATCCAAAAAAATCGAGAATTTGATTTTTTTGGATTTCTTTTTGTTGTATAGTAAATCAGTGGCATGGAAAAAAATTCAAATTATCTATTGACTTAAAGATTAAAATGCAATATAATAGTTAATATTATTAACTAATTAGTTAACTTTATTAACTAATTTAGATTGTTTAAAGAAATTTTTTTATAAGAAATGGAGGTAACAATGTGGATAATCAGAAAATAACTTATATAGATATCATAAATAAGTTGGAAGAACTAAGGTTGGTAATGAAAAGAGTACATAAAAAGAAGAGATGTACCTTATAAGAAACCTGGTTTTCAGGCGATGATGCTTATATCAGAAAAAGGAAAAAGTTACTATGCAAGAACTAGGAGAGGAGTTAAGTGTCACAAAACCTAGAGTAACAGCATTAGTAACAGAGCTTGTTGAAAATGACTTTATCGAACAAACAGGTGATAAAGTTGATAAACGTAAAAAAATACTTAACATTAGCACCCAAGGGAATTAAGTATATTGAAAAAAACACTGTAAAAGAGTATGAAGAGTGGGTGGAAAAACTTTGGATTAAGCTCGAGGATAAAGAAAGAGAAGCTTTTGATATAACATTAACGAAGATGAATCAAATTTTGAAGGAAGAAGTAGAAAATAAGGAGGAAAACAATGAAACTGATTAAATATTTAAAAGGTTTCTTGGTACCGATGATATTCTTAGTTGCGATATTAGGCGTTCGTGTTGTCGCCGAGCTTGCGTTACCAACATATACTAGTAATATTGTCGATAAAGGTATACAACAAAGTGGTATTCAAGATGCTGTTCCTGAGAAAATTAGTCAAAAATCGTTTAGTGAATTACAATTATTTATGACCGATGATGAAATAAAGAAAGTCACATCTAAATACACTAAAGATGGTGATGTTTATAAACTTGATAGCATTAATGAGCAAGAACGTAGCGAATTAAATGATATATTAAAAAAATACTATGACTGTAGTATCTGGAGCAAAATCTGAAAACTTAGATCTAGATAAGGTTGCAGAAGGTGTCAAACTAGGACTAGTCAAGAAAGATAGTTTAATTGAACAAAAGAATAAATCAATTAGTGACTTAGGAAGTTCGGCTGATATGATTACAAAACATAGCGGTATTCGCTATGTAAAAAGAAGAATATAGAAATAATGTAGGAATTGATACTAATGAGATTAGAAAAAAATTATCTAAAAGAAGTTGGAATCATGATGATAATCGTAACATTTATTTCAGGTATTGGTAGTATTATTTCGAATTTTTATTGCTAGTAGAATTTCTTCGAAAAATAGCTTATAACTTACGAGAAAAAAACTATATAACAAAAGTACTATCATTTTCTAAACAAGATATTGATAAATTTTCTACAGCTTCATTAATAACAAGAAGTACAAACGATATTCAACAAATTCAGAATGCTTTAAATATGATGTTATTTATTGCAATTTATGCACTGATGATGGCAGTATACGGAGTTTATAAAGTTACACAAACCGATACTGGAATGACTTGGATAATTGCATTAGGTGTAGGTATTTTAGGGTTAACATTAGGTATAATTTCATTCTTAGTAATGCCGAAGTTTAAAATTATGCAAAAGCTAATTGATAGAGTAAACCTAGTAACCCGTGAAGCATTAACTGGTATTTCTGTAATCCGTGTTTTCGGTCGTGAAAAATATGAAGAAGAAAGATTCGATAAAGAAAATACAGTTTTAAAAAATGAACAACTTTTCATCAATAGAACTTTATCAGCACTTATGCCGATGATTATGTTAATTATGAATGGTATTGCATTATTAATAATCTGGGTTGGTGGGAAAAAAATATAGATGCTGGTAGTATTCAAGTTGGTGATATGATGGCATTTATAACTTATACAATGCAGATAGTAATGTCATTCTTATTCTTTACATTCTTAATGATGCAATTACCACGTGCAGAAGTTGCGGCAGGACGTATTAATGAAGTACTGGCTACCGAGGTAACTGTGGTAGATAGTGTGAATGTTGATGATAGTAAACTTCAAGATGTAGTAGGTAATCTTAAATTTGATAATGTTAGCTTTACGTTTGATGGAGCTGATAGTCCGGTGCTTAGTAATATTAGTTTTGAAGCGGAAGCTGGAAAAACTACTGCAATTATAGGAAGTACGGGTAGCGGTAAATCTACGTTGCTTCACTTAATTCCAAGATATTTCGATGCTAGTGAAGGTGAAATTTCAATAGATGGAGTTAATATTCGAGATATAAGTTTAAGTAAACTTAGAGATATTTTTAGGGTTTGTTCCTCAAAAAGGGGTTTTATTCAGCGGTAATATTGAATCAAATATCAAATTCTCTGATGAAAATATTACTGATGAACAGATGAAAAAGCTGCTGAGATTGCTCAAGCAATAGAGTTTATTAATGAAAAAGAAGATAAGTTTAAAAGTGAGATTTCACAAGGTGGATCTAACGTTTCAGGAGGACAAAAACAACGTCTTTCAATCGCTCGTGCCTTAGCGAAAAATCCTAAGATACTTCTTTTTGATGATAGTTTTTTTCGGCATTAGATTACAAAACAGATGTAAAATTAAGAAAAAAACTTTAAGAGAAGAAATGTCAGGCGTAACTACTATCATAGTTGCACAACGTATTGCAACAATTTTAAATGCTGATAAGATTATCGTAATGAATGAAGGTAAGGTAGTAGGAGTTGGAAAACACCAAGAACTTCTAGAAACTTGTTCAACATATTTAGAAATTGCAGAAAGCCAACTTAGTGATGAAGAATTAAAAAAAGGAGGTAAACATCATGGCTAGAGATCAAAAAATAGAAAAAGCTAATAATTTTTTTCCGAAACGTTAAAAAAAGAATTATCAAATTGATGTTTACACAGTATAAAGTTTCAAGTATTTTGATAGTATTCTTTGCATTAGCAAGTACAGTATTCGGTATAGTAGGTCCTAAAATTATGGGTCAGGCAACTACAGAATTATTCGAAGGATTGGTTGCTAAAATTAGTAATGAAGGTAGTATAAATTTTTGAAAAAAATAGCGGGAATTTTTACTAACAGTATTAGGTTTATATATACTGTCATCACTGTTTATGTTTATTCAAGGATGGTTAATGAGTAATATTTCTCAAAAAAATGACATATGATATTCGTAAAGAAATTAGTAAAAAAATAAATACATTACCTGTTGGATATTTTGAACAACGTACAGTCGGTGAAACTCTATCTCGAGTAACTAATGATGTAGATACATTAGGACAATCATTAAATCAAAGTTTCACTCAGATGATTTCTAATACTGCAATGGTACTTGGGGTGTTGATAATGATGTTTACAATTAGTCCTGTCATGACACTAATAGCGTTAGCTTTAATTCCTGTTTCAGGAATACTACTAGGTGCTATAACAAAATGGAGTCAAAAATATTTCAGAAGCCAACAAAAAATGCTTTCAGATGTAAATGGGCAGGTCGAAGAGAGTTTCTCAGGTCAAAATATTATTGCAGCATTTAACTACAAAGAAAAAAGTGTTAAAGAATTCAATGATAAAAATAACCAATTATATACATCATCATGGAAAGCGAACTTCTTCTCAGGACTAATGTTCCCTGTGATTAACTTTGTAGGAAACCTTGGTTATGTAGGTATTGTATTCTCAGGTGGATTATTAGTTTCTAAAGGAACTATTGGTGTAGGGGATATACAAGCATTTATTCAATATATAAGAAACTTTACTCAACCAATAGGTCAAATAGCTCAGTCTACGTCAGAAATTCAAAAAATGGTTGCTGCTGGTGAAAGAGTATTTGAGTTCTTAGATGCTAAAGACGAACAAGATGCAGAAGTACTAGAAACAGTTACAAGTAAAGAAGGTAATGTAGTATTCGATAAAGTAAAAATTTGGATATGTAGAAGATCAAATAATTATTAAAAAAACTTTACTAGTGATGTTAAAAAAAGGAGATGGTTGCTATCGTTGGTCCTACAGGTGCAGGTAAAACAACGATGATTAAACTTCTTATGAGATTTTATGATATCAATGGAGGAAATATCTATATTGATGGAAAAGATATTTCTAAACTTGATAGATCCGAATTGCGTTCTTATTTCACAATGGTACTACAAGACACATGGTTATTTAAAGGTACAATAATGGAGAATCTTCGTTATGGTCGTTTAGATGCCACAGATGAAGAAGTAATAGAAGCGGCTAAAGCAGCTCACATTCACCACTTTATTAAAACATTACCGGGTGGCTATAACATGGAACTAAATGAAGATGCTTCAAATATTTCACAAGGTCAAAAGCAACTTTTAACTATTGCTCGTGCAATACTTGCTGATAAACCTATATTAATTCTTGATGAAGCAACTTCGAGTGTAGATACACGTACAGAAGTATTAATTCAAAAAGCTATGAATAAGCTTATGGAAGGACGTACTACATTCGTTATCGCTCACCGTTTATCGACAATCAGAAATGCAGATAAAATATTAGTATTAAAAAGATGGAGATATTATTGAACAAGGTAACCATGATGAATTATTGAAACAAAAAGGTTTCTACTCAGAATTATATCAAAGTCAATTTGCAGAATAAAGCTAAAAAGGCATTTAGAGATTTATCTCTAGATGTCTTTAATTTTATTTCTTTGACAATATCAAGTGTATAAAGTATAATTATCTCATATTCGAGATAATTATGGTGTTAATATGTGTAAATGGAATAGGAGAATTCTTATGAATAATGAGTTTAAAGTTGTTATTGGAATTATGAGAGCAAGTAATTTATTAATAGATGATTTAAAGAAAACTTTAAAGAATTATCCAGTTAATGTGACTGAATTTGCTGTTATGGAATTTTTATATAGTAAAGGCGAGAAGAGTATTCAAGAAATACGTGATAGAATATTGCTTGCTAGTGGAAGCGCTACATACGTAGTCGATAACCTTGAGAAAAAAAGGATATGTTAATAGAAAAAAATTAGTCAAAAAGGATAAAAAGAGTAACTTACATAAAGTTAACAGAAGTGGGAAAAAAATTAATGGACGATATTTTTCCCTATACATAAAAATAAATACAAAAAAATGATTTTTCGATGATTTAACTAAAGAGGAATTAGTTACATTGAAAGAAATACTAAAGAAAAATTAATTAAAGATTATTTTCTTTTTTTGAAATAATATCTTGAAATTGAGATAATTTAGGAGGATAAAAAAATGATAGAGTTAGGAATTAGTACATTTGGTGAAACAACTAAAATAGAAGGAACTGGTATAATACCAACACATGATGAGCGTATTAGAAATATGATAGAAGAGATGAAGCTTGCAGATGAAGTTGGATTAGATCTTTATGCTATAGGAGAACATCACAGAGAAGATTTTGCTGTTTCAGCACCTGAGATATTGTTAGCAGCAGGAGCTGCTGTCACAAAGAATATAAGATTGAGTTCTGCGGTGACGGTACTATCGTCTGCAGATCCAATAAGGGTTTATCAACAATATGCAACTATCGATGCTATTTCTAATGGAAGAGCAGAGGTTATGGTTGGGCGAGGTTCTTTTACAGAATCATTCCCGTTGTTCGGTTACGATTTGGCAGATTACGAAGAATTGTTTGATGAAAAATTAGCAATGTTGGATAAAATAAAAGCTAATGAAAAGTTAACATGGGAAGGAAAACATACACAAAAGGTAGAAAATAAGGGGGTATATCCGAGAAGTGTTCAAAAAGACTTTCCAATCTGGGTAGCAACAGGTGGGAATACAGAATCTACTATTAAAATAGCACAAAAAGGATTGCCAATAGCATACGCAATAATTGGAGGACAATATAAAGCTTTCAAAGGTTTAATTGATTATTATAGAGCTATAGGACGTAATGCAGGTCATAGTGAAGATAAATTAAAAGTTGCCTCTCATTCTTGGGGATTCATAGCTAAAACTGATGAAGAAGCTATTAAAAAATATTTCCATCCAACAAAACAAGTAGTAGATGCAATCTCAAAAGACAGACCATTTTGGAGACCTCTGACTTTTGAACAATATTTAAATAGCGTAGGGCGAGATGGTTCTATGTTGGTAGGAAGTCCTGAAACTGTAGCGAGTAAACTTATAGATATGATAGAAACATTAGGATTAGATAGATTCATGTTACATCTTCCACTAGGTTCTATGCCACATGAAGATATAATGAAAGCTATAAGGTTATTTGGTGAAGAAGTGGCTCCACGAGTTCGAGAATATTTTAAATCTAAAAAAATAAAATTTAAATTTATAAATCAAATAAATATATTTTTTTCTAAATAATTGATCTCTATGTTATAATGAGTAGATAATAAACATATGGAGTGAAATGATGATACTAGATAACTATAAATATTTATTATTTGATTTAGATGATACTTTATTAGATTTTTGGTAAAGCACAAGTTTTAGCTTTTTAAAAAAAATTATTAGAAGATGAAAATATTGAGTATAGCGATGAGTTGTTTTGAACAATATGAAACGATAAATAAATCTCTATGGAGAAGTTTTGAACGTGGAGAAATATCGAATAAAGTAGTTACAAGTGAGAGATTTATAAGATTTTTTTACATTATTTAATATGAAAGTTGATGGTAGTGAGGTAGATAATAGGTATAGAAGTTATCTAGCTGAAGGAAATCAGCTTTTTGAGGGCATTGTAGAAATGTTAGAAAAAAATTAAGTTTAACTCATAAATTATATATAGCATCGAATGGAATTGGAGTTACTCAACATACTAGACTAAAAAAATAATAATCTTAATAAGTATTTTGAGAAGATTTTTTTATTTCCGAGGAAATAGGAAGTAAGAAGCCTGATAGCGAGTTTTTTTGATATTATTTTTTTAAAGAAATCGGTGTTGAAAAATAAGTCTGAAGTTTTAATGATAGGTGATACTCTAACTTCAGATATATTAGGTGCTAACAATGCTGGAATTGATAGTTGCTTAGTAGATATTCATCATAATAAAAAAATTCTGAAATAATACCTACATATAAAATAAATAAAACAGTAGATTTGTTAAATATGAAAAATATGACTCTAAAATCATGATTCAATTAGAATTATTGTTTTTAGAGTCATTTTTAATTAATGTAAAAGTATGATCGTTATATTTAATATTTTTCTAATGCGATAAAGCAATGTTCAATGTCATATTCTTCTTTAAGAAGTATTTTGACATTTTCTACAATCTTATAATCATTAGAAGTGTTATATTCTTTTTAAAAGAATGTGCATAGCTGCGTTAGTTTCATTTGTATCAGTATGCCAGATATGAAATTCATGAATATCATCTATACCATCAATCTCTTTTATTTTATTGTAGATTTCCTTGGTATCTAGAGTTGTAGCTTCCATTAAAAATTACAAATGAAGATTTAGTAATTTTATAACCACCTTTGAAAAGAATTATACTAATGATAATACTCATAATAACATCGACGATTTGATAGTTTGTAAAGTAGATAATTGTTGATGAAATTATGATTCCTATTGAGCTGATTAAGTCACCAAGGAAATGCCAAAGAGCACTTTGAATATTTAAGTTATCCTCTTCTTTTAAACTCTTTGTTAAAAATTATAGTTACTACAATATTGAAGATTAATCCGATTGTAGAAATTATAAACATCGATTTGAAATCAATATCTTTTTGGATTGAAGAATCTCATAAATCCTTCAAAAATCAAGTAAATTGAAATACCAACTAACATAAGACCGTTAAGAAAAAGCAGCTAATACTTCTAATCTAACAAAAACCGAAAAGTATATTTTTTTATTAGGTTTTTTTAGAACTAAATATTAATGCTATTAGACTAAATCCTAATGCAATAACATCAGAAAACATGTGGAAAAGAATCACCTAGTAGTGCTAATGAATTAGAAAGCAGCCCTCCAATGTATTCTAATAATGCAAAGCTTATTGTTAAAATTAATGTTATGTATAATATGAATATGCTTGAATTTTTATAATGTTTTTTTATGATGAAAAATTTGTTTGTATCATTTTGTCCTCCTTATATTTGTAATATCCTTATTATAATGTGATAAAAAAATATTGCAAAAGATACTGCATTGATAACAATTATTAGTACTTTTTATCACCGGGTTCTATTGATTTTTTTATATTAGTTTGATAAAATTAAGAAGAATTTAAAAGGATAAAGGTGGAGAAAATTATGCGTATTTTATGTATTGGGGATAGTAATACTTGGGGATATGTTCCAGGAGAAGATGGTGTTAGAACAGATAAACGTTGGTACTAAATTATTAGCAGAGTTGCGTACTAATGATACAATTATTGAGGAAGCACTTTGTGGGAGAACAGTAACTGCAAAAAGATACAATAGTTCCTGTAAGATGTGGTATTGATACATTACCAGTTTTAATGCTTAGCCACGTACCTGTTGATTTAGTAATAATTATGTTAGGGAACCAATGACCTTAAAAAAAGCAATTTAATCCAAGTGCAAAAACACATTTCTAGCGGAATTGAAGAATACATTAAATATATTAGAAATCCTCATTTAATGCCTACTTATAAAATTCCTAAGATTCTAGTTGTTTCACCAGTTCCACTTCGTGATGAAATAGTAGAAAGACAAAGTCTATTTGGTAATTTTGATGAAAATAGTTTAAAAACAATCGAAATTCTTAGCTCAAACATTTAAAGAAGTTAGCGATAAATATGAAGTTGACTTTTTAAATGCTGGGCGTGTGGCAGAAACTTCATTAATTGACTGCATTCACTTAGATGACAAAAATCATGAAAAATTAGCGAAGTATATTGCAAGTAAAGTATCAGAAATATTAGATTACGAAGAAGCAAGATAAATAAAAAGGTAGTAAACTTTCTAACTTAGAGAGTTTACTGCCTTTCTATTTTTATAATGTTTAAAAGATTGATAACTTATAGCATAACATATAATACACAGTGGAATATATTTCCAGTCGTATTCTAAAATGAAAAAAATAAGTTGATAAATACTAACTCTAGTATTGTAAAATATATGCCAATTATATAGGTATTGCCTGACTGTTTGGTTAAAGTTCTATCGATTGTTTTAAAAAAATTTTTATAATAGATAATTAGTAAAATGATAAAAAAATAATACAAATTAACCAATATCTACCGGTGGGAATGTTAAGTTTTTAAAATCACTTAATGCCAAAGAAAAAAACAATAAAGTTAGTCATAATAAATAAATGACTAGTTAAGTGATAAAAATTAATGTCTCTAACGTGGATACTCCTAGATATAAAACTAGGAAAAAGTTGACTTATCGTAAAAAGTAAGAAGTATAAACCAAAAATAATAATCAATGAATATTAAGCCTAATAGTAGAGTTAATGTCCGTACCTGTGAGATGTAACAAAATGGCTCAGTAAGTTTTTTTATCATAAGATTCTTTTTGTCAGTTAGAACGTACTCAGTTATGTGTTGAACACTCAAGGTTACTGCTAATAGAACTAATGTAGCTAATATTCTTTTGATATCTAATGGATTTCTTATAAGTAAATTTAGAATAATAATTATTTGTAATGTTAAAAAAAGAAATAATTTAGAAAACTACCTTTTCCATATCTGTTTAAATGAACTACTTCTAACAACCAGCTATTAAAAATAATAAATAGTAATATGAAATGAAAAAAACTAAATATTGATTTTTTTCAAGAAATAGATAATTTATCGAGAATTTACTTATTAATAAAGATAATAAAACTGTATAAAAAAAGTTACTAGTATATTTTTCTCTTTTTAAAAAGTATAGTTTATCACATTATTTCCTCCGTATTATTATTATTTTTCTAATTTAATTTGCTTTTTTAAAATATTTAAGTTATCCGCAGTAAGATACTAGGAGGGATAACTTCAACCTTCTAAATAAAATGATAGAAGTTACAATGATATTTTTATCAAAAATATTTTAATATCAATTAAATGAAGGCAGATAGTATAACTTGAATGGAAGTGACTGAAAAAAATGTGATTTTAGAGAACTCAATTTTGTCCAATAACTTTAATAAGGTTAATTAAATATATAAATAGCTTTTATAAAATGAATTTAAATATTAATAAATCACTGCGTCTATGAGTTTTTCATATAAATTTTAAAAAAATCTAGGATTTTTTTGTTAGTTTCTTTTATTAGAGTTGAAAAAAATAATAAAATTCTTCGTAAGATTTAACAAAAATCATTGAAAAATATGTTATAATAAAGAGTATCTGATTAAAAATACTAGATTATGCTAGAAAGGAATTTAACATGACAGAAGAAATTAAAGTAGATGTGCAAGATTTAAATGATCAAATGCTTGTTCGTCGTGAAAAAATGGAAGCTATGAGAGAAAGTGGTTTAGATCCATTTGGAACTAAATTTGAAAGAACTCACCTTTCAAATGAAATCGTAGCGGAATATGATAAATATAGTAAAGAAGAATTAGAAGAAAAAAATATCTCTGTAACTATTGCAGGACGTATTATGACAAAACGTGGTAAAGGTAAAGCAGGATTTGCTCACGTTCAAGACCTAGGTGGTCAGGTTCAAATTTATGTTCGTCAAGATAGAGTAGGAGATTCTTATGAGTACTTCAAGACTCTTGACCTTGGGGATATCGTAGGTGTAACAGGAGTATTATTCAAAACTAACGTAGGTGAATTATCTGTTAAAGCTGATAAATTTGAAATTTTAACAAAAGCACTACGTCCACTACCAGATAAATTCCACGGACTTAAAGATGTTGAAGAACGTTATAGAAGAAGATATGTTGACTTAATCATGAATGAAGAAAGTAAAGAAACATTTATTTTACGTTCAAAAATTATTCAAATTATGCGTAGCTACTTAAATGAACGTGGATATCTAGAAGTTGAAACTCCAATGATGCACTCTGTTGCTGGTGGAGCTGCAGCTCGTCCATTTGTAACTCACCACAATGCACTTGATATGCAATTATTTATGCGTATCGCTCTTGAATTACCATTAAAACGTTTAATCGTTGGTGGTTTAGAAAAAGTATATGAGATTGGTCGTGCATTCCGTAACGAAGGGGTATCTACAAGACATAATCCTGAATTCACTATGATCGAGTTATATGAAGCATATGCTGATTATAACGATATTATGGACTTAACTGAATCTATGATTGCATATATTTGTAATGAAATTCACGGGACTACTAAAGTTATATACGGTGAAGATGAAATTGATCTAACTCCAAGATGGCGTCGTGTTCATATGGTAGATGCTATTAAAGAAGTTACTGGTGTTGATTTCTGGAAAGAAATGACTGATGAACAAGCTCACGCATTAGCTAAAGAACATAATGTTCCAGTAAGAAAAGATATGAAAGTTGGTCACATTATTAATGAATTCTTCGAAACATTTGTAGAAGAAACATTAGTTCAACCAACATTCGTGTACGGTCATCCTGTTGAAGTATCTCCATTAGCTAAAACTAATGCTGAAGATACAAGATTCACTGATCGTTTTGAGTTGTTTATCGTTAGACGTGAACATGCAAACGCATTTAGTGAGTTAAACGATCCAATCGATCAAAAAGAAAGATTTTTAGCTCAAATGGATGAAAAAGATGCTGGTAACGAAGAAGTTTATGAAATGGACGAAGACTTTGTAGAAGCATTAGAATACGGTATGCCTCCAACAGGTGGTTTAGGAATCGGAATTGATAGATTAGTTATGTTATTAACTAACTCAGCTTCAATTCGTGACGTTCTGTTATTCCCATACATGAAACATAAATAAGAAAATGTTGATGTATCAAAGTTTGTAGAGGATGCCTGATATAAAGGGCAAGCATATAATACAACAAAATTATAAATTAAAACTCCCTAAAAATTAGGAAGCTTTAATAGAAAATTAAAGGGAGCTTAGACTCCCTTTTATCATATAAAAAAAGATATATAAGGAGTATCCAATGGCAAGCTTTTTTTGAAAGATTAAAAGAAAAAAATTTTCTGCTAAAGAAGAATTAAACGAGACGCTGATTTCACTAGATGAATATGAAGAATTCGTCGAAAGTCAGTTTGTAACCGAAAAAAATTTAAGAAAGGACTTAAAAATCACGAGATAATTTCACTAATGCACTTAATAACTTAATTAGTTCATATAGAAATAAATGAAGAATTTTTTGAAGATTTAGAAGAATTACTTATTCAATCGGATGTAAGTTATAATACTGTACTAGAATTAGTTGATTACTTAAAAGTGGAATCACAAAGACAAAATTTAAAAGAACCAAGCGAACTTCAAAGTATGATTATCGAAAAATTAGTAGATGTATACATGGAAGGAACAGTAAAATCAGAGCTTAACTACGCTTCTGAAAAAGAACTTTCAGTATTCTTATTTGTAGGGGTTAATGGTGTTGGTAAGACGACTTCTATTGGTAAACTAGCTCATAATCTTAAAAAAGAAGGGAAAAAAGTTCTTATAGCTGCTGGAGATACATTTAGAGCAGGTGCAATTGATCAACTTGATGTATGGGCTAAACGTAGTGGTGCTGATATTGTGAAATCACATGAAGGTGCTGATTCAGCAGCAATAATCTTTGATGCAATTCAATCTGCCAAAGCAAAAGGTTATGATGTACTACTATGTGACACAGCAGGTCGTCTACAAAATAAAGATCACCTAATGAAAGAACTTGAAAAAATTGTACGTGTAATTAAGAAGGAAGTTCCAGAAGGTCCTCATGAAGTGTTATTAACAATTGATGCAACAACAGGTCAAAATGGTATCTTACAGGCCAAAACATTTAAAGAGGTTAGTGATGTAACAGGTGTTATCCTTACTAAACTTGATGGAACTGCTAAAGGTGGTATTGTTATAGCCATTAAGAAAGAATTAGGGATTCCAGTTAAACTTGTTGGATTAGGAGAAAATATTGATGATTTAGAAGTATTTGATCCTGAACAATATATTTATGGATTATTCTATCAAGAAAAATACAGAGAAAGACGATAATCAATCTGAAGAATAAATTTTTAAAATTAAATAACAAAAAAACTAATGGATTTTTGAATTTAAATTCGTTAGTTTTTTTACTAGATTCACATAAAATAAATAATGAGTAAGTTGTTAAATTTTACAGGAATATTTTTAATATTGAATTTCAAATAATTTTCCAAAAATTAATTGAAAAAAATATGTAAGAAAAGTATATAATAGATATATTAAGAAGGCAATAATATATGGAGGATTAAAATGGGATTTTTTTATCTAAATTATTCGGAAAAACAAGAAGAACAAGTACATGAGTTAGTATTAAACTCATACATGAAAGGTAAAGTAGTAGATATTACTGAAGTACCAGATCCAGTATTTGCTCAAAAAATGATGGGAGATGGATTTGCGATTATTCCTGAAGAAGGAAAATTAATTTCACCAGTTGCTGGAGAAATTATCCAAGTATTCCCAACTAAAACACGCTTTTGGTATTAAATCAGGAGATATAGAACTTCTTATTCACGTTGGATTAGAAACAGTTGCTATGAAAGGTGAAGGTTTTGAAGTAGCTGTATCTGCTGGAGATAGAGTTGAAGTAGGTCAAACTTTATTAACTTATGATTTAGAATTAGTAAAAGAAAAAGCTAAGGATATTATTACTCCTTGTGTAATTACTAACATGGATGCAGTAACAAACATTGAAGTATTAAAATTAAATGAATCTGTTGATTTCTCACAAGAAGTAGCAAAATTAAAAACTTAAATAGACCTAGGTCTATTTAAGTTTTAATATTAATGGCGAATTTATGAATGATAAGAAATTTTGGAAGATAATTTATCTGTATATAACGAAATATAATTATAGTATATTATATTATCGTCCAGAAAAAAAGACGTTTGGCTTATTAATGAAGACAATGAATTAATAAGGTTTATATACGGAGATAGTTTTTAAATCAACAGAAATTGACAGTATTGTTTCTAATGTAATTAGGAATGAAGTTAGACTAAAAAAATGTTTAAGCTGAGTAGCTTAAAAATGAAAATCCTATATGTTTCTCCAGAATTTGATGAAATTTTAGATGATTATAAAAAAAATATAGAATTTCTAATAGTTTAATAATAGAGAGAATACTATATAATCAAAAATAGTAAATTATTTTTTTAAGGGAAAAAGATGAACAATTTATAGAAGGAACACCTGATACATTACGCTATAAAAAAATAGAGTAGTAGAGTTATACAAAAGACAAACACTTGATAAAAAAATTTATTTAATATAAAATATAATGGATTATCGATTTTTTTATTTGATTTTTATTTTTAGTGAATTACTTAGTGCTTTATCTATCAAATAAAAAAATTCTTCATTATATAAATATTTTGAATACAGTTATCAAAAAAATAATAAGTGGTCAATTTTATCGAATGTTTACTAGTGTATTTACAGTAGATAATTCTATGAAATTATTCATGTTAATTGTGACATTATTTGTTACTTCTATTTTTATTTAATAAATCATTAAATGTATTAAAGAGTATTGGTATTTTATTTATCGTTTCTTTTGCTTTTAATTTATTATTGATATTTGGTTATTCAGGTGTACTTGATATTGCTTTAGTTTCAAATATTGCGGTATTAGGTTCGCTATTTATGGAACAACTAAGTAAGAAAAAAATGATAACTTGAAATTTATGTATTCGGGAGCTATTTCAATAGTTTATTTAGCAACAGCTTCGATATTATTTGGAACTTCAATAGTATTATATGTGTTTTCTTTTATTTTTAGGAGTTTTTCTTAGAGTTGTTCCTTATGAAGAAAAAGAATATGTATATTGCATTTGTTACTATACTTATTCTTAGTAGTATTGGAGAAGTATTATTGTTTTCTGGAATTAATACGAAGAGTGTGGTAAATAGGTATAGAGCCGGAAGAGTTGATAATAGGTTAGTTAAAACATATAGCGATGAAGATATTTTTTTAACTTAGAAAAAGAGTTAACTTCAAAAAAACAAATCTGTGTTAACTTATTATGAATTAGGGTATGGTAAAAATGACTGCAGCTACTAAGCAAGATGCTAAAAAAAGTATTTCTTGATGGGGTTAATTTTGATAATACATTTGCACCGATTTACTATAATTTAGCTGTCATTGAGCGACAAGAAGGCAATTATTCTAAGGCAAAAGAGTATGCTCAAAAAAAGCTTACGATTTAGATGCAAGAGAGATTAATAGAAACCTACTTGACGAAATGAATAAGTTTTAAGGTGAGATAAATGATAAATTTTTTTATGATTTACAGCAATTTTTAAAATCTTTTGGTATAATAATATATATGAAGGATAGAAAACATACATTAAGTATGGTAGAATATGAAGTAAAGAGAATTAAGACGTTTAGAATTAATTTCAAATGAAGATTTTATTAGGGCAATTGCTATAATAAGACATGAAGTTAATTATGAATTATCAAAAGGATAGGTGATAATAATGGAAAATAACCTTATTTTTTTATTAAGGTACGTAAAAAGAATTGAAGAAGACGTTATGAAGATTGAAGAGATGATTAATGCTTGTGTATCAGTGAAAGGTCAAAGAAAATGTCCTTTATATCAAGATGTTATTGATACTCAAATTTATGGACTTTCAAAAGAAATAAACTTGGCAGTAGAAATAGGTTGTATCTCTCAAGAGGCAGGACGTATAATACTAGCTGATCTAGAAGATAAGGCTAGTGAAATGTATAATACTGTTATTCAAGAAAGTAAAGCGAATTAGTATGAAACTTTTTGGAAAAATACATAGATCTATAAAGCATGAACGCCGTCATGTCAGATTAGATTGGATGGTAGCTTTAACGCTACTAGTTTTGTTAGTTTTTTAAGCTGTATGATGGTATATAGTGCCAGTATGATAGGAAATAAATATGGAACATTTACATCGGGCATTCCTGTAAGTGAGACTTATTTCTTACAACGACAAGCTATGTGGGCAATTCTTGCTTATTTAGCGTTCTTACTATTTTCGGTTGCTATACCGTTTGAGGTTTTTTTAAAGAGAAAGAATTATTAAAATATGGTTTTTATTGTAATGTTTATTTTTACTTTTTAATACCACAAGTAATGCCTGCAATTAATGGTGCAAAAATCATGGATTAGGATAGGTTCTTTCAGTTTTCAGCCTTCAACTTTAGCACAACTTTTTATTATTATGTATATGGCTTTTTATTTTTAGAGACAAGAAAAGTGAAGTTGAGACAAATATGCACTAGTTCAGAACTTCTGAAAATATTTGGTATTCCTCTTTCACTTGTAACATTAATCGCAATACAAAATGATACGGGAATGATGCTTATTACTTTATCAGTAATCGGAATAATGACGCTATGTTCAAATATGCATTCTCAAAATGTAAAGAAAATTATATCTCTTGCGTTGATTGCTGGAGTGGCGGTGCTTATGCTGTTTATGATAAAAAGTACATTGTTTAGTAGTGGTACTTCTTATAGAACAAATCGTTTAAAAGTGTTTATTAACCCATTTTCAGAAGATTTGGCGGCCGCTGCTGATCAAGTAATAAATTCGTATGTTGCCTTTGGTAATGGTGGACTATTTGGTAGAGGTTTAGGTAACTCTATTCAGAAATTAGGATATTTACCCGAAGCACATACAGACTTTATTCTAGCTATAATTGCTGAAGAATTAGGATTTGTTGGTGTTGTATTTGTTGTTATGTTATTACTTGTACTAATAGGTAAAGTAATTTTATCAGGTACGAAATCAAGAAATACATTTTCAGCAATGTACTCTCTTGGCTTTGCAAGCTTTATTAGTGGTACAAGGAGTAGTAAACATAGGCGGAGTAACAGCTTCTATTCCAATGACTGGGGTACCATTACCATTTATTAGTAATGGTGGTAGTTCTATTTTTAATTTTTAAGTATAGGATTAGGGATAGCTACTAATATATTAGCTCATGTAAAATACTTACGAAGTAATAAATAATATTAAATATTCGGATTAATATTTAACATATTAGTCCGAATTTTTACTTTTTAAAAATAAATATTTTAGATTTACGAATTGTAAGGAATGGAAAAAAATTATAAATTATTATGGTGAGACTTGCTAACTTAAGACAATCAAGCTATAATAGTAAAGGTAACTTTTAAAGGAGATTTTTAAATGAAATTAGAACAATTTGATTTTTTATTTACCTGAGGAGCTTATAGCACAAACCCCTCTTTAAAAAGAGATACGAGTAAGTTGCTTTGTGTAGATAAAAAAATAATTTACATGAACATAAAGTTTTTTTCAGATATTATAGATTATTTTTAATCCTGGAGATACTTTTAGTACTAAATAATACTCGAGTAATGCCAGCACGATTATATGGTGTTAAAAAGGATACAGGAGCTGCAATAGAAGTGCTTTTATTAAAAAATCTTGGTCATAATGATTGGGAATGTCTTGTAAAGCCTGCTAAAAGAATAAAAGAAGGCAGTATAGTATCTTTTGGTGATGGCATAATGGAAGCAGTATGTACAAAAATTTTAGATGATGGATTTAGACATTTTGAATTCAAATATGAAGGAATTTTTCAGGAAAGATTAGATGAACTTGGTACTATGCCACTTCCTCCATATATTAAAGAACGTTTAAGTGATAAAGAAAGATATCAAACAGTTTATTCAAAAGAGGTAGGAAGTTCAGCTGCACCAACTGCTGGGTTACATTTTACTAATGAATTATTAGAAAAAATAAAAGAAAAAGGTGTAAATATAGCTTATTTAACTCTTCATGTTGGATTAGGTACTTTTAGACCAGTTGCTGTAGAAAATATAGAAGATCATAATATGCATTCGGAATATTACACTTTGGATGAAAAAACAGCTGAAATAATAAATCAAACAAAAGAAAATGGTGGAAGAATTTTCTCTGTAGGTACAACATCAACAAGAACACTGGAGACAATTGCTCGTGATAATAATGGTAAGATTGTTGCGGCATCTGGATGGACTAATATTTTTATTTATCCAGGATTTGAGTTTAAATGTGTTGATGGTTTAATTACAAACTTTCACTTACCAAAATCATCGTTAATAATGCTAGTAAGTGCATTTTATGATAGAGAAAAAGTTATAGAGTTATATAATATAGCAGTTGAAAAATAAATATCGTTTCTTCAGTTTTTGGAGATGCGATGATAATAGTATAGTTATTGAAAGGAAAAAAATGTTATATGAGAGATGTAAAAAGAAAATGCAGTTTGGTATGAACATATAAAAAAACTTGTAAACAATCTGGTGCAAGATTAGGAATAGTTCATACACCACATGGTAGTTTTGAAACTCCTGTATTTATGCCTGTTGGAACTCAAGCTACTGTTAAAGCAATGTCACCTGAAGAAGTGAAGGGAATGGGTGCAGATATTATTTTATCTAATACATACCATCTTTGGTTACGTCCTGGTGAAGAAATTGTTGAGAAAGCAGGCGGACTTCATAAATTTATGAATTGGGATGGGAGTATACTAACAGATTCTGGAGGTTTTCAAGTATTTTCTCTAAGTGAAATGAGAAAAATAGAAGAAGAAGGAGTTCATTTTAAAAATCATTTATCAGGAGAAAAACTATTTTTATCACCTGAAAAAGCAATGCATATTCAAAATGCTCTAGGTTCTGATATTATGATGGCTTTTTGATGAATGTCCGGATTATAATCATGACTATAAATATATTCGTCAGTCAGTAGAAAGAACAAGTCGTTGGGCAGAAAGATGTTTAGAAGCTCATAAAAATCCTAAAACGCAAAGTATCTTTGGTATAGTACAAGGAGCTGGATTTAATGATCTTCGTGAACAAAGTGCTAAAGACTTGGTAAGTATGGATTTTCCAGGATATGCTATTGGGGGATTATCAGTAGGTGAACCTAAACATGAAATGTATAGAGTTTTAGAACATGTAACACCTTTATTGCCAGCTAATAAAGCTAGATATTTAATGGGAGTGGGATCTCCTGATGCTCTATTTGAAGGAGTGTTAAGAGGGGTTGATATGTTTGATTGTGTATTGCCAACTCGTATAGCACGTAATGGTACTTGTATGACTTCTGCTGGTCGTGTAGTAGTAAAAAATGCTAAGTATGCAGAAGATTTTACACCACTTGATCCAGAATGCTCATGTTATTGTTGTAAAAACTATACAAAAGCTTATCTTCGTCATCTATTTAAAGCTGATGAGATTTTTGGAGCTAGACTAGCGACTACTCATAATATCCATTTCTTGATTAATATGATGAAAGACATTCGTCAAGCTATAAAAGAAGATAGGTTATTAGACTTTAAAGAAGAATTCTTTGAAAAAAATATGGATTGAATCAAGAAAATCCTAAAAATTTCTAATTAATTATAAAAAAATAGTATAAAAGGTTTATTTTTTTACTTACTATATAGTAGAATAAAACATATATATAAATAAATGGAGGTAAAAACATGCAAGGTTCATATGTAAATATTATTATGATTGTATTCCTTTTTGGATTTATGTATTTCATGATAATTAGACCACAATCTAAAAAGAAATAAAGAATTAAAAGCTTCTTCAAGATTCGTTAAAAAGAAGGAGATAGAATTGTAACTTTCGCAGGATTTACGGAGATATCGTAGAAGTAGGGACAGTAACAGTAAAAAGTAAGAATTGCACTGAAAGTAGAAATCGAAATAGATCGTAATGCTATTCGTAGCTTAGTTGCGAAATAATCAATTTAAAAGGCTGAGACTAAAGTCCCTAAATTTTTAAAAAAAGTGTATATGAAAACTCATAGACACAGCAGTTTATTGATATTTTATAAACTTTGTGGGGGTGACTTGACAGAATTTATTTTGTCGAGTCACTCTCTTATTTTTTATAATAAAAAGTATTAAACTAAGTCTATAGTATAAAAAAATACTTTGATAAATTATTATATAATTCAAAAAAATATAACCTTGTATATATGCAAAAATTCGATTAAAAAGTAACAAAATGAGTAAAAATTTTAAAAATATAAATAGAAAAAAATAAGAAAAATATATTTGTTGTAAAGCGTAAAATATAAATATATATTAAAAAAATAAAATTGTTATTATTTGAATTTTCGTGTATACTAATAAGAGTATAGAATAATTAGTTAACAAAAATGTTAATGAATTTTTATATAATATTTTTTTAAGGTTTATAAGTATGGAGGAAATATGCTTAAACACAAATTAGATAATAAAATAGTTAAATATGGAATTAAAAAAATTAAGTTTTTGGTATTGCTTCGGTTGCTATTGGAGCATTTATATTTTTAGGAAGTGATGCAAGTGCTCATGAAATAGGTAACACAAATGCAACAAGGACAAATATAGAAAATAGAGTAACAACTTCTAATACACAGAATAATAATGATATAAATAATAGAGAGAATAGTGTACTTTCTTCAGCTGAAAATAGAAACAATACAACAGCTATAAATTCATCTACTAGATCAACAAAAAGTGGAACTACTTCTGCAGTAGAAAATAATATCGTTAATCAAGCTAATTCTAGTGGCAATCAAACTTCAAACAATAATTTAAACGTTTTTGGATAGACGAACTGATGATAGTCAAAATATTGCAACATTACTAACAAACATAATAAATAAAAAAATACAGAAAGTAATACTGCATCTAGTACTTCATCTCAGGATGTGGAAGCTCCTGTAGAAAAAGGTACAAAAATTATTTCTCGTTTAACCGCTAAATATGCACAAGATATAGCTAAAGGGTTATATCGGATTAGAAGGTGGGAAATACGATAGTTTAATCTATAAAAAAAGCTGTACTTAATCCTGATGCAGATGATGATGGCGATGGTATTGCGAATAAGGACGAATTGTATATCTATAAAAAAAGATGGTAGAACATATTTAGGATATGATATTCATCCAAGACTTATTGATACAGATGGTGATGGTCTTAATGATAAAGAAGATAGAGACAAGTTAATTTGGAATATTTCAGCAAGAGATATGGCTATGTTTATGAATCTAGCATATGAATCAGATGAGAGTGTAAAAAAATATTTTATCTAATAAATTGCCAGTTGGTGTAGAAAAAGATAAAATTAAAAAGACTTACTCATAGTGAGTTATCTCCGTATTGGACTGTGAAGCAAACATTTCATCAAAATAATGGATTAGATGCGGTATTGTTTGAAACAAAAAAATAATTTCCCATTCTTAAAAGGTGAGAAAATTCAGGTACTTGCATTTGCTGGAACTAATATGGGACAAGGTGGAGACTTGAAAGCTGACATAGCATTAGCTTTCGGGAATGAATCAAATCAAAGTGAGGCTGCTAAAGAATTAATAAATAGTTTTTAGAAATAATAAAGAGTTTACAAATCTATATATTACAGGTCATTCTTTGGGTGGATATTTAGCTTTAAGAGCTAGTGTTTTAGCTGAGAAAAAAATAAATATAATTACTATAGAGAAACATATACTTTCAATGCGCCTAGAATAAAAAAACAGGTGGTTGGTTCTGGGGAGTTCCAGAGGAAGAAGAAAAATATTTCTAATGATATGATGCAAATTGGAAAAAAATTAAAAAAATTATTTTACTGATAATGATAATATCATACCTGGCAACTTAAGACCAAAAATATGTTAAGAATGTAGGAAGTAGCCAAGGAAAGCATTCTTCAACATCTTATTTTTGAAAGTAGAATGAATAGTAATACAGATTTTAATTTTGGTACAAGACAAAATATTGACGGAAAAAGTTGTAAAAAGTAAATAATATCAATAATTTGAAGATTGTAAATCCTGAAAAGGGAACATTAAGCAAGACGTTCTTACCGAAGCTAGTAGATAAAAATCCAGTTTCTGTAATTATTGGAGACATATTAAAAGATAATGATATTATAAACAAAGTAAATAAGAGTATATTACCTGTAAATACTAAATTAACTGTTGTTAAAAAAAGACGGATTAACTTCTTTAGGTACGAAACATGCAAAAGTAAAAAAATACTTTATCTTGATGATAATACTAGTAATGAAATTGACGTACCGATCTTAGTTAATGAGGCTAATAAACAAGAATTAAATTCTGTAGTGAATGCTGCACATAAACTAATAGATACTATTGTTGATTTATCAGATAAAAACAGCGAATTCTGTAAATAATTATTCTCTTGCTAAAACAAATTTATCAACTAAATTAAGTGAAGCTTCATTAGCTCTTGCTAATACTTTATCTACACAACTAGTTATAAATAATATGAGTAGAGAATTAGCAAGACTGGGAATGGATGTTATTAATAAACGTACAGCACTAGAATTAACTGAAGCAGGTAAATATTCACCAAGATTAATTGATGATAATAAAATTCTATTACGTCAAGGAAGTAATATAAATCTTGACAGTGTTGTTAAGAAAATTGCAAAAAGACGGAATCCCTGAAAAAAATATTACTTATGAAATTGTAAATAGTTCGAATCTTAATGAAATAGGGGATGTCAATGCTACTATTAAAGCAAAAGTATAGTGATAATTCTTTTGATTTAATAAATATTCCTATTCGCATTTATACAGATTCTAAAGGTGAATCATTAAGAGAAGAAGCATTACCAGAATTAGTGGTAAGTGAAAAAGGTGAGCCATTAAGAGAAGAAGCCTTACCGGAATTAGTAGTAAGTGAGAAAGGTGAATCATTAAGAGAAGAAGCCCTACCAGAATTAGTGATAAGCGAAAAAGGTGAATCACTAAGAGAAGAAGTTTTACCAGAACTAGTGGTAAGCGAGAAAGGTGAATCATTAAGAGAAGAAGCCTTGCCAGAATTAGTGATAAGCGAGAAAGGTGAATCACTAAGAGAAGAAGTTTTACCAGAACTAGTGGTAAGCGAGAAAGGAGAGGTGTTAAGAGAAGAAATCTTACCAGAATTAGTAGTAAGTGAGAAAGATGAGCCATTAAGAGAAGAAGCTTTACCAGAATTAGAGATAAGTGAAAAAGGTGAGTCATTAAGAGAAGAAGTCTTACCGGAATTAGTGGTAAGTGAGAAAGGTGAATCATTAAGAGAAGAAATCTTACCAGAATTAGTAGTAAGTGAGAAAGATGAGCCATTAAGAGAAGAAATCTTACCAGAATTAGTAGTAAGTGAGAAAGATGAGCCATTAAGAGAAGAAATCTTACCAGAATTAGTAGTAAGTGAGAAAGATGAGCCATTAAGAGAAGAAATCTTACCAGAATTAGTGGTAAGCGAGAAAGGTGAATCATTAAGAGAAGAAGCCTTACCAGAATTAGTAGTAAGTGAGAAAGATGAGCCATTAGAGAAGAAATCTTACCAGAATTAGTGATAAGCGAGAAAGGTGAATCATTAAGAGAAGAAGTATTATCAGAATTAGTGGTAAGTGAAAAAGGTGAGGCGTTAATTCAAGAAAGTGCACCAATAGGTAAAGTGGAAAATATTAGTGATGGTAAATCAGGTGTTGAAGTAGAATTATTTAATAATAAAATTGATAATATTTCATTAAATGTAAAAAGTCGTTAAGGATGCTCAACAATTGAATAATATAAGTAAAGAATTATCTGTAGATAAGGATAAAGTGAGAATCCTAGATTTGAAATTATCTAAGGATAATAACGTAGTACATTTAAACAATGAAAGAATAGTTCGAATAGCTTTACTAGAAAATGAAAGTAGTGAGATTGAAATATATCATGTGGATAAAACTGGCAAGTTAACGTTGATTCCTTCAGAAGTAAATAACAGAGTAGTTCAATTCAATATTAATCATTTTAGTTTGTTTTGCGATCATTGATTTTTAATAAAAAAAGAGAAATCTAATGAAAATAAATTATCAACTAATAATAATATTGAAGATTCGGTGTCGTCACATTTGAAAATGATACTGTTGAAACTAGAAAAAGAAAAATTCAAATATTATTAGAAATAATATTGATGAAGCTAGTTATCGTTTAAATGCTAATCTTGAAAAAAATAAATGTAAATACAACTCAAAATCAATATGATTTAAATAGAAATAATCAACTTCATGAATATAGTTTAAAGAATACACAAAATGTAGATAAATTAAGTAACAACTATGAGAAAAAAAGAAGTTCTTCCAAAAACAGGTGAAACATCTTCTGAGCAAGGTATAGTTATAGCTGGGATTGGATTAATGATAGGTCTTTTAGGTGTTAGAAGAAAGTGCAGTAGTAAATAATTAAAAAAAGGGAAGTACAAATGATTACAGAATTATTTGTACTTCTCAGATTGTTGACAAAACGACCAAAAATATCAATGAAGATATTGATGTTTTGGTCGTTTTTCGAGCCTGTGAAAAAAAGTCTGTAAAAATAACCCTTCCTATGTTAAACTGAAATTAACTAGGGAGGGTAAAAAAATGGCAAGAAAAAAAAGAGATCCAAAAAAACAAGAATTAATAAAACAATTAGTATCAGAATACGGAGTAGAAAGCATAGCGGATATACAAAACGCCTTAAAAGACTTACTAGGTGGTACGATAGAAGAGCTACTACAAGCAGAAATAAATAATCACTTAGGATATGAAAAGTATGGACATGGTGACAAAGAAAACTATAGAAATGGCTATAAAGAAAAAAAAGTTCAAAGTAATTATGGTGACCTAGAAATAGCAGTTCCACAAGATAGAAATTCTACATTTGAACCAATGATAGTTCCAAAAAGAGAAAAAGATATCTCAGAAATAGAAAACAAAATAATAGGTCTATATTCCTTAGGAATGACCACAAGGGATATTGCACAAGAGGTAAAAGAACTGTATGGATGTGAGATATCAGAAGGGCTAGTATCAGACATTACTGATAAAATAATTCCAAAGATAGAAGAATGGAAAACAAGAGCACTAGATGAAGTCTATGCCGTAGTTTATATAGATGCAGTACACTTTAGTGTGAAAGAAAATGGAATTGTAGGGAAAAAAGCTGTCTATATCGCATTAGGAGTGAACCAAGAAGGTAAGAAAGACATATTATCGATGTATATAGGAACAAATGAAAGTGCAAAAACATGGTTATCTCTATTTAACGACCTTAAAAATCGAGGAGTAAAAGATATATTAGTAATGTGTGCAGATGGCTTAACAGGGATAAAAGAAGCCATAGCAGCTGCCTTTCCAAAAACAGAATATCAAAGATGTATAGTGCATATGATAAGAAACACAACAAAGTTTGTAGCGACAAAAGACTATAAAGAGCTGTGTGCAGACTTAAAAACAATATACAATGCACCAACAGAAGAACAAGCCCAAAACAACCTAGATATAGTAGTGGACAAATGGGAAAGTAAATATCCAAAACTAATGAGTAGTTGGTATTCAGAATGGGATGCAATAATACCAATATTTAAATTTAGTGTAAAAGTAAGAACAGTAATATATACAACAAATGCAGTGGAAAGTGTAAATTCAAGATTAAGAAGCATGAATAAGAAACGATCAGTCTTTCCGAATAAGGTATCATTAGAAAAAGCGCTATATCTAGCTATAGAAAGAATAGTAAAAAAATGGACAGGAGCTATAAGAGATTGGGGGCAAATCTATGGAGAGTTAAGAATAATGTATGAGGATAGGATATAAATAAATTAGCTTTTCATTCTCTTGGCGAGTCTAGATTTTTACGTCTTTACTTGTCAAGGACAAGGGCTTCGCCTATAAAAAAATCCTTGACAAGTAAGCCTTAAAAAAATCTAAAAATAGACTCTAGAGAATGAAAAGCCATTAAAATAATTAAATCTATAAAATTAAATATTATAAACTAGTAAATTTTGGTTAACATAAAGAATTTACAGAGTTTTATTCACACTCCCCGTTTTTTTCAAAAATAAGCCTTATGGCTAAAGAATTAGTAGTATTAAGAGATGATTATACCTCTCTTAGTGCTATTGTTTTCATATTTTGAACGCAACAAGACAACCAAGCGTACGACTGTACTTTGGCTTTACCTCTATATTGTGCATATCTATATCCGTGATTTTTGTTTTTGAATCTGCAAAGCTACGTTCTACTGTTTCTTTTCTTCTCTTATACAATAGTTTTTCCTTCTTTTTGATATACGTCTTAACCTAGCTTTCATCATAATAATCCGCATTTATATGACGTCTTATTATTTTCTTTTCGTTTTTATCATCACTTTTATATTGTTTATATCCATTTCTATCTATATTTCTGTATCTAAATATTTCTCCTGTTCTCTTATCTACAAATATATCTTTTTTTCTGGTAAATATTTGAAATATTTTTTTATCTTTTGATTTTTGAAAATCTTCTATATCCTATTACTGAAAATATATATTTTTATCTAACTGTTTTTAGTATGTCTAGAGAATAATATCCGCTATCTAACGCAACTTTTCCTGGTGTTAATCTGAAATTTTTCTATCTGATTTAATCTATCTATATATGGACCACTATCATGAACATTCCCCGGAGTTATGTGACAATCCATTATTATATTATTTTTTTCCCATCTACTGTTCTATGGTCTAGATACATAAAGCCTTCTTCTTTATGATCTCTGTGATAATAACCACTATCTGGATCGGTAGTGTTAATTCGTTGTCTTTTTTTAGTTCTTCTTTTTCTTCATACTTAAAAAGGCTTTTTTTCCTATTTTTTTCTCTCTTCATTTATTTCTTTTTCTAAGTCTAATTTTTCTTTCTTTTACTTTTTGTGGTAATTTCAATTTTGTATTTCTTTTTGTTTGCGTTAGCTTTTAATGTGCGTTGAATCAGTAAAAAAACTCTGTTCCACCTACTAATTTTTTTATCAATAGCTTGATTCACTATATTTATAAATATTTGTTCAAATATATCAGTTCCTTGGAATCGTCGAATATAGTTTTGTGAAAATGTAGAATAATGTGGAACTGGTTTAGAAAATGGTATCCCTAAAAAAACCATCTAAATGCAGCATCTGTTTCTATTCTTTTTATTGTTTCTCTCATAGATTTTATTCCATAGAAATCTTTTAAAAAAACACTAATTTGAATAATACTACAGGGTCTAAACAATTTCTTCCTGATGTATGGCTATAGTATTCTTCTGTTAAATCATAAATAAATTTAAAATCAATCGCTTTGGCTACTTTTTCTTAAAAAAAGTGATTTGTAGGAACTAATTCTGATAACGTCATTAATATTATTTCATCTTTGATATTTTTCTTTTTATTAAACATACTAAAAACCCCCTCTATATACTTATATTATAACATTTTTTTAGCACTTTTTTTCTCATTAAAACAGGCTGCTGACTCATGCAGTTTCTGCATTTGTCAACAGCCTGGGAAAGTACAAATGATTACAGAATCATTTGTACTTCTCTTTTATTTTTAATAAATTTTTGATTAATTACTAAAAAAACGTTTTTTTCCATTCAGAGCGTTTTTTCTAAGAATTTTTTTAGCTTCCATCTGAGCTCCTTCTAAAGAGTGTGATGCAGCCCATCCACATTGTACTTCATTACAAGCTGGTACTTCAGTTGCTACTAGTACATCTTCAAGTGTTTTTAGCAAGTGCTTCTTCTACTTCTTCGTAACTATCGTTATTAATAACTGATAGATAGAAGCCAGTTTAGCATCCCATAGGACCGAAATCTAATACATTATCAAGATGATTTCTAATTAGTTCAGCTATTAAATGTTCTAATGAGTGAAGATTAGGCATTTCTAAGTGTTCTTTATTCGGCTGGCAAAAATCTTATATCATATTTGTAAATTTTATCTCCATTATCACCAGAATATACACCAACTAATCTAATATATGGTGCAACAACTTTAGTGTGATCTAGGTTAAAGCTTTCAACGTTCATTTTCTTTTTCTGTCATCGATATGTCTCCATTTCTGTAATTTAATTAGCAGATATAATTATACTATATTTTTAATAAATATAAAATCAATAAGAATAAAAACTGATGCTCGTGCGAACATCAGTTTTTAAAAGTTCTAAAATTATTTTTTCTAAAGGAATAAGTTTATTCATTATTATTGCTACAATTGCGCCTACAGCAATAGGAGAACCTATTAAGTATTGAAGTAACTGAGGTGCGCTAGTTTTTAGTTCTGCTGGAATAAATAATAATCCAATTGTGAACATTAAAGGTACTCCAATAATGTATAATTCTCTTTCAGAGAAATCTAGATTCTTAACAACTCTAAATCCATTTAGTAGGATGATAATACAAACTACAGAGAAAACACCGCCAATAACAGGAGAAGGAATTGAATTAATAATTGCAGAAAGTTTCCCTAAGAATGATAATCCGATAAACCAGAATGAAGCCATTACAAATACTTTTCTACTAGCTACACCAGTAATAGAGATGATACCAGCATTTGTAGAATATCCTGTAACAGGTGTTGCACCTACAAGAGCTGCTGCTAAACATCCAATACCTTCACCGATAACTCCTTTATTCACTTGAGAATCGCTTAGAGGTTCATCTATAACTGAACTTACTGCATACCACGTACCAGTAGTTTCAGCTAAAAGAACCATATAGATTATAATCATTGTAATAATAGCAGAAATTTCAAAATGTATATTATAATCTAAAAAAATAGCAGTTTTGGCATTGAGAAAAAAAGCTAGCATCTTTAATTCCTTGAGTACTAAATCCTCCCATTAAATATGCTGAAAATGTTCCAACACCTAATGCGATAATTACTGATGAAATTTGTAATACTCTTTTAAATTTATTAACGTAATTTCCTAAAGTAGAAAATAGTATTAAAGAAGCAGCTGTTATGAAAGCTAATAGTACATTTTGTTTCATAGTTAATCCGTTACCTTCGATGTAGATATTACTAACAAATGCTGAAGGAAGTAGAGTTAATCCGACTATCATAATTATTGTTCCACTAACAATAGATGGAATATAATTTTTTTACTATATATTTATAAATACCAGAGTATCCAAGTAAGATTACTAATATTGCACCAACTATACTTGCACCAAGAACAGTTCCAAGATTTTTTTGTTCCCATATATATACCAATAATAGCACCTAGTGGTATAAATGATGGACCTTGACAAACTGGTAATTTTTAAATAAAATAATACCTGAATTAACGATGCAATACCTGCACCAAGGAAAGTAGATTGAATAAGTCCAGTAGCATTACCAGGTGATAAAGCAAAGTGCAGTTGCTAAAATGAAAGGTGGAACATAAACATCCATCGCTAGGACGTGCTGTAAACCTAAAATTAGGGATTGAGAAAATGGGATATTCTCTTCAACTCCTATAGTTAAATGATTCTTATTTTTTTGACATAAAAAAATATTTCTCCTTAATTTTAATTATATGTTATTAATCTTTTTTTAGAATTTGTTTACCCTGAACCCAAACTTCTCTAATATTTTTCTGATGTAGAAAGATATAATATTTTTTTGAAGAAGGTGCTTATCTTCTTCATTGTCTAAATATTTTGGAAGTTTGTTTCTAGGTGAATTAATATCAATTACTTGAAAGTCACAGATGTAACCCTCTTTAAAAATACCTAAAGGTAATTTCAAAGCCTCACCACCGCCCGTAGTAGCAAGATAAAAAGCTTCAAATACACTAACTCTTGCATTATTTGTTCCACGATTATCTGCATCAAGTTTATTATCTACTCCATCATTAAGCATTCTGCTAGCCATAACTGTATGCTTAATATTGTCATAAAGACTAGGTGAGAATCCACCAGATATGTCAGTACCTAGGCAAATATTTAAACCTTGTTTTTTTAGCTGATTAACAGGGAATACTGCGTTTGCAAAATATGAATTGGAAATAGGACAGTGACAGACTGAAGATTTTTTCTTTTTGAAAATATCTGCATCGTCTGAGTTAATAAAATTTCCATGAGCCATAATTGATTTATCAGTAAGTAAACCAAATTGGTCTAAGACTTCTGAATCTCTTTTTTTCCAAAACGTTCTATAACAAAATTATGTTCCCAGTCACTCTCACTGCAGTGACTTTGAATATAACAGTTATATTTTTTTGCTAATTTTCCTAATTCAAGAAGTGCATTGTCAGTACAACTTGGAACAAAACGAGGAGTAATAACTGGATATACACCTTGAAAAACATCTTTTGCAAGTGTTCGTACATCTAGAATAAATTTTTCAGTATTTTCTATAGCTTCTTTTGTACTATTATCACGGTAGAAATCAGGATTCATAGTTTTATCATCCATAACTACTTTTCCGACAAAAGATCTTTGACCATAACTAGCACAAATTTTTGCTAATTCGAGTGTTGCCTCATTATGGATAGTACCAAAGTACATTGCAGAAGTAGTACCGTTAGCAAGTAATGTTTTTACTAAATCAGAATATACTTCTCGAGCGTAATCTAGATCTTGATATTTAGATTCTAAAGGGAATGTGAAATTATTTAACCAATAACTTAATTCGTCATCCAATGCAAGACCAGCTTGTGGCCATTGTGGAGCATGAATATGTAAATCAATAAATCCAGGTAAAAGAATTTTATCTTTGAAATCAAAGAAGTAATCATCTTTGGAATGCTTATCTAATAATTCTAGATAATTCTCGTCATCCTGTTTAATAACTTTAGATATGATACCATCACTAGAAATAAAGACTAGAGCCTGTTTTTAAAAAAATTCAATATCTCCATATTTAGGACTATGGAAAAAGATGCTTTTTATAATTTTTTTGTTATTCATATTTTTTTATTTCTCCTAAAGAATTTTCATAAATATAACATAGAAAAACGAACATTGTCAATAATAAAAAAACTATTTTTAAATTTTTTTCTTTATAAAAAAAGACGAACGTTAAACTTGATTTTTTTAAATATAATAATTCGTAAAAACGACGAAGAGAATATTCTTCGTCGTTTAAAAATATAATTATTATCTAAATTCTTTTTCTTTCTTTTGATACTAAAGTAACTACTCTATTTTTGAGCTGTATCTAAATAGCTTTCACCATTTTTTTAGTAAATCACAAATAATATTTGTAATTTCTACAAAAATCTTCTTCAACATATCCTTTAGTTGTCATAGCGGCAGCTCCTAAACGTAGACCACTAGTTTTCATTGGAGGTAATGTATCAAATGGGATACCATTCTTATTACATGTGATTTTAGCTTTACTCAATAGATTACTAGCATCATGTCCAGTAACATTATAAGTAGAATATGTATCGACAAGACATAGATGGTTATCACTACCATTAGAAACAACTGGAATGTTGTTAACTTTAAATGCTTCTACCATAGCTTTCATATTTTTTTAACTACTTGTTGTTGATATACTTTGAATTCTGGTTTAGTGCTTCTGCAAAAGCAAATTGCTTTTGGCAGCTACTACATGCTCTAAAGGTCCTCCTTGTGCTCCAGGGAAAATCATTTTATTAATTTTTAACTGCTATTTCTTCATTATTAGTAAGAATAATTCCACCACGAGGTCCTCTTAAAGTTTTGTGTGTAGTTGATGTAACAACATCAGCATATGGTAATGGGTTTGGATGTAATCCTGCTGCAACAAGCCCAGCGATATGAGCCATGTCAACCATTAAGTAAGCTCCGACTTCATCAGCAATTTCTCTAAATTTAGCAAAATCAATTACACGAGAATATGCACTTGATCCAGCGATAATCATTTTTGGTTTATGTTCTCTAGCAATTCGAAGTACTTCGTTGTAGTCTATAAGATGAGTATCCTTATCTACACCATATGAAACTGCATTATACAGTTTTCCTGAAAAGCTAACTTTACTACCGTGAGTTAGGTGACCACCGGCATCCATACTCATACCTAAGACTGTTTCACCAGGTGTAAGTAAAGATAGGTAAACGGCAATATTTGCACTTGATCCAGAGTGAGCTTGAACATTAGCGAATTTTGCATCATAAAGCTCTTTTAATCTTTCTATTGCAAGAGATTCTATTTCATCAATAACTTCGCATCCATCGTAATATCTTTTCCCAGGGTATCCTTCAGCATATTTATTAGTTAAAATACTACCTGTTGCTTTTTAGTATATCTTTTAGAAACGAAGTTTTCACTTGCTATAAGTTCAATATTAGTATCTTGTCTATGTTGTTCTTTTTTTCAATTAATTCGAAAAATCTTATCCATAATGGTACTCCTTTTGTTTATAAAATTAAGAAAAATGAAAAAGTTATAGTTTAAAATATAAGGATTAATAAAATAACAAGTATATTAAAAACTATGTTAACTTTAAATAATGAAATGAATCTTTAAAAAAAGTTAAATCTTTATTAAATTTCTTTTTACACTATATTTTATAATAATAGCATATTATGGTAATAAAATAAACTAAAAACTAAAAAAATAGTCGAAATAATTAAAAAAATACACCTAAGTATACATAAAAACGCGAATGTTGAATTCAAATTAGTAAAAAAATGTATTATAAAATCTTATTTTTTTAGAGGTATTTGGTTTTTGAATTGTAAAAAAATATTAATATAGTGATAGTTATAGTTTGGTAATTGAATTTGAAATCATTTAATAGTAAAAATAATTGATTTTTAATTAGTCTATACTTTAATTAGTAGAAATTATCAAATATTTATGCTATAATTATTAACGGAATACGTCTGTATTACTATCGAACCAATTTTTAAGGAGAAAAATTTTTATATGCTTGTAGACAAAACCATTAAAGCTGTTTTTCATTGAATGCTAATATTCCATTAGCACAACAAGTAGCGAAGTCACTAGGAGTAGAACTAAGTAAATGTAGTGTAAAAAAAATTTAGTGACGGAGAGGTTTCAATTAATATAGAGGAAAGTGTACGTGGATGTGAAGTATTCGTACTACAATCTACTAGTGGTCCTGTAAATGACAATTTAATGACTTTATTAATTATGATAGATGCACTTAAACGTGCTTCAGTGGACACTATTAACGTTGTGATTCCTTATTACGGATATGCACGTCAAGATAGAAAAGCAAGAAGTCGTGAACCTATTACAGCTAAATTAGTTGCTAACTTATTAGAAGTAGCAGGAGCAAATCGTGTAATTGCATTGGATCTTCATGCACTTCAAATCCAAGGATTCTTCGATATTCCAGTTGATCACCTTATGTGTGTACCAATTATTGCGAAGTATTTCAAAGAAAAACTTCCAGATATGGAAGAAGTAGTCGTTGTTTCACCAGATCACGGTGGTGTAACTCGTGCTAGAAAATTAGCAGATGCTTTAAATACACCAATCGCAATTATCGATAAGAGAAGACCAAAACCAAATGTTGCTGAAGTTATGAATATTGTGGGTAACATTGAAGGGAAAACATGTATCCTTATAGATGATATTATTGACACAGCAGGAACTATTACTTTAGGAGCTCAAGCACTTAAAGATAGAGGAGCGAAAAGAAGTGTATGCAAGTTGTTCGCATGCTGTACTAAGTGGACAAGCATTAGATAGAATTGAAAAATTCTCCAATTAAAGAATTAGTGTATGCTAACACAATTGATATACCAGAAGAGAAAAAAACTAGATAAAAATGGTGCCGTTATGTGTAGGTGAATTAATTGCTAAAGCTATTTATAAAATTCACAATAACGAACCAGTAAGTGTTCTTTTTGAATAATAACTAATTAAATTAAATAGATATTTAAAGAAGGCAGCGGTGTCCGTTGTCTTCTTTAAGTCGTGAATTCGATAGTAAATAAATAAAGTGAGGATAACTTATGAAATTGATAGTTGGATTAGGAAATCCAGGAAAACAATATGAAAAATACAAGACATAATATAGGATTTATGATTCTTGATGAACTAGCAAAAATCGTGGAATGTAACTTTCGATAAAAACGAAATTCAATGCAGAATACGCTATGACTTATCATAACGGAATTAAATATTTGTTGATTAAACCTACAACATATATGAATCTTTCAGGTGAAGCGGTAGGAAGTTTTTATGATTATTTTTGAGATTGATATAGAAGACATCTTAGTAATTTATGATGATTTAGACACGAAAACTGCAAACTTTAAATTAAAAGCAAAAGGAAGTAGCGGGGGGCACAATGGAATTAAGAGCATCATAAGTCATTTAGGAACTGAAAAGTTCAATAGACTTAAAATTGGAATCGATAGACCTACGCCTCCTATGAAAGTAGTTGACTATGTACTAGGTAGATTTTTCAAAAAGATGAGATGAATGAAATTGAAAAAATTTATTCTAAAAGTGTAAATTGTATTGAAGACTTCTCAAAAATGAGTTTCGTAGATTTAATGAATAAATATAATTAAAGCAACCGCAGCAATAGAGGAGAAGAAAGCCTCTCTGCTGCTATTTGTTGTAGAAAAGGAGCGTATATGATAAAAAGATCATCTTTTGGAAATTGTAGATTTGCAATTTGAGAAAAAAACACAAAAAAATATAGGGATTTATGGACAAAATTTAACAACACGTGCTTTAGAAATATATAATGAATATAAACAAAGTAATAAAACAGTTGCAGTTTTATCTCAGAGTAAGGCAGAAGCTGAAGAGTTGTTTACAATATTAAATGATTTCGAAGAAGAAACATACATTTATCCAGAAATTGACATATTAAAACGTCATACTTCTAAGAGTAATGATTTAGTTCAAAATTCAATAAAAGTTCTTGAAAAACTTGGTGAATAATATACAAAGCATAATTATTATACCTATAGAAGCCATTTATAGAACAGTAAAAACCTAGTGATTTCAAAGATAATAGCTTTGAAATCAGTGATGATACCATTATTAGCTTTGATAAATTACAGAGAAAAACTTGTAAATATGGGATATCGTCGAGTTGAGAGTGTTGATGTAGTTGGAGAATTTTCTAAAAAGAGGTAGTATAGTTGATATTTTTCAGCCCGCTTAGTGAAAAAAACCGATACGATTGGATTTCTTTGATGATGAGCTTGATAGTATGAGAACATTTGATGAAATTACACAGAGATCTCTTGATAAAAATTAATAGTACTGTTATTTATCCTACAAGTGATTTTTTTCTTAACTTCTGAGGAAAAAGACTTAGTCGTTGAAAAAAATACTGGCTAAACTAAATGATAAAAAAATACAAGAAGATGAAAATTATCAAGAAATTAGTACTTATCTTAAAGAAAAAAAATAGAGGTTTATAGAGTGACAGGGGACTTTGGTGATTTAGAGAGTTTTTTTCAAATTTAATTTATGAAAATTCATTTAGTATTGCAGATTATTTAACAGATGATACTATTATCTTCTATGACAATTATCACAAAATATTAGAAAAGATAGAAGGCTTAAGAGAGTACTTTTTAACGAGCTTGCAGGAGATGAATAGAAGTTATATTTATCAAGATGTGATAGATAATATAGCATTTGAAAAGATTCAAAAATTTAGATACTAGGAAATACTATTTATCTACTTTGAAATTAAATGATAAACTTATCGAGAAAAAAACTATAACTTAGATATAATCGACTTAGCATATTATTCAAGTGAAGAATACTTAGCTAAAAGAAATCAAGGAAAAAAAATAACGGATAATTATAAGGTAATAATTTCGTTAAATACTCAAAAAGCAAAAGAGATTATATTGAAAAAGTTCTTTTTGACAATTATTTTTTTATGATGATATTTACTACGGTGTTAAAGAAGGAAAAAAATTTTTTTATTGATGTAAATAAATATCACCTTAAAGGGTTAGAGGATAGAAAAGAATAAAAATATTTTTTATTAACACCTCGTGAACTTTTTACCGAAGAAGAGAGAAAAAAGACGAGTAAAAATTTAAATATACTAACTCAGAAAAAAATACGAAATTATCAAGAATTAAATGTTGGCGATTATATTGTCCATGTTAGTCATGGGATTGGACTTTATGAAGGTATAGAGAATGTTGAAGTAGGAGGAGTATATAAAGACTTCTTAAAAATCGTCTATGATGGTGGAGATATTATTTATGTAGATATAAATAATATGAACTATATTCAAAAAAATATACTGCTTCTACTGACAATAGAAAACCAGCTTTAAATAAGCTCGGTACGAAAAATTGGCAAAAAGACTAAGAATAAAGTTCGAAAAAGAAATTGAAGATATCTCTGAGGATTTGATTAAACTGTATATTAAACGTGAGTTGAGTTCAGGATATGCTTATAGTTTTGACGGTAGCATGCAGGCTGAGTTCGAAGCTGATTTTACGTATGTTCCAACGGATGATCAAGTGAAAGCTACTGAAGAGATTAAGCGAGATATGGAAAAAGAACGTCCGATGGATAGACTTCTTTGCGGAGATGTTGGATTTGGTAAAACTGAAGTTGCTATGAGGGTTGCATTCAAAGCTATTACTGATAATAAGCAAGTCGCTGTTTTGGTGCCGACAACACTATTAGCAGAACAACACTATGATAATTTTGTAAGTAGATTTGCTAATTTTCCTGTTAATATAGAAGTTGTTAGTAGGTTTAAATCTGCAAAAAGATATTACAGAAATTTGTAAGAAACTTGAAGAGGGTAAGATTGATATTATTGTTGGAACGCATAAACTATTAAATGATAAGTTTAAATATAGAGATTTAGGGTTATTAATAATAGATGAAGAACAACGTTTCGGAGTAAAACACAAAGAAAAAAATTAAACATCTTAAAAAAATACAGTAGACGTACTTACTCTTAGTGCAACTCCTATACCAAGAACACTGCATATGAGTTTAATTGGAATTAGGGATTTATCTGTAATAGAGACACCACCAAGAGAACGACAGCCTATTCAGACATTCGTAACAGCTCAGAATAAAATGGTTATCAAAGAAGCGGTTATGAATGAGGTGAACCGTGGAGGACAGGTATTCTATGTTTATAATAGGGTAGAGACAATTGACGAAAAATACTTAGAACTAAAACGATTATTGCCTGATATCAATATCGCTTATGCCCATGGTAGAATGAGCCAAAGAGAACTTGAAAAATATTATGTCAGATGTTATCGATAGAAAATATGACATGTTAATTTCCACTACTATTATTGAGACGGGTATTGATATTTCAAATGTAAATACTTTGATTGTCGAAGATGCTGATCGTTTTGGATTAAGTCAATTGTATCAGCTTCGTGGACGAGTTGGACGAAGCAGTAGAGAAGCCTATGCGTACTTAATGTATCAACCATTTAAATCATTAACAGAAAACTCAGAGAAAAGATTATCGGCGATTAAGAACTTTACTTCTTTAGGAAGTGGATTTAAGATTGCTATGCAAGATTTATCTATTCGTGGGGCAGGCGATGTTCTAGGTGGCAGACAACATGGATTTATTGATTCGGTAGGTTATACATTATATTCTCAAATGTTAGAACAAGAAATTCAAGCTAAAAAAAGGAATTTTTAGAGCCTTTTACTAGAAAAAGATAGAACTCAAGATGTGAGTTATTATGAGAATATAATTAAAGAAGCTACTCCGAAAATTAAAAAAAGATATTTTTTTGAAGTTGAAACAGATGATCTAGAGATTAAACTTAATGTAGATGCCTTTATTCCAAAAAGAGTATATCTCTAGTGATGCAGATAAAATAGATTTCTATAAGAGATTAAATACTGTTGTAAGTGATGAAGAAATAGAAAGTATCGTTGAAGATTTAATAGATAGATTCTCTGATTTTGGAGAAGAAGTAAATAATTTAATAGATATTTGTTATTTAAAAATTATGGCAAAAAAATACTATGGTTACTAGTATAAAAAGAGTTAGCGAATAAGGTAGTTATAACATTCGATAAAGAAATTATGAATAATCTAAAAGGTAAAGAATTATTTACAGCATTAACTCCTCATAAAGATACTCGTATTATTGCAAAGGATGGATTTTTTTCCTTGAGATTGATAAAAAAAGAAAGATATAGCATCAGGCGAATTAGAGAAATGTTAGCTGTTGTGAATAATAATTTGGAGGTAAATCATGAATAAAAAAATAGATGTCCTTGGGCAAAAAGCTCCCTTAGATATTGAATACCATGATAATGAATGGGGCAGAGAAACCCATGATGAACAGATGTTATTCGAATATTTGGTATTAGAAGGTATGCAAGCAGGATTAAGCTGGTCGTTAATACTAAAAAAACGTGAGAACTTTAAACGAGCTTTTGATAATTTTTGATTATAATATTTGTGCAAATTATACTGATGAATATTTAGAATCATTAAGGGAAGATGAGAGTATAATAAGGAATAAGTTGAAAATCTATTCAGTTAGAAAAAAATGCTCTTGCATTTATCAAAGTGCAGAAAAGAGTTTGGAAGTTTTTGACAAGTATATCTGGGGTTTTACAGATTATAAAAAAATTAATAATAAGTTAGGAAGCTACAAAGATGCACTTAGTGAATCTGATTTATCTATCAAGATAAGTAAGGATATGAAGAAAAAGAGGATTTAACTTTGTAGGAAGTACCATCATTTATAGTTACATGCAAGCTATTGGTATGATAAACGACCATGAAAAAAAGTTGTTTTTTTGTTATGAAGATTGCTGCTAATAAATGAGATTAAATAGATTCAAAGGACAGTATTACTAATAGTGGATATTTTTCAAATTTAGATATAACTTTACTTTGTAAGAAATAACGTCTATAATATATAAGAATGTTTAATTTTAAGATAGGATTTTTATAAATGGATAAGAGAACTGTTAAAATTGAAGAAATAAAAAGACAATGAGGTCTTTGTTAATATATTTTTAGAAGAAATAAAAAAATACAAGAGATTCCTAAAATGCCAAAGTGTGAATTCCTACATATTGGTGCGACGAGTACTACACAGGTATTAGGAGAGGAAATTGTAGATATGCTTGTTGTTGTTGAGAATTTACACGAGATAACAACGTTTGATGAAAAAGGTTAAATAACATAGGTTATCATAGAATAGCTCATAACGGAATAAAAAGGTGTAATTAAGTACGCGAGAATAATCGATTATTTAACAATGAGCTATGATGTAGTGTTAAATGTAGTCCAACGTGATACAGAAATACATAAAAGATTTTATAAAAAGTTAGAGAAGTTTTTAATAATGAAGACTTTAAAAATGACTATAATTCATTTAAAAAGAATAATAGAGAACGTTCATTTAAAAGAGTATTCAGTGCAAAAAAAGTAATATTCATAAATGAAATGTTAAAAAGGATTGAAAACAATGATTAAGATAAAAATTGAGGAGATTCTTCGAGCTAGTGAAGTATTGTATAATGAACCTCTAAGAAATTATAGCTTCACAAGGACTGGTGGAAATGCCGAAGTATTAGTGAAAAATAACAAATGAAGAAGATTTACAAAATGTTATATCTTATAGCTATGAGAATAATATTGAATTGACTATACTTGGTAATGGTTCGAATGTATTAATTTCTGATAACGGAATTAGCGGGATTGTTGCTCTTTACTAGTGACATGAATAATATTGAATTATTAGATGGTGATATTATTTCTTGTTATGCTGGATTAACACTAAAAGAACTTGCTGATTTTTGTATAGAAAATAGCCTAACAAATCTTGAATTTTCATGTGGTATTCCGGGAAGTGTAGGTGGGGCAATCTTCATGAATGCTGGTGCATACGGTGGTGAGATGAAAGAAGTTGTTCAAAAAGTCGAGGTTTTCACTAAAAATGGTGAAAAGAAAATCTATACTAATGAACAGATGGAATTCTCATATAGACATTCTGTAGTTCAAGAAACTAAGGAAATTATTTCTAGAGTATATTTCCAAATGAAAAAAAGGAAACAAAGAAGAAATCATTTCTAAAGTAGAAGAATTGAATAAAATGCGTTCAGATAAACAACCTTTAGAATACCCTTCATGTGGATCTGTATTTAAAAGACCAGAAGGCTACTTTGCAGGGAAACTAATTCAAGATGCAGGATTACAAGGCTTAACTGTAGGAGGAGCGCAAGTGTCTAAAAAAACATGCAGGATTTATGGTGAATATAAATTCTGCAACGTGTGAAGATTATAAAAAAACTTAATTAAAGAGGTTCAGAAAAAGTTTTAGAAGATTCAGGTGTTGAACTTGAATGTGAAGTTAAAATACTAGGTGAGTAAAAAAACACTTTAGGAAAGATAAAAAGCAACTTTATTGTATATTTTGATTTTTTTAGTAGGAATAGATGTGAAAAAGTTTATCCAGGTTATTTTTACAGACTTTTTTCGATGCCACTATTTTTCACCCTGATGAAATGCTATAACTATGCCTTTCATCAGGGCTTTATCGTGTTTGAGACTATCAAAATCCGTATGTTATGAGGAATACATTCCCTTTAATATAGATGTGTATGATATATTATTAGTACACTTTATGGGTAGATTATATATAGTATACAAAAAAATTCTCTTACTTTTATCGGTGAAAATTTCTTTTTATATTACTGTTTTTCGGTAATCTTTCTAATCTATCTAGAAAATCATCAGGTAGATTAGCTAATTTTTTTACTTCTTCACCTATTTTTAGAATTAAATAGCGCCGACAATTCCTTTATAAAAATTGTTTCTAAAAATTATGTAATCAGTCAATGCTCCAATAGAAATAAGAACACTGTATAAGTCATTTTTCCAAAAGTACCAAACTCATTTATAGAAAGAACACTATTCGGAATAATGTTATTGAATACTTCAATATTTACACTATTTGTTATTGAAACATTTATACTTCTATAACCATGAGCAACGTTATTCCTGTAGTCTCTGAGTATTTTTTTAAAGAATCTAAAAAAATATTGTTTTTTTCAATACTATCAGTATCTCTTGTATTTTTGGTTATCGGAAATTGTCTATATATTTCTTTTTTTATCTTCAGATTTAAGTATAGAATACCATCTAATAGCCCTTGTGAAGCTAATGTTTTTGAATAAGTATCCAAGGTGGAATATGATTTTTTTGCTGGAGTGTTATTATTTATATCTCCATCTCTATAATATTATGTAGGAGTATACATAGTTTCATCTTTTATCTAAATTCAATTCATTTAATACCGCAGCTCTAAGTTTCCTTTTTATTTCCAGAGGAAATGTAATTTTGAGAAGATAGATAATTTCTTTCAAAAAAACGCCATATTTTTTTAGCAATCAAATAAGATATCTTTGTTTTTTTAGTGATGTCTCTATTGCTAAAATATATTTAAATAAAATAGATTGTAATGTAATATCAAAAATATGTAAATCATAGAGGAATTCAATTGTAATTCCATCTTTAAAAAGTTTCTTCATTTAAATCGTTAACAAGCAGACTTTCTTTGTATCCGTTAATTAATTTATAATAGGATACTGTATTTAACACATGTTTGGCAAAGGGGATATCTTTTATAATTATATTCCTCTTTACCAGAATTTTTTTATTTGTTCGTCAAAAATCTTTAAATGGTTTATCTGGTGAGCTATTGTTCATTTACTGTCCTTTCTGACAAATACGAAAAAAACTCAGCCATATAATGACCGAGTTTAACATTTCGAGCAGCCGAATACTCTACCGCCTAAGTTCTTATAGTCATTATATAACACTATTAATTTCTTGTCAATATTTTTCACATTGTCACCAATGCGTATTACGTCTGAGTGATTTTTTTATACGGTTCTATTTCATTTTTTTATCAACATTTAAAGATTTTTTTGTGTTTCATATGAGATAAACGATTTTGAAATAGAAGCAACTGATTTTTCGAATGTAGTCATATTCTCTTTAGGATATTCACATTTAGATAAATTCGCATAAACAGTTGTGACCACTAGTTTAGCTTTAATATAATCTAAAAGTACCGATCATGACACCATCTACATTACTTACTTCTTCTCCGACTTCGTAAATAATAACTTCATCATCTAGTTTCACCCCATCATTATAACCGAGATTTATTACTAATTCTTTATTACTTAGAATTCTTACAACTTCACCTATTATATCTTCTTTAAGGTTTAGACTTTTTAATATCATTATTTCACCTCTATATATTATTTCTAAACTTTACTTTTCAATTCAACAATTTTACCTAATATTACTTTAGAAGGTGCTATAACTTTACCTCCTATTAAGGTTGTAGTAACACGCTTCAAACAAGAGTTCAAGATAAAAGTTCAAAAAAATTTAAATTCTCATTTCAGTAAATGGAAAAAAGTTAGTATATTAGAATTAAATGGCTCTTTGTCAAGTTCGGGGCACGGGAAAAAAATTCACTCTAGAAATCTAGGCAGCATTTTGCTGCTTAGATTTTTCTTACTTTCTTTAAGTTTTTATATTATTTTTTTATATTCAGAAACAAATAATCTAGACATAATTAAAATGCGTAATCTGAAATTACTAAAGCTAGAATATCCATAAGATACTCTCTTTAGTAGTTTTATTTTATTATTAAATCCTTCTAATGGACCATTAGAATACTCATATTTAACAGCGTTAAGCATATACTCTTTGTGTTTAACCATCGTATTTATAACCTTAGCTACGCCTTTAGATAATCCATTAGTATTCATATCTATATACTTCTCTAATTCTACAGAATCTTTTAGCTTTAATAGCTTCTCTAATCTCATGTACTCTCTCATAACTAGCTGTAAATTCAGCATCTATACCTAATATATAATCTAATACTTCTTTCCTAGTCACATAGCGTTTGAAGCTTCTAGAATAGAATGTTTTTTATTGAATTTACTTTTGTCTCTATCTTCCAATATTACCTTCCAGAAGTTCTTTAAAATAGTGTAAGTAGAGCCTTTTTTTATTCTTATATTGATTCATTAGTTTTACTCTAGCTTTATTTAATTCTCTATTAATATTTTTGAACCATGTGGAATCTATCTATAATTATCTCAGCGTTAGGGAACATCTCTCTAATCATATTCATATAAGGAGGATAAATATCTATACAGATTGTTTTTACTCTCTTCCTTACTTTTCTTGGGTATCTCATAAAGTATTGTTTTTAATATATGTTGTGTTCTACCATCTACTATATCTATAAAATCATGTGTTTTAGCATCTAAGAATATGAAGCTCATTCCATTTTTTTACTATCTTTAGTTGATTTTTATTTCATCAAAACATAAGTGTTCTGGTAGGTTTGAATGAGTCTTAACTTCTACAGCCTCTCTACATGATTTCATTACTCTTACTACTGTAGATACTGATACATTGCTTAATTCAGCTATATCTTTAAATGATAGTGTCTTAGAAAGATTCTTCATAATGTAGAATATAAGATTTTTTAGATATACTGCAGTATTTTTGAACAAATGATGTTTCAGCGCAAAACTTAGAATTACATTCTCTACATTTGAAGCGTTGTTTCTTTAATCTTAGATATGTAGGGCATTCTGACATCTTTAATAAAGCTATTCTTAATGGATCTCCGAATCCATTTTTTTAACTATATTATTTTCCTTCTTTCATACAACCGCAGTTTGCACAACACTTTGGTTCATATGATAAAGTTCCGTGAAATATGAATGTATCTTGACCTTCTACATTGATTAGATCAAGTTTATCCTCCATAGTTATATTTTTGGTCTTTTTATTAATAGTAAATTTGTGATAAAATTATTCATGACGAATATCCTTTCTTAGTTAATTATTTTTACACCTTAATTATATTGGATATTTGTCTTTTTGTATATAAAAATAGAAATCCGGGGATGGAATTTTTTTCCATGCCCCGGATTTAGTATACTAAACCAATTAAATTTAAGAGCTTGAACTAATGAAAATTAGAAAGTAGATAAAACGAAATTTAACTATGATAAATTACAGAGAAGAATAGTAGAAGTATAGTAAATAGAATAATTTTATTAAAGATATAAAGCACTTAGAATGTAACATTTTTTAAAAAAATTAAATAATGTAAAGTATAGGGAAGATACTGAAATAAAAATCAGTTTTGTAATTTTTTTAAAAAAATCTCAGAAAGTTAATTACATGTATATTTTTTTAATGAATAAATTCAAATATTTGAATAAAATGAAAATTTAATAAAAAAAGTTTTTTGAAGATTCAGGTGTTGAGCTTGAGTGTGAAGTTAAAATATTAGGTGAGTAAAAAGGAGTGACTCAAAAATCGTGATTTCTTAAGAAACAAGATTATGTTGAGTCACCCTCGCGTAGTTTATTAGATATCTAAAAAGCTTTTTATAAAGCGAATTTAGATATCAATAAAACCACTGCGTCTATGAGTTCTCATATACACTTTGTTAAATTTTTAGGGCTGGATTTGCCCTTTTTTTATTTCGTATTATCTATAAATTTTTTTATATTGTGCTAGATTTTTGCTCATTTTTTTGTTATTTGTTTTTGGAGTATAGAATGTTCTTCCTATTAAGTTATCTGGGAGATATTGTTGTTTAATATAACCAGTTGGATGGCTGTGTGGATATTGATAACCAACACCGCGATTTAGTTTATCAGCTCCGTAATAATGTGCATCTCTCAAGTGATCGGGAATTATGAATTTCGGATTTGTTTTAGTTTCATGGAGTGCATTATCGATTGCCATATAAGCACTATTAGATTTTAACGAAAGTGCTAGTTGGATAACCGCATTAGCCAAAGGTATTCTCGCTTCAGGTAGTCCAAGCATCTTCGCACTTTCAATAGCAGCATGAACAAAAGGTCCAATATTTGGATTGGCTAGACCGATATCTTCGTAAGCTATAACACTCATTCTTCTATATATAGTGTCTAAATCACCACTATCAATTAATAGTGCTAAGTAATATAGTGATGCATCAACATCACTTCCACGAATAGATTTTTGAAAAGCGCTAATGATGTCATAAAAAGCATCGCCATCTTTGTCATAAGATTTGAATTTTCCTAGGGATAAGTTCAATAGCTTCTCTTTGTAATAATTTCACCTTCATTTGATAAATTATATAAAATTTCAAAAAGTATTTAGTGAGAACCTTAAATCTCCAGAAGAGTTAAGTGCGATCGTTTTTAAAACACATCTTCCTCGATTGATAATTCTTTAGGGAATATTTCTTTATTATTTGCTATTTTTTTAGGTATTCATAAATATCATCATTTGAAACTTGCTGTAATTCGAAAAATAATTAAACGTGATCCGATCGCAGGATTTACCGTATGATATGGATTATTTGTTGTACATCCAATCACATAGATATTATCAAATTCGATTTCAGGAAGCAGTATATCCTGCATAGGTTTAGTCAATCTATGAAATTCATCAAGAAGTAAAATAACTTTTTGAATCTTTTCGATTCTTCTATTACAGCAGTTAAGTCTTTTTTTGTACAATTTACAGCATTTAGTATTTTTAAATTTATAGTCTAGTTCGTTAGCTAATGCATTAGCGATGGAAGTTTTTTTCCAGTTCCAGGGGGACCATATAAAATAAATGAGAACATTTTTTTGCTTTCTACTATTTTTAGTAAGAACTTTTCCATTTCCAATTAAATGATGTTGTCCGATTATGTCGTTTATTTTTAGTAGGGCGTAATTTATTAATAAGGGCTTCCATGGTACCTCCTTTAAAAAAATTTATGATTTATTTAATAGAATTTAAATTTATACTAATAGTTTCTTTTATTTTATTTATATTTGTAAATGATATGAGTTTATTTTATTAATTGCGTTTTTGAATATAAGCTATAATAAATAGTAGATTAGATAACTTGTGAAGGATAAACGCTGGGTCCCAAAATGGGGTAGGTTAATAACCGAGCATTCCTATGTGCCTGGGGTTATCTTTTTTTATACCTTTTTTAAGCTCTCTACAAAATTATAAGGGTCTTTTTTTATTTCAATAAGAATAAATTCAATAAATTGTTCGGAGTATGTATAATGAGTTGAATTTCCAATTTTATGACAATACGCGTATTTTTGGCTCGTCTTTTATTTTTATAAAAAGTCAATAATAAGGTTTAATACATATTGATTAAAAACTCTTTTTATAATTTAATTTTTATATTTTGTTTTTTTAATCTTTCTTCTACGACTGTAATAACATTAACATATGAATATTTATGAGTTTGAGAAGGATCTTTTGGATCTTTTGATAATCGCAACCTTATTTTCAGATTCTTTGCATATAGCCACAGTAAAGTTTGCTTCTTTCTTTTTCTTAGTAATAAACAAATTTTGTTTAATTCCAATAGAAAATTTATCTGAATTGTATTCATTAGATAGTATATCAATTTCATTAGCTTGTTGAATAAATTTTTTTCAGCGATTTCAGCTGGGTATTTTTATTCTTATTTCTTCATTACTCAATGGTTCGTAACTTGCAGAAATAATAAGAAAAATTTTTGTGCAATATGTTGTGTAATATCTTGATTATGGAATCGTAATAATTCATTTGTAAAATTAATAACGCAGGCTTGAAAAAGGGGTGCATATTTTTAACTCATAATCTTCAGTTATATAGTGAGTACTAATATTTCTTAATTCTATAATCTTCTCTAGATTTAATCTTATTCTAGTATTACTATCAGAATATATCTTTTTCACAACATTTTCTAAACTTAATGTTCTAGACTCGTTATCTTTATAATATATTGGAATCTGTCGATTCAACAACTCTGCTTTTTAACATCAGTTCCCAGGCATTACATATAAAAAAACTGAATCCTTCTATTCTATATTTAATTGTAGGTTTATTATATATTTCTAGACCTAGAATAAAAAGCTTCTATAACTTTTTTTCAATAAATTTATTTTTTTAACTTTTCCATTATTTCCAATCTCCTAGTTATTAATTTGATTAATTCTAATCTACTTTAATTATATCATAATTAGCATAGTTATTGATAGGAAGTTTATCCTGAAGTGAATCTAAGACAATAAAATTTTACATATTTTTAAAATTTATGATAAAATATAATAATCACAATTAGGGGATGTTTAGGATTCGACAGGGATGCTAGTCTTCTTGGTGGCATGTAGGAGGGTTGTCTCCTTTAACAACACATCAGTTAAATATAACTGGCGAAAAAACAAATTACGCTTTAGCAGCTTAATAAGCTAAAGGCTGATTACTTTGTTTGACTGTGACAAAGCTAATCGGTTCATTCTCAGCAGTCTACGATTTTTTTCTTCCGTTTGTAGAAAAAAATAAGAGATTAATCAAACTCGTTTTTCATTGCCTGTTTATCGGCTTAAGTGGAGAATTAAATTTAATAGGTAAACTAAACATGTAGAAGCTAAGGGGAGGCATTTTTGGACGCGGGTTCAAATCCCGCCATCTCCATTTTCTAGGAGTGTACCATTTTGGTATGCTTTTTTTATTTGCTTTTTCATTTATAATTTAAAAACTTATCATTATTCTAGAAATAATTGCAAATATTTATAAATATTTGCTTATATTAATTTATATATGATAATAATTATTAAAGGTAAAATAAATATTTATATTTTTTTATTTTTAAATATAATTTAAGCAGTTTTTAAAAATATTTATATATCGTTAATTGCCAAACCATTACTTTAATGAGTTTTATATTTTTTTAATATATGAATATATTTTTATAATTTATAAATTAAATGTAATTTTAAAATAATAATAATGAGCATAATTATTTTATGGTGACGTGTTTTTGTGATATTATAGTATAAAAAAAGTAAATAAATTCTAAAGGTAAAGAGGTAAATTGAATGATAGGAAAAATAACCTAAAAACAATATGAACGTCAAGCTGAAAAAAAGTTGAGACGTACTCCATAAAAAAATTCAAAGCGGGAGCTGCCAGTGTTCTTATAGGGGTAGGTCTATTCTTTTGGTGCTGGAGTTGCAGAGGCTAATGATAGTTCTGCACAGACTAATAGTAACAATAAGGTAGACAACTCTAAGGATTCAAACACGGTTGTAGCAACTGCGGTTGAAGTCAAACCTGTTGAGAAAAAAACAGAAAAACACGTGAAATAGTAGCAGAAAAGCTGAATTCACAAACTAGCGAAAAGGTACAACAAGTAGCTGGAAAAAAACACAACAAGTAGCTGATAAATCTTTATTACTACTAAAAAAATTGAAGAACTAAAATCTCAACTAGAAAGAATTAAAAATAATACAAAAACAACAATCAATGATAAATGATGCAGCTAGTAAGTTAGCTACAGCTGAAGCTTTAGTACAAACTTCAGCAACACAACAAGAAGTAGACGCAAAAAGCTAAAGAAATTAGTTCATTAACTTCTATCTTAAAAATCAATTAAAGCAGAAGAAACAGTAAAAAGAAAAATAAAAAAATCAAGATAGCCGTAATGGTAAAAAGATGCAAGAAGGAACTGGTTTTTAGAGAAGGTGGAGCAGCTGGTACTGGTATCTCGGCAGATGTAAAAGATGCAACAAGTACACCAGCTGTGACAAGAGATGGTTATACTGATAGAGCTGCTGCGGAATCATTCACAAAGCAAGTTACATGGTTAGATTTTTGGAGATACTGCTAACTGGCAAAAATATAGATAATGAAGGTGGAAAGATTTACTTAAAAGAAGGTTCAATCTATAGTAAAGAAGTTATACCAGGTTACGTCATTAATATCAAAGTGAAATCGTTAAAACCTTTCCAAGCAACAGAAATTTATAGAAAACGTATGGAAGCAGCTAATGCTTCAGAAGAAGAAAAAGCAACTTTCAATCCAAATGCTACAAATCAACGTTTTGGTGATGAAAGAGGAGCTACTAGAATAACAGCTGACAAACAAGATGATACATGGTCTGAAATTCGAAATAATGGAATTAATACAGGAAATAAAAAAACAGCGATTGGTTCTGAAAGCGATTGGTCAAATGTAGGGATTCAATTTGAAATTAGTGCAACTTATAAGGGTAAAAACGTTCGCCCAGCAGTTGTTATGAATGATTCCGAGAGTGCGAATCATGGAGAAAATATCATTTTTACAACAAATGGTAGCCCGTGGGAGCGAGTTCTTGAATTGAAAAAGGAAAGGTTTGTAGGAGGAAGTTTTACATCTACACCTTATAAACCAATCAATAATTATAATTTAAGACATGAAGATTATCCACAATCAGGAGGTCGAAATAATGCAGGTCAGTTATTATGGCATTTAAGAGGAGGTCTTCTAACTTTTTCTGACGGAAGAAAGCTGGCACCGAAATACTTTACTAATCTGATCAAGAAACGGGAGGTCTAGGAACAGGAGTGTTTGGTCCTGTAATTACTTCTGGTGGTTATAGTCTTCCAGTACTAATGACAAAAAATGCAACTGAAGTTGGAATGTATATTTTATCATCAGGGAAACAAACTGCTATGATGGGTGTGATTCCAATTGATGAAGGAGATGCTCCTGAAAGTTATGGAAAAGCATCTCATATGATGAATACTATAGATGGTTTAACGGGTGCAGAAGTAAAACAACCATATTTAGGAAGTACACGACCAGATATGGATACAGGCACTACTAAAGATTGGTATGGTGATGATAAAGATCTAGATGGTGACGAAGGCGTAAATCAATTGCTTCCTGAAAACCTTAAAGGAAGTGAAGGAAATATTATTAAAGCTAATATTTCTAATGCTGGTCACTATACATTAAATGTTCAAGCACATACAGGTGGTGCTGAGAAAGCTTACATTCGTTCTTGGATTGATTTTAATAAAAATGGTCAATTTGATGCAGATGAAGCTTCTGAAATTGCAACTGTTACCCAAGATGGAACTGTAAAATTAAACTTTAAAAATAAAATCTCAACTGATGCAGAAACATTACTAGAAGCAGGAGCAAGAGTTCGTATTGCAACTGTAGAATCAGAAATTGAAAAATCCAACAGGAACTGCATTTTCTGGTGAAGTAGAAGACTTTATTGCAAAAATTACACACCCACCAAAAAGGTGAAAAGAAAACAACTATTGGTAATATTAAAGAGACACAACGTGAAGAAATTCAGTTCACAGCACAAGGTAGAAATGTATATCTGGAAGATCATTCTTATGCAGAGATTGATACAACTGTTCAACCAACATATATTGATAATAAAACTGGTCAAGAAGTGACATTAGCAAGTGATGGTACTTATACAGTTGAAGGTGAAGGTACTTATAAATTTACTATTTCAGATAATAGAAAAGATGTAAAAGTAGAATTTACACCAGCTGATGGATTTGTAGGTAAAACACACGGTATCTCTATTCGTCGTCAAGATACGAATAAAAACAACAACAGATTGGGGTACTCCTGATGCTGCAACTCTTCCAAATGTAAATGATTCATTAAATACAATGGATGGATTATATATTCCAGAAGTTACAGTTCCAACTTCAGTAGAAGCAACTCCAATTAATGCTGAAAGTCAAAACATACAAGGTCTACCACAAAAAGGTAAACCAACATTTACTGTTGAAACTTCTCCAACTCCAGTGACAGCTTCAGCTAAATATCCAGCAAAATTAGTGGATCCAGCAACTGGTACAGTAACAACAAATCCAACAGTTAATGCGTTAGAACAAGGAACGAATAAAAGTAATTGGTACGTATACAATTGTACCTGAAACAGGAGAAGTTACATTTACACCAAATAAAGATTTCAAAGGAATTCCGGCACCAGCAACGATTTCTGCTGATGTAGAATTAACGCATGACAAGAATGGAAATGTAACGACTAAAACGTTACAAGCTACTTATAGTCCAACGATTATTCCTGTTGTACCAACTGCGGAAGCTTCAACAACAAGTGATATAATTGGGAAAAAACAAGTATCTCCAATCAAGTTAGATACAGAAGAAACTGGAGACGATAAAGGTAAGACAGTGAACTTCAACAAAGGTGCTCAAACAGGACCAAATGGAGAACGTGTTGAACTAAATCCAGATACTCTAACATTATTAGATGGAGAAAATGAAGTAACAAGTGTTACAACAACTGATGGTAAGTATGAGTTAGACAAAGCTAACAAGACCATTACATTTACTCCAAATGCAACTTTCACAGGTGTAGCTAAACCTGTTAGCATTCGAATCAAAGATGTGAATGGTACAAAAGTGGATACTACTTATACTCCAACAGTTACAGATGTAACAATGGAAGGTACTCCTAAGGAGACAGAAGCACCACAAGGACAAACACAAACAGGAACACCAGAATTTACAGTATCTAGTACAGATGTTCGTATTACAGGATATAAATTAATCAATCCGACAACGAATACACCAGTAGATGATGAAGAAATTGATGTTCCAAATCAAGGAACATATAGAATTGATAAAACAACTGGAACAGTTAAGTTTATTCCAAAAGCAGGATTCACAGGACCAGCGGATGGAATTAATGTACAAGCAGTGACAGATGTTGGAAAAACACATGAAGCGAAGTATACACCAACGGTAAATCCGTTTGTTATAATTGCTGTGAGTCAAGAGTCTAAAAATATCCAAGGTGTACCGCAAGAAGGAACTCCAACCTTTACAATTCCAGAAGATGCAACAAATGCTTCAATCACAAGTCGTAAACTAGTTGATCCATCAGACAACACACCAAAAGACTCTGTAACAGTAGAAGGAAAAGGAACATTTGTCATTGACGAAACTGGAAAAGTAACCTTCACACCAGTACCAAGTTACACAGGTGATGTACCAGCAATTGAAGTAAAAGCAACAGTAACTGTAACAAACGAGAAAAATGAAATTGCAACAATTACTCAAACAGCAACTTACAAACCAGAAATCGTTCCTGTAGAGTTAGGTAAAACACCAGCAACTTCAACAAACTTACAAGGTTTAGAACAAAAAGGAACACCAACATTCACTGGAAGTACAGTAGAAGTAAATGGTGAACAAAAAGAAGTAACAATTACACCAAATAGTTACACACTTGTAAAAGATGGAGCTGAAGTAACAACAACTCCTGCATACAAAAAAGGAACAACTGATGTAATTGGTACGTACACAATTGATCCAGCAACTGGAGAAGTAACACTTACACCAACAGATAAAACTTATACAGGTGAAGTAGAACCAGCAGTTGTACAAGCAACAGGATCTAATAATGTAAAAGTACAAACAACGTACACACCAACAATCACTCCAGTAACACCAACAGCTGAAAAATCTAAAACAAGTGATGTACAAGGAAAAGTACAAACATCACCAATCAAGTTAGACACAGAAGAAACTGGAGACGATAAAGGTAAGACAGTTAACTTCGATAAAGGAACTCAAACAGGACCAAAAGGAGAACGTGTTGAGTTAGACCCTGAAACTCTAACATTACTAAATGAAGCAGGGGAAGAAGTAACAAGTGTTACAACACCTCAAGGTAAGTACGAGTTAGACAAAGCAAATAAAACAATTTCATTCACACCAAATAAAGACTTTGTAGGAACAGCAACACCAGTTAAAGTTCAAATCAAAGACGTGAATGGAACAAAAGTTGAAACAACTTACACTCCAACAGTTACAGATGTCACAATGGAAAGTGTTGATAAGACATCAGAAGCACCACAAGGACAAACACAAACAGGAAAACCAGAATTCACAATTTCAAGTCCAAATGTGCAAATTACAGGCTACAAACTAGTAGATCCAGTAAGCAAAACACCTGTAGATGGTACTGAAATCGAAGTTCCAGAACAAGGAACATACAAAATTGACAAAACAACTGGTCAAGTAACATTCATTCCAAAACCAGGATACACAGGAACAACTGATGGAATCACAGTACAAGCAACAGATGAAAACGGAGAAACAAAAGATGCGAAGTATACACCAAAAGTAACTCCATTAACAGTAACTCCAGAAAACAAAACATCTAAAAATATCCAAGGTGTACCACAAGAAGGAACACCAACCTTTACAATTCCAGAAGGTGTCACAAATGCTTCAATTACAAGTCGTAAACTAGTTGATCCATCAGACAACACACCAAAAGACTCTGTAACAGTAGAAGGAAAAGGAACATTTGTCATTGACGAAACTGGAAAAGTAACCTTCACACCAGTACCAAGCTACACAGGTGAAGTACCAGCAATTGAAGTAGAAGCAACAGTAACTGTAACAAACGAGAAAAACGAACCAGCAACAATTACTTCAAAAGCAACATACAAACCAGAAATCGTTCCTGTAAAACCAACAGCTGAAGCATCAACAACAAGCGATGTTCAAGGTAAAGTACAAACTTCACCAATCGTACTAGATACAGAAGAAACTGGAGACGATAAAGGTAAAACAGTTAACTTCAATAAGGGAATTGAACAAGGACCTAAAGGAGAAAGAACAGAATTAAATCCAGATACATTAACATTATTAAATGAAGCTGGAGAAGAAGTAACAAGTGTAACAACACCTCAAGGTAAGTATGAATTGGATAAAGCTAATAAAATAATTACATTTACACCAAATAAAGACTTCGCAGGAGAAGCTACACCAGTTAAAGTTCAAATTAAGGATGCGAATGGAACTAAAGTAGAAACAACTTACACTCCAACTGTTATAGAAGTAACACCAACAGGTAAAGATTCAGCAACGACTGGACCACAAGGAATTTCTCAAACCTCACCAATCGTATTCAATCAAAAAGATGAAGCTGATAATACAACAGTAAACTTTGAAACAGGTCATGAGAGAGTTGAATTAAAACAAGATACATTAACATTAGTCAATGGAAATGGAGAAAAAGTTACAACAATTACTGTTCCAGAAGTTGGAACATACGAATTGAAAGATGGTGCAATTACATTCACACCAGTTAAGACATTCACAGGAACAGCTGAAGGAGTAACAGTTCAAGTTGAAGATGAAAATGGTAAAGTTGTTACGAAGAAATATGTCCCAACAGTTACACCAGTAACACCAGAAGGAACACCTGCAGAAACAACAGGAATTCAAGGAGCAACACAAGAGGGAACACCAACATTCAAACCAGGAAATCCAAATGTGCCAATCAATGAAGAGGTAGCCCCAACATTAGAAGGTGCAAATCCTGAAGGAAAAGTAGTAGTACCAGGAGAAGGAACATACACAGTTGACAAAGACGGTAAAGTAACGTTCACTCCAGAACCACAATTCACAGGAACAGCAAAAGGAGTAACAGTAAAACGTGTAGATAAGAACGGAACACCAGTAACGGCTAAATACACACCAACAGTTATACCGGTAACACCAGAAGGAGCACCTGCAGAAACAACAGGAATTCAAGGGGCAACACAAGAGGGAACACCGACATTCAAACCAGGTAACCCTAATGTGCCAATCGATGAAGAGGTAGCACCAACATTAGAAGGAGCAAATCCTGAAGGAAAAGTTGTAGTACCAGGAGAAGGAACATACACAGTTGACAAAGACGGAAAAGTAACGTTCACTCCAGAACCACAATTCACAGGAGTAGCAAAAGGAGTAACAGTAAAACGTGTAGATAAGAACGGAACACCAGTAACGGCTAAATACACACCAACAGTTACACCAGTAACACCGACAGGTGAGAACTCAGAAACTGAAGGACCAAAAAGCTAAGCCACAAACATCAACAATAGTGTTTGATAAGAAGGATCAAGACAATACTACAGTAAACTTTGATAAAGGTCATGAAAATGTAGCATTAGATCCAACAACGACAACATTAGTTGGAAAAGATGGAAAACCTACTACAGAAGTGAAGGTTCCAGGGAAGGTACTTATACATTAGAAAATAATGTAATAACATTCACACCAGAACCAAACTTCGTAGGAAAAGCTTCAGGAGTAACAGTACAAGTAAAAGATACGAATGGAACAGTATTAACTAAGACATATACACCAACAGTTCGTCCAGTTACAATATTTGTAGATGCTAAAGGAAATCCAATAACAGTTGATAAAAATAATGTTCCAGTAGTATCAGAATTAGATGGAACGCAACCAAATAAAGTAATTCCAGGATACAAATTTGTAGAAACTAAGAAACTTCCAAATGGAGATACGGAACATGTCTACGAAAAAAAGTAACAACTTCATACAAAGATAAAGAAGGAAATGTAATACCAGGAAATCCAACAGAAGAAGGCGAGCAACCAAATAAAGCAATCCCAGGATACAAATTTGTAGAAACTAAGAAACTTCCAAATGGAGATACAGAACATGTCTACGAAAAAGTAACAACTTCATACAAAGATAAAGAAGGAAATGTAATACCAGGAAATCCAACAGAAGAAGGCGAGCAACCAAATAAAGCAATCCCAGGATACAAATTTGTAGAAACTAAGAAACTTCTAAATGGAGATACGGAACATGTCTACGAAAAAAAGTAACAACTTCATACAAGGATAAAGAAGGAAATGTAATAACAGGAAATCCAACAGAAGAAGGTGAGCAACCAAATAAAAGCAATCCCAGGATACAAATTTGTAGAGACTAAGAAACTTCTAAATGGAAATATCGAACACATTTATGAAAAAAAGTAACTACAGAAAAAAAGGAATCATCAGAGATAAAGAAGGAAATCCAATTCCAGGGTATGAATTTGATAGAATGTCACCAATCTTAGATATTCCAGAATATGTATACGTTGAAACAGTAACAGACCCAGATGGAACAGTAAGACACATCTACAGACCAGTAGAGACAGTACACAAAGATAAAAATGGAAATCCAATTCCAAATGTAACTCCGAAAGAAAAAGGAACTAAGGGAAGCCAAGCAATCCCAGGATATAGTTTAGTAGGAACTAAGAAACTACCAAACGGAGATACAGAGCATATTTACGAAAAAGTAAATGCTACTACAATATGGACAGATGAAGAAGGGAATCCATTAAAAACCAACAGAAAACGGATTAATAGAAAATGGAAAAGTTTCAGGATATGAATTCGTAAGAACAGTGGTAGATAAAGATGGAAATGTTCACCATATCTTCAAAAAAGCAACACCTTCAATACCATCTACTCCAACAGTAGGAAAAGTTACAACATGGACAGATGAAGAAGGAAATTCAATTAAAGTAACTGAGAACGGAACTCGTGAACACGGAGTAATACCAGGATATGAGTATGTAAGAACAGTAACAGATAACAATGGAAATGTTCGTCATATCTTCAGAAAAAAATATCTTTAGTAGAATCGAAAGGACAAGTTAAACGTTTAGCTAACACAGGAACAACGGAAACTAATACTGGTTTAGCAGGACTAGGTCTAGCATTGTTTGGTGGACTATTAGCTACAACTAAACGTCGTAGAAATAAGTAAAAAAACTAAACTATGTATACTTTTTTTAAAATATAAAAAAATTCTAGGTAGTATCTATATATTACCTAGAATTTTTTTGGTTATATACTAAATCTGTAGTTTGGGAAGAATGTAAGCGTCCAATAACAAGATATCTATCCTCCAAACATAAATTCCTCTATAATACAAACATAAAGAAAAAAAATAGAGGAAATAAAATGTTAAAAACTGTACATTCTTATTCTATCATTTTCATTTCCGATTTATCCAAAAAAATAAAAGATACTAACCGTTGAAATTTTTTTACTGAAAATACTATCTTTTTTTATAGTATAATAGAGTCAAACAAAAGAGGAGATATTTTATATGATTTCTAATAAAACAGTAAAAAGTATTAAGTAAATTTGAAAAAAACTTTTTAAATAGACACGAAGAAGATAAAATAAAATTTAACAAAACTGTTGAACTGTTAGAACATGAAAATTGCCTCCTTAAAGAACAGTTAGAATTTTTTTCAAGAGAAAATTATTCGGTAAATCTTCGGAAAAAAACAAAAGAGAATCCTAATCAAGTAAGTTTGTTTGATAATGAATGAACGACTAAACAAATTGAAGGAATCACTGTAGTAATGAGATATAATAAGAACGTGGAGAATTTAGCGATGAAAGTAAAAAAACAGATAAAGGAATTATTAGGAATTCAAAGTGATGTTAATGTTATAAAGTATTCAAAAAAATAATTTAGAGAAACATTTACTTAAAAGGAATCATATTGACGCTTTAAAGTATTTTTGACAAGATAGAAGATATTTTAGAAGAGCCTGATTATGTAGGAATTAATCCTAATGAAAAAAATCGGAGTGCTTAGAATATATTAAGGTATTTGATGAAAAATATTTTAGTGGCATTAAAAAAATACATAGTTCAGAAGAATTCTATTACATTCCTAGTATGTACACGATAACTGATTATAAATTGCAATCACGTTTATTTAGCGGACGATTAAAAAAAGTTGACAAAAAAATAGATAGATAGTAAAATGCAGATAGTAAATGATATTAATTGAGGGCAGAAAGGGTTCCTGCCGCACCTGAAAAAGGTACCTGAGATGCTGGATACACCGACCAGCCAATTAATAATCGTTAAAATCCACAAAGAGTCAAGTTTTCTTGGCTCTTTTTATATATATGGTTAGTATACTAAATCCGGGGCATGGAAAAATTCCATCCCCGGATTTCTATTTTTATATACAAAAGACAAATATCCAATATAATTAAGGTGTAAAAAAATAATTAACTAAGAAAGGATATTCGTCATGAATAATTTTATCACAAATTTACTATTAATAAAAGACCAAAAATATAACTATGGAGGATAAACTTGATCTAATCAATGTAGAAGGTCAAGATACATTCATATTTCACGGAACTTTATCATATGAACCAAAGTGTTGTGCAAACTGCGGTTGTATGAAAGAAGGAAATAATATAGTTAAAAATGGATTCGGAGATCCATTAAGAATAGCTTTATTAAAGATGTCAGAATGCCCTACATATCTAAGATTAAAGAAACAACGCTTCAAATGTAGAGAATGTAATTCTAAGTTTTGCGCTGAAACATCATTTGTTCAAAAAAATACTGCAGTATATCTAAAAAAATCTTATATTCTACATTATGAAGAATCTTTCTAAGACACTATCATTTAAAGATATAGCTGAATTAAGCAATGTATCAGTATCTACAGTAGTAAGAGTAATGAAATCATGTAGAGAGGCTGTAGAAGTTAAGACTCATTCAAACCTACCAGAACACTTATGTTTTGATGAAATAAAATCAACTAAAGATAGTAAAAAAATGGAATGAGCTTCATATTCTTAGATGCTAAAAACACATGATTTTTATAGATATAGTAGATGGTAGAACACAACATATATTAAAAACAATACTTTATGAGATACCCAAGAAAAAGTAAGGAAGAGAGTAAAAACAATCTGTATAGATATTTATCCTCCTTATATGAATATGATTAGAGAGATGTTCCCTAACGCTGAGATAATTATAGATAGATTCCACATGGTTCAAAAATATTAATAGAGAATTAAATAAAGCTAGAGTAAAACTAATGAATCAATATAAGAATAAAAAAAGGCTCTACTTACACTATTTTTAAAGAACTTCTGGAAGGTAATATTGGAAGATAGAGACAAAGTAAATTCAATAAAAACATTCTATTCTAGAAGCTTCAAACGCTATGTGACTAGGAAAGAAGTATTAGATTATATATTAGGTATAGATGCTGAATTTACAGCTAGTTATGAGAGAGTACATGAGATTAGAGAAGCTATTAAAGCTAAAGATTCTGTAGAATTAGAGAAGTATATAGATATGAATACTAATGGATTATCTAAAGGCGTAGCTAAGGTTATAAATACGATGGTTAAACACAAAGAGTATATGCTTAACGCTGTTAAATATGAGTATTCTAATGGTCCATTAGAAGGATTTAATAATAAAATAAAACTACTAAAGAGAGTATCTTATGGATATTCTAGCTTTAGTAATTTCAGATTACGCATTTTAATTATGTCTAGATTATTTGTTTCTGAATATAAAAAAATAATATAAAACTTAAAGAAAGTAAGAAAAATCTAAGCAGCAAAAATGCTGCCTAGATTTCTAGAGTGAATTTTTTTCCCGTGCCCCTGAACTTGACAAAGAGCCATATATATAAAATTAAGTTGATTAGATTTTTCTAGGTTTTTTTATTATGAAGTATAAATTATATAGGAGAATTTTTTTATATTATTTTTGTATATTTTTTTATTTAGACTAAATTTCATATTTTTTTATTTTTATCATTATTACAGCGCCTTTTTTTGGAAATTTATGGGAAAAAGTATCTAAATACCTGTTAAATTCTATTATTTTTCTTGAATACTTCTGTTATATTTTTGAAATACATCTAATATACTCTGATATACTGATGAATATACATTTTTATATTTCTATTATAGTTTGTTATATTTCAAATTTAAAAGATGTATGTTATAATATAGCTATAATCAAAAAGGAAGGAAAAAAAGGATGCTAATTAAATTTTTCAGATAGATTTTTATTATACAAAACAACGATATATGTATTTAGAACCAGCTCTTGGTTATGTAAAAGGAGAATATTTTTCTGTAATGTTAGATTCAGGAAATGGACCTGCTCAAGTGGAGAATTTTTTGAATGAGTTAAAAGAGAATGATCTTCCTATGCCAAGTTATGTGATATTAACTCATCATCACTGGGATCATAGTTTTGGGGCTGCTTATTTGGATATTCCAGTAATAGCGACTGATAGAGCTAGAGATTCTTTAATTGAATTATCTCAGTTAGAATGGGATAAGGAAAGTTTGTATCAAAGAGTAAAAGATGGAACCGAAATAAAATATAGTGCAGATGTTATAAGAAGAGTTTATGAAAATCATGAAATAAAAATTAGAATTCCAGATATGCCGAAGATGGCGGATTTTAATTTGAATCTTGGAAAAAAATTAAATTAAATTGTTTATATAATGATAATTCTCATTCTAATGATGCATTTTTTTAATTTATATTCCAGAAGAAAAAAAGTGTTATTTTTTTAGGTGATAGCCATGCTAAAAAAATTACTATACGAAACCTATGGCATATAATAAACAAAAAAACTTCGTGATTATATAGATAAGATAACAGAACTTGATTTTTGAACATGCTGTTCCTGGACATGGAAATATCTTTTCAAGAGAAGAATTGTTAGAATATCTAGAAAAAGAATATACAAAAAAATGAGGTGATTTTATATGAATTTAATGATGTCTCTCGATTGGGTTCTTTTAATTACGATGTCACTAGCTTTTTTTGTCAGCAGTTGTTTTCAAAAAAATTTAATTTTTTTGGAGTACTGTCATTGCTGAGTTTAGCGACATATATTGCTTTTACATTCTTACTCGACAGGGCTAAGCATTTTTATCCTTCTAATCTTTATTGGAGGAATAGCTCTAATTGGGCTTGAAATGTTTATACCTGGTGGAATAGTAGGAACTGTCGGAGTTGTTACCTTAGTATATGCAATAATTTATGTGAATAAATCAACATATTATATTGCTTTTTATATTGGTAATTTCTTTAATCCTTGCAGTAATTTTTTATATTATGTAAATCGAAATGTTTTTCCATAAAAAAACTTATGTTTTTTTAGATAGACTTGTCTTGAATGATTCTATTTCTACAAAGGATGGCTATGTGGCTAGTGAAAGTAGATTGGAACTATTAGGTCAAAAAAATTAATAGCATATACAGATTTACGTCCTGCAGGAGTAGCTGTACTAGAAAATGAGAAGTTAGATGTAGTTACTGATGGGGATTTTTGTAGAAAAAGGTAATAAAATCGAAGTTATACGTGTTGAAGGAATGCGTATTGTAGTTAAGAAAATATAAATAAAATAAGGAGGTAGTATTATGCCAGAATTAGTATTTACAGGTATAATTGTGGTAGTAGTGCTGATTGTGCTATCAATCTTCTTCACTTTCTTTCCACTTGGTCTTTGGATCAGTGCGATTGCAGCAGGAGTAAAGGTAAGTATCTTCACTCTTGTTGGTATGAGATTGAGACGTGTTATTCCGAGTAGAGTAATTAATCCAATGATTAAAGCTCATAAAGCAGGATTAGCAGTTACTATTAATCAATTAGAAAGTCACTATTTAGCAGGAGGGAATGTAGATAGAGTAATTAATGCTCTTATCGCAGCTCATAGAGCTAATATAGTAAGTTTAACATTTGAACGTTGTGCGGCTATCGATTTAGCAGGACGTGATGTTCTTCAAGCAGTTCAAATGAGTGTTAACCCGAAAGTTATCGAAACTCCATATATAGCAGGGGTTGCGATTAATGGTATTGAGGTTAAAGCGAAAGCGAGAATCACGGTTCGTGCAAATATCGAACGACTTGTAGGGGGAGCTGGAGAAGAAACTGTTATTGCCCGTGTAGGTGAAGGTATCGTTTCTACAATTGGTTCTTCTGAATCGCATACAGTAGTTTTAGAAAATCCTGATAGAATTTCTAAAACAATATTAGATAAAGGATTAGATGCTGGGACTGCATTTGAAATCTTATCAATCGATATTCTAGATGTGGACATCGGTCAAAATATCGGTGCGAACTTACAAACTGAACAAGCAATTGCTGATAAGAATATAGCACAAGCTAAAGCTGAACAACGTCGTGCAATGGCGGTTGCAGCTGAGCAAGAGATGAAAGCTAGAATTCAAGAAATGCGTGCTAAAGTTGTAGAAGCTGAAGCTGAGTTACCACTTGCTATGGCGAAAGCTTTCCAAGAAGGTAATTTAGGTATTATGGATTATATGAATTATAAAAAAATATCGAAGCTGATACAGGTATGAGAGATTCGATTAAACGTATGTCACAACCTGAAACAGGAGCAGGTAAATAATTAGATAAAAAGGAGGATGTGAAATGTCATTTTTAATTTTCGCAGCACCGATAATATTTATCATAATTTTTGCTATTTTCGTAATTGTTTTTGCTTCTGATAGTAAACGATACAGAAAAAAATTTAGATAATTCAAAACAGATGGAATTAGACAATGCTCGAGAGCAGGCGTTAAAGGCTGTTGAAGAAATGAAAAGAATCAAAGAGGAAGCAAAAAAATGGCTTAAAATGATTCTGAAATCAAAGAGAAAACATTAGAGAATCAACAGGTTTATAAAGAAGATATATATGAACAACAGGTTGATAGTTTTTACTATAAATAAATACCAACAGTATTATAATGAAAAATTATAATAGAGGAAAAAAATAGATTTGATATACAAAGAAACTTTCAGCAAACATCAATTAAACAAGAGGATACAAAAAAACTAGAATTTTCTAAAGAGAATCTTGTTCGTGGAATAATAGCTAACGAGTATCTTAATAGAAATACTAGGAGGGGAAGATAATGAATTCGTTAATATTCATTTTGGTAATGTTTATTCTCTCATTAGTTTTTTGATAAAATTAGAGAAGGAAAAATAGAAGAAACTCCCCAAAAAAAGAAGAAATTAAAACTTAAAAAAATTCCCCTGCGAATATAAGTAATAATAATTCTAGAATTAAAGAAGAATCTTTTGAAAGAAAACCTAGAGTTATAGTTGATAGAGAAAAAGAAATTGTTTCAAATTCTTTAACTTTTGATAAAGAAAGAATTCTTAATGATATAATATTTTTCAGAAGTATTGTCAAAACCAAAAAAAGTAAAAAGATAAAAAAATAGGAGGTGTAATATGAAAAAGCCATTTAACTATATTAGTTATTGTATTTATTCATTTATGCCTCTTTATTTTGTGCTATTTATTTACACATTTGTAAGAGAGGATGTTGTAGATATAATTTTAACTACGATTCTTATAATAATATCTATATTTACATTGCTACTCCAAAAACACTAGCAAACCTACAAATATATTTGTGTGTAGCAAAAAGAAATATCCAAACAAAAAGGTATCGATCAGTACTATTTAGTCCTTATGATAATAGTCACCTTTTTAATTATTAATGATAAAAATTCATTTTTATATTTAAAATAATAATATTATTGATTATATATTACGTGTTATTTTTTTACTACTTTTTTTAAATATAAAAATTATACATTAATATTATTAGGCTACAAAATGTATTTGATTCGTGATAAAATAGTATACAGCAAAAAGAGTCAAGAAGAGATATATAAAATATTAAAAAGATAAGAAGAGTTTGCAGATATTAGAAGTATCTAATAATATTTATATAGAAAAATGAAAAAAATACAGAATGACTAATTTTTTTATTGTAAAGACTTTTTAGATAGAATTTAATTTCTATCTTTTAAATTAGTGAATTTAAGGAGAAGAAATAATGAGAGTTGTTGATATCATAGATAAGAAGAAAAAGAATAAAAGAACTTACAAAAAGCCGAAATTGAATTTTTTTATTGGAGGGTTATCTTAAAGGGACAGTACCAGATTATCAGATGAGTTCATTTTTTTAATGTCTGTTTATTTTTAATAATATGACAAAAAGACGAACTTACTAATTTCACATTAACTATGAGAGATTCTGGGGATACTATATATTTTGATGATTTAGATCACTATCTTGTTGATAAACATTCTACAGGAGGTGTAGGAGATAAGGTTACGGTAGTTTTAGGACCAATCTTATCAGCTGTAGGCATGGCTGCAACAAAGTTATCTGGTAAAGGTTTAGGTCATACTGGAGGAACGATTGATAAATTCGAAGCTATTAGGAATTTTAAATTTAGTACAACTAAAGAAGAGCTAGTAGAAGTAGCTAGTAAAACTGGAGTAGGATTAATGGGTTATAGTGATAACATTGTACCATTAGATAAAAAAATCTATGCATTACGTGATGTCACAGCTACAGTAGACAGTATTCCGCTAATAGCAAGTAGTATTATGAGTAAAAAATTGGCTATCCAATCTGACTTAATTATTTTAGATGTTAAAGTTGGTGACGGTGCTTTCATGAAAACTATAGAAGATGCTAGGGAACTGTCACGTCGAATGGTAGAAATCGGTAATAGTGTTGGAAGAAAAACGATAGCAGTACTAACTAATATGGAAGAACCATTAGGATATAATATTGGTAATGCTAATGAAATTATCGAAGGAATAGAAGCCTTAAAAGGAAACTGGTCTAACGATCTAAAAGAAGTTGTTTATGAAATTGTCTATCTAGCATTAAAACACAAAGGTGAAGTTAAGACATTTGAAGAAGCAGCTAAAAAAATAGACGAAGTGGTTTCTAATGGACGTGCACTAGAGTTATTAAGACAGTTTATTGAATTAAGTGGTGGAGACGGAGAAGTAGTTAATAATTATGAATTACTACCAACACCTAAATCGGTACTAGAAGTATTTTCGGAAGAAGAAGGTTATGTGACGAAAATCAAGGCAGAAGAAATTGGAAAAGCTGCGATGATTATTGGAGCAGGTCGTGCAACAAAAGAAGATGAAGTTGATCATGCTGTAGGAATTAAACTTAAGAAAAAAGTTGGAGATAAGGTAGAAGAAGGTGATGTTATTGCTGAAATCTACTTTAACGATGAAAAAAATGTTCAATCTAGTAAAGATATGGTATTAGATGCCTATGTTATTGGAAATAAAAAAATAGAAAAATACAAAAAAATATTAGAAGTTATAGAATAGAGGTAAAAAAATGGGATTAAATAAGTATATAGATCATACAATTTTTGAAAGCAACGGCAAGTAGTACTGATGTACAAAAAAACTTTGCGAGGAAGCAATAGAGCATGAGTTTTATAGTGTTTGTGTTAATGGATGTTATGTCGCAGATGCTAAACATCTTTTGCAAGGAACAGATGTGAAGGTTGCGGCTGTTGTAGGATTTCCATTAGGTGCAATGGCTACTGCAGCAAAAGTATTCGAAGCTAAAGAAGCGGTAGAAAATGGTGCTAGCGAAATTGATATGGTTATCAACATTGCTAAATTAAAAGATGGAGAATTTGAATTTGTTGAAAATGAAATTCGTCAAATCAAAGAGGCTATTGGAGATAATGTATTAAAAGTAATTATCGAAACTTGCTATTTAACTGATGAAGAGAAAGTTAAAGCATGTGAATTATCATTAGCAGCTAAAGCTGATTTTGTGAAGACTTCAACTGGTTTCGGAACAGGTGGAGCAACATATGAAGATGTAAAATTGATGAAATCTGTTGTAGGTAATAATGCTAAGGTTAAAGCAAGTGGTGGAGTTAGAGATAAAGAGACTGCTCAAAAATATGTTGATTTAGGAGCAGAAAGATTAGGAACAAGCTCTGGAATAGAGATAGTAAAATAATATAATTTAGTTAAGGTCTAAATGTTAAAATGTTATTTTTACTTATTGTAATTAAGGAAATTCTAGAGATAAGATAAAAAGAATTAATTTAAACTGTTAAGAAGATGAAAAAGTTCAGATTAACATAATAAAAATAATTTTAAACTGTCTTAGAGTATTATATCTAATGAATATTATAAGGAGCGATGCTAAAGTAATGATTTTTTAAATCATTACTTTCGTGAACGTTCCTTTTTGTTTTTTTGTACTAATTGTTTAGTATATGTATATCTTTATGTTTTCTAAAAAGTGCTAGTATTGTATTTATGTATTAATAAGGCAAAAATTAGAGCATTATTTTTTTACTGTATGTAAATAAAAAAATCATTACTTGTAGTTTCAGTTTGACTTGTTTGTAGAATTGTAATAGCTATATTATTTTGATAGAATAAAATTGTAATAATATGTATTTAGGGAGAAAAAAATTTTTATGCGAGCACAAAATAAAAAAATAATAAAAATTTTTAAAGTTTTTCGATTAGAAAATTATCATTTGGTGCAGCACCTGTTGTCATTGGAGCTCTTTTTCTTCGGTAGTTATGCTCCAACTAATGTTCATGCAAGTGATAAGGGTATAAATGTTAATTATACATATTTAACTGAAAATGAGCTTACAGAATCGGAAAAAAAGTTTAATTAAAAATACTGTACCAAGTGATTTAAAAAAACAACGAAACATACTATATGGTTTATAAAAAAAGTAGATCAACTTTCTAATAATGTTACACCAGAGGTAAAATCATTACCTAACACTGGAGAAAGTTCACTTCCATTAGCTGGATTAGCTCTAGGAACAGCTGTTCTAGTGGTATTTCTAATATCGAAAAAAATATAGAAACAAAGTACTTAGTGTTGTTTTTGATTGGGAGTCTAGGACAAAGTGCTATAGTACCTTATCATTCTTTTGCTTTAGAAAACAAAGACTTAGTTCAATATAATACAAAAGCTACAATAACTAATTCTTCTGAACTTGCCAAAGGTGTAATTCAAATAGCAGGATATAGATATATAGGATTTTTTTCACGCAAAATGATTTAGAAGAACACTCGAGTTACAGAAAAGATTCTTCCAAATGAAAACGAAAGAATCGTCAAATAAGCAGGATAAATTACTAACAAAAGTAGAAAAAGTTGAGGAAATCAAGATACCTAAAATTGAATCTAGAAAACAAGGTACAGAACTTTCAAAACCAAAGATTGAATATAAAACAACACCTGAAGAAGGTGTACGTAACTTATCTGTAAATAAATCAGAACTAAGATCAACTGCGGAAGTTATCCCTTTTGAAACGATTATAAGATATGATAATACATTACCTAAAGGGGTTACTAAAGTTATTAATGAAGGTGTTAATGGGGAGAAAGTGGTATTTAGCGAAGTAACTACAGTTGATGGGAAAGAAATTAGTAAAATCATTAAATCTTCTATTACCAAGAATGTTGTCAATAAAGTTATTAGTGTAGGTACTTTAGTATTAGAGAAAGGTGAATCGCTAGTACAGCCGGAGAATCCGAAAGGAGCAGTAAGTGAGAAAGGCGAATCGTTAGTACAGCCGGAGAATCCAAAAGGGGTAGTAAGTGAGAAAGGCGAATCGCTAGTGCAGCCGGAGAATCCGAAAGGGGTAGTAAGTGAGAAAGGTGAAGCACTAGTACAACCAGAGAATCTAAAAGGGGTAGTAAGCGAGAAAGGCGAATCGTTAGTACAACCAGAGAATCCAGAAGGAGTGGTGAGTGAGAAAGGCGAATCGTTAGTACAACCAGAGAATCCAGAAGGAGTGGTAAGTGAGAAAGGCGAATCGTTAGTACAGCCAGAGAATTCAGAAGGAGTGGTGAGTGAGAAAGGCGAATCATTGGTACAGCCAGAGAATCCAGAAGGAGTGGTAAGTGAGAAAGGCGAATCGTTAGTACAACCAGAGAATCCAGTAAAAGATATTCCAAAAGAGAAAAACCACCTGTATTAACATTAGCTAAGATTGAAGAACATACTCTTGATCGTTCTGCTGATTTGACATATACTTTAGAAAATGAGGATTCAGTTGATATTAAATCTATTATGGCGGAAGTCCGTGATGGTGAAAAATGTAGTTAAACGACTAAATTTAACTACATCTAAATTAAAAGATATTGCTGATAATCTTAAATTGTATAAAGACTATGTTGTTAGAACAACTATGATTTATAATCGAGGAAAAGCAGATGAGACTTCAGTATTAGAAGAGAGACCACTAAGGCTCGATCTAAAAAAAGTTGAAGTTAAAAATATCAAAGAAACAAGTTTGATACATGTTAACGAACAAGGTGAGGAATCTGATAGTAGTTTATTAAACGCTATTCCAGAAAATATAAAAGAATATTATTTGAAAGTGACTTCTCGTGATAATAAAAACAACCAAGCTTGCTATTAATAAAATAGAAGAAGTAAAAAGTTGGAGAAGATTGGTTTTATAAAGTTAGTGCAAAAAGCTCAAGATTTAGTACAAAGAACGAGTGAAAATAAAATAGAAGATACTTATTCTTATTATATTGCGAAACCAAAACCACATATTGGTGATGTGTACTATGATTTTAAAGATTTAATAGAAGCTATGCAAAAAAACTCCTGCGGGAACATTTAAACTTGGGGCTGATTTAAGCGCGGTTAGTATAAAACCACTAGGAAAAATCTTATGTTACTCAGAAATTTACAGGAACATTAACAAGTGTTGATGATAAACACTATTCTATTCATAATTTAGTGCATCCTTTATTTAGTAAATTAGAAAATGCAACTATTAAAAAAATATAAACTTAGAGAATGTGAATATTAATCTACCAGGGGAAAATAACGTTGCTACACTTGCTCAGACAGTAAAAGGGGGTACTATTGAAAATGTTAAAGTAACGGGTAGTGTCACTGGAGCAAATGAAGTAGCTGGTATTGTTAATAAGCTAGATGAAGGGAAAATGACTAATATTGCATACATTGGTAAAGTGCATGCTACTGGTAATAAAGGTTGGAACCTTGCTGGAATAGCAGGCGATGTTTGGCGTGGTAATATTGAAAAAGCCTATGTTGATGCTGAAATTACGGGTGATAGATCACGAACAGGAGGAATAGCAGGAAACATAAGCCATGGTTTAAATTCTGATGGTATAGGTAGATGGGGATATATAAGAAATTCTGTAGCAAAAGGTATTATTGATGTTCCGAATAGTGGAGAAAATGGAGGTCTTATAGGTAAAAACTGACCTTGGGGTGTTATTGAAAATACTGTTACAATGATGGATGTTAAGAAAGGTGACGTGTTCTTTGGATCAAATGATATGGATGATGAAAATGTTACGAACTGGGTTGTTAATAAGAATTTCACTGTAACAGGTATTAGTAAAGGTGGAAAAACTCATAGAAACTCTCATAGAATCAAAGATATTACTAAAGATGAAGCAGATACGAAAATTCAAGCTATGATGATTACTGCTGATAAATTAATTAGTACACAGCCAACTGTAGATAAACTTAACAACAAAGTTTCTTATGAAAATGAATATAAAAATATTCAAGATTACCAAGCTAAGCGTGATCAGGGCATATCGTAATATTGAAAAACTACAACCATTCTATAATAAAGATTGGATAGTAAATCAAGGTAATAAATTAGATGAAAATTCTAATCTTGTAACTAAGAGAGTTTTATCGGTAACAGCTATGAAGGATACAGAATTTGTAACAGATTCAGAAAATGCTAATAAAATCATGATTCACTATGCTGATGGAACAAAAGAATTGTTTAATATTTCTGCAAAAAGATTCTCAAGTAGCTCAAGTGAAAGAATATAGTATAGAAAAACTTAGGAGATATAGTATATACGCCGAATATAGTTATAAAAAAATAGAGATACTTTAGAAGCTAAAGTTAAAGAATTATTGCTATCTGTTGAGTTACAGTCTCAAGCTGTTCGTAATATACTTGAAAAAGAGATACTAGAAAACGATCCTACAGCCAATAGTGAAGCACGTCAAAAATGGATATATTCGGGATTTATTCTTAGAAGAAAGCTTCAAGGAAGTTAGGGATAATATTGATAAGTTTGTTAAAAAAACTTGTAGAAAAATGAAGAACATCAATTAAATGATGACGAGTCTGCTAAACGAGCATTAATTAAAAAAAGTAGAATTAAATAAAACTAATATTATGCTTGGATTAACATATCTAAATAGATATTATGGAATTAAATATAATGGTATGAATATAAAAAGATATGATGACTTTCAAACCTGATTTCTATGGGAAAAAAATGTTGATGTACTTGACAGACTTATCAAAAATTGGTTCTAAGGAAAGTTATATAAAAGGCGATCGTACACATGACGCCTATCGTGAAGTTATAGCTGGAGGTACTGGAAAAGGTAATTTACATGAATTTTTTTAAATTATAATATGAAATTATTCACAGCGGATACAGATTTAAATGATTGGTTTAAACACGCAACGGAAAAATAATGTTTATATATCTGAACCTACTACCACAACTCAAGATTTTTGTAAAATAAAAAAACATAGAGTTTATGATGGATTAAATAATGGTATACACGGGCGTATGATTTTTACCATTATTGAATTTGAAAAAAATGCTCATATATTCTTGATTTCGACATATAATACTTTAGCGTACAGTTCTTTTGAAAAATATGGAAAATATACAGAAGAAGAACGAAATCAATTTAAAGCAAAAATTGATGAAGTTGCAAATGCGCAGCAACGATACTTAGACTTCTGGTCTCGTTTAGCATTGCCAGGAGTAAGGAATAGACTATTGAAGAGTGACAATATGGTACCAACTGCAGTTTGGGATAACCAAAATTATAATGGTGGTTCTAACCGTTATGGATTTGCAAATAATGGTAGAGATGTAGTAGCTCCTGTACGTGAGTTATATGGACCAACATGGCGTTATCACAATACAAATGGAAACATGGGTGCTATGGCTAGAATCTATGGATCTCCAAATAATGACGATGCAGTGTTCTTTATGGTGACAGATATGATTAGTCAATTCGGTATTTCGGCATTTACTCATGAAACAACCCATGTAAATGACCGCTTGGTGTATTATGGAGGAAATTGGCATCGTGAAGGTACGGATCTTGAGGCGTATGCACAAGGTATGCTACAAACACCTGATAGTTCTACGACAAATGGAGAATACGGAGCTCTAGGGTTAAATATGGCATATGTTCGACCAAACAATGGAGATCAATGGTATAATTATGATCCTAATAAATTAAAAAAACAGACAAGAAATAGATGACTATATGAAACGTTACAATGAAGCTATGATGATGCTGGATCAATTAGAAGCTGATGCAGTCATTAGTAAACGACTAACTGATAATAGTAAATGGTTTAGAAAAAAATAGATAAAGAATATCGTTATAAAGATGAATATAATAAATTGACAGAACCAAATCAATGGGATAAAGTACGAGATTTGAGAGATGAAGAAAAAACTAAACAATTAACTTCTATTAATGATTTGGTAGATAATAACTTTGCGACTAAGCACGGTGTAGGAAATGGACGTTATCGACCTGAAGACTTGATGCCAAATTCTGCTTATGTAAACGTAAATATGATGGCAGGTATTTATGGAGGTAATTCAAGCGATGGAGCACCTGGTTCATTATCATTTAAACATAATGCATTCCGTATGTGGGGGTACTATGGTTATGAAGATGGATTTACTAGTTATGTTTCAAATAAATACAAAGATGCAGCTAATAAAGAAAAATTACCAACTTTAAGTGATAAGTATATTATCAAAAAAGTATCTAAAGGAGCTTTTGAAACTCTTGAAGCATGGAAGAAACATTGGTATGGAGAAGTTTTAGAGAAAGCAAAACATGGCTTTGCTGAGATAGAAATTGATAATGTACATGTGACCTCTTACGATCAATTACAACAAATGTTTAACGATGCAGTTCAAAAAGATTTAGACCAAAATGACTAAGACTGGTAAAGAATATTATGGAAATACAGTTTCACTTAAAAACTAAGGTGTTTAAACAACTTCTTAAAGTCACAGATGGATTTACGGAAAAATATTTTTTTAAATAAGGAAATGAGTTTATTTATAGATTCATTTAATCTTATAAGAACTCTATTGAAGGGAATGGTACCTTAACAAAGTTCATAAGAGAACTCATAGACGCAGAGGTTTATTTATAATTTGCTTTATAGAAGTTCTTTAAATATCTAATAAATTATTAGGGGAGGTGACTAGACGAACTCGATTTTTGTCTAGTCACTTTTTTTGTTTTTTTATTATTAGTTTTTTTAATAAAAGTTAAAAAAATAGATAAATTTTTAAAAAGTAAATTTTAGTAAGTAATTAAAGAGAAAGTTACCTTGAAAAACTAATAATAAGTAGGTGAACAGTGTTTTTTTATAGCTAATTCTACCTATTTATAGTATAATAAAAGATGGTTTGTTATGGCGTGTAGCAAGAATTATTGTTTTTAGATATGCTCACGCAGGAGATTGTGGACTATATAGAAATAGTCTATAGAATAATAATATAAAAAAATTATAGAGGAGATTTTTAATGTTACCAAAGTCATTTGAACAATATAAATTTAATGAATTTGTAAATAAGGCAGTAATAGATTTAGGATTTGATAACCCAACAAAAAAATTCAAGAGAGAGTATTCTCACCAGTATTAAAAAGAGAAAAACATAGTAGCAAAAATCACAAACAGGAAGTGGAAAAAGCCATTCTTTTTTACTACCAATTTTTTTAGTAAATTAGATGTAACTAAGAAAAAAACACAAAGTATAATTTTAGCACCAACAAGGGAGCTATCTAGACAATTATATGATATGGCGGTACATATCGCTAGTTTTTTTCTGAAGAAGATATAAAAAAATTACATTATGTATCGGTGGACAAGATTTAAATAGAGATATTGAAAGAGTATCTAATGCACCGCATATCATTATCGGTACACCAACACGAGTATTAGAATTAGATAGAGCGAGTGCTTTAGCGATTAAAGAAGTAGAGAGTCTTGTAATCGATGAATGTGACATGATGATAGATTTAGGATTCATGGAAGATGTTGATAAAATTTCTAAAAGAGCAGCGGAAAAATTGCCAGTTTTTTAGTATTTTCGGCAACAATTCCTACACAAATGAATCATTTCTTGAAAAAATATCTAAAGAATGCTCAGTATATTGAGGTTGATAATGCAGAATTCGGTAAAATTGAATATATCTTAATTCCTGAGAAGAGTTCTTCACGTTTAGAAAAATTACATGAAATAACAACAGTTATTAATCCATATTTAGCACTTATCTTTGCTAATAAGAAAACTGAGGTAGAAGAGGTAAGTAGTTACCTTATTTCTAAAGGATTAAATGTAGGTGTACTTCACGGAGATTTAACACCGCGTGAACGTAAGCAAATGCAAAGAAGAATTAATAATCTAGATTTTACTTATGTTGTAGCTAGTGATTTAATGAGTCGTGGTATCGATATTGAAGGAGTGAGTCATGTAATTAACTTCAATATACCGAATGATTTAGATTTCTTTATTCATAGAGCCGGTCGTACTGGTCGTGCTGGATTAAGTGGAGACTGTATTACAATCTATAACAACAAAGATGAAGAAAAATTACAAGATTTAGAAAAACGTGGTATTGAATTTAATCATCAAGATATTAGAAATGGTGAGTTTGTTGAAGCTAAAGACAGAAATAAACGTCAAAGTAGGAAGAAAGTCGTAGCTGATCATAATTTAACAGAAAAATTAAAAATCAAAAAGTTAAAGTATCTAAGAAAGTTAAACCAGGATATAAGAAAAAAATATAAATATAAAATGGATAAACTTAAACAAAAAGAAAGAAGAAAAATTTGCTAAACGTACTAATAGAGCAAATAGAGGTAAATAATGAAGAACTTGAAAATTGGATCACATGTGTCAATGTCAGGAAAAGAGATGATGCTTGGTTCTGTAAAAAGAAGCGGCTAGTTATGATAGTGATACTTTTATGATCTATACAGGAGCTCCTCAAAATACAAAAAGAAAACCAATTGAGGAATTACGTATAGAAGAAGCGCATAAATTGATGATAGAGAAAAAAATATCAGTGACATAGTTGTTCATGCTCCTTATATTATAAATTTAGCAAATACTATAAAACCAGAAATCTATCAACTTGCTGTTGACTTCTTAAGATTAGAGATAGAAAGAACAGAAAAAATTGGCGCTAAAAATATAGTTCTTCATCCAGGTTCACATGTTAAAGCAGGGGCTGATATTGGTATAGCAAGTATTGTTAAAGGATTAAATGAAGTCCCTAACAAAGGATATGAAACCTAATATTGCCTTGGAAGTTATGGCTGGAAAAGGTAGTGAATGTGGTAGAACATTTGATGAAATTGCTCAAATTATTGATGGAGTTACATTAAACGAAAAATTAACAGTAACTTTTTGATACTTGTCATGTATTTGAAGGTGGATATGATATTGTTAATGATTTAGATGGAGTACTTACAGAATTTGATAAAATTGTAGGGCTTGATAGAATTCAAGTTTTACATATTAATGATAGTAAAAAAATACATTAGGTGCGCATAAAGATCGCCATGAAAATATTGGATATGGTGGAATTGGATTTGATGCAATAAATAGAATTATACACCTAGAGGAATTTGCTAATATTCCTAAAAATTTTTAGAGACGCCTTGGTATGGAGAGAAGAAAGATATTGCACCTTATAAAGATGAAATAGCAATGTTAAGAAATAAGGCATTTGTGGACTTTTAAAAAAATAGAAAGTACAGGAGGTTACTTATGATTACATCAGAAGAAAAAGTTGATAAAATAATGAGACTTTTAAAAGAAAAAAAGGATATAAATATACAGATAAAACGAAAAGCTATGGTAGAACTATTAGTGAAAGAAGATAGATATATCAATGCAAAAGTATGTATCTGAAACAGTTGGTAAGATGTATCCTGGACTTAGTTTTTGATACAATATATAGAAATCTAAGTACATATGAAGAATTAGGAATATTAGAAACAACAGAAATTAAAGGTGAAAAAAATATTTTAAAATAGGCTGTTTGGAGCCTGATCATCACCATCATCACCATATATGTTTAGGATGTGGTAAGGCTAAGATTATCCATGTACATGTTTGTGATAATCTGGAGATTGACGAATTGAAAGGGTATAGAATTGACGGTCATAAATTTGAAGTCTATGGTTTATGTCCAAATTGCTTAAAAAAAGAGGATAATAAATAATGTTTGAGGGTATTTTACCAATTTATAAAGAACGTGGAATAACAAGTCATGATGTTGTGTTCAAATCTAGGAAAATTCTTCAAATGAAAAAAATAGGGCATTCAGGTACATTAGATCCAGAGGTAGATGGAGTATTGTTGTTATTACTTGGTGGTGCTACTAAGGTTAGTGATTATGCTATGGATTTAGGAAAAAGTTATAGAGCTGAAGTATGCCTAGGCTTAAAAACAACAACTGAGGATCTTACTGGGGATATTGTAGAGGAATGTAAAAGTAAGTAATATTAATGTAGAAGAAATTAAAAATATTTTACAGTCTATGATTGGTGAAATAGAACAAAAACCACCGATTTATTCAGCTATTAAAGTAAATGGTAGAAAACTTTATGAATATGCTAGAAAAGGACAATTTGATGTAGAAATTCCAACGAGGAAAGTTAATATATATGATATTACTTTTATAGAAAAATAGTGAATACTATAAAGACGGTAAGTTTTATTTTTTTCTATAGATATAGATTGTGGTAAAGGAACATATGTTAGAACAATTGCAACTAGTATTGGAGAAAAGCTTAATTTGCCTAGTACGATGAGTAAATTAACAAGGACTAGAAGCGGTGAAATAACTTTAGAAAAATTGTTTAAGACTATCTGAAGTTGAACAAAAAGTTCAAGAAGGAAATTTAGAACAAAAGTCTTTTAAGAAAAGAATATGCTCTAGAAGAGTATCAATTTGTAGAAATACCAAAGTATAGAGCACAACAAGTAATGAACGGATTAAGATTTAGAAAAAAATCAATTCCCGGATTATGATTTTTACGAATGGAATAGTTTTTTTACATATGAGAATGAGGCGATAGCGATTTATCACCTTAAAGATAAAGATGATGAGTTATTATCTGTAAAAACAACATTTCCAAAAAAATAATAGAGTAGGTAGATGAAGATGGAAATATTTAATATTTCGAAATTTGATGAAATAAAAAAAGTGATGAAAATAAAAGAGTAGCAGCTTTAGGTTTCTTTGACGGAATACATAAAGCTCATCAAAATATAATAGGTGAAGCTATAGAGGAAGCTGGAGAAAAAAATTTAAGTCAATAGTTATAACTTTAGATAAAAAGTCCAAAAAGAATATTTTGGTAAAACTAGCGAGGAATCTCTTACACCGATAAATAAAAATGAGCTTTTTAAGAGAATTAGGTGTTGAAGAAGTTTACTATTTAGAATTTAATGAACATTTACAAAAATCTATCGGCTGAAGAATTTATTGAGTTAATTTTGAAAAAAACTTAATGTAGAAAAAAAGTATTTTTGTGGATTTGATTATAGATTCGGAAATAGAGGATTAGGTACACCAGAATTAATTAAAGAAAAAGGAATAGATGTAAATATTCAAAAAGAACAGCTTATAGATGGAGAGAAGATATCGACAACATTGTTAAAAAGAATTTGTAAAAAGTGGAGATTTTATAAAATATAAACAATATGCAGGAAGATACTATTCTATCGATGGTTTTAGTTGTAAAAGGGTAGACAATTGGGTAGAACTATTAATTTCCCAACGGCAAATCTTCAACTTAGTGAAAAAAATATTTATTACCTGAAAAAAATGGGGTATTTATTACTAAGATAAAGGTAAGAGACAAAATTTATAAATCAATAACTAATATTGGTTATAACCCAACAGTTTCAAATGAACAAAAATAAAAAAATTTATTGAAACTCATATATTGGATTTTGATGATGACATTTATGGAGAAAAAAATTGAAATCTATTTCTATGAATTTTTAGAAGTGAACAAAAATTTGAGAGTTTTGAACATTTAAAAGAACAACTAAAAAAAGATAAAAAAAGCGTGTGAAAATAAAAATATAGAATTTGGCAATATTTTTAGAGTTATAACTTGAATTATAGTTTAAAAATAGTGTAAAATAACTATGTTCCTTATTCGTGGTATAGAAACCCTCCAGGTTCTTCACTAGGATTAAGGTCGCAAAAAAATAAAAATTATATGGAGGAAATTGCAATGGCAGCAATTAGTCAAGAAAGAAAAACAAGAAATTATCGCTCAATACCGTACTCATGAATCAGATACTGGTTCTCCAGAAGTACAAATCGCAGTTTTAACTGCAGAAATCGATGCTTTAACTGAGCACTTAAACACTCACAAAAAGATCACGCAGGTCGTCGTGGATTACTTAAAAAGTTTTCCGTCGTCGTCACTTACTAGATTACTTAATTAAAAAGATATCCAAAGATACCGTGAATTAATTAAATCTCTAGGATTAAGAAGATAATTTTTAAAAACTTATAGGAAAGCCGTCCGATAGTGTTCGGCTTTCCATTTTTTTATAAATGTAATGAAATGGTAACGAATATTTAATTCACTTATTTTTTTAAATATATTAGAATTTTTTTAAAATGAAGATGTAAACTGGATTTCAATTTAGGAATTAACAAGAAAAAAATATTATATTTATCTTTTTAAAAAGTATTGACATAATATGAAAAAAATTGATATACTATTAAAAGTACTTCAGAGAGGTAATATTTAATATGTCTCAGTAGCTCAGCAGGATAGAGCAACTCACTTTCTAAGCCGTCGGTCAGGGGTTCGAATCCCTTCTGGGACGTCATAAAAAGAGTAGATTCGTTTCTACTCTTTTTGTTTTTGAAAATATAGAAAGATCGATCGTTTAAACAATGCTCATCTTTACTTCTAATACTTTTTTTCTACTTCTGGAATTTTTTTCTTTAATCTTTTTCTCGATGGCATATTTAAGGGTAATGTGTGAAAGTTCACAGTGTGCACATTCTCCTAAAAAAATCTAACCTTAAGTATACCATCTTTATAGTTTATAAATTCTATATTACCACCATCCTCAATAAGTTTGGGAGCGTATTTTTTTCTAATTCAAATTTTTATTTTTATCTACAGTTTCATAATGCTCTTTATTCAACATACCAACACCTCTCATATAGTATTATACTGTTCTGAATTGAAAAAGTCAATAAAGCTATTATTTCTAATAAGGTTATTTAAAGTTTTTAAACAGACTTTTTATTTGATAATAATCTCAGGTTTACATATTAGTATTAAAATAAAATATAGTTTTATTAAAAAGAAGAGATTATGTATATATATAATATAAATATAAAAAAATAAATATTGTATAATTAATATTTAATAAGTTCACTGATTGAACGTTTTTCAAAATTTAAAACTTAAACGTCTACAGATGTAAAAATTAAGATATAATTAGCTGATTATTTAAAAGTTAGAATATAGTAAATATAATACTAACTTATACTTTTTCTATTATAAAGTTTTGTATATTTAAATAAATTTAAATTATTCATAAAATTTTTCACAAATAATTTTATAAAAAAAGTAAGCAAGATACTATTAATTTGTTTTTTTAAAAAAAGTTATAATAGTAATTAGAAAATAAAAAAAATAAAGAGGGAAACATTTTATGGCTAATACAGATAACCAATTAATCTTAATAACAGATGTAGCAGTTGGTAAGTTCCAAGAAATGTTATTTGATGCTGATAAGCGTGATAGTTTTTAAAAATTTCTATTGCTTTTAGAAGGTACTCAAATGCACTATGCAATTGATATTAAGGATGAATTAGAAGCTGGAGATAAAGTACTTAGCTTCGGAGAATTAAAAAGTTCTTGTTAATGAAGAGGATGAACTTTTTATTAAAAGGTCTTGAAATAGACTATGTTCAAGATGAATTTGGAAGTGAGTTTACATTACACAATCCAAATATGATTGAAATTTATGGTGATGAAGACGGTGGATGCTGTGGAAATGGCTGCTGCTGTGGATAAAATTATACAATAACATTAAAAGGAGAATTTTTAAGCTATGAAAAACGTAGTTATTTTTAGGTGCTGGATATGCAGGACTAACAACATTAAAAAGGATTAAAAAGCTGCTAAAGCTGGAGAGGTAAAAAGTTACATTAGTAAATAAAAACTCTTACCACTACGATACTGTAAACTTACATGAGGTTTCAGCAGGAAATATTTCAGCAAAAAGATATTTGTATCGATATTAAAGATGTAGTATCTCCAGGTGTTGAGTTCATTCAAGATGAAGTTATTAAAAATTGATACTGAGAAAAAAATTAGTATTAACTAAAAAAACATGAACTTGACTATGATGTTTTTAGTAGTAGGGTTAGGATTCCAACCAGAAACATTTGGAATTGAAGGAATGGCTGAGAATGCTATGCCAATCGCTGATGTTAATGCTGCAGAAAAAAATTGCTGCTACATTAGAAAATAACTTCAGAAAAATATGCTACTAGTGAAGAAAAAGATGTTAAAGATATCTCAGTAATCGTTGGTGGTACTGGATTAGCAGGTATGGAATTCTTAGGTGAGCTAGTTCACCGTAAAAAGAATTATGTTCTAAATACGGAATTGATGAAAAACTAGTAAAAAAATTTATGGATTAGATGCTTGTCCAACTTTATTACCAATGTTTACTAAAGAATACAGTGACTATGCTAAAAAAAATATTTAGAAGATAACGGAATTGAAATTATCTTAGGTGCTGGTATAAAAGGTGCAACTAAAGATAGCTTTACTATTGAAATTGATGGCGAGAGAAAAAGAATTATTTGCATCTACATTAGTATGGACTGCTGGAGTTCGTGGAAACAAACTTATGGATGAAGCTTTTCCAGAGCTTTCTAAACGTGGACGTCTTGTAACTACTCAACAATTAACAGTACCAGGACTTGATGATGTTTATATCGTAGGAGACTGTGCTGCGTTCATCGAAACAGGACAAGAAAGACCATATCCAACAACTGCTCAAATCGCAAACCAAATGGGTGCTTATGTAGGAGCTAGAATTAGTGGAAAACAAGTTGGAGACTTCAAATACATTAACCGTGGTGTTGTATGTTCATTAGGACACAAAGACGGTATTGCTGATGTTATGGGTGGTAAAAAATCTAAAGGATTCAAAGCTGCTAAACTTAAAAAAATCATTGAAGCAAAAGCAATTTATGAATTAACAGACTTCGTTACAGCGTTGAAAAACCAACGTATTCTTTAATAGTATTGATATTATATAGGATTTTAAAGAAGACTCAATCGTTTTGAGTCTTCTTAATTTTTGAAAAACGGATAAAAAGGGGATGATTCAAAAAGTCCTAAATTTTTAAAAAAAGTGTATATGATAACTCATAGACACAGTGAGTTTATTGATTTCAAAAAAATCGCTTTATAAAAGCTTTTTGAAATCTAATAAACTGTGCGGGGGTGACTCAACAAAATTGATTTTTGATATGTACCCTTTTACTGGACAAACCAGTGAAAGGGTTACATATCATTTCTTTGAAATCACGATTTTTGAGTCACTCCCATAAATTTCTTATTTACCCTAAGTTTTCAACCATGTTAATTTGAAAAAGTTGTAATTATGGTAAGATATAGTGTAGAGAAAAATTTAACCAAATAAAGTTATGGGGAAAAATTATGATATATAAAAATAGCAAATACAGAGGAAGAATACGATCAAATATTCAAGTTGAATTATGAAACGTTCGTTGAAGAAATTCCTCAACATGAAAAAGAATGAAACTAAAAAAACTAAAAAGATAAATTTCATGATAAAAATATATATATTATAGCGAAAAAGAAACATGACGTAATAGGAATGATTGCATTATCGATCAAAGACCTTTTTCGCTAGATTTAAAAATTAAATGATATTGATAAGTACTACAAAGGAAATTACAAAAAGCCTGTAGAAATCAGATTACTTTCGATTAAGGAACAATATAGAAAAACTAAAAGTCTTTACAGAGTTACTTCAAAGAACTTTTAATTATATAATTCAAAAATGCGTATGACATAGTGTTTATATCGGGAACTACAAGACAAGAAAAACTATACAATCACTTAGGATTTGTGAAATTTCATGAAAATGTGGGTACAAAAGATGCAGAATATATGCCAATGTACCTAAAATTAGATTCAGGTAATAAAGTTTTAGAAAGAATGTCACAAGCTCAAAGGGTAAACTTTTTACCTGGACCAGTAGATTTATCTGAAGATGTTCTTGCGAAGTTATCTAAACAACTTTACTCACATAGAAGTAGTGAATTTGTTAGTCTAACAAAAGATACATTATCAAAATTGGAAAGAATACTTGATGTTAAACAAGCAACGATTCTTCACGGCTCAGCAACATTAGCTAATGAAGCTATTATGGCGCAATTGAAAGGTAGAAATCTTATAAATGGTTTAATTCTTACAAATGGTGAATTTGGTAGTAGATTAGTTAAAGAAACAAAACGACATGGACTTAATATTGAAAGTTATTCTGTAGAATTTGGAGAAAGTTTTGATTTAGATATTTTATCTGAAAAGCTTAAGTCTGGTAACTATGATTTTGTTTATTTAGTACATAATGAAACAAGTGTGGGAATCTTAAACGATTTGGATGAAATAACTCGAATTGTTAAAAGGAAATAACGTAGTTCTTGCAGTTGATGCTGTATCAGCAGTAGGAGCAGTAAAAATATAGTTATAAAGATGTTGACTATGTAGCTTGTTCATCAGGAAAAGCATTTTTGTTCTGTTGCTGGATTAGCGATAGTTGGATCTAATTGTGAATTAGTTCCTTTAGAAAAATACACCATTATACTTAGATTTACACTATGCTAATAAAATGACTTCAATACCATTTACGCAACCATCAATTTTAATGGAGGCGCTAAATACAGCTTTAGATGCCTTTAAAAACAGATGAAAGATATGAAAAGGTACAAGAAAAAAATACTCATATATGAAAGAAGGATTAAAAGAATTAAACCTTCCAATTATGAAATTTAAAGATAAAGAAGTATCTCCTGTAATAATTACAGTAGAACTTCCAAAAACTATATGTTCTCTTAATGTAGGAGCTTCATTAGCAATTAATAATATTTTTTTATCCACTATAAGAGCTCATATTTACAAGAAAGAAATATTATACAATTTTCATTTATAAATATTAATACAACAAAAAAATGAAATAGATCATACATTAAATATATTAAAACAAATGATAGGAGATTACTAATGGCAGTATTTAAAGTATTTTACCAAGAAAATTCAAAGGAAATTCCAGTAAGAGAAAACACTCAAGTGTTATATGTAGAGGCTGATGGAGTACCAGCAGTAAGAAAGTATTTAGATGATAGAAATTACAATGTAGAACTAGTTCAAGAACTAAGCGAAGCATACTTAGAATTTGAAAAACAATCTGAAGACTTTAAAGTGGAGAAAGTTAATGGATAAGATCATCAAAAATGAAGTAGGTGTTGCGGCTATTGGTGGTCTAGGTGAAATCGGAAAAAACACCTATGCGGTTCAGTATCGTGATGAGATTATTATTATCGATGCTGGAGTTAAATTCCCTGGAGATAATATCCTTGGGATAGACTATGTAATTCCAGACTATTCATATATTGAAAAAAATGTTGATAAAATTAAAGCATTGATAATTACTCATGGTCACGAAGATCACATTGGTGGTTTACCATTTCTACTTAGAAAGGTAAATCTTCCAATTTATGGAGGACCACTAGCGATTGGTCTTATAAGATCAAAATTAGAGGAGCATAATTTATTAGCAAAAGCTGAGTTAAATGTTATTGATGAAGATACAGTGTTGAGTTTTAAATATTTAAAGGTTTCATTCCATAATACTTCTCACTCTATTCCAGACTCATTTGGTGTTATTGTTAATACTCCTCAAGGAAATATTGTTCATACAGGAGACTTTAAATTTGACTTTACTCCAGTAGGACAAGGATCAAACTTACATAAAATGGCAGCAATAGGAGAAGAAGGTGTGTTATGCTTACTTTCTGATTCGACAAACTCAGAGAGAACGGAATTTACACAGAGTGAAAAAGAAGTAGGAAAAACTATTTCTAATATACTTCGTAAAGAAAAACATAGAGTCATATTCGCTACTTTTGCTTCAAACGTATATCGTGTTAAACAAGTTGTTGAAGCTTGTATAGAGCATGGTAGAAAAATTGTAGTATTCGGACGTTCCATGGAAAAAGCTATAAAAAAATAGGTACGGAGTTAGGATATATAAAAGCACCTAAAGAAACGTTTGTTAATAGTAAATATCTAAACCAAGTAGATCCCTAATAAATTACTTATTTTATGTACAGGGACTCAAGGTGAGGAACTTGCTGCCTTAAGTAGAATAGCAAATGGTACGCACAAAAAAATTACAATTATGCCGACTGATACGGTAATTTTTTTATGAGTTCTGCAATTCCAGGAAATACCCTTTTCAATAAATAAAAAAATATAGATTTATTATCAAAATTGGGTGCTAATGTTATTACATCAAGTGTTAATAATGTTCATACCTCAGGACACGGTTCTAAAGAAGAACAAAAACTAATGTTTAGACTTATTAAGCCTAAATATTTTTATGCCAATTCACGGTGAGTATAGAATGCAGGTTATTCATGCTCAAACAGCGGCTGAATGTGATATTCCTTTAGAAAATTCATTCATCATGGAGAACGGTGAAGTATTAGCTTTAACAAGTGATAGTGCTAGAATTGCTGGGAAATTTGAAGCTTCTGACGTTTATGTAGACGGTCTTGGAATTGGTGATATTGGTAGTGTTGTGATTAAAGATAGAAAAGAGCTTTCTGAAGAAGGTGTTATTGTAGTTTCAATCGCAATTGACTTTAAAAATAAAAAACTAATGAATAATCCAGATGTGATAAGTCGTGGATTCGTAAATGTTAATGAATCGATGGAATTATTTGGACAAGCTAAAGGAGTCATTAAAGACGCGGTATTATCAGTTCTAGAAAGTGACGATTGCGGTGTTTACCAAGTAAGACAACAAATTTTAGAATCACTTGGACAATTTTTTTAGAAAGTGAAATAGGAAGAAAACCTGTTATTTTACCAACAATATTGGAGGTGTAAATATGAAATACAGAAGTGTATTTGATATTATAGGTCCGGTAATGGTAGGACCATCTAGTTCACATACGGCAGGTGCAGTTCGTATTGGTCTTTTTACAAGATATATTTTTTGGAAGGCAGCCTGAAAATGTAAAAAAATAACATTATATGGTTCTTTTAAAGAGACATATAAAGGGCATGGGACTGACATTGCGTTAATAGGAGGATTATTGGGATATAATACTTCAGATAAAACGTATTAGAACTAGTATGGAAGATGCTAAATTAGCAGGTATGGAGTTTGAATTTGTAGAAAGTGAAATCGAACATGTCCATCCTAATACAGCAAAAAAATAGAAGTTGAAGCGGGAAGATATAGTTTAGATCTTATTGGAAAAATCCATAGGTGGAGGAAAGATGGTTATTTTTTTGAACTTCTTGGATTCGATGTAAATCTTTCAGGAGATTTTTCCTTGTTATTTCATATTTTATAAATTCAATAACAATAATAAAAAGATCTTTCGGTAAAAAAATAGAAGAAATCTTTGGAGACAAAAAAAGTTAATGAAAAAAATATTCTAGTTCTATCTTAGAAGGAATTAACTTATTAGTTGTCGAATCACTAGAAGAATTAAATGAAGAAAATATGCAGAAATTAACTGAACTAGAGTATATTAATGAAGTAAAATTTGCAGATAGATTGTAGAGGGTACAAAAAAATGTTTACTAGTTTAGCAGAAATAGTTGAAAAATCAAAAATTAGAAAATAAACCAGTTTCTGAGTTAATGATTGAACAAGAGATAGAGTTAAATGGTGTAAAACGTTCTGCAGTTGAAAAAAATTAATGAAAAGAAATCTAAATGTAATGATGCAAGCTGTTGATGAAGGATTAGCAGGAGTAAGTTCGAAAACTGGACTTACTGGAGGAGATGCTAAGAAATTGCAAGAGTATATTAACAGTGGAAAATCTATTACAGGTAGTGATTTTTTAAATGGTGTAGCAGCAGCCATAGCAACTAATGAGGTAAATGCTTCACTAGGGCTAATTTGCGCAACACCAACTGCAGGATCAGCGGGGGTTCTACCTGGATGTATTCACGCATTAAAAGAAAAATTCAATATAGATGAAGAAACACAGTTAAAAATGTTATTTACAGCCGGAGCTTTTGGCTTTGTAGTAGCTAATAATGCTTCATGTTCAGGAGCAGAAGGTGGATGTCAAGCTGAAATAGGATCTGCTAGTGCAATGGCGGCGGCAGCTATAGTAGAGGCAATGGGAGGCAATGCAGAGATGAGCGCTCATGCCTTTGCTATAGCCCCTAAAAAAATATGTTAGGCTTAGTAAAGTGATCCAGTAGCAGGATTAGTAGAAGTCCCTTGTGTTAAGAGGAATGCTGCTGGGGCCTCAACAGCTCTTATGGCAGCAGATTTAGCCTTAGCAGGTATAAAAAGTAGAATCCCTGCTGATGAGGTGTTAGAAGCAATGTATAAAAATAGGATTAGAGATGTCTACAACATTAAAAAGAAACAGCTAAAAGGCGGTTTAGCAATTACTAAAAACTGGAGAAAAATATAGGAGTTTATTATTCGGTAATGATTAATATTTTTAGAAAAAAATCAGTAGGAACTATAAAAGGCGTAGGAAAAAAATATTTACAAACTTTGAACGAATTAGAGATATATACAATTCGTGATGTTTTTGTATAATATTCCCTATAGAGTATCTAGTTCTACTGATTTTTTTCTTCATCTGTAAAAAGATAATGAAAAAGTAATTACTACTGGAAGAATCGAGACGAGAGTAAGTACACAATTTTATGGTAATAGGAGGAGTAGGTCTTTCTTTACACTTTCTACTTCATCAGGAAGTATTAAAATTGTGTTTTTTTAATCAACATTATTTAAAAGAAAAAAACTTAATAGAGGGTAGAGATGTAGTAGTGAAAGGAACATATAATGTTACTAATAACACTATTACCGCCTCTAGTATAAGCTTTAATAGTGCTGAGGAAAAGCCAAAAAGGAGATACAATAGAAGTTTTTTTATCATCTTAAACAAGGTATTACTCAGAAAAAAATTTATAAAACTGGTAGAAGAATCATTTAAGATGATATATGGGGAAAAATGTAATTCTTGATTTAGTACCTGAAAATTTCAAGGAATTTGGAAGTTGGAAAAATTCTTTTTTTACTCTACATTATCCAAAAAAATTCTGATGAATTTGATAAAGCTAGAAAGATGTTTGCATTTCATGAATTATTTAACTACCAATTAAAACTGCAACTTCAAAAATATTAATAGTAGAATAGAGGATGCAAGATATAGCATAGGAATAGCTGATTTTTATGTAGAAGAATTTAAAAATAGTCTACCATTTAAATTAACTGGTGCACAAAGTAGAGTTATCGAAGAGATAGTAAAAGATTTAAATGAACCTTTTAAGATGGATAGATTGTTACAAGGTGATGTAGGTAGTGGAAAAAAACAGCTGTAGCAGCTGCTACGTTATACTCAGTTATAAAAGCTGGGTATCAAACAGCGATAATGGCACCGACAGAAATACTTGCTAATCAGCATTTTGAAACATTTTTTTGAATTTTTTTAAAGATTTAAATATTTCAGTTGCTCTTTTTAACGAGTAGTACACCAAAGAAAGAAAAGAAACATAATTTTAAGTTTACTTGAAGCTGGTGAGGTAGAATTATTAATAGGACACATTCTTTAATTCAAGAAGATGTGATATTCAAAAAAATTTAAAATATGTAATTACTGATGAACAACATCGTTTCGGAGTAAAAACAACGACAAATATTAAGTAATAAAGGGAGGCGGTTAATTCATTAATGATGACAGCGACCCCGATACCACGAAGTTTGGCAATTACTTTAATAACTGACATTAAGGTGTCGACAATTGATGAATTGCCTGCAGGTAGAAAGAAAGTACAAACTTATAAGGCTAATAATAAAAGTTTCTACAAAGTTCTAGACAATATTCGTATGGAGTTAGATAACGGTAGACAAGGTTACGTAGTCTGTCCATTAATTGAAGAATCAGAGAAAATGGATCTTCAAAATGTAGAAGAAACTTACGAAAAATATTAAAAAAATTATTTACCAAAAAGACTACAAAATTGCAATATTACATGGTAAAATGAGTAATAAAGAAAAAGATGCTATTGTAGAAAAATTTCTAAATAAAGAAATACATATACTTATCTCAACAACAGTAATCGAAGTTGGGGTGAATGTTCCGAATGCAACATTTATGATTATCGTAGATGCTCATCGATTTGGGCTTGCTACATTACATCAACTTCGAGGAAGAGTAGGGAGAAGTGAATTTCAATCATATTGTATATTAGTAACAGATTCAAAAAGTGAACGAATAGACATTATGTGTTTGGAAAACGATGGTTTTTAAAATTGCAGAGTTTGACTTGAAACAACGCGGACCAGGAGATTTCTTTGGTACCAAACAAAGTGGAGTACCGAGTTTTAAAGTAGCAGATTTAATAAACGATGTAGATTTAATGTACTTGGCTAAGAGATTAGCAGTAAAAATTATTGAAGTTACTGATAATAAAGAACGTTTATTACAATATGTTGGATTAGAAGAAACGATAATTTAGGAGGATATAATGAGTAAGAAACTAAAAATGCATTTCTTAATGTGCTGATAGTGGTATTATTATGTACATCTGTTGTGTTAATATTCAAAAAAATCAAATTAGAGAATTTTTTTAACAGGAAATGCTAATGATAAGATAATCACAGCTTATAAAAAAATGGTAAAGGTGAAGTAGATATACCATGGTGGCAAAAAAATGTTTACAGATAACGAATCAAAGATTAAATTAACAGATTCAATGTTAGGAATTTTTAAAAATTGATAGTGTACAGATAGAAGAACCTATCTTTGAAAAATGTTACTGAGATTAATTTAATTAATGGAGTAGCAACATCACAAGAACCTTCGCATTTAGATGCTCAAAACGTAGTAATTGCTGGGCACAGTGTTCAAGGAGTAGGAATAAGATTTAATAATTTAACGAAGATTAAAAACTGGTGCTAAAAATACAGATTATTTCAAAAGACAAATTACGTACATATGAAGTAAATAAATTGTACGATGTAGTGCCAACTCAAGTAGAAATTTTTAGAACAACACGAAAATGAACCAAAAATTTTAAAATTATTCACTTGTGACAACTTTAACCCACAAACAGGTGAATGGGAAAGTCGTTTTGTAGTAGAGGCTAAATTAATAGGAGAAGAAAGCGCATAATATTATGAAAATAGGTATAGATATTTTTAGGTGTAGATGAACCTGGTAGAATTATAAATTTTTGTAAATAGTTATGATGACAATGAAGTAGAATTCTATGTTTATGGTTTAGAAGAGAACTTAGACAAAATAACTAAGACTAAAAATATTATTAAAAATGTTTGTACAGAAGAAGTTCTAATGTCAGATGATGCAGCACGCGTTCATAGAAAGAAAAAAGATGCTTCTATGATTAGAATGCTTGCTGATTTAAATAATGATATCATTGATATTGCAATTTCGGGTGGTAGTACAGGTGCCTTTATGGCGAGCTCACTGTTTATGTTAGGTCGTATTGAAGGTATATCAAAACCGGGATTAGCATCATTATTACCGACAAGTTCTGATCATAAATTCTTATTAACGGACCTAGGTGCTAATGTAGAAGCTAAATCTGATGATTTAGTAAACTATGCTAAACTTGGACAGTTATACATGAAGTATATTTATAAAATCGATGAACCTTCTGTTGCTTTGCTAAATGTTGGTGTTGAGGAAACTAAAGGTAATAAAGTATACAAAGAAGCTCATAAGATGATTAAAGAAGAAGTAGCTAATTTTAAAGGTAATATCGAAGCTAGAAATATATTAGAACATAGATTTGATGTAGTTATAGCTGATGGATTTGCGGGAAATATCTTGTTGAAATCGATAGAAGGTGTAGCTAGTTCTTTAGGGGCTATGATTAAAGGGATTTTTCTTGGAAAGCCTTATGACTAAAAATATCGGCACTATTAGTGAGAAAAGGAATTAAAGCATTCAAGAAAAAAATTCGATTATAGTGAATATGGTGGAGCATTCTTATTAGGTATAAAAAAACCAAGTATAAAAGTACATGGCTCAGCTGATGAAAATGCATTATATTATGCTGTGCAACAAGCAAAACAAATACACAAAACAAAACTTTATGATATAATGATAGAAACAATGGAAAAAGGAGAACAAAAAAATAATGGCGATTTTTGAGGAAGTAAAAGAAATTATAACTAAGTATATTAAAAATAGATGCGGATAAAATTACATTAGATTCTAAATTAAATGAAGATCTAGATGCAGATTCTATTGATGTTGCTGATGTGGTAATGGATATCGAAGAGAAATACGGATTTGAATTTTTCAGATGAAGATGCAGAAAGCATAGTTGAAATCAAAGACTTAGTAAGAGTTATTGAAGAAAGAAAATAGTACTGAAAAACTAGAGTTTTAATGCACATTAGACTCTAGTTTTTTTAATTACTAAATATAGCTATTTAAAATGAATTTTTTTAACTAATTATTAGTTTTTGTATGATAAGATAATTTACAATATTATCTATATCAAATAAATTTTAACTATTTAGCTTTTTAACTAGTTAAGAAATATGGTATAATTTACTAGAAAATAAATAAAAAAAGGAGAATAGTTTATATATGGAAATGTTATTTAAACTATTAGCTGAACACGTTTATATTATATTATTTGTTTCGCTAATCTTAGAATTTGCGGCTCTACCATTACCAGGTGAAACTATGATGGTTGTTGCTGGAATTATAGCATATAATGGTCATGGTAACTACGTTGGGATGATAATAGCAAGTGCCTTAGGAACGGTAATTGGGATGCAATTTTCTTACGAAGTAGGTAGAAGATTAGGAACAAAGGCTATAGATAAGTATGGTATATATATAGGATTAACTCCATATAGAATGATGAAAGCGGCAGAATTTTTTTCAACAAATTTGGAAATATAGTTATAGTTATAGCCTATTTCTTACCGGGAGTTAGACATATTTTAGGATACTTTTCAGGTATTTCACGTATAGATGCAAAACGATTCCATATATATTCTACATTAGGTGGTGTATTTTGGGTAATAGTATTTATTACTCTAGGTTATGTTCTTGGACCTAGTGCACATCATGTATTCCACTTAATGCATAAGTACGGTACGATGATATTTATATTAGGAATTGCAGTATTATTTGTTTATCTAATTTATAAAAAATTAGGTGCGAAAGAGCTTTTCTACTTACTTTAAAAAAAGAATATTAAATATATTGTTGTGTTACTTTTAGTAGAAGCGGCAGTATTGGTGAAGTTTGTAGTTTTAGACCCTAAAGCCCATCCGAAGTTTAAGTCGGAAGTAATTTTTTATTGTTTAGCATTTTTAGCTTTTGTTGCATTTTTAGCATACTTAAGAGTAACGCTAAAACATGATACAACTGAAAAATTATTAGTAGTTGTTGACTATCAAAAAGACTTCGTAGACGGAGCATTAGGTTTTGAAACTGCTGATCAACTTGATCAGGTTATTGCTGATAAAATTGATGAATATATAAAAGCTAGACAAGACGTGATATTCACAAAAGATACTCATTATACAAATTATTTAACTACAAGAGAAGGTAAACATTTACCAGTTGAACATTGTATAATTGATAGTGAAGGGCATCAGTTATATGGAAAAGTTGCAAGTTATGAAAAATATGCTAAAAAGGTATTTAATAAAACTTCATTTGGAAGTATAGATTTAGCTAAGTTCATTTCACGTAGTGACTATAAAGAAGTGGAATTTTTGTGGTCTAGTATCGAATATTTGTGTCCTAAGTAATATAATTATGACTCAAACATATAATGAAAAAGTGGAAATAGTAGTAGATTTAAATGCTACTAAAGGTTTAAGTGAGGAAGTTAATTCATCATTTAAAACATATCTACAAAATTTAACAGTCAATGTAAAAGAATAATATAGAATACGAATCTCTTTCCGAACATTTCGGATTGGATTCGTGTTTTTATGTTTTAAATAGAAAATTACTTAATTTTTATGTTAAACTAGTAAATAAAATTAGGAAAGAGGGAATTATTATGAATTATTTATTAGTATCACCAAATTTTTCCAGTAATGCAAGAATTTTTTTCGCCAAAAAAATTAGTAGAAAAAGGTGTAAAAGTATTAGGTATAGGTAGTGAAAGCTATGATAATTTATCGGATTCTTTAAAAAAAGTTCTTTAAGTGAATATTATAAAGTAGATGATTTAGAAATTACGAAGATGTGCTTAGAGGAGTAGCACATCTAATTTATAAACATGGAATTATAGATAGAGTTGAATCTAATAATGAACACTGGTTAATGCTAGATGCAACTATTAGAGAAGAATTTAATATTAAAGGTGTCCAACCAGCAGAACTGGATTTCACAAAATATAAATCTAGAATGAAAGAAAAGTTCAAAAATGCTAAAGTACCAGTTTCAGAAGGTGTTGCTGTTTCGAATATAAGTGAATTAAACACTGCTATTAAGAATATTAAATTACCTGTAATTGCTAAACCAGATAATGGTGTAGGGGGCGAGTAATACATATAAGTTATTATCAAATACAGATGTTGAAGAATTTTAAAAAAACAATGGAATCAAGATGTTGTATATTTCATTGAAAGTTATGTAGATAATGGTATTCTTTGCACCTATGATGGGCTGATTGATTCTAAAGGGGAAATTGTATTTGAGACAAGTTTTTATTATACAAAAACCTACTTTAGATTTACTTAACGGTGGTCTAGATTATGCTAATGTCATCGAAAAAGAAAAATTGATCCTAAACTACAAAAAAATACGGTAGAAAGATTGTTAAAGAGTTTGGAATGAAGGAAAGATTCTTCCATATTGAATTTTTCAAGCTACCTAACGGAGATTATATTGCATTAGAATATAATAATCGTGTGGCGGGAGGATATATAATAGACTTATACAATCATACTTACGAGTGTGATTTATACGATATGTATTCTAAGGTAGTAATAGGAGAAAATATAGAAAAAGTAAATAATAATTTCTTCGGAATTGCGCTTTCATGAAGAGATAAATATAGCTATAAACATAGTCTAGAAAGTATCAAAGATAAGTATAATAAAAAAATATTAGACTTATCGAGAGAGTACCAGGGAGTCTTTGCTACAGCTATGGGTGAATGGATGTTTATATTAGTAGCTGAAAAGAGTGAAGAACTTGATGAGATGATGAGTTATATTCATAAAAAAAGAAGAATAGGAGAATTGTTTATGAAGAATAAGATTATTCAAGGTGTTTTACAATTAATTGGAATTATGGTAGTCGGTGCGGTAGTTGGATATTTTATAGGGAAAATTGCAGGAGACACACTTTCGAGAGTCGATAAACCAAATATTATATTGTTTTTTTATAACAGGAGTAATAGCCTTCATATTGCATATTATAGTTCATGAGGGTGGACATTTAGTATTTGGGTTATTATCAGGATATAAATTTGTTAGTTTTAGAGTATTTGATTTTAAGATAATAAAAAGATGAAAATGGAAAAATTGAATTTCAGATATGAAAAAAATAGCAGGAACAGGTGGTCAATGTCTGATGAGAGCATCTGAATATATTGAAGGAAAGTTTAAGTATAAATTATATCTTCTAGGTGGTGTTATATTTAATATTGTATTTTTCTATTGTTTCTTGGTTAATCTTACCAAGTTATTATACATTATTATTTGCATTAATAGGATTTACATTAGCTTTTTCTAAACTTGATTCCAATGGGATTCAACGATGGAATGACTTTTTATCATGCTAGTAAAGATGAAACTACTAGATTTGTTCTATACTTACAATTAGAATATGTATATTATCAAAGTATAGGAAAAACCTATTAATAGAACAGCCGGAAATAGTAGAAAAAAATAAATTCATTAGAAATAACTAATACTAATTATTTAACTGATTCACTAGAATTTATTAAGTTAGATGGACTAGAATATTTCTTTGAGTTTGATGCTTTATATAATGAATCAAGAAAATTATATGTAGAAAGAGATAATTTGTTACCAGTTTATAAAGTTGAACTTATGGCATTGTTAGTAAAATTAATAAGTTTAGTGAATCCAGAAGATGAATTGTTAGAAGAACTTATGAAGGATAAGAGTTTATTAGCAAGACTTAAACAAAAAAATCCACAAACGAAGAATATTTTTAGCGACATATGAATATGGTGAAGTTAGATGATGAGAAAGCTTTTAGGTTTAATAGTTGAAGCTAGAAAAAAATAAAAAAATAAAGCACCAAATTTATACGTTCAAAAATCTAGAAATGAAGTATTGCGACTATTTAGAAGAAAAAGTTTTAAGATAGTTAATAGAACAATAGCTAAGGCGGTACTATTCTCCAAAATTATTAATTATTGGGTCTGTTACTGATGTAGCTATTGTTTTTTTATTTTTTTATTATTACTAATTTACATAATATTATTTTTTTATAAATAGACTTTTAATGGTTACTTAAAATATACTTAAAAATTTATTGTGAAACCTTGACAAAAGTTGAATAAAAGCTTAAAATTAGTATTGAATTATTTTTTTATAAAATAATTTTTTTGAAAAACTGAAAAAAATTTAATTTTTTTCACTATTTTTCAGAAATGAATTTTAATTATATTAATGATTAGGAGGGAAAAAAATGTTTAGTAAGAATAATAAGAAGATGATTATTCAAAAAGAACAAGAGAAAATAAATTACTATGGTATTAAGAAGTTCAATGCTGGTACAGCATCGGTTTTTAATTGCTGCTGGATTCGCATTTTTTTAGGTGGAGGAAGTGCATTAGCAAGTAATGATGCTCCTGCAACCATAACTAATACAGAGACTGTTAATAATAATGTAACAGCAACTAAAGAAGAAGTTTCTACTACTACACCAGCAAAAAGCTAATAAAAACTAATTTAAGCGTGGCAATAGCACGTGTTCAGGAGGCGATTGCTAATGCTAGAGTAACAGAAAAAACAGCATCAGTAATAGAAGATTCTAAAGCAGAATTAGCAACAGCACAAGCATTAGAGGCAAGTGAAGTAGCTACTCAAGGTGAAGTTGATAGAGAAACAGTTGCTTTAAAAAATAAAGCATTCGTACTAGAAAGTATAAAAAAAGCAACTGCTAAAGAAGCTGATAAACTTACAGAAGAAAAAGTAAACAAAAACCAAGATCCTAGAAATGGGAAAGCTATTCCTGGAAAAGGTGAGAGTGGGTTTAGAGCTGTGGATACTACAGCAGCAAACGCTGCATCAGAAGCAGAAAAATATAAAGGTATTCGTGATGCTGCTATTCCTCAATTGCAAGCCAATATAGAAAAAATTAAAGCTGAGAAAGTAAAAGAAGAAGCTAAGCCTGCGAACAAAAAAGACCAAGCTAAAATTGATATTTTAGTTAGTATTATTAATAAGGCTGAAGGAGTAGTAACAACTGCAAATGCAGCAGATGTAAGTTCAGCTCAAATTATGAGCCAACAAGCAGAAGCAGTAAAATCAGAACGTGACTTATTAGCATTATACTTAGCTGGAAAAGCAGATATGGGTGCACCTGTCAGTGAAAACCATGTAGCTTACGGTAATAATCCAACAAACGGTGTCTTTGAGAGTCTGAAAGAAGGTTTTGGGGATAAAGTAACCTTTACGGATGCTGTTACTAAATCAGAAACGATTGCTAAGCAACAAAGAGGTCAAGGAGAAATTAATGCTCGTACTGCTGGAATTGGTAGTGCAACTTATAATTGGAAAGAAAAGACTATTACAAAAGCTGATGCAGAAGCTGGTGTACTAAATGGTTGGAAAATAGAAGTTGGTGAGCAAGTAAATGCTGTTCAACCTCTTGATGTAACGAATGTTACAGATAAAGATGGTGCACCAAGTACGCGTACAGTACCGAAATCAAAAATATATACAAATAACGGAGAATTAAAACGATTCCAAACTGAAGGACAACAACTATCATATAATAACGGTAGTGGTATCATTCCAACTTTAACGCCTACTATCGATGCGATGAAGAGTAATGCATTTGGTGAAGTCAAAAACCGTGATTATTATCTTGAATTAGGTAGTAAAGGTACGACTATTTCAAAAGAATATGATGTAAATGGAAATTCAAGAATTAATGTTAACTTGATTCACGGTGGAGCTTATGGTCATGTTTCTACCACAGGAACAGGAGAGCATGTTAAACTTAAGATTGTAGATGCGTTTACTGGTGCAGAAATTAAACCAGTAGATGGTAAAAGTGGTCCTCTATCTACGGAACAAGGTCCTGGGGGTGGTAATGGATGGAACTATATGGCTCGTCTATATGATATTCCTGCGACTACTACAAAAATTAAAGTTTTAATTGAAGCTGGGAATCAAGCGGGATCACAAAATGGAGGTACTGAAAACCAAACGCAATGGGGGAATACAGTAACGCTCAGAGATGGATACCTTGTAGGTGGTATTGGTATTGCCACAGCTCCAGCTGCTGAAGTGGTAACAAATGTCAGCTCTGGAAGAAAAAATAATGAGTATGGATATACACCGGATACTATCTACGAAAAAAATCAAAAAGGTAGTTTTAACTTTACGATTAAAGATACAGCTGGGATGAATATTAATTATTATGCTGCATCAAATGTTCAAGTTACGATAAAAGTACCAAAAGGTGTGGTATTGGAAGATAGAGTAATTAATAAAAATGGTGGAGCTGACTTTTTAGGGAATGTTTATGCAAATACAATTAAATGGGTTCCAAATGATCCCTACAGATAATTCTAAAGGAGGAACTTTAACTTATAACGTACCTGCTGGAGATCGTATGGCTGCAGCAGAAAAAACCACTCGTTCATCAAGTATTGTGTTTACTACTGCAAATAACTTCATAGGACCAGCGGATTTTAAGGTAACCGTAACGAGTGGATTCGGAGATACTGATGCTGAAGGAAATAAATTATATTCATATACTATTAATGGTTTGAAACCAGTATATGAAAATCAATTTAATCGTAATGGATTAGCTAACTCAGATAATCCAACTCATGAGTATGGTAGAGTAATCTTTATTAACAGTTTACAAGCAACAGGTACCGTGACTGTTCCGATTAATACTAATAATGATCAGTTAAAAGAAGTTGCTTATGCAAAAGCACAAGAAGAAGTTAATTCAGCTAATTTCCAACGATTACTTAATGATATGAATGCAACAGCTGCAATAGGTCAAATTACGAATGTTACTCTTAATTCTAAAGATAAAGTTGAAATTACAAAAATCGCAGCTGATGGACGTGGTGTTGTTAAAGTACCAGTAACATATACTGCCGATGGAAGAACTTATGATACAACAGTAGATATCGAAGTAAACGTTGTAAAATCAACTACAGATAAGTTAGTAGTATTTGAAGGTGATAAGATTACAAATGATAAAGTTAAATCTTCAGTCACTCCTGCTACAATTGATACTAAAGTGGGAGTTGTAAATAATCCTAATGAAGCAGATATTTTTAGTACGACAGGAAAAGCTGGAGAAGCAGGATTAAAAATTCCAACAACGGTTACTCATATTTTAAATGGTACAAATATTAATGAAACAGTAGAAGTTCCGGTTACAGTATTGCCAAAACCAAATGGTGAAGTGCAAGTTCATAAAGGAGCTTCAGTAGATAAAAGTCAAAGAAGTGGCTAAAGCAAAAGCGTCAGCATTAGTAGAAGAAACAGGCTTCAAAGGAAAATTACCAACAGGAGCAACAGTGACAGTCGGTGATATAACAGAAGCTGTAGCAGAAACTATAACAACTGAAAAAGGTGCAAATAAAGGTGTTGTAAATGTACCAGCAACATATACAGTAGATGGAAAAGAATACCCTACAACAGTACCAGTAACTATCAATGTATTAGGTTCAGAACCAAAAACAGTCTACACTGTAGAAGGAACAAAACCAGATGCTGAGAAAGTTAAGAATGCAGTAACACCAGGAACTGGAGGAACAGTAAACGCTCCGAAAGAAACAGATTTACCTGCTACAACAGTAAAAGCAGGAACAAAAGATGTAACTGTACCAACAACAGTAACATATCCAACAGGAGATGAAACTGTGAAAGTACCAGTAGAAGTATTGCCAAAAGCAACACCAGAAAAAGTAACAACATTAAAAGATACAACTGGTGAAAATCTAACAACAGCTGTAAAAGAAAAAGCACAAGCAGCACTAGGTAAATTAACACTGCCAACAGGAGTTACAGTAGAATTAGATCCAACTCAAACTTATACTGTTCCATCAACAACTTCAAATGGTGATAAAGATAATGTACAAGTAAAGTACAATATAAAGATGCTACAGGTACAGTAGTAGCAGAAGATACAATTAATGTACCAGTAACAGTAGTAAGCTCAACACCAAGTAAAATCGTTGTATTCGAAGGCGATGAAGTAACAGCTGATGCGGCTAAAGGTGCTGTAACACCAGGAACAGATGGAACAAAAGGTGAACCAACAACATTACCAGAAACAGCAGGTAAAGCAGGAGCAACAGACGTTAAAGTAGACGTACCAGTAACTTATGACAATGGTAAGTTAACAGAGACAGTAAGTGTTCCAGTAACAGTATTACCAAAACCAGAAGCTGAAGAAATTCTAGTTGCTAAAAATAGTGACAAAGAAAAAGCTAAAGAAAAAGTACTAGCTAAAGCTAAAAAAGCAATCGAAAATGCAACATTCAAAGGTAAATTACCTCAAGATGCAACAGTTACTGTTGATGAAACAGCTACAGTAACAGTTCCAGACTTAACAGAAGATACTGAAGTAGAAGTAACTGTTAAGTACACAGTTCCTGGACAAGATAAACCATTACCTACAACAGTTAAAGTGCCAGTAACAGTAGTTGAAGGAGTACCACAAATCGTACCAGTTAAAGAAACAAATGATGTTCTTCCAGATCCAGAGAAGAGTGTTGATAAAGAAGATTATCCAGAAGGTTCTACATTTAGATATAAAACACCAGAAGGACAAATAACTCCAATTGATGTAACAACAACTGGAGATAAGAATGTGGTTGTAGAAGTACTTGACCCACAAGGGAACACAATTGTTGAAGTGCCAGCAACTGTACGTGTAGTAGATAGCACACCACAATTTGTAGTAGTAGATCCAACTAAGAAACAACCTGAAGCAAAAGATAGTGTTACACCAGGACAATATCCAGAAGGAACAACATTTGAGTACAAGACACCAGTAGATACAACAACTGCAGGTGAAAAAGATGTGACAGTTGTAGCTAAGCTAAATAATCAACCAATTGCAGAAGTTCCTGCAAAAGTAGTTGTAGTAGATCCTAAGACACAATACGTAGTAGCAGACCCAAGCAAACCACAACCAGATGCCTCTAAGAGCATTGATCCAGAACAATACCCAGAAGGAACAACATTTGAGTACAAGACACCAGTGGATACAACTACACCAGGAGAAAAAGATGTAGTTGTCGTTGCGAAAGATGGAGAAGATAAACTTGTTGAAGTACCAACAAAAGTAAAGGTTGTACAAGGAAATCCACAAATCGTTCCAGTGGATGAAGGTAAGAAACAACCATCTCCTGAAGATAGTATTGATTCGAATGATTACCCAGATGATGCAACATTTGAGTACAAAGAAGAAGTAGATACATCTACACCAGGTGATAAGAAAGTTACTGTTGTTGTGAAACAAGGGAATAAGGTATTAGTTGAAGTACCAGTAACTGTACGTGTAGTAGATAGCACACCACAATTTGTAGTAGCAGATCCAGCTAAGAAACAACCAGAGGCAAAAGACAGTGTTACACCAGGAGAATACCCAGACGGTACAACATTTGAATACAAGACACCAGTAGATACAACAACTGCAGGTGAAAAAGATGTAACTGTTGTAGCTAAGCTAAATGGTCAACCAATTGCAGAAGTTCCTGCAAAAGTAGTAGTTGTAGATCCAAAAACACAATACGTAGTAGCAGACCCAAGTAAACCACAACCAGATGCCTCTAAGAGCATTGATCCAGAACAATACCCAGAAGGAACAACATTTGAGTACAAAACTCCAGTAGATACAACTACACCAGGAGAAAAAGATGTAGTTGTCGTTGCGAAAGATGGAGAAGATAAACTTGTTGAAGTACCAACAAAAGTGAAGGTTGTACAAGGAAACCCACAAATCGTTCCAGTGGATGAAGGTAAGAAACAACCATCACCTGAAGATAGTATTGATTCGAATGATTACCCAGATGATGCAACATTTGAGTATAAAGAAGAAGTAGATACATCTACACCAGGAGATAAGAAAGTTACTGTTGTTGTGAAACAAGGTGATAAGGTATTAGTTGAAGTACCATCTACAGTACGAGTAGTAGAAAGTTATCCTAAATATGTACCAGTAGATCCAGCTAAGAAACAGCCAGATCCAAAAGAAAACATTAATCCAAATGATTTCCCAACTGGAACAACATTTGAATATAAAGATAACACTCCAGTAGATACAACAACACCAGGTGAAAAACCTGTAACGGTGGTAGCTAAGCTGAATGGACAACCAATTACAGAAATTCCAGCAACAATTGTAGTAGTAGAATCTAAGACACAATATGTCCCTGTGAATGCTGAAAACGATAAGAAACCAAAACCACAAGATAGTATCACTCCAGATAATTATCCAGAAGGTTCAACATTTGAATACAAAACTCCAGAAGGACAAACAACTCCATATGATGGAACAACACCGGGTGAAAAAGATGTTACTGTAGTCGTGAAAGATCCAGATGGAGATACAATTGTAGAAGTACCGGCGAAAATTAAAGTAGTTCAAGGTAAAGAACAATTAACTCCAGTAAATGCAGAAGATAAAGATAAACCTAAAGCTGAAGATAGTATCACACCAAGTGATTATCCAGAAGGTTCAACATTCGAATACAAAGTTCCAGAAGGACAAACAACTCCATATGATGGAACAACACCAGGGGATAAACCAGTTACAGTAGTTGTAAAAGATAAAGATGGAAAAGTGTTAGTAGAAGTTCCAGCAACTATTAAAGTTGTGGAATCAAAACCAACACCAATCGAAACACCAGTAACGAAAACTCCATTAGAAAAAGATGACTATACTAAAGGTCTAAATGTTCCAGACGGAGCAACAGTTGAGGTAGTAGGTGGTCTTCCAGACTTAACAACACCAGGTAAGAAAGATCCAGTTAAAGTAACGATTACATTACCAAATGGTAAATCTTATACAGTAGACGTTCCTGTAACAGTAACACCTGTCAAGGAAATCGAAACACCAGTAACGACAACGCCATTAACACAAGAAGATTACACTAAAGGAATTACAATTCCAAAAGGTGGAAAAGTAACGAAAGTAGAAAATATTCCAGACTTAACAACACCAGGTAAGAAAGACCCAGTGAAAGTAACTGTAACATTACCAAATGGCAAAGTAGTTACGGTAGAAGTACCAGTGAATGTAACCCCAATTACACCAATTGAAACACCAGTAACAAAAGACAGACTAACTCCAGAAGATATCTTAAAACAAATTAAAGTACCAGATGGAGCAACAGTTAAAGTAGGAAGCATTCCAGAGTTAACAACACCAGGTAAGAAAGATCCAGTAAAAGTAACAATTACATTACCAAATGGAAAAGTTGTTACAGTAGAAGTACCAGTGAATGTAACACCTATTAAAGATATTGTTAAAAAACAAGGTGATCCAATTACTGCGGAGGATATTGAAAATCATATTCCAAAAGGAGCAAAAGTTATCTCAATTGGAGATAAACCAACAACTGATGTACCAGGTGAAAGACCAAGTATTCCGGTTGTGCTTGAATTACCGAATGGAATTAGAATAACTATGAATATACCAGTGATCGTAACACCAAAAGTAACACCAGTGGTAGTACCAGTAGGCACACCAGTTACACCAGAAGATGTTCAGAAACATATTGAATTACCAAAAGGATGGAAAGTAACAAAAGTAGGAGAAATTCCAACAACTACAACTCCAGGAATAAAACCAGTTGTTAAAGTGGAAATCGAATTACCAGATGGACGTAAAATTATTGTAGAAGTACCAGTGGTTGTAACACCAACAGTAAGAACTATTGTAGTACCACAAGGAACGCCAGTAACAGCTGATGATGTAATAGGTCATATCGATCTTCCAAAAGAGCCAGGATGGGAAATTGTAGAAGTTGGAGAAATCCCAACAACAATTCCAGCAGGGGTAAAACCAAGTGTTAAAGTTAAGGTTAAAGTGCCAAGTGGAGAAATTATCGAAGTAGAAGTACCAGTAATCGTAACACCAAAAAGTAACACCAGTGGTAGTACCAGTAGGGCACACCAGTTACACCAGAAGATGTTAAGAAACATATCGAATTACCAAAAGGATGGAAAGTTACAAAAGTTGGAGAAATCCCAACAACAGCGACTCCTGGAGTAAAACCAGTGGTATCAGTTGAAATTGAATTACCAGACGGAAGCAAAATCACATTAGAGGTACCAGTAACAGTAACACCAAAAAGATACTCCGGTTAAAACCAACGATTAAAAACAAAACCAATAGTAGTAGCAGAAAGGTATCCGGGTTACTAAAGAAGATGTTGGATTACATATGATCTTCCAAAAGGTGCAGAAATAGTGGAAATAGGAGAGATTCCAACAACTGAAACACCAGGTCAAAAAAACCAAGTGTTAAAGTTAAGGTTAAATTACCTTCAGGAGAAATTGTTGAGGTTGAAGTACCAGTGATAGTAACTCCGAAAAGCAACTCCAACTCCGCGTCCAGAAAAAACCGTCTACAACAGAAGTAACAGTAAATCCAGAAAAAGCTAAAAGCTACAGCAGTTAAAGAAGGTGAAAAAGTATTACCAAATACAGGTATTGCTGACAATAATTCTACTTTAGCAGGCTTAGGATTAGCAATTTTAGGATTAGTTGGACTAAGAAGAAGACGTAAACAAAAATAATAATAAAAAGAGAAGCGATTTGCTTCTCTTTTTATATATTGAGATTGGTAATGAAAATCTCAAGGGAAGAAAGAGTTTAGAAGAAAATAAAAACAGAATCTAAACCAATGTTAATGTTTAGAGTCTGTTTTAAGTTTATTTAGGTTTTTGAAATTAATGCTGAAAAAGTCTAAATCATCGTATTTACTTTTTGTTTAGACCTGTTAAAGAATCGAAATCAGTATCTGGAAATAGTGATCAAAAATCGTCGAATTCAATATTAGAAGTGTTAGTGTTTGAGGGTTTGTCAAAAAGTAAATCTGTTTGAATTATTTGTTTCAAAATAAGTATTATTATCCGCAACATTAAAAAAAATTTTGTTAAGTTCTATTTGTTCACTAAAAACTTGGAGTTGTATGATTATCATCATAATTATATTCGATGGAAACTTCTCCAAAATTAGAGTTTGCTGTACATTGTTGATTGTAAAATAATACACCATATTCTTCTAAAAAGTTCTTCTTCTGTATAATTTTTTTAGAGGATCTTCTATAGGTGATATAGTACTTTCGTAGATTTTTTTAACTAAATTTTTCATCTGTTTGGATTTTTGTTATCTTTAATATTCCAAGAAGAAATAAGTCTATAAATTATGTCTAGTTGCTCACTAGAAAGAAGGTGAAGTTTTGATTTGATTTCATTTAGTTTATCCATAGTATTATACTGCTTCTCTATTTTCTTTTAAGTAATCAATGTAGTCATTTCCCCAGATTTCTAATTCATTAAGTACTGATTGAAATTTTTTTCCAATATCTGTCAGACTGTATTCAACTTTAGGTGGAATTTGAGCATAGACTTTGCGATTTATAAGTCCATCATGTTCTAGTTGTTTTAATTGTTTTGTAAGCGTAGCTTGGGTAATTGTCCCTAGTGATCTTTGCAACTCGTTAAATCTAACACTTTTATCTTCAAGTAGATGAAGAATTAGTATAGTCCATTTACCAGACAATATTTTTTTGAGTTGTAAAAAGGGCATTTTTCCAAAAGGTTCTTGTTGTTCCATAAAAATCTCCTTAAAATTTCATTGATATTATACAATTCTATCATAAATAATACTTACTATTATAAAAACGTACTTGTTATTTTTGGTTAATATTATAATAATATATATAATAATTATAAAACAAATAATGAAGTTTAGCAATAGCTAAAAAAACGGAGGACATAATAATGACAGAAGCGAAAAATTTATATCAAAAATAGAAGAAGTGTATATGCGTTAGGTAAAAAAATTTACCAGTATCTGAACAAGAAGTGTTAGAAATTATTGATAATGCTGTTAAATATTCACCAAGTGCATTTAACTCACAAACTGCTCATGCAGTAGTATTATTAGGTGAAAACCACCAAAAACTTTGGGATATTACTTTTGGAGAATTAGAAAAATTCTTAAAAAATGAAGAAGCTAAAGCAACTACAAAAGGTAAAATTGATAGTTTTGCTGCGGCTTATGGGACAATTTTATTCTTTGAAGATCATAATGTAGTAAAAGGACTTCAGGAACAATTCCCATCATATGCTGATAATTTCCCAATTTGGTCAGAACAATCAACTGGAATTGCATCATTTGCAGTTTGGAATGCATTAGCAGAGGCTGGAGTTGGAGCTAATATTCAACACTATAACCCTGTAATTGATGAAAAAGTTGCTGCTGAATGGGATATTCCAGCGAACTTAGTACTACGTGCTCAAATGCCGTTTGGTGAAAAACTACAAGAAGCTGCACCAATTGAAAGAACTTCAAGAGTAAGGGTAGTAAAATAAGATTTGATTTAACGACGGATTATATGAGTTATAAAAAAACGGGATTGACTCTAAAGTCCTAGATTTTTAAAAAGTTTACATGATAACTCATAGAAGCAGTGATTTATTGATATCTAAATTTGCTTTATAAAAAAACTTTTTAGATATCTAATAAACTGTGCGGGAGTGACTCGACAAAAATCGATTTCTACGAAATCATGATTTTTTTGAGTCACTCCCGTTTTTTTATGTTATTAATTACATTGTTAGTTGTTGGAATATACTGGTAAATATGGTATTATAGTAGTTGGTAAATAAATTTGAAAATTTAGAAGGTTTAACAATGTTAAAAAAATAGTTATAAGAGATTTAGAAGATACTAAACGTTTGGCGAAAAATTGTTAGTGAAGGTATAGAAGATAGATTAGTTCTTTTTGTTAAATGGAGATTTAGCAGCAGGGAAAACTACTTTTACGAAATATTTAGCTGAATATTTAGGTGTGAAGAGTGTGGTCAATTCACCAACTTTTTAATATAATGAAAGAATATAAATATCCTAATGGAAAAATTGTATCATATAGATGCTTATCGTTTGGAAGATAGTGATGAAGATTTAGGGTTTGAAGATATTTTCTTTGAAAATAATGTGAGTGTTATCGAATGGGGCGAATTTATTGAAGAGTTTTTTACCCAATGAAAGATTAATTTTTAATATTCGCTTAGTGGATGATTACAGAGAAATTGAAGTTATTTCTAGTGGAGAATATAAAAAAATTGAAGAAAGGATTCGTGAAAAATTGGTAAGTTTAATAGTAGAAGCTTCTAACGGAGTGTGTTCAATCGCATGCTTTTGAAAAATAAGACTGTATTAGCTGAGAAAAACTTTTGTATGTAGTAATAATTTATCAGCTGTTATTTTTAGAGGAAATTGATAATTGTTTAAAAAGAAGCTAATAAGAAAAAAACGGATTTAACTGAAATTATATCAAGTGAAGGACCAGGTTCATACACAGCGATTCGTGTAGTTGCAGCAGTATGCAAAACTTTAGCTTATACATTAAAGATTAAATTGAAAAAGTGTCATCATTAAAATTACAAGCGTTATTAGAATTTGATAGTAATAAGCTATTAGTACCTTTTTATTGATGCACGTCGTACTAATGTTTTTGGAGCGGTGTATAAAAATGAAGATGGTAAATTAGTAGAAGTATTTGAAGAAGGATATTATTCACTTGAGGAAATTAACAACTTTTTATCTTTACAGAACGAAGAATATGTGTACATTAGTAAGGATATAGTTAAATTAAACGATTATCTTCTTGATGGATCAAAAAAATGTCGAAATGGTTAGAGCTGCTAATATTGTAAAAATATATGATTCTTTAGAAGAGATTGATTGTTATAATATGAAACCACAATATTTAAGAAAAAAACTGAAGCAGAAAGGGAACTAGAAAAATGATAAAAATAAATAGAGTAGATGTTAATGATTTAGATATATTATCAAGAATTGATATAGATAATTTTGAAGATGCGTGGACGAAAGAAATGTTTAAATCTGAGTTGGAACATGAAAACGCAGAATATTATGGATTATTTAATGATGGTGAAATTATTGGATTCTGTGGTGGTTGGCTTGTGACTGATGAATATCAAGTTAATAAAAATAGTTATAGATAAACCTCATCAAAATAAGAAATTATACCAAATTTTTCTTCACTTACTTAATGCAATTATTAAAACTAAAAAGGTGTTAAAAAAAGCTATTGTAGAGGTGCGTGTAAGTAATATGCCTGCGATAACTGTCTATGAAAAATCTGGATTCACAACAGTCGATATGAGAAAAAAATTATTACAAAAATAATGGGGAAAATGCTTTTGTAATGGTAAGGGATTTTAGTAATGAAAGAATGTAAAAATATAGAAAATGTAACTATCTTAGCTATAGAAACAAGTTGTGATGAAACTAGTGTAGCTGTTGTGAAAAATGGTAAAGAAGTACTGTCGAATATTGTAAGTAGTCAAATTGAAACTCATAAGCAATTTGGTGGAGTGGTACCTGAAATAGCAAGTAGACAACATATAGAAGTAGTAATGCAAATTGTTGAAGAAGCTTTGGAAGAAGCTCAAATTACTTTAAACGATATAGATGCAATTTGTGTAACGCAAGGACCGGGATTAATCGGTTCATTACTAGTTGGTGTTAATGTGGCGAAAACATTAAGCTATGCTTTAGGTAAAACTTTAATAGGTGCACATCATATTGCAGGACATATTTACGCTAGTAATATAGACAATGATATAGTTTATCCGTCGTTAGCTCTTGTTGTTAGTGGGGGGCATACAGAACTTGTTTATTTGAAAGATGAGCTTGAATTTGAAATAATCGGTTCTACTCATGATGATGCTGTAGGAGAAGCCTACGATAAAGTCGCAAGACAGTTAAATCTTGAGTACCCTGGAGGTCCTAAAGTAGACAAATTAGCTAAGTTGGGTGAAGATAAGTATAAATTTCCTCGTGCAATGATTGATAGTGATGATTATAACTTTAGTTTTTCAGGTATGAAGTCAGCGGTAATCAATTTTGTTCATAACGCAAAACAACGTGGTGAAGAAATCGTACCTGAAGATTTAGCTTGTAGCTTCCAAACTGCGGTAGTGGAAGTTTTAATTGCTAAAACTAAGAAAGCTATTGTTAATTTAGGCGTAAAACAATTGATATTAGCGGGTGGAGTGGCAGGAAATAGCGAACTTCGTAAACAAGTCCCTAGAACTAGAACAGCAATTAGGAGTAGAAGTACTTATTCCGAAAATGAGCTATTGTAGCGATAATGCAGCTATGATGGGAGCAGTAGGATACTATTATTATAAAAAAATAATATTTTTTTCTAATCCGTTAACGCTAAATGCGAAGTCAACATTAGACTTAGAAGAAGTTAGAGGATAAGATTAGAAGGGGACTGACTCGACAAAATTGATTTTTTTCGAAAATCATAATTTTGAGTCACCCTTTTTTATGACTATTTTTGGTGAATTATGAAAAAGACAACTTGATGAATTATTAGATGCAGACTTACAAAAAAATTAATCATATTTCTGAAAAATAAGCATTATGCAGGTTTTTTTCTAAAAAATTTAATAAAGAAATTTTTGTTAAGATTTTTTAAAAGATCGGTTAAAAATATAATTTAGAGTATGAAGTATTAAAAAGATCAGAATAATTTATTATTGAATTTACAAGAGTATAATGCTTTTGTATTAGAGTATGAAAAACTATATACCAATAACACGAGAAACTATGGCTGATGATGATATTATTAGAACTGCAAAAGTTAATTGCTGAATTTCATAAAGATAATTGGCTGTTGATAAAAAAATGAAAAAAAGAAGTATCTTTTAGAAAAAGTTTTAGAGAAAAATGTGTCAAGAATAGCTGATAGAAGAGAATATGAAAAGGTATGTGAAATTAACTCGAAATTCTTAAAAAAATATAAAAGTGTTAGAAGCGGAATATGAAGAAACATTAGTTTTAATCCATGGGGATTTTTGGTCTGAGAAATATAATGAAAAAAAGATGATAGCTTAGTATTAATAGACTTTGAGAGAGTGAAGTATGCTAGCTATTATTTAGACTTTATTAAATATTTTTTTATCAGGATTTGAATAATGATAAAAAGTAAAATAGAATTGTTTTTTAGAACATTATTATGCACATTCAAATGAGAAAGGTCTGTCCGAGCAACTAGAGTATTGTATGGTTTTTTTATTTCGGCATTAGGTATTTTTAAACTATACTAAACGTATTAAAGATAAAGAATTCGAGGTGTTAGGATTAAAGATGTTAGCGGATGTTGAAGAGTATGTCAGAAATTTTTTTAATAAGTTAGATGTTATATTTGAATAAAGTGCAATTGATTTTATTTGACTATTATTTGTGTTAAAATATAGTATAATTACAATTAGGAGGCGATGATATGGCGAATATTTATTTAGATTATGCAGCTACATCAAAAAAACATTTTGATATTATAGAAAAAAATATGAATGTAATAAGAGAAATCTATGCTAATCCAAGTAGTAGCCATACTCTAGGTAAAAAAATTCAAAATTAGTTCGAGAGGGTCGAGAGAGTATAGCAAGAGCCCTTAATGCAAAGCCTGAGGAAATAATATTCAACTCTGGTGGAACTGAGAGCAATAATACAGTATTTAATCATGTGTTAAATAGATTTGAAGCAGGAGAGATAATAATTTCTTCAATAGAGCATCCTTCGGTTAAAGAAAGTGCTAAGAGACTTGAAAGATTTGGATTTAAGGTTCATGAGTTATCAGTAGGAGAAAGTGGAACTATAGATCTAGAAGAATTAAAAAGAAAAGATTAATTCTAATACGGTGTTGATTTCAATAATGCTAGCTAATAATGAAACTGGAGTATTAAATCCTCTAAAAGAAGTTTCAAATCTTATCGCCGGTAAAAAAACATTTTTATTACATAGTGATATTGTTCAAGCTCTAGGAAAAGTAGAAATAAATGTTAGAGAATTAGGTCTTGATTTTGCTTCAGCATCAGCTCATAAGATTGGTTCACTTAATAATTTTGGATTTTTATACGCAAAAGATGGAGATGTTGAACCACTTCTTCTAGGTGGAGGACAAGAAAAACGGTCTTCGTTCAGGTACAACTGACTTGTTAGGAATGTTGGTACTTTGTGACTGTTTAACTGAAACATTGGAATCTATACCAAGTCTTCGTGAGTTAAAAAAATTATTTTATAGGAAAACTTGAAAAGAGTGATATTGAATTTGAGGTGAATGGATCTATAGAAAATTCATTACCTAATATTTTTAAATATTTACTTTAAAAATATAGAAGCACAAAGGCTTATAACGTATTTGGATGCACAATCTATTTATATATCTGGAGGTTCTGCTTGTAGTTCTGGTAATATAAAAAGGTAGTCGTATAATTAAGGAAATGTATGATATAGAACGTGCAGCACATTCTGTAAGAATTAGTGTTGGATTCGATATTAATAAAGAATTAATAGACGAAGTTATAACTAAAATTGTAACTTTAGAGAAAAAGAATAAAAGAAAGGAACTTATAATGAATAGCAACAAAAAAAGTAGTAGTTGGAATGAGCGGTGGAGTAGATTCATCAGTAACAGCGTATCTTTTGAAACAACAAGGATATGATGTTATTGGAGTATTTATGAAAAACTGGGAAGAAAAAGATGATAGAGGGGTTTGTGTTGCTGAGAAGGATTATGAGGATGTTATAAAAGTATGTGAACAACTAGATATTCCTTATTATTCTATTAACTTTGAAAAAGAATACTGGGATAAAAGTTTTTTTACGTACTTTTTTTAGATGAATATAAAAAAAGGACGTACACCTAACCCTGATATCATGTGTAATAAGGAAATTAAATTTAAAGTATTCTTAGAATATGCAGAGGATTTAGGTGCTGATTATGTGGCTACTGGTCACTATGCTCGTGTTAAGGATGTTGACGGAGAACGTTTAATGTTGCGCGGCGTAGATAATAATAAGGACCAAACTTACTTCTTATCGCAATTAAAACAACATCAAATCAAAAATATCTTGTTCCCGGTAGGAGAACTTGAGAAAAAAGATGTTCGTAAGATTGCAGAAGAAGCGGGTCTTGCAACAGCGAAGAAAAAAGACTCAACTGGTATTTGTTTCATCGGTGAGAAAAACTTTAGAGAATTCTTATCACAATATCTACCAGCTCAAGGCGGGAAGATGATTGATTTAGATGGTAATGTTCGTGGAGAACACATTGGTTTAATGCATTATACAATCGGTCAACGTCATGGACTAGGTATTGGTGGAACTAAAGATACTGAAGGTGAAGCATGGTTTGCATGTGGTAAAGACCTTGAAAATAATGTACTATATGTTTGTCAAGGTTTCCATAATGAAAAACTTTACTCAGATAGTTTACTAGCAAGTTCACTATCATTTACAACTAAAAATCCACAACCTAATAAATTCATATGTACTGCAAAAATTCAGATATCGTCAACCAGATACTGAGGTAGAGGTGGAAGTTTTAGAAGATAATAAAGTAAAAGTTGTCTACAAAGAGCCTGTTAGAGCTGTTACACCAGGACAAGCGGTTGTTTTCTATGATGGAGATGTTTGTCTAGGTGGAGCCATTATCGATGAGGTCTATAAAGATGGAAAAAAACTTCAACTATAATATTTAATAAAAATTCTAAAAAGTTAGAGAAAATCTAATTTTTTTAGGATTTTTTTGAAATAGTATTATTTATTTTTAGTTCTATAGAAATAGAAAATAAAGGAAATAACTAAAATTATAAAAATTTAATATGAATTTCTAAAAATCTTTATTGTTTACTATTTTGAAAATGATAATGTTTAAACTACATTACTTCTATTTAACATTCGCATTAATCATATATATGTGATATACTTTTAAGTAACAAAACCAAGGGAGTGAATAAAAATGGGGGAAAGACATAAAAATATAAAAACCTATTAATGATTTAGTTGTAAAAAAATATTTCGTAACGAAGAAGTAGCATTACAGTTTGTAAAAAGATATTTTTGATTTACCTGCGAAAAGTGCAAAGCTTTATAGAAGGAAATCAAATCTTTACTGCAAATAGTAATGTAGCGTCGGATTTTAATATAGCGGTAGATATTCTTGTTGAACTAGATAACCATGCACAGGTTATTATCGAAGTTCAACTAGCTAAGCAGGTATTTTTTTCATTAATCGTATTTGGGCATATCTGTGTAAACAGGTTAACGATAATATTGAAAAAAATTAAAACAAAACGAAGAAGAAAAAGTTGGCTATTTATAAAAAAATTACCACCAGTTTATGTAGCAGCTATCGTCGATCAAAAATTATTTTTGATGGCGATGAAGCTATAAGTACTTTTTTAATCAAAGAAGAAAGTAGAAACACCGAATTAAAAATGTATGTAGATAGTAATACTAAAAAAATGCCACTATTGAAAAATAGTATTTTTTTAGAATTAAAAAAATACAAAGAAAGCTTTGAACAACGATTATAAAAAAATTAGATGGTTGGAGTTTTTTTCGGAAATAAACAGTACACAAGCGAACCGGATGATGTACTTGTTCAAGCTGATAATTTATTAAATCTTAGAAATTGGAGTAAGGAGGAGAAACTTATGTATGATGAAATAACAAGGCAACAAGACCATTACTGGGCTTCATTAGCTTATGCTCAAGAAGAAGCAAGAGCAACTGGGCTTGCTGAAGGTCGTGCTGAAGGACGCGCTGAAGAAAGATTGGACATATTAATTAATTTGCTGAAGGATGGTTATATTTCTCCGGAAGTTGTTGCTGAAAAAAATTAAATATTAGCGTTGATGAATTGGATAAATATCTATAATTGAAAAATGATATTTACTAGACAATACTATATAACACTTTTTCATATTTCTAGTTGTTTTTTTGATGAGAAATGCAGAAATAAGATAATTTTTAAAAATTAATTAAAGAAAAATAAATAGAATTTATTTTTTTATATTTATAATAATAGAAATTAGATTGTGTAGTACACCGTATATAGTAATATGCGGTGTTTTATTGATAATATTAAAAAAAGATATAAAAAAATATCTCAGATATATACTTGGAAAAATCATCATGAGCTTATTTTATAAAGAAGTTTGATTTAGGAAATTAGCAGTAAGTATAAGGTCTTAATAATCATGTTTTCAGTACTATTATTACAAATTTAGTGATATAATATAAGTATTGGGGGATAAATATGAAAAATTAATAAAGAAGAAATTGTTATGTTTTTTTAAACAAAAATATTAAATCTATTGTTTTAGCATTTTTTTGTAGTGTAGTTGTTATAGGAATAGGGCTCTATTACTTTAATCATAGTAAAATAGAAGACTATAATAATATTAGTTTTTTTCAAATCATAAAAGCGATAAAATAGATACTGAAGAAAAAAATGATGATAAACACGATGAAAAAAATTTTTGTTGATGTAAAAGGTGCTGTAAAACATCCTGGAGTATTTGAAACGACAAAAGATAAAAAGGGTAAAAAGATTTAATAGATGTAGCTGGTGGACTTTTTAGATGATGCTGATACATCTACTTTGAATTTAAGCCAAAAAAAGTGAAAGATCAAATGGTTATTTATGTTCTTAAACATGGGGAAAAACCTAAACAAATGTCCGAGAGTGGTACAACTAGTTCATCTAGTGGTGAAGTAATAAATATTAATACTGCCAATAAAGAGCAACTTATGAAAATTTCAGGGGTTGGTAAAACTAAGGCAGAGGCAATTATCGAACATAGAGAAAAAAATGGAGATTTTTAAAAAGAAAGAAGATATAACAAAAAGTACGAGGTATAGGTAAAGCTACTTTTGAAAAAAATTAAAGATAAAATAGAGGTATAATTATGCAAAGAATTAGTTGGGATGAGTACTTTATGGCTCAAAGTCACCTACTGTCTCTTAGATCGACTTGTAGTAGGCTGTCTGTAGGAGCTACAATAGTTAAAGATAAACGAATAGTTTCTGGTGGATATAATGGATCTATTAAAGGTGATGAACATTGTATAGATGTTGGCTGCAAAGTTGTGGAAGGACATTGTGTTAGAACTATTCACGCTGAAATAAATGCTATTTTACAGTGTTCTAAATTTGGAGTAGGAACTGAAGGTGCGACAATTTATGTTACACATTTTCCTTGTTTAAATTGTACAAAATCTATAATTCAAGCAGGGATAAAGGAAATTTGCTATGCAAATGATTATAGAAATAATGAATATGCTCGAGAGTTATTAGAAAAATCAGGTGTTGTCGTAAGAAAAATTGATTACGATGTAAATAATGTAGTAGAAAGGCTATTAAATATTAAATAATGTTTTACTTACAACTTTCTTTTACTAGCATTAGGGGCGATATTATTAAACTTTAGTGTAATAATATCTATGCTATGTATTGTTATTTTTTTCTACTGATAACTTGGAAAAATAAAAAAATCTTAATGCTAGGAAAAACTATTATTTGTGTAATAGTCTTCTTAGTATTTTTTTATTCGGGGAGCATATGAACAAAAAAACTAATACTTCGTATTTAATAAATATCGAAAAATAAAGATTTTTGAGGTATTAGTTTCTGATAAGATTGATGTTAATGGTAATTATATGTCTGGAATTGGATATATTAATAACGAAAAAGTTTTTGATTAATTATATAGTGAAAAAAATGAGGATGAAAAGAGGTTTTTTTAGAGAAAAAATTTTTGGGGAGGAAAGCTAGTGGTAAATGCCACAATAGAAGATATCCCGAGTAAAACTAATTTTTACTCATTTGATTATAAGCAGTATAATGCGAATAGGGGTGTTTTCAAAAAAAGTCAGTATTAATGACTTATATAGAGTTGAAAATGTAGACTCATTTGGATTTAAATTACTAACATATAGAAATCTATTAAGTCTTAAGATAGATAGAGAACTTACTTTTTGATAAAAAGTGGATATTTTCAAGCTTTTAATATTTGGAGATAAGAGTTATTTACAAAGGGATGATGTATCTGCCTTTAAAAAAATTTGGGAACAAGCTCATTTACTAGCGATTTCTGGATTACATATTGAGGGTGCTAATCTCTAATATATTTTATTTTTATTAAAAATTAAATATTAGTGTTAATATTATTGAAAAAAATTATTCTTATTATCATTCCGATATACATATTACTTAGCGGAGCAAGTGCATCTGTTCTAAGGGCTGGTTTTATGATTATATTATATATATTATTTAGAAGAAAGAATATTGATAAGTTGGACAGTCTTCTTCTTACGCTGTTAATATTATTAATAGTCAATCCTATGTTTATTTTTTTAATATCGGGTTTCAGCTTTCTTTCATGATAACATTTAGCTTATTAATGTCAGGACGTTTTTATAAAAAGATTCTAAGAATAAATTTCAAGGGGCTTTTTAGGATTAGTCTTATTTCTACTCTGGCAAGCTTTCCTATTTTATTGTATAATTTCGGTACAATAGCTTATATTTCGGTGTTTAGTAACATTGTACTAGTGCCAGTTTTTTTAGTATTTTTAATTTTCCCTTTGGTTTTAGTTAGTTATGTAATATTTTTTTAATAAGTAGTCAATGTTTTTAATATATTTTTGTAAAACCACTTTTTAAATTTTATCTTTAATTTATTTGATAGAATACAGGACCCCTTTTTATTAGCGTCTCCTATTCGTATAGGGCAACAAAGTTTATTAATTATTGTTGTAATCTTTGTCCTTGTTATATTGATAATGGTACAGTTGAATAGTTTTTAAGTATATTAGAGCTTCTGTAAGTGGATTTTTTTATAATAATATTGTGTTTTGGAGTAAGTTATCTTCCACGAAATTATGTTGAAAAAAACTTAAAATTGGAAAAAGAGAATGTCTATTATATTAGAGCAAATCAGAGTAATATGTTGATAAATTCATCTAGTAATATAAAAAAATTTTTTTACACTGATTACAGAAAAAAAGATAAAGAATATGATATAATAAATGAGTATGATTTGCTTTTTGAATTATGAAGGGAAGAATAAGTTTGATTATCTTCTCATTACTTCAGCGAAGAAAGGAAAGAGTGAATATTCAAAAGATTTATTAGCAAATGGACTGATTAGAAAGCTTATAGTAGTTGATAGTATAAATAAGAAGTTAATAGAGTTGAAAAAAATATAGCTGAGTTTAAGAAGGTAGACTACATAATTCTAAAAAGAAGGAACAGAGATTAAACTAGGAATGACTACTATATATTATTTTGCAGGTAAAGTAAAAAAATAAAAAAATCAAAGTTCAGAATTTGAGATTGAGGTAGATAATTGATGAAAAAAATATCTATGTGATATATGGAGAAAATTTTGAGGCTATTAATGATTATGAAAAAAATATAGCTAAGAATTATTTGAAAGAGGTAGATGAATTTAATTATATAAAAATAAATATGCAAGAAAATACTCTTGAAACTTTAGTATATGAATGTCGCAGTAGCGGTTTATTTGGTAATGAAAAAGGTAGTTGTTGCAGAGAATTGTAATTTTTACTTTCGAAACCTAAAAAAATAAAAAGTAGAACATAATATTGATACTTTAAGTAATTATATAGACAATATTAGTAAAGAAGTCGTACTAATTTTAAAGATAACAGATAAGATTGATAGTAGGAAGAAATTAGTAAAGAAAAATAAAGGAAGTAGGAGAAGTTAAAGAATTTTCTAATTTTTAATGAAAAAGAAATCGCAAGTTATATAGTAAAAAAACTGTTGCTGATTCTAATATGAAGATTTCGAAAGATGATGCTGAATTTCTAGTGAATTATACTCGGTTAGATTTCGCAAATATAAAAAAAGAATTAGAAAAAAACTGCTGCTTTATTGTGAAGATAAGAGAATTATTACAAGAACAGACATAGAACTATTAGCTACACGTAGTTTAGAATATGATGTTTTCAGTATTACTAATGAACTATTTGGAAAAAAATTATTCTAAGCTAAGAGAAGTTTATAACTCGTTAGTTCTTAAGAAAGAAGAACCGATATTTTTTTACTTTCATTAATTAGTGGACAATTAAGAGTTTATTATAAAGTAAAAGTTTTGTTAAATGAACATTATTCCCAAAAAAAGACATAGCTAAAGAATTAGGGTGTTCATCCATATAGAGTGCAATTAGCAGTACAGGGAATTAGAAATTATAGTGTTGAAAAAAAATAATGAAAAACTCTTATTCTAGCAGCAGATTATGATAAATTATTGAAATCATCTTATATAGATAAGTATATCATATTAGACTTGTTTATTAATAAGCTAATTGAGGAATTAAAAATAATATTTTTTTAGTTAAATTATAGAAAGGGACCCGATCCAAAAAGTCCTAGATTTAAAAAAAGTATATATGAAAACTGATAGACGCAGTGGTTTATTGATATCTAAATTCATTTTTATAAAAGCTTTTTAGATATCAATAAACTGTGTGGGGGTGACTCGATAAAAATCGAGATTTTTTTGAGTCACTCCCTATTTTTTTATTCTAAGAATTGAATAGTATTCTTGTAAAAATATTATAAAAAAACAAAAAAATTCAGACAAATTAGTTTGTTGATAATAAATATAATGTTATAATGGTACTATAAAAAAATAGAATTATTTGATATTATGAGGTATGACTTGATGAAAAAAAATAGAAACTAAATTAGCTCAATTGGGAAATAGAAATGATAAGGTGACTGGTGCAATAGTGACTCCAATTTATTTATCTACAGCTTATGCTCATCCAGGCTTAGGAGAGAGTACTGGATATGATTATACAAGAACAAAAAAATCCAACACGAACTATTTTTAGAAGATGGTTTATGTGAGTTAGAAGAAGGGTGTAGAGCTATTGCGACAAGCTCAGGAATGAGTGCTATTCAGTTAGTATTTGAATTATTTGAATTAAACAGCGAATTTCTAGTTTCTAGGGACTTATATGGAGGTAGCTTTAGATATTTTGATGAACTTGAGCGCAAGGGAGCTCAGAAATTTGTATATTTCACAAATGAAGAAGATCTTAAAGAAAAAATTACAGATAAAACTAAAGCGGTGTTTATAGAAACGCCAACAAATCCCTTGATGCAAGAAGTGAATATTGAAAAAATTGCAGAAATAGCAAAAGGAAAAGGGGCATTGTTAATAGTAGATAATACTTTATTAACACCATTGAGACAAAAACCTCTTACTTTAGGAGCTGATATCGTTATTCATTCAGCAACTAAATATCTAACGGGTCATAATGATATTCTTGCTGGGGCTGTAGTTACGAATGATGAAGAGATTGGTGAGAGATTAGGGTGGATTTCTAATACAACTGGAGCAGTTTTATCATCATTTGATAGCTGGTTATTTATAAGAAGTTTAAAAACTTTACCTCTTCGCTTTAATCAACAAGAAAAAAATGCGATGAAACTAGCGGAAGAATTGGAAAAACATCCAAATGTTAAAGAGGTATTATATCCGAACAGAGGAGCTATGCTTAGTTTCAAATTATATGATGCTTCTAAGATAGATCAGTTTTTACGTTCTTTAAAAGTGGCGACTTTTGCTGAAAGTCTAGGAGGAATTGAAACATTAGTAACTTATCCTACCACTCAAACACACTTTGATATACCAGAAGACTTACGATTATCATATGGCTTAACGCCTGATTTATTGAGAGTTTCAGTAGGTGTTGAAAATGTTGAAGATTTACTGGAAGATTTTTTACAAGCGTTAGAAGTATAAGAGGGATTAATTAATGAGTAGAGTAAAAGAGTTCGTTGAAAAAAATATTATGTGGAAAGAAGAAATACAAATAGTCTTAAGTGGGATGCGTTGAAAGAACGATTCGGAGATAGTGAGTTATTAGCATTATGGGTTGCTGATATGGAATTTAAAACACCAGAATGTATAAGAGAAGCTTTGATTGAGAGAGTAGATCATGGGGTATTTGGTTATACTAAACTTCCTGAAAGTTATTATGATGAATATAAAAAGTTGGCATAAGAAAAAGTATAATATTGATATTGAGAAAAAAATGGATTAGATTTGCACCAGGTATTGTTCAAGCAATACTGTGGGTGATTCAAGCTTACACTAAAAAAGATGACGCGGTTATCATCATGCCACCGGTGTATTATCCTTTTGCTAATTCAATTAGAAATAGCGGTAGAAAATTAGTAGAATCTCCATTACTAGAAGATAATGGTGTATTCAAAATAGATTATGATACATTTGAAAAAAACAAATAAGAGAAAATGATGTTAGGTTATATATTCATTGTTCACCACATAACCCAGTTGGAAGAGTATGGACATTAGAGGAGCAAAAAAAAGTATTTGAAATCTGTGAAAGATATGATGTGCTTGTATTATCTGATGAGATTCATCAGGATTTTACGTACGGTGATAATAAACAGATATCAGCTTTAGACGTTGACGGTGGAAGATATAATAAACGACTGATTGTGGCAAAATTCTGGCTCTAAAACGTTTAACCTAGCTTCACTAGTACATTCAACTTTATTAATTCCGGATGAGGATGTTAGGAAGGGGTTTGATAAATTTAGTAAAGAAAATCTTGGAGCTGAACCAAGTTTATTAGGTCAAATAGCTCTTGAAGCTGGTTATAGAGAAGGGCATGAATGGCTTGAGGGATTGAAGGAGACGATAGTATTTAATTATAATATACTTTGTGAAGAATTAGCAAAAAAAACGCTCCTGAAATAAAGGTTTATCCATTAGAAGGCACTTATCTAGTATTTTTTTAAATGTAGAAAGAGTTTTTAAATGGAAAAAAACAACGAAACAATTTATACAAGATGAATGTGGTTTAGCTATAGATTTCGGGGATTGGTTTGGAAAAAGGTTATAAAAAAACTATGTTAGAATTAATCTTGCAACAAGTCCGGATAATATAAGAAAAGCTATAGAAAGAATTGTAAAAAAATTGTAAAATTAGTTAGAGTTGAAAGTCTAAAAGTTCACAGTATAAAAAAAGTTTATATACGAATATACACACTTGATGGTTTGTTGATATATAAATTTTTTTAAGTAAGTGAGAGTGATATGACAAAAATAGATTTTATTGAAATCATGATTTTTATTATGTCACCCTTTATTTTTCATATAAAAAAACTACTCGGAAGCCCAAGTAGTTTTTTTATTATTTAGCTAGGTTTGATTTATATCTAGCAGCTGCGTTTTTTTGTGGATTAAGTTAGTTTTAGCAGCTTTATCGATTTTTTTGTAAGCAAGGTTTACTAACTCTGCAGCGTTAGCAGCACCTTCAGATTTAGCTACTTTAGCTTTTTTTAATAGCTGTACGCATTTCAGATTTTTTTAGCTGTGTTAGCAGCATTAGTTTTAGCATCTTTTCTTACGCTTAATACTGATGATTTAATGTTTGGCATTCGATTCACCTCCTGGTTCGTATTTTTTTATTACTAAGAAATATTAATTAATATTCTTAATTACAATGAATTAAGTGTTGTTAGATACAACTACCTCATTTTTAACATATTAAAAAAATTTAAATGCAAGGTGTTTTTTTATAAATTTTTTTGAGTGGTTTTATTTTTTTATATTTTTTTAGGTTTTTTTGTTGACTTACTACTATAAAATATGTTAGTATATATGACGTTGATATTTAATTTTACATAGGTAAGGTTATTTGTCTTCTGACTTTATTATAATAAAAGATGTTTGAGAGATCCATCTATAAAAAAACCTGAAGTACTGGTTTCTCAAATCGGTACTTCTTTATTTTCTCTTGAACAAGATAAGGAGATATAATGAAAAAAATAATGCAGTTAAAGTATTAACTATTCAAGCGTTAATAGCAGCTATATATGTGGTATTAACAGTAGCTATCGCACCATTTTCATACGGTGCAATTCAATTTCGTATAAGTGAATCACTATCTCAATTAGTAGTGTTTAGTAAAAAATATTGGTTCCCTATTACTTTAGGTGTAGCGATTGCTAATATTTTTAGTCCACTTGGTATTGTAGATGTGTTCTTTGGAACTTTAGGAACAGGGTTAGCGTTAGCAATCAGTATTTTTGTCTTTAAATTTGTAAAAAAATAGAATTGTTAGACACATCGTTAATATTATTATTTATTTAGTTGTTTGTATGCCTATTATTGCATATGAAATTGCTATCTTTAGCGGTGAAAACTCAGCAAGAGTACCATTTGAATTTGAAGCATTCACAGCTATTTATGGATCACTATTATTATCACAAGTTGTTGTAATGGTAATCGGTATAGTTATTACAGAAGCTTTTAAATAAAGCTGTAGATTTAAAAAAAAGTATTTGAATAATATTCATAAAAAAAATCGTTAGGAAATTTTCTTAGCGATTTTTTTAGTATTGACTCTTACGTTACGTGATGGTATATAATAAATTTATCACTAGTGAACTAAAGTAAAATATAGAGGAAAAAAATATGAGAATAAATGAAGTTGTGAAACTTACGGGAGTAAGTGCGAGAACATTACAATATTATGATGAGATAGGGCTATTGATTCCAGAAAAAAATTAAATAATGGGTATAGAGATTATTCAGATGAGAATTTAGATAAACTTCAAAAAAATTTTTATTTTATAGATTTCTGAAGTTCAAGTTAAATGATATAAAAGAATTACTAGAAGGAGAGAGTGATAATTTAAAAAAATACTTAAACAACAACGGGAATTGATTTTGAAGGAAAAAGAAAAGTTTGAAGTAATTTTGCATAATATAGAAAAAAACAATAGAAAACTATAAAGGGGAACAAACAATGACAATAGAAGAAAAAAATTTAATGGGTTTAAAACAGAGGATTTTTAATAAGTATGAAAAATCAAGCAGTTGCGAAATATGGTAAAGATACAATTGAAGAATCTAAAAAGACGTCAAAGTGGAAGGCAAGAACGTGTAGCTGAGAAATTTAATAGTGTTTTTTTCGTTCAATGGCAGAATTTAAAGAGAAGGATATTAGTATAGAAGAAAAAGAAGTTCAAACTAAAGTTGAAAAAAACTATATAATTATATGAACGAATATGCTTTTTGATTGTAGTATAGAAGTATTTTTCCTATATAGGAAAGGGTTATTCACAAAATCCGGAATTTAAAAAAATAATATAGACAAATTTGGAGAAGGTGTGGCTGAGTATACATCGAAAGCAATAGAAAAAAATATTGTAATGATAGATTTAATAAATAATATTAAAAAACTATTTTCAAAAGAATTTGAATTTTTTTGAAAAAAACTATTGACAAATGAAATTATATATATTAAAAATAACTAAGTCAGTTGAAAATGTACCGTAGACAGTAGGGGGAGAAATCCTTAATTAGCCTACCGAGGACAAAATTCGAAAAGAAGCTTATGTGCCTTTTTGTATGTTCTCGCATGCAAGAAGGTTTTTTTAATGGTACTGAAATTGATAAATCTACTTAGGAGGAAGTTCAATGTCAAAAGCTATTGAGAGAAAACAAGAGTTAGTAAATCAAATCGCAGAAGAAATTAAAGCAAGTTCTTCAGTTGTTATTGCTGACTACCGTGGATTAAACGTTGCGGAAGTAACAGAACTACGTAACAACATGCGTAACGAAGGTTTAACTTTTAAAGTTTATAAAAACTCATTAGTTCGTCGTGCGATGGAGCAAGCAGGAATTGAAGGATTAGATGAAGTTCTAACTGGACCAAATGCTTTTGCTTTCTCAACAGACGATGCTGTAGCTCCTGCTAGAGTTTTTAAACGATTTCGCTAAAGAACACGAAAAACTTAGAACTAAAAGCTGGTGTTATAGAAGGAAAAAGTTGCGCATCGAGCTGAAATTAAAGCTATCGCTACATTACCAAGTCGCGAAGGATTACTTTCAATGTTACTATCTGTATTAACAGCGCCAATGCGCAATACTGCTTTTAGCTGTTAAAAGCTGTTGCAGATCAAAAAGCTGAACAAGAAGCTTAATAAATAAAAAAATATATTAAAATACATAATTTAAAAAAATCGGAGGAAATTTATAATGACTAAAGAACAAATTTTAGACGCAATCAAAGAAATGTCAGTTTTTAGAATTAAACGACTTAGTAAAAAGCAATTGAAGAAGAATTCGGAGTAACTGCTGCTGCACCTGTAGCTGTAGTTGGTGGAGCTGCTGCTGGAGCTGCTGAAGAGAAAACTGAATTTGACGTAGTTTTTAGCTAACGCTGGAGACTCAAAAAAATTAAAGTAATCAAAGTTGTTCGTGAAATCACTGGAGACGGACTAAAAGAAGCTAAAGAAAAAGTTGATGGTGCGCCAGCAACACTTAAAGAAGGAGTTTCTAAAGAAGAAGCTGAAGAAATCAAAGCTAAATTAGAAGAAGTTGGAGCAACTGTAGAAGTTAAATAATTTCTATTCTAAGTAGATAAAAAAAGATAGATGTAAATAAACAATAATATTCTATTTGAGAATATTTGATACGATGATAATAACAAAAAAATAGTATATCTCAAGTGTCTAGCTATGGGATATACTATTTTTCTTTCATTTTAAGAGGTGTCTTTATTATGGAGCATTATTATACAAATAATCCGACGACAGAAAGTCGTGAAAAAAATTATCCACTCAACAATAGCGAATGAGAATTTAAAGTTTTACACAGATAACGGAGTATTTTTCTAAAGAGAGTGTAGATTTTTGGAACTAAAACAATGTTAGAAAGTTTCGCTACAGATAAAGAAAAATGCTAAGGTAGCGGATATTGGATGTGGCTATGGTGTTATATCTATTTATCTAGCAAAAAAATATCCGACTTTTAGGTTCACTATGGTAGACGTGAACAATAGAGTTTTAGAGTTATCTAAAAAAATATTGAACTTAACAAAATAGAGAATGAAGTAGAAGTACTAGAAAGTAGTTCCTTCGATAATGTTGAAGGAAACTTTGATATAGTTTTTAACAAACCCACCTATAAGAGCTGGGAAAAAAATTGTACATAAAATAATGACAGACAGTTATGAACACCTAAATGATAAAGGAGAACTTTGGGTGGTCATACAAAAAAACAAGGTATGGCTAGTTGTAAAAAAAACTATTAGAAGAAGTTTTTTTCTATGGTTGAAGTTGTAACGAAAAAAATAAAGGTTATTATATTTTGAAAGCCGTAAAAATAATTGACAACTTGCTATGACTATGATAAAATGATATATTGCAAGTAATTCTATTTTCTTTAAGGTAGAATTACCAAAATTATATAAGTAAGTAAGAGAAAATGTTTATATTTTTCTTTTTTTAGTTTTTTAAGAGAAAAGCTGAGAGGTGACACAGTTGCAAAAAGTTAAATTTGGTAAGCACAGAGAAAGACGTAGCTATGCTAGAATATCAGAGGTAATTGATTTACCGGACTTAATTGAAATTCAAACGTTATCTTATGATAAATTTTTAGAAACTGGTCTAAAAGATGTTTTTTTAAAGATGTATCACCGATTGAAGGTAATAATGAAAAAAATTAAGTTTAGAATTTATCGATTATAAATTAGGGACACCTAAGTATGATGTTGATGAATCAAAAGAGCGCGATGCTACATATTCAGCACCTTTAAGAGTGCGAGTACGTTTAATTAACAAAGAACGTGACGAAATTAAAGAACAAGAAGTATTTATGGGTGAACTACCATTGATGACAGAAACTGGGACGTTTATTATCAATGGTGCTGAACGTGTAATTGTATCTCAATTAGTACGTTCACCTTCTGTATATTTTACAGAAGATGATAAATTAAAAGTTAAAAACATTCCAAATGCCTATAAAACAACTGTTATTCCTAACAGAGGAGCTTGGTTGGAATTTGAAAAAGATATTAAAGGACTAGTTTATGCACGTATTGATAGAACTAGAAAAATTCCTTTAACAACACTTATTAGAGCTCTAGGGTTTGAGTCTGATGAATCAATTCTAAAATTATTCGGTGAGGATGCTGAACTTCTAAATACTTTAGAAAAAGATGAAAACCTAGACACAGGAACTGCGTTAAAAGTAATTTATGATAAATTACGTCCTGGAGAACCAGCTAACGTAGAAACTGCAAAAGCAACTTTACACGGTAGATTCTTCGATCCAAGAAGATATGATCTTGCTAAAGTAGGACGTTATAAATTAAATAACAAACTTCACGTTGGTGAACGTCTAGAAAACCAAATTCTAGTTGAACCAATCGTTGATACAGAAACAGGGGAAATTTTAGTAGAAAAAGGTACTAAATTAACACGTGAAATCATTGATGGAATTTATGAAGAATTAGGAACTACAGCTAACGTAGTTGAATTCGATATGAATGAAAGTCTTGATGGAAGTGACAGCTTAAAATTACAATTATTCAAAGTTGTAAATCAAGTAAAAGTAGGTAATGACTTCGATATCGATGAATTGACTGATGATCAAGTATTACATGTAATTGGTAATGGAGCACCTAATAAAGATGTTCTTACATTAACAATTGCTGATATCGTAGCAAGTATTAATTACTACCTATTATTAATTAGAAACCGTAGAAATAACGATGGATTTGAATTTGAATTAATCGGTCGTGTAGATGATATAGACCACCTTGGTAACCGTCGTCTACGTTGTATTGGTGAATTATTACAAAACCAAATTCGTGTAGGTATTTCTCGTATGGAGCGTGTTGTACGTGAACGTATGAGTATTCAAGATACTAATGAAATCACTCCACAACAACTTATTAACGTAAGACCAGTTACAGCAATTATTAAAGAGTTCTTCGGAAGTTCTCAACTTTCACAATTCATGGACCAAGTAAACCCGTTAAGTGAGCTTACTCATAAACGTCGTTTATCTGCACTTGGACCTGGTGGTTTAACAAGAGAACGCGCAGGGATGGAAGTTCGTGACGTTCACTATTCACACTACGGTCGTATGTGTCCGATTGAAACACCAGAGGGACCAAACATCGGTCTTATCAACTCACTTTCATCATTTGCACGTATAAATGAGTTTGGATTCATTATGACTCCATATAGAAAAGTTGAATTTGATGGAGAAGGACGCCCATACGTAACTGAAAACGTACAATATTTAACTGCTGATCAAGAAGATAAATACGTAGTAGCACAATCAACTGCGAATGTTGATGAAAAAGGTTACTTCGTTGATGAAGAAGTAGTATGCCGTTTTAGAGGTGATAACACGGTTAAACCTCGTGAAATGATGAACTTCATGGACGTATCGCCTAAACAGGTAGTATCTGCAGCCACTGCATGTATTCCTTTCTTAGAGAATGACGACTCAAACCGTGCTCTAATGGGAGCAAACATGCAACGTCAAGCAGTACCTCTAATGATTACGGAAGCACCATTTGTTGGTACAGGTATGGAGCACCTTGCAGCACGTGACTCAGGAGCGGCTGTTATTGCTAAATATCCTGGTATCGTAGAATACGTAGATGGAGCGAAAATTAAAGTACGTCGTATTGAAACACTAGAAGGTAAAGAGATTAAAGGTGACTTAGATACATACGTAATTCACAAATTCGTACGTTCTAACCACTCTACAGCTTACAACCAAAAACCAATTGTTAAAGTTGGAGATAGAGTAGAACCTAAAGATATCCTTGCAGATGGTCCATCAATGGATAAAGGAGAATTAGCTTTAGGTAAAAACCTTGTAGTAGCATTCGTAAACTGGGATGGATATAACTATGAGGATGCCGTTATTATGAGTGAACGTCTTGTTAAAGATGATGTGTATACTTCTATTCATGTAGAAGAATATGAAACAGATGCTCGTGATACTAAACTAGGACCAGAAGAAATTACTCGTGAAATTCCTAACGTGGGTGAAAATGCACTTAGAAACTTAGATGCACGAGGAATCATTAGAATTGGTGCCGAAGTTAAAGATGGAGATATCTTAGTAGGTAAAGTTACACCGAAAGGACTAACTGAACAAACTCCAGAAGAAAAATTATTATATGCTATCTTTGGAGCTAAATCTAAAGAAGTACGTGATACTTCATTACGTGTACCTCACGGGGCAGATGGAGTAGTTGCTGATGTTAAAATCTTTAAACGTGAAGATGGTGCAGAATTGCCTAACGGTGTAAACGAACTTGTTCGAGTATTCATCGTACAAAAACGTAAATCCGTGTAGGTGATAAAATGGCCGGTCGTCACGGTAACAAAGGGGTTATCTCAAATATCTTACCAGAAGAAGATATGCCTTACCTACCAGATGGTACACCAGTTGACGTAATGTTAAACCCGCTTGGGGTTCCATCTCGTATGAACATTGGACAAGTATTAGAGCTACACTTAGGTATGGCTGCTAAACAATTAGGAATCCACGTTGCTACACCAGTATTCGATGGTGCTAGCGATGAAGATGTATGGTCTACAGTCGCTGAAGCTGGAATGGCTAAAGATGCTAAGACAGTTCTTTATGATGGACGTACAGGTGAACCATTCGATAGCCGTGTATCTGTAGGGGTAATGTATATGATTAAACTTGCCCACATGGTTGACGATAAACTTCACGCTCGTTCAATTGGACCGTACTCATTAGTTACTCAACAACCACTTGGAGGTAAAGCTCAATTTGGTGGACAAAGATTTGGTGAGATGGAGGTATGGGCACTTGAAGCTTATGGTGCTGCATATACTCTTCAAGAAATCTTAACATATAAATCAGATGATACTAATGGTCGTGTGAAAACTTACGAAGCAATCGTTAAAGGTGAAAATATTCCACGTCCTGGTGTTCCTGAATCATTCCGAGTGCTTATGAAAGAACTTCAAGCCTTAGGTATGGACTTTAGAGTAATGGATAATGATGATAACGAAGTTGACATGGGTGACATTGATTTAGGAGATACTATTGATTTCCATGAGTCACACAATCACAACCACGATGAAGAAAATTCAGAAGAAGCTTCTGAAAAAGTTGAAGCTTCAAATGAAGATGCTGAAGAAGGATATCAAAGTTTGGCTAATTTAATTCTTTCAGATACAGATGAATATGAAGATGTAGAAGAAGATGATAGCGAAGAAGAAACTTCAGGATATCAGGCATTGGCAAGTCTTTTAATGTCAGATACAGATGAGTATGATGATGTAGAAGAAGACGATACAGATGAAGAATAATATAAATTTTACAATTAATCACAAAGAACTATTCAAGGCTTTTTATACAAAAATAAAGGAGGTATGCTCCTTGATAGACGTAAATAATTTTGCATATATGAAAATTAGTTTAGCTTCTCCTGAAAAAAATCAGAAGTTGGTCTTATGGAGAGGTTAAAAAAACCTGAAACTATTAACTATAGAACTTTAAAAACCAGAAAAATGATGGACTATTCTGTGAAAAAATTTTTGGTCCAACTAAAGACTGGGAATGTGCTTGTGGAAAGTACAAACGAGTAAGATATAAAAACATTAAATGTGATAAATGTGGAGTTGACGTTACTTTGGCAAAAGTACGTCGTGAAAGAATGGGGCACTTAGAATTAGCTGCCCCAGTCAGCCACATTTGGTATTTTAAAGGTATTCCAAGTAGAATGGGTCTTCTACTTGACCTTAGCCCAAGACAATTAGAAGAGGTAATCTATTTTGCTTCTTACATTGTTATTGATCCAGGTGAAACTGACTTCATGAAAAAACAAATCGTTTCTGAACGTGAAGTACGTGAAGCACGTAGTACATTTGGAGCAAACTCTTTCGTAGCTAAAATGGGAGCTGAAGCAATTCGCGATTTATTAGCTGAGTTAGATATCGAAAAAGAACTTAAAGAACTTAAAAACGAACTTAAAGAATTAAGTGAAAGTAACTATAAATCAGGTCAAAAAGTTGTTAAAATCATCAAACGTGTTGAAGTATTCGAAGCGTTTAAACACTCTGGAAATAAACCAGAATGGATGATTATGACAGTATTACCTGTTATCCCACCTGAATTAAGACCTATGGTTCAATTAGATGGTGGACGATTTGCAACAAGTGACTTAAACGACTTATATAGACGTGTAATTAACCGTAATAACCGTCTGAAAAAACTTATCGAACTTAGAGCGCCAGGGTTAATCGTACAAAACGAAAAACGTATGTTACAAGAAGCTGTTGATGCATTAATCGATAATGGACGTCGTGGTCGCCCAGTAACGGGTCCTGGTAATAGAACATTAAAATCATTATCTAATATGTTAAAAGGTAAACACGGTCGTTTCCGTCAAAACTTATTAGGTAAACGTGTTGACTATTCAGGACGTTCAGTAATCGTAGTTGGTCCAAACTTAAAAATGTATCAATGTGGATTACCTAAAGAAATGGCACTTGAATTATTCAAACCATTCGTAATGCGTGAATTAGTTAAACGTGAATTAGCTAATAATATTAAAAATGCTAAAAATCAAATTGAAAGAATGGAAGATCATGTATGGGATATCTTAGAAGATATTATTCGTGAGCACCCGGTATTACTTAACCGTGCCCCGACTCTTCACAGACTTGGTATCCAAGCATTTGAGCCAATCTTAGTAGAAGGACGTGCTATTCGTCTTCACCCTCTTGTTACAACAGCGTTCAATGCTGACTTTGACGGTGACCAAATGGCCGTTCACGTACCATTATCAAAAGAAGCACAAGCAGAAGCACGTATGCTAATGTTAGCTGCTCAAAACATCCTTAACCCTAAAGATGGTAAACCAGTAGTTACACCATCTCAGGATATGGTATTAGGTAACTACTACCTAACACTAGAAAGACCTCGAGCAGTGGGGGAAGGAATGATTTTCAAAGATGCTGATGAAGCAAGAATTGCTTATCAAAACGGATATATTCACCTACACACTCGTGTTGGTATCGCAGCTAAATCATTTGATAATCCAACGTTCACAGAAGAACAAAATAAAAAATTACTTGTTACTACAATTGGTAAAGTAATATTCAACGATATATTACCAGAAGGATTCCCATACCTAAATGAACCTACTAAAGATAATTTAGAAGTTGCGACTCCTGATAAATATTTCGTATCACCATCTGATTTAACAGAAGGTGGATTAAAAGCTTATATAGCAGAAAAAGAAGCTGTAACACCATTCAAAAAAAGGATTTTTTTATCAAAAAAATTATCTCTGAAATCTTTTAATAGATTCCACATTACTGAAACATCTATGATGTTAGATAGAATGAAAGATTTAGGATTCAAATACTCTTCAAGAGCTGGTATTACAGTAGGGGTAAGTGACGTATTCGTTCTACCTAATAAATATGAAATTTTAGCAGACTCACAAGCTAATGTTGATAAGATCACAACATTATATAGACGTGGTCTATTAACTGAAGAAGAAAGATATCAAAACGTTATTGCTCAATGGGCAAAAGCAAAAGATATCATCCAAGATCAACTTATGGACTCTCTTCCAGCGACTAACCCAATTTACATGATGAGTGACTCTGGAGCCCGTGGTAACGCGTCAAACTTTACACAGTTAGCCGGAATGCGTGGTCTGATGGCATCTCCATCAGGACGTATCATGGAAATGCCTGTACGTTCATCATTTAAAGAAGGATTAACAGTATTAGAGTTCTTCATCTCTTCTCACGGTGCGCGTAAAGGTCTTGCCGATACAGCACTTAAAACAGCCGATTCAGGATACTTAACTCGTCGTCTTGTAGACGTTGCACAGGATGTTATCGTTCGTGAAAACGACTGTGGTACATCACGTGGATTAAGAGTAGCGGCACTTAAAAATGGAACAGATGAAATCGAAAGCTTACAAGAGCGTCTTGAAGGTAGATACAGTAAAGAAACTGTTGTCCACCCAGAGACAGGAAAAGTTATCGTTGAAGATGGTCAATTAATTACATTAGATACAGCTAAAGAAATTGAAGCAGCTGGTATTGAAAGTGTTGTTATCAGATCAGCATTTACATGTAACTCTCGTCACGGAGTTTGTGAAAAATGTTATGGTAAAAACTTAGCAACAGGTGAGAAGGTAGAAGTAGGGGAAGCAGTTGGTACAATTGCTGCTCAATCTATCGGAGAACCTGGTACACAGCTTACAATGCGTACGTTCCACACAGGTGGGGTTGCCGGTGCCGATATCACTCAAGGTTTACCTCGTATTCAAGAGTTGTTTGAAGCGCGTAATCCTAAAGGTAAGGCATTAATCACAGAAGTTGATGGAACTGTTACGAAAGTTGAAATCGATAATAATCACGTACGTAGAATTTACGTATTAAGTGAAATCGGTGAAGAAAGAGAATATCAAGACTATGGTGCTAGCCGTATGTTAGTTAAAGAGGACGACAAAGTTAAGCGTGGTCAAGCTTTAACAGAAGGTTCTATCGAACCAAAAGAACTATTATCAATTGCAGGATTAGAGGCTGTTCAAAGCTATCTATTAACAGAGGTACAAAAAGTTTACCGTATGCAAGGGGTAGAAATCAGTGATAAACATGTAGAGGTTATGGTCCGTCAAATGTTAAGAAAAGTACGCGTAATCAATGCAGGGGATACTGACTTACTTCCAGGTTCATTAGTTGATATTCATAAATTCACAGATGAAAACAAAAAAATTCTTGAAGCACGTGGAAACATGGCTACAGCTAAACCTGTAATCCTTGGTATCACTAAAGCTTCATTAGAAACAGAAAGTTTCTTATCTGCAGCCTCATTCCAAGAAACAACTCGTGTTCTTACAGACGCAGCTGTTAAAGGAAAAGTTGATAAACTTATGGGACTTAAAGAGAACGTTATTATTGGTAAGTTAATTCCAGCTGGAACTGGTATGCCAAGATATAATGATGTTGATATTAAAGCAGAAAATGAATTAGAATTAGAAGTAGATAATGAATTAAGTAGACCAATCGAAGAAGAATTACATGAAGAATTAGGTTCTATTTAATAAAAATAGATGAAAGTCGATAGGAATATAAAAATGTTATATTCCTATTGACAAATCTATAAAAAGTATGTAAAATAAATAATGTTGAATACAAAAGTAGAAGCACCCTGTTTCTCACCCTGCCAATTATGATTGTTCAGGTTAATGTAGATGAAATGTAGAATTTTATGCTGGGTGTTTTGCACTCAGTTTTTTTAATGCTTTTAGTATTTAATGAATTTATAAATAGGAGGTGCTGATCATTAGTAAAAGATACTGCACAAGTAAATGAAGGTATTAAAGCGAAAGAGTTTCTTTTAATTAGCCAAAATGGAGAACAATTAGGAGTTAAAACTAAGGTAGAAGCTATGCAAATTGCAGAGCGTATGAACCTAGATGTTGTTCTAGTAGCTCCAAATGCTAAAACACCTGTTGCTAAAATTATGAACTACGGTAAGTTCAAATTTGAACAACAAAAGAAAGAAAAAGAAGCACGTAAGAAACAAAAAATCGTAACAACAAAAGAGATAAGACTATCTCCAACGATTGAAAAACACGATTTTGAAACTAAGCTGAAAAATGCACGTAAATTCTTAGCAAAAGAAGACAAAGTTAAAGTTTCTATTCGTTTTAAAGGGAGAGCAATCACCCACAAAGAAATTGGACAGAAAGTTTTAGAAAACTTTTCTAACGAAGCTAGCGATATAGCTACTGTCGAACAAAAACCTAAAATGGAAGGTCGCAGTATGTTCTTAGTTCTAGCACCAAAAAAAGAGAAATAAAGGTTTAATATAGGAGGAATTTGATAATGCCAAAAATGAAATCTCACCGTGGTTTAGCAAAACGTGTGAAAAAAAACAGCTAGCGGTAAATTAAAAACGTAGCCGTGCTTATACTTCTCACTGGTTTTCAAGAAAAAAACTACTAAACAAAAAAACGTCACTTACGTAAAGCTTCATTAGTATCTCGTGGTGATTACAAAACGTATTAGAACTTTATTAGTTAAATAATATTAAAGAAGATTAATTATAGCGTAAATACTTATTTAAGTTATACATAAGGAGGAATTAGATATGCCACGTGTTAAAGGTGGAACTGTGACTCGTCGTCGCCGTAAAAAAGTTTTAAAACTAGCTAAAGGATATTTTTGGTTCAAAAACATACATTATTCAAAGTTGCTAAGCAACAAGTAATGAAATCAGGAATGTATGCTTTTAGAGACCGTCGTCAAACAAAAACGTAATTTCAGAAGATTATGGATCGTTCGTATCAATGCTGCTGCAAGATTAAATGGATTATCTTACAGCCGTTTAATGAACGGGCTTAAAGTTGCTGGAATCGATATTAACAGAAAAAAATGTTATCAGAAATCGCTATCCATGACGCAGCTGCATTCACAAGCATTTGTGAACAAGCTAAAAGCAGCTTTTAGCTAAATAATTAGAATAGTTAAAAAAAGTTACTTGCATAATTTTGCAGGTAACTTTTTTTGTTTTTTTATAAAAATATAAACTGACCAAACTAGTAAGTTAATGAAATGAAAAAAATAAATTTCAATTATTAGTATACTATTTTTTTCTAGGATTTTTAAGGCTATATAGCTTATCTTGAGCTATTTGGTTGTATACTTCTTCATTTCGTTTATCATATAATAAGATAGCCCAAGTATACCAAAGTAAATCGCAGAACTGTAAGAATATGTCTAGCTTTTTAAAATTGCATACTTCATTAACAAAATATGATTTTTAAGAATGTTATGGTTTCTTCGTAGTTTAAATTATTTTCGGATATGAAACTTGCAATATCAAAGTAATAGTCATTATATCCTGCATATTCAAAAATCAATTAGGTATAGCTTTTTCATTTGTAAATAGAAAATTGCCTTCAACTAAATCATTATGACAAAGACGATCCGGTGTATATACTTTTTTTAAAATCGACTATAATATGCATAAATTTATCTAAATTATGTTCAGTAGTATCTAGTTGTTCATAATATTCCATAAATTTAGATATCGGATCAAATTTATTTTTTTAGCTTGAAATTTGCTAGAGTGGAATTTTTTAAAAGTTTTGAAATTCTAACTATATTTGACAGTGTTCTTTGGGAAACAAATGTTTTGGGATTTTGTTGAAACTCAGTTATAAGATTATCATTATTAAAATAAACAGGTTTAAGAAAAATATGATTCGGAAGATAGTAAAGTTAGAGCTTCTTTTTTCATTTGCTTTATTAACAATTTTTTTGTTGTATCTTTTTGATGTTCTGTAGAAATATTTATTCGTATCAGTAGTAATAATATAATTTTTTTATTAGATACGCCATAGCTTGTTTCTTCAAGAGATATTATCTTTTGATTTAATATTTTTTTCTAACTTATTAATATTGAACATATTATTTTCCTCCTTAATTTATAAAATGATATTGCTTATTTATTTAAATTATACATTATTTTTGATGAAAGATAAAAGTAAAAACGATTTCATTACACTATGATAAATATTAAAATTTATTATTAAAATACTATTTTTTTATAATATTATTCAAAAAAATAAAGAAATAAATTTCATGTGAATTTAATATGTTATTTATGTGAACTTATATATTATATAATCTTAAAAAAATACATGGTATATATAGTTATTTTGTATTTTTTAATTGATAAATAAATGAGGTTTTGTTGAAAAAAATTGATAATTTTGGTATAATTATAATGTATAAAATATATTTATATACACATAGTTTCATTTTTTAAATATCATAGGAGGTGTAAAATGAAAGAAGTTTTTTTATTAATACTGAATATATTACATTAGCACAATTTTTTTAAAAATTAGAAGGCTTTTATAGGTTCAGGAGGAGAAGCTAAATATTTTTTTACAAGAAGTAGAAGTTGAGCTTAATGGAGTATCAGAAAATAGACGAGGGAAAAAAATTATATTCAGATGATGTAATCAAATTAGAAGGAAATGAATTTATAATTATTAATGAAAATTAAGAGTTTAAAAGTTACTCTACTTTCGAAATTATTTATCTGCGAATATAGAATCACATCCCTCGCTTAATGTTTTAGTAGGAAACAATGCGAATGGAAAAACTAATATTATTGAGTCTATTTTTTTGCTTGGCACTAGGAAAAAGTTATAGAACAAAAAGCGATAGTGAGTGCATAATGTTTGGAGAAACTGCAACAGCTATGTCCTGTGTAGTTAACAAAAATAATAAAAAAATCTAGATATTATGTTAGGAATAAATAATAAAGGTAAAAAGTGCTAAAATAGCGGGTTTGAAAAAAACTAAGTTAACAGATTTTTGTCGGTGAGTTAAATGTGTATTATTCTCTCCAGAAGATTTACAAATAGTTAAAGGTTCGCCAGCGCTAAGACGTGAGTTTATTAATAGAGAATTCTATCAATTTTCTCGTGTATATCATAAGTATTATTTGATGTATCAACATCTTTTAAAACAACGAAATTCTTATTTAAAAAGATATGAGAAAGAATCCAAAAAGATGAGATGTCCCTAGCATATTTAGAAACTATTACATCTCAACTTGCCAAAGTAGCAATATATATTACTAAAGAGCGAGTAGCATTCGTTCATGAAATTTCGGCGTTAACATATCAGAATATGCTTAATATATCAAATGAACAAGAAACTTTAAAAAAATTAAGTACAGAAGTTCAGTGTTGGAATCATTAAATATAACAGATGTGAATGATACTAATTTTACAGAAGAGAATTTAGTAAAAGTTATGATGAAGAAATCGTTTGATGATATTATGCGTGGAAGTACAAAAATTGAGTCACATCAAGATGATTTAGAATTTTTATATTAATGATCTTGATGCAAAAATGTATGCATCCCAAGGACAACAAAGAAGCATAGTATTATCGTTAAAATTAGCTGAAATAAACTATTTAAAAATCAAAGACAGGAACATATCCGGTCTTACTTTTTAGATGATGTACTAAGTGAGTTAGATAAAAAAATAGACAATTAAAATTATTAGATGCAATTAATGAAAATGTACAAACATTCATTACGACACCTTCAATATCAGATATTAAAGAAGATTTATTGAAAAAAAGCTAAAGTTTTTTTAAAATTGAAAATGGAAATATTAGCGAAATAGTCTAGAAAAATTTATTTATAAATTTACTAAAATGAAAGGAAAAAAATCATGGTAGAAAATAAACAAATACAAGAATATAATGCCGATCAGATTCAGGTCCTTGAAGGATTAGAAGCTGTTAGGGTAAGACCAGGTATGTATATCGGTTCTACATCTAGTAAAGGTCTACACCACCTAGTATGGGAGATTGTGGATAACTCAATAGATGAAGCCTTAGCCGGATATTGCAACACAATAACAGTTGCAATAGAAAAAGGAAATTGGATAAGAGTAGAGGATAATGGGCGTGGTATTCCTGTAGATATTCAGGAACAAACAGGAAAACCTGCTTTGGAAGTTATTCTTACAGTACTGCACGCTGGTGGTAAATTTGGAGGCGGTGGATACAAAGTATCTGGTGGTCTTCACGGAGTTGGAGCCAGTGTTGTAAATGCCTTATCAACAAACTTAGAAGCATCAGTTCATCGTGATGGTAAAATTTACAGTATGAAATTTGAACGTGGTGATGTAGTTCAAGGGATTACAGTTGTAGGAGATACTGACAGAACAGGAACAACTATTCGTTTTAAAGCAGATCCAGAAATCTTCCAAGAAACAACAGTATATGAATATGATATTTTAAGAACACGTATTAGAGAACTTGCTTTCTTGAATAAAGGAATAACAATAATTCTTAAAGATGAAAGAGAAGGTCAAGAAAAAGAAGAAACTTTCTGTTATGAAGGTGGATTATTAGAATATGTGGAAATGTTAAATGAAAATAAAGACGCTCTACATGAAGCTATTTATGTCCATGGTGAGATGGAAGGTAAAGAAGTAGAAATCTCAATGCAGTATAATACTGGTTATTCAAATAATGTCTTAAGTTATGCGAATAATATTAATACACACGAAGGTGGTACTCACGAGAGTGGATTTAAAACTGCTCTTACAAGAATAATTAACTCTTACGGTAAAAAGAATAAACTTATTAAAGACAAAGAGTCATTAACAGGGATGATGTTCGAGAGGGACTTGTTGCGATAATATCAATCAAACACCCAAATCCGCAGTTTGAAGGACAAACAAAAACTAAACTAGGTAACTCAGAAATGAGTACTATTACTAACAAGCTATTCTCTGAAGAATTAGATAGATTCTTATTAGAAAATCCGAAAACAGCGAAAATAATCGTTGAAAAAGGTCTTCAAGCATCACGTGCGAGAATCGCAGCGAAGAAAGCTCGTGAATCTACACGTCGTAAAAATGCATTAGAATTTACTAATCTTCCAGGTAAACTTGCAGACTGTTCAAGTAAAGATGCAGCTGAGTGTGAATTATTCCTAGTCGAAGGGGACTCTGCGGGAGGAAGTGCAAAACTTGGACGTAATAGTAAATTCCAAGCTATTTTACCACTTAAAGGTAAAATTCTGAATGTGGAGAAAGTAAGAATTGATAAAGTACTAGCTAATGATGAAGTTCGTTCATTAATTACAGCTATTGGTATGGGAATTGGTGAAACATTAAATATTGATAAACTTCGTTATCACAAAATCGTTATTATGACCGATGCCGATGTCGATGGAAGTCATATTAGAACATTATTATTAACATTCTTCTTCAGATATATGAGAGAATTAATTGATGCAGGATATGTTTATATAGCAAGACCACCTCTATATGGATTGAAAATAGGTAAGAAAGAAATATACTGCCATACAGAAGAAGAACTTAAACAAAATATTGAAGAACATGCTGGAGATAAAAAGTATACAGTTCAACGATATAAAGGTCTTGGAGAGATGAATGCAGAAGAACTATGGGATACAACAATGGATCCAGAACATCGTTTAATGTACCAAGTGAGTGTTGACGACGCTCAAAGAGCAGATGCTGCATTTGACACATTAATGGGTGAAAAAGTAGAACCAAGACGTAAATTTATCGAAGACAATGCGCTAAATGTTATTAACTTAGACATTTAGAAAGAAAGGATAGAACATGGAAGATAATAAAAATAATATTACCTTAAGAAACATAACGACTGAAATTGAAAATTCATTTTTAGATTATTCAATGAGTGTTATTGTATCGCGTGCTTTACCAGATGTGCGTGACGGGTTAAAACCAGTTCATAGAAGAATACTTTATGCTTTTAATGATTTAGGATTAACATATGATAAACCTTACAAAAAAAGTGCCTTCGTTGTAGGGGAAGTAATGGCGAAGTATCACCCACATGGTGACTCTGCAACATATGGAACAATTGTACGTTTAGCACAAGATTTCAACAGTAGATATCCTTTAGTAGATGGTCAAGGGAACTTCGGTTCTATTGATGGAGATGGTGCTGCTGCGATGCGTTATACTGAAGCAAGAATGAGTAAAATTGCTTCTGAGTTACTACGCGATATCAACAAAGATACAGTTGATATGCAAGATAACTACGATGGTACAAAACAAGAACCTAAAGTATTACCAGCAAGAATACCTAACTTATTAGTTAACGGAAGTAGTGGTATCGCGGTTGGTATGGCTACAAATATCCCACCTCATAATTTAGCTGAGGTTATCGATGGAGTAATCGCATTAGCTGATAACTCTGAAATAACAATTGCTGAATTAATGTCTAAAATTAAAGGACCTGACTTTCCAACAGGATCATTCTTATTAGGACGTAGTGGAATAGTTAAGGCATATACAACAGGACGTGGTTCTGTGATTATGCGTGGTAAAACTGAAATAGAACAGATGAAAAATGGTAAGGAAAGAATCGTTATTACAGAAATTCCTTATCAAGTAAACAAAGCGAAATTAGTTGAGAAAATTGCTGAACTAGCTCGTGATAAGAAAATTGAAGGTGTTACAGATCTTCGTGATGAAAGTAACTTAAAAGGTATCAGAATTGTAATTGAATTACGTCGTGATGTTAACAGTAACGTAATTTTAAACAATTTATACAAATTAACACCTTTACAAAGTTCATTTGGTGTTAACATGATTGCTCTTGTAAATGGAGTACCAAAGTTATTAAATCTTAAAGAAGTACTTTATCACTACTTAGAGCACCAAAAAGAAGTAGTAGTAAGAAGAACTAAGTTCGACCTTAAAAAAGCACAAGCTCGTGCACACATACTAGAAGGTTTAAGAATTGCTTTAGATAATATCGATAGAATTATTAGCTTAATTCGTGGTTCTCAAACTGCTGAAGAAGCGAAAGCTGGTTTAATTGATCAATTTGGATTAACTGAAATTCAAGCACAAGCTATTTTAGATATGCGTTTGCAAAGACTTACAGGTTTAGAACGTGATAAGATTGAAGAAGAATATAGTAAGCTTATGGAACTTATCGCTGACTTAGAAGATATACTAGCAAAACCTGAGAGAGTAATTCAAATTGTCAAAGATGAGTTATTAGAAGTTAAGGAAAAATTCGGAGACAAACGTCGTAGTGTAATTATCGAAGGGCAAGTAGATCAAATTGAAAATGAAGATTTAATTGAACAAGAACAAATCATAATTACTCTATCTCACAATCAATACATCAAACGACTTGCTGCAAGTACTTATAAATCACAAGGACGCGGTGGACGTGGTGTTAATGGAATGACTACAAATGATGAGGATAATGTAGCCTATATGCTAAGTTGTTCAACTCATGATCATATCCTATTTTTTACTGATAAAGGTAAAGTTTATACTCTTAAAGGTTACGAAATTAACCAAATGAGCCGTCAATCTAAAGGTATACCTATTATTAACTTATTAGAAATTGAAAAAGAAGAAAAAGTAAATTCTATTATTGCAATCTCTGATTTACAAGAAGAAGATACAAACTTAATCTTCTCAACTAAGTACGGTATTATTAAGAAATCTAAATTAGGAGATTACGCAAGTATTCTTAAGAAAGGTAAGATTGCTCTTAAACTTGATGATGACGATTCATTAATCGATGTTCAAAGAATTACTGATGATCAAGATATTATGATTGTTACAGCGAATGGACAAGCAATTAGAATTAATGCTGAAAAAAAGTTCGTACAATGGGACGAGTAAGTCGTGGTGTTAAAAGGTATCACACTTTTCTCCAGATGACTATGTAGTAGGTATGGAAGTAGTTGATGAATCTAAGAAAATTTTAACAGTAACAGAAAATGGTATTGGTAAAATCTCTAAATCTACGGAATTTAATGTAATTAACCGTGGAGGAAAAGGTGTTAAAGTAGCAAAAGTTACTAAGAAAACAGGTAAGATTGTAGCGGTTAAATCAATTGCTGGAAATGAAGATTTAATGATTATGACTGACCAAGGAATAATTATAAGAATAGATGTTTCAACAATCAGTACACTTGGAAGAACTGCAACAGGTGTTAAAGTAATTAACCTTGTTGATGATCGAAAAAAAGTAGCAACTGTTACATTAGCAGCGAAAGAAGAAGTCTACGAAGAAGAATAATAAAAAGTTAAATAGGGGGCTGACCCAAAAGTCCTAAATTTTTTTAAAAAGTTTATAAAAAAACTCATAGATGTAGTGGTTTATTGATATCTAAATTTGTTTTTATAGAAGCTTTTTAGATATATAATAAACTTTACGGGAGTGACTCGACAAAAATCGATTTCTACGAAATTACGATTTTTGAGTCACTCCTTTATTTTTATACTAATATAATATTTAAAAAAATTAAAATTTATGTAAAAAAACAAATTTTTATTGAATATAAAATGAAACTAGCGTATAATTTTTAAGATGTAAAAAAATGAACAATTACATTGTATTTTTCAAAAAAAGTTAGTAAAAAAAGTTAATAATATGAAAAAAATAATAAAATTCATTGTGTTATTTTTAAAAAAAGATTTATAATGGAATATGTAGTTAAAACTGATAAAATAAACTTTATTAGTAAAAAAATCTTATCAAGGAGTAACTAGATGAAAAAAACAAGACTAGAAAGCAATGTAAATGAAAATATTATACAAGAGGAGATTCAGATACTCACAGAAATGTTGTTAAAAAGCAACTCAAAAGTTAATTTCGGAAGAGACATTTGAAAAAAAATTGTGGAATTAAAAAGCATTAGCTGATGAAAAAAATTATGATAAATTAAATCTTATTATTAAAGATTTAACACAAGAAGAGATGGAAATAGTAGCTAATTTCTTCTCAGTTTTACCATTATTAATTAATATTGCTGAGGATGTTGACTTAGCATATGAGGTAAACTTCAAAAAAACAATTCAAATGAGGCTTATATTGGTAAATTATCTGAATCTATAAAAAAATATAAAAAGATAAAAAAATATTCTAGATAATATTAATGTAGTTCCAGTATTAACAGCACATCCGACTCAAGTACAACGCAAGACAATTCTTGATTTAACGGAAAAAAATTACATACATTATTAAGAAAACATCGTGATGTAAAAATGGGCTTATTAATGAAAGAAAATGGAAAAATGATATTCAAAAAGCATATAGAAATATTAATTCAAAGTGATATAATACGTGAAAAAAATTAAAAAGTAGCTAATGAAATCACCAATGTATTAGAGTATTATAATCTATCTTTTTATTAAAGCAATTGGAAAAATTAATGACTGAGTACAAAATGTTGCTAAAAAGAAAATAACATTGAATTAAAAAAATGAGACTCCTATAAATATGGGTATGTGGATTGGTGGAGATCGTGATGGTAATCCATTCGTAACTGCAGAAACGTTAAACTTATCTGCTATGAAACAATGTGAGCTTATAACAACATACTACTTAGAAAAAGTTAGAAAGTTTATATAGAACTTTCTATGTCAACACAATATATAGAAGAAAGTAAAGAATTAGAAGAACTAGCTAATCTTTCAAATGATTTGTCGGTTTACAGAGAAAAAAAGAACCATATAGAAGAGCTATTTTTCTATATAAAGGAGAAATTAGAGAATACAAAAGAATACTTACTTTATGACAAAGAAATTGGAGAAAAGTATTTAACATCTACAGAATTTATTAATGATTTAGAAATTATTGAAAAATCATTATTAGAAAAATAAAGGTGAAATACTAGTTACTGGAGAGTTTGAAGAACTATTAAATGTTGTTAAAATCTTTGGATTCTACTTAGCTAGTATTGATATGAGGCAAGATTCAAGTGTTTATGAGTCATCGGTTGCGGAACTATTAAACAGTGCAAAATATAGAGAAAAATTATAGTGGACTTACTGAAGAAGAAAAATGTAAATTGTTATTAAAACAATTAAAAAGAAGATCCACGACCATTGAGTATCAATGATGAAAATAAGCAATCAGAAGAATTGAAAAAGGAACTATCTATTTTTAGAACAGCAAGGAGATTAAAAGATAAACTTGGAGAAAATATTATTAAACAAAATATTATCTCGCATACAACAAGTATTTCTGATTTATTAGAACTTGCAATTATGTTAAAAAGAAGTAGGATTAGTTGGAAGTGACTTTGCTAGACTTCAACTAGTTCCATTATTCGAAACTATAGAAGACTTGGAAAAATTCATATGAAATTATGGATGAATATTTAAGTCTTGATATAGTGAAAAAAATGGGTAAGTGATAATAAAAATTATCAAGAAATTATGTTAGGATATTCTGATAGTAATAAAGATGGTGGATATTTATCATCAGGATGGTCATTATATAAAAGCACAACAAGAACTTTCTTCATTAGGTGAAAAGCATAGTATAAAAAGTTACTTTCTTCCATGGACGTGGAGGAACAGTAGGTCGAGGCGGTGGACCAAGTTATGATGCAATTATTTCTCAACCATTAGGAAGTGTACAAGATAGAATTCGATTAACAGAACAAGGTGAAATTATAGCGGCTAAATATGGAAATAGCGACGCAGCATACTATAACTTAGAAGCACTATTTTCTGCTGTTATTCAAAGAATGAATGCTGATAAAGTCAATACTGATATTAGAGGTATTCCTGAAATTCAAAGAATTATGGATGAGATAGTAAATGATAGTTATAGTAAGTATCGTGAGTTAGTTTTTGAAAATAAAAACTTCTATAATTATTTTTGAAGCAACACCAATTAAAGAAATTTCTAGTTTAAATATAGGATCTCGTCCAGCTTCTCGTAAGAAAATTACTGATATTGGAGGGCTAAGAGCTATTCCATGGGTATTCTCATGGTCACAAAGCAGAATAATGTTACCAGGATGGTATGGAGTAGGTACAGCATTCTCTAATTTTTATTAGTAAAGATAAAGATAATATAGAGATACTTCGTAACATGTATAAAAAACCTACTGTTCTTCAACTCATTATTGTCAAATGTGGATATGGTAATGTCAAAATCAAATATGGGAATTGCTAAAGAATATGCAAATCTATGTCATGATGAAGAAACTAAAAAAAGTGTATGATGAAATATTAAGAGAATGGAATTTAACAAAACAAGTAGTATTAGAAATTTCAGAACATAAAGAATTTTTTAGAAGATAATACTTATTTAACTCGTAGTTTAGAAAAATAGGTTGCAGTACTTTAATACTCTAAACTTGTTACAAGTAGAGTTAATTAAACGTGCAAGGGAAGGTAAATTACCAGAATCACAAATTAATACAATTCACATTACAATTAATGGAGTTGCTACTGGACTTAGAAACTCAGGATAAAAAAATAAAAGGGAGTGACTCAAAAATCGATTTCTCTGAAATCATGATTTTTGAGTCACTCCTTTAAATATTATTTAATTTTTAATAGCTATATAGCTATGTGGTGGTACAACTGTACCAAAAGGTGTAGAGTATATTTCGGTATTACCAAATAACTTATCACCACAATAATTTTCAATAAAATGAGCTTTAGAATCAAGATTAATAATACAAAGAATATTATTGCGTTTATATGCAACGCATTTTTTCATTTGTATAAATAAACTCAAAATTTGTTATAAAAATCTTTTTATTTTTCATTTCTAAATTTAGACAAATTAACGTAGTGCTCTAATAAATCTTTATCTTTATTATCGTGTGTAAAACCTAGGCGATTATATGGGTCTCTAAAACCATACATTCCTATTTCATCACCATAGTAGATACATGGGACACCAGGTAGAGTGAATTGAATAAAACTAGCATACTTAAGTAGTTCCTTCGCTTTATTATATTGTTCAGGTGACATTTTTATAAGTCGGTCTTTCATAAACAGGTACATTTTTCAGGATTATCGAATGCTAGCATTGTTAGAATACGTTCTGTATCATGACTACCTAGTAAATTCATCACAGCATCAAGAGCAGGACGAGGATAGTTTTTCTACAAGTTTTAATATTTCTAAAGTAAAATCTTCTGCATTTTTATTTTTTTACAAAAATCTATAATTGCATTCTTCCAAGGGTAATTCATTACACTATCAAGTTGATCTCCTAGGAAATAGCGTCTTCGTGTATTATATGATATTTTATTTGTTGCATCTTCCCAAACTTCACCTATTATAAGAGAATCTTTATCGTAATATTTAGCACTCTCTCGAATTCGATCTAAAAATTCATCTGGAAATTCATCTGCAACATCTAAACGCCATCCTGCAATACCTAATTTTTGCCAAAAATTAACAACTCCAGTGTCTTTGTTGTTGATAAAATCACTGTATTCTTTATTTTCTTTTTATTACAGTTGGTAAGTTATCAAATCCCCACCATGAGTGATATTCATTTGGGAAATTTATAAAGTCAAACCAAGGATAATAAGGTGAACTTTTAGAGTTAAATGCACCTATACTATCGTAGTTATTATATCTATTGAAATAGATGCTATCTGAACCAGTGTGACTGAATACTCCATCTAGAATAATTTTTGATATTATCATTTTTAAAGTTTTTACAGAAATTTTCAAATTGTTCATTTGTTCCAAAAATACGGATCAACATTAAAATAATCTGAAGTAGAATATCTATGATTTTCAGGGCTTTCTACAATAGGATTAAGATAAATACTTTCAATATTTAATTTTTTTAAAATATTCTTTTTTCTTCTTCAATCCCTAATAAATTACCCATTAGGAAATCTTTAGCCCCGTAATTTTTCATGAGTAATAGAAGAATGAGGAATGTCATTCCAATTTTTCATGGCGCATTCTAATATTTTCATTTCTAGCAACTTGTGCATCATATTTTACGCTACGTTTGAATCTATCTGGAAAAAAATTTGATACATAATAGAGCCTTTGTACCATGATGGGGTAGTAAAGTTCGAATCATAAACTGTAAGTTGCCAATCTGGTAATTCGCCAATATTGTTTACTAATTTGGCATTAAGTCTATCGTTTTTTTAGAAAAACATAGAAACTATCAAAAATGAACTTCAAAATGATAAAAAAATATAAACCTATATTAAATGGTTCGAAATTTACACTGTATTTCGCGTAATTTTTCTTCAGTTTTTTTCTTTAAAAGATAAACTTTTAGTAATTAATTCGCCTGTGAAATCATTTCTAATTACAATTTTTAGATCATTAAAGTAAAAATCATCTTTAATTAAAACTTCAAATTCGAAGTTTTTCTTTGTTATTAATAGCTCCTTTTAGGAAATTTATTTTTTTATTGGATTAAATTTAATCATATTTTTTTCTCCGAAATGTTAATTTTTTTGTTATTAAACTGTTTTTACAAAAATTCATCATTTTAATTTTAATATAAAAAGTTTTTTTAAATGTAAATATTATTATTATAAAAAAACAAAAAATATTAGTATAAAAAGCAATGTAAAAGGGTGTAATTAGCGTTTGAAAAAAAGTTACAGAAAACATTTACACTTAACACTTTTTGTGTTATAATATAGGTATAAATATTTAATGAATAAGCGGATATAATTTTTAACTATTTTTATACGCGGTATTTTTTCATAATAAATTTTTTTAAGAGTAAAAGAAAACGGTTACTTTTTAAAGAAAAAGGGGGTTATTAAGTGAATAATAATATGGCGGAATATTTATTCCATGAAGGGACAAATTACCATAGCTATAAATTTTTAGGATCATTTTTAGAAGGAGACACATGTACTTTTAGAGTGTGGGCTCCAAATGCGAAAAAAGTTTTTGTTACAGGTGAATTTTGTTCGTGGCATCCACATGTTCATGAAATGAGACTTATAAATGACAAAGGTATTTATGAAATTACAATACCAGGTGTTAGTCAATTTGATGCCTATAAGTATATCATAGTTACTAGAAGTGGGGTTGAATTATGGAAGGCTGATCCATATGCGAAACATGCAGAGACTAGACCATTGACAGCATCAAAAGTTTATTCTATGCCAGATTACAAATGGAATGATAGCAGATGGATGAAAAATAGAGAAGTACCTTATCATCGTCCAATGAATGTTTATGAAGTGCATTTAGGATCGTGGAAACACCACGAAGATGGTAAAGAAATGAGTTATAGAGATCTAGCGCACACACTGGTAGATTATGTTAAAGAAATGAATTATACTCATATTGAATTACTACCAGTAACGGAATATCCATATGACAAATCATGGGGGTATCAGGCAACCGGTTATTTCTCACCAACTTCTAGATATGGAACACCAGAAGATTTTATGTATTTTGTAGATCGTTGCCATCAAAATAATATAGGAGTAATTCTAGACTGGGTTCCTGGTCATTTTACAAAAGATGCTCATGGGTTATATGAATTTGATGGAACTCCTTGTTATGAATATTCTGATCCGAGGAAAATGGAACATGAAGGTTGGGGAACAAGAGTTTTTGATTATGGTCGAAACGAAATTAAGTCATTTTTAACTTCAAGCGCAGTTTCTTGGATAGAAGATTACCATATTGATGGAATTAGAGTAGATGCTGTTAGTTCTATGATATTTTTTTAAATTATTGTCGAGATGAAGAAAAAAATCTGCAAGAAACATCTATGGTGGATTTGAAAATCTAGAAGCAATTGATTTTATAAAGAATCTTAATATATATATAAAAGAAAATTATCCTGGTGTTAGTATGATTGCTGAAGAATCTACAAGTTATCCAAAGGTTACAGCTGCAGTCGAGTATGGTGGTTTAGGATTTGATTTCAAGTGGAATATGGGATGGATGAATGACAGTCTTGATTACTTAGAAACAGATCCTTTCTTTAGAAAAGGAGTACATAACAAATTTACTTTTTCAATGCACTATGCATTCTCAGAAAATTTCATTCTACCTATTTCACACGATGAAGTTGTTCATGGAAAAAAATCACTTTTAGATAAGAGCCCAGTACCTTATGACGAGAAATTTGGTAATTTTAAAGCATTTTTAGGATATATGTATGCGCACCCAGGGAAAAAATTAACTTTTATGGGAATTGATATTGCACAGTATATCGAGTGGGATGAAGAAAGAGAATTAGATTGGTTATTGATGTTATATCCAAAAACACGTTTTTCACACATAGATATGTTAAAGAATTAAACAAGTTTTTATAAAAAAATACACCAGCATTATGGGAAAACGATAGTGATTGGGATGGATTTAAGTGGCATGTAGTGGATGATTATATTAATAATGTATTCGCTTTTTTTCACGAAAAGATAGAGCAGGAAAAAGAAGTACTAGTAATTAGTAATTTTTTTCGAGTCAAATATTGAAAAAAATTATGAAATTGGAGTAGATACTTGGGGAAGTTATAAAATAGTATTGAACTCGGATGCTAAAAAGTATGATGGTATGGCTATTACTAACAGAAATTTAAGGACGATAAATAAAGAAAAATGAATTTAAATATACTTTGAGTATAAACATTCCACCTTATACAACAATGTATATAGAAAAGAAATAATAAGTTTAGAAAAAGGGGGTCAAAATAATGGCACGAAAAGAAGTAGTAGCTATGCTACTAGCAGGAGGACAAGGAACAAGGCTTCAAGTTTTAACAAAAGATATGGCTAAACCAGCAGTACCTTTTGGAGGGAAGTATAGAATTATCGATTTCCGTTATCAAACTGTGCAAATTCAGGTATTTCAACAGTTGGAGTATTAACACAGTTTATGCCGCTTGAACTTAACTCATATATGGGAAATGGTCAACCGTGGGATTTAGATAGAATGGATGGTGGATTATCTATTTTACCACCTTATACAGCTGGGAAAACTGGTGAATGGTATAAGGGGACTGCAAATGCAATATATCAAAAATATAAAAATATATAGAGCAGTATAACCCAGAATATGTGCTTATTTTATCAGGAGATCACATTTATAAAATGAATTATAAAGAAATGTTAGATTTCCATAAAGAAAAAGGTGCTGATTTAACAATTGCTCATATTAATGTACCAATAGAAGAAGCAAGTCGTTTTGGTATTTTAAATACTAATTCGGACTTGAAGGTAACTGAATTTTTTTAGAAAAACCAGAACATCCGATCTCAACAAAAGCATCAATGGGAATCTATATTTTCAGCTGGAATCAACTTAGAGAATATTTGATTCGTGATGAAGAAAATGAAGATAGTGAAAAAGACTTCGGTAAAAACATTATTCCAATGATGTTAAACGAAGGTAAAAATATCTATGCATATCCATTCTATGGTTATTGGAAAGATGTAGGGACAATTGAAAGTTTATGGGAAGCTAATATGGACCTAATTAAAAAAATAAAGAAAAACTTTAATATCGATGATAAATTATGGAGAATATACTATAGACACGAAGGAGCTATGCCACAATATTTAGCTCATAGTGCAAAATGTTAAAAAAACTCTATGATTTCTGATGGAACAGCTGTATACGGTACTATTTCAGATTCTATTATTTCTTCAAGTGTAAGAATTGAAGAAGGTACCGAAATAGTAGGAAGTATTATTATGAAAAAAATGTATTAATTGAAAAAGGAGCGAAAAATCTTTAATTCAATTATTGCAGAAGGTTCAGTTATCAAAGAAAAATGTAGAAGTTGGAAATAGAGAAATAGTTTTTAGGGAAAGAGCAAATAACTGTAATCGGTAGAGATGAAGTTGTAAATGAGAATAGGAAAGTAGAGGGAAAAATAATATGGTAAATGCATTTTGTATATTATTCGCAGATAATTATCGTAATGATGACTTACAAGGATTAGTAAGAAATAGAACACTAGCATCTTTAGCTGTCGCTTCAAGATATAGAATGGTTGACTTTATGTTGTCTTCTTTAGTAAAAGCTGAAGTTTCTAACATTGCGGTAGTAACAAATCACCACTATAAATCTTTTAATGGATCACCTTAGTTGGGGGAAAGACTGGGATTTAAACAGAAAAAATAGTGGATTAAAATTCATTACTCCTATGTCAAATCATCAGTCAAATCGTCTAGCTCAAAATAAAATAGAAGCATTAGGCGATGCTGCAAGATATGCAGACACTTTATTAGAAGAATACTGTATTCTTGCAGATGGAAATATCGTTGGTAATATTGACTTTAAAGATATGGTAAAATATCATAAATCAACAAATGCTGATATTACTTTTAGCGTATACTTATAGACAACCTCAACAGCGCGAATCTCAAATTATCTTTGATGACAAACATAGAGTATATGATAGTTTATTTCACTATGACGGATATAACGAGGTATGCCCGACACAAGTGAAGATTTATATAATGTCTAAGGGAATGTTCAAGGAAATAGTTAAAAAAAGGTATGACATTAGGTTGGCAAGATCTATTATTAGACTTTATCGCTAAAAACTTCCATAGATTAAATGTGTATGGATATGAAGTTAAAAAAACTATATTAGAACAATTAATAGTGTTCAAGAATACTATAACTTTAATAAAGACTTATTAAATCCTGAGAAATTAAATGAATTATTTTTTTATCAGGAACTGATATCTTAACAAGAGTAGCAGATAGTGTACCGACAACATATGGAGATGGAGCGATAGTTAAAAAAACTCTATTTTTAGGTGACGGCTGTGAAATTAATGGTATAGTTGAGGATAGTATATTATTTAGGGATGTTGTAGTTGAAGAAGGTGCTGTTATTAAGAACTCGATAGTTATGTCTAACAGTGTAATTAAAAAAATCAGCATATCTAGATTATGTAATTGTTGATAAAGGTGCAGTTGTTTCAGAAAAAGTAGAATTAAAAAGGAACTGAAAACTGTCAAGTTATTGTAGAAAAGAATAAAGTAGTAGAATAATAATAATGGGTTAGAATAAAATGTGGAAAAAGTTTGTAAAATCTTCGATTTTCTATTGAAAAATAGAGTATAATATACAGATAGACTACATCTAAAACTAACCCTTTTAGTATGATAGTAATAACGAATAAGGAGAAATATAATGAAAATATTATTCGTGGCGGCAGAAGCGGCACCATTTGTTAAAGTTGGAGGTCTGGGAGATGTTATAGGATCTTTTACCAAAGGCACTTCAAGATGAAAATGTAGAAGCAAGGGTAGTACTGCCATTGTATTCTTCAATAGATAGAGAAAAGTACGATTTAAAAATATAAACAGCATATTTTTTTATAAACTTAGGATGGAGAACTGTTTACTGCGGAATATTTGAAGCACAAGTGAATGGTGTAACATACTATTTTTATAGATAATGAGCAATACTCAATAGAGCTAGTGTATACGGACAAGAAGATGATGGAGAGAGATTTGCTTTCTTCTAAAAGCAGCTTTTAGAAATTTTACCACATATAGATTTTAAACCCTGATATAGTTAATGCTAATGATTGGCATGCAGCGTTATCTATAATCTATCTTGATGATTTAAAATCACGAGGAGTGGAATTCTATCAAAATATTAAAAAGTGTAATATCTATTCATAATATTGAATTCCAAGGTAAGTTTAATCCGTATGATATGGGGTACCTGTTTGGTTTAGATAACAAATATTTTGATGCCTTAATATATAAAGGTGATTTAAATCTATTAAAAAGGTGCTATCCAGTTAGCTGATAGAATTAATACAGTGAGCGAAACGTATGCACATGAAATATTGGATCCCTACTTTTCATACGGCTTAGATGACATCTTGAGAGTGGAACAAGGAAAAACTTCACGGTATTATTAATGGTTTAGATACTGATAAATTCAATTCGAAAACTGACAAGCAAATTTTCAAGAATTTTGATGAAAAAAACATTAAAAAAATAAAGTTCAAAATAAATTAAAAATTCCAAGAAGAAATGGCGTTAGAAGTAAATGAAAATATTCCGATGATTGGTATGGTTACGAGATTAACTCATCAAAAAGGTATAGATTTAGTCCTTCATGTAGCTGATGAGATATTAAAAACAGGAGCACAGCTAATAATTCTTGGTACGGGAGATAGACATTATGAAGATGCTTTACGTTCTCTTGAGTATCGACGTCATGATAAGGTAAGAAGTTTAATAATGTTTTCACCAGAAGTTTCATCAAAAGTTTATAGTTCTTGTGATATGTTCTTAATGCCATCAAAAACTGAACCGTGTGGGTTATCTCAGTTGATATCAATGCGATATGCGACGATTCCAATCGTGCATAGAGTAGGTGGTTTAAGAGATACAGTAGTTCCGTTTGATGGTAAGTTTGGAACAGGATTTACTTTCGAAAGTTTCGATGCATACGATATGTTAGATGCCATCTACAGGGCAACATATTGTTATTACCAAGAACGTCATACTTGGAACAAAATTATGAAAAATGCAATTAACCAGGATGTAAGTTGGAAAAAATCAGCATTACAATATATAGATATGTATAATGAAATTGTGTAAAACAATTAGAGTTAGGAGACACTAATGAAAAATAAAGAATTTGAACAAAAAGTTGAGAAGTATTTAAAAAGACAATTCGGTATAACTATAGCACAAGCAAGTAAACGTCAAGTTTATGAAGCTCTTATGAGTACGGTAAGAGAAAAACTATCTGAGAAGAAATTCGCTTACGAACAAGAATTGAAAAACAAAACAAAAAAACGTGCTTACTATATGTCGATGGAGTTCCTTGTAGGTAGAACATTAAGAAATAACTTGTTTAATCTAGGAGTAGAAAAAGATGTAAATAAATTTTTTAGCAGACAATAATTTTTGACTTAGATGAGATTTATGATATCGAGCCGATCCAGGATTAGGTAATGGAGGGCTAGGACGTCTTGCTTCATGCTATTTAGATGCTTTTAACAAGTAGTGATTACCCAGTTACAGGATTTTCAATTTTATATGAATATGGTATATTTAAACAAGTAATTAATAATGGGTGGCAACAAGAATTCCCAGACTATTGGTTAGATTTAGGTAAATATGGATTAGTTTATAGAAATGACGAAGAGGTAGAAGTTAAATTCTATGGACGTGTAGAAGAAAAATGACAGAAAATGGTTTTTAAAGTGGAACATGTAGATTATACTTCAATTCAAGCTGAACCTTATGATTTACTAATTTCTGGTTATAAAACAAAAAAACTGTGAATACATTACGTTTATGGGAAGCAAAAGCGAAAAACTGGATTTAATATGAAATTGTTCGAACGTGGAGAATACTCTAAATCTTCTGAAGCAGAAGCGATTGCCTCTTCAATTTCTAAATTATTATATCCGGCAGATAGCACAAATGAAGGTAAAGAATTACGTATTAAACAACAATACTTCTTTATTAGTGCGTCATTACAACAATTAGTGGAAAATCACTATAATGAATTTGGTACATTAGAAAACTTAAGTGAACATGTTGCTTTACACATCAATGATACTCACCCTGCGATGGGAGTACCAGAATTAATGAGATTATTACTTGATGAATATGGTTATTCTTGGGATAAGGCTTGGGAAATTACAACTAAAACTTTTGCCTACACGAACCACACAATTATGGCGGAAGCTTTAGAAAAATGGTCTGTAGATTTATTTAAACCATTATTACCACGTATATACTCAATTATTGAAGAAATTAACAAACGATTCTGCCAATGGGTAATTGATCAAGGAAAAGAATTTACACTAGCAGAGACTGCAATTATATATGATAATCAGATTAGAATGGCTAATTTATCAATCGTAGGAAGTCACAATGTTAATGGTGTATCAAAACTACACAGTGATATTCTTGTAGATTCTACGTTTAGAGCATTTAATGAACTTTATCCAACTAAATTCGGTAATGTAACAAATGGTATAGCACACCGTAGATGGTTAGGTCAAGCTAATCCTGAGTTAGCTTCTTACCTTGAAAAAAATTAATCGGAGATGACTTTGTAAAAGATTTATCTAAGATTAGTAAGCTAAAATGAATTTAAAAAAACGATAAGAAAGTTGTAGCTAAGCTTCAAGAAATTAAAAAAATTAAAAAAAGAACAACTTGCAAAAATACATTCAAAAATACTACAGGTATAACAGTAAATCCAGATTCAATTTTTGATGTTCAAGTTAAAAGACTTCACGAATATAAACGTCAATTACTAAATGCATTGCATATTGTATACTTATACAGAGAGATAAAAATACAATGGATTACGTCCGGTACCAAGAACATTTATTTTTGCGGCAAAAGCTTCATCAGGATATCAAATGGCAAAAAATATTATCAAATTTATCCACTCAATCTCACAAATGATAGAATGTGATGAATTAGTTCGCGATTACATTAAAGTTGTATTCTTACCAGATTACAAAAGTAACACTTGCAGAAAAAAATTATCCCAGCAGCAGATATCAGTGAACAAATTTCACAAGCAGGTAAAGAAGCAAGTGGAACAGGTAATATGAAACTAATGCTTAATGGAGCACTAACTTTAGGGACTTTAGATGGTGCCAATGTTGAAATTCATGAAGCTGTAGGAGATGATAATATCTTTATCTTTGGATTAGAAACACCAGAGGTAGATGAATTATATGCTAGAGGATATAAACCTTGGGAATACTATAATAATTCATCTAAGATTAAAGAAACTTTAGATTTCATTAGAACTATGACTGTTGGTGGTATGAACTTTAGCTTTATCGTAGATTATCTATTGACACAAGATAATTATATGTGTCTTGCTGATTTTTGAAAGCTATGTTGCAGCACAAGAAAAAGTAGCTCAAACATATCAAGATAAAGCAAAATGGGGTCGTATGAGCTTAGTAAATACAGCTAATGCGGGTATCTTCTCAGCAGATGATCTGTAGCCGAATACGCTAAAGATATCTGGAATATTAAGAAAGTTAAATAGTATATAATATATAAGAGCAATGTAGAGATTATTCTCTGCAATTGCTCTTTTTAATTTCAATAAGATTTATAGATGATTTTTAGACATAAAGTGCATATAAAAAAACTTCATTCTCATAGCTAAAAAAAGTTATTAATATGGTAAAAATTAATAAGAAAGACTGTGATAATTTCTAAAATAGAAGGTATATCGAAATTTTCACATGTAGTAAAATATAAAGAGGTAATTATGGTGAAAGAAAGAGCAGATGTCCTTTGTGTAAGTCAAGGGCTATTTGAATCACGAGAGAAAGCAAAAACGAGCAATAATGGCTGGTATTGTTTATAATGATAATATAAGAATAGATAAAGCAGGAGAAAAAAAGTTGATGCAACGGCTGAACTTAGAATTAAAGGTAAACAGATGCCCTATGTAAGTCGTGGAGGACTAAAACTAGAAAAAGCAATAAATGAACTGAATTTTGATGTGAAGGATAAAGTTATGATTGACATAGGTTCTTCAACTGGAGGATTTACGGATTGTGCTTTACAAAAACGGAGCAAAGTTTGTCTATGCTTTAGACGTTGGAACGAATCAACTTGTTTGGAAACTCCGCAATGATGAACGAGTTAAAGTTATGGAGCAGACGAATTTTTAGACATTCTGTAAAAAGAAGATTTTTGATGTATACGATATAGATATAGCATCTATCGATGTTTCATTTATTTCATTATCATTAATATTACCAAATCTTGCTGAGATTATAAAAAGATGGTGGAGAGGTTTGTGCCCTTGTGAAACCTCAATTCGAAGCTGGAAAAAGATAAGGTAGGGAAAGGTGGAATTGTTCGAGATAAAAAAAGTTCAATTGGAAGTTGTAGAAAAAGTATTATTACTAGCAAATAGTGTTGGCTTTTAGTATGATGAATCTTTCGTATTCACCCATAACAGGGGGAGAAGGAATATTGAATTTCTGATGACTTTAAAATACAATGAAACTAAAGAAATAGAAAAATAAAAAAATATAAACATTGAGCATATTGTTAATAATGCTCATAATCACTTTTAAATAGAGGAGAAGCTAATGTTAATTCAGTTGAATATTAAACAATTTGGAATAATTGAAAAAGCTACTATAGAACTAAAAAAATGGTTTAACTGTCTTAAGTGGAGAAACTGGAGCAGGAAAATCGATGATTCTAGCGGCAATTTCACAATTATCAGGTCAAAGAACGTCAACATCGTATATTCGATATGGAGAAGAAAAAGGCTAGTGTAGAAGGAGTATTTGATTTTCCAAAGAGTAATGATGTTAAGAAGATTTTTAATGAACTTGATTTAGATTCTGAAGATGATGTTATTGTAGTTCGTCGTGACATTTATAATAGTGGTAAGAGTGTTTGTAGAATAAACGGAACTATAGTAAATCTATCAACATTAAAAAAAGGTAGCAACTCATTTATTAGATATTCATGAACAACATGATAATCAGGTTCTATTAGTAGAAAAAAATCATCTTAATCTTGTAGATTCATTCAACAAAGAACAAATTCAGCCACTATATTTAAAATACAAAGAAAAGTATAAAGAATACCAAGTAATTAAAGAAAAAAATTGATAACTTAAAAACAACAAGAAAGTGACGTTCTTCAAAAAGGTAGACTTTTTAAAATTTCAATATAAAGAACTAAGTCAGATGAAGTTGAAAAAAAGATGAAGATTTAGATCTTGAAAAAGATATTGATTACCTAGAAAATTTTGAAAAGGTAAATAACCCTCGCTCATAGTATAACAGAAGGAATTGATGGAGAATACGGAGTGCTTTCAAAATTAGCTGAGATTAGATCTAATTTAGGAGAACTAAGTAGGTATAATTCTAATTTTTGAAGAAAAGTATGAAGAAGTTACTAATTTATACTATATTCTAGACGATTTGAAATATGAAGTATCTAGTTATACTGATGTAATTGAATATGATGAAGAAAAAAACTGATCGCTATATTTATCGTTTAGATAAAATAAAAAAACATTAGAGAAAAAAATATTCAAAACCACTTAATGATCTTATAGCATTTACAGAGACTATTAAAGAAGAATTAAATGAGTTAGAGAACTATGAAGAAAATTTTTGGAAATTACTTAGAAGAAAGCAAGAAAAATAGAGAAAGAATTAGTGGTTTTAGCCGAAAAATTTGAGTTCGAAAAGAAAAGAAACAGCGCTTAAATTAGAACAACTAATACAAGATGAATTGAAATTTTTTTATATGGAAAAAGTACTATTAAAGTAGATTTCAAAGAAAAAGAATTTTCAACTACAGGAAAGATGATGTTAAGATATTAATTAGTGCAAACCTAGGAGAACCGTTAAAATCACTATCAAAAGTAGCATCTGGAGGAGAGCTGTCTAGGGTAATGCTAGCTCTAAAAATTATTTTCTCAAGAAGTATAGAAGCTACTTCAATAATTTTCGATGAAATTGATACTGGAGTAAGTGGAAGAGTATCGCAAAGAATGGCAGAAAAAATGTACCAACTTGGTGTTGGTTCACAAGTACTTTGTATTTCGCACTTACCACAAACTACTGCCTTAGCAGATACAAACTTGTTGATAAGTAAAGAAATAAGTGATAAGAGAACGTTGACTGTGATTAGAGAGTTAACTGAAGAAGAGAAAATTGCAGAAGTAGCAAGAATGGTATCTGGGGATACTATGACAAAACTCTCTGAAGAACACTCTATAGAAATGTTAAAACTAGCAGAAAAAACTAAAAGCAGATATAAGAGAAAAAAATAAACAAATAGCTATAGTAAATACCAAAAGGGTATAGGAGGAACATGACTAAAGAAGGAAAAAAATTTTTAAAAAGCACTTAGTGGATTTTTATTATGTAAATTGTTCTGAAGAAATAGTTACGTGCCGAGCACGAGGTAACTTTAGAAATGAGAATATTACACCTTTAGTAGGAGATGATGTAAAGATTCAACTAAGTGACAATAACACGGGATATGTGATAGAGATACTAGAAAGAAAGAATGAGTTATTACGACCAAAAAGTTTCCAATATAGATTACAGTATTATTGTAGTATCAGTAAAAGATCCAGAATTTTTCTAGTAAGCTACTAAATAAAATAATTTGTTTAAATGAAAATAGTAATGTAGATATCATTATCATTTTTTTACTAAGTTAGATTTATTAAAAGATGATGAGTTAGAAAAAAATGAAAGAAATAATGAACTACTATTATGAAATTGGTTATCAAGTATTCACTAATTCAGAGGAAGATATCGATAAACTTAAAGATGTCATTTCTAATAAATATGTAGCAATATCAGGGCAATCAGGAGCAGGAAAATCTACGTTTATTAATAAATTAGCAGAGCATTTAGCTATAGAAACAGGAGAAATTTTCGAAACATTTAGGGCGTGGACGACATACTACAAGGCATACGGAATTTTTATCAAATAGATGATTTTTATATAGCAGATACACCGGGATTTTTCATCTCTAGATATTACATTTATTGAAAAAGAAGATTTGCAATACCTATTTAGAGAATTTCATGATTATAATTGCAAAATTCATACTATGTAATCATATGGAGGAAATTCAATGTGGTGTTAAAGAAGCGGTAGAAAGTAAAGAAATACTTGCAAGTCGTTATGAAGACTATAAGGTGTTATTTACAGAAAAAAACAAAAATCAAAAAAAGAAAATATATAAAGGAGAGATAAGATGAAGAAAATATTACCTTCGATTTTTATCTGCAGATTTTTGCTAACTTAGAAAGAGATATTAAAGAATTAGAGAATATAGGAATAGATATGTTTCATATCGACGTAATGGATGGGAATTTTTGTTCCAAATATTTCATTTGGATTCCCAATTATTGAATCAATCCGCCCTAAAAACAGATAAAGTTTTTTTGATTGTCATCTTATGATTGCAAATCCAGAAAATTACGTTGAGCAATTTTGTAAAGTAGGATGCGATATGGTTTTCGTTCCATATTGAAGCTACAAAACCATGCAGATAGATTAATACAAGTAATCAAAAGATAATGGAAAAAAAGCTGGAATTGTATTAAATCCTCAAACACCAATCGAGAGTATTAGTATCTATTACCAAAATTGGATTATGTTTTTAATTATGACTGTAAATCCAGGATTCGGTGGTCAAAAATTCATTCCTGAGATGTTGGAAAAAAATTGAAGAATTAGCAAAACTTAGAGAAGAAAAAAATTATAACTTTTTAATAGAAGTAGATGGTGGAATAAATACAGAAACTTCAAAAAGCTTGTCGAGATAAAGGAGCGGACTTATTGGTGTGTGGTTCATTTTTATTTGGAGCAAGCGACAAAAGAAAAAAACATTAGGTGAGTTGTTAAAATAATGAATATAAAAAAAGATAAACATAATGTTAGGGAGGAGTGTTTCCAAAAGAAATACCATCGACTAACTTATGGTGTGGAGTAGATAAAGGCGCGTTGTACTTGCTTAATAATGGAGTTAATCCAATATTAAGTTGTGGAGATTTTGATTCGATAACTTTAGAACAAAGAAAAGAAGTTGAAGAAAAAAATCTAAGTACTTTAAAGTGAAAAAAAGTGAAGATTTAACAGATGCAGAATTTGCACTAGAAAATTTATTAGAATTATTTAATGAAGTTGAAGTTATAGATATATATGGAGCAACTGGACGAAGATTAGATCACTTTTTTTGGCAATATTTTATTATTAAATAATTTAGAGTATAATAATATTAAAATTAGAATTATAGATGATAATAATATAATTACAACAGCTAAAAAAAGGATTAAATATTTTTTTGAAAGAATAGAGGGATATAAATATTTCTCAATAGTTCCTATATATGAGAATACAGAGATGACGATAAAAAAATTCAAAATATGAAGTAGATAATTTAGTTTTTAACTTTAAATCGTCCAAATGCAACAAGTAATGAATTTTTCAAGTGAGAAAGCAATTGAATTGCAAGTAAGTGCGAATGTATTAGTTATATATTCTAAAGATTAGAAGGTGAATGTATGGTAGAAATATTACAATTTATGCTTATAACCGTTTTTTTGCGGGATTTTTAGGTTCATTAGTTGGTCTAGGGTGGTGGAATCATCATCACTCCCGCATTAACAATTTTATTTGGATTTGATATAAAAATATGCTATTGGAGCGAGCATTGTTGCTGTTATAGCGACAAGTAGTGGTTCTGCGATAGCATTCGTAAAAGATCATGTAAGCAATATGAGAGTCGGAATGCTTTTGGAAGTATTTACTACAGCAGGTGGAGTAGTTGGTGCATTAATGGCAGGTGTATTTTTCATCAAAAATTATTATATATATTCTTCTCATTGATACTATTGAATTCTTTTTATGGAATGCTTAAAAAAGCAGGTATAATTACTAAAAAAACGAGTAGAAGAAAAAGTAGAAAATGATAAATATGCTGAAAAAAATATAAACTTAATTCATCATATTATGATAAAGCGACAGGTAAAACTATCGAATATAATGTCGCAAATGTTCCACAAGGTTCGTTAGTAATGTTTGGGGCAGGATTTGCCAGTGGGTTATTAGGAATTGGTAGTGGAGCTTTTAAAGTAATAGCCTTAGATAGTTATATGAAATTACCAATTAAAGTAAGCACAGCAACAAGTAATTTTATGATGGGAGTTACAGCCACAGCCAGTGCATTAATATATTTCTTTAATGGAACTATTAATCCAGTAGTAGCAGCACCAATTGCATTAGGAACATTAATAGGTTCTAGAACAGGTGCGAAAGTAATGCAAAGATTAGATGCTAAATACATACGCTTAATTTTTTTCTTCCAATTCTGTTATTTACAATAGTTAATATGTTCTTAAAAAGGACTGGGGGTGCTTTTAATATGAGTGAAAAAGAGATGTTAATGTAGTAATCGCAAATATTATAAAAACAGGAGTCTTCATAAGTTCATTCTTTATTATAACAGGTATAATACTTAGCTTCATACAAGGAGCAAATGGTGTATTAACTGTAGAGAGATATACTTTTAATGAAATGCTAAGAGGCTTAGTATCACTTAATTATTATTCATACTTAATGTTCGGTATATTTCTTCTAATACTAACCCCTGTATTGCGTATTTTAGGATTACTGTATATCTATATTGAACAAAAAAGACTACAAATTTGTAAGAATTTGTATTTTTAGTACTTGTGATTCTAATTGTGAGTCTATTTTTGGGAGTAACACATAGCTAAAATATAAAAATTAAATAATGCAATGTTCAACTATGTGATAGCAATAGAATTTATCGCGAAATGTGTACAAATTGTAGAACGAAAAAAATGGTAAAATGTGGTAGAAATACTTGTTTTTTTAGCATTTTTCTTTTTGCTATAATAATAACTATGTTATACAATAATAATATAATATTTACAATTAAATATAATTTAACACATATAAGGAGGTATATCTATGTTGGATCCACTATTACTTGCAAGGATACAGTTTGCAGCGACAACAGTGTTCCACTTCTTCTTTGTGCCTATCACTATAGGTATGGTGTTCTTAATCGCAATTTTTGAAAGTATTTATGTTAAAACTGGCGATGAGCATTATAAGAGAATTACGAAGTTTTTTGGTCACTTATTCCTAATTAATTTCGCTGTTGGGGTTGTTACAGGTATTCTTCAAGAGTTCCAATTTGGTATGAACTGGTCTGAATATTCTTCATTTGTAGGGGATGTTTTCGGACCATCACTTGCGATAGAAGCCTTGCTTGCATTCTATCTTGAGTCTACATTTATCGGTATTTGGATTTTCTCTTGGGAGAAAATTAATAAAAAATTACACGCAATGTGTATTTGGTTAGTAGGTATCGGAACAATTATGTCAGCGTTCTGGATTTTATCAGCTAACTCATTCATGCAACACCCAGTAGGTGTTAAATATGTTGAAAACAGCGTAATTGGTAAAAAAGCAGAAATGATTGACTTCTTTGCAATCATTAAAAACCCATACTTATGGAATCAATTCCCTCACGTAGTAACAATGGCAATTACTGTAGGGGCATTTACAATTGCGGGTATAGCATCTTGGAAAATACTTCGTAAACAAGAAGTTGAAATCTTCAGAAAAGCTTTTAGAGTTTCAATTATTGCTGCTCTAATTGGTTCTACTGGATTATTCGTAACAGGACACTCTCAAATGCAATATTTAGTAAGAGAATATCCTATGAAAGTTGCAGCTGCTGAAGCTTTATATGAAGATACTGGAAATTCAGCAGCATTCTCTGTTCTAGCAACAATTGATCAGAAACAACAAAAAGCAGAACATTACCTTGAAGTTCCTGGTATGTTAAGTTTCTTAGCATATGATAAATTTGAAGGAAGCCTTAGAGGTATGAAATCTCTTCAAAAAGAAATGGATGAAAAATATTATCCAGTAGTTGGAAAACACATCGATTACACACCGCATGTACCAACAATTTATTACTCATTCAGGGTTATGTCTGGTGCTGTAGGTATCTTAATATTAATGTCATTACTTGGAACAATTTACTCATTTAAGAGAACTGAAACTAAGAAACGTTTGTTCTTACAACTTATGCCATGGACTTTACTAGTAGCTGAAGTTGCTACTGCTTGTGGTTGGATAATGGCTGAGATGGGACGTCAACCGTTCTTAATCTTTGGAGTAATGGCTACTGAATCAGGAGTTTCACCAAACTCTGGAGCATCAGTATTATTCTCGTTATTAGTATTCTGTGTATTGTATACAATCTTAGGAATTATACAATTTATCGCATTTAGATACACAATGAATAAAAAAGAAACAACTGTGAAGGAGGTAGCATAGTATGGATTGGTCAGTAGCATTGCCAAATATTTGGTTCTTACTTATTACAATACTATTTACAGGATTCTTCGTATTAGAAGGATATGACTTCGGAGTTGGGGTACTAGCTCAAGTACTAGGTAAGACTGATGAAGATAAACGTGTTTACTTCAATACAATTGGTCCTTTCTGGGATGCAAACGAAGTTTGGCTATTAACAGGTGGTGGAGCAATGTTCGCAGCTTTCCCGATCTGGTACGGTAAATTATTTAGTGGGTACTATATCGCATTCGTATTAATGTTAGTAGCGTTAATCTTGCGAGGCGTATCATTTGAATTTAGAGGTAAATTAGGTGATAATAGAACTTGGATTAAATCATTCGATATAGCAATGTTTGTTGGTAGCTTACTTCCTCCAGTATTATGGGGAGTTGCAGTAGCTAACTTCATGACAGGAGCAAACCTTGATTCTAAGAAAAACTTAGTTGATGGTTTCTTAGGTTTATTATCTCCATTCACTATCCTTGGTGGAGTAATGATGTTACTTCTTATGTTAGTTCACGGAGCACAATTCTTAGCTCTAAAAACTACAGGAGAACTAAGAAACGCAGCTCGTGCAACATCTGCATTATTATTCCCATTTGCTGCGGTAGTAACATTAGTATTTGCAATATGGGCATTATTTAAAACAGATATCTTTACAACAAACTATTATGTTGGTTTAGTACTAGCAGTAATTGCGGTAGTATTCTTCGTATTATCATTTGTTTTAAACTTTAAAGGTCGTGACTTAGGTGCATTCTTAAGTACATCAGGAACATTAGCGTTCCTAACTCTAAGTGTCTTCGCAGGTATGTTCCCACGTGCTATTATAAACAGTAATGATGTTAGTCAATCACTATTTATTTATGATGCTGCGAGTGGAGTATACACTCTAAGACTTATGACAATAGTTGCATTATTCCTATTGCCATTCGTTTTAGGATACCAAGTTTGGTCATATTCTATTTTTAGAAAACGACTAACTAAAGAAGATAAATTGGAGTATTAGTCAATGAAAAAAAAGGAAGCAAAAATTAAAACTTCCTGTTAAAAAAAGTCTTACATTGACACTATTAATATTATCAATATTCGAAGCAGCTTGTATAATTATACAGGCTGCTTTTTTAGCAAAAGCCATAGTTGGGCTATTTGATAAAAACTTTGATAATGTAGTAAGAGACAGTGTTCTTTTTTTAATAGGTTTTATTTTTAGGATAGTGTTCTTACATTTACAACAATATTTTACTGAAAATCATGCTATTAAATTCGAAAAAGATATTAGAAGAAAAATTACTTCAGAGTTACTTTGATTTAGGTCCTGATTTTACCTCAAGAGAAGGATCAGGAAAAACTAGTAACGTTAGCAATTGATGGAATAGGTAAAGTTAAACAGTATTTTTGAACTAAATGTTTCAAAACAAATACGTGGAGCTATAATACCAACCTTAGTAGTTATATTTATATTTTTATACAGATTACGTTTCTGCGCTAATGATAATATCTGTAATACCAGTTATAGTAATTTTTCATGATTCTACTAGGAATTAATGCTAGAGATATGGCGAATAGACAGTATAAAAAAATATAGAGCATTATCTAATAACTTTATCGATACAATTCGAGGAGTAGAGACGCTTTAAATTTTTTTAGGAGTAAGTAAAAATTACTTACCTATAATGGAAAAAGAAGAATAGAGAATATCGTCAGAGTACGATGAAAAACACTTAGTGTTGCTTTTTTTAAATAGCTTTGCTTTTAGATTTTTTTAACAACAATAGCAATAGCACTATTAGCAGTAAGATTAGGGATACTTTTATTAGATGGAAGTACAGTCTTATTGCCATCACTAACAGTATTATTAATAGCACCTGAATTTTTTTCCTTCCTATGAAACAAGCTGCAACAGATTATCATGCAACGCTTGACGGACAAATGGCATATGAAGATATCAACAGAATGATAATCGATAATGAAAAATAATAAATCAGAGAAATCTTCTATTGAAAGTGTGAAAAAAATATTAAACTACAAAATGTAAGCTTAATAAAAGATGAGAAGAAAAATTCTTGATAATATAACTTTATCTATAAGCAAAGGTGAAAAAAATTTGTCTTGTTGGAAAAAAAGTGGGAGTGGTAAAAACTTCATTAATTTCAATATTATCTGGATTTAATGAACAAAGTGAAGGTGAAATATTAATTAATGACGAAGTTACAAATCTAAAAAAATATACGCTGGTCAAATAATATTTCGTATATTTCACAGTTTCCATATATATTCCCTGATACAATTCGTAATAACATTTTTATTCTATACTGATGAAAATGTTAGTGAAGAGTACTTAAAAAGAAATTAGTAAATTAGTAGGATTAGATAAATTTATTTCAACTCTTCCACAAGGATTCGATACTAACATTGGTGAAGGTGGACAAGAGCTAAGTGGTGGACAAGCACAACGTATAGCAATTGCTAGAGCTTTAATAAGTAATAGAGAAATAATTATTCTAGATGAACCTACTAGTCATCTGGATATTGAAACAGAGTTCGAAATTAAAGAAAAACTGTTAGAGCTATTTAAAGGAAGAACAGTTATTATAGCTACACATAGACTACACTGGTTAAATAATGTAGATTATGTGTTAAATCTAGAACAAGGAAGGGTTAGTGATTTCGAGAAAGTCGTAGAATTTAAAAATTCACCTCGATTTGATCAGTTAAAAGCTAATCTAGTAGGAGGTAGCTATAGTGAAAAAAATAATTCAATAGTAAGAAAAGAACTTAAAAAGAATAAAGCTGTCATGAGTGGAATAATCTTCTTAGGATTAATGTCTGTTATTAGTGGAGCAGCGTTAATGTATGTATCAGGTTACTTAATCAGTAAAAGCATCATTACAAATTGGAAATATTTTAATGCTACAAGTACCTACAGTACTGACAAGAACATTTTTCACTATCACAATCTACATTTGCTTATATTCAAAGATTAGTAAGTCATAACTTAGTTTTTAGGTATAATCGAAAAAAATGCGTAGTAGGGTATATAAAATATTAGAACCTAAAGCATTAAAAATTGAAGAAAGAATATAAGTCTGGTGATTTACTAGGTATTATTTCTGAAGATATTGAAAATATGCAAAAATATCTATCTAAAAACAATATTCCCAAGTATTATTTCATTAGTATTATATGTACTTTTTCATTACGGTAATGTTTGGCTATGATGCGAATTATGCAATCTTAGCAGCTCTATTTGGAATTTTTTTATAATCTTTGTAGTTCCATTTGCTTCACTTACTATTACTAGAAAGAACTTTCAAATTATGAAAGAAGCTAAGTACAACTTATACCGTGATTTTACAAGTGCGATTTTTTTGGACTAAGTGACTGGATTTCTTCTAATAAAGTAAATGAATTTATGGATGATTACCAAGCTAAAGAAGAAAAACTTTTACGTCGTGAAAGAAAGATTAAAACATTCGTTCACTTAAGAGAAAACTTTGTAAACATACTTGCGGGTGCCGTAGCATTCTTAATGATTTATAGTTGTTGGAATATGACTGTTAACAATGTAGTAGAAAATGTTTATATCGCGTCATTCTGTATGATGGTATTATCAGTTCTTAGTGTAGCTGTAATGACAAGTGAAGCTGTGGCTCACATTCCAGGATACGAGGTTTCTATAAATAGAGTAAAAGAATTTTATGCTCAAGGAGATGACGAAAAAAAGTTGAAGTTGTTGATTCAATAAATTCAGAAGGAAATATTATTGATATTAAAAAAACTTATCTTTTGAATATGAAAAAGGCAAAACTATTTTTTAAATAATTTATCACTGTCTATTAAAAAAAGGTGAGAAAGTAGCAATATTAGGAAGAAGTGGTGTAGGAAAAATCTACATTGGTGAAATTATTAACAGGTACTTATACAGATTATCATGGTGAGATTATTGTTCTTGATAAAAACCAACAGAAATAATGTTAGGTACAGAAATTTCGCTTTTTAAACCAAAAACCTTACCTATTTGATATGACGATTAGAGAAAATCTTAAACTTTCTCTGCTAGATACAAAATTAGAGGAAGCTGAAATTGAAGATAAAATTAATGATAGTTTAGAAAAAGCACAATTAACCAAATTACTTCAAAGTTTACCAGATGGTATAGATACGAATGTCTTCGAAACTGGTAGTAGGTTTTCAGGTGGAGAACGTCAACGTATTGCTTTTGCTAGAAGTATAATTCAAAATAATGAATTGTTATTACTAGATGAGCCGACTGTAGGATTGGATCCAAAAGACAGAGCATGAACTATTAACTACAATTTTTGAGTCTAGTAAAGATAAAACAATTGTATGGATTACCCATCATTTAAACTCTATCGAATATATGGATAGAATAATATTCATTAAAGATGGAGAAATAGAGATGGATGGAACTCATAGTGAACTTTACGCAACAAATGATAAGTATAAGAAATTGTATGATATGGATAATATAGCGTAATAGTATTTGCAAAACTTTACAAATATAGAGCAGTTACAGGAACAAGAAAAATGACTAACACAGGTAAAGAGAAACGAGTTAGACCTATAAATTTTGATTGAAAAAAATGCTATAATACAACTTGTATAAAAGTATAAAAGTATTTGGAGGTTTAGAATATGGAAGTAATTGCACTATTGAGATGGTAGCACTTTTGTCCAAACTCGATGTCGATAAGCATATAGACGTTGAAATTAAGCTGGATGAGCTGGATTTGACAAGTGCGGAGAGTAAAGCAACATATGCTCAAATCAAAAGAATATGTTTGGAATAAATTTCAATTAAAAAGTTTCAACATTATATATTGCACAGATAAAAAGGAAATGTGGAATAGAATTACGAGAACATTACAACAAGTCAAAAAAGGAGAAACAAATTATTCCACAGTGTACACCTGAAAAAGAAGAAGCCATCATGGATGCTTTGAGACACTTCAAAATGATTTAATAGAAAAGAATGACAGCATATGACTTTCTGCATTTATTACATCCCTACTTGGTATTGGAACGGCGTTGTTGTATATCATTATGGTGTTCTGCTTATTTTGGGCGTTAGCTTCTTTTATTGCAAGTTTAAGAGTAAGTTAACATATTTTTAGAAGTGTAAGTTGAATGATTGGTAAAATAGCAGGTATATATCTCTAAGTGTTATAATATATTATTAAGATGAAATATATTAGTTATTTAAAGATAAGAGAAACGAACGGGCAGAGGGGAGAAATTAAAAATAAAATTATATTAAAAAGAACACGTTAATTATAAAACTGGGATTTGTTATGAATCCCAGTTTAATTAATGGCTTTAGTCAGTTGAGGAGGCGAAGTCTCCGAAATAAAAACCACCCGCTATGCGGGTGAGAGCTAAGAGTTAAACATTGAAAAAAATCATCCTTTCTTGATAAAATAAGAGTAGTTCAAGCTCTAAAAATAAAGAAAGGATGATTTTTATAATGGCAAATAAACATAATAGTTTATCGCATACAAAGTGGTTATGTAAATACCATATTGTATTTACACCTAAGTATAGACGAAAAATAGAATTTAATCAATATAAAACGAGATATAGTAAGTATAATAAAGAGACTATGCAAGTATAAAGGTGTAGAAATAATAGAGGGACATATAATGCCGATCATATACATTTGCTACTATCAATACCGCCAAAATACAGTGTTTCAAGTTTCATGGGATATTTGAAAGGAAAAAGTTCACTGATGATATTTGATATGCATTCAAACTTGAAATATAAGTATGGAAATAGAAAGTTTTTGGGCAGAAGGATATTATGTAAGTACTGTAGGATTAAATGAAAGTACAATAAGAAAATATATCAGAGAACAAGAATCGCATGATATTGCAATAGATAGACTGACAACCAAAGAATATACAAATCCATTTGGAAATAAGAAAAATAAATAAACCCGTTTAACGGGTAGCGGGCGTCAAAAATACAATAGGGCTTGAACGAATGTGAAAGCCAGCGCCTTGAGGTGCGTGTTAGTAACAAAGGGTTATACCCACAGAGAAAAACCATCCCTTTTCAGGGGTGGTCATTATTTTTATAATTGGATTAATAGAATTATTAAACTATATGAAAATGATAAAAATAAGAATGTACAGTTTTGATAAAATAAAAATGTACAAATAGGTTATAATAGTGCATATAAAAAGAAAGAGAGAAATATATGTACGTAAATCTAAAAAAATAAACAAAAAAATATAAAAATAACTCAACTATCAGATTTAGAAAATCTAAGAAAACAAATGGAGGTGTTTAACTTGAAACCTAACTTTTAGTGAATTAGCTAGAGTTTTTAAAGAAAGATAGACGTACAATAAAAAGACATTATTACCAAGGAATAACAAAACAAACAAGAAATAAGCCATCAAAAAAATTGATGAATACACTCGATCTATTAGATAAATTATTAGGAGAAGAATCTATACAAATATTCAAATCCAAAAGAATACTTTTGGCAATATTTGGTAGACCAAACAGAATTAAATATCAGCTATTCCGCATTTAGAGCCTATTTATTAAAGAATTCAAAAATACAATGAGTACTTTTAAAAAAACAAATCACATAAGAATTCTAAAGCTATACTCAGAGTAGAAACCATGCCTGGAGAACAAGCCCAAATAGATTGGAAAGAAGATGAAATTCACAACTAAATATGGAGAAAAAAATTATCTTTAAATGTATTTTGTATGGTTTTATCATACTCAAGATATAAAATATTTCATGTAACACTTTCAAGAAGTCAAGATGTCTTAATTTCATGTATAACTGAATGCTTAGAACATATTGAAGGAGTTCCAAAAGTAATTGTATGTGATAATATGAAAACTACAATGGATAAAGCGCGAACTGTTAAGACATCTGGAGTAATTAATATAAAGTTTCAAGAATATGCAAAAGAGATGGGATTTGAATTGAAACCATGTGTAGCATACAGACCACAAACAAAAAGGTAAAGTAGAAAAATATAGTAAAAATTACTAGATGAAATATACGCTTATAATGGTAAGTTAGATTATACAGAATTAGTAGAATTGGTGAATAAAATAATGATGAGATGGAACCTACAAGTTCATCAAACAACAAGAGAGATTCCAATAATAAGTTTACAAAAGAAAAAAAGATTCCTTACTACCATTACCACATGAGAAAATAAGGAATCGCTATAAAAATAACAACCCTACAAGTAAAAGTAAATAAACAAGCAATGATTTCTTACAAGTCCAATCAATATTCAGTACCAATTGAATATATAGGTAAGAAACTAAATCTACAAGTAGAAGATAATTATTTATACCTATATGATGACATGAAATTGGTGGTAAGTCATTTAATAAGTGAGAAAAAAATTAAATTATAAAGAAGCTCATTATGAAAAAAATTGGTTAAACACACTTGGAATGATATAGATGAAAAAAAGATTAAAAAGAACAAACTAAAAGAAATCTAGCGATAATAGGAGAACGATTCAATGATAACAAATAGATCTAATTATACTAGATTAAAAAGAGAATTTAGAATATCTTAATTTAAAAGCAATTTAACCATAGACTAGATGAGATAATAGAACTAACTCAAAAATAGAACAATGTCGGTAATAGATATTCTATTAAAACTAACAGATTATGAAGTAGATGTGAAAAACAAAATGTAAAAAGAATCTATGATTAAAGTAGCTAATTTTTCCTTATAATAGATCATTAGACGATTTTTGATTTTTTTCATTCAATTCTGATATAAAATGAATTAGAAATAAGGAACTTAGCTAGTTTAAATTTTTATAGAAAACAATAAAAAAATTTAATATTTATTGGCAATAGTGGTGTTGGAAAGACTCATTTAGCAACAGCAATTGGAAGATTGGCAGCTAGTTCTAGATATTCAACATACTTTTATAAAATGTCATGATTTAATAGCGAATTTAAAAGCCGCTCTAGCCGAAAAATAGGCTAGAACAGCGATTAAAAACACTATTCAAAGTATAGATTACTGATAATAGATGAAATTGGTTATTTACCTTTAGAAAAAGGTGATGAGCGGTTATTATTCCAACTAATAGACCGACGTTATGAAAAAGAAGAGCATAATAGCTACATCTAATATTCCTTTTTTTCTGAATGGGCTACATTATTTAGTGATGACAAAGTAGCTTCAGCTATACTTGACAGGCTACTTCATCATGCCCATGTAGTACCTATTATAGGTAATTCTTATCGACTAAAAAAATCATATTAGTTTTGAATAATTGTACATTTTTTTATTTTGTCACTTTTGTACATTTTTTATATTGACATTTACAAACTATACAATAAAATCAATTTAAAGAAAAAAATAAATATTAGATAATCTTAGACGATAGAAATTAAAAAAACTCTATTGTCTATTTTTTTATACTCAAAAGTTGGAGGGTATGATGATGAGGAAAAAAATTCTATATTAGGTCAAATAAAAAGCTTTAAGATAGATGACAAAAACTAAGTCTAATAAGAAAGATCATAGCAAAGGTGCAGAGAGATAAATATCGGTAGTCTCCGGACTGCCTTTATTTTTTTGCTTTTTTTAAAGTGATGTATCAATTGATTGAAAAATAACCTATAGTTAATGTTATAATAAATTTGTATGTAATAACAAACATGAGTATTTTTTTAATGTATATATGTACGAGATTAGCTATTGAAAAAAATAATCTTGGAGGTTATATGGAATTAAGTTATAAAAAGGTTATTTAAAAAAACTTATTGATTTAGATATGCAACATAATGAGCTTATGGAAAAAGCAAATGTAAGTAGGAGTACATTTTATAAATTAAAGAATGGTGAGAATGTAACTACCGATATTTTGCTCAGAATTTGTGATGCATTGGATTGCGACATATCAGAAATTATGGAGTGTATTAAAAATGATTGAAATAATAAATGGAGAATGCATAGAAGAATTGAGGAAGTTAGACTCATCTACGGTTGATTTAATTATTACAGATCCTCCATATAATATTGCGAATTTCATGAACGGGAGAGATACAAATCTACAAAAAATGCGTTCTAATTTTTTTGGTGCTGCTGGTTGGGATGATTTAGATTTTAATGATTGGAAAGACCATATGAGATTGTTTTTAAAGAATCAAGTAGGATACTTAAGAATGGTGCTTCCATGATAGTTTTTATGTCAATATTAAGAGTTGAAACTCTTGTTGAAATAGCAAATGAATTTGGTTTTTTATTATAAAACCACTGGAATTTGGCACAAAACAAATCCAATGCCTAGAAATATGAATTTACATTTTTGTTAATTCAAATGAGTGCTGGATATATTTTACTTATAAAAACAAAAAAACAGGAACATTCAATAATAAAGGTAAATTGGTTCTAGACTATATTGAAACATCTGTCACGACTGCTAGGGAAAAGAAATTAGGTAAACATCCAACACAAAAAGCCAATTATATTATTCGAACATTTTATAAGATTGCTTTTCAAATGAGGGCGATTTAGTAGTAGATCCATTTCTAGGAAGCGGTTCTTCTGCAATTGCAAGCTATAGATTAAATAGAAATTTTATCGGTGTTGAATTAGAAGAAAAAAATATGCTAAATTAGCGAATATGAAGGTAGAAGATGAAAAGACAAGTTATTGATTTGTTTTCTGGAGTTGGTGGACTATCTAAAAGGATTTTTTTCGACTCAGGATTTGAAATTGTTTTTAGCAAATGAAGTTGACTATTCTATAGCTAATTCTTATAAAAATCATCCTAAAGTGAAAATGATTAATGAAGATATTTCAAAAATTAGATATTGATGATGTTTTTTTAATGAGTATAAAAAAATATAGACGTAATTGTTGGGGGACCACCTTGTCAAGGATTTTTCTCAAAAAGGAAAAAGAAAAAAATAATGGACGATCCACGTAATTATTTATTTAAATATTTTTTGAGGTAGTTAGTGTTGTTAGACCGAAGTATTTTTGTGCTAGAAAATGTACCCAACATATTAACTGCAAATAACGGACATTTTAAAGACGAAATTTATAGCTTATGTTCCAGTAATGGTTACACGTTATGATGATACCCTAGTAAGGAAGATTATCCAGAATGTTAGTGTTTATGATGACCACTTTGTAATATACTTTAAATCTGGAATTGAAATGGAAGTATGATTTAATATTAATATAAACCGTCAATTAAGAGTTAGGGTTCTCTTGATTGGCGGTTTTTGCATTGACTTTTACATGATTTATACATGTGATATTATCAAAAAAATGTTGTTTATAAGGTTATTGATAAGGAGTTGACCACATGAGTGATGTAATAAGCTGTTAGATGAAGCTATTAAAGAAACCGAAAACTTGTACGAAGGAGAAGTCTTTATTTTTTTAAGGAATTGTTTAAAGGATATGTATGGAACAGGATACCGAGAAAGGACTGTACTAATGTCTTAGTAGATGTTTTTTTGAGATATTTTAAATAATATAAAAAAACACTTGAATAAATGCTCATATAACTATTGACACAAGAGAAAAAAATAATAATATAATAAATATACAACGTATGAATGTTTGTTCAAGTAATCAGATGAAATGATTTAAAAAGAGGTGATAATATGACTAAAAAAATTTAATTCAATTGAAAGATGTGACTGCAATGTAATTCATGAGGATATTGTAAATCAAGTTAGAGATAAAAATGCCTCAAGAAGAAAGCCTTTATGATCTAGCAGAATTATTTAAAGTATTTGGAGATTCAACACGAATCAGGATATTATGGGCTTTTACATGAAGCTGAAATGTGTGTTTGTGATATCGCTGTATTACTTAACATGACACAATCAGCAATTTCCCATCAGCTGAGAGTCTTAAAACAAGCTAATTTAGTGAAAAACAGAAAAAGAAGGCAAAGTAGTATATTATTCATTAGTTGACGATCATGTAAGAGAAATATTTGACCAAGGTCTAATTCATATCAACGAGAAGTAGTAATGCGGTAGAATAGAATATTTTTTTGAAGATATTTGGGCATATATTTAAGTCTTCATTTCAAATGAGCAATGCTTCAAGAAAAATTTGAAAAAGACTTGTAGTATTCAAAAATAAAATTACAAATAATATTTAGGAGGATTTAATAATGAAAAAGAAATTTATACTTGAAGGTTTAGATTGTGCAAATTGCGCGGCAAAAATGGAAAAAGGCTATTAATGAGCTTGATGGAGTGAAAGAAGCTACTGTTAACTTTATGACCACAAAACTCGTTATTGATGGTGAGGATGAAAAAAATGCCAACAATAATAGCAGAGTACTGGAAAAAAATAGTTAAAAATCGAACCCGATACAACTATGAAAAAGGCTTAAAGGAGACTATTTAGTATGATAAAACGACTATGGCGAATAATTATTGGTGCAGCCGTGTTAGCTACAGCAGTATTGCTTAGTTTAAATAATGAATGGTTACAGATTGCTCTCTTTATAATAAGTTACATTATTGTAGGTGGAGATGTTGTAAAAAGAGCTGTAAAAAAATATTTTTTAAAGGTCAAGTTTTTCGATGAAAAATTTTTTTAATTAGTATTGCAACAATTGGTGCATTTTTTTATTGGTGAGTATCCTGAAGGTGTTGCAGTTATGCTGTTTTTATCAAGTTGGAGAACTGTTTCAAAGCTATGCAGTTGGCAAGTCGAGAAAGTCAATTGCAAGCCTTATGGATATTCGACCAGATTATGCAAATGTTAAAAAAGGTGATGAACTTGTCAAAGTTGACCCAGATGAAGTACAAATTGGAGATATTATTGTAATTAAAGCAGGAGAAAAAAATTCTCTTGATGGCAAGGTAATTGAGGGAAGTTCAATGATTGATACATCGGCACTAACAGGCGAATCTGTTCCTCGTGAAGTAGAAGTTGGAAGTGATATCCTAAGTGGGTGCATCAACATTAATGGGGTTATTACAGCAGAGGTTACCAAGGAATTTGGAGAATCTACTGTAAGTAAAATTCTTGATTTAGTTGAAAAATGCAAGTAGTAAAAAAATCCAATTCAGAACAATTTATTACGAAGTTTGCGAGATATTATACACCGGTTGTGGTTATAATTGCAGTTTTTCTAGCTATTATACCACCTCTTGTTATAGACGGGGCGACTTTTAGTGATTGGATATATAGAGCACTAGCATTCCTTGTGGTATCCTGTCCGTGTGCTTTTAGTTATTTCAATTCCTTTGGGTTTCTTCGGTGGAATAGGTGGAGCCCTCAAAAAAAGGTGTTTTTAGTCAAGGGTAGTAATTATTTAGAGGCATTAGCAGAAACTGAAATTGTTGTTTTTGATAAAACTGGAACACTAACGAAAGGTGTATTTAATGTACAGGAAATTCATCCAGAAGGAGTTTCCAAAGAAGAGCTACTAGAATTAACTGCACATGCGGAAAGTTATTCCAATCATCCGATTTCACTTTCACTGAAACGTGCATATAGCAAAAGAAATAGACAATGGACGTATTTCAGATGTAGAAGAGATATCAGGTCATGGTGTTATTGCAACAGTAGATGGCAAAAAAAGGTTATGGTAGGAAATATCAAACTTATGAAAATGATGGATATCCCTTATTTCAAGAGAGAGTCGATCGGTACTATTGTACATATTGCTGTTAATAACAAATATATAGGTTACATTGTAATTGCCGATGAGGTAAAGGAAGATTCAGCACAAGCAATCAAGGAACTTAAGGCAGCTAATATTAAACAAACAGTTATGTTGACAGGTGATAATAAAAAGTATTGGTTCAAAAGTTGCTAAAGAGCTTGGTCTTGATAAGGTTTATGCAGAACTGTTGCCAGCAGACAAAGTTGAAAAACTAGAAGAATTATTTTCGCAAAAATCTAAAAAAGGTAAACTTGCCTTTGTTGGTGACGGAATCAATGATGCACCTGTATTAGCTCGTGCAGACATTGGAATAGCAATGGGTGGTTTAGGTTCTGATGCGGCCATTGAAGCTGCTGATGTTGTAATTATGACTGATGAGCCATCGAAAATTGCTACTACAATGAAGATTTCTAAAAAGACACTAAAAATTGCACATCAAAACATAGTATTTGCAATTGGAATAAAAAAATAATTGTTCTTATTTTTGAGTGCTTTTGGAATAACTACTATGTGGGCAGCTATATTTGCAGATGTAGGTGTAACTATCATCGCAGTATTAAATGCTTTTAGAGCTTTGAATGTAAAGAATCTATAAACTATTTTTCCTATTCACCCCTTGAATGATACCGATAATTGACGATACAATCAAGGGGTATTTTTTAATTTAAAAACTATAAATGAAAATTGGTTGGGATTTACCTTGAATTAAATGGTTTTAAAGATATGGAGGTTATGTAATTGAAAGTTATTGATGAATGTTGCTGTGAATGTATCACACAAAATTTAAATAGAACAAAGGAGAGTTGCCCTGTCTGTAATAATGAAGGAGTAACAGTTAGTAGGATAACCGTTGAACACTTGGTGACAGATGATTATCGTAATGCCGTTGATGGAGATCAATATAAGATATGCATGAATGAGGACTGCGACGTTATTTACTATAACTTAGATAAAGAAATAAAATTCTTAAAAGACCAAGTTAGGGTTCCTATCTGGTTTAAGAAAGATGCAGATTCTAAGTATGCTTGTTATTGCAGCAAAGTCACAGAAGATCAGGTAATTGAAGCAGTTGTAAAGCATGGTGCGAAAACCGTTAAAGAAGTAAATGCCATAACTGGAGCAATGAAAAATTCGCTTTGTAAGGAAAACAATCCTTTGGGGGTATGTTGTCATAAGATTATTCAGGAAGCCATTGATAAGGGATTAACCATGAAATAATTTGAGTTGATATGTTCTCACGAACAGACAAAACCGTTGATATCTTCCCACAAATGAGAGCCAATGTTGGATATGTTTCCGACTACGAGTGTGGATATGTTCCCCTTAACCATAGGGGTTGAGAGGAGTAACACTGACAGGAAAAAAATAGAATACCTAAAATGTCATTTTTGGTAGAGATACTTGAAAAAGTAGGACTAAAAAAAGTAAAGACTTATATTCAAAGTGGTAATGTTATTTTGGAAACAGAGTTGTCAAAAGGGGAAACAGCAAAGTTAATTCATGACACAATAGCTAAAGAAATAGGAGCAGATTTAAGTGTCATTATAAAAGAAAAAAATCAATTACAGATAGCTATTGAGGAAAATCCGTTTAATGAAAATTATGATTTTTCCAGAATACATTTAGTATTCACTAACGATAGTATGGGAAAAGATGAACTAAAAACTGGAAAAATAAAGACTTTGGAGATGAAAAGTTTATTATTGGTTCTGAATGTTTATATATGTATCTTCCAAGAGGTGCAAGTCCTAAAAAGATTGAATACTAATTATCTTGAAAAACAGCTTTCAATAACCATGACAATGAGGAAATTAAATGTTGTTGAACATTTAGTCGAATTATGTAAGAAATAGGAATAAACACCAGCTTATTGAAGTAACAATTAAACATAACTAATACAAGAACAGTAAATCAAAAAAAGGTTTACTGTTTTTTTCTGGGTCTATAATAAATACGGTTGATAATAAATATCAGCCGTATTTATTATGGACCCAGAACCTTTTGTGAGGGTGACTCGACAAAACTGATTTCTCAGAAATCATGATTTTTGAGTCACTCCATTTTTTTCTTAATATTTAGTAAAAGTTTAAAAATATCTATATAAACAAATAAGGATGCATGTTAGAATAATATGTAATAGTAATTATATCGACGTAGGAAGGATAATGAAATGGAAGTATTTAATAGTCTTTGGTTTGAATTTACTAAATTATCAGAAATAATGGAAATAGTATTGGGTGGTTCTAGAAGTGGTAATAACTATGATAGAAGTTCTGATTATGATCTATATATTTATTGTAAAAATATACCTAATAAAGATGTTAGAAAATTAATTTTTGGGAAGTAGAAGATAATTGTACTTTATCTGATGAAATAGACATAGATATTATTTATAGAAATATAAATGATTTTGAGAATAATATAGAAAATGTTGTTGAAAAACATCAAGCGAGTAACGGATACACGACATGCTTTTTGGCATAATTTGAAAAATAGTAGAGTACTTTTACGATCCACATAAAGAATTTCATAATTTACAAGAAAGATTTGAAGTTCCATTTCCTAAGGAGTTAAAAAGAAAATATTATTTCAAAAAAATTTTTGTTTATTAACAGGGAATTTACCTTCTTATGATAAACAGATTATAAAGGCATTTGATCGCGGAGATTTTGTGAGTGTAAATCATCGTATCGCAGCATTTATAGAATCTTATTTTGATATTATATTTGCGATAAATGAACTTACTCATCCAGGAGAAAAGAGAATGATATTGTACACTAAAGAACATTCTAAAAATTCTCCCTAAGGATTTTTGAAGAGAATATGAATGAATTATTAAATAGTATGGGAAGTACTTTAGAGCATGTAGAAAAATAATTTAAAAAAATATTATAAAAAAATTTAGAAGATATTATTTAATTTCTGATATATTATAGGATGCTGAATTTTTGTGCAGTATAAATTTTCTAATTGTTTTTTCATCGATTTTTAGTATCATTTATTATACTTTGAAAGTTTTGAACTAATTTTTTTCAAAACTTTCTTTTTTATATTCATTTATATTTATGTTATAATAAGAGAGTTGAGTAAAGGCTTATGAGGAAAAAAATACTATATAAAAGCTATATGTGTACTTAAAGCTTTTGCTAAGAAAAAAATAAAAAGTTGATTGTATAAAAACATTGAGGTATATATGCAAAAGAAAAAAATAAAATTGTAATACAAGGAGCAAGGGAAAATAATCTTAAAAATATAGACTTAGAAATCCCACGTGATCAGTTTGTTGTTATTACTGGATTAAGCGGGAGTGGTAAAAGTTCACTGGCATTTGATACTATTTACGCTGAAGGACAACGTCGTTATGTGGAAAGCTTAAGTGCATATGCTAGACAATTCTTAGGTAATCTTGAAAAGCCAGATGTCGATCTTATCGAAGGATTATCACCAGCAATATCAATTAATCAAAAAACAACATCAAAAAAACCCCAGGTCAACTGTAGCAACAGTAACAGAAATATACGATTACCTACGTCTACTTTTATGCAAGAATTGGAGAAATCTACTGTCCTAATCATCATGAAAAGATTGAGAGTAGTTCAATAAGTCAAATCGTAGATGCTATTATGTTAATGCCAGAACGTAGTAGAATTCAAATAGTGGCACCTATAGTTAAAGATAAAAAAAGGTACACAAAAAAATTAATAGATAAACTAATAAAAGATGGATATATTCGATTCAAAAATTGATGGTGAATTATATGAAGTAGGAGATATTCCAGAATTAGATAAAAAAATAAAAAAACATTCAATCAGTGTAATTATCGATAGAATAGTTATTAAAGAAGGGATTGAAAACGCGTTTAGCTGATTCATTAGAAACATCATTGAATCTTTCTAATAATGATTTAGTAGAAATAGATGATGTTAAAGAAGAAACTACACAATTATTCTCAACTAAGTATAGTTGTAAACACTGCGATTTTTACTTTAGGTGATTTAGAACCTCGTATTTTTCTCGTTTAACAATCCACAAGGAGCATGTCCAGAATGTGATGGTTTAGGGATGCATGAAACAGTAGATGTTAACAAAATTATTCAAAAAGAATTATCGATAAATGAAGGTGCAATCTTAGTTTATAATAATGCGACTTCAACATACTATCCAAGTTTAATTAAATGTGCATGTGAACATTTCGGAATTGATATGGATATTCCATTTAAAGATTTAAAAAAATGAACAGCAACAAATTATTTTTATATGGAAAACGATCAAGAAGAAATAACTCATAAATATATTAATGATGAAGGAGTTATGCGTTCACGTATAGTATATTTTGAAGGAGTAGCAAATAATATTCTTAGACGTTATAAATCTGGTATGACAAGAGCTACGAGAGAAGCAATGGCTAAGTATATTAAGGAAGATTCATGTCGTAGCTGTAAAGGTCAAAGATTAAAACCAGAAATCTTATCAGTGTATGTTGCAGAAAAAAATATTGCAGAAGTTTGTGAAATGTCTATTAAAGATAGTTATGAATTTTTTCCAAAAATATAAAACTAAGTGATAAAGATTACGCAATAGCAAAATTAGTGCTTAAAGAAATTAAATCAAGATTACAGTTTTTTTAAATGATGTTGGTTTAGATTATCTAACACTAGATAGATCATCTGGAACATTATCGGGTGGTGAAGCACAGCGTATACGATTAGCAACGCAAATTGGTTCGAAGCTTATGGGTGTTACTTATATTCTTGATGAACCTTCAATAGGTTTACACCAAAGAGATAATGAAAAAAACTTATTAATACTATGCTTTCTATGAGAGATTTAGGGAATACTGTGTTAGTTGTAGAACATGATGAAGATACAATGTTGGCTTGTGACTATATTGTCGATATAGGTCCTAAAGCTGGTGAACACGGTGGACAAGTTGTAGCAGTAGGAACACCTAAGGAAATAATGGAAAACGAAAATTCAATTACTGGTGCCTACTTATCTGGACGTAAAAAAATAGCAGTGCCTAACGAAAGAAGAGAAGGTAACGGTGAAAATATTATTATTAAAAAAGCACGAAAAAATAATCTAAAAAGACGTTAGTGTAAAATTCCCGCTTGGAAAATTTATAGGAGTAACTGGTGTTTCTGGAAGTGGTAAATCAACGCTAGTTAATGAAATATTGTTTAATTCTGTGAAGAATGTTCTTAATAAAGAAGAAATCGATACTACCGTAGTTAAATCTGTAGAGGGAATCAACGGTAATATAGATAAAATAATAGATATCGATCAAAGTCCAATTGGAAGAACACCACGAAGTAATCCAGCTACATACACGGGTGTTTTTTTGATGATATAAGAGATTTATATGCTAGCACAAATGAATCGAAATTACGTGGTTATAAGAAAGGTCGCTTTTAGCTTTAATGTTAAAGGTGGTCGATGTGAAGCATGTAGTGGAGATGGAATATTAAAAATAGAAATGCACTTTTTACCTGATGTTTACGTTCCTTGCGAAGTATGTAAAGGAAAACGATATAATAGAGAAACTTTGGAAGTAAAATATAAAGGAAAAGTATCAGTGATGTACTTGATATGACTATTAAAGAAGCATATGAATTCTTTTGAAAACATTCCGAAAAATTAAAAAAATAAACTAGAAACACTTGTTCATGTTGGACTTGATTACATTAGATTAGGTCAAAGTGCAACTACCCTATCAGGAGGAGAAGCACAAAGAGTTAAACTAGCAAGTGAATTATAAAAAAAGTCAACAGGAAAAACGCTATATATTCTAGATGAACCTACAACTGGATTACATATTGATGATATAAGTCGATTAATCAAAATAATAGATAAATTAGTTGACGGAGGGAATACTGTTGTAGTTATTGAACATAATTTAGATGTAATTATGTTGTGACCACCTAATAGACCTTGGTCCAGAAGGTGGAGTAGGAGGAGGAACAATTCTAGCAGAATGTACTCCTGAAGAGCTGATTGAAAAATAATGAAAGTTATACTGGAAAAATTTTTTTGAAAAAGCTATTAAATTAATAAAATCATAATAAAAATTAAGTTTAAAATAATTGATTATTAAAAAGATATTTGTAAAATAATTTAGTTTATGAAAACCATTTTTAATATGGTATTTATTGAAAAAAATTCAAAAAAATAAAAAAACATGATTATACAAATTTTGAGGTTGTTTTAATAATCTAAGTGTGGTAAAATATAGATATACAACTAAAGCGCTTGTAAGACTTACCATACATTCGTACTTAACACTTTTTGAACGGGAACGAAAAATCACTTACTAGTATAAAAATGCTTCCTAGAGAAGACTTTAGAAGATAAGGCTATCGTACCCACCTGATTATATCAGGACCAATTAAGGTAAGAATCTACGGCGTTTTGGTTTTTTAGACTGGATTTTTAAATATTGCCAGTCTTTTTTTAATTAATTAAGATAGAATAAAAATGGAGAAAGAAATGTTACATCAATTTTCAAGAAACGAATTAGTAATAGGAACTGAAGGTTTAGAAATTTTTAAAAAAATAAAAAGAGTAGGAATTCTTGGAGTAGGAGGTGTAGGATCTTTTGCTGCAGAATCATTAGCGCGTTCTGGAGTAGGTTCGTTTGTACTTATGGATAAAGACAATATAGATATAACGAATGTAAATAGACAGATTCATGCTACAACGAAAACAGTAGGGTGTAGTAAAGTTGAAGAAATGAGAAAAAGAATTTTTAGATATTAATCCTGAGTGTGAAGTTACTACTATTCAAGACTTTTATACAGAAGAAACATATCCTGTGTTTTTATGAGAAACCATTAGATTTTTGTAATAGATGCATGCGATACGGTAACTTTTAAAAATACATTTAATAAAAACATTGTTTAGCAAATAATATACCAGTGATTAGTGTGATGGGTTCTGCAAATAAACTAGATCCAACAAAAATTCCAAATTGCAGACATAAGTAAAACTACAGTATGTCCATTAGCAAAAGTATTAAGAACTAAATTGAAAAAAAGAGAAAATAAGAGGGAAAGTTCCCGTAGTATTTTTCTACAGAAAGTCCAACAATTGCAAACAAAGAATATCTAGAAAAAAATTGGTAAACAAGATTCAGATATACGAAAAGCGAAAATTCCACCAGCATCGAACGCATTTTTGTCCATCAACTGCTGTACCTTTATAGCAGCAAAATTATGTTTATACAAATTTATTGAAAAAAATATAAAAAAATATTAACTGTTGAAAAACCTATTTAATGAATGAAAACAACGCTAAATTTAGCGTTGTTTTGTTTTTGTTATGGTTGACATATCAGAGTTTATGGTAGTTTTTTTCTGTAAACGTTACACAGAATTTGAAAAATTATATTTTTATATTAGCGTGAAAAAAAGGTTCGAAAAATTTATAATTTAATTTGATTTTTTTATAGAAAACAATGTATAATGGTTATAGATGAGAAAGGAGGATTACTTTGAAGAATAAAGGAACATTACTGGCACAAAACTTAAAAAAACTTCGAAAAATGAACAATTACTCTATGTCAACTGTAGCAGATAAACTAGAGTTATCATCTCATGGTGTATATGCTAACTGGGAATACGGTAGAAACGAACCTAATGTAGCGACACTAGTATCTATTGCAAAACTGTACAACGTTTCAATAGATGAACTTGTGGGGTATAAAACAGAAAAAGGGGAACCAGAAGAGTTGGCAGACACTCACTTTGAAGTAATTGATATGATTAAATCATTAGATAGTGAGGATTGTAAATTAGTAGAAGAAGTTTTGAGAAGATTTAGGGATATTCTTTTTCTAGAAATATAAATCTATAACATACTCAAATACTTAGGCTATAGAGTTATAACGTAGTAAATTAAATTATTAGTTTTTAAAATGTAGGCTAAGTAGAAATACTTAACCTACATTTTTTTCCTTTTCTTTAGGAAATGGGGTGATGACTATTGATGTAAAAAAACTTAATGAATAAGATAATTAATGATTCAATAGACAAAAGAGCCAGTGATATCCATATATACCCAGATAAATCGGGAAATTCCTTTATTAAACTCAGGGTGAATGGTCATCTGAGTAAATATGAACAATTTTCAAATAGGGAGTTAGAAGCAGTTATTTCGCTTCTGAAATTCAATTCAAACATTGACATATCTAGAAATAAAGAACCACAGAGTGGGAGATTTGTTTATAATTATAATGAAAAAGATTACTTTTTACGAGTATCTACCTTGCCTCTTAGCGAATTAAATGAAGGCTGTGTAGTAAGGATATTTATAAATGAATTAGAAGATGTTGATTACAGTATATTTAAAGAAGATAGTAAGTATATAAACGATCTTTCTAAAAAAGCCTATGGTCTAGTACTATTTTCAGGACCCACGGGAAGCGGTAAGTCAACATCTATGTATAAACTAGCAAATGAACTTGCTAGTAAAGATAAGCAAGTTATAACTGTAGAAGATCCTGTAGAGAAGCATATATCTAGTTTAATACAGATGCAAGTAAACGAGAAAGCGGGAATAAACTATGACAATGCGCTAAAATCTATTTTACGTTGTGATCCTGATGCTATGGTTATAGGTGAAATAAGAGATTATAAAACAGCTAGTCAAGTTGTTACTTCTTCATTTTCAGGTCATTTAGTATTAAGTACTATACATGCAGAAAATTCTATAGGTGTTATAAATCGATTGAGAGATTTAAATTTGTCGTTAGAAGACATAAAACAAACGATAATTTGTATAATATCTCAAAGATTAGTAAATTTAACAAACGGAAAAAGAGGATTAGTAACTGAAATATTGAAAAAAAGAAGATATTCATGAATATATAGATAATAATAAAATAGTAGGGGTCTCATTAGATCAAAAATTTGAATTAGCATGTGAGAAGGGGTTAATCACAACTGATGAAAAAGAAAAAAATGGGGATATTAAAAAAATACTAGATAATGAGAATAAAATATATTTTTATAAAGCGTCTATATGAATTAATAGATCATGGATATATGTTAGAAGATTCCTTAGAATTTTTTTACTTATACAATACGAGGTTTCTAATGACGAAATTGAAAAAAATAAAAAGAAAAACTCTCTAACGGAAATAAACTTTCCGATATACTGGGATATCTTGGTTATTCACAGTTAATTGTTAGCAAAATTAAATTTGCAGAAGATTATGGTAGAATAGAAGATATGTTGCTAGAAGTAGAAACATATCTAACAATAAAAATACAACAAGAAAAAGGTACTAAAAACTTTTAAGATATCCGCTATTTTTAACACTCACTTTAATATGCCTAATAATGGTGTTTAATGCCTTGGTAATTCCACAATTTGAGAACATCTATACTTCATCTAATATTAAGATGGATCTCCAAACAATTATTTTTAATTAAATCATTATACTATATTCCAAAAATTCATTTCTATTATATTTATATTTACCATTTTTTTGGTATAGCTTATATTATTTATACAATTAAATATAAAACCACATTTATTTTTTAAAAAAACCCTTTTATATATTCCAAAAGTAAGGAACTATTCGAAATTATATTTTTTTCTTATAGATTTTTCTATGGAATTAAGTCTATTTTTTTAATGAGCGGATTCTCACTAAAAACTGCCTTAGAAGTTATGGTTAAAGAAAACTATGATTATTACTTAACAGAATTCTCTAAAGACATTTTTGTCTGAATTAGATAATGGTATAGGTTTTGAAGAAGCCGTAGCTAAAATTAAATTCTTTGATAAATCTATGGAAAAATTTGTAAGACATGGAAAGAGTAATGGTTTATTAGATAAAGAATTGAAATTATTTAGTGAACTAATGTTAGACACATTTCTAACAAGTTTAGATAGAACGTTAAGAAAAATTACAACCTATTTTTATTCGGTATTCTAGCTGTCGTTATTGTTGGATTGTACATGGTTATATTATTACCAATATTTAACATGGCTAGCTCACTTAAATAAGGAGGAGTTATGAAAACTTTAAAACAAAAACTAAAAAGATAAAAAAAGCATTTACGTTGATTGAAATGTTAATCGTGTTATTTATAATTGCAATACTACTAATTCTTATAATCCCTAATATTACTAAGAATATAGATACTGCAAAAGATAAAAGTTCAGAAGCATATGAAAAACAGTACAATCTCAAGTAACAGCATATGAAATCAATGAAAAAGATAAAGATGTTACATTTGAGAAACTAGTAGAAAAACATTATTTAGATATACCAGCAGATAAAAGCTAGTACAGCACCAAATGGTAAGAAAATAGTAATAGCCAATGGTAAAAGCAACATTACAAAAATTAGGCAGGGCTTTAGTTTAGTGGAGTCCATAGCTGTATTATTAATCGTTAGTATAATCGTAATAATATTATCCAGAATTTCTATAAATACTTATGATAAATATCAAGAAAGACTCGCTGTAAATGAAGTAGTATCAGATATTTATAATGTTCAAAACCAAAAGTTTGAATGATAGTAGAAATTATATTCATTTTTTTGAAAAAGATAGTGAATACTTAGCATATTATGATGGTCAACAGCATTGGAAAAAAACTTTAAAAAAAGAATGGTAAGCCAATATTAGGAGCAAAACTCAGTAAAATTTGAATATAGGAAAGGAAATCTAGTATCAAAAAGCTTATACTGTTGATGTAAAGTTCGATAATAGTTCTTACAGAATAATTATTCATTTAGATACTGGATATATAACACTTGATGAAATTTAATAAAAAGCTTTCACATTTGTTGAATTAATAGGAGCGTTATTTATTTGTTCGTTACTATTTGTATTTCTAATACCTAATATGGTTAGACAATATTCAAATTTATCCAAAATAGAAAAAGAGTTAGAGATGAAAGAAATATTGTATGAAGAAGTTTGTAGTCACTATAAAAGATCATAGTTTCTCATCAACTAGAGGGAAATATCACATAAGTGTAGATCAAAAATCAGCTAAGATTGAAGATGAACAAACTGGTGAAAAAGTTAGTTACAGTTAAAAAAATAAACAAGGTTTTACATTATTGGAATTAACAGTTTCCTTTGTTTCTATTAATAATTTTAACATTACTACTTATGTTAGTGCTACAAACAACTATTAATACCTCTAAGAGATTCTTGGACTATACTAACTATGAATATGCATTGGCTCATAAAAATTTTAGAAACATATAATAACAGTGCTAAGGTAAATCAAGAATATAACTACATTTTTAATGAAAAGTAAAGATGATTCGAAGACGTAAAGATAAACTTCAGAGGAGACAGAGTTTATATTGATAAATTTAAAGATTCTAATTCATTTTCAGGATATATTCTCTTATTAAAAAAATATTAAATCTTATTCTTTATCACAGGATCACGATACTATTTATATTAATATTATTGATAAAAAAATGATAATAATAGAGAAATGATATTAAAAGTAAAAGATGAAAAAAACTAATAAAGAAAAAGGAAAAAGAAGAAAAAGAGAAGAAAGAAAAAGAAGAGAAGGAAAAAAGAAAAAAACTGGAAAAACAAAATAATAATGGAAACAAAACTGGAGAACTAGTATCTAATAAGGAAGGTGTGTAGAGTATGAGTAATAAGTTCAATCACAAGAGAGCAAATGCTATAATAGCATCAATACTTGTTACTATATTAGTAATCGCAGTTATGTTTAGCATTGTGGGTATATATATAAATAAAATGTACACAATGAGAAGTTTAAATGATTATTATGATACGAAAATTACACAGCAACTCCAAGAAAACAATAAATCTAAATAATTAGTTATACATCCCTAATTTCAATAACGAAATTAGGATGTATTTTTGATAATTCATCTATTGTAACTACTAAGAGTTGATTTAGAAAATGAATAAATATAGGAAAATTCTAGGTAATACAACTTGAAATATAGAAATGTATATAAATTGTTGCTTTGTTTAACTAAATGGTTTAAAAATATTATTATATTGTCAAAAAAATTTAAAAATAAATTTTAAAGGAGATATTAATGGGTAAAAAGATTATTATTAGGACTTATTGGAGCAGGTGCAATTGCTGCAGTAACTGTACTACCAAAAAGATCAATTAAGTTCAGAAGAACGTAGAAAAGTAGAACAATCAAAAAAATATCTAGAAGAAAAAGGGTACGTTGTAGTAGAAAAAAATCAAAATATTCTGTAGGTAAATTTAATATTTTTATCTTTATCTTCACTACCAATGTATTACAAAGCTGCTAAAAACTGTAGCTAAGTTTATTTTTATAAAAATTATGTTTATTCCAGAAAAAAATTATTCATTCTATGAAGAAAATCCTAGAGGAAAGTTAACTATCAGGAAATTCGCTAAAGAGATGTTTTTATCGAGTTATGTATGATGAAATATCACTGTTATCTGCGAATCTAAGTTATTATTTTTATTTTATCATTATTTCCGATGTTAATTGTTGCACTAGCTTTTAACACCGTATTTTTAAAATTGACCAACAATTTTTACTAGAAAAAAATACAAAGCTTTGCACCAGGAGACTTAGGCGATTACTTATTTAATATGATTACTGAAGTGTTAAATAATAAAAATAATAATACAATTATCACAGTGGGGATTGTTTTTACATTGTGGTCAGCATCAAATGGTATTTATGGAATAATTATCGCCTTTAACAACGCCTTTAGAGTTCGTGATGGAAGAATATGGATTATAACAAAATTAATTAGTATCATATTTACAGTTTTTATTCTTAGTAGGAATGTTTGTTGTATTAGCGCTAGTTGTATTTGGTAAACAACTTACATATTTATTATTCCATAAATTTAATTTAGACGAAGGATTCTATAACTTATGGTCATTTTTAAATTATAGTTTTTCCTATATTATTTATATTTATAGTATTTCTATTTCTGTATATAATGGGACCAAATCTAAAAATTAAAGGCTATTAGTGTTTTTCCCAGGAGCTATTTTTTTCAACAATCTCTTGGACTATGATTAGTAGAATGTTTGGATACTATATCGATCATTTTTTCAAGTTATAAAAAAACTTATGGAACAATTGGAGCCTTAATGGCGTTTATAATTTGGTTATATATAACTGGATATATATTAATTATCGGTGCTGAAATTAATGCGATATTTCATAATTATAGAGTTGAACATAGGGTATTTGAAGAAACACACACAACAGAATAAGAAGACTAATGAAAGTCGTAAATTTATAACAGGTACATTTTTTGAAATGCACCTGTTTTTTTAGTTGAATCGGAAATATATACCAAAAATTTAATAGTATGGCTATAATAAAAGCATTATTATATTAAAAGTAGGTGTTTTATAGTATAATTATAGATAATAAATTCAGAAAGATTGATAGATAGAGAGGTTCATAATATGGAAAAAGAAATTTATTTAGCAGGAGGATGCTTCTGGGGAGTTGAAGGTTACTTTTTCACAGTTACAAGGAGTTCTTTATACGCGAGTAGGTTATAGTAATGGACAAACAGCTGAAACAACTTATCAAAAATATAAAAAAATACTCGATCACGCTGAAGTAATTTACTTAAAATATAATAATGCAGTACTACCATTAAATGATGTATTACGTCATTATTTCAGAATTATCGATCCAGTAAGTATTAATAAACAAGGTGGGGACAGAGGTCGTCAATACCGAACAGGAATCTATTATGTTGATGAAGAAACAAAAGAAGAGGTAGAAAAAAATTTATTCAAGAACTTCAAAAATTATACTAAAAAAATCGCTGTAGAAGTTGAAGCGGTAAATAACTATATTGATGCCGAAGAATATCATCAAAAAAATACTTGGAAAAAAATCCAACAGGTTATTGCCATGTAGACTTAAGTTTAGCGAAAAAAAGCTTATAAAACTTAAAAATAAATTTGAAATAATTACAAAAAGGTAAAATATAAGTAAGTATAAATAAAAAAATAAGGAGCTAAAAAAATGACAAATATTTTAATTTTTTTGGACATAAAAAAATCCAGATACTGATACAATTTGTTCATGTATCGTTTATAATAACTTAAAAAAAGATTACAAGGAATGGACACAGAAGCAGTAAGACTTGGTGAAATTAATGATGAAACTAAATATGCACTTGAATATTTTAACGTATATTTACCACGTTTAATTGATGGTGTTGAAGAAGGTCAAAATGTAATTCTTGTGGATCACAATGAATTCCAACAATCAGCTAACGGAATTGAAAAAGCAGTTATACGTGAAGTAATTGATCATCACCGTATTGCTAACTTTGAAACTGCAGGACCTTTATATTATCGTGCCGAACCACTTGGATGTACAGCAACAATTCTGAAAAAAATCTACGAAGAACAAAGCGTTCATATTGATAAACAAATGGCTGGATTAATGGTATCTGCAATTATCTCAGATTCATTATTATTCAAATCACCAACATGTACTTTACGTGATAAAATTGCTGCTGAAGAGTTAGCTGCTATTGCAGGTATCAACTTAGAAGAATATGGGCTTGCTATGCTAAAAGCTGGAGCTTCAACAACAGACAAAACAGCAGAAACACTAATTTCATTAGATGCTAAAGAGTTTGTCTTAGGAGAAGATAAATTAGTTGTGGCTCAAATCAACACAGTTGATGCTAACGAAGTAGCAGTTAGAAAAGAAGAATTAGAAGCGGCAATTAATGCAGAATTATCATCAAAAAGGATTAGCAGCTTATGTATTTGTAATTACTAATATCTTAACTTCAGATTCAGAAGTGTTAGTATTAGGTGAAAAAAACAAGATAAAGTTGCTGCAGCTTTTGGAAAAAAACTCTTAAAAATGATTTCATGACACTTGAAGGTGTTGTATCTCGTAAAAAAACAAGTAGTTCCTCAAATCACAGAAGAGTTTTCAAAAATAATTACCAAAAATTTAGTTTAAGAAAGCTCTGACCCAAAAAGTCCTAGATTTTTAAAAAAAGTTTACAAGAAATCTCATAGACGCAGTGGTTTATTGATATTTAAATTCGCTTTTAAAAAGCTTTTTTTAGCTATCTAATAAACTGTGCGGGGGTGACTCTACAAAAATCAATTTCTACGAAATCATGATTTTTTTGAGTCACTCCCTTCTAATTTATATAACAAATTTAAGAGGAAAGGAAAAAAATATGTCAACATTAAAAAAACAATATATTGTACTTTTTGAAAAAAAGGTTATAATAAACACATTAGTAGTAATAGCATTTGCAGGATTAACACATGGTAAATTAAAAAAATTGATCATCCCTTATACGGTTTTTAGGTGCTTTTGCTTATTACAATTTTTGTTTACATTAATTCGACCATTATTACTATTAACAGTAATAATAACAATATTCAGTTTGGGACTATTTTTCATTACTAGTAAGGGTATTATTAGTATATTCGGTTTCCTATATATTGTCACCACATTTTGAAATAGCTTCATTTTGGACAGCAGTTTGCTTGATTATAACTATAAAGCTTTTTCAATTTTTATATTTAAAAACAGATGAAAGAACAATAATAATAAAAACATTTAATATGAAATAAAAAGGAAAAAAATAATTATGTCAAAAAAATTACAACAAGAGATCTTGTAGAAAAAAATTAAATTTAGAAGTAATTAGTGGTGAAAAAGGTTTAGATAGAGAAATTACAACGGATGAGCTTTCTCGTCCAGCATTACAACTTGCAGGGTATTTCTCTCACTATTCTCCACAAAGAATTCAAATACTAGGAACAAGTGAATTGTCATTTTTTTAAACTTATTCCAGACATTGAGAAAAATCAAGAATGCGTATGTTATGTACAAGAATTACTCCTTGTATAATCATTTCACGTGATCTTGAGGTTCCTAAAGAACTACAAGAAGCAGCAAATAAATATGATACCCCCGTTTTTAAGATGTAATCAAGATACAACAAAACTAATGGGGAATATATCAAATCATCTTAGAAAAGTATTTGCTCCTACAACTTCAGTTCATGGAGTATTTATTGAAGTATATGGTATCGGAGTATTATTAACAGGAGAAAGCGGTATTGGTAAAAAGTGAAATTGCACTTGAGCTAATTAAACGAGGTCACCGTTTAGTTGCTGACGATAGAGTAGATATTAGAGAAATAGAAAAAGGATTCCTAATTGGAAGTTGTGAATCTACCTTAATTAAGCATTTATTAGAAATCAGAGGGCTAGGTATTATTAATGTTATGACATTATTCGGTACTGGTGCTGTACGTAGTGATAAACGACTACAATTAAATGTTCATCTAGAAACGTGGAACGATCAAAAACAATATGATCGAATTGGATTGGGAGATGAACATAGAGAAATTTTAAATTCTAAAATAGAGAAAAAAACAATTCCTGTAAGACCAGGTCGTAACGTAGCGATAATTATAGAATCTGCTGCAATGAACTACAGATTAAATCAAATGGGAATAAACACAGCTAAAGAGTTTACAACAAAATTAGCAGAAGAAATTAAACGAAATAATATGAAAAAAATGAGGAGAAATAATAAATGACATTAGGTTTTTAGATCCAGTAGCTTTTTATTTATTTACTAAAACCAGTTTATTGGTATGGAATAATCATTGCTACAACAGTACTATTTGCTTATTTACTAGCTGATAAAGAAGCGACGAAGCGTGGATTAAAACAAGATACAATGCTAGATTTGCTTTTTACTTGCATTACCGATAGCCTTCATCTTTGCACGTGCATATTACGTAATATTTAGATGGGAACACTATGCAGGAGATTTTTGGAAAAATGGTAGCCATCTGGGATGGTGGAATAGCCATCTATGGTGGATTAATAGGTGGATTTATAGTTTTGTATTTCTTTGCAAGAAAAAAAGAAATTAAAATTATCAAACTTTTAGATATAATTGCACCAAGCTTATTGGTAGGACAAATGTTTGGACGCTGGGGTAACTTCTTTAATCATGAAGCATATGGTGAAATAGTTACTAAACAATATTTAGAAGATAGATTCATACCGAATTTCATTATAGAAAAACATGTATATTGATGGAGCATATCGCCAACCAACATTTTTTTATATGAAAGTTTATGGTGTTTCATCGCACTAGTAATACTACTTTTAATTAGAAACAAACTGGCTCAAAGTGAGGTATTTGCAGCATATTTAATTCTATATGGTGTAGAACGATTTATAGTTGAAGGAATGAGAACAGATTCATTATATCTTGGAAGCTTAAGAGTTTCTCAAGTTCTTTCACTAGTATTTGTAGTAGGAAGTCTGATATACTTAATAGTGCTAAATACAAAAATATAAAAAAATAAAAAAAGATTTTTGTATAAAGAATCATAAAAGAGAAGGTGGAAAAATATGTCAGAAAAAAATTTATGACCTAATTATAGTTGGAGCAGGTCCAGCAGGGATGACAGCTTCAATATACGCATCACGTGCGAACATGTCAGTCCTAATGCTAGAAAGAAAAATTCCCAGGTGGACAAATGTTGTCAACTGAAGAGATTGAAAACTATACAGGATATGAAATGGTAACTGGTCCAGAATTATCAGAAAAAATGTTTGAACACTCTAAGAAATTTGGGACAGAATTTGCATTTGGAAATATTACTAAAGTAGGAACAAAAGACAATCTTAAGTTTGTCGTTGCCGGCGAAAAAGAATATATTGCCAAAGCTATTGTTATAGCAACAGGTTCAGAACATAGAAACTTAGATGTCCCAGGAGAAGAGCAATTTTCAGGAAAAGGTGTAAGTTACTGTGCAGTATGTGACGGAGCTTTCTTTAGAAATAAAGAAGTAGTAGTTATAGGTGGAGGAGACTCAGCTGTAGAAGAAGCACTTTATCTTTCAAACCTAGCTGCAAAAGTAACAATAGTACACAGACGTGATGAACTCCGTGCACAAAAAATTCTACAAGATAGAGCGTTCGCTAAAGAAAATATTGAATTTGTTTGGAACAGTGTAGCTTATGAAATTAAAGGTGAGAGAAAAGTTTCATCTATAGAAATAAGAAACGTAAAAACTGGAGAAGAAAGCTCTATTCCGGCGGATGGGGTGTTTATCTATGTGGGCATGTTACCACAAACACAAGACTTCAGAGATCTAGGGATTACAAATGACGCTGGATATATTCCAACTAATGAAAGATTAGAAACAGTAGTACCAGGAATTTTTGCTGCAGGAGATGTACGAGAAAAAGAAATTCGTCAAGTTATAACAGCAGCATCTGATGGAGCAATAGCTGCACAAAGTGCATATAACTATGTAGAAGGACTAAAATAATAGTAAAAAGAAGAGAGATTTTTAAACCTCTCTTCTTTTTTTATAGCTAAATCTCTTAAAGTTAAATAACTTTTAATTATCCTTTAAAGTCAAAAAAATGCTCTTACGTTTACCGAAGTCAAATTTCATATGATTATTAGAGTTAACCATTTTTATCTCTAAAGTCATTTACAGGGATTTCTTCATTTTTTTACCTGAAGGGAAGGATCTCTTATAAACTTTAGAATTTGTTTCTCCATCAAAATCAAAAAGCATCAGTTTTTTTCAAGTGTTAATCCATTATTAGTTAGTTTATAGAAAGTATAACCATGTACTTTTTGCACCACCAGAGCCATAAACTTGGAAAAATTTTTATCCTTAGTTATAGAAAGTCTTGTCTCTCTCCATTAACATATTCTGGAGTAATACGCACAACCTTATTATCTTTGTCAAGTGTATATACATCCATTGGACTATATTCATTAGGTTTCTCTTTATTAAATTCTGTAAATAATAATAGCTCATCTATACCATCACCATTAACATCATAAAATCCATAATTTAGGAAATTTTTTTACCAACTTGTTTTTCACCGTAAACTTTGTAATTACTTATAGCAACAGTATTTACACCTTTTTGTATCAGGTTTATCATTGCTTAAAAGCATCTTTATATGGTTTCAGAATACTAGCATAAGCAGCTTCATAATTATCAGGTTTTTTTACGTTGGTTATTGTCTTTATTATTATTATCGTTATCAGTATTATTACCAAAGTTTAATACTGAATGCCAGTCTTCTGAGTCAAATTGAATAACATCAGGGAATGGTACTGCTTCATTAAATGCTTTTTTTAGAATCATATTCTTTTCCTGTCATTTGATCCTTATATTTACTATTATCGACGTCTAAAACCAGTGAAGGTAATGACAGCAGATTTCTCAAGTTTATTACCATTATCTGTAAATTTCAAGAAATTATATTCACCGGAATCTTTATCAAACTTTCTAATTCTAACAGTTTTTATCTGTAAACACAGCAGAACCAGAATTATTAGAACTACCATCAACACCAAGTCTATCTAGAATTGAAATATCTATAGTTTCAGGATTAAATAATCTAATTACTTCTTTTTTTCTTATTAAATGTGTAAATATCAAAAAGGATTATTAGGTTTATCACTTCTTGAAATAAGAAGTTCTTTTCTGCCATTTCCATCTATGTCATAAAATAAGTATTTGATATAATCATCATTTTTCTTTTCTTTAAGTGCTGCTTTAAGTGCTTGAACATTAATAGAACTATCAGCACTCTCCAGATTGTTAATTGCATCTTTATATTTTTTTGAATAACAGCACCGTAGACTTCATTTTCATTAACTACTTTAGATTTTTTTGTACTTGTTAAAATAATAATATCCTCCACCAGCTAAAAAGTATAAGAGCTAGTAGGAAACATAAGGTTGCGATTAACTTACCTTTTTCCTTTTTTTCTTATTTCTTGAAGATTTTTTTAGGTGTTTTATTTTTGTTAATAATAGGTGGGATGGGTGGAATATTTTTGCTTATTTACGTCGTTATAATTTTTCATTATTTTGAGTGTTTATTTGTTCAACATTTTTGATTAAATTGTTGAGTACCACCTTGTCCAAAAACTATTAATTTGTTGATTACTTTGATGTGTATTATTTACTTCATTCGTATATAGTTTCTGAGAATTTAGTTGATTAGAATTATTCAAATTTTTGACTATTATTTTTTTCTCTAAATTTAGAGAATCATCTCTTTCATGATTTACGAAGTTTCTGTTGTTACTTTGAGAAATATCATTATAATTTTTTTCATATTTCACAGTATTTACTTCGTTAGTAGACTCAGTCTTAGGTTCTGAATAATTATTAACTTTTTTTCTTGTTTTTAATATTTTACTAGTATTTTTGATTATTGAGATTTTCTACATTTGTATTTACATTATTATTGCTAAATTGCTGAGATTGATTTTTGGTTGTTGTAGCCATAATTCTGATTTTGTCCTTGATTACTGTATTCATATCCTTGATTATAACCTTGATTATTATATTCATATCCTTGATTATTGTATGTATAATTTTTGACTATCATAATTATAATTTTGATTATTACCCTGATTATAATTATTGTAGTAATTATTAGTGTTTTGATAATTATAATCGTAATTTTTGGTTATAATTATCGTAATATTGATTTTTCGGCTGCATTATCTGGATTATAATATTGATTGTAATTATTATAGTCTTGACTATTATTATATTGATTATAATCATAATAATTTTGGTTATAGTTGCTGTAATTCTGACTACTGTCTACACTACCATTCTGATGTTCATAATTATAATTATATTGAGTATTATTTTGGTAATATTCGTTATAATTTTGTTCACCATTTTGATTATAACTATTATAATTAGTGTTCTGATTATAGTTTTTATTAGGTGAATTATTATTTTTTTATTCATAAACAGATCTCCTTAATTCCTTTGTTATAAATATTATATGAATAATTTAAAAGAAAATCAAGAAGATACCTTAAAAGTACTGATTTTTAAAAATTTTTAAATAGATATTCAATAATCGAATTATAAGAGATTTTTGATATCAATAAACTGTGAGGGAGACTCGATAAAATCAATTTCTATGAATTTGCTATTTTTTAAGAGTTGCTATAATAAAAAATAAGTCTGAGAAATAGATCTCAGACTCATTTAAATAATTATTTATTATTTTTAGCTAAGTATGGCATGATTAATCCTAATGAAAGTAGAACAATTGGAGTTGTAATGTTCATAATTGTTTGGAAAGTACTTTCTGGAGTATACATACCAGAAATACAAGCAAATGCAGTTAAGAAGAAGCACCATGCACCTAGTCCCATACCAACAAATTTATTCTTAACAAATTTGTACTCAGATTGGAATTTCTCAGCTGATTTTTCAAGAAGATGTATGCAGCGAATACCCATAGATAACGTAATGGCATAGTAACTGCGTTAAGTTTAACCAACCATCTGAATAAATCATTAACTTCTTTAATACCAAACATAGGAATAATTAATAAGATAGAAACGATAACTCCTACAAGTTTTTAATCCATTAACATATACATCATTTGCATTCTTAACTAATAGTTTTTTTCGAATATATTTTTTTCATCTGCGCTACTTAGTAACATACGAAGTGGAGCATCGATAGAAATAATTACCACAGAAATTTGTCCAATTAAATCAACAATAGCATAGATTACTAAGAATAAGTTACCAACTCCGTAGTAATTACCTAAAGTTTGGAATGCATAGTAAGTTCCGTTTGTAAGTAGGTCTTTAGGAATATTATTTGTATCAAACATTAAAGCCAGTGCAAAAGTCCCAAGAATTGCAGTTGTACAAACCATAATAACTAAAGCAATCATTCCACGAGGGAAATCTCTTGATGGATTTTTCATTTTATTAACATAAGGAGAAATCTTCTCACAGCCACCGACCGCAAAGACTAGTATCGCAATCGAGGTAATGTATTTCACATCGAATGTTGGCATGAAAGTATCCAATGACCAATCGATTTTATATGTTTTTGCTCCAGTAATAGATGGTGCAGTGATAGCCATAACTACAAATAATAATGACATAATGAACATTGAAGAACCAGCTAACATAGCCATCTTTTTAATAAAATTAACCCCACGAGCAGCTAAGAATAAAGCTACTAAGAATATAACTAGTGAAGCAATTTGTAAATATGTGATATTCATTTTGCTAATACGATTATCACGAAATACCGCCCAGCTAAATGCAGCGATAATACGAGATGGTTTTTGAGAAATGTAAGGCATATGTACAACCCACATTGTCCATCCAGTATAATAAGCAAGTAGCTTTCCATGTGTTGAACTTATCCAAGAACTAACACCACCACCCGCATCTTTTAAAAAGTAGAACCTAGTTCACCAACGATTAATGAATACGGAATAAAGTGAAATTACAAAAATTAAAAATCCAAGAAACTATAGATTTTAAACCACCGAATTCAGAGTATCCATTAACAACATTCCCAAAAGTACCCAAAACCGTTGAAAACGCCATGAATGCTAGAGTATACCAAAATATTTTTGCATCTCTCCATAGAAAACCTCCTAAAATATAACTAATAACTGCAAAAATTGCATTAATAAAAATACTAGCATAGTATACATAATTATTCAAGTAAAAAAATAAAATAAATTAGATTAAAAATTTTTTTATGAGATAAATAAAATAATAATAATATATATAATTTTTGTGGAAATATTTTTCTATCAATATTAATTATATTTAAAAATAGAGATGTTAATATTGAATTATAAAAATAATGTAAATTTACATTTTTGAAATATATTTACATATAATCATTAAATTTATATTATCGATATCGTTTTATTGTACTTCAGGCTTGAAATACTAATGATTTTCCTTTATAATGAACAATAATAAGTGAAAGTTTTTTTGAAAAGTTGAGGAGTGATAGAACTTTGAAAAAAGGCAGCGTACATTAACTAGATTAATGTTGATAATGACTAGTTTAGTAGTTGTTTCTCTATTAATTACCTCTTTTTGTTAGAGAATATATAAAAAGAGAGAAGATGAGATAATTCGACAAAAAAATCTATTCAACTGCGAAATTAATTTCGAATGACAAAGGTGTAATAGATGAACTTAAGCAGCGTAAGATTTCAAAACAGATGCAAGAATTTACGAATCGAGTAATGGAAGAGACAGGGACCGATTTTATCGTTATAACTGATGATACGTTTACAAGATATACACATCCAAATGATGAATTTATCGGTGAAAAAAATTTTTCTAGTATAGAAGACGCAAGTTCAACATTTACAATAGGTGACCATTTTAGTAAAACAAAGTGGTCAATTTGGAGAAGGATTACGTTTCTTCACAGCAATAAAAGATGAATTTGGAAATAATATTGGTGTAGTATGTGTTGGTTATACTAAAGAAACTGTAAAAAAACAGATATTGCATTCACAAGAGAAAATTTTCCTTGCCTTATTAATAGGAGTTGGATTTGCAGTAGGTCTTGCTATAATGTATAATAGAAAACTAAAAAAATATTATTGAATTATGAACCAGAAGAGATTGCTTATAATTATATCGAGAAGAATTTAATTTTCAGATCATGTTTCTGAAGGAATTATTGGAATTGATATTAACAAAAAAATTATTGTTAAGAACAATAGCGCGAACCAGATTTTAGATAAAAGCAGGTCTTTCAAAAATTAAAAAAAGGTGAGCAAATTCCCGATGATATGTACGAACTATTCTTTAAGAGTATCTTAGAAAAAAATAAGAGTAGTCGTGATGAATTAATTTTTATTAAATCATATAGAAGCTTTAATAAATAGAAATCCAATATATCAAGATGGTAAATTATATGGTGCAGTGGTAACACTTCGAGATCAAAGTGAAATGAAAAACTAATTACAGAACTTAGTGGAACTGAAAAATATAATGACAGTTTAAGAGAACAAAGCCATCATTTCATGAATAAGCTTCATGTACTGCATGGATTAATCGAAATGAAGTCATATGATGAAGTAGAGAAATTTATTACATATCTAAAAGACGATTATCATGAAAAATTGGACATATTTCAGAGAATATTAAAGTACCAGCAATAGCAGGATTTCTATTAGCAAAAAGTTAGAGAAGCTAAACAAAAAAATATAGCATTATTAATAGATCCAGATTCAATGATATTGAATAAAGATGGTCTAGATGAGCTTTTATAATGAACTTTTAATTATCCTAGGAGTTTTAATAGACAATTCCATGGAGTCTATCGATAATAAGGAAGATGGTAAAGTTGTTGTTTATTTATACTTAAATACCGAAGAAAAATATTCTACTTTGCAGTGTTTATGACAATGGTAATGGTATAAGTAAAGATATAATTGAGAATGTCTTTGAAAGAGGATATTCAACAAAAAGGTGAGAATAGGGGATACGGTCTAAATGCTGTTGATACAATTGTTAAAAAAAGTATAATGGACTTATAGACGTTGAGAGTGAAGTAGGTAAAACGAAATTTATAATTGAAATACCAATTGAGGAGGTACATTAATTGAAAGTACTAATAATAGAAGACGATCCAATGGTAGCGATGATTCACAAAGAATATTTTTAAAAGAAAAGAACATAACTTTGGGATTTCTCATGTTACATCATTAGAAGATGCAAAGAAATTTTTTAGAGAATAATGAAATAGATTTAATTGTATTGGATAATTATTTAACAGATGGTCAAGGAATAGACTTTTTACCCGAACTAAAAAGGATTCCCAATTATTATGATTACTGCAGCTAATGATATACAAACAGTAGAAGCTGCATTATCTAATGGAGTAGTTGATTATTTGGTTAAACCATTTACATATGAAAGATTTTTCTCAAGCAATCGACAAAGTTCACGATTATGTAACTTTATTATCAAAAAGAGAAAATTAATCAAGATTTAATAGACGAGTACTTAAATTCTGGAAGAGTAGAAGAAGACGAAGACAGCTTGCCTAAAGGACTTTCTAGAATAACATTGAAAAAAAGTACTAGAAGCTATTCAACAACACAACGAAGGATTTACAACACAACAAATAGCAGACGAATTAGATATTTCTAGGATTACTATTAGAAAATATTTAAATCATCTAGTTAGTATAAATATTCTAAGTGAAGACGCTGAGTACTATACATCTGGAAGACCAGTATCAGTATTCACACTTATTGAACGAAACAAATTAGAAAAAAATGCTTTTAAAAATTCGAAATATATCATCATTATCATAGAAGAAAAAGCTATCAAAGTCCAAGAGTTTTTGATAGCTTTTTGTTAAAGGCTTTAGTCAGTTGAGGAGGTGGAGTTAGTCGTTAATTCTATATTTACCAGATATATAGTTATTGGTATTTTTTTGTATTCGGCTATTGTTTTATTAATTTTGTTCATATCTTCTTTTTGAATGTTTCTTGAATTTCTTTTGTAGGTTACTTTTTTTGAACAATTTAAAATCCTGTTGTCCTACAGGTTTATCATAATCAATAACTTTAATTTCAATTCCATTATCAATACGACGAACCAACATATTACTTCCTAATGTACCCAAAACTTGTTAAGTATCCTCCATTTTTTTCTCTTCCATTGTAAAAATACGTATCAGGTTTTAGTGCTTCAACATGAGAGTCTGTAGAATTATGAACATAGGCTCTACCGATTAAAGCAAGTTGAGAATTTGTAAATTGAGATATAGATTCTTCTTTCTTTTTGTTCTACAGGCTTAGATGAGTTTTTTTCTTCTGTAGTATTTTTTCTTCAGAAGCGGAATAATATTAGATATGGGTTTGTTGGTATATTTTTGAATAGCTGTACACACTTCCAATGGTAATTAGTCCGAAGATTAAAAATACTAGAAAAAAACTGGAACAAATTTACTTTTTCTTTTTTTCTTATTAGGATTTAAGGAATTATTATTTGAAACTTGTTCATTGTATTGAGTATTAACATTCTGATAACCAGCATAGTTTTTGATATTGTTGATTATAACCTTGTTGAGCATTTACGTTAGTGTAGTTTTGGTATTGTTGATTATTTGTTGAACCTGAGTAATTTTTGATACTGCTGATAATTGTACTGTTGATTAGTATGATTATATTGATTATTATTTTTGATAATTTTTGATTTGAATAATTATACTGCTGGTTATTTTTGATATTGCTGATTAGAGTTATTATAATTTTTGATAATATTGATTAAAAATCTTCTTGATAACCTTGATTATTATAATTCTGTTGTTGGTTATTATAACTATTTTGAGAGTTGTAATCATTTTGATTATAGTTACTATAATTTTTGATTATTATTATTATTATTATTTGGCTTTTGAATTATTATTACTCATAAAAATCTCTCCTCATAAAGTGTTTTTCATTACTATTATAAAATAAATTTAATGCATTTTAAAAAGTATAATAAGAAAAACTCTTGATTATATATGTACTTTTATATAAAACCAAGAGTTTTTTTAAATATTATTTAGTTACTACGAAAGAATACCATCCGTTATCAGAAGTTTCTTCAACAAGTTTAAAAGCCACGTTCTAACATTTTTTCAAGAAGCTCATCTTTCTTCTCTTCGATAATACCAGAAGTGATATAGTAACCACCATCTTCTAATAAGTTATACGCATCATCAAGCATAAGTTCGATGATGTGGGCAAGAATGTTCGCTACGATAATGTTGTATTTTTTAGTTTCTTTTGTAAGAAGGCTAGCTTGATCAACCTCGATTCTTTTCTCAAGATTATTTAACGTGAAGTTCTCAAAAGAAACATCAACAGCAAGTTTATCTAAGTCAACAGCTTTAATATTACCGTCAGTTAAATAACTAGCCGCGATACTTAAAATACCACTACCACAACCAACATCAATAACATTGTCAGTTCTTTGAACATATTTTTCAAGGTTTTTAATACATAAAGAAGTAGTTTCATGACCTCCAGTACCAAAAGCCATACCAGGATCAATATTTATAATATATTTATCTTCAGTATTTTCATATTCGCGCCATGTAGGTACAATAACAAATTTTTTTCACCGATATTAAGAATATCGAAATAATCTTTCCAAGAATTTTTCCCAATCGCTATCTTGAATAATAGTAGTCTCAATTTTGAAGAAATCTCCAATGTTAATATTTTCGCCTAAAGCAAGAAGCTCAGCTTCAAAACGCTTGAAAGTTTCTTCATCAAAATTTAGCTCATTAATGTATCCTTTAACGATAACTCCGACTTCTGGATAATCGGCAGGACTAAGCTCAACGATAGTACCGAAATCATCATGTAAGTTCTCCTCAAGAGTAGTAGTGATCTTCGATGGCAACTCCAGTTGAACCATAATCAAGAAGAATAGACTCAACTATTTCACTAGCTTCATTAGTAGTATGAATTGTACTTCAACCCAATTTTCCATTATATACCTCACAAATATTTTATTTTATATATTAACTAGAGTATTCTAGTAATCTACATACCTACACATATTATACTATTTTCAATATTTAAGCAACTGAAAAAGGTAGGTAGTCATTAATATTTCGAGTGTAGAATACATGAAGAAATATTTCCCAAGAAAAACAAACTAAAAAAATTGTATGAAATAAGAAATTAGAAAATATGTACGATAAGTATGAAGTGGCTTATCTCTATAGTTGAGGTGTAAAGTCACTTTTATAAATAGTTTTTTTAAAAAAATTAAAAAAAGTAGTTGACATAAGCTAAATTCAATGTTAGTTTATACTTGTATCAGATACGAGAACAAGTTAAAAGATTATATTTGGATGATTTAGAAAAAGACAGTCAAAGGAGTAAAACATGGATACAAAATTTTCAGTAGCATTACACATACTAATATATATTACAGAAACAGATAAAGTAGTTTCTTCGGAGCTACTAGGACAAAGTGTTAATACTAATAGCAGCCACATAAGAAAAAAATTATAGCGCTTCTAAAAAAAGGCGGTTTAATAGAAAGTCAACAAGGAAAAAAACGGGAATAAAATTGGCAAAAAGAGCCTAAAGACATTACATTGGCAGATATTTATCAAATCATTTATCCCGATAAATACTTAGTAAATATACATGAAGGAGCCAATAAAGAATGCCCAATTGGTTTTAATATCGAAAAATTTATTACAGCCAGTATTTAATGAAGCACAAGAAGCTTTTTATAAGAAACTTGAAAGTAAAACATTAGAAAAAAATTAATTAAAGAATTATACATAATTGGAGAAAAAAATAAACAATGAAAGCAGCAGTACATACAAAATATAATAAAAATAATATAGAACTTGAAATTAGAGATGTAGCAGTACCTACAATAAATGAAAATGAAGTGCTGGTAAAAAGTTACAGCAGCTGGAGTAAACCCACTAGATAACATGATTTCACGAGGTGAAGTGAAGATTATCGTACCTTACAAACTTCCACAAGTTGCAGGTAATGAAGTAGTAGGTATTATCGAACAAAAAGGAAGGAATGTAGCTAATTTTGAAATTGGAGATAGAGTATTTTCTAGATTACCATTAGATAAAATCGGAGCTTTTTGCAGAGTATGTAGCTATTAACCAAGATGCAATCGCTAAAGTACCAGATTATCTAACTGATGAAGAAGCAGCAGCCGTTCCATTAACAGCATTAACAATTATGCAAGCTTTAGAACTTATGGGAGCACAATCAGGAAAAACAATCTTTATCTCAGGTGGAACAGGTGGAGTAGGAGGTATGGCTATTCCAATCGCTAAAGCAAAAGGTCTGACAGTAATCACTAATGGTAGTGTAGAAAATAAAGAACGTGTTGAAAAAAATTAGGTGTAGATCAATTCATGGACTATAAAACAACAGATTACACTACGGTATTAAAAGACGTTGATTATGTGCTTGATACTTTAGGTGGAGCAGAAACAGAAAAACAAATGACTATTATGAAATCTGGAGGTAAATTAGTGTCACTAAGAGCGATGCCAAATGGAAGTTTCGCTAAAACGTATGAACTTAGCTTGGTGGAAACAATTTATCCTAGGATTAGCTGGAAGAAAAATTCGATAAAATGGCGAATAAATATGGAGTATCGTATGATTTCATCTTCGTAGAATCAAATGGAAAGCAACTTCAAGAAGTAGCTGACATTTTCACAAAATTAGAAATTAAAACCATCAGTAGATACAGTATTTGAGTTTAAAGAAGTAAATAAAGCATTAGACAAAGTAGCGAATGGACGTTCAAGAGGTAAAACAGTTTTTAAGTTTTAAATAATATAAAAAAATCTATAAATAACAAGAGAAGGATGCGACTAGAAAAATTATGGTTTCTTAGTAATCAATTTTTTTCTTAGTCGTTCTTTTTATCTCAAAATTTCAACAAACACAATAAAGTTAGGAGACAATCATGTCATATAAAAATATATATCCAACCTAGAGCGAATAGAAAATTCAATTATAAAAAAATTAATGATTTTTTTCACTCACTCTAACATTTTTTTGCAAAAATCCTTTGACAATAACGGTCGTTTAGTATAATATAGACTAAGTAAACTGTAATATAAAAATATTAGTAAAGAGACTTTTTATTTCATGTTTTTTTAAAAGAGAGTTTAATCCCTAGGCTGAAAGATTAAATAATAATGATTGAAATAAGCAACACTTTTTATAAAAACCGAATATATATTGAAAGGTATTAGGAAACTGATATGAATTCGGGTGGCACCACGAAACTAGTAATCGTCCCATGTAGTTAAATAACTATAGGGGGCGTTTTTTATTTCAAAAATATAAGAGGTTATAACTAATATTAGTAGTTAAAATAGACAAAAAAATATGGAGGAACTTATGACAACAATTACAAAAAGAACAAGTAGCTCACATCGCTCATCTTTCTAGATTAGAAATCCAAGAAAATGAAGTAGAAGGATACATCGAAAAAAATTAGAGAAAGTTGTAGATTTATTTAATACAATCAACAGCGCACCAACAGAAAATGTAAAACCAACTTATCACGTTCTAGACTTAGTTAATGTATTTAGAGAAGACGTAGCTCATGATGGAATAGATAGAGAAGAAGTTCTTAAAAACTCTAAAGAAACAGAAGCAGGACAATTCAAAAGTACCTACTATTATTGAATAAAAATAAGGAGATAATTTAATGAGTTTATTACATGAATCAATTGAAAGTTTAGAACTTAAACTTAAAAACAAAGAAATTAAACCAAGTGATTTAGTAAAAGAATCACTAGACAGAATTAAAGCTACTGATGAAAAAGTAGGTTCATTCATTACAGTAACTGAAGAAGTAGCATTAAAACAAGCTGAAGCTTTAGACCGTGCTCAAGAAGAAGGACGCGCTGAAGGTAAATTATTCGGTATCCCAATGGGAATCAAGGATAACATCGTTACAAAAGATATTCAAACAACTTGTGCATCAAAAATCTTAGAAGGATTCAATCCAATTTACGATGCAACAGTAATGAACAAACTTAACAAAGAAAACCCAATTCTTTTAGGGAAATTAAATATGGACGAGTTCGCAATGGGAGGTTCTACAGAAACATCTTACTACAAACTTACTCGTAACCCTCATGACTTAGATGCAGTACCAGGAGGATCAAGTGGTGGTTCAGCTACAGCAGTAGCAGCAGGACAAGTTAGCTTCACTCTAGGAAGTGACACAGGTGGTTCTGTACGTCAACCAGCTTCTTACTGTGGTGTGGTTGGATTAAAACCAACTTACGGACGTGTATCACGTTTTGGATTAGTAGCATTCGCTTCATCATTAGACCAAATTGGACCAATGACACGTACAGTAAAAGATAACGCTCGTGTATTAGAAATCATCTCAGGATTAGATGCTAACGACATGACTAGTGCACCTGTAGAAGTACCAGAATTCAGCAAAATCATCACTGGAGACATCAAAGGTAAGAAAATCGCTCTTCCTAAAGAATACTTCGGTGCTGGAATTGACGAAGAAGTTAAACAAGCAGTACTTGAAGGTGTTAAATACTTAGAAAGCCAAGGAGCTATTGTAGAAGAAGTAAGTCTTCCAAACACAGACTACGCTATCTCAACTTACTACATTATCGCATCTGCTGAAGCAAGTTCAAACCTTTCTCGTTTCGATGGTATTCGTTACGGATATAGAAGTCCAAACGCAACAAATCTTGAAGAAATCTACAAAAAAACACGTGGAGAAGGATTTGGAGCTGAGGTTAAACGCCGTATCATGTTAGGAACATACGTACTATCTTCAGGGTACTACGATGCATACTACAAAAAAGCACAACAAGTTCGTACATTAATTAAACAAGACTTTGATAGAGTATTCGAAGAGTACGATGTAATCATTGGACCAACTGCTCCGACAGTAGCATTCAACATTGGAGAAGAAGTAGGAGATCCAATTAAAATCTACGCTAACGATATCTTAACAATCCCAGTAAACATGGCTGGATTACCAGGTATCAGTATTCCTTGTGGATTCAAAGGTAACCGTCCAATCGGTATGCAAATTATTGCAAAACCATTTGCAGAATCTACACTATACGATGTAGCGTACAACTTCGAACAACACTACAACTTACACGATAAAAAAATAGAATTATAATAGGAGAAACAAGATGCATTTTGAAACAGTAATTGGACTAGAAGTCCATGTAGAATTAAAAACAGATTCAAAAATATTCTCACCATCTCCAGCTCACTTTGGTGCAGAACCAAACACTAACACAAACGTTATCGACTTAGGATACCCAGGGGTACTTCCAGTAGTAAACAAAAGAGCGGTAGAATGGGGAATGAAAGCAGCAATGGCGCTTAACATGACAGTAGCTCGTGAGTCAAAATTCGATAGAAAAAACTACTTCTATCCAGATAACCCGAAAGCATACCAAATCTCACAATTTGACCAACCAATCGGAGAAAATGGATGGATCGATATCGAAGTAAACGGAGAAACTAAACGTATCGGTATTACACGTGCTCACCTTGAAGAAGATGCTGGTAAATTAACTCACAAAAATGGTTATTCACTAGTTGACCTTAACCGTCAAGGGACACCACTTATCGAGATCGTATCTGAGCCAGATATCAGAACTCCAGAAGAAGCATATGCGTACTTAGAAAAAAATTACGTTCAATCATTCAATACATCGAAGTATCTGACGTTAAGATGGAAGAAGGATCAATGCGTTGTGACGCTAATATCTCTATTCGCCCTTATGGTCAAGATGAATTCGGTACAAAAACTGAGCTTAAAAACTTAAACTCATTCACTTTCGTTAAAAAAAGGTTTAGAGTACGAAGAAAAAAACGTCAAGAACAAGTTATTCTTTCTGGTGGAGTAATCAACTAAGAAACTCGTCGTTTCGATGAAACAACAGGAACAACAAAACTTATGCGTGTTAAAGAAGGTTCAGACGATTACCGTTACTTCCCTGAGCCAGATATCGTGCCCTATGATCATCTCTGATGAATGGATGGAAGAAGTAAGAAAACTATTCCAGAACTTCCAGACGCTCGTCAAAGAAGATACCAAGAGGAACTTGGATTACCAGCATACGATGCACACGTACTTACATTAACAAAAGAAATGTCAGACATGTTCGAGCAAACTGTAGCTTTAGGAGCAGATCCAAAATTAGCTTCTAACTACCTAATGGTAGATGTGAATGCATACTTAAATAAAGTTCAACAAGAGCTTAAAGACACAGCATTAACTGCAGAAGGTTTAGCAGGAATGATTAAATTAATCACTGACGGGACAATCTCAAGTAAAATCGCTAAAAAAGTATTCGCGGAACTTATCGAACACGGTGGAGATGCTGCACAAATTGTTAAAGAAAAAGGTCTTGTACAAGTATCAGATAGTGGACAATTATTAACATGGGTAAATGAAGCATTAGATAACAATCCAAAAATCTATCGAAGACTACAAAAACGGTCGTGACCGTGCAATTGGTTTCCTAGTGGGTCAAATCATGAAAGCCTCAAAAGGACAAGCCAACCCACAAATGATCAATAAGATGTTATTAGAAGAAATCGCAAAACGATAATAACGAAAATAATAAACGAACTCGAAGCAAGGGGAAATCTTTGTTTCGAGTTTTTTTAGTGTTTAAAACGTAGAAAAAGTTTCTTATGTATTGCAAAAGAACATAATTGTTATATATAATAAATAATACGGAAATAAAACAAGAAATATAATTTTTTTGAGTTAAACAATATACATTTACTATATAATGTTAAAATTAAATCTGTTAACGTGTAATTATTGAAAAATAACTTATGGGAGGAAAATGAAATGACTGAAGATCCGTTTAAAGAATATTTAATACAATCAGAACCTTCTAAGAGAGAAAAAGGTTATGCATGGCAGACAGCAATAGGTTTGCAGGAAGTTGATGGTTTAACTCCATCTCAATATTTAATTAATACAGCATTGCGAAACATAGAAGGTGAAATAACACTAGAAGAAGCCGATATACTGCTTCATTCATATTATGAAGAAAATCCAGAACTAAATAAAGAAAGTCGCGTAGAAGAAGCTGATAAAGTATCTGTTCGAATAGCAAGAATTTTATCGGAAGAAGCTTTTACTTTTTCCCCAACGGAATATTTAGCTATTCATAGGAAGTTATTTGAAGGAATATATAAACACGCAGGGATAATCAGAACTTATAATATTACAAAAAAAGAATGGGTCTTAGACGGAGAAACAGTAATATACGGAAGTGCAAGTGAATTAGTTAGAACTCTAGAGTATGATCTTGAGCAAGAGAAAAAAATTCCAGTATAATGGTTTATCAACGAATGAAATAATAAAACACTTATCAGAATTTATCTCAAGACTATGGCAAATCCATGTTTTTGAAGAAGGGAATACAAGAACAACAGCTGTATTTTTTTATCAAATATCTAAGAACATTAGGTTTTGATGTAACAAATGATATATTCGCTGCTAACTCTTGGTATTTTAGAAATGCATTAGTTAGAGCAAACTACAGAAATTTAAAGAAAGAAATCTATTCAACATTTGAATTTGTAGAGTTATTTTTAAGAAATTTACTACTAGATGAAAGTACACCATTAAAAAAATAGAGAATTACATATCAATTGGATAAAAGAAGATAGAGAGATTTCAACATATAATTATAATGATAAACTAGAAAAACTTCTCTGATAAAAATAAGGAATATATTAAGAACCTTTATGATAAATTCAATTTTGATTCTGTATTTGGAAGAAAAAGAAGTGATGGAAGTTACAAAAACTAAAAAAACATCAAGAGCATCAGAAATAATAAAAAGAGATGCTAGTACACGAACTTATTGAAAAAGTAGAGGGTATGGAAAAGGAAAATATAAATTTAGAATAGAGCCAAATTTATAGAACCCACAAAAATGATAAAAATATACGAACTCGAAACAAGGGGAAATCTTTGTTTTGAGTTTTTATATTAATTTATGAAACTGGACATTCGTCATTAAAAAAAGTGGACATTAAGGAATAAAACTGGACATTCGTAGATGAAAAAGTGGACATTGGTGAGTAAGACTGGATATTCACAGATGAAAATAGCGGACAATGGAGAGTATAACTGGACTTTCATGGTTAAATGAGGAATAAAAAGTGGACTTTTGATACGTGCGTAGTAAATTATAATACTAAATAAAGATGTACCCAAAAATAGATTATTTAATCAAATTTTGAGTACATTTTTTTATATTTAATATTAATTATTTACTCTTTACAATCTCAATAATTTTAGAAATAGCCTTCGTTGCTTCTGGTATAGGGAAAGCAGGGTATACGTGGTTTAAATTTTCCCCGACAACAAAAGTGATTTCTACACTTGCTTCTTTTAGTTTATTTGCTAAAAGTCCTGCATCAGGATATAGAAGTTCACGTGTACCAGAGAATAGAAGTACCTGAGGTAAACCTCTCATATCACCATACAATGGAGAAATCTTCCAATCTGATAAGTCTGCATCACCAGCCCAAGATTTAGCATCAGCTAGTAAAGTATCGACATGTAGTAGAGGATCTTTTTGACATATTTTTTAATATCAGGATTCGACATAGTTAAATCAACCCACGGACTTAATAGGATAAGACCTTTAGGTAGAGTAATATTATTTTGGACAAACTCTTGAACTAAGCCTAGAGCCAAACCACCACCAGCACTATCTCCCATAATATAGACATTTTTATCTGGATTTTTAGCAATATAGTCTGTATACAATCTTGTTAGAAGTTCATAACTATCTTTATAAGTATAGAATGGAGCTAATCCGTAATCAGGAATAATAACCTCTGCGTCAGCTTCTTGGGCTATCTTATCAGCCATCTCCCATTGAATATCTACGAACTCGTGAACGTAAGAACCACCATGAATATAGAAAATAGCAGAGTTAGAAGCATTTACACTATTTAAATGCCAAACTTGTCTATCAGAAACAATCCTAGTATAGAATTTTTGACTTAGTATCAAATTCATGCACATTTACAGTTTCTTCGTTCTTATCTTCTTTTTGTTTTTTTCTAATCTTTTTAGTTTCATCTATATCTCTTAGCTTCTTATATTTATTAGCAAGATATAACTCGATTAGACCAGCTTTTAGCACTACGTTTATAACGTAATTTTTTGATATCCTGCATAGCTACCGATTAGGGCAGGTAATGTTGCGGCAATTGAAGCTACTGAAACAACTTTTTTTATTAAATTTTTCCCATTTTAATCTCCTCTTATTTACATAAATGTAAGTGTTTTATTTATTTACAATTATAGTTTATCAGAAAATAAAGTGATTGTAAAAAAATAAAAAAATCTAAAGAAAAGGAATAAAGAATAAATAAACAGAGTTGCAACTCTACTTCTAATTTAGAGGAAAAAAATATAAAAGTTGGAAGTGAACTTCCAATTAAAAGGTAAAAATGGAGAAAGTTGGAAGTGAAATTCCAATTCAAGATAAAAGGTAAAAATTGGAAGTCTACTTCCAATCTATTGAGAAATATGGTATGATAATGGTAATATGATAATTAATTTAGTGAAAGGAGAAAAATGTATATAAGAAATAATTATTTAAGTAGACTAATTTCGTTCAAAGATACAGATTTTTATAAAAAGTCATCACAGGAGTTAGGCGTTCTGGAAAAATCAGTCTTATTAAAAACAATATAGTAGTTATTTATATGAACAAGGAATAAATAAAAGAAAATGTAATTTATATAAATCTAGAAGCATTTGAGTATCAACATATAAAAAAATTCTGAAGAATTCTCAGAGCATATAAAAAGATTTATTACCAAATAATGGAAAAAAAGTATATTTATTAATAGATGAAGTTCAATTTGTTGATGGTTGGCAAAAAGTAATTAATGGATTAAGAGTCAGTTTTGATATAGATATAGTAATAACTGGATCAAATGCAAAATTGTTGTCGGGTGAATTAGCTACCTTACTTAGTGGAAGATATGTGGAAATAGAAATATATCCATTTTCATTTAGAGAGTATTTAGAAGTAAATAACATTGATATTAATTCTAGAGCTGTAGATTCTGCGTATAAAGATTATGAAAAATATGGAGGATTCCCAGGAGTTGTATTGTCACCTGAAGCCATAAAGACAACTATTTTTATCAGGAATTTATGATTCAATATTATTAAATGATATAGCAATAAGAGGATCTGTGAAAGACACGTTAGTTTTAAAGAGAGTGGTTGCATTTTTTTAGCTGATAATGTAGGTCAATTAATAAATCCTACAAAAAAATATCAAATATGCTAAAACAAGAAAAAAATTATCAATATCTAATCATACAGTAAATAGATATCTAGAATTATTACAAGATGCCTATCTATTTTATGAAGCTAAGCCGTATGATATAAGAGGCAAGGGATATTTAAAAGCAGAACTCTAAATATTTCATAGCTGATAATGGGCTTAGAAACCATGCTGTTAGTCATAAAGATGGTAACTTAGGGAATCGATTAGAAAAATATCGTATATTTAGAACTCTGAGACGAGGATATAAAGTAGATATAGTTAGACTAGATGATAAAGAAATAGATTTTTATCGCTAAAAAAAGATGGGGTAATTGAATACTATCAAGTAGCATATCACATTCCAAATAATTCACATGAAACTGATAATTTATTAATGATAAAAGATAACTACAAAAATAGTAATTACAGGTCGATATGAAGGAATAGACTATATTGATGGTATAGAAATCAGATATATTGTCGACTGGTTAATTGAGGAAGAATAATATCTAAAAATTTTTTTAATTAAAGTGAAATAAAAATAAAAAAACTCAAAACTTCACGACTGAATTTTTGAGTTTTTTTATTTTGGATATATTTTTTAAAAATTTACTAATCACTTATTATTATCGGTTAGTATATTAAATCCGGGGCATGGAAAAATTCCATCCCCGATTTCTATTTTTATATACAAAAAGACAAATATCCAATATAATTAAGGTGTAAAAAAATAATTAACTAAGAAAGGATATTCGTCATGAATAATTTTATCACAAATTTACTATTAATAAAAAGACCAAAATATAACTATGGAGGATAAACTGATCTAATCAATGTAGAAGGTCAAGATACATTCATATTTCACGGAACTTTATCATATGAACCAAAGTGTTGTGCAAAACTGCGGTTGTATGAAAGAAGGAAATAATATAGTTAAAAAAATGGATTCGGAGATCCATTAAGAATAGCTTTATTAAAGATGTCAGAATGCCCTACATATCTAAGATTAAAGAAACAACGCTTCAAATGTAGAGAATGTAATTCTAAGTTTTGCGCTGAAACATCATTTGTTCAAAAATACTGCAGTATATCTAAAAATCTTATATTCTACATTATGAAGAATCTTTCTAAGACACTATCATTTAAAGATATAGCTGAATTAAGCAATGTATCAGTATCTACAGTAGTAAGAGTAATGAAATCATGTAGAGAGGCTGTAGAAGTTAAGACTCATTCAAACCTACCAGAACACTTATGTTTTTGATGAAATAAAATCAACTAAAGATAGTAAAAATGGAATGAGCTTCATATTCTTAGATGCTAAAACACATGATTTTATAGATATAGTAGATGGTAGAACACAACATATATTAAAAACAATACTTTTATGAGATACCCAAGAAAAGTAAGGAAGAGAGTAAAAACAATCTGTATAGATATTTATCCTCCTTATATGAATATGATTAGAGAGATGTTCCCTAACGCTGAGATAATTATAGATAGATTCCACATGGTTCAAAAATATTAATAGAGAATTAAATAAAGCTAGAGTAAAACTAATGAATCAATATAAGAATAAAAAAAGGCTCTACTTACACTATTTTTAAAGAACTTCTGGAAGGTAATATTGGAAGATAGAGACAAAGTAAATTCAATAAAAACATTCTATTCTAGAAGCTTCAAACGCTATGTGACTAGGAAAGAAGTATTAGATTATATATTAGGTATAGATGCTGAATTTACAGCTAGTTATGAGAGAGTACATGAGATTAGAGAAGCTATTAAAGCTAAAGATTCTGTAGAATTAGAGAAGTATATAGATATGAATACTAATGGATTATCTAAAGGCGTAGCTAAGGTTATAAATACGATGGTTAAAACACAAAGAGTATATGCTTAACGCTGTTAAATATGAGTATTCTAATGGTCCATTAGAAGGATTTAATAATAAAATAAAACTACTAAAGAGAGTATCTTATGGATATTCTAGCTTTTAGTAATTTCAGATTACGCATTTTTAATTATGTCTAGATTATTTGTTTCTGAATATAAAAAAATAATATAAAAACTTAAAGAAAGTAAGAAAAATCTAAGCAGCAAAATGCTGCCTAGATTTCTAGAGTGAATTTTTTTCCCGTGCCCCGAACTTGACAAAGAGCCTTATTATCTAATTAAATAGTAATTATTGATAAAAGCATTCACTATGTCACGAAGTCGATCTGATGATAGTCTTTTTATAGATGGAACAGCAACAGTCGCCAGCTCTACTAAATTATCAATATGTTTTTTTCTGTAAAGTCTTCTTGGTTAATATTCTCAGTATTATGTGAAAATAGGACGAATAATTTACCGATTTCTCGTGTTCTACACCTTTCGTATCACATGCTAAATGGAACGAAGGTTCTTCATTAAATCTATCTTTTAAATATTCATTCACTTCATATAAAGCTGATTTCATAATAAAGTGACTAGAAAGGAAAGCAGGATCTTCAGAATATTTCTTTTTGTTTCACGTCAAAAGGAAGACCACCTTTCGCTAATAGCTTTCGCTAGAAATATATTAATTGCAGTTTCTATATTTAATCCAAGGCTAGAGAATACAGCTTCAGCCTCTTTTTTATATTATCGTCAATAGTTAAAACAATTTTTTGATTCACTCATTTATAAACACTCCTCATTTTTTTAAGTTTATTTTATCGTAGAATAAGTTATTTTACAAGAGGTATTTAGACGAAATGATAAAGAAAAATAGAAACAACAATAAAATTCAATCAGAATTGAATATAGTATCAGAAGAATCTATATTAAGTGTGGTATAATAATGTTTAGCAACAAACGTGATTAATAGTATGGAGAGGATTTTTATGAAATTAGAATTATTACAAAAAAAGCGATAGAAGATGAGAAAAATGTATTTTCAGAAGTCAATAATGCAGCATATAGCTTAGAACCAGTGACAGAAGAAAGATTGGTAGAAATCGCAAAAAGATGTAAACGAACAGTTAGGATATGAACTATACGATAAACTAGATAGAGAAAGTTTAATAGCGGACTTCTCAACTACATCAAAAAAACTATATAAACATACTCTAGAAAAGTCAAAATTTTAAAATGATAGACTAGAAAAAGCATTAGTAGAACATAGTGATGATATATTACAAGATGTAGTAAAAGCACACGAAAAACTTCGATTCAATGGAAACATACGAACTATACACACTAGCATTCGAAGTAAATGAAAAACTAGGATATAGACTATTTAGAGATATCTATTCTTATAGCTTAAGACGTGATTTCGAAAAAGTAGCAAAAAGCAGTAGAAACATATAAAAAAAGAAGGTAAAATAACGAAGTTTATGAGGTAGAGAAGTTTGGTAGGGATACTGGGCATTTAAAAAAATATTTATACCAAATACTGTAATGAGGTAAGAAAATGATAAACTTGATTATTTATTAATTAAAAGAAAATTAAATATTTTCGAAAAATTGAAATTATTGACTAAGTATCGCTGAAAAATTGACCCTTTTTGACGTTAATGCTATAATAAAAACAAAGATTTCTCGGGAATTAAAAAGAATTTTTAAAGGAGTGATAATCAATGAATGAAATTGTCAGTTCTATTTTTGACTGCTGCAGGTGGTGCAGCTATTAGTAGTGTATTTAAAGGTCCCTGCCGAAAACGTTTAGTCAATTATGGTATTATAATTTTTGGTTACAAAATGGATGTTAAAGTTCGACAAAGAAAACAAGAGGTAGATAATTTATTTTTTTAAAAAGATATTGTTACAGAAGTTTCTAACATACCAATAGACCAAATACAAGAACCTAAGTTGAGTGTATTAGGACCAGCGTTGGAAGCTTCTAAGTATTATATTGATGATGAAGAATTACGTTCATTATTTGCTAAATTAGTAGCGGCTTCAATGAATAATTCAAAAAAATGAAGTATTACAACCAGCATTTGTAGAAATAATAAAGCAAATGAGTCCAATAGATGCTAAAAAAATCTTATTAATTTATATGATATTAAAGATAAACAAAAATCCTATAGTTTCGATTATTCTAGAAAGTAAAGATTCAAAAAAATTATAAAGAAGTTTTTTTGATCATTTTTTATATAGAAAAATATCGGTAATATTTCTCATAAAAAGAATAGTTTCATCACTCATAAATCTAGAGAGGTTAGGGCTTATTGAAATTAATTATGGTGTATTTTTTTATCTGATGAAAATAGATATTTACCTTATGAAAATCATCCAATAATTAATCAATTTAAAAAAATGAATATAATGATGATTTACATAGTATAAAAACTAAAAAGGATTAATTAAAATTACTAATTTTGGAATGGATTTTTTTGTAAAATTTGTATTTAAAGATTATAAATATAATTTATTTTTAATATGATATCACTTGGAAGAAAAATTTGTTTCAGAGTAACAATTTAATAAGTTAGGATATAATTGGATATTTTAATTATTCATTGCTACTAATTTATTAAATTTGAGATTTACATATTTAGTTAAATTTTATTCTAAGATACCAACTTAGTTTCTTTTTTTAAATTCGGAAAATAGGAAAAATTTCTCAAAAATATTAAAGAAATATCACCCAAAAATTTGTAAAAATTTTTGGTGATATTTCAAACAAAGATGGGTATATCCTTGTTTTTATTAGTACATAAAATGGTACAAGTTAAATAGTAATATTTAAAGTAATGATAATATAAATTTTTATGAATATTAAATTAGTTTTTAAATATTAGAGTTGAGGTTTGTGATTAATGAAAAAAATAGTAAGTCTAATATACAAGATAACAAGAATAATAGGAACTTTATTGAAAGAATAATATCCAGAGAAGATATGACAGCTAAAGAGTTTAATGATTTTATGAAGTTAAGTCTAGAACAAGCTGAAAATGCTGAATCAATTAGTGTAGATGAAACTTTTAGAGAGTTATGTAAAAAAATTATTAAATGAGAAAAATTCTAAATTGTTATGTAGTATAGAAAAGAAGAAAAACTTAAAATCTATAGATTTTTTTCATGTGAAATATTATTATATTTTTTTGGGAATATGAATGAATTATTTGATATATTTTTTAAAATTTAGTAATTAAAAATGTAAAAATTGATTTTTATAAGAGAGGAGAAAAATAATGGGTTTAAATACATGGTTTAGAAAAATTTCATGAAAATATTTATATAAAAATGATGTTGTAGAAAAAAATTAATTTGAGGTATAGAACAATAACTAATCGTATAAATAAAGAATATTGGAATAGTGATTCATATACAAATAATTCTTTTTTTATACTGGATCTTATGCCAGAGGGACTGAAATCAAAAACTAGTGATATCGATATAGTTGTAGTATTACCACAAGTAGTTAAAGAAAGATTTGATAGGAGAAGTGGAAACAAACAATCTCAATTTTTATCTGAAGTAAAAGAAAAAAATTACAAAAATCTTATCTATCTTCAGAAATTTCATCAGATGGTCAAGTTATTGTAATTAAGTTCTCTGATGGAATAAAATTTGAAGTAGTTCCAGTATTTAAATTAACTGATAGATATTTTTACTATGCTGATACTAATAATGGAGGAAACTGGAAATTAATGTCTCCGAAATTGGAAATTGATTATTTTAATCAGAGACATTCTGACTATAATTATACGATGAAAAAAATTATGTAGGATGATAAGGGCGTGGAAAGAACATAATAATATTACCATTTCAGGAGAATTAATTGATACAATGGTATACAATTTTTATAAGGATGCAATGTATGTAGAAAAGGACCCTTATTTATACTTTGATTATATAAGTAGAGACTTTTTTTAAATATATAGAAAAATGCTCATATTCAGTACTTGTCTTTGGAAGTGATAGGTTGCTTAGAGTTGAATATCCCTACTTATTTGAAAGTCAATCAAAAAAAGCGCTGGATGCCGCTGAATATGCAATTGAATGTGGCGAAAAAAATATCCATATTCGGCACAAAAAAATGGAGGGAAATCTATGGATCAAGATTTAGTAATTAGAGAAAAAAATAGAATGGCAAATAAAAAAATTCATATGGTAAGTATGTTATTCTTTTACATGCCATGAAAAAAAGAAATACAGAGATTAATTAAGTATGAGAAGTGGTTAAAAAAATTTCACAGATTATTTTATCAGCGATATCAGCGGGAACATTAATTAATACTTTATTTGGTACTAACAAGTATTCCGCTGCTATTGGTAGTATTTTTTTGCAACGGCACTTTTAATAATAAATTCAATGAATTTTAAGTTTGATATAGGTACTACTATTTCTAAACATAAAATTATATCAAATAAATTATGGTTAGTTAGGGAAAAGTATTTATGTCTGATTTCTGAATTAAAAATGTTAGATATTAAAGAAATTATAAATAGAAGGGATAATCTTATGCTCGAATTATCAGAAATTTATTCTTCTGCTCCGAAGACATCTAAAAAAAGTTATAAAGAGACACAAAAAGCTCTTAAATATGAAGAAGAAAAATTTTTTTACTGAGGAGGAAATAAATTTGCTACTACCTCCCTAAGTTTAGAAACCAATAATATAAAGAAGAGACATTGTTTTGTATTTGGAAATATTTTTAGTTTTCAAATGAAATATGTAATTGAAATAAACTTATTTATATATAGTTCAGTAAGTTTACTAAACTAATAACAAAGTTAGACTAAAAATTCTGAATATGTATATTATAATATTTAGTATTTATGATATAATTAAAATGTACGATAAAAATTTAGTAAGGAATTATAGGTTAATGGCAAAAGAAAGAAGTAAATACAGATTTGTGGGTTTATGAATTATTAAAAGAGGCGAAAATTAGCGATAAATTTACAGCTCAAGGAAGTAACATAAAAGAAATTCACGAAGCGCTGCAAACAGCGTCAAAGCGAGGAACTGGAAAAGTAGGATTTCCTGAATATGTAGGTGTGGTTAAAAAAACTTTTTAATAGTTATTGAAGACAAAGCTGATACAAATAAACATATCGATTTAACGGATAAAGAGATAATTAGTGAAGAAGTAGCTAGTGTTTGTGATTATGCTGTAAATGGTGCATTGTTTTATGGAAAGCACCTTGCCAAAAAAATACAAATTATAAAGAAATAATTGCTATAGGTATTAGTGGGAATGAAAAATCATAAAATTACTCCCTATCTACATAGATGATAGAGGTAATTATAAAGTCCTTGATGATTTGGAAACTCTAATCTCATTTAGTAAAAATATTGACGAATATTACACAAAAGAAGTTTTTAAAAAGAAGATACTCAAAAAGAAAAAAAGAAACAGCTGAAATTTTTAAAAAGATGCAAGTGAACTTCATGAAGATTTAAGGAACTATGGGAACTTAGAAGAAAAAAAGTAAACCTTTAGTAGTGTCTGGGATACTGCTCGCACTTAGAGAAATTGAGTATAAAAACTTTAGTATAGACAGTTTAATTGGTGATACACAAAAACTGACGGTCAAAAAAATATATGACGCTATAGAAGCAAATTTAGGGCGTGCAAATGTTTCACCACAAGTTAAGAAAAAAATAAACTACTAAGTCAATTCTCTATTATCCGTGATAATGTCAAAAATAAATGAAGTAAATTCTAATCTAGGTAAGACACCATTAAAACATTTTACAGAATTTTTATATGAGAGTATCTATCACAGTATAAAATATAATAATTCTTCTGAAGATTATCTTGGTAGATTTTATGGGGAGTTCATGTCGTATAGTGGAGGAGATGGACAAAAATTTAGGTATCGTTTTAACTCCTAAACATATTACAGAGCTATTTTTGTGATTTGTTAGATTTAAAAACCAAGTGATAAAAATACTTGATCCGTGCTGTGGTACTGCAGGATTCTTAATTGCTGCTATGCACAATATGGTGAGTCAAACAGACGATGAAAGTCAAATTAAACATATAAAAAAAACACCAACTTTTTTTGGAATTGAAGAACAATCGTATATGTTTACTATTGCTACTACTAATATGATTTTACGTGGAGATGGAAAAAAAGCAATCTAGAAAAATGGAGACTTTTTGGCAGAAAATCCAGCACAATTACAACTAAAAAGGATGTAATATAGGTATGATGAATCCGCCGTATTCTATGGGATCAAGTAAGAATACAAATCTGTACGAAATTAATTTTTACACTTCATTTATTAAATTCAGTTGTTGAGGATGGTAAAGTTGCTGTGATTGTTCCTTTAAGCACATTTACAGGGTAAAACAAAATATGAAAAAGATGTAAAAAGAAGAAATTCTAAAAAAATCATACTTTTAGAAGGTGTGATAACTTTAAATAAAAGATACTTTTTTATGGTGTAGGAACTAATACATGTATAGCTATCTTCACAGCACACAACAAACATCCAAAAAAATAAAAAAAAGCAAGTTTATAAATTTCGAAAATGATGGTTATAAAGTTAGTAAGCATATAGGACTTATTGATGATGATCGCATAAAGATAAAAAGCAACATTTACTTGATGTATGGTTTGGTAGAAATGAGGCACCTACTAAATTCTGTGTAGAAACGACAGTCGAATTTTTCTGATGAATGGCTGCACTCTTTCTATTATTTCAATGATGAAATTCTGAGTGAAGAAGATTTTAGAAAAAAACAATCGCCGATTACTTAACGTTTGAAGTTAACATGATAACTCACGGGCGAGGATATTTATTTGGAATAGAAGATAATGTTAAAGAATATGAAATAAAAGAAACAGTATTAAAGGTTGCTGAAAGTGGTGAAGAATATGAGTAAGTTGTCTTTAGGTAGAGTAAAATGGAAAGCATTCTATTTTTTTCTGAAGTTTTTGATAAAATATATATTGCTAAGTCTACAGATTTAAATAAATTAGATGCTGGAGAGACTGTTTTTATTGGGAGAAGTTCAGAAAATAATGGACTGCAAGATTTTGTGAATATAGAATCAAAAATAGTTAGTAAAAAAATTGTATTACAATAAGTATGGTAGGGGAGCCTAGGGCATTTTTATCATGCTTATAATTTTACTTAGTAGTCAAAAATATATTGATATTAAGAAATGATAACCACTTAAATAAGAACGTAGCAATGTATCTATGTTCTATTATAAATAATTATTTAATTGACAAAGGATATGGTTATGGTTATCCTGTCGGTTTAAAGAGAGTTTTAAGAAATAAAATTATGCTCCCAGTAGACACTGAAGAAAAGACCAGATTGGGAATTTATGGAAGATTACATAAAACAAGAGATGAAAGTTCAAAGTGATAAAGTAGCAGTTTATTATGAAAAATAAACTTATGAAGCTAGGTTTTTGAATTACTTGACTTAGATGTTGAATGGAAAGAATTCTGGATGGAAGATATTCTAGACATAAAAATCTGGAGTACGTTTAACAAAGGCAGACCAAATTGATGGTAATATACCATTTATAGGAGCTAGTGATGCAAATAATGGAGTAACTGAATTTGTGGGAAATACAAATAAAAAGTTTAGATAGTAATGTATTAGGTGTTAACTATAATGGAAGCGTAGTAGAGAATTTTTTTATCATTCATATGAATGTATTTTTCTCAGATGATGTAAAAACGAATAAAGTTTAAGAATGTAGAATATGGTGATGAATTTACATATTTATTTTTTTAAAACAGATGATACTATCACAAAAATAAATATCAATATGGATATAAATTCAACGCCAAGAGAATGAATAGGCAGAAAAATAATGCTTCCTATCGACAAAAAAACGGTAAAAACCCTCATTGGGGATATATGAGTCAATTTATGAAAAAGTTAGAAAAAAAGAAAATATAGAGAAAAACGCTTAACCATATATATATATATATATATATAATAGCTAAGAAATTTGAAAACAAATATTTACTGAAAAAAATGTTTCATGGAAAGAATTTTTTTATCGAAGATATTTGCGAAATTAAATCAGGAAAAAGATATTTATGAACGTGATAGGATTGATGGGCAGACACCGTATGTTACAGCAACTGCAAACAATAATGGAATAGGGTATTTTTATTTCTAATGAAAAATGCAACATTGCAAGAAAAAAATGTATATCGGTTAACCGTAATGGTTCGGTAGGATATTCATTTTATCACTCATATCCTGCACTTTTTTGGAAATGATACTAGAAAAATTAATTCCGAAATACAGTGATGACCATATGGCAAAAATTTATCTCATTTATGATTTCTAGTCAAAAAGAAAAAGTATGGGTATGGTTATAAGATGGGAACAGCACGCTTGAAACGTCAGAAAATATTACTTCCTGTTAATGAAGAAGAGTTAATTGATTATGATTTTTATGAAAAAGTATATAATATTACAAGAAATAAAAATCTATAGAACAATTCATACATAAATATAGTGAAAAATTAGATTGAAAAAAATAATTTATTAGAACATATACCGAACACAAATAATTAATTTTTTTGGGTTCGGTATTTTTACTCTATATTTTTTAATTTTTTTCTCCATTGTCAACACCAAACATTAACTATTTTTTTAATTTTTTTGCCAATCTGAAATTATTTCCTAAAAATACCGGTATTAAAGTATTTGTGTTACGTTTTTCAATTTGGCAAAAATTCATTTTTGCCTACTTTGATATTGTTCGTTGACTAGGCAGAATGTATAATGAGTTTATAAGATAAAGTTAAACACAAAAAGGAGATTTATACTTATGAGCGAAAATAAAAGTAGTTTAAAAGTTTTAGTTCAAAAAAAGTCGGTACAGCTCTTTCAAGTATGGTAATGCCTAACATTGGAGCATTCATAGCTTGAGGGATTAATTACTGCATTATTTATACCAACAGGATGGATGCCAAACGCAAAACTTGCAGCATTAGTTGCACCGATGATATTCTTCCTATTACCACTATTAATTTCTTATTCAGCTGGTAAAAACGTTCATGATGAACGTGGAGGAGTGGTAGCGGCGATTGCTACTATGGGTGTTATTGTTGGAACAGTTACAATTACTGAAAAAGGTTTAGGTGGAACACCAATGTTCTTAGGAGCTATGGTTATGGGACCTATCGCAGCTCACCTAATGAAAAAATTTGACAAAGCAGTTCAACCAAAAATTAAAACTGGATTAGAGATGTTAGTAAACAACTTCTCAGCTGGTATTCTTGGATTTATCTTAGCTATTTTAGGATTCTTTGGTATTGGACCTATTGTTAAAGTTATTACTAATGCACTTAGTGCTGGAGTAGATGTGATTATTAATGCGCATTTATTACCACTTGCTAACGTGTTTATCGAACCGGCAAAAATCTTATTCTTAAACAATGCGATTAACCATGGTATCTTAACACCAATCGCAACTGAACAATCATTAAATACTGGTAAATCAGTTCTATACTTACTGGAAGCTAACCCAGGTGTTGGATTTGGTATCTTACTAGCTTACATGTTCTTTGGAAAAGGTTCTGCTAAAGCTTCTGCTCCAGGGGCAGCAATCATCCACTTCATCGGTGGTATCCACGAAATCTACTTCCCATACATCTTAATGAAACCTGCATTAATCTTTGCAGCTATGGCAGGTGGAGTAAGTGGTACAGCAACATTCCAATTATTAGGTGCAGGTCTACGTGCTCCAGCTTCACCAGGTAGTATTTTAGCAGTACTTGCTCAAACAGCAACTGGAAGTTACTTTGCTGTAGTAGCTGGGGTAGTAGTATCTACTTTAGTAACATTCGTAATCGCAAGTATCATCTTAAAACGTGATAAAGGTGATGGAGATTTAGAGTCAGCTCAAAGCAAAGTAAGCAATATGAAAGCTGAATCAAAAGGTCAAGACGTAGCAGCTGATACTGCAAGTGAAACTTCTTATGCTGATGTTAAAAGAATTATCTTCGCTTGTGATGCAGGAATGGGAAGCTCAGCAATGGGTGCTTCTATCCTACGCAATAAAAGTGAAAAAAGCTGGACTTGATTATGAAGTAACAAATGTAGCGATTAGAAATCTAAATGAAGAAAGTGGATTATTAATCGTAACTCAAAACGAATTAACGCCAAGAGCGAAACAAATGAATGGAAAAGCTCTACACGTATCTGTAGATAATTTCCTAAACAGTCCAAAATACGATGAAATCGTTGAGAATTTGCAAAAATAGATAAATAACTATATAATATTTTGTGAATAGATACGGTAGTGTTTATGACTTCTTCTTAGATAAGGCGATATGCATTACTAAGAGGAAGTCATATTTTATTATAAAATGAAGTTTTGGATATTTTTTTGAATGGAGGTTATATGTTTAACGAACGTGAAAAATTAATATTACAAGTTTTTGTTAAAAAAATACTGATGAAGCACTTAGTATAAAAAGAGATTGCTAAGGCTACAAAAATTAAAGAACGAACACTCTATAGAGAAATTAAAAACTTTAGAGAGTTCATTAAATCAACTTGGAATAGATTTAACGAAAGAAAAGTCTAAGTATGTACTAAAAGGTGATTTATCCGAGTTGGATTCTTCATTATTTGAAGCTAGTTTTTCGAGATTATGCATATTCAACTGAAACTAGATTGAATTTAATATTATGCTTCTTAATTCTTAGTGAAGATACTTCGATTAAAAGATATCTCTGAGAAACTGATGTTAAGTTATAATACTGTTGCGACTGCAATAGGCACTATCGAAAAAGATTTTTATCTGATTACAAGTTGACATTGATTAGAAAAAGGACAGGGTATTGAAATAGAAGGTAGTGAAATAGATCGAAGAGTACTTCTTATTTCATTGCTGTGTAATGAGATTAGTGATGAGGAATTTTTCACTAGACTAAATGACCGTAGTATTTTTATCAAAGCAATCCATTTACAAAATTCTTGAATTTTGACTTTATAAAAAAAGGTATTTTATCAAAATAAACATCTTGATGTATTTAAAATATATACTGATTCTAGTATTAAGAAAAATTCTTATAAGTTTGAATGTGGTGTTTCTTAGAATGTTATATCCAACTGATATTAAAGAAAAATATTACGAACCAAGAATATGATAGTATAAAGTCATTACTAATCGCTTCTAAAGATATTATTGAATTTGATATTACAGATGATATAATTCAATTCCTTATCAAAATATTAAAAACTTGTCGTTTAATTGAACAACTTTCATATTTAAATGATAAGTATTCATATACATTAGTATATAAAATAAGCCTATTGATAAAATATGTTTCTGAAAAATGAATGTAGATTTTACACAAGATACGAATCTTTCTAGTGGTCTTATCGCTCATGTTGAATCAGCTATAAAAAGACATCAGATGAATTTAATAGAGGAAAATGATGAATTACAAGATTTTTGTATTGAAAAAAATTACAACGAGCTATATCTTGTAATTAAATCAGAACTGTTAGTTGTGTTTAATGAAATTATGTTTAATTCTACGGAGTTAAGTTATATTGTTATACATTTTGCTTCTAGTTATGAACAAATTTATAGAAAGAATTTTATTCGTGCTCTAGTAATATGTGCTAGCGGTATAGGAAGTTCAAAAAATTTTTAGGTAGTCAGATTAGAAAGAATATTCCTGAAATAAAAAAATCTAGAATATACAATTCCTAGTAAGGTAACTAAATCTTTAGTAAATAATTATGACGTAGTAATATCTTCAATCGAATTGGAACAAGATGTCGATTACTTATTAATCCCAACTATACTAAAAAGAAAAAAAGATATAAACTTAATTCGCGAAAAAAATATTATCTAGTAGAAGTTTCAAAAGAAATAATACTGTTAAAAAGAGAAAATATTGTCAATATTGATAGATTTAGTCGTGCGTGTCGAATTATTTTTGAGAAATACGGAGTATGTTGAAACAGCTGGCGTAGCTAATTATAAAGAAATATTAAATGTTATTTTTAAAGGATTCAACACTAAATATTACTAACAAAGATGAAGTCTTTAATAGTTTGTTAGAAAGACATACCAAGAGTTCTGTAGTTATTCCTAATACTAACATAGCTCTTTTTCCATACGTTGAATAATGATATCGAAGAACCGTTTGTTATTATTAGTTCGTTAAATGATAGTATCATTATGAAGGATTCAATGGGGAATGATCAGAATGTTGATAATTTTATAGTGATGGTTAGTCAAAAATCAACAAGAATTCACAGATTTACTTAGTCAGATTAGTATTGCGATATTAGATGATGAGGTATTTACTAAAAGCATTGGTTAGTAGGAATAAAGAGTTTATCCTTACAAAAATTGAACTAATCTTGAAAAAAATTATATTTTACAGTTATAGTTATTATAGCGACTTGAAAGTTAATTTCAGGTCGTTATTTTGTTGTTAAGAAAGTAGATATATAGCTATATTCTAAAGTGATTTACTGAAAAAAATTATTTTTTTGTCAGTATTTATAACTCTATTTTTGGCAAAAAAAGTGTTTCGCCGACTTTGATATTGTTTAGAAGGATAACTAAAGGTATAATTAACTTATAAGAGATAGAACAAGAAAAACTAGAAGGAGAATTGAAGATGAATTTAACAAAAAAATGATATTAGATTAGGACAAGAAATTAGTAACAAAAGAAGAAGCGATTAGAAAAGCAGGAGAAATCTTAGTAGAAAATGGATATGTAGATAGTGATTACATCCCTGCGATGTTAGAAAGGGAAGAAATCGTATCAACTTACATGGGGAACTTTATTGCGATTCCTCACGGAACAGATGAAGCTAAAAATCAATTAAAAAGTACAGGAATTTCTATTATTCAAATACCTGGAGGAGTTTCTTTTGCGAATCCTGAAGATACTGAAGATAAGATGGTATTCGTAGTATTTGGTATAGCTGGTAAAGACGGTGAGCATTTAGAATTATTATCAAAAATAGCAATCTTCTGTTCAGAACAAGAAAAATGTTATAAAAATTAGTAAATGCAGCTACTGAAGAGGAAGTTATTACTTTATTATCAGAAGTTGAATAATTAAAAAAATAAAATTAGTAAGAAGGTATTACAATGAAAAAAATTTACACTTTGGTGCGGGAAATATCGGACGTGGATTTATTGGAGAATTATTAAATAAATCTAGATATCATATTACTTTTGTAGATATTAATAAAGATGTGGTTAATGATTTAAAATGCCGTGATACATACACTATTAGAATATTAGATGAAAAATATCGAAGAAGTTGAACTTAATAACTTTGATGCTTTTAAACATTGCTGAAGAAAAAGAACAACTTTATACAGCGATCGGTGAGGTAGAATTAATTACTACTTCTATAGGTCCGAATGTTCTGCCTATCATAGCTAAAGACATCGCAGAAGGATTAAAATTAAAAAGTAGAGAATAATAATACTAAATTATTAGATATTATCGCTTGTGAAAATATGATTTCTGGATCTGATTTTTTAAAAACAGAAGTATTTAAACATCTTTCAGAACAAGAACAAGAGTTTGTTAATAAATATGTAGGATTCCCAAATTCGGCAGTAGATAGAATCGTACCAGCTCAAAAAAACATGATGATGTTCTTCTAGTTGAAGTGGAGAAATTCTGTGAATGGGTAATAGAAGCGGATAAAATAAAAAGTAGAAAGTAATAGAAATATTGAACAAGTACACTACGTAGAAGATCTTAATCCATTTATTGAAAGAAAACTATTTACGGTAAATACAGGGCATGCAGCACTAAGCTATATTGCGAATTACTTAGATATTGAGTTAGTTTCAGATGGTGCTAAACATGCTGATGTAAGAAAAGATTTTATCGCTGTATTAGAAGAAACTAGTGCATTACTTGAGAAAAAAATGGGGATTCGATAAAGCAGAGATGGAAGCTTATAGAAATAAAACAATCAAACGCTTTGAAAATCCTCGTATTGTAGATAATGTCTCTAGAATTTGTCGTACTCCTATAAGAAAAATTAGGGTATAATGAAAGATTTATTAAACCTATTAGAGAAACAGAAGAATTAGGATTATCAAATAGTGCTTTTATTAAAAAGCTTGTTCATATATTCTTACATTTAAATCTGAAGAAGATGAACAATCAGTAACACTTGAACAACTAATTAAAGAAAAAAAGGTGTTATCGAAGCTTTAAGTGAAGTAACAGAACTAACAAATACAGCTTTATTAAATAAAAATTAAAGAAGGTTACGAAAAAAATTAGTTTAATAATACATACAAGTATCTCAATATAAAAAAATATGACATGACGTGTATATATAAGAAAGAAATAGTATGTATTATTAGCAGTTTTTTAAATAAAAATAATAATCGAAAGTCTTTGGAATATTGATTCTAAAGACTTTTTCGCTTTATTTTTGAAAAAAATAAGGTGAAGCTATTGGAACTACAACGAAAAAAATGCTATCATTGTAGTAAGAGTTAATACAACGAAAAAAATAAAAATATAAAGAAAAAAATAAAATAATAATTTTTTTAAAGAATGAACTGGAAAAAAACATCAAAGTGACGTATGAGACTGGTAATAGTATTTACGTGGTGTATTGAAAAATTTGCGTAAAAAGTTACTTTTAGTTGATAATTAAAGAATTGAGGGAATAATAAATGAGTATTACATTATTAAAAAGCAACAGAATCTGATATAAAAAGAAATATGGAAAATGCAGGTAGAAGCGTTTAAGAGTCTATTAGAGAAGTATCAGGATTATGATATGAGTCCAGCGACAGAAAGTTATGAGAATCTATTGAACAAATATAAACAGCCTTGGACTAGCTACTTTTTTTATTATAAGAAATAATGAAAAAAAGTTGGAGTGGTTAGAGTCGTAGATAAAAAAAGATGGTAGTAGAAAACGTATAGCCCCTATTTGGATTATGCCTGCTTTTAGGAATCAAGGGCTTGCTCAACTTGCTATGAGAGAAGTTGAAAAGCTCTATGATTCACATCATTGGCAACTGGATACAATATTACAAGAACAAGGTAATATATATCTATATGAGAAGTTAGGTTATAAGAGGACAGGTGAGATAGAAAATATAAAAGATGGAATGGATATAGTGTATTTTCATAAAGATTAAAAAAATGTTGAATCTTATCAGCCTATTTCCTTTCATTCTATTCTTTTTCATGTTATAATTAAGTTACTATTACTAGAAATTTTTCGGGGGTAACATATGAATGAAGTAATTAAAAACAATGTTAGATCATCGTACGACTCGTAGTTTTGTAAAAGGAAAAGAACTTCCTAAAGGAACATCTTGAGCAAATCATCTCTAGTTCTAAACAAGGATCTAGCTGGATGAATGGTCAACATTATAGTATTATCGTAACAACAGGTAAGACTAAACAACAAATCGCTGATTTGATTCGTGAAAAATCACCTGGTAATGCGGTTCATATCGAAAATTCTGCGACGCTTTTACTGTATTGCTTAGATTATACTAATATTAAATTATCATTTGATATTGAAGGTGAAGAGTTTGATATTTCTAATCAATACGAGCCTTTACTTATCGGGACTTTAGATGTTGGTATAGCGATGCAAAATGCCGCTTTAGCTGCTGAGTCTTTAGGATATGGAATCGTGTATTCTGGTGGTTTAAGACATTTTGGCGATAGCATTTCTAAATTATTGAATGTTCCTGAGACTGCTTTGTTTATTTGTGGTTTAAGTATTGGGGTTATTGATGAAGAGTTATCAACAGAAAAAGTTAAACCTAGATTACCAGAAGCGGCTAATGTAGGATACAACGAATTTCCTAAATCAAACGTAGAAGTATTAAAAGAATACCGTCAAACAATGGAAGACTTCGCAGAAGCACGTGAGACAAAAACATGGACTAAGAAGTTCGCTGATTTCTATGCACAACCTTCTAGTATAGAAAAAAAGTAACTAAAGAACTACTAGTAAAAAAATGTTTTTTTGTGAGTGAGAAGGAATAAAGAATAAGATTAAATTAGAAAATCGCTTATGTAGTTTTATACTGGATAAGCGGTTTTTTTATAATAAGATAATAAAAAAAGATAGCTTTTTTTCTAAAAAAAGTGTACTAATTGATACGTTTTTTAATTGACAAAAAGTAATAGTTTTAGTTATGATGATAGTATAAAGAGGTGATTTTATGAACCCTAATTATAATCAAAATTATACAAAAGAAGATATAGAAAATATTCTATACATAATAAAAAGAATGTATAAAAATCCAATAAATACACGATTTCATTTAATAAAAATAGGAGAGAAAAACATAGCATTTGTTAACGATTATAATATTAGAAGCGATAAGCAAAAAAAGAATATTATTAAATATTAAAGTTGATGATTTTTTTGTCACTCGTTGCAAAAATACGAATATTGGATATGAACATGAAGTGTTGTATGTTTTTTTGTACCTCAAGTAAGTTTATTTAATATAGATGATGTAGAAGAAGTTGTAGATATTTATACAAAGTTTAATATAATTGATTATGGAGAGACAAATCGTACTATAGTGATTTCCTATCATAAATGCAATAAAAGAAATAGATTATGCATTTAGATAATCTAATTATAAAGATGATGTATATTTTTGAAATGGATAAATAGTAAGTGAGGAATTTTTGATATGGAAAAAGTTTTTTTGTGAAAACTGTAGAAATGATGTTGAGTATAGCATAATTGAAGAACAAATGATAGGAACTATAAAAAGGTGAGACTTATACTTATACTGGGAAAGTTGCTAAATGTAAAGAATGTAAATCTGATATCTTTGTGAATAGTATAAATGATTATAATCTAGAAGCATTATATGATGTATATAGAGAAAAGAATGGTATCATCTCTTTAGAGAAAATATTAGGAATATGTGAAAAGTATAATATATCTAAGCGTCCATTGTCATTGTTATTAGGATGGGGTGAACAAACTTATTCACGTTACTGTAATGGAGATATTCCTAGTAAACAGTATTCAGATATACTAAATAAAAATTTATGAAAGTCCAGTATTTTATAGTGAACTTTTAGAAAATAATAAAGAAAAATTACCTTCAGAAATTGCGTATAAAAAAAGTAAAGAAGCAGTTGATAAAAATTCTTGAAGGAATTTAAATGAAGAGTCAAAAAAATAAATAGGGTTATTAATTATATCTTAAATCGTTGCGAAGATATTACACCTTTAGCATTACAAAAAAATCATTGTATTATGTCCAAGGATTTTTATTATGCATTTAATAATGAATTCTTGTTTGAAGAAGATTGTCAGGCGTGGGCGCATGGTCCGGTTTATCCTGAGATTTATTTTAAATATAAACATTATAAATTTGATCCTATTAAATCAAAAAAAGGAGTTTCAGATACTATATTCACATCATCAGAATTGATAATTATGGAAAATGTAGTTAAACATTTTTGTTGCTATAGCGGAAAAAGTATTAGAAAAATTTACACATTCTGAATATCCTTGGTTAGAAACTAGAGGGAAATTCCAGAATTAGAATTATCTACTGAGATAATAAAAAAAGAGTATATTGGAAAAATATTTCAAAGATGTTAAAGAAAAATACAATATGATAAATCCTAATGATATAGAATCATATGCAAAAATGTTTAATTGTATGTAAAGCATTAGCTTACTAATTTGAAAATAGTGCCGCTTGCTGATGGAGCGGGGTAGAAGTAATTCAGTACGAAAATAGTGCCGTTTGCTGATGGTACGGGATAAAAAAATAATTCAGTTTGAAAAATAGCGTTTAGCTGAATAGACGCATGAATTATCATTGAGTATGGCTCGATAAATTTGATTTTTTTAGAATTACGACTATTGAGCCACTCTTTTTATAAATCTGATTGACAAAACTCGATACATGTATTATATTTAAGAAAAAGGATAAGAAAGGAGAACGCAAAGTGGTAAAATAATGGTATGTATTAATCAATTGTTTATGTTTACTGAGTATAATTATAATTTTGAATATATAATAAAGAGAGCACCATTCTTATTTTTACCGTTGAGCTAATTATTTATGAAAAAAAGAATATAAATTAGGTAAAAGAAAATTAGAAATAGAAATTGCATGAAGTACAAAAAAAAGAATTTTTTTACAAAGTATCTTGGGAACTTGTATTATAGGAGTATCTATTTATTATTTCTTCTTTAATAAATAGTAAAAAGTATATAATAATGGAGGAGAATAGAATGACAGAATCAAAAAAACGTCTGAAGCACAAAAAGAAAGCGAGTAAAGCATATTATGAGAAAAAAATAAAGAACGTGCTTTAATGAATAATAGGAGAACTGCGGCTAGAACATTCGTAAGACATTATGCAACGAAAGAGGATATACAAAAATTTAATAGAAATATTTAATAATGAGAATCCTAATGCAAAATTGTAGTTGATGTTTTTAGTAAATAGTAAAAATTATTGATTGTTTACTTTATAATTATATATATAATCTCTGCGTGATTTACTTCACGCTTTTTTTATTTTTTTCAAAAACACCTATGAAATCTCATAAGTGTCTTGCAGAGCAGAATTTAACTCTCTGAGAAAGTTACCAGTAGAGCATATATTTTTATATCTCTAAGATAATATTAAGTATAATGTATAGTTTAAAAGCTTGTCAACATAAGGTTTGTGAGCTATTTTTTTCTTTTTAAAAATTTTTTTCAAAAAAACTATTGTCAAAAAAAGGTCAAACATGCTATAATTTATTTAAGGTCAAAGAAGGTCAAAAAAATTACAACTTAAATATATTCCATAAACCCTTTTTGTTTGTTTAATATTTAGTTGTATCTTTTTGAGGGTAGTATCTTAATTATATTAGAGATACTGTTCAATGAATGTACCTTTTGATCTAATAATTTAATCAAAGGAGATTTACAATGGATATTAATAGTTTTACTAACAGTGTGAAAAGAAATCTTAGCGAAATCTTCCAAATTAGCAACTGAGAAAAAAAGTCAAAAGTATTACGAGTGAGATGTTTTTAAAAAGCGGCTCTTACTGGTAGTAATTTATATAGTGATATATTAGGAAGAGTAAATGTTGATAAGGTGAATTTAACTTATGAGTTAGATAACGAGATTGCGAAGGTGAATAGTGTAGAAGGAGATAATATTAACTACGCTAGTTATCTAAGTAATGATTTAAATGCTTTATTAATAGAGGCTAATAAATATAAAGAGAAATATGAAGATAAATTTATTTCGTGTGAACATATCGTTCTTGCGAGTTATTTGAAAAAAATAGTATAGTAAAAAAATATATCGATAAGGTAACTACGTTAAAAGATTTAGTAGCTGTTATCGATAATATCAGAGGAGGTAAAAAAAGTTATGAACGAAAATCCAGAAAACAACTATGAAGTTTTTAGAAAAAAATATGGTGTGATCTTGTAGAAGCTGCACGTAGTGGTAAAATCGATCCCTGTGATAGGACGTGATGAAGAAATAAGAAATGTAATTAGAATTTTTATCAAGAAAAAAACAAAAAAATAATCCAGTGTTGATAGGGGAACCTGGTGTAGGGAAAACTGCGATTGTTGAGGCACTGGCTCAACGTATTGTACGCGGTGATGTACCTGAAAGTCTTAAAAACAAAAACTGTATTCGAACTTGACCTTACTAGTTTAGTTGCAGGAGCTAAATATCGTGGTGAGTTCGAGGAACGACTAAAAGCTGTATTAAAAGAAGTTAAAGAACAAGATGGAAAAAAATCATTTTATTCATAGATGAAATTCACATGCTTGTTGGTGCTGGTAAAACTGATGGAGCAATGGATGCTGGTAATATCTTAAAACCAATGCTTGCTCGTGGTGAATTACACTGTATTGGTGCTACAACTCTTAATGAATATCGTCAATATATCGAAAAAGACTCTGCATTAGAACGTCGTTTCCAAAAAGTTCTTGTTAAAGAGCCTACTGTAGAAGATACAATCTCTATACTACGTGGTCTTAAAGAAAGATTCGAAGTTTATCACGGTGTGAAAATCTCTGACCGTGCGATTGTAGAAGCTGCAGAATTGTCTAATAGATATATTACTGATAGATTTTTACCTGATAAAGCTATCGATTTAATCGACCAAGCTTGTGCAACTATTAAAACTGAAAACTCTTCTAATCCAGCTGAATTAGATACGATTAATCGAAAAGTTATGCAACTTGAAATAGAAGAAAAAGCCCTAAGTGGAGAAGATGATGATGTGTCTAAAAGACGTTTAGAAAACTTAAAAGAAGAGTTGGCTAATCTAAAAGAAGAACAAAATAAACTTCAACTTCAAGTTGATAGTGAAAAAGAAAAATTATCAGCTGTTAAAAATCTACGTGAAAAAATCGACAGAGTTAAAGTTGAATTAGAACAAGCTCAAAATAGTTATGATTTAGAAAAAAAGCATCTGAGTTACAATATTCTACTTTACCAAAATTAACTCAAGAGCTTGAAGAATTAGAAGAAAAATCTAAACACGAAGAGTATAAACTTCTAAAACAAGAAGTTACTGAAGATGAGATTGGATTTATTGTTAGTCAAATGACTGGTATTCCTGTAACTCGTCTAGTAGAAACTGAGAAAGAAAAATTATTACACCTAGCTGATACAATTCATGAGAAAGTAATAGGTCAAGATGAAGCTGTAGAGAGTGTGACAAATGCGATCTTACGTTCTCGTGCTGGTATCGCAGATCCTAACAGACCAATCGGTAGCTTCCTATTCTTAGGTCCTACTGGGGTAGGTAAAACTGAGCTTGCTAAAGCATTAGCTCTTAACTTATTCGATGATGAACGTAACATCGTGCGTATCGATATGAGTGAATATATGGAAAAACACTCAGTTAGCCGTCTAATCGGAGCCCCTCCAGGATACATTGGATATGAAGAAGGTGGTCAACTTACTGAAAGTGTAAGACGTAATCCATATAGCATTATCTTAATGGACGAAATTGAAAAAGCTCATCCAGATGTTTTCAATATCTTACTTCAACTTCTTGATGAAGGTACACTTACTGATTCTAAAGGTGTAGTAGTAGATTTCAAAAACACAATAATTATCATGACTTCTAACATTGGTTCATTAGAACTATTAGAAGAAGTGAAAGATGGTGTGATTTCTGAAGAAACTCGTAAAAATGTTACTAACCAACTTTACGGATACTTCAAACCAGAAATCCTTAACCGTATGGATGATATAATTATCTTTAAACCATTAACACAAGATAATATTAAAGGAATCGCTAATAAACTTCTTAATGAACTAGTTGTGCGTATCGCTAATAGAAATATTACTCTAACTTATACTGATAATATTTCTAGTTGGGTTGCGACTGCTGGATTTGATATGAAATTTGGTGCTCGTCCACTTAAACGATTCATCCAAAGCCAAATTGAAAAACAAACTTTCAGTTGAATTAATCCGTCATGGTATTGAAGATGGAATGGAAATCCACCTAGACTATATAGATGATGAATTAAAATTGATATTAAATAATATATTGATATAGCCCCATAAAGAAGTATGACTTAATAAATTCGATTTTTCTGAAATCGCAATTTTTGAGTCACTCCCAAATAACTAAAGACCTTAGGAGAAATCCTGGGGTCTTTTTGTATAAGGTTATATGATTTTTAAAAAGATTAAAGTGTGGAAATTTAGTATCTTTTGTATAAATGAAATTTGTAGTATAATGATAAAATAAATAGACAGACAAGATATGTGTATAGGAGGAATTTTAATGAAAAATAGCGGTTATGGCTGGAACACCGATTGATTCGAAATTAGGTGCGGAGCTACTGGGTTCATATGGTTATGATGAAGTAGTTTTAGTGCCGATTTCTAATAATCCAGTAGAACAAACGACGTTTCAAGCTTTAGAAGATGAGGAACGTGAAAAGATTATTATAAATATTATTGAAGAACTAAAAGAAAAAGATTGTGATGCGATTTTCGTATACTGTAACTCACTTAGTTCGGTTGTTGATTTTGATAGATTGGCAGAAAAAATGAACATTTCTATTATTACTCCTATGCAGATGTATAGAAATCTTGGTCTTGAGTATAAGTATCTTGCTGTAATGGCGGCGAACTCTCATGGTCTTACAGGTGTTGAGACTAATTTATATGTATCGAATCCACGTCTTCGTGTATTAGGTTTATCTATGCTAGAGCTTGTTAAATCGATTGAAGAGGGGAATAAACCTGAACAAATAGTTGAAGATTTTAACTTCAAGACGTTATTCAATTATTTTGAATTGACTAATGTAGAAGCTGTTGTACTTGGATGTACTCATTTTCCTTATATTAAAAAGAACTTGAAAAAGATTACCGATTTACACATTATCGATGTTGGTGTGTTTATGATAGAGAGTTTAAAGAGTAAGGGACAGTAGCTATATTATAGTGAAAAAAATAAGAGTGAGAATACTTTAAAACAAGATTTTTAAAAATCGTTGTAAAGTTATTTTTCACTCTTTTTATTGAGTTATCTTCCTTCTAAGAAGTACTCATTTCTTTCTTTTGCTTGTTCGAAGATACTGTTGTATTCTTCTATCATTTCTTCTGTGTATTCACCTTCAACTTGTTCGCAATCTAGTGAATATAGTACTTTTTTTCAACTCTGTCATAAACATCTTCTAGTGTAAAGTTCTTATGAAGAAGTTTTTCTAGTGTTTCCATGCAGTTTGGATCGATTTTTGGATATTTGTAGTTTATAGGTTGGTCTTTAATTCCTATGTCATAGAATTCTCTCATTATATTAGCACGTTTTTGTTGATCACCGAAGACACTAATATAAATAGAGACTACCACCGCGTCTTTTATTTTTCTTTGAGCAATACCTGCGAATTTCTTCCCGTTAATACTAAGATCATAATCACCTGGACAGTATGAATTGCTAATTTCTATGGCATCTATTTTATTAGCACCTTCAGGGAAAATAGCTTTTATAAAGTCGGTCATAAGCTCGTATCCTTCATTGATTGAGAAGTTTTCCTTAGGTTTATTCATTATGATTGATAGGTTTAATATTCCTTTGTCTGATATTATTCCAAGGCCGCCGATATTTCTAACTGCTGGAATAATATTATTTCTATAAAATGCGAACAGGGCTTCATCAAAGAATGGTACACGAGTATCTGGTGCTCCAATTATTGCAGAGTTAGGTAGTGTGTACATGTGTAATATGCATTCATTATTATCAGAAACTGAGCGTAAAAAAACATTTCGTCAGTAGCGATAGGTATTAGGGGATTAACAATATTTAGTGTTTTATAAATATTGAATTTTTTTATTTCGAATAAGATCTAGCATAGCTACTCCTTTAATATGTCGATAATATTTTATAATCTTAAAAAAATTAATACTTTATCATTATAAGTTATGCGACTAATTTATGCAAGGTTTTAATGAATTACATATTATAAAAAGTGACTCGAACATCGTGATTTTAGAAAAAAATTTTTGTCGAGTCACATCTGTGTATATTATATTATAAGTTAAAGCTTGTAATCTTCTGGTTTAATAATTGGTATTATTTTTGTAAATAGTTTTTACGAAGAAGAAACCTGAAACTATAGGTATTAAAGCGAAGACTAGAGCAGCTTTTAGCAGTTCAAAAGCACTACCATCTGTAGTAGCAAGATGTGCTAGTGGTCCAACTAAACCACTGAATCCAAATCCTGCGCTCATCGCTGTACCTTTAATGTTTAGTATTGCGGCGAATACTCCCGAAACAGCTGCACTACATAGAACTGGAAGCATAATTTTTGGTTTAGCAAAAATGTTTGCCATTGAAATCTTTGGAGATCCAATAAAGTGAGCGAAACAAACACCTTTTGAGTTTACTGCCCATCCTGCAATTGCTAGGGTAAATCCACAAGCGCAGATTCCAAGATTTGCAGCTCCTGAAGCAATCCCATCGATATTAATAGCAAGAGCAACTCCTACTGATGTAACTGGTGAAACTACTAGGCAAGCAAAAATCACGGCTATAAGTATTGTTAGGATAATAGGTTGAAGTGTAAGCAGGTGCTTAATTCCATCTCCTAGAATTTTAGTTACTCCCGAAAAGAATGGTAGTGTATATCTACCGATACCTCCAATAATAACGAGTGTTAATGGAGGTAATATGATTACCGCATAGTTTTTTTAGCTTTATCTCCGATTAATAGAATAAAGGCTGTTGCTAAAGCGGCTGTGAATATCATCGTTACAATATCTCCTGAACCTTTCAGCATTAAACCTGTTTTATCAGGAGTAGGTATTATTGAACCACTTGCGAATAATGTGGCTAAACCTATTGATACGCTTTGCACTGGTGTAAATTTAAATAGTAATCCAATAATAATACCTGAAGCTAGTCCAATCATTGCATTAGAAATAGTTATAGATAATGACAAAAATGCAAGTGCTGGGTAAAAGTTTTTCCTATATATTTTAATAGTTCTCCTAGTAATGCACCTGGGACTAGACAAAGAACAGTTCCTAACGCTATACCATTAAGTACATTCATGGTGAAATTTTTTTATTGTGATATTTTTCTTTCATATGTTCTATCTCCTTTACTAAAACTTAATCTTTTTAGATTATTAATTATTATAGCGTAAAATGAAAAGGGTTGTATATTAAAAGATTTGTTTTGTAACTAATTATAGTATCATTTTTTTACTGAATCTATAGAAAAGATTTAACTTTGTTTAAACTTTAGCGAGTATAGTGTATAATAATATAAGAAAAGCTATAAAAAAAGGAGATATAAAATGAAAGTACTAAGAAGCTTACTATCATTATTGATAGTATTAGCGCTTTTTGGTGGTGGCATAACTTATGCATTAACACCAAGTGAGACTATAAAAAACACAGAGAAATTATCAAATGTACAAGCAACGACTAGTGTGGCGGATTTAAATAAAAATTTTTATTTCGAATGTTTCTTTTTCAAATTCAAAAATTATCGACTTCTCTAAAACTTGATAATGATACTTTTTTTATCGATTTTAAAGAGCTCGGTGGAAAAGGACTCAGAGTTGCTTCAAGGAAGTTATAAGCTTGTAGGTAATCATATCGAGGCAAAACTTCCAGTTAAGCTTGGTCTTTGGGATAGTGTTATTAATGCTAATATTAGAGTTGTTGGTGCAAATAATAGTGTAGATTTAGTACTAGAAGATGCTAAAATTGGTAAAGTGCCTATTCCTGATTTTGCTTTTGGAAAAAAATATCTTAAAGAAGCATTGACAGGAACAGGTGTTGGAGTTAAAGGAAATATAATTTCTATAAAAGCATTATCTTTACCAGTAAATGTTGATGGAGTTGATGTTTCTGGTGGGAACATTAATGTTACAGCATCACTAACGCAAAAACAAATTTTGGAATATACATCAGAAGCGTTAAAATCGTATCGTAGATCATAGTATAAATCAAGATTTTGAAATCAGTTGAATTTAAGGAAATTATGATAGTTTGTAAATCCTTAGTATTTGCATTGTTTTTCAAAGTCTTTTTTTATATTTCACTTATGTTTTTCAGATAATTTTAATCTAAATTCACATAAAATACTTGAAAGTTTATGATTTATGTAATATAATAAATCTATCGTAAATAAAGACAAGACATCTATGTGGAGTTTTTAGAGAGAAACTGGTTGGTGGAAAGTTTTATAGAAGCGTAGAAGTTATCACTTTATTGTGTAATTATTTTTAATAGAACAAACAAGCGCTCTTAGTAAGAGTTAAAAGAGGTGGTACCGTGGATACATTTCGCCCTCTATAACTTTTACTAAGAGTTTTTTATTTTGAAAGGAGAAAAAATGGTAGAATTAAAAGATACATTATTAATGCCGAATACAAAGTTTCCAATGCGTGGAAATCTTCCAAATAAAGAACCTGAATTCCTAAAACGTTGGGAAGAAATGGATTTATACAATAAAATTTTAGAAAAAAATGCTGGGAAACCATCATACGTACTTCACGATGGACCTCCATATGCGAATGGTAACATCCACATTGGGCACGCATTAAACAAAATTTTAAAAGACTTTATCGTTAAATATAAAAACATGAACGGTTTTGTTTCACCTTTTGTTCCTGGTTGGGATACTCACGGTCTTCCAATCGAGCAAGTGTTAGTAAACAATGGTGTTGATAGAAAATCTATGCCAGCTAATAAATTCAGAAATAAATGTAAAGACTATGCATTAAAAACAAGTTGATAAACAACGTGCTGACTTCAAAAAACTTGGGGTTCTTGGTGACTGGGAAAATCCATATGTTACACTTGATCCAAAATTCGAAGCTGAACAAATTCGTGTATTTGGTAAAATGGTAGACAAAGGTTATATCTACAAAGGATTAAAACCTATCTACTGGTCACCATCTTCAGAATCTGCATTAGCGGAAGCTGAAATCGAGTACCATGATCACACTTCACCATCTATCTACGTTGCATTCGACCTGGTTAGTGAAAATGGTGTAGTAGAAAAAGGAACTAAGTTTGTTATCTGGACAACAACTCCTTGGACATTACCTGCGAACTTAGGTATCGCTGTTCATCCTGATTTTGAATACCAAGTAGTTAAGTACAATGGAGAAAGTTACTTAGTAGCTAAAGAAAGAGTTGCATTCTTAACTGAAAAATTTGGTTGGGAAAACTACGAAACTGGTGAAGTATTAGTAGGTAAAGATTTAGAATACTTACTATGTCAACACCCATTCTTAGATAGAACATCTACATTAATCTTAGCAGATTATGTAACACTTGATTCAGGGACTGGGCTAGTTCATACAGCACCTGGACATGGGGTTGATGACTATCTTGTTGGTCAATTACAATATAAACTTGGAGTATTATCACCAGTTGATAACCAAGGTGTTCTTACAGAAGAAGCTGGTCAATTCGCTGGTAAATTCGTGTTTGACGCGAACAAAGACATTATCGCTCACTTAGCTGAAACTGGAGCATTATTAAAACAAGAAGATATTACCCACTCATATCCACATGACTGGAGAAGTAAAAAACCAATTATCTTCAGAGCTACGCCTCAATGGTTCTGTTCTGTAGATGCATTCCGTACAGAATTATTAGAAGCTGTAGATAACACTAAATTCTACAGTGAATGGGGTAAACCAAGATTATATAACATGATCCGTGATCGTGGTGACTGGGTAATCAGTCGTCAACGTGTTTGGGGTGTGCCGATTCCTGTATTTTATGCTGAAAATGGTGAAGCTATCCTTGATATCGACTTAATCGAACACGTAGCGAAAATCTTCGAAGAAGAAGGATCAACAGTTTGGTTCTACAAAGAAGCTAAAGAATTATTACCAGAAGGATATACTCACCCAGGAAGTCCAAATGGTGAATTCACTAAAGAAATGGACATCATGGACGTATGGTTCGACTCTGGAACATCTCACCAAGGATGTTGTGCAATTCGTAAAGAGTTAACTTACCCAGCTGACTTATACCTAGAAGGAAGTGACCAATACCGTGGATGGTTCAACTCTTCACTTATCACTTCTGTAGCTGTATCAGGAGTAGCTCCATATAAAGAGTTAGTATCTGCTGGATTCGTTATGGATGGAAATGGTAACAAGATGAGTAAATCATTAGGTAACGTTATTTCTCCTAACGATGTAGGTAAAGAACTAGGTGCTGAGATTATCCGTCTATGGTCTGCAAGTGTTGACTATACTCAAGACGTACGTATCTCTAAAGATATTCTAAAACAAGTTTCTGAAACATATAGAAAAATCAGAAATACTTTCCGTTTCTTACTAGGAAACTTATATAACGGAAGCTTTAATAACCAAACAGATCTTCTTGCATATGAGGACCTTGAAGAATTAGATAAATATATGGTTCTTAAGTTTGAAAAAGTTGTTGCGAAAGTATTAGATTACTATGAAAATTATCAATTCAACAGTATTACTACTGAATTAATTAACTTCTTTAACGTTGAATTATCTTCATTCTACCTTGACTACGGTAAAGATATTCTTTACATCGAAGGTGAAGATTCTCACAAACGTCAAAGTATGTTAACAGTTCTTTACACAGTATTAAGTAAATCTGTTAGATTATTCGCACCTATTCTTTCATTCACTTCAGAAGAAGTATATGACAATATGCCATATGAAGATGCTGAGTCAGTTCACTTAACTGATTTCCCAGTTAAGAACTTAATCGATGATGCAGCATTAGAAGCTAAATGGGATAAACTTTTAGAAGTTCGTGATGATGTAAACAAAGCATTAGAAGAAAGCCGTAATGAGAAAGTTATCGGTAAATCTCTTGAAGCAGCTGTTGAAGTATACAGTAACGATGCAGAAGTTGTTGAGTTATTAAACTCTGTAGCTAACTTAAACCAATTCTTCATCGTAAGTAAAGTAGCTGTTAAAGAAAATGATGGTGTAACTTACGATCTTGCTACTGTAAAAGTAACTAAAGCAGAAGGACACCGTTGTGAACGTTGTTGGAACATCGTTGATGAAGTGAACGAAGAAGGACTATGTCCACGTTGTGCTAGCATCTTAAACAAATAATAGAATAACTTATCTATAGAACTTAGGTTAAATTTTAATCTAAGTTCTTTTTATATAGTCCAAAAAAATGGACAGATAGATTGATATAATTAAATCATCAAATGAAGAGGTGATTTAAAATGGAAAAAGACTATATTACAATTACAGGAATGGAATATTATTTTGGAAATAAAGTGTTTAAAGTAGGAGATGTTATAAGCTGTGAAAAAAGAGTTTGATAACGATTATGATGAAGAAGCTATAAAAGTTATGGCGAAAACTTTTTGGTAAAGTTGGATATGTAGCTAATTCTAGTCGTACTGTAGCGAAGGGAACAAAAAGTGCTGGAAGAATTTATGATAAAGTGGGAGATAAGTTCTTTGTAAAAAGTATGTTTTGTTACTGGTGGATCTGTAATTGCAGAAGTATTAAAAAGAGAAGAAAATAATTATAAAAAAATGATAGAAAAAAATCGTAAATAGTTGTTATTATATACATAAGTGTATATAAGGAGCAATTTTTATGGAAAAAAAGGTAGATATCAAAAATTAAAGTTATTGTATTTATTAGAAATATTAAGAGATTACAGTGATGAAAAATACTTATTTAAGTGTTAAAGAGTTAACAAATTTACTTTTTAAAAAAATGAAATAGTTGTAGAGAAAAACTTTATACAAAGATATAGAATTATTACAAGATTATGGATTCAATATTGTAGTTGAAAAAAATGGTCGTGAAAATACTTATGCTTTAGTAGAAAGAGAGTTTGAGCTAGCTGAGGTGAAAATGCTGATTGATGTTATTCAGGCTAGTAAGTTCTTAACTGCAAAAAAATCAAGAGATTTAATTCTAAAGTTGAAGAAATTAGCGAGTAAACAACAGGCACAAAAAAATTCAAAGGCAGGTATATTCTTTCGAAGAAAATAAGTATATAAACGAGAATATTTATTATAATGTTGATGCGATTCATAATGCAATTGCAGAAAATAAGCAAATTAATTTCAATTATTGGCAGTGGAATTATAAAAAAACAAATGGTTGATAGGAAAAAAATGGTGAAGTTTATAACGTTAGCCCATTCGCCTTAGTATGGAATGATGAAAAATTATTATATGGTTGCTTATGATAATAAGACGAGTTTAATAAAGAATTATCGTGTTGATAAAATGCGTAGTGTTGCTATTACTGATGATGATAGAGTAGGACATGCTCAATTCCAAAAAGAAGATATATCGAGTTATTCTAAAAAAATATTCGGTATGTATGGAGGAGTCTTAGAAAAAAAGTGACTTTAGAATTTAAGGAGTCATTAATAGGAGCAGTCGTCGATAGATTCGGTAAAGATATTATTATTCACAAAAAAAGATAATGTATATCAAACTTCTGTAGAAGTAATGTGTAGTAGTCATTTCTTAGGTTGGATTTTTCTCTTTAGGTAGTGATATTGAAATATTAGCACCTCAAAAATGTTCGAGACTTATACGTGAGGGAAGTAGAGGTGTTGTTGAATAAATATAAATAAATGAGAAGGTTGAAAAAAATGGATAAAAAAATATAGTTTTATTGGATATTATAGAAACTAAAGTTGCTAATGTCTTATCAGTTTCAGTAAAAAGGATAAATGTAACTGATAGATTTGAAGTTATTGATGATGTAGATTTTTCATCAAAAAAATAGATTCAGGTGAATATTTATTTGATTTAGAGAATACATTAGAAAAATTATTTTTAACAATTTACCATTGGATGTTGATGTGAAAATTTTTTTGTTTGGTATAAAGAAAAAAAGGGAATTAATAGAGAAATATTTTCCTTTTTCTAAGTTATTATAAATTTGAATATATTCAAGCTAAGATAATTAAGGTAGGATTAACAAATGCTAATAATCCAGTTAATTATACGTTAAAAAAAATATTGAAACTGTTAGAAATCAAATATGATAAGTTTAAACTTGGTGTTCCTAGATATGCAGTAGATATTTTTTTATCAAATTTTTTTGAGAGACTTTTTAGTTTATTTTTGAACATAAAAAGTGAAATTAGCGCTTTTTGTAAGATGGATAGCGGCTTGATTCACGACTCTTCTTGCAGAACATTAAAAAAATCGAATGATAAGCCATCTTTAGATTGGGTGGAGTTTGTTTGGGCTGATTATCGTTTTTTTGTAAACATTGTTGTAGTTTTGAGATTAAAGGACCTTTTTACAAGGATATGTCAAATGAACAACTGAAAAGCGAAGGTATTTTTTTCTAAAAAAATATTAAAATTATTAAAGACATCGGAGTAGTTTGTGATGAAGGAGATGTTATTGGAGAAGATGTAACTATAAATGAAGATTCTGAGCAAACTGTTTCAAGTATAGATGTTGAAAAAGATGATGTTATAGATGATACGTTAAAAGAAATTGATGAAATTATTAATAGTAAGAAGACAGAGTATGTAAATTTACCGAATGGTGAGAAAATAGTTGTTTTTAAAGCTAATGATACACTAAATAATAACATTAAAAATCTTATGAATAAGCAAAAAAACTGAAAGTTCTGCTTTGAAGAATAATGCTATTAATTATCAAATATTACTATTTAAAAATAGGTGAACTTGGTGAGAGTAAAGTACTGGATGAATTAAAATATAGTTTTTTTATCCTATGCATATTATTAAAGATATTTCGATTAATATTGGAGAATTTCATTGCCAGATTGATTTTCTAATTATAACTAAAAAAAGTCTATGTATTTGATTGAGTGTAAAAACAACGGAGCTAACTTGAAAATTGATTCTACTGGAAGTTTCTACCTTGTTAAAGAAGGGAAAAAGAATCGAATTTTTTTAGCGTATTAAATCAAATAGAAAGACAAAAAAATGATTTTTGGAGCAATTAGATTTCGATGTAGATATAAAAAAATATTCATCCTATAATTGTTTATGCGAACGAGGAGACTGGAATAGAAATCGAAGATGAAAAATATTTTTAAGAGGTATTAATGTAATTAATTTAGATCGTTTAAATAGTTTGATTAGAGAAAAAGAAAAAGATTTAGAAGAAATCTATAGTGAAGAAGAAATAGAAAAAAATTAAAAAAATAAACTTTTTGGACCCTATTTTTGAAAAAAATAGTGACTATGTTGAAGAAAAATTCTAAGAAGTGGGATGAGTTTGAACTTAGAATGCAATTAGAAAAAGAACATAAATGAGAAAAAGCATTGGAGAAAATAGCTGAAAGAAATTCAACGAAAAGTATAAAGGCAAATAATGATGAATCTAAAATTTCACGTGATGAATTTGGAGAAATATTGGAGAAATATTTGATAAGAAAATCAGAAAAAAACTAGGTGTAACTACTGCGTCTTTAATGACGGAAATGATGAAAGATGAGGTATTAGAAAAGATGCCAACAACTGTTGCACAGTTATCTAAATTGTTGGTTAGTAATAGTGTATTTTTTTCCATAAAATATCAGGTGATTTGCTATCGATGATTAATAATATTAAGCCAGTGATGAGCTAAATAGTATGAAATAAAAAAATAAGATGCGATATAAAACAAAAATTTTTTTATGAAAAAAACGTTTTATGTCGCTATTATTTTTTTCCTATTATAAATTTTAAAAATTTGTAAATTCATTTAGTATATTTTTTTGAATGTGGAGAGTGTACTTAATATCAACTTAAAAATCATGTTATAGTGGTTGCTTTAAAGAGAAATGGATGATATAATAAGGAGATGAATTATAAGATAATTATAATAAGATTATAAAATCATTAATAAGAAAAATATGTCGGAAGGAAAATGTTAATGGCTATTTTAGGAAAAAAATATTTGATGCTAACAAGAGAGAAGTAAAAAAACTTAGCGAAATTAGCGGAAAAAGTATTAGCTAAAGATGAAGAGTATTCAAATCTTAGCGATGAACAATTACAAGATAAAACTGAAGAATTTAAAAGCTTATATTGAAGAACAAAGAGAAAAAGGAAAATCAACAGCTGATATACTAGATAAAAATTTTTAGTAGATGCTTTTTGCTGCAGCTCGTGAAGGAGCATTTCGTTCATTAGGTATGAAACCTTATAAAGTTCAAATTATGGGTGGTATCGCACTACACCGTGGAGATATCGCAGAGATGAGAACTGGGGAAGGTAAAACACTTACTGCGACAATGCCTGTTTATTTAAATGCATTAGCAGGAGAAGGTGTGCACGTTGTTACAGTTAACGAATACTTATCTCAACGTGACGCTCAAGAAATGGGAGTTTTCTACAATTATATGGGACTTTCTGTAGGGACTTAACTTAAACTCTCTAAACTCAGAAGAAAAAAAGAGCTGCTTATAACGCTGATATTACATACTCAACAAATAATGAGTTGGGATTTGACTATTTAAGAGATAACATGGTAAAAACGGTTGAAGCTCGTGTTCAACGTCCATTAAACTATGCTGTTATCGATGAGGTTGACTCAGTTCTTATCGATGAAGCACGTACACCGCTTATTATCTCAGGTGAAGGACAAGAATCAACTTCACTATACCAAGTTGCAAATGCATTTGTTAAAACTTTGAAAAAAGCAGAGGAAGAAGATGGAAGTGATGGAGACTATACTTTAGATATTAAAACTAAAGCTATCCAACTTTCTGAAAATGGTATCGATAAAGCCGAAAGTTACTTCGGATTAAAAAAATCTTTATGATTTAAAAAAATGTAGATTTAACTCACCATATTAACCAAGCATTAAAAGCAAATTACACTATGTCTTTAGATGTAGACTATGTTGTTGCTGAAGATGGAGAGATTTTAATTGTTGACCAATTTACAGGACGTACAATGCCTGGACGTCGTTTTTCTGAAGGATTACACCAAGCTATAGAGGCTAAAGAAGGTGTGCCAATTCAAAAAGAAAGTAAAACAATGGCAACTATTACATTCCAAAAACTTCTTTAGAATGTATAAAAAACTTAGTGGTATGACAGGGACTGGTAAAACAGAGGAAGAGGAATTTAGAAATATTTATAACATGTTTGTTACAACAATTCCTACAAACAGACCTATCCAAAGGATTGATGCTCCAGACTTTATTTATTCAAACATGGAAGCTAAATTTAATGCTGTAGCTCAAGAAGTTAAAGAATGTTATGATAGAGGACAACCGGTTCTTTTAGGTACTGTTTCTATCGAAACGAGTGAATTAGTATCTAAACTATTATATAGATACGGAGTACCTCATAAAGTTCTTAATGCTAAACAAAATGAAAGTGAAGCAGAAATTATCAAACAAGCTGGACAACGCGGTTCAGTAACTATTGCGACTAACATGGCAGGTCGTGGTACGGATATTAAACTTGGAGAAGGTGTTCGTGAATTAGGTGGACTTGCTGTTATTGGTACAGAGCGTCACGAATCACGTCGTATTGATAATCAGCTACGTGGTCGTTCTGGACGTCAAGGAGATCCAGGTTACAGTAGATTCTATCTTTCTCTTGAAGATGAGCTTATGGTTCGTTTCGGTGCTGATAGATTACAAAGAATCATGGGGAAAGATGATGATACACCACTTGAAAGTAGAATGGTAAGTAGATCTGTTGAAAGTGCTCAAAAACGTGTTGAAGGTAACAACTATGATTCTCGTAAACAAGTACTTCAATATGATGACGTATTACGTAAACAACGTGAAATTATGTATGCGGAAAGAAATGAAGTACTAGAAAATGAAGTAGTTACTGAAATTATTCAAGAAATGATTGGGGATGCGGTAGATAAAAACTATTGCTTACATTACTGAAAAATCTTGAAGTTCATAGTGAAAAAGAAGAAACAGAAGAAATTATTAAATCACTTAATGAAAAAAATTCTTAGGGTCTAAAAACCTATTACTGATAGTGAGTATGCTGATGTAATGAGTGATGATGAAATTCGTGAGCTTGTAATTCACAGAATTAACCTAGAACTTGCTGAGAAACGTGAATTACTAGGTGATGAAACTATGAATTCATTCGAAAAAAATATCTTACTTAATGCTATCGATGATAGATGGACTGATCATATCGACCAAATGGATCAACTTAGAAAAAGGGATTTTTTTCTACGTTCATATGGACAAATCGATCCACTTCGTGAGTATAAAACTGAAGGACATGAAATGTTTGAATACATGATTGATGATATTCAAGTAGAGGTTGTTACTAACCTAATGCGCATTAGAGTAGAACGTCATGAAGAAATCGAGATGAAACAAGAACCAACGAACCTTATTACTAATGATCATAAAGAACATATTGCTCGTGGTCCAATTAAGAGTGCAACTCGTGAAGAGAAAAAAGCTCGTATAGAAGAACGTAAACAACGTATTAAAGAATTGAAAGCTCAAAAAGATAAAGAGACTAATTAATAGTTAGGAAAAGAAGGAGACTTGAAAATAGGTTTCCTTCTTTTAATGGCTTATAATATATATTTTAGGAGGTAGTATTATGAAGAATATAGAAAAACTAAGAGAAATAATAAAGTCTAATGACAATATTGTCTTTTTTGGTGGTGCTGGTGTTTCTACTGAATCGGATATACCTGATTTTAGAAGTGCTAACGGTGTATTTAATGTGCAATTAAATCGTCATTTTACACCTGAGCAACTCGTTTCTAGAACAATGTTTGTGAAGTATCCTGTAGATTTCTTTGATTTTTTTATAAAAAAACACTTAGTGTACCCGGAAGCTAGACCTAATAGAGCACACTTTTATTTAGCAAAATTAGAAGAACAAGGAAAATTAAGAGCAGTAATAACACAAAATATAGATACACTTCATGAACAAGCAGGAAGTAAAAATGTCTTGAAACTCCATGGAAGTGTTGATGCGAATTATTGTACGAAATGCAAGTCATTTTATAATTTAGAAGATTTTTTAGCTAAAAATGAAGAAATACCAAGCTGTGATAAATGTGGTGGAGTAATTAAACCGTACGTTACTTTGTATGAAGAAGAATTGGATATGACGGTATTTAATGCTGCGATTAATTTTTATCGAAAAAGGCAGATGTATTAATTATCGGCGGTACTTCTTTAAGTGTGTATCCTGCAGCAAATCTCTTACATTATTTTTAGAGGTAAACATCTAGTAGTAATTAATAAAACTTCAACACCTCAGGACAATATGGCTAATCTGGTTATTAATGATAAGATTGGAGAAGTTTTCTCAAAATTAGAAGAAAGAGAAGGTGATGTGTAGATGTATTTATTTAGAAAATTAGGTTGGTTTATGAAGTTAGAAAAAAGTCGTTATTCTATTGGGATAATTGCTCTTATCTTAGTGAGTATTTTCAACTTGATTCCACCAAAAGTTATCGGAACAGTTATTGATAAAATCGAAGCTGGAAATTTAACAAATGCGCAGTTATTCTTAAATGTCAGCTATCTTGTATTAGCAGCACTTGCAATGTATGCACTCCGTTATGTTTGGCGTGTTTATATTTTTGGGGCAGCATATAACCTAGGAAGAATCTTAAGGTCAAGACTATTTGAGCACTTTACTAAGATGTCTCCATCGTTTTTTTCCAAAAAAATATCGTACTGGTGATTTAATGGCACATGCGACAAATGATATAAATTCGGTTGCTATGGTTGCTGGTGGAGGGTAATGTCTGCGGTTGATGCAAGTATTACAGCATTAGTAACATTGTTTACAATGATATTTTTTTAATTGATTTTAAGTTAACTCTAATAGCCATTATTCCATTGCCATTTTTAGCTTATGCTACTAATTATATTGGAGATAAAAAAACTATGAGAGTTTTGAAGAGGCTCAAGAATCTTTTTCTGATTTAAATAATAAGGTTCAAGAGAACGCCTCTGGGATAAAGGTTACTAAATCATTTGGTTATGGTAATGATGAAATTAAAAATTTTAGAGAAGTTAATAATAGAGTATTTGAAAAGAATGTTATTGCAGCTAAGTATAATTCATTATTTGATCCGATGGTGTTGATATTTGTTGGAATATCTTATACACTGACTCTTGTTTTTTGGTGGGATTTTTCATATCTAATGGTGATTTATCAGTTGGTGAATTGGTTACTTTTGTAACGTATTTAGATATGCTAGTATGACCACTTCAGGCGATTGGTTGGTTATATAATATATCGCAACGTGGAGAAGTATCTTATAAGCGTATTGAGAGTTTATTAGCTGAGGTTAATGAAGTAGATACTAACCCTAGACAGTAAAGTTAAAGCTGAAAATGGAAAACTAGAATATAATATAGAAAAACTTCGAGTTTGAAGAAGGTAAGACGGTGTTAAGAGATATTAAGTTCGCTATTGAAAAAGGACAAACACTTGGTATTGTAGGTGTTACTGGTGCAGGTAAAACTACATTATTAAGATTGTTGCTTAGGGAATTTAACATTAATTCTGGTAATATCATGCTTAATAACAGAAATATTGCTGAATATAGTTTGAGTGATTTAAGAAAACTTGTAGGATATGTTCCTCAAGATCAAGTACTATTCGCTATGTCGATTAAAGAAAATATTCGTTTTGCTAATCCATTTATCGATGATAAGAAGGTAGAAGAAATTACGAAAATCTGTGGGCTGTACGATGATATTATAGCTATGCCAGATAAATTCGATACGATTGTAGGAGAAAAAGGAGTTAGTCTTTCTGGTGGTCAAAAACAACGTCTTGCAATGAGTCGTGCTTTAATAATTGATCCAGAGATTTTAATTCTTGATGATTCATTATCTGCAGTTGATGCTAAGACAGAACATATTATTTTAGAGAATTTAAAAGAGCAACGTAGTGGCCAAACTAATATAATCACAGCTCATAGACTTTCTGCTGTTGTGGAAGCTGATTTAATAATTGTTTTAGGTGATGGTACGATTATTGAAAAAGGAACGCATGACGAACTAATTGCTAATAATGGTTGGTACAAGGAAACTTATGAAAACCAACAAATGGAAGAAAGCTTGAAAGGGGGAAGTGTTGATGTCGAAAAGTAAGACGTTTTTTAGATTAATGCGCTATATGTTTAGATATAAAGGTTTATCGATATTAGCATTAATATTTATATTATTGACTTCTATTGTAGCGACAGCGATTCCTCTATTAGCTCAATATTATATTGATAATTTTATTACAAAAAAATATAGCTAAAAGCAGGTATATATATATTAATAATTTATTTTTGGATTATTTATACTGAGAGTTGTATTTACATTTTTTAGGAGAGTTTTACTTTTGCAAGAGTAGCTCATAGTATAGTTAGAGATTTGAGAAATGATAGCTTTATTAATTTGCAAAAATTAGGAATGTCATATTTCGATAAAACTCCTGTAGGGATCTGTTGTATCAAGATTAACTAATGATACTCAAGCAGTTGCGGATATGTTCGGGACGATTTTCTCTAGTTTCCTAAATACTATTCTTATGTTTATCGTGACACTTTCTGCGATGATTGCTCTGAGTTGGCAACTGACAATTTATATGATTTTATTCATTCCTGTTATGGTTGGTTCGGTATATATGTATCAGAAGTTATCTAGTAAACTTGTAGAGATTTCATGAGCAAAAAAATTAGTGAGATGAATACGAAGTTATCTGAATCAATCGAAGGTATGAAAATTATTCAAGCATTTAATCAGGAACAGAGATTAATAAATGAATTCGGTGAGGTTAATAATGAGCATCTTCGTTATTATACTAAATCATTAAAAGTTGATAGTTTATTATTGCGACCTGCAATGGCTCTATTTAAAGTATTAGCGTATGGAGTTATAGTTATGTACTTCGGTCTAAGTTTTTGAAAGTGCTGGATTTACAGCTGGGATAATTTATGCATTTATTCAATATACGAATCAACTCTTCAATCCTTTAATAGAGTTAATGCAAAACTTCTCAATTCTTCAAACATCTATAATTTCTGCGGGTCGAGTGTTTACATTAATAGATAATGATGAATATGAGCCAGAGCAAAAAGATCAAGATTTTTGTTATTTCGAATGGTGATATTGAGTTTAAAAAAATGTTAGTTTTTTTCATATGATGGCAAACGTGATGTTCTTAAGAATATTTCATTTAGTGTAAAAAAATGGTGAAAGTATAGCGTTTGTCGGTGCTACTGGTTCTGGAAAAATCATCAATAATGAATCTTTTCTTAAGATTTTTATGATTTTTGATAGAGGTCAAATTCTTATAGATGGAGTTGATATAAAAGACTATAGTGCTAGTCAATTAAGAAGCAGTACAGGTCTAGTTTTACAAGATCCGTTTTTTATATCATGGTACGGTAGAATCTAATATTAAAATGTATAATGAAAACTTGACAAGGGAAGATGTTATTGAAGCAGCGAAGTTTGTTGATGCACATAATTTTATTGATAAACTTGAACATAAATATGATAGTATAGTAACAGAAAGAGGTTCGACATTTTCTTGTGGGAGAGACAACTCTTACATTTGCTAGAACAATAGCTAGCAAACCAAAAAATTCTTATTCTCGATGAAGCGACGGCTAATATAGATTCTGAAACTGAAGATATAATTCAAAAATTCACTAAAAAATGAGAGAAGGTAGAACTACTATAGCAATAGCACACAGACTTTCTACTATTCAAGATTCAAATTGTATCTATGTATTGGATAAAGGTGAAATAATTGAATCAGGTACGCATGAAGAATTATTAAATAGAAAAGGTAATTATTACAAAATGTATCAGCTTCAAGCGGGTATGATAAATAAATAAAAAAATAAATAATAGTGGAGGTGACTCAAAAAAACGATTTCTCTGAGATATCGATGTTTGAGCCACTTCCGTTTTATTTTTATAAAAATATAATTATATACAATAAAGGTTAACGTAAAATTAAGGTGTTAACTTTTTATTATTTTTATTATTTTAATGTTAGAGATATTGTGAATCTGTAATTGTATTGTTAGTTAGTGTTAATGTATATATTTCTTGAATTTCGAGTTAAAAAGGTTACAATTAATGTATTGAATATCAATGTTGAAAAGAAAAAGATTATGAAAGTATTTTTTTATGAAAGAAGGCGAAAAAAAGGTGAGAAAATTTTTTAGGGGAAAAACATAACAAATTTTCATTGAGAAAAATTAACTATTGGTGTTTGTTCGATGACAATAAGTTCATTTTTCATGATTCCCGCTGTGAATGGAGATGATAATCTAATAAAGTACCGCTGATAATGCAGTAGTTCACTACAAGTATGTAGGTGAAAAATAATTTAACTGATAAAGAAAAAGAATTAATAAAAAAAGAAGTACCTAATGTGGTTAGTAGTACAGAAGAAACATATTATTTAGTATTTAAGCCAGAAAAAAACAGCACAATTAAATAAATTACCTAATACTGGTTTAAATTATGGTGTTGGTAGTATGTTATTAGGTGGAGTTTTGGGGCTTATTGTAGTGGTAGTTGCAAAGGGTCGAAATAAAAAAAGTAAGATACTTTCAATATTATTAGTGACAAGTATGGGTGTAACTTCTATAGAATTACCTGCTCGTGCTATGGAAAATCTTGAATTATCTGTATATAATATGGATTATAATTTGAAAGTTGGAGATAAACTTCCTAATATTTCTTCAATCCCAGGATATAATTTTGTTGGATTTATAAAAAAATGAATTAGAGAATAATTTAACTGAAAAAAAGCAGATAGCATAAGTAAAAGTAGAAAAAAACAACAAAATAAACAGCAGATTGTTAATAATGATAAAAAAATTGGATTCTTTAAAAAAAATTTTTAATGATTTAGAAAAAGAAAAATGAAGATTATATTAAAAAAATGATAAGCAGTTAGATAATGTTAAAAAAATAATGATGTTCAGGTTAAACCTAAAAGGTGTTAATACTGTTAATCCTGAAGATGAAGTTATGTCTGGAAAATTGACTAAGCCTGAATTATTATATGAAGATAAAACTGTAGAAACAAGTTTAGCATATAATCGAGTTATTGAAAAATAATTCAGAATTGACAGAAGGAACTACAAGAATAAAACAACAAGGAAGATTAGGGAAAAAGATTGATGTATATAGAGTATTTGTTGTTGAAGGGAAAGAAGTTTCAAAAGAAATTCTATCATCTAAAACAGTAGAACCTATTTCTGAAATAGTTGAAAGGGGTACTAAAAAAGTAAACAATAACCCTAAATCAACTGGAGCTAAGTTGGTAAAAGCAGCAGTGGAGGAGAAACCCGAATATACAGGAGTGCAAGCCGGGGCAATAGTAGAAGTGGCAAAAATGGAGAAACCTGAATATACAGGAGTACAGGCTGGAGCATTAGTAGAACCTGAGAAAGTGGAACCCCCAAGAGAATATACAGGAGTGCAAGCTGGAGCAATAGTAGAGCCAGAAAAAATAGAACCTGAATATGGTATTGTTACTTCTGGAGCTTTAGTAGAACCAGAAAAAGTAGAATCACCGAAGGAATATACAGGGGTACAAGCTGGAGCAATAGCAGAACCAGAGAAAGTGGAAGCACCAAGAGAATATACAGGAGTGCAAGCTGGAGCAATAGAAGAACCAGAGAAAGTGGAAGCACCAAGAGAATATACAGGAGTGCAAGCTGGAGCAATAGAAGAACCAGAGAAAGTAGAATCGCCAAGAGAATATACAGGAGTGCAAGCTGGAGCGGTAGTAGAACCAGAGAAAGTGGAAGCACCAAGAGAATATACAGGAGTGCAAGCCGGAGCAATAGAAGAACCAGAGAAAGTGGAAGTTCCGAGAGAATATACAGGAGTACAAGCTGGAGCGATAGTAGAGCCGGAGAAAGTAGAAGTCCCAGAGGAGTATAGAGGAATACAAGCTGGAGCGATAGTAGAACCAGAGAAAGTAGAGCCAACTAGAGAGTATTCAGGAACTATTGAACAGCCAAGTACAGAAGAGACTAAACCAAATAATGAAAATACTAATACACCAGAAGAAATGAGTATTCAGAAAAAATCTAGTGCATTAATTAATATGACCTTTATTACAGATTCGTCAAGGGGAACTGGAGTGGGATCAGCTACTTTTATTGCACCAAATGTACTTTTTAACAGTAGCACATAATTTCATTAATAATTCTACTGATAATACTACGGGTGAATTTAGAGGTGATAAATCTAAAAAAACGAATATGAGTGGGTGACTTCTGATGGACAAAAAGGAACATTTACTGCTAAAGATATCCATTTTTTTATAATCAAAAAGATTATCCAAAAGGATTTATCTATGATTTAGCAGTTATTAAATTACCTGAAGCAACGGGTAGAAAACATGTAAATTTAGTAGATAATTATTCGAAAGTAAATGTTCATGACAAACTTAATGTTCATGGATATCCAGGTGGAAAATATACGCACTTAAAAGATACTACGGTAGAAATGGAACAAAAATATGCGAATAATACCTACGGTGTCCAATATCAAGGTGGAAATCCTGGTATGAGTGGTGGAGGAATATTTAATGCTAATGGTGAAGTCATTGGTGTACACCAAAATGGAGCACAAAATCGCTCGGGTGGATTGATTTTATCTCCTACTCAATTATCTTGGATTAAGAGTATTATCGCAGGTAATGAAATTACTCCGACATATGATGCACTAGAACGTCATAAAGATGAGAAAAAAGATGATGTTAAAGAAGAAGACGTTAATAAGAAATTAGAACTTAGAAATGTATCTTCTGTTGAACTATATTCTAAAGAAGGTGATAAGTATCGTCATGTAACTTCACTTGATTCTGTACCAAATGACCCACAAAATTACTTCATGAAAGTAAAATCAGAGAACTTTAAAGACGTGATGCTTCCAGTTAAAAAAATTACTAATGATAATAAAGATAATAGAGATGTATACAAAATAGTAGCAAGTGTAAATAATCTGATACAACATGAAAATAATAAAGTACTAGATAATTATACATACTATTTACCTAAAACTCAGCAAAAGTGAAACTGGGGTATATACATCATTTAAAAATTTAGTTGACGCAATGAATAGAAATCCTTATGGAGAGTTTCGTTTAGGTGCAACTATGGATGCTCGTGAAGTTGAACTTCCAGATGGCCAAGAAAGTTATGTGAAAAATGAATTCCATGGTACATTAATAGGGAAAAAAATAGCAATAAGTATTATGCTATATACAACCTGAAAAAGCCGTTATTTAATGTTTTAAGTAATGCCACAGTAGAAAATCTTTCACTAAAAGATGTCAATATTTCAGCAAAAGAAGATGCTGCAACAGTAGCTAAAGAAGCGAAAAATAGAACTGCAATTAGTAATGTTCATGCTGATGGAGCAATAGCTGGGGAACATGGAATAGGAGGATTAGTTTCAAAAGTTAATAATTCTACTATTTCTAATAGTAGCTATACAGGTAGAATAACTAATACATATAAAACAGTTGCTAGTTATCAAATCGGAGGTTTAGTAGGTAAACTTTCTGGTTCGGAAGCATTAATAGACAAGTCGATTGCATCTATCGATATGGCGACGAATGCAACGCAAGGAGATCAGTCTATTGGCGGAATAGCTGGTGCAGTAATTGATAATGCCGTAATAAGTAATAGTTATTCAGAAGGGAAACTAAATAATGTTAAACCTTTTGCTTATGTAGGTGGTGTAGTAGGGGACCTTTGGGATCCAGTGGATGGTTTAGAAAAATCTGGAAAACTATTAAACGTACTGAGTGATGTTGATGTTACGAACGGTAATGCTATAACTGGTAAAGACTTTAATAGGATGAAAGCAACTTCTGTATATAGTAATAAAAATAATAAAGTTGTAAATGTAGTACCAGAGGATGATGAAATCTTAACTAAGGATTCTACTGTTCAAAGAGGCGAAGTATTAGAAGATGCACAAATAAAAGAGAAAAAGCTGCTTTTGCGACTAAAAAAATACTATTAAAACAGAAGATTTTTAATTTCTCTTCTAGATATGTAACTAACTATAGAAATCTTGAAAAATGCTGTTTCATCTAAAGAAAAAGTATAAAAAAATATAGAAAAACTATTACCGTTCTATAATAGAGAAACAATAGTTAAGTACGGGAATTTAGTAGAATCAAATAGTAATCTTTATAATAAGGAATTATTGTCAGTGGTTCCAATGAAAGATAATGAAGTAATTAGTGATATTAACAAAGACAAATCAAGTATAAATAAACTATTACTATATTATGCGGACAATACATCAGAGAAACTTAATGTAAATTATCAAAGTGATTTTTTTCAAATGTAGCAGAGTATAGAATAGGTGCTACAAATTTAATTTACACACCGAATACATTACTTCGCAATTATGATAATATTATAGAAGAAGTATTACCAGCATTAAATAGTGTAAAATATAAATCAGAGGCAATAAGAAAAAGCATTAGATGTTTCTAATGATGTTAGTTTAACAGAACTATATTTAGAAGAACAATTCGATACCACAAAAAAATAATTTGAAAGATAGTTTGACAAAAACTTCTACTGCAGATGCTGCAATAGCGGAAAAATAACAATAAGGTAATAGATAATTATGTAATCGAAAAAAATTAAAAAAATAATAAAGAAGCGTTACTTCTAGGATTAACATACTTAGAGCGTTGGTACAATTTCAAATATGGTGAAACAAAAAGCAAAAAGACTTAGTTATGTATCACTTGGATTTCTTCGGTAAATCAAATAGTTCAGCATTAGATAATGTTATTGAACTAGGTAAATCTGGATTTAATAATTTACTAGCAAAAAAATAATGTTATAACTTATAATGTATTATTAGCGAAAAAAATTATAAAACTAATAATTTATTTGATGCATTAGAGAAATATAGAAAAGCTTTCGTGCCAGATAAAACAAATAACGAGTGGTTCAAAGATCAAACTAAAGCTTATATTGTAGAAGAAAAATCTACGATTAAAGCGGTAAGTGATAAGCAATCAATAGCAGGTAGTCCGCAATCTATAGGAGTATATGATAGATTAACTAGCACATCTTGGAAATACCCAAGTATGGTCTTGCCGCTATTAACATTACCTGAAAAAAATCGGTGTTTATTATAGCGAACATTTCGACTATAGGATTTGGTGCTTATGATAGATATAGAAGTAAAGAACATCCAGCAGGAGCTAATTTAAATGACTATGTTGAGAAAAAAGCAAAAGAAGCGGCTGTTAGATTTAGAGATCACTATGATTACTGGTATAAAATACTGGATGATAATAATAAAGAAAAAAATTATATAGAAGTGTTCTAGTCTATGATGCATTTAGATTTGGAAATGATGAAGATAATAAGACACAAGAAGCTAATTTTGAAACTAATCATCCAGCGATAAAACATTTCTTCGGTCCAGCAGGAAATAATGTTGTTCATAATTCTAATGGAGCATATGCTACAGGGGATGCATTCTATTATATGGCATATCGCATGCTTGATAAAGATGGTGCGGTAACTTATACACACGAAATGACGCATAACTCAGATAGAGAAATTTATCTTGGAGGTTATGGAAGACGAAATGGACTTGGACCAGAGTTTTATGCTAAAGGACTGTTACAAGCTCCTGATCATCCATATGACCCTACTATTACGATTAACTCTATATTGAAGTATGAAGAATCAGAAAATGCAACTAGACTTCAGGTGAAAGATCCTACAGAACGATTTAAAAATGCAGAAGACTTACAAAAATATATGCATAATCTGTTTGATGTAATTTATATGCTAGAATATCTAGAAGGTAATGCTGTTGTTAACTTAGATATTTCTAAGAAAAAAATGAGTTGTTAAGAAAAATAGAAAATAAATTTGAAACGGATCCAGACGGAAGTAAAGTATATGCAACTAATGTTGTTCGTTACTTAAATGATACTGAACTTAGTAAATTAACGACATTTAATAGTTTAATTGAAAATGATGTTATAACAAGAAGAGGATATGAAAATGACAATGATAATACCTTTAAACGAAATGGATATTATACAATTAAACTATTTTCACCAATTTACTCAGCTTTAAGTAATAATAAAGGAACACCGGGTGATTTAATGGGACGTCGTATGGCGTTTGAATTGTTAGCTGCAAAAGGATTTAAAGATGGAATGGTACCATATATTTCTAATCAATACGCGGAAGAAGCAAAAAGCAAATGGTGACGTTATTACATCATATGGTAAAGAAGTCGGTAATGTAACAGATGATTTAGTACTTAAAAAAAGTGTTTAATAACAAATATAAATCATGGGTTGATTTTTAAAAAAAGCAATGTATGATGAGCGAATAGCTAAATTCAATAATCTAATAAGTATTAGTTTCTATAATCCAAATGTAAGGTTTTCTAGAAATAGTAAGGTAACAATAACAAATATAGGTGCGCTTCAAAGTATGATAACTGATGCTGTTAAAGCTGATGCAGAGGATGAACTAGCTAAAATGTATCTTGAACATAATAGAGTTCATAAACTAAAACAAGCAATCTTTAAAAGCATATCTAAATCAAACTAATGATTTTTAGAACATCAATATTTGGTGAACAGTAATCTGATTTTTTTATTAGATATAAAATAAATGAGGGGTGACTCGACAAAATCTTATTTCTCTGAAATTATGATTTTTTTGAGTCAATCCCTTATTTATATTTATTAGAATGCATATAAGTATATAATAAGTAATATAGTAGGATTTTTACAATAAAAAAATTTGTGATATAATATAACTATAAAAAAATTTAAGGAGAATTTGAATATGATAAAAAAATTGAAGTAGTTGCTAATAGTGTACAGGATTGTATTGTGGCACAAAGTGAAGGTGCAGATAGAATAGAGTTAATTAGTGCAAGTTATCTAGGTGGATTAACACCAACAACAACTGTTTTAGATATGGCTATAGAAAATGAAGTGAAAATACCGATAATGGCGATGGTTAGGCCTAGGGGAGGGGGTTTTTGTTATTCTGAAATAGAGAAAGAACAAATGTATAGAGAAGCAAGAGAACTGCTAGAACATGGAGCTAAGGGTATAGTATTTGGATTTCTTACTGAGGATAGAAAAATAGACTGGGAAGAGACAAAGAAAATGATTGAACTCTGTAAAAGTTATGAAGCGGAAAGTGTCTTTCATAGAGCATTTGATTGTTCTGATGAACCTGAATATAACATTCAACACTTAATAGAATTGGGATGTACTAGGGTTTTGACAAGTGGGCTTGGAGTTAATGTAGAAAAAGGTGCTGAGCTACTGAAGTTGTTGCAAGAGAAATTTGGTGATAGAATTGAAATTTTAGCTGGTGCGGGTATTTCAACAGAAAATATAGAAAGTATTATTAAAAAAACTGGAGTTACTCAAGTCCATGGAACGTTTAAAAAGTATGGTGTTGATCATACAACAACTGGTACGGATATAACTTATAGATATACAGACAAAGGTGACTATGAAGAAGTAAATCCTAAAGAGTTAACTAAAAGCTGTGCAAATAGTAAAAAAAGATTAAATGAGGAATAGAATGTTTAGTAAAAGTACATCACATAGCAATAATAGGAACAAACTACAGCAAAAACTAAGGAGTTCTATGTTGATAAATTGGGATTCGAGGTTATAAGTGAATATAATAGACCAGAAAAGAATGATATTATTATTAACGTTCAGAATGGTGATTTAGTTTTTGGAATTATTTATTAAAGAAACAGCTCCTTTAAGACCGAAAAATACCAATACCAGAATATACTGGATTACGGCACCTAGCTTTTTAGAGTAGATAATGTGGATGAAATGTTAAAAGAAATTTGATACGCTTGGTATTTTACATGAAGAACTTCGTTATGATGATTTCGATAAAAGAAAGATGGCATTTTTCTTCGATCCTGATGGTTTACCACTAGAAATACATGAATAATAAAATAAAAAGAAACTTAGCGACAATACTAAGTTTCTTTTTATTTACATAAAAATTATTGAAAAAAATATCTTGATTTTTTTCTGACTACATATGATTAAATATAGAAATATGACTAAAAATATACTAAAAAAAGGAGTGGGATAATGAAACTTAGAAAAAGCTGCTGTATCATTTGTGTCAGCAACGTTGATACTTACAAATTTACATGTGATGAATTTTACTAATTTAGAAAAAAATGGGTCTATGCTGAAAATAGAGAACAAGTTAATACTTTATCAAATGCGTCTGAGAATACATTTAAAGATGAAGATAAGGTAAAAAGTATTGTATCTTTAAAAGAGGATAAAAGTAGATCCTAATTCATTAAAAAAACAGAAGAAGGACGAAAAGAGCGTGAAAAAAAGTACTAAAGAACCACGTGAACGAGCACTAAAAAGAAATTAAAGATAAAGGTGTAGATTATAAAGTATTATTTGAATATGATACACTTTTTAAACGGATTTTTCTTTAGAAACTTCGTATGCTGATGCTAAAAAAATTCAATCGATGGATTTTTGTAAATAGTGTTGAAGTAAGTGTTGATTACGAGGTTCCGGAAACTACAACTAAAAAAATGAAGATAGTGATGCTGTTTTGAAAAAAATACAGTTATCGATAGTAATAGAATTATTGTGTACAGAGTTTATGGGATAAAAGGATATAAAGGTCAAGGAAGAGTAGTGGCTGTTATTGATTCAGGTTTAGATCCTAATCATGACATATTACATATAACTGATACGAGTAAGGCGAAATATAAAAATAAAGCTGAGCTCGAAGCTGTAAAAGAAAAATCTGGAATTGACTATGGTAAATGGTATAGTGATAAATTAATTTACGCATTTAACTACTACGATTGGGATAATAATTTAAAAGAGAAGAAAGATAAATCTCACGGAATGCACGTTGTAGGTACTTCAGTAGGTAATCCAACGAAAAAAGCACCAAACAATGAATATGTAGCTGGAGTTGCCCCAGAATCACAATTAATATTCATGAGAGTATTCTCAGATAAACAAGGTGGAGCAAAAACTAGTACATTCTTATATGTTAAAGCTATTGAGGATGCTGTTAAACTAGGAGCTGATTCTATAAATATGAGTTTAGGTGCAACAGCTGGAGCAGTAACAGAAGTTGGACAAGGTACTATCGATGCAATTGCACTTGCTAAAAAAAGGCTGGAGTTAACGTAGTAGTTGCGGCGGGGAATGATAATGTATTTGGAAATGGTCAAAGTAAACCAAGTGCGTCAAATCCAGATTATGGATTAATTGGAACACCATCTGTAACACCTGACTCAATAGCTGTAGCAGCAATAAATAATAGTGTAATGAATACTGAAGTTATGACTTTAGTAGGATTAGAAGGAAATGAAGAATGGGATAATGGAGAAGCTACAATAAGACCATTTACTAAGAAATTTGATCCTAAAGTTGAGTATTCATTATTTAATGCTGGATATGGTTTGGATAGTGATTTTTAAAAAAACCAAGATGTAAAAAGGTAAGATTGCAGTGATGATGCGTGGTGGTGGAAATACCTTTGCTGATAAAGTAGCAGCAGCTAAGAAGGCTGGAGCTGTAGGTGCTGTTCTATATAATACCAAAGAAGGTGGAGAAGAATTATTAAATGTTGCATTAAATAATAATGATAATGATTTCCCTGTAGTGTTTGTTGGGTATAAATTTGGTAATTTATTAGCTACTTATCCAGATTTCTACAAATTGAAATTTACAGGACATTTTAGTAAGAGACCTCATCCACAAGCTAACCAACTAGCTGATTTTACAAGTTGGGGAGTGACTGGAGATGGATTGTTTAAGCCTGATGTTACAGCACCAGGTGGTGATGTTTATTCTTCATTTAATAATGGAACATACGGATTAGATAGCGGAACAAGTATGGCATCACCTCATGTAGCTGGAGCTATATCTTTAATGAAGCAAGTATTCCAAGAGAGATATCCAGACCTACAAGGTGAAGAATTACAGAAATTAATAAAACACCTATTAATGAGTACCGCAATACCAAACTATAATAATGAAACAAAAGCATTTACGTCACCAAGACAACAAGGAGCTGGAGTTATTGATGTTTCTAAAGCAGCTTTTGGTGATTTATATGTAACTGGTGAAAATGATTATGGAAGCATTTCACTTGGTAATGTACAAGATACATTTAAGTTTAATGTAGTACTACATAACTTATCAGATCGACCAAAAGAGCTTGTTTATAAGTCTTATTTAAATACTGATGGTGTAGAAAATGGACAAATTACTCTAAAACCAAGACAGTTATCAGAAAGTAGTGGTGGAGAAACTGTAGTAGTACCTGCTAAAGGAGAAAAAGACAGTTACGATTACTGTAGATGCTACACAATTTAGAAATGAATTAGAAGGAAAAAAATGCCAAATGGTTATTATCTTGAAAGGATTTGTAAGATTCTTTGATACTAAAGATACTAATACAGCAGTTGCAGGTATTCCGTATGTTGGTTTTTAAAGGTGAGTTCCAAAATCTACCTGTAGTAGAAAAAAACCAATATACGAATTTAAAGGAAATGATAAACCATTCTATTACTATAAACCTAATACAACAGAACGTGATGATAAAAAAATAACTTTACTTCATTAGTTACTGTTGATGTCAACGGTGAAGAAAAGAACATAAAAGTTTTAGGAGAGTACACTGATCCTAAAACTAAGTCTAATTATTTTGGTAAATTAGCATTTTCACCAAATGGTGATAGACAGCATGATGAGGTTGGTTTTAAGGCAACATTCTTAAGAAACTATGAGAATTTAAAATTATCTGTTTATGCTAAGGATGATGTTGAGCGTAAAAAAATCCATTGTATGAAAATGGTAATGTTTCTGGTAAAAAGAACTTCTTCCATAACAAGTCTACTAATAAAAAAGCTGTGTTAGTTACTGAAACAAATTGGAAAGGTCAAGATAAAAATGGAAACCCATTACCAGATGGCGAATACCAGTATGTAGTTAGCTATAGTCCAGTTGCTACAGGGGCGAAAATGCAAGAGACTGCATTTAACGTTACTATTGATAGAGTTGCACCACAAATTGTTGGTACAGGTGGAGTTTATGATGAAAAAACAAGAACGTTTAAACCATATGCAGTTAAAGAGAATGGAAGTGGAGTACATTATAAAAAAACTAAGTTATAAAGTTACTAAAAAAAGGAAAAGATGGTAAAACAGTAGAAAATGAAGTTGTTGTTGAACCAAATATAGATGGTACATTCACTCTTCCAGAAAAAAAGTTTCTCTAGATAAATTTACTTATGAAGTAGGTGACTTTGCAGGAAATAAAGATAGCGTTGGAATATCAAAAGTTCAAAATACTGAAAAAGGAACTGTAGAAATTAAAACTACAGCTAAAGATGGAACAGGTGATTATTCTACTAATGTCAGATATGCTATTAAGAATGAAAAAGGGGAGTTAGTTGGAGAGGACTTTACGAAGAATGGTAAGAATCTTACAGCTCTACCATATGGTAAATATACTGTACAAGTAGTTCTAACTGATGAAGCTCTTAAATTAACTAGTCCTAAAGAAGTTGCTTTTGAGATTACTAAAGATGACTCAACTAAATCTGTTGAATTTACATTTGAAGAACAAAAGAGAAACACGACAATAATTAAATTTGATAAAGTTATACCTGCTGGAGCAAAAAGTATTTGTTACGAATGAACAAGGTGAAAAAAACAGAATTATCAAGAAGTCTATATAGTGAAAAAGAATTCCAAAAACGTTTAAACAATGGTAAATATACTGTTGAAGTAGTGTTACCAGAAGGATATAGATCTTCTGAAAATAATTTTGAACTTGTAGTAGGAAACGGTCGTAATACAAAAGAATTACAATTGAGTGTAGCTCAGAAAGTAGCTAGTGTTACAACTGCAGAAGGTGCAACTACTCCAGCGACTGTTGAGTTTAGAGAAGCTAAACTTTATAATGATTATAAACTTGTAGTTAGCGACGTTGAAAAAACTAGTCAAGAAAAAATTCTTAAACAGCTAACTGATAGTAAGATTGATTTAACTAAATATGATGTAGTATTTTTATGATATTCATTTAGAAGATAGAAATAATAAGGTAGTAGAAGTTGATGGAACTAGAAAAGTTACTTTATCATTAGATAAAATGCCAGCGAAATTTGGTCATGAGAAAAAAGACGGAACAATTGAGCCGGTTAATGGTGAAGTTGTTGATGGTAAGTTCGTGTTTAAAGTAGATGGATTTAGTAATTTTGTGGCGCTTGTAGAGAAAAACGCACCTAAAGAAGAGGTTAAAGTTGATAAGAGTCAACTGAAGTTAGCTTCTGATAATTTCAGAGTTACAACTGATAGTGATAAGTATGAATATGCTTCATTAGATGCTAAAGAAGCATACAATAAAGCAATTAACAAAGCTAAACAACTGTTAGAAGATGAACATGCAATACAAGATGATGTAAACAAAGCTGTTGAGGAGCTAAATACAGCTATTGCTAAACTTACTGGTGTTAAACCAAAAGAGGCAAAAGGTGAACCTGAGAAAGTAGAAGCTCCAAAAGAATATACAGGTGTACAAGCAGGAGCGACTGTAGAACCAGAAAAAGTAGAGGTAGCTAAAGAATATACGGGAGTTCAAGCTGGAGCAGTGGTAGAGCCAGAGAAAGTAGAAAATCCTAAAGACTTTACTGGTAAAGTAGAACAACTAAAAGTAGAAGCAACGAGTGTAGATAAAAAAGAGCTTGCAGCTGAAGTTGAGAAAAATGGAGATCTTACATCACAAGATAGCTATAAAAAAGCAGATGAAGCAGCTAAGAAAGAATATAAAGAAGCTCTTAAAGTTGCTATCTTAGTATTATCTAATTCAAATGCTAAACAAGATGAAGTAAACAATGCATTGCAAAATCTTAAAGTGGCTTCAGCGAAAGTAAATAAAGAAAAATCTAGATTGTCAACTATACTTGGTGGTGTATTTAAGAAAGATAAAGATAAATCAAGTGTAGGATTAGCTGATATAGCTAAAGAACAAGGTATTGTGGCAGACAATTCACAAGTTAATCTTGGAACAGTTGGAAAATCAAATTTCTATTAGCTAAAACAGGAACATTAGCTTTACCTACAACTTTTGTAGGACTTGCATTAATTTGTTTAGTATATGTTCTAAAAAGAAGAAGAAATGCTAAATAATAGATAGTTTAATAATTCTCTTTAACCTTAAGGTTAAGGAGAATTATTAATTGGTATTATAAAAAAAGATAAATATAGAAATTATTGAAATACTAAAACAAGAAATTATTGTAAGGAATTAGGTGTTAATTTTTATACTGAATAGACAGTTGAAAATTTGAAAATTATAAAAATTCTTGACATAAAGTGATTGAAAATGTATAATAAATATTGTTGTTAAATATGGCGGCTGTGGCGAAGTGGTTAACGCATCGGATTGTGGTTCCGACATTCGGGGGTTCGATTCCCCTCAGCCGCCCCATTAAAATTAAATAACTTAAGGCGGCTTAGCCAAGTGGTAAGGCACGGGTCTGCAAAACCTCGATCACCGGTTCAAATCCGGTAGCCGCCTCAATTTTAATCATCTTTTAACTAAGGTGTTTTTTTATGCTAAAAATTTCGTTTTTTTATTATATGTTATAAATTATATTATTTAAATATTTGTGAATTTATTAGTATTTTACGAACAATTTTTTTGTAAATATAGATTTTTTTATTGAAAAGTGTTATTATTTCGATTTAAAAAGGTAGATATATTATTTTTGTGTTAAAAATTATACCAAAAATAATTAAATATATATTGAGGAGGTAATAATATGAAAAATATTATTGGCATTATTCAGTTTTATTTTTTTGTTTTTCTCATAGTAGGTTGTACTGCTAAGACGGAAACTAAAAAGTCAGAAGAAAAAGTAATTAAAATGGGATTTGTTCCTCTGAAAAATAGTGAAAAGTTAGTTGAAGATCTTAAACCTATTTCAGATTATCTATCTGAAAGATTAGGAGTAAAAAGTAGAAGCCTTTACTGCAAGTAATTATATAGGAGTAGTTGAAGGCTTAGGTAGTGGAAGTGTTGATTTTGGTATTATCCCTCCGTTTTTCATCTTTACTAGCGCAAAAACAAAGTAATGCTAAGCCAATCTTAACATCTAAAGGAAAAAAACTGGGAAACCTGGATACACTGCTGAATTATATGTAAGAAAAGATTCAGGTATAAAATCTCTTCAAGATGTTAAAGGTAAAAAAGTAGCATTTGTAGATCCATCATCTTCATCAGGATATATTTATCCAGGTGCTATGTTAGTTGAAGCTGGTCTTAATTTAGATAAAGATATTAGTTATCAATTTAGTGGTGGACATGATAAGAGTTTACAATTACTTCTTAACAAAGATGTTGATGTAATTGCGACATTCGATGGAGTGGAAGATAGATATGCTAAAGATTTCCCACAGGCAAAAACTGATATTCAAAAATTAGCAACTAGTGATATGATTCCTGGTATTATGGTTACAACTTCTAGCAAAATGGATAAAGAGTTACAGGATAAATTAGAAAAAGCTCTTCGCGATATAGAGAAAGATCCGAAAATGAAGGAACTATTCACTAAGATGTTTAGTATTACTGGATTTAGCGATGTAGATCAAGACGCATATAAAAAAGTAGAAGCAACAGCTAAAGTTATGAATGTTGACTTAGATAAAGTAAAATAATAATAAAAAACTTGGTACAAATAGTGCCAGGTTTTTTTCTAGTTGAAAACTCCATTATTATATAAAAATACTTGAGATTTTTTTACGTTTAATTTTTATAATAAAATAATCAATCAGGAGTGTGAATGTAATGTACGCATATATTAAAGGAAAAATCTCGGAAATAAATCCGACTAATATTGTTGTTGATAATAATGGTATAGGTTATGAAGTGGTAGTAGCAAATCCTTATGAATACCATTTAAATGACGATAGAACAGTTTATATAAGTCAACAAGTAAGAGAAGATTCTAATGTTCTTTATGGATTTTTCGAATAAGGAACAGAAAAAGTATTTTTTTATTATTATTAAAAGTAAAAAGGTGTAGAGTGAAAAAGTGCATTAGCAATATTAGCAGGAGGGACAAGTGAGGAAATAATAAGCGCAATTGAAAATCAAGATGCTGTTTATTTAACTAAGTTTCCTGAATTGGTAAAAAAATCAGCTCAGCAGATTATTCTTGATTTACAAGGTAAGGTTGATTTTAGTATGGCAAATATTAGCAGTTCTCCAACTGCAATAAATAATTATCTTAGTGATGCAATGCTTGCATTAGAAGCACTTGGATATAGTAAAAAGGAACTTGCGAAAATTGAGAAGAAATTATCAGCGTTTGACTTTTCAGGTGTAGATGAATATGTAAAACAAGGATTGAAATTATTAATGAATGCATAGATTGAGAAAGGAGGAAATTATGGAAGATAGAATGGTATCTGCAAGCCAAAAATTTTTGGAGAAGAGCGTGAGGAACAGTCTTTAAGACCGAAGTTTTTAAGCCAGTATATAGGTCAAGAGCAAATAAAAAGTAATTTGAAAATTTTTATAGAAGCTGCAAAACTTCGAGGCGAAGTATTGGATCATTGTTTGTTATATGGACCACCGGGTTTAGGGAAGACGACACTTGCTACTATAATAGCTAATGAGATGGAAGTTGGTATTAAATATACATCAGGACCTGCTATAGAAAAATCAGGAGATTTAGCGGCGATTTTGACTAGCCTTGAACCTGGAGATGTTCTTTTTATTGATGAAATACATAGAATTAGCAGATCGATTGAAGAGATTCTTTATTCTGCTATGGAAGATTTCTATCTTGATATTGTAATTGGTAAGGGTGAGGAGTCACGTAGTATTAGAATTGAGTTGCCACCATTTACATTGGTGGGGGCTACAACTAGAGCTGGAGCATTAACAGCACCGCTTCGAGATAGATTTGGTGTTCATTGTCGTTTAGAATTTTACACTATTAGTGAACTTCAAAATATAATTGAAAGAACCTCTGATATTTTTGAATGTGATATTGATGAAGATAGTTCATATGAGATTGCTATGAGATCTCGTGGAACACCTCGTATTGCTAATAGACTATTAAAACGTGTTAGGGACTTTGCGCAAGTGAAAAATGATGGTGTGATAGCAAAAAGTTTGGCAGTAGAATCTTTAGATTTATTACAAGTGGATGCTAAAGGTCTGGATAATATTGATTATAAAATATTAGAGTGTTTAATAAAACGTTATGATGGGCGTGCTGTTGGTTTGGAAACAATATCTGTCACAATTGGAGAAGAAAGTATAACGATAGAGGATGTTTATGAACCGTATTTAGTTAAAGAAGGTTTTTATAGAACGTACTCCAAGAGGTCGTCGTGCAACACCTAAGGCGTATCAACATTTAGGAATTAGCTATAAAGGTGAATAAAAGATAACATAGGTTTCATTGAATTTGAAATATTAAAATTTCATTTTTAGAAACCTATTTTTTTATAAGGTTTTAAAGGTGTTATTGATAATATTTTTTTAATTAGAAATGATATTAATTGTAAATTAAATTAAACTATATTAAACTTATGTAGTAAAAATATAAGAAATTTTTAGAAGGATTAAATTTATATGATTGATAGTAAACAATTTATAAACACTAGACATAAAAATCAAAAAGATTAATTATGATAATGTCTTAAAAAGAACTTATAAAAGAGTGGGAAAAAAATAATTTCGACCAAAAAAATTCTTATTCATTCATGCTGTGCACCATGTAGTACCTATGTATTAGAATATTTGTCTGAAATTAGTGATATAACAATTTTTCTTTTCAAACTCAAATATACACCCTAAAGAAGAATATATAAAACGTATGTTGGTGCAAAAAGATTTTTGTAGAAGAGTTCAATAAACGAAACGATAAAAAGATTAAGTTTTTAGCTGATGAATATTCTCCGAGTAAATTCATTAGTGCTGTAAAAGGGCATGAAGAAGACAAAGAAGGTGGAGATAGATGTCATATTTGTTATGAATGCGTTTAGATTCTTCTGCTCAAAAAGGCTGAAGAATTAGGGTATGACTACTTTGCTTCTGCATTAACACTTAGCCCCTAAAAAGAATGCGACTGTTATTAATGAGGCAGGATATGTGCTGCAAGAACAAGTTTCAATATACTATTTACCTTCAGATTTTTAAGAAAAAAATAATGGTTACAAAAAGATCTGTAGAAATGTGTAATGATTATAATATATACAGGCAGTGCTATTGTGGTTGTGTATTTGCAGCTAAAAGATCAAGGAATAGATTTTTAAAGAAGTTAATAAGAATGCTCGTGAATTTAATAGAAATCATGAAGATTATGAAAAAAATTTAAAACTATTATTAAACTTGGTGGAGAATTAGTGTAAAGTATCTATAACTGTGGTTTTACGATATAATAATAAAAAAATATAATAATTTTTAAATATAAAGTATTAAAAATAGGGTATAAAACTAGAGGCTGATTAAAAAGACCTAAAATTTAACGAAGTTCATATGAGAACATATAGTTGTAGTGATTTATTAATATCTAAATTAGCTTTTATAAAAGCTTTTTAGATATATAATAAACTGTGTGGGGCGGTGACTTGAAAAATCAATTTCTTCTAAATCGCGATTTTTGAGTCACTCCCTTTTTCTTTTTGTTTAAATGAATGTTTAAATGGGTGTTTTTTTAATGTTGAAAAATTTGTTTTTCAACATTTTTTTCATAATAATTGTATTAAGATGTTATTCATAAATAAGAAATGGCTTTCTTTATTGTAAAATAGGACACTAGAATAGAGTTAAATTAGTATAAAATACTTGTAAATATTGCTTTCATGTGTTATTATTTGAATGTAAATATTTTTTTAAATAAAAAGGAGACAACACTATGTTACAAAAAGAATTTAAAGTTATCGACGAAACAGGAATCCACGCTAGACCAGCTACTTTATTAGTACAAGCTGCTTCTAAATTCCAATCAAATATTGAATTAGAATTCAATGGACGTAAAAAGTAAACTTAAAAATCAATCATGGGTGTAATGAGCCTTGGAGTTGGTAAAGATGCTGATATCGTAATCTATGCTGACGGAGCTGATGAAGCTGAAGCATTAGCGGCTTTTAGAAGAAACAATGAAGAAAGAAGGATTAGCATAAAATGTTACAACTAAAAAGGTATTGCAGCCTCTCAAGGGATATCTTTTGCTAAAGCCTATATTTTTTTGTTGAACCAAATTTAACAGTTAAAGAAGTTAAAGTTCAAGATATAGATGCTGAGGTTAAGCGTTTTGAAGATGCGATTGAAGTATCTAAAAAGAATTAACAATTATTAAAGATAAAGCTTTTAGAAAACTTAGGTGCGGATAAAGCAGCTATTTTTTTGAAGCTCACTTATTAATCTTAGAAGACCCAGAATTTATGGGAACTGTAAAAACTGATATTCAATCAAAAGAAATTAATGCTGAATATGCATTGAAAGAAACTTCAGATATGTTTGTTTCTATGTTTGAATCTATGGATAATGATTACATGAAAGAACGTGCTGCTGATATTCGTGACGTTTCTAAACGTATTTTAGCTCACCTTTTAGGTGTCGATCTACCAAATCCAAGTTTAATTGATGAAGAAGTAATCATCATTGCTGAAGATTTAACTCCATCGGATACTGCGCAACTTAACAAACAATTTGTTAAAGGTTTTGCAACAAATATTGGTGGACGCACATCTCACTCAGCTATTATGGCTAGATCATTAGAAATTCCTGCAGTAGTAGGAACTAGTACAATCACTGAAGAAGTTAAGAATGGAGATATTTTAATTCTTGACGGATTAGATGGTGTTGTTTACGTAAATCCTGATGAAGCTACTACAGCTGAATTAAAAGAAAAACACGCTAAGTTTGAAGCGCAAAAAGCAGAATGGGCAAAATTAGTTACAGAAAAATCTATAACTCAAGATGGACACGAAGTAATTTTAGCAGCTAACATTGGTACACCTGCTGATTTAGAAGGTGTTAACAATAATGGTGGAGAAGCTGTCGGATTATATCGTACAGAATTCCTATATATGGGACGTGATCAATTGCCAACTGAAGAAGAACAATTCGAAGCTTATAAAGCTGTTTTAGAAGGAATGGGAGATAAACCTGTTGTAGTTCGTACTTTAGATATTGGTGGAGATAAAGAATTACCATACTTAGATTTACCGAAAGAAATGAATCCATTCTTAGGTTTCAGAGCTATTCGTCTTTGCTTAGAAGAAAAAGATTTATTTAGAACACAATTAAGAGCATTACTACGTGCTTCAGTTTATGGTAAACTTTGTGTAATGTTCCCAATGATCGCTACAGTTCAAGAATTTAGAGCTGCAAAAGCTTTATTCTTAGAAGAAAAAGAAAAATTAGTAGCAGAAGGTATTGCAGTTAGCAACGATATCGAATTAGGTATCATGGTTGAAATTCCATCAACTGCTGTAATCGCTGATATCTTTGCTAAAGAAGTAGACTTCTTCTCTATTGGTACTAACGACTTAGTTCAATATACTATGGCTGCAGACCGTATGAGTGAGAAAGTATCTTATTTATACCAACCATATAACCCAGCTATTCTACGTCTTGTGAAAAATGTTATTGAAGCATCTCATAAAGAAGGTAAGTGGACTGGAATGTGTGGAGAAATGGCTGGAGACAGCTTAGCTATTCCATTATTATTAGGTATGGGATTAGATGAATTCTCAATGTCAGCTACATCAATTCTTCAAGCTCGTAGCCAAATTAAAAACCTATCATTAGAAAAAATGAAAGAGTTAGTTGATAAAGCTATTATGTGCTCAACTACTGAAGAAGTATTAGCGTTAGTAGAAGAATACACTAAATAATTATTAAATTAAAGGGGTTTACCCAAAAGTTATGTGTATCCAAAAATTTTGAACACATATATATTTAGTTTATACAAATGGATGTTATCTTGTATTGTACAGGCGACATCCATTTTGTTTTTTTCTTATTATAGAATATTTCAGAACTAAATAAATCTATTAATACTATTTTTTTAAAATTTGATGTTTAATTTTAGTGGAAAAATATCTTTATTGGTTGACATTATCGTATTTTTTTATATTATTATTTTTAAATATAAAAATTTTAAAAAAACTATGATTAAGACGGTATATTGGATGTTTTTTTAACAGGGAGCAGCTACGTGACTGAAAGAGTTGTATTAACAGAGAATATATTTTCAGCTTATGAGTAATTGTATAAGTAGACTATGAGTACAATCGGGTAGTGTCCGTTATCAACTGTTTAAGGAAGTTTAAAAGCTTTTAAAAATACGGGTGGTACCACGATATATTCGTCCCTTGAGACTTAGTCTTGAGGGGCTTTTTATTTTGGACAAATAATAGAACTTATAGCAATGTCTTTATATGTAATTTTTTTAAGGAGGAACTTATGACTTTAGAGAATATAAGAAAAGAATATTTAGAATTAGTTAAAAACAATTAAAGATGAAAAAGAACTTTATGACCTAAGAGTTAAATTTTTTAGGGAAAAAGGGTGCATTAACTGAAGTTATGAAAGGGGCGCGTGATTTATCTCCAGAAGAAAGACCTACCTTTGGTAAACTTGTTAATGAAGTTAAAACATTCATCAATGATAGTTTAGAAGAGAAAAAAAGCTGAATTGGCTAAAGTTGCATTAGAGTTAAAAATTAGCTAGTGAGGATATTGATGTTACTCTTCCAAGTAAAAAGAATAGAGCTAGGTGGATTAAAACCCACTAAATAAAAATTATTGAGGAAATAGAAGAAATATTTATTTCTATGGGATATTCAGTTGCAGAGGGTCCTGAGGTGGAAACTGATAAATTTAACTTTGAAATGTTAAATTTACCAAAAGATCACCCAGCTCGTGATATGCAAGATTCATTCTATATCACAAATGAATTATTAATGAGAACACAAACTTCACCAGTTCAAGCTCGTGAAATGTTAAAAGCTAATGGTGAGGGACCAATTAAGATTATTTGTCCTGGTAAAGTATTCCGTCGTGATAATGATGATGCTACGCACTCTCACCAATTTACACAAATTGAAGGATTAGTAGTTGATAAAAAAATATTACATTCAGTGATTTAAAAGGGACTTTAGAGCACTTTATTAAAGCTGTATTCGGAGAAAATAAAAAAATTCGTCTGCGCCCAAGCTTCTTCCCATTTACTGAGCCTTCAGTAGAAGTTGATGTATCTTGGGGTAATGAAGATGATGAAGAAAACATTAAATGGCTTGAAATTTTAGGAGCCGGTATGGTTCATCCTAACGTTCTTAGAATGGCTGGTTTTGATCCAGAAGTATATTCTGGATTCGCGTTTGGTATGGGGCCAGAACGTGTTGCAATGTTAAAATATGGAATTAGCGATATTAGAAGTTTCTATACAAATGACGTAAGATTCTTACAACAATTCAATAGTGATAGAAATGATTAATAGGAGGTAGTAATGTTAGTAAGTTATAATTGGTTAAAACAATATACAAATGTTGAAGATAATGCAAATGCATTAGCCGAAAAAATCACACGTGGTGGTATCGAAGTTGAAGGTGTTGAGTATTTAGCAGAAGAAATTTCTGGTGTAGTAATCGGATATGTAGTTTCTAAAGAAAAACATCCTGATGCTGAAAAATTAAATGTATGTCAAGTTAATGTTGGTGAAGAAGAAAATTTACAAATTGTTTGTGGTGCACCAAATGTTGATGCTGGACAATATGTAATTGTTGCTAAAGTAGGAGCAAAATTACCAGGAATCAAAATTAAAAAAGCTAAACTTCGCGGTGTAGAATCACAAGGTATGATTTGTTCTTTAGCAGAACTTGGATTAAGTAAAAGTGTGGTACCTAAAAACTATCAAGAAGGTATCTACGTATTTGAGACTGAGCAAGAGTTAGGTTCTGATGTTGTTGAAGTACTTGGTTTAAATGACTATATCTTAGATCTTTCAATTACTCCAAACAGAGCAGATGCACTAAGTATGCGTGGTCTTACTTACGAATTAGGTGCTTTATACAATAATAAAGTTGATTTTAATGATGTTGAGAAAGAAGAAAATTATGAAGCGACTTCATTACAAGTTTCAATCGAAAGTGATTCTTGTAGAAATTACGTAGGTCAAGTTGTAAAAAAAATATTAAAGTTACAGATTCTCCATTATGGTTACAAACAAGACTTATGAATTCTGGAATACGTCCAATTAACAATATCGTAGATATTACTAACTATGTTCTATTAGAATTTGGTCAACCAATGCATGCATTTGATAAAGACCTAGTAGGAGATAAAATCGTAGTTCGTGATGCTAAAGAAGGTGAAGTTCTAGAAACTCTTGATGGAGAAGAGAGAAAATTACAAACAACTGACTTAGTAATTACTGATGGTACGCACGCTATTGCACTTGGTGGAGTAATGGGTGGTAAAAACACAGAGGTAAGTGGCGAAACTAAAAATATTATTTTAGAATCTGCTTACTTTAATCCAACATCAGTACGTCGTACTTCAGCTGCTCATGGGTTAAGAAGTGATTCTTCGGCAAGATTCGAAAAAGGTATTGATCCTAATATGCAAAAAGCAGCTCTTGATCGTGCTGTGGAATTGATTTTAGAATTATGCCCAAATGCTGTAGTTGAAAGTTCTGTTGGAGTAGTAAACAAAGAAGATGAGAAAATTGTTGAAATAACAACTTCTTATATTAACAGCTATCTTGGAATTTCATTATCAGCTAAAGAAATAGTAGCTATTCTTGAGGGACTAAGCTTTACAGTAGAAGTAACAGGAGAAAACTTAGTAGTTAAAGTACCTACTAGAAGACCAGATATTTCAATTAAGCAAGATTTAGTCGAAGAAGTTATTAGAATTTATGGATATGATAACCTAGCCTCAACATTACCAAAATTCTCTAAAACTACAAAAGGTGGTTTAACTTATTCGCAAAGAATGGTGCGTGATCTTCGCGCAGTATACGCTAGTTTAGGATTTAATGATACTATTAATTATTCATTAGTATCTGAAGAAGAAGCTACGGAGTATACTTTTAGAAGATCACCACAAAGTTAGATTATTAATGCCTATGACTGAAACTCACTCAACGTTACGTCAAAGTTTAATTCCAGGATTATTAAATACAGTACAATATAATGTTGCTAGGAAACAAAAAGATTTAAAACTTCTTGAAATTGGACGTGTATTCTTTGGTAGTGGTGATGATAATATTCAGCCTAAAGAAACATTGTATTTAAGTGCAGCATTAACAGGTGAAGAAAGAACAACTAAATGGCTTAAAGAAAGTAGCTCATTAGACTTCTTCGCGGCTAAAGGGTATTTAGAGGTTGTATTTGAACGTTTAGGTTTAGATGAGAAAGTTACGTATAAAAAAATCTACTCTTGATGGTATGCATCCAGGGCGTTTTGCTGAAGTTTATCTAGGTGAAAAACGTATTGATTTATTGGTGAAGTTCATCCACAAGTTGCAGATAAACTTGGATTAAATAAAACTTATGTATTTGAAATTAATTTAGATGAAGTAATTTCAGAAAGTAAAGTTAAGCCTAAATACGAAGAAGTAACAAAATATCCAGAAATTACACGTGATATTGCAATGCTAGTTGACGTGAAAGATGAGTATCAAAATATTTATAATGTTGTTGAATCAGTAAATAATAAGTTAATTAGTAAAGTAGAATTATTCGATTTATATGCTGGTGCTGAGTTATTAGCTGGTAAGAAATCTTTAGCGTTAACAATTACTTATAGCGATAAACAAAAAACTTTAACAGACGAAGAAGTAACATCAGTGCATGATAAAGTGCTTGCTGCACTTACAGCGTACGGAGCTATTATTAGGTAGGTAGTCTATGATTACACAAATTATATTATTTTTGTATTTTTGGCATATGTAATTGGATCTATTCCTTTTGCATTAATAGTAGGAAAAAGTATTTTATAATACTGATATTAGGACATTAGGAAGTGGAAACTTAGGTACTACAAATACATTCAGATGCCTTGGGAAAAAAAGCGGGGATAACTGTTTTTTTGTATGTGATGTATCAAAAGGGATTGTAGCTACATTTTTTTACCAACATTAATGTTAGGTAGAGTAGATTTTCTATCTGTATTCGGAGCTTTTTGCGATGATAGGGCATGTGTTTCCTATCTTTGCAAACTTCAAAGGTGGAAAAGCGGTAGCAACAGGTTCAGGAGTTTTTTTATCTTCTTATATCCTATGTTGAGTTTATTATTATTGATAATATTTTTTTGTAAATTTATTCTTAACAGGATATGTTTCTTTTGGGAAGCATATTAATGAGTATAACCGCTATCGGGTACCTAAGTATTTTTCGAATCTGGTATCGATAAGTGGATAATGATAGTCATGTGTGTATTTGTTATTTATGTACATAAAAAGAATATATCAAGATTAATAAATGGGACAGAAAAATCAATCGAAATTGAAATTGAAATTTAAAAAGGGGAACAAAGAATGACAAAAAAATCATTAGTGGAACTGAGCTTGCAAAAGAAGTTACGAGAAGAAATTAAAGGTGAAGCAGCTGTATTAAGAGAAAAGGGTGTTGAACCAACACTTGCTGTAGTATTAGTTGGAGATAATAAAGCTTCAAGAAGTTATGTGAATTCAAAAACATAAAAGCTTGTTTAGAAAAATAATATAAATTCTGTCAAAAATAGAATTACCAGAAGAAATTACTACTGATGATTTATTAAATGAAATTGAAAAAAATTAAATACAGATGATAAAATTCATGGGATTCTAGTACAATTACCTTTTACCTAAACATATAGATGAGGAAAAAGTTTTTGAATGCTGTTAGTATTCTTAAAGATGTTGATGGTTTTCATCCTGTAAATGTAGGTAAACTCGTTATTGGTGAAGCTAAACTTATACCGTGTACACCATTAGGAATTTTAGAAATGATAAAAATCAACTGAGGAAGAAATATCAGGTAAACTTGCCTTAGTAATTGGAAGAAGTAATATAGTAGGAAAACCTATATCAACTTTATTACTTCAAAATAATGCAACGGTAATTATTGCACACTCTAGAACGAAGAACCTAGAATCATTGATTGAACAAGCGGATATTATAGTGAGTTGTGTAGGTATTGCTCATTTCTTAAGTGGAAAAAGAGAAAGTTAAACCAACATGTACAATTATCGATGTGGGTAATAATTACAAAGATGGTAAGTTAGTAGGTGATGTAAATCTAGATGAATTTTTAGATAAAGTAGCGTACATCTCACCTGTTCCAGGCGGTGTAGGACCATTAACTATTACTATGTTAATGAGAAATACTTTAACTGCTACTTACGATTTACTGAATAAATAGTTTTAAGAAATTATATAAGTAATTTAAGACTATATTTAATTGAAAAAGTTAATGATTTAATGATACAATAGTATATTGTACAAGAATGCATTATTTTTTTAAAGGTATAGACTTATAATTTAGACTGTGATATAATTTTAAAAAAATATAGAGTAAGAAATTTATGTGGGAGGTTTGTAATTAATGATTAGATTTCTAGGAAAAAGTTGCTGCTGAAATGAGAAAAGTAAGTTTGACCAACTTTTTAGCGAACTTGTTAGAAAAAAACATTGATTGTTATTGTTGTAGTTGGAATATTAATGTTATTTAGCTACGTAGTTGATTTAGGAATAACTGCTGGAATTAGACATTTTAGTAGATAAGAGAGGTTATTATGAGCGATACAGTAAGTAAAGAGTGGTATGTGATACATACATATTCTGGATATGAAAACAAAGTTAAAGATAATATTGAAAAAAGAGTTGAGTCTCTTGGTATGGAGGATAAAATTTTTAGAATCGTTGTACCTGAAGAAAAAGAGACAATTTTAACTCCTACTGGAAAGAAAAAGAAGTTAATAGAAAAACATTCCCAGGATACGTTCTTGTTGAGTTAGTTATGACTGATGACTCTTGGTTCGTTGTTAGAAATACGCCTGGTGTAACAGGATTTGTTGGATCTCATGGTGGAGGTTCAAAACCAAGTCCTTTATTACCTGAAGAAATCAACTTTATTTTACAACAAATGGGATTATCTAGTGTTGTAGATATTGATATTGAAGTTGGAGATTATGTTCGTGTTATCTCTGACCCATTTGTTGGTATGGAAGGTAAAGTTGTTAACCTAGACTTACACAACTATAAAGTTGATGTTATGATTGAACTTATGGGTAGAGAAACCAAGGTTGAGCTTGAGCTTTATAATATAGAAAAATTCTAAGAAAGGAAAAAGCTATCTCTAAAGATAGTCGGATAGAGTGTGGAAAAAAATTGCTATAATTATGGATTCAACTGCATATTTATCAGAAGATTTGAAAAAGAATTAGATATTAGTACTGTTTATTTAAATCTTGTTATTGGTAATAATTCATATAAAGAAATAATTGATATGCCTCTTGATAAATATTATGATTATTTAAAAAAATCCTAATAATCCCTTCCCGACAACTTCTCAACCAGCTATTGGAGAAGTCGTAGCTTGCTTAGAAAAAAATTAAAAGAAGAAGGATATACTGATGTAATTGCTATCGCTTTATCTAGTGGAATAAGTGGTACGTATTCATCGTATTCTGTAGCTGGACTAATGGTCGATGGTTTAAATGTTCATCCATTTGATTCTGAAGTATCTTGCAGACCAGAAGGTTATTATGCTATTAAAGCAGCAAGATTGATTAAAGAAGGAAAAATCTTTGTAAAAGAAATTATTTCAGCTTTTAAATGAAATGAAAAAGTTTCTAAAAGCTTTATTTTATGGTTGATGATTTATCTCACTTACAACGTAGTACTAGTTTAAGTGGGGCACAAGCAATGGTAGGAAGTTTACTTCAGGTAAAAACCGTTACTACATTTTTGATGATAAAGTAATCGTACTGTTTCAAAAAAATTCGTACTTATAAAAAAAGTAGTATCAAGAATGTATGAATTGTTTGATGAATACTATAATCAACACAAAAATGAGCACATTACAGTTTGTGTTCTACATGTTGACGCATTAGAGAAAGCAGAAGAGATTAAGAAATATATTGAAGAAAAAAATATTCGAATGTAACTGTTGATATAGATGGAATAAGTCCAGTTATATCTACTCATCTTGGTATTGGTGCAGTTGCAATCGGATGGACAATATTATAATAACAAATTAAGAGGTGGAAAAAAATGGTTCAAACTATGGCACATACTTGCTACCGTGTAGCAAAACCTAAAAAGAATCAGTAAAAATTTTATACTGAAGCATTTGACTTTGTTGTAAGTCGTGAAAGAGACTTTCCAGAGTACAAGTTTACATTGGTATATTTAACTTTACCTGGATCTAATTATGAATTAGAATTAACTTATAATTACGATCATGGTGCTCATGATCTTGGCGATGGATATGGTCATATTGCTATTTCTGTAGAAGATTTAGAAGCACTATATGAAAAACATAAAGCGGCAGGGTATGATGTAACAGATCTTAAAGGATTACCAGGTTTCCCGCCAGCTACTACTTCATTAAAAGATCCGGATGGATACAAAATTGAAGTTATTCGTACTAAAATGTAGTTATCATTTGATTTATTTATAATCATATGATATAATTTAGTTAAATTGAAATAAATTACCGAAAGGGTGGTGAATTTTGAAAGGTTCTCCGCTCTTTTATATTGCAATAAAAAAATTAAGAAAGAGGTGTAATGTATGAGTATAGTTGAAAAAGTAAAAGTTATAGCAACTAAAACAGACTGAAAATACGGAATTTTTCTCTTTATGATGTGGAATATGTTAGGAAGGTACTGAATACTTTCTACGTATTTACTTCGATAAAGATGGTGGTCTTACACTTGATGATTGTGTATTATTATGAAAAACTTGCAGAAGAACTTGATAAAGAAGATTTTATTAGTGATAAATATTATTTAGAAGTCTCTTCTCCAGGTATAGAAAGAGATTTAAGAAACTTAGAAGAAGTTACTAATTCTGTTGGGAAGCATGTTTATATAAAAACATATGAAAAAATTGATGGTCAAAAAGAATTTTATGGTGATATATTAGCTGTTGAAGGTGAGGAAATTACTATAGAATATAAAGATAAAGCGAGAGTAAAAAAATCAACGATTAATTACACTAAAATCGCTAAAAATAAGATTAGCTGTTAAATTTTAAGTATTAAAGGAGAAAGAAAGATGAGCAAGGATTTGCTTAAAGCTATTAAATTAATTGAACAAGAAAAAGGAATTGCAGAAGATATATTAGTAGAGGCTATTGAATTGGCTTTTATTATCTGCATATAAAAAAAGAATTTTAATGCTGCTAAAAATGTACGAGTAGATTTCAACAGAGTTACAGGTGATTACAAATTTATCATTAGAAAAAGATGTTGTAGAAGAAGTTTATGATGATAGAATTGAGTTTGCATTAGAAGATGCTTTGAAAAATCAACCCAGCATATGAAGTAGGTGATATTTACGAAGTTGTGGATTTACCAAGTGATTTTTGGTCGTGTTGGAGCACAAGCTGCGAAACAAGCATTATTACAAAGACTTCGTGAAGCCGAAAAGAAATTCTTTATAAAGAATATATTGAACATGAAGGAGAAATTCTTTCTGGAACTATAGATAGAATTGATACAAGATATGTATATGTAAAACTTGGAAAAATAGAAGCTATTCTTGGTGAAAATGAAAGAGTTAAAGGAGAAACTTATGTTCCTCAAACTCCAATTAAAGTATATATAGCTAAAGTTGATAATCCAACTCGTGGAAGCAAAACCACATGTATTAGCTTCAAGATCACATCCAGAATTTATCAGAAGATTATTCGAAATAGAAGTTCCTGAAATTTATAGTGGTACTGTTGAAATTAAGAGCGTATCACGTGAAGCTGGTGAAAGAACTAAATTAGCTGTTTATGCTGAAGATAAAAATATTGATCCTGTAGGAGCTTGTGTTGGTAATAAAGGAGAACGTGTTAATCGTATAGTTGAAGAACTAAACGGTGAAAAAATTGATATTATTACTTGGGATGCAGATCCAGTTAAATTTATCACTAATGCGTTAGCACCTGCTAAAAGTAGAAGAAATTTTTAATTGATGAAGAAGAAAAAATTGCAAATGTAAAAGTTAAAGATGATCAGCTTTCACTAGCAATTGGTAAAAAAGGTCAGAATGTTCGTCTAGCTGCTAAATTAACAGGTTGGAAAATAGACATAAAAGCTGCTGAATAGTGAGGTATTAATTATGAAGAAAAGAAAAAAATACCAACAAGAAAAATGTATTCTAACAAATGAGATGTTTGCTAAAAAGATTTATTAAGAATTGTTAAAAAAATAAAGAAGGCGAAATCTCTGTAGATCCAACTGGAAAAAAAGCTGGGCGTGGAGCTTATGTTGTAGCCGATCTAGAAGTTATAAAAAGCTGCACAAGAGAAGAAACAATTAGAGAAATTTTTCTCAACTTCACCTGAAGTTATGGAGCCTATCTATAACGAAGTAATTAGATTAATTTATAGAAAGTCAATTCCACAAAAAAATAATGATAAAAGTATATAATTTATTGGGTTTAATGCAGAGAGCAGGTAAACTTATTACAGGTGAAGATTTAATTACAAAAGAATTTAAAAATAATAAAATCAAATTGTTAGTTATTGCTGAGGATTGCGGTGTTAATACAAAAAAAGAAATTAACAGATAAGGCTAATTTTTTTATAATGTTAAATGTATCGAATTTTCTACAATAGAGAATATTAGTATTGCAATCGGTAGAGATAATCGTGTAGCTGTTGGAATAACTGATGATGGATTTATAAAGAAATTTAAACAATTATTAGAAGAAGGAGGAAGACAGTAATGAAAAAAAGTCAGAATTTATGAGTACGCCAAAGAAGTCGGAAAAACAATCGAAAGACCTTATTACAGTTCTAAAAAGATGCGAATATTGAAGTATCGAATCATATGTCGATGCTAACAGAAGAGGGGTTAGCTAAAGCTTGATAGTGTCTTCAAGATACAAGAGGAAACTATCCAAAATGAGCAATCTTCAAATAACGAAGGTAAGAAAAAAATAAAAAAAGATAAAAAAAGAAAAAAATAGAAAAGCTCAAAAACAACAACCTGCTATTATTGAAGCTCCAACAGAAGAATCAATTTCAGAAGATACTATTTTTAGTAAAAAGATGGAATGACAGTTGGTGAACTTTCAGAAGCTTTAAGTGTAGGTTCAACTGAACTTATAAAAAAATTATTCATGGAACTTAAAATAATGGCGAATATTAACCAGTCTCTTACTTTAGAACAAATAGAGTTAATCGCCATGGATTACGGTAAAGAAATTCAAGAAGAAGTAGAAATTAATAAAGAAGACTTAGATCTTTACTTCGAAGTTGAAGATGCAGAAAAAGATCTTAAAGAACGTGCTCCAATCGTAACAATAATGGGACACGTTGACCACGGTAAAACAACACTATTAGATACAATTAGAAATTCTCGTGTTACAGCAGGAGAAGCAGGTGGTATCACTCAGCATATCGGTGCTTATCAAGTACGTGCTAAAGATAAAAAAATTACATTCTTAGATACACCAGGGCACGCTGCATTTACAACAATGCGTGCGCGTGGAGCTAAAATTACAGACGTAACTATCTTAGTTGTTGCTGCAGACGATGGTGTTATGCCTCAAACAATCGAAGCTATCAACCATGCTAAAGCAGCTGACGTGCCTATTATTGTTGCTGTTAACAAAATGGATAAACCACAAGCGAACCCTGATAGAGTAATGAATGAATTAGTAGAATACGGACTAATCTCAGAAGAATGGGGTGGTGATACAATCTTCGTACCAATCTCAGCTCTTAAAGGTGAAGGTATCGATGAGTTATTAGAGAATATTTTATTAGTAACAGAAATGCAAGAATTAAAAAGCTAATCCTAATCGTTTAGCTTTAGGGTACAGTTATCGAAGCTAAACTTGATAAAGGTCGTGGAGCAGTAGCTACATTATTAGTGCAAAACGGAAGTTTAAATGTTGGAGATCCGCTTGTAGTAGGTAATACATTTGGTCGTGTTCGTGCTATGATTAATGATCGTAGTAAAAACATCCAAACAGCTAAACCATCTACTCCTGTAGAGATCACAGGTTTACAAGACGTTCCAAATGCAGGAGATCGTTTCGTAGTATTTGGAGATGAGAAAACTGCTCGTCAAATCGGTGAAAAACGTCAACAACAATATATTGAAACTACTCGTCAAGCAAGTTCAGCTGTTTCACTAGATACATTATTCGAACAAATGAAACAAGGTGAGATGAAAGACCTTAACATTATTATTAAAGCAGACGTTCAAGGTTCTGTTGAAGCATTAGCTATGTCATTAGCTAAAATTGATGTTGAAGGTGTTAACGTACGTATTATTCACACTGGTGTTGGTGCGATTAATGAATCTGATATTACACTAGCAGTAGCATCTAACGCTGTAGTAATTGGATTTAACGTACGTCCTGATAATAATGCTAAACAGATGGCTCAAACTGAGCAAGTAGATATCCGTCTACACAGCATTATTTATAAAGTTATCGAAGAAATCGAAGCAGCGATGACAGGATTATTAGATCCAGAATTCGTAGAAAAAGTTATCGGTCTTGCAGAAGTACGTCAAGTGTACAAAGTATCTAAAATTGGTACAATTGCAGGTGCTTATGTAACTGAAGGTAAAGTATCACGTGATGGTAAAGTACGTGTAATCCGTGATAGTGTAGTAATTTACGAAGGTGAGATTGATACATTAAGAAGATTTAAAGATGATGTTAAAGAAGTACAAAGCGGTTATGAATGTGGTATGACTGTTGAAAACTTCAATGATATTAAAGAAGGAGATGTCTTCGAAGTATACATCATGGAAGAAGTTAAAAAATAGGAGGCAAACTTTATGTCAGAACTTAGAGTTAATAGACTTGCAGAACAAATAAAAAGAAATTACTTATGTATTAGCTACAAAAAGTAAAAAAATCATGATTTAGGATTTGTTACTGTAACAGAAGTTGCTTTGACAGGAGATTATTCTCAAGCAAAAGTGTTCTACACTGTGTTAGGTGGAGAACGTGAAAAAGAAAAACAAAAGAAGCATTTAAGAAAAATTAAAGGTTTCGTGAAAAGTGAAGTTGCTAAGAAAATTAAAATTAGAAAATTTCCAGAACTTATTTTTCCAATATGACACAACAGCCGAATATGCTTTTACACATTGAAAGTTTAATAGCTAGTGTTAGTAAAAAGGATAAGGATGAAGAATAATTAGAATAGTGGAGCAATTTTATTATCGTATTTGTAAAAAAATTCTTTTGATTAAATCGCTCCCAGCATAGCTTATTTTTTTCAATTAAATAAAAAAAGAAGATTAGCTATGATTTCTAACAATATATGTTTGAGATTTTTTTGAATTTATTTAGACAGTAAAATTCAATGTTTCAAATTTTTTTAGTAAAATAAAAATTTTTAAGGAGAATATAATGTTACAAGTAACTAATTTAGGTTTACGTTTTGCAGATAGAAAATTATTTGAAGATGTAAATATAAAAATTTACAAATGGTAACTGCTACGGTTTAATCGGAGCTAATGGAGCAGGAAAACAACATTTTTTAAAATTATTATCTGGTGAAATAGATTCACAACAAGGGCATGTTTCTTTAGGGAAAGGTGAACGTCTTGCAGTACTTCGTCAAAAACCACTTCGCTTATGAAGAAAAACAGAGTTATCGATGTTGTAATGATGGGTCATGAACGTCTATGGGATGTTATGAACCGTAAAAATGAAATCTATATGAAAGATCCATTCACTGAGGAAGATGGAATCGTCGCTGCTGAACTTGAAGGTGAGTTTGCTGAAATGGATGGTTGGACTGCAGAAAGTGATGCGGCACAACTTCTTGAGGGATTAGGAATTGCTGTAGAATTCCATGATATGCTTATGGGTGAGCTTGATAACGCTATTAAGGTTAAAGTTCTTTTAGCTCAGGCGTTATTCGGTAATCCAGATGTGCTTCTTCTGGATGAGCCTACCAACGGTCTTGATATTAGTGCAATTAAGTGGTTAGAAGAATTCTTAATTAACTTTGAGAACACTGTTATCGTAGTCAGTCACGACCGTCACTTCTAAATAACATTTGTACGCACATTTGCGACTTAGACTTTGGTAAGATCCAACTATATGTTGGTAACTACGATTTCTGGTATCAATCTAGTCAACTTGCTAGAAGAATGGCAGAAGACAATAATAAGAAAAAGAAGAGAAAATTAAAGAATTACAAGAATTTATCGCACGTTTCTCAGCAAATGCTTCTAAATCAAAACAAGCAACAAGTAGAAAGAAAAATGCTTGATAAAAATCACTCTTGACGATATTAAGCCAAGTAGCCGTCGTTATCCATATGTTCGTTTCACACCAGATCGTGAAATCGGAAATGACTTACTTATTGTTGAAGGTGTAAGTAAAACTATTGAAGGCAAAGAAGTATTGAACAATGTAAGTTTCACTGTAAATCCTAATGATAAAGTTATCCTTTTAGGAGATGAAGTTTCTAAAACTACTTTATTAAAAATTCTTGCTGGTGAAATGGAACCAGATAGTGGAACAGTAAAATGGGGTATTACTACTTCTAGAAGTTATATGCCAAAAGATAACTCTGAATACTTTGAAGGGTTAAAACTTTCACTAGTAGAGTGGCTTCGTCAATATGCTTCTCCTGAAGAAGAAAGTGAAGCATACTTACGTTCATTCCTAGGAAGAATGTTATTCTCTGGTGAAGAAGCACTTAAACGTGCTCATGTACTATCAGGGGGAGAAAAAATGCGTTGTATGTTGTCTAAAATGATGTTATCTAAGGCTAACGTTATTCTTTTAGATGAACCTACAAACCACCTTGACTTAGAGTCTATTACAGCAGTCAACGAAGGTATTATTGCATTCAAAGGTTCTGTATTCTTCACATCTCACGACTATGAATTTATTCAAACAATTGCAAATAGAGTAGTTGAATTAACACCTGAAGGTGCAATCAACAAAGAGATGGATTATGAAAACTATCTAAGATTTAAAGGGATTATAGATTAAATAAAAAGGAGGAGATATACTGTTTAGGCATATCTCCTTTAAATTCATGTTAAAAATTTATTTTTCTCAAAGATTATTTTTGGTAACTTCATTAAATGCAGCTATTTCTTCTTCTGAAAACCTATCAAATTCGATAGAATCTATATCAAGTAAGGCTACAGCCTTGTCATTTTGTATAATCGGAATTACTAACTCACTATTAGTGTCACTATCGCATGCAATATGACCTGGAAACTTATGAACATCTTTAACATAAATAGTTTCGCGGGTAGTGTAACAGTGACCACATACACCTTTATGAAATGGAATACGAGTACAGGCAATTTTACCTTGGAATGGTCCTAAAACTAAATTATTGTTAACTTCATCTAACAAATAAAAATCCAAACCCAGTTTGTATTTGGCAAGTATTCTTTGTATAGAGCCGATAAATTAGATAAATTAGTAACTAAATTGTCCTCTTCTGATACTAATGCTGTGGCTTGTGCTATAAATAATTGTTTATTTTTCTACTATATTCATTACTATACCTCATAAAATAGACTTTTTACTATTCTCTCATAATAGGTAAAAAAATAAAGTGATAAGTATGGTGATTATTAAATAATATTGTTTAGAAAGTTTGTAATTATATTTCGATAGTATATAATTAATTATATTTTGAATTTTTTTATGTTTTTATCCAAATTATTTAGTTATAACTTTGAAAAAAATATTGAAAAAAAATTTTTAAAAATGATTGAAACGCTTTTGTTTTTTTATGATAAAAATGGTATAATTTTGTTAGGTTATTGTATTAATAAACGTAAAAAAATTAAATATAAAAATTTCAGGGGAAGATATATGACATATATTTTTTTATTTTGTGTGTATCCTTGTTCTTGGAGGAGTAGTAGCACTATTCATCTTTAGAAATAGGAAAAAACAAGATTTATACCCTCTTTTAGTTATGAAAGATGAGCTAGAAAGAGAAACACTATCTGATGATTTGAAAAAGTAAAAGCACTTGAAATTGCTGGTAAGGCTGAAAAGCTTTATGCGCAATGGGAAAGTGAATGGTACGAAATTCAAAGTATCGATATTGAAGAACTTGACAGAGATCTTTATAGTGCAGAAACTTATATTGATAAATTTAATTTCAAACGTGCTGATGAAATTATAATGAACAGTGGTGAATTAATAGCGAATATCAAGGATAGAATCGCTGGAATTAGAAAAGAAATTAAAGAATTAACAGAAGTTGAACCTAGAAATAGAGAACTATATGAAGAAATCGTTGTTGAGTACAAAGAGCTTAATAGAGAACTATTAGCAAAACGTCATCAATATGGTGCAGCAGCTGAACAATTTGAACAAAATATCAAAGAAATAGCTCCACAACTTGATGACTTCAAACTTCTAACATCTACAGGAAAATACATTGAAGCTCAAGATAAGATTAATTCTGTGAAGGAACTAATTACTAGTCTAAAAGAAAGAATGGAAGTTTTTACCTGATTTGTTAAAAAGAAATTGAAAAACTTGTCCTGCTCAAATTCAGTCTTTAAGGCTTAAAAAGTTGAGGAAATGGAGAAAAAGGATTTAAACTAACTCACTTAGAAATTTCTAGTAAAATAGAAAGTAGCGTGTGGCAACTTAGTGATGCTCGCGAAAAAGTTAAATCTGGTGATGTTGATTTAATTGAAAATATTCTTGATGGAATATACGATGTTATCGATGAGGTATCTAACGACCTTAAAAAAAGAACTTGAATATAAAAAAATATATTGAAGAAAAATTATAGAGAGATTACTAATAAAACTTGAATTACAAGATAAATTAAATGAAGCTCTTTACAATAATATTCAAGAAATAAAAAAATAGATATCAAATTTATCAAAAAGATGAAGAAATGGTAGCTAATTACTATGATGAATTGAGTGAATTACTTGATGTTAAACACGATATCGATGTTTATATTAATAATCAACCAAAATTAAATTATAAAGACTTGAAAGAAAAAAAGTAGAATTATTAGGTCAAGGATTAGAAAAAAATCGAAGAAGATCAGACAAACTACTCTAGATATTTAACAAGTCTACGTGAAGAAGAAGGTCATTCACGTGACAAACTTATCTTCATTAATCAAGAAAAAGAAGTTATTAAACGTAAGCTTTGATAATTCAAGAGTGCCAGGATTTAGTGATAGATTTATAGTTTTATATAAAGATGTTACTGATAGTTACAGATATGCTATTGAGGAACTTAAAAAAAGAACCAATTAACATTGATTTATTAAAACGTGCTGTTGCTGAAGCAGAAGAATCACTTGATATTTACTCATCAGAAGTTAATAATATTCTTACAGATATCGAACTAATTGAGAAACTTATTCGTTATGCAAATAGATATAGAAAAGATAATATTGAATTCCACCAACAATTAACTGTTGCTGAGCAATATTATAGAGAATATCGCTACAACAAAAACTTTAGAAATTATTAGAAATTCTTTTAGATAAGGTTGAACCTGGAGCATACGAAAGAATTAGAAACTCAGTTAAACCAAGATAATATTTTTTTAAAAAAAGCCTTAGTCTTGAAAATAAGACTAAGGCTTTTTCTTATAAGAAAAGCTATTCAAAAATTTGTATTAGTAATAAAAACTTTGAATAGCTGCATATAAATTTATTTTTCTTTTAAGATTGAAATATCCTAAACTAGCAAAAGTAAAATATTGCTTCAATAGTTGCTATAAAAAAATGTAGTAGGTAAGGATGTATAATAAGAAAGAGTTATCCCAGCCCATGTACCAGTTAGAGCAAATAAAATTGATATAGCAATCATTAAACCGACTTTGTTAGTCAGATATCTAGCCGCACTTGCTGGAACAGTAAGTAATACGAACATAAGTAATGCACCAACCACCGGTACAGTTATACTAGTTGCTACAGAAAGCAATACTAGGAAAAAAATATAGATATAAATTTTTCCGTTCAGTCCAAGCGCACGAGCACCAATAGCATCAAATGAGTCAAATTTGATTTTTTTCTATAAAAATAATGAAAGTAATAATATTACTGTAAAAGCTAGTGTAAAAAAATTATTTTCACGTCATCTCTAGTTATTGATACCACGCTACCGAAAAGTATGTTATTAACGTAACTTGTACTTTTTGGTGTTAAGGATAGAAATAGCAATCCTAATCCTAGAAAAATTCCTAACATTACACTTACAGTAGCTTCTCTTCTAAATGCTTTAACACTAAGGTGACCTACAAGATAAGACATAGTAATTGTGAATATTAGTAAACCGTATATTGGATTAATACCTAAAAAAACAGCAAATGCCGCACCAGCAAACCCAACATGAGAAAGTGTATGTGATATGAATGACATATTTCTAGCCATAACAAACACACCTATATATCCTGCCATTATAGCTACAATAGTTCCAGCTATAAAAGCGTTTTGCATAAAATCATAATTAAGCATAATTGTTATCTCCTACATAATGTTTGCAAAGTTTTTAAGTTGTTCTGTTCTCTATTATAATCATCAATACTAATAAATTTATAGTTATTTTTCTTCTAAGTACAAAATTTTATCGACATATTTTTTTCATTAATGAGTGATAATTCATGAGTTATACACAAAGTTATGATGTTTTCTTTTTTTGTAATATCATTTAAAAGAGTCATACATTCAAGTTCACTACTTTTTATCTAAATTTGATGTAAATTCATCTAATAGTAATAAGTTAGGTCTATTAACTAAAGCTTGAGCTAAGAAAACACGTTGTTTTTCTCCACCAGAAAGCGTTCCGATAGATTTATTTTGTAGTTTAAGAGAATTAGTTAGTGTTAATGCATTGTTAATACTTTCTTTTTCATATTTATTTAGCCAAGGAAAGAAACCTTTTAGAATAGGAAGTGAAACAAAATCGCGAGCGGATAATGGAAGTTCTTCGTCAATTTGTCTAAATTGGGGTACATACCCTAGGGAAGGTTGATATCCAATAAATGTAATTTCTTTAGATTTGTTTAACTTTTTCCAGAATATTATTAAGTAGTGTAGTTTTACCAACGCCATTTTTTTACCAACTATTGCAACGACTTCTCCAGGTATACATGAGAAAGAAATATTGTTTAGTATTGTTTTTATCTCCTATAGAATAAGTGAGATTTTTTTATAATTAATTCAGTCATAAAATCTCCTATGTTAAATTTATTTTTTAATTCTAATGTATAAAAAAAGAAGAGATACGATTTAGAATCTCTTCTTTATATTATACTACATATTTATAATATGTGAAGACTAATTTTTAATCTTCGTATTAATGTTTATGTTCTTTCTCATCATCGTGATCTTTTTCACCGTGAGAGTGATTGTGAGAATGTCCTTCATGTGAGTGACCTTCATGACCATGATCGTGAGAATGTCCTTCTTCAGCACCTTCTACGTGAAAAGCTTTTTCACCAGCACCACCGTTAAGAATTTCTTCTAGTTTATTGTATTGATCTAACATCCATTCTATATAAGTTTTTTTCCATCTGGTTGAGTTTCAGTAACGTTAAGAACTGGAACTTTATTTTGTTCAGCAAGATGAATTAAACCTTCTATAGTTTTATTAGTAGTTTGAACATTATTGACGATTAATGATATTTGTTTAGATTTGATTTGCTCTTGGATTGTTTTTTTAAATCTTGTGGAGCAGGGTCGTTACCTTCCTCAGTAGCTTGTGCTAATTTTTTTAACTTGATCAGTTGTTTTGAATCCTAAAGAATCCACGGCATATTCGAAAACTGGTTCAGTAGTTAGAACGAATTTTTCCATTTGCTTTTTTTCTTTTTAGTGATTTAATTTTTATCAGTAATTTTTTTGAAAGTTCTTTTTATAGTTATCTCTATTTTTTTCATAGAAAGTTTTATTAGAAGAATCTTTTTTTCTGATAAAACTTTAGTAAGTTCATCAGCAACTTTACTCATTACATCAGGATTATACCAGATGTGTTCATTTTCTCCATCTTTAAGTCCTAATAATTTTGCACCATCAATTTTTTTGATGTCTTTACTGTTAGCAGTAAGTTTTTCGAACCAAGAATCATAACCACCACCATTAAGAATAGCAATGTTAGCATCAGCAACAGTTTTTTTGCATCTTGAGCAGTAGGTTCAAAAATCATGAGGATCGACAGAAGTAGAACTTATAATAGAAGTAACATCTGCTTTATCTCCTGCGATACTTTTTGCAACTTCAGCATAAAAGTTTACTGAAGTAACAATTTTAGTTTTGTTTCCAGAGTTAGTAGCTCCAGAATTTGTTTTGCTAGAGCATCCGACTAATATAATAGCGAATGCAGCAATAATTGAAATTAATTTTAAAAAAATTTTTTTCATTATTAATACTCCTCCGTTATTCGTAATAATTACGTTCTAATAAATTATAATACTACTTAATAAAAAAATCAAGACCTTAACCGAAATAATTTTTGATTAATGAATAAATAGTTAAATTAGAATTAGGATATAAATAGTATTTGATTAAAATTTAAATAAATAATAAGTACAATAATATAGTATAAATATGGTAAATTCCCAAAGTAAGTTTATAGTATAAATATTGATTAAAAATTTATTAAAATACTTGATTTTTTTAGTTGCTAATGCTATATAATTAATAAAGTTGAGTAAAAATCAACAAAAAAATATAACACACGACATTTGAGTAGCTGCTCGGTGCATTTATGTTTGCAGTAAGCTTAGAGAATGTCGGAGGAAAAAACCAAGGAGGAAAATAACTATGGCAGTTATTTCAATGAAACAATTATTAGAAGCTGGTGTACACTTCGGTCACCAAACAAGAAGATGGAACCCTAAAATGGATAAATACATCTTCACAGAAAGAAACGGTATCTACATTATCGACTTACAAAAAAACAGTTAAAAAAAGTAGATGAAGCATACGAATTCGTAAAAATCAGTTGCTCGATCAAGGCGGAAAAAAATGTTATTCGTAGGTACTAAAAAACAAGCACAAGATGCTATTAAAGAAGAAGCTGAAAGAAGTGGTCAATACTACATCAATCACCGTTGGTTAGGTGGAACTTTAACTAACTACAAAACTATTAAAGGACGTATTGACAGAATCGCTGAAATCGAAAAAATGGAAGCTGATGGAGTATTCGAAGTATTACCTAAAAAAGAAGTTATCGAATTAAGAAAAGAATACGATAAATTAAACAAATTCCTAGGTGGAATTCGTGAAATGAAAGGTATGCCAGATGCAATCTTCGTAGTAGATCCTAAGAAAGAGCACAATGCAATCGCTGAAGCTAAAAAATTAGGAATTCCTGTAGTTGGTATCGTAGATACAAACTGTGATCCAGATGATGTTGATTATGTAATCCCTGCAAACGATGACGCTATCCGTGCGGTTAAATTATTAACAGCTAAAATGGCAGATGCTTTTGTAGCTTATAACGAAGGAAACATCGAAGGAACTGAAGAAGCTTTCGTAGAAGAAGTAGAAGCAACAGAAGAATAATTTCAATTTAAAAAAATTAAAATAAAAATAATTAATAATATAACGGAGGCAAATCAAAAATGGCACAAATTACAGCTAGTTTGGTAAAAAGAATTAAGAGAACGTACTGGTGCTGGTATGATGGACTGTAAAAAAAGCACTAACACAAACAGATGGAAATATCGATGCAGCAATCGACTACCTAAGAGAAAACGGTATTGCTAAAGCAGCTAAAAAAGCTGACAGAATCGCTGCAGAAGGTCTTTCTTACATCGAGGTTAAAGGTAACAAAGCTGTTATCTTAGAAATCAACTCAGAAACTGACTTCGTTGCTAAAAACGAAAAAAATTCGTTGCTTTTAGTAAAAAATGTTGCAGAAGCTATCTTAGCAGCTGAACCAGCAACATTAGAAGAAGCGCTTCAAGTAGAAGCTCAAGGTGGAACTGTAGAAGCTGTAATTAATGAAGGAATCGCTACAATTGGTGAAAAACTTTCATTAAGAAGATTCGAAGTTGTAACAAAAACAGATGCTGACGCATTTGGTGCATACTCTCACATGGGAGGAAGAATTGGTGTTCTTACTCTAGTAGAAGGAAGCACTGAAGAAGAAGCAGCTAAAGATGTTGCTATGCACATCGCTGCATTAGCTCCTAGATACTTAGACGAAAGCGAAGTACCAGCTGACGTACTTGAGCACGAGAAAAAAAGTATTAACTGAGCAAGCATTAAACGAAGGAAAACCAGCTAACATCGTTGAAAAAAATGATCGTTGGTAGAATTAACAAATTCTTAGAAGAAATCACAGTTGTTAAAACAAAAAAATTCGTTAAAGATGATAGTTTCACTGTAGAAAAAAATTCGTAGCATCTAAAGGTGGAAAACTTACTAAATTCGTACGTTACGAAGTTGGTGAAGGTATCGAGAAAAAAAGAAGATAACTTTGCTGAAGAAGTAATGAGCCAAGTTAACGCTAGCAAATAATAATTCTCTATTTAATATATACTATTAAAGAGGTTAAGCACACACTTCTTGTGTGTGCTTTTTTTAAAAAAATGATTATAGTAGAAACAATAATGTCTGTAATTTATTAGGAGGATAGAAATGGCTACTAAATATAAAAAGAGTTTTATATAAGCTTAGTGGTGAAGCACTAGCAGGTGGAAAAGGATTTGGAATTGATTCAGAAGTTGTTAATAAAATAACTTCACAAATCGTAGAAGTAGTTAAACAAGGAGTAGAAGTTGCTATTGTTGTTGGTGGTGGAAACATCTGGCGTGGAAAAACTGGTGAAGAGCTAGGAATGGAACGTGCTACAGCAGATTCAATGGGTATGCTTGCAACAGTTATGAATTCATTAGCTTTTACAAGATTCATTAGAACAAAAAGGTGTTGATACACGAGTGTTAACATCAGTTGAGATGAAAGCAATGGCTGAACCGTATATTAGAAGACGTGCGATTAGACACTTAGAAAAAGGTCGTGTTGCTATATTCGCAGCTGGAATAGGGAATCCATATTTCTCTACAGATACTACAGCAGCATTACGTGCTAAGGAAATTGGTGCGGAAGCTATATTAATGGGTAAAAATGGGGTAGATGGAGTATACTCAGCGGATCCAAAAACTTGACAGTACAGCAACTAAATATGATAAGTTATCATATATGGATATTATGAACAAAGGGTTAACAATAATGGATTCTACAGCAATTACATTCTGTATGGATAATCACCTGCCAATTATTGTCTTTTTCAATAGATGATGCAGATAATATTGTTAAAGTTGTTTCTGATTCTAATTTAGGAACAATTATTGAATAAAATTAATATTAGGAGTTTACAATTATGCCTGAACAAATTATGAATAATTTAAACGAAAGAATGGAAAAAGCTATTGCTAGCTTACGTCGTGAATTAGCGTCAATTAGAGCTGGTAAAAGCTAGTGCAGCTGTTTTAGATAGACTAACAGTTGATTACTACGGAGTTGCAACTCCAATCAATCAAGTAGCAGGGGTATCTGTACCTGAACCAAAAATGCTTGTAATTTCTCCATACGAAAAAACTTTATTAGGAGATATTGAAAAAGCTATTCAAGCGTCTGATTTAGGATTGAATCCTTCGAATGATGGATCAGTTATTCGTATTGTATTCCCAGCTTTAACAGAAGAACGTCGTAAAGAACTTGCTAAATTAGTAGGAAAAGAATCTGAAGGAGCTAAAGTTGCTGTACGTAATGTTCGTCGTGATGCAATGGATGCTATTAAAAAAATTAGAAAAAGCTTCTCAAATTACTGAGGACGATTTAAAAGGATATTCTGATGATATTCAAAAAGTTACTGATAAATTCGTAGCTGAAATTGATAAAGTAACAAAAGAAAAACAAGATGAGTTAATGAGTGTATAATATTATGGAAATGACAGAGGTAATTGCTAAAATTAATTCACTTAACGCTACAAAAAAAGAGCGTGAATTAACTACTGAGGAATCAGAAGAATTAGCTAAATATAGACAATTATATTTACAAAAATTTTAAAAGCTAATATGAGAAATATATTAGAAAATACTAAAGTAATTAATGAAAATGGAGAAGATATAACTCCTAAGAAGAAAGGAGAATAACAATGAGTACAACTGCAGTTATAATTTTTAGTTGGAGCAATTTGTTTACTTGCTGGTGTTGTTGGAGGTTTCTTCCTAGCAAGACGTAATTTCATGAACTACATGGAAAAAATCCTCAAATCAATGAAGATATGGTTATGAGTATGATGAGTCAAATGGGACAAAAACCATCTCGTAAAAAAATCAATCAAGTTATGAGCAATATGCAAAAAAAGCACAAAAACAAGCTCACAAACAAATGAAAAAAATAATATAAAAAAAGCAGATGTCTTTAATGAACATCTGCTTTTTTTCTATAACTATTATATTTATAAAAATAAATAAAGTTTCAATTTTTAAATATTTAATAAACTTTTTTTTAAAAAGAATTATATAAATTCATTTTTCCGATAAAGATTTAATTTCTATTTGATTTTTCTGTAACAGGATGTTGGAATACTACTTTTAAAGCTCCTAAATACATTTTTATCATATTTATATCCATCTTTAGAGTATAGTTTATCTCCAATTATAGGAACTCCAATAGACGCTAGATGAACTCGTATTTGGTGCGTACGACCAGTATCTAATGATATAGTTACAGAAAATCTATTTTGATCTAATTTCGTGCAACTAAGAATATTAGTTATAGCGTTTTTTTCCATTTCTAGTAACAGCCATTTTTATTCTTTTTCTTTACTATCTCTTCCAATATTAGTGTTTATAGTTTGAGGTTTAATATTATTTTTTTATTAATGCTGTATAGTATCGTTTAATTTCTCTTTGTTCTAACATTTGATCAAGTTTAGCTTTAATTAATGGAGTTTTAGCTAATATTACTAATCCATAAGTATCTATATCAAGTCTATGTATAGGCTCTAGATATTTATAGTCAGATATTAGGTAATTCACTAAAAGTATCATTTTTCTATCGTTATATCATTTGGATGTGTTTTAATCCCGAAAGGTTTAGATGCGATTAATAGATATTCATCTTCATACTCTTTTTTTATTGTTATTGTATTATTAGAAATATAATTAGAAGAACCTAAATCGATGTTTATTTCTAAAAATATCGTTAGTATATAATTTTGTATTTAAAGCCGCTTCAATATTATTAATTTTTTTATTGTTTCTTTATCATGATGACTATTCATTCTAATAGTGTGTATATTTTTTTAGAAATCTTTAGGAATTGGCTTAAATAGCTTTCTATGCTATCGAAATCTTGAGTAATTTTTAAATTTCATTGAGACTCCTTCTTAATGCTTTATTTATTACTATTATTATATACCAAAAAGTAAAATTTATGAAAGTATAATAAAATGTTATATAAATTAGAAAAAAAGTTACTAAATAACTAAATTTTTAACTTGATTTTTAAGTGTGAAATATAGTAATATAATACTTGTGATTTAATTATACTAAACAGAGAGTTTAACAATGATAAACTAAAGTAACGATAAGTTTAATATTATTAAACAATAGTTACGAAAAGTTAGATAATAATAAACATATATAACGAAAAGTTAGATATTGATAAACAATTAATATCTTTTTATTATAGAAAGGAGAATTTATGTATTCTATAGGTGAAAGATTAAAGCGACTAAGAATTCAAAAAAATCTCACCCAGGAAGAACTAGGAGAACGTACCGATCTTAGTAAAGGATATATATCTCAAGTAGAAAGAGATTTAGCATCCCCATCGATGGAGACTTTTTTTAATATACTGCAGGTCTTAGGCTGCGCTCCAAAAGATTTTTTTGATAAAGAGAGTACAAGTCAGAAAGTATACTATTCATTAGAAGATCAAACTAGTTATGAAGAAACTGATGAAGGGTATGAACTTACTTGGCTAGTTCCTGAATCAAATGAGAAAGAAATGGAGTCACTAATACTTAAGTTAGAAAAAAAATAGTAACTATAAAACATTTGATCCTTCGGAATCTGAAACATTATGTTATGTATTAAAAGGAAATGTAAATTAAAAATTAGGTGATGAGGAATATATTGCTTCAACACATGAGAGTTTTTTTATTTTTTTAGCTACATCTGAACATAGATTATCAAATCCATTTGATGAAGAATGTGAAGTGTTAATAGTAGCGACTAATTCGTATTTATAAGGAGAAAAATCATGGCAAATATTGTTGAATTTAAAAAAATGTAAACATGTCTTTTGGTAATAATAACGTGCTAAAAACATTGATTTAGAAATAGAAAAAGGAAAAATTTTACACACTATTAGGACCTAGTGGTTGTGGTAAAAGTACAATTTTTAAAGTTAATTGGAGGGTTTTTAAGTCCTACTTCAGGGATGTATTATTAGATGGAAAAAGTAGTGAATGATTTACCAGCTAATAAGAGACATGTAAATACTGTGTTCCAGGATTATGCATTATTCCCACACATGAATGTATTTGAAAATGTTGCTTTTGGACTAAAAATTAAAAATGAAAAGAAAGAAGTAATTAATAAGAAAGTAAAAAAAGCTCTTAAGCAAGTTAACTTAGCAGGTTTTGAAAAACGTGATATAAGTGAGATGAGTGGTGGACAAAAAAACAACGTGTTGCTATAGCTCGATGCGATTGTTAATGAACCTGAAATTATCTTACTAGATGAATCACTATCAGCACTTGATTTAAAACTTCGTCAAGAGATGCAATATGAGCTTCGTGAACTTCAACAACAAACAGGTATTACTTTTATTTATGTAACTCACGACCAAGAGGAAGCACTAGCGATGAGTGATTATATCTTTGTTATGAATCATGGGAAAATTGAACAAAGTGGTACACCTACTGATATTTATGATGAGCCGGTAAACCGTTTTGTTGCTGATTTCATTGGTGAATCTAATATTGTTAATGCTGTTATGTTAGATGATTATTTAGTAGAAATCTATGGTAAACAATATGAATGTGTTGATGCTGGTTTAGATAAGAATAAGAGAGTAGAGGTAGTTATTCGTCCAGAGGACTTAGAAATTACAAGTGCAGAAAAAGGTAAAAATAAGTGTTGTAGTAGATACTCAACTATTTAGAGGAGTTCACTATGAAATTTGTTGTTTAGATGACCAGTATAATGAATGGATCGTTCATTCAACAAAACAGGCAAAACCAGGAGCTGCGGTAGGTCTAAATTTTGATCCAGAAGCAATACATATCATGGTACCTGGAGAAACAGAAGAAGAATTTGATGCTCGTCTTGAATCGTATGAAGAGGAGGAGTAAAGATGTTTAATAAAAAAACTCGTTCATTTTTTATGATTCCTTATGTAATGTGGATGTTACTATTTGTAGTATTTCCAATATTACTTATCTTTTATCATTCGTTTAGAGATATTGATGGAAATTTCACATTAGAAAACTACAAAATATTCTTTAGTAGTACTTATGTTTTAATGACGCTGTATAGTTTTTTTGGTATGCATTTTTTTAATTACATTAATTTGTTTAGTAATTAGTTATCCGCTAGCGTTTGCTATTAATAAGAGTAAATATAAAGAGTTATTACTTTTTACTTATTATTTTACCGACATGGATAAATATTTTTACTAAAAAAACATATGCATTCTTAGGCTTATTTGGAGAGTATGGAACTATTAATAGCTTCTTAGAATATATTGGTATTGGAACACAAAGTTTACTATTTAATTCATTTAGTTTTATCTTTGTTTCTAGTTATATATTCTTACCATTTATGTTACTTCCAATATATAACTCAGTTTCAGGGATGAATAAAAACTTGATTGAAGCATCATATGACCTTGGAGCAGATTTTAAAACTACATTCTTAAAAAAATCATTTTTCCCATTAAGTGTTAATGGTGTTAAAACTGGAATTCAAGTTACTTTCATACCAGCACTGTCATTATTCATGATTACTAGACTTGTTGCAGGTAATAAAAATTATAAACTTAGGTACAGCTATTGAGGAACATTTCTTAGTAACGCAAAACTGGGGTGTTGGTTCTACGATTGCAGTATTCTTAATAGTGGTAATGGGAATAATAATGATACTTACAAATACTAAAGACAAAAACTAATTTTGGAGGTAGAAAATAATGAAATTAACTTCAAAAAAATATTTAGGGTTATCTTTGCAATTTTTATATACCTCTAATCTACTTAGCGTATTTTTTTCTTTTAATTCAGGTAAAACTATGATCGATTTCGAAGGTTTTTCATGGAAACACTACATTGAATTATTTGAAAATACTCGTATGATGGTAATAGTAATTAATACAATCGTAGTAGCTCTACTTTGTGGACTATTCTCTGCGATATTTGGTACACTTGGTGCATTAGGTATTTATTCTTTAAAAATCTAATAAACAAAAAAAATTCTTTCTTAGTTGGAAATAATATACTAATTGTTAGTCCAGATGTTATAATTGGATGTTCATTCTTGTTAATGTTTACTTTTTATAACTAAATATACTGGCTTAGACACAATTCAAGGCTTCTGGTCGGTATTATTATCGCACATCGCATTTAGTATTCCAATTGTTGTATTAATGGTACTTCCAAAGTTATATGAAATGCCTAAGAGTATGGTTGATGCAGCAATTGACCTTGGGGCAACGTATCCGCAAGTTTTAAATAAAATTGTAATTCCATATATTACACCAGGTATTTGGGCAGGATTCTTTATGGGATTAACATATTCATTAGATGATTTTTGCTGTAACATTTTTTTGTAACAGGAAATGGATTCCAAACACTGTCTGTTGAAATTTATTCGATGGCAAGACAAGGTATTAACTTACAAATTAATGCGCTATCTACAGTATTAACTATTTTTTGTAGTAGTAGCAGTACTTATTTATTATGTAATTAATACTAGTAAATTAAAAAGGGAGGTAAGATAATATGAAAAAAATTACTTATTTCTGCTCTTTCGATTCTAATAATCTGTTTAGGAATGCTTTATAGCCGTAATTTTATCGATAGTTCAAATGATGGCGAAAAACAAACTCTTACGATTTTTTTAACTGGGGTGAGTATATGATCCAGATTTAATTAAAAAGTTTGAAGAAGAAACGGGTATTTCAGTAGTATATGAGACATTTGACTCGAATGAGGCTATGCTAACAAAGATACAAGCAGGTTCAACTCCTTATGATATTGTTATTCCTTCAGACTATATGATTAAAAAAATGAAAAAAATTAAATCTATTAAAAAAAATTAGATCATAGCAAGATAGAAGGATTTGATAATATTGATGAACAATTCAGAGATAAAACGTTTGATCCAAAAAAATGAATATTCTATCCCGTATTTCTGGGGAACATTAGGAGTATTATATGATAAAACTAAAGTTCCAGAAGATCTTAAATTTGAAAAATGGAACGATCTTTTGGGATGCACGATTAGAAAAATAATATTCTGTTAATAGACGGTGCTCGTGAAATGATGGGGATTGCTCTTCAATCAGAAGGTAATTCTGTAAATGATACTAATGAAGTAAATCTAAACTTAGCTGAAAGAAAATTAGAGTTACTTCATCCAAATGTAAAAAGCTATTAATTCTGATGAGAAAAAAATGCTTATGATTAATAATGAAGCATGGGTATCAGTAGTATTCTCAGGAGATGCTAAGTCAATAATGGGTGAAAATGAAAATATGGTATATGCATTACCAAAAGAAGGTACAAATCTATGGTTTGATAATATAGTGATTCCAAAAAAACTTCTAAAAATGAAGATGCAGCATACAAGTTTATTAACTTTATGTTAAGACCAGAAAAATGCTGCGAAAAAAATTCTGAATTTATTGGTTATGCAACACCTAATGCTAAAAGCAAAAAGAATTGTTATCAGAAGAAACAACAAGTGATGAACAATTTTTATCCTGATTTGGAAAGTTTCGGAAATCGAGCAGAAGTATATGAGGACTTAGATCCGAAAAATGCTTCAATTATACAATGATTTATTCTTGAAATTTAAGATTAACAATAGAAAATAAAACAAAGAGAGATTATCGTTTAAGATAATCTCTCTTTATAATTGAAAAAGTTATATAAATACTCTTAAAAACCGCTAACTTTTTAATTCTTCAGTTTTAAATGTAACATTTTTTTCTGAACCAATATACATAGCTTTAAATTTCCATGTTGAATTTGGTTTTAAGTCATTAACGTTAGCTAATGCATCACCAACTTTGTTACCATTAGCATCATATGCAGGGATAGTAATTTGAACGTATGATTTCTCTTTATCAGTATTATTCTTTAATACTCCTGTAACATAGCTAGAAAAATGAATCTTTTTCTATATTAATTTCAGAAACTTCATATTTTTGCTTTTTGTGTTTCTTGTGTAGAGTTTTTAACTTCAACATCCTTTTTTTCTTTTCTCCTGAAGTTTGTTGAATGATTACTATAAGAACAATAGCTGCTAAAATAATAAACCAAAGTCTTTTTGTATACTGGTTTTTGAATATATACATTTCCATCTTCGATCTGTAATTTTTTTCACCATAATAATACCTCCAAAAAAATTTTATACTAATATTATATATATATATATATATAGTCAAGTTTAAAAAGCTTAGTATTTTGTAATTAAAGTTCTACTTGATATCATTGACAAAAAGGAGTAAAAGCTTTTAGTATAATTATTGATTAAGAAGAAATGTAATTATTTACATAATTTATTAAATTTTTATTCTAAACTTTTAAAAATTTTAAGGAAAAGGAAAAATTATAGTATGAATAATAATAGAGAACAAAAATTTAACTAATCAAGAGCAGAGTAATTATCCGAATCAAGGATATCCTCAGCAAAAATAATCAATACCAAGGCAATGTATATAATGCTCAGAATCATCAGTATTTTTAATGGGAATATGAAAAAAATCATCAAGGGTATCAAAATCAACAGTTTAATACTCAGCATGGTCAAAATTCACAATTGAATAATCAAAATAAACAACAATATCATGTGTATAATAGTCAGTATCAAGCAAATAATGGACAAAATTCACAATTTAGAGGACAGTCGTACAATGGACAAAAATCCTCAATTAAATAATAATACCCCTTATTACAGTGGTAATACATATAATGGGCAGAATCCACAATTTAGAGGACAGCCGTATAATGGACAAAACACTCAATTTAATAATATGAATAATCAACAACAATTCAATAATCATGGTGGATATATTCATCCTAATCAATTTAATCCACAGTTTAATAACCGTAATCCAAACTTTAACTCAATGAATAATGCACCTAGGATAAACAGCAAGACGATAGGTTATATAACTGCTGCGGTAGCTGCTTTTAGTAATAGTGCTAATAGTATTTATGTTTTTCTAGTGGTAGTGGAAAATTAGGTGGAGCAACTCCAGAAGAAGCTGTAAGAAATGTGTTGACTGGGGCTAAAGATGGTAACTATAAAAAAATAGTTAATAATACTTATTTCGAAAAATGATAACCAGAGAAGTATTGCTCTAGAAAAAAATTAATAGAAATGAAGGGGGACGAAGAGTACTATAGAACTTAGTAAACCTTTCATGGATATGGTTGAAATAGGTGAGACTAAACTAGTAAACGAAAAAAAGAGCAAAAAGTTCAAATTAAAGCTAAAGGAAATGAACTTCTTAAACAATTTGGTGGAGACACTACAAAATCTATTTATTTAAAAAAAGATAATAATAGATGGTTTGTTGAAGATAATTCGTTCTAAGTTTTTTAATTAAAAACTAAATTAAAAATAGGGTAAAATGGAATGACTTAATCAAAGTATTAGAATTCTAATTTACTCTATTTTTATTTAATTTAATATATGTTTTTTTATTATAAAAGAGATAGTACTAACTGCTTGTTACATCTTTAATAAAAGAAAAAAATGTTAAAAAAATAAATGAAAAAAATACTAGTGGTGTTAATTTAAAATTTCTAAATTTTTAAAAAAAGTTTTTTTATTAAAATTCTCAGCAGTAGTAGTTTATTGATATTTATTTTTACTTTATAAAAGTTTTTGATATATAATAATACTTGCAGGGGTAACTTGATAAATTCGATTTCTAAGAAACGACATTTTTGAGTTACTCCCTTTTTACTATAAGTAAACTTAAAAAAATATGGTATAATATATTGGTTAAAAATAATTTAGGAGGTAAGTATGTTTCAGGCGTTATATAGGAAATATAGACCACAAACATTTAATGATATTGTAGGTCAAAATCATATAGTTTCAGTTTTGAAAAATGCAATTGACAAGAATCAAATTAGTCATGCCTATTTATTTTATGGATCTCGAGGTACAGGTAAGACTTCTATTGCGAAGATATTTGCAAATGAAGTTAATGGAAATGAAATTTATCAAAAAGAGAATGTTGATATAATAGAAATTGATGCAGCGAGTAATAATGGTGTTGATGAAGTACGTGATATAAAAAGAAGCTATAAAAATTTTTACCTACTGAAGGTAAATATAAAGTATATATTGTTGATGAAGTACACATGTTAACAACAGCTGCATTTAATGCTTTATTAAAAACATTAGAAGAACCACCAGCACATGTAATATTCATACTTGCAACTACAGAAATTCATAAAATACCAGCTACTATATTATCAAGATGTCAGAGATTTGAGTTTAAGAATCTTTCACAGGAACAGTTAATAGATAGACTTAGATATATAGCAAAAAGAAGAAAACTTGGTGATAGAAGATGAAGCAATAGAAAAAATTGCAGTTCTTGCAAAAGGTGGTCTAAGAGATGCGATTAGTATTCTAGATCAAGTATCTAATTACTCAGAACAAATTACATTAAGCCATATATTAGAAGTCACATCTTCTATTAGTGAAGATGATATTTTAGAGTTTTATAAAGGATTGTTGCAAGGAGATGTTACAAAAATCTTTATTAAAATACAATGAGTTTGTTGCTCAAGCAAAAGATACGAAATTACTACTTAATGATTTAATAAACGTAACTAGAGATATAGTAGTATATAAAAACTTAAAAGATACTAAACATACTGTTTATAATGTAGATAAAATTGCTACAGAAGTAGAAAGTGTTAATTTTGATTATTTTTTTATAAAAATAATAGAGTACTTATCTCAGACGGAACAATTTATTAGATTTTCTACTGAATATATGAGTTATATGCAAATATGTATTGTTAAGATTTGCTCAAAAAGAAGAAGGACTTAATAAACTTTCTGTAGCTAACAACGTAGAAAAATACAGTATCTAATGCAAGAACTGTTGAACTGGAGAATAGAATTAAAAATACTCGAAGATAAGTTAAATCAATTAAAGAATAATGTAAATAGCTTTATCAGTAAATTCTATTAGCAATACTTCACATGAAGTTTTTATCAGATAGTACTAATGAAGAGACAATTTCAACTAGTTGGGATAATATCCCAAAAAGAAGAAATCAAGGAAGTAATAATAAAGGATAAGGTAAAAAAATAATTGATTTAATTAGTGATTCCAGTCCAAATTTTACGACTTATGCTGCTAATGTGTTTAATAAGATTATAAATGACAGCTTAAATACAAAACAATCCTGAAGTAGTAACTATGGGTGAATTATTTAAATCTTGTAAGTTAATAGCTTCATCTAAAGAAGGTGGATTACTTTTTATTTAACGAAGTAGATAATATGGTGAAAATGACGCCAAATTCTAAGTATAAGAAATATTTAGAAAGTCTATTCAAGAGATTTATAGGTGTCGATTATACAATATATACAATTCAAGATCATCAGTATGAAATACTTAAAAATGAAATTGAAAAACCCAAAAAGTAGAAAAAAATTCAACAAGAAGAAATTGAAGAAGTTAAGGTAACGAAAATTGATGAACTTTTTGGCGATATTATAATAGAAACACAAAATTAAAAATGATATTAAAATAAATTACAAATTATTGACAAGTTGTAATATTTTTAAATAGAATTATATTATAAATAGATAAAAAAAGACATTAGGAGGAAATATTATGCATGGAATGGGAAATATGCAGCAAATGATGAGAAAGATGCAAAAAAATGCAAAAAGACATGTTAGCAGCTCAAGAAGGTTTAAAAAGACCAAACTGTTGAAGGAACTGTATCAGGAGGTATGGTTACTGCAATAGCTAACGGTGATGGGAAAATCTTAGATATTAAAATTAAAGAAGAGGTTGTTGATCCAGAAGATATCGAAATGCTTCAAGATATGATTTTAACTGCAGTTAACGACGCATTAGAAAAATCTACTCAATTAAAAGAAGAAACTTTAGGTAAATTTACAAAATGGATTAAACATCCCAGGATTATAAGATGCAATATCCTAAACCAATTTTAGATTTAATAGAAAGTTATTCCCTATTACCGGGAATAGGAAAAAAACAGCGGTCAGATTAGCGTTTCATACTTTAAAAATGCATGATAACGATATTAAGAACTTCGCCGATAGCCTGGTGAATTTGAAAGAGAAATTGACTAACTGTGAAGTATGTGGAAGACTTAGTGAAGAACATATTTGTGATATCTGTTCTGATAATGGAAGAGATAAGTCTACTATATGTGTGGTAGCTAACGACAATGATTTAGTCGCTATGGAGAACATGCAACAATATAGGGGAGTTTATCATGTACTAGATGGGTTAATTTCACCGATGGATGGAATTGGTCCTCTAGATATTAATATTAAGTCACTCTTTGAGAGATCACAAGATGAAACCGTGAAAGAAATTATTCTTGCTACTAATTCATCTCCAGAAGGTGAAGGAACAGCAAGTTTTATTTCGAGATATTTAAAAAATACAGATATTAAAGTTACTAGAATAGCTCAAGGTATTTCCTTTGGAAGCGATATTGAGTATGTTGATGAAGTTACTTTATCAAGAGCTATTTCAGGTAGAATAGAATTATAAAATAGGAGGACATTTATGTCACAAAAATCAGTAAACGCGATAAAAGTTTTTAGGTGTAGATGCGATTAACAAGTCTAAAATCAGGACATCCAGGAGTAGTGATGGGTGCAGCACCTATGGCTTATTCATTATTTTCAAATCATTTAAGAGTAAACCCTAAAAAAACAGATTGGATAAATAGAGATAGATTTGTGTTATCAGCAGGTCACGGTTCAATGTTATTATATTCATTATTACACTTATCAGGATTCGAAGATGTGTCATTAGAAGAAGTTAAAAATTTCCGTCAATGGGGTTCTAAAACTCCAGGACACCCTGAATTTGGTCATACAAAAGGTGTAGATGCAACGACAGGGCCACTTGGACAAGGTATCTCAACTGCAGTAGGTATGGCATTAGCAGAAAGATATTTAGCAGCAAAATACAATAAAGAAGGATACTCTTTATTCGATCACTATACATATGTTATTTGTGGTGATGGAGATATTATGGAAGGTGTAGCATCAGAAGCATCAAGTTTTGCTGCATTACAAAAATTAAATAAACTTGTAGTATTATATGATTCAAATGATATCTGTTTAGATGGAGAAACGAAAGATGCATTTTCAGAAAATGTACGAGCTAGATATGATGCATATGGATGGAATACAATTTTAGTAGAAGATGGAGCAAATGTAGAAGCGGTTAGCGCAGCTATTGAACAAGCTAAAAAGTCTGATAAACCTACTTTAATCGAAGTTAAGACTATTATAGGTGCGGGTTCTCCAAATAAACAAGGAACTAATGGTGTGCATGGTGCGCCACTTGGTGAAGAGGAAACAGCTTTATTTAGAAAAGAAATTGGTTGGGAACATGAGCCTTTTGATATTCCTGCTGAAGTATATGCTGACTTCAAGGCAAATGTTGCAGATCGTGGAGAAGCTGAATATGCTAAATGGGAAAAACTATACGAGGATTATAAAGCTGCGTATCCAGAATTAGCAAAAGAATTAGAAGAAGCTCTTTCACGTGAAGACATTAAACATCTTACTAAAGAAAGTTTTTCATTTAAAAATGTAGGAGACACTCAAGCAACTCGTAATTCATCACAAGATGCGATTAATAGTGTTGCAGCTGTATTACCAACTTTCTTTGGAGGATCAGCTGACCTTTCGCACTCTAATATGACATTTATTAAAGGTGATGGGCTACAAGACGATGATAATAGAACAGAACGTAATGTACAATTTGGTGTTCGTGAATTCGCAATGGCGACAGTATTAAATGGTTTAATGTTACATGGCGGTGTTCGTGTATTCGGTGGAACATTCTTTGTATTCTCAGATTATCTAAAAGCTGCATTAAGATTATCAGCTATACAAAACTTACCAGTAACTTATGTATTCACACATGATAGTATCGCAGTAGGTGAAGATGGACCAACACATGAACCAATCGAGCACTTAGCATCATTAAGAACAATACCAAATACTTATGTATTTAGACCAGCTGATGCAACAGAAGCTCAAGCAGCGTGGTATTTATCTCAAAAAACTAACGATAGACCAACTTCTATCGTATTAACTCGTCAAAACTTACCAATTTTAGAAAATTCATCATTTGAAAAGGTAGCAAAAGGAGCATATGTAGTTCACGAAACTTCAGCTGATTTTGATACTATTTTAATCGCAACAGGATCAGAAGTTGCTCTTGCAATTGATGTTGCTCACGAACTTGAAAAAGATGGTTCTAAAGTACGTGTAGTAAGTATGCCATCGGTTGAGTTATTTGAAGAACAACCAAAAGAATACAAAGAGGAACTATTACCATTAAGTGTACGTAGACGTGTATCATTAGAAATGGGTAATAGTGCGCTGTGGTATAAATATGTTGGTTTAGATGGTCTTGCTATTGGTATAGATAAATTTGGAGCATCTGCACCTGCAAATAAAGTAATAGAAGAATACGGATTTACAGTTGAAGCAGTTGTAGAGAAAATTAAAAAAATGAGTTATAGAGAAATACGTCCGGGTGATATTATTAGGTTAAAGTTACGGCGGTTAAGCCGTATGGTGCCTTTTATTGAAACTCGAGATAAAAATGGTAGGACTAATTCATATTTCTGAAATAACAAATTGTTTTATATTTGATATTAGTAGCTATATTAAACAAGATGAAATTTTAGAAGTGAAAGTATTATCAATAAAAAGATAATAAAATCAATGCGACTTTAAACTTTAAACAAAAAGACACAGTAAAAAAAGAAATAAATAGTTTAGATACTTTAAATTTCGAATATGGATTTGATACTCTTAAACAGAATATGAAACTTTGGCAAAAAAGCAATGTTTGAAATTAGAAATTCTAAGTAAAAAAACTTCGTATTCTTGTATTTTAAATTTTAGGTTGTATTAAGTAATAATCTAAAGTTTCTAGTAGATTATATATTGTTTACTGACTTTCAAAAAAATTACATAGTATTTTAATAAAGATTAAATAAAGAAAAATTCAATTTACTTTGATCTTTTAGTTTTACAGTTTAAAAAGTATTGTAATTAAAGATTTATCCAACTTAATATGAAATGTATTTGAAAAATTATTTTTAATTGACAAAAAGTATTAATTTAGGTTAATCTATATATAGTACAGGTCCACTGACCGATAAGTGGGATATAAATGGTCGGGTTGTAAGTTTTCCGCTGACCAATATGCGGTATATAAGTGGTTGGGTTAGAAGTTTAATCCTTCGCTATTAAGCGAAGGATTTTTTTGAAGGGAAATAAAAATGAAAAACTGGATTTTTATATTATAAAAGAGGAATTTTTAATCAGATGAATGATCCTTTTTAAAAAGGAAATAAGAAGGGAACAGACCGCATTATTATTGCTTTAAAGAATCAAATACAGGCATATACTGGATTATACCCATGTCAAGTAAACTAGAAAAAAATACAAAAAAATAATAGAAACTAAAGAATTGAAGGGAAGCTATGTGATACTTTTGCACATTGCAAAAATTGGATAATAATAAAGAAAGTGTATTTTTTAATTCAAGATATGTTTCCTATTACCTCTCAATACATAGAAAGAGAATATACAATTGCTGGAAATCATTTAAAAATAACTAGTGAACATTTGGCGAAAAGAATAGATAAGAAATCTAGAAAAGTGTTATCTCTAATAAAAAAAGGTATAAAATTTACTCCAACACAGCCTAATGCAATGGAAAATATATATAAAATTAATAGAAAATTAAGAATTTTTTTATTTAATATTTTTATCCTTTGATTTTTTTGATAAATAGAAACTTATTTTGAGTTTAACAAATAATCACAAATACAAAAATTCTAAGTAAAAACTATTGACAAATGTAACTAAACTAGTTATAATAACATACATATACAATGAAGTATAGGAATTAAAAGTTAACGATATTATTTAACAGAGAGAATCTAGTGGTGAAAAAGGATTCATAATATAACTTTTATGCTACCTAATTGACGCTTCATCGGCATTTAAGCCGTTATAAAAACTAATGAGGAGTACATAGTACTTAAATTAGGGTGGTAACACGATTATGATCGTCCCTGTGTAAACATATTTACACAAGGGATTTTTTTATTTTATTTTTTTGTTAGCTTGAAAGGAGAAATAATTAATGAAACAACTAACATCAACACAAATTAGAAGAATGTATTTAGATTTCTTCGTAGAAAAAGGACACAAGATTGAACCAAGTGCATCTTTAGTGCCAATTGACGATCCATCTTTACTTTGGATTAACTCAGGAGTAGCAACATTGAAAAAAATACTTCGATGGAAGAGAAATTCTGAAAAATCCAAGAATTACAAACTCACAAAAAAATCAATAAGAACTAATGATATTGAAAAATGTTGGGAAAAACAGCTCGTCACCATACATTCTTTGAGATGTTAGGTAACTTCTCAATTGGAGACTATTTTAAAAATGAAGCAGTACCATGGGCTTGGGAGTTTTTAACTTCAGAAAAATGGTTAGGTCTTGAAAAAGAGAAACTATCAGTAACTATTCATCCTGAAGATACTGAAGCTTATGATTTATGGAAAAATGTAATTGGTCTACCAGAAGAAAAAATTATTCGTATTGAAGGTAACTTCTGGGATATCGGTGAAGGGCCATCAGGACCAAATACTGAAATTTTCTATGATCGTGGAGAAGAAGCTGACACATGGTCACCTAAAGAAGAAATGTATCCTGGTGGAGAAAACGATAGATACCTTGAAGTTTGGAATGTCGTATTTAGTCAATACAATCACAATGCAGATGGAACTTACTCAGAACTTCCAGCAAAAAACATAGATACTGGAATGGGATTAGAAAGAATAGTATCAGTATTACAAGATGTACCGACAAACTTTGATACAGATTTATTCATTCCAATTATTAGAGAGATTGAAACACTTTCAGGTGCCAAATATGGTGTAAACACTGAGCAAGATGTTGCATTTAAGGTTATCGCTGACCATATTAGAACTGTAGTATTTGCAATCGCAGATGGTGCTTTACCATCGAATGAAGGACGAGGATATATCTTAAGAAGATTATTACGTCGTGCTGTACGATTTGCAAAAAGTTTTAGGATTAAACAAGTCATTCATGTATAAACTAACTGATGTAGTTGCAGAGATTATGGTAGATTACTATCCAAATGTAAAAGAAAGTGCAAGTTTTGTAAAAGATGTTATCTTAAAAGAAGAAGATAGATTCCATGAAACTTTAAATGAAGGAGAAGCGATCTTAAATAATATAGCTAATGAAGTTAAAGATACTACAAAAAGTAATCTCAGGAAAAAGACGCATTCAAACTTTATGATACATTTGGATTCCCAATTGAATTAACAGAAGAATATGCAGAAGAACTAGGACTAACTGTCGATATTGATGGTTTCAATGAAGAAATGGAAAAACAAAAAGAGCGTGCTCGTTCTTCTCGTCAAGATGATTCATCAATGCAAGTACAATCTGATTTATACAATAGAATAGTAGGAGATAGTGAATTTACTGGATACACTAGTCTTACAGATGAAGGTAAGGTATTAGCTATAGTTGATAAAGAAGATAACTTATTAGAAAGCTACAAAGGTAATGAAGTCGTAAAAGTAGTATTTGATAAAAACACCATTCTATGCTGAAAGTGGAGGACAAGTAGCTGATAAAGGACTAGTTTTAGCTGAAGGTTTCAAAGCAGAAATAGTTGATGTTAAGAAACTTCCAGATAAGCGACACATTCACTTCGTTAAAGTAGTAGAAGGTGAACTAGTAGTAGGAACAAAGTATAAACTAGAAGTTGATAGAACTTATAGATTAAATATTGAGAAAAAAACCACAGCAACTCACTTGTTAAACGAAGCACTTCGTCATGAAGTTGGAACACACATTAAACAAGCGGGATCATTAGTAACTGATGAAAAACTAAGATTTGATATTACTCACTTTGCTCCACTTACAAAAGAAGAAATTGAAAAAGTAGAAAAAGAAGTAAACAAACAGATTTGGAATGCTTTAGAAATTAAAACAGAAGAAATGCCTATCGCTGAAGCAAGAAAACTTGGTGCTCAAGCATTATTCGGTGAAAAATACGGAGATGTAGTACGTGTTGTTTCTATTGGTGATTATTCTATCGAACTATGTGGTGGAACTCACAATGCTAACAGTGCTGAAGTAGGTATCTTCAAGATTGTATCTGAATCAGGAGTAGCAGCAGGGGTTCGTAGAATTGAGGCTCTTACTGGAAAAGCAGCATACGAGTACTTAAGAGAACAAGAAGAAACTCTCCGTTCTGTTGAAAAATTAACAAAAGCTAATGCATCTAATGTGGTAGAAAAAGTATCTGCATTACAATCTGAAATTAAAAAAATTATCTAAAGAAAAAGAAAGCTACAACAAAAAAATTGCTAATGCTGAGTTAAACAACTTAGTAAATAACATTAAAGAAATAAATGGTGTAAATGTATTAACAAGTGTTGTTGAATCAGAAAAACATGAATCACTTAAAACAACTTGTCGATAATGCTAAATCTAAATTAGAAAACTATGTTATTGCTTTTGCTTCAGTAAATGAAGATAAAGTAAACTTTGTAGTTGCTGTAGATAAAGCTATCACTGATAAATATAATGCTGGAAAAACTTGTAAATGTATTAGCAACAGCTTGCGACGGACGTGGTGGTGGACGTCCAGATATGGCACAAGCAGGAGCTAAGAATAAAGATAATATAGATAAAGCATTTGAAGAATTATTAACTAATATTTAATAATTTATACATAAATAAACGGAAGAGATTGCCTATGAAAATAGTAGATTAAACAACTATTTTTTTAAGGTAATCTCTCCTTTTTCTTTTAAAAATATGGTATAATTAAAAAGATTATTATGGATGAATAATAATTTAATGCTGATTGATATCTATAGTATTAAATATAATTTTTGGAGGAAATGTAAATGGAAACTAAAAAAATTAGGAAAAGTAGAAATTAACCCAAGTGCACTTGAGGTTATTGCTAATATTGCAGCAACTGAAGTAGAAGGAGTATCTAAATTATTAGGTAAAAAAAGTATATTCACGTGGTGTAGAATTAGAATTTGCAGGAACAGAATTAGTTATTGATGTATATTGTAATCTAAAAACAGGGTTTTCAGTGACTAAGACAGCAAGAAAAATCCAAGAAAATGTTAGAAATTCTATTTTTCAACATGACTGAGATAAATACAAAGACAGTAAATGTAAAACATACTGGGAATTGATTTTTTTAATTTAGGAGATATAGATGAAGAGCAGACACGAACTTAGAGAAGCAGTTTTTTAAAATTTTTATTTCAAGTAGAAAATACTGAACTAGATTTTTATTGAATTATTAGATTTGGAACAAGAGGAAATTTCAACTAGTATTTATGTTAATAAAACTTTAACAGAAATACTTGAGAAGAAAGAAGAAATTGATGCTGTGATTGCTAATAATTTAAAAGATTGGAAACTAGATCGTTTATCTAAAAATGGATAGACAAATTCTACGTATTTCGGCATATGAAATATTATACAGTGATATTCCTTACAAAGTTTCTATCAATGAAGCAGTTGAACTTTCAAAAAAAATATAGTGAAAAAAAGATGAAAGTTATAAATTCATTAATGGAGTATTAAAAAGGTATTGTAGAAAAACTCAATAAAATAAGAGGTAAAGTTAGATGGAGGAAAAAAACATATCTAACCGTTACAGCCCTGAATAAATATATTGAAAGAAAGTTCTTATTAGATCCATACTTAAATGAAATATATATTAAGGGTGAAATTTCAAATTTTAAACTTCACAATAACAATAATATTTATTTTTTTCTATAAAAAGATGAGAATACAAGGATAAATGCGGTATGGTTTGGAGCAAAAAAACTAAAGAATTTGAAGATGGAGATACAGTTTTAATTAAATCGAAGATTAATTACTATTTCCCTAGAGGAGAACATAACTTATTAGTAGTTGATATGAAAAAAAGATAAAATTGGAGAACTGTATAAGAAATTTTTAGAATTAAAAAGAAAAGTTAGAAAAAAAGAAGGCTTATTCTTACCTCAGTATAAGAAACAGATACCTAGTTTTTTTCTCAAAAATATAGCTGTAGTCACTGCTAAAACAGGTGCAGCTATTCAAGATATAACAAGAACTATCCAAAGAAGATTTCCTATTGCGAAGATTAATATATACTCAACATTGGTTCAAGGTGAAAATTCAGTTCAAGATATTGTTAAAAATATAAAACTAGCAGATGATGGATCAAACGATGTAATAATACTAGTACTGCGGTGGAGGTTCAATAGAGGATTTATGGAGTTTCAATACTGAAGAAGTAATTAGAGCCATATTTAATTGCACAACACCAATTGTTACTGGTATTGGACATGAAACAGATACTACACTTGCTGATTTTGTTTCTGATAGAAGAGCTTCTACACCAACAGCAGCGGCTGAACTAGTTACACCGAATATTGAAGATATAAAGAACAGAATAAAAATTTAATTATCAAAAAAATTAAATAGTATTTTTAAATAATACAATTCAAACGTATAAGAGTAGAATTGTTAATAGTGAAAAATAATCCATATTTTTAAGAACTATTCTAAAAATTTATGTTGAATATAGAAAAATCATTGGAGATATTAGAAAAAGACTTAAATAAGACTCTACATCAATTGATTAAAGATAAGAAGAATACACTAACTAACTCGTCTGAAAAAAATTTATTTCATATGACATGTTAGGGCGATTCAAAGAAAATTTCACTAATGAGATAAATCGTCTAGAAGCAAACTCTCCACTAAATATCTTGAAAAAAAGGTTATTCAGTTACTTTTTATGAATAATAAAAAAAGTTAACAACAGTAAAAAGAAGCCAAAATAGGAGATAAAGTCACTGTACAGCTTATAGATGGAAGTTTAGAGTGTGATGTAAATAATATATCTGATAAAGGAGTTAAGTAATGAGTAAAGAAAAATTTTTGAAACAAGTTTAATGAACTTAGAAAAAAATTGTTGCTGAATTAGAATCAGGGAAATTATCCCTAGAAGATTCACTAGAACGCTATAAGCAAGGAATAGATTTAATTAAAAAAATTGTAATGAATTGATTGATAACGCTGAAAAAGAAGTAGCTAAATTAACTAAGGATTTCAAAGAAAATGAATAATTTCAAAGCATTCATAGAAGAAAACAAAGAAAAAAATTAAATACTTTTTGCTAAAGAATATATAGAAAAACTAGAAATGCCAGAGATTCTAAAGGAATCTATTAAGTATTCTTTAGTTAATGATGGAAAAAAATAAGACCACTATCTTTTTTTGTATTTACTTAAATATTACGAAATAGATTATAGTAAGTATTTTGATATTGCCTTAGCAATAGAATTAGTTCATACTTATTCATTAGTACATGATGATCTTCCAGAAATGGATAACGATGATTATCGCTGGGGAAAACTGACAAATCACAAAGTTTTTGGACAAGATGTAGCGGTTCTAACAGGAGATGCAATGCTTACATTGGCATTTGAGGTTCTTTGTGATTGTGATGTAGAGCCCTAATTTGAAAGTTATACTTATAAAACAATTTGCTAACTATTCAGGTGCTATGGGAATGATTGCTGGTCAAGTGTATGATGTTAAACAAAAAAATTATATTGTTGATGCAGATTACTTAAGAAGAATGCACAGTTTAAAAACAGGTCGTTTAATTGAGCTCCCTATGGATTTTGCCTGCTTAGTAGCTAATAAATCAGACGATTACGCAGAAATAAGAGAATTTGGTCAACAATTAGGAATAGCATATCAGATTAAAGATGATATTCTTGATTATTATGGAGAGTTTGAAAAAAATAGGAAAAACTACCGAGTGATGAAGATATGATTACTTATCTTAGTTTCTATGGAATTGAAGAATGTGAAGACTTACTTCAAAAAAACATACTACAAATGCTATAAATATTGCTGAAAAAAATTAAATAATGATTTATTAATAGATTTTGCGAATTATCTATTAAAAAGAGAAAAAAATAACATACGACAGATTTTAAATAACTCATTGTGGATTCATATACCATCTTGAGTTATTTTTAGTATTTATTAAAAAAACCACGAAAGTTTAGGGGTAAACTTCGTGGTTTTTACAGTTATTATATTAGCCTAACTTTAGGGAATTAGAAACTCTTAGAACTAATATATTTAAAATGTTAGCTGGAGATTACTGGCACAAACATGAGGATTACTTATAATTGTAAAACTAAAAAGTAGTTTGCTTCTGCAGCAGACAAATTAACACTGTATTTTTGATAAATCAAAAAGTGAGTTCTAATTTTTAACCCTAAACATAAAGTAAAAATACTTTTACATAATTATTATACTAAAAATAATAAATTTAAAGTATTTGTGTAAATTTTTATCAATGAAAATGTTTTTTTATTTTTTTATTTTTCATTGTTAGACCTTTAAATATTAATAGAATGATGATAAAATTAACTAAAGATTATAAATTTATTGTAAGGAGGGTGAAAATTATATGAAAGTTTTAGTACTAGTTAATGAATTTAAAGGTTCTTTATCTTCAGTTGAGATAGGAAATACTATAAAGAGTACATTAAGTAATAGATATTCTAATTTAGAAGTTTTAACGGAAGCTGTTGCTGACGGTGGGGATGGATTTTTAGATATATTTAAAAATTTTTGAGAAAAAGAAATTTAAAACTGTAAATGCCGCTTCACAAGAAATTATCGTTAGTTATCTAGAAAATTTAGACAGGAAAAGAAGCTGTTATAGAAATTGCGGAAGTTATTGGATTAAAACAGCTTTTAGATGCAGATAAAGATCCATATAAAACATCCACTGTTGGTTTAGGTAGATTAATTAATAATTTACTTGATAAGGGTATTAAACACTTCATTATTGGATTGGGTGGAAGTGCAACTAATGATTGTGGTATTGGAATGCTTAGTGAGTTAGGAGTTAGGTTTTTTTAAATGAATCTGGTAAGCTTTGTCGACATGGTATAGAAGATTTAAGTGAAATATGTGAAATTGATTTGAGCAGTATTAATAAAAAAACTAGAAGAAGCAAACTTTACAATAATATGTGATGTTAATAATCCTCTTTATGGTAATAATGGAGCAACATATGTTTATTCAGGGGCAAAAAAAGGGTTAGATGAAAGAAATTTTTTTCAGAAGTAGATGAATATATAATAAACTTTTTCAAATCTTGTTTCTAAAAAAAATAAATAATGACTTTTTCAAATTTTTGAAGGAAGTGGTGCTGCAGGGTGGTCTAGGATATGCATTCTTATCATTTTGTAATAGTAGAATACAAGGTGGTTCTAAGTTTATGATTGAATATTTAGATTTAGAAAAGAAAATTAGCGAAATTGATATTCTTATCACAGGCGAAGGAAAAATTAGATAGTCAAAGTTATATGGGAAAAAGCCCCAATTGAACTTGTGAGAATAGCAAAAAAAGTATAATAAAAAAAGTAATTTTTCTTGGCTGGTAGTATTTTAGACGAACAGATGAAACAACTTAGCGATGAAAATAAGATATTAGTTGATTCTTCATTTACAGTTCAAAGAGAGTTTTTACCTTTAGATAAAGCAATGAAAAAAAGATGTTACTATAAAAAAATATAGAAAAATACTGTTATTCAGATATTTAATCTATTGGAGTTTAATAATGGATAAAAAAATAATATATTAATGGGGATATTTTTGCATAGTTATAGCAGGATTTGGTTTTTTTCTCTAATGGCGCTATTTATAAAACTCTCTGGGAATCTACCAGCTATGCAAAAAGGCTTCTTTAGAAATATAATTGCTGTTGCCATTTCAGCTATTCCATTAATAAAACATAGAAAAATCAATCAACCTTCCAAAGGGTAATATTGCTTGGGGAGTATTAATATCGAGGAGTGTTTTTCGGTACTATAGGTTTAGTATTTAATTTTTTTATGCGATAAGCCATATAAGTTTAGCTGATTCTACAATAATACAAAAAAACTATCACCATTTGTAATATTAATCTTATCGTACATTTTCTTCAAAGAAAAGATGTCGAGATTTCAAATGATGGCTATTGTAGTTGCATTTGTAGGTGTAGCATTTATTATTAAGCCAACAGGTAATGGTCTAATTAGCATGGGTGCTTTTTGCTGCACTCTTAGGAGCGTTTTGTTCAGGTGTTGCATATACTTGTGTAAGGTACTTAGGTACGCATAATGTTTCAGGTGAATTCATTATATTCTTTTTTTCTCATCACTTTCAACCGTACTTTTACTACCTTATTTATTATTTGATTATAGAGAAATGAGTGCATATCAATTAATGATGTTAATATTAGCAGGAGCTTCTGCAACGATAGTACCAGTACGGGGTAACGTTTGCTTATCGATATGCAGCTGCAAAAAAATATCTCAGTTTTTGATTACTCACAAGTCTTGTTTTTCAGGAATTTTAGGATTTATATTTTTTTAACGAGTTACCAGACTTGCAAAAGTTTGATAGGATATATTATAGTTATTTCAATAGGAATTATTTTTAGTCAAAAAGACAAAATAAAGAGGTGTAAAAATGAAGAAAAAAACATAGAAATAATTACAATTGCTTTCATAGCAATCTGTTCAATAGTATTGTATGTATTTCAAAGTTACAAAGGATCACTTTTTGCTAATGTTTCAAATCTCGAAAGTGTCGAAAAGAAAGACACTGTTAAAGAAAATGTAGCGATAGCACGTGATGGTATTGTAGGGGTGAATCAACCAGCGCCGTTTATCACAAGCTCTCATGGAGTCGAAAATAATTTGCTTCAAAATGCAAATGGTAGTCTTATAGGACAATTAATATATTTACAAAGAGAAAATCTACCAGAGGCTGAACAAAAATTATTAGTAAATAACAAGGATGCAACACAATATATATTAGGCTATCTAGCTGGACAAAAAGCTACACCATTTGAAGAGGGTGAAACAGTAGAAATTAATAGAAAATATCCATACTATATACAATGGGATAAACGTTGGGCTTATGATAAGTTAGGTGAGACAAATATTGCTATAGGGGGATGTGGACCAACATGTGTAGCAATGGCATTAAGTGGGATATTAGATGATAAATCAATAACGCCTAAGAATATTGCAGAGAAAGAAGATGCAAATGGTTACTTTACTGATGCGGGAACTAAATGGAGTTTCTTCGATTACATTGCCAAAGAGTATGGGGTTAATTCAACTGGAGTACCTTTAAATAAAGAAGCGATGAAATCTGCTTTAAGTAAAGGACATCCGATAATTGCATCAGTACATCCAGGTAAATTTACCACAGTAGGACATATTATACTTATCACAGCAATAGATAATGATGATAATTTTATTATTAATGATCCAAAACAGTTACACAAGAACGCTAAAAAAATGGTCTTATGATGAATTAAAAACTGAAATAGTAGCTATGTGGGAATTTTTCAAAAATAAATTTATGATAAATCTTCAAGTACACTTTGGGGATTTATCATTTTTTTATTAAAAATTTTAGAGGAATATGTTAATTTTAGTCAAAACCAATAATTTGATAAATAAATTTAAAAACTATATAATTATAGTTATAAATAGAGCGATTAAAAAGTAACATTATATATTAAATCGTTAAAAATACAAAAAGATGGAGGAAATAAAATGTCAGTTCTTGATATTAAAAAAATTTAGAAGTATCAATTAATGAAAAAAACAAATATTAAAAGGACTAAATTTAGAAATTAAATCTGGTGAAATACACGCAGTAATGGGACCAAATGGAGCAGGTAAATCTACATTAGCATCAGCTATTATGGGGCACCCTAAATATGAAGTTGATGGCGGAAGTATTTTTATTAGATGGTGAAGAAGTACTAGAAATGGAAGTTGATGAAAGAGCACGTGCTGGTCTGTTTCTAGCTATGCAATATCCATCTGAAGTACCAGGAGTACCAACTTCAGAATTTATTAAATCAGCAATTAATGCGCAACGTGAAGATAGTATTCCTTTAATGCAATATATTAAAAAAATTAGATAAGACTATGGAATTTTTTTAGAAATGGATCTAAAAATGTCTCAACGTTACGTAAATGATGGTTTCTCTGGAGGAGAAAAGAAACGTAACGAAATATTACAAATGATGATGTTAGAACCAAAATTTGCAATTTTAGATGAGATTGACTCAGGGTTAGATATCGATGCATTAAAAAAATTGTATCAAAAGGTGTTAATAAAATGCGTGGTGAAAACTTCGGTTGCTTTAATTATCACTCACTACCAAAGACTATTGGATTATATTGAGCCAGATTTTGTACACGTACTTATGGATGGGAAAAATCGTAAAAATCAGGTGGACCTGAACTAGCACTTCGTTTAGAAAAAAAGAAGGTTATGACTGGTTAAAAGAAGAGGTTTAATATGGAGAATAATAAATTAAAAACTAAGTATTAAAACTTTACAAAGCATCTTTTCTAATACTAATGAACCTACTTGGTTTTTTTAAATACGAGAAAAATTAGCTTTTATATAAGAGTTATACGCTACCTTTTCCAAAAATTAGAGTCTATGGAATTAGAAAGATGGAACTTATTCAATGTTAATTTTTTTCAACTCTAAGATTAGAAAATGAAGGAAATGTAGAAATAGCTGAATACGGTATTAATAGTGATGATTTTTGCTGTAATTCAAAAGAACAACACTATTGTTCATATTAACATTCCAGAAAAAAATATGCAGATAAAGTAGTAATTAAAGATATTTTTTTCTGCTATGAATGACGATCACATAAAAAGATAGCTTTATGAGTGTTGTTGACTATGCAGAAAGTAAAGTGACTGCTGTTCACTATACACTATTAAATGCGGGATTATTTATCGACGTTAAGGATAATGCTGTAATTGAAGAACCGCTTCAGTATATAGTAATAACAGACAAAGAACAAAGTTTATTTAACCATGTAACTATTCAAGTTGGTAATAACGCTAAATTTAACTTTATTGAAAAACTTTGTAAATAATCAAAAAGATGATAAAGCACCATTCAGTTTAGTATCTGAAGTAGTTGCTCATGATGGAGCCAAAGTAAACTATAGCTCTATTACGAACCAACCAGGACAAAAACGTGGGAGTATTTTACGTCGTGGTTTAACCTATAAAGATTCATTAATCAACTGGAATGTAGCTGCAATGGATGAAGCAGATGTATATCACGATAATACAACGAATATACTAGGGGATGGTTCTGAAGCTAACCTTAAGATTGTAACACTAGGGGTTAAAGAACAAAAAACTTACTTCAATAGTGAAGTAGTTAACCAAGGGTTAAGTAGTAAAGGTGATATCCTTCAACACGGTGTATTATTAGATAGATCACACATCGTATTTAATGGTGTTGGATTTATCGTAAAAGGTGCGACAGGTTCTAATGCTTACCAAAGTTCAAGAATGCTGACACTTTCTTCGGAAGCTAAAGCTGATGCCAACCCAATGTTATTAATAGATGAAAATGATGTTATGGCTGGTCACGGAGCGTCTCTAGGTCGTATTGATGAAGAGCAACTATACTACTTACAAAGTAGAGGATTAACAAGAAAAGAATCAAGTAGATTACTAGTTCATGGATTCTTATCTCCAGTAATCTCTGAATTGACAGTAGATAAAATTAAAGAACTTGTAACAGTGCTTATTGATGAAAAAAATTAACAATAACGAGAGTGAGTAATAATGATAGATTTTTAGTAAATATAGAGAAGACTTTCCTATATTAAAAAGAAAGATATCGGATAATGATTTGATATTTTTTTGATAATGGAGCTACTACTCAAAAAAACCTAATCAAGTAATCGATGCTATTTCGGATTACTATAAAAAAATTATAATTCGAATATTCATGGATCTGTTTATACCTTAGGTAATGAATCAGAGAAAATATATGAAGAGTCTAAAGAGATAGTTAGTGAGTTTATAAACGCAAGTAGTTATGAAGAAATAATCTATACTAGTGGAACTACGGAAAGTTTAAATTTCGCAGCTAGAATTTTAGAGCAAGATGTAAGTGAAGGGATGAAATTATCCTTACTTATATGGAACATCATGCTAATATCATTCCTTGGCAACAACTAGCTAAACGAAAAAAATCTAGTTTTAAAATATTTAGAATTAGATGAAGAAGGAAGAATAAGTATAAAACAATTAGAAGATTTTTATTACAGATAAAACTAAAAATTGTATCAATGTGTCATGCGTCTAATGTATTAGGTAATATAAATCCAGTTTATGAAATTGGGGAATTATTAAAAGATAAGGAAATTTATTTTTGTAGTAGATGCAGCGCAATCAGTTCCTCATTTAAAAATTGATGTTCAAAAAATGAACTGTGACTTTTTAGCCTTTAGTGGGCATAAGATGTGTGGACCTACTGGTATAGGTGTCTTATATGGTAAAAAACATTTACTAGAAAAATTTGATCCGGTTGAATTTGGTGGAGGAATGATCGGTATTGTTGAAGATAATTCAGCAACATGGGCGATTCTTCCTGATAAATTTGAAGCGGGAACACCACTGCTTGCACAAGCAGCGGGATTAGGTGCAGCTATTAAGTATCTGAATAGTATAGGTTTAGAAAATATCGAAAAGTACACTAAAGAACTTACTGAATACATGTATTCTGAGCTTTCAAAGATAGATAATATAGAGATTTATGGAACAAAGAATATAGAAGAGAGAGTTTCGCTAGTAACTTTTAACTTGATAGGTGTTCATCCTCACGATTTAACAAGTTTCTTAGATGCTAAAGGTATCTGTATAAGAGCGGGGCATCAGTGTACTCAACTATTATTAGGAAAGCTAGATACATATTCAGTAGCTAGAGCGAGTCTATATTTATATAATAGGAAAGAAGAGATAGATTTCTTTTATTCAAACTTTTAAAAAGAAACGAAGGAGTTTTTTTGAAAATGAGTTTTAGTGATTTAAAAAAAGTTTATATAAACAAGTTATCTTAGACCATAGTAAACATCCAAGAAATAATGGAGCAATTGAAAATAGCTATAAACTGGAAATGCTGAATCCTTCATGTGGTGATAAAAATAACTGTTAGTATGAAATTAGTAGATGATATTATCGAAGATATAAAATTTTTAGGAACTGGATGTTCAATCTCATTAGCATCTGCATCGATGTTAACAGAAGAATTAAAAAGGTTTATCAGTAGAAAGCGCAAATGTTAAAAATTAAAAAAATTTTTCTAAATATGATTATGGGGAATAACTTTAACGAAGACAATCTTGAAGACAGTATCTCATTACAAAATATTTCCCAACTTCCAGCAAGGGTTAAGTGTGCTACTTTAGCATGGAAGATTACAGAAAAAAATATTAGAAGAAAATAGGAAGAAGGAGTGATTGCATTGAATAAAAAAAATGAAGAAATGTTTACCGATTATCAGTATGGATTTTTCAGATAAAGATGTATCTATATTCAAAACTGATAAAAGGATTAACAAAAGAAATCGTTAAAACAATTTCTGAAAGAAAAAGAAGAACCTAAGTGGATGTTAGAATACCGTCTAAATGCTCTAAAAGAGTTCTACAGAATGCCAATGCCAACATGGGGTGGGGACTTATCAGAAATAGATTTCGAGGATTTAACATACTATGTAAAACCATCAGAAAAAAACAGAACGCTCATGGGATGAAGTGCCAGAAGAAATTAAAAAAATACTTTCGAAAAAAACTGGGTATTCCAGAAGCAGAACAAAAATATTTAGCAGGTGTCTCTGCACAATATGAGTCAGAGGTAGTTTATCACAATATGCATAAACAATTCGAAGAGAGAGGAATCATCTTCGAAGATACTGATACAGCATTAAAAAATCATGAAGAAATATTCAAAGAATATTTTTCAAAAGCCGTTGATTTCAACGACAATAAATTCGCTGCCTTAAACTCTGCAGTATGGTCAGGTGGATCATTCATTTACTGTCCGGAAAATGTATCAGTAGAAGCTCCACTTCAAGCATATTTCAGAATTAACAGTGAGAAAATGGGGCAGTTCGAGCGTACATTAATTATTATTGAAAAAAACTCTTCTTTACACTATGTAGAAGGATGTACAGCTCCTACTTACTCTGCAAGTTCACTTCATGCAGCTGTAGTAGAAATCTTTATTAAAGAAAATGCTCGTTTTAGATATACAACTATTCAAAACTGGTCAACAAACGTTTATAACCTTGTTACAAAACGTGCAATTGTTGAAAAAAACGGTACTATGGAATGGGTTGATGGAAACTTAGGTTCTAAATTAACTATGAAATATCCAGCGTGTATTTTAGTTGGTGAAGGAGCAAGTGGAAGTACATTATCTATCGCTATGGCTAGTGAAGGTCAAGTACTTGATGCAGGGTCTAAGATGATTCACTTGGCGCCTAGAACATCATCTACTGTTGTTTCTAAATCAATGTCGCGTCGTGGTGGTAAAGTTAACTACCGTGGATGGATTCACTTCGGTAAAAACTCTGAAGGTTCACGTTCAAACATTGAATGTGATACTTTAATCTTAGATGAATACTCAACTTCAGATACTATTCCTTATAACATCGTTAAAAACTCTAATGTATCACTAGAGCATGAAGCAAAAGTATCTAAAGTATCAGAAGAACAACTATTCTACTTAATGAGTAGAGGTCTTGATGAAGGACAAGCTACAGAAATGATAGTTATGGGATTCATTGAACCATTTACAAAAAGAACTTCCTATGGAATACGCTGTTGAATTAAACAGATTGATTTCATTTGAGATGGAAGGATCTATAGGATAAAAAAATAGCTTATATATTTTGCTCTCAAAGTTTGATTTTTTTAACTTTGAGGGCTTTTTCACATATGAAAACACGTTAATAGAAATTATTATAGATAGAACTTTTTATATTATTTAAGTTATAATATTTAATAAGAATTAATTATTTATCAAACATTAGAACAATTATTAAAGGAGAATGTAAATGATTTATCTTACAAGTGAATTTAATAAGAATGAACAGAAATTCATAGAAGATGTGATATCTTCTGGTATAGAGGTACAAGTACTAACAATGAACACTAATCTAATAGATAAAAAAACTATGTACATTTTTTTACCTAATATTTTAACAAATAAAATAAATAATGATAAAAAGAAATATATCGCCACTGTTTGCTTTTGAATGTTGAAATTCCAGAATATTGGAGTATTAATATGGGGTATGAGCATGCTACAATTTGGGATAGAGGTATTCAACGTGGAGTTATAAATTATTTAAATTTTGATGAATGGACAGTAAGTTCTGTTGAATGGTGGGACGTTAAAGGGAATGTTATAAGTAAAGACTACTACAGAGAAGATGGACTGCGTTTTTAAGCAAGAAATATTTGATAATGAGAAAGTTGTTTCTATTCAATATTATAATCAAAAAAAGGCGATTTGATAATGGTAAAAAGATCTAGAGAAGGACTTTTTCTATATTTTTTTGAAAAATATGACATTTTTTTATATGATGAAAGTCAATTGTGGCAAGCTTGTGTTAATATAATAAATGATAATGAGATTCTTGTTACAGGAGAGCAACATATTGCCGAATTTTTTTCAAAGATAAAAAAATTAAAAGCTTGCTATACAGACAAATTATCACTTGAGGAAGAAGATATAAATAAATGGTTAATGATTGTAGATGAACTCTATATATACCATTTTTCGGTTTTTTTCTAAATTATCATTAAATGATAGAGTTCATCACATAAGTCCGTTGTATCCTAAGAAAAAAATAGATCAACATAAAGCGTTAATTATCACGCACACTCAAGACGTAGAAAAAAATTGAAGAGTTAACATCCGCTCTTCCAATGATTGAATTTCATATCGGTGCTATTACTGCCATGGGTTCAAGGTTAATAGATCTTGATGAAAGGAACAATGTATTTTTTTATACCCTGGAATGTCTCAAAAGTCAATTTTATAGTCTTCTTGAAAGTTGTAGTATATATTTAGATATAAATCATGATATTGAAATACTAGATTCTGTTGAAGAAGCTTTGGAGAAAGGTATGTTGTTATTTGCATTTGAAGAAACATGCCATAGAGATAGATTTATTACGCCAGAGCATATGTATACAGCTTTTGAAGTAAATAAAATGATTGATTATCTGAAACAAATATCAATTTCTGATAAGGTATATAAAGAAGCTATGAATAAACAATTAAATTGGATTCAATATTCTGATAGTACAAAAATATAGAGATACTTTTTTGGAAAGGAGGGAATATAAATGACTACGTATATATTTGATTTATTAGTAGGATATGAACCTAATGGAGTAGATAACTCTCAAGTTCATCGAGCAAGAGTATTTGATAAACAGAATATAGATTATCGTTATATATTTTTCTGTGTTACCTCCCGTTATAAATTTCTGTTATTTTTAGAGAATTAGGTATACCGCTAGATAAAATGATTATTGCTCCGTTTTACTTAGTAGGGGAAATTGGGGTTCAATCTACTATTTCTGTTAATGAAATGATAACTAAATTAAGCCTAGATGATAAAGAGTGTTTAGAAAAAGTATTATGATAATATATTATATAAAATATCAGATGAACACAGTATAATACTTTTGGATAGAAGATAATAATGTTTATGAAGTACATCATTTATTTAATAATGAACTTTATCAAATTGACTATTATACTTCATTTTTTAATATGTAGAGAATTTTTTTAATAAAGATCAATATGGTTGGTCTAAAAGATTCTTTTTATAATAATGAAGGAAGTCTTGTATACGAAGGTTATAATATAGGGGGAAATGTTAAATATAGATTTGGAGTAGATTGGATAGATGGAGAGCATGGATTAATGGAAATCTTCATCAAATCATTATCACTTTCTAAGAATGATACCGTGATAATGGACAGAATATCCGGTTTTCCATATTCTCAAGTATTACTTAAATACGCTAAGGATACAAAAAAAGGAGTTTTTTTCTTCATTCTATCCATCAATTTCGATATGGAAGAATGAATTATGAGTACTATTATTTATTTAAATATACAAAAGAGTTTGATTTCATAATAGTTTCAACTGAGTTTCAAAAAAAATGATGTTAAGAAATATTTATTAGATTTAAAAATTACCTTTATGTCCAATTGTAGTTATACCCGCCGCTAGTATTGAAAAATCTAGTACTAGAAAGAGACGAGGTAATCCCGTTCTCTGCAATGATTGCAGCTAGATTAGATCCACGTAAACAGCTTGACATAGCAATTAAAGCGGCAATAAAAGTTAGAGGAATAATACCACAGTTTCATTTGAACATATTTGGTGATGGTGATGAATATGAGAAGTTAAATAATATTATTATTGAAAATAATGCACAAGATTATATTAAACTTCGTGGTTATCAGAGTTATCAGAACAATATAAAAAAACATCAATTATATATTTCTACGGCATCATGGGAAACTTTAGGTATAACTTTACTTGAGGCGGTAACAAATGGCTTAGGTATAGTGGGTCTTGATACACCATACGGAGGACCAACATTTATTCAGAATGGTATGAATGGTTATTTAATATCTGAAAAAAACTATGAATCAAAAGATGGTTTAATCGAAAAAAATGGCAGAGGAAATAATTAATTACTATGATTTAAATCCACAAATGGTGGCTCAATATTCTTATCAAATTGCGAGTAATTATCTAGACGAGATAGTAGGTAAAAAAATGGAAGAAACTAATTGATGAACAAGAAAATAATAGTTATGGGATTTGATAATAGTTATCGTGAAAAAAACAGAAAAAAATATTAAGTCAAGCTGGGCTCAAAAAAATTAATTTTTTTGAAAACGTATAAAATAAAAAAATATAATTAGTTGAATGACATTTTAACTTAAAATATACTTTAAATTTTAATTTTAATAAAAAAATATGATAGAGATGTATTTAAAATGAATAAATTTAAATTTTTAAAAAGTAAGTTATTCTAAAAAGTAATTATTATAAAAAAATTTAAAAAAATATTAAAAATATTGAATGTTTTTACTTGAAATACATTAAAAAGGTGTCATAATATATTACAAATATATTATGTCACTATTTCGTGATGTTATATATTGAAACAACTAATAAACAATAAATGAAAGAGAAGGAGAATTATGCGAAAACGTGAAATAGAAACAGAACGATCACATAGATATAAATTAAGAAAATCCGGTAAAACATGGATTAAAATCGCTGTAACAAAAAAATTGGTCTGTTAAACCTATTTAGATCAGTAATGATCTGAATACAACGAAAGTATCAGATGATACAATTGAAAGAGATGATTTAGCAGTTAATGGTATTAGAGGTTTAAGTGTTGTTGGAGCTCTATTTGGATTAAGCGCAACTACCAATCTTGCTCACGCAGAACAAGTGAATGTTTCAGGAGAACAAGAAGCTAATAATGATTCTAATACAGGTTTAGCTAATAAAGAATCTCATACAATCATTAATAAAATTACTGTGAATAATGAAAAATAAAGAAACAGCAGTAAGTTCTAATGATAAAAAGAAAACGATAATGTTACGAAAAATGTAATAAATGATGTGAATTCTTTTACTAAATGGTAAAAACACAATCTAGTGAAAAATAAAAAAATAATTCTACATCAACAAGCGAAGAGTCTAAATCTGAATCTAAGAGTACTAAAGAATCTGAAAGTAAGCGAGGGCGCAGAGGTAAAAGGGATTTAACTGAGGCTGATAGTAGATCACTAAGTGAATCGGCATCAATGAGTACATCAGTAAGTGAATCAGCATCTAAGAGTACATCAGTATCTGAGTCAGCATCTAAGAGTACATCAGTATCTGAATCAGCATCTAAGAGTACATCAGTATCTGAATCAGCATCTAAGAGTACATCAGTAAGTGAATCAGCATCTAAGAGTACATCAGTATCTGAATCAGCATCTAAGAGTACATCAGTATCTGAGTCAGCATCTAAGAGTACATCAGTAAGTGAATCAGCATCTAAGAGTACATCAGTATCTGAGTCAGCATCTAAGAGTACATCAGTATCTGAGTCAGCATCTAAGAGTACATCAGTATCTGAATCAGCATCTAAGAGTACATCAGTATCTGAATCAGCATCTAAGAGTACATCAGTAAGTGAATCGGCATCTAAGAGTACATCAGTAAGTGAATCAGCATCTAAGAGTACATCAGTATCTGAGTCAGCATCTAAGAGTACATCAGTATCTGAATCAGCATCTAAGAGTACATCAGTAAGTGAATCGGCATCTAAGAGTACATCAGTAAGTGAATCAGCATCTAAGAGTACATCAGTAAGTGAATCAGCATCTAAGAGTACATCAGTATCTGAATCAGCATCTAAGAGTACATCAGTAAGTGAATCAGCATCTAAGAGTACATCAGTATCTGAGTCAGCATCTAAGAGTACATCAGTATCTGAATCAGCATCTAAGAGTACATCAGTATCTGAGTCAGCATCTCAGAGTACATCAGTAAGTGAGTCAGCATCTAAGAGTACGTCAGTATCTGAATCAGCATCTCAGAGTACATCAGTAAGTGAATCAGCATCTCAGAGTACATCAGTATCTGAATCAGCATCTCAGAGTACATCAGTAAGTGAATCAGCATCTCAGAGTACATCAGTAAGTGAATCAGTATCTCAGAGTACATCAGTATCTGAGTCAGCATCTAAGAGTACATCAGTATCTGAATCAGCATCTCAGAGTACATCAGTATCTGAGTCAGCATCTCAGAGTACATCAGTATCTGAATCGGCATCTAAGAGTACATCAGTATCTGAATCAGCATCTCAGAGTACATCAGTATCTGAATCAGCATCTCAGAGTACATCAGTAAGTGAATCAGCATCTCAGAGTACATCAGTAAGTGAATCAGCATCTCAGAGTACATCAGTATCTGAATCAGCATCTAAGAGTACATCAGTATCTGAGTCAGCATCTAAGAGTACATCAGTATCTGAGTCAGCATCTCAGAGTACATCAGTAAGTGAGTCAGCATCTAAGAGTACGTCAGTATCTGAATCAGCATCTCAGAGTACATCAGTAAGTGAATCAGCATCTCAGAGTACATCAGTATCTGAATCAGCATCTCAGAGTACATCAGTAAGTGAATCAGCATCTCAGAGTACATCAGTAAGTGAATCAGTATCTCAGAGTACATCAGTATCTGAGTCAGCATCTAAGAGTACATCAGTATCTGAATCAGCATCTCAGAGTACATCAGTATCTGAGTCAGCATCTCAGAGTACATCAGTATCTGAATCGGCATCTAAGAGTACATCAGTATCTGAATCAGCATCTCAGAGTACATCAGTATCTGAGTCAACATCAGTAAGTGAAAGTACATCAGCATCTGAGTCAACATCAGTAAGTGCAAGTACATCAGTATCTGAGTCAACATCAGCAAGTGCAAGCACATCAGTATCTGAGTCAACATCAGTAAGTGAAAGTACATCAGCATCTGAGTCAACATCAGTAAGTGCAAGTACATCAGTATCTGAGTCAACATCAGCAAGTGCAAGCACATCAGTATCTGAGTCAACATCAGTAAGTGAAAGTACATCAGCATCTGAGTCAACATCAGTAAGCGCAAGTACATCAGCATCTGAGTCAACATCAGCAAGTGCAAGTACTTCAGTATCTGAGTCAACATCAGCAAGTGCAAGCACATCAGCATCTGAGTCAACATCAGTAAGTGAAAGTACATCAGCATCTGAGTCAACATCAGCAAGTGAAAGTACATCAGTATCTGAGTCGACATCAGTAAGCGCAAGTACATCAGCATCTGAGTCAACATCAGTAAGTGAAAGTACATCAGCATCTGAGTCAACATCAGTAAGTGCAAGTACTTCAGTATCTGAGTCAACATCAGCAAGTGCAAGTACTTCAGTATCTGAGTCAACATCAGTAAGTGAAAGTACATCAGCATCTGAGTCAACATCAGTAAGTGAAAGTACATCAGCATCTGAGTCAACATCAGCAAGTGAAAGTACATCAGTATCTGAGTCGACATCAGTAAGCGCAAGTACATCAGCATCTGAATCAACATCAGTAAGTGAAAGTACATCAGCATCTGAATCAACATCGGTAAGTGCAAGTACTTCAGTATCTGAGTCAACATCAGTAAGCGCAAGTACTTCAGTTTCTGAGAGTAAATCAAAATTATTTAGTGAAAATCCATCATTAAGTAAATCTGATTCTGAAAGTGTAAGTGCATCAAAATCAGAGTCAGCATCAGCAAGCACATCAGTATCTGAATCAACATCAGTAAGTGAAAGTACATCAGTATCTGAGTCAACATCAGTAAGTGCAAGTACTTCAGTATCTGAGTCAACATCAGTAAGTGCAAGTACTTCAGTATCTGAATCAACATCAGTAAGTGAAAGTACATCAGTATCTGAGTCAACATCAGCAAGTGCAAGTACTTCAGCGTCTGAATCAACAAGTTCTAGTGAAAGTACTTCAACTAGTGAATCAACATCAATGAGTTCTTCTATAGTACATTCAAATTCATTAGTTGGTGATGTTACAGTATCTTATGAAACACCAAATGGTGAACAATTAAAACCTACAGAAGCTGTAGTTCCAAAAAGGATCGACACCAGGAACTTCTTACGATACAACAACATCTAACTACAAACCTGAGCGTATTGAAAAAGATGGTAAAGTTTATGTACTTAAAGGTGTTAAATCTGGATCAGATTCTGAAAAAGGAATTGTTACAGATACAGCTAAAAAAGTAACATATGTATACGAATTAGAAAATACAAATTCACCTGAAGTAAAATTAGGTACGGTAGTTGTAAACTATGTAGATGAGTCAGGAAATCCAATTTCAGGAAAAAAACACCTGAAGGTCAAGTTATATCAGGTCTTGTGATTGATACGGATCTTGCTAGAGCAGGAGATAAATACGATACAACTGACAATAAGCCAACTATGATTATCGCTGAAAACGGTGATGTTTACGTACTTGTTAAAACAAACGGTACGGAGAACGGTTTAGTTAAAGAAGGAGTTACTAAGGTAGATTATGTTTACAAAAAAATTATCACCTATAACTCCAACACCAGAACAACCAATAGTTCCGGTACCGACACCAGGAAATCCAACAGTTCCAACAGCTACACCAGGTCAGCCAGTAGTTCCAACAACTACTCCTGAAAAACCAGTAGTATCAAAAGGTAAACTAGCGAATACAGGTATTGAATCAACATCTTCAACTGTGTTAGGTGCTCTATCTGCAATGCTAGGACTTGGAGGGTTATTCTCAAAAAAATCGTAAATCAGATAAGGAATAATTCTTTGAATACAAATAAATTTTTAAAAAATAAGATGTAAGAAAATATTTTCTTACATCTTATTTTTATTTCTAAAAAAACTTGGTTGTATACTAAATCCGGGGCATGGAAAAATTCCATCCCCGGATTTCTATTTTTATATACAAAAAGACAAATATCCAATATAATTAAGGTGTAAAAAAATAATTAACTAAGAAAGGATATTCGTCATGAATAATTTTTATCACAAATTTACTATTAATAAAAAGACCAAAAAATATAACTATGGAGGATAAACTTGATCTAATCAATGTAGAAGGTCAAGATACATTCATATTTCACGGAACTTTATCATATGAACCAAAGTGTTGTGCAAACTGCGGTTGTATGAAAGAAGGAAATAATATAGTTAAAAATGGATTCGGAGATCCATTAAGAATAGCTTTATTAAAGATGTCAGAATGCCCTACATATCTAAGATTAAAGAAACAACGCTTCAAATGTAGAGAATGTAATTCTAAGTTTTGCGCTGAAACATCATTTGTTCAAAAATACTGCAGTATATCTAAAAAAATCTTATATTCTACATTATGAAGAATCTTTCTAAGACACTATCATTTAAAGATATAGCTGAATTAAGCAATGTATCAGTATCTACAGTAGTAAGAGTAATGAAATCATGTAGAGAGGCTGTAGAAGTTAAGACTCATTCAAACCTACCAGAACACTTATGTTTTGATGAAATAAAATCAACTAAAGATAGTAAAAAAATGGAATGAGCTTCATATTCTTAGATGCTAAAACACATGATTTTTATAGATATAGTAGATGGTAGAACACAACATATATTAAAACAATACTTTATGAGATACCCAAGAAAAGTAAGGAAGAGTAAAAAAACAATCTGTATAGATATTTATCCTCCTTATATGAATATGATTAGAGAGATGTTCCCTAACGCTGAGATAATTATAGATAGATTCCACATGGTTCAAAAATATTAATAGAGAATTAAATAAAGCTAGAGTAAAACTAATGAATCAATATAAGAATAAAAAAAGGCTCTACTTACACTATTTTTAAAGAACTTCTGGAAGGTAATATTGGAAGATAGAGACAAAAGTAAATTCAATAAAAACATTCTATTCTAGAAGCTTCAAACGCTATGTGACTAGGAAAGAAGTATTAGATTATATATTAGGTATAGATGCTGAATTTACAGCTAGTTATGAGAGAGTACATGAGATTAGAGAAGCTATTAAAGCTAAAGATTCTGTAGAATTAGAGAAGTATATAGATATGAATACTAATGGATTATCTAAAGGCGTAGCTAAGGTTATAAATACGATGGTTAAAACACAAAGAGTATATGCTTAACGCTGTTAAATATGAGTATTCTAATGGTCCATTAGAAGGATTTAATAATAAAAATAAAACTACTAAAGAGAGTATCTTATGGATATTCTAGCTTTTAGTAATTTCAGATTACGCATTTTAATTATGTCTAGATTATTTGTTTCTGAATATAAAAAAATAATATAAAACTTAAAGAAAGTAAGAAAAAAATCTAAGCAGCAAAAATGCTGCCTAGATTTCTAGAGTGAATTTTTTTCCCGTGCCCCGAACTTGACAAAGAGCCAAAAACTTTATATTAATTTAAGTATATGATATAATTATAATTATAATTGAAGAAAAGTAGGTTTATATTATATGAAAAAAATTTAGGATGATGTTAAAAGTCGAATTTATTATTAAAAAAATATTTTTGGACATTAGTTTTTATTTTTTTATTAGTATTCTAGGAACAAAAAAATACCATTACCCTTTATATCTCATGAAAATCTTAGAGATATGCCTTTTGATTCAATTCTAGATTTAACAAATAACGATGAAACAAGAAGAAGTGTAATGGTTTTTAGGGATTGGACCATTAATTTCAGGGAATATTATATGGCAAGTATTGACAATTACAAAAGTTGTTAATTTAAAGAAAACACCTAAAAAGAGCAGATTTTCAAAAACATCTTTTAATATTACTAATTTCATTAATGCAAGGCTCTATAGTTGTTTTGTCACTAATGAATGTTTCTACTTTTTTTCAACTATGGAAGATTGGAAAACGTTTTTATATTTTTATTGCTATTTGTTGTTGCTGGGGCTTTTATTATGGTCTTTTTAGGTAATATGAATAGTGAACTTGGTTTAGGTAATTATATGATTTTTTTCTTCTAATTAGTATTATGAATAGTAGTGCTAGTAGAGCTTATACATTAATATCAAATGATAATTTGATAAATAATTCAATTTTTTTATTTATATAATTATATTTACTATATTTTTTTATTATTATCAAGTGTTATTCTAGATACTGCGCAATATCGTATTAAAGTAAATTCTATTTTTAACTAATAATGAGATGTATGATAAATCATATATTGCAGTTAAGTTAAATCCATCAGGAGGTATGGCATTTATGTATGCTATGACATTTACTGTTTTACCACAACTATTATTTAGAGTTTTTTAGGTTATATGTTTCCCAAATCAAAAATGGATAGAATTTTTTTATTGAAAAATATGGATCTTAAATCTGAACTTGGTGTAAGTATATATTTAATTATGTTATTTACATTAACTCTAGGTTTTTCTTTTGTTAATGTAAATCCAGAAGATATTACGAAAAAAATTACAATATTCAGGAGATTATATTAATTTTTAAAAAGACCTGGTAAACCTACATATAATTATTTAAAAAAATGTAGTACTAAATATGGGATTAATCGGAGCTATTTATACCTTAATAATCGCAGGATTTCCATTGTTATATGGACTGTATAACACAGAGTTGTTTGATTTAATGATGTTACCTGGTTCACTAATGATTAGTGTTGGGATGGTACTTTTTATTTATGATGAGCTATATGTGCTTAGAATTACTTCGAAATATAAAGATTTATTTGATTAAGAGAGGAATGATTTTATGTATATTTTTTTGTACCTTCATGGTATTCGTCAAATTTAAATTCCTGGTCGCAAGATTTAATTCCTTGGTATTATGGAATTTTTAAAAAATGGACTTTGACGATACTATAAGTCAAATAAGAATATTTAACCAAAAATAATGAAAAAAAGTTAGTTTATTATTACTACAATATATGCCGTATTTGAGAAATTTTTTTAGATAGATTTGAATTATCAAATACATACTATATATCTGTATTTGATTATTTACAAGATATTAATTTACAATATAGTAAAAAGTATAGATTATACAGATTTTTGATTGTACCTGATGATGTAGAATTTATATTCACGTTCTTTGTGCTGAGTGTTTATAGAGGAGAAGAATTATATGCAGCTGTTGAATATAATTCTGAAGGTAGATTAGCTTGGATAGAATATTATGAAAACGGCATTATTACTGAGAAGACTGTTGTAGATGATAGAGGTTTTTGTTTCAAGTATTGAATATTATATTAATGGTGAAATATCTTATATTGAATATATGAATCAGTTTGGAATATGGCAATTTAAAACACCATATTAATGAAAATAAAATTGAAATTAATCCAGAATGCAGTAGTAGATTTGGTAATAGATCTTTCAATTCTATAGAGCAATTAATTTCTTTTTGCTCTACGTAAAAATTAATGATGTTATTTCATTGAAACCTTTTTTTCTTTAATAATTGCTGCTAATAATAAACATAATAGTTTGTTATTAGAAGAATTTAGAAATTGTAAAAGTTGCTATGTCATTGTTTTTTAAATAGATACAATATATATTCAACTGACTTTTATAAATGAAGCTAAGTTAGTCGATATGTTAGTTGTTGATACGCAAAATATGTTTAATAATGTGAAAAAAATATTTTAGATGCTCATAATATTCAATCTGAAAAAAACTGTTACAAGTAACACCTTATGATACTAGACTTGAATTAGGGCTTAGCCAACGAGAAAAATGATGATTTTTATATATTTCTTTTAGACAATATTTCAGATGAATATCGAAATGAATTAATAAATAAAAACCATTGAGATTAGTAAGAAGAATAAGTTAATTGAATTATTATTTGTCACTGGGTACGATAATATACACAAAGAGGTTTCTGAAATTATTGATAAAAAGAACAATGAACGAGCAGATATTCTAGATGACGGAATTAATAATAAAATTGGAATGACTGAAGAATTAGCGAAGAGTAAACAGCGAATAAATGTTAAAATAGTTAGATCCGAGGAAGAGATTATTACATTATTAAAAAAAGTAAGAGTAGTAATTGATGTTAGTGAAGAACCGAATTTGTTTACGCAAATTGCTGCGATAAGCGCGGGTATACCACAAATTAATATAGTTAATAGTTCTTATGTAAAAGCATTTTAAAAAAATGGTTGGATCCTTAGACATCTGGAAGAAATTGAAGAAAGTATAGAATTTTTATACAAGAAAATTATCTGAATGGAATAAAAGCTTTGATCTATTCTGTTGAACAAATCAACTACTTTACAGGAGAACAAATATACTCTATATGGAAAGATAAATTAGGTGATACTAATGACAAATAAACTTAATGTATTATATATAAATGATATTAATAATTTAGATAGTTCAAAAATTACAAGAAAAATTATGAAATATTTCACTTAGGATATAATAAGTTTGAGGAAAAACTTTAATAATTTAACTGAAGAAAACGAAAAATATATTTTTGATTTGGTAATTATTGAAAATATAAATAGTGTACCCGCTATATTACTTATAGATAATTATGTAGATCCATATCGTGTTTATTATACTAGTGAAAAAGGTTTAGATATAAAAGAAGAAACAGAATATTTTATAAATAAAAATGCAAAAAGAAATAGAAAGCTTTAGATATTTATAATTTTTTTAAAAAAACAGCATATTTTAGCTATTATGGATCACAAAGTTATGGAGATAAGATTAATATTCAATCAATTACAGTAAATCCATCTTTTCATGGGGAAATTACTTACGTAGGTTATGATAGTATCAAGTTAACAGGAGAATTTGGAATAGAATTCACACCTCTTGTTAGCTGGAGAAGTGGATATCAGTTTGTTTCAAAAATCAAATTTGGGAAATGTTTCTTGAACATGATATTGAAGGTGAATGTGATATTCAACTAGTAATTAATTATATTCCAGATGGAGAAGTAAAAAGAGTTAGTAGAAGAGAAGTTTTCACTAAAAAAAGACTTAAAGACGGTTATTAAGATTTTTTTGAAAAATCAATATAATCCTAGGCTGTTTATTTCTTTTATATGCTAGAGGAAGAGGTACAATAAAATTAGGTGATTTACACTTCAGGCAATCGAGAGAAGAACATGGTGTATTTTATCCAGGAGGGGAAAGTTTTTTAGATTCAAATATGCATGAAATGTTATTTTATTTCCATCCTGGTGATTTAACGCCACCGTTAAATGTATATTTTTCAGGATACCATAGTAGAGAAGGATTTGAAGGTTTTTTTATATGATGAGAAATTTAGGAAAACCTTATCTGTTAATATCTGATAGTAGTCTCGAAGGAGGAAGTTTTTACCTAAGATCTCCAGAAATTAAGAATAAAATTGTAGAAGTTATAAGCTATTATCTTGATAAACTTAATTTTTGGTAAAAAAATGAAGTTATAACATCTGGTCTTTCTATGGGTACATTTGGAGCTTTATACTATGGTTCAATATTCTCTGCTAAGGGAATAATTTTAGGAAAACCACTTTTTAGTTTGAAAAAAATATAGCAGAGAATATACAAACGATAAGACCAGGAATATTTAGTACGATTCTTGATATTATCGAGTCAATAAAAGTTAAAAAAATAATATAGATTCTAATAAACAATTGGAAGAACACTTATGGGAAGTATTTAATAATGCAAACTTTAAAAAAATTCTAAAATTATTATTGGTTATATGAAACATGATGATTATGATAACACTGCTTTTTCATGATTTAATGAATAACATTTCTAATAAAGATATTGAAATTATTAGTAAAGCTGTAAATGGTAGGCATAATGATAATACTGATGCAATAGTTAACTTTTTATAAATCAATATAAACTACTTTTTAAATAATAAATAAAGAGAAGGTGATAATATTGAAGAATTATGTGATTACATGGAATTATGAATCCGGAGATAGTTATCTATTCGGTTCAAAAAAATTAATTATATAGCACCAGACTGTGTTGAATTTGATAATTATCTACTACCTCCGGGAACTGATATACGGACTTGGAGAAGTAAAAATGAATTTTCAATGGAATAAAATGGGGAATATACTACCGATACTCTCGCCTGAAAAAGCAATACTGGATAAAATTAAATGTTAAACTAAAAGAAAATGAATCGGTGTATATAAAAGTTGAATTTTACAATAGATTTAATGATTTTTTTGGATTTCAAAATTATTTATGGAGTAGATAGTTTTATTTATCCTAAAACAGCTGCTTATTATAGTATTATATTAGTAAATAATGGAGTAAGTAGTTTTGTTTTTTTCAAAATATAATATTATCAACTGATGAATTTATCGAGGATATACCTGGATATACAATAAGTAATATTAAAAACTATACGGATAATTCTACTGAGTTAACTGTTATATTTTTCTGAACCGATTCCAAGAGAAATTCAAATTATAAATAATAAATATATAGTTAACTATAAAGACGTAATAATAGTAAATAGTTCGTTGTTAGATGCTCATTTGTATTTAGAACCTGATTTTTCAAGAATACTTAATGAATACTATTAAAAATCTGAAGCAAAAATACGAAATAAGTAATGTTAGATTTGTTGGATATGGACCAATTAGTAATTTTTTTCTGCGGTTTATTATTCACATTATATAGATGACAGTAATGCTAAGATTACGGATGAATGGTTAAACTCCGATAAATATAATAATATAATAAAGAAATATTCATTAAAAAGAGAAAATAGGTATAAGTAAAAATGATAATGTAGATATTGATAAATCTAAATTAGAAATATATCCAATTAATAATAAGATAGATAAAAGATTTGCTAAAATATATGACAGAAGTAATATATTAGAAAAAAATGGAAGTGAGAAAATAATGGGTTTGAATACAGTTTTTTTAATAGCAATAATTTAGAGCTTATAAAAAAATGAAAAGAATATTAAAAAAAGTTAATAGCTATAAATCCTATATGGAAAGTTTGACAGACGAAAAAAATTAAAAGCTTTGACTGCTGATTTCAAACGTCGTTTATCTTGCGGAGAAACACTGGATGATTTGTTACCAGAAGCATTTGCTGCAATGAGAGAGGCTGCTTTTCGAGTACTTGGACTATTTGCCTATGATGTACAGATAATCGGAGCAATCACTTTGCATAATGGTAATATTGCAGAAATGAAGACAGGTGAAGGAAAAACATTAACAGCAATTTTCCCTACATATCTTAATGCTTTGACAGGTAAAGGAGTTATTGTAATTACTTCTAATGAGTACTTGGCAAAACGAGATGCTAAGGAAATGCAAGGGGTGTTTAATTTTATGGGGGTGAGCATATGTGCTGGATTAGAGGATGATGAAAATGATATTAGTAAACGTGAAATATATAATCATGACATAGTTTACACAACCCAAAGTGCTCTTGGATTTGACTATTTATTTGATAATTTAGCAAATAGTAAAAGAAAATAAATTTTTAAGAGAGTTTAATTATGCAATTATAGATGAGATAGATGCAGTATTACTCGATAGTGCACAAATGCCGCTAATAATAGCGGGTAGCCCAAAAGTTCAATCAAATTTATATCCAGTAGTCCAAAAAGTTTGTTGAGACACTTGAAGAAGATATTGATTATAAAAAAAGATGAAGATGATAATGTATGGTACCTAAATGAAGGTATTCGTAAAAGTGAGCAATACTTTAATGTAGAAAATCTCTATGATGATTCTCATTACTATTTGGTAAAAAAATATTAAATTTAGTTTTAAAAGCAAATGTTAATATGACTCTTGATAAAGATTACGTTATTAAAGATGATAAAAATTAAACTACTAGATAAAGAAACAGGACGAATACTAGAGGGAATAACATTAAAAAAATGGACAACATCAGGCTCTTGAAGCAAAAGAGAATGTTCCTTTATCAAACGAAAACAGGTCTATCGCTTCAATTACTTATCAAAAATTTATTTAAATTATTTAAAAAAATTTCAGGTATGAGTGGAACAGCAAAAAGTAGCAGAACAAGAGTTTATCGAAACATATAATTTTAAAAAGTTATTTGTATTCCTACTAATAAGCCGGTAATTAGAATTGATAGAAAAAGACAAAAATTTATGCAACATTACCAGAAAAAAAATAATCGCAATTTTAGAATTCGTAAAGAAAATTCATGATACAGGACAGCCGCTGTTAATCGTTTCCGGTAGCGTACAAGCTACAGATCTATATTCTACACTATTATTGAATGAAGGTATTGCTCATAGTGTATTAAATGCTCATAATGCAGTAAAAGAAGCTGAGATAATTAGTGAGGCTGGTGAGTTAAATAATGTAACAGTTGCGACTTCAATGGCAGGACGAGGTACCGACATAAAATTAGGTAAAGGTGTATTAGAACTAGGCGGTCTTGTTGTTGTTGGTACCGAAAGGATGGGTAGTAAAAGAATGGATCAACAACTTAGTGGTCGTTCAGGAAGGCAAGGAGAACCTGGATTAAGTCAATTTTTCGTATCATTAGAAGATGAGTTATTAGTGAAACAAGGACCACGTTGGTTAGAAAAATACAGAAATAAAAAATACAATAGTATTGATGAAGTTATCCCTGTAGAATTGAGTAGAAAAAAATTCGGCAGTGTTGTTGAATTTGCTCAACAAGCTAGTGATGATAACGGAAAGCAAAGTAGGGCTACTATTGCACAATATGATGAAAGTGTAAAAAAATTCAAAGAAAAAAGTATATGATGCTAGAAATTCGTTATTATTGGAAGAAGAAATGGATTTTTGATTTGAATAAAACTATTAAACTACTTGTATCTGAATTTCTAAATAAAAAGAAAGAAGTTTCAATATTAGATATTACAAAGTTTCTAGCTAATAATTTAAATTATTCTAATAAAAAAATAGAAAAAAACTTATTAATTTCAAATCGAAAAAGGAAATATCAGTAAAATTAAATAGTATAATATATGATGAATGTGTAAAAAGTAAGAAGTATATTTAAAAAAATAAACAAGAAGAGGAAGACTTTATTAGAGTATCTATATTAAAAAGCAATTGACGAACATTGGATAGATCAGATAGATAGTTTATCAATACTTAGTGCTGTTGTTAGCGGGAGAACATACGCTCAGAAAAAAATCCGATTTATGAATATGCAAGAGAAGCTTATGAATCTTATAATGAGATGAGATATAGAATTAAAGAATCAACAATTAGAAATATAGCTAAAAAGTCATATAGAAAGAAATGAAAATGGTGAATTAACAATATATTTCCCATAGTAAAAATGGAGGTCAGAATGACAATTTATAATTTCAATCTAGGTATAGGTTGGGCAAGTAGTGGAGTTGAATATGCCCCAAGCCTACAGATCACAAGTATTTAGAAATTTAGGGCTAGATGCAAAATTTATATTTATGGAAATGATTAAAAGTGAAAATATTATTCATTTAACTAGAAATATTGGATTTAAAAGATGAAGAGATAATATGGTTGTATCAATATTTTTTTCAGATATAAAATTAAGTAAAAACAACATACACTATTCAAGACGTATTAAAAGAGTGGGATCAGAAAGTAATTAAAGAAGAAAGAAACGGAAAAAAACCGCAAAGTTTTTATTTTTGAAGGCGACTCATATGTAGTTATGTATTTAACAAGAGAAAATGAGGATTTTGTTGATAGAGCTGAATTTGTTATAAAGGGGAACTTATTAAGAAAAGATTATTACTCATATGTTAGAGTGTTTAGTGAGTTTTACTCACCAAAAGATAATGCTTGTTATTTATATCTTAGACGTTTTTACAATGAGGATGGATCGACAGCTTATGATGAAATTATAGATGGTAAAAATAGTGTTTTTAAATTTAAAGATAAAATCTTGTATTCTTATGAACAATTTTTGCGAACACTTTGTAAAAATTATTAAATACTACTGAGAATGATGTAATTATAATAGATAGGGCAACACAAATAGGGCAACCAATACTTAGAAATAAAGGAAAATCAAAAAGTCTTAACTGTTGTACATGCCGATCATTATAGTGCAGATAGAGTTGATGATGATACAATACTTTGGAACAATTATTATGAGTATGAATTTAGTCATGCTAATCATATAGATGCCTTTATTTCTTCAACAGATGCACAGAGTAAATTACTTTCTAAACAATTTAAAAAATATACATCTTTCGCTCCGAAAAACTATCACTGTCCCAGTTGGTAGTATAAAAAGAATTAAAAAAACACCTACTGAAAAGAGAAAGAAATATTCACTTATAACAGCCTCAAGGTTAGCAAAAGAAAAACATATCGAGCTTATAATTCCTGCTGTTGTTAGAGCTAAACAAGAAATTCCAGAGTTATCATTAGATATTTATGGTACTGGTGGAGAGTTAGAACTATTAGAAAAACTAATTGAGCAAAAATAATGCTGTTGATTATATAAATTTAAAAAGGACATCAAAATTTAGATGAAGTATATAAAAATTATGAATGTTACATTTCTGCTTCAATGAGTGAAGGATTTGGACTTACCTTGCTAGAGGCTGTGGGTTCTGGTTTGGCTATGATAGGTTTCAATGTTCCATATGGTAATCCTACATTTATAAAGAATAATCATAATGGTGTCCTTATAAAAAAAGGTGAAGATGAGACTAATGAGGAGCTGATTAATAAGCTAGTAGACTCTATAGTACATTTATTTAATAGTAACAATTTGAATGATTTTTCATGATTATTCGTATAAAATTGCTAGTAAATACTTATCTAAAAAAAGTAGAAAATAAATGGAAAAAAAGTTATCAAGGAGGCTTTTAAATGATTAATATATTTGATAAGTATGATGATGAAACACAAGATTTACATAACTCTCTTAAATTAGCCGGTTTTGATTATCCTACTGTAGTACTTGATGATAATGGTCACTTAGTGGATGGTGTAATATCACCTTATCAATACTTTATGGGAGAAGAAGAGAATTCCCTTAAACCAAGATATTTTTAATCAAATTGATAAACCGGATTTATGGGAAATAGAAAGTTCAAATTCACAAGGTTCTGTTTTTTTGAGTATAATATAGAAAAAGCTAGTATCTTTTTACGTTGAACCTAAAGAAAAAAACGTTTAGTACGAACAGTAGAATGGAAAGACACTAACGGTAAAGTTAGAAGTGTTGAATATTATAATAAACATGGAAGAAAAATATGCTCATACAGTTTATGATGTTAATCAAATTTCAACCTTTTCTACATACTATCATGTTAGTGGACGAGAAGCAATAGTAGAAAAATCATTTAACAGGTAGTATTGTATTAACCGAAGAAGAAGGGAATAAAATGTTTCCTAATAAAATAGAATTTCTACATTATTTTCTTAAAAAAAGCTAAATTAGATACATCAAAATTTCTATATAATAGATTGTCGTTACCATTTCTTATGACTTATTACTATAATGAACCAGGAACAGATTATTTAGTTTGGCAAGAAAATATTAATAGTGAGATTCCTGGAAATATGTTGGCTGCATTGTCAAATCAAAGTCGACATGTTGAAGTTATGGTAACAGAAAAAGAAAATTACGAAAAAAATAATGAATATTATAGATGAGCAATATAAAAAAATCGTATTCATTTATTAGGGAAAATTTATAAACCATTAAGAGAAATCAAATATAGCAATAAGATACTAATTGCTACAAATTCTGATCAAATTGAGAAATTGGAAGAACTAATTTCAGAACTAGGTGACTTTGAGTTTAATATTGTAGCACTTACTGAAATGTCGGATAAATTAATGAATTTTTGGATTATATTCTAATGTAAGGCTTTTATCCAAATGTTAGAGGTAATAAATTGACAGAGTTATGGAATGAATGTTGTTTTTATTTCGATATAAATCATCACGGAGAAATTTTTAAATGCTGTCCGTACTGCATTTGATAATAATATGGTAATATTAGGATTCGAATCAACACTACATAATAAAAAAATATGTAATAGATGATTGTATATATAATGAAAATAATTATGCTAAAATGATTGATTTAATGAAACAAATTAAATCTAATAGTAAGTTAGTAGATGAAATTATTACTAAACAGTATGAAAAAAAGCAGGTAGTGTTGACAAAGATATTTATAAACAAGTTTTTTTAATAATTTAGGGGAAGAATAATATGAAAAAAAGATAATAAATTATTAAAGAATATACTAGAAACTCAAATTGAAGAAATAAGAAAACAAAATAAAGAAAAAAAGAAAGAAAAAAAGAAAAGACCGTGGGAGTTATATTAATCAAATTATTATGATAATGTTAGGGCTATCTGTAATAGTAGGATTAATATACTCATTTGTAAAAATTGTTTTAGAGAGGAGTGACTATTATGACTAGACCTGTATTTGTTTTAGCTGCTGATTATGGGTACCTTAGATATTTAGAAGCTACATTGAAGTCAGTTTGTTATCATCATGATAATTGTAAAGTATATATAATGAATAGAGACATACCTCAAGAGTGGTTTGTTGGCATTAGAAAAAAAGATTAAAATGTAAAAAAATAGTGAATTAGTAGATATAAAAATTAACTGGGGATGCTATATCTAAAGAGTGGAAAAATGGCACCTGATGGCGGGCATATAAATTATATGACATTTGCACGTTATTTTTATTCCTCAATTTGTAGAGGAAGAGAAAGTATTATACTTGGACTCGGATGTTATTGTAACTCGACCTTTAAATGATTTATTTGAAATAGAATTAGATAATAATCTAGTAGCTGCAGCGAAAATTGTATTTGGGTTGGAAGACAGATTTAATGCAGGAGTTTTATTAATTAATAATAAACTATGGAAAGAAGAAAATATTCAAAAAAACAATGTATTAATATTACTAACAGTGAGCACGAAAACCCTTCCAGAAGCGGACCAAACTGTATTAAACCGATTATGTGGACACCGCTATATTGTTTTAGATGATACATATAATTTTCAAATAGGGTATGATCGTCTTGCAGAACAAAAGAAAACAATACTTTATTTTTAGAAAAAAATCTCTAAATCCTTTACCAGCAATTATTCATTATTTATCTGAAGATAAACCTTGGAATTTGTTTTCTTTTTCTAGATTAAGAGATGTTTGGTGGAAGTATTCATTAATGGATTGGTCAGAAATAATTGCCCATGAAATTCCGAAAAAGAATCAAATCAATTTTAATTATGACGCACAGTCAAGAATTAGAACAAATTGAAAAATTAGTTGAACAATTACCAGAATTTACATTCAATATTATGGCATTGACTTTAATGGGTGATAAGTTAAACAATCTTCGAAAATATGAAAATGTACGATTACATCCTGCACTTTTTAGAGTGGAATATTAATCGTTTAATTCGTGAATGTGATGTTTATTTAGATATTAATCATGGAGAAAAAAATCAAGAAGTTATTGAAAATGTAAAAAGAAGCAGGAAATTAATTTTTATCATTTGAAAAACACTGCAAATGAATATTATACAGATAAAGTATTTGATCTTTCTGAGATAGAAGAAATGATAGAGCATTTAAAAAAATATAATAACTTTAAAAATAATGGTAGGAGTAAAAAGGAAGAATGAATGATTTAATTAGTGTCATAGTTCCTGTATATAATACAGAGAAATATTTAAGAAAAATGCATAGAAAGTATTTTTAAGTCAATCCTATAGAAAAAAATAGAGCTTTTTATTAATAAATGATGGTTCTACAGATTCTTCTGCGGAAATATGCAGAGAATATCTTCATAAAGATAAGCGTTGTTATTATTTTCGAAAAAGAAAATGGTGGATTATCTGATGCAAGAAATTATGGGATTGAACGAGCGACAGGAGAATATATAACATTTGTAGATTCAGATGATTTTTTAATGGATTTAGCACTTGAAAAATTACATGCTACTGCCCTGTTAGGAGAATCTGATTTAGTTGTAGGTGGTTTTTGTTATTTTGACAATCCAAGTTTTTATCTGTTTGATAGAAATGTTTTTGGGGCATTACCAATTACAATTGTAGAAAAGGAATTTGCGGTTAATCAAATGGACGACCTATCCGATGCTCCATTCTTATGTTATTCAACAGCATGGGGAAAGTTATATAAGAGCAGTTTGTTTAAGAGTATTCGATATCCTTTAGGAAAATACGCAGAAGATCAATTTACTACTTGGAAACTATATTTATCAGCTGAAAGAATAGCAGTTTCTAATCATACGATATATGCATATAGGAAAAAAATTATGAAGGGTTAAGTTTAAATTTCAATTTAAGTCATTTAGATTATATTGACGCTTTGGAAGAAAGAATCGAGGAAACAAAAAAATATTGAAGGAATTGATATACAGAAAACCTATAAAATGTACGAATATGTATTGAATAGGAGAGTTGGTGAGCTAGACTATTATGGGTATAAAAAAAGGAAAAAGTCATTCTTCAAAAATAAAATAGATGAATTAAAAAAAGAATCATATTATTTAAAGAGTTATTTAACTGTTGATGGGAGAGTGCAATCTTAGTGGAAAGAGGAATAAAATGCAAATGAAAAATGAAGGAAACTTTTTAATCAGTATAGTGATACCTGTTTACAATGCAGAAAAAAATACTTAGGAGGCTGTTTAAATAGTATACAAAATCAGACATATAAAAAAACTTTGAAGTAATTCTTGTTAATGACGGTTCAATAGATAATTCTGAATCTATTTGTAAGAGTTTTTGTAGAAGCTGATACTAGGTTTAGATATTATTTAAAAGGGAAATGGAGGTGCTTCTTCTGCCAGAAATTTTTGGATTAAATCATGTTACGGGAGATTATATAACATTTATAGATGCTGATGATTGGGTGGAAGAGAATCATTTAGAAGTGTTAATCAATAATATTAAAGAAAATAATTCTGATATGGCAGTTTCTTCCATCAAAAAGTTTGATAACTCAAATAACTTTTTATTTTTAGAGTATATTCAAATGAAGAAAAATACTTGTTAAATTATAATAAATTGAATAGAGTAGAATTTTTTTAGTAATACTTCCCAAATTAATACCTGCTAATAATAGTTATAAAGTAGCGGTATCTAAATTATTCAAAAAAAGAATTGGTTACGGATGTTAGATTTGATGAATCTATTGTATATGGGGAAGATTTGGAATTCTTCTTTAAGATATATAATAATATTAATAGTATTTCCTATATCGATGAAGTGACATATGTATATCGATTACATGATGAGAGATCTTCTAGTAAATTTGGGCAATTGCATATGGAACAGGAATTAGCCATTTATAAAAAAATGTATGAGAGAATAGAAGAATTGGGACTTCCTACTATTCATTATGTGAACACATTGAGAAATCTATTAGATTATCGAAAAGATTATTTAGATAATAGAGATTTATATAATGAATATGTTGAGTTTCTAGAAAAAGATTGAAAAAAAGATTACTTATCCTAAAAGAATTAATCAGTATCATTGTTCCTATCTATAATGTATACCCTTATTTGCAATTATGTTTAGAAAGTATCGAGAATCAGATATATCCACACTTTGAAGTTTTATTAATCAATGATGGTTCTAGAGATAATTCAAAAGATATCTGCCTAGAATTTGTTGAAAGAGATAAGAGATTTAAGTATATTGAGCAACAAAACGCTGGACTTTCAGCAGCTAGAAATACGGGGATTTTGAATGCAACAGGTGAATTTATTACATTTATAGATGGAGATGATTTTGTTGAGTCTAATTATCTTGAAGAATTATATCACACTGCATTAAAAAAATGATTCTGAAATAGTTGTTGGAAGTTATAAAGAATTCAATGAAGAGGATAATAATTACTATATTCATATATTTGATTATAGGGAAGAGCATTATGAATATAGTGAATTAATTGAAAATATAGCCCAAATTGAAAGAAGAGGTATAGAATTCGAAACAAGTTGGGGAACTCTATTCCATAGAAGGTTATTTGAAAATGTTTTTGTTCCCACTTGGGAAAAAAATATTGAGGATACCCGTACAAATTATAAATTATATATGGAATCTTGTAAAAACAACTTATATTCATAAAGATTTGTATGTTTATAGAATTAGAAAGGGTAGACTTTAATAAACAGCATGACTGAGAAATTATTAACAGATATTTTAGAAGCATTACTGGAAAGAATAGCTGTTTTAAGTTTAGTTGGAATAGATATTTCTCAAGAAAAAGAGATGTTAAAAAGATAGGCTTCAAAACCCGTTGTTTGCAAGCTAAAGAAGCAGGCTTAGAAAATACAGAAATATATAGAAGATGTAAAGAAATTGAATATTATTTAAATAGATAATTTATATAAATAAATATTAAAGGATTAATATAAGGTGGAACTATGGAAAAAAATAGTATTAATAGTACCTATTTATAATGTTGAAAAATACCTTAGACAATGTTTAGATAGTATAAAAAAACAAACATACAAAAAAATTTTTATTTGTATTATGATAAACGATGGTTCTACAGACACTTCAAAAAAATGATTGCTGAAGAATATTTATCGGATAGTAGATTTATTTTTAATAAATCAAGAAAAATAAAAGGTTTAAGTGGGGCAAGAAATACCGGTATCGAGTACTTTTTTTACATATATAGATAAAAGAATATATATGTAATTTTGTTTCTTTTATTGATAGTGATGATGTAGTATCGTTAGATTACTTAGAATATTTAGTTAGTAATATTGAAGAGGGAGCAGATATTATTGAAGCTAATCTTTATTTTTTTGATGAATATGATGTACCGGAGTTCACTTTTACTAGTAATAATAATACTTTTGTTTTAGAAACAATTGAAGAAAAGTTAATGAACCAATTAAATGATTCTATTAGGACTTCGGTTTTTTTCCTAAATTAATAAATAAAAAAATTATTAACTTTAAATTTTTTTCCCGGAAGGGAAAATTTTTGAAAGATTTAGCCGTTATGGGAACATTGATAAATAATTCAAAGAAATGGAAAAAAATACCAAAAAAATTATATACGGTTATAGAGTAAGAAAAGGATCGATAATAAATACAAAAATTTTCAAATAAAAAAATTAGATATTTTTTTGAAATACTAGAAATTTACAGAAATAATTTTATTGGTTGTTCTTTAGAAGCAAAAAAATCTTAGCTGAAGAAATTAGTATATTGCACTTAACTTATCATCTCAGAGATTTTTGTTCCTAAAATGCATGAATCCTCAAAGTTATATGTTAATAGTATAGTAGAATTAAGGAAAAAAATAGAATCTTATAAGAGTAATTATCCCAAAAAAATAATCAGTATCATTATTCCAATTGATAATGTATCATCGTGTTTAGAAATATGTTTGAATACTATTCAAAATCAATCATATCCATATTTTTGAAGCCATTCTTATTAATGATGGGTCTACAGATAGTTCCAAAGAAATATGTCAGGAATTCGTATATAAAGATAATAGATTCAAATATATTGAGTTAAAAGACGCTGGATTTTTCTAATGTAAGAAATATAGGAATATTAAACTCAAGTGGTGAATTTATAACGTTCATAAATGGTAAAGACTTCGTGAATAATAATTATCTTAAAGAATTATACGATACTTCTGTTAAATATGATTCTGAAATTGTAATAGGTAGTTACAAAGAATTTAATGAGGTTGATAATAATTACTACTTTCACGCTGGAGCATATAGAGAAGAACATTATATAGATAATGATATTATTAAAAATATACATTTACTAGAATCATATAAAGGAAATTTGGAATCATGCTGTGGGATATTATTTCATAAGAAATTATTCAACAATATTCTGTTCCCTCATGATAAAAGGTTTGATGAGTTAAGTATAAACTACAAATTATATTTGAACTCTAAAAAAATTACGTATATTAATAAAGAGTTGTACACATATAGAATTAGAAAGGAAAGTAATACTAATTATATTAATGAAAAAAATATTAGCTGATATTTTTAGAAGAATTATTAGAAAAGAACTGCTATTTTTAAGTATAGTCGGAATTAATATTACTGAAGTAAAAAGAAAGCTTCCATAATAAAATTAAAGATCTTATTGAACAGGCAACTAATGCAGGCTTAGAAAAATACAGAAGTGTATAGAAAGTGTAAAGAAATACTATATTTTATAGATATATGATTACATAATATATTATACAAAAATTAAAAATGTAAGAAAAAGAATAAAAAGGTAAAGAGAAAATAATGAATAATAAAAGATAGTTTAATAAGTATTATTATACCCGTCTACAATGTAGAAAAAAACATATAGAACAGTGTTTAAATAGTATTAAAGTACAGAGTTATGAAAATTTCGAAGTTATTATAGTAAATGATGGATCACTAGATAATACTGAGAGTATTTGTAAAAGAATAACACAATCTGATGTCAGATTTAGATACTTTTCAAAAGAAAATGGAGGAGTTTCCTCAGCTAGAAATTTTGGGCTAGATAATGCTAATGGTCATTATATCACCTTTATAGACGGAGATGATTGGGTAGAAGAAAATCACTTAGAATTATTAATAAATTCTTTGATTGAAAATAATTCTGATGTAGCAATCTCATCATATAAACAATTTAATAATATAGATATTTTTTTCTATAGAGCATACACGAAACAAGAAAGATTTCTATTAGATTTTAATAAAATGCATAAGAATGAGTTTTTTTGATTGACTTTTCCAAAAATTGTTATCTACTAATGTTTGTTTTTAACAATGCTGTATCTAAATTATTTAAAAAGAAATCTAGTTAAAGATATAAGATTTGATGATAAATTAAAATATGCTGAAGATTTAGATTTTTTTATTTTAGATTATATCTGAATACTGAAAGTATTTCATTTGTTAACGAAGCTACATATGTATATAGACTTCATGAAGATAGTACGACAAGTGGATTCACTCAAGAATATGCGGAACAGGAACTCTCAATCTTTAAAAAAATGCATGAGAAAATTTATGAATTAGGTTTACCTACAATAAATTATTTAAATAAACTAGAGTCTTTATTAGATTTTAGAAAGAACTTTTTAGCAAATAAAGTTCTATTAAATGAGTATTTTGAGTATTTAGATGATATAAAAAAAATAATGCAATTTACCCCAATAAACTAATAAGTATTGTGGTTTCAGTTTATAATGTGGCTCCTTATTTAAATCTTTGTTTAGAAAGCATCATAAATCAAACTTATACACATTTTGAAGTTTTACTTATTAATGATGGTTCTAGAGATAATTCAAAAGATATTTGTCTAGAGTTTGCAGAAAGAGATAATAGATTTAAGTATATTGAACAAAAATGCTGGTCTTTTCAGTAGCTAGAAATACAGGAATTTTAAATGCAACAGGTGAATTCATTACATTAATAAATGGAGATGATTTTTGTAGATCCTAATTATTTGGAGGAATTATATCATGCTGCATTAAAAAAATGATTCTGAGATAGTAATAGCTAGTTACAAAACATTCAATGAAAAATGATAATAATTATTATATACATGTATTTGATTATAGAGAGAATATTACATAAATCATGAGTTAATAGAAAAAAATCAACCTAGTTGAAAATAGAGGGTTAGAATTCCAAACAAGTTGGGGTAATTTATATCATAAAAGGTTATTTGAGAATGTGATGTTTCCTGCTGGAAAAAAATGTAGAAGATATCCGTACTAATTATAAATTATACATGGAATCTTGTAAGACTACGTATATCCACAAAGATTTGTATATTTATAGAATTAGAAAAAGGCAGTATTAGCGATAATATATCTGAAGAATTTTTTTAACCAATGAATTAGAAGCATTATTGGAAAGAATAGCTGTGTTAAGTATAGTTGGAATTGACATTTCTGAAGAAAAGAAAAAAACTTACATGATCGTCTCGAGGTGCGTTTACAGCAAGCTAAAGATGCTGGTCTAGAAAACACCGAAATCTATAGAAGATGTACAGAAATCCTATATCTAGTTGATGGTAAATAAATATAAGTGATTATAAGATTTTTTTGACATGTGCATTTATTTAAATTATATTTAATTTAAAAATAATATTATAATGTAAAATGAATTTAATTTTTTAGGAGTATATATATGGGGAAAAAAATAATAATCAATATAATAGCCAAAAATAATGAATATAATTATGATGATTATCAAAATTACAATGAAATGAATTACAGTAATAATATTCAAAATTATAATAACTATCCTAATGGTAATTATGAACATCATAATTGTAATTATAATGAATATACTAATCAAAAATTTGAATAATACATATCAAAATAATAATTATTATAATAATGGTCAATACCAAGAAAATAATCAAATCTACTATAATCAAGAATTTGATTATAAAGAGTATAAAGAACCTAAGAAAAAAACAGGTTTAATATTTCTTGTTAGTTTCTTAATAATAGGATTATTAGCGATATCTGGTTACTTTGGTTATACAAAGTATTATCTTAATAGCAAAGCGATAGTAGATTTAAGTCAATATGAAATTGAATTTAAACCTTATGGTACTGATGGCGATGGAACAGCTGCAGCAGATATAAAGAAAAATTCCAACAGTAAAAATCAGATGATTCAACTGTAACACAGTTTCTCCAAGAACCAGCGATTACATATAGCAAAACAAATAATTTAAAAAAATGGTGAAAAAGTTGAAGTAACTATTAGTTTGAGTAAAACTTCTGCTGAAGCTAAGAAACTTGAATTAAAAGGTGAGTTTAAACGTTCATTTACTGTCAGAGGACTAAATGAAAAATCTAAAGATAGTTTTAAAAATAGCAATTCCTCATCAGGAACAAAAAGTTTTTAAGAGAAGATAGCTCGATTGATACCAAAGAACTATCGGGAGTACAGGTTGTTGATTGGGCAAGAGCGATGTATATTAAAAAAATTATTCGAGAAATTCTTCAAATTCTGATTTTTCTTATGATGTTTGGTTAGGTAGTGATCATTTAGCTTATGTTAATCTAAAACGCAACGGTGACGTTGTTGGTAAATATAGAGTTAACGGTCGTGGACAACTAGAACACAACGAGCGAGGAAGCTGGTATGTTGTAAGCAGTACTTTTACATCATAAAGATGTAGCGACTGAAATATTTTTTTATATTCATAAAAAAATAGTAAAAAAACTAAAAACCTTGACAATAATATATTTACGATGTTATAATTGTATGTAGAATATATTACTTTGTGGGCTAGTGGATATGGTCTGCACCCGCCTGTGGGCTCAGTATACATCACGATGTATGATTGAGAAAAAGAATATCAGGACTACCTACCCTTGAGGAATAGATAGGGCATATCTAGCGTGAGGTGAAACTCAATACGTGAAAGAGAAGGAAGTTCTAAGGCTTCCTTCTCTTTTTTTAGGAGAAGATAAAAATGACATTTACTTTGAAATGGTTAGAAGAATTTGATGGTGATATTGATGTTTTCAATATAAATATGTCCTGTTTAGCAAATACAATTGAGAAATATGTTTCCCAATATAAATATACATATACGACAAATATCACTGATTGTCCTGAATTGGTATTATCAGTTTCAAACTCTTCAATTCCACATTTACTAGGTCTATCAAAAGAGCATCGTTTAAACTTACCAACTAATAATGCTGCTAGCATATTTGAAGGTTTAAAAAGATGATTGGACTTTGGAAAGACTTAATAAAAGCAGACAATGGTTGGTTTAATGAAAATAAATTCAAACTAATTGGGACATTATTGCTGTATCAAATACTAAACTTAAAAGGAATGTAAATTTTTATACAGTAGAGACAATTTTTAAATAAAAAAAGTAGGTTCACGTTTTAAAAGGGATAATATTTATTATGTAGTATTCAAGTCAGCTAATAGTATCAGTTATACTTTAGAACTATCCAAGGAACAGGGGAAATATTATTTTTCTAAGGAGTTTAAAAAAATTAATGATACATCTATAAAAATATTGTAAAGAAATCGAACTACAACTTATAAATAAAAACAAGGTTAAAAAAACTAATAAGGTTAGAAAAAAATGAAGTGGTCATCTTAACGATACATATTTTATGTCAATTATAAAAAAATATTTTTTTGTTTAGATTTTTAAAATTTTTCTATACATAATACTGTTTTGTAATATTTAAAAAAATGTATTAAAAATTATTCAAGATTAGATAAGAAAAACAGTATAATGTATATCGTAAGCAGCACTTTCACATCATAAAAGATGTAGCGACTGAAATATTTTTTATATTCATAAAAAAAATACATAAAACATATAAAACTGATAACTGAGATATAGATAACGTATTCTCGTTATCAGTTTTTTTATAAATTATTTTTATAAAAAAATTATAAATAACACTTGTAATTAATTATAATTAATGAGATAATAGTAAATATAATGCAAATAGAGTAAGAGGAGATTTATACTTATGACAAAGATTTTTAGCTATTAACTCAGGAAGTTCATCTTTAAAATTTCAATTATTTGAAATGCCTGAAGAAACAGTTATTACAAAAAGGATTGGTTGAAAGAATCGGTATTGATAACAGTGTATTCACTATCGAGTTCAACGGAGAAAAAAAATAAAGAAACATTAGATATTCCTAACCATGATATCGCAATTGAAATGTTACTTGAAAAAAATTAACTAAATTAGGTATTGTAAAAAGATGTAAAAAGAGATTGAAGGAGTTGGACACCGTGTAGTTCATGGTGGTGAATTCTACGATGCATCTGTTTTTAGTAACTGATGAAGAATTAGCGAAAGTTGATTCTATTGAAGACTTAGCACCTTTACACAACCCAGCAAATATTAAAGGTGTTCGTTCATTCCAAAAAGAATTACCTGGAGTACCTAATGTATTAACATTCGATACAGCATTCCACCAAAGTATGCCAAAATCAACATATATGTATGCTGTACCAAGAGAATTCTACGAAAAACACGGAGTTCGTAAATACGGTGCTCATGGAACAAGCCACAGATATATTGGAGAGAAAGTTGCCGAAATTCTTGGTAAAGATCCAAAAGAATTAAAAACTATTTCTTGTCACATCGGTAACGGTGCTTCAATCTGTGCAATTAAAAATGGTAAATCATTCGATACTTCAATGGGATTCACTCCATTATCTGGATTAGTAATGGGTACTAGAACTGGTGATATCGATCCAGCTACTATTCCTTATATTGCTCAAAAAACTGGACTATCTCTTGAAGAAATCGTTCGTATTTTTAACTTTGAATCAGGATTAAAAGGTGTTTCTGCACTTTCTTCAGACTTACGTGATGTAGAAGGAGCTAGAGATACTAATCCACACTGTGCAGAAGCTATTGATGTTTATATTAACAGAATTAAACAATACGTTGGTGCGTATGCTGCAGCTATGAACGGAGTTGATGCTATCGTATTTACTGCTGGTGTAGGTGAAAATGCTACATGGGTACGTGAAGAAGTATTAGAAGGATTAACTTTCTTAGGCGTTCAAATTGATAAAGAGAAAAAAATAATGTTCGTGGAAAAGTTGCTGAAATTTCAACAGCTGATTCTAAAGTTAAAGCATTTGTAATCCCAACTGACGAAGAGGTTATGATTGCTAGAGATACTTATAACTTATCTAAATAATATCAAAAAAACTTTAAAGGGCTGGGTATTGTACCAGTCCTTTTCTATTTGAAAAGGACAATATGAATTTAGAAAACTTTAATAATAAATTTAAAGACGCTATAAATATTCTTAAGACTTTTTAATAAAAAAATGGATTTGAGGCTTATTTTGTTGGCGGTTGTGTAAGAGATTTCCTTTTTAGATAAAAAAATTTTTTTCCGACATCGATATAACAACGAACGCCTTACCTGAACAAGTAAAAAAATATTTCGTAAAAAGTATTGATACTGGAATTCAGCATGGAACAGTTACAATATTAGTTAATGGTGAAAGCTACGAAGTCACAACATTTAGAAAAAGAAGACGAATATGTCAATCATAGAGCACCGGATAAGGTTGAGTTTGTTAGTGATTTAAAAGAGGATCTAGATAGACGTGATTTCACGATAAATGCTATGGCTCTAGATTATAAAGGGTAAATTATTTGATTTTTCATAATGGTAAAAGCAGATTTAAATAATAAAATTATTAAAACGGTTAATGATCCAAAATGAAAGATTCTTTGAGGATGCTTTAAGAATGTTAAGGGCTTTTTCGTTTTTTTCTTCAAAAATTGGGATTTGTAATTGATAGTAATACTATAATGGCAATCAAAAAAATAATGCTAAACTAATTACATATGTATCTATTGAGCGAATTGTTAATGAATTTAGGAAATTATTAGAGGGTAAGGGTAACATTGATAGTTTGCAATTAATGATAGATAGTACGCTTAATAGTTACATACCATTCATAAAAAGACATAAAAGGTGATTGAAGATTTTTTTCTAAATACACTTTTTTTGTCAAAGTTTGTATATTCTATCTATTATAAATAATATTTCTTTTGATGAGTTAAAGAAATTAAAGTTATCTAATAAGGAAATTAAGTTAGTTAAAGAATATGATAAAAATTAGGAATGATTTTTAAAAAAATAACATACCATTAGAACTTATTTTATATAAGTATGATATTGAAGATGTTAGGTTTATTTGTAATTATTTCAAATTTAGAAATATATCTGAAATTGATAAAGTTAAATTAGCCATTACTTCGTTAAATGATATTGCTATAGAGTCTGAAGAGATTATAGCATTTATTAATAAAAAAACCTGGTCCATGGATTAGAGAGCTAATTACTTTACTCGAATATGAAATCTTAGTTAATGGTTTAGTTAATAATAGGAATAATATACTAGATTTTTTTAGAAAAAAATGAGAGATAATATATAAATAACAAGAAAGCGAGGTGAGAGAATTTATGAATAGATTATTTTTGTATTGTTGATATTGAATTGACTGAAGATAAAGAGATTATTCAATTTTCAGCAACAAAACTTGATGATACTTTTTAAAGAAATAGAATCAATTAATTATTATATTCAACCGAAAAAAACAAGTTTCTTCATTTGTTACGGAACTTACTGGAATAAGTAATGAAATGCTTAGGGATAAACCATATTTTTGAAGATGTTGCTGGTGAATTATATGATTTTTATTAAAGATGATGTATTAGTTTGTCATGGGTTGCCTTCGGATTATGTAATTCTTAAAAAGAGATTTCATGATGTTGGAATTATGTACAAAAGCAAAGATGTCTTTAGATACTGTTGAACTAGCTAGATTGTTTATGCCATCACAAGTAAGTTATAAATTATCAGATTTATCAAAATTCTCTTAACCTTTATTCAGGAGAAGGATTTCATAATGCAGCTATTGATGTAAAAAGTAACAGTTAAATTATTAGAAGCTATTGCATACAAAAATAGCTAATCTGAATAATCATAACTATAAAAAAATTGAAGTACTTCTTGAAAAAAATCAATTTCAGTGCATATAGATTTGCAAAATTTTTGTAAAAAATAACTTCAAAGACAATTTAACTTCGACTAACGATTATTTAATATTTCAAGGTGTTGCCTTTAAAAAGGTATCTTATACTATAAGTACGGGGAATTACCCTAAAAAGTACATAATGTTTTTCTTCTATTGATGAGAAAGAGTATATACGAAAAATTTAAAGTTACAAATTATACAATTCTAAAGAAAAAGTAATTACGTACCATTAAATATATTTTCTCTATTTCCTAAAAAAGAAGATCTTAATTTAGATAAACTATTAATAAAATTATATGTATGGGTATTAGAAACTCAAAGTGGAGATTTTTTTGTGAATTAAATTTATTTTATTTAGAAAAACAATACATTGAAAGCATAAAAAAATGCTGTTGCCATAAGTTCAAAAATCGTATTATTTTTGATGAGAAGAATAAGGTTGCATTGAACTCTGAGAATATTGTTACAAATTATGGTTCAATCGAGTATTTAATAGAGAATGAAAATTTAAAAATTATACATTAATCTTTGAGAATAAGAGAATTTTAGGGCGTGAATTAGATTCTAAAAAAATACTAAAGACTATTTTTTTATAAAAATGTTATTGTTGAATTAAATATTGCTGTTTCGAAAAAAATTTAAAAAGATAAAAAAACATAAAAAAATGTTAAGAAATAACATAGATGGTCTTGTGAAATTTTTACATGAAATGTATATTTCGAAAGTCTGTTTTTTTATAATGATAGTTTATCTTTTTATTATTCAAGATGTGGATGTAATTTTTAAATGATATTAAAAATTTATCATAAAGAATTACCGATTTCATACAAATTTATAAAAAAATTACGTAGTGTATTGACTAATTCTAAAAAAACACTTATAAGTTTGTAGTTTTAGATCAAGAAAAATAGTTTGAAATTAACAGTTGTCGATGATAAAAAGGTAAAAGGTTTAATTAATGTGATTCACTCTAAAAAAATCACAAATATATGAATTTAAATTCTAATATAAAAATATATTTATTGTAATGGTGATGAAGAATTATTAAATACAAAAAAACTCTTGGTACTGTATTGTTTATCTTTAAGAGTAGTAAATATAAAGACATATACTTTACAAAAAGAGAAAAAAAGTTATATCAAATACTTTAATTTTTTTCAATAAAAAGGTAATTTTAAAAGAATTATATAGTGAAGTTATTAAAAAAATAATAAAATATCTTGCAGATGTTATGCAACAAAAGATATACTTGAATATAGATACTATTTGAGAGATATTTTTGATAGTATCGTTGTATTTCAGGATTTAGAACATTAAATTTAAAAATAAGTATAGTTAATTAAAAATTTACTAAAAAAATATGATATAATATAAATAGTTTTTTTATAACTATGAACATATTAAATATTGAATAAAAATAATTATGAAAATTAGGAGGGACTTCAAGTTGAACATTAACAATTTAAAAGAACAACTAGGTCAAAAAGTAACTCTTGGTGCATGGATTGCTAACAAGAGAAGTAGTGGTAAAATCGCATTTTTTTCCAATTAAGATATGGAGCTGGCTTTTATCCAAGCAATAGCTCTAAAAAGAAGCATTAGGTGAAGATAAGTATCAACAATTACGTCATTTACCACAAGAAACTTCATTAAAAGTAACAGGTTTAATTAAAGAAAATGATAGAGAATTATCAGGTATTGAATTAGAAATTGAAGACTTCGAAGTAATTTCTGAAGCAATCGATTATCCAATAACTCCAAAAAGAACATGGAGTAGAATTTTTAGCTGATAATCGTCATATATGGATTCGTTCTAAAAAGCAACATGCTATTTTTAACAGTTAGAAATCAGATTATCAAATCAACATATGATTTCTTTGAAAAAGAAGGCTTCTTAAAAAAACAGATCCACCTATTTTTAACGTCATCAGCTCCAGAAGGAACTACAGAATTATTTAATACTAAATATTTTGATGAAGAAGCTTATCTTTCTCAATCTGGACAATTATATTTAGAAGCAACTGCGATGGCTTTTGGAAAAAGTATTTTCATTTGGTCCTACGTTCAGAGCTGAAAAAAATCTAAAACTCGTCGTCATTTAATCGAGTTCTGGATGATTGAAGCAGAGATGGCATTTTGTAACCATGATGAAAGTTTAGCTTTACAAGAAGCATTTGTAAATCATTTATTAACTGATGTACTTGAAAAATGTCAAGAACAACTTAAAGTTCTAGGACGTGATGTAGAAGCTCTAAATAATGCAAGAGGAGAGTTCCCTCGCATTAAGTATAAAGATGCTATTAAATTATTAAAAGAAAATGGTTTTGATGATATTGAATATGGTGATGATTTCGGTTCACCGCATGAAACTTTCATCGCTAATAGCTATAATAAACCTGTATTTATTACACATTGGCCATTAGATATTAAACCATTCTACATGATTGAAGATCCAAATGAACCTGGTGTTGTTTTATGTGCTGATTTAATAGCTCCAGAAGGATACGGAGAAATTATCGGTGATCTCAACGTATTGATGATTACGATACATTATTAGAAAATATTAAAAAAACATGATTTAAATCTTGATGCTTATGGTTGGTATTTAGATTTACGTAAATATGGTTCTGTAGAACATGCAGGATTTGGTCTAGGTTTAGAAAGAACTGTAGCTTGGATTACTGGTAACGGTCACGTTCGTGAAACTGCACCATTCCCTCGTCTTTTTAAAACAGACTTACACCATAGGAGTTTCAAAACGATCAATATCAATATAAAAGGTATTTTTAATTGATGCTGATTTCTTATTGAATTATACTAATCATAACTTATCTGGAGAAGAAGCCATGTTTCTTCTTCAGATAAGTTATTTGACAAATCAAGGGAAAATACCTTTTTCAATAGAATTAGTAAAAAGAACATCTTAGAATGACTGAAAAAGAGATTTTTACAATGCTAGATGTTTTAATTAATAAAAAGATGTATAGCTCTTTCATCAAATAGTAAAGTTAGCTTTTATGTGTTCAACGACAAAGAAAAAAATATTATACTTTAAGAGAATTATTAAAGCTTGTTGAGCGTATTACAGGAAAAAAATACTAACTTCAAAAAGAGCTAGATATTGTGTCATCATGGTTCGAAAAAAACAGTATACAAAAAAAAGAAATTGATGAAGCATTAACCTTATCTAAAAAAATATTAGTTATGTAAATGGAATTTTTAAATAATAAGGTTAATAAGGAAGTAGAGACAGAAAGTGGTAGTAGTTTAGGATATGACTGGTTTAACAAATAGACAAAAAGAAAATTAAAAGCAAAAGAAAATAATGGATTATCTTGATAAAGTATTTCCTGATGTTGAATGTGAATTAGATTTTTTTCAAATAATTTAGAGTTGGTTATCGCAGTTTTATTATCTGCCCAATGTAAAGATGAGTATGTAAATAGGGCTACAGTAGGACTATTCGAAAAATTATAAAACAATTGACGACTACGCAGATGCGAAGGTTGAAGACATTGAAAAATATATTAAGACACTAGGATTATACAAAGCTAAATCCAAAAATATTATCGGAATGGCTAACATGTTACGTGATGTTTATGATTATGAAATTCCAAAAACTAGGGAAGAATTAGAAAAAAATTACCTGGCGTTGGTAGAAAAAAACTGCTAATGTTGTACTTGCTGTAGGTTTTAATATACCGGCTATTGCTGTTGACACACACGTTGAACGCGTGGCTAAGATGTTTGGTCTTGCAGAAAAAAATGACAGCCCACTTCAAGTAGAAAAATCACTTATGTCTATCTTTCCTATGGAAAGTTGGGGTAAAATTCATCACCAATTAATACATCTTGGGCGTTACAAACTTCCTGCAAGAGGTGAGAAGACGATAGACCCTGAGTTAGAAAAATTATTATTAAAAAAATTAAAGGAGAGCAGTATGTTATTAATATTTATAGCTACAGGTTTTTTTGATATTATTAGATCAGTTAAGTAAAAAAATTTCATAGTTAGGCACTTCACTTTAGGAGAGAGTAAGGAAATTATCACAAACTTCTTTAGTATCTCTTCACATAGAAATAGAGGTGCTGCTTTGGGGAATTTTACAAGATAGTAGAATCTTTTTCTTAATTATTACAGTTCTTTTTATTGCAGTGTTATCTTATTATTTATTTAAACAAAAAGAAACTTTAAATAGTTTTTGATAAATTAACATTTGCATTAATATACGGTGGATCTATTGGCAATTTTATTGATAGATTGACACGACATGAAGTTGTAGATTTCTTAGATTTTTAGAATATTCGGCTATGATTTTTCCTATATTTAATTTAGCTGATTGCTTTTATTTGCGTAGGGGTAGTGTTTTTATTATTCAAAAATTTATAGAGAAGAAGATTAGGACTTGTTTAGGGACAAACCAACAATTCCATCTATTAAAGAACTAATAGTCGTAATGGTTTATTGATATCTAATAAACTTTACGGGGATGGCTCAACAAAATCAGTATTTTTTTGAGTCGTCCTCATTTTTGTTATAAATATGAATGTTTATATTATTATTAAAGGAGTTTTTAAATGTATTATTGCACATATAAGAGTAAAAATCGGTTTGTTATATATTATTTCTGATGGTATCAATCTATGTGGATGTTATTTAGAAGGGCAAAAAAATATTTTCCAAAAGATTTATCTAATTATATCTTTAATGATTCGCTTGAAATTTTAAATAAGTGTAAGGCTTGGTTGGATAAGTACTTTAATGGTGAAGAAACTAATTTAGAAGATATTCCTATAAAATTTCAAGGAACTCAATTTCGTAAAGATGTTTGGAGTATAATCGTGGAAGTACCACATGGAGAATTAGTAACATATAAATTTATTTCTGAAAAGATTGCTAAAGATAGATGTCTTAAAAACTATGTCCTCTCAAGCGATTGGAGGGGCGGTCGGACATAATCCTATATTAATATTTATTCCTTGCCATAGAGTAATAGGAGCAAATGGAAGTTTAACAGGATATGCAGCAGGTATTGAAGTGAAAAAAATTCCTATTAAATTTAGAAAATAATAATAGTTATTAATTAGATCGTTATACACCAACGAATAATAGAACAATATTAGAAAAATATGTTATAATTATTATGATTAAATTCTTTATTAGGAGAAATAAATGAACAATAAAAAAATAGTATTTATGGGAACACCAAAATTTGCTGTTCCAGTATTAGAAATGTTAATAGAAAAACTATGGAGTTGATTTAGTAATAACTCAACCAGATAAAAAAAGTAGGAAGAAAAAAAGTCTTAACACCTCCACCTGTCAAAGTAGTAGCTTTAGAAAATAATATAAAAGTGCTACAGCCTGAAAAAAATATTAACTGATGAGGAGACTTATACTACGTTAATAGATTTAAATCCGGATATTATTATTACGGCTGCTTATGGACAATTAGTTCCTGAAAGAATCTTAGAAATTCCTCAACATAAATGTATAAACGTTCACGGTTCTTTACTACCTAAATTACGTGGAGGAGCTCCTATTCAATATTCTATTCTTGAAGATCATGAAAAAAACAGGTATTACTATTATGTATATGGTTAAAAAACTTGATGCTGGTGATATGATTTCTAAAGTAGAGGTTGATATTCTTGACAGTGATAATTATGAATCTTTACATGATAAGCTGTCAATTGCAGGACGTGACCTATTAAATGAAACACTACCAAGAATTTTTCAGAGAGACATTAACCCGCAGAAACAAAATGAGGAAGAAGCTACATTTGCTAGCAATATTTTTAAGAGAAGATGAGAAGATTGATTGGAATACTCCAGCTCGAGATGTATTTAATAAAGTTCGTGCATTAGACCCTACTCCAGGAGCATTTACGTTTTTAGATGGTAATGTACTTAAGATTTGGTCTAGCGAAGTTATTAAATTAGATGTTGAATCAAATTTTTGATAAAGTAGGAACTATTATTAGCCAAGATAAGAAAAAGTATTTATATTTTATGTGGAAATAAAACTGTATTAAAGGTTAATGAACTTCAAGTGTCTGGGAAAAAAACGTATGCCTGTAGTTAATTTCCTATCAAATAAGAAAGACTATGTGGGGACAATTTTAGGTGAAGAAAATGAGTAGCATTAATGCTAGAAGTCTCGCATACGAAGTATTATTTACGATTATTCAAGAAGATGGATATAGCAATATTACTTTTAAATAAATATTTTAATCAATACAAAGTAGAAGAACAAGATAAAAGATTTATAAGCGAAGTAGTATATGGCACTATTAAGAATAAATTGTATTTAGAACATATACTTAAATCTTATTCTAAAGGAAGAGTTAAACCAAAGGTTAAAATTATTTTTATTAATGAGTATTTATCAACTTCTTTATATGGATAAGACTCCAAATTTTGCTATTATCGATGAAGCTGTAAAATTAAGTAAAAAATTGCTGGAAATATTACGGGTAAATTTATTAATGGTATATTAAGAAATATTGAAAGAAATGCTAAAAACTTAGAATTAAAAATATAAAAAAATGAGACTGAAAAAAATTTTTGTGGAAAATAGTTGTCCTAAAGAATTATTTGATATTTTTAAACAAACAATACGGTAAAGAAAAAGCACAAAGTATAGTTGTTTCATTTAATCAAAAAGTAAGAATAGTATTAGATATAATCCACTTAAAACAACAAAAATCAGACTTAATAGAAAAAAATTAGGTAGTGCAGTTAGTGAAAGTGAAATTTTGTGAAGATAGCCTTATTTTTAAATAAATTAAATATTAATAATTCTTTATTTACTAATGGTTACTACATTATACAAGACGAAGCTAGTGCTTTAGTTGCATCGTCAATAGGATTACCAGTTGATAAAGAGTATAAAAATATTAGACACATGTGCAGCACCTGGTGGGAAAAAGTTTACATATTGCAAGCAAGTATTTTTAATTCTAGTTTAGTTTCATGTGATAAATATATACATAAGTTAAAAATTGATTGAAGATAATACTGCAAAACTTGGTATTTCAAATATTGAAATAAAAAGAACAAGATGCAACTATAAATAATTCTTCATTTAATGATAAATTTGATATAGTAATTTGTGATGTTCCTTGTTCAGGTATAGGGGTTATAAAAAAATAAACCAGAAATTAAATATAAAATCACAAATTCACATGTAGAAGAAATTTCAAAACTACAATATCAAATATTAAATAATAGCAAAAAAATATGTGAAAAAAATGATGGGATACTGATGTATTCTACTTGCACTATTGATAAGAGAAAAATATAGAAAATATTAATAAGTTTTTAAATGAAAATAAAGACTTTAAATTAGAGAATATTTCTCTAAAAAAAATAGTATTATTAAAACTAGTGAAAAATGGTGTATTAGAAATACTACCTGATGAATATAGTTGCGATGGTTTTTATCGCAAAACTTAGAAAAATGGAGGCAAAATGTTAATTTCAGATTTTTAAAGGTTATAAAAAGTCTAGATGGTTAAAAGATTTTTGATAAAATGTCTATATATTCTTTAGGTTAGATCAACTAGAAGAATATATTGTTAGTATAGGTGAAAAAGAAGTTCAGAGCTAGCAAAATTTTTTTGATTGGTTATATAAGAAAAGAGTTACCACTTTTTTTCAGATATGAAAAAAATATTCCTAAGTCTTTACAAGAAAAAAATTAGCTGAGGAATTTGAAATCACTACTTTAAATACAATTATTAAAACAAGAGTCAGCTGATGGTACTATGAAGTTTCTATTTGAACTTCAGGATAAATATACAATTGAAAGTGTACTTATGAAAAATAAATATGGTAATTCACTTTGTGTAACTACACAAGTTGGTTGTCGTATTGGTTGTACATTTTGTGCGTCTACACTTGGTGGATTAAAACGTAATTTAGAAGCAGGTGAAATTGTTTCTCAAGTTTTTAAAAAGTTCAACAAGAATTAGATAAAAAGGTGAACGTATTTCTAGTATCGTAATAATGGGAATTGGTGAACCATTTGAAAACTATGATGAAATGATGGACTTTATTAGAATTGTCAATAGTGACGAAAGTTTTAATATTGGTGCACGTCATATCACAGTCTCTACTTCGGGAATAGTACCAAAAATTTATGATTTTGCTAATGAAAAAGTTCAAATAAATTTTTGCTGTATCTTTACATGCTCCAACTAATGAATTACGTAGTAAGATAATGCCTGTTAACAGAGCATACAACATTGATAAACTAATGGAAGCTCTTAAATATTATCAAAAAACTACGAATCGTCGTATTACTTTTGAATATGGTTTAATGGGGCAGGTTAATGATCAAAAAGAACATGCGGAGAAGTTATCTGAGATAATTAAAGATATTAATTGTCATGTTAACTTAATTCCGATTAACTATGTACCTGAACGAAATTATGTTAGAACAAGTAAGGGTGATATTTTCGCATTCGAAAAAGTTCTTAAGAAAAATAAAGTAAATGTAACTATAAGAAGAACTCAAGGTGACGATATTGATGCAGCTTGTGGTCAACTTCGTGCCAAAGAACGTAAGGATGAGGTAAAAGGAGGAATTCCAGATGCCACTAGTATATTCGTATAATAGTAACAAGGGTAGAAAAGAAAGAAATGAAGATGCAGTAAGTGTTAGTAAAAACAAACAAGGCGAAGTACTTGCCGTTGTTTGTGATGGTGTAGGTAGCCATAGTAAATCAGCGTATTCTAGCAATTATATTGTTTCTACATTAGAGAAGGAATGGCAAGATTTAACGTTTGCTAATTTTAATAATATGAAAAATTGGCTATGTGATAAGATTGAAAAAAATTAAATCTTGAGTTATTTGAAAAAAATCTCAAAAATAAGAATAAAAATGGGAACTACTATTGTGACTGTAGCAACTTTTGATAATCAGGTAGTTGTATACAATATTGGTGATAGTAGTGCTTATGGCTTAACTAAAGATAATGAAATTGATGTCGTAACAGTTGAAGATTCTTTTGTTGGTGCTTTGATTAGTGCGGGAGCTATTACTGTTGAAGAAGCAAAAACTCATCCTGAAAGACATGTATTAACTCAAGCGTTGGCAACAAAAACCTAATATAGAACTACATACATTTATTGATGATTTAAACAAGTATGACTATTTTTAATTTGTTCAGATGGATTAACTAATATGATAGAAAATGAAGAAATTCAAAAGATCGTACGTAATAATGAATTATCTACAGCGGTTGATATTTTAATTGATATTTGTGTAGAACGTGGTGGAGTAGACAATATTTCAGTAGCTATAATAAATAATCTAGGAGGTGTAAACCATGATAAATAATATTATTTGTAATAGATATAAAATCTTGGATCATCTAGGAACTGGTGGTATGGCTACGGTTTGGTTAGGATATGATACAATTTTAGATAGAAAAGTTGCTATAAAAAAACTTTCAAAAATTGATGCGAATGATGAAGGAGCTGTAAAAAGGTTCAATAGAGAAGCAAAAGCAGTTACTAGTCTTTCACATCCTAATATTGTTTCTATATATGATGTTGAGAATGAAGGAGATTTTTATTATTTAATACTTGAATATATAGAGGGATGACTTTAAAGGACTATATGATTAAAAATCCCCGTATTTCAATTGAAACTATTGTTCATATTGCTAAGCAAATAGCGGCAGGATTAAGTCATGCACATCAAAATGGTATTATTCATAGAGATATAAAAACCTCAGAATATATTAATGGATGAAAATTTAACTTGCAAAATTACGGATTTTGGTATTGCAAGAGCATATGGGGATACAACTCTAACTCAAACTAATCAAATGCTGGGTACTGTATATTATTTATCTCCAGAACAAGCTCGTGGAAATGTCGCTACAGCACAAAGTGATATTTATTCATTAGGGATTTTAATTTTTGAGATGATAACTGGTCAAATTCCTTTTTAAAGGTGAATCGGCAGTAGCTATTGCGTTGAAAACACCTACAAGAGGAGTTACCTGAAATTGATAAATATAGAGAAAATATTCCTCAAAGTGTAAAAAAACATTGTTCTTCAAGCAACAATGAAAAATCCAAATGAAAGATATATTAGTTCAAAAAGAATTATGTGATGATTTAAGCACTGTTTTAAATCCAGAGCGTTTATATGAAAATAGATATACTGGATTTAAATTAAATACTGAATCTGTTAACAATTATAATCAAACACAATATATTGATAAACCTGTTAATGATAATCATTATGATTATAATAATTATAATGAAGAAGTTAATTATTATGAATATGAGGAAGATAATAGTCAAAACAATAGAAAAAAATAATAGACGTTATCAGTCTAAAAACTTACCTAACAATAATTATAATAATGTAAATAAAAAAAGCATGAAAAAGAAGAAACTTCTAAAAGCTAAGCATATATTTTTAGCTATTTTAGCAATTATTGCAATAGCTGTAGGTACATTCTTCACTTATAATTATGTAGTAGGAGCTAATAGCGTTTCAGCGCCTGATGTTCGTAATAAAACTCTTGATGAAGCTAAGGTAGCAATTGTTAAAAGCTGGTTTAGAGGTTGGAGATATTACTGAGGTAGCTAGTGATGATGTTAAAGAAAAAAACTGTAATTGATAGTGATCCCTAAGGCTGGCAAAAAGGTTAAAAAGGTTCTACAGTAGATTTGCGTGTTTCTTCTGGTAAGAAAAACAGTAGATATGCCAAACTTTATAGGTATGGATGAAGAGACTGTTAAGAGAAATGCATCTAAATTAGGATTTAAAAAAATGTAACTGTTGAGAAAGTAGAGAGTGATAGATATGATACAGGTAAAGTAGTATCACAAAATATCACAGCTGGAACTGAGATAGTTCCTAAAGAGAAGGAATTAATAATTCAAGTTTCTAATGGTAAAAAAGAAAAATTACAATGCCTAATCTAGTCGGCGAAGATAGTTCTAATATTGAAAGTATTCTTTCGTCATATGGATTTAAGAACATTTCTTATCGAGGAAGAATATTCTGATAAAGATAGTGGTACAATAATCTCACAAAATATTAGAACTGGCTCTAGTATAATTCCAAGTGAAGAAAGCTTAGAGATTACTATTTCTAAAGGTAGAGAAAGAAGTTCATCAAGAGATAGCTCAGATAGTGATTCGAGAACTAGTGATAGCAGTTATTCTTATAGTAGTAATAGTAGTAGAAGTAACTCTTCTCGATCTAATTCTAGTAGTAACAGAACTAGAGGTAATAGCTAGTAGTTGAGTACAAAAGCGCAGTAGAGATTTTTATATTTCAGCTGTGCTTTTTATTAAATTAATAAGTGAATTAATGGAGATTTATATGAATTTAACATTACAAAAATTAGATTTAATACCAGAAAAATCCTGGTTGTTATTTATATAAAGATAATATTGGTGAAATAATATATGTTGGAAAGGCTAAAAACCTAAAAAAATAGAGTAAAAAGTTATTTTACAGGAACACATAATAAAAAAACACAAACTCTTGTTTCAAAAATAGAAGACTTAGAGTATATAATTGTTAATTCCGAAAAAGAAGCATTATTACTAGAGAACAACTTAATAAAAATATCGTCCATATTTTTAACATACGCTTAAAAGATGATAAAAGCTATCCTTATTTAATGATTACTAAGGAAGAACATCCTAGATTAATCATGACTCGAAAAGTATAAAAAGAACAATAAAAATATATATTTTGGACCTTATGTTGATATTAAATCTGCTGCAGAAGTTAAGAAAAATATTAGATAAAAATATACCCTTTAAGAAAAATGTAATCCAGTAGAAAAAAAGACCTTGTATGTATTATCAAATCGGTGAATGTATAGGACCTTGTGCGAAAAAAATTACTTCAGAAGATTACAAAGTACAAATTTCAAAAAAATTAAATCATTTTTTTAACTGGTAATACTAAGGAAATACTGACTGATTTAAAAAAATAAGATGCAAAATCATATTAAAAACTTAGAGTTTGAAGCTGCTGGTCAGATTCATAGCTTTTATAAAATCTATAGAAGTTTCTGTTCAAAATCAAGTAGTATCAGATAGTAACAATGTCGATAGAGATTATATAGGTTTTACATTTAATAACGATTATATTTGTATTCAAATATTTTTTTATCGAGACTAGGTAACATAATAGAACGCAAAGTAGAATATTTTTAATTTATATGATAGTCCCTGAGCAGATTTTTATACTCTTATTTAATGCAGTATTATTCAATTAATAAACTTCCAAAAAGAAATATATATTGATGAAGTTGATGAAGATTTACTTTCCGATGTCGTTGCTTGTAAAGTTATAATCCCAAAAAGGGGTAATCATAGGAAAATTTTAGATACAGTAAAAGAAAAATGCTTCGCATTATTTAAATAATAATTTGGCTATTGAGGAGCTTAAAGAAAGAAAGTTACAGGTAACACTTAATAATATTGCAGAGAAATTAGGTGTTAGCTCAATTAATAGTATCGATGCTTTTCGACAATTCGAATATTATGGGAATTGATGCTGTTTCTGTTAAAGTTAATTTTACAAATGGTAAGAAGAATACATATAATTATAGAAAGTTTTAAAAATTGACGAATCTATAGGTATTAATGATGTTCAAACTATGAAAGAAGTTCTATATAGAAACTATAAAGATAAAAAGACAAATACAGAATTGCTTATTGTGGATGGAGGTAAAAAAATCATCTTAATGTAGCAATAGATGTAGTGACAATACTCTAGGATTAACTCAAATTAAAAATAATCGGCTTTAGCTAAAAATGATAAACATATAACTGAGTATATTATTACTGATGATTATGAAATTATCGAATTTCCTAAAACATCTTCAGAATATTTGTTTTTAAAACAGATTCAAGATGAAGTACATAGATTCGCTATTACTTACCATAGAGCGACAAAAACTAAAAAAACATGTTTACTTCTAGTTTAGATAATATACCTGGTATAGGAAAAAGTTAGAAAACAACTATTATTAAAATCATTCAATTCTTTAGAAGAAATAAAAAAATGCATCCGAAGATAAGCTTTTTAAAACTTGGGATTCCTAAAGATGCGATAAAAAAATTTAAAAATAAACTTTAAAAACTTAAGTTATCCATATTTTTAGAAATAAAAATATACGGATAACTTAATTTTTGAATTATTCTATAGAAATATTACTAAAAAGTATGTTATAATAACTTAAAGAAATTATAAAAGTCGAGGAGGCAACTATGAAATTTTTTTATCATTCAGTTATAACGATAAAGAATTATATGGAGTAAAAAAAGTAAAACGTGAAGAAAGTGCATGGGACTTAATTAAAGTACTAGAAGATTTCGATAATAGTGAAAGTATTCCACAAACTTTAAGAGAAGCAATTGAAGTATATGGTGTTTCTTTTATTGAAAAAGTAAGAAAAGTATTAAAATTAGTTAAAGAAAGTAGCAATGCTGACAATTACAAAGTACCATTCGATAAAATAATTTGATGTTCTCCAATCACAAGAACACCTAAAAATATTCTTTGTGTTGGGCATAACTATGAAGCACACGTTAGAGAACTTGGCGATGAGTTAGCAAAGACTCCTAAAGATGTTCTTATCTTTACTAAAGCAACAACAGCTTTAGCTGGTAATAATGAAGTAGTTCCATCTCATAAAAATATTACAGATAGCTTAGACTTTGGAGGAGAGCTTGCAGTAGTAATAGCAAAAACCAGGTAAAAAAATATTCTTAAACCTTTAGTATTAGATTATATTTTCGGATATACAATTATGAACGATATTACAGCTACTGATCTTCAGTATAAACATGGACAATTTTTCTTAGGGAAATCATTAGAAAAATCAGCAGTAGTTGGACCATATCTTGTTACTAAAGACGAAGTTAGTTCACCAGAATCAATGAATATTGTTACAAAGGTAAATGGTGAGATTAAACAAAATGCTATGACTTCTGAAATGTTATTTAGAGTTGATGATGTATTAGCTGAAATTAGTAAAATAGTACCACTAGAAGCTGGAGACATCATTGCAACAGGAACACCTGCAGGAGTAGGATCAGCACAAAACCCACCAAAATTCTTACAAACAGGTGATGAAATTAAAATAACTGTTGAGGGAATCGGTACATTAACTACTGTAATCGGAGACTAAGTAGAAAGGAAAAAAACAATGGCAAAAAAATCTAAAGACAAACAAGTTACACATATTGAAAAAGACGACTTAAAAGCACGTCAAGCCGCTATTAACGAAGCCATAAAAATAATCGAAAAAGAATATGGTAAAAGGGGCTATTATGGATATTTCTTCTGAAAATCCAATTAAAGTAGAAGCAGTATCATCTGGTTCACTTGCAATTGACTCAGCATTAGGTATTGGTGGATATCCTAAAGGACGTATTGTTGAAGTTTATGGGCCTGAATCTTCAGGTAAAACAACAATAGCACTTCACGCTATTGCAGAAGTTCAAAAAACAGGAGGAATAGCTGCATTTATAGATGCAGAAAATGCTCTTGATATTGAGTACGCTAAAGCCTTAGGTGTTGATTTTACACCTGGTAAATTCTTCCTATCACAACCAGATAGCGGAGAGCAGGCACTTGATATTGCTGAAAAGTTAATTTTATCTGGAGCAATCGATATTATTGTTATTGACTCAGTTGCTGCATTAGTTCCAAAAGCGGAAATTGATGGAGTAATGGGAGCAAACCATATTGGGCTACAAGCTAGATTAATGTCTCAAGCTCTACGTAAATTAACAGGTCAAATAAATAAAGCAAATACAATCGCATTATTTATTAACCAACTTCGTGAAAAGGTTGGAGTAATGTTCGGAAGCCCTGAAGTAACGACTGGTGGACGTGCATTAAAATTCTATTCTACTATTCGTATTGACGTACGTAAAGGTGAAGCTATAAAAGGAACGGATAGTGAAATCCTTGGTAATAGAACTAAGATTAAAATTGTTAAAAATAAAGTTGCACCTCCTTTTAAAATTGCTGAAGTTGATATTATGTTCGGTGAGGGAATTTCTAAAATTGGAGAAACTCTTGACTTTGCGGTTGATTTAGACATTATTAATAAATCAGGTTCATGGTTTTTCATATAATGGCGAACGCCTAGGACAAGGTCGTGAAAATGTTAAGAAAATTTTTGAAGAAAATGACGAACTTTACAATGAAATTTATGGACTTGTAAGGGAAGAAATTATGAACAAAACTGGGAAAAAGAATAGCTCAGTAGAAGAAGATGAGTCAAATGATGGTATTGACGAACTTGATTTAGGGATAGAGACTTTAGGTGAGGTAGAATAGTAATATATGAACAAAAAAATATTTAAAATTGTATTATGGTTAATGATATTTATCATATTAGCTAGTGGGTTTATTTCTGCAATAGCTATGTTCTTGTAATCTATATACAAAACTAAATAAAAAAATATAGGGCTGATAAAAAGTCCTGTATTTTTTAAATAAGTTTATATGAGAACTCATAGACGCAGCGTTTTTTTGATATCTTAATGCGATTTATAAAAGCATTCTAGATATCTAATAAACTCTTTGCGGGTGACTCGACAAAATCGATTTCTCCGAAATTACGATTTTTGAGTCACTCCCTTTTATTTTGAAAAATATGATACAATATTAGTAGATAAAGGATAGGAGAAATAATAGTGAATTTTGTACAAAAACATGAATGATAATCAGTTAAAGGCTATATTAAAAACTGATGGTGCAGTAATGGTTATAGCTGGTGCTGGTAGCGGAAAAACGCGTGTATTAACAAACAGGATAGCTTATTTAATTGCAGAAAAAAATATTTTTAGAAAGTAATATTCTTGCTATTACATTTTACAAATACACAAGCTAAAGAGATGAAAGAAAGAATCTATTCATTGGTTGGTGAAACTTCAAAAATACATTTGGATAAATACTTTTTCACTCTATGTGTGTAAGAATTCTTAGACAACACATTGAATTATTAGGGTATAATAAAAATTTTACAATTCTAGATACAAGTGAACAAAAAAACAATAATAAAAAAATATAGTAAAAATCTAAATTTATCTGAGGATTCTTATCAACCTGCAAATATTTTAAAAAAATCATATCTAATTCAAAAAAATAATATGATTACGGTAAAACAACTTAGAGAACAGTCTCGCTTTGGATTTATGAAAAATGTTGCAGAAATATATGCTCATTACCAAAGCTATCTAAAAGAAAAAAATAGTGTCCTTGACTTTGACGATCTTATGCTTAAGACAATAACTTTATTTACAAAACATCCAGAAGTTCTTGCAATTTATCAAAATAAATTTGAATACATCCATGTTGATGAATATCAGGATACTAACGTTATTCAATATAAACTTATAAAAAAATGCTATCGGCTGTGCATAAAAATGTTTGTGTAGTTGGAGATGATGATCAGAGTATTTATAGTTGGCGTGGAGCGTGTAGTGACAATATTATTAATTTTTGAAAAAGGACTACGATAATGTTGAATTGATTTTTCTTGGATCAAAAACTATCGTTCTAATTCAACGATACTAGATGCTGCTAACGCTGTTATTAAAAATAATACAGATAGAAAAGAAAAAGCTTTATGGTCAGAAAATAAAGGTGGCGGCAAGATTTCTGTATATGCTGCATCTAATGATAAAGATGAGACAGATGACATTGCTAGTAAAAATTTCGGAACTGAAAAAGAAGGTATTGCATATAAGGATATAGCAATATTATACCGTGCTAACTATCTTTCTCGTCAGATGGAAAATTCATGTTTAGCATTTAGTATTCCATACAAACTTATAGGTTCCCTTAAGTTCTTACAACGTCAGGGAAGTTAGAGATTTACTAGCTTATTTAAATGTAGTAGTTAATAGAGCTGATGAATTTAGTCTAAGAAGGATTATTAATGTTCCAAAACGTGGAATTGGCGCTAGTTCAATGGATAAAATCGATAACTATGCTTCACAATATGGTATTACTCTATTTGAGGCACTTAAAAAAATATTGAAGATATAGGTGTTTCAAAAAATAGTAACTAATATTCATTTATTAACAAATCTTATTGAAAAAAATACTCAGAGATTGACAAATACTCAATTGATGAGTTTATAATTGGAATCTATAAAGATTCTGGTTATGAAAAATATGCTAAAAGAATCAAACGATGCTTATGCAGAGTAGAATAGAAAATATATCTGAGTTAGTATCTTCAGCTAAGCAGTTTTCTAGTATGAATGATAGTCTTATTGATTTTATTTCTGAGATGTCACTTACTTCTGATGCTGATGATGAAAATGAAGATGATTCTGTTGTCTTATCTACTATACATGCTTCTAAAGGTTTAGAATATAAGGTAGTATTTATTATGGGATTAGAAGAAAATCTTTTCCCTTCTATACGAGATGCTGAGAGTAGCGCTGATGAGAAAAAAACAAAATGGAAGAAGAACGTCGTCTTGCGTATGTTGCTATAACACGTGCAAAAGAAAAATTATTCATGTCTTACGCTAATCGCCGAATGCAGTTCGGATCTATTAAAATGAACAAGAGATCTAGATTCTTAGATGAAGTTCCGAATAAACTTATGCACTTTGAATCTGCTTTTGGCGGAACTTTTGAATCAACTGATTCTAGCATAGAACAAGCTAATAAATTTATAAGTAACTTAAGTCCGAAAATTAAAATAGCAGATAAATCAAAGACTTCTATAAGTACAAATTACGGTGTTAATGATATTGTTGTTCATAAAAAATTCGGAGAAGGTACTGTTCTTGATATTACTGATGACAATGTTAAAGTGGAATTTAGTGAAGTTGGTACTAAAACTCTATTAATAGAATATGCTAACCTTACTAGAAAGGAATAATTATTTATGATACAAATTAAAGAAGAAATTTCTAAACTGGTTTCTTTATTAAACAAGTATTCTTATGATTACTATGTTGAAGATAATCCTCAAATCTCTGATACCGAATATGATACATTATATAAACAATTAGAAAAAGCTTGAAGAAAAAAATATCCTGAATTAATTTTAGAAAATTCTCCAACGCAAAGAGTAGGGGATAAGGTTCTAGACGAGTTCGAAAAAAATTACTCATAAAAGTACCAATGTTAAGTTTATCGAATACATTTTCTACTGAAGACTTAAGAGATTTTGATTCTAGGGTGAAAAAAATTAGTACCAAAATGATAAAGTTGAGTATATTTGTGAATTGAAAAATTGATGGTCTTGCGATTTCTATTAATTATGAAAAATGGAAAACTTGTTAGTGCTGCTACTCGTGGAGATGGAACAGTTGGAGAAGATGTTACTGAAAATATAAAAACTATATTTTCTATTCCGAAGGTGCTAAAAGATGAGAGATCATTTGAAGTTAGAGGTGAGGTATATTTACCTAGAAAATCTTTTGAATTACTAAATAAAGAAAGAGAAAAATAATAACGAAGTATTATTCGCAAATCCACGAAATGCTGCAGCAGGTTCCTTAAGACAATTAGATTCTAAAATTACTGCAAAAAGAAGATTATCTGCGTTTATTTACTCAATAGTAGGAGATGATAGTATTATATCTCAAGAAGACGCCTTAAATATAGCAGAAGATTATGCACTTCCAGTTAATTCAAATTACAAATTATGTAAAGATATTAATGAAGTAATCAGCTATATAAATTATTGGACTGAAAATAAAAAAAGATTTACCTTATGATATCGATGGTATAGTTATTAAAGTAAATTCATATTCTACACAAGAAGAAGTTGGCTATACACAAAAAAAGTCCAAGATGGGCTACTGCATATAAGTTCCCAGAAGAAGAACTTGCAAACAAAATTACTAGATGTAGAGCTTAGTGTTGGTAGAACAGGGATTATTACTCCTGTAGCTATTCTGGATCCTATAGTTATATCTGGTTCTACAGTCTCTAAGGCATCTTTACATAATAAAGACATCATTGACGAACTTGATATTCATATTGGGGATATGGTTGTAGTAAAAAAAGCTGGTGAAATAATTCCTAAAGTAGTTAGAGAAGTTAAAGAATTGAGAACAGAGGGAACTAATAAATACATAATGCCAACAATTTGCCCATCTTGTAAAGAACAAACATATATTAAAAGAAAAACGATCCTTTTACAAGATGCAAAAATCCTGATTGTCCCGATCAAAAATATTAGAAAAAAATAATTCATTTTGCTTCTAGAGAAGCACTAAATATCGAAGGACTAGGTGATAAAGTAGTTGCAACATTATACGAGCAAGGTATAATTTCTCACACCATAGATTTATTCTCATTAGATAGAACTAGATTAGTATCACTAGATCGTATGGGAGAAAAAAATCGGTTGATAATTTATTAAATGCAATTGAAAATGCAAAACAGAGTTCACTAGATAAAGTAATATTTGCTCTTGGAATTCTTAATGTTGGAAAAAGCTAGTAAAATATTAGCCGAAAAAAATATTTAAATCTTACGAATTTCATGAATGCAACTTTAGATGAACTTATAAACTTAGATGATGTTGGTCAGATAACTGCTGATTCTATATTAGATTATCTGTCGATCAAAATAACATTAAATTTATTAACGATTTAATCGGTGTTGGAATGAATCCTCAATATGAAATTAAGGAAGTTAATACAGATAATATATTTGCAGGTAAAACTGTCGTTTTTAACAGGAAAATTAGTTGAATTAACTAGAAATGAAGCTAAAGAGTATTTAGAGAAAAATGGAGCGAAAGTTACCAGTAGTGTTACTTCAAAAACTGATTTAGTAATTGCAGGGGAGAAAGCAGGTTCTAAAACTGTTAAAGGCGGAGCAGTTAGGAATTGAAGTAATTAATGAAGAACAATTTGCAAACATGGTTAGAGAGGTGCGATAATGGATAATAAGTTGCCATATAAAGTTTTTGGTATAGTTATTGTATTCGTTTCAATAATTACATTTTTTTATTATGAATTACAATTCAGTACCTGTATCATTTATATTTTTTTCAAGGTTAAATTACCATTAACTATATTATTTTTTTGTTTGTTTCTTTATGGGAATAATAGCTGCAAGTTTTTTTATTGGTATCAAAAAAATATAAAAACTTTGGCAAGAAAAATATGAAAGAACAGAAAAATTATTATTTACAAAAAGAAAAAAATTAGAAGACACAAATAAATAATATAATAAAAATAGTATAGAAATGAGGTGAAAAATGGGAATAAAAGTATAATTGGATTTATCCAAATTATGATGAATCTTTTATAAAAGAACTTGAGTCTTATAATATTTCTAAAAATATATCAAAAAAATTCTTAACGCTAGAAATATTACAGATATGTCATCAGTAAAAAAATATTTTTTTCTGATGAATATGAAGAAGGTTACGATCCATTTCTAATGTTCGATATGCAGAAAGCTGTTGATAGAATTAACGAAGCTATTGAAAATGAAGAAAAAAATTCTTGTTTATGGAGATTACGATGCTGATGGTATCACATCAACAGTTCTATTGGTTGAAACATTACTTTCGCTAGGAGCAAATGTTTCTTCGTATATTCCGAATCGATTTGATGAAGGATATGGTCCTAATAAAGAGGCATTTACTAAAATTATTGATTCTGGTATAAGTTTAATTATAACTGTTGATAATGGTATTGCAGGAGTTGAAGAAGTTGATTTAGCGAACAACCTTGGTTGTGATGTTATAATAACAGATCACCATAAGATTCAAGATACAATACCAAATGCATACGCTATTATTCATCCTGAGCATCCTGAGGGAAATTATCCTTTCAAAAAATTAGCTGGTGTAGGGGTTGCTTTTAAACTAGCTCATGCATTACTAGAGATTTTTCCGGATTTTCTACTAGATTTAGTTGCTATTGGAACTATAGCTGATATGGTATCTCTTACTGATGAGAATAGAATATTTGTAAAACAAGGTTTAGAATTATTAAATGAAGATCCTCGTATTGGTCTTAAAATGCTTCTTGAATTAGCTAGTATAGATAGTAAAATTGATGAGCAAACAATTGGTTTTTATATAGCACCTAAATTAAATTCAATAGGTAGAATGGATAGTGCAAAATTAGGATTAGCGTTCTTAATGGCAGAAGATGCTACTAATGCTCGCACCCTTGCAGAACAAATTGAAACGTTTAATATTGAACGTAAGCAAGTTACAGAAGATATAGTTAAGGATGTAATAACTACTATTGAAAGCTCCGATAAAAAAGATAAAAATGTTATTATGGTATCAGGAAACTATCACGAAGGTGTCTTAGGAATTGTTGCTTCTAATATAGTCGAGAAATATCAAAAACCTGTATTAATAATGAATTATAAAGACGGTATATTAAAAAGGGTCAGCACGTAGTATTTTTGATTTTAATATCTACACAGCAATGAATAAGATATCCGATTTATTTGTTGCATTTGGTGGTCATACATTAGCTGCAGGGTTTTTCTTTTTGAAGAAAAAAACTTTGATAAAATCGAAGAGTTTCTCCATAATGAATATGAAGAATACAAACAAAAATAATGAATTAAAATCAACTAAAAAAATATAGATATCGTTACTTCTTTAGAAGAGATTAGTTATCAGTTTCTTAGTTCTTTAGAAGTATTAAAACCTTACGGTATGGATTTTTGAAAAGCCTACTATTTTACTAGAAAATGCAATGGTTCTAAATAAAACTTATTTCGGTTCTGAAAAAAACAATACTTAAGATTAACAATTGCAGATGAAGTAGGTAACTTAGAGTGTATTAGTTTTAAAGATAACAAGGCATTTGATAAAGTAGAAAAAAATGACATAATCGATTTATTATGTACTCTAGATAAAAAAATAATTTCAATGGACGCACTAAATTACAAGCTCATATAGTTGATATTAATATAAAAGAATTCTTATTTGAAGATTTGAGATTTATAAGCTATGATATAAGCAAAATAGATAGTAATTGTTTAAAACTTTCAAAAACAATTGATGATAATCCTAATAATTTCTATTTATACAAAAAAATATTGATAATATAGGCGAAAAATTTTGATTATATTTATTTATTAGATATTCCAAATAGTAAGGACTATATAGAAAAAAATAGTTAAATGCAACCCTAAAAAGATTTATTTAGTCTGTGAGGAAAAACAAATTCTTTCCGAAAAAAATATCAAATTGATAAAGATAGACTAATTAAGTTGTTTAATATTATTTTTATCGACTGCGAACAAACAAATTAATATTGCCCAACAACTAGATAAGTTGTTAGTATCATTAAATACAAATGTCGATAGTCTAAAAATAATGATTCAAATTTTTTTCAAGAATTAAACTTAGTTACCTTTTGAAAATAATACTATAATTTTTAAATAAAAAAATTATAAAACTGTTGATTTAAAAACAATCGGCAAGCTTTTGTTAGAATGGAAAGTATATTTGAAACAGAAAAGATACTCTTGAAAGAGAGTATAGCTAACATTAATAAATTATTTGTCAAAAAAATAAAAATTTTAAGGAGAAATACATGAAAATATTATATTTTTGGGACGCATATTGCGGATGGTGTTATGGATTTAATAAATTGTTTACAGAATTTTTATAAAAACCATACTGACATAGAGATTGAGATTGTATCTGGTGGATTATATATATTAGAAAAACAGTAATAAAAATTTCTGAATATACATTTAAAAATGAAGAAATAGTTGATATGTACAAGGTTGAATTTGGAGAAGCTTATAACAAGGTAGTAGAAGAAGGTGAACTTGTTTTAAATTCTGTACAGCCTGCTATAGCGTTGAATACAGTTAAAGAATTAATTCCAAATTCAAAACTACTTGATTTTTGCTTATGATGTGCAAAAAGAAATTTTTTTATTGAAGGAAAGAGTCTAAGCGAAGTTGGTACTTATCTAGAGTTATGTGAAAAAAATACGACCTAGACTATTCTGATCTTGCCCTTAAACTTACAATAGCATTTAAAGATACAAATCCAATACAACAAGACTTTTTTTAAAAACACTAAATCTTGGTAGTAGAATCTTATCCTACTGCAGTCATTGAAAAAAATGGTGAATACTTTGACTTAGTAGGATATGCAACAGAAGCAGAAGATATAGAAATTCATTATAATTTAATTGCAAAAAGACTATAAATACTTTTTATTAATTATTTTTCATTGTGGCAATTTTATGAACAAAAAAATTTTTAGAGAAATCCTATGAATTCAGCGTTTTTTTATAACTTTATTCATGAATTTTCTCTCTAATTTTTTTATTTTGATGATTTTACTTGTATCTTCTTTTTCTGTTGTAGTATAATATGCTTATAATTAGACGATACTGATTATCAGTATGAAATTTATTGGAGGTATTCTATGACAAAAAAATACAATAGCAAATTCATAGCTGGATTAGCAGTTCCTATCTGTTTAACAATAACTACTACAGGAATATCTAATCCTATAATAAATACAAAGTTAAATATCGCTTATGCTCAAGGTGAACAAAGTGAAGGTTTTAAAATTTATGAACCAGAAATTGGTGCTAGCGGTTCATTGGAAATTACTATCGAAGCGCAAGATACATCAGATACTATATTTAATAGATATTGGAAAAAGATTGATAAAGTACTAATCGATGGAAAGGATTTTTGGGTTTAACAGTGAATCATCTTCATCAAAAAAACTATTCATTATTTGATAATGTAATTTATATTAATAATAAAGATATAGAAGCTCATTATAATAAACAAAAAGAAACATAAAATTGAATTTATTTTTTTAAAGATGGTTCAAAAAGCTTCATATGAAGACGAAGGATATGTAGAACCGAGTACTGCTACATCAACACCAGTAACTAATACTTCATACGCTCAAAAAGATTTAGTTACTAAAGTAGAAAAAGAATAGCTATGGGGATGAATTAAACATTACTCTTGCAGATGGATTTAAAGCAGAAGATGTTCTTAAAAACACTAAAGAAGTTATTATCAATGGAAAAACTTTCAACAAAAATCTTTTTAGCAAAAACTGGAAAGGTCAAATCGTTACTTTCGATGACGGTGGAGACAGTCTTAAAAGCATTTAAAGCTTGGAACTTTGATGGAGACAATACAATCGTATTCAAAGCAAATGACGGTAGCGAAAGCAAAGCATATACTACTGGTAATAAGGTAGCTGAAGAAAAACCAGCTGATAATAAATCTACAGAAAAACAAGATACACCTGCAGCTAGTGATTCATACGCTCAAAAAGATTTAGTTACTAAAGTAGAAAAGAATAGCTATGGGGATGAATTAAACATTACTCTTGCAGATGGATTTAAAAGCAGAAGATGTTCTTAAAAACACTAAAGAAGTTATTATCAATGGAAAAAAACTTTCAACAAAAAAATCTTTTTTAGCAAAAAAACTGGAAAAGGTCAAATCGTTACTTTCGATGACGGTGGAGAAAGTCTTAAAAGCATTTAAAGCTTGGAACTTTGATGGAGACAATACAATCGTATTCAAAGCAAATGACGATAGCGAAAGCAAAAGCATATACTACTGGTAATAAGGTAGCTGAAGAAAAAAACCAGCTGATAATAAATCTACAGAAAAAAACAAGATACACCTGCAGCTAGTGATTCATACGCTCAAAAAAAGATTTAGTTACTAAAGTAGAAAAAGAATAGCTATGGGGATGAATTAAATATTACTCTTGCAGATGGATTTAAAGCAGAAGATGTTCTTAAAAACACTAAAGAAGTTATTATCAATGGAAAAAAACTTTCAACAAATCACTATTTAGCAAAAACTGGAAAGGTCAAATCGTTACCTTCGATGACGGTGGAGAAAGCCTTAAAAGCATTTAAAAGCTTGGAACTTTGATGGAGAAAAATACCATCGTATTTAAAGCAAATGACGGTAGCGAAAGTAAAAGCATATACAACTGGAAACAAGGTAGCTGAAGAAAAACCAACACCAGAAAAAAACTCCTGAAAAACAAGCAGAAAAAAACATATTCACTTACTGATAAGTTAGAAGATGGTGAATATACTTTAGGGTTTTAACGCTTTTATATGCTGATGGAAGACAAAGGAACTTCTATGTTAGAAGGATTCTTTGATAAAAAAATGTAAAATTAGTAGTTAAAGATGGAAAAATGAGTATAACTATGTTAAATACTTTATTTGCTCATGGATTATATGATTTTGCTATTCAAAAATAAAGGAAACTGGTCATCTGGTGTCAAAGAGAACTTTGGTGAAAAGAACTCTGCAGGTCAATATGACAGAGCGTTATTTACTCTACCGGTAGAAGATTTAGATCAAATTCATTTAGGGTGGTGTTATAGTTTCTTATATGGGTTCTTTAGAGAGTGATAAAGGAAACTACGATAAATACACTAATGTAAAATTAAAATTCAAACCTGAAATTAAAAAGGATGGCATGGATTCGAAGTTGTAGAGAAAAAAATAATGAAGAACGTAAGAAAAGTGATGATTTACTTCAGAAAAATTAATAGCTAATGGAGTAGACACTAATAAAGATGGTGTTGTTTCTGAAGAAGAATTGAAAAAAACTTCACTGGGGATATCAACCTTGGATCATTCGAAATTGATGGAAAAAGTAGATAAAGGTGCAATTTATAATTTAGATTTATTAAAACATATGGGTCCTGGTGTTAAATCATTCTCATCTGACAGTAACAACTTTGGAGAAATTCCAGAAGACTTATTCAAAAAAATGCAGTTAATATCGAACGCATTAATTTAGGGTGGAAATGGAATTACAAAACTTCCTGAAAAAAATTATTCGCTAACAATACCAAATTAAAAACTTTAAACTTATCAGCTAATAATTTAGGAAATGTTCCTGAGAATATTTTTCGAGAACAATCCTAATTTAGAATCTGTAGAATTTAGTCAATCTTGGCTATCTACTTTACCAGCTAATGTATTCGCTCATAATAGTAAATTAAAAAAACAGTAAGTTTATCTAACAATAAAATCGTATCATTACCAGATGATTTATTTAAAAATAATCCTCAATTAACGTTCTTGGCTGTTACAGATAATGAACTTACAAAATTACCTTCAAGTGTTGCAAGTTTAGCAAATCTTACTCAACTATATGCTGCTGACAATAGACTAACTGCATTACCTGAAAATGGTATTAATCTAACTAAATTAAGTACATTAGTTTTTAAATAATAACAATATTTCAACATTATCTGATGAATTATGGAAAACTCTAGCTAAAAAAATAAAGCAACTGTTAGATTGGTAAATAACCAAATTAGTAATATTCCATTAGAATTAATAAAAGCTAATGGTAGTCTTCAAATTCTAGATATAGCAAATAATAATCTACCTGCTACTTTACCATTCAGCGAAGCAGATACAAAAATTATTAGGTATATCTCCAAATGTTACTCAAGGATACTATCCACAAAAAGCAAGCTATTGAGTTAAATGTTGTAGCAAAAGATAATAAAATTACAATTGAACCAAAAGATGAAAAATTAACTATTCTTAACCTATTGCACTGGTACAGAGGACGATCAGAGTACTACGGTGGAGAAGGTATCTTACAAGGTTTAGAAAAAAATATAAAGAATTCTTAGCAAAACAAAAATAAAACTATGGCTGAACTTCTTAAGAGCGATGATTATGGACGAAATTGGTATATCGTAACAAAAGTTGAGCGTCTACGTGGAAACGAAGTTAAAGAACTAAGCTCTACAAGTGTTTCAAATGAAGATGATAAGAAATTAGAAATCTCAGATAATGACATGAAAGCAGGAGATAAATATCGTATCACTAAAGTTCTTTATGAAAAAAATGCAACTAATATTGATGATAAGATTATAGAAATTCATACTGTAGTAGATGCTCAAATTAAAACAGAAGAACCTAAAGTTGAAGATAAAAAAAGAAACTCCTAAACCAGTAGTGACTACTGAGCCTAAAAACACCAGAAAAATAAAACCAAAAGATGATAATAAAGTAGAAGTTCAGCCAGAAATTAAACTACCTGAAAATGAACAGAAAGGTAAAGTTAGTGATACAGAGTTTGAGTTATTAAGAAAAAGAGACTCTAACAAATATTGATAATGATAACAAACTAAGTGTATTAGAAAAAAAGACCAATTGGTATCTATCGTTAAGAATGCTATTTCGACTGATACTCTTGTTGATACATTATCAGATGGAATCGAAGTTAAAGTTCAATTTGATAATTCTACTGTTAACGCAGAAAAATTTGTAGCTAAACTATCTGACGAAGCTACTTCACTAAAAAGCTGAGCAATTAGTAAAACAACTAGACGGAAATCGCAATGTTGTTAAAAACTATAGATCTACACTTCACTGATGCTGAAGATAACATAATTGATAAACAAGGCGGTACAAGAGCAGTTACTCTGACTGTTGTCACAAACGAAAATGAAGAATTAGAAGTATACTATGTAAATGGAGATAAATTAGAAAAAGTTCCAAGTATCTATAAAGATGGAAAACTTACATTCTATACAAGTCACTTTAGTACATATACTATTGTGAAAAAAATCAAATAACCAAACAGGAAATAATTCTAATGGAAAAACTTACTATTAATGACCTAAGAGGAGATAATAGCGGAAATACTACAGCTATAAATACTTCAAACGAAGGATCAGAAGTAGCTCCTAAACAAGGATTAACTGGTCTACTACCTAAAACAGGATTAACAACAAGTAGTATATCAACAATTGCATTGTTAATGTTAGGTGCAGTAGTAGCAAGATTTAGATTTAGAAAAAAATAAATAGTATATAATAAAAAAAGATAGCGTTGATCAATAATACGATCCGCTATCTTTTTTTAGCAATAACTATTAAATTTAGAATAAATAAAAAAATATCATAGAGAATATAGCCTGTTATAATTATCAAAAAGAAAATTCATGTATATTCGTAGTTTTTTCTCTAAAAATTAAAGAAACGCTATTTATAATAATTACACCGATAATTGCTCCAACTGTATTATCAATCACATCAGTTATATCAGGAAATCCTATAGTTAAAAACATACTGAATAGTTTCATAAAATAAACTTAGCATAAATGCTAAAATAATAGCTCTTAAGCCTGAAGAATTTGGAAATATCATTTTCACATAAAAACTAAAAAGGAATAAAGAATAAAATGTTTAATATGACCTCTGTTATATCAAAATTTCCATTCTTATATGGAATTATATTGATAGCTCTCCAAGTAATTCCAGGATGTAATAAAAACACGTGGATTATCCATCCAGCTGAAATTACTTTTTATATAATAATGAAAAATCCATTTTTAGCTATAATTATCCATGATAAAAATAGATAAATATATCAGAAATAGCATCATTGTTAATATTCTGCTGTTTAATACTGTTTTCAAAAACATCCTCCTTTTTTTATGTGTCGATATATACATTATGATAACAAAACAGCTTTAATTATAGTTTAATAATTAACTTAACTTGTTCTGAAATAATTCCCGCTTCACTTTTTTTAAAAATAGGTTAAAAATTATTAAAATCAAAAACGTTATTTTTCATTAAACATCATTTCATAAAAATTCAGGATAGAATGCTTTTTCCTAAGTTTGTATCTAAAGTTTTTATTGTATTTATCATACTTAATATTTGAATCATTTTTTTATTAACTATTAAAATTCTATATTTATTATAAACTTCACAATGACAAGCAGAACTTCCATCACTATAGGGGCTGCTTCCATCAACATAATCAATTATAATGTTATATGAGTCTTGATTTACTCCATTTAATTTATTTAAGATATAATTAGTTGCTTCATTTGAAAATGTAAATTTCATTTCTTTTTACTCCTTTTTATTTATATAAAAATATTCTACCACACTTTTTTAACTAACTTAACAATAATTTATTGTTTTAAATAGGGTTAAAAATTGCTAATTTTGCTATTTTTATAGTATAATGATTGAGTTAAGAAAAACATTTAGGAGATAAGAAAAAAATAAATGAATTTAGAAAAAAATACATTTCAATCGTAGAAAATTGGTAAAAAAGAAGGAATTAGTTTTAAAGATATTACGACTTTAATGGCAGATGGTGAGGCATATAAATATGCTACTGATCAAATCGTTAACTATGCAAAAGAGAAAAAAGTTGATGTAGTTGTGGGACCAGAAGCTCGTGGTTTCATTATCGGATGTCCCGTATCATATTCACTAGGAATTGGTTTTTGTACCAGTTAGAAAACCCTAATAAATTGCCTCGTGAAGTTATTTCTTACCAATATGATTTAGAATACGGTAGTAACACTCTAACAATGCATAAAGATGCAATTAAACCCGGTCAACGAGTTTTAATTACTGATGATTTGTTAGCTACAGGTGGAACAATTGAAGCAACTATTAAATTAGTAGAAGAATTAGGAGGAATCGTAGTAGGTATTGCGTTCTTAATCGAGTTAGATGGTCTAAACGGAATGGACAAACTACAAGGTTATGATGTTCTAACATTACTTAAAATGTAATCTACTATGAGTAATTAAATAATATGACATTTGAACTTATAGAAAAGAAATATCTAAAAAAACATAAATACGACTGCTTATCTTTATGAGCATTCTAAAACTCATGCTAGATTAGTATTCTTTCAAAACGATGATATAAACAAAAGTTTTAGCATAAGTTTTAAAAACAATTCCTTATAATGATAATGGTATTTTTTTCATATTTTAGAACATTCTGTTTTATGTGGTTCAGCGAAATATCCAGTAAAAAGAACCTTTTTGTAGAACTACTTAAAGGTTCTTTTTAATACATTTTTAAATGCTATGACATTTCCTGATAAAACTATGTATCCAGTATCGTCTAAAAATGTGAAAGATCTAGAGATTTTTGATGGATATATACTTAGATGCAGTATTTAATCCAAACTTAAAAATTAACTCAAATATATTAGCTCAAGAAGGATGGCACTATCACCTTGAAAACATGGATGATGATCTTATCTATAAAGGTGTAGTTTACAATGAAATGAAAGGAGCTTATTCATCTGTTGATGAGGTCCTAGATCAGTATGTTAGCGAACATCTATTTAGTGATACTCCTTATAAATATTCTTCAGGAGGTAAGCCAGAAGCTATTCCTTCAATTACTCAAGAAGAGTTTTTGGAAACTTATAATTATAATTACCACCCAAGCAATAGCTATATCTTTTTTTATATGGTGACTTAAATATCGAAGAGTATTTAAATCATATAGACAGTTATCTAAATAACTATGAATATAAAGATTACAGCAACTACCAATTAGTTCGACAAGAAAAAAATTCTCATCAGAAATCGTCAAACATACATATTTCAATGAAGACACTGAGAATAGAACGTATGTTGCTTATAACTATATTCTTGGCGATAGTAATGAATTTACTAAAAATTGAAAATATAGATATTATAGATGATATTCTCCTTGGAAGTAGTAATACTGAATTTAGAAAAATACTTCATTGATAATAATATTTGTGAAGATGTATATAGCTATGTTCAAAAAGATAGAAAAGAAGCAGTCTATTCAATTATTTTCAAGTATGTAAGTGATGATAAATTAGAAAGTCTTGATACTGAATATAAAGAAGTATTACAAGGCATTATTAACAGAGGATTTGATTATGAACAAGTCCAAGCTTCAATTAATAAAAAGAATTTTTTTCTATTAAAGAAGAAATCAATAAAAACTTCTTCACCAAAAGGTGTATCATATGCTATTAGACTATTAAGAACATGGTTATATAGTGAAAATAATATATTCGATGCCTTTGATTTAGATAATGTAATCTCACACTTACAAGAAAAATTGTGTTAATAAACAATATGAAGCTTTTTGCTAGACAGTTTCTTGTTGAAAATAGTAAACAGGCAGTCCCTACACTTAATTCCGACATTAGAAAAAGAAAATAAAGAAAAGGATTTAGTCGAATACAAGGCTACTTTATCTGAAGGCGATCTAGCAAGCCTAGTTACAAAAAAACCAAAGAGTTACAGAAATGGCAAAAATAGTACTGACAAAAAGAAGATCTAGAAAAAAATAAAAATGCGTTGATGCTAATGAAGTTAAGTTGAAAAAAATCCATTTGAAGAAACTTTCTTTGAAGATTATAAAGGAATTAAGTTTTTCTCATTTTTAATGCTGTAACTAATGGTATTTCATATTCAAAATTACTATTCGATATAAGTGATTTTTGAAATTGAACAGATGCAATATGCTTCAGTTTTTGTCTTATCTATTATTTAACTTTAATACTAAGAATAAATCAGAGGCAGAAATCATTAAAGAGATTGGAGCTAATCTTGGTGGATTAAGTTCTTATGTTGATGTCTTTAGAAAATATAAAAAGTGAAGACTGCGAAGTGAAATTTATAATCAGTGCTAAAAAAACTTAGTTGAGAAAGTAAAAAGAATTGGCTTCTATTCTTGAAGAAGCTACAATAAACGCTGATTTTTGAAGATAAAGAAGCTCTGTACAATGTACTTCTAGAAATTAAACTTATGCTAGAAAAATAAATTTAAAAAAATTCTGGACATGCGTTTGTTTCACGCCGTATTAGTGGATATTACAATCCTCAAAAGCAAGTTAGCTTCGTATCACGGTGAATATGATTTTTTTATATGTTTATAAGTGAATTAGTAAATAATTATGAACACAATAGCGATAAAAATTAAAAAAAGCAATTATATACTGTTACAAATTTAATTTTTTTAACCAAGCTAGATTATTAGTTAACTTTTGTTGGTAATACAGAAGAATACACTAATTTTAAAGAAAAATATATCTTCATATTTAATTAAATATCCTATTGAAATAGTTAAACAAAAAGGATTTGAAATTAAATTAGAAGATCGAGGTTATTCTGAAGGCTTTTACTTTGATTCTCTAGTTCAATATGTTGGAGTAGGCTATAATATTAACAGTTACAGTGGTACACACTTAGTTTTTAAGACATATATTAAGTTTAGATTATCTATGGAATAATGTACGTGTTAAAAACGGTGCCTATGGTTCTGGGGTGATTTTTAATACTTTTTGGAGATTTTTAATTTATGGTCTTATCGTGATCCAAACTTAACTGAAACATTAGATATATACTATGCAATTGATAAATTTGTAGAAAAATGTAGACGCTGATGATAATGATCTTAACAAGTACAGAATTGGTACTTTAAATGCATTAGATATGTTAATGTCACCTAGTGCTCAAGCTGCTTACTCATTGAATAAATACATCACAAACTCACCATTTGATATTTATGATAAACTTGTTGATGAAATTAAAACAACAACAATTGATGATATTAGAAGTTTGTCTAAAGAGTTCGAAGACATGAAATCTAAAGCATATACTTGTATTCTTGGTTCAAAAGATAAAAGTATTAGAAAATAGACAATTATTCAATAAAAACAATAGAATTAAAATAGAAAGGTACATGAATGAGAGTTCGAAATAGAGCAGATGCTAGAGAGCGTCTAGAGAATAGTCCAGTTGTATTTTTACAACCTAAAAATAATAAGGGGAAATGGAAAGAAGTTTTTGGAAATGAAAATCCAATTCATCTAGAAATCGGGAGTGGGAAAGGTAAGTTTATTCATACACTTGCTGAAAGACACCCAGACATTAATTATATAGCTATGGAGGCCCAACCAACTGTACTAACATTCTTATTAGATAAAGTTGAAGAAACACATAGAGATAATTTAAAGTTAATCTCAGGGAATGCAGAAGATCTATTAGAATATTTTGCAGATGGGGAAGTTGATCAGTTATATTTAAACTTTTCAGATCCATGGCCTAAAACAAGACATGAAAAAAGACGCTTAACTTTCCATACATTTCTTGCACGTTATGAAGCAATATTAAATGGTAATAAAACAATCGTTCAAAAAACTGATAACCAAGGTTTATTTGAATACAGTTTAATGAGTTATGCAAAATATGGATTTACTTTTTAATAGACTTTCACTAGATTTAACTAATAGTGTTTACGAAGAAGAAAAATGTTCATACTGAGTATGAAGATAAGTTTATTAAAAAAAGGTAATAGAATCTATATGGTAGAGGCTATAATAGAAAAAAATAGACAACTGTAGTTTACATAAATTATATTATGTGAACTATGCTGGTTATTTATTATTTCTATTACTATAATTTACACTAAAAATTATTAGTTTATACCTTGATTTTTAAAAATTTATTTATAATATTATTAATACAATTTAAAGGAGAAATTTAATAATGATATCAGTTAATGATTTTTAAAACTGGAGTTACTATCGAAGTTGATGGAAACATTTGGAAAGTAATGGAATTCCAACACGTTAAACCTGGTAAAAGGAGCTGCGTTTGTTCGTTCTAAATTAAGAAATATGCGTACTGGTGCAGTAAACGATAAAACTTTCAGAGCTGGTGAAAAAAAGTAGCAAAAGCACAAATCAATAACCAAAAAAATGTCATATCTTTACTCAACTGGTGAAGCTTATGTATTTATGGATAACGCTACTTACGAGCAAATCGAAGTGCCTGAAGCACAATTAAAATATGAATTAAACTTCTTAAAAAGAAAATATGGAAGTTTCAATCTTAATGTTTGGTGATGAAATCTTAGGTATCGACTTACCAACAACAGTAGAACTTACTGTAACTGAAACAGAACCTGGTGTTAAAGGTGATACTGCACAAGGAGCTACTAAAGCTGCTACAGTAGAAACTGGATACACTTTACAAGTTCCTCTATTCGTTAAAGAAGGAGACGTATTAGTTATTAATACAGCTGAAGGTTCTTACGTATCAAGAGCATAATTTAAAATAAATTAAAGTCTCTCTATTATAGTAATAATAGAGACTTCTTTAAAGGAGAATATATATGAGATACTTACTTTTACTTCGTGGAATAAATGTTGGTGGGAAGAATAAAGTATCCATGGCTGAATTGAAAGATTTGATTTCACGTTTAGGATACGAAAATGTTATTACTTATATTAACAGCGGCAATATAATATTTGATACTAATGATAATCAGGAAACTGTTAAAGATAAGATATCACATATGTTAGCGACTTTCCCTTTTTCTATAAATAAAGTAATACTGACACAAGAAGAATATTTGGATGAGATATCTAATTTACCTGAATGGTGGTCAGAGGAACTTTTTAGAAGAGATGTTCTTTTTATAGTGATGAAGTTGATTATTCTGTAATGAAAGAGCGAATAAAAGATCATGCCATTAAACGACGAAATGGTTCACTTTGGAAAAAGAGCTGTCTTTTGGGGTAAATACAATGAAAAAAACTATTTATCAACTTCATATCATAAATTACTTATGAAAGAGTTTTTTATAAATCTATTACTATAAGGAATGCTAGAACATTTGAAAAAAATTTCAGAACTATTTAATAGATAAATAATGATAAATACTCATAATAATTTGTTCTATAATTATTAAAAAAATCGTATATCTTTACTTAAGTTAGTTAATAATGATATAATTACCTAATGAAAAAAATTAAGGAGAATATAATGAAATTAGATAAATTATCAATCATCCTAGGATTTATTGTATATTGTTCTTTAGCAGTTTTTTTAGGATTTTATTCTTATAAATTGTTATTAGTATTTATTGATATAAGTGCTTTTAATTTTTTTCTTATTACAAAGTTGCATTTTTGAACCATTCTTATCAATATTAATAGTTGCAATCATTCTAGGTTTATTTTTTAGGTCTTTCCCCTAATACATTAATCGATTCTATAGAGAGGGGACCGGATCGCTACTAGGACATCTTTCTTTAATTTTTAGGATTGGGAGCGATGTTCGGTCGAATATTAGAAGAATTGGGTGCTGTTGAAATAACCGCTAAAAAGATGATAAGTACATTTGGAATTAAAAGAATACAATTAGGATTACTAATTGCTGGAATGTGTATTAGTTTTTTTCTTTATTTTTTTGATGTTGCATTTATATTAGTTATACCTATTATATTAGCTGTCGCAAAAGAATTAGATATAGACAGAATATATCTTGCGTTGCCTGCTAGTATTGGAGTATTAACTATCCACGCCTTATTCCCGCCGCATCCAAGTCCTAGTATTATAACTAAGACATTTCATCTTAATATGGCAGAAGTGTTTTTCTATGGTTTAATAGTTGCAATTCCTACAGCATTAATTGGAGGGCTATTATTAACTAATTCAAAACTAGTTAAAACAATGCCTATCACTAAAAAAGCAACTAACTCTATAAATGTGCTTAAAATTGAAAATCAGATTATGAGTTCATCCTTTGCAATACTATTAATGTTACTACCTGTTATACTTATTACAATTCCTACAATTTTTTTAGGTATTCCAAATTTACCAACAAACATTAAAGGAATTTTTATCTATTATAAGTAATCCAGTTACCGCATTAATAATAAGTTTACTAATTGCTATAATAAAATTAATGAAAGCAAAAAGGATTAAGAGTAAGTAGTATTGTTCCATTATTAAGTCAGTCAATTAAGACAATCGCTGTTGTTCTTTTTAATTAATGGTGCTGCTGGAGGTCTAAAACAAGTCCTAGTAGACTCAAAGGTTACAGATGAAATTGTTAGTTTAACAAATGGTTTGAATCTGTCTCCAATAGTAATAAGTTTTATAGTAGCAGCAATACTTAGAATATCACTTGGTAGTGCAACTATCGCCGCTATAACAACACTTGCTATAGTAGAGCCACTTGTTCCAACCGTTAGTTATTCGCCAGTATTTATAATGCTAAGTATCACTGCTGGAAGTATGTTTTGCTCCCATGTAAATGATCCTGGTTTTTGGTTGTTTAAACAGTACTTAAATCTGGATTTTAAAACTACATTTAAGACTTGGACACTAGGAACAACAGTTTCAGCACTTATTGCATTCATTATAATTTTAATAATAACTTCGCTTACATAAATATTTTTTTAAATAATTAAATGTTTTTTTGCTTGATATTTATGTTTAGTTATGTTATATTATTAGTTGTGTATGTAGTAAATGTTATGAATAAACTATTTCCAAAAGGAGGATTAATTCATGGCAAAAGTTTGTTACGTAACTGGACGTAAAGCTCGTTCAGGAAATACTCGTTCACACGCGATGAACGCAACTAAAAGAAAATTCAAAGCCAATCTACAAAAAGTAACAATTTTAGTAGACGGACAACCTAAAAAAGTTTGGGTTTCTGCTAGAGCTTTAAAATCTGGAAAAGTTGAGCGTGTATAATTAAGCGATAAACTTTAAGCTATCTAAGGAAACTTAGGTAGCTTTTTACATTATATTCATTAAATAATAGAAAAAAATACTTAAAAAAATCTGCTAGAATATCCTAAATTTTTATATAAATAGCCATTTAAATCGATTCTGAGCATTAAAAATAAGTTTTTGGAGTAATTATTTTTAGAAGGCTCATACGCTGTTTAAATAGGTCGAATATTTAAAAATGAGAATGATAAAATAAGAATGTACAGTTTTGATAAAATAAAAAAATGTACAAATAGGTTATAATAGTGCATATAAAAAGAAAGAGAGAAATATATGTACTTGAACCTAAAAATAAACAAAAAAATATAAAAAAATAACTCAACTATCAGATTTAGAAAATCTAAGAAAACAAATGGAGGTGTTTAACTTGAAACCCTAACTTTAGTGAATTAGCTAGAGTTTTTAAAGAAAGATAGACGAACAATAAAAAAGACATTATTACCAAGGAATAACAAAACAAACAAGAAATAAGCCATCAAAAAAATTGATGAATACACTGATCTATTAGATAAATTATTAGGAGAAGAATCTATACAAATATTCAAATCCAAAAAGAATACTTTTGGCAATATTTGGTAGACCAAACAGAATTAAATATCAGCTATTCCGCATTTAGAGCCTATTTATTAAAGAATTCAAAAATACAATGAGTACTTTAAAAACAAATCACATAAGAATTCTAAAGCTATACTCAGAGTAGAAACCATGCCTGGAGAACAAGCCCAAATAGATTGGAAAGAAGATGTGAAATTCACAACTAAATATGGAGAAAAAAATTATCTTTAAATGTATTTTTGTATGGTTTTATCATACTCAAGATATAAAATATTTCATGTAACACTTTCAAGAAGTCAAGATGTCTTAATTTCATGTATAACTGAATGTTTAGAATATATTGAAGGAGTTCCAAAAAGTAATTGTATGTGATAATATGAAAACTACAATGGATAAAGCGCGAACTGTTAAGACATCTGGAGTAATTAATATAAAGTTTCAAGAATATGCAAAGGAGATGGGATTTGAATTGAAACCATGTGTAGCGTACAGACCACAAACAAAAAGGTAAAGTAGAAAAATATAGTAAAATTACTAGATGAAATATACGCTTATAATGGTAAGTTAGATTATACAGAATTAGTAGAATTGGTGAATAAAATAATGATGAGATGGAACCTACAAGTTCATCAAACAACAAGAGAGATTCCAATAATCAGTTTACAAAAAGAAAAAAAGATTCCTTACTACCATTACCACATGAGAAAATAAGGAATCGCTATAAAAATAACAACCCTACAAGTAAAAGTAAATAAACAAGCAATGATTTCTTACAAGTCCAATCAATATTCAGTACCAATTGAATATATAGGTAAGAAACTAAATCTACAAGTAGAAGATAATTATTTATACCTATATGATAACATGAAATTGGTGGTAAGTCATTTAATAAGTGAGAAAAAAAATTAAATTATAAAGAAGCTCATTATGAGAAATTGGTTAAACACACTTGGAATGATATAGATGAAAAAAAGATTAAAAGAACAAACTAAAAAGAAATCTAGCGATGATAGGAGAACGATTCAATGATAACAAATAGATCTAATTATACTAGATTAAAAAGAGAATTTAGAATATCTTAATTTAAAAGCAATTCAACTACAGACTAGATGAAATAATAGAACTAACTCAAAAATAGAACAATGTCGGTAATAGATATTCTATTAAAACTAACAGATTATGAAGTAGATGTGAAAAAAAGCAAAATGTAAAAGAATCTATGATTAAAGTAGCTAATTTTTCCTTATAATGGATCATTAGACGATTTTTGATTTTTTTCATTCAATTCTGATATAAATGAATTAGAAATAAGGAACTTAGCTAGTTTAAATTTTATAGAAAAACAATAAAAAAATTTAATATTTATAGGTAATAGTGGTGTTGGAAAGACTCATTTAGCGACAGCTATTGGAAGATTGGCGGCTAGTTCTAGATATTCAACATACTTTATAAAATGTCATGATTTAATAGCGAATTTAAAAGCCGCTCTAGCCGAAAAATAGGCTAGAACAGCGATTGAAACACTATTCAAAGTATAGATTACTGATAATAGATGAAATTGGTTATTTACCTTTAGAAAAAAAGGTGATGAGCGGTTATTATTCCAACTAATAGACCGACGTTATGAAAAGAAGAGCATAATAGCCACATCTAATATTCCTTTTTTTCTGAATGGGCTACATTATTTAGTGATGACAAAGTAGCTTCAGCTATACTTGACAGGCTACTTCATCATGCCCATGTAGTACCTATTATAGGTAATTCTTATCGACTAAAAAAATCATATTAGTTTTTGAATAATTGTACATTTTTATTTTTGTCACTTTTTGTACATTTTTTTATATTGACATTTACAAAAAAATATGAAATCATAAAATCCAATAAATAAAAATTTGTGAAATCTTATTCTAAAATTAGGATAAAAAAATATAGCAATAAAATAGAATAGAACTAATTTCACTTTTTAAATAAATGAGGGGGATTAATGTTATTGAAAGAAGTATATAAATATGATATAATATAATTGTTCGTATAATACATATTATATGTATAATTAATTGAGTATAGGAGAATGTAGTAATACCAATGAATCAACGTGATTATTATAAACAAAAAAATAAATAAAATACTTCCAGAGTTTCCTGATTATATAGAAGATTTTATAGATACATACTATGACAACTTATCTCCATTAACTTTACATAGGTATCTTGAAACATATAAGAACTTTTTTTAAATTGGACAATAAGAGAAACTATATCTGATGCTGAACTTATTAAAGATGTCAGCCTTTCTACTTTAGAGAATATTTCAAAAAAAGAAATGGAAAGTTATTTCAAGAGTCTATCTCGTGAACAAGTTAATGGTAAATACCGTAGTCAAACTACTATTAATAACTATAAGGCTGCTATGAGATCACTCTACAAGTTTCTTACTGTAACAAGCGAAACTGAACAAGGTCGTGCTTATTTTTTGAACGAAATGTAATGCTTAAAATACCCATTAACCGTGTTAAAGAAACTTTATCTTCAAGATCAAAGAAAATATCAGAAAAGATATTCTTAGATTCTCAAGATGAGGAATTTTTTTGCAGTATGTTGAATTTGAATATGAACAAACATTGTCTAATCATGGAAAATCATTTTTTTCCTTCGCGATAAAAGCAAGAGATTTAGCTATATTAACTCTATTTTTTTAAAAAAAGCGGTATCCGTGTTAATGAACTTGCTAATCTAAAAAGTAAAAGATATAGATTTTTCTTAATAGTGAAATTAACGTAATTAGAAAAAGGGAATAAAGTTGATACAGTCATAATTACTAAATCAGCTCTAGATAGACTTAATGAATACATTACTTCCCTACCTATTAAGCTCAATAGAGAAGATTACGTATTCATTAGTAAAAAAACAAAAACTGGACTATCGATAAGAGCTATTCAAAAATTAGTAATGAAATATACAGATGCATTTAATGTTCCAATGTCCCCCACAAATTAAGACACAGTTACGGGACAAAATTAGCTCTTAAAACAAATGGAAACATACCAATAATTATGACGCAAATGGGACATTCTAACAGTGATACATCAATGTTATACATTAATGAATCAAAAAGATTATTAAGCAAAATATCGATAAACTTGATGATTAGTATTGAAATATATCTTCTATTGAGGTATATAAATATTTCAAAAAAATAAAGAAGTTAAATAAAGAATATAGTTTACATATATTTAATTATGTGAACTATATTTTTTTCTATAGTATCTCTTATAAATTTCGTTTTTACCAGCAGTATATCCCTCTCTATCGTACTTGTATGTTAGTTCTAAATCTAATTTTTAATTTTTTTCATATTGTTTTTGCTATTTTTTTGGATTTTCTATTAAAAATATCTCTAAACTTAACTTCCTCAATATCACCTTTTTCTTCTTACATGAAGATGGTAGACTTTTAGCTTGAAAACCATTATCACAATACCCTTTAACTAGAAAAAGCTTTTATCATCTTCTTTCCAACGTAGTTCCCATTCCACATTCAAAATATCCATTATACTATCAAAATCATCAATTTTTATAGATTTCTAAAAATTATATCTATTATATCCTTTGAATATATACTTGGAATAGCTGTACTACCTATGTGATATAGAGTTACTTTTATATTTTTTTAGTTTATCAAGTAAATTTGTTTTTTTCATCTTCATACCAACTAGTCCATTCACTATTATGTTTAACAAGTTTTTATAGGAAATTTTTCTTTTTAAAAATCCTCATTTATTAATATATTATCCATTTTAAAAAAATACCTCTCAAAAAAATAATAATGCTAGGATAGGATGAACCTATCACTAACATTATTTAAATACATGTAATGAATTTTTGAAATACTCGATTCCAGATAGTATTGTTAAAATTACTGATATCCATAGTAGAATATAATCTAGTTTAAATCCTATAGTATTAAAAATAGGATTTCCTAATAATATAAGAATTATAGCGATTAATTGACTAATAGTTTTTAAGTTTTTCCTAAAATACCGGCAGGTATCACTTCTCCTCTTTCAACTGCAAGTAGCCTAAGACCTGTAACAGCAAATTCTCTTGCAATTACAACAACTACCATCCAGCTATGCATTAAACCTAATTCAACCATAACTATGAAGGCACTTCCTACTAAAAGTTTATCAGTAAAAGGATCTAAGAATTTCCCCATATTAGTTACTAAATTATACTTTCTTGCCAAATATCCATCTATAAAGTCAGTTAATGAAGCAAAGATAAATATTAAAGCAGCTATGAAAAATATTTATTGTTATTTCTCTTCCTCCAAGAATAGAAATACTTCCTCCCATGTCTACTAGTAAAAAAATTATAAATACAGGTATTAATATTGTTCTAAATAAAGTTATTTTTATTTGGTAGATTCATTATTATTACTTACCCTTCTTACATAAATATAAATTTAATTCATTAATAATTATATCATATTCTATAATTTGCTACAATAAAAAAATACAGGATAAAATTTATTATCCTGTATTTTTTTCATCTTTATTATACCCCAGGTGTACTAGGAGCAGGATTTGTCGGTGCAGCTGGTGTTTCTGCTGGTGTAGGAGATGGCGTTGGATTTGCCGGTGCAGCTGGTGTTTCTGCTGGTGCAGGAGATGGCGTTGGATTTGCCGGTGCAGCTGGTGTTTCTGTTGGCGCAGGAGTTGGCGTTGAATTTGAGTTACTATTCGTATTAGTATTACTTGTATTCGTATTTGCATTTGTGTTTGTGTTACTGTTGTTGGTGTTGTTAGTGTTGTTAGCGTTAGAATTACTATTACTATTACTATTTGAATTATCTCGTCTAGTATTATTTCTAGCATTAGAATTGCTATTGTTGTTATTTGAATTGTTATTAGTATTTGCAACTGGTGCATTACTATCAGTTCTACCACGTTCAATATTTTTGTTTAGTTTCTTGAGAAACTTGACTTCAACATTAGTTAAAGCTTTTGTTAATACTTCTAAAAATCTCATTTAAATCTCTTTGTTTTTCAAATAATACATTTTTATTTTCATTAATTAATGATTGTAAATCAGATAATTCTTTTTTTAGCTTTCTCTACTTTTTGCACTATCTTTTTTTATCTTCATCATTTAATGTTAACTTATTAATTTTTTTCTTTTAAATCATTACTAAGTTTTTTTCACGCATTTCTTTTTACTGTTTTTCAAATTCAGTTCTTACTTTGTCTTTGTTTTTCAGCTGCTACTTCATCTTTATAACCTTGTAACTCTTTAAGTACATTCAGTTTTTTTATTAAAATCGTTTTCTTTATCAAACTTACTTTTTACTATCACTAATAATTTTTTTCAAATTTCGATTTACTTTTTATTTATTATAAATTTATTTGGTGCAATCTGATACTTTTGATAAGCATAAGCAAATAAACCAATTACTGACATGATTACTATACTAAGTAATCCCACTAATAATTTTTTTATTCTTTTTCAATTTTTAAATACCTCTCTTTTTTTAACGGTTTACATAAATTATATTACGTAAATCTATTTATTCATAATCTTCTGCATACTCTTTTTTTCTAAGAATACTTTCCTAGGTTTACTTCCATCAACAGGACCAATATATCCATCTTCCTCGAGCATATCTATTATTCGAGCAGCTCTATTATAACCAATTTTAAATCTTCTTTGCAATAATGATGCAGAAGCTTTTTTTGAGTTTTTTTGCAATAAATAATAATACTTCTTTATATAATGGATCCACTTCATCATCTGATGAAACCCCTCCTTGTGAACTTACTTCACTTGGGGTCATGTTAGGATCATACTGAGCCTCAGATTGACTTTTAACATAATCAACTACTTTTTCTACTTCCTCATCTGAAAGGAACGCACCTTGAATACGTACTGGTTTACTCGAATCAGCAGATAAATAAAGCATATCACCCTTTCCTAATAATGTTTCGGCACCTGATTTATCTAATATTGTTCTTGAGTCAATACTTGAACTTACAGCAAATGCTATTCTTGATGGGATATTTGTTTTAATTACCCCAGTTATTACGTCTACTGATGGTCTTTGTGTGGCTATTATCATATGTATTCCTGCAGCACGAGCTTTTTGTGCTATACGAGCAATTGATTCCTCAACTTCTTTAGATGATACCATCATTAAATCAGCTAACTCGTCAATTATAACAACTATGTACGGCAGTTCTTTATAATCAGGATCTTTTGCTGCAATTTTGTTATAACCTTCCATATTTCTAACACGAGCTCTAGCAAACTCTCTATACCTATTTTCCATCTCTAGCACTACTTTATGAAGTACATCTGCGGCTTTTATTGGATCTGTAACTACCGAAGTAAGAAGATGTGGTATACCATCATAAATAGATAATTCTACCATTTTTTTGGGTCAATCATAATTAATTTAACTTTATCTGGTATATTTTTTTAATAAGATACTAGTAATAATAGTATTAACACATACAGATTTACCACTTCCTGTAGATCCGGCTATTAATAAATGTGGTGTTTTATCGATTCTTGTAAACATTGATTCTCCTGATACATCCTTACCTAATGCGACAGATAACGGAGAATTATCTTCATCATTAACAAACACTTCTTTCATTGTAACTAATTCATTTACAGTATTAGGAATTTCAATACCAATTAGTGATTTACCTGGTATCGGAGCTTCTATACGTACATCTTTAGCTGCTAAATTCAATGCAATATCATTACTTAAATTTACAATTTTTACTTACCTTTGTTCCAGGAGTCGGTAATATTTGGAATTGAGTAATCGATGGTCCAACTATCGCCTTAACAATCTTGACTTCTATACCAAAGTTATTAAAAGTACTTTGAAGGATTTTTGATTTCTCAACAACATCCCCTTTTGTAATAGTTTGTTTTTTTCACTGGATTATTTAACAATGTAACCGGAGGAAGTTGGTAATTATCATATGATTCTTCTGATTTTTAAATCATTTGTAACTTCTTCAATTTCACTATTATTTATTCTAGATTTCTTTTTGTTTTTCTTGTAGGTTTTTTGGATGAATTGCTCATCATCATTTACTTCGTCTTCTTTAAATTCTCTAATATCAACTACTAAATCTTTGTCTTTAATATTATTATATCTTTTTCTCATTTGAATTTTTCTTGTTCAATATCTACAGTAGAATATTCATCATAGATAATATCGTCTTCGTAAAAATTCTGTTGTATCTTCTACATATTCATTTTTTTATCAAAAGCATTAACAATATAATACTTCAGTTTTTAATACAAATGTTCTATGATTTATATTGAAGTATAAGAAAATAACAGTAATTATTGCTGAAATAATTACAAGTAACGATCCATAATATGATAATAAATAAATTAACAATTTTATAGGATAATATGAAAATAATCCACCACCAAACTTTGTTACCATGTTATTATATATATCATTGAAACTTATATAATTACTATCATTATTTCCTACATAAATTAATTGAAATAATAAATCAATTAACACAAATAATGTTGTAACAATAACAGGTGTCTTAACTTTTTTTATTAATAATATAATATATCGGAGTTGCTATTATAATTATATAAAGAATATAGCTAAAACTACCAAATAAATATTTAAATAATGAATCAAAAAAATTTCCCAATAAAGCCCATTTGTAAAATAGATAGTACTACTATAAGAACAGAAATTACAAAAATATAAGCCTCTATATGTTTCCTTAGTCAATATAGGAATTACATTATTTTTTTGAAGATTTTTTTGACGGAGCCTTCTTACTAATGACTTTATTATTTTTTTATTTTTTTGTAGTTTTTTTAGTGCTTTTTTTGATTTTTTTATTGCTCAATCTTCTCTCCTTTCTAGTCTTCTTCTACATATACTGCCTCTGTAGGGCAGTTTTCTTTTGCTTCGAGAACTAAACTATGATACTTTTTCTAAAATTTCATCTTTCATTTCATTATTATCTACAATACAATAAGCAATTCCATCCTCATCATAATCATAGACATCTGGACATATCGCATTACAATTACCACATGCAATACAATCTTCTCGAATTATTTTTAGTTTTTCATGATTTTTCTTCTTTCAAATACTTTGAAAAATTTTTTTCTAAAGACTCTTTCCTATGACTAATGCTATTCTTTTTGTTCTGGAGTTAATTCAGCGAAAGTTTTTTTCTAAACTTGGTACATAAAAAGATTGGATCATAACCAAATCCATTATTTCCTCTTTTCTCAAAGATTATTTCACCATGACATTCTCCTCTAAAAGTTACTTCACTATCATCTGGTCTAACAAGAGCTATTACAGAAACAAATTTAGCTTCAGACTTCTCACCATTTAGTTCTGCTAAAAACTTTTTTTCTATATTTTTCATCAGTTTGTTCTTCTGAATATCTTGCAGAATAAACACCTGGTCTACCATCTAAAAGAGCTACACTCAGTCCACTGTCATCAGCAATTGCAGCTTTACCAGAGTATTTTGCAATAGTTCTTGCTTTTATTAAAGCATTTTCCTCAAATGTAGTACCATCCTCAATTATATCTTCATAATAGCCAATATCTTTGAGCGTTAAAATCTTATAATCATCTAAAAATACTTTTTAATTTCTTCTACTTTATGAGCATTATTAGATGCTAATATTAGTTCTTTCATTTATTTTTCTCCTATATTTCAACAACTTCTGCATTGATTTCTTTATTTAACCATTTAGAAGCAATATTATTAAAATTATCACTATGCTGTGAGATGAAAAAAATTTATGATCTTTTTTATTAAACTTCTTCTGATGAAGTTTTTGCATATCCTAAGACTGTACTTACTTCCCGTGCTGCTTCTCTACCAGAAGATATAACCTTAATGTTATTTCCATAGTATTCTTCAATATCTTTTTTTAATATAGGATAGTGTGTACACCCTAAAACTACAGTATCAACACCTAAAGTATTCGTATTTTTCTAATGTTTCTTTAATCATTTGTCGTGTTGCCTCTTTATCAAGATTACCTTCTTTCTCAATAAAAGGGACAAACATTGGACAAGCTTTATCAAAGACAATAATATCAGAATTTATGTTTTTCTATTTCTAAATCATAAACTTTTTGAATTTGCTGTAAATTTAGTTCCTAAAACAAGTACTTTATTATTTTTCTGTTGCTTGAATAGCACGTCTTGCACCTGGTTGAACAACCCCTATTATAGGAACGTCATATTTGTTTTGCAAATATTCAAGAGCCGCTGCCGTTGCCGTATTACACGCCAAGACAACCATCTTAACCCCTTTATCTATCAAGAATTTTTACTGCTCTATCCGTATTTACTATTATCTCTTCCTTATTTTTTTATCTCCATATGGACAGTTTTTTTAACATCTCCGAAATAATAAATAGTTTCGTTAGGTAATTGTCTCATAATTTCACGAGCAACTGTTAAACCACCTACTCCACTATCAAATACTCCTATTGCATTATTCATAAAAAGCCTCTTTCTTAATTAGAACCAAGCATTTCTTCAAGTTCTAATATTTTTAGTATAAGATTTAGTTTCTATTCCTATAAATTCTTTTTAATAAAACATTTAAAAAGGAAAAATAGACGAAGTAAATCTTTATTATCAATTTCTAAACCTTCTAAAAAGTTTATATTTTTTTAACAGTCATATAATATGTCAGCTTTACTAAAGAATCATTTAACCCATACACACTCGGGTCTATATTAAATTTATCCACAAAACTACTTTTTTTAAAAAAACTATAACCAATATAAATATGATCTGTTTTTCTGATATTTAAACATAAAACCTTGTTCTTTTTAATATTTGACATAAGTAATAAATTAAAACAAGTTTCTCAGAAACACCACTCTCTATATTAATTAAGCATAATTTCAATAATTTATACATATTAATAGAACTATCATTAATTAAGTTAGCATACTCTAACATATTCGATACATAACTGTTCTTCAAAAATATCATACACTATATTGGTATATGTATTTTTCAATTTCTAAATTTGTTATTTTATTCATACCTTTTTGTAGGGAAGAAATTTATCGATACCTCATAAGGTGTGCTAACTTTTATCTTCTTATTACTTTTTATGCACATTCTCATAAAAAGAAACTCTCTACATTACCATGTTTTTGTCAATACATGTAGTATTTCATGATAATCTCTATATCTTATTTTTTTAATAATTATTCCTGTTATGAAATTTCTATTAGTCAAAGATGTCATCCCTATAGCCTAAATCTCGAATTTGATTTGGCTTTGATCTCCAATTATCAATAACTTTAACCCATAGTTCTAAAAAAATATTTTTTTCTCCTAAAAAGAACTTCGATATCTTTTCTTGCTCTTGAGCCTATTTCTTTAATCATTTTACCTTGTTTACCGATAATCATACCTTTTTTTGTGATTTTTCTTTCTACAACTATTGTAGCAATAATATTTTTTTCTTCTTACCTGCTTCCTTCTCAATTCTATCAATAACAACGGCAATAGAATGTGGAATTTCTTGTTCTGTTAATTGAAGTACTTTTTTCTCTTATAAATTCTGAAATAACAAAATATTCAGGTGAATCAGTTATCACATCGTCGGGATACATTTTATAACTTGGTTGTAAATATTTTTTTGTAGTATTTAGTAAATTATCTACATTGATAGACTTAAGAGCTGATATAGGAACTATTTCTACAAAGTCATACAAATCTTTGTAAAATTCAATTATTTGAATTAATTGTTCAGGTGAAATTAAATCAATTTTTATTAATTAATAGGAACGTTGGAACTTTTTAACTCTTTAACAATATTTATCAGATGTTGATCTCCAGGTCCAAATTTTTTTCACTAGCATTAATGATTAAATATACTATCTCTGACTCTTGTATTGCACTACTAGCAAGTTTCATCATATAGTCACCTAGTCTATGTTTTGGTTTATGAATACCCGGCGTATCTATAAATACGATTTGAGAATCACTGTCTGTATAAACACCATTAATAATATTTCTAGTAGTTTGGGGTTTGTCTGACATTATTGCAATTTTTTGTTGTAATATGTTGTTTAATAGCGTTGATTTACCGGCATTAGGTCTACCTATAATTGTGACAAAACCCGTTTTAATTTGTTCTTCAAACATGATTATCTCCTTAAACCAAATTTCTCTAAAATTTCATCTTGTTTACCAAACATTTCTTTTTCATCTTCTTCAGTCATGTGATCATATCCTAATAGGTGTAGAAATCCATGGACAGCAAGAAAACCTATTTCTCTATCGAAACTATGTTCATACTCTTTAGCCTGTTCATGTGCAATGTCAACACAGATGATTACATCTCCAATTGAATTAATCTCATCTTCAAGACCGATAATATCAATTTCATCTTCTACTTCATCATTTAAAGCAAAAGAAATAACATCAGTAGGAACATCTTTTCCTCTATAATCACGATTAATTTCTTGTATTTCATCTTTACTTACAAAAAGACAATGACATCTCAGTGATTTCAGTATCAACATTTTCATACTCGGCAGCACATTCCAATAATTTAAGTAACATCTCTTTAGTACTGTCTTCAACTAAGTTATTATCATCTATAATATCAACAAATGTCATGTTTATCTCCTTTTATATTCTTGTAAATAGGTAGTGACTTATATATCGTATTTTCGAAGAAACCGATGTCGAGTCACACCTCAGAAAAACTTATTAAATATCCAAAAAAACTATTTTTTTAATTTTAGATATCAATAAATCACGCATCTTTGTGTTTCTAATATACCTTTTGGGATAACCCAAAATAATCTTCATATTACTGTAATTTATTAAAATTTTGTTGTCTTAATGCTTCATAAATTATTAAGGCTGCAGTATTAGATAAGTTTAACGAACGAACATTTTTCACTCATTGGAATACGCAATGCTTGTTCACTATATTTTTTCTCTAAATTCCTTTGGTAATCCTTTTTGTTTCTCTTCCAAAAAAATAAAGTAAATATCTTCATTATTTTTCATTTGAAAAATCAAAGTCACAATAATTTTTTTCGTACCAAATTTAGTGATTAAATAATAATTCTTATCATTTGTAGCTTCCAAAAAAATTCATCAAAACTATCCCACACAACTAAATCTAAATTATCCCAATAATCTAAACCAGCTCTTTTTAACATGTTTATCATCAATTGAAAAAAACCTAATGGTCTAATTAAATGTAGCCTTGTATTAGTACCAACACAAGTTCGGGCTATGTTCCCTGTGTTAGCCGGAATTTCTGGTTGGAATAAAACTATATTATTCATAAAATATTTTTAAAACGGAAGTTTGCCGCCAAACATTCTTCCTAGACCCTTTCTCTTAGATTTGTCATTCATAAGCCCACCAAATTGCTTCATCATTTTTCTCATTTCTTCAAACTGTTTAATAAGTTTATGAACTTCATTTATAGGACGTCCACTACCTTGGGCAATACGTTTTCTACGTGGAACGCTAATAATATCTGGATTCTGTCTTTCTTCGATAGTCATCGATTTAATAATTGCCTCAATATAGACAAATTGTTTTTCATCAACTGCATCTAAATTCATATTTTTAAGTTTACCCATACCTGGAATCATCCCAAGTATATCTTTAAGACTTCCAAGTTTTTTTACTTGTTCTAACTGAGTTAGAAAATCCTCAAAAGTAAAACTTTGATTTAGAATTTTTTCTTGCATTTTTTTTGCTTCATCTTCATCTATTGACGCTTGAGCTTTTTCTATTAGTGTAAGTACATCACCCATACCTAAGATACGAGATGCCATACGTTCAGGGTGGAACAACTCTAAGTCATTCATTTTTTCACCCATACCAACTAATTTAATAGGTTTTCCTGTAATAGATTTAATAGATAATGCAGCACCACCACGTGTATCTCCATCTAATTTAGTAAGTACTAAACCAGTAATATCTAATTGTTCATCAAAAGAAGTAGCAATATTTACCGCTTCTTGTCCAATCATAGCGTCAACAACTAATAGTATCTCATCTGGTGTTGTTGCGGCCTTAATATTTTTTAACTCATCCATTAATAATTCATCAATGTGAAGACGTCCTGCAGTATCAATAATTACATAGTTAAAGTAATTTTCCTTAGCAAATGCTAACCCATCTTTAACAATATCAACTGGATCTTTATCAACATAAAAAACTTCAATATCAAGCTGCTTCCCTAAAGTTTTTAATTGTTGAACCGCAGCAGGTCTATATACGTCAGCTGCAATAAGAAGCGGTTTTTTCTTCATAGTTTTTTTCACTTTTAATGCTAGTTTTCCTGCAGTAGTAGTTTTACCAGCCCCCTGAAGACCAACCACCATCACAGTTGTAATTTTACCACCTTGATTTAATTCAACATTAGAACCACCCAGTAACTCAACAAGCTCTTCATTAACAATTTTTACTATTTGTTGTGCTGGAGTTAATGATTTCATAACTTCAGTTCCAACAGCTCTTTCGCTAATTTTCTTTACGAATTCTTTTACTACTTTAAAGTTAACGTCCGCTTCTAATAAAGCTAATCTAACCTCGCGCATCATCTCTTTAACATCTGCCTCAGAGACTTTACCTTTCCCAGTAAGTTTAGCTATTGTATTTTGTAATCTTTCCGATAAATTCTCAAATGCCATACAAGCTCTCCTAATTTTCTAGTTTTATCAATTCCTCAACATACGTTAATACTTCTGTATCTACTGTTGATTTTTTTATTTCGTTAAGTAAAAAAACAATCGTTGATTGTTTAATTTTATTAAATTTAACTTCTCTTCAAACTGCTCTAATTCTACTATCGTTCGCTTAATATTATTTGATACAGCTTGTTTTTGATATATTATAATTCTCAGAAATCTCTGTAAGTGATAAATCATTGAAATAATAATCATCTAAGTATTGCTTTTTGTTTATCACTTAGTAATTCAGAGTAAAAAAATCATAGAGTTGTGAAATTTTTTTATAACTTGTTCTATTTCCACAATCTTCCTCCAGTCATTTAAGTATAATTCTACATCTCTTTATTATACGATAAAATCGCGTTTTTTTCAAATTTTTACCGTTTTTCCAGAAATAAAATCAACTCACATAGCTATACTAGTAAGTTGATTTCATTGGTATATAATATTCTTTTTTTAATGAAATATTCGTACAATTAAATTTGAAAAAAATTTACATATAATCTAAGGCTGCATTATCTATTGTTATCGATATTTTTTTCTCTTGAAAAAAAACTTTTCAGCAAAAATAATCATTTATATATTTTTAAAATTGGATATAATTGTTTATAATTTTTCATCCTTATATCTAATCGCAATATTAAACTTATATTCCTTATTTATCTTATAAAAACAAACTTTTGTTTGGACCTAATATAGATAAACCTTGCTGCTTCCCATTAATAAAACTATATATCATCTTAGCAACTTGTTCTGTTTTTTTCTCTTCATAACCTTTAATTGTTATAAATGATATTTTACAAAAACGGAGGATAATCAATTAGTTTTTCGACGATTTAATTCGTATTTATAAAACTTTTTCATAACTATGTTCAATTGCATAATCTATTATATTACTTGCGATATTTGTCTGAAAAAAACTACTTCTCCTTCTTTCTTACTACGTCCTGCTCTCCCTGCTGTTTGAACTAATAATTGAAATAGTTTTTCATTAGCTTTAAAAACTAGGTAATGCAATCATACTATCAATTGATAGTACTCCTACTAAAAGTAATGTTTGGAAAAATCTAAACCTTTTGAAATCATTTGAGTGCCTAATAAAATATCAGATTTGTGATTTTTTTAAAATCAGTTAAAAAGTTTTTTTCATACGCACCTTTTTTTACCTGTTGTATCAGAATCCATCCTTGTTATTCTAACACCTGGAATATTTTTGATATAAAAAAACTCTTCTACACGTTGAATACCATAATTACCAGATACTAATTCAGGGTGGTCACAGCACTTAGAAATACTTGTAATCTTTTTGATACCCACAAAAATGACAACGTAGTGAGTTATCATGTTTATGATAGTTTAAACTTATATCACAGTTTTCACACTTATATAAATGCCCACAAGAAAAAAACAACGGATAAAAATTAGTATAACCTCGTTTATTCATTAATAATAAGATTTGTTCATTTTTCTCTATTTTTTTCTTTAATTCTAATTAATAATTCAGTTGCAATAACATCTTCTTTATCACTATTGTGAACAACACTAATTTTTTTGGTAATTTATTATTAAATCTATGCGACAATTTTTAATAAATTATTAGGATTACTATTTTTCGAAATTATAATACAAATCTACAGAGGGTGTTGCACTTGCATATAACACTGTACATTTATTATAAAATCCACGTTTTTTTAGCAATATCTTTAGCATCATATCTAGGTGAGTCTGTTTGTTTTATAACTATTTTTCATGCTCTTCATCAATAATAACAATACCTAAATTATGAAAAAGGAGCAAAAATTGCCGATCTAGTTCCTAAGCATATTTTTAACTTTTTCCATCTCTTATTTTTTTCCATTCATTAAATTTTTTCTCTAGAATTTAATCTAGAATGAATAACAGCTATATTATCATTGAAGACTTTTTCTAAATTTTTTTCTCAATCTGTGGTGTTAAAATGATCTCAGGCACTAATACTATGGCATCTTTACCGTTTTTTTAATCGTTGCTTCAACAAGTTTAATATATATTTCCGTTTTTTCCCTGATCCAGTAACACCATGAAGAAGATATTCATTAAATTTTTGATTTATCAAAGTTTTCACTTACTTTATCATAAATAACTTGTTGATACTTACTAAGCGTAGTGTCGTTTTTGAATAATATCTGTATTAATATTCTTAACAACTTCCTCTTCTTCAACCTTTATTATATTTAATTCTAGTAATTTTTACAACAGAACTTCCTATATTTAGAATATCTTTTATCTTTGATTTCTTTATTTTTATTATTTTTTTAAGTAAATAGTTGACTAGTTCTAATTGTTTTTTTGTAAGTTTTTTTCATCCTTATACTCATTAATTTTTAATGTATTCCTCTACTTCAACATTATTCACTTCTTTAATTTTACTTATAAGTCTTATTGCTTTTTAGTGAGATTAAATAGCCAATTTGAGAAACAGTAAATAACTTTTCAAATTTTTTTCTTTTTCAATTAAATTTTTCACTATTAAAATGTTTAGCATAATCCAAAAAGTAAAGTGGTATTTGCATCAATTAGTTCATAATACTCAACATATTTATTCTTTTAAACTAGTAGGAATTAATGTTTCAATCGCTTGAATTCTAGTACAAAAACAATTCATCAGTCATTACTTTAGACAATAGTATCATTTCTTTAGTTAAAAATCGGAAAAATCATCTTTAATTTTCTTTATATACTTAAAATCCTTAACCTCACCGGTCTCTAATTTACCTTTCTTAACGGCTACTATATAACCTTGAATTACTCTCGAACCAAAAGGTACTTCTACTCTATAACCTTCTAAATCTTTATCTTGAAACTCTTTTTGGAATTAAATAATAATAACTCTGATTAACATTATGATTGTTTACATCAATTATTACTTCAGCATACATAACCTCACCTCACTTTCAATTAATTACATAAACTAATAAATATTACTTAGTCACTTCATTTACTATTGTTCTTGCTATATTATCTTTTACTATTCTTATCAACTTTAGTTATTTTTATCAAACTTATCTATTATATAGACTTCGTTATTATCACTACCAAATCCTATATCATTTTTGTGAAATATCATTAGCTACTATATAATCAAGATTCTTTTTAATAATTTTTTTCTTTTTGCATAATCAATCAAATTATTTGTTTCAGCAGCAAAACCTATTACTTTTTTTGGTGCGTAGACTTATTCTCTCCAATATATTTGAGAATATCTTGAGTTCTTTTTGAATTCTATTGATAAAGAACCATCTTGTTTTTTAACTTTTTATCAAATACTTCAACGGGAGTATAATCTGAAACTGCTGCGGCTTTCACTATATAATCACAATCTTTATAATTATTTCTCACCGCTTCAAACATATCACTAGTACTAATAATTTTTTTATAATATTTATATTTTTTTATTAATGTTATTACTTTCAACGCTTGTTACTAGAATAACACTAGCTCCGCGTCTTGCAAATTCATTAGCTATAGAGATACCCATCTTCCCTGAAGATGGATTTGTTAGACACCTAAATGGATCTATAAATTCCTTAGTTGGTCCAGCAGTTACTAATACCTTCTTACCTTTTAAATCAACACTTTCTGAAGAGAACACTATTCTTTCAATTTTTTTCAATACTTGGAAATTTCCCTCACCTATATCACCGCATGCTAATAAACCACTATCAGGTTCAACAAAATTAAAACCCAAACTCTCTAGTTTCCTTATATTCTCTTTAATAATAGGATTATGATACATAGCAGTATTCATAGCAGGCACAATATATACCTTTTTAAAATCTCTAACAGCAAGCATTAATGAAGTAGCTAAATCATCAGCAATTCCACTAGAAAATTTTTGAAATTATATTTGCTGTAGCAGGAGCAACGATTATTTTATCAGCCCATTTAGTTAAATCTATATGTTGTATTTCTTTTTCATCTAATTCATCAAACGTACTAGTATAAACTTTATTTTTTTGTTAAAGTCTGGAAAGGTAAGTGCGTCACAAAAATTTTTCAGCATTTTTTTAGTCAAAACAACTTTTACATTATAACCTTTTTTTCACAAGAGAACTAGATAAGTCTATTGCTTTATATGCAGCAATTCCCCCAGATACAATTAATAACACATTCATTATTATCTCCTTTTTAATAGATTAATATTATAAATCATAATCTACACTGTTCGGACCAAATACAGCAGTTTCAAGTTTAGATAATCTCTTTAAAATATCTAAATTAGTAACTTGCGCAGGTCTTTCTTCACGATTTGCATTTTTTTAAGGCATCTATTTTAATTTTTCAAATTTTTGATTTTTCAATTTCTAATTCTTTTTAAACGAGTTAAAAGTTTATCTAATTTCATATAGTCTTCAATTATTAAATCCAAATAGTCATTTACATCTTCTTCACTATATCCTTTAACCCTACTTTTTTTAAATTCTTTTTCGTATATTTCTTTTGCAGTTAAATTTAATTCTACACTCATAATCTAGACTCCTTTACTTAAATTCGCTAAAATAAGCTACACAACTTACAAAATATAACGGAGCTGTTTCAGCTCGTAATATTCTTTTTCCTAATCCTATCACACTAAATTTATTCTCAGTTAAAATACTAATCTCATTTTCTGATAGACCGCCTTCGCTTCCAAAAACTGCTATTACATCTTTATTATTTAACTCAGAATTTAATAAATTTCTAAGATTAATATTGTCTTCATTCACTGATTCTTTTTCATAGGCTACCACTTTATGATCGTATTTCTCAGCAAAATTCACTAAATCTCTTAAACTATCAACATATGTAATATCTGGTATAAGATTTCGTTTTTGATTGTTCTGAAGCTTCTTTAATAATTTTTGACCATCTATTAAGTTTAGAGTCTACTTTGTCTTTCTTGATTTTAGTAATGTTTCTTTCAGAATTAAATAGAACTATATTACTTACTCCAAGTTCTGTTAGTTTTTTTGAATTAAGTATTCTATCTTATCATTTTTTTAATGGTGGTATAGCTACTGTAATTTTTTTGTTGGAAGCTCATTACTACCACTTACTTGCTCATATGGAGCAACTAATACCTTATCTACGTTATTATCTATAATTGTACAAATATATTTAATTTCATCTTTAAATACAACATATACTTTATCATTATTTTGTTTTTCTCATAATTCTTACGATATGATTACTATCTTCTTTTGATAATTCATATGTTGATTCAACATTTAACTCTTCATTTAAAAAAATACTGTTGCATAATTTCTCCTAGGTTTATATCTTACAATTAATTTTACCTTATCGACGTTTCTCTAAATTTGAAGTATAACAAAATATATTTCAAGTATAAAACGTGTATTTTTCAATATATTATAGCATATTTAAAGTAATTTAAAAAAAGTATCTTAGTATATTTAAAATATAATAGATTTTTAACAAGTATTTAGATGCTTTTTCCCTAAATTTTTCCCCACAGAAAAAAAGCCCCTTTATTTTTGGGGCTTAATTTTTTTATCTTGTATTGTGTAAACAATCTAGAGTGAATTTATCTCCCTCTAACACTGCTTTATATTCGCTCATATAGAATTGATATGACTTGTCACAATCATCACCGTTATCGACCTGGAATATTAATTTCTCATATTCATCTTCATTCATATTTCCTAAATGAGCTTTTTAATTCATCAACTGAATAGCAACAAGTACAGTCGTTAGGATTTTCTTCAGTCCAGTAAGTCACTGTTGCTCCTTCTTCTAATACTAACTCATTAACAACAACCATCATTTTTATCATAATTTTTTTCATTTTTAATTCCTCCGTGTATTTGATTAATTTATTTGCGACTTGTAATGTCATATTCTCTATTTTTTTCTTTTTAGCATTTCTGTAATCTGATATCAATGAATAAGAGACTCCAGAATCTTTAGCTATTTTTATAACTACTAATTTCACTGTTTAAAAAGTTCTTCTATTTCTTTAATTAATTTATCAACCATATTCTAACCTTCTTTTTTTATTGAATTTAAGCCATTTTTATGTTATTATTATCTTAGTAGCGAGGTGAAGTGGCTTAGGACTTCACCTTGGTTACCGTTCGTTTTTTTAGAAGTTCTAATCTTCGATTAGAGCTTCTATTTTTTCTTTAGCTTCTTCTAATGTTTTTGCTATTTTCTAATCTCTCTAGCACTAACTTTAGAAGAGTTTCTTTTAAATTGATTAAATTGTTCATTTGTCATATCTTCCATTTTTCTCCTTTCTGTTCCTCTGCCAACTTATATTTATATTATATCACTTAATCGATATAATTTCAATAGATATTTTAAAATTTTTTAAAAATTGCATAAAAATAAACCCTACTTATTAAGTAAGGGCTGTAAAGATCTATTTAGTTATTTTTCTTTCCAAGTTCCGTAAGTATCTCCAGTTTCTAGGTTCATAGAAGCTACATAACGTCTTACACCGCTATTTGAGATATAAGATAACCATTCATAACCTTCTGCATAGCAAAATTCCATATAGTTAAATTCTTCTCCTTTTTCATAAGTTCCTACTACTTCTGAATTTAAAGATGGTGCATTTCTAATATTAAGTTTCTCTACACCTACAGTATATACACGTACTGTAGGTAGTGATTGTAATTCAGAAACGCTAGTTGCTTCTCCTTCTAGTTCATCTGTTGGGAAATAGAACCAACCTATAATACCGTCAAAATTACGTTCTCTATATCGTGCTGGACCACCTACATATAAACTATCTGCATTACCATCAACGTTTTGTTCGATAGTTTTCATAGTATATCCATCACTATCCTCAATTACTACTCCAGTGTGTCCGAACGGATGACCATATATATACGTGGTATCCATTACAAAGACTGCTCCAGCTTTAGGTTTACTACCTAAGTTTCCAGCTTCATTATATTCTACTCTATATCCTAACGCTTTTGCACTATCTAATAAATCAATAGCGTTACCCCATAATGCTTTACCAAAGTATTTTACTGATAAATAGTTAGGTAAATCAACACATTGTGTACCATATGCTCCGTCTTGGTCTACTCCTACTCCTAAATTAGCTATTCGTTTTGGCTTCTACTACTAAAAATATCATTCATTATTTATCCTCCTAATTTTTTTATAATAAAAAGACTAAGAATTTACTTAGTCTAACCATTTTATATTTTTAATTGTCGTTCTACGAGTTTTTATTATATTTTTCTAGAATCACTTTCATGCAAAGTAACCAGTTTATAAAAATTATTAATTTTTCTTAAACCTAATACTATAGCGGTTCTTCCAGTTATTTCATATACCACTAAATTTAATTTCATACCATTTCTAGGGATATCTTTATCTACAACACATATATTTATTTCTTTACCATAAAAATACTTTCTCAATAAAATTATAATTCTTAAATCTAGAAAACATCTTGAAAAAAATCTTGATGTTCAGATAAATCAGAAATTAATAATTCATTATTTTTTTATCATTTCTATACTTTTTATTAGCGTAAATATTCTTAGGTAAAAACATAGTGAAGTCCTAATAGATGATGTAAATCAGTTTCACTAAATACAACCATTACATCATTCATCTTTTTTATAATTCAACTCTAACAAACATTTTTTTATTACAAAATTTTTTTCTTGATAATCTTCTAATGTGCTTTGTAATGTTGCATCACTATCCATACAACCTCCTATATAAAGATAAAAAAATAAGCACGGAACGGAAGTAGTCTCCGTGCGGGACAATCGATTAGTTGTTGATAGTGGAACAACTAACTCCCCTACTGTTGTGCTTCTTAGGCTTATCGCAAGGGAACAGTTCTTAAGCTCTGCCAAGCGGTGCAACGTGCTTCTATTACACCTCTATATCACTATAGATTATTTGCGTTTAAACGGGTCGAGACTGGAAAGACGATTAAAAGGCTTCTTTCTAGCTCATAATTTATTTTAATATAAACTTTACTTTTTTTGTCAATTTTTTTCTATTGACACCTACAAAAAGAACCCCTGTGTCAGTCGTAACTGCCTTATAGGAACAGGGGATTGATATATTTAAATTATATCACTACTTCTCTGAATTATCAATGTCATCATTTCTCGACTGCTTAACTACTTGATGTGTTCCAACGCTTGCAAGTCCTAATAAGACTGCGTTAGTATCTTTAAAGACTGCCCAACCTATAAGTCCTCCTAATACTCCTAAAGTTGTGGAATTAATTCAGTTGGAAAAGTCTTCCATTCTTTAAGAAACTTACCTAATAAGTTAAGTCCGAACACAATAAGTGTTAATAAAATCGGTTGTAATTGTTCCATATTATTTTTCTCCTTTCTATGGTAATTGTTGCGGCCATGGTTCTGCTGTTAAATATGACACCGCACTTACACGGATATCTCCAATATCTCGATCTGTTGGAATAGGGTCGTTGAATGTGAACTGCATATAATTTGAATCGGCTAATCCGCCTAAATACCAAACGCCGTAAGGTCTTCCACGGTCATCATACGTTCCGCCAACAAGTGAAGCTTCACTTCTGAACCCATATGGTATTCCACCAACACCTAATACTTTAGCCCCTCTGTCTCCACTACTTCCGTGTCCTACGTGTCCTGCTCCACCACGTCTAACTATTCCAAACCAGCCCCATTGAAGTCCTCCAAATTGATAAGTTACTAAATTGTTAACACGTCTAATTTTAATTGTTGAAGTTCTACCATCAACAGTTAATTTTGAAATAGAGTTAAGTGTTCTCCAGCCAGTATCTCCAATTAACACTTCCCAACCTTCATTTCCACCGTTGGTAGTCTTAATCCATTTGAAAGCTCCGTTAGTTTTATTCTTATCAATATAAGTAGTACCTATTTCAGCTTCTACAACACCGTTCGGCATTCCCGTTCCGTGAATTTCATATCTGCTAACAGGTAACTCAACACTATTTCCGCCAGTTATACTTAATGTTCCGTTGTTAAGTGTTAGTGTTTGATTAGGTTTAAGCGTGTTCAGTTCATCTTTAGTTACAATTTTTTTAGCTGTCAAAGTTTCTTCAGTAATAAATTTTGATGTGTCTACAGTAGGTTTACTTTCCAATACAGTTAAACGTTCTTTAACCTCAGTATCATTGTAGACTGTGTCGTTATCTTGTTTATTTTCAAGAGTTAAGACACGGTCGCTTAATGCTTTGTCGTTATACGGCTCTGGTAAGTCTGTTTTTTTAACGTAAAATTCATCTGCTTTAGTTTTTGTCAAATATGTATCGAAAGGTTTACTCTCAAGAGCCGTTAAACGTTCGTTAATAGGTTCGTCGTTGTAAACTGTATCTTTATCTTGTTTTGTCTCAAGAGTTGAGACACGTTTAACCAAGTCAGAATCATTGTACGGCGTCGGTATAGTCGTTTTAAACGCCTCGAAGTCCGTGTTTGATACTTTGTTGTTAAGTTCTCTGTTAAACGCCACCACGTCATCTTTAGTAGCGAAATTCTCGACATTTACTTTTGGTGCGTCCTCTAGGGCTCTAACCCTATTACTTAAGGCTGTATCATCATATATTGTATTATTGTCTGGTTTGTTTTCTAATGCTTGCACTCTACTCATCAAACTACTATCGTTATATGGCTGTGGTATTTCTATTTTTAAAGCAAAATTTGAAGTATCAATAGCAGGTTTGCTTTCTAAAGCTACTACACGATTTTTTAAATCAGAATCATCATATACTGTATCCTTATCAACTTTATTCTCAAGATTAGTAACACGCTCTGACAATGCACTATCATTGTAAGGTGTTGGTAAATCAGTTTTTTTAACGTAAATTGCTTCTGCTACACTAGTCGTTAAGTAATTACTTAAATCAATACCACTGTTGACTTGTAGTTTCTTAAGTTCTACTTCTAATTCAGAACGTGTAATTACATCTACAACCTTTTCATCTTTAATATATCTAAATCCACGTTTACCTACTTCTTTTTTTGTCAATTTCAGACAAAATTACAGTAAACTTAAATTTAAATATATCAAGAGAATCAGTTTCACTATCCAAAAATAAATATCCTATTACTTCTTCACATTTCGATATTAGATCGTTATCAAATTTAATTTTAACTACATTCCCTTCAATAGTTCCAGTAGTTTCCCATGTTATATCAGTTTCTCGAAAATCAAACAACGCTCTAGCCTTATATTGCGATAAATCTACTTCATTTTTTTAATCACAAACTCAAATCCAGCATTATTTTTTTATCGTGAGAGTACAGTTGAATATTTAAATCTCTAACTCCTCTACGTAAGGTAGTACTATTAAAATCAGTTCTTACTACTTTTTTTCATACTATTCCTCCTTTTTTTATTTATAGGTAATTTTCTAAATCGATTGAATAAAGTTTCAATCTTACCGTTACCACTAATTTCTGCGTAGCTTTTATATAATCCACTTAATTCTGATAAATCTTCACTTGTTGTATATCCACGCTCTATAGCTTCACTAAATTCTTTATGCAATCTATACGACATAATGCTTTTATTTGAACTTCTGTTCTGTAGTCCTATTTTTGTTACTTTATCAACTTTATCTTGCGTGTTCTTTACTTCCTTGCTTAAAATTTCAAATTGCTTTTCAGTTCTATATTGCGTGTTCTTTACTTCCTTACTTAAAATTTCAAATTGCTCTGCTGTTTGTTTGTTGCTATTGTCAAACCATATCTTAACTAATGGAATGATAGCTACTGTAAAAAGTTGCAATACAAATTGCAAAATATAGTTTGTCATTTAGACTACCTCATAAAAAAGAACATGCTATTCTGCATGCTCTTCTTTTCTTTCTGAATGTTCTTCAAATGTAGTGTCTTTTGGTGCTTCACTTACAGTTGATGTTGATGTGACTACCTCTTTTGGTTTGTAACTTTCTTGAGAATTTCTTTCGATTCTATCAACTTCTGCACTTACAACTTCTCTTAAATTCCCAATATCAGGAACTTGTTCTATAGTTTTTGATTTTCTTAAAACCTCTCTTACAAACATTTTTACAAATGGATTTTTCGCTTCAAATACTTTCTTACTGAACTTCATGATTATTGCCCCCTTCGTTTTGTGGTATAGTTTGATTGCTTTCTCCTGTAGGTTGTGTAGTGTGCTCGGTAGTTTCATTTTCATGGTCTCCTTTATCTTCTTTATCATCATGTTCTGAATCTTGGAACATTGACATTACTGTTGAAATGGCATTTGTTACAGCTTCATCTAATTGTGCCTTAGTGATATATCGGTGGTCTTCATCTGCTAATTGCTCTTTATTTTTCACTTTCAGCACGTTCAAGCACGATTTCTTTATATTTTGTTGGCTCATTGCTAGGAATCCACTCAACAACGCTGTGTGGTCTTCTACAACTTCGTATAGTTTGTTTTCATATTTGAATTTATCTCCTACAGAGTAAACTACATTTACTTCATAAGAATCAAATGCATTAATGATTGCATCTTTCTTAGCGTTAATAGTTTTAGGATCTAGCACATTTAAAAGTAAAGCCATAATCACTTTATCGTTGCCTTTATTTACTTTACTGATAAGTTTTGTTAAAAGCTCTCTCACGCTCTGTTACATCTTCTTTATTGCCAGCTAAAATTCCTACTTGCTTATTAAGGTTAGCATATTCAGTAACTAGTGCTGGAGTTGCTTCTCCTGTGTATAAATTAATAGCAATTTGTTTTCTAACTTCCTCTAAAATTTCAGCATCACTTACAGTTGCAAATTTTCCTGGTAATTCTACATTACCATTAAAATAAACTCCACCTGTAGTTAAACTGAAGTAGACATTTACACTTCTATATCCTCCTGCTGTTGGGTTGGGTTGTCTTGTTGTTAATTCTAAAGCCATGTTATTGTACCTCCTCGTGTTTTACTTCTTTAGCTTCTTTTAATTCTTTAAGCTCCTTTTCTTTAGCTTCTAACTCTTTACTTAATTCGTTGTAAGCTACTTTATAATGAGCTAATTGCATAGTTTTTTCACTCAATTCTTGAGCGATTAAATCAATCGGTTGTAATGTATTATCCATTTATTTTTTTCCTCCATTTTTATAATTCTTTGTTGTAATTCTTTGTTTTTGTTGTGATAATTCTTGAATAGCTTTGATTAGGTATGGTTGCATTTCGAACGGTTCATAAGTATAATATCCTCCTGGATGGTCTACAAAAGCCTCTGGCATATATTCTTTAACATCTTGTGCCATTATTCCCAATTCAATATCTTTAACATCTTCTCTATACTTACGTGTGAATGAATATGTTTCAAACTTGTTAAAGTACTTCTAATGCGTTAACAGTAGATTTTTTTAATGTTACTTTTAAATCTTCTGTCAGATATCAATGAGTCAATATTTATATAATCTTTCAGATTATTTTTGTCCCTTCAATGATAATCTATTACCTGATTTGTTTATTTCGGTATAAATTGGTGAATAACACCACACCCCACTTCCGTAACCATTATCGTAAACAATATTTCCTGTTACTTTTAAATTTCCGTGTATTACTGGTTCATTCCAAAATTCCGCTTTATTGTAACACATCATTTTCCCATCTGGTTTAACAAACCACGCTTCATTTCCTGCAGAATCCCAGTTACTACCCCAGTTTACCCACAATGCTGTTCTATCCCATGAACCATCACTCATTCCAACTGAGAAGTTATTAGCTCCAGTTATCCATTGACCGCTACCTCCCCAGTGTTCACCTAAGTTGAAATTACCAATTCGACCTGTATATGATTGTAAATCATCAGCTTCAATCTTAGTCGCTGTAACTTTTATAGCGTTTATCTTGTTAATGAACGCTTTTTGTGCCCACAGTTTTGTTACAAAAGCGTTATGACTTACTAAATCTCTTATCATTGCATCGTCTACTTGTAAGTGTGTAGAGGTTATTGCATCTGCTGCAATTATATTTGATGTTACACTACCAGCTTTCAAGTGTCCTGTTTCTATTGAAGAAGATTTGATATGTTTACCTTCTATAGTTCCATCAACAATTAATTCTGCCGATTTTTTTCTTATAAATTTTTAGGTAAAGTAACATTTGCTCTTACAAAATTACTTCGAGTATCTTGCAAAATACCAAACCTATAATATTCTATATTTGTAATGTTTTTCAGGAATTTTTTTAAAGTTACATTACTATTTAAAAAGTCTCGTGTAGTATTAGCATTCATAATAGGAGTATCGTACCAACGATAATTTCCATCTTTAGTTTTTAATCTCAATCATAAATTTAATATCGTGACGGTTAATCGCTTGTGTAGTAACCGAACCATCAAATATAAATTCTGCACCTTGTTCTAAATTAACATCTTGAATTTTTAGGGGTTAACCATAAATCACGTTCGTTAGAAACGGCACTTGCTCTATATTCAAAATCTACTAAATTCTCATTAGCAGGTGTTATTATAAACTTATCAGTAATAGCTTTAATGTTCTCAGGTTGTGTTGTTAAGATACTTGATATTGTTCGTCCATCAATTACTTTTCCTGAGCCTAACTGAATACCAGTACTAGTTATAGAAACCTCATCTTTTCTTAGTGAATTATTCTCTAACGTTGTTACACTATTAGATATTCTATCTGCTTTTTGGTCAACATTACTTATCGTCCTAGATAGCTCACTATTGATTCTTGATAAATTACTACTTACACCATCTACAGTACGTGATACTGTTGCAACGCTATTTGTTACTCCGTCTACTTTTCTTGATAAAGTTTCAGATATTCCATCAGCATAGCGTTTTGATTCAGAAGTCAACGCTATTACTCTATTATTCATAACGGTGTCAATTTGAGTTCGTACACCGTTGATTTTCTCATCTACACTAGAGTTAATAGTCTTTGTTTGCCTTTCGACAATTCCTTCTGCAGTTCGAACTATTTCATTACTCAACGTACTTGTATGATATTCTTCAATAGTTCCTCTAGCAGTCTTCTTAATCTTGCTCCACAAGTCGCTTTCAGGATCTTTCATCATCACATCTAAATCACGTAAGTTTTTGAAAATACCACTTATTGTATTTGTACTTTGTTTAGGTGCGACAAATCCAGTAGGTTCAGTACCTTGTTCTAACTGAATACGATTTAATCTAGTATCTCCAACACATCCCATGTGATAGAGTTTTACTGTTTGATTAGCAATAGTAGGTGTGAATGTGTGATAGAATTTTCCATTTCTAAAGCTAGCTTGTTGCTTGTTGTCATTTACTTCTATATCCATTTTTACCTCCTATCTACGTGCTAGTATAAAGTTTCAAACTTACAACTTTTTTTCCGTTACCATTGTTATACCAACTTGTTGTTTCGAAATAATCGGATAGTCCAACTTCATTATCTGAAAGCAGTAACACAGTAGGGGATTGAGGGGTTTTAATTAATTTCTCTGTTTTTAATTTAAATATTTCTTTATTGTTAATTTGAATGTGAGTAACACTATTTTTCAGCTATATTGTTATTTCCTACTTCTAACAAATAACTTATAAAAAAACGGATTTATAGTAACATTATCCTTTTTGAAATATTAATCTTAATGCTGGTTCTGCTTTCCATATCAACCTACTACCTAAATATCTTTTTGCCAACATCTCTATTGTTAACTATTATCTTTGCTCTATCTCTCATATATTCACCTATTTAAATACATCATATATTGTGTTAGGGTCTTTATTTGAAATAGCGTTATATTGCTGTTCAGTTCCGCACCAGTATTTTAAGGGCTGTCTGTTGAGTTGGTTTATTATGTTTTCACCTGCACTTCCCGCTGGTCCTCTATCTCCTTGTCTACCTTGCGGTCCAGTTGCTCCTTGTGGACCTATCAAACCTCTCTCTCCTGCTGGTCCTCGTTCACCAGTTGCACCTCTTGGTCCTTGCGGTCCTGGAATACCTTGTTGTCCTTGCTCTCCTCTAGGTCCAGTCTCTCCTCTGTCTCCTTTAAGAGTATTCCTTTGTGCTTGCGATAAGTTTTCAAACGTTACTACACCATCTCTTCCAGCTGGTCCACGTTCTCCAGTTTCACCTTTTTGACCTTGTATTCCTTGCAATCCTTGAGGTCCTGTTTCTCCACGTGGACCTTGCAATCCCGGAATACCTTGAGGTCCACGCTCTCCACGTTCTCCTCTAGGTCCAGTTAAATATTGCAACTCACTATATCTGCTAGTTCCATTACCAACTTTAACAAAGCCAGTGTCAGATTCGATACCTAACTCTCCATCAAGCAAAATAAGAGAACTTGTTGCCCATTGACTAGAACTCATTCGTTTCTGTTGCATTCTTATCTGAATTTTTTCACTCATTAGTTACCTCCTCCATCAAAAATAAATTTAGGTGTATCATTCCACTCTCCTTGATAATCTGCTATTTCAATACCTTCTGCATAATCTTTTATAACTTACTTCTACGTTGATAGTAGTAGCTTCTGTAATGTTTTTAGAAATATTTTGTATTTTATACCACTCACTTTCAAAAGAAATGTTATACTCTCCGTTATAAACGCTAAATATAGTTCCCTCTTGTTCTGTAAAAAGTCTTTTTCTGCAGTAGGATATAGAGTATTAGTTGATGTCATAATTACCTTAACAGGAAACTCGATTAACTTATTAAATACAAATTTAACATTGTAATTATCATGCGTTCTACACGTTGCTTCCCAACTGATAACATAAGGCTTTCCAACTTCAAAGCCATCTCCATTATGAGATATTTCTATATATGGTGTTCCTAATGGTATATCCCTTTCAGTACCACCATCTAGTCGGTTTTTGTTGAACCTCTCTGTACCATCATTTCCAACCATTTTCAAGGTAGTTTCTGCTTTCTCTGATACTTCCTCGATTTTAGTTTTTAATTCCTCGATTTTAGCACCGCCAACATCAAGATTCTTAATATTTTTCTTTGATTTTTTTCCGTTAAACCACTACCAAATTCTGTAGAAATCCTTGTTACTTCTTCTCTAAGAGGTGCTAGTTTTTTTCTCTAGATCTTCATCAATTTTGGCTATATTTACTTCACTAGAAGCTTTAGCTTTTTCAAATCCATCCTCAATTCTTTTAGTTATCTCATCAGAGTTTTTCTTAAACAACTTATCATAATTCTCACTTCGTTCTTTAATTTTTACGTTCGATATCGATTGATAAACGGTCTGTGTAAGCATTAGCTCTAAATTCAGCTCCACTACTAGAATGAGAAACTTCTGAACCTAATCTACCTTCTTTTTCACCAAGAATAAACTCTTTCCATTTTTTTAGCATTGGATCGTAATGAGTTTCAACTACTCTTATTCTTTCGTCCACACCATATTTTTAAATATTTTTAAAATGACAGTGTCTCCACGATTGATATCCTCTGATAACTGTTCATAAGTTACCTTAATAGAATTTTTTTAGGCTTATCAATATTCCCTTTTGTGAAATACTCCATTGCCCATTCCTCTAACTCTTCAGCAGTTCTTAAGTCATTATTAGAAACCGACATTTCATTAATGAAAGGATAATCATTAATCAATGGACTTTCAATAATTAAACTAATAGTTACTTCTTCATCTAGTGAAGCTGTTTCTTCTTTCTGTTGTGCTTTTTAATGATTCGATTTCAGATTTCTTTCTATCAGCTATTGCTTGGCTTTTCAGCTTTTTCTTTGTTGAGATTTTCTCTCTCTTTCCTGATATTTAGCATTTACTTCTGATTCAATTTGAGAATATGATTTAATTACTTTACCACTACGCTTTTACTTTCTTGTTATTCTTAGCAAGTTCTTTAGAGTATCTTTTAGCTATTTCATCTTTCATTTGTTGAGCTTTTTTTAACAGCATTTCTACCTTGTGAGTATTCTTTTTGAGATTCTCTCAAGGCTTTTTAATTGTTGTCTGTGTTGTTCTCGTAAGTCTTTCTTATCGTACTTATCACCAACTTTAAAAAGTTGAACTAGCATAAATTCTAGTAACAATTTCATCAGAATTACTAGTATTAACAAATTCACTTATATTTTTTTAGCTGTAGTCAATACTTCTTCTGTATCTCTTCCTAATCTTTCTAATAAGCTAATTTGTTTTATCATGCATATCTATATCTGCAGAATATAGACTTGCTATTTCTCCTAGTAATTCAAATGATGACTTAGGTTGATTGTCTTTCTCATCTTTATATGTTGAGAATGAATTTATATCACTTATATCAGAGTAGTATGAAAAAAATCTTTCTCACTAGAAAGAAAATTACTATACCACTCATCTAATACTGGCATACAACCAACTCTAATTCTACTGAAGTTATTCACTAACCTTTTACTAAAATCATAGTTCTTTTGATATGCCGTTACAGTAATGCACTTATCATTTTCAGATATATCAATATCTTTAATTCTAAATAGGTTTGTCCTGTCATGCTCATCAGCCTTTACAATCATACCTTTTTCAATGAACGAATATAGATCATTGTCCACAGTTGGATATTTGAATGTCAGTTTATACATTGTATTCAACACCCAGTGAATGTCCGAATCATAAGCATTATTCAACACTATTCCGTTATAAGTAAAATCCGTTTCAAATTCATCATATAACCATAACATTAAACGAACGCCCCCCATCTACATTCTATTTCCAACCTAGTAATTCCATTACCTAGAACAATCCCACTCACTCCTGGTTTAATCTCAAAGAACGCTCCTAGCATTACACTATTTAATAAATTTCCATTCTTATCATATATATTTTGTTCACCTTGTTTACATTCAATAACTAACTTTTCAGATAGCTGTTTTAATCTGACTACCTGATTACCTATGGTTAATGATGTGCCACTCGTTGAATTTCCATATAGAGTGATTCTAGGATACATTATTACATTAGTTTCATTATTGATACTTCCATTTCCTGTGTATGTCTTAATATCAGATGCAATACTATATGAGAATGGATTACAAGTGAATACTACATCTATTTCATATTCATCTACTTCACCTAGTCTAGCTCTAACTGCAGATACTGTTAACACCTCATAATACCTTCCAGGATTATCAGAGGCTATTAATTTACCACTACCTTCTAACCAAACTAATAATTCATTAACTTGATTTAATTTTACATTGTGGATTAATAGCTTATAAGACTTTTCTACAAGTTCATAAGCTGTAGACGTTCTTACAATTCCTCCTGACATATCATCAGATGTGAATATTTTGTCTTTTCTTTTCCCTTTATTGATTCCATCATTTTCTATTACAAAAATTTCAAAGGGAAAATCGGCGGTAGACTTCCCTTTGAAGATTAACTCATTATAATGTAACGACATTTCTACCACCTCCAAAACTCATATTTTTGTATTCTTTCATAGATCTCACTAGTTTTTGTTCAATCTCTTTTACTAATGTATCAATGTCTTCCTTGTTATTTATATTATTACCTGTCACGTTGATGGTAATATTAACATTAGGATTATTAGCTCCATATTGTTCCGCTAATGTTCCACTTATTCCTTTAATTTTCTCTCTTGTTGATAATGGTGTAATGTTCACACCACTTCTTGTAACTTGGAATAATTCTGGGTAAACAGCTTCACCTACGATACCTGTATATTTAGGTGGTAAGTTTTGAGTGGTACTGATGTTTCCACCTGTAGCAAACATCCCTATATGTCCACCCATTGCATGCATTCCGATGTGTCCACCAGTAGCATGTTCACCACCAATAAATCTACTAATAGTATTTTTAATAAAGTTCCACGTTGTTGTGACAACTGTTGGAATAGCGTTAATCGCTCCTGCTGCACTATTAGCTTTATTTGTTATATTGTCATTTGCTTCTAATTGCTTTTGTTGGTGTAGGTGTTGCATTGAATCTTTTCAGTACTTGCTGTTGCTGCATCAGTGAATGGTGTAGCATTACCTTGAGCCATGATACTCTTAGTTGCTGGATTAGTTGCAGCGAACACATTCGCTCTATCTGTAGCATCTTGAATAAATGGACTGGCATTTCCACTAGCTGATAATACTTTTTCAGCAGGATTAGTATTAATATATGTGTTTAAATTTCCTTGTGCATCTGTAATTGGTTGACTTGCATTATCTTTGGCAGTTAGTGTTTTTTCATTAATTGCCAAAACATTGTATCCCTAGGATATTCTTTATCGCATTTTTCAATAACATTGCTTCCATCATCTTTAAACATAATTGATTTAGGCGGCAAACTAGCATTTTTAAATGTATCTATTTTCCCATTGATGTTATCTAATGGTAAGCTTGCTTTATCGACAATTTCTACATTTTTAGGTTTGATACCTTTACTGTCTAACCATTCTAAGTCTTCTTTAGTCATCTTAATAGTACGACCTTGACTTTCTGCAATAGTTATTGCTTTCATTATATCTGGCAATGCTAATGCTCTTTCATAATCGTTTTTAAAATTAAATACAAGATCGTGACCTTCATATTTAATTCCTATTGATTTAATATCAGAGTGACTAGTCCAGTTATTTAAAAATACTGTTAACTTCCTGAATTTTTAGATTCAATAGAACCTAAATTATTAATGTATTCTTCTTTTTGTATCAGTAATCAATCCAATTTGTTTTTAACGCTGCAATTTTTAGCAGCTAAGGCTGTTTCTTCCATTCCTTGCTGTAAGATTTTTCTGTGCTTCTTTACTTTCAGTTGCAGCTTCTGTAGCACTCTTACCTAGTCTCTTATAGAGATTTTCTATTTCATTCATCTCTTGAGTTGTTAAACTTCTATGGTCTTTTGCAGCGTTAGATAAAAATTTCTTTGATTTTTCCCTTGTGCTTCTCTTACAGAATTCACTGAATCATCAAAGGTTTGTTTAATAAATTCAGATTGTTTTTTTATATTCTGCCTCTTCAATTAATCCAGCAGCTTTTTAAATCATTTAACCTATCATTTTCTGCTTTTCTACGTTTTTTCAATACCCTCTACAGTTGATAATGCCAAGTCATTAATAGTCTTAATCTGTGCCATTGCATATTCTGATGTAATATTTTTTTATTTTTCTAAATAAGCTTGATTGAATGCTTGATAATGAATTACCTAGCATAATTCCATAGTTTCTAAACTTACCTTCGATTTCATTTTACATCTTCATCACTTAAAGATAGATTCTCTTTTAATTTCTTTCTAAGTTCTCCATCTGATGAATACCAACTACCTTCTTTTAAAGTTTTTATCAAGACTTTCCATGATTGAAGTATTAGCTTTTTTAATCTTTTCCGTTTCCTCTACTATGGCTTTACTATTATTTTGAACATCACCTTTTAATCTATCAATAGCACTTCCAGATTGTGTTGCGCCTTTAATAACTCGATCATACCACTCTTTGTATTTCCCATTAGTTTGTTCAACGGAAGCTTCATGATTTCTACTGTCTTTTGTCATTTCACGATATATTCCATATCCTAATCCAACAAAAGCAGCTCCAATTAATGCAGCTCCTGCAACATATGGATTAGTTAACATAGAAGCCATGCTTCCAGTAGTTGCTGCTTTAGTTCCAACACCAGCTATTTCAGTACCTAATTTGGCAACATCAGCCACTGCTTTACCAGTTCTGATTTTACCCAACCATTGAATCAAAGTACCTATACTCTTAACTCCTGCACCTGCTCCAGTTGTTAATCTTCCTAAAACAGATAAGAATGGTCCCATACCTAACACGGCTAACTGAACCGCAGGCGGTAGTTTACTAAACCATACCATCATATCACCTAATGTTTTCACAACTGGTTTAGAATGTTGTAATACTTCCGCTAATCTCGGAAGCAATTCAGAACCCATTTCAATTGCCATTTTTTGAATTTCATTCTTAGCCATTTGAATTTTACTAGCACTTGTTTGGTATCTGATGCTTGCTTCTTTAGTTAATGCTGAATTTTCTCTCCATCCTTTATTAGCAATTTCTAAGGCTTTACCTAATCCACTATCACCATCTAATGCACCAGAAAGTCTCTTCATGGCATCTGCTTCTCGAATACCTGATACACCTAATGATTCAAGTACTTCATTAACATTTCCGCCACTTTCTTTTACATGTTTTAGACCTTTAAGAACTAGTTCTAAAGCTTCTACAGGTCGATTATTAAATGCATTAGCAAATTCACTTGCACTAACTCCAGCAGCTTTAGCAAACTTACCTAAGTTTTCTCCACCTGACATTACAGCATTTTGCATTTTTGTCATAATCTGTGTCATTGCACTACCACCAGCTTCTGCCTCGATACCAACAGTACTCATTGCAGCCGCTAATCCTAATACATCAGCCTCTGACATATTAGTTTGTTTACCCATACCAGATAATCTTTGAGACATTTCTACAATAGATCTTTCATTTTGTGGCAAAGTTATTCCCTAATTCTACTAATGTAGAACCTAGATTTCTAATACTACTTTGGCTTGTTCCCATTACAGCCATGAATTGTGCTAAACTTGTTGCTCCCTCTTCACTACTTAAATTTGTAGTAGCTCCTAAATCAGCAATAGTTTTTTTGTAAAGTCAACTATATTTTTCAGTTTTAATACCCTAATTGTCCAGCTACTTCACCTATTCTTGCTAATTCATTTGCACTAACTGGAATCTCTGTAGAAAGATTTAAGAAACTTTGCCTAATCTTTTCTAGCTGTTCTGGAGTTGCATTTACAGTTTTTACTACTCCTGCAAAATCACTTTCAAAATTAATTGCACTTCTAGCAGCTAATAACATTCCAGATGATATCCCAGCTGTAGCTCTCGTTAAGCCGTCACCAACTCCTGACATTTTCTGTCCTAGAACTTGTGCTCTAGTCCCAACATCATTAAATCTTTGAGCAGTATCAGCTAATCTACCACCACTATTTCTAAATGCAGCATGAGTTTTCTCAACTGCATCTCTTAATTTAAAATAACTCGTTTCAGCGTTCGCTATTTTAGTTGGTAATGCTCCTAATTCTTTTTGTTGAGTACTTAACGTACTGTTTAAACCTTTTATTTGTGTTTCAAGGCTTTTGACTTCTTGTTCAGTCTTCTTATATGCTTTGCTTGTATTTGCTACTGTTTCTTTATATTTCTGAACAGCAGCACTACTCTTACCATAAGTGCTTTCTAAGTGTTTTAAATGCTCCTTTTGACTTTGTAACAACGTTCCATTGGTCTTTAGAACTGATTGTTTTTGCCTGAAAGCATTCAATAACTTTTTCAATCTCTTTAGGTATTTCACTAGTAGATTTTTTTAAAGCATCATATTTATCTTTTAAATTATTAACATTACTTGCTGATTGCTTCATTTGAGTAGTTAGTCCACTCATCTTTGCCTTGTAGATATCGTATGCTTTTGCACCACTACCTAATGAAGCTATATTTCTTCTAGCTTCTGCTTGAAGTTGTCGTAAGGCATTTTCACCTTGCTTAATAGCAGAGGTAAAAGACCCTACACCTTCTGCAGTCAGTATGACACCGACTTTATCCATGTAACTTGCCATTTTTTTACCTCCTACAGTACATTACTTATGTTAGTAACTCGCATACCTTTTTCTTCAGAATCATCTATTGTATAATTTTTCTTTAATATATCTATTTATCATGTAAATAATATAGTCGAATGAATAATCATACATAAATTCATCCTTAGTCATGTTGAACCAAGTTCTACACTTATAAAATAAATCATCCCAATCTATTATTTCTTGTGTCTCTTCTTGGCTTTCTTCGGATTCCTGCTCACTACTTTTGGTTGTGTATGAACTAGGTCTTCTACCTGTTCTTCTAAAAAACTCTTTCCCATTTCGCTATCATCAGTAATTCCTAACATTTGAAGTAATGTTGCTGTTTGATCACCATACATAGCTTCTTGATATTTTTATAAGAAATACTTCCAAGTCTGTATCAGTGACATTTTCTAAAACTTCCTCAAGTGTTGTTTTTAACTTATTAGCTTTCAAAATCGATACTAAAAACTTGGCAATTGCTATACTTTTTTCTTTAGTAATAACATCTACCCAATCACCTTGTTTAATACCAAAATCTGCTTCTAAATGTAACCAAACTGCTAAATTACATCTTAATTCAACTTCATACCCAAGAATATCTGTTTTTAAAAGTCTCTATATTTTTTTAAAAAAATACTCATTTAATACCTCCAAAAAGAGCCAACTTATGTCGGCTCTTTAATCTTATTTATTATCCTCTAGGGACTACTGTAGAATCTGTTTGACCTTCTTTGATGCAAGCTTTTTAAAGTTGCTGCATCGTAGAAACCATTTAATAATAATTTTTTTCACGATCGTATAAATTAGTTGTACGTAAGTCAATTTTTAGCGTATACAGATTTATTATCACTTCCAATTACTGGGAATGCTTCAATAGTAACCTGTGAAATATTTTCTTTTTTCTCATCAGTTTCTGTCTCTGCATTGAAGTCTGGATTTTTTAGTTGGCAAACAGGGAAGTTGTAGATAATTTCATTTCCGTTTTCGTCTGTAACGAGGGAACGACCATCTAAACTGTTTATATTTAGGGCTGTCTCCTTGAACGAATACACCATTAGCTAGTTTAATCATTCCACTCATTTCTTCTACGAAACCTTCTGGGAAGAATCCAATATCTACTGTCATCTCAACACTTGAGAATTTAACAATATCACGAACTTTAATATTTGATAGATATACTGATTTCTCCTTCTTTTGTCCTTTAAAAGCTACTTTATCGATTGCCGCCACTTCATATGTTTTGTCCTCATACGTTAATCCACTTTCACTAGTTGCTTCTGTTTTTACTTTTTGTAAATATCCAGCACCAATACCTGTTAGTAATGCTCCGTCTACTCTCTCTTTAGTTACTGTCATTTCAGTTCCTCCTATTTATTTAATAATTTATCTTTAACTTTCTTAGCAAATGAATCTTTGTGTTGTAATGCTGCAGGTCTAATATGTGGCTTAGGAGCAACATATTTTCTACTACCTTTTTTATATCTTCTTGCACGCTTACCACGTCTTTCTCTACTAGTTGCTTTAGAAAAACCAGCATGAAATCCTACTTCATGGAAATATAAATGTAGATTGGGCCTACCTGCCCAACCTACTGTACTTTCATATAGCGAATGTTTTGCGATAATCCCCTCAATACCAGCTCCAGTTACTTTTAAACCTTTACTAGTAGCGATTTTTTTCGCATCATCTTTAATTTCTTCTGCTTCTTTTTCTACTATGCTATTAATACTTTTTAGCATTCCTGCTAATCTTATTTAACTTAGCAATTGCTCCACTAAAAGCCAAACTCTTTTTGTCATGAGTAAATCTCCAGGTAATACATGAATTGATTTTCTTTTTTATCAGCATTCACGTCAATTACTTCTTGCCAAGAACCAGTATTTAATTTTTGTGTTATCCTCTAATGAGTTTTTGTATTTTTTTCGTAAAATTTCTGAACTGTCTAAATCGTGTGGCACTAGATCGTAGAAATTTAATTGATATACATGGTGTTTAATTTTTCTTTTTGTTAGAAAGTCTTTTTTTCTGTTGTATTTACGTGAAAATATACTATTTTTTTGGAAAATCTGTCTCTTCACTAAATCCATATGAATATGGAATATTTAATTCCATGTCAGTTATGATTTGAAATATTAATTCCTTAATGGTCATTTCTAATCACCTCTACCAACGATAATTCAGTTTCATTTTTCACATGATTATGATAAATTCTTGAAATAACATAAGATTTATTTTTTTATAATCACATAAAAGATCACTTAACAAATAATCATTAATATTGTGAAACAACCTAATAGCAATCCTTGTAGAAACTTCTGTATCTACTTGTAAAGACTGATACTTTTTCATTAGCTGTTACACCTAAATATCTGAACCAAAAACTTTCTGATTTCCTCTTCAGTCTTATCAGATAATTTAGTATTGAATTTATCTTTTTATGAGTATATTTAATAAACCTTACTATTCCATCATTGTAAGATTGACTAATCTTGTTTTGCTTCATCAGTTTCTTCTACAGGAGCTTCCTTAACTTCTTCTTTAGTTTCAGTTTCTGCAGCTTCTACTTTAGTTTCAGTTTCTGCAGCTTCTACTTTAGTTTCAGTTTCTGCAGTTTCTACTAGTGCTGTTCCTTCCTCAACTAACTCTAAGAACTCTCCACCATAAATTGATAGGTTTTTCTTGAATTCATCATATCTAGCTTTTGTAATGTCCAAAACGTCACCTGGTTTATAAACTGTACCTGTATATAAATCTTCAAATACTTGTAATGCTTTTACTTTAACCATTTTTATCTGTACCTCTTTTTTTCAATTCTTATTAATAGACTTGACATCTCACCTAAAAAAATTAGTGTCAAAATATTCTAATTTATCATTGTATTCATACCTTGCTCTCTCAAACACTAATGATTTTTTCCTTGCTCATTATTATCAATATCAAAGAAACCACATTTTTTTCACAAAAGAATTTCATAAGAAAAAAAGACAACAACCTCTTTAGATTGTCGTCCTCATCATCATGAAGTATATGTAATTTATCTTTGAATTGCTTTAATAAATCATCTGAAATATCAAACATAAGCCTATCCTAATGGCACTGCCACTGCTAAATCTTTAGTAAATGTTAATTTAACTACTGCTTCTTTGTCTACAGCTTTAACATCAAATCTAGTGATTAAACGTGTATCATATGAATTACGTGTGAATGCTTTACCACCAACATCTGTAGATAAAATTTCTAATGTATTTAGAGAATATACACGAACTGCTTCATGTAAATCACCTACATATAACGGGAATGATCCGTCTGTTTCTTTAGGGAATTGTGTGTCTGGTAATACAACAACTTCTTTTTCCAAATAAAGTACGTTTTGTTGGTTCAGTTACAACCTCTTGTAACAGATACTTGTTATTTTTATCTTTTTAGAGTGTCTAATACATCAAATCCACTTTGATTTGTTATCACTTTAGTGTTATCTAAGAAACCAGGGTCTAAAGTAACATTCATCGCTGTCTTGATTTCATCTACTTTTGGTAATAGCTTTTTTTCGTAAATGAATTTAATACTTCTAAAAATTTCTTTGTTTTCAGTAACAACTTGTTTCTTAACAAACCATTTAGCTAAATATGCTAATAAGTTTTTCTGGAGTATCCTGTAATAAGAATCTTGATACTGGTAAAATACCTCCATAATTTTTTACTTGATAAGAGATATTTTCGAACGTTGACCCGTCCATTTCAGCAATTTCTCCTAATTCAGTCATATTAGTTAGTGGAACTAATTGACTTGTTTTTTTCGTAAACTTCACTACCCGATGGAACTACAACATTACGTACATCTACATATCCTTTTAAAGATATAAATGAACGTCTATATTCATTAATTTTTGTTTGAACATCTTTAGGTACTAAATATCCACCATTTTCATTTTCAGATTCCTTTAATGGGCCTGCTGCATCTACTACACCTGTTTTTTTATATATCTTTGTAGGGCTTGTACTCCAGTTTCTACTTTGTTTTTCAACTGTCATATCAACTACTTTATCATCGTCTTTTTAAACTGATTAAGTTTTGAATATTATCAATTTCAGTTGTTAAATTTTTTTAATCTCTGCTACTAAAGAATTAGCTAATTCCTTATCACCATTATTAATTGCTGTTTCTGCAGCTTCTACTTTTTCTGCTTTTTAATTGTAATAATTCTCTTAATTTTTTTATTCATTTATTGAACCTCCAAAAAAATTCTAAATATTGCTTTGCTCGTTCCGTTTGAAATTCATAATTATCTTTAATTAATTCTTTAGGAACATTTTTTTAAATTTATGTGCTTGTTCTTTAGTTAAACAAGCTGCCATTTTTACTGGCTCTGCTATTTCATCACATAATCCTAGTTCTAAACATTCATCAGCATTTAACCAACTTTCTTTATCCATTAAATCTCTGATTTTTTTCTTCTGTAGTCTTATCTTTAGCTTTAGATAAATAAGTACTAACTATACTGTCATTAATGTGATCTAAATCATCTGCCATTTTTCTTAAGTCATTTGCATTTCCATACATTCCAGTCCATGCATTATGAATCATCATCATGGCATTTTTTGGCATAACTACCTTGTCTGCTCCCATTGCAATTACAGTTGCAATTGAAGCAGCTAAACCATCAACATATGCTGTCACATATGCTTTATTATGTTTAATTAAGCTATGAATGGCTTGCCCATCAAACACATCTCCACCATTTGAATTAATATGTAAGTCTATGTATTTAACATCACCTAATGAGTTTAATTCATCTGCGAATATTTGTGCTGTAGACTTATTTTCCCACCAGTCATAACCGATATCTGAATAGATATAAATTTCCGCCTTATCTTCATTTAAGGCTTTCATCTTCCAATTGTTCATTACCTCTTGCTCCTGCTTTCCACATTTGATATTCTTTGATAGTATCGATAGGAGCATAGTTTAATGACATAAATCTCATATCACCATACTCATTATCAATTGTTGACATATCCTCTGAACGTAATATATCGTTGATTGTATAAACTCCAACATGTTGCATTTTTTCATAAAATTCTGCTCGTGATTTTTGGTCTGCTCTTAATTCAGCTTCCATATTGAACTTGAAATAATAGCCTCTTTTTCTATCTAAATCTGTTAGAATTTTTAGTATTTAATTCAGCCTCTATATTTGTTACGTATGGCAACATAACATTTTTTTACATAGTCCATTGATTGTGATAAAGCGTTAGAATGGGTTAATCCACTGTAATCACCATATTTATATGGTGGCACTTTAAAAATACTAGCAATTTCTGCTTTGTTGTATTTCATAGTTTGGATAAACTGTGCATCAGATTGTGGAATTCCAACACTTTGATAATCAAGATCTGGATTCAGAATAGCTACATTATTATTTTCAAGATGCTTTTTCCATGATTCAGCAACTATTTCTTTATTTTCAGCTGTCAATGGTATTCTTGTAGCTTTCAATATAGCTAATGGAATGCCCTCTCTTTTAAAGAGGTTAGATGCCATTTCTCGTCCTTTTTGGTTTCCTTGAATACTTTCTCTCAATACTTGAACAGGAGAACGTCCTATCAAACCATTAATAGATAAGTTTTTAAAATGTAGTAATTCATCACTATTCAAAGTTACTTGTTTACCTTTATAGATTGTTCTATAGGTTACTGAATTTGTTTCAGCATGATATAGTACGCTTGTAACTCTAGGATCTAACGGAACAATCTCCTTTACTTGACCATTTCTTCCAATTTCTAAATAATGATAGCTATTTCCCCACAGATTTAACTGTGTCATGACTAAATGTTTCCATTCAAAGCTAGTCATATTTTTATTTGGCTTATCTTTTAATAAACTATACACACTATGTTTTTTTGCTTTCTCTACAGTTCCTTTATTGTCATAAAGTAAATTCAATGGATACTTTGCTAAATCATCAGCTAAAACCTTTACTGAACTATAAACTTCTGAAGTACTAATAGCACTTTCTTCTGTAACATTGTTTCCTCGATTATTAAATAGATTGAGAAACCAATCAGCAGGATTTCTTAAATCACTTGCCACTTCACTACCTGTTGGTGTCTTATTTCTAAATATCATCTTCATTTCTCACCTCCTTCCTAAGTGTCTAAATTAGTATCTAAAACATAAGTACATAGCATTAGAACCACTCCCAACACTACAAATCCTAATGTTTTTACATAATAAAAAAAGCCTGCGTACACAAATGATACGAGGCTCAAAAGGAATAGAATTCCTATTAAAATTCTTATTAATTTTTTTCATTAGAAACTAAACGCTCCTTTACTTATTTCTTCATTTTAGATCGTATCCGATATTATCGCTGTACATAGCACGAGTAAAAGCGAAAATACCAGCAGCAGCCATATCTATCCTATCAGTAGATTTTTTCTTATCTAACATGATATTATCCTGTGCATCAGATTTTGTAACTGCATTCCCTAGACACCAAGTCAAGGCTTTATTTCCATCATGATGTATTTTTTTGTTCATACACACACTCTCAAAAATGTTTTGTAGGCTCATTCAACGTTAAGACACCTTGTCTAACTTCAATCATTAAATATCCCAGTTTCTCCATTGATTGTGCCCATTGAGTTGCATTATAAGGATCATAACATACTTCTTGAATACTATACTTACTTCTTAAGCTTTCTATATAATCAATAACGAAATCATAATCAATAACTTCTCCTGGAGTAGTTGTTATCAACCTTCATCTACCCAAAAGACTATAGTTTACTCTGTCAGTATTCATTCTTTGTTGTAGCATTTCCTCTGGCATAAATCCTTTACTTCTAACTGCATACTTACCTTCACCTAGTACAAATATTGAGGTTACTGCAGTTAAGTCTAATCTTTTTGATAAGTCGACACCAACAAAACAAGGTTTACCCTCTAATTCATCATCAGGTACTTCACACAGCTTCCATTTCTCCATATCCATATATTTATTTTCTGGAGCATTTACCCAAATATTCATATTCTTAGTAAGAAACTTAGTCATAGTATCAGGCTTATCAATTGCTTCTTTCAACCTATCTCTTAAGAATTTTTATACCCTCATCATAGCTTGCAAGAATAGGATTAGATTTAATCCAATTTCTTTCATCTTTGATATCATCACCTTTATCCAGTTCACAAACCATAGCATAGTAAGTATCGTTTTCTACAGGACTATTAGGATCTAATAATTTAGAAACATATTCATACTCTGTAGCGTAACATGGACTGTTTAAATTGAATCCAGCAGTTGTAATAATAACAATTAATGGTTGACTTCTTGCACCTTGACCAGATTGAATAACTTCTAAAATCTCATCTGTAGGATGTGCGTGATACTCATCCATTGCCCCTACTTGAGGGTTAAATCCATCTGCAGTCTTCCCAGAATCTCTGGATAAAGCCATAATATAGCTATTACTTCTTTCATGTTCTATCAAGCTTCTAGTAATCTTAAATTTATTCCTAACTTCACTACCTTGTAATTGTGCTTTTTATTTCTTTAAAAAAACAATATTCGCTTGATCTCTTTTAGTAGCTCCAATATATGCTTCACTTGAAGATTCACCAAAGGCAGATATCTCATAAGATAAACAACAAGAAACATCTTGAGACTTTGCATTCTTCCTTGCTACCTGATAATAAAATTTTCTAAATCTTCTTAAGCCAGTTTCTATATGAATCCATCCATATATATTTGACCAGTTAAAAATTTGAATAGGTGCAGGATCTATATTCTTACCTGCCAATTTACCTTTAGTATGTTTAAATAATGACATCCATTCTAGAAATCTCATAGCTTTGTCCTCATCAAAAATAAAAGGAAACTCTTTAGTTCCCTCTCTTTCTAAATCTCTAAGAAATCTCATACATGCCCATTTCTCTTTTTCACAAACTAAACGATTTCCATTAACAGCTTCTTCTGCCCATTTTTTCATTGCATTTTTCAACATTAGATATTACCAAACCTTTCATGAACAGAATCTTTTGGCAACTCTTCATATGCTTTATCCATAGCGATTTTAGCACGTGCTACTGGTGTCAATCCAAGTTCAGATTGAAGTGAACGTAAGATATTAAATAAATCTTTTTGTCTAATTAATAGAGGATGTTGCCCCATAGAATAATCTACCGTTCTTTCATTTTCTACTGTTTTAGAACCACGTTTTAAAACTCTCTCTGTTTCTTTCGTGTAACCTTTATCTGTAATTAAACCATCTTCTTGAATAATCCTACTGCATTCCACATACTTCTCATAAGTATCGCAGTAAACAGCTAAAACATGAACATCTAGATTATTTAAAAGATCAATAGAATCTGTCTGACTGACAATATATCTAAATTCTTTCTTCGCTAAATCTCCAAGCCACTTCGGAGGCTTCAATTTATCTTTTGATAATTTTAGCTTATTTTCTTCTATTTTTCGTGCCTCTATTTTTTCTTTTGATAACCTCTGTCTATTACCTCCTAAAAGCTTTAATGACATAGGTTCAGCCTTTCTTGCCAAAGTATCACCACCTTCCTAAAAAAATCTCATTTGGAAAAAATAATTAAACGCATTTTGCGTGCAAAAAAGAGACGCCCGCTCGTAAGCAAAAATTATTTTTCAAATTTTTTCAGGGGGGTATCCCTGGGAAATATTTCCCAAAAGGCTTGATAAAATCCTATTTGTAATGCTCTATCTTGTTATGGCAGTTGCGACACACCGACTCAAGGTTGCTCATCTCTAGCCTCTTGCTCCAGTCCGTCCTTACTTCCACCTTGTGATGCACTAGGTTGGCAGTGCCACCACACATCGCACAAGTAAAGCAATCTCTTTTAAGTACTTCTTGCCTTGTCTCCCTCCACTCCTTCGAGCGATAGAACTTCATTGCATCATCATTCTTTCTTTGTTCATTGTAATATTTACTTTGTGTTTGTTTATGTCTATCACAATATGCACCACGTTTAATAAGTGTTCTACAATTGTGATGCTTACATTCTTTCATAACTATCTGTTCTTTCTTAAGTTATTTCCAAAATAAAAAGAGATAGCTATTAAACTATCTCTTAATATTCATATATGATATACGTTCGTATTAATAATTATGTAATATTGGATACTAATATTATACCATAGACAAACCCGACATTTCCGACAACTTTTATTTTTGAATTAGGATTTTTCATTATTAAAGATCTCTATTAACTTCTCCATATCTTCTTTAGTAGCATAATGTCTTACAAATGTTCTTGCTGCTGTTCGTCTATTATTCATTAAAAGCACGCTCTTTATTTTTTTCATAGTATGCTTTACTTGCTCTCTTTTTGTGCTTCTGACGTTTTAGTTTCTGCCATTTTATTTTTCTCCTTTATTTTTATTTATTATTTTTATCTAAAGAAAAAAATAATAAATCAGTAATCTAAAATACAAGTTCCGAAAAATACCTTTTTATAAATTCTTTTTGTACTTCTACGAATTTCTATTTCTAATTTTCTTTTACCTAATTTGTATTCCTTTTTCATAAGTCTTGTGCTATAATGATAGTAGGTAGGGAAGTTTCCTTCCCTATAACCTATTTGAATTTAAAAGCTTATAGTTAGTAAACCGAAAAAGGCTGATTTTAACGGTTAACTCTTCTAACTTGAGCTTTTTTTATTTTTTTATCATTTAGCTTTTTCCTCCTTTCTTAATTTATACTTTAATTATAATACAAGTATTATAATTTGTCGATAGTTTTATGGAAAAAAATAAAAAAAGATTTAAGCTCTTTCTCTTAAATCTTTATCGTTCATAATATTATATAATTTATCTTTAAAGCTTTGTATTCTTCTTTCTACAGTTCTCGTGTGATAACATACTTCTTCTGCTACTTCATCTATTGTTAGGTTATATGTGTACTTAAACTTAAGTATCTTCCTATCTCTAACATCTACTAATTGCTCTTCAAATTTTTTTCAATACATTTCAATGCAAAACTATCTTTTTCGAAATCATAATCAGAAAGTTTATTAACTAAATTATTCTCATTAGCATTTGTAAAAAGTATTATTGCTAGTTTTATTCTCATCAATACTACTTAACTTATCTCTTAAATATATATTTAACTGCCTTTTTAATCTTGTGTCTTGCTTCTAAATAATAATCTACATCGTTTCTTGTATAATTAAACTCTCTCATCTTATCTCCTTTACTGTGTTGATAGAGCTGGATATCAACACTACTTTAATTTCGGAAGGACACTTAATGCATTTAAAAGTTATCTCTCACCTAGATAACCACACGCAAAAAAACATTTCCAGCTCAATATTTATTATATCTTTTTTTGTTGACAGATTAAATAGTTCATTACACTAAATTTTTCACCAAATAAACTTTTTATAATGACTATCTAGTAAGATTGCCATAGTTGATACATTCTCATTCAAATCAAATAAATATTTTTCTATTTTCATATACCTTGTCATCTATCCAATATACTAATACTACATTGTTTTTTTCTAGTAATAATGTTTTTTTATCATAATTAATTGAGTATCCATAATTATAGTAGTTGCTTAATCTTCTAGCTAACGCATGAATAATATTTCTATATCTATCTTTTACTATCTTTTTATTTTTGTTTAGCAGCTGTATCACACTTAGAAATAATACAATATTCTAGTGATACACCTAGAATTTTTTTCTAGTCTTCTAAGATATATAGCTTTTTATATAATTTCCTTGAGCTTTATTCAATATTCTTCTCGCTAATAAAGTATTAAACTTTGTTGCTCCTTTTGTTCTAGTTTCTTTTTATTTTTAATCTCAATCTCATCTTCAAGTTTCTTATCAACTCTTAATAGCTCATTAATTTCACATCTTTTTAGATAACAAAAAAATATGTTTTTCTAAATCAAAAGCTAACCAAATCCTTAAGTTCTTCTGCATCTTCTATTGACATTACACAATCATTTTTTTCAATTGCTTATAGATATAACAAAAATATTCTATTCTCTTCTTCTGTGAATTTACTAGTAGATTCTAAATCTAATTCTTTTTATTATTGATTCATAAAATCTTATATATCTATACACTCGCTTTTTCTCCTGTCCTATTCCATTTTTCATTTTAAATAGATTTACTTCTTTCTCAATATTATTGAGTAATACTGATTCTTCTTCAATATCTGTTTCATTCTTCACATCTGATCTCTTAACATATTCTTGTAATGCATGTTTTTATAATTTGTGCATCTTTATATTTTAATGCTAAATATATTCTGTTAGCCATTTTTTTCTCCTAATCTTTCATGTATTTAATTGTTATATAAGTAACAGCGAATGTTAACGCAAGTAAAACTAAAGTCATATTATCCCCTATTTCAATCACCATTAGCAAAGCACCTCCTTAATCTCATCTCCGAACTCTTCGATAAGAGAAGGTGTCAAAATAACAATTTGGAGTAATTTCTAAATAAACCTCTTTTTTTCATCCCACGGACGTTTTGAAACTATAGTATAACTAATATCTACCCTTCCTACTTCAAATTTCCACTCTCCATTATGTTCCTCCGCCCACTTATTAAGTTTAAACAGTAATTTTTCGTTCTTTATAACATAATATAGCTTCATCGCTAGTTTCAAAAGCTCCACCACATTTATAGATATGTTCGTGTATATCACTTGAGCATTGACCAACTTTTTGTAACTTACCTTTAACATCAGCCGTATAATACGTTTCAATATCATCTGACACTTCCACTTCATAAGGTTTCTCTTCAGCCTTACTTTCTAATATAAATCTTAAATTAATAATTTGTTCTTCTAGTCTTTTTAACTTTTTGTTGTAATTCTTCGTTAGTCATTTTTAGTCCTCCTAACCGTCTAATTCTCCGTTATATTTTGGCAATTCCATCCAGTAGATAACATCATTTTCAAGATTTTTCAAAACCTTCTCCGATATCAAACTCTATCCATATATCGGTAAATGTATCGGCAAACTTTCCTGAAGATAAAGGAAAAGTTACTAACACCTCTTCATTAATTTCAGGTGCTGGTCCATCCCACATCATTGCACAACCATATAATTCTTGTTCTTCTTCAGTTGACTCTCTTAATATTAATTTATTCCATTTCATTTTTAGTCCTCCTAACCGTCTAATTCTCCGTTATATTTTTGGCAATTCCATCCAGTAGATAACATCATTTTTCAAGATTTTTCAAAACCTTCTCCGATATCAAACTCTATCCATATATCGGTAAATGTATCAGCAAACTTTCCTGAAGATAAAGGAAAAGTTACTAACACCTCTTCATTAATTTCAGGTGCTGGTCCATCCCACATCATTGCACAACCATATAATTCTTGTTCTTCTTCAGTTGACTCTCTTAATATTAATTTATTCCATTTCATTTTTAGTCCTCCTAACCGTCTAATTCTCCGTTATATTTTTGGCAATTCCATCCAGTAGATAACATCATTTTCAAGATTTTCAAAACCTTCTCCGATATCAAACTCTATCCATATATCGGTAAATGTATCGGCAAACTTTCCTGAAGATAAAGGAAAAGTTACTAACACCTCTTCATTAATTTCAGGTGCTGGTCCATCCCACATCATTGCACAACCATATAATTCTTGTTCTTCTTCAGTTGACTCTCTTAATATTAATTTATTCCATTTCATTTTTTTAGTCCTCCAATAAATCTTTATTTTTCGCAAAATATTACCAATTACTTCATAAATATTACCAACAACTTCATAATCATCCATGTTCATTAATCTACTAACAAAAAATTCCCATTGTTTGTTAAGTAATAAAATTCTTGTTCTCCGTCTTTTTTTCAACTAAAAAGTTTATTAATACAAAATTTATTTGTTTCTCCTTGATATACCAATACATCGCCATTAAAGATGTAATTACCATTCATATCTTTATATCCAGTATTGTAAATAAATTCAACGTCCTCAAAATCAACTGACATATATTCAGAGCTTCTTCCATCATTAAAAATACACAACATCGATGTCAAAAATGAATTTCTAAAACATCAAATACCTTATCTAACTTTTTTAACATACACTTTTGGTTGTTTCATTTTTTTATCTCCTTATTTTTTTCTAATAGCTTCACACATGTCCAAACCCCCATACTATAGTCGCTAGTAATAAATTATTAAATGTTATTTCTACACCTAAATACTTAAATATTGCCTGCCCTATTATTGTTAGTAGTATCCATTCTAAAACATATCCAATCATTACCCATATATCTCCTTCAACTGCTTAAATTTCTGTAACTCTCTAATCTTTTTCTGCCTGTTCCTTGATTTTACGTTCCTTGACTATATTCTCATTAGCAAGTTTTTCTAAATTCTTACTAGAAGTATATACCCCAACAATCACTCCAATTGTAAATACAATTACTATTCCTGAACAAATCATCACTATTCTTTCTAACAGCTTTATTCTATTTATACTAACCACTTAATAACCTCTAACACAAAAAAACAATTATCATTAAAAATAATCATACCAAACACACTATATTCTAATTTATGAATACGTTCATTTTGATTTTTAATATTTTTCATTTAATGCAGTTGCTCTTTTACTGTTCTCTATCTCTAAATAACTCTGTGCTTGTATGACATTGGTAAAACTCTCTTTATTATCTTTTAACAACTGCTCTTGCTTTTTAAACTCATACATCAGCTTTTCTTTTTCATTTTAAAAACTTACTATTGATATTATTCAAAACATCTATTTTCTTTTTCCTGTAACTTATAATCTCTTTTTCAGATTAATAATTTCATTCTTTAATTCATTCTTCTTCTCTTGTCTTCTATTCATCTTCTGCACCTACCAATTCTTTTTAGTTGTTTTAATAATTTTTTTGTTTTTCATGATTCCAAGCTGTAATTTGAGCATTTACCAAAAGCTAGATTTTTTTATGGCAAAAGTTCTTGATACACTGCTAGTCGATTTAACCGTTCATCAGCCTTAGCAATCTTATTTAATAATTCTTGTCCTAATCCACTATCCTTATTTTTCATCTAATTTATTAATCTTCTCTTCTTTATTGATTAAACTCTCATATAATTCCTTTAATTTCTTATAATTTTTACTTCTTGGAATTCTTCCACTTTTTCCACGCTGTAATATTTTTGTGAACCTACTCCAAGTTCTATTGCTAAAATAGCTTCACTCCAACCTGTCTTTTTCTTTTTATAACTTCTATCATCTCATTAATATTTACTACTTTTTTTCATTCTCTATACCTCTACTTTCTCCTTGAATACTCCTTTTTTTATCGCAAATTCTTTTTGCCCTCTCTAGATGTTTATTTACTTCATCTACTATGACTGGCTCAATGTCTAATCCTGTTTCAACTAGCAGTTGTTCTCTAGTCTCTCTTAGATCGAATAAAAAGAATCCAGCCTCTTTCATTTTCGCATCACTCACAACTTCAAACATTTCTCTAATAGTTCTTTCAATTCGTTTTGCACCATAATTATGATTTGCTCATAAGCTCCACGCTAAGGCTAGACAAAAAAATCTCCAATGAAATCTGCAACCTTAAGATTAACTTCTCTCTGTAATCATCTAGTATATTCTTCTTCAATCTCACTTATTGCTAGTTCAGTTGCCTGACTACGAGTTAATTTCTTTTGCCCTGGTTTAGCATAACCAAAAGTATTCCTAACTATCTTCTTTCCCATCTTCTCCTAACCTCGATATCCTTTCTAAAATTTCATCTAGTTCTTCATCCTCTATAAAGCCTATTACATCATCTGTTATTTCAGTTAACATAGTTATAGATCCATATTCTGACTCAGAAAACTCTAATACTGCAAGTTCTACACCATAACTTCCTGCATTTTCTATAACTGAAGCACCATAACCATTAGGAAATCTATATCTCACAATTCTTCCCCCAAATATTACATGTTCGTCATCTACAAAAATATATTCTTTAAACTTCTCACTAATCAAATTCTTACACCTCTAACTAATCTTCCTGAAATGGATTCCATCCCATATCAAAATCAATATTTTCTTCAAACCCTCCAAAGCCATTATTAGCTTGTTGGTTATAATCGCCATTTTGCACTTGTCCGTATTGACTAGTATTTCCTTGTTGTTTCTTGCTCTCTAAGAAGGTTATACTACTTGCTACTACCTCTGTAACATAAACAGTTTTACCATCATTACCTTGGTAATTCCTTGTAGAGATTCTGCCCTCTACAGATATTAAGCTACCTTTACTTAGAAATCGTGCCATATTCTCAGCCTTTTTATCAAAAGCAACACAACCAATAAAATCTGCAGCTTGTTCTCCTTGTTCATTTTTAAAATTCCTATTTACTGCTAATGTAAAATAAGTCATCATCTTACCTGTAGATGTTTGTCTTAAATCCACATCTCTTACTAGTCTTCCTATTAAAACTACGTTATTAGTCATTTATTATTCTCCTTTGATTTTTATTATTGAATGATTGATTGAATGATTGAATTATTAAATATATATATGTATCATATCTTATAAAGTGTTACATTTATTTAATATCCCAAAACTCTACTACTGCCAACATCTTGAATATATCGTAATTTATATGATGTAATGTTTCCCTTAATCGTTACATATTACATTTTATTTTTTAAAATGAGGTTACAAACCACCCCATTTTTTTAACAGCTTTTACTCATCTCATCACGCTCTATTCCTATATATCTCAGTGTAATACTAGGATCGTGATGATTAAATAACTTCATAAGCGTTACTACGTCTTTATTATTTTTTTGTAAAAATGATACCCAAAAAGTCTTCCTAAAGCTATGTGTACCTATATTTTTTTAATACCACATTCTTTAGCTCCAGTCTTTAATATCCTATATGCTTGAGTCCTTGTAATAGGTCTATTAGAGTTCTTATATCTTGTTGATTTAAACAAATACTCTTCATCCTCTTTACCTACACAATACTCTTCCAAAACACGCTTTAATTTAGGTAAAATAACCATTTCTCTTAATTTACCTGTTTTCATCTCACGTCTTCTGACTTTATCCCGCCCTCTTACATCTCCTACTTTTAAACCTAATAAATCACTTATTCTAAAAGCCACATTTATTCCCATGTAATACAGCAAATAATCACGCTCGCTTCTACTCTTAAAATAATAATTCATAGCATCTAATTCTTCTTGAGTTCTAAGTGGTTCTACAAACTCCATTGATAACCTCCGTTATTGAAAATTATCACTGTTCGTCTTCACGTTCTTTTCCGTTGGTTAATTCTGCCAACATTTCGCTATAAGCATCTTCATCCTCTTGAGTTATTACTCTCTCTCAGTCTTACCACGATTATTAATTCTTTTCTCTAGGTATTCAGGTATAGGAGCAACATATTTATTATTAAATTTACTTGCTGGTTTTGCTACCAGTTGATAAGCTACTCTCATATTGTTCTTTCGCATTATACAAGATAAATAATATATAATTCCTATGATTAGATACTTTAATAGCAGGGGTTTAATTTAGACAATACATTATTTATGTGTTCATACCTTAATTCTAATAGTCTATCTCTAAGCTCTCCTGCTGTAATATTCAACATACCTATTCGTATTTCCTCACTAGGTATCTTTAAACATACATCAACTGCATAAGTTATCCACTTATCAACTTCTTCTTGTTTATCTTTACTGACTCGGTTATAACCAAAAGCTATCTCTGAAAAAAACTGCATATTGTACCTCTTCCGAGAACTAATATTCTTTTTATCCTCTTCAATCAATCGGTCATCATTTCTAAGCGTTTGCTCGCTATATATAATATTATTACTTGATGACTGATATGATATATTATTATTTTTTTATTATATTTTTTTATTATTTGGTATAGGTGTGGTCAAATTGTCCACATCAGATATGGTCATTTTGTCCACTTGAGATGTGACCATTTTGTCTTCATCCGTGTGGTCAAATTGTCCATCTCGATATTCCTTTTTAAGTTCATTAAACTTTTTCATAGTTAACTCTATACCAAGATGTTTTATCAAAATTTAATTTATTGTAATTATCTACTATCAAATAACCATTTTTTTCTAGTTTTTTTAAAAACTCTTCTGACTGTTCTAACAGAACCTAATATATCAAAATATTCTTCATGCATTTTTTTCCATTGAACCATATGTCCAGTAGTAACCATCTTTATAATTTTTTTCTTATGCTTCCTGTTATATTCTATCCATTGATGAAGTTGAGTAATAACAACAGCTTCCGAGAAACCTATAATTCTTGCAAGCCCTCTATCTACCACTACAGGTTGTTCATCCATAAGCCAAACACTCATTTCTTTCTCACTCCTTTCTTGCAATTTAAATCGATTTACGATATAATTTAATTAATCACTTGAACGTCTTTTTTTAGACGTTCTTTTTCCCTTTTCTGGACAATCTCTTTTTCAACTTTGTTCATACAAACTACTTTTTTTATTATCAATAATTTTTATCTAGCAATTTATTATTTCTATGAATATCTCCTATTATCTCGAGATCATCATTAATTAATCCTAATAAAACTGGTATATATTCTTTAAAGTCCACTTCAAAAGCTCCATCTTTAAACCTAACTATTCCAATATCCTTATCAGAATTTCTAACGATATCACCACTAAAAATTTCATTTCCTTTTTTTGTCTTTAAGATTACTGCCAAACAGTATAATTACATCATTTTTTTCTTTACATTTATAGATTGAACATACTTGCTTTCATATTTCCTACTAAGTGTGATAAAATCACCAGTCCAGCCAACTACTTTATATATTTTTTTATCCACATAAGCTCTGAAATTTGGAATATTCATAAATAATCACTCCTCATCCTCCACTATTTTTAATAATTTTTGCTGTATCTGTAAAATATGCACCTAACACCTCATATAATTCATGAGGCTTAAATCCTTGTGGGAACTCCTCTCTTACATAAGGTGTTATCGATACACCATAATCATATAAATGTCTATACATTTTTCCTCTGAATTTCATTAAACGCTTGTTGATTATCATTCTGATCTGTTTGTACTTCCAAAGCCTCCATCTCGTTTGTCTCCTTTCAGTCTAATTCCATAACTTACCTTAGGTACTTTATAGAAAATCCCTTGACCGATTCTCTCACCTTTTTTTAATAATTAAATGATTATTAGTTAAATTGTTAAATTCTAACATTATATGTCCTTCATTTTTTTGAATTATTATAATAATCAGAATCCACAACACCTACACCATTGCTCATGATTAAGCCATAATTAACAGGTAAGCTACTTCTAGCAAAAATTAGTAAACACTCATTCTTAGGCATAAAAGCTTTTATTCCAGTAGGTACTAATGTTGCTTGACCTTTAAACCTGAATGCTGGAATAATAATATTGGAACTAGCGATAAAATCAACACCAGCACTATGAATAGTTGCTTTTACTGGTAATTCTCCATTCATACCTTCTATTAATTCAAATCCACGTCTTACAAATAATCTCCTTAGTTTATTCATCTTCTACCTCCTCTTCAAACACACACTTACCACGTTCATCAAAATTGTAAAAAATCAAAGTAACAACTCCGATTAGCACCGATAGAATTCTTGTGTAATCAATATCAGTCATTAAGAATGTGCAAATAGCAATAGTTGTTAATATTAGATATAATGTATTAAATTTTCTTTTTTTCTTAAGTTATCCATGTTATGCTCCTTTCTTTAGTCGTTTTTTTCACGTTTTTTTATTGACCTTTTTATTGTTAATATAATTGTAAATTCTAACTTTGTTAAAAGTCTCATTAGTTTCAAAGAGTACCTTGAATATATAAGTAAGAATCATCTAAAGCCTCAATTTCATTCAACCACTCGTTAAAAACATCTTGGAGAACCATCCATTTTTTAAGATTTTTCTTAATTCAGTTCTTTCAACCCAGTCATCTGGATTTTCTAATTTATCTTTCCACGCATCATACATTTTAATCACCTCCTATTAATTTATGTTATAATTACCTCAGCTATTCAAGTGGCTTCTAATTTAATCAATCATTATTTATCATCTAAATAATTTTTTTCTCGTAAAAATTCTTGTGTGTCTGTTACTACTTTAGCTAGTTCTTTAGGGTTCACATAATTAGTAACAAGAATATTGTTATAATTACTTATTTCTATATTCAGAGTTAAATAGTGTTCCCTTGGTTTTAAAATTAATAGATATAGGATATCCGACTTGTTCTAATTTATAACTAGTTATATCAACACTCATATCTGATTTCTTATTATATTTTTTATAAAAAAATCTTGAGTATCATTTAATATCTTTATTAATTCATCAGGAATTATATGGTTATCACCATGCTTAGATACTTTTTAAATTCAAAGTTACAAAAATATTTTTTTCTCTTAATTTATTACGCTTAAGTTCTTCAAGACTTTCAATCTTGTAGCTTGTTATAACTATATTCATTTCTATCACTCCATTTATTCAGTTAGTACATCAAATTCAAAATTTGCAAGTTGAGATAAACATTCTTCTAATTTCTCAACTTGTATTTTTGTTTATTCTATAAGTTCTTTATACTCATCTAAATTAGCAATAATAATTTTAACTTCCATTTCTACCACTCCTTTCACTTCAGTAATCCGATTTGAGATCCAACCATTAATTTCTCGGTTCATGGCAAAATTTTCTATTTTGTCATTAGCTATTTTTAATCATTAACCCCAATTCAGTATTTGAAACATTCATATCAATATATAATTTAGCTTCACTATAAGTGTCACTATTATGGCATGCCTCATTTACCAAACCTCTTATTATATTCTCTATAATTTTTTTCATAGTTTGTTTCCATCTCCACTCCTCCTTTCACCTCTCTTAAAATAAAGGGAGTGTTTGTTTGGTTTGAATTAAATTCACGTATCGTGAACTTAATTTCTAAAAAAATATCACTAACTTTCTTATTAAAAAAGTCGCAATTTTAATTTTTGTTTCATCTCTAGGAATACGTTCCTCTAGCTCGTACTGACTGACAGCACTTGTTGAAACACCTAATTCTTCTGCTAATTGACTTTGATTAAGTTCTTTAGCTTGCCTTAATTGTTTGATTCTTTTTCCGAATCCCTCCATTTTTTTCACCTCCTTAACTTCACGTTTCGTGTTGTTAATTATATATTACCATCTATTTTTTTATTTGTCAACACGTTTTTGTGAATTATTTAAACTGAAAGTTGATTTTTTTCACAGAACGTGTTATTATAATTTTAAGAAAAGAGGTGTTCTTATGAATTTCAGAACTAGATTAAAACAATTAAGAAACGAAAAAAAGATAAATCAACGTGAATTAGCTAATTTTTTTAAAAGTTGCACCTTCTACTATATCAATGTATGAAAGTGGACAAAGAGAACCTAATTTTTTGAAGTTCTTGAATCTCTAGCTGACTTCTTTAACGTAGATTTAAACTACTTATTAGGAAAAATCAAATAAAACTACTAAATTAATGTTAGAGGACTCACAACCATCCCAAGGACTACAAATCCCAGTCTTAGGAACAGTCGCAGCAGGAATGCCTATCTCAGCAGTTGAGGATATACTAGACTACGAGGAAGTACCTCAATCATGGGAAAATCAAGGAGAATTCTTTGGACTTAGAATTAAAGGTGACAGTATGCAACCTAAAATGGATGACGGAGACGTTGTTATTGTACGTCAACAATCAGACGCTAATAGTGGAGATACTGTTATCGCATTAGTTAACGGAGACGATGCGACTTGCAAAAAAACTTCAAAAAAACAGAAAACGGAATAATGTTAGTAAGTACTAATCCAAACTACTTACCTATGTTTTTTACAAATGAAGAAATAGCAACTAAACCAGTTGTGATATTAGGTAAGGTTGTAGAATTAAGGAGTAAATTTTAGATAGCTTTAAAAATAAAATATTAAAGGAGATTAAAAAAATGAAAGCAAAAAAATATTATTAAGTTCGGTACTAGCCACTTCAATTATTATTAGCGGTTGTTCAACAAAGACTGAATCATCTACTACACAATCCAATACTAATCAAAAAGTAAATTCTCAAAAAAAATATCAATTACTGATGGGGAGAAATAAAAAAATCTTGATGCAATTTTTTTAATAAAGATTTAGATGTTACTTCAGAAAAATAAGTCTATGAAAGCTACAATTAAAAAAATATTAAAATTGCTAAAACCTCATTCCACGATGAACAAATTGCTAGTCTTTCTAATATAGAAACAAATAAAGAATACGTAATTATTTCACTAAAAGTTTCAGTTACTAATAATACTGGAACTAAAGGCAAATATAAATACTAATATGAGCCATTTATTAATTAAAGATACTAAAGAACAAATAGACCAAAGTCGATATACGCACACATGGAATGAACCAGAATATTTACCTGGAGCTGAAAAAGAAAGTACACTTTTTATTTATTTCTAAAACTTCTAAAGTAGAAGATATAAAGAATATTTCACTTAATATAGATTCTCCATATACACAAGGTGATTACACTAGATACGAGTCATTAACTGTTGATTTGAATAATATACAATAACAACAAGACACTTATTTCAACATTGTAGGTAAAGTCGTAGATAGCTTTACACCTGTTGAAAAAAATAAAATATTAAAGGAAATTTTTAGAAAGGAGTGATGCAAAAATGAAGTCAATATTTAAAGAAGCTCAAAGAATATTTGTAAATGTCATGGAATATAATCAGTATAAATTCAAAATATCTTCCAGAATCAGTTTTATTTAAAAGCTAAACAATTTTTATAAAAGAGGCTCAAGGGAAAAAAATACTAAGTTCTTTCCAAAAGTTTAAACGAGGAACAATTGTGTATGTGAAATTTGGAGTTAATATTGGTTCTGAATTGAGTGGTAACCATTTTTGCTATTGTATTAGATAAGTACGATAAAGTTACAAAGAGTACAATCACTGTAGTTCCACTGTCTTCAAAAAAATAATAAATATTATCAAGAACTAATTCCTTATGATAATATTTATTTTAAAAAAATTCTAAAGTATCACCTTAATAAAATCGACAAGTTAATTTCTAAGTGGGAAGTAAAAATCTAAGGAATATCTTTCTGAAGTCAATGACTTAAGACCTAACTATCTTAATGATTTTTAAAAAAATTATGTAACGAAGTTATTAATAGCAAATAATGGAATTATGACTGATGATATTCAAAAAAATATAAACAACTATTCTAAAGAATCAATAACTAAAAGCATTATATAAATTAAACAAAGGAAATAAAGAATTCTTAGAATCTAAAGAACAACACTTTAAAGGTATAGAAATATGAGAAATATAAAAAAATAAAGATAGTTATGCTTGTGTGAATATGATACAAACTATAGACAAAAGAAAACTTACACCAGTTTCAGAATTTGAAAGTGCTGGAAATATTACAATTTCAGAAGAATCAATGAATCTTATAGAAAACAGAATAAGGAAAATTTACTTTAATATTTGACAAATAAATAAAAAAATGAGATACTATTAATATAAATTAGTGGTGAAACATCCACATCAATATCATTATTCGCTGTGAAACACCAGCATCAATATCATATTAAGAGTATCTCAATAAGAGGTACTCTTTTTCTTTTTAACCGTATCAAATTCGACACGGTAAGAAAATAAACTAATCGAATTCCACCAGTTTAGACAAATAAAAAAACTCAACACTAACAAGCGACCAAACACTTATTATATTTGAAGTTGATAATAGCTTCATACATGTAAAAAAATTAAATATTAAAGGAAGTTTTAAGGAGAATATAAGAATGGAATTATATCTAACAGATGAAGAAGCACAAAACCTTTTAAATATTTTTAAAAAGTTATATTTGAAAAAAACATAATAAGACAATAAAAGAAGATGAAAAACACATGGTAACATACAAATTCAAGCCACATCAGGTGAAAAAAATTCATTTTTATCTTACAAGTATTCATTAAGAAGTAAAGTATTTAACTTTAGAGAAGTTCGTTATAATCATACGCTATTCAGAATCAATTTAAATAACAACTTTCATAAAAAAACGCTGATGGTGAAATAATACGAGGTAATAGAATAAATATATTTTTCTGAACAAGAGTATTTAGATAAAAATGACGGTCAGACTCATTACAAAGCCTATCCGTTACCTTATGAAAATATTAAGAATACTGATGATTTTTATAACAATGTTAGAGTCTATATTAAAATTCTCAAACACTGACAAAAACGATAATCTTTCTATACAAATACAAAGAAATCTTATATAATAAAGTAAAAAGGAGGTGTTCTTACAATGGATAGCAAAAGAAATAAAAAGATTCATATATAGAATACATAAAAGAGAATACACATGTTAATCTATTGGAAGGAGACAGTCAGAGGTAATCACACCTTTTGTTAACACCTACGGAGATGGTATTTCTTTTACAATAAAAATATGATGGGAATTATTATATTCTCACTGATGATGGATTTACTCTTTGGGATTTACAACTAAATGGAATTGATTTAACAAAAAAATAAACGTCATCATTTATTAAAGGCTATATTAAATTACAATGGATTAGAATTAATCGGTGAAGAAATAATAAAAACCAAAAGAAATAATTTAGGACAAGCAATACATGATATGACACAAGTGCTTCTTAATGTTTACGATTTATCACTGTTACATCCACAAACAGTCCAATCTCACTTTTTTTAGATGATGTAAGAAGTTATTTTTGATGGAAACACAGACTATAATGTATTCCCTGATTTATCTATAACTGGTAAATCGAGATTAGAACATAAATTTAATTTTTTTAATGATGTCAAAAAGGAAGATACAAATTGGTTCAAGTTCATAATAAACTGACAAAAGAAAAAAACTACATTTTATACTTGCTAGTTGGCTAGATACAACAGAAAATCGAATAAAAAGCTATGGAAGAAATGAGAGTTTATCCATCATTATCAGTTCCGACGGATATAAAGAATTAAAAGAAGAATATGAAGAAGCATTAAACGAATACGGTGTTAAAGTTATCGATTTTCAAGATAAGAAAAGATTAAAAAGCTCAGTTAGGAGCATAATAAAATTAAAAATGGATCTTTTACAAATATAATCGATAAAAAAATGGATTTTTTTCTTATTTTTATTATATAATTAAGTTACTAACATAGATACTTAAACGTATCTATCGCAAATCTTGACTAGAGCTTAATGCTCTCAACCGTTGGTAACTAGTTACTGACGGTTTTTCTTTTAAACTAATCGAATTCCACCAGTTTAGACAAATAAAAACTCAACACTAACAAGCGACCAAACCAGATAGTGTGAGTTTTATCAACCGTAAGTCCATTTTGAGCATTAATATATCGTCATATATTAATAGGATTCTCAAAACTACTTAAGATGTGGAGCGAACCTCGCTCAATAATATTATTATATCATACACATCTTAAATTAATCAAGAAAGGATGTGTATTTTATGTACAGAGAAATTACACACAATGGAAAAATACAGATACGTTCAATCATTCAAGGATAAGGATGGAAAAAAATAGACGTGTTTCCGTTGTTAAAAAAATAATAAAACACGTGCTACTGAAAAAAAGAAGCATATGAGGAATTACAAGAAAAGATCGATAAAATTTTTAAATCCCAAACAAGAGTATCACAATTTAGGGTATTATAAAGAGAAATATTTAGAATTTAAAAAGACTACACTTGCTTACAATTCATATTTAGCTTATGAAATCACACTAAAAAAATTAATGATAATGAAAAAAATTAGAAAACATCACTAAAATAAAAATATGATAGAAAAACTAATAGAAATGAGAAAAAGACTATGCTCCGAAAAGTATAGAATTAACTTGTCTTGTTTTTAATAATTTTTTTCAAATTCATAAAAAAATACTATGCTCCTAATTTTTGATGTAAATCTTGAATTCAAATGGAGCAAAGAAGAAAAAAATCCACAGCGATGCAAAAAAATTAAATATTTACAAAAAGATGAAATTGAAGGTGTTTTAAAAATCAATAAAAACAATACGGTTAGAAGTATAGCAATATTGCAACTCCATACAGGTTTGAGAATAGGAGAAGCATTAGCACTTACTCCCAACGATGTTGATTTTAAAAAAACAAAACTATTTCAATTACTAAAACTAAATTAAACAACGGAGAAATTACCGCACCTAAAAACTATATCAAGTATTCGTACAATAGAAGTATCTGATTTTTATTTTTACAATTATTGCTAGATTTCATTTCTAATACAGAATTTATATTTAACATTTCGTATTGGACTATTTTACATTACTTAAAACCACTTACTATCTCTTCGCATACCTTTAGACACACTCACGTTGCCTTGTTAATAGAGCAAAATATACCAATCAAGGTTATCTCAGAAAGATTAGGTCATTCTAATATCAATACTACACTATCTATTTACACTCATGTCACTAAAAAGCATGAAAGCTAACTTACGAGATAAATTAGATAACCTTTCCCCATTTATTCCCCATAAGTAAAATGTTAAGCGTAAGAATATTATTATATCAATATCCTTACGCTTACATCATAATAATTTTACCTTATTCTTTATTTTTTTATCAATAGCACCATTTTAAATATAAAATAATCGAACATAAACTATATAATTTATGTTCGATTAATAATACTTATTAACTTCCGGAAGGGATATATCCTTCAATATGTTCCTTAGCTAATTTTTCATGTTCATCATATGTTTTTAGAGAAGTATGCCTTACCACCCTTAGTTGCGTGTAAGAAATATAAATAATCTGTATGTTCTGCATTATTTAGCGCTTCATAAGAAACAGAGCCAATAGACGAAATAGGTCCTGGAGGTAATCCTACCACCACATACGTATTATATGGAGAATTTAAACTTAATTCTGCTTGTGTTGGTGCCCCTGTAAGTTTATCAGCCGCATAGTTAGCCGAAGGATCAGTTTGTAATTTCATACCTTGAGATAATCTATTTAGAAATACACTCGCAATAAGTTTGTTTTCATCAGACTTAGTAGACTCTTTTTCAAGTATACTTGCCATAGTCATATAATCATGAATAGAAATTTGTTTGTCTTGTCCACTAATTTTTCCATGAACGACTATTCTTTTTGTATAAAAGGAACTACTTTGTCATTTGTTAATTTAACCATTTTAGTAATTAATCCCTCAACAGTCTCATCGTCGGCAATATCATAAATAGCTGGATATAAATACCCTTCTAAAAGCATATTTAATATCTTTTCCAAAAAAACATCATTAGTTATAAGTTCTGGAAATTGCTTTTTGGAGCTTTTTAATAAATTCCGCATCATTAACCTTAGCCAAAAATTCTTCAGAACTTAAATTTGTTTTTTTCAAGATTTTTTTGCAATTTTTAATATGCTATCTCCTTCTATTAGAGCAAAACTATTTCCCTAGTGTCGCTTTTATCTTTTGTTCCTAATTCTTGAATAATCTGAGGTAAACTCATACTTTGTTTTAAATTGAAATTACCTACATAGAATGAAGCATTCGGCGACAATCTAGCATATAACTTAAATACTTCTTCATTACGAATTAGTCCTTTTGCCTTTAATTCTTGAGCAATTTTTAGCACTACCATAATTTTCTTTTATTTCAACAGTAATATCTTTATTGTTACTTTTTATCCACTGGAGTTGTCATGTAATAAAATATTGACAAAACAGCAATACCTAAAACAACAATAATAGTTAATAACATAGGAATAATAGAACTTTTTTTCTTCTGTTTTTTGTCTAAGCTCTCTACTTCTTCTTATTTTATCTTCTCTCATATTTTATTCACTCTCATCATAATAGAAAGTATCTAGTACTTCAGAAATCATATCATATTCTTCATCTGTTTCAACTGGTTCAAATCTCATTTCATCACCATCTTCTACACATACCATAGGGAAGATACTGATTTCTTCTTCATCAATAGTTTCCTCTTCAGCGAAAATATAGTATAAATTACCATTTGTAGGATTTGTAAATTCTAATATTTTTACGATACTCTTTCTCTTCTCCTTCTAAAAGTACTAAGTGTGTATACCTCTTCAGTATTATCAATACTAATGTTTTTTTAAATCTTTCTCTTGCATTTTATTATCCTCCTGAGATTTTTTTATTAATTTAATTTATCTAAATATGTCTGCAATATTAATACAGCGGTACATTTTATCAATAACATTTTTTTCTTTTTTTCCTTGAAACATTAGCTTCAAGAAGTACTCTTTCAGCACCCATTGTTGTTAATCGCTCATCTTGTAGAATAATTTCAACATTTTTTTATTTTTCTTTTTTTAATACTTCTACAAAATATAGTGTTGCTTCTCCTCTAAATCCCACAGAATTGTCCATATTTTTTTAGGAAGACCTACAACAATAGTTCCAACATTGTGTTCTAAAACTAACTCTTTTTATTCTTTTTAATCTTAAAATCTTTTATCTGCTCATTGATATTAATTGTCTCAATACCTTGAGCAGTAAAGCCCAATAGATCGCTAACGGCTACACCTATAGTTTTTGATCATAATCTAGCCCCATAATTCTTTGTTCTAACATCTATGACTCCTGTATAAAAAAAGTATAGTAAATATTCTAATATATCATCCATTTCTATTAGTCTAATTTGTTCTCTTGCATGATTATCACGAGGAATATAAACTGGATCGATGTTTTAATATAACCCATAAGTTGATTAATTGGGTCATATCCTCGTCCTTTAATAGTCTCAACTACATTCTTCAATATATTATGAATATCATTTTTATCATATAAATTGCTATCAAATAATCTTGTTTCATCGAAATTTGTCATAATCTTAACCTCCGATTATACTAACTCTACTAAGATACCTACTGCATTCTCTCCTGTATGTGTCGAAATAATTGGTGTAGTAGTGAAAATTTCAGCTTCACTAACCTCATAACCAAATGCTTCTTTTTAACTCTGATTTTATTATTGTAATATATTCATCAGCAATTGAATTTGGTAAACTTATACTTTTTTTATTGTTCTATCTTTTTTTGTCTTCTTTTATATGACTAATTAAAGTCTTAATAAGTTTCTTTTTTTACCACGAACTTTATCTAAAAGCAACTAACTCAGTTTCTTTTTAATTGAGTTAAAACTTTAATATTTAATAAACCACCGATTAAAAGCTTGTGATTTACTTAGTCTACCACCTTTTACTAAATTGTCAAGTTTATCGATTGTAACATAAGTTAATATATTCTTAGTTTTCTCTCTTAAATTAGCAACAATAGTTTCTAATTCTACATTTTTCTTTAAGTTGTTTTAAACATTCTTCTAAAATAAAAACCATTCCTCGAGTAGTAGTTTTAGTATCAACTACATACACTCCATCGAATTCTGAACTTGCAGTAACTGCAGTATTATAAGTACCACTTAAAGCTGATGATAATGTTAAAACAATAACTTTATATCCTTCACTAGTCCATTTCTCAAAAGACTCTATAAATTTACCAATAGCTGGTTGGCTTGTTGAATATGAGCTAGCCGTTCTCATTTTTCAATATACTCATCATTACTTATCGTACGATAATCATATTCTATTCCATCAACATTAATTGTAAGTGGAATTACATCAACATCGTATTTTTCTATCTCATCAAAAGTTAAATCGCTAGATGAGTCTATTACAATTTTTACTTTTTCTACCATCTATAATCCCCTCTTCCTCTTATAATGTATGAATGCAAAATCAAATTCATTTTTCTGCATCTTTTTGTAAATTCTTGTCTACTAACTAATTCCCATTCATTTAGGTCAAAAATCAGGAAACTTCGTATCAGCTTCTACTATAGTGTCCACTTCAGTAATAAACATCTCATCACATTTATCAATATACATGCTATATATAGCTCCACCGCCAAATATAAACGCCTTATCTGTTTCTATATTTTCTAATATTGTATCATCTGAATAGACTTCAATATTTTTTTATAATGACTTAAAGAACTTTTATCACGTGTTAATACCCTGTTGATTCTATTCGGTAAAAGCGCGACCTATACTGTCTAGTGTTTTACGTCCCATGATAATTGTTTGATTGGTTGTTAGTTCTTTGACTCTTAACATATCTTTTTTTATTCGCCATGGAATAGTATTTTTCCTGACCAATAGATTTATTTTTTTATCATATGCAACAATTAGTGATAACATATTGTTCCTCCTATACTGCAATTGGAGCTTTTTATAAATGGATGACTTTCATAATTTATAAGTTCAACATCATCTATTTTAAGATCGAAATATACTTTCAAAATCATTAATTTTTAAAAGTAGGTAATGCATAAAGGCTCTCTAGACATCTGCTCTTTTACTTGCTCAAAATGATTACTATAAATATGAGCATCCCCAAGAGTATGTACAAATTCTCCAACTTCTAGATTACACTCTTTGGCTATTAATATTGTTAATAATGAATAAGATGCGATATTGAAAAGGTACTCCTAAGAATACATCACCGCTTCTTTGATATAATTGGCAACTTAATTTACCATCATTAACATAGAATTGGAATAATGAATGACAAGGTGGTAACGCCATTGAATCAACTTCAGCAGGATTCCAAGACGAAACTATTAAGCGACGCGATGATGGATTTTTTTGATTTGTTCCACAACATTTTTTTAATTGATCGATACCATTAAAATCACGCCATTGTTTTTCCATAAACATTACCTAAATCACCATATTTGCTAGAAAAATCCTCATCTGAAAGAATCTTTTTCTTTAAATAAGTTCATTTGTTCTTTATAAAGTTTAGAAAATTCCTCATCTACTAATGTGCGATGCCCGAAATCTGTCATATCAGGACCGGTATATTCATCACTTTCTATCCATTTTTTTAAATGCCCATTCATTCCAAATGTTATTTTTATTTTGAAGTAAAAAAACTTAATATTTGTATCACCTTTTATAAACCAAAAGTAATTCAGACCATACTAAATTAAAATTTACTTTTTTTAGTCGTTAATAACGGAAAACCTTTTTGAAAGATCGAAACTTCATCTGATGACCAAAAAAATACTTTTTAGTACCAACTCCTGTCCTATCTTCCTTAGAAATACCATTATCCAAAAATATTTTTGACATAATTTTAAATATTCTTTATCTACCACTATAATTCTCCATTACGCTTTATAATTATTGTCTTTTAAGTATTTCATTAAGTCTTTAATTTTTTTCTAATGAACTTCGTCCAAAGTGGTGTTCAATACCTTCAACTTCATCATATACTTTATCTTCATCTACGCCTATTAATCTTAGAAAATCTTCTAATAACTCATGTCTAGTAAGTGCGTATTCTCCCATTTTTCACCTTGTTCAGTTAGGGCAATACCTCTATACTTCTCATAAACTATATATCCTTCAACATCAAGTTTTTTTAACATTTTAGTTACTGTAGAAGGATAAACTTCAAGTTTTTTTCTGCAATATCCGCACTTCTAGCGTAACCTTTATTTTTTTACTAAAGAATATATTACTTCAATGTAATCTTCCATTGTTGGTGTTGCTTTTGCCATACTTATGTACCTCCTTATGATATAAATTTGGGTTACTAAAAGGAACCTCCTATATCCTTATATTATTTTTAAACGGTGATGCTTCTACATCTGATTTTTTTACCTTCACATCCAATTCAGTAATATAATTTAACAATAAATCTTTTTACTAAACTTTCTGCATAATGTCCAATATCTATTATATTCTTTTTCATTTTCAATAGCATCTAAAAGCTGCATGATATCCTACGTCACCTGTTAAGTAAACATCTACCTCTTCAGGTAAAGTATAAAGAAAAATCTGCACCACTTCCTCCTAATAGAGCAACTGTGCTTATTTCTTTTTCATCACCAATTACTGCTGAAACTGTTTCTAACGAATATTTTTTTCTTTTTACATATTTGATAAAAGTCACTAAAAAGCAAGCGATTTTTTTCTAATTTTTCCAATTCTTCCTAATCCTGCAGTATTATCTAAATTATGTTCAAACAATACTTTAATATCCTTTAAGTTAAGTAATTTTTGCTAAATAATCATTTAGCCCAAGAGTTGCTGAATCTAAATTAGTATGGAACGAAATTACCGCAATATCATTTTTTTAATTAAATCTCTAATAATATTAGATTTAAAATCTTCTGTGAAATCTAGCAACTTTAGAGGTTTAAAAAAATCAGTGGATGATGCGATACTATTAAATCGATATTGTTAGCTATTGCTTCTTCAACAACCTTAGTAGTTACATCTAAGCAGACTAATACTTTATTTACCTCATTATTGTAATCTCCTAACATCAAGCCAACATTGTCCCATTTTTTTCAGCTAGCTTAACATCAGCTAATTTATTAAGGTGCTTATATATATTTTTAACTGTAACCACAGATTAAACCTCCTTTTTTTATTATCATTTTTATTATAACACTTTATAAAAATTGCCATAACGAAACTTATTTTTGTAACTAAAATAACATATTTATTTTTCTTTAATATTTTTTTCTTTATCTATAAAAATATAACTAGTATAAAACTTTATTTATAATTTTATCTAAAATTAATTCTATTATCCTCACTAGACATTTTCATTATTATATATTATCATTGTTCATAGAAAGAAATTTGTAGGAGATTTATATGCAAACAGTAGAAGGATATTTAAACAAGATTATTTTTCCATAATAAAGAGAATAATTACTATATTCTATCAATTTTTTTAAATGATAAATATGATTTTGCTGAAGGAGACTATTTAAGTGTCGTTGGTACATTTAATGATTTTTGAATTTGTAGAAGATGATTTATATTCTTTTAAGGGAGAAATCGTACAACATAGAAAATATGGAATTCAACTTTCGGCTATCGTAGTCGAACCAGTTATTGAAAAAAAGATAAAGAAGCTATTGTTTCATACTTATCAAGTTCAATTTTTTTCAAGGTGTAGGTAGAAAAAAACAGCCGAACTAATAGTAGACAGCTTAGGTGTGGATGCATTAGATAAAATTTATGAAGATAAAGATGCTTTATTTAAAAATTAAAGGTATACCAACTCAACGTAAAGATACTATCTATGCCACTATAGTTGCCAATAAACAAACACAAGACATTATACTAAAACTAAATGAATATAACTTAAGTAATAATCTGGTTTTTAAAAAAATATAACTTTTTATAAACATAACACATTACGCACAATTGCAGAAAATCCCTACGCACTAATAAAAAGATATAAAAAGGAATTAATTTCAAAACAGTTGATAAAATTGCTGAAATTAACGAAATTGCTGTTAACGATCAAAATCGAATTCTTTATGGTTTTATATATACGATTAATTCATTTTGTTTCTCTACTGGAAATACCTATATTTCAAAAAAATAATCTTTTATACAATACTTTTTAACGTGCTTTATTCATCAAGAAATACAGCCGTTGATAAGCAAGATATCCTAAATGCATATACCTTCGCTTTAGATACTGGAAAATTAATTGAAACTGAAGATAGAGTATTTTTTTACCAGAAATTTATTACTCAGAATATTCTATTTACAGTGATATAAAACGTAGATTACAACAAGAAAAATAGTGTTGATATCAGCGATGAATTATTAGACAAATATATTACTGAAATTGAAGAAGAATTAGAAATAGAATACGATATCGTACAAATTGCCGCAATTAAAAAAACTGTATTCTAAATAACTTTTGCTATTTTAACAGGAGGACCTGGAACTGGTAAAACAACTATTATTCTAGCAGTAATTAAAATATTTCAAAAGATTAAAAATTATAGCATCCACGACTTACTCGATGAAACTAGAAATATTATTACACTATGCGCTCCTACTGGTAAGGCTGCAAAACGAATGTCAGAAAGTACTGGCTTTTTATGCTTCAACTATACATAAAGCAATTGGATGGAGTACAGAAGATGAAAATATGGAAGAATTTGTCAGTGACAAAAGTATAAAATCAGAGTTAGTAATTATTGATGAATCAAGTATGATTGATGTCTTCTTAATGTACAACCTATTGAAGATAATCCATAAAAGATTCCAAAATAATTTTAGTTGGAGATAACGATCAACTTCCATCAATTGCACCTGGTAACGTTTTGAATGACTTAATAAATTCCAATGCTATTTCTACGGTAAAATTAAATAAAATATTTAGACAAAGTGAACACTCTAGTATTATTAATATTTCACATTCAATAAAAAAATAATATTCCATTTAATATACTAGAAAATTTTTGATGATAAAGAGTTTATTTCAGCAAATAAAAAAACGAAATGATAAATGTTATTTCTGCTGTTTATGATGATTTAATCAAGACAACAAGCAAAGAAAAATATTCAAATACTTGCCCCTATTTATAAAGGTACTAGTGGTATAAATGAGATAAATACAGCTATTCAATCAAGATTCAATGATAATGATGACCAAATTGAATATGGAGAACTAATTTATAAAATTAATGATAGAGTTATGCAACTTATAAATAGACCTGAAGATAATATATTCAATGGTGATATTGGTTATATTCAAGAAATATACAAAGAAGGAAATAAAGTTAAAAATAGTTATTGATTATGACGATAATTATGTTACTTATGAAAAAAACAAGAACTTAATCAAATAACACTTTCATATGCATGTTCAATACATAAAAGCTCAAGGTTCTGAATTTGAAAATGTTATAATTCCTTTTTATCGATAATTATAATTTCATGTTAAATAAAAATCTAACTTATACGGCTATAACTCGTGCTAAGAAAAAAATTAATTCTTTGCGGTAACTCAAATGTATTTTTACAAATCTATCGAACCAACAAATGTAGTTAACAGGCAAACTGCTTTTAGAATGGTTCTTTACAACAGACAAAGAAGAGGAAATTAATAATATTGATATAAACAATGAATTAAAGACATATATACTAAACTATCAAAACATTAATACTATCGATCCAATGATCGGTATGGAAGATATTAAACCTACTGATTTCCTTTAATAAACATTAAAAAGGGGCTGACTCAAAAATCCTAAATTTTAAAAAAAGTGTATATGATAATTCATAGACGCAGTGGTTTTATTGATAGCTAAATTCACTAAAATCACGATTTTTGAGTCACTCCCAAAAATCTTATCAGAATAATATTGTGATTTATTCTTCTAACTCTCTCTATAGTTCTCAAATTTTTAAAGAATTAAAAAAATCTAAAAAAATTAAGTTCATCAAAAGGTCAGACTAACGGAAAAAAAGTTGTATACTAAATCCGAGTACGGAATTTTTTCCATACCCCGAATTTATTATACAACAAAAAAAGAGTATGGAAAAAAATCCATACTCTTTAATGTTTCTATACACTAATTAACGATTAGTTGTTTAATTTACGTCTTACAGCAAGACCTACTAAAGCGATTAAGCTTAATCCTAATGCTACAGTGCTAGAAGTAGTCATACCTGTGTTTGGTAATGTACCTTCTTTAGTTTCAGCTTTAGCTTCTTCTTTAGCTTCAGTTTTTGGTCCAAAGCTATTTCCGTCACCTTGAGGTCTTTGACTGAAGTCAGGTCCAGCAGCACCTGGAGCTGGTTGAGGAAGTTTTGATAAATCAAATTCAGGAACTTCGTTAACAGCAGGTTTGTTAGCAGCTAAAATTTCAAGAGCTTCTTCAAGGTCAGCTAATCTAGCTTTTAATCCTTCAATATAGTAAGGTTCAGCACCATTTTTCTTCACCATCTTTGATTTGTTCCTTAAGTTGTTCAATCTCAGCTTCAATTTTTAATTTATCAACATTACCTAATTCAGGAACGTTGTTAATTGGAGCCTCAGTACCATTTGAAGATTCAACTTTTGGTTCTAATCCTTTAAGAGCTTCTTCAAGTTCAGCTTCTTTTTTTCTCAAGTTCAGCTTTTTTTATCTTCTAATTTATTTTTAGCTGCAGTAACATAGTCAACTGCATCTGGATTATTTTCATTTTCAGCTATTAATTTTTCTAACTCAGCAACTTCTTTTTCTAAGTCAGCTGCTTTGTTTTGAAGAGCTTCGATTTCAGCTTCAGTGTAAACTTTAGTTTCTGGTTTAACTGGAGTTGGAGCTGGAGCTACGGCACTACTACTGTTAGTACCAGCGTTGTTGTTAGTACCAGCGTTTGCGTTACCATCATTGTTTGGTTTCACTTCTGTACCAGGGTTGTTGTTAGTACCAGCGTTTGCGTTACCACCATTGTTTGGTTTTACTTCTGTACCAGCGTTGTTGTTAGCACCAGCGTTTGCTTTTTCACTAGGTTTAATAGGGGCAGTAGGTGTAACTTTCATTTTTTCTTTTAGTCCAAGATAAATTGGGTCACCAGTAGCACCTCTAAAATTATTTATGCTATCTATCCCTGTATTAACAAGTTCATAAGATAAAACCCCATTAGTATTTTTTTAACAAAATACTTATCTCCCATTACTTTTTGTGTTATCTTTTCCGTCCCAGAAAAAAATACATAAACCTGAACTCGTTCTACCTCAGTAGAAGTTTCACCAGTGAAAGCATTAGTGCGAGTATGAGTCCAAACATTCTCAGATAGTGAATTTCTTATAGGGTTTGTACGCCCGCGAAATCCGGTAGGATCAGCTTCATGATTTGCTCTTACGTTTACAAATTTATAATCAGGAATATCTATTTTTTTCCCATTTCTATCTACAAAAACTAAGTATTGGCGACCCACTTATAAAATGAAATTGATGATTTTCCATTGTAACATATCCTAAAAAAATTTATCATACTTAGCTTCCTCTTTGCTATCTACTGCATAAGCGTTGTCAATATGTTTTTGTAACTAAACCAAAACTCATACCACTTAGTGAAATACCACTCGCAACAAAAACTTAATAAAAAATTTTTTTCTTCATTGCATATCTCCTTTTAAATTTATATATACTATTATATTTATACATACCATTATATATATATATATATATATGTGTGTCAAGCGATTTTTAAAAATTTTTTTATAACAATTACTAGTTACTTAATGTTTATTTTTCAGTGTTATAATTTAAAAGATGTAACATTTATTCTCTACAGATTTTCTTTTAAATATAATATAAGCCTAAAAAAATAGAGTTATTTCTATTCTCAGGCTTTTACTATTACATTGCAGCAAGATCGCGCGCAATTTTATCAATATCATTGATAACTAAAAATGCAGCTGCTATAGCTGAACCTTTCTTAGTTTCAACTGATGAATCTACTGCTGAAATTATAGTATTAGTTAAAGTTTCTAATCTCGTGATTTTTTTGTTTAACTTCGGCAAGTTTTTTTCATACTCAATAGTTTCAGGTGACAATGATTTAAGACTTGCAATAGAAAGATTTACCTTATCTGCAACATCTTTAAACTTCTGAACTTTATCACCTAAAGAACGACCTTTATCTAAATCAGTTTCGATTGTTCCCGCTAACTCATCAAGAGTAATCAATTCTTTAGAAAAAGTAGCTAATTTATTCTTCATGTAATCTTTAGAATATTTAGTTTGTGTTATATTATAATTTTTTTATTTGCACTATCTTTCACACTAAATGTAACACTATTATTGTTTTTAGTAACAATTAAGATATTAAAATCCTTATCATTAAACTCTTTAGTCGTAATTTTATCAGCAGTTAAGGCTTGACCGTTTAAACTATTTAATTTAAGAGTTTTGATAATAGAGTCAAAACCTTCTTTACTTATTACTTCATCATTTTGTATAAATAATCAATTTATTATCTTTTTATCGAATTCTGTTTTTTTCTAGCTGGCTTAAAGTCACAGAATTAGTAAGTTTTTGCAATTGTTCTGTAGAGAAATCTCCTTTAGAACTACAACCCTTGCAAAATTAGCAAGGTTGTTAGTAATATTATCAGCTTTTTTCATCGCTTATTAGAATAATTCTGGTGCTGAGATAATATTTAAGTTCTCGTCAATTTCAAATACTAATGGAGTACCTGTTGGTAAGTTTAAATCTAAGATTTGTTCATCTGAGATGTTTTAATAAGTATTTGATTAACGCTCTTAAACTGTTACCGTGAGCAGAAATAAGAACATTTTTTTACCAGCTTTTAATTTGTTTTAGAAATATCGCTTTCCCAATATGGTAATACACGATCAATAGTAAGTTTTAAGCTTTCACCTGATGGGATTTCTCCTTCAGGAATCTCTTTATATCTATCGATGTTTCCTGGGTACATGTCACTAGATTTATCTAATGCTGGAGGTGCAACATCGAAACTTCTTCTCCAGATGTGAACTTGTTCATCACCATATTTTTCAGCAGTTTCTGCTTTATTTAATCCTTGAAGAGCACCGTAGTGTCTTTCATTTTAATCTCCAGCTTTTGTGTACTGGAATCCATAATAAATCTAATTCTTCTAAGAATAAGTTTAAAGTTTTGATAGCACGTTTTTTTGGTATGAAGTATAAGCTACATCAAAAGTAAGCCCTAATTCTTTTTAGAGTTTGTCCACCTTTAATAGCTTCTTGTCTACCTTTATCAGTGATATCTACATCAACCCATCCAGTAAATCTGTTTTCAAGATTCCATTGGCTTTCACCATGTCTAGTTAATACTAATTTCATTAAGAAATCCTCCTAATATTATTATTATATTTTTATTATACAATATTTTTCTAGTATTAGTACATAGTTTTTTTATTACAATTAGACCTTTGAAAACGTTCTATAAGTATTTTTATAATAGTTTTTAATTATTTTTATTACTCTAAAGAAATAAGATTAGTCGCATTGATATAATACTCCTAATCTTATAATAATAAATAATAATCTTTCTTCATAACAACTATTTTAAATTTATAAAATCTACCTAGTAGACTTTACGATTTAATTTACCTCTTTTTACAATTTTTTTAATTGATTCGTTTCAAAAATGTAAAAAAACTTTTTGCTAATAAGACTAGTATAATAATCCAAAATATAAAACATAATATTACCTTCTTTCTTTTTATACGTAAAACTTAATTTCTTTTCTATACTTATATAATACCATACGGAAAACCGAAAATCAAGAGAAAAATTCATATTTCTTAATTTTTTTATTAAATACTCTTGATTTTATATACGGTTTACTTTATAATTTATATATAAACAAATAAAGATTGGAAATTAGCATTATGACTACAACTTTTTAGTATTAGATTTAAAAAGTGTTTTAAAAAGAAAAGAACATAAAACAAGCAGAACTAGCTCGCTCCACTAAAATAACTCCTTCATCTATAAGTGACTGGTCAAAAGGTAAATATACACCTAAACGTGATAAGTTGCTCGCAATTGCCGGATATTTATCTGTCAATCCCGATTGGCTTGTTGGAGAAAGTGAAATTATGGAACTTTCGTCTTCTGAAAATAGATTAGATGAAACTTTCGATTTCTCTGATGATGTATCAAAACTGCCAATTCTAGGTACTATCTGTGCTGGGGATGGTGTATATATAGAAGAAGAGTATGATGAACATATTTTTATTGATCAAGGAATGCGTGCGGATTTTGCATTGCGCGTTAAGGGCGATAGCATGATTGAAGCTGGGATATTCGATGGAGATTTAGTATTTATAAGACAACAAAGTTCTGTTAGAAATGGAAAAATTGCCGCTGTTCGTTTAACTGAATGGAATGAAGCATCTCTAAAAAAATATTCGTAAAAAATGACAGCGTAATTCTTTATCCATGTAATCCTAACTATGAACCGATTGTCACTAGAAATGTTGAAATAATTGGAGAATGTGTAGGAGTTTATAGGGAACTTTAATTTTTGATTTTAAACAGATTATCACAATAGAAATAAAGACGAGAGTTTATTAAATTAGATAATTTTCTAAATAACTCTCGCCTTTTTTTATTTCTTTTCTAAAAAAATGCCATTCTATCTCGACCATTTAAATCTTTTATATACTTCAGCATGATAATCATTCGTATCTGCCAATTTTATTATTTTTTTCTCTTTGATCATGTCCTATTTCAAAGAATATAACACCGCTATCTTTTTAGATAATTTTTAGCTTCTTCTAAAAATTTTTCCTGTAAAAATACATCCCCTCTTCTTCAGCAAAAAGAGCTAAATGAGGATCGTAATTCAATACATTAGTTTTTCATTGTAATTTCATCCTTGCGATCTATATACGGAGGATTAGAAACAATAATATCAAATTTTTTTCATCTATATCATTAAAAAAACATCTGATTGTATAAATTTAATATCTGCATTATTTAGTTCTGCATTCTCTTTTTGCTACTTCTAGAGCTTCTTCACTAATATCACTAGCTATTAGCTCAATTGACTTTTAACTCTAATTCTTTTTTTAACGTAATAGCTATTATACCACTTCCAGTACAAAGATCCAAGATCTTTTATACTATCCTTCTTAGTTGTTTTTACATATTCAATTACCCTATATATAAGCTCTTCAGTCTCCATTCTTGGTGATAGGACATCTTTGGTAACTTTAAATTTTCTATCATAAAAAAATACTCAAATCCTACCAAATGACTTAATGGCATATCTTCTCTAATATGTTTTTTTCTATTAAAGAAAAAAATATTTGTCTTCATTTTTCTCTAGATAAGTCCTCTGAAATATTATTTGAGAATAGCTGTGGACTTTCGTCTAACATATACATTAATAAAAAAATCTTGCTAGACTTTTCCTCTTTTCCTTGTCTCCTTAAAAAGAAGACAAGCTTTTTGTAATAGCTTGCCTTCTGTTCATTATAGTTCTTCACCTTTATTAAGTTCTGCCATTTTTTTCAGCTTGTTCGGCAATACGAAGTGCTTCTAGAACTTCATCAAGTTTACCTTCCATAATTTGGTCTAATTTTTGAATAGTTAAACCTATTCTGTGGTCAGTAACACGGTTTTGAGGGTAGTTATAAGTTCTAATACGCTCAGAACGATCTCCAGTACCAACTTTAGATTTACGTTCAGCATCAAACTTAGCTTGCTCTTCTTGTTGATATTTATCGTATACACGAGCACGTAAAACTTTCATAGCTTTTTCTTTATTCTTAATCTGAGAACGTTCGTCCTGCATAGATACTACAACACCTGTAGGAATGTGAGTTAAACGTACAGCTGACATTGTTGTATTTACGGATTGACCTCCAGCACCACTTGATGCAAAAGTATCAACACGAATATCATTTTCGTTAATATCAATTTCAATCTCTTCAGCTTCTGGTAATACTACTACCGTTGCTGTAGATGTATGAATACGACCACTTGATTCTGTTGTTGGAACACGTTGTACACGGTGTGCTCCACTTTCGAATTTCATCTTAGAATATACATCTTCTCCAGAAACAATAAAAATCGCTTCTTTAATACCACCAATTCCAGTCTCTGAACGTTCTAGTACGTCAACTTTCCATCCTTGTGATTCTGCAAATCTAGTGTACATACGTAATAAGTCACCTGCAAATAATTGTGCTTTCATCTCCACCAGCAGCTCCACGAACCTCGACAACAACGTTTTTTTACCGTCATTTTGGATCTTTTGGTAATAATAAGATTTTTAATTCTTCTTCCATAGGTGCAAGAGTCGGTTCTAATTCCTTAATCTCTTCTTGCATCATTTCTTTCATTTCTTTATCTTCTTCAATTTCAAGAAGTTCTTTAGTATCTTTTATTTGTTGAACTATATCTTTATATTCTCTAAATACCGATACCGTTTTTTTCTATTGAACGTTGTTCTTTTGAATATTCCATAAGTTTTTTTGTATCACTTACAACATCTGGATCACTTAGTAATTCATTTAATTTTTCATAACGCTCTTCAACTATCTCAAGTTGTCCAAAAATTTCCATTTGTTCCTCCTAATTTATCTTTTAATTTCATGACAATGACGACATCTGGCTTCATATGATTCACTAGCTCCAATTACTACTATTGGATCATCATACTTAGCAGGTTCTCCATTTATCAATCTTTGACTTCTACTTGCTTCTTTACCACATTTATTACAAACTGCATGAAGTTTTGTAACCATTTCGCTAATAGCCATAATTTCTGGCATTGGATAAAATGGCTCAGCTTTTGAAGTCCATATCTAATCCAGCAACAATGACACGTATTCCATTATCAGCAAGATTATTAATTACTTCAACTATTTTTTTGTCAAAAATTGCACTTCATCAATACCAATAATATCATATTTTTTTATTTTTTTATAGTCATAAATGTCTTCAGCTTTATCTATATTTACAGATTCATAAGTGTTACCATTATGAGTCGATATTTTTATTTTCTTCATATCTATTATCAATAGATGGTTTAAATAAAAAGTACACTTTGTTTAGCAATTACACCACGTTTAATACGTCTTAATAATTCTTCTGATTTTTCCAGAAAACATACTACCACAAATACATTCTATCCAACCAAATTTTCTATTTTCTACCATTTCTAATCCCCTTGAGTATATATTATATACAATTACTAATAGAATAAAAAAACAGACAATCCAATAAAGATATGCCTGTTTTTATTTTTTTCTTACTTGATACCGTATTTTTTTGTTGAAACGTTCGATACGACCATCTGCTTGCGCGAATCTTTGACGCCCTGTGTAGAATGGGTGTGTATCTGAAGAGATCTCAACTTTTAATAATGGGTATGTATTTCCATCTTCCCACTCGATAGTTTCTTTAGATGGTTTAGTTGAACCACTTAAGAATTTGAAACCACTTGTAGTATCTAAGAATACAACTTTACGGTAATCTGGGTGAATTCCTTCTCTCATTATTATCGTCTCCTTCTGCCCTGAACGCTTTTAATACGAACAGAGTTATTTTTCAGTGAGTTAATCACATACCTATTTATTATAAATAATAATTAGGGAAAAAAATCAAAGTACTTTTTACTAATATTTGTAAACTTTTTTTGTTGACACCTATTACAACTATATTATACTTAACTTTTTTAAAAATTAGGATATAAATTCTATGAAAAAAAGAGGCTCTATTTATTAAATTTTAATAATAGTCACCTCCTCAAAAACTTATTTACTTTTTAACCTCTTTTGTTGCTACATCTTCTCCGAACCATTTTTTTAGAAATTTCTTGGAATCTTCCTTCTTTATATAACTCATAAAAAGCATCATTAATCTTGTTAACAAGTGTTACATCTGCTTTTTCTTGCTCCTACTGCAAATGCTTCACTATCAAAACCAGCATCTAATATACTGAAGTCTTCAAGTTTATTCTGTTGTTTTAAATAGTAATTTGCGTATACTCTGTCAATTAATAAAGCGTCAATTCGGTCATTTTCTAAATCTATTAAAGCTTCATTGAAACTCTCATATTGAGTAGCATCGTTATTTTTAACTATGTTCTTAAGCACTTCCGGTTTTTTTCATTAAATGTATCATATCCTGAAGAACCATTTTGAGCACCTAGTATTTTTATCTTTTTAATTCAGAAATAGATTTAATATTTTTTTGATTTTTTTACAACAATAACTTGCTCATTAATCATATACTGTTTAGTAAATTGAACAACGCTTTCTCTTTCTTCAGTTTTTTTGAATATCCATTCCAAATCAAATCAATATTACCATTTTTTTAATTCTGTTTCTTTTAAATCCCAGTTAATGGCTTGCCATTCAACTTTAATTTTTATATTTTTCAAAAACTGCATTTGCTAAATCTATATCGAATCCCACATTTTTTTACCACTTTTTATCTTGAAATCCCATCGGTACAAATGTGTTATCAAAACCAATAATAATTTTTATCAGTTTGAAAAATCATTCCAATTATCTTTTCCCGGTTTATCTTTTTCCTCCTGATGCACAACCAGTGATTATTAGAACAGTTATAATTAGTGTAATAAAGGAATTTTAATTTTCTCATATATTCACCTCTTATCTTGGCTCTACTTTCAGAATATTATCTGCTATGTTCTCAGCAAACTGTAAATCATGCGTTACAACAATCTGAGTTATACCTAGTTCTCTATTTTTCAAAATCAATTTCTCAACTTCTAATCTAAGTTCAGGATCTAAAGCACTAGTTGGTTCATCATAGCCTATTATTTTAGGTTCTATCATCATCGCACGAGCTAATGCAACACGCTGTTTTTGTCCACCAGATAAAGAAGCGGGATAATTATTAACCTGTTTTTCTAAACCAAGTTTTTCTAATAATTCTATCGCTTTTTTTCTCAGCATTATTTTTTTCCATACTCATTGTTTTTTTATTGGAGAAAGTACTAAGTTTTCTAATACTGTAAGATGCGGAAAAAGCTGAAAATCTTGGAATACAAAACCTAAAAGATTTCTTTTTTCCAACTCATCTATAGGAAGAGGCTCACCATTATAAATAATTTCACCTGAATCTATTTTTTTCAAGTCCGGCTAACATCCTTAATAAAGTAGTCTTACCACCACCAGAAGGTACAACTATTGCTAAAATCTTATTTTCTTCAACTGTTAAATTGAAATCAGATAGTATTTGTCGATCTTTAAAATTTTTTTACTAATATTTTTAATTCTAACATAAGTTACCTCCCATCATAATTATAACGTTTTTCAACTTTCTTAGAAACAAGTGTTACAATACCAATTAATATTAAGTAGATGGCTCCAGCTACAAACATCGGCAATAGACTAGCATCTCTATTCGCTGCCGTTCTACTAGCTAAAATCAAATCACTAATTCCTAAGGCATATACTAATGATGTATCCTTAACTAAACTCATTATCTCGTTAAACACACTAGGTAAAACAATTTTTTTATTACTTGTGGTAAAATAACATACCTAATAGTTTGAAACTGTGTAAATTTTAATACTTTTGCCGCCTCATATTGTCCTTTTGGTATAGATTCAATACCACCTCGGAAAATTTCAGCAAAGTATGCTGCATAATTTAAGGTAAATGCAATTATAGCTGCAGGTAATCTATCAAATCGTATTCCTACTGAAGGCAGTACATAATAGATAAAAAAATTAACTGTAATAATAACGGTGTTCCACGCATAATCCAAATATAAATATTAATAAAATAATTTAGTATTTTTTTATATTAAAACGCATTATGAATGCAACAAAAACGCCTAATGGAATAGATAAAACTAAAACTAAGAAGAATACTTCTAAAAGTTATTAATGCACCATTCAATAAACTAGGTAATATTTCAATTAAATATTCCATATATTATCCTCCTTTTTAATATTTTTTTCTACACTCTACAGCCATGTAGTTGTGTTGTTTTTTAAAAATTTATATTATATTATAACACAATCTATAATAAACAAAAACCCTTATTTTTACTAAGGGGCTAAATTTCTTATTTATTTAATTTTTGATTCGTGGAATTTTTTTCATAATTCCTTCTTTTTGATAATAAACTTCTAACTGTGTCAGAAGGTTGAGCTCCATTACCTAACCATTTTTAATGCTAACTCTTCATCGATTTTTAACTTCTGCTGGTTCTTTAACAGCATTGTAAGTACCGATAGTTTCGATAGAACGTCCATCACGTGGAGATCTTGAATCAGCAACAACGATACGGTAGAAAGGTGATTTTTTTAGCACCCTAATCTTTTTTTAAACGGATTTTTACTGCCATGTTTGTACTCCTTATGTTTCAACTTTTTATTAATTTTATGTGTGTGTGTTTATGAAGTGTTTTTAATGAAAAAGTTGAATCTATAACGCTAAGTTTTTCTAAGCTAGATATTATTCTAACATTAAAATAAATGTATGTCAATAGTTTTTCGGTGAAAAAAATGTCAACTTTTTTTGTTGACTCACCTAAACCTTATTATAACAAGTTTTTCTTTTAGTATGTAAAGATAAAATATTTATAAATAGTTCACCATATATCCTTTTAAAGATAATCGAAAAAAAGTACTGAACCAAAAAAATCTAAATTAAAAAAATATAAATTAGAAATCATAGACTTAGGATTTATTGATATCCAAATTCGATTCATAAAAATCTTTTTATATCTGAAACACTTTGTGGGGATGACTCTACAAAATCAATTTTCTTCAAAATTATGATTTTTAAGGTCATTCCCCACCACTTTTATACTAATCTTCTAATACTTTAGCTATTTCTTTTAGAACCTGTTCTTTTTCCTATTTTCGTAACAGAAGAAAACGGAATAATTGCCATATTATTTGTTAAGTCTAATTCACGCTTTATGATTCCTGTATTTTTTTAGCAAGTTCATTTTTAGATATTTTATCAATTTTTTTGTCATGACTATAACAAATGGAATTTCATAATAATTAAGAAATTCATTCATTTCTATATCATCTTGAGACGGCTTATGTCTACTGTCTATTAAGTGTAAGACAAAACCTAAATTTTTCACTATTAGTGAAATATTCTACAATCATATCATACAGTTTTTTTCTTTTTTTCTGGTTTAGATAACTTAGCATAACCATAACCTGGAACGTCCACTAAAACAACTTTATCATCTACATCAAAGAAATTCAATGTACGTGTTTTACCAGGTTTTGAAGATACACGTGCATAATTTTTTCTTTCTAATATTGTATTAATAAAAGACGATTTACCTACATTAGATCGTCCGCACATTGCAACTTCAGGTTTGTCATGCTCTGGATATTGTTTTCTTGATACTGCACTAATAAGTAGATCGACATTATGTGTATTTAACTTTATCATTACTATTCTCCAAATACTATTTTTAAACACTTCTTGAATATTATCCACTGTATGAATAGTTAATTTTTCAAGAACTTCTTCTGGAATATCAATTAAATCTTTCTTATTCTTAGTTGGAATAATTATAGTATTAATATTCATTTTCTCTGAACTTAAGATTTTTTTCTTTAACTCCGCCGATTGGTAAAACTTTCCCATGTAATGTCATTTCACCAGTCATAGCAATATTATTATCAACAGCTTTTTTTAGTAAGAGCTGAATATACTGAAGTAGTAATTGTTATACCCGCAGAAGGACCATCTTTAGGAACTGCACCTTCTGGAACATGCAGATGAATATCAATTTCTGAAAAAAATTAATATCTTCAATTTTTAGCTTTTCAGCATTTGAACGTAAGAACGAGATAGCCATTTGAGCTGATTCTTTCATTACATCTCCTAACTTACCAGTTAAGATAATTTTACCTGTACCTTTTGAAATACTCGTTTCAATTTCCAATGTATCTCCACCTACTACAGTATAAGCTAAACCATTAACTAATCCAATCTCAGGTTTTACATTCTTATCTTTAGCACTATATTTTTCTGGACCAGCAAATTCTTCAAGATTATTAACGCCAACCTTGATTTTTTCTTCACCCTTAAGAACTTTTTAAAGCTGCTTTTTCTACAAACCGAACCAAATACACGCTCTAAATTCCTAACACCAGCCTCATAAGTGTATCCATTAATTATTTTATTAATAGCTTGCTTACTAAATGTAATTTGACTTTTTCTTAAGTCCATTTTTCTTTAATTTGACGTGGTATTAAATATTTAGTCGCAATATTTTTCTTTTTCTTTAATTGTATATGATTCTAGTTCGATAACTTCCATTCTATCTCTTAGTGGAGCCGGTATCAAACTTAAATTATTCGCAGTTGCAATAAATAAAACTTTAGATAAATCAAATGGAATATCCAAGTAATGATCCACAAACTCATTATTTTGAGCTGGATCCATAACTTCAAGCATAGCCGCAGCCGGATCACCTTTTTATATCTGAAGCCATTTTATCAATCTCATCAAGAAGAATCACAGGATTCTTAGTTTTAATTTTTTTCAAAGATTGAATAATTTTTTTCCAGGTAGAGCCCCTAAATATGTTCTTCTATGTCCACGAATCTCTGCTTCATCATGTACTCCACCTAAAGAAATACGAACAAAGTTTCTTCCCATTGACGAAGCAATTGATTTCGCTAATGAGCTCTTACCAACCCCTGGAGGACCTGATAAACATAATATTGGAGACTTCATATCATCTCTTAATTTTTTTACAGCTAAAAATTCTAAAATTCTTTCTTTAATTTTTTTCTAAACCATAGTGGTCTTCATTAAGAATTTTTTCCGCATTCTGTATGTCAATTTCATCATCAGTTAATGTATTCCATGGTAAAGCTACTACTGTATCCAGGTAAGTTCTAATTATAGAGTGTTCCGGACTCATCACCGGTGTTTTTTCTAATCGATCAACTTCTTTTAATAATACTGCTTTATCTTCTTCTGATAACTCAATAGCTTTAATAGCCTGACGAATTTTTTTCAATGTCATCATCTTCAGGTGCAATTTGTTTCAATTCATCTTGCACTACTTTCATTTGTTCTCTTAAGAAATACTCTTTTTGTTGATTATCTATATTCGCACGGACTTTTTCATCTATTTCACGTTTATAACTATTACCAACTAAAAACGCTTCTAAACTTCTATTCAAGAAAATTGCTTTCTTCTCTAAATCTAATAAAAACAATACTCGTTGTTTTAGCATTTTTATCGATTGGGAAGAACTTAATATTTTTTTATTTATAAACTTCTCTAAATCGTCAGTTTTGTAATAATCTATATCAAAGTTTTTCTCTTTTTTTAAATAATTAAGAAAATTAGTTCTAATACTATTTAATAATCCAGTTTTATCAAAACCATTATCAACTATTTCTCTTATGTTAATATCTAAGTGCTCTACATGATTATTATTGTATACTCCACTTTTTAACCTCTGCGATACCATAACATTGATATTCATATTTTTTTATATCAATAGTTAATTGTCCATAAGTTCCAAAGAAAACGTTAAAGCCATTACTATCGAATACATCTTCTTCAGAAAAAGAATCATCATAACTATCAATAGGTTTTCTTTTTATAAGTCACAAAAACTGGAATCTTATCTTTTTTTAACAGTTTTTTTATTGTTTTTAAAAAAATTTTTTTGTCCGTTACATCTATTGTATAAGTATTAGACGGAAAGAATAAATCTCTGTTCTCTAATAAATAATATTTTTGTCAAAAACGAACTCCTCTCTAACCTAATTATTTTTAATGTTGGTTTTGTTTTTATTAATTACATTGTCACGTGTTACTGTACAAGTCTTAATATTTTTATTACTAGGAATTTCAAACATTACATCCAATAATAATTCTTCAATAATAGAACGTAATCCACGTGCACCTGTTTTTCTTTTTAATCGATTCTTTAGCTATTTCTTCTAAAGCTTCTTGTTCAAATACTAATTTAACTCCATCTAATTTAAATAAGTACTCATATTGTTTAACTACAGAATTTTTTTCGGCTCAGTTAGTACCCTAACTAGATCCTTCTCATCTAATTCTTCTAGATAACAAACAACTGGAATACGACCTATAAATTCTGGAATCATACCGAATTTAACTAAATCTTCATGTTTAACTTTAGAGATAATATCTTCATTATCATTCAGCTCATCACTTTTTAGAAAAACCAATAACTTTTTTCTCCAAGACGACGTTTAATAATTTCTTCAATTCCAGAAAAAGCTCCACCAATGATAAATAGTATATTCTTCGTATTAATTTTTATCATTTCTTCACCAGGATGTTTTTCTACCTCCTTGTGGTGGTACACTAGCTACAGTTCCTCTAAAAATTTTTCAGAAGTGCTTGCTGAACTCCTTCACCTGAAACATCACGAGTAATTGAAACATTCTCACCTTTTTTTAGCGATCTTATCAATTTCATCGATATAAATTATTCCTTGTTCTGCTCTTTCTATATCATAATTAGCACTTTGAATAAGTCTAAGTAAAATATTTTCAACATCTTCTCCCACATAACCAGCTTCAGTTAATGTAGTTGCATCAGAAATAGCAAATGGAACATCTAGCATTTTTCGCCAGAGTTTGCGCTATTAATGTTTTTCCCAGATCCAGTACTCCCTATTAACGCTATATTACTTTTTTTGCAATTCTATATCATGATTTTCTTTTGCTATAATTCTTTTTATAATGATTATAAACAGCTACTGCTACAGATTTTTTTAGCTTTGTCTTGGCTAATTACATACTCATTTAAATGTTTTCATAATTTTTTTGAGGCTCTAATAACTTAAATACCGGTTTGTTTTTTTAGCATTTCTATATTCAATTTCTTCATCTATAATATCAGAGCATAAATCAACGCATTCATCACATATAAATACATCATTTCCTGCAATCATTTTTTAAAAAAACTTCATTAGTATTTTTTCCCACAAAATGAACATCTTACTTCATCTTTATTTTTTTAACCATAATTACACCTCACATTATTGAACTTTTTCCTATATCTTATTATCTTTTTTTATTATCAAATCGATACAAAGCTCAAAAAGATACAAATAATTATACCATATTTCCACTCTATTTTTCTAGCAAAGACCATTATAAAATATTTACTATAGAAAGATTTATAATACTATAAAATGATAATCTAAAATACATACTTAAGCTTTTAATTTTTTTCAACAAAATTAAAACTTAAAATATTATATCTTATTCAATTTATATGATTATTTCTCCCACAATAATTTGATTATTAAAATTCTACTTTCTACCTTTAAGTTATTGTTTTTTTAGTGGTATAATTATTTTTATACAATCAATAGGAGGAATAACATGTCATTTTTTCAAAATTAGGGAAAACATTATTTTGCCTCAAGACGTCTTAATACAGTCTAAAGAAACATCAGCAGTTGTTGGTGCAATAAATGCTACTATTGGTATTGCCACAGCAAACAAAAAAAGCTATGGCATTACCATCAATAAACAAAGTAATAACAGAAATTAGTAATTCAGAATATCTACCATATTCTCCTACACCAGGTTTACCTAAAATGAGAGAATTATGGAAAGAAAAGATATTAGCTGATAATCCAACTATTAATAAAGATTATCTTTCTCTACCTATGGTAACAACTGGCATAACTCAAGGTATAGATATAGCAGCTAACTTATTTAGCGAAAAGGAAGATGCATTGCTACTACCTAATCTATTTTGGCAAAACTATGCACAAATATACACTATTAAATTAGGTAACAACATCTATAAATATAAACAATTTAATGAAAACAATAATTTTTAGTATCGAAAAACTTTAAATCAGCCCTATATTCAATAAAAGAGGATAAAATTTCATTAATATTAAACTTTCCAAATAATCCAACAGGGTATACACCATCAGATGATGAGTTAACTAAATTGGTTGAAGTAATAAATATTTTTTTGCTAAAGAACATCCTAGTAAACAACTTATTATTGTTTCTGATGATGCTTACTTCGGACTATTCTTCGAAGAGAACCACAAAACTCCTACTTTAAGCGCAACATATAAACTTGCTGAAAATTCAAACTGTTTAATAGTAAAACTAGATGGTATAACAAAAGAATTTTATAGTTGGGGATTGCGTGTCGGTTTTTATCACATACTATACAAAAGACGACACATTAAGAAAAAAACATTATTAGAAAAAAACTCAAGGTTTCTTAAGAAGTACGACATCTTCTCCTTCTAATTTATCACAGCAAATAGCTCTTAGATTGTTAGAAAATAAACAAGCACTTTTTAGAAAAAAAGAAGAAAAACGATAGTATTATTCAAGATAGATACAACGAACTAAAATCAGCTATTTCTAAAGAAAATTTAGCTACATTAGTTACAATACTTCCATTTAACTCCGGTTATTTCTTTACAATAAAAAAATACCAACAACGATTAATGCTCATGAATTCAGACTGAAATTTTTTTAAATGAATATAAATACGGAGTCTATTCAATGGATGACGAACATATAAGAATTGCATTTTTCATGTTTAGATAAAGAACTAATTCCAGAACTTATTAGTAAATTTAAAGAATGTATTCAAAAATTTTTAAAATAAAGAACGGAAAACTCAAAAAAATGATTTCAAAGAAATCAATTTTGGCGAGTCAGCCCTGTTCTTATTTATTTTATAGTTCTTTTTAACAGTTCAACCATATGTTTATTTGCATTTAATTCTATATCGTCATTTAAATCAATAAAAATCATATGAACCATATTTATTATCTAATGCAGCCTTAATTAAATAATCTGTAACATTAGGATTTTTTTGGTAAAAATTGGACCATGAAGATAAGTTCCAATTAAATTATTATAAAGAATACCTTCCTTTTTATCATCATCGTTATTACCATAACCAACCACTACATTTCCTAGCGTTTCATAGTTATGATATGTTCTTCCACCATGATTTTTCAAAGCCAACAATATTCCCAAATTTTTTTCAGATTCAACAAGTATATTACCAATTAAACGCGGTGCATCTTTTTTAGACTCAGTATAAAAAAATCTAATATGTTTAAACCAGGCAATTTGTCTCCATCAACAGTTTTATAATATTCACCTAAAAACTGATAACCTCCACAAATAGTAAGTGCGGGAATTCCATCCTCAATTGCTGATTTGAATTCATTCTTTATTTTTACTAAATTGTTCCGTTGCTATACACTGTTCTCTATCAGAACCGCCTCCAATAAAAAACATATCGCACTCAGATAATTTAACGCCATCTGTCGATGTTATATTTTTCAATCTCAAGATTAATTCCACGCCATTCACAGCGTTTTTTTAATGCGATAACATTTCCTATATCACCGTATAAATTTAATTTATCAGGCATAAAATGATATAATTTCAAGTTCATAGAACTACTTCTCCAATTCACTTTGTGTTTCTACTAATGCTGTGTAGTTAGGAATAGCTATTGCATATTTTTTTCACTATAACTTTTTAAGTTTAACTACAGCCTCTGATATATTTTTCAAAAAAACTACAACATTAGCATTTACTTCACTATATTTTTAACCTTAGTGCTAATTCTTTTAGCTCTTTTTCCAGAACAAACTATATTCTTAATATTTTCGATGCTGCTAATATATTAAAAATCTGTATCCCATATCCAAGAGATATCAAATCCATCAGCACCATTATCATTTAAAAACTAATAAGTAATTAATTTCATCCTTAATTGAATTAGCTATAGCTAAAGATGCATTTAATCCGGCTGGATTTTTTTAGCAAGGTTTAAAAGTACCCTTCCACCACTAGGCAGACTAATACTTTGCATACGCCCATTTATCGGACTATAACTTTCTAACCCAGCTTTTTATTTTTATCTTCCGATAGTCCTAATTCCTTTAATAAAGAATATGCTGCAAGTAAATTATAAATATTATAATCACCAGCCAACTTAGTTTCTAATTTCAGTCCATTGTTAATAGTCATATTTATAAATGGTTCAACAGAAGCTTTTGACACTTCATATTTTTGTATCTTGATGTTTAAAATCACATTTAGAACAACGATAAAATCCTAGTTGGCTATAATGAACATGATCATAAATCAATTCCATACCACAATTCGGACAAAATTTAGATTCAGATATTCCAAAATCAGCAAACTTATAAGCTTCCTTAGCTATACCAAAAATATATATTATCTTCACCATATTTTTGAAAGTCGTGTCACGAAAGGATCATCACTATTTAAGATTAATTGGATATTTTTTTACCTTCAAGTTGCTCTCAATTGTAGCAATTAACGTATCTATTTCACCAAAACGATCTATTTGGTCTCTAAAAAAAGTTATTAATAACAAACTTTGTTGGCGTAATATATTTCATAACTCTCTTAATAGAACCTTCATCAATTTCGATAACAGCTAATTTTGTATTATTTTTACCTTGGATAGCAAAAGTTGAAATAATACCATCCAACATATTTGCACCTTCAAAATTATTTATAAAATCTACCCCTGCACATTTTTAATGTATGTCCAATAAGATTTGATGTTGTTGTTTTTTTCCATTAGTACCTGTAACAAAAAAACAATTTCATCAAAAATTACTAGCCAATTTAGTTAGTACGTTATCATTTACTTTCCTTAGTACCTTACCTGGTAAATCTGTCCCCTTTTTTTCCCTGCTAATCTACTTGCAGTTCTAGTTAATCTTGCTATATTTCTATAAAATGCTAGCATACAATCTCCTTTTATAGACTATTTTTGTGTCGTGTCAAATTTATATCCAATTCCCCAAACCGTCACTATCATCTGTGCAACCTTTGGAGAAATTTTATCGAATTTTTTTCTAACACGTTTAATATGTGTATCAACTGTTCTTAAATCAGAATAAAAAAATCATAATCCCAAACAGCTCTTAAAAATCTCATTTCTTTTTAAAAAGCTTTATCTGGTGATTTAGCTAAAAAAATAATAATAAATCAAATTCTTTCGGTGTTAATAATACCTCACTATCATCAACGATTACCTTATGCGAATTTACATCGATAATTAATCCAGGAAATACAAGAACATCTTTCGCATAAAGTTCTGGAGTATAAAAGACACTACGCTTAGTACGTTGAAGAATAGCATTGATTCTAAGCATAAGTTCTCTTGGACTAAAGGGTTTTATAACATAATCATCTGCTCCCAATTCAAATCCCTCTACCCTACTTTTGCTCATCTGCTTGTGCAGACATAATTATTACAGGTGTAGCTTTTAGTTTTTCTAAGTTCTGATAATATCGACTTACCATTCAACATAGGTAATTGAACATCTAAAAAGCACACAAGAATAGTCCATATACTTCAATCTTTCTAATCCATCATGACCATTACTGGCTTCATCGACAATATATCCTTCTTTTTTTCAAGATACATAATTAATAATTTTTCTTATTCTTTCTTCATCATCTATTATTAATACTCTTTCTGCCACTATTCATCACTTCCTAATTATTTACTACTTCTCACCATTCTTAGCTTTATTAATAAGTTTTTTTCACTTCATGAATAGTAAGAGTTCTATATTCACCTTTTTTTAATCCTTCTAAAGTTAAATCTTCGATAGATTCACGTTTTAGTCTCATAACTTCGTAACCTAATGCTTCAAACATTCTTCTTACTTGTCGATTTTTTTCCCTTCATGAATTGTTAATCTAACTAAAGTATTACCACTCTTATTTTTTTATTTTTTTACAATATTAACTTCTGCTTTTGGCAGTTTTATAATTATCAATTCTAACTCCAGAACGAAGTATTCTTAAATGATTATCTTCAAGCTTACCATTAATTTTAGCAACATAAGTCTTTTTTTAATTTTTATGTTTAGGGTGCGTTATTAAATTAATGAATTCTCCGTCATTAGACATAATAAGAGCTCCAGACGTATCATAGTCTAATCTACCTACCGGTACTACTCTTTCATTAACACTTTCAAAAAAAGTCTTTTACACATGTTCTATCTTTTTCGTCAGACATAGATGTGATTACTTTTTTTCTGGTTTATAAAACAGATAATATCTCTTATTTTTCCTTTAATAAACGAACACCTTCGACAATAATAATATCACTTGGTTCAGCTTTTTACTCCTAATTCCTTAACAACTTCACCATTTACACTTACTTTACCATCTAGAATTAACTGTTCAGCCTTTCTTCTTGATGTATAACCTGATGCAGCTATTAATTTTTGCAGTCTTTCTGCCATATCGTCCTCCTAATTTTTGTAAAAATTTATTAATATCTTCATTACTAACAATCTCTGATTTTTGGTAATTGTTCTAAACTTTCTAAGCCAAAAAAACATCTAAAAATATATCTGTTGTTTCATATAATTTTTGGTTTTTCCAATAGTATCTAAAGTCCTATTAGACACAATAAGCTCCTTACTAACAAGAGAGTGTAATATAGAATCACTACTTACACCCCTTTATTTTATCGATTTGAACTTTTTGTTATCGGTTGATTATAAGCGATAATTGCCAAAGTTTCTAAAGAGGCTTTAGACAATTTGACAAGATTCTTCGAAATAACAGCTTTTTTTATTACTTCTGCCATTTCATCTCTTAATAACATTTTTTATATGTTGATCCAAATTTTTTTATAACTAATGAATTATTAACCTTATTATATTCATCACAAAATACATTTAACATGTTTTTCAGCTTCATGATTCTCAACTTCCATAAAAGTAGAAAAAAATATTCAACATTAAGACCTTCTTCACCTTTCATAAAAAGTAAAGTATCAATTATTTTTTATTTCATCTAATAACATATTAATTTTTCCTTCGCTTTATATTCTAAAATGATTTCACTATCTTTGTCAACACATAGCAATTCTTGATCTTTTAATCATTGCCAGTATCCCCATAAATACTAATACAATCTCATTTTTTTATGTGAATAAGATTTAATAAGATCTATAAACGATATATTATTCTTATGCTTTTAACTTATTAACTAGTTCTTCTTTAACTTGTTCAAATGACACCTCTCTTCGATAACTTACTAATGATACTTCATTTTCAGCGTCATCAAAAGATCTAAGAATATTCTCCATAGCCCTTAATAATTTCGAAGAGGGCATTCTCATCATTTCAACACTACCCTCTACATCAATATTAACACTTTCTTTATCAAGAAATTGTGCTCTTATTTTTTTGAAGATTATCAAGCTTTTTCACTAAGTTCTTTATAATTTTTTATAATCAAGAAGCTGTTGAACTAAATCTTCCTCATCTTCTATCGTCTCATTCTCAAACTTAGGAAGTAAATTTTTTTACTTTTTTTATATGAAGCAACGTTGCTGCCATAACAATATACTCTTCCGCATTTTTCTAAAGAAAATTCATCATTGTTATTAATATACTCCAAATAACTTTCTGTAAGTTTTTGCGATTGGGATATTGTATATATCAATCTCCATTTTTCTCTATTAAATGCAATAGTAAATCAAGAGGACCTTGAAAAAAACCTCTAAGTTAACATTATACATTTATTCATTCCTTTAATTAATCGTTTTTTTCTTGGATGATTCGTCATCATTCTTTTTCGATTTATTTTTTTCTCTATACTTGAAAAAAATACAGTTTTTAGACTATGAATATTTTTTTAAACCTAAAAGATCTTGCACTTCTTCTGCCGGAACCTTATCTTCAAGCAAATGAATCGCAAGTGAGTTTCTAAAATTCATAGTATTTAATTCTTTAGAAAATCCCAAATCTTGTTGACGTTTTTTTGAATATTTTCCAAAAAAACCTTGGCGACTAATTCCCTCACCATCATGATTTAAGAATAATTTACTATCATCTTTAATATTAGGATACTCTTTTTTTAACTCAACTATATAATTTTCTATAGCTTCAACTGATTCTCTATTCAAAGCAATAGTTCTATAGCCATCTTTTTTTCTATATTTTTAAATATCCAATCGTAGTATTAACATCTTTTAGTTCTAAGTTAATACATTCAGTAGGTTTTTATCCCTATAGAATACGACAATTCAAATATAGCTTTATCACGATATCCCATCAAATTCTTAGTTTTCACATCTAAAAATCTTAGCGATTTCTTGACGCGAAAAAAATAACAAGTTCCTGATGCTCTTCTTTGTCAATATGAACATCAATATTTATTCTATTTGGAATTATCTTTTCAATCCACAAATACTCTACAAAAAAATATGAACTGTCGAAATAGTTCTAGATAATGTAGCTGAAGAATAATCTTTTTCTCTTAGATAATCAATATATCTAGATATAAACTCTTCATTAAGCCAAGAATAATCGCCTATTGAATATCCTCTTTCCGCCAAATATAAAAAAATATTTTCTTTAAATCTCGATCGTAAGAATTAATTGTGTTTGAAGAAAATTCTTTTTTTATTTAATAAATATTCATTGAAATTGTTTTAATACTGTTTCACTCATAAAAAAATACCCCCTTAGTATTAAAGCTACTCTAAATTTTATTTCTATATTGATTATAACATCTATAAAACTTTATGTAAATGCATTTATAACAATTTTTTTATTTAAATATAAAAATTCCAAAACAGATTCAATTCATAAGTTAATGAATTCTAAAAATCGCCTTGAAATTTTTATTATTTTTATATTCTTTTCCTAGAAAACTTATTGTGAATTGCTATAACAAAAAGTAAATTAACACAAATAATGAATAATGGTATTAATATAGCTTTATGCAAGTAAAAATTTAGACATTGCAGCACCCAAAAGAACCCCTGATAAAAAAAACACGACAATAACTATCGAATAGATAAATAATGGTACTGCACTCTCTTTCTTTTTCAAAACAACATATTTATACAAGTGTTCACTCATTGAACGTAAATTTCCTGTACAAAAAAACACTAGCAAAAAAACTAAGTTATTAATTTTTTCTAAAACCATCAAATTGTATAGCACAAATAAATGAAATTACTATCGGTCTTACATCTACACCAAAGAAATTATGTTTTAAATATTATTAATAATAACGCTAAAATTTGAACGATTAATAACATATAAATATGTTTAAATATAGACAGTTCTTTGTACCTCGTTTCAATTACCTTACTAACTAATACTCCTACAACAAATGACAATATAGGAACTGAATAGTGTATAACCTCTGGTATATTACCTTCAATCAAATCAATACCAACAAAAAAATTAAATTTCCGGTCTGTGCGTTTGCAAAAAAATACCATCACAATTTACAAATGTATATGCATCAAAAACCACCAACCGCTGTAAGCAATAAACAAAAATATTAACTGTTCGTGAACTGGTAAATTCTTATTAAATAATGTCTCTTTCAAATTCATATCTCTTATAATCATCTCCTTTAAAAAAATTTAATCAAAGATTGTATTCCAGTTTTTCAGGATTTTCATAACAATCAAAAACACATTCTTAATTGTTCGAATGTTGTTCTAGTAGTTGATAATTCTGGTAGACTATCTAAAGAATAAAAATCTGCTCCTAGAGTTTCAGTGTTATCAACAAAACTATGATCGATATACTCACATAAAACAAAAATCTTCACCATACCAAAAGGAAAATTAACGTGATGATGTCTATTGTAATCTAAAACTGCAATTATTTTTTTATAGGTTCTACAATTGCACCTGCTTCCTCACTAGCTTCTTTTTATTACATTTTTCTCTAATACTCACGTTAACATCTTGATAACCTCCAGGAAGCGCCCATTTACCATCTAATTGTTCCTTAACTAATAATATCTTATTATCTTTAATTATCGCCGCTCTTGTCTCTACTTTTAGGGTGTCTGGTAACCCTAATTCACCAGCGAAATCAATTCTAATCTTTTTCAACTGGTATATCGTATTTATATGCTAACATCTCACAAGCTATCTCTCTAATTCTTTTCAGAGCGTTCTCTATCGAATTTATCTTTACTATATGCAAGACTACATTGAGCTAAAAAAATTGTAATTCTTGTGCCCATTTCATCCAAACTTCATTTCTATATACTCTAATTATATCTTCAACACGTTTTTATAAAAAAATAGTATTTTTTTACATCCAAAAAAATCATATTCTTTATCTAGCATATAAACATTTATCAAAGTATCGCTAAGTCTAGTTTTGTCATCTGTCAAATATAGGCTATTATTTTTCTAAAATATTACAATCACTTATAAATTCATACTTAATTCCTTCTTCAGTAAAAAAACATCAAAAAGTTTCTCTGAAATTTTATTTTTTTCATATTTATATCAATATATACATTTTTTTATACATACGCTACCTCCACGTCTTTATATTATACCACACAAAGAAGTTATTTCTAGAATTATAAGAAATTTATATGTCATTACCCCTTATTAAAGAAAGAACTATTTACAATATAATTATAATATTATTCTACACCTTTTTCTGAATCATTTAAAAGGAGGTGACCCAAAAAAATCCTAGATTTAAAAAAAGTGTATATCACAACTCATAAACACAGTACTTTATTGATATCTTAATTCGCTTTATAAAAAAATTATTTAGATATCAAATAAAATTTGCTAGATTGATTCGACAAAAAAATTGTTTCTATAAATTTACAATTTTTTTAAATTACATCCTATAAAAATTCTTGCTAGTTTTTAACTATTAGATGTATAATAGTTATTGTAAGTAAAAATTAAGGAGTGATAACAATGAAATATATTATTTCACTAATCTGGTCATTTATATTTGCTTTTTGTTGTAGTATTTATCGTATCTTCAATTTTAGGTACTAACGGTGAAGTTAATACACTTCGTGATTGCGCAATATTATCTATTTTATTTACTGGGTTTGTTGCATTATTAGACGCAGTAGGTTTAGATAAAAAAAGAAAAGAAGACTAATATTTAATTAATAAAAAAAGATTTACTGAAAGTAGGTAATGAGGTATACCCTCTTTCCTACTTTTTCTTTAAATACAGGAGAAAAAAATATGAATAATATACTAGCAACGATGTGCTATGTGGATAATGGCGAAAGCTTTTTAATGCTTAAAAGAACAAAAAAAGAAAATGACATACATGAGGGATTAACTATTAGTGTTGGAGGAAAATTCGAAGCTGGTGAAAGCCCGGAAGATTGTGTTATCAGAGAGGTTAAAGAAGAGACAAATTTAGATATAATTAAACCAAAACTTCGAGGAATTATCACATTCCCTAATTTTTGACGGGGGAAAAAGACTGGTATACATATGTCTATACAGCACCAAACTATAGAGGTACTATTACAGACGACTGTAATGAGGGCGATTTAATCTGGGTGAAAAAATCTGAGATTCAAAATATTAAAACCTGGGAAGGAGACTATATTTTCTTGGACTGGTTAGTTCAAGAAAAACCATTTTTCTCTGCCAAATTCAATTATAAAAATAATAAATTTATCGACTATGAAGTAACATTTTATGAATAATAAGGAGAATAAAATTATGACTTTTGAAATTAATAAAGAATTTAAAGAAGAATATATTGTAAAAGAAAATCATAGTGCTAAAAAAATATGGGAAGCGGTGATTTAGAAGTTCTTGCAACACCAAGTCTTGTGGCTTTTTATGGAAAATGCAGCTAAAAAAATCACTTAAATACATTTTTTTAACCGCTGATTATAGTAGTGTTGGAAGTAATATAAACATAAATCATGTTGCTCCAACTCTTATTGGTAAAAAAAATAACAATAAAAGGAAAAAAATTACGCAAGTTATTAAAGATAGAATTATTATTTTTTTCACTAGAAGCTTTTTGAGAATGATAAAAAAATAGGCGATGCTGAACACACTAGAGTTATAATAAATAATCAAAAAAATTTATTAGTAAATTAACTAATGCATAACACTTAAAACCAAAACTTAATCTCATATAAAAAAATAAAAGGTAGTAAAATTTACAGCCTTTATTTTTTGCACTAATTTTCTTAATTAAAATTCATTAGAAAACATAAGTTCTAAGAAATATTCTTTAAGTACTTTTGATATAAGTACCTTTTCATCCCCAATGATTTAGATTCAATAATTCCAGCACTTTCTAATTTTCTTAAGGCATTAACAATAACCGATCTAGTAATCCCTACTCTATCAGCAATTTTACTTGCTATAAGTAATCCTTCTGTACCATCAAGCTCTCTAAAGATGTGTTCAATTGCCTCTTTTTCAGAGAATGATAATGAGTTCAATGCCATATTGACCATATCTTTATCACGTGCTAAGTTTTTCTCTTTATCTTGTTTTTCATGTAATATTTCTATTCCTACTACTGTAGATGCATACTCAGCTAATACTAAATCATCATCTTTAAAGTCATTATCCATTCTACCGATAACTAATGTACCTAAACGTTCTCCCCCACCTCTAATAGGTAGAATAACAGTATAACTCTTTCCTTCAAAACGCTCATGTTCTTCCTCTGGGAAAATTGACAATGGTTCCTGGAAAGGAATATTTACTTTTGTCGCATAAACTTTTAATGTTGCATCTAAATAAGCTTTTGGGACTTTTTCTATCTTGAATAATTTTTTTCCATACGTTCATTTGAATAATCAACGATTGAATCATATCCAAGTATATTACCTTCAGTATCAAGAATATAAACTACTGAATCTAAAATTGGACTTAAACGCATTGCCATAGCTTCGAAGTCCACATTTTCATGACGTCCTTCTTGTAAAATTGTGCTAATTTTTCTTGTTTTTTGTAATAAACTTGCCATTAATTTTTCTCCTTACAAAATACTTCCTAGAATATTATATCATTAATTTTTAATAAATTGTAAGACTTTTTTTAAAAATTAATTTAATCAATTTTGAAAATTTTTCTAACATTTCTAATGATCTTTTAGCATATCTTTCGTATTTTTTTCCTTTTTATCTTTTGATTCTTTTCAGGAAGTGGTTTAATAATACCAAAATTTGCATTCATAGGTTGGAAATTTTTGCTCGTATTATCTACAATATAATTAGCCATCGCACCTATCATAGTTTCTGTTGGGAAGATGATTTCTCTATCCTCAGTATTGTATAGTGCATTTAGTGCTGCTACGATACCAGAAGCCGCACTTTCTACATACCCTCTACACCAGTCATTTGACCCGCGAAATAAATATTATTTTCTTCCTTTAATCTATAAGTCTTTTTCTAGTAATTGTGGTGAATTTAAATAAGTATTTCTATGCATAACACCATATCTTACAATATTTGCATTTTCTAAACCAGGAATCATATTAATAATTCTTTTTTGTTCTCCCCATTTAAGGTGTGTTTGGAATCCAACAATATTGTATAACGTACCTTCACTATTATCTTGGCGTAATTGTACTACAGCATATGGACGTTTATCTGTCTTTGGATCTTCTAATCCCACTGGTTTCATAGGACCGAATAATAATGTCTTCTCCCCACGTTTTGCCATTTCCTCAAAAGGCATACATCCTTCAAAATAAATTTCCTTTTCAAATTCTTTTAATGGTGCTGCCTCAGCATTTATTAATTCATTATAGAAATTAGTAAATTCCTCTTTTGTCATTGGACAGTTTAAATATGCCGCTTCTCCTTTGTCATATCTTGATTTAAGATAAACTTTCTCCATATCAATTGAATCTTTTTCAATAATAGGTGCTGCTGCATCGTAGAAATATAAACCATCTTGTTTAGTGTAGTTTCTAATATCTAGACTTAAAGCATCAGATGTAAGCGGTCCTGTTGCTACAATTACAGGCACTTCACCTTTTAGGGATAGTTGGTAATTCTTCCCCTATTACATTTATATTAGGATGATTTTTTATAGTTTCTGTAATCATTTCAGAGAATTTATCTCTATCAACCGCTAACGCACCACCAGCTGGTACTTGTGTAGCATCTGCACATTTAATAATAATAGAATCTAGCATTCTCATTTCTTCTTTCAAAAGACCTACAGCGTTAGTTATATTATTAGCTCTTAATGAGTTAGAACACACTAATTCCCCAAAATTTTGAGTTTTATGAGCTGGTGTCATTTTTTTCGGTCTCATTTCGTATAAATCTACTTCAACTCCACGTTTTGCTAGTTGCCATGCAGCCTCACTACCTGCTAATCCCGCTCCAATTACTATTACTTTTTCCATTAAATATCTCACTTTCTATTTTTACAATAATCCTGAAAAATCTTCAGTTTCATCTTTTTTTAACTTCTTTTTCTCTCATGTCTTGAGTAACTACACGCCCATTTTTTTATCAAATAAATATGTTTGCACACTATCTAAAGTTTCAGCAATAAGTTCAGAGTAATCATCTCTTGCTTCATATGCTTTAATTTTTATCCAGTCTAGGTTTTGTCTTCGGTGCTTTAGGTGTAAAATTGTACAACAATCCTCAAATGGTAAATTCGAAATCTCTAATGTATCAATTTCTTGAGCAATTTTTTTATAATATCTACCTTATCCATTGTTAATAATGGACGTAACACAGGTAAATTCGTCACTTCATTAATACAGTTCATAGACTCAAGTGTCTGAGAAGCTACTTGCCCAAGAGATTCACCAGTAGCTATTGCCAAACATCCTTCTTTTTTTCGCTACTTCTTCTGCGATACGTAGCATAAATCTTCTTGTTGATGTCATTGTATAATTTGATGGCACTCGTTTTACTATTTCAGTTTGTAACTTTGTAAAGTTAACAACATGTAATTTAATCTTTCCTACTACTTCACTTAGCTTAATAGTTAAATCAAAAATCTTTTGTAAAGCTTCTGCTGAAGTAAACGGTGGCGATTGAAAATGAATCATTTCTACTTCTACACCTTTAACTTGCAGAGTATGAGCAGCTACAGGAGAATCAATTCCACCAGATAATAATAATAGTGCCTTAGAAGAAGTATTAACTGGGAATCCACCTACTCCTTTAATAAAATCAGTAAATATAAAAAAATACCTTCACTTCTTACTTCCACATTTATAATAAAATCAGGTTGTTTAACATTCACCTTTAAGTTTTTTTATAATTAACTAACACGTGACTTCCGAAGACATTATTCAACTCATTAGTATTATGTGGGAAGTTTTTTTATTAGGACGCTTTGTTTGAATTTTAAATTTATATTCCTTATCTAACTTACTCTCTAATAATTTATCAATAACTCTTTTTAGCTTCTTCTACATCTAATCCAGCTCTTAATACTGGAGAAAAATTATGAATACCTGGAACTTTCTTTAATCTATCCATAATTTTATACACATCTTCGTTATGATCTAAATGAATATACATTCTATCTCGTTTAGTTTGAACATGAAACCCCGTTAATCCTTGTAAATTATAACGAATATTTTTTTGTAAGTTTTTTTAAAAAAACTCATTTCTATTACCAGATTTTTAACGTAAGTTCTCCGTACCTTACTATAATATGACTAAATTCCACTTTCAATTACCTCTTTAAATTTCTTATTGTATTCATCTATAAATACTTCTACAAATGTTTCAACATCTTTTTTAGTAGTCTCGTATGAAAAAAACTAACACGTATGCTACCTTCAATATTCTCTTTTGATAACCCTCTAGCAAATAATGCCTCATTTAAATGAAAAGTTTTTTTGAAGAACATGCACTAGTCGTTGAAACCATAACCTCTCTCTCATTCAAAGCATTAACTATCGCTTCTCCTTTTTATCTTAGGTAAGCTGATATTAATAATCGAGTCAACAAAATCATCTCTTAATGGAGAATTTATAACAATATGCTTATACTTAGAAAAATTCATCAACTATTAATTTTTTTATATTCACGATGATTTTTTTAGCATTATTAATCTTTTCTTGAGACAATCTTAAAGCTTTTGCTAAACTTACAGCAGCTGCAACGTTAACAGTTCCAGAACGAAGACCATCTTCTTGCCCACCACCAAAAAAATAACATTATGAACAGTTCTTCTAGATTTCAGATATAAAAACACCTATACCTTTTTAAACCATGAAACTTATGCGCAGAAATAGAATAACTATCAACTTTTTGAAAGATCGATATCATCCTTTAATATTCCTTGTACACCATCAACATGAAAATGCACTTTCGGGTAGTCCTTAAGAATCTCAGAAATCTTGTCAATCGGTTGAATCGCTCCAAAAAAATATTGTTAACTTGCATCACACTTAATAAAATAGTCTCTTTTTGTTAATAAAGTCTTCAAATGTTCTAAATCAATTAATCCATATTCATCTACATTTACATAATCTAATATAAAAACCACGTCTTTCTAGTTCTCTAAATGATTCAAGAACAGACGGATGTTCAATTTTAGAAACTATAATTCTATTTCCGAAATCTTTCTTATGTTCTACACTTCCTAATAAGGCGATATTATTACTCTCTGTAGCACATGAAGTAAAAAAATACTGAACCTTCGTCTACGCCTAAAATAGATGCCACCTGTGCTCTTGCTGCAGAAAGGAGTTTATTAGTAGTTTTCCCAAATCTATTGATACTTGCGGGATTACCAAAATATAAATTATTTACTTCTACAAATGCATTTAAAACTTCTTTATATGGTTTAGTCGTAGCACAATTATCTAAATATATCATACTATCTACCTTTCTATTTATTATTAATCAAACTTCTGTATTTAAAATAAACACAATTTAAAACCACTTTTAAAGTATATAACAAAACGAAGATTTTTATCAATAGAAGTGGTCACTTCAATGGCTATTACGATATGTTAAAAATAAATAAGAGTACCTCAACAATATGATATAAACCATACTTCGAGATACTCCCGATTAAATATTATTCTTTATATTCGTTTCCTACAACATCTTTTTAAGATTTGATCCCATTTTGGTAAATTACGATCTATACGTATCGCACGATCGCTGTCAGTACCAAGAATATTATGTGAACTCGTTCCGATAATTACTACCTCACCATCAACATAAAAACTCGTATGAGAAGATAGTTTTAATTCCACTATGTTTTTTTCAATCCATGTTTTAATAAAAAAATATCTTGGTTATTAAATCTAATATTAGTTCTAATAGAGTATTTAACATCAATATCAGCATAATATAGATTATAATTAATTAGCGAATCAATATCAATACCTAATCCACTTAAATAATACTTTTTTTAGCCAAATTCATCCAATCATAGACATACTTATTATCTAAATAACCTGATTGATTAAAGAATTTTTTTCTAATTTAAATTTTATTGTTTTTTTCGTACACGTTACTTCTCCTTTGCGATTAACTCAGAGATTCTATCCATTAATATAGCAGTTATCTCATCATGAGTTTTTCCTTCTTCTTTTAAAGAAGCGGCATCAATCTCATCACCAATGACTATCTTTATACTAGAAAAATTCTAAAAATTTTTTTACTAGGAATTATTGCAAAAGGAATAATTTTTGTCTTTGCTCTAGTTGCAATAAACGATGCACCATTGTGAGACTCACCTAAATCCAACTCTTTAGAATGAGAACGAGTTCCTTCAGGGAAAATCCCTACAACTTCACCTTCCCTTAACAGTTTTTATACTATTATTTATGGCTGTTCTATCAAAAGTACCTCTTTTAATTGGAATAGCTCCTGTAGCTTCTAATGCTTGTTTTTACAAACACCATTTTTAAACAACTCTTCTTTAGCAATAAAACGAATCTTCTTATCAAAAAAACGCTGGGAATAATAACGGATCATGATTACTTAAATGATTTCCTGAAATCACAACACCTTTTTGCATTTTCAATTTTTTTCTTTATTAACAATAGTGACTTTATAAAAAAACTTTATAAAAGAGTGCTAATAACATTCTAATAAAATTATACATAGATTTCACCTACCATTATTTATTTCACACTTTTTACTAATTCAGTCATTTTAGCAACAACTTCATCAATTGTCAAGCTAGTTGTATCCAATAATGTTGCTGATTCTACTTGTACCAATGGAGCAATATCTCTGTTCTCATCTTGCCAATCACGCGCTTTAATGTCTTCTTTGACTTTCTCAAAATCAACTTTCTCTATACCTTGACGTTCAAAATCTAAAACTCTTCTTCTTGCCCTTTCTTCCACTGATGCCGTTAGAAATATTTTCACATCAGCATTTGGTAAAACAACAGAAGCAATATCACGACCATCCATTATAATATTGTTACTACCTGCCAAATTCCTTTGAGTATCAATTAAGAATTCTCTGACTGCTGGAGATTTTGCAAAAAGAGAAGTGTATTGTGACACCTCAGCCGTACGTATCTTATCACTCACTTCTTCGTTATTAACATAGACATATTGAACCCCATCAATATATTCAACCCTAAATTGAACCGTACTCAACAATTCTTTTATTCTCTCTTCATCCAACTCACTTAGATTATTTGATAAAAAAATTAAAAGTTAAAGCTCTATACATAGCTCCAGTATCAACATAATTAAATCCAAGCGATTTAGCAACCATTTTTTTGTTATTGTACTTTTTCCCTGATCCTGCTGGTACATCAACAGCCACTGAAACATATTTCATTATTTACCTCTCAGACAAATTTTTTTCATTATTTATTATAGCATAGACTCGTTTTTAAAACACTAGATTAAAATGAGAAAAGTTGATATACATAATCTATTTTGAAAAATACAATTTTTCTTACACTCGATAAACTGAACAGGATTGTTTTGGATTTTCAATTAATTCATCAGAAATCATTAAACATTTATCTTTAGAACATAATTTTTTTCTAATTCTTTACGATTTTCGTATTTTTTTATATTTATATGTCGGCATTAATGCAAATAAAGTAAAGTTATCTCCTCTTTGTTCTTTTATAAATATCCTTGAATACCGTGAAAGGAGAATCGATAAAGCCACATTCCTCTTAATCTTAAACTAGTTATCCCCAATGGATCAATTCTATTTATCCTTCCTAATTCATTAGTTTTAGAAAATTCAAATTCTTCTGTTTCTAAAATACTCTTCTTTAATCTTTCAAAATTATTTTCATATATTTCTTTATCCGCACAATAAACCTCACCATCTATGAAGGCTAACTCCTTTAAGTAATTATCTTTTACAAATCCTATTGCATACATAAAGTCTTTTTCAACCCAGCTCTCTGCATTTTTTGCACCTTTACTTAACCTAGGATTATCATGAAACAGCTTAGATTTCGGATATGAACTATTTAATTGTAATTGATTGCTTTTTTTGATTCAATCTTTTTTTCACTTCCAAAGCTATCCCATCTCTTATCATTGCATCTGGTGGATTAGAAGTATTACCTTTATATGAAAACACTTGTGAATATCTTTCTTTACGTATCTTCTCATCATTCTCTAGGATTGTATTGGCAAAACTATCCATAATATACTTTTCTAAAGCTAATCCCATAGAATTTGCTCTATTATTACTAATATATATGTCTAGAAGAGAAAAGTTATTCGTTTTTATAATATTAAGTATTGCATCGATAACATTAGTTGTCATTTTTTATCCTCCTCTTTAAGTATGTTTTTTATATGTGAAATCAGCAATCGGTTGTGTTATTGCTTTTAGCAAGTAATACCGGAACAGCATTACCAATTTGTTTATAGATTTTTATCAACTTTTACTATTTTTCGCTTATTTTTCATTATCTCCATCAGAAAATTCAAACCAATCTGGAAATGTTTGAATTCTAGCAATTTCTCTTATAGATAATCGTCTATTAAGCGACCCTTTAAATTCCCATTTGTTAGAATCTATTTTTATTCATTGGTTCCCCCAGGATGTTGTGGTGCTTGACGTCCTGATGCTTGAATAGTAAAACTTTGCTCATTCCAACTTTTTCTTTCTATTTCTACTCATATAAATAGATGAATAGTCACCTTCATATATTCTCCCAGGATTTTTCTACTAAATCACCTATTGCATCTTTTTAGTGTTAAATACGGTTTTTAGAAGAAAAATAAATTTATTTTTCTCTTGAATCATGTGTACTCTCGGGAAGTTGATACCTATAACCATATTTCTTCTCAATTTTTTTCTTTATGGACCCCTACTAAAAAAATACACGTTCTCTTAATTGAGGAACACCATAGTCTCTTGCATTAACCAAATGCGCAGATACTGTATATCCAGCAGCTGAAAAAAATCATCTATAATCTGTCGGAGCACTTCCCTTTACCTAAAGTCATCATTCCCTTAACATTTTCTGCAATGAAAAAAATTCCGGTTGTGATTGTATTAAAGCACGAATAAAAATGAATATATAGAAAATTTCTTTTTATCATCTATCAAACGTGGTCCGGCTTCTGAGAACCCCGGACAAGGAAATCCCCAATCATAACTTGACAACGAGGGAATTCAGCAACCTTCCTTATATCTTTCTCAAGTTTAATAATTGAATTTGAAAAAAATTATTTCGATACGTTTCATTAGCTTCTTTAAACATATCATTCGTAAAAAAATAGTATTAAAAAAATACCTCTTTCTCTAATTTTTATCAAACTCCTCCTTCGTTGAATTATAACATTTTGATAACACGTCTTCTCCTAAGACACTTGCCAATCCTGCCAATTCAACACCTAAATCCAGTCCTCCTGCACCGCTAAAAAGAGAAACTACATTGAACTTATTTTTTTCTATACTCAATCTTATTTAACTGTATTCTCTCATCTTCCTCTTGGATAACTTTCATATTTTTCTTCATTTATTTTTTTCTAACAGAATATCGTTTATTTCTTTTTCTTGATAACTTTCTTCTAGTTTCTATGTTAATCACCTCTTTACTATTTCAACTTTAATCCAGCTAAAAGCTGATAATGCATTATTTTTCTAATTTTTTTCCTGTTTCATATATTTCTTCATATCTACGCGACTTGCTTTTGTCCTTTTTTTGCTAGATTTAATTCGTTTATCAACTTCCTTTTTGTTTTTAACGAATTACCGCATTGACAACGATAAGTTGCATTCTCACCGTTTCCAAATAAAGTCATCTTCTTATGACAAGTATCACAACGAAGATTTGTTAATCTACTTATTACTTTTACGATTACGACAACTTGGGTTAGAACATTTTAGCATTTTAGTTCCTTTTTTTATCAACCTCAAGCATAAAGCTATCACATTCTTCGCATTTCTTACCACTGATATTATCATGCTTAAATCTATCTTCACTATCTTTAATTTCATTAATACATAATTTTTGTATATTGTTTTTACATCATTCAAGAACTTATCTTTAGATAATTTATTTCTTGCAATATTATCTAGTTGCTTCTCCCAAACCGCTGTTAAAGACGGACTCTTAAGATTTTTTTAGGGACTAAGTTTAGAAGTTGCTTCGCTTTATTAGTAGTTTTGATTCGTCCATTATCCAAAATTAAATAATCATTTGTAAATAGCTTTTTCTAATATATCCGCACGTGTTGCTACAGTTCCTATTCCATTCGTCTCTTTAAGAATTTTTTTCTCATTCTCATCATCTACAAACTCGAAAGGATTTTTCCATTGCATATATTAAACTACCCTCAGTATAATAACTTGGCGGTGTTGTTTGTTTTTTTATTATAAACTAATGATTCTAATTTATAACTACTATTTTTGAAGATTAATAATTTTATCTTGCAATTCTTCTCTACTTAATTCTTTTATAACCTTCTTGAATTACTTTTTATACCTTTAGCAGAAAACACCTTATTTTCTATAACAAACGAATACGTAGTTTCCTCATATTTATACTCAGGTAATAAATTCTCTAAAAAAATCTCTTAGCTACTAAATTATAAATCTTAGTTTCCATATCAGACATTGACATATAATTTGGTCTTTGTTCCGTTGGAATAATCGCATAGTGATCACTTACTTTAGCATTATTTATAATTTTTCTTAGCATTTAAATCTTTAACTTTTTAACAATTTCACAGTAGTTTCTTTTAAAGTCTCCGCCAATAGCTTGAATTCTATCTCTTAATGTATTTTTTTCATATCACTAGTTAAGTATCTGCTATCTGTTCTAGGATATGTCAACACCTTATGCCTTTCGTATAAACTCTGCACAATATTTAGAGTTTGTTTCGGTGACATACCAAAAAGTGCGCTTGCCGTTTGCTGAATATCAGTTAAATTATACAATGGCTTAGGTGACGAAGATTTAGTTTTTCTTTTGAACATCATTAAACTTAATATCATTAGTAATATTCTTCTTAACAAACTGCTCAGCTTTTTTTCTAAATTAAATTCACTATTACCGCAGCTAAACTTAACATTCTCTATTTGAGCTTCAAATGTATAATAATCTTTTGGTTTGAATTGTTTAATCTTCTCTTCTCTTTCAAAAACCATCTGTAACGTTGGAGTTTGAACACGCCCACAGTTAAGTGAAGCATTATACTTTAAAGTCAATGCTCTCGACGCATTAATACCTACCAACCAGTCAGCATTAGCACGAGCAATCCCAGAATGATATAAACCTAGATATTCTTTACCATCTCTTAAATTTCTAAATCCATCTTTAATCGCCTTATCAGTAACAGAAGAAATCCAAAGTCTTTTTATATTTTTGTTACAGTTAGCTTTCTCGATAATATAACGAGCAACAAGTTCGCCCTCACGCCCAGCATCAGTCGCAATTATAACTTCATTAACATCTTTCCTATTTAAAGCATTTTCTACTACTTTATACTGTTTAAAAGTTTTTCTTTATTATTTCTGTTTTCATAAATTTAGGAATCATAGGTAGATTCTCTAAATTCACATTGCTAAACTCTTTGTATTTATCAGGTGTTTGAAGTGTAATTAAATGACCCAATGCCCAAGTAACGACATATTTATCACCTTCTAAACACCCATTTTTTTATTACATTTTTGCCCCTAGATTCCTCGCAATATCACGAGCAACTGACGGCTTTTTCACAAAGTACAACACTTTTTCATCAATAAATTCCTCACATATATATTCTTTACTACTATAAATATTATAATAGATTATTTTTTTAAAATAACTAGTAAAACAAATAATCACTATCACTTAGTTAAAACTTTTGTTGTAAATTCATGTGTGATTATATTATAATTTAAATAACAACTAAGGAGGACTATTCTATGAAACTTTATTTAGCAGGAGCTTTGTTTAACGAAGCTGAGATAGCACAACGTTTAAAAAGAAGGAAAACTATTAAGTGAAAGATTCGGAGATAGATTATCTGTCTTTAATCCAATTGAACAACCTTTCAATGAAGATAAACAAACACTACCAACCCCACAAGATATTTTTTTAATGGAGATACATATGCTGTAGAAAACTGCGATATTTTTTTAGCAGATGTTACTAACGAAGATAGTGGTGTCATGGTAGAATTAGGAATTGCCATTGCACTGAATAAAAAAATTATTGCCATAAATTCTGATATTAGATTAAAATCAGCAAATAAATACGAAATACCTAGCTATGCGATGAACCACTACGTACTAGGTGGAATATTAAAACACGGAACACTTGTTTATAGCTTTGACGAAGCACTAAACGAACTTGATAAACTATTTTTGTTTAAAAAAATCACTTATAATTAATAAAATAAGCGAGAGCAACTTAAGAATTTTGATTTGAAATAATCAATTTCTTTAGCTAATCTCGCTTTTTTTACTTATTTAACTTTTTAATTTTTTTATCTTTTTAATTCTAGTACCACATCCGCAGCATCCGCCAATAAATTACTATGAGTAACAACTATTACGCATTTATTATTCTCTACAGCTACTTGTTTTTAATATACCTATAATTTCTTCTGCAGTATTCTCATCAAGATTGCCTGTCGGTTCATCTGCTAAAATTATTGGTGCTTCAGATACTAACGCTCTTGCAATAGCTACACGTTGTTGCTGCCCTCCAGAAAGCTTCATAACATTTTCGATTAACATGTTCTTCTTCTAATCCAAGTTTTAATAGAATATCCTTACTTGCATTTTTTTGAAACAAGTTTTAGATTTTTCTAATGGAGTCAGATAATCAATTAAATTATAATTTTGAAACACTAAAGAAATATCTTTACGTCTATGTTCACTATAACCTATTTTTTTCAATATTTGTATTATTGAATAATATCTCTCCACTTGAAGGGCTATCTAATCCAGCTAATAACGATAGTAAAGTTGATTTCCCAGATCCTGATTTACCTATTATCGCATAAAACTTCCCTACTTCAAAAATTATAAGTAATTCCACTTAAAACTTTTGACTTACTATTATCATATAAGTAACTTACATTTTTTCAATTTAAAAAAATCGACATTTATTATTCCTCACTAATTAATATTCGTTAAAATTTTTCTTCGGTTTCATCTTCAAGATTGGCAATAATGCTACAACTACCGAAATAAACACTATAGCTATCATTACTATAACTAGATTAACAATATCTATTCCATTAACAGACATCTTCATTAATTCATCAGCTATTGATTTTTGGTAGTTCCTCAGAAAATATACTTTCCACATTACTCGCTAAATACTTGATAGTCGCTATCTCTATACCGAGTGCAATCATTAGACCAAATATTGTTACCAATATTACCTCAACTATAAATTGTAACACCAGGTTTACTTTACTAATTCCTAACGACAGTATAATCCCAATTTCGTAGGTTCTTTCACGAACCCAAAACATTAATATTAATGATAGTATAACTACTCCAACTACAACACTACCTATTCTTATCATATTAGTTATTTTCGTTATACTCTCTACTGATGATATAACTAGCTCATAATTTTTATTTGATTTAGAGACCATTAAGTTATTTATTCCCTAAATCCTTAACAGCTTTAATTACATCGTCTAACTTAGTCGGATCTTCAACTCCGTATTCTACTGAAGTTACTTTATTATTAGCTATTAAATTTGATAATTCTTGACTTGATTTATAATCGATATAAACTGTATTTTTCAATAAAATCTGAGCTTAAGCCACTAAAAGGTATTAGTCTTTTTCGCCAGAGTAGATTCCAACAATTTCTAACTCTAATGTTTTTACCTTCTTGTGATAATTTAATTTTTTTCACCTAAGTTAATATTATTTAATTCAGCAAATTTTTTTCGTGAATCATGATTTTTATTCTTATCATTTTTCTTCAATATGTCTTCCCTTTTCCAATTTTAAAACTTCACTCTTAAAATCAATATTACTTTTTAGAAGCGGTAATTCCATTCATCATCACTAAATTACTTTTTATTTTTTTATTTCGTCGTTTAAAGTAATATTTTTGATTTTTCTTGGACTACTTTTTCCCTTCAACAGTAACTGATTTAGAAAAAAATATGATTTTTTTGTAGTTATTCCTTTTTAATTCTTCAATTTTTCAAAGTATCCTCTTTTATTTCTTTTATTGGATTTATCTGCACTTTCAATATTAAATCCAAAATTAACATCTTTATATAAATTTTTTTAGAAATATTGTTTACTGTAGTATTCAAAACACTACCACTTAATAAAAAAATGATATTAGTGTCACTATTAAAAACAAAATACTACTTCTAACTTTTTTTCTAGTAATATAAAGATATGCCCTATTAAAAATACTCATCGATTTCTCCTTACATTAATTAATATCAGATAATAAATCTTTAGGTTTTCTATATGCTAATCTACTAGAAGCAATTCCTACAGCAATAACAATTATAGCAACACCAACAAGTACCACTGTCAACATATTGTCCATACTAACACTTACATCTAAGGCAGTAATAATTTTATTTGCACCCTCTACTTCAGCATTAGCCCCTAGATTAACTCCATTAGCTTGACTTGAGATAGTTTTACTTACAGATTTAACAGATTGTTGCAGTATCTGATTTCCGATATTTTGACTAATTGCACTTCCTACGAAATATGAAGCGATAAAGCTTGGGATACTAATTAATAGAACCTCAAGAATAAATTGTCCTATTATACTCGCTTTAGTCATACCAATCGCTAGGCTAACACCAATTTCTTTTCTTCTACCATTTATCCACAAGAATAGTATTAAAGAAAGAATCACAATACTAAATACTATAGTGCTTATAAATACACCATTAGTTAGACTATAAATTGTATCTAATGATTGTTGTAACGCTGGAAAGTTTTGATTACTTTTTAACTAACATGTACATCTTCCAATTAATCGGTAATTTCTTAGCATCATTTATTATGTTATCAACTTTATCTTTTCCATCAACTAAAAACATAGCATCTTGATATATTTCTTTACCATCTTCATAGTTATATAAAGTTTTTGTTGTTTGAGTATCAGCTATAAAAATATTATCATATAGTTCCATATGACTAGAAGTAGCACCTTTGTTCTGACCTCCAAAAAAATACCAACTACAGTAACCTCAACCTCTTTATCAGATTTTTTCTCATTATCTGCGTCATTTGGATTACCTTTTAATTTAATCTTATCCCCAACTTTAACTTTATTTTTCTTAGCGAAACCTTCATGGATCAAAACAGAATTTTTATCATTATCAGTTAGATGGCGTCCCTCTTGTAATTTTAACGTCTCTGCTGAGAATCTATCATCTAATGAAGAATCATTAGTTCCAGTTACAATAACCGTCTTAGAGAAAAGTTGTCTTTGATTGTTGTTTTTCTCTTCTTGTTGATGATTCGCAAGTTTTAAAGGCTCTAAATCAATTAGATCCGCACTTACATTCATTCTTTTAACATATTTCTTTACTCCCGGAAGATTCTTAATCTTCTCAATATCCTCACCTATTAAATTACCTGCCCCCCTAGCAGTCCCTTGATTGGTCTTTTCTATTTATTTCCATAGAAAAACTACTCGTTATATTTTTGAAAAAGTTTCTTTTTGATAAAGCATCTGTTGATTTTTTTAATTGAAATAGTACTTAAAAATCAATGATGACATAGTAGCTAATATTAAAAAAATAACTAATGATTTAAAAACTTTTTCTGGTTATATATAACCATGCTTTATTTATTATAGACATTTATTACACCTCTTCTATATTTATTTATCATTAATAATAAAAATTATATTAATAACTTTTTCTATTATCTTACTCATATAATAATACTTTTTACTTAAAATGTAATTAATACGATTTAAAGCGTTTTATCAGTTTTTTTATAAAATAATAATTCAAAACAACCAAAGAATCACTCTTTCTTGTTTTTGAATTATTTCCATGTATTATATTTTTTTATCCTCAGTTCAATTACCACTGAAACTAAATTATCTAAAAACTCAAAAATCAATCCCTGTATTATTTCGTTCATAAAAAAACTTCGAGCCAAAGTATCTCTAATATGCTTGTCTGATTGCATATTATATAAATCAATTTGTGCATCAATAATACGGATACATTTATTAGCCAATTCAACGCCCTCAGATTTATTCAATTTCAATTGTATTTGAGCTAAAATAAATGAAAATGCATTAATATGGAAATTGAAATGCGTTAATTTAGAATAATTATTTTTTTCAACAATTCAATTGCTTTTAAGACATTTTTTTCCTCAGCCTCTTCTACATAACCTCTTCTAGAAAGCAGGGCTATAGCACTGTGTAATGCTAGTATAGCTCTTTCTCCTTTATCAACTGAAAACATATCACCAATACCAACTGGTTTTTAGATTTTTCATCGATAATTCTTCGGATAAACTCTACAGAAAGCTGACTCTCATCCAAAAACTCTAAGCATCAAAGTTAGCGTCAACATTTCATTCTTAGAAAGCTTATTTAGACTTTGAAGATAATTGAAAACAATCTCTCGATTTTCTAATATAATTTTTGGAACCATTTTTTTCTTGAAATATTCCTAGGTATTGCTCAATATATAAGCGAGTTGTCATAGAAACATTTCCGTTCTCCAACGTTTTTAATAGCCAAAGTTTTTTTATAGCAGAATAATTCCCCTCTTTTTCCATAGTATTCGCTTCTTTTAAAAAAATCCAGATTGATCAACTTCCACTAATGGTAAATACTCAGCAAAATAATCTTGATAGCATATACCTATATTTTTTTAATAACTGTTCAAAAAAACTTCTAAAGATACACTTGTTTCATCCGCCTCAAATCTAATAAGAGTTCTTGCAGATATTGCAGTACCAGCCGCATCTTTTTAATTTAATCCCACGTTCCTCCCTAATACTCTTGAAGATTTTTCCCATGAAAAGATTTGTTGTCCATAAAGTTTCCATCTCCTTTATTAGTGTCAAATATATTATAATCATAAAATAAGTAATCAATGTTAAAAAAATCATCTTAAATTTATTACATTAATTACTTATTTATTACATTATTAATTTATATAAATCAAATTAAAAAGAGTAACTGACAACACAACACAACACAGTTACTCTTTTTTTACGCCTATATCATACTCCGATTAGCTATTTAGTTTATAAACTTCAAAATTAATACTTTTTTTCTCATCATCATTATATTTTTTTCTTAATTATATTTAGGTACATAATACGGTTTTTCTCCAATTTTGTTAAAGTATAACTATACTTGACAACTTTTTCAATTAATAATTATACTCTTAGCTAACAAAAATAATACATTTATTTTTATAAACTTAAACTTTCTTCTCTAATTGGATATTACTAACTAGATTTCATTCTCCCTAGAATATTCAAATTAACGAAAAAAACAACCAAAAAGTGCTAATTGAATATCTATTTCTAGTGAATAATTATAAGTACGGACTCTTATAGACATTCATTATTATAGCATTCATTTTACATAAATTATTACCTAGTGTAAAAATTGTCACTTTACAATGAAATCCTCTGAATATTTCACTAAAAGTGACTACTGTGTCACTATTTATTTTTAATAATATAATTAACCTATTTTTAAAAATTCTACTATTTTTCCTACGATTCAACTATATTTTTTTATCATAATTATTTAAAAAAATACACTTTTTTTCTTATAAAAAAAGACTGTTTCCATCAAGCTACATCGTGTTAGTTTTTCTGTCTAACCTTCTGTAGACTGATATATTTCAGTCTTTTTATATCATAAACCTTTTTCTATTTTTGTTGCGTTGTTTTTAACCCTTTTATATAAATACCATATAAACTTCTAAACTTTCATTAAAAAAACGTATTAAATTTGAAAATTAATAATACTATTTGTCATGCGAAAACGTGAGTTAATAATTTCTTACTATTTTTCAAATCTAAATACTTTTTTTAATTAAACCTTTTTCTTAATTTCGTGTAATTATTATTCATAGCTTCTTCATCTTAAAAATTATTTCTTACCGAAACATTTAATAATTTAAAATGACTGCTTATTTTTTTAACAGTCTGTACGCCAATACACTAAAAGTTATTTTTTTGTTTCAAGATAGTTAATAATTTTAAAAAAATTCAGGTGCTAATTAATAATAATATACTTCAGATAATAAAAACATTCCTCCTTAATTTCTTTATACGTATATTTTACCATAGTTTTCTTTAGTTTACGTATTTTTGCGAAGAAATTGTCATATTATGCCTTATTTATATATTTTTGGTATTTATATTAAAAAGAATTAATGACAAATCTGTCGTGTAAAATCAAAAAAATGTTAAGGATATGATATATATTCATGTTTTTTTAAATAAAGAAAAACATCTATTTCTTTTTTTCATAAATACTTTCCTTCATCTAAGTATTTAAGTAATAAATATACAACTATATTTATTTAACATAATTTTTACCATATCAAATATTTATTTACATATTTTTGGTATTAATCTGTCACATTCTTGAAAAAAATACAATACTATTTTTTTATATAATTTTTTTGTCTTATATGCCATATATGTCATAAATTTATTTCATATATACTTTAATAAAAGAGGAGTGACTCGACAAAATCTTATTTCTGCGAAATCATAATTTTGTCGAGTCACTTTCTACCGTCTAAAAAAAAGCTTTTTGTAAAATGAATTTAGATATCAATACCCCCTGCATCTAACAGTTATCATACACACTTCGTTAAATTTTTAAGTCTTTTTGAGTCAATTCTTTATATTATTATTATTATTATTATTAAATTACTATATTAATATTAATTAAAAAAATCAAATTCAACACCTGTTTTATTTAATTCATTAAACTCTATATACCTTTTATCCCTTAGATTTTTTTAAAGAATCATCACCTTCGTATTCAATTACACAATCTAGATATTTCATATAAGCATTAGCCATTTTTACACCCTCTATTTTTATTTTTGAGCTAAATATGTTTTTAGTTAACATAACCTTCATAGCCCTTGCATATATAGGTGCATATACTCCTATAGATTTTCTATGGATTTCTATTGCCTTTTTTACAATGTTTTTTTCGGCATCACTATAAAATTTATTTTTCAATAAAAAAATAAAGTACAAGATGCTATAATCTCTGAATACTGAACATCAAAAAAATTTCATCGTAACAATTTTTTTATACAATATTATTAATACAATCTTCGATTATTCTATTTACAAATTCTCTAGGAAAAATCTTCTAAAGAACTCTTATGCAATATAATTTTTAGTGCAATTATTTCATTCCAACCGAACTTTCCTATATTTTTTTAAGTGAGCTATAATAATTTGTCTATTTTCTAACAGTAAATCAGACGTTTCATGTTTCCAATCACATATAGTTAAAAAAACTGTTCAACTAATACTCTTCCTGTAAGTGAGACATTATCATTTTTTTAACCATTTTTATACATTCTGAAACCACTTTAGATTTATTTGATTTTTTTCTACATATTTCATTAATTTTTCTATGAATATGTCATCTTTATTTTTTTGTAGTTCTCATGAAAATATTTATAGTAATCAAGATATCCTAAATCACAATTATCAAGTAATTTATCAAAAACTGCTAAAGTTATACTAGTCTCATCAGCTTCGAAACGCATTAATGTTCTTGTAGAGACTACCCCTTTGCCACATCTTTTTAATTTATGACCTCTTTCTTCTCTTAGCTTTTTAAATATTCTCCCGTGGATATTATTTTTCGCTCATTTTTATCTCCTCATAAACAACTATAACATTATAATATTTAGCACGATAATCTAAATTTTTTTATATTTTTTTAATAAATTCATTTTTTTAATCGATACTTACTAAAATTAGTTCATATAACCCTTTTTATTTAATTTAATATTTAATCACAGTACCAAACTATATTTTTATATAAACTCGACCTAACTTAAAAAAATCAAAGCTAATACCTGTCTTATTCAATTCATAAAATTCCTTATGTAGCGCATCTCTACTAAGTTTATATTCAGATAAATCGTCAAACTCTATTACTGCTTCTAAATATTTCATATATTTATTTGCCATTTCAACACCCTCTACTTTATTCTGACTAAGATATATTTTTAGGCAATAATACACCTTTAATATGTCTAATAAAGAGTATTACATACGGTAACGATCTTTTTCATTAAGTATTTTTCAAAGCTTTATTACAGTATTTTTCGGCTCTCTCAAGCTCTCCATTTCTAGTTAAAAACCAACACCATTTATCAGTATGTCAATATAATATGTACCTAGAATTTGATCATATTGGTTTTTCAGGAACCAAATACTCCATTCCTCTTCAATTATTCTACTCACATAATCAATTGGAAAAATCTTCTACTGTTGCAGTACTAAGTATTAATAAGAAAGCTAAGAGTTCATTAAGACTGAATCTTCCTATATTTTTTTAGATGTTCTTTAACTATTCTTTCATTCTCTAATAATAATTCAGAATTACGTTCCCATCTAATTTTTAAAAAGGAAAAAAACTCTATAAAAACTCTTAATTCAAAAAGAAACTTCATCTCGTTTTTAATAATTTTATCGACTCCGTAACTAAAACCAGATCTATTCGATTCAGATAATAATTTCAAAAATTTTTTTCGGATAATATTTCAGTTTCACTTTTTGTGATTTTTGTGAAGATATCCAAAATAATCAATATATCCAATACCACAATTATTTAACAATCTATCAAACGTCGCTAATGTTACACTTGTCTCATCAGCTTCAAAAACGTATCAATGTTCTCGTTGATATTACATCACCTGCAACATCTTTTTAATTTTTAAACCTCTATCTTCTCTTATTCTCTTAAAAAAATATTTCCGTGAATATTAAACTCTTGCACTGTTTATCTCCTCTCTAAATATAATTAAATAAAAATTAATCTTTTAATTACACTAAGTAATTAGTATTATTATATAACATCTTAATATTACTAGAATTCAATATCAATACCTGTTTTATTTGCTTCACTAAAACTTTTTATAAACAATGTCTCTTAAACGTTTATAATAAGCATCATCCGTAATTTCCGCAACAATGTTTTTTTATATTTTTAAAACCTTATTAGCAAGAGCAATACCTTCTTTTTTTATTTTGGCGTAAATATGCTATAGCTAAGATGCTCATTACGTCGGCATAATAATTTATTTTTTCTATTAACAATGGTTGTCCATCAAAAAGTTCAATTGCCTCCTTACATCTTTTTCAACTAATTCATAATAACCATTTCTTGATAAAAAAATGCTAATGATGAAATTAATAAATTACAATATGCCCCACCAACGTATTGATTCAGATAATTCCTAACAGGAATATTTTTGTAAACACTCTTCAATAATTCTATCAATATATTCAACTGAATACTCTTCTCGTGAAGCGGAATATATTAAAAATTTAAGTCCGGACATTTCATTTCCAACCTAATTTATTAGTTGACTCAATTATCTCCCTAATTATTCTCTTATTATTATCAAATAATTCTCTATCTTCTTTCCAACCCACTGCTTGTATAGTCGATAAAATATCTAGTCTTTTTGATAGTTCAATATTTTTTTCTTTAGTTCCTTTTTACATTCATTTACTATCTTTGATGGAGAACCAGATTGTAGATATTCATTAATTTTTTTGAAAATTCAGAAGTTTCTATGTTAGCATTGTCATAGTAATATACTAAATAATCTAGAAACTCTATACCACAATTTTTCCAATAATTTCTCAAAAACTGCAATTGAAATACTAGTTTCATCAGCTTCAAAGCGCATTAATGTTCTCGTAGAGATTACATCGCCTGCGACATCTTTTAACTTATATCCTCTCTCCTCTCTTAGTTTTTTAAAAAAATACTTCCATGCAAATTCTTCTCATTCATTCCTTATCTCCTAAACTTTAATATTAAGAATAATTTATACCTATTTTCTTCTATAAATAAATAAATTAAAGATTATTAAAATAGTCTTTTTTTAATATATTTTACCATTAAATTAATACTTATTTTAATTACGTGACAAATACGTCATATTCTAATATATTCTCTTTATATCTATAAAAATAACTACTCTATGTGTCATATTCGTCACCTTGTGTCCTCTGTTTTTATCTAATTTTTACAAAAATAAACTTCGAGGCATAATTCTCACACCTCGAAGTTCATCTATATTTTTTTATATTAATTCCATAAATCTTCTAGTAAGTGAGTTTGAGTTCTATCTGGTCCTGTAGAGAATACAGAGATTTTAACACCTACTAATTCTTCGATTTTTTCTAAATATTTTCTTGCATTTTCAGGAAGCTCATCCAGAGATGTTACGCCTGTAATATCTTCATCAAAGCCTGGTAATGTTTCATAGATTGGTTTACAATCTTTAATGATATTTTCGTTTGCTGGGTATTCTGTAAGAATTTCACCTTTATAGTCATAAGCTGTACAGATTTTAATTTCTTTAAGACCTGAAAGTACATCTAGACAGTTTACTGACAGATTAGTCATTCCAGATACACGAGCTGAATGACGCATTACTACAGTATCGAACCATCCAATACGACGTGGACGTTTGGTTACAGTTCCATACTCATTACCGATTTCACGAATTCTAGAACCAATTTCATCGAATAATTCAGTTGGGAATGGTCCATCACCTACACGTGATGTATAAGCTTTTGAAATACCAAGTACTTTAAGTCCTTTTGTTGGTACGAATCCATTACCTACTGTGATTCCACCAGCAGATGGATTTGAAGATGTAACATATGGGTATGTACCATGATCGATGTCTAACATTACCCCTTGTGCACCTTCAAATAAGATATTTTTATTTTCATTTTGTGCATCTTCTAGTACTTTAGAAGTATCAGTAACATATTGTGCTAATTTTTTCCATATTCGAAATATTCATTGAAAATCTCTTCTACTGTGAATCCTTCAGTTTCATAGATTTTTTTCGAATAGTTCATTTTTTTCTTTCAGATTTTTGTTCTAATTTTTTTCTTGAATAAATCTGCATCTAATAAATCAGCTACTCGAACACCGCAGCGTTTGTATTTATCTACATAACACGGTCCGATACCTTTTTTAGTAGTACCAATTTTATTTTCTCCACGACGCGCTTCTTCGACCTCATCAAGTTTTAAGTGGTATGGTAATACTACGTGTGCTCTATTCGAGATTCTTAGACCGTTACAAGTTACTCCACTTTCTTTAAGTCTATCGATTTCACTGCAAATCCATTTAGGATCTACAACAAGACCATTTCCGATAATTGAAAGTTTTTCTTCATTAAAAATTCCAGATGGGATTAATTGAAGTTTGTAAGTTTTTCCATCGAACTTAATAGTATGTCCTGCGTTGTTACCCCTTGATAACGAGCAATTACATCAGCACGCTCTGCTAAAAAGTCGGTAATTTTACCTTTACCTTCGTCTCCCCATTGTGAACCTACTACTACGATTATTGACATATGTTACGCCTCCTGAAAGCAAATATTTTTTTCCATTAATAATTATATCATAAATACAGACATTTACAACCATTTTTATAAAAAAACTAGAAATAATCGTACAATAAAGTATATTTCCACAGATTGTTAACTTTTATGCGTTTCCATTAAAAACTATTATCAATACTATAAAAAAAACTCGAAAAATTAGTTTATACCAATTTTTTCAAGTTTTTTTATAACTATATTTTAATCTGTCGTATATTTTTATATTAGAAGATTCCAACTATTGTTTCTGTTTCTTCATCAATATCAATATTTAATGCACTTGGTACTTTTTGGAAGTCCTGGCATTGTTAGTACTTTGTTCGCGTATGCAACTACGAATCCAGCACCACTACGTAATTTAATATCATTGATAGTAATATTAAATCCTGTAGGACGACCTTTAATCTTCGCATTATCTGTTAATGAAGCTGGTGTTTTCGCCATACATACTGGTAGATGCTTGAATCCAAGTCTTTCGATTCTTTCGATTTCAGCTTTAACGTCATCAGAGAAGTTAACTCCATCAGCTCCATAAATTTCACGACATACTGTTTCGATTTTTTCAGTAATTGAAGCTTCATCTTTGTATAATAATTGTAGTTCTTTGTCATTTCCTTCTACAGCTTTTACTACTTTTTCTGCTAGGTCTACTCCACCAAGTCCACCTTTTTCCCATACTTCTGTACGAGATAATTCTACGCCTTGTTCTTTTGCCCAGTTTTCTAAGAATGCTAATTCTTTTTCTGTATCAGTAACAAAGACATTTAAAGCTACCACTATCGGTAAATTGAATTTACGTAAGTTTTCGATGTGTTTTTCTAAGTTTTGAACACCTTTAGCTAACGCTTCTAAGTTTTCTTCTTTTAGATCTTTTTCTTCAATGTCTCCGTGTAATTTTAGTGCTTTAACTGTTGCAACTACGACAGCAGCTTTTGGTTTAAGTCCTGCTTTACGACATTTAATGTTTAAGAATTTCTCAGCTCCTAAGTCTGCTCCGAATCCAGCTTCTGTAATTACATAGTCAGCAAATTTTAATGCTGTTTTAGTAGCTAATATTGAGTTACATCCGTGTGCAATATTTGCGAATGGTCCACCGTGAATAATCGCAGGGTTGTTCTCAAGTGTTTGAACAATATTCGGTTTAATGGCATCTTTTAATAATGAAGTTATAACACCTTCAATTTTCAAATCTTTTAGGTAAACTGGTTCACCTTTTTTATTGTAAGCTACAAGGATATTGCTTAATTTTTCTTTAAGATCAGCAATGCCTTCTGATAGACATAAGATAGCCATTACTTCACTAGCTACAGTAATATCGAATCCGTCAAGTCGTTCTAAGTCAGTTCCAGCATTTACTTTAACATGACGTAAATCACGCGCATTCATATCCATAACACGGTTAAAGACAATTTTATCTATTTCTAATTCGTTTCCTTGGAATACGTGGTTGTTTACTAATACTGCGATTGCATTGTGTGCTGTAGTAATAGCGTGCATATCTCCAGTAAAGTGAAGGTTAATATCTTCCATCGGTACAACTTGTGCATATCCTCCACCGGCTGCTCCACCTTTTCTTCCTAATACTGGTCCTAAAGATGGTTCACGTAGCGCTACACAAGATTTTTTCCCGATTTTATTTAATCCATCAGATAAACCGATAGTTACAGTACTTTTCCCTTCTCCACTTGATGTTGGGTTAATAGATGTTACTAATACTAGTTTTGCATCTTCATTAATATCTTTTTTAATATTTTTTGTTTGGATTTTTGCTTTGTGATTTCCGTATAATATTAAATCTTCTTCTTTTATCCCTAATTTACCTGCTACTTCAGCAATATGTTTCTTTTCACATTCATTTGAAATTTGAAAGTCTGACTTCATTTAATCTACCTCTTTTCTTTGGACTTTATTTTATTATTTTAATCTTCCAATCCAGGAATACGTTTGTATATTTTTGTCAATATTTACAAGGTGTACATTTAGATCGAAACAACTATCTAATACGTCTTTAGAAACTGTATTTTTTAATAGTTTCGTTTTCTTCTAGAAGCTCTCTAAATGGAATACCCTCGAACCACGATTTCATCGCTAATGGTTGTACTAAATCGTACGCTTCTTCACGTGAGAATGAGTATTTTTCAATAAGATTACTCATAGTTCTTTGAGCGAAGATTACACCATTAGTTGCATAAATATTTTTTTAATCATGTTATCAGTAAATACTGTTAGATTTTTTTCACAACATTAGTAAATCTATTTAACATATAATCTAATAATGTCGTTGCGTCACTACTTAAGATTCTTTCCGCACTTGAGTGAGAAATATCACGTTCATGCCATAGCGGAATATTTTCATAAGCTGCAAACATATATCCACGCATGATTCTAGCACATCCTGCCATGTTCTCACTTGAAATCGGATTACGTTTATGAGGCATTGCACTTGAACCTTTTTGATTTTTCGAGAAGAATTCTTCTGCTTCTCTTACTTCTGTACGTTGTAGGTGACGAATTTCCACCCCAATTTTTTCGATTGAACTTGCGATTAATGCTAAAGTTGCATAGTAATCAGCATGTCTATCACGTTGAAGAGTTTGTGTTGAAATGTTACTTGATTCAATTCCTAATTTTGCACAAACATAGTCTTGAACTTCTGGTGGTGTATTTGAGAATGTACCTACCGCACCAGAAATTTTCCCTACTTCGATAATTTTTCTTACTTCATTGAAACGTTTGATATGACGATTAAATTCATCATAATATAGAGCAAATTTCAATCCAAAACTACTAATATCAGCGTGCACTCCGTGAGTACGTCCGATACAAGGTGTGAATTTATATTGTAATGCTTTTTCTTTTAATACTTCTTGGAAGTTTAATAAATCTCTGTAAAGTATATCGTTAGCTTGTTTATATAAATAACCATAAGCTGTATCAACAACATCAGTAGATGTTAATCCATAGTGCACCCACTTTTTCTCATCACCTAGATAACTCGAAACGTTACGAGTGAAAGCTACTATGTCATGTTTTTGTTTCTTTTTCTAATTCTAAAAATCCCTGGTAGGTCAAATTTTTGCATTAGCGAATAATTTCTCAACATCTTCTTTTTGGTACAACACCTAATGTACTCCAAGCTTCTGTTGCATAAAGCTCTACTTCTAAATATGCTTTAAAAACGATTTTTCGTCGCTAAAAGATATTACGCATTTCTTCTCTACTATATCTTTCAATCATTGCAATAATCTCCTGATGTTCTATTTTTTTCAATCGGTTTATTTAAAAATACTATAAAGATAAATGACCGATATCTTTTCTGTAAAATAAATCTTCACATTCTATTTTTTTACTATTTCATTATACACTTTTTTTATATGCTTCTTGCAAGGTCTTTCCACTAGCACAAACTAATAATACACGACCACCATTAATTACTATATCATCACCAACACGCTTAGTTCCCATATGGAATACTGGTGTAGTTACTTTATCTAATCCATTTATAACAGCACCTTTTTCACTGTGTTCAGGATATCCTTTCGCTGCCATTACAACACCGATAAATGCATCTTCACTCCATTTCAACTCTACTTCTTTACCATCTATAATATTGTTTTGCTATTTCATATAAATCACTTTCTAATGATAGAAGTAATATTTCACTTTCTGGATCACCAAAACGAACGTTAAATTCAATAGTTTTTACTCCGTCATGACATTTCATAAGTCCTGCATATAATATTCCGTAAAATGGCATTCCTTCATCACTCATAGCATCAACCATAGGTTGAACTACATTTCTAACACCTTCATCAATGTCATCTTGAGTAATTTTCTTAAGTGGTAGATATGCTCCCATACCTCCAGTATTTAAACCTTCATCGTTATCGAATGCTCGTTTATGATCTTGAGCAATTTCCATTGGATAAACTTTTCTATCAGAGACAAAGCACATAAGCGAGAATTCTTCACCTTGTAAAAATTCTTCAATAACAACGCTAGATCCAGCTTTATTGAATTTTGCATTACACATCATTTCTTTAAGTTCATGTTGCGTTTCTTCTAGAGTATTTGCTATTATTACACCCTTACCTGCTGCTAGTCCGTCTGCTTTAAGTACAATAGGTGCTTTTTGCTTGCTTAAATACTCTTTTGCCTGTTCATAATCATTGAAACTTTCATATTTTGCTGTCGGAATATTGTATTTTCTCATCATCATTTTCGAGAAGACTTTACTTCCTTCTAGTTGTGCTGCAAGCTTAGATGGTCCAAAGGCACGGATACCTTCTTTTTGAAGCTCATCTACTAAACCATTAACTAATGGCACTTCAGGTCCAACGAAAACAAGATCGATACTATTTGTTTTTGCATAGCTTGGTATTTGGTCTTCTGTTAATGCTACACATACTCCAAATTCTTCAACTGCAGGGTTAATTCCTGCCATATGTACTTCGTGACCTTCTTTATGGAATTTATAAGCGATAGCGTGCTCTCTACCGCCGCTTCCTACTACTAATACTTTAGCCATATTAGTGTTTAAAGTGACGTATTTTACTGAAGACCATCGCCACACCTTTCTCATTACATGCATCTATGCTTTCTTGATCTCGTATAGATCCTCCTGGTTGCACTATCGCAGCTATACCATAATCAGCTGCAATATCAGCACTATCTCTCATCGGGAAGAATGCATCAGAAGCTAGCACTGCACCTCTTGCTTTTTCCCCTGCTTGTTCTAAAGCTATTTTACATGAACCTACTCTATTCATTTGACCAGCACCTATTCCTAGTGTTTGTTCATTTTTTACTACTACTATTGCGTTTGATTTAACATGTTTTACTACTTTTAAACCAAACTCAATATCTCTTTGTTGACTTTCATCAACTTTTTTCTCAGTTACACCTTCATATTCATCAGCAAGTTGATCATTAAAACCTTGTACTAAGATTCCACCACGAACACTTTTAATTTGTTGTTCATGATTATTATTTTTTTCTGACAGTTTGTAGATACGTAGATTTTTCTTTTTAGTTAGTATCTCTAACGCTTCTTCATCATAATCTGTTGCTAGTATAATTTCTAAAAAGATACTGCGCATTTTTTCAGCAGTTTCTTTATCTACTTTTCCATTTACTGCAACGATTCCTCCAAAGATAGACACAGGATCCGCTTCATATGCGCGACTATATGCTTCAAATACAGAATTTCCTGTCGCTACACCACATGGATTCATGTGTTTAACAGCAACACATGTAGTTTCATCAAACTCTGCAAGAATATCCAGTGCTGCAGATGCATCTTGAATATTATTGTATGACATTTCCTTACCATGAAGTTGCACAGCATTTTGCAAAGCATAACTTTCATTATTATCTTGTACGTAGTGATATGCTTTTTGATGAGGGTTTTCCCCATAACGAAGACTATCTTGAAGTTTATAAGATAATGTTAATTTTTCAGGTACTAAATTATCTTTTTTATTAAAGTAATTCGCAATTGCAGCATCGTAACTTGCAGTAGTATTAAATACTTTAATCGCTAAAGCACGACGTGTTTCATACGTTATTCCACCTTTTTCAAGCTCTTCTAGAACTTTTTCATAGTCATTGATATCAGTAACTACTGCTACGTCATTGAAGTTTTTAGCCGCACTTCTTAGCATACTAGGACCACCGATATCAATATTTTCGATAATTTCCTCTTCACTAACTCCTTCTTTTTTTACAGTAGCTTCAAATGGATATAAATTTACACAAACTAAGTCAATATATTCAATATTATTTTTCAGCTACATGTTTTATTATGAAGTTCATTACCACGTTTTTGATAATAGACCTCCATGAATTTTTAGGATGCAAAGTTTTTTTACACGCCCTTCTAAGATTTCTGGAAAAATGTGTAACGTCCTCAATGCTAATACAACTTACTCCGTTATTTTTTTCAAATGAGTATAAGTTCCACCCGTACTAATAACTTCGAAACCATGTTTTTCTAAACCTTTTGCAAATTCTACTATATTTGTTTTATCACTTACACTTATTAACGCTCTTTTTTTGTCATAGTGCCTCCTCAACTAAATTCAATATTACTTCTGGATATAATTTATGTTCTAGCTTATGTACTTTTTTTCAGTAACAGTTTCTAAAAGTATCTTCATCTGAAACTTCAAATGATCTTTGAGCGATTACTTCTCCACCATCAAGTTCTTCATTTACATAATGAATACTAATTCCTATTTCTTTTTCGCCTGCACTAAAAAGCTTGTTCGATAGCATCTTTCCCTTTAAATTTCGGTAAAAGGGATGGGTGAAGATTAAGAATAGTATTTTTATATCTTTCTAAGAAAAAAATGGTGAAATAATTCTCATATATCCTGCTAAAAAAATATAGTCTAAATCTTTAACTTTTTTTCTAATATTACACTTTCATATGCTTCTTTTGATTCAAAAATCTTTTTGCAGAGAATATAAATACTTTAATATTTCTATCATGTGCTTTTTTTATTACCGCTGCATTTTTTTATCACATACTAAAAAGCTCAATTGAAATTTTTGTCTTTTAATCTTTCATCATCAGCAATTTTTCTCAAAATTACTTCCTGTTCCTGATGCAAATATCGCTACTTTCTTCATACTATTTTTTTATTCCACTTTCATCTGTTACTTCTCCAAGGACAAACGCATTATCAATTAGTGATAAAGTTTTTATCTACGTCTTCCTTGTTCACTATTAATACCATACCTACACCCATATTGAAGATATGATACATTTCTTCCTCATCAATCTTACCTTTTTTTCTTGTAGATACTTGAATACTTCTGGTATTACATATGAACCTTTATCAATTTTCATACCTAAACCATCTTTAAGAGCACGAGGTAAATTCTCATGGAATCCTCCTCCAGTAATATGAGCTATTCCAGCTACTTTTACCTCTTCTAAAACTTTTAGTACTTCTTTTACATAGATTTTTAGTTGGTGTTAATAATGTTTTTCCTACTGTACTTCCGTTAAATTCCTCATTTAAGCTAATATTATTGTCTTTTAAAATTTTTCTTACTAAAGAGAAGCCATTAGAATGTACTCCACTTGATGGAAGACCTATCACCACTTGACCAGCTTTTGTATTCTCTGTACTTAGTAATAGTTCTTTCTCTTGAGCTCCGACACAGAATCCAGCAATATCATATTCTCCGTCCTCATAAAATCCTGCCATCTCAGCAGTCTCTCCACCGACTATCGCACATCCTGCTTGGACACAACCTTCAGCAACACCTTCTACAATTGCTTCTACTTGCTCAGGGTAGTTTTTACCTACGGCTAAATAATCTAAGAAGAATAATGGAATTGCACCTTGAGCTAGTATATCATTGGCACACATCGCTACAACATCTATACCAATAGTGTTATGAATATCTAATTCGAATGCAAGTTTTAATTTAGTTCCAACACCGTCAGTACCACTAACTAATACTGGATTTTTAAAGTTATAACTACTAAGGTCGAATGCTCCACCAAAACCACCTATTGCAGACATCATTCCTAATTTTTTGTACGTGCTACATGTTTTTTAATACGTTCTACACTTTCATAACCTGCTTGTAGACTCACACCACTTTCTTCATACTTTTTACTCATTACATTCTACCTCTCTCTTTTAGAAATTGTTTTTGAATATCTGTCATAGAATTAACATAGCTTTCTTCATAGTCATATAGACCTGCTGAATAATCTCCGTTATAACATTCCATACATAATCCTGTATAAGGAGCATCATAATTTAAACCAATAGAATCTATCAATCCTTGTTCACTTAAGAAACCTAGTGAATCCGCTCCAATAATTTCACATATTTCCTCATTTGTTTTGTTTGCTGAAATAAGTTCTTCTGTAGTAGATATATCTATTCCATAAAAACTTGGGAACATAAGTGGTGGACAAGCAATTCTTACGTGTACTTCTCTTGCTCCCGCTTCTTTTAGCAGTTGAACTATTCTCTTACTAGTAGTCCCTCGCACAATCGAATCGTCGACTAAGACAATACTCTTACCTTGAACTACACCTCTAACCGCTGATAATTTCATTCTCACACCTTGTTCACGAAGTTCTTGAGTAGGCTGAATGAATGTACGTGCTACATATTGATTTTTAATTAATCCCATTTCATATGGAAGTCCACTTTCTTCTGCATAACCACTGGCTGCTGATAACGATGAGTTAGGTACCCCAATTACCATATCAGCATCAGGTGTAGGTTGTTCTTTAGCAAGTGCACGTCCTGTTCTTTTTCTAGCACTATGTACGTTAATACCTGCAATGTTAGAGTCTGGTCTAGCGAAATACACATACTCCATCGCAGCTATAGCTACTTGTGTATTTTCAGTATATTTTTCAATTCTAATACCTTTATCATTAATAGTAACTAGCTCTCCAGCACCTACATTACAAACGAACTCAGCACCAACTACATCTAGTGCACAAGTTTCACTTGCTGCAACGTACGCTCCATTTTTCATCTTACCTATCGCTAAAGGTCTGAAGCTATTTGGATCAACCGCACCATAAAGAGCTTTTTCAGTTAATACTAGATATGTAAATCCACCTTTAATAATATTTAAACTTTCTTTAAGTTGTTCTTTAAAAGTTTCTTTTTTTACTTCTTCTAATAAGATGAATAAGTACTTCAGTATCTGAAGAAGAATGGAATATTGCACCTTGCTGTTCTAATTCTTTTTTTAGAGTTTTAGCATTAATTAAATTACCATTGTGACAAATACCAACACTCATATCGTAAAAATGAAATAGAAATGGCTGGATATTTTGAATACTATTACTTCCACTAGTCGCATATCTAACATGACCAATAGCACTTTCTCCAACTAGTCTTTCTAATTTTTCCTTATCACGAAATACTTCTGATACTAGACCTAGGTCACGATGCCCTCGTAATTTAGTACCTTCTTTAGAAACTATTCCAGCTCCTTCTTGACCTCTATGTTGTAAACTATGTAAACCAAAGTACGTCACATTACTTGCTTCAGGATGTCCCCAAATACCAAATACTCCACATTCTTCATTAAGACTACGCATTTTTTAATCTCCTTAAAACTTCTTCATAAGCTTCCATTACTGAACCTAAATCTCTTCTAAATCTATCTTTGTCTAATTTTTCATTTGTATCCTTATCCCAAAGACGACATGTATCTGGAGAAATCTCATCAGCTAAGATAATTTCACCATCTTTAGTTTTTCCGAATTCAATTTTGAAATCGACAAGTACTAAGTTTGCATCTAAGTACAATTTTTTTGTAATAGTTCGTTGATTTTTTTAAAAGCTTGATTTCTAATATTTTCTAACTCTTCTTCTGTAACGATTTCTAATGCCACTGCATGATCATTGTTAATTAGTGGGTCATTTAGTTCATCATTTTTATAACTTAGCTCAAAGACTGGTTTTTTTAATTTTTTTCCTTCTTCAAGTCCATATTTCTTCGCCATAGATCCTGCTACTATATTACGAACAATCACTTCTAAAAGGTACTATCGTTACGTGCTTACAAATTTGGTCTGTTTCATTAACTTTTTCTAATAAAGTGAGTTTTTACACCTTGTTTTTTCTAGGTATTCAAAGATTAATGAAGTAATTGTATTATTGAATACTCCTTTTCCTTCAAACTCTTCTTTTTACACCGTTAAAGGCAGTAGCACTATTTTTTTATAATGCACATATATTTCATCATTGTTTTTCACATTCGAACATTTGTTTAGCTTTTTCCTTCGTATAAAAGTTTCATTATTTTTTTCCCCCTTTGAAGTAATTCACTCCATTTTTTTGAATATATCTTGTTTTACTTTTTATTGTATTTGTTTTTATATAATGTAGCTCCGTATCTTTCGCTGTGTCCCATTTTTTCCCTAGGATAAGTCCATCTTCACTAACTAATCCTTCAGTAGCAAGAACTGAACCGTTAGGATTGAAAACGACCATTTAATGTAGCATTACCATCAAAATCACTATATTGAAAGCTACAAGATGTTTTAAATTTATTAATATTAAGTCCTACTACTTTTACCTTCACCATGACTGAACACTACTTCATGTTGATCTCCAATATTGAAATCTTGTAACCAAGGTGAGTTTGTATTAGCTACACGAGTAAAGGCTGTAGTTGAAATATGTTCATAACTATCATTTCTGTATAGTGTTAGATCATCTTCTGCCAACTCTCTAACCTCTCCATAAGGTAGTAATCCTGATTTAAGCAATGCTTGGAAACCGTTACACACACCTAAGATTAATTTTTTCTGAGCAAGGTGTTTATGAATTGCATCCTTAACTTTTTCATTTTTTAAGAAGTTTACAATGTATTTAGCACTTCCATCTGGTTCATCCCCACTTGAGAATCCTCCAGGGAACATAATGATATGAGACTGTTCAATAGCTTTTGTGAATTCTTCTATCGATTGTTCAATATCATTTTCACGAGTATTTCTAATAACTACTGTAATAGGTGTAGCTCCAGCTTCTAAGAAGGCTTTTTCACTATCATATTCACAGTTTGTACCAGGGAATACTGGAATAACTACTTTTTACATCTTCTACATATTCTGGATAGTATTTTTTTCTCTTTATATTCTGTATGAAGATTTTTCAACATTACCTTTATCTTCATTTTTGATATAATAGATAAACTTTATTTAGTGTTTTTGTGTATGCTTCGTAAATATCTTTATGCATAAACACTTCGTTATTAATTATAATTCTTTCACTAACTTTTCCTAATTTTTCAAACGGTAGTTCTACCGCTGCTTCTACTACAAGAGACGCTGGATCAAAGTTAAGAATGTTTTCTTTTTCAACTTCAAAACCAAGATCATTTACCAAGTGACATTTTCACTAATGAAGCGGCAATGCTTCCTTCTTCTTGTACATATGCAGATACTATCTTACCTTCTTTAATATATTTATGAACAAGTTCGTAATTTTCTAAAGTTTTCTTAATATCTGGATACCCTTTTTCATCTTTTTCTACAGGAACATAGTATAAACTATTGCCAACTTCTTTAAGTTCAGGAGTTATTACATCAGCTATTTTTACAGGTGTACAAGCAAATGAAATTAATGTTTCAACTACATTTAAGTCATTGAAAGTACCTGACATACTATCCTTACCACCGATACTTGGTCTACCAATTTCTTTTTGAGCATAAATACTTCCTAATAAACTTTGAGTAACTTTACCCCATTTAGTACTATCAGTACCTAATTTTTCGAAGTACTCTTGGAATGAGAAGTATAAGCTATCTTTATTTCCACCTACTGCATAAACTTTTGCTACTGATTCTAACACCGCATAAATAGATGATAGGAATGGTGAGTAGTATGAAATTTTTGGAATAAATCCATATGTCAAGATTGTCGCAGTATCACTTGTTGTATGTAATGTTGGTAAGGCTTGAACACTCGCTTGAACTGGTGTAAGTTTATGTTTCCCAGCAAAAGGCATAAGCACTGTAGTTACACCAATTGAAGAGTCAAATTTTTGAGCAAGACCTTTTTGACAAGTTACATTTAACTCACCTAATTCTCCAAGAATATTTTCACGAGTCACTTCTTTATTTAAGAATGGATTAGCTGCAGTATTATCTTTCATCGTTACTGTCGATTTTTGACGAACACCACTTGTTTCTAAGAAATCAGCACTCATATCAACAACTTTCTCATCGTTGTAATACATTTCTAATCTACGTCTATTAGTTATCGTAGCAACATGAGCGTATTCAATATTTTCTTTTTCACATTCACGAATAAATGTCTCATAATCTTTTTTATCTATCGCTACCGCCATACGTTCTTGAGATTCACTAGTTGCTAATTCTGTCGCATTTAAGCCTTGATATTTTGTAAGAACTTTTTCTAAATGAATTTCAATACCATCAGATAGTTCACCGATAGCTACACATACACCACCAGCTCCAAAGTCATTACATTTTTTAACAAGTCTTGTAACTTCTGGTTTTCTAAATAAACGTTGTAATTTACGTTCTTCTGGAGCATTACCTTTTTGAACTTGGCTAGACATCGTATTTAATGAATCGTTAGTATGTTCTACACTTGAACCACTCGCACCTTGAATACCATCACGACCAGTTCTACCACCAATCATTACAACGATATCACCATCGACAAGCGTTTCACGTTTATAATCTCCGTCCTTAACAGCTCCGACTACAGCACCAACTTCCATATGTTTAGCTACATAACTATCATCATATAATTCACGAACAAAAGTAGTCGCAAGTCCAATTTGGTTACCGTATGATGAGTTACCGTGTGCAGTTCCTTTAGCTATATCTACTTGAGGAAGTTTGTGTTTTAAAGTATCTTCACGTTTTTGTAATACATTACCACTTCCTGAAATACGCATAGCTTGATATACGTAACTACGACCTGATAGTGGGTCTCTAATAGCTCCCCCTATACAAGTACTAGCTCCCCCGAATGGTTCGATTTCACTTGGGTGGTTATGAGTTTCATTTTTGAATTGAATTAACCAACGTTCTTTTTCACCATTATTTTCTATAGTAGTAAAGAATGAACATGCATTAATTTCTTCACTTACTTCAATATTTTTCATCTTTTAATACTTTTTACATGATATTTCCCGATAATACTCGCCATATCCATAAGAGTAACAGGTTTATCATTACGATCAAGTTCACTACGGACATTTAAATAATAATCAAATGCATCTTGCATCTCTTTTTGGAAAAGTTCTGACTCAATTTTAACTTCATCCAACACAGTTTCAAATGTAGTGTGTCGGCAGTGATCACTCCAGTAACAATCTAATACGTAGATTTCAGTTTCAGTTGGTACGCGACCTTCTTTTTTGAAATAATCTTGAATAAACACTAAGTCTTCAATATTCATCGCTAGAGAAAATTCTTTTTTAAGACCAAGTAACGCATCTTTGTCAAACTCTAAAAATCCAGCTAAGTCTTTTAGTGGTTTTGGAGTAGAGTCTAATGTAAAGTCAAGAATTGATAAATCTTTTTTACGAGCTTCAATAGGATTTACTAAGTAGTTTTCTACAAGTTCTAGTTGTTCATCTGTTAACTGTTTATTAAAAAGAACTAGCTTACCACTTCGTACAGTTGCTTTACTTTTTGAGTTAAGCAATCTTATGCTTTCTTTTGCGCTATCAGCTCTTTGATCGTATTGGGCAGGTAAGACTTCATAAGCAAAGTACTTCCCATCATTAAGCTCAACATCTTCAAATACTTCATCAACAACAATCTCAGAAAACACAGAAGTTTTAGCTAGTTCATAAGTTTCTTCATCAATATTAAAGACATCATAAATTACATACAACTCTACAGAGTCAAGCCCTAGATTAAACTCTAGGTTCAAGTTATCTCTTAGCTGTAATTCTTCTTTATTATATCCATTGCGTTTTTTTACAAAAAAATTCGTTTATTAGTCATGTTTTTCCTCCTAAAAATTACATCACCGTAAAAATTAATATGTCCTATTTTTTCTATCTTCGCGTGGTTCTTTTTTCATATAAGTGTAAGTAACCACCTTTGTTTTTATATACATCTATAAAATACTCTAAATCTTGACCAAGTATGTTATAAAGTGTCGTTTCTTTATTCTCTATCTTTCCGACTTTCAAACCGCATATCGCCTCAATATGAGCTCTAAATTGACTCTTAGTAGCACTTTGCATCGTTATATGACCTGAATTGTGAACTCGCGGTGCTATTTCATTGAAAATGACCTTACCTGCACTTATAAAGAACTCAACAGTAAGTACTCCATAATAGTCAAAACTACTAAGAATTCTTTTCGTATACTCTATCGCAAGTGCTTCTTGTTCACTAGTTGCTGTAGTAGGAACTTTCGAACGATATAAAATATTATTTCTATGTTCATTTTCTACTACTGCGACGATATTTACCTCATCTTTATCTTTAACCGCAACTACCGAGATTTCTTTATCAAGTTTAACTAACTCTTCTAATAAAGTATGTGGTTCTACTTCTTCACTAGAATTTATCTTTTTCTGACCTTTTCCATCATAACCAAAACGCACAGTTTTCATTAAATATGGTTTAGTTATTTCTACATTTGTATCTTCTTCTACATATATATAGTCTACTGTTGGAATATCTAGTTTTCTAGCAAATTCTTTTTCATAATATCTGTGCTGAGTAGTTCTTAGCACTTCTGCACTTTGGACAATATTATACTTTTTCTCTAGCTTTTCTAAAGAAGCGGCATCGATATTCTCAAATTCAAAAGTGATGACATCACTCATTGAACATAACTTTTCAACACTTTCAAAATCATTGAACTCCGCTTGAATAAATACATCGCTAAATATCCTAGCACAACAGCCGTCACTAGGATCTAGAATAGCAATTTTATAGCCCATCTCCTTAGCACTCATAGCGAGCATTCTTCCTAATTGACCACCACCGATTATTCCTATAGTTTTTCCTGGTAAAATTGTCTTAATCATAGTTTCATCTCTTCCAATACTATTCTTTCCTGTTCTTTCTTGAATTGTTCGTATTTATCAGCATACTTTTCATTAGTGATTCCTAGTATTGATAAGGCACTAATAGCCGCATTTTTCGCTCCAGCTACACCTATTGCCATAGTTAAGACCGGAACACCTGCAGGCATCTGAACTATCGAATACAATGAATCGACTCCACTAAGAACACTCGATTTAATCGGAACACCAATGACTGGTAATGTCGTCATAGAAGCAACCATCCCCGGAAGATGTGCCGCTCCTCCTGCCGCAGCTATAATTAAAGAATAGCCATTTTTTCTTGCATTCTTTGAAAATTCAACTAATAAATCTGGTGTCCTATGTGCACTTACTACTTTTTTATCAAAAGGAATTTCGAATTCTTCTAATAACTTACAAGTTTCTTCCATCGTTGTATAATCCGATTTCGAACCCATAATCACCGCAACTTTCATACTTTAAGCTCCTTTTTTTATTTAAATGTACGTGTTTTGATTAGATTTTTATATATCAGAATCTCATCGTACGTCTACAATTAAAAATTATACTACTACTTAAATAATTTATCAAGTGCTATCTTTAGAAAAAAATCGGATATTTAAAGATTATTTTACAAGATTTTTTTGATAAAACAGGAACTTTTTATTATTTATCTTTTAACTCAATTAATCTCATAATTAAACAACAAACTTTTTGTATATATACTTTCTTAAACATAAAAAAATAAGCACCCAGAACTAGGTACTGCACCCAAAAAGTTGGACAAAATATTAAGTTATTTTTGTTTAGTATTTTTAAACTTTAAAGTCAGTAAATTTTATTACTTTTTAGTGACTTTCATTCCTTACAGTTATTTTTAGATTTTTCCAAACTATTTAGTCAAGGATTTTTTAAAGGCGTAGCCCTTGTCCTTGATTAAATAGGAGGAAAATCTAAACTGTAAAAAGGGAATGAAAGTTTCTTTTTATTTATATTAACTTCTATTAATTTTTTCTATAGTTTACAGGACTTAGTCCACCTAAGTTCAATTTTATTCTCTCTTCATTATAATACTTTTATATAATCTATAATGGCTTCTTTTTAATTCATATTTATTCTTAAAAGTATCTTCGAATCCGTAATACATCTCAGATTTTAAAACTCCAAAGAAGGATTCCATAAATGCATTATCTGCCGATGTTCCTTTTCTAGACATTGATTGTGTAATTCCTTTTTACTTTTAAGGGAATTGTCTATATTCAATATGTTGATATTGCCAACCTTGATCACTATGTAGTATCATACCATCGTATCTTTCATTTTGAAGTTGCGATAACATTTCATACTGTTGTGCCAAGTTAGGTGAAAAATGAAACACTATATGCTATTATCTCTGCATTGTATCCATCAATTATAGGTGCTAAATATACCTTATCTTCTCAACCTTAAATTCAGTTACATCTGTATAACATTTCTTTTAATGGTTCTGAAGCGAAGAAATCTCTATCTATTATATTATCTGCGATTTTTTTCCTGTCTCTCCTTTATAAGAATTGTACTTTCTAGTAAGTACCTACAAATGATAGCACATCTAGTTTTCTCATTAATCTCAAAACTTTTTATGATTTACTAAAAATCCCATATTTCTAAGTTCGGATGTTACTCTTCTATAACCATATCTTAGTTTGTTCTTTTCCTGAATAGATTTAATAGCTTCTTCTATACTTCTATTTTTATCTTTATCTTCTTTATTTTTTTGTATAATAATATGATGAACGAGATAAGCCTAAAATTCTTAATAGTATATTTAATTTATGTGTTTCTTTTTAATTCTTCTACTATTTTTTTGTTTTTCTCTTCGTTTGAGATTGTTTTTAACCTTATCTCTCTCAACTTTTTTTAAAACTGCATTTTCTGCGCGTAAGTACTCAAGTTCTTTCTCTAGTTGTTCAACTTTTTGATAATTCTTTATTTTCAATATTTTTTTATTATTTTTCATCTTACTAGGTCTTCCTTTCGGTTTCTCTAGTATATTATACCCGTTTTCTTTAAATTTTTGAAATCCAATTACATAGTAAACCATGATTAGGTAATGCGTACTTTAATGAAGTAGCTAATATAGAATTTCCTAATATTAAAAACTTCATTGATTATATCTAGTTTTAATCTCGGTGGATAGTAAGTATTTTTTTCCTTTTAATTAGTACTGTTTCACCATATAAATCAGCTAATCTGACCATATACTTTACAGTATTAGTATTAATTTTTAAACTTTTTAGATAGTTCTTTATATGAGTATCCTTCTTTCTTAAGTCTATACATTTCTATCTTATTTTCATCTGTTAATTTCATAATAAATAGCCCTCCAAAAATTTGTCCAAATTTTGGGGGCTATTACCCTAACGTTCTGAGTGTTTATTAATTAGAATTTAATTTTTTTCTTCAATATATTGTTTTAATTCAGCGATTGGAATACGTGTTTGTTCCATTGTATCTCTATCTCGAACAGTTACCATTCCATCATTTTCTGATTCGAAGTCATAAGTGATACAGAATGGAGTACCAACTTCATCTTGTCTTCTATATCTCTTACCGATTGATCCAGTTTCATCGAAATCAACCATAAAGTCCGCTGCTAATTGTTGATATACTTCAACAGCTTTATCACTTAATTTTTTAGAAAGTGGTAAAACAGCCGCTTTATAAGGTGCTAACGCTGGATGGAATTTTAGAACTGTACGAGTATCGTTTTCCCCAACCTCTTCCTCATTATACGCATCACATAAGAATGCTAAAAGAACACGGTCAACCCCTACTGATGGTTCAATACAGTATGGAATGAATTTTTCATTTGTAGATAGATCTTGATATGTTAAATCTTGACCAGAGTGTTCCATATGTTGTTTTAAATCGTAATCTGTTCTTGAAGCAATACCCCAAAGTTCTCCCCAACCGAATGGGAATTTAAACTCGATGTCAGTAGTTGCGTTAGAATAGTGAGATAATTCTTCTTGATCGTGATCACGAAGACGGATATTTTCTTTAGTCATACCTAAGTCTAATAAGAATTTCTCACAATTGTTTTTCCAAGTTGTGTGCCAATCTAGCTCCGTTCCTGGCTCACAGAAGAATTCTAATTCCATTTGTTCGAATTCACGAGTACGGAAGATAAAGTTACCTGGTGTAATTTCATTACGGAATGATTTTCCGATTTGTCCAATACCGAATGGTAATTTTTTACGCATACTACGTTGAACATTTTTGAAGTTTACAAAGATACCTTGCGCTGTTTCTGGACGTAGGTAAATTTGGCTCGTAGAGTTTTCTACTACACCTTGGTTAGTTTTTAAACATAAGGTTAAATTGACGAATGTTTGTGTAATCATGGCTACCACATTCTGGACATTTAATGTTTTTCACGATCGATAATAGCCTCTAGCTCTTCAAATGGAAGACCATCTACTACTACATCTTCATTTTTCATTAAAAATAAAATTCTTCAATAAGTTTATCAGCACGAAGACGTGATTTACAAACTTTACAATCCATCATAGGATCACTGAAGTTACCTACGTGCCCTGATGCTTCCCAAGTACGAGGGTTCATGAAGATTGCTGCATCCAACCCAACATTATAAGGTGATTCTTGAACAAATTTTTTTCCACCATGCTTTTTTTACATTATTTTTTTAATTCTACACCAAGCGGACCGTAATCCCAAGTATTAGCTAATCCACCATAAATTTCAGACCCTTGAAATACGAATCCTCTGTTTTTTTGCAAGAGATAAAAATTTTTCTCCATTATTTTTTTCCTCCTAATTATTAAAATATAAAAAGACCTAGACATGCCGTAGCACATCTAGGGACGAAATAATTTCATGGTTCCACCCTGATTAGTAAAAACTCAACTTTAACAATATTAAATTGTAAAAAAATGCCAATATTGTTGCTGAACTCTCACCATCATCAGCTCGCTTACTTGTACCTTATTCTAACATTAAATTGATAAACTTTCAAGAGAAAATATCGAAAATTTTCTGAAAACTCTTTGAAATCATATTACACCAATGATTTATCATACTAAATTTACTTAATATTTATAAGTTATATTAAAAAAATAACAGTTGTATGTATATATTATAGATGTTATAATAAAAAGTTAATTAAATAAATAAAGGAGGGTTTATGAGATTTTTTCATTTACTCGTGGCAACGTTAGCCACCTACTTCTTAGTGGAATCATCTATATACTTGCTGTTTTTTTATAATTCCACTACAACTCCCTCGAAATATTAGTATAGATTCAAGAGTTACAACCGTTCTTATACTATCATTTACTGCAACAGCTATTCTTATTTATGTAGGAAGAAAAGGCACTAATGATATTGACAGACATAAAAAGTAACTATAATTTATTAACTTTGGTTGCTATAGGTATTATTGGGTTTGTTTCGATGATGCTGATTCAAGGTTTTATAAATGGAATATTAGTTTATTTTTTTCAAATTTCTTCCATTTTTGACACTAAGAGTAAAAAAATACTAGTAATGTTGTAGAAATCATTAAAATGAAACCTTATTTTTATACTATATGTGGCTGTTCTTGGACCTATAATGGAAGAACTATTCTTTAGAAAAAGCAGTGTTTGGATATTTTTTTACGATGCAATGATCGGCAGTAAAAAGCTGGATTAGATTTACAGTACCTGCCCTAATAACAGGTTTCATCTTTGCATTACCTCATGACGGAATATCGCCAATAATGGTAGTATATATCGGGATGTCATTTGTGTTTAGTTACTTATATGTTCATACTAAAAGCATTCTTACACCTATAGTTTCACATATTCTAATGAATAGTTTAGTAGTTTTTAGTTCAACTATTTGTTCATTAGGAGGTAAATATGTCATCAAAAAAACTTGGTTATCAACTAACTATTTTTATACAGTATTTAGTTACTGGTACTTTCTTACCATTCTGGATGGTGTACTTAACATCAGTAAAAAAAACTTAAGTGTGTTAGAAGCTAGCTCAGTATTTTTCAATGCTTTTTATAGCTAGGGTTATAAGCGGATTATTCTTAACTCCGTACTTGATAAAAAAATATAATTTTGATATTACTTTAAAATTGTCAGTCGGTGTCGGTCTTATTCTTGCGATAAGTTATGAATTTACAAATGAAAAGTTATTACTTGGATTAATTACATTTTTTTATTCGGTATGATTTATTTCATGGTCAATCCTCTTGTCGAAGGTCTAGCATCATTATTTTTTTACGAGAGAAAACATTGACTATGGTAAGGCTAGAACTTATGGATCTCTTGGATATACCGTTATCGGTATTTTTTTATCGGGGGTATCCTTAGTTATGTAGGAGATGGAGCATTATATTATATTCTAATAATATTAATAGCAATCTTCTTTATATTTATGTTTCTACCACAACCAAAACTTGTTAAAAAAATATTAACTTAGATGATAGTTCATCACATAGCAATGAAAACTTATACGCTTGGGTATTGAAAGATAAAAATGCAATATTACTTATTATAACTATATTCTTATATCAACTTTCTCATACTGCTTATAATAATTACAATGCCTTATATCTAGAAAGCATGAATATATCAGCAAAATGGTTATCTGGGGTGATTCTTAATGTATCGGTAATAGCAGAAATAATATTCTTTATTTTCTCAAAAAGATTAGTTAAAAGAATAAAACCAAAAAGTTTGCTAGTCTTCGCGGGAGTTGGAGCTGTTGTACGTTGGGCGGCATTAGCAATGTTTCAAAACATCTATATCTTTACCGTTATGCAAACATTTCATGCGATAACATTCGCAGTAGCACACATTGCATTTATCTTAATACTTAATAAAGATTATGATAATAAAGAAATTATCGATATGCAAAATTTATATACCGCAATTTGCTTCCAACTAAGCATGGCAGTAGGGCTATATTTAATGGGTGCAATTTGGGATATTAGTACATCATATGTATTTTTATGCTTCAGCAATAATCGCTGCACTAGGAATAATAGTTGCGACAAGAATAAAAAGAAACCAGATAGGAATTGACCTTATCTGGTTTTTTTGATATTTATTAAATTTATGGTTGAAAGGAAGTGACTCGACAAAATCAATTTCTTTAAAATACAATTTTTGAGTCACTCCCAATACAACCTACAACCAAAAATTTGCAAAATAGAAAAAAAGGAGTTTGAATTTACAAACATCCTTTTCTATATACTTGTATCAGTATTATTTAACTGCAGAAGTTTTTGGTAAAGCTTTAACTCCAGCTTTTGCAGCAGGTGCTTTAGCAGCTTGACCTTTGTCAACTTTAAGGTTTTCACCGTTTTTAAGTTTGTTAGCTCCACGAGTTAACTCTTCAGCAACGCGTCCTAAATCTTTATCGTTTTTCTGCTTTGATTTCTCCAACTGTAGCTTCTTTAGTAGTGTCAGCGTAGAAACCTGCTGTTTCTGTAGTACGGTTTGCACCTAATTCTCCATTAGCTAATGCTACTGGTGCTGCAAAAAGAGATGCAGCAAATACTGATAATAATACTTGTTTTTTCATAGTATTAAGTCTCCTTTTAAATAATAATTTTTTTGATTTTTATACGACAGATTATCGTATATAGTTATTATATTGATTTTCACTTTAAAAAGTCAAGGCTTTTTCTTAAGTTTTTTTATTATTTTTTTGCTAAAAATATAATACAAAAAGTACTATTTACTAACTATTTTTAGTTTTTTTATATAATACTTATCAATTAACTAATCCCTGTGCTATAGCTTAGATAATTAATATGTACTATCATCTAACTAAACTAAACATTATATTAAAAGTACTTATTATTATTTTTTTATACTTATTTTTACCAACTTACTTTGCAAGTATCTATCAACAAGTTTATATGTTTCACATACTGAGTCTATATGTGTTCTCTCATATGAGTGACTCGATTCTATACCAGCACCTAATAGGCATGTTTTATACCTTGACTTCTGAACGAGCTTAGACTACCACTAAATCAATCGCGATCTTGTTTACTCTTCACGTGCATATGCGTATGTCGCCCATTAATGATCTAATTGTCTTGTTCTTTCATCATTCATATATTTACATCTCCTGCAAATAGGATTCAAACTCTTTCTCTGTTATGTTTAGCTTTTTCGCTCCTACTTCTTTTGCTATTATTCCTTCTTTCACTAAGTTTACTATTGTACCTATTTTCCCTTGCTCCATTCCTCGTTGCATACCCTGTTGAATTCCTTGCTCCATTCCTCGTTGCATACCATATTCTATTCCTTCTTCACGTGCATATGCGTACGTTGCCCATTGGTGATCTAATTGTCTTGTTCTTTTCATCATACATATCTTTATATCTCCTGTAAATAGGTTTCGAGCTCTTTCTCTGTTATGTTTAACTTTTTCCGCTCCTACTTCTTTTTGCTATTACTCCTTCTTTCACTAGGTTTACTACTGTACCTATTTTCCCTTGCTCCATTCCTCGTTGCATTCCTTGTTCCATTCCTTGTTGAATTCCTTCTTGCATTCCTTGCTCCATTCCTTGTTGCATACCATATTCTATTCCTTCTTCACGTGCATATGCGTACGTTGCCCATTGATGATCTAATTGTCTTGTTCTTTCATCATACATATCTTTATATCTCCTGTAAATAGGTTTCGAGCTCTTGCTCTGTTATGTTTAACTTTTCCGCTCCTACTTCTTTTGCTATTACTCCTTCTTTCACTAGGTTTACTATTGCACCTATTTTCCCTTGCTCCATTCCTCGTTGCATTCCTTGTTCCATTCCTTGTTGAATTCCTTCTTGCATTCCTTGCTCCATTCCTCGTTGCATTCCATATTCTATTCCTTCTTCACGTGCATATGCGTACGTTGCCCATTGGTGATCTAATTGTCTTGTTCTTTCATCATACATATCTTTTTCCTCCTTAGTCCAGTTTCTAACATTAAGTAAATCATCGGCTTGATCAATTACTTCACCAGGTTCACTTGTGTACTGCTTATTACCGAAAAATTCTAACCAGCGCACTTTATTATAACTTTCTTTTAGCTCTGGTTTGTATTTTTTAAGTTCTAAAAATACGATTTTTAATAACGGCATCTCTTTTATGTCGTTGTCTACATACATTTTCAGTTCGGTGTTTCTTGTTTCTTCTTTGATTAAAAAAGTACTTATAGCCTCTTCACCTTCAAAGTAGTTTCTATCGACTATTGCAGCTACATAAACTGGCGGTAGTTTTTTGTAAATAGCGTGTCTTTCTTCTTCATTTTGTTTTAACCTTTCGATATTGTCATTAACTTGTTTGCATAGGTAAGCCCAGATGCGATTCATAAAGAATGCCTGTTTAGCTAACTGTACTTCGATTATAACTTGTGCGTGATTGTCTAGTTCAACAAGTATATCGACAGCTATATTAAAATCATCTTCTACATTACTATTAGCTCGAAATATTTTATCGCCACCAATTAGTTTTGCACTTTTTGCCGGTAGATCGAAAATATCTTGTACAAATTGCAATGCTACCGCCTCGTTACAAAATACTTTTTTAACAACCAAATCATAAATTGGTTTTTATATTTTTTTATGTCGTTCTTCCATTTTATTCACTCCCTTGCCTTATTACTTAAAGTATAGCATATATAAAGAATTAATGCGAATGTTAATCAACTACATATCTAACTTTAAATATACCGGTATAAAATATTCTGCTATTTATATAATCTTGTTTATATTATTATTAGTAGTAAGTTTTTTTCATATTTTATTATTAACTTTGTGAAAGACATTATAAATCACTTTCACTAAAACATGATTTTCATGTTACTTCAAATGATAAACCCCCAAAAAGCTAGAATTTTTTTAGTCTAACAATTCGGGGTTACATTATTAATATCTACTTAATTAATTCACTTCTTAAATACACATCAACTAGCTTATATGTTTCACATACTGAGTCTATATGTGTTCTCTCATATGAGTGACTTGATTCTATACCAGCTCCTAAGAGTGCGTGTTTTACCTCGGCTCCTGCACGCATCGCAGCTGAGGCATCACTACCGTAATATGGATAAATATCCAATTTATAATCTATACTGTTTTTCTTAGCTAGCTCAACTAAGTGGTTGCGGAATTCATAGTTATAAGGACCACTAGCATCTTTCACACAGATTGATACCGTATATTCATCTGTCTGTTGATCATCTCCCATAGCTCCCATATCTACTGCAAGATATTCTACAGCTTCTTTTGGTAGATTTGAGTTCGCTCCATGACCTACTTCTTCAAACACACTGAACATAAAATGTGTAGTATATGGTAGTTTAATATTTTTCTTCTTTATATTTTCTTAATAAATCTAGAAGAATGGCTGCACTTACTTTATCATCTAAGAAACGACTTTTTATAAATCCTGTATCAGTAATTACAGTACGAGGATCAAAACTAATATAATCACCTACATCTATTCCTAAGTCACGTGTCTGTTGAGCATTTCTCACTTTTTCATCTAATCTAACTTCCATATTATCCTCTGAACGTTCAACAGTTCCGGCATCCTTATACACGTGTGTACTAGTTTGATGAACTAAGATTGTTCCACTAACTGTTTTACCAGTACTTGCTACGTGAACTAAGCAGTTTTCTCCTTCTATCATATTCCAAGGATATCCACCAATTTTTGCCATTTTTAAGCGTCCATCTGGTTTAATTGCTCTTACCATAGCTCCTAATGTATCTACATGAGCTGTAACTACACGATGTCTTGTATTATCGGCTCCTTCTACTATTACATTCACTCCACCTTTATTAGTACGAACAGGTAAATACCCTAATTCGCTTAATTCTTCAACTAAATAATCAGCAATTTCTTTAGTGTATCCAGTTGGTGACACTATACTAGTTAATTTTTTTAAATAATTTATCGTTTCTTTCATAGGATTTCCTCCAAACTTTATAAAATAAAAGACTCATGCAAAGCACGAGCCTTTCTTAATCTATTGCGTAGTTATTATGCTTTGTTTCTTGAACCGAAGATGTCGATTTTTTCGTGAACCATAGCTTTAATAGCTTCAAATCCAGGATTTAATAATTTACGAGGGTCGAAACCTTTAGGTTTTTGATCTCCACCTTCTTCAATATATTTACGTGTAGCTTCAGCAAACGCTAATTGACATTCAGTGTTAACGTTAACTTTAGATACTCCTAGAGAGATAGCTTTTTGGATTTGCTCAGTTGGAATACCTGAACCACCGTGTAATACTAAAGGAATTCCTCCAGTAATGTTAGAAATTTTTTCTAATGTTTCAAAGCTTAATCCAGCCCAGTTTTCTGGGTATTTACCGTGAATGTTACCAATTCCTGCAGCTAGGAAGTCAATTCCTAAGTCAGCCATTGTTTTGCATTCGTTTGGATCAGCTAATTCACCGCTACCGATAACTCCATCTTCTTCTCCACCGATTGAACCAACTTCACACTCGATTGAAAGACCTTTAGAGTGAGCTAAAGCGATCATTTCTTTAGATTTAGCAATGTTTTCTTCGAATGGATAGTGAGATCCGTCGAACATTACTGAACTAAATCCAGCTTCGATTGCTTTTTGAGTTCCTTCGTATGAACCGTGGTCTAAGTGTAATGCAACAGGAACTGTGATTTTCATTTCTTCTACCATAGCTTCAACCATAGCTGCTACAGTTCTGAATCCAGTCATGTATTTAACTGCTCCTTCACTTACTCCTAGGATCACTGGACTTTTAGCTTCTTCACAAGCTGCTAAAATAGCTTTTGTCCATTCTAAGTTGTTAATGTTGAAATGCCCTACTGCATATCCTTCTTTTCTTGCTTTTTACAAGCATATCTTTTTGCTGGTACTAATACCATGTTATTTGTCCTCCTTAAATAACTACTAATATATATATTATAATACTACACTTTTTTTAGAAAAAAATAAACTATTTTTCTACAATAATTTTTCAATTTAATAAATTATTTATTTTGATTTAACACATTAATCTCCAAAAACTTTGATATTACAAGCTTCTTTGTTAACGTATACATAGTTAGTTTTACAATTATTATAGTTAAATTACATGTTTTAAATATTAAGTTTTTTTAAAATTTTTTTACTTTTTTTAATTTATAATAATTTATATTTCATTATACTAGTACACATACTAATTAAAAAAACTCCAAAATCAAGCAAATACTAAACTTTTGGAGTAATTTCTGTATTAATAAATAGTTATTTATCTAACTTCGCCATTGTTTCTACCATATACTCTGGTATTTCTGTTTCGAAGTATAAGTGTTCACCTGTGATTGGATGATTAAATTCAATACTTTTTGAATGAAGTGCTTGCCCATTAGTGTTTAATGTTTTTCTTGGACCATAAACTGGATCTCCTACTAATGGGTGATTGATATATTTCATGTGTACTCTAATCTGGTGAGTACGACCAGTTTCTAATTCACATTCGATAAGTGTATACTTTTCGAATCTATCTACAACTTTGAAATGTGTAATAGATGGTTTCCCTTCATCAATAATCGCCATCTCTTTACGTTCTTTCGGATTACGAGCAATCGGTGCATCTATCGTTCCGTAGTCGTGTTTGATACTACCATGAACTAATGCATAGTATTTTTCTCTTAACGTCTTTATTAGCAATCATTTCTGATAACTTAACATGAGCTTTGTCATTTTTCGCAACTATTAATAAACCTGATGTATCTTTATCAATTCTGTGAACAATACCTGGTCTGATAGTACCATTGATACTCGATAGTTCACTATGGAATAATAACGCATTTACTAAAGTTCCATCTTTATGCCCAACAGACGGATGAACAACCATACCTTTTTGCTTTGTTTACGATAATTAAATCATTATCTTCATAAACAATATCTATAGGAATATCTTGTTTCACTACATCTAGTTCCTCAGGTTCTTTTATAATCAATAGTAATAACATTCCCATCTTTTTAATTTAAAATTTGTTTTAATATTATTCCCATCTACTTTTTATATAACCTTCAGAAATTAAGTTTTTGGATATTAGTTCTTGAAACATCTACTAATTCTTGTTGTAAAAATTTGTCAATTCTCTCACTTTTTTTGGTGAAGTATATATAATTTTTTTGTGTATCCATTACTTTCTCCTTTTTTTCATACTATAATATATTAACATATACAATCAAAAAAACAAAATGAAATATAGTAGAAATGATTGAAATTATGGTATTAATTTTGCCATTTGTGATATATTGATAAAAAAACTTCAATTGTAATTAAAATAATGAATAAATTCCGCTTCTTTATTTAAGAACAGATTCTCACAGTCTACAAATAAAAGAGAGTAACTATTAGAATTAATTTGTTCAAACTATAACTCTATATTACTCTCAATTTTTATATACAATTTTTGATCATACAATGAATTATAACCACAATTTTACAGATTTCTCACTACAAATATAGTTCTAACTCTTTTTCTGTCATTCCTAAATCTAGGCAGGCATCTTCTTTGGAAATCACTCCTAATTTTACGTATTTTATAAATCTAGCTATTGAATTCTTTCGCTCTTCACTTCTTCCTTGTTCTATTCCTTGTTCTATTCCTTCTACAAACTTATATTGCAATGCATCAACATATGCATCATTTTTTTCCTTGTCTTCTCATCATACATAGTTTTTTTCCTCCTCACTCCAATTTTTTTATACTCCATTAAACTATCTGCACTTTCGATAATTTCATCCTGTCCTTGCGTAAACGGTTGATTAGAAAACAACTCTAACCATCTCTTTTTATTATAATTCTCATTTTATATCTGGATTATATTTATCTAACTCCAAAAATGCCATAGTTATTAAACTTCTTTTTTCTTTTTATTCCTTTTTACATCGACTTTTTAGTTGTTCATTTGTATCATCATTCCTTAGACTGAAACTTCGTATAGCTCTATCATCATCAAAATAATTTTTTTCCAAAAATTGAAACTGAATATACTGGTATCAATTCTGAATATATTGGATTAGTTCGTCCTAGTTGTAATCTTATTGTATCCATATTTTTTTGATACCTGATTACATATATATACCCACAATCTTTTTAAAAATTCCAACTGCTTAGCTACTTGTATTTCTATAATAACTTGTGTACCGTCATCTAACTCAGCTAAAACATCTAATGATGTATTATATAGTAATATCTCATCTTCAAAACTTGAATGAATCTGAGTACCATCTAATATTTTTCGAACATTTAACCGATAATCCTAGAATATCACTAACAAAGGCTGATGTTATTTCAGTATTTGAGAATATTTTTCTTCGCTACTAAATCTTCAGTTGGTTTTACATGCTCATGTCTAACTTTTTCTCATATTTACATACCTCCCAAATATGTTTAATTTTAATCTCCTATATAATTATTATAACATAGTAATACTAGCTATTCCATTGATATATAATGTTTATAGATATTTATTCAGATTTGCTTTTTTAAAAATATAAATTGTTAATTTCTTTCACTTTAACTATCAAACTATCTATATTATAATATTGTAGTAACTAAAAAAATGAAAATTTAGAAAAAAATTGTTGAGTTAGCTACAGATTCTCAACAACCATATACTTGATAAGGAGTGATTTTTTTGGAAATTAATAGATTACACGTTGATTTTGATCTTTCAGAGTAAGTATGATCCAAAAAGGCGATCGGATAAACGCTATTGCTGAACTTACAGATGGATTAAATAATGGAGAAAAATATCAAACATTACTTGGAGCTACTGGTACAGGAAAAACTTTCACTATAGCTAATATCGTCAGAAATATAGGAAAACCTACTTTAGTTCTAGCTCATAATAAAAACACTAGCTGGACAATTATATAATGAGCTAAAAGAATTTTTCCCAAACAACCGAGTTGAGTACTTTGTTTCATACTATGACTACTTTCAACCAGAAGCGTATGTTCCTTCGACAGACACGTATATAGAAAAAGACTCATCGGTAAATGATGAAATCGATAAACTACGCCATAGCGCAACATCTTCTCTATTTGATCGTGATGATGTAATTATTGTTTCAAGTGTTAGCTGTATATATGGTCTTGGATCACCTGAGGAATATTCTTCTCTTGTGCTTTCATTGCGAGTTGGTGATGAAATTTCTCGTAATAAAATATTAGAAAAACTTATAAGTATTCAGTATATGAGAAATGATATTGAATTTACGCGTGGTACATTTAGAGTGCGTGGTGATGTAATAGAAATTTTTCCTGCTTCTCGTAGTGAAAATTCTGTTCGTATAGAGATGTTCGGTGATGAAATCGATCGCATTCGTGAGATTAATCCTTTAACGGGTGAAGTACTAAGTGAGCTTGAGCATATCGCAATTTATCCTGCCAGTCACTTCGTAGCTGGAGATGAAAAAACTAAAGAGGCTATTAAGAGAATACGAGCTGAACTTGAAGATAGATTAAAAGTATTAAATATGGAAAATAAACTTTTAGAAGCTCAGCGTCTTGAACAACGTACTAACTATGACTTAGAGATGATGGAAGAAATGGGATTTTGTTCTGGTATAGAGAACTACTCTCTTCATCTAACATTACGTGAACCTGGTAGCACCCCCTATACTTTACTAGACTACTTCCCAGATGATTGGCTTTTAGTTGTTGATGAATCGCATGTTACCCTTCCTCAGGTACGTGGTATGTTTAATGGAGATAGAGCTCGAAAGCAAGTACTTGTAGATTATGGATTTAGATTACCTACTGCTTTAGACAATCGACCGTTAAACTTCGAGGAATTCGAGAAAAAACTTAATCAAGCAATTTTTGTGTCTGCAACACCCGGTGATTATGAATTAGAAAACAGCTCAAAAATTACGGAACAAATTATTCGTCCTACAGGATTGTTAGATCCAATCATAGATATACGATCAGTTAGTGATCAAGTATTTGATATAACAAAAGAAGCTGAAAAGATTATTGCTAAGGGCGAACGTGTTCTAATCACTACTCTTACGAAGAAAATGGCAGAATCTCTTACTGCTTATCTGAAAGAAAACGGACTAAAAGTTGAATATCTTCATTCTGATATAAAAACATTAGAACGTACAGAAATAATTAGAAATCTACGGCTAGGTAAGTTTGATATTCTTATCGGTATCAATCTACTACGTGAAGGTTTAGATATTCCTGAAGTATCTCTTGTTGCTATATTAGATGCTGATAAAGAAGGATTTTTACGTGGGGATAAGGCTCTTCTTCAAACTATTGGACGTGCTGCTCGTAATGCTAATGGACGAGTAATTATGTACGCTGATAATATTACAAGAAGTATGAAAAAAGCAATTGATGAAACAAATCGTCGTCGTGAGATTCAAATGGCTTATAATGAAGAACACGGAATAATTCCTCAAACAATTATCAAAGATATTCGAGATTCTATTAGTCCTAAGAAAGATGTCATTAAAGATGAAGAAGTTCTGGAATTTGAAGAAACTGCCAACATTACTGATGGCAATATTGAAGAGCATTTAGCAGAATTAGAACAACAAATGTTTGCTGCAGCAGAAAAATTCGAATTTGAACAAGCTGCGAAACTACGTGATAATATTGCAGAACTTAAAGAAAAATATAAACTCTAAGCGACTACATAAATTAGATTAAGCATATTTTTTTCCAAATATTATAAATTCAAATTTAGTGAATAGGCAATATTTTATTTTTACTTTTTAATACCAAAGTATTACTAAATAATAAACTTATTTTTTTCTCATATATCATATAAAATATTAAACAATTATCTAATTGATACTGAATGATTCGAATATGAAATTTTATTTTTCGAATCATTCTTTTTCTATAACTATTAGCAAAAATATTCTAATAATTTTTAAAAAAATTTCTTTAGATAACTTATAAAACTACTCTACTTTTTTTAAATTTTGTGATATAATAAGTGGTATAACTTTTTGATTGATATTACATTAGTTAGTAAAAAAATTCAATTTAAAAAGAAAATCATAGTGTTATACCACTATGAAAACTAATAAAAACAAATACAATTTTTTTATTTCTTAGGAGATTAAAACATGACTAAACAAAATATTGGAATTATATACGGTGGTAAAAGTGCTGAACACTCTGTATCACTATTAACAGCAAAATCTATAATTAACGCAATTGACAAAGAAAAATACAATGTATTCCCAATCTTTATCTCATTAGAAGGCGCTTGGGCTCGTGGAGAAAAAATAACTTCTGAAGTAACAGATCAACATAACCTAGTATTCTCAAATTTTGATAATGATATTAGCGGATTACTATTTGAAGATGGACGTAAGTTTGACATTGTATTCCCTGTTCTTCATGGACCAAATGGTGAGGATGGAACTATTCAAGGGCTATTAGAAATAATGGACATTGCTTATGTTGGTAATAACGTTCTTTCTAGTGCTGCTGGTATGGACAAGGTAGTTATGAAACAATTATTCGCAGCATATGATTTACCTCAACTTCCTTACGTTCACTTTATCGAGTATACATGGAAAAATAAAAAAGAAGCTATTATTTCTGAAATTGGCGAAAAACTAAATTATCCTGTGTTTGTTAAACCTGCGAACTTAGGATCTTCTGTAGGTATTAGTCGTTGTAACAATGAAGAAGCTTTAGTTCACGGTATTGAAGAAGCACTTAAATTTGATAAAAAAATCGTAGTAGAACAAGGTGCCGTAGGTGCTAAGGAAATCGAAGTTGCAGTATTAGGATATAATGAAATTAAAACTACAGAGCCTGGTGAAATCGTAAATATTTCAACTACAGAATTCTATGATTACGAGACAAAATATACTGATGGACAATCTCGTATGGATATTCCAGCTCCTATAGATACTACCCTATACCCTACTTTTTAGAGAAATGGCAGCAACTGCTTTCCGTGCAATTAGTGGTTCTGGATTAGTACGTGCTGACTTCTTCTATACAAAAAGAAGGTGAAATTTTTCATTAACGAAGTAAACACAATGCCTGGATTTACTCCATTCTCAATGTTCCCTTCTCTATGGGCAAATATGAATGTAAGTTATTCTGAAATTATCGAAGAACTATTTGCACTTGCTGTTGAACGTTATGAAGATCGTAAAAACTTATTAACTGAAGAATAGGATTAACCATGAAATATTTAGTTACAGATTTAGAAAAAAATATTAAATGCAAAAAAAGGTAAATATTACTAGAGACGTAGAAATTACTGGCATTGCTATTGACAGCAGAAAAAGTTAAAAAAAGGGGATTTATTCATCCCTTTCTTAGGGTGAAAATGTAGATGGTCACAATTATATAAAAAGTGCCTTTGAAAAAGGTGCAGCAGCATGTTTATCGCTAAAAGAGGATTTTTGAATCTGATAATAATATTATCTATGTTAATGATAGCTATGAAGCTATTCAAACTTTAGCAAAACACTATCTAAATAGCTTAAAAGCTAAAACTGTCGCTATTACAGGTAGTAATGGAAAAACTACGACAAAAGATATTATTACTAGTGTCCTTTCTACAAAATTTAAAGTTCACAAAACACAAGGAAACTTTAATAATGAACTTGGAGTACCATTAACTATTCTTGCAGCACCAGAGGACAGTGAAATACTAGTACTTGAAATGGGAGCCGATGGATTTGGTCAATTAGACTTCTTATCAAAAAAATGGTTGAACCTGATTATACAGTAATTACTAATATCGGTGAAAGTCACATTGAATTCTTCAAATCACGAGAAGGAATTGCTAAAGCTAAGTTTGAAATTACTAACGGCATGAAAAAAGACGGATATTTCGTTTATAATGGAGATGAGATACTTTTAAAAACATTAGTAGAATCATCTGATATTAAGGCTAAAGCTTGCGGTGAAAATAGCTATAATGATATTATTTTTAGAAAAATTATACTATTGCCCGTGATAAGATTGATTTCAAACTAAATATAAGTGAGGAACATTACTTCACAAAACTAAAAAGGTAAACATAATTTATATAACATTATGTTCGCAATAGCAATCTCAAGTAAAATCGGATTAACAAACGAAGATATTCGAAAAAGCTATTGAAAATACGGTGGAAATCACAGGTATGCGTCTACAAAGTATTCCGTACAGAGGGGATTCTCTGATTATCAATGATGCTTATAATGCTAGTCCTACGTCTATGAAAGCTGCTGTTGATGTTGTTAATAGCTTTGATGATTTTGATTATAAAACTCTAGTATTAGGAAGTATGTTTGAACTTGGACCAAAATGAAATTAACTTCCATGGAGATGTTGGTGAATACATCTCTAACAATACAAAAGATATTAACCTAGTAATTAGTGTCGGAGAATTAGCCGAAAATATTACTAAACAAATTAAAAAAACGATAAAATAAAAAAACACTACACTTCCCTACTACAGCAGAAGTTAGTGAATATCTAGAAAATAACAAACACGAAAACGAAGTTATCTTATTTAAAAGCTAGTCGATCAATGAAATTAGAAACGATTATTGAGGAGATAATGAAGTAAAAATATGAAAAAGGATTTACCTGAGTTATGATTGAGGTAAATCCTTTATTGTTTTTTTCCCATTCTCTTTTTAGTTTGAATTTTTCAATTTATTTATATCCTACCCCTTTATAACCTAAATCAAAAAGTGTTAAAAATTATTAATAAGGGAGGTGTTTTTTTATGAATAAGAAAGTTTTTTTATAATATTTTTTTATACTATTTGTTGGTATTTCATCATTAATACTAACTATTTATAATTCACATGGGGAAAGCTATAAAGAAACGACTATCAATGGTATTCTAGTTAAGGGAGATAATACAAGGTATAAGGTTAAATTCATTAAAAAAATTGATGGAGATACAATTATAGTGAATTTTAATAATAAAGATTTAAAAATTAGATATTTACTAATCGATACTCCTGAAACTGTTAAACCTGGTGTCAAAGTGCAAAAAAATATGGACCAGAAGCAAGTGAACTTAATGGTAAACTTTTACAGAATGCTAAGACTGTAGAAATTGAATTTGATGTATATCAAAAAGAAGATAAGTATCATAGAGGTTTATGTTATGTTTATGCCGATGGAAAAAAAGTGTCCAAGAAGAACTATTAACTGCAGGTTTGGCTGAAATCAAATATGTTCATCCACCAGATGTTAGATATCTTGAACGTTATAAGAAAGCACAAAATAAAGCCAAAAAGTAACAAACGTAACCTTTGGTCTAATTTGTAGAAGATAATAATTTTATTAATATTATTTAAAGAGACTATAGCCAAACGCTATAGCCTCTCTATTTTGTTATCTTAGTTTACTATTTTTTTATATGAGAAAGTGAAGTAAACGATCATACCTACAATAACCCATACAACAAAAGATAATCCATGTTGTTAATGTTACACTATATAATAATGCACCAAATAGGATTATAGAAATAATTGGTAATACTGGCATACCAGGAACTTTAAATCCACGTTTTAAATCTGGGAATTTTTTGTAGAAAACAATAGTTGTGTAACTTACTAATGCAAATGCAATAATTGATGCAACGTTAGCAAGATCTGCTAGTTTTCCTAAAGGTAAGAATCCTGCTAGTAAAGCTGTTAGAATTCCTAATCCCCATGTTACCGTACTAGGTACTTTATTTGAGTTAACTTTTGTTAATCCTTTTGGTAATAGTCCATCACGTGCAATTGTATATGTAATACGAATTCCAGCATACATGAATGATAAGATACCAGCCATAAGCCCGATTACGGCTCCAAGAGAAACGATACCAGCTACTTTGTTTTGTCCTACTTCTTCTAATACGAATGCTAATGCATCTCCAGTACCAAGTCTACTATACTCAACAACACCAGTAAGTACTAAACATACTAAGATATAGAATGTTGTACAAATTAACATTGTGATAATAATAGCTTTTGGTAAAGCTTTTTCTGGATTGATTGTTTCTTCTGCTGAAGTTGAAATCGCATCAAATCCTAAATATGCGAAGAACACTGTAGTTGCTGCTAACATAACTCCAGAAAACCCAGAAGGTGCAAAGTTATTAGTCCAGTTTGTTGGTTCTACATAGAATACACCTACAACGATGAATAGGATTACAATACCAACTTTTGCCGCTACCATCAAGTTATTAACAAGTTTACTACTTGATGTTCCTTTAGATAGTATAAAAGTAATTAAAAGTACAATGATAATAGCTGGAATATTTCCATAACCTCCTAATGCAGGTAAAGTATAAAACTCTTTTGGAATTTCAACTCCTAATCCCGCTAATAAACGTGAAAAATAACTCGACCATCCATTAGCTACCGTTGCGGCTGTTAAGACATATCCTCCTATTAACACCCATCCTATAGTATAAGCTACAATTTCACCAACCGAAACATATAAATATGTATAAGTACTACCACTTGATGGTATTGTTGATGCTAATTCTGCATAACAAAGTGCTGCTAAACAACACGCTAACCCTGCGATTAAGAATGAGAACACTACTGCCGGTCCGGCTTCTGCTGAAGCTTTCCCTGTTAATACTAAAATACCCGATCCAATAATTGCTCCAATACCGAATAAAACTAAGTCCATAGTTTTCATCGTTGGAGTTAACGTTTTGTTTTTAGATTCTGCTAAAATTGAGTCAATTGATTTTTTTCTAAAAACGCTCATAAATATCCTCCTAATTTTAAATAAATATTCTCCCCTATTAATATTATTTACTAATTATACCATAGTTAAATAATATTTACTACTATGTCTTCTACTTATGTAAGTAAAGAAAAAAAGATTAATAAATAACTTAATAAAATAATATATTGAACTTTATATTTTTATTTGCTATATGCTTCTAAGAAAGAAGTGGGAGTGACTCAGAAATCGATTTTGTTGAGTCCCCCCAAAAGCGTATTAAATGTCTAAAAAGCTTTTTATAAAGGAAATTTAGATATCAATAAATCACTGCGTCTATGAGTCTTCATGTAAACTATCTCAAAATCTAGTACTTTAGAGTCAATCCCACTTTCTCTACAATATAACTATTTTTATATTTTTTTGATTTTTTTATTATTATATTACAAAAGCTTGCTCTACTGGAGTGTATTCATATCCCAAATCATCTGCAACAGCTTTGAATGTTACTTTTCCATTAGCTACGTTTACTCCAGGTACTAACTCTGGGAATCTTACTACTGCTTCTTTAACTCCTAGTTTCGCTATAACTTTTACATACTTAGCAGTTGCGTTACACAATGCATACGTTGCAGTTTCCGCTACAGCACCAGGTATATTAGCCACTGAATAATGAAGTACTCCTTCTTCTACGAAAATAGGTTTATCGTGGCTTGTAGGACGGCCTTCAGTATATTCAGTTGTTCCACCTTGGTCAATCGCTACGTCTACAATAACACCACCATCTGGCATATCTTTAATCATCTCTTTTGTTACAAGTTTTGGTGCTTTAGCCCCTGGAATTAATACTGTACTTACTACTAGATCTGCTGTTTTAATAGCATTAGCAATATTTAATTTATTAGAGTAAACTGTTTCTACTTTTCCTCCAAAGATATGAGACAATTCTGTTAGTCGATCTAAATTAACGTCAAGCATTGTAACGCGTGCTCCAAGACCTGCTGCTGCAGTTGCTGCCGCTGTCCCAGCTACACCTGCTCCTATAACAACCACATGTCCTGGTTGTACTCCAGGTACACCTTGTAATAACTTACCTTTACCACCTTGTACTTTAGATAAGAATCTAGTTCCTTCTTGAATAGCCATTCTTCCGGCTATTTCACTCATTGGTCTTAATAATGGTAATGTTCTTCCTACTTTTACTGTCTCAAACGCAATACCAATAGTACCTGATTCTACCATCGCTTTTTGTTAATTCTGAATCTGCTGCTAAATGTAAATAAGTATAAATTATTAGTCCTTTTCTAAAAGTATTTATACTCTGATGAAATAGGTTCTTTTACTTTTATAAATCAAGTCTGATTTATTCCAAACATCCTCTGCATTTTTCTAATAAAAATAGCTCCTGCTTTTTCATACTCCGCATCCGTAATTCCTGAAGCTAATCCTGCTCCTTTTTCCACGTAAACAGTGTGTCCATCTAGAACTAACTCATTTACTACTCCAGGTATAGCAGACACTCTACTTTCATTGTTTTTTAATTTCTTTTTGGTACTCCGATAATCATTTCCCTTACCTCCTTAGTTTTTTTCTCTGTACTTATATAATAACATATAACCCTACAAAATGAAAGCGTTTTTTTAATGAAAGTTATGATGAAAATATTTTTCCTTTATTTTTTTACTATTTTTATATTTATTAATTACCTAAAAATAAGCTTTTTCCAGAATCTATTTAATATTTTTATGAAAATAAGTGTTAAATATATTTAAGAAAAGAAATTTGAAAAAAACACCTGTATATATTTTCTATAAAAATCTGTTTCAAAATTTCAAACGACTATTTTTTTATCTTATCAAACAATAATTTATACAAAAATTATTCGCCTAATTTTTTTATATTTTTCGCATAAATTAAAATAATTTTTAAAAAAATTAATTTCTTTTTAATAATTATATATATATAATCAATTTTTTTGATGAAAAACATTAATTATAAGTAATACACTTTATTATTATGTGTTATAACTAGTATCTTTATTATTTTGCGCAGAAAACAAAAACAAGCCCCTTAAACGTCAGTTTAAAGGGCTTTGTTTTATTAACGGCTGTAGTACTCAACGATAAGTTGTTCGTTGATTTCTGGGTGTAATTCACTTCTTTCAGGAAGTCTTACTAATGATCCTTCTAATTTGTCAGCATCAAAAGTTAAGTATTCAGGAACGAAGTTAGTCACTTCAACAGCTTCTTTAATGATTTCAAGGTTTCTAGATTTTTCTCTTACTGAAACTACTTGACCTGGTTTAACAGCGTAAGAAGCGATATCTACTTTTTTACCATCTACAAGAACGTGTCCGTGGTTTACTAATTGTCTAGCTTGACGATTAGTTCTTGCTAAACCTAAGCTGTATACTACTGAATCTAAACGTGTAGCAAGTAATGCCATGAAGTTTTCACCGTGTAGACCTTGTAATTTACCAGCTTTATCGAATAATTTACGGAATTGTTTTTCATTCATACCGTGTAGGTAACGAAGTTTTTGTTTTTCTTGTAATTGTAAACCATACTCAGATAGTTTTTTTCTTAAGTTAGGACCGTGTTGTCCTGGTGCGTAAGGGCGTTTAGCTAACTCCTTACCAGTACCGCTTAGTGAAATTCCTAAACGACGAGATTTTTTCCAAGTTGAACCTGTAAAACGAGCCATTATGTGCTCCTCCTTATATCTTTTTGTTTTTTATTTTTGTGAAAACAAAAAGCACGATTATCGTTGTTGTATATGTTATAAAACTGGAACTTCGCCTAGCAGCATAGGCTACGAGTTGCCACATTATAAAATGTATAACATAGAGGCAATAACAATTAATCCACTGCTATTATTTTACACAAAGATTAGTTTAACATTATTTAAATAATAAGTCAACTATTTTGATGTATTTATTAACACATTTCTACGAATTTTTTTAAAAGTATGGTATTCTCCATCAACCTCAGGATGCCATTGAACACCGATAAGGTTCTCTCGTTCTATTGCTTCAATAGTTCCATCGTCTGCCACTGCTGTAACTTTGAAACCTTCTGCAAGCTTATTAATTGCCTGATGATGAATTGAATTAACATTATTTTTCTTGTCCATATAAACTATATAAAAATGAATCTTTGTCTATTTTTTTACTGAATGTCTTACTAATTTTTTTCTTTGCTAGTATGTTCATCAATATGTTGCTTTAATGTTCCCCAAAGAAAATATTAAGGCTTTGCAATCCACTACAAATTCCCAAAATAGGCTTCTTCGCTTTATCGAATAACTCTATAAGTCTAAAGTCCAATTCGTCTTCATAACTATCTTCAGGATAAGTTAATCCTTTAATTGGCACTTCTCCGTAATATTTAGGATTTATATCCCTATCTCTACCTGCAATTATTAGACCACTACACATGGCTGCAATTTCCTCTATTCCATTTTTGTGAACAAACTGGAAACAATACAAATCCTGCTTTTTTTCTGCCATTTCTGAAAAATATCCATTAATATACAGTCTTCTTTTATCTATACCAGCATCAGATCTATAATCTGTGCTTCTTGTTGAAAATTGCTATTATTTTTCATGTGCAATGCCCTCCTTTTTTCAATTTATGTTTTTTAATTATATAAACTTTATAGAAAAAAATGTCAAGATTGATTTTTCTTTATTTTCAGAAATTTTTAGTTAAATTTAATTATTCAACTGATTCTTTAAAAACATATAGCAAAATCATCTTATAACTTATTACACTGTTGTAATTATTGCTAAAGATATGTATAATAATAATTGTTCTAAATAAAAAGGAGGAATAATTAGATGAATTATTTATTGACCGTTAAATATCCTAAACAAGAAGTGATAGAAGATGGAAAGGAATCTGTTACAAACATTAAAGAAAATATTGAAGATGTTACAGCTGAAGAACTCTTAGAAAAGTATCAAGAGTTTCAACGAGTAGGATATGATGTCAAAGTTAATTTTATAACTTCTGAAGTATATGATGAATTTGATGTATTTAAAATGGCTGAAATTTTTCGATATAAATGCCATTGACTATAGTGCTAAATTAAAATTTGTTAATCGATCTAATAAAGGTTCACACGATTACATCAGTAGCCTTGCTAAACTTTTTTTGATAGATATACTTTTGACTATGATATATCGATAAAATTGAAAATTAACGAAAAAAATCAGAAATTGATTTTTAAAAAAATGAAGATACTTGGTTTGGTGAGACGCCTATTTATCAAATAAATCCAAAGATCGACGTAAAAGATGCAAAACTATTTAAAAAAACCTGTACGATGAATTAAATGAAATTGCTCAAGTAAGCGCAGAAATTAAGCCGAAGAAAATAGAAGAAAAAAATACTTTTTACTTTCATTAGATAACTATCCAGAAGGTACAGAAGTAGTTTTTACTCTTAAGGATTCTGAAAATATACGAATAAAAATATTTTTCAAACTGAAAATCAATTATCCATTAGATATTGATTTTTCAGTTTTTTTACTCTGTATAAAAAGAAGACAACAGAGAAAGTTCTCTGTTGTCTTGACGTGCAAATTGGTATAAGACCAATATTAACGTTTTGAAAATTGAGGAGCACGTCTCGCACCACGAAGACCGTATTTTTTACGTTCTTTCATACGAGGGTCACGAGTTAGTAATCCTGCTGGTTTTTAAATCTTTTACGGTATTCTGGGTTTACTTCTAGTAAAGCACGTGCAATTCCGTGACGGATTGCTTGAGCTTGTCCTGTGTATCCTCCACCGTTAACGTTAACTAAAACGTCATAGTTACCTGTAGTAGATGTAACTTCTAAAGGTTGCATTAAGTCTAATACTAATGATTCTAATGGTAAGTATTCACGCATTTCTCTGTTGTTAATAACAACTTTCCCTGTTCCAGGTACTAATCTTACACGTGCTACTGAGCTTTTACGGCGTCCTGTACCGCGATATTCTACTTGTGCCATTTAATTATTTCCTCCTATATTATCCACGTAATTCGTATTTTTCTGGTTTTTGTGCTGCGTGTGGGTGTTCAGCTCCACGGTAAACGTGAAGTTTCATACCTTGAGCTCTACCTAAAGTATTTTTTGGTAACATACCTTTGATAGATAACTCTAAAAAGTTCTTCTGGATATTTTTTTCTACCATTAATCCAGCAGTTCTTTCTTTTTAACCCACCTGGGTGCATTGTGTGACGACAGTAAATTTTATCAGTTAATTTTTTTACCAGTTAACACAATTTTTCTCAGCGTTGATAATGATAACATTATCCCCAGTATCGATGTGTGGTGTATAAAGTAGGTTTGTGTTTCCCTCTTAAAATTGAAGCTACCTCTGATGATAAGCGACCCTAAAGTTTGACCTTCAGCATCGATTACATACCATTTTTTTCTACAGTTGATGGCTTTTGCCATATATGTTTTGACGCATGTCTTTTTTTCCTCCTAGATGTTGTTTTTAAATCTGTCATAACGACTAAGTTTTTCCAGGGGCTTACTCGTGAAGATATATAAACAATATCATAAGTAATGATACATTATTTGACGTTAAATGTCAAGATATTTTTCTTTACTTTTTATTTATATTTCTTCAGTTTTTCCGTATTAAAGTTAAAATTAAGAGATACTCTATAATTTATTGTTTTATATTTCTCCCTTAACTTTTTTTATAATATTTTATAAATTATTTAATTAGTTCTAATGCTGCTTTTACTCTAGCTGCTACACGTTCTTTACCTAATAATTCTAAACTTGTGTTTAATTCTGGTCCATGCATTGATCCAGTAGAAGCAATTCGTATCGGCATAAATAAGTTTTTTACCTTTTACTCCAGTATCTTTTTTTGGATTTCTTTAATTAATCCTTTAATATTATCTGCTGTAAATTCTTCAACTGCTGTTACTTTTTGTTAAAAAGTCTTCAAATACAGTTGCTGTTGTTTCTTGTTTTAAGATTTCTAATTCTTCTTCATCAAATTTTACATCTTCTACGAAGAATTGTTTTTGTTAATTCAACAATTTCAGCACCATAACTCATTTGTGGTTGATATAACGAAATTAGTTTTTCAAACCAAGCTCTGTTACTTTCTACTTCTTCTGCTGTTGCAACACCCTCTTTTACAAAGAATGGTAAAGCTAAGTCTACAATTCTCTCTAAAGGTTGTGCTTTTTATATATTGGTTATTAATCCAAGTTAGTTTATTATTATCAAAGAATGCTGGTGATTTACTTAAACGTTTTTTTCATCAAAGATTTTTAACGAATTCTTCTTTAGTAAAGATTTCTTGTTCACCTTCTGGAGACCAACCTAATAATGTAATAAAGTTAAACAATGCTTCTGGAAGATATCCTAGTTCATCATATTGCTCGATAAATTGGATAATTGTTTCATCACGTTTAGATAATTTTTTCTTGTTTTCGTTAACAATAAGGGTCATATGTCCAAATCTTGGCGCTTCAAATCCTAATGCCTCATATACAACAAGCTGTTTTGGTGTATTTGATACATGATCATCTCCACGTAGAACGTGTGAAATTTTCATTAGATAATCATCAATTACTACTGCAAAGTTATAAGTAGCAACTCCATCATTTTTTATGATCACAAAATCACCGAAGTCACGACCTTCAAATGATAATTCACCTTTAACCATGTCATCAAAACTATAAGTTCTATCTTGAGGAACACGAATACGAATTGATGGTTTTCTACCTTCTTTTTCAAAAGCTTCTTGTTCTTCTTTAGTAAGGTGAGCGTGTTTTCCACTGTAACGTGGTGGCAGCCCATTAGCTATTTGCTCTTCTCTTTCCGCTTCTAGTTCTTCAGCAGTCATATAACATTTATATGCTTTATCTTCTGCAATAAGTTGATCGGCATATTTTTGATAAATATCAATTCTTTCTGATTGACGATATGGTCCGAATTCTTTTTCTTTCCCAATACCTTCATCATAATCAAGACCTAACCAGTCCATGTATTTTAGTTGACTTCTTTCACCTTCTTCTTTATTACGTTTAAAGTCAGTATCTTCTATTCTTAATACAAAATCTCCACCGTAATGTTTTGCAAAAAGGTAATTAAATAATGCTGTACGTGCATTACCGATATGTAAATTTCCTGTTGGAGATGGTGCATATCTTACTCTTACTTTTTGTCATAGTTATCTCCTTTTTCATTATTAATTAAATTATAATACTAAATCATTATAACATAAACTATATTCATATTTCAATGAAAGTTTATATTTCACTAAGAAAACCTTGCTTAAATCATAAATTATATTTTTATATTACTAGTTATACTAAATAGGGCTGACTCAAAAAGTCTTAAATAAAAAGAGTATATGATAACTCATATACGAAGTAGCTTATTTATATATAAATTTACTTTTTAAAAATCCTTTTTTTAAATATCTAATAAATTTTTAAGGGAGTGACTCGACAAAGTCAATTTCTACGAAATCGCGATTCTTGAATCACTCCCACTTAGTTCTCTATACTTAATCTTTAATTCTTACTGTTTTAATATCTACTGGACGTTTTAAAATTTTTCTGAATCAACGTTACCATTTCTGTAACACCAGTTTGGTTTAAGTGAACTCTATCTGGTTCAAATAAATCTTTACCGCTGTTAGCAACAGAATACCAATCTATAATATTCACATTAGAATGTTTTTCTTTTTGCTTCTTTTAATGCTGTGTTTACAGTTTTTTTCCCAGGCTCTTGGAACTTTAATATTAACAAAATATATGTCCGCCTTATCAAAAAAACTTTTTAATAGATCTTCTATTTGACTTTCTGTAAATGGTCCATTTGTTCCTAATTGGAAGATAATAGCTGAATTTTTCATTATTGTATTGAGGTACCCTTTCGCTTCATCAACGGCTACATACAACTGTCTACCAATTTTTCCATCAATCACCGCCCCTGGATATAATTCTTGGAATTTTTCTCCAATATCTACTGTTAATGAATCCCTCAATAACTACAACTGAACTATATTTTTTTCTCAGTATTCTTGTTATCATTTTTTTATCATCTTTGTTTTTCAGCTTTCTTATTATCTTGATTTTTGATTGTTATCTTTATTATTTTTCACCCTTATTAACAAACTGGCTCTCTTTATTAGACTCTACTTCTTTCACAAAAAGCAGTAGAAAGATAAAGGAACACTCTTACCTAAAATCCCCATAACAAACAATAAAGATACAATTACAGTTACGCTTGCTACGATTTTTTTCGTTTTTCTTTGATTTTTATTACAATTTTTTATAAATTACACTTATATAGTTTATTAATCCTAATTTTTCTTATCGGTGTCTCTACAAAAAAACATAACTAATTATAGCAACGATAAATGTTAGAATAATACGTAATATTACATAAAAAAATATTAGGATTACCTATTTCAGATACAGGTGTTGTTAATACTAATATCGGGAAATGCCATAAATATAAGCTATATGAAATTTTTCCCAATGAACACAACAGGCTTAAATGATAATAATTTTGCCATTATCGTATGTTGTTTCCCACTACTAATTATGATTATTATACCTAATATTGCTACTAGTAAAAATCCTCCTCTATACAACCAAGTGTTATATTCAGATGTGTATATCATAATTGTTATTAAAGCCGAAATTGATATTAAAGAAACAACACTATACACAAGGTTTTTCTTGTGGTGTTATTTTTTTGTATTTAATTTATCCATTGGATACAATATTGCACCAACCACTCCTACAAGAAGTGAAAATGCTCTTGTATCTGTACCAAAAATAAATACGGCTGATATTATTAATATCAAATAATAATATATGTGTTATTAATGAAACAAATATTAATCCTAATACAATATATAAGAAACTTTTTACTTAGTTTATACGTACCATCTTTTCCTTTTTTTCTTACTATTAATTAATAAAAAAATAACAATGGAAAAAAATCATATAAAACTGTTCTTCAATCGCAAGAGACCATAAATGTTTAAATGGACTCTGTGATCCAAAAACTATCAAAAGTAGTCTAGCTTATGGAAAAATATACCACCAGTTACTTGAATATATATATCCAAAAATTGCATCTAAATGACTCTTTTTTTAAGAAGAACTTCATTAAACATTACCATTATTATCAATCCAACAGTAATCATGAAATAAACTGCTGGCAATAGTCGTCTTGCTCTTCTTAAATAGAAATTATATAGATTTATACTACCTGTTTTCCTATACTCTTTAATGATTAATGAACTTATTAAATATCCTGATAATACAAAAAAAATAAATCTACACCTAAAAATCCACCTGGTAGGTAATTTACATCTACATGGTAAATAATAACAGCTAAAACTGCTAATGCCCTCAAGCTATCTATACTTGGAAGGTATCTCGATTTGTTGTTAGTCATTTTTACCTCCTTTAATCTTTTGTACATTGCTAGTGCAACACGACCTCTTTGTTTATCTACATCTATTACATAAACATCGACAATCTGACCTACACTAAGAACGTCAAGTGGGTTTTTTATATAATTTTTACTAATTTTCGAAATATGGACCATCGCATCTTGTTTAAGACCGATGTCTATAAATGCCCCAAATTGTGTAATATTTCTAACAGTTCCTGCTAGCTTAACACCAATCTGAAGATCATCGATAGTTAGAATATCAGATTTCAACAACGGCTTAGCAAACGACTCACGTTCATCTCTTAACGGCTGTTTTAAATCTTTAATTATATCTTCAAGTGTTTCTAATCCAACTCCAATTTTTTTCAGATAACACTTTCTTATTTATTGTCTCTACTGCAGTTACAAACTCTTCAGTTCCTACTTCTTTCGTTGATAAATTCAATTCATTTAATAGATTTTTCTGCTGCTTTATAACTTTCTGGGTGAATCCCTGTAGCATCAAATATGTTTTTTTACTATCTGGTATTCTAAAAGAAACCTACACATTGCTCAAATGTTTTTCTTCCCAAGTCTAGGAACTTTTTGCAATATCTTTAATAGTCTCTATTTTTACCATTTTCTTGACGATAAGCTACTATGTTTTTTTAGCAATTTGTTTATTAACTCCAGAAACATAAGATAATAATGAAACTGAAGCTGTATTAATATTAACTCCAACCTTATTAACCGCAGTTTCTACCACGAAACTAAGTTCTTTTTCTAAGAACTTAGGGTGTAATATCATGTTGATATTGTCCTACACCTATTGATTTAGGATCTATTTTTTACAAGTTCACTTAATGGATCTTGAATACGACGAGCAATAGATACCGCACTTCTTTCTTCTACGTTAAAGTCAGGAAATTCTTCACGTGCTACATCACTTGCTGAGTACACACTTGCCCCTGCTTCATTCACAATTACATAATCTATTTTTTTAATCCCGCTTCTTTTTAAGTTTTTCTACAAATTTCTCTGTTTCACGTGAGGCAGTTCCATTACCAATAGCTATTAAATTAATATTATGCTTATTAATAAATTTGATTAAATCTTTTTGACTTTTCTTGTTTATCTAGTGAAGCTGGTTTATGCGGATAAATTACCATTTTATCAATAAAATTACCATATTCATCTACAATCGCCATTTTACAACCAGTTCTAAAGGCTGGATCTATTCCTAGTACTTTTTTTATTTTTTTAATGGACTTTGCATTAGAAGTTGCTTTTAAGTTTTTCTGAGAAAATAACTACTGAGTCTTCCTCCGCTTTTTTTCGTTAAATCGCTTCGTATTTCTCTTTCTATAGATGGAAAGATTAATCGTTTCATACTATCAGCTATACATTCTAATAATAAATCACTAATCACAGTTTGACGATTTTTTTGTTAATCCACGCAATATAAAATTGTGTAATCTATCTTTATCATTTTCTATACCAACACGAATTATTCCTTCTTTTTCTGCTCGATTTAAAGCTAAAAATTCTATGAGATGCAATTTTTGAAATTTGCTCACCAAATTCATAGTAGTTTTTTTATAAGTAGAATTTTCGTCTTTTTTTCTTCGCCATCTTTTTTTCAGTGTTGAAGTAATTTGACCAAACTTTCTAGTATTTTTCTAATACATATTCACGATATTTTGCACTATCAGAAATATTTTCTGCAATAATATCTAATGCATAGTTGATAGCTTCTTCAACACTATTAACTTCTTTTTCTGGATTTATGTACTTAGTAGCTTCTTTATCTAAATCTTCTAATGATTTTTGGAAGCTTTAGAATATAATTAGCTAGTTTTTTTCTAAACCTTTTTCTTTTTGCTATCGTAGCTTTTGTACGTTTTTCTTTAAATGGGCGATATAAATCCTCTACCCTTTGTAGCTTTTTCTTGAGCTAAAATATCTTTTTTTAATTCCTCAGTAAGTAGACCTTTTTTTCTGAAATTAATCTAATTACTTCTTCTTTTTCTTTCTTCAAGTGATTTTTAAATAATTAAATTCATCTTGAATTTGCTTAATGTCAACTTCGTCTAAAGAATTTGTTAATTCTTTTTCGATATCTAGCTATAAATGCAATTGTATTTCCCTCTTCTAATAAGTTCAATACATTTACTATATACTTATCTTGTATTTTTAAAGCTTAGCTGCCAAGTTCTTTGTGATTTTTCTCGTACATACTATAACTCCATTTTTATTTTTTTATAATAAATTCTTAGAACACGTTTACTTATGCAACAAAAATATTTCATAACTTATGGTATCTTGGTATGATGCAAAGTCATCTATTGATACTCTTTGACCATTGTGTTCCCCATAAAATAAAACAGTATCCCCTACTTTTACATTTTCGTTGCAACGTACCATAAGTTGATCCATGCAAACACGTCCTACTATTTCACAATCTTCTGTTCCTACTTTAATCTTAAAACCTTGTGCACGCCTTAATAAACCATCTGCATAACCGATAGGAACAGTTGCTATATATTCATCTTGTTTAGCTTCATAACTAACACCATATCCTAATTTTTCACCTTGTGAAAATTTCTTGACATGAGTTACTTTACTTAGTAATGTAGCTACTGGTTCTAACCGAACCTTATCTAATTTTTCTATATTTTCACTCGGATAGCATCCATATAGAGCAATTCCTATTCTCGTCATATTATAGCAATCATCTCTATTACTATATTTTTACAGTCCCTGCTGAATTTTTCTATATGAATATATTTTTGGTTTTACGAGTAAAAAAATTTTTTTATTTTTTTCTTCAAAATTTTTCTGTTTGATAATCATCATAAATATCATCTGTACCATCTGCATTTTGAATAATGCGAGAAGATTCCTTCAAAGTCAATTTTTTTCTGAATCTAGTAGCCTATCAATACTTTTTAATTCCTCTACATCAGAAGTTCCTATTCTACCCATTCCTGTATCAATCTTTACATGTATTTTTTTAATTTTTTTATCTAAAGTTTCTAATTCAGAAAGACATTCTCTTAGCCAAGTAATAGATGGACAAGTTAGAGAAATATTATTTTTCAATTGCGTATTTTTATATTTTTTTAGGATTTGTGACACCTAATACAAGCACCATACTGTCTTGAATTACTTCTTTTAGCTCTAGCGCCTCTTCTAATGTCGCTGTAGCAAAATGCCTAACTCCATTTTGATAAAGATGATTGGCAATTACTTTAGCTCCTAATCCATATGAATCAGCTTTAACTATTGCTAAACCGATTTTTATTATTATTAAGTTCATTCAACTTATTATAATTATTTAGTAAAAGCATCCAAGTTTACTCTTAATTGAGTCGGTCTATCATTAATCATCAATCTTGTCCCCTTTTTTTCTAAAAATAACAAATGCCACAACCGTTGTATCAGTATGGCTTATAGTAAGATGAGTTATAAAAGTCTTTTATATTCTATAAAAGGTTTTTCCTTTATCGTCTTTTTTTACTTCTACATCATGAAAAGAAAAAAATCTTTAGAAATTCCAACTCCTAGTGCTTTCGAAGTAGCTTCTTTAACTGCAAAACGTCCAGCTAGAAATTCCATTTTTCCTTCTATGATCTGTTATTTTTATAAAATTCATTTAATTCATTTTCTGTATATAATTTTTTTCAAGTCGTTTTTTTATCATCAACATATTTTTTTCAAAGCGATGAATATCGACGATATCACAACCGATTCCGTAAATCATTTTTTTACCTCTTGATTATATAGTCTTACATTATTATATCACTAATATAGATTTTTATGAAAGAAATATTAGTTTAATATCTATCTTTATTATTTACATAAATTTTTCTGATATTCCTTTACAATATAGTCTCATAATAGCTTCAATATAGTACTTATTTTTTTACGTATAACAAAAAAGGGGCTGACCCAAAAGTATAAAGAAAAAAACCAAGAAAAGATTGATAAAAAAATTCTTTTTCTTGGTTTTTTTGAATAATTTTTGATGGAAATTCTAAAAAAATGAAAAAAATATTTCCCAATAAAATCAGCTAACCCTCCCTGTTCTATCAGGTATTTTGCTAATTTTATTAAATTATGGGAAATAGCGTGCAGGGCAAATTCGACCCTCACATTTTCAATTCCTCGAAGGGAAAATCTTGTGAACGCCAAGTTCTGTTTTAAATTACCGAAGAAGCTTTCGATTTCTATCTTTCTTTTTGAGTATATATTTTTAGTTTCTTCGTTTTCTAAAAGTAAATGTCTTTGTTTCGCTTTCAACTCTTCATACGTTGGATTATATAGTATTGTTCTATTACCTTTTGCTTTTGTACATAGGTGTTTTATTGGACAATCACTACAGTCTTCACATTTGTATTGTTTGAAATCTCTTTTATATCCGTATTTATCAGTTCTACTTATATTTTTTTCAAAAATCTACATATCTATTATTTGCGCATATAAAACTATCACTAAATACATCATATTTCCAGTTTGATGAGTTTTTTTATGTCTTTTTTTGTATTTGTTCATCTGTTCTTTTTCTCATCATATTATATGGTATTAGTGCCTGATAATTATTTTTCTTCACAGTAAATATAGTTTTCTTCACTTCCGTATCCTGCATCAGCTACTATTGTTTTTTTGGTTCTATTATTCCTTGTTCTTTAATATTTTTCTATATGTGATTGTAATGTTCTTACATCTGTTGGATTTTTGATGTATTGTAAAAACCTAATACATATTGATTGTGTGTGCCTACTTGTATATTGTACCCTGCTTTTTAATTGCCCATTTTTCATATGGTCTTCTTTCATTCTCATGAATGTTGCGTCTTTATCTGTTTTTTTGAATAACTATTTCTGTCTTTTTAATATTTCTAGCTGATTTTTCGTATTTTTCGTAGCCTTGGCAGATAGTCTTCTTTTATTTTTCTTTGTTATCTTATTGATTACTCGCTTTCTATTTTTTTGAGGGATTTCTTGTATTTCTTGTTCTTCTTTTATCTCTTCTAATACTTCTACTATTTGCTCAACTTCTTTAGATCCTAGATTGTCTATATCTTGTAGTATTTCTCGTGATAACTCTTTTTAAGTCTGATAATCCTTTTTACTGTTTCTTCTTGTTTTAATTCTTCTTCACTCAAGTTGCTTGCTTCTTCTAGAAATTCTGTTATTTTTTTCTGTTATTTTTTTCTTTGTATCTTTGTGTTGATTTTTTTCCATACAAATGTGTATTTATTCGCATTTGCTTCTATTTTTGTTCCATCTAGATAATATATACTAGGGTCTATAAGTTCTGCATCTATCAATCTCAGTACTATCGCTTTTAAATACTTCTTCTATTAATTCTTTTTTTCTACTCGAAATCTATTTATTGTACGAAAATCTGGTGTTTGTCTTGCAGCTAACCATATCATTGGAAGGTTTTTCCTTACATAGTTTTTCTATTTTTTTCTTCCGCTTGTTACTTTATTTATATATGCGTAGATTATTATTTTTCAACATCATTTTTTGGATGATATGAACATCTGCCTCCACCCTTATATGATTGTCTTAGTATTTTTCTCATCTATTCCTTCTACTACTCGATTTATTAGTTTTGATATGTGATTTTTCTTCTATCCAATCAGTTATATCCATTGGTATTTGTAGTTGATTCATGTTATAATTTTTTTATAGGTAACTTTGTTACTCATTTATATCATCTCCTTTGATTTTTTTGGTTTTTGGTTATACTATTATTATATCATGGGGATGATTTTTTATTTATTAATTTTTAAAAAGAAGTACCGAGTTTTTTCTCGTTACTTCTTTTTTTACTGATCTTTTGGGTCAGCCCCAATATTCATTAATCTCTATTATTACTATTTAGTAATATGAAGACGAATCTTAACATTTCCATTAAAGCTACAACTGCCGCCGCAACATAAGTTAAGGCTGCTGCCGTTAGAACCTTACGACAATGTCTATGTTCTTGATCGTCTACGATATTTAAATCAACCACTTGTTCTAATGCTCGTTTTGATGCATCGAACTCAACTGGCAATGTTACAACTTGGAATAGAACTGCAAATAGCATTAATCCTACACCAATCCAAGCAACTGTATAACCAAATTTTCCGATTAATCCTGTTAATAAGAATCCTACCATAATAAGAATTGTTGATAAGTTTCCACCAAAATTAGCTAAAGGCACTAAAGCGTGTCTCCATCTCATTGGTTTATAGTCTGCTACCTTGTCTTGAATAACGTGACCAATTTCATGTGCTGCTATCGCTACTGAAGCAACTGTAGGTTGATCATGAACTATAGGCGATAGTACAACTATATTATTAGTTGGATCATAGTGGTCTGATAATTCAACCTCACCTCTTACTACCTTAACACCTGTAATTCCATTTGCTTGCATTATAATTTCTGCAACTTCTTTTCCAGTTAAACCTGATTTTGTTCTTACTTTTTTTATATCTTTCGTATGTTCTTTTTTTACTTTAAATTGTGCCCATAAAGGAATCAACATAATTAGTAAAAAGTAAATTATATAACTTCCTGACATTCCATAATATCCTAATGGCATATAGATTACCTCCTAATTAGTAAAGTATATAAGAAGAATTATACCATGTTCTAAAATTATTTTTCTAGTATTTTTGACTAAATTTTTACCATTGATAATAAAAAGTAATTAATTTTTCTATTCTTTACAGTTTATTTTTCAATTTCTCTTCATATTATCGTTTAAGTATAAAAAAATACGATCTAAAAAGTAAATTAACTTCTAGATCGTACTATAAAATTTAACTCTTATTATTAGTTTCTTTGACGTGCTAATAGCTTAATAGGCGTTCCTTCAAAATTGAATGAATCACGAATTCTATTCTCTAAAAATCTCTCATAAGAGAAATGCATAAGCTCTGGATAATTTACAAAAGAATACAAATGTTGGTGGATTAATAGCAACTTGAGAAGCATAGAAAATATTAAGCCTCTTACCTTTATCTTGCGGTGTTGGGTTCATAGCAACAGCATCAACAACAATCTCATTTAGAGTTGAACTTTGAATACGTCGTTGTCTATTTTCATATGATTCTTTAATTAATGGGAAGATATTAAATACACGCTGTTTAGTTTTTGCAGAAACATATATAATTTTTGCATAATCTAAGTACGCAAAACTATCACGAATTTTTTCATCAAATTCTTTCATAGTCTTATCGTCTTTTGCGATTGCATCCCATTTATTTACAACTATAATAACCCCTTTACCAGATTCATGTGCATATCCAGCTACTTTCTTATCTTGTTCAATAATACCTTCTTCGGCATTAAGAACAACTAACACGACATCTGAACGTTCTATTGCTTTTAGTGAACGTAATACAGAATATTTTTCACAACTTTCATATACTTTACCACGTTTTCTAATACCTGCTGTATCAATTACAACGTACTCATCTCCATTATGTCTGAAATCAGTATCGATTGCATCACGCGTAGTTCCAGCAATATCAGATGCAATAACACGCTCTTCACCTAAAATAGTATTAATTAAACTAGATTTTCCGACATTTGGTCGTCCAATAAGAGAGAATCTAATTTTTTCATCTTCTTCCTCTTCATCTAGTACCTTAAAGTTTTTACAAACTTCATCTAGTAAATCTCCGATACCTAATCCATGAGAACCTGAAATTGGGAATGGATCTCCAAATCCTAGTGAATAAAAATCATAAATCATATGATTCATATCGAAATTATCAATTTTATTTACTGCAAGCACGACTGGTTTGTCTGTCTTATATAATAACTTAGCAACTTCCTCATCATCACTAGTTACTCCATCACGACCATTTGTTAAGAAAATTATAACATCAGCTTCATCGATTGCTAGCTCTGCTTGTGCTCTAATTTGTTTTTTGGAACGGAGTATCTTCCAACTCGATTCCTCCTGTATCTATCATAAAGAATGAATAATTTAACCATTCTGCTTTTTGAATAAATTCTATCACGAGTTACACCTGCTACATCTTCAACAATAGAAAGTCTATCACCAATTATCTTGTTAAAGATTGTAGATTTACCGACATTAGGTCTACCAATAATCGCAACTGTTGGTTTTTGCCATGTTTTTTACCTCCATATCTATATTTTTTTATTCGAATTACCTAAAGTTTTTATTAAAAAAACTATATTATTTATAAAAAAAACGTTAGTACATTCAACTTGCTTTAATACCTAAAAAAATAAAAAGCAATAGACAAGCCTATCTACTGCCTTTATTTCTTTATTTTTTTCAAATTAAAGTTCGATATCTTTAAATTTGTCCCCTAAGCTAAATGAAGTATCTTCATCTTTTTAAGTAAGAAGTATCGTATTCAGCTTCTTCCTTAACTTCTTCTTTAACTGGTTTTTCTAATAACTCTTTAATAGATAAAGATAGTCTTTCTGTTTCAAAATCAAATTCTAAAACTTTAACTGTAACTTTATCTCCTTTTTTAAGAACGTCTTCTACTTTTGTCACTCTGTCGTGAGAAATTTGAGAAATATGTACTAACCCTTCTACATCAGGTAATACTTCTACAAAAGCTCCAAATGCTGTTGTATTACGAACAACACCTTCTAATACATCACCAGTTTTGATTGTAGCACGAGCAACTTCCCATTGTGTTGGTAATAATGTTTTTGCAGAAAGTGAAACTTTTTCATTCTCTTTATCAACAGCGATAACTGCAACTTTAACAGTATCTCCAACTGATAGAACATCAGAAACTTTTTCTACACGAGCGTGAGAAATTTCTGAGATGTGTAATAATCCATCAACTTCACCAATGTTAATGAATGCTCCAAAGTCAGTAATACGACTAACTTTACCTTCAATTACATCACCTTCATTAATGTTTCCATAAACTTCTGCTAACTTTTTTTAGCTTTTTTTCTTCTTCTAAAATAACGCGTCTGTTTAAGATAATTTTGTTTTTTTAGCTTTATCTACTTCTTCAATTTTGAATGTGTATTCATTTCCTACAAATTTAGATAAATCTTTTCTAAATTTAGTGTCGATATATGAACCAGGAATAAACGCACGTAATCCTTCTACATCGGCTAATAATCCACCTTTAGTTTGTCCTGAAACTGTTGCTTGAATTAATTCACCATTTTCAAATTTTTCGATTAATCCAGTCCATGATAATTCTACTAATTTTTTATATTCAGCGTTTTCTAAGATTTTGTGCGATAAATAGATTACACCTGGAACATCTTCTGATCTTTTTTCACGATCAGCTCTAATTCCTGTTACTTGAGCTTCGATTTCATCACCAACTGATAACACTTCTTCAATATTTTCGAATGGTTTTCTTGTGATTTGATTACGTAAGATTACGCAGTCATATTGTGCTCCTGCAACATCTACGTATACTTTGTCATTATCTATTTTAGATACTGTACCAGTTACTTTGTCTCCTTTTTTCAGCATTTCTGAGCTATTTAATAATTCCTCAAATGAAGTTGTCATTACTTCTAATCCTCCTGTGCTTACAATACATACTATATTAATATTATACATCAAAAAAATATAGTTATGTCATTTATTTTTACGTTAATTTTTTTAATTCTTTTTTTATTTCATCAAGTAATTTTTACTTCTTCTTTACTTAATTCATAATTTTTCCAGTAAATCTGGACGCCTAGTCAGTGTTCTTCGTAAACTTTCTTTTTTTCTGTAAATCTCTATGTTTTTATGGTGACCACTAGTTAATACATCTGGAACTAACATTCCCTTATAATCTTTCGGTCTTGTGTATTGTGGATATTCCAAAAGACCTGTAGAAAATGAATCGTCTTTATGAGATTCTTCTTTCCCTAGTACATCTGGAACAAGTCTTGCTATACTATCAACCATTGTCATAGCAGCAAATTCCCCACCGGTTAAAATAAAATCACCAATAGACAATTCATCAGTTACTAGAAATTCTCTAATTCTTTCATCATAACCTTCATAGTGACCACAGATAAAAATTAAATGATCCTCTTGCGATAGTTCTTCCGCTTTTTTTTGACTAAATCTTTCCCCTTGTGGACATAATAATATTATACGTGTTTTATCTGTTTTATCTAAACTTTCAACAGCGTTAAATATCGGTTCTGGTTTCAATACCATTCCTTGACCGCCACCGAATGGATAATCATCTACTTGATTATGTTTATTACCAGAAAATTTTCGATAATCGATTATATTTATGTCTAATAATTTATTGTCTTTTGCTTTTCCTAATATTGAATGATTTAGTGAATCGAACATATCTGGAAACAATGTAAGTATATCAATTTTTCATTAGTCGATTAATCCTTCCATTACTTCAATGTCGATTCTTTTATTTGTAACATCTATTTTTCTTAACTACATCTTCAATGTAAGGTATTAAAATTTCTTTTTCCATTTTGAGATTTTTATAACCCAAACATCATTTGCGCCAGGTGTAAGAATTTCAACGATTTCTCCTAATGTTTTTTTCGTTTTTCATCAAAGACTTCACATCCGATAATTTCATGAAAATAAAATTCGTTTTCTTCTAATTCTCCAATATTCTCAGAATCAATTTTTTTATTTGTAGATTTTTTTAATTTTTTTCCGCTTCTTCTATTGTGTCAATTCCTTCAAATTTTTACTAAAAGATTATTTTTTTATGAGTTCTATAACTTTCTACAACTACTTCCTTTACAACTTGATTTCCTCTAGTTATTAATAGTTCAGTACCTTTTTTTGAATCTTTGTTCTTCAAAAATCTGTAGATGAAATTACTTTTTACTTCTCCTTTTAATGAGTGCGTATTAACTATTTTTTTCCAACTTTTTAATCGCATTTATGTCTCCTCGATCTTATATTTTTTTATTTTTTTACTCTCATTCGTATGAAATAAGATATATTTTTCAATAATAATTATCGATAAAGATAATCCAATTAATAATGTAGATATTCTGTTCCAATTTCTATATTCTATATTATTTACAAGCAAATGTCCAATTCCACCTGCACCTACCATACCTAAAATAGTTGAATTTTTTAATGTTAGCTTCGAATCTGTACAGTACAATAGTTACAAACTCAGGAAAATATCCATTAAATATTATTTTTTTACATAACTAACAAAACTTCCAAGTCCTAAACTTTTTAGTCATTAGCAGTACATTATTATTAATTCCTTCTAATACTTCATTATACATTTTCGTCATTACACCCACGGTATAAATATATAATGCAAAAAAAAGCTACTTATCGCTCCTGGTCCAAATCCTCTAAAGAATATTAATGCCACAATAATAGGCGGAAATGTTCTCAGTATATTTATAAAGATTTTTCATACTAAGAGCTTTATATTTTTCCAAAAAGGTTTACTGATGATAAATACGATGTAAATATCGCTGTTACTGCAGCAAAAAAATCGTAGCACTAAATGCTATTTCTATACTTACTAGTAGCTCACTAAACATTTTAGAAGAATAAGCTAAATCAGGGTTTATTATACCATTTGCTAATACTGACAATTGTTTTAACCCTATAAAAAAATCTCTCGTGAGAAATATTTATGAACTTAGTGACATAAACAATACTCCCCAGTATAATTAAAGGAATTGCAACTCTTATCGCATTCTTTCTAAGTATAAATCTTTCAAATGTTAATTGTGATATATTTTTGTAAATTTCTAAAATAATAACTTACTAAATCAATTATAAAAATCAGAATTACTAGTGTAATGACAATGATAGAAACTCTATCATATCTTAAATGGTTCAATTCTTGCCATAATCTTTGACCAATCCCACCTGCGCCAACTAATCCTAAAACACTAGCTCCACGAATACTCGATTCTAATGTTAAAAAAAGTAGACAGAGATTACCTGAGGTTTTTAAATTAGTTAAAAATTGCATTTTTTTATAAATAACAAACTTCGAACTACCTAATGATTCCATAGCTTCGAGTTGTTTTAAGTTCCACTTCTTCTGCATACTCTTTTTAACAATTTGGCGGCGGTTAGTAAATTAATTAAATATATACTTACAAAACCACTAAATACACCTGTACTAAAAAGACTAACTAAAAATAGCAGCGATAATCAGAAATGGCATCGTTCTAAATACTGAAAAAAATGCACTGAAAACCTTAGGTATTATTTTCAATCTAAATAACACATTGGTCAATATAGGTAATAACAATAACGCTGTACATAACGCTAAGATTGATGAAAACAATGCAATATTTATTGTTTCAACTATTGGTTGTTTTTAATTCCGGTAGAATTGAAAAAAATCAATAGGATACATTCTCCCAAGTAAATTATGTATTCTTTTTGAAACCCTAGCGAAAAATGTTTTTAGTATCATACTGCATATAAGCAATAATAAGTATAAATCCAATAAATACAATAGTTAATAATTTGGTAATATATTTTTCTAATTATAAAGTTCATCAAATTCATCTTTCGTCACCTTATCAGAATCTTTATAAAATAAAAACTTCTCCGTCTTTCAATCCTAAAATTCTTGTACTATATTTCTTCGCAAGATTTACGTCATGTAAATTTATTAATACTGTTATTCCATTTTGCTCATTTAATTTTTTTAAAAAGTATCCATTATGAGCATAGTATTTTTCTCATCTAAACTACTGACAGGTTCATCAGCTAATAGCAATTTTGGATCTTGAGCCAAAGCTTTTAGCTATAGCCACTCTTTGCTTTTTGTCCTCCTGATAAGTATTTTTGATTTCTTAAAGGCTTCTTCTTCCAATCCTACTTGTTTTAAGTAACCAACACCCTCTTCATATTCTTCTTTAGTGTAACCAAGGAATAATCCTGCTATTGATTTTTTTACCAAATAAGGCGTCAAAACATTTTCTACAGTATATAAATTGTCTAAAACATTATAATCTTGGAAAAATAAACGCTATTTCCCTACGAATCATTTTCAACTTTTTTTCTTATTAAAATTAATTATGTTTTTCCCCAGATATATTAATTTCTCCTGAGTTAGGTTTGTTTAACAAATTTAAACAGCGTAACAAAGTTGATTTACCTGCACCACTCTTGCCTACTATCGCTATGAACTCCCCCTTTGGCACATCAAACGATATACCGTTTAATATTTTTTTCATCCCATAGTTAAAAAAACTAAATTTTTTTAACTTCTAACTTCTCATTTTTTTCACATCATCACCTCATTGTTAAATAATGAATTATAAAATAGATAAGTAAAAACTACTTAGTAAAATTTTTATAATTACTATTATATCACTTAAACTATAAATTTTTCAGTATTTTTATTATTACAATTTCTTTAATATTTAAACGATTAACATAAAACTTGAACTTTTTAATATTTAATTAAAATAAATACTCGCCTACATAAAAATAGACGAGCACAAAAAAATTATTTAATAAATGTAGTAATTTCATCAACAGATAAACTTGAATCACATACTACTTTAACTTCACCAGCTTCTGCAACTAATAAACCTGGAACAGTTCTTACTGAGTATTTATCACGTAATGATTCTATACCTGATGCATCAGAAAAAAATCTTGAGAGTCGATAAAGAACGCTTCTACTTTATTAGAAACTACTGCTTCACTTAATTTTGGCATAAATCTTCTGCAAAACGGGCAAGATGATCTTCCGATAAATAATACAAATTTCTCTTTTGAATCAATTTTTGTCAAAAAGCAGTTTTTTTGAATCAATTACTTTAAAAATTTTTCTAGATATTCTTCAAATGTTTTTTTCCATGTTTTTTTCTCCTAATATTTTTATAAATTTAAATTTTTTTATAGACTTAATTTTACTCCTCTTTTTTTAAATTATGCTAATTTTTTTGCTTATAAATTATAAAAAAAGTTATAAGTCAGTCATAAAAAAAGAAGTAATGTCTCTTACACTACTTCTTCAATCAATTTCATAAAATGGGGCGGCTGAGGGGAATCGAACCCCCGAATGTCGGAACCACAATCCGATGCGTTAACCACTTCGCCACAGCCGCCAAAATATTAAGTTCAAATAAAAAAATGCCTTGAGACAGAGTCGAACTGCCGACACATGGAGCTTCAATCCATTGCTCTACCAACTGAGCTATCAAGGCAAAAATGGCGGTCCCGACGGGAATCGAACCCGCGATCTCCTGCGTGACAGGCAGGCGTGATAACCGCTACACCACGGGACCTAACTCTTATTCTCAATGTATTAATTCAAATGGTGACCCGTACGGGATTCGAACCCGTGTTACCGCCGTGAAAGGGCGGTGTCTTAACCACTTGACCAACGGGCCAATAAAAAAAACGGAGCAGGAGGGATTTGAACCCTCGCGCCGGTTTCCCGACCTACACCCTTAGCAGGGGCGCCTCTTCAGCCTCTTGAGTACTACTCCAACTCCACAGGCAGGACTCGAACCTGCGACCCTCTGATTAACAGTCAGATGCTACTACCAACTGAGCTACTGTGGATAAATATTTGTGTTCCTAACGAACAATATTTATTATACAAAAGTATTAACATAATGTCAATACTTTTTGTATAACTTTTTTTCTGTTTTTCTAATCTTTATTTTTTTAAAAAGGCTCTTAAATTTGATATTTCAAAGTTTAAGAGCCTTTTTTTATGTATTAATTATATTTATAATAATTAAATATTTAACCTTTTTTTATTTAACTTTATTTAAGTCTATATTCATTTTTTTCAGAGATTTTTTTCAATAGCTTTTATATGCATCATTATTTGGTTCTTCAAAACCTGTAATACTAAATAAATTTGTTAGAATTTGTATAGTTTCTTTATCGTTTTTGAATTTCCAATAAAAGCTTGCTTAATTTTTTTCTGAGTTTCCTCATCAAGATTATTTGATGCAACTACTGTTACTCCTGGTATTAATTCACTTTTAGCAATTGGATGAATATCCTCTTTTAATGTTGGAAATTCTTTAGTGTATTTTCTAATCACATTTTCATAACTTGCAACAGCATCAACATCTTTATTTAGTAGTAATTGTAAACTTTTTATCGTGCCCACCACTAAATTGGTACTGTATATCTTTTTCTAAATCAATACCAGCTTCTTTCATCATTGCTCCGGCATAAATATAACCAGAAGCTGAAGATGGATCTACAAACGCAATTTTCTTACCTTTTAAATCAGCTATACTCTTTATATTAGAATCTTTTCTAACAAAAACTTCTGCAAAGTAACCGGGTTTACCGCTAGTGCTTCTCCCCACAAGAAGATTTTTTTGTATTACTTTGCTTATTAGAAAGGACTGCTGAAAAAGGAGGAACTAAACCAAAGTCTACACTTCCACTACCTATTCCTTCTATTACCCCTATATAGCTACTCGCTGTGAAAACTTCTACCTTCATTCCTAGTTTATCACCTAGTGCTTTAGCAAATGGCGTCAGATCATCTACTAGCTTTTTCACTATTACTACTTGGAACTACTCCAAGTTTTAAAACTTTTTCTTCTTTTGGTTGTACTTTTTGTGAGAACATCCAATTAAAGAAAAATACCAATAAAAAAAGAAAAAAATAGTTAATAATATTTTTTTCATTTTATTTACCTCATATTTGTATATATTTTTGTTTTTATACATCAAAGTATATCACATTATTTTTCTTAAGTAAAATGAAAAACGCTCATAAATTAGTAATAAAAAAATAGTTATTAATACCAATAGTAAGTTTCCGTTCAAATAAAAAAACTGAAATTTAGCTTGGGAATAGTGATTTGCAGGTCTATTTGTCTTATCTTTATTTATTTTTTTATTCCTTTCAAAAAAAACTCCCAAAAGTATAGCTTCCTATTTTTTTAACGGAACTTACTTTGGGAATTTATCTTATTTTTTTAAATTTAATTTTTATATAAAGTTATATAACTTTGAAATATCAACCTATCATTATAATTTCGTTAAATATTTCCTACTAGAATTAATTAAACTTTTTTTCAAATTAGTTTTCTATTTAACCTTATTTAAATCTATATTCATCTTTTTCTGATATTTTTCTCAATTGCTTTTATATGAGTTCTCATCTGGTTCTTCAAAACCAATTATATTATAAAAGATCGAGTTATTATTTTTTTAGCGCTTCTTTATCCTTTTGAACTTCTAATAAAAGCTTGTTTTTATTTTTATTTCTCATTCCTTCATCAAGGTTATTCGAAGCAACCACCGTCACACCAGGAATTAACTCACTTTTTGAAATAGGATATATATCTTCATTTAACGTAGGAAATTCTTTTTATGTATTTTTTTATAAGATTTTTCATAACTAGCAATAGCATCAACATCTTTATTTAACAATAATTGCATACTCTTATCATGACCACCACTAAATTGATATTGTATATCTTTTTCCAAATCAATACCTGCATCTTTTTAACATTACTCCAGCATAAATATAACCAGATGCTGAAGATGGATCAACAAAAGCTACTTTTTTTACCTTTTAAATCAGCTAAACTTTTTTTATATTCGAATCTTTTTCTCACAAAGATTTCAGCATAGTATCCAGGTTTTCCCGTTCTACTTGTTCCTACTAGTATATTTTTTTAGTATTACTTTGTTTATTTGAAAGAACAGCAGAGAATGGTGGAACTAAACCAAAATCAACACTACCACTTCCTATCCCTTCTATAACACCTATATAGCTACTCGCTGTAAAGACTTCTACCTTCATTCCTAGTTTTTTTCACCTAAAGCTTTTTGCAAATGGTTCTAAATCATCAACCAATTTTTTTCACTATTGCTACTAGGAACTACCCCAAGTTTTTAAAAACCTTTTTCTTCTTTAGTTGAACTTTTTTTGTGAACAACCTAGTAAAGAAAAATACTAAGACAACAGAAAAAAATAGCTAAAAAAATAATTTTTTTCATTTTTTTACTTACCTCTTATTTTTTTAAAAAAATTTTTTTATACTATGAGTATAGCACACATTTTAATATAGTAAAGCATAATATTTGTATTTTTAATAAAAAAATTAAGAAACAGTGACATATAATATCATTTTTAAAAACCTTTCCCCTTAAAACTTATCCTTCCTTAATATGCATAATCTTTTAAAAAAAGTATTTTTAATATAAAGAAACCCACTATGAAACAAATATAATTATCTGTTATACAGTGGATATTATTTTTAAATATGTAATTTAATTTATAAGTACTCTAGAGCCTTGATACACTTGACTTTTTTTAAAAAAATACTCTCCGAAAAACTCTCCGAAGTTAGACGAAAAAAACCTATTTTTTTAGTAAAAATCATTTTACAAACTGAAAAGAATAATAAGAATATTTTTAAGATGAAAAAAATTAAAAATTAATAATCTTCTAAAAAAATATTTACATATGTTAAAAACATATGTTAAAATATATATTGTTAGGAGGTAAACTCATGAGTTCGAAAGAATTAATAAAACAGCTTAATAAATTAGGTTGGCAAGAAGTCCGAATAAAAAGGTAGTCACCACCAATTTAAGCACCCTAACAAAGATTATCTTATAACTGTACCGCACCCAAAAAGAGATTTACCAAAAGGGACGGCACAAAAGATATTAAAACAAGCGGGCTTGAAATAAAGCCCCTTGATTTTTAGGAGGTTAACCGCATGAAATATATATATTACGCAGTATTTACACAAGAAAAAAAGATTATATAGATATAACATTTCCAGATTTAAAAGGTTGTATTACTTTTTGGTGATAATTTAGAAGAAGCTTTATACATGAGTAAAGACGCTCTAGAGGGTTATTTATTAGTATTAGAAGATGAAAAAAATGAGCATACCAAAAACCAAGTACATATCAAGAATTACAAGCTAAATTAAATGATAATCAACAATTACAATTAATTAATGTTGATACTGATTTTTATTAGACGTAGAGAAGAAAATAAAAGCAGTAAATAAAATGGTTACTTTACCTAAATGGTTAGTAGACTTAGGAAAAGAGAAAAAAAGTAAACTTTTTCACAAGTATTACAGCAAGCATTAAAAAAACGAATTAGGAGTATAACAAAGTTAAAAAGGCAGTGGAACAAATCCACTGTTTTTTTATTTTTTTATTTAAGTTGGTGCATTTTACACTAACTTTATTTTTTTAGTTTGTATATTTTTTTCATAAAGAAATTAAATATTAAACCCTCTGTATATCTTTTTGTATGCTCTCTACTCTATATACAAACCTAGTAATTATACAAGGTACATTGATTATACTAGAGCATATAAGAGCTTGTTTATTCTATGTAGTTCTATATAAAAAGGTATTTATCTTAAAAGAATATCTAACAAAGAATTACAAGAATATTGATATTCAAGAGAAGTAATATTATATGGTGGTAATTGTGTACACTACATTATTGCTAGAGATAACTAAATACATATACTAATATCACATACAAATAATTAAGATTATGTATAGATGTAAATGTTAGAATAAAAGTGTAAATAAATTTCAAGATAAAAAAATGTACAAAAAATATATAATGTAGATATCTAAAAAAGGAGATATCTATGATATTAGAAATAAAAAAACACCAACTAAAAATTAAGTTGGATTCGTTAGAAGATTTAAAAGGAGTACAAGAAATTTATGGACGATAATAATTTAAAAAAATAAATATAGCTGCCTTATCTAGAAAGTATAAAGTAGACAGAAGAACTATAAATAAATATCTTAACGGTTTCGAAAAAAAGAAGACGAAAAAAACAAAACATCAAAAACTAGACAAATATTATGACTTAATAAAAACCCTATTAAGTTCATCAACTCAAACTTTTAGTTATATAAGAGTATTAAGACAATACTTGGAAGATAACTATGAGATTAATATTCAATACTCAACTTTTTTATAACTATATAAGAAACACACCGGAATTCTATGAATACTTTAAAAAGGGAAATGTCTGAATTCTGATACAAATAATACCATTATTAGATTTGAAACTCCACCAGGAGAGCAAATGCAAATTGATTGGAAAGAATCTATCCCATTTATATTATCAGATACAGGGGAAATAATAGAAATTAATATACTTGTTGGAGTGTTAGGATACTCAAGATATAAAATGTATAAAGTTTCACTTCTAAAAAAACAAGAACAGTATTAATGTCCTTATTAACAGAGATTTTTTTGAAAACATAAAAGGAGTACCTAAAACAATTATCACAGATAATATGAAACCAGTAATGAATAAAACCAAGAACTAGATATTTCAAGGGAGAAGTTAATAGTCAATTCGAGGAATTTTTCTAAAGATTTTTGGATTCAAAGTAATACCTTGTAAGGCTAAAAAGCCCTCAAACAAAAAGGTAAAAGTAGAATCCCAAATGAAAAATATTAGATGAAATACGAGCATATAGTGGAACATTAACACTTAGCGAATTGGTTCAATTAGTGGAAAGGATAAATACAAGAGAAAATAATAAACTATCTCAAGCAATAGGGAAAATACCCATTTTTTTGAATTTGAAAAGAAAAAAAGATTCCTTATTATCATTACCACCTGAAAAAAATAAGGAATCAATACAGAATCAAAACTAAAAACCTCAAAAAGTGAATAGTGCCGGTATGATTACAGTAGATACTAAGCAATATTCAGTAGGTCGAAAAATATATTGGACAAAAATTACAATATCAAGTTATTGATTCAAATATATACATATACTCTAACACAAAACTTATTGAAATGCACGAGATAAGTAATATAAAAAAATAAACTATAATCCTGAACATTATAAAGAAGGCTTAAAAAAATAAATTTTTCAAATAAAGAAGAAACAGAAATAGAGAAAATAGCCAAACAAAATCTTAATAATATAGGAGGAGTATATATAAATGAAAGTAACTAGTACATATGAGAGAATAATAAGTAACCTAAATTTTTTTAAAGGGTAAAGAATCATTAGCTGTGCTTGATCGAAACATTAGAACAGGTAAATAAAAATAATCTTACCTTTATAGACGGATTTCTATACTTTACACAAGCGCAGGTAGAAAAGAAAAAAAGCAAAAATCTTATTCAACATTCTGTGAAAGTAGCAGGATTTCCTAGTGTAAAAAAACTTTATCGGAGTTTGACTTTGACTTTCAAGAATCGATAAATAAACAACAAATATATGATTTCAATTCATTGAGATTCATAGATAAGAAAGAGAACATAGTATTCTATGGAAATAGCGGCGTTGGGAAAAACACACTTAGCAATTTCTATAGGAGTAACCGCAGCTCAGAATAGGAAATCCACCTACTTTATTAAATGCGCACGTCTGATAGAAATATTAAAAAAAGCTCAGTTAGAAGGTAGATTAGAAGAAAGATTAAAGAAATTTTTGTGGTTATAAATTATTAATAATAGATGAATTAGGATATCTTCCAATAACCAAAGAGGAATCTAAATTGTTCTTCCAATTAATAGATAGACGTTATGAAAAACATAGCACTATAATAACTACTAATATAAATTTTTTTCACAGTGGGATGATGTATTTGGCGATCCATTAATCGCTAGTGCAATAGTTGACAGATTATTACACCATTCTCATGTAGCTAAAATAACTGGAAATTCTTATAGACTAAAAAGATTTTTTTCCAGAAGGCAGATGAATAAAATGTACATTTTTATTTTTGAATTTTTTGACATATTTAGATTGACATTTACAATAGAAATCTAAATTAGGTTGATTAATCGTATCAGATACTAGAGGATAAGCAACACTAATATATATTCATTCGGTTATATCATATCATTATATATTCATAGATAGCTAATTAATGTAGAGTGATATGTACTACATCTGTTAGGCTTATTCCAGTTACCTAATCACCTTATACCATATGGCTATATAGTTGATACAAGTATCATGATTGAATAGGTTTGTTGTAAGTGATAGATAAATATATCAAGTAAGTAGTAACAATGAACTAAGATGTAAAGACAGTATGAAAGTAGATTAGATTAATATGTTATCATTGAATGTAATATGATTATGAAAAAGAATATGTAAAAAGATTAAATGATTTTAAACAAAAGAATAAATATTAATTAGTTTAATTGTATTTAACATTAAAAGATAAAAAGATAGAAAGATACAAAAGGCAAGAGCCAAGCCAAGGGCTAAGGATAGCATAAGGATATATTACTATAAAAGGAATGAGGTATACTTCCCTTAATTGAGAACACCGCCCCCTATTAAAAAAATCTCAAAAAAATAAAAAAACTTAAAGACTGAGAATGATAAAATAAGAATGTACAGTTTTGATAAAATAAAAAAATGTACAAATAGGTTATAATGGTGCATATAAAAAGAAAGAGAGAAATATATGTACTTGAACCTAAAAATAAACAAAAAAATATAAAAAAATAACTCAACTATCAGATTTAGAAAATCTAAGAAAACAAATGGAGGTGTTTAACTTGAAACCTAACTTTAGTGAATTAGCTAGAGTTTTTAAAGAAAGATAGACGTACAATAAAAAGACATTATTACCAAGGAAAAAAACAAAACAAACAAGAAATAAGCCATCAAAAAAATTGATGAATACACTGATCTATTAGATAAATTATTAGGAGAAGAATCTATACAAATATTCAAATCCAAAAAGAATACTTTGGCAATATTTGGTAGACCAAACAGAATTAAATATCAGCTATTCCGCATTTAGAGCCTATTTATTAAAAGAATTCAAAAATACAATGAGTACTTTTAAAAACAAATCACATAAGAATTCTAAAGCTATACTCAGAGTAGAAACAATGCCTGGAGAACAAGCCCAAATAGATTGGAAAGAAGATGTGAAATTCACAACTAAATATGGAGAAAAAAATTATCTTTAAATGTATTTTTGTATGGTTTTATCGTACTCAAGATATAAAATATTTCATGTAACACTTTCAAGAAGTCAAGATGTCTTAATTTCATGTATAACTGAATGCTTAGAACATATTGAAGGAGTTCCAAAAAGTAATTGTATGTGATAATATGAAAACTACAATGGATAAAGCACGAACTGTTAAGACATCTGGAGTAATTAATATAAAGTTTCAAGAATATGCAAAGGAGATGGGATTTGAATTGAAACCATGTGTAGCGTACAGACCACAAACAAAAGGTAAAAGTAGAAAATATAGTAAAATTACTAGATGAAATATACGCTTATAATGGTAAGTTAGATTATACAGAATTAGTAGAATTGGTGAATAAAATAATGATGAGATGGAACCTACAAGTGCACCAAACAACAAGAGAAGTTCCAATAATAAGTTTACAAAAAGAAAAAGATTCCTTACTACCATTACCACATGAGAAAATAAGGAATCGATATAAAATAACAACCCTACAAGTAAAAAGTAAATAAACAAGCAATGATTTCTTACAAGTCCAATCAATATTCAGTACCAATTGAATATATAGGTAAGAAACTAAATCTACAAGTAGAAGATAATTATTTATACCTATATGATAACATGAAATTGGTGGTAAGTCATTTAATAAGTGAGAAAAAAATTAAATTATAAAGAAGCTCATTATGGACAATTTGTTAAACACACTTGGAATGATATAGATGAAAAAAAGATTAAAAAGAACAAACTAAAAAGAAATCTAGCGATAATAGGAGAACGATTCAATGATAACAAATAGATCTAATTATACTAGATTAAAAGAGAATTTAGAATATCTTAATTTAAAAGCAATTCAACCACAGACTAGATGAGATAATAGAACTAACTCAAAAATAGAACAATGTCGGTAATAGATATTCTATTAAAACTAACAGATTATGAAGTAGATGTGAAAAAAACAAAATGTAAAAAGAATCTATGATTAAAGTAGCTAATTTTTCCTTATAATAGATCATTAGATGATTTTTGATTTTTTTCATTCAATTCTGATATAAATGAATTAGAAATAAGGAACTTAGCTAGTTTAAATTTTATAGAAAACAATAAAAAAATTTAATATTTATAGGTAATAGTGGTGTTGGCAAGACTCATTTAGCAACAGCAATTGGAAGATTGGCGGCTAGTTCTAGATATTCAACATACTTTATAAAATGTCATGATTTAATAGCAAATTTAAAAGCCGCTCTAGCCGAAAATAGGCTAGAACAGCGATTAAAACACTATTCAAAGTATAGATTACTGATAATAGATGAAATTGGTTATTTACCTTTAGAAAAAGGTGATGAGCGGTTATTATTCCAACTAATAGACCGACGTTATGAAAAGAAGAGCATAATAGCCACATCTAATATTCCTTTTTCTGAATGGGCTACATTATTTAGTGATGACAAAGTAGCTTCAGCTATACTTGACAGGCTACTTCATCATGCCTATGTAGTACCTATTATAGGTAATTCTTATCGACTAAAAAAATCATATTAGTTTTGAATAATTGTACATTTTTTTATTTTTGTCACTTTTTGTACATTTTTTTATATTGACATTTACAAAGACCAATCTGTGCCCAATCATTCACAATGGTACAGCCTCGTTAATCATTATTGGAAAAAAATTAAGACAAAAAAGAACTTCTCATCTAATTTCGAGAAGTCTTCCAATGTTTGCTAAACTTTATTTCTACAGTAATTATAAACCATTAAAAAAATAAAAAAATCAATAGGTTTATTTCTTGAAATTCATCAATGAAAAAAATGTAGTTAAAAAAATACTTACAATAAATTTAATAAAAAGAAAAAAACGCTAAGGGCGCAACCCAAAGCGTAAAAAATGCATTTCCGCAAAAGATAGGTAACCTGTATCGCCTATCTTCCTTAAAATTATTATATCATATACTTCTAAAGAATGAAAAGTTATAATGTAGTTACAAAAAAATAAAAAAAGCCTAGTGCCGACAACACTAAGCAAAAAAATCATAATTTACTTTTTAAGTGAGCGTGTACCCACAAAAAAATATTATACCATAGCCATACAAAACAAGTAAAACGATATACTAGGAATAATAAAAAAATTCTTGTTTAACTACTTTAATTTAACAAAAAAACAGATAGTAATATACTACCTGTTATCTCATTTATTTATAGAACTACTGGCACTTATTTAATGTGTTTTTTGTTTCCGAAAAACTCTCCGAAATCTCTCCAAAAAGTCTTAAAATTTGATATTGTATAGAAACTTATTTCTTTAATATATCATTATTGTATCAATGGTTAGAAGTGTTCTAAAATGTAATCTATATTAGAATTTTTACAATTTTTTTAATTAAACTAATTTAGATATAGTTATTCTGTATTTTAGAGTTTTCTTATTTTTGCTTATGATCTTTTTATAATAAATCTTCCATATTTTCTTATTGAAATTATATCACTGATACTGCAATTTTTTTCACCATTTTTTTATAACAACATGATTAAGTTTTTATAAAATCTTGTTCGAGATACTCTTTAACCTTACTACGTGACTTATTCGTAATTTTTAGCAACGATAGAATCAATTCTAAAAGAAGAACTTACTACTTCAAAATCATCATATTTTTTTCTCGATACTTATATCAGTAAGATTAATTTTTTTCAAAATTCAAATTAACTCTTCCTGCTTTTTGTGAATTCCATCGCTACAAAATCTGCAATTTCCTCATCTACAAAAATATATACTTCATCTTCTAAAACTATAATATCACCAAATCTATTAAAGTTTACACCTAGATTATGAACAGCTCCCAAAAATATTTCTATGTTCTACAGTATTAAACTTATTGTTAAACTTTGCCCTTAAGCAAACTATATCATAATCAACATCATAATATTCGTTAGAAATTATTTTTTTGCTCTTTTTCTTTCAGCTTCTTTAAATCCACCAAAAAAATACCACACTAAAATCATGATAATTGTATGCCACTATCTTTTCTAAAAATAACTTGTTCAAAACTAGTTAGAAATTTAGTAACAGTATTTCTGTTATCAACAAAACTAATACTCTGAAGTAATTTTTTTCCACTACTTCTCTTTCTTCAATAGATGCTTGTTGTAAAAAAACTTATTTTTCTTCATAAATTTATACTGTTTTTAAATAATAAAAGTTACAATGAAATTTTTGTAACAAGCTTTAACACTATAAGAGCAACAACTGGTGAAATATCTAGCATTCCAATTGGTGGAATAATTTTTTTCTAAATAATTTCAAATATGGCTCATAGATTGCCTCAAGAAATTCTACTATAATGTTATTTTTTTATTTGCGGAACCCATGAACTTAAGATATAAGCAAACATACTATATTCATAGAAATTAAATAAATATCTTATAAATTTAAATACCCAATAATACTCTGTTATATTTAGCAATATAATACTCTCCTTCGTAAAAAGTCACCTGATACTTCAACTCCATTAGGAACACAAAGGTAAATATCCTCTCCAATAGTTTTTTAATCTTGCACCTAGCGCATAAATCCCCCTGAAATAAAAATCTAATAATCTATCAGAAGTCTCAACATCTAGTTTACTAAGATTAATAATAACTACTTTATTGCGTTTGATATCATCAACAATATCTTTACTATCCGCAAAAAAACTAATGGTTCTGTTAGTATTACATTATTAGTTCTACCTGTTGGTTGACTTTGAATATTTTTGTTTGCTAACCACTGGATTCTCCTTTTTAACAACTCTTGGCTTTGGTTGTTCTGTTCTAACTTCTTCTTTTTTTCTACTACTTCATCTTCAAAAATCATCTTCACTCACAAAAAGATTATTGAATTTTTTTCATCATACTCATATTCTCAAACCTCAACTTACTTATATTTAACTACATCATTATATCATATTTTCATATGTTTTGAAACTGATTTACTACTTTTAAAATATAATATTTTCAAACCAATTTTATTATTGGATCGATATTTATTCAAACTTTAATAATATAAGTATAAATAAAAAAAGCAACTTTCAAATTATAGTTTCGTTGAAAACTATACTTCTAAAAGTTGCTTAAAATTATATTTAAAATTTAAATTTATTATTTGTCCCTAGCCATAAAATTTATTGTATCTTTCCTTCAATGAAAGTAATAACCTAACAATTAAAACCTTCAAAATAGAATATACAGGAATTCCTAAAATCGCTCCTACAACACCCGAAATATTGACCCCTATCAATATTACAAAAATCACAGTAAGAGGATGCATATTCATACTTCTACCCATAATATTAGGTGAAATAATGTTTCCTTCTAAGAACTGGACTATTCCCCATACAACAAGCATTTTTCACTATCATAACCCAACTTGTTGATGCAGCAACTAACATAGCAGGCGTAATAGCTATCACCGGTCCCAAGTAAGGAACTATACTTAAAAATGCTGCTATTGTAGCTAGAGAAAACGCATAATGTAGTCCTATTATATTATATCCAATAAATAGCATAACTCCAATACATAATGAAACTAACATTTGCCCTTGGATATAAGATCCAACTTTTTTTCGTTAATTTCGTCAATCGTCTCCTCAACTGATCTTTCTAATTTAGCTGGTAATAAACTTATAACAAATTTATTAAATTTAGATGCATCTTTTTAATAAGAAGAAAAGCACAAATGGCATTGTTACTAATACTGATGCAGTAGAGGAAATCGAAGATACTATTCCCTGTGCAATAGATGTTGCTATACCAACTAATCTTTCACTTATTTTTGATACATTTAAATTTGTATTAACATATTCTACAACTACTTGAACATAAGCATTATCTGAATATGTTTCCAAGTAACCTTTTTACTATTTCAATATACCTCGGTAATGCTGTTATCAAATTTTGCGTTTGTTCAACAATTATTGGAACAACACCAATGATAACAATTAAAATTGTAATTATACCTACTAAAATTGCCAATAAACTCGCTGAAAATCTAGATACCTTTTTTTGAAAAAGTTAACTAGTGGATTCAGCATATAATAGAATACATAGGCTACTATTATAGGTGTTATTATACTTGATACTATTGTACTTATCGGTGTGAAGATATAAGAAATTTCCGTATATAGATATATTGCTATACCTAATAAAATAACTATTAGTAATATATAAATTATAAATTTACCACCAATAAACGCTAATAGTTTGTCTTCACGCGACACTTCTGATCTAGTTTCATCTTTCTGTTTATCCAAATTTTTTTCCCATATAATTCCCCTTCCTAAAATCATTTTACTAAATTTAAAGACAACTCATAAATTGTAATAATTGTCATATATCCTAGATATCCTAGTGCAAAAAGAAATTAGTATCACAAAAACTTTGATTTCTTTTTGTACTATTTTTCTTGAAAAACTTCCCAAAAATCTATTCGTATCATTGAAAAAAATTCATAAGTAATATCATAAAAAAATAAAATCATTAATTTAAAAAAATATGCATTGTTTCAACCTACTTGATAATGTTATTTAAACATATCAAGCCAACCTTTTTTCTTAAATACCCATAACATACCAAAACCAATTCCAAACATTATCGCCACCACTAAAAAAATATCCATATTGCCATTCTAATTCCGGCATATACTTGAAGTTCATCCCATATAATCCTACTATGAAGGTTAATGGTAAGAAAATCGTAGATATAACAGTTAGTGTCATCATGATATTATTAGATTTAAGTGAGTTGTATGTCATGAAGTTTTCACGAATATCACTGGCTAACTCACGATTCGCTTCAATTATCTCTGTCTGTTGAACAAGGTCATCATAAATATCGTGGAAATATTTTCTATCGTTATCTGTCATCTCTACACGACGCGAAACTAAAAATCTATGAATAAGCTCACGCATTGGTAATAAACCTCTTCTTAGTTTTAATAAGTCACTTCGAAGATCAAATACCTCATCCATAATCTTACTTCCTGCTGTATATGAATCAGACTCTTCAATTTCATCTAAACGATTTTCAATTTTTGAGATAATCGGCATATATCCTTCTACTATTTCTGATACAAGCATGTGCATTACATGTAAAGGTGAATATTCTGCGCCACGCTGAAGTACTTTTGGTATTATTTTATTTACATAACGTATGTGTGAGAGGTGGAACGTTACAATATAATTTTTACCAACAAACATATTCAATGTCTCATAATCATCATCAATATTTTTTTAAGTACATGCGATACTAAGAATATTTGTTGTCTTGTTATTTCAATTTTTTTGGTCTTTGTAAAAGAGTTAAACAGTCTTCAATTAAAAGTTCATGGAACTTGAAAAAAATGTTGATAGTAAATTAATTTCACTTCGTGTTGGACTATCGAAATCAACCCAATACCACGCTATATCTTGCTCTTTAAGTCTTTCTAAACTTACTTCTGTAAGAATATTTCCTTTTTTTATCTACTGCTAGAGTTTTTTTAACATTAGATTTCACCTCTCTTATTATTTTTCACATTAACAATAATACCACACTTACTATAAATAGTAAATTTATTATTTCAAATTAGTGGAAATATAATGCATAACAATCCCAGCTGCAATAGAAACATTTAAACTCTCCGCTCTACCTGGCATAGATATTTTAAGTAAGTTATTTACCTTTTCTAAAATATCTTCACTAACGCCTGCACCTTCATTTCCGAATACTACTGCAACTTTTCCACTAATATTATTTAATTGTTCTATATATTTATCTGCCTTCAAATTTGTTGCAAAAATATTAAATTCACTCATTTCATCTAATAATTTTACCAATTCAACATTATCAAAACAATCAATATGGAAGTTACTCCCTTGCGTACTTCTTATAACTTTTTTTGTCCATATAAGCTCGTTGTTCCCTTCCCAAGTATTATACAATCAAAATCAAATGCATCTGCTGTTCTAATAATAGTTCCCCAAGTTACCAGGATCTTGAATCCTATCCAATATCAAAAACTTTACTATATTTATTAATTTCTAGTTCTTTATTTACTACTTTACATATAGCTATTATTCCTTGTGATGTAATAGTATCAGATATGTTTTTTCATGACACTATTTGATACTTTTGTTATTTCTCCACTGAAAGCTTCTATCAAAGAAAATTCCTCATAATTTTTCCGAGATAATAATTTCTTCTACTACATTAGCTTCTATCGCTTCCTCTACTAAGTGCCTCCCTTCTATCAAATATAATCCATATTTTTTTATATTTTTTTATTCTCTTTTTAATTTTTTTGTATATCTTTAATTTTTCTTATTGCTTACTGATGTAATCATTTTTATCTCCAAATAAATTAATTTTTGTACTTTTTAGTATTCATATATAATTATAATCAATGTTGAAGAAATTTTTCAAATTATGATATAATTCATTTACAGATATTACAATAAAAAGGAGTTCATTATGTCATCATTTTTTACTATCAACAATAGTTTTTAGTGGTTGTTTTTAGGAGCAGTTGGACTTTTTTTAATTACTTTAGATTAAAAGGTGCAGTTACAAAACTTCCTTATGAAGAATTTAGAAAAGACCTTAGAAAAGTTCAATTAATTGATGTTAGAGAAAAAGAAGATTTTAAATACGCTCATATCAATGGAGCTCGTAATATGCCTTCATCTCAATTTAATTTCCTATATACATCTTTAAGAAAAAGATCGACCTATTTATCTTTTGTGATAAAAACGGAACTTTAGCACCTCGTGCTGCATTAACTCTTAAAAAAAGCACGGTTATACTAATGTATACATGTTAAAAAATGGTCTTCAAGATTGGAAAGAAAATCTAAAAACAAAAAGATAAATACTAAAAAAAGTACTTAACCATTTCACTTTGTTAAGTACTTTTTCTTTTTATATTATCAGCATAACTTAAAAAAATTTTTTTCCTAGCTATCTATTGAATACTATTATATTTTTGTGTTAGTATTATCTTTAAATAATTCCTTAACAGAGGACACTTCATGGTTAAATATTATTACGACCCAAACATGAACCGTGGTTATATTCCTGGAAGATATGTTAATAAAGTAGTTTTTTTCTTATTATCACTTTCTTTTTAGGTCATATTGGTATTCAATACTTTTATATTGGAAAAAACTTTAAAGGGATAATGTGCCTTTTTATTTTTGTTGGACTTTTATACCATCAATAATAGCTTTCTTTTACGTTTATAATAACATTATTCAAACCAGCAAATGAACATGGTGATATTTTTTTATTCATTATTAATTAATAATACACATAATACAAAAATTTATATAAAAAAATAAAATCAAGGTATTCATAATGATATATATTCTTTCATTGGATAAACCACTGAAATGTATGTATATCATTTCTACCTTGATTTTTATTTAAATTCTTACTCTACAGTTACTTCTACTTCTTCAGTTTCAGCCATTTCCTTAGCTTCTTCTTCTAGTTTATCGATATGCATATATTTATTAAGATATCCTTTAAGTAAAACTAAAAACTACACCAAGTACAATTACTACTCCTCCAATAAATGTAAATACTTGTGTATAATTCAATTTTACAGTTAAACTTGCTAAATATCCTGAGATAATATTTGCTAATGAGAACGTTAAGTACCAGATACCCATTGCTAATGAAGCATATTTAGCTGGTGCAAGTTTGTTAAACATCGCCATACCTATTGGAGAAAGGAATAATTCACCAACTGTTAATAATACATATGTCACAAGAATATATACTATGTTGATTTTCATTCCACTTTCTACATCTCCGTTAATAGTATTTAATCCTAAAACCATTACTACAAAGGCTAATCCTGAAATAATCATTCCTAGTCCCATTTTCGTACCAGTATCTAAATCTCCTCGTTTTGTTTTACTTAATTTAATCCAAAAAGCACCAAATACAGGAGCTAAAATAGCACACAATAAACCATTAAATGATACTAACCACGGTGTCGGTACTGTCCAACCGAAAATATTTCTATCTACAGCTTTTTGAGTTAAGATTGTAAATGATGTCTGTGTTTGGAACCAAGCAGCCCAGAATAACGTTGAGAAAACAAACATTACCGCCATAGCCTTCATTCTATCCATATCAATTTTTGTTAATGGATGATTTACAGATTTTTTAGCACCTTTACTAGCTGTTGGGTATTTTCCTTTATCTTTTAACCAAGTAGGTGCAAAAAATGTGAATACTGCAAACTGCAAAAATGCTAATGCCGTTGCTGCTAAGAAACCTACACGATACCCATAAGCAATGATTTTTCCATCATTTGCTACATTAGCAAACCAACTATCCGTAATTAATCCAAATACAATAGGACCGAATAAGCTACCAATGTTAATTGCCATATAGAAAATACTATATGCTGCATCTTTCAAGGTTACTTGATCACGTTCGTACAATGCTCCAACTATCGCACTAATATTTCCTTTACCTATACCAGCTGCAACAAGTAATAAAATCAAGCTCGCTATTACCGTCCATAATTCACCAGTAGAAAAATAAAGAGCAATATAACCAACACAACTAAATACCGTCCCTAATATAATTGATTTCTGAAGACCTAGGTACTTATCCGCTAACCAACCACCGACAAGTGCCATCATATATCCTGCTGCTGCATAGTAACCATATAATGTTACAGCAAAACCTTTTTCTAAACCAAGACCACCTTCGGCTGTACTTGTAGTAAAGAATAATACTAAAAAAACCTATTATTCCATAAGCATAAAAATTTTTGTATAACAGTAGTTATATTCACAAGATGAAGACCTTTAGGATGTTTCATTTTTTTCTACTTTCTCCATAATAATTTCCTCCTTAAATTTTTTTATTTCAATCTTCATTTTTTTATTGTATAATAACACCTTTTTTTAAAATCAATACATTTCATCCATTGAAAATCAAGTACTTTTTGTTTACAAAGATATTTTTTTATATAATTATTATAATTTGTTTTATAACAAAAATTATATTTACCTTATTATATTAATATTTACTTTATATATATTCTATAATATGTAAATAAAAACATCCCAGTTAATATATATTCATAACTAAATATATATTAAATTTATAAATTTAGCATATAGACAACCAAGAAATAAAAAGGGAGTGACTCAAAAATCATGATTTCTTAGAAATCGATTTTTGTTAAAGTCACTCCCACAAAAATTTACTATATATCTAAAAACTTTTTATAAAAAAATGAATTTAAATATCAATAAATCACTATGTCTATGAGTATTCATAATAACTTTTTCAAATTATACTTCCCATAAAATTGATTATGCCAAAACTTACTCCATAAAACCTTTTAGCTTATTTAACTTCGATGGGTGTTTTAATTTTCTTATAGCTTTTGCTTCGATTTGACGAATACGTTCACGAGTTACACCAAATGCACTACCAACTTCTTCTAGAGTATGAGTCTTACCATCTTTCAGACCAAAACGTAATTTTAGAACATTTTCTTCACGGTCAGTAAGTGTTTCTAAAATCTCTTCTAGTTGTTCTTTTAATAATTCATTTGCTGCATGCTCTACTGGAGATTGTGCTTCTTTGTCTTCAATGAAATCTCCTAAATGTGAATCATCCTCTTCACCTATTGGTGTTTCTAATGAAACAGGCTCTTGAGCTATTTTTAAGATTTCACGTACTTTTTCTGGAGTCATATTCATTTTCTTAGCAATTTCTTCAGGTTTAGGTTCGCGTCCTAAGTCTTGTAGTAATTGTCTTTGAATACGAATTAGTCGATTAATAGTCTCTACCATATGAACAGGAATACGAATAGTTCTAGCTTGATCGGCTATAGCACGAGTAATCGCTTGACGAATCCACCAAGTTGCATATGTAGAGAATTTAAATCCTTTAGAATAGTCGAATTTTTCTACCGCTTTAATTAACCCCATATTCCCTTCTTGAATTAAATCAAGGAATAACATACCACGTCCTACATAACGCTTTGCAATACTTACTACAAGACGTAAGTTTGCTTCTGCTAGATCTTTTTTTAGCCTGTTCTTTTTCAGCTTCAGTACCAGTCTCAATAATCTTAGAAAGTTCTAATTCTTTTTCTTTTTGATAATAGCGGCACTTTACCAATTTCTTTTTAAATACATTCTCACAGGGTCATTAGTTCTAATCCCTGCTGGAACTGATAAATCTTCTAAGTCAAGTTCCTCTTCCTCTTCCTCTACGTGATTTTTCATTAATTAATATAATATCCTCATTATTTAGTTCCTCATAAAAATCATCCATCGCTTCAGAAGAAATGTCTAATTTTGATAATGCGTCTACAATTTCTTCTTGTGTCAGCTCACCTTGTTTTTTTACCTTTTTCTAACAATTCTTTTTTTATTGTCTCAAAATCTTTTTACTTTCTTAGCCATGTTCTTCTCCTTCTATTTCTTATATTTTTTTCAACTGCAATAATAGTTCTTTTTTTGAGTTTCAATATCCATTTCTTGAATAGCAACTCTCAGTCTATTTTTTTATTTCTTCTAATGTTATTTCTTTTCTAGAAAAAAATACTTTTATATAATCACTTACAACTTCACTCGTTGGATTTTCTTCAATTAAAAAAATCAGTTTCATCAATATATGTTGCAAGTCTAACAATTTCTTCATCCTCTATACTATGAATAAATTTATGTATATGAAATTCTAAATTATTATTATAATAAATAACTAGATAATCCAATAAATTCTCAAAAATATCTTGAGGAAAATAGCATTTTTCTAATTCATTGTATTTTTTTCTACAAATAACGCCCTATTGACAAAAAAAGTATTTAAATAATCTACAAACTTTTTTTGTCATAATTTATTGTTCTAAACAACTTTTTCTGTATTAGCTGGTGCTACCCACAGTTCAGCTGCCTTTTTTTCTTTTTCACATTTACTTGACCTAATTCTTTAAGAAGAACTTGACGTTCGATTCCGAACTCCTCTGCCAAATTAGTAAGTAATATGTATTTTTAATGATTCATCTTCAATATACGCAATATTAGTTAAAATTTCATTTTTATAACTAATACGCTGTTCTATATTTGTCTTCGAATCATTTTTTTACAATAATCAATTTTTATAATTTATAAAGTGATCTTTATTATTTTTTTATATAATTAACAATATCAAAATCTGGATTCTTAGAATTTTTTTATCAGTTAAAAATTCATCTAAATCTTTCGCACCTGAAAATTTTTAACTTATAGACATTATCAGTTTTTTTGATAATTCTATTACCTATTTCTATCTGTGCTTTGGAACCTGCTTCATCATTATCTAGACTCAACGTAACTTTACTAACAAGCGATAGAATTTCATTTAATTTATTACTGTCTATATTAGTACCCATTAAAGCAACAACATTTTTTTATACCATTTTGATGAGCTTTAATTACATCCATATACCCTTCACAAAGTATTACTTCATTTTTCTTTAGCAATAAATGAACGAGCATCTGAGAAGTTATATAAGACAGTTCTCTTTTCAAAAATTTTTTTGTTTCATGTGTATTATAGTATTTAGGAACACTTTTTATCTAAAGACATAGTTCTCCCTGAAAAATGCTACAACTTGATTCTGATTATTTTTTTAATCGGGAACATTATTCTGTCTTTAAAAAAACATCATAATAATCTCCATTGTCATTTTTTTCCCTAATAATCCTGCTTCTACCATTGTATTTAAAGCAATCTGATTCGAATTGAAAAAGTTAAGAGCAATATTATTCTCTCGTGGCGCATATCCTATATTGAAATGTTTAATAACATCAATACTTAATCCCCTATCCAATAAATACTTTAAAGCATCCTCAGCTTCTTTTGTATTCAAAAGAATGTAATTATAGTAATCTGCCAACAGCATATGCCCATAATACATCAAATCAAGCTCATTATTTAAATCGTAACCAGCTTCTAAATTAATATTTGACTCTATATCTAGTCCTAGTCTCGTGCCGAGCTTTACGATTGCCTGATTATATGTAATATTTTCAATCAGTGATAAAAATTGGAATATATTACCACCTTTACCACATCCAAAAACAATGGGCTATTCTTTTTTTCTGGAGAAACAGTAAATGATGGAGTTTTTTTCATTATGGAACGGACATAATCCTAAGTAATTTTTGTCCTCTTTTTTTCTAGCTTTTACATATTCGCTAACTAGACTAACTATATCAATATTATCAAAAATATAGTCTATATCCTTTTTAGATAATTTCGCCATCTTGCTCCTCCTCTTTCTCAATTTACCATTAGGAATAAAATCAATAGATAATCTCCCAACAATAATTATAACATATAATGTAGCTTTTTTTACATAGCTTCATATAATATTTATTATACTATCATTAAGTTAAACTTAACAATCATTAGAATATTTTATTATTTACATATCGGTCTATACTTGATATTTTTTTCAAAATATATAAAATTACAATTATTATGTTAATACTATATATCGTTAAATATTAAAATAACATATTACAATTTCTATAATATAATTATATAATTTAAAGAATATATTTATTTTTATACTAATATAATACACTTATTTACCTTTAACTAAATACTTTAAAAAGAACACGTATAGCATTTTACACAAATTTAGGTTATAATATGAATATCATAAAAAAAAGGAGCATAGATGTGAAAGTAATTATAGTCGGTGGTGGTAAAGTTGGCGAACTTCTTTGTGCTGATTTTTCTAACACATTTGATGAAGTGACAATTATCGATACAAATGAAAGACGAGTCGAAAAACTTGTTGAAACATATGATATTAACGGTTTGATTGGAAATGGTGCAAATTCTGATATTTTACTAGAAGCTGATGCTGAAAATACTGATATGTTCATATCTGTTACTACAAGTGATGAAATCAATATGATTGCATGTATAGCAGCAAAAGCAGATCGGTGCTAAATACACTATAGCAAGAATACGTAATCCTGAATATTCTAAAACTAAAGAATTCATAAAGCAGTCGTTAGGTATCGATCTTATGGTTAACCCTGAATTCGAAGCTGCTAAACAATTATTTTATATGCTAAAATATCCTACTGCTATTAAGGTAGAAAGTTTTTTTCTAATAATAAATTTAATATATTAGAGGTAATTATAGATAACAACAGTATTCTAAAGGGAGTTTCTCTTATTGAAAGTAAAAAATTATATTGATTTCCCTTCTCTAGTTTGTTTAGTAGAACGACATGGAAATGTTTTTGTACCACGTGGGAACTATATATTCGAAGTAGGAGATAAGGTACATATTACTGCTTCTAATAAAAAAACTTAAAAAAATTCTATAAACTTTTTAGGTAATAAAGATAATCTTGAGAAAAAAATAACATCTTCTCTAATCATTGGAGCTAGTAAGATAGCATATTATCTTGTTGATTTTTTTACAAAAAGCATCATTCTATACGAAAGTTATAGAAATTGACAAAGAAAAAGCAATAGCTTTAAGTGAAACTTATCCAGAAATTGATGTCATTTGGGCTGATGGTAGTGATCGTGACACGTTGATAGAAGAAGGAATTCAAACATTTGATAGTTGCATCTCACTTACCGGACTTGATGAAGAAAATATTATTATAAATCTATATGCTGATAAACTTGGTATCAAAAAAACTGTAGCAAAAGTTAATCGTGCTTCACTAAAAGCAAATTGCTGAAGATATAGGGCAATATTCCTATATAACACCTAAAGAAATCGTTGGAAATATAATAAAAATATACAAAAATCTCTGCAAGGTAGTCGTGCTTCTGATATAGAAAATTTCTATCGTATCGCTAACAGTAAAGCAGAAGTTATTGAGTTTAAGATAACTAGTGAAAACTGTAATGTACTAGGTAAAAAAATTAAAAAGATTTAGATATTAACGATAACATGCTAATTGCATTTTATCATTAGGAACAATAAACAAATCTTCCCTAATGGAGATGACGAACTTAAAGTCAACGATAATGTTGTCGTTGTAAGTTACCAACAAAAAAACTAGAACATATCGATGATATTCTTGTTAGGGGGTAGCTTATGAATTTTTAAAATGATTTTTTTCACGTTGTAGGTAAAATGTTAATGCTTCTTGCTGGATTACTAATTTTACCTACAATCGTATCAATAATTTATAAAGAACCTAATTACGTTACTAATTCTTTCTTCAGCACTATTTTTAATTTGTTTTTGTATTATCATTCATACTACACTTAATAACTAAAGATGTTGAAGAACGTGATTTTTACAAAAGAGAAGGCTATGTTATTGTAACATTGACTTGGGTAATATTTTCACTCTTAGGTGCCCTTCCTTTTTATCTTTCTGGAGAAATTCCTAGTTATATTGATAGTTTCTTTGAGACAGTTAGCGGATTTACTACAACAGGTTCAACAATACTTGAAGATGTAGAAAAATTAAATAATAGTTTACTTTTTTGGAGAAGTTTTACTCACTTTATCGGTGGTATGGGGGTTATCGTTTTTGCATTAGCAATCTTACCTCGTTCACCTCACACAATACATATTGCTAAAGCAGAAGTACCTGGTCCTTATTTCGGTAAAGTTGTCTCATCTATGAAACAAACAGCCATATATCTTTATGGAATCTACATTGCACTTACCATTATTCTATTTTGTCTTCTGCTTTTAGGAGGCATAGGTATATTTGACAGTATAAATTTAGCATTTTCAACTGCTGGTACAGGTGGTTTTGGAGTGAAAAATTCAGGAATTGCATATTATAATAGTACATATATAACAGTCGTTATAGCTATTTTTTTATGCTTATTTTCTCCATGAATTTAAGTTTAATATATTTTATCGTATTCAAAAGATACTTTAAAGTACTAAAAAGTGAAGAATTACGTTGGTTTTTGGAATGATTTCTTTACTTTCTGTTATAATGTTCCTCGATATATATCGATCTTATGACACACCAAATCATAGTTTACTTGATGTATTCTTCACAGTTTCATCAGTTGTTTCTACTACAGGTTTTACCTATAATGACTTTAATATTTGGTATGTATTTTCTAAAATGATAATTTTTAATATTAATGATTGTCGGTGGTTGTACAGGGGGAACTGCTGGAGGAATAAAAATACCTAGACTAATTTTCTTCGTAAAAAAATGCTAAACAAAGTATCGGAAAAGCTCTAAACCCTAGAAAAAAATAACGATGTTTAAAAATAGATGGAAAAGTTATTAAAGATACTACTCCACTTTCTAACTATCTACTACTTTTTTTGGTTTCGTATATGTTATAATTTTATTTTTTAGTAACATTCCAAATAAACGATTTTTGAAGATGCAATTTCTTTAACTGTTACATCTATCAGTAATGCAGGACCCGCATTCAATCACTACGGACCTATGAGTAATTTTTCTCAAATACCTTACTTTACAAAAAAATAGTATTATCAATATCAATGTTATTAGGTCGTTTAGAACTTATGCCATTAATAGTATTCTTCTCTGCAAACACATGGAAAAAAACGTAGAAAAAAAGTTAGAGAAAATCAAAAAAATTATAAATAATTGTAATGAATAATGAAAATTAAAAAAATCGAAAAAAATTAATAGTGTTTTTTTAAAAGGATTTTACATTTGTATTATAGATACCTTGTATTTATAGACACTTACGTTTTAGAGGCATATTTGCCAATATTCAAAAAACTTGTAGATAAAGAAAGAGCTCTCCGCACTAGGCGAAGGGCTCTTATTTAATATACCTCGTTATTGGACACTTACACTGAATTTCTCCCATGCCCGAACTTGACAAAGAACCAAAAATTAGACGATATTTCTATCGTCTAATTTTTGCTTTTTAATTGCAACTATTTATCTTTACGACGTTTTGTTGCTACTAATAAACCTCCAAGTACTGCTAAACCTAATCCGGCTACTCCAGTATTTGTTTCTGTTGTTCCAGTATTTGCTAGACGTTTTGTTTGAACTTTAGATGTAACTTTTTCTTCTGGTGAGTTTGTTGGTACTGAAATCGTTGATGTAGATTTTCTAAAGATATGTACTGTGTTTCCATTTTCATCCGTTGTTGTTCTATCGAATTCATATCCTGGAACTACTCCATGTCCTTTTGTTCCTTTTTCTACTTTTAATTGATTTCCTTTTTTCATCTGTCCAGATTGTTACTTTACTTTGTTCTGGTGTAGATGAAACTTTCTTGAAAGATATGCACTGTGTTTCCATTCTCATCCGTTGTTGTTCTATCGAATTCATATCCTGGAACTGTTCCATGTCCTTTTCTTCCTTTTTCTACTTTAATTGGATTTCCTTTTTCATCTGTCCAGATTGTTATTTTGCTTTGTTCTGGTGTTGAAGGTGTTTTCTTAGTATATACATGAACTGTATTTCCATTTTTCATCTTTCTTA